>Ga0265296_1000003_pt1 | contig 913059 bp, 815 predicted proteins | sample MunlanPumphouse1_FD_189073 | JGI IMG/M metagenome (GOLD analysis project Ga0265296, IMG submission 189073) | Groundwater microbial communities from a municipal landfill in Southern Ontario, Canada - Pumphouse #1 | ecosystem: Environmental > Aquatic > Deep subsurface > Groundwater | place... | reverse complement strand
AGAAAGTTAATTTCTCCTGATCAACAGTAATGCTTGGAGGTGGAGGCAATTGGTTTTCTACTACAGTAACACCTGCAGAAACCGTATAACATCCATTCGCATCAGTAAATCGAACTGTATATATACCTGATTCTGTGGCTACATATTTTTGATCGGTTGCTCCAGTGATCTCATTGCCATCTTTGTACCACTGGTTACCAGTACTAGCAGAAGATACCAGTTCAACTGAACCTCCTTCGCAGAAAGTTAATTTCTCCTCATCAACGGTAATGCTTGGAGGCGGAGGCAATTGGTTTTCTACTACAGTAACACCTGCAGAAACCGTATAACATCCATTTACATCGGTAAACCGAACTGTATATATACCGGATTCTGTGGCTACATATTTTTGATCGGTTGCTCCAGTGATCTCGTTGCCATCTTTGTACCATTGGTTACCAGCAGCTGATGAGGAGATCAGTTCAACTGAACCTCCTTCGCAGAAAGTTAATTTCTCCTGATCAACGGTAATGCTTGGAGGCGGAGGCAATTGGTTTTCTAATACAGTAACACCTGCAGAAACCGTATAACATCCATTTACATCAGTAAATCTAACTGTATATATACCGGATTCTGTAGCTACATATTTTTGATCGGTTGCTCCAGTGATCTCATTGCCATCTTTGTACCATTGGTTACCAGTACTAGCAGAAGATACCAGTTCTACTGAACCTCCTTCGCAGAAGGTTAATTTCTCCTGATCAACGGTAATGCTTGGAGGCGGAGGCAATTGGTTTTCTAATACAGTAACACCTGCAGAAACCGTATAACATCCATTCGCATCAGTAAATCGAACTGTATATATACCTGATTCTGTGGCTACATATTTTTGATCGGTTGCTCCGGCAATCTCGTTGCCATCTTTGTACCATTGGTTACCAGCAGCTGATGAGGAGATCAGTTCAATTGAACCTCCTTCGCAGAAAGTTAATTTATCTTGATCAACACTGATCGTTGGAACTGGTAGAGGAGCCAAAATTTCTACAGTTACACGATCAGAGCTCCTTTCACAACCAATTGCATTGGTAATAATAACTGAATATTCACCAGACTCTTCAGCAATATATTCCTGATCCGTTGCCCCAGGTATATCTTGGCCATCCTTAAGCCATTGATACATGGCTCCAAGTCCTGTTGTAAGTCTCACCTTGTTGCCAGCACAAACCATTAAATCATCATGATTAATTACTGGCTTAGGGAAAAGCACCAGATTAATCACCTTCGGATCAGATTTCACACTCCAACAACCCAACTCATTTTTAATGGCAAGCGTATAAGTACCATGCTCAAAAATCACCAACCTATAGCTATTTTCATTTGGAATAAGTACCCCATTAAAATACCATTGATAACCTTTGGCATTCACTGGATCGGCAGTAAGCAAAACACTCCCATCTTCACAAATATTCCTTGTACCTGCTATTACAGGTTTAGTAGGAATATCATTTACTATCAAGATCACCTCATCAGATATTGTGGAACAACCCAGCGCCGAGGAAACAATAACCCTGATCTTCTTCTCATTGTAAGTCAAAGGAACAGCAGAAATATCTAGAGTTGAGGTAGTCGAACCAGCAATGCTCCCAGCGTCAGTAAAATCCTTCCAAACATTACCCTCTAGATATTGCCACTGATAAGTATCAGTATCAGCCGATTCAACTGAAAACACAGCGTTACTACCTTCACAAACAGTAACAGATTGAGGATGTTTAATAAAAACAGGGAGAGTATGGACAAGGATCAGATAAGTAGTATTTTCACGTTCATTCCCCAAAGTTCCAACTGTGAAATTAAATATCCCGGTTGATGTTGGCGTACCTGTAAAGACAACCTTACCATCAATTATCTCAGCATTTAACCATAGAGGCTTTCCACTAATAGTATAATTAACACCACCAGTAGCCAATTCGTAAGCAAATGATGGGATTGACGTTCCAACACAAAAATCCAATGCTTTAACTATGTTGTATTTAATATTATTACAAACCTCAACTGCAGTTCCATTCCTGCACTCCTCATGTGGATCAGTCGGCGGAGTATTTTCAAATATCTGGTTTGATGCATCTGGATCCGTTACGTCGTTTGGTCGCATAATACTAACCTCAACACCAAAACCGTTTAAGGGAAAAGCTTGAGTAATTGTCCCAGTTATTACATAATCAATTTTACAGTTATTTGGAAGATCCAATTTAGCAGAAACAGACTGACTATTTATTACCGGGCTGCTTTGAGCCCCGCAAGAACCAGTATTCATGAAATCAACATTATCTATTTGTAAACCAACGGGTACAGCAAATGCAAACTTAGCACCAGAGACATTACTAGGTCCTTTATTTTCGACTGTAACTCTATATGTTACCGTACTACCAAGATCTTTTCCAGTAAGCTCTGCATAAATACTGGTAATCTTTAAATCAGCAACTTTTACTGAAACATTTAATGGTGTTGCAGCATCATCACTCAACATATAAGCCCATGTATCCATAGCCTTGGCATCCCCATAACTACTACCACTTCCATTGATATATGATGACCATATATGCCCATTTTCCTTACTTGAAATTCCAATACTAGTATTTACAATTGGGTAAGGTTTTTCTGAGTCATTACTAACAATATCCGAATCATCCCAATAAACTCGATCACTATAAATACTCTCATTTAATGAAGTACTTTCAATACCATAAGTACCATCATTCTTCGTTAATTCTATAATGATCCCATTCGGATTAATTTCCATATCTAAAAAAGGAAAATGAACTTCAGAAGATGTTAAACGTACTCTCACTTCAGGGATAATGGTGTTTGCAGGCACAAGAACTCCAATACCATCCGTACCATCCCATTTTATAATATTCTCATCTTTAACTGCTGAACCTGTTAATACTTTCTCTACTCCGCCAGGAATCGGAATAACAATCCTATAAGTTCCAGGAACATTCGCATCAAAAGTAATATATCCCCCCTTTTGCCCAGCCTGATCAGGTGTATCCTCAGCACCTTTGAACTTAACATTTGTTATTACCGGAACAATAGCTTCTCTTTTTAACCAGGTAGTTGTCTTATTAACCCCATTTATACAAACATTTGCATCTGCCGGTAAATCCGCTGCAGGAGGATTATAAAATAATTTATGTGTAATCAAATTTTTCAATAAATCATCCTGAATCCGGGGATCATGTACGTGGTCTACAATTGTTTGGTCACTAAAGTTTAAACTTTTATATAACGGCGCACCCGTGCCATCAATAAAACCTTTATTGTTGGCAAAAAAAGTAAAACCATAGCCGTTATTCCCATTATTATTAACGAAATATGCTCTCCCATCTCTTGTTAAAACATAATTTTTACCATGATAACTTTTATTTGAGTTCTTAAATTCCCCTGCGATCCCAAGGTTTAGCACATTAGCATATACCCGTCCCTTAACCCAATCATTATCCGCAGTATTCCTAACGGAAATATCCCAGGCTAAAATAAAACGATCATTCTTATCTTGAGTCCAAGATGAATTAGCTAAAACGTCTACAGCATTAGGTCCTGAAGCTGGTGATGGATCAGGATCGTTTGGTGTAGAGAACTCTACACGCCAAATCCCTGCCTGGTTTACCAGAACTTTATGATAAAAAGGAGTATATTTATTTATTGTTGCCGCCTCATTTGGTCCACTAGGCCCATTTAATTCCTCTACTCGATTCTTAATTTGTCCTACAGTAGAAGTAGAAGTAATGACTACCCCATTTGGACTAGTCAAAGTTATTCCTCCAAATTTACCAGAGGTTGTCATCCCCTTAATACTCGAACCTACACATATCCATTCTCCGGCCTTAACATATACGTAATGTGTTCCACGAGTTTTAAAAGGAAAAGATGGATGATTATCAGTAGTTACTGTAGCATACATACTAGCTCTCGCCCCTAAAGCTCCATTTGGATATAGATCCTTACTACCTTCTGCTTTTACGTTAAAAGAGATAAAGACCAAAAAAAGCAGCGCCAATAAATAACTTACTTTGAGATCAGTCATAATATCGATTCTGAGCGCTTTTCGCATAGTAAGTGATTACGCAATTTTCCTTAAAATAAAATCATATTTTCCACTGACAAAATAATCAGAATTTATATCATTTTTCAAAAATAATGAATAAAAAAAGCGCAAGTTAATAATAATCGAGCCAAAAAAATAAAATCAGTACAAAAAACTAATTTAAACACAAATAAAAGCATATTTATAATTTATTAAATAAAAATTAAAATCAAAAAACATGATAATAGCGTGTATTTTTGAGCAAATAATTACACATAACGAGTAAATCATCATCATAAATTTTCAATAAATAACTATGCCAATAAAACTATTCATCAACAATAACGGACTGAAATTATAAACAATGCAATATAATCCGATTAAAATTCGATTAGAAACCAGCAGCAACAACAACAATTACACTATAAAGAAACAACGGTTAATCAACCCTATATACATCACCGAAAACAATCTATTAATAGATAAATGATTAAAAATGCCTAATGACGCAACATATTGTAGAGCTAATCCACAGTTTCCAAAGAACACCGAAATCATAAACATCTGAAATACAATAAAATAACAAAAACAAATAATTCAGGCACGATAATGAACCATACCCTATTCATAATTAACTAGAATTTTAACAATTGAAAACGAATATTATGAAAAAGATCATTTTATCAGCAGCATTTTTAGCCGTAGCAGGATTAGCCTCAGTAAAAGCAAGTGAAATTAAAAACCCGATTGAGGTTATCGCATATCAAGACAGTACTACAAAAACTCCAGTTGAGCTAAAAGATCTTCCAGAGCCAGTTAAAGAGGCTTTAAAAGCAGATACAGTTAAAGAATGGACTCCAACAGCTGCATTTTTAGTTACTAATGCAGACAAAACAGAATACTACTTGATCAATGTGAAAAAAGGAGAAGAAACAGGTTCTCTTAAAATTGACAAAGATGGTAAAGTAGTTCAATAATTTGAATTTCAATGTATCCAAATAAAAGAGGTAGTATCACATCATGATACTACCTCTTTTGCATAACAAAAACTATTCATTAAATATTATCGTTGGCAACAATCCGCACCAATTCTCCTTCATTTATTATTTTAATTTTTCTGCCGCTTATAGTTAAAGTATTGTGTTTCGCAAATTCATTCAACACCTTGAATAAAGTTTCATAAGTTGTACCAGCAAATGACGACAAATCCTGTCTGCTCATTTCAACATTAATAACCCCATTTTCATCTTGTCCAAACTGTTGTTTAAGAGAAATAAAAGACTGGGCAATTCGAGCCTTCACGGACATATGAGCAAGATCACGCATTCGTCTATGTGAATTCTGTAACTCATTGGCATAAAACTTCATAAGTTCATACGTAAGATTTGTATTGACTTTAAGTGTACTTTCAAAAAAAGCAATATCCAGAAAACAAACTATAGCAGGCTCAATAGCTGTTGCAGAAACTGGATACAGACGCTCCTCACCCAAGCCCATATGCCCTACTATATCTCCAGATTTAGCAAAACGAATAATCAACTCTTTTTCTTTATCCCAACGCTTATGTACTTTAAAAGTACCCTCGTACACAAAAAAGATTCCACCAACAGCATCCCCCTCAGTAAAAAGCAATTCACCTTTTTTCACTTGAAAATTTCGCTTCCTAACAGCAAGAGCCGGTAGCCATTCCGGCAAACACAGCTTGCATAAAAAACACTTATTAAGATCACAAAGATTATTGCATTCTTTCATTCTTCAAATATGCAAAATTAAGACGGCCTGCCAAACCTCTTCAGCAAAAAACCAAAAGCACAATAAACATTATAAAAACAATATAAAAACAAAAAATTAAACCATAATATTAAATATAAATATATTTTAAACAATGTTATTATTTCAAAATACAAACTCCAAAACTTATCTTTGTAGCTTGTTAGCACACTTTTAAAACAGAAAAGACATATACACTGATGAAACCATCAAAAAACAGTATTCCAATTGCTCCCTTACTTCCTAGTCTAATGCCTGCCTTGCCCAAAGGCAAAAAAGAAATCTTATTCAAAAAACGCCTACTCCAAATATCTCTGCTATCTATTGCCGTTGCAGTATTAATCAGCATCATTGCCAAAGGATTAGTCTTGTTGATTAATTTAGTTACCAATATTTGTTTTTACGGAACCTTTGCCTTTACATTTAGCAGCCCCGCTAATAATCAACTTGGCTTATTTGTTATTGTATTACCGGTTATAGGGGGAGTATTGGTTGGATTAATGGCCTTATTTGGCTCCAAAGCCATTAGAGGACATGGTATACCTGAAGCTATGGAGCAAATTCTAATTAACCAGAGCAAAATCAAACCATCTATTGCATTTTTAAAACCCATATCTTCCGCTATTGCAATTGGATCAGGAGGTCCTTTTGGTGCTGAGGGGCCCATAATAGCTACTGGCGGTGCATTGGGTTCTACAATAGGTCAATTATTTAAAATTACCTCTAATGAGCGCAAGATAATTCTTGCTGCAGGTGCAACAGCTGGAATGTCGGCCATATTCGGTACACCAATAGCTGCTGTTTTCCTTGCTATTGAATTGTTATTATTTGAATTCTCGCCAAAAGCGATTTTACCTGTAGCATTGGCTTGTATTACCGGAGCAGCAGGACATCAATTACTTTTTGAAACAGGACCTGTATTCCCAATGCCAAATCTTGAGGGGCCAAGCAATCTTGCACTTGCAATTTATAGTGGAATGGGTATTCTTATAGGATTTATGTCATTAGGACTTACCAAAGTAGTATACTGGATTGAAGATACTTTCGAAAAACTTCCTATACATTGGATGTGGTGGCCGGCAATAGGTGGCCTTGCTGTAGGTATCATTGGATATTTTGCTCCCCATACACTCGGCGTGGGATATGAAAATATCATCAGTATGCTCTCAGGGAAAGCTACTCTTGCATTAATGCTCAGCTTATGTTTTTTTAAGTTTCTATCCTGGGCAATAGCTTTAGGAAGTGGTACATCAGGAGGCACCCTAGCACCATTGTTAACAATTGGTGGAGCGGCAGGCGCTTTACTTGGCACTTTAGTCCTGATGTTCTTCCCTCAATCAGAAATCAACATCCCTATGGCTGCACTTATTGGCATGTCTTCCATGTTCGCCGGTGCTTCAAGAGCCTACTTAACCAGCATCACATTTGCATTGGAAGCTACTATGCAATCACATGCCTTACTACCCTTACTTGGAGCATGTACAGCCTCTTATTTAGTTTCCTTTTTCTTTATGGAAAACACCATCATGACAGAGAAAATAGCCAGAAGAGGCATCTACACCCCTGATGCTTATGAACCTGATATACTACGCAGAGTCACAGTTTCACAAGTTATGGGAAAAATCAACTCCATTCAAGAGCAAATTATAAATGAACTACTAAAAAGAGAAATACCTATTTTAAATCCTAATGACCCTCTGTCCAAGGCAGTAGAGCTAATGGCATCAAGTGGAGAAGAATATTTACCAGTTGTACTGACTAATGGCTCAAATGAAATTGTTGGCTTGCTTACCCATAAAGATGTTCTTCATGCCTATAAATTATATCATAAAGAAAACCAGGAAGTAGGCATTAACCTCTCACTTAAAAGACAGCGCTTAAAAATGATGATCAGAAGTCGTAAGTTAATGGACAAAACAAAGAGTTAAAGTATCTTATCCAAAGCTGTTAACATTTTCATCCAGGAAGATCTAGAGCCTTCTATAAAATGTTCCCATTCAGATGGCATTTCATGGGTAAGTGTAAGCTCAGTTCCAGTGGGTGTAGGTATAATATCAATAATTACACGTGAATTATCTGGTAAATCTTGTTTAATGGCCCAGGTAAAAACGAGTCGCAAAGGTCTTTCCACCTCTGTATATTCTCCTACATGGTCAATTTCAGTATCCTCTCTGCGGACAACATACGAAAATGATCCACCTTTTTTTGCATCAGTTTTAAGACTTACAATCTCTTCATTCCTCACTTCAGGTCCAAACATAAATCTTCCAATCATAAATGTATCCAGCCATGCATCAAAAACATCTTCAGCAGGCACAGAGAAATGGTAAGTTACGGTTGCATGAGCAGTCAGTTCAGTATTCATAATACGTAGTTTTAAGTTAAACAAATATAATCCATTGTTGTTTTATTCAAACATCCCCAATCCTACGGTCATCCAGAAGGCATTCATAATTCTAAATTTTAACATTCAATAATTCTTCAAAAAGGTAAAAAAAATGCGTTATTTTAACCCATGGAAGAAATCATTGGCAAAGTAAACGATCTGGTCTGGAGCAATGCACTCATTTTGCTCTGTATGGGAGCAGGCATTTATTTCTCAATAGTCACACGTTTTGTACAACTCCGATACATAAAAGAAATGATAGCCTTGCTTTTTGGTGGAGCAAGCTCTTCCAAAGGCGTAAGCTCTTTTCAAGCATTTGCCATTGCCATTTCTGGTCGTATTGGCACTGGAAATATTGCTGGAGTAGCAACAGCTATTGCTATGGGTGGTCCCGGAGCAGTTTTCTGGATGTGGTTAATTGCCTTTCTAGGTAGTGCATCCGCATTTATTGAGGCTACATTAGGTCAGATTTACAAACAGGTAAACAATGGACAATACCGTGGAGGCCCAGCTTTCTATATTGAAAAGGGTCTCGGTATTAAATGGTATGCCATTGTATTTGCTGTAGCCACTATATTAAGTACAGCATTATTTTTACCAGGAGTTCAAAGCAATAGTATTGCTTTAAGTATGACCAATGCATTCCAAATACCTGTTGCTTATACTGGAGCCACAGTAGCGATATTATTAGCATTAATCATTTTTGGTGGTGTTAAACGTATTGGTAAAGTAGCTGAAATCGTCGTTCCTTTTATGGCTGGCGCATACATCTTAATGGCTGTTATCATTATGTTTATGCATGTACAGCAAATCCCATCAGTGCTTATTCTTATCATCAAATCTGCCTTCAAGCTGGAGCCGGCATTTGCTGGAGTTTTTGGTATGGCTATAGCCTGGGGTATAAAAAGAGGAATATATTCAAATGAAGCTGGTCAGGGAACCGCCCCTCATGCTGCCGCAGCTGCAGAGGTTAGTCACCCTGTAAAACAAGGCCTTGTGCAGGCATTTTCAGTATATGTAGATACACTTTTCGTATGTACTGCAACTGCTTTCATGATTCTTTTTACTGGCCAATATAACGTCATAAATCCTGATGGGGGTTTTATTGTAGAGAATCTACCTGGTGCGGAAATAGGCGCAGAATATACTCAATATGCAGTAAACTCTCATTTTCCATCTCTAGGAGCCGGTTTTGTGGCTATATCTCTATTATTTTTTGCCTTTACGACCATCATGGCCTACTATTATATTGCTGAAACCAATCTCAGTTACCTGGATAAAAAAGGTAGAAAATGGGCAATATGGGCACTCAGAATTCTGATGTTAATCGCAACTTTTTATGGCTCTGTAAAAACTGCGGAAGCCGCATGGACATTAGGCGATATTGGTGTGGGTGTAATGGCCTGGTTAAACGTAATTGCCATCTTGTTACTACGTAAACCTGCATTAAAGGCTTTTAAAGATTACCAGCAACAGAGACGAGCTGGCAAGGATCCTGTATTTAATGCTGAAGCATGTGGTATTAAAAATACACAAGAGTGGTAAATCATACCATAATCCATACCGGGGCATGATCGCTGGAATGCGGCCACCCACGTACGTCTTTGTCAACAGCCGCATATTGTAATCTACTTTCTAAAACTGGGTTTAATAAGAAATGATCCAACCGTAAGCCAGCATCCCTGCCATAAGCATTACGCAGATAATCCCAAAAGGTATAAATGCTTTCATCCGGATATAATTTACGAATAGCATCCGTCCAGCCTTGCTTTAATAATTTCTCAAACAATTGTCTAGCTTCGGGTCTAAACAGTGCATTATTCACATATTTCTCTGGCTTATAAGTATCTAATTCTGTTGGCATGATATTGTAATCGCCAATCAGCGCTACCGGCATATCAAAAGATTGAAGCTTGTCAGCATGAGCAATCAATCTTTCAATCCATTTAAGTTTATAATCGAACTTAGGTCCAGGAAAAGGATTCCCGTTGGGTAGATATAAACAACCTATTACTACATCATTTATAAATGCTTCAATATATCGGCTATGTAAATCTTCTGGATCTCCATTAAGCCCTCTTCTTGTTTCCTGAATTTCCCCATATCTGGATAATATCGCAACCCCATTCCAGCTTTTTTGTCCATGCCAGATAGAATGATAACCAGCATCCAACAATGATTTCTCTGGAAACTTGTCATCAGGTGCTTTCAGTTCCTGTAAACAAACTACATCAGGCGAAGCTTCTTTCAACCAGCGTAACAAATTCTCTAATCGTGCATTTATCCCATTGATGTTGTAAGTAGCAATCTTCATAATGATTGTTAATATAAACGTTAAACACAAGAGCAAACAAAAAGGTTTACAAAATCAATATTCGAATATATTTATAATTTTACCCTTCAACAAGAAAATCAACCGTGTACAAAATATCATCACTATTGGAAGAGATTAAACATAGACACTGGGAACTTCCAGGAGGTAAATGGCAATACTATCAGGAATGGAATGATGCTTTATTTCTACACTTTGAAGTAGAGCTAAACTTCTTTAAAAACCTTATTCCAAAGAAATTAAACATCGATCATTTTAACGGGAAATATTATGTATCCCTGGTTGCATTTAAAATGCAGAACATCAGACCAAGAAATCTTCCAGCAGTTAAGTTTATTTCTGATTTCTATGAAATAAATGTTAGAACTTATATCGATAACGATAATAAGAAAGGTGTTTACTTCATTAATATCGAAGCCGAAAAACTTCTTTCTACCTTCATTGCAAAAACGCTATCAGGACTACCTTATGGTAAATCAAAAATTAAAAGAAAGCAAACCGGATATTCAAATTATAACGCACAAAAGCAATTACATTTGAAAGCAGATTTTGAAGTCCTTGATCAGGTTTCCGAAAAGACCGATTTTGATAAATGGATAACTGAAAGATACTGTCTTTATCTAGACAAAAGCGAACGCATTTTAAGATACGACATCCATCATAAGGAATGGGATCTAAAAGAGATCAAATTAAATTCCTTAGAACTGAATTACAGCTTTGATCAACTTATATTGTCTAATCACAACCTTAAAAGCCATCATTATTCCCCTGGAGTAAAGGTCGTTTCCTGGGATTCCACAGAAGTACTCTTATAACTTATTTGATAGAAAAAAGGGCTAACTTAAAAAGCTAGCCCCGAGATATGTTTTTGATATTTGATGAATTATGCTGCTTCCTTGCGTGAAAAAATAAGTGAAGCAATAACTGAAAGAACCAACACTCCTCCTACTATTGATAATGACAAAGGAGAAGAGATATGATAAAGTGGGGATATTACCATTTTAATACCTATAAATGTTAGTATAATGGCCAATCCATATTTCAATAAACTGAACATATAAATAAAATTTGCTAATAGGAAATAAAGTGCCCTTAATCCCAAAATAGCAAATATATTAGAGGTGTATAAAATCATTGGATCATCTGGCGCTATAGCAAAAATGGCAGGTATAGAATCTACAGCAAACAACAAATCGGTAAATTCAATTACAGCAACCACAACCAATAATGGAGTAGCCATCTTCACACCATTTTCTACGGTAAAGAACTTTTCTCCATCAAAATTTTTGCTCACCTTAAAAAACTTATAGATTAGTTTCGCTCCCGCATTCTTTGTGTAATCTTTATGTTCATCTTCTTCAGAATGTCCGGACCACGACTTGATACCTGCATAAATCAAGAATAAACCGAATAAGAATAAAACGACATTAATTTGAAGTGTATGTCCAAACAATACCATTTCAGGCAGATAAGTCAGATTAATAAGTCCAACGCCAGCAAAAATAAAAATTGCTCTAAACACTAAGGCTCCAATTATACCCCAAAACAATACTTTATGATGTAACTCTTTTGGAACCTTAAAAAAACCGAATACCAGAATAAATACAAACAAATTATCTACAGACAATGCCTTTTCTATCCAATATGCAGATTGAAATTGTGTGAATTTTTCAAATCCAGAAGTTAGGTAAATGACTCCACTAAATCCCATTGAAAGCGTAATCCATACAACTGACCAAATTGCGGCCTCCTTACTGGTTACGGCATGAACCTTTTTATTAAAAACACCCAAATCTAAAAGGAGCATTCCTATTACTACTACTGCAAAACCGGTGAGCACACCAGGATGATTAATCAAATTATCCATTCTTATATATAAAATTTATTTTTAAGGTACAATCGAAAAACGTCCAAAGCAGAATTATTTAATTTTATCTAATGATTTACGACTGTTTATCGCTAACGACTTGTATTTACTGGGCGTAAAGCCAGTAAGCGATTTAAATTGAGTTGACAAATGGGCACTACTGCTATACCCCATTTTATAGGCTATTTCATTCAAATTCAACTCACCATATTCCATAAGCTCTTTAACCCGCTCAATTTTTTGCTGAATAATATACTTTTCAATAGTCAAGCCTTCTACTTCTGAAAACTGACGACTTAAATAAGCATAATCTTTATTTAGTTTATCGGAAATTTGCTTAGTTAAGCTATTTTCTATCTCATTAAGATCCGAATAATGAACCAATTCAATCACCTGATTTTTAATCTGTTCAACTAACTGATCTTTTTCTTTATCTAAAAGCTCAAAACCAAGTGACTGTAAGGAGTCACCAATTTTTTGCAACTGTTCTTCAGTAGGTTCTGGAGCAACCTCTATCTTACCTAATGAGATTTCATTAACTTTTAAGCCAAAGCCTTCTAATTGTTGTTTCACAATCATAATGCAACGGTCGCAAACCATATTCTTAACATATAACATACACAAAGATAAAGCAATTCTAATCCATCTATCCTATTCCCTGTCAAAAATCCCGCAACAATTCTTATACAATATTTTCAGCCTTGAACGCATCTTGTATACAATTATTATCTTTGCATATCTTCACAAGCCTGACCACATTTTTTTGGCTTAAATTTGTGCTGAATCATAAAAAAACAAAATGACTCAAAAAAAATACTTTGGTCTGATTTTAATATTAGGATCACTTACCGCACTTGGTCCTTTTTCTATTGACATGTATCTGCCTGGATTCCCTGCAATTGCCGACGATCTAAATACCAATACATCAAGTGTAGCATTGTCTTTATCCAGTTATTTCATAGGTATTTCTGCCGGACAATTGTTGTATGGCCCTCTTCTTGATAAATTTGGAAGAAAGAAACCACTATTCATTGGTCTGCTTGTTTACATTCTGGCTTCGGCAGGTTGTGCTTTTGCGAACAGCATTGACGCACTGATCGGATTAAGATTTATACAGGCACTAGGTAGCTGTGCAGCTACTGTAGCCTCCGTTGCTATGGTACGCGATCTATTCCCAGTAAAAGACAACGCCAAAGTTTTCGCCTTATTGATGCTCGTATTAGGTGTTTCACCGATGATCGCTCCCACTCTTGGTGGATATGTAACTGTTGCTTTCGGCTGGCACACCATCTTTTTAGTTCTACTTGGTTTAGGCGTATTTAACTTAATTGCAAGCTGGCTCTGGTTGCCAAACAGTTACAAACCGGATGCAAACCTTTCCTTGAAACCTAAACCTATCATCAATGGTTTTTGGACAGTATTTAAAACTCCTCAGTTTTATACCTACGCGCTTACAGGTGCCCTCGCTTTTTCAGGTTTATTTGCTTACATATCTGGTTCTCCGCTAATTTTTATGGAGATATTCCAAGTGAAAGAAGAAACTTATGGATGGATTTTCGCGCTCCTATCTATAGGCTTTATTGGTTCAAGCCAGGTCAATACCTTATTGCTAAGAAGATATACAAGTCAGCAATTAATTTATGCAGCATTAATTACACAAACCATTACTGCTCTGATATTTTTGATAGCTAGCATTAATGGATGGCTTGGCTTATATGAAACTACAGCATTACTTTTCATTTTCCTTTGCTGCCTTGGTTTTGTAAGTCCAAATGCATCTGCCCTCTCTCTATTGCCATTTTCAAAAAATGCCGGAACGGCTTCAGCATTAATGGGTGCAATTCAAATGGGTATTGGAGCATTAGCTTCAGTAGGTGTAAGCTTGTTTAACGTTAAATCGGCAGTACCGACTGTTAGTATAATGACCTTATCATCTATTCTTGCTATTGTTATCTTATATTTTGGCAAACGTAAAATAGCCGATCTACCCGCTTAATTTTTATTTGTTCCCAACGTAGGGGTAAAGCTTCATCTCGTTGTCCTATTTTAAAATAAGACAAAAATGAACTTTACAATTCTCAAAACTAACACTAGTCTAAAGACCTTAAAAATCACGGCATGCCTCCTGCTCTCCTTACTGGCTTCCAATTTATTTGCTCAGGAAGATAAAACAGTTTCATCTCATAAACTCCATTTTGGACTAATCTATCCGGTAAGTAGCAATGGCACACATGCTCCATTAGATACGAATGACTTTTCATTCCATTTGATTGCAGGTATATCAGCAGCCGAAAGAGGTGTCGCATTTGCTGGTCTGTCTAATATTGTTCGAAATGATACTAAAGGTTTTCTTTTAGCTGGATTCTCAAATCATATTGGGAAGCAGGCCAATGGCGGACTTTTCTCTGGCTTTTTAAATATGTATAAAGGCGGTCAGGTATTTGCTTTAGGTGGATTTGCAAATATCTCAACTGGAGATATTAAAGGAGCTCAATTCTCTGGCTTTATGAATCTGGCAGGCAATATAAAAGGTTCCCAATTCACAGGTTTTATCAATAAAGCAAAAGATATAGATGGTGCACAAATTGCTGGCTTTATCAATGTAGCAAAGAAAGTAAAAGGAGTGCAATTTGCAGGTTTTATGAATGTAGTCGATAGTAGTGATTATCCAATCGGCATTATCAACCTGGTGAAAAGTGGTGAAAAAAGTATCAGCCTTACAACCGATGAAACACTTACCACTCTACTCTCTTTCCGTTCTGGAGGAAGAGTATTATATGGAATCATAGGTTTAGGTTACAATTTCAAAAATACTGATGAAGTGTATGCCTTTGAAGCAGGTTTAGGAGCACACTTATTCAAATCCAACTCATTCAGATTAAATGCTGAAGTCTCAGGTGTCGGCTTAGAGAGTTTTAAAGCTGGTGAGTACATGAAGACATCACTTAGGCTATTGCCAGCGTTAAAAATAAGCAAAAACCTGGAAATTTTCGGTGGTCCATCCTTCAACTACTTAAATACCAGCACCGCAGAAGGTCGCAGTTTAAACCAAAAGCATATCACAAGTTGGGAAAATAAATGGGGAAATAACTTCCAGGCGCTATACATTGGGTATGGTGGAGGACTTCAATATATATTTTAACATCAATCATTAAAAACATAGTTATGAGATTTTCATTATTAATTACATGCATAAGCATCCTATTTATCGGATGTTCAAAAGACAGGTTAACAGCTAGTGGCGACAAAACAACTGACATCCGTTTTCCCGGAGAATTTACAGGTGTTAACTCCAGTGGATCAACTCCAGTTAAAATCAGTTACGGCACTGAATTCAAAGTAGAACTTAAGGGCTCTGACAATCTTATTCCCTATTTCAAAACCAACATTATTAACGGCACATTATATTTAGGCTATGAAAATGCAAGTGTACAACATGATGATATTGAAGTATTCGTAACACTCCCTGTCATCAGAAAAATGGCTTTAAGCGGTAGTGGAAAGATAAATATCGAAGGAGATTTCCCTGCCATAAATGAACTAAAAATCTCCATTAGCGGTTCAGGTGATATTTTGGTAAAAGATGCATTCGAAGCAACAAAAATACTGGTAAATATATCCGGATCTGGAAAAGCAGATTTATTAAAAGTAGTCGCTGAACATGCCGATGTTGATATATCTGGCAGTGGCAATGCCAGCTTGACTATACAGGATAAATTAAGAGTAGAAATAAGCGGAAGTGGAAAGGTTTATTATAATGGAAGTCCGGATGTTGATGCAGATATAAGTGGATCTGGAAAAGTAATAAAACTATAAAACATCAGAACATGGTATTAGTTCAGGTCCTAATGCAACGTCTTATGATCAGTATTACAATAATATTAATACTCAGCCAGACCTCTTATGCGCAAAATGGAATTGACCAGATCAAACTGTCTAAACCTAATGGTTGCAACATGCTGTTCTTCCTGCAACGTGATCCTGACACTAATACTGTGGTTTATGAATTAAATTTTAACAATGATGGGACAATACAAAAAAATGCTCCCATTAAGGCTTCATGGATTAGATATAAAGAAAAACAGAAGTTTAAAGAATTGACAGCCCTTGAACAGAAATTTGCTTATGGCATACTATCTAAGCTAATTGCTGAAGATGAATATGAAATTAGATTAGTAGCCTATAAAAAAATGCCTATGTATTTAAAAAAGTCAGGAACGGATCAAAAATACCATCTTTACATTAAAGATGAAGGAAAAGACCTCCTTTTAAAAAGAGTATTTATAAGAGTAAATCGTGGTAGCTTTTGGTTCCCAAAGGTTCAATACATAGATTTGATTACGACTAACAGCATTACTGGAATGGAGATTTTAAAAAGAATAAAGACATGAATCCCCAATATCTGTTTTATGACGACAGGGCTTTTGAACAATTGTTTAAGAGTCATTTTAAAGCCTTACATGCTTATGCTTCCGTTATTTTAAAGGATGAAGATGATGCTGAAGAAATAGTCCAGAATATGTTCTTAAAATTCTGGGAAAAAAGAGAATTACTTGATGTGCAAACCTCTATCAAAGCCTATTTGTATAAATGTGTATACCATGACAGCCTTAACCTTTTAAAACACCAGAAAATAAAAACAAAATATCAGGACTTTGTATCCTATTCGATGAATAAACAACATTTACCTGCTTCATCTAAGGTGGAAATGACAGAACTGGAATCCAACCTTAGGCTGGCACTTAATGAATTGCCAGAACAATGTCGTACTATATTCCAGATGAGCCGCTTTGAAGAACTAAAATATAGGGAAATAGCTGAACGGATGGGCTTATCAGTTAAAACAATAGAAAATCAGATGGGTAAGGCTCTTAGAATACTGCGTTTAGAATTGGCAGACTTCCTTTCGCTCATTTTATTAGGTCTGATGTATTATAAAGATTACTTTAATTAAGAACGGCATGACTGACGAACTATTAATAAAGTTTCTATTAAAAGAAACAACTGAAGATGAACATATCTCAGTACAAAACTGGATGAATGCCTCTCCTGCTAATAAAGCGCATTTTATTAAACTTGAAAAAATCTGGGACAGCAGTAAAAATCTATCCACGAAAAAAGATATCAGTGAAATTGAGGCATGGGAAAGATTTAAACAAAAAGCCCATAAAAAGGAACCAGAGATCATAAACATAAAACCAAGCTTCAGTTGGTTAAAAATTGCGGCTATGTTATTTGTCGTAGCAGCCTCATGGTCTTTATATGAAATACTTTCCCCTGTTTCTTATATCCCTGTATTGGCTGGTAATAAAGTAACTACAAAAACACTACCTGATGGTTCTGAAATAACTTTAAATAAAAACTCAACCATCACTTACGCGAATAATTTCAGAAATAACAGGACCATTCATCTTGAACAAGGAAGCGTGTTCTTTAATGTGGTTCATGATGAAACAAAACCTTTTGTAATTGACATAGACAAGGTTTCTGTACTTGTAGTAGGAACTTCTTTTAACATCAAACATTTAGAAGAGCAAACGGAAGTAATTGTTGAAACAGGAATAGTAAAAGTAAGTTTGGGTAAAAAGGAAATCAACCTTCAAAAAGGGGAAAAGGTAATTATTAACAACAATGTGGATCAGCTGGTTAAAACACAAAATACAGATCAGCTTTATAATTATTACCGCAGCAATGAATTTGTCACAAACAATACTCCGCTCTGGCATATAATAGAAGTGATCAACGAGGCATATGGTTCAACAGTAATTATTAAAGATTCAGCGATAAAGAATCTTAGTTTGAATACCACTTTAAAAACCTCCGCAAGTCTGGATGACAATTTACAAGTTATATGTAAAACGCTTAATCTGACTCTTGTACGTAACCAAAACGAAATTATATTGTCTAAACACCAATAATGAAATTAAAGATAACTCTTGTACTCTTTTTGATTACCGCATGTGCAAAGGCTCAGATGCAAATTCCGGCCAATTATCATAACCTGGAGAAAAAGGTAACCATTGAAGTAAAAGATCAACAGATATCTCAAGTACTACAAAAAATAAGCAGAGCAGGAAACTTCTATTTCTCGTATAGTGGAACTTTACTTAAACAAGATAGTCTGGTTAGTATTAGTATAAGAAACAGTCCAGTAAGAGAGATATTAAATCGATTGTTTAACAACAAAGTTGATTATACAGAAAATGGAGAATACGTTATCCTTAGATATGCTGCGAACCACTTTACTATAGAGCCGGAGAATATTACGACAGCTGAAAAACTATACCTGATTAGTGGTTATGTAATTGATACACAAACAGGAATAAAAGTAAAACAGGCCAGTGTTTATGAGAAACGATTATTGCAATCAACCCTTACCGACAATAAGGGTTTTTTCAAGTTAAAGTTTAAGGGGGATCATAATGAGGTGATATTGACTGCAAGTAAGGAAAATTACCGGGATACCACTTTGATTTTTCTATCAGATATTAAAATAAAACCCGAGGGTTATAATGATCACGAAAGACGCAGAGGTAATATGGGAGATGACAATATTGAAAATTCAGGCCTAGGCCGATTCTTTATCTCTTCCAAACAAAGAATTCAAAGTATTAATATTCCTGATTTTTTTGCCAATACACCTTTCCAGGCGTCACTAACTCCAGGATTAAGCTCACATGGCAACATGAGCTCACAGGTTATAAACAAGGTTTCCTTAAATGTTCTGGGTGGTTATACTGCGGGGACGGATGGATTTGAAATGGCTGGATTATTTAACATTACTAAAGGTGATGTTAGAAAAATGCAATTTGCCGGGCTCTTTAATCAGGTAGGTGGTTCTGTATATGGAATACAAGTTGCAGGTTTACTAAATGATGTACGAAGAGAAACGAAGGGATTTCAGGCAGCAGGTTTGTTAAACCATGTAAAAAAAAATACAGAGGCTTTTCAGCTCGCAGGTATTGTTAATCTGAGCCGAAAGAACATGAAGGGGTTTCAAGCAGCAGGGGTTGCCAATATTATAGCCGAGGACTTTAGTGGTACACAAATTAGTGGCGTCGGCAACTTTGTATCTAAAAATGTAGATGGCATACAGATTGCCGGTGTATTTAATTATGCGAAAAAATTAAATGGTTTTCAATTAGGGCTCATCAACGTTGCGGACACCTCTTCTGGTTATAGTCTTGGCTTAATTAACATTATAAAAAACGGATATCATAAAGTAAGTCTTTACACCAACGAAACAATAAATACCAATATCTCTTTAAAAACAGGTAATGCAAATCTATATACTATCTTATTTATTGGGATGAATATATCAAATCAGGAGAAAATAAAGACGGCAGGGATTGGTATAGGTCATGACTTTATACTCAACAAACGACTGGCTATTGGGCTGGAAATAACCGGACAATTATTATACCTTGGAAATTGGGACGCAGATAATTTACTCAATCGATTACAGAGTAATTTACAATTTCAACTATTTAAAGGCTTTACCATATTTGGAGGTCCATCATATGTCATATATAATGGAGACTCTTCCATAGGTTCCAGCACTCCAGGATATAATCAGAATATAGTACCATCCAGACACACAAACTTTGGGAATGCGACAAAAGGTTGGCTGGGTTTCAATGCGGGAATCACTATAATGTAAATCCCTGCAAAACAAAGCTTTCCCATTTCTTGTTATATGAACATGGGACCCTTTAATATTAAAATTGGTTTTGGAAAAAATGAGGTGGCGCTGAAAATATTACCTACCACAGAATACTATATTGTACTTTATTACGATTGCATTGTCGGAGCTATAAAATTGGATGAAGATGGGGACTCATGGGAGCAAGTACCAGATGATAATATTGCTAAAAGTCATATTCCCCTTTATGAACCAGATTTAAACGCAGATCGCCTGGACTTTGTTTTATGTGAACATACCATAAATTATATTGGAGAAGAAATCGCAGCTTTTTTAAAAGAAAATAGTCATTAAGCATATTCCTCAACTGGACTAGCAACAATTTCACAATATGTATTTATAATTAATCTAAATAACTATATTTGCAGCGCACCATAATAACTAGCATTGCAAAACCAGACAAAAGATACAAACGGTAATAAAAAGATCCGAATCGATAAAGATACGTTCGAGACGATCTATCAAATGTATTGGGAAAAAGTTTATGCTGTTTGTTATAACAATATCAGGGAAATAGAACCTGCCAGAGAAATGGTACAAGATATCTTTAAATCTGTTTGGGAACGTAGACATGAATTGGAACTGGAAAATGTAAACAACTATCTAATCCGTTCTGCAAAATTCAAAACTTTCGAGTACATAAGAAATAAGGTAAGCCAGCAGCAACATATCTGTATAAAATATCAGGACTGTACTCATTCGTCCAATTGCACAGAAGAGAAAGTGCTATTTAACAACTTAAAAGAGAAAGTAGATATTTTGGTCGATACCTTACCCTGTCAATGCCGTCGAGTATACAAAATGAGTCGTGAACAAGGCCTTAGTAATAAAGAAATTGCCGCAGCCCTGCTAATTAGTGAAAGAGCTGTAGAATACCACATTACCAAAGCATTATCAGTACTAAGAGTTAATCTTTCCAATTATTCTTCATAATTTTTTTAAAAGCATTACGGGTATTTGCTAGTTATGCTACTTATATTTTATCTAAGTTTGCATTTAATATTAAAATAGGCGTTACAGCTATAATGAAGATCAGTAAGGAACTTATAGAGCAATATCATAGAGGCCAATGTAGTCAGGATGAACGTGATGCCGTTGAATTCTGGTTATTCTCTGGGGATAGTGATGAAGCTTTGCAGCTTCCATTAACTGAAGAAAAGTTGGTACACAAAGCCGAAATCTGGAAAGAAATTGAGCGTATAATTCCAATTGCTCCGGTCAGCCCTACTTTGAAAAAAACAGGAATACACCGTTATTCATTTTGGACAGGTGCTATTGCTGCATGTCTCCTGCTAGCTATACTTTCCGTTACTACTTATTACATTACAAGAAGTAAACATGAAATGCCCTTGATTGCTATTAACAATTCATCATTAAATGTTAGGCAGCTTGAAGCTAACGCTTATAACATTTCTATAGGTCCGAATACTTCTGCTAAAATTGATAATAACAGTGGCATTGTAAACCTTTCTGGAAGTTTATTAATTAGTCCCAAAAAGGATATTACACTCCAATTTGAAGGGAGTCAGGAAAACATAGTATTTAAAGCTGGACAAACTTATATTGTTCTAAAAGGAGAAGATGGAAATGATAAAGTTATTATCATAAACGAAAAAAACATTATGGATCTTCCTCCGGTACTTCAAAAACAAATCATCAATGAGTTTAAAATTTAAGCGCTCGCAGTTTCTTTACTTATTGCTTTTTTGTTTAACAGCTTGTACTCAATCTCCAGAAGCCTCTGGAGATAATAGTGATAAAAAATACAGCATTTACATTCTCGCTAAAGATGGCAAGGAATATATCATAGAAAGCAATTCATTAAATGAAGGTGAATTAAAACCAGAACTGGATGGCGCAGATCTAAGTAATATCCCAGTTAGTCGGGGAGCTATTGTAAAAAAAGGCTTTTATTATCAATTAGATAGAAAAAATCAATTATTGGTCAAATATAAAATTCTGGATAAACAATTAAAAAAAATAGCTTCTGTCCCTTTAAAAGACTTTTCTATTGAAAACTATTATTGGAAAAGTGCAGATACACTTTTACTAACAGGCCTAAATTCAACTGATTTCTCTCAAGTAAAGTATGCAATGATTAATACGAAGGACATGAATCAAGTTGCCGCTGGCAATTTAGATATTCCTCGTCCTTCAGGTCGTTTTAACAATATGTCTGTAGGCTTTGTTGAATTGCGAGGGCAGCAGCTTTTGTTAGGCTATACCTATCATGAACAACTTAGCACCGCGAATTATACAACTAGTGACACAACCTATATTACTGAATTCAGATTCCCATTGATGAAAGTAGTGAGAACCGATAAAGACACTCGTTCAACCTATCCGGGAGGAGTAAATACCATCCAACCTTACTCATTTAATGACGAACAGGGCAATTATTATTTTATGACCTGTCCGGGCATTGCTTTGGGCAACCGCCCTGAGTTACCTACTGCCATCATGCAAATTAAAGCAGGTGCTAATGCCCCAGATGAAAACTATTTCTTTAACCTTAGTGCTTCTGCAATTCATAACCATGCTTACGGCATGTGGTATCTTGGCAACAATAAAGTTATCGTCAGATCTGAAAGAAAAGATCTTTTTAAAGATTTAAATGATCATTACAGCACTGCACATTTTGAATTTTACATCGTCGACCTGATCACTAAAGCAATACAAAAACTTGATCTTCCATTAGATAAAGGGACACGAAGGCAATGTGTAATCGTAAATAAAGATGATGCTTATATTTCAGTTAACTCTTCAACAGAGGGGAACTATGTTTGGATCTATAACAAAAAAACAGGCAAACTAAAAAAGGGCTTACAGCTATCTGGAAACACCGATTTCATCCTTAGAATCGATGAATTAAATCCTTATTTAGAATTATTTTAATATTTCTTGTTTACCACCTTCGGTAAACATGCAGTTATGCTACCTCCTAGTATAAATGCACAATATTAAAATAAAATGTCATACGGTAAATTCCTACTCATATTCTTATTCAGCGTAATTTCATTCAACGTTTTTTCGCAATCTTCTTCAATCATTTCCGGCTATATTAAAGATGGGAATGAAACCATTGCCGGAGCCACAGTAATAGTTAAGGGTAGCCAAATTGGTGCTACATCTAATGAACAAGGCTATTATGAACTAGTTGATGTTAAACCAGGAGTGTATACTTTGACTGTTTCTTACCTGGGATATTTAAAAGAGTCAAAAACAATTACTTTAAATATCAATCAAAACTTAAGCTTAAGTTTTTCCTTAAAAAAGGATCAACAACAATTACAAAATGTTAGCATCCAGGGAAAAACTAAAACTCAAGAAGTTAAAGAGTCAGGTTTTGCAGTTAATGCTATTGACACCAAAAAGTTCGCTAATAGTACCGCAGATCTGAACCAGATTCTTAACCGCAGCACCGGAGTAAGGATCAGAGAACAGGGAGGCTTGGGTTCAGATTTCAAATTCTCGATCAATGGTCTCTCTGGCAAACAAGTAAAGTTCTTTATCGATGGCATCCCCATGGAAGTTATGGGTAGTGCCATGTCTTTAAATAATATCCCAGTAAACCTTGCAGATCGATTGGAAGTTTATAAAGGTGTGGTACCTGTTCAGCTTGGTGCCGATGCGATGGGTGGAGCAGTAAACGTGATTACAAACCAAAAAGCAAGCAATTACTTAGACTTTAGTCATAGCTATGGCTCTTTTAATACTAACAGATCTGCATTAACAGCTCAATTAGCAGATCAAAAAACCGGCATTATTGTAAAAGCCAGCGGATTCCGTAACTCCTCTGATAACAATTATAAAATGAAAGGTGTAGATGTATTATCCAACAGTGCTAAAGCAGGTCATTATGTGCCTGAGGAAGAACTGAATGGCCTTGAATATGTTCTGGGAAATGTAAATCGTTTCCACGATAACTACTTCTCTTTAATGGGACAATTGGAAGTAGGGATCACTAATAAAAAATGGGCTGATGTTTTGTTTATTGGAGGTGGTTACAATGAGATACATCAGGATCTACAAACAGGCTTCGACCAACAAACTGTATATGGCAAGGTAAAAAGAACCAGTTATGCAAAAAGTGCAACCATACGTTATAAAAAGGATAATCTTTTCACAAAAGGCTTAAACTTAAGTGCTTTTGCAGCTCGTTCAAATGATTCTTTTAGAACGATCGATACACTTTTCAACAAATACAACTGGGATGGCAGCTGGTTCGACAGTGGGTATACTGAAATGGGTAATGGGGTTAAAACAATAGGTGTGATTAAACGACCAAGAACTTATGCAATGGCCAATATGAGCTATACCATCAGTCCACAACATGCTATAAATCTAAACTATACGATAGACCATTTGAGAAACCAAAGCTATAACGTATTGCAGGTAGAAAAAGATAGTTTACCTGGGAAAGTTAATAAGCAGATATTAGGGCTAGCCTATCAGCAAGATCTGCTAGAAGGCAGATTAGTTAACACTGTATTTGTAAAATACTATAGCCTGGGACTTGACCGCGCCAAATTCATCAACCGTATTTTAACTGCACAGGATACAACCTCAAATAATTTAGGCTATGGAATTGCTTCTAGATATAAGCTTACTAATCAATTAGGAATTAAAGCATCTTACGAGCATGCTTATAGACTACAGGAACCCGAGGAAGTATTTGGCGATGGACTGAACCTTCAGGGGAATCCTGATTTAAAACCTGAAAACAGCGACAACATCAACCTTGGTGCCTTTTATAACTTCCAGATTGGTAAGAATACATTTTATATAGAAGCGTCAGGCTTTTATCGCAATGCCAAAGACTTCATATTCCCTGTGCCCGATGTACGTTCTAATCTGCTAAAAAACGAAAACCAATCAAGCGTTCGCATCACAGGATTTGAATCTGAAGTAAAGTACAGCTACGATCAATTATTTGCTGTTGGCCTCAACATGACTTACCAAAATGCCATCAACACCACAAAAACTGGACAAACAGAATCTTATTATGTGGAAGGCACTTATAACAACAAAATTCCTAATCAGCCTTGGTTATTTGGAAATACCGACTTCAGCATAGGTAAAAATGATGTTTTTGGTAAAGACACTCGTTTACAGTTTAACTGGTTCACCCAATATATCAACTGGTTTTATCTGACTTGGGAAAGCAAAGGAAATCCAAACGGAAAGTCTGATATACCGACCCAGTTTGTACAAAATGCAACCCTAAGCTATTCTATAAAAAATGGAAAATATAACCTCTCTGCCGAATGCAGGAACCTGACAGATCGCTTAATGTACGACAATTTCAAACTACAAAAACCTGGAAGATCCTTTTCTGTCAAATTCAGATATTTTATACAGTAGCTATCTGGAAAAACGATCAACATATTAAATAGCATAATAAAATATAACAGTTCATATGAAACGACTTATAAACAGCACAGTAAAACTAATTATAACGACAATCCTACTTTTTTCCATTAGTGGTTGCGAAAAAAGAAACATAGGGAACGTAGAAGAAGGGTCCAAATATTCAGCAATCTTATGTGTTGGCAGCTGGCCAAACACTGCATATTATATCACAAGCATTCCTTCGTTAACAAGTGGTACCATAAGTTTAAAAGGAAATGGAGCTGAAATGACAGGAAAAGTTTATGCCCAGGATGTAATTCAAAGAGATGGATTTTATTACCATGCTAATGCTGGCAGCGGCCGTTTAGGAAAATACCATGTAGAAAATGGTGTTCTATTGATCGATAAAGAGATTCCCTTTTCTTGGTTAAACTGGTCATCATACGCATGGGCAGACAATAATACCCTGGTAATTTTTGGAGATGGTAAAGGTGAAGCTCGCTATGCTATTATTAAAGTTGACAAAATGACCATAAAAACTGGCAAACTAGCACTTAATGCAATTCCCACAGGATTTCAGATTTATAACTTTGGATTTGCTGAATACAGAGCCAACAAACTATACCTTGGTTATGGCTTCGGATCCAACGACTGGACTAATTACCCTAACATGCCGGTATATGCCAAATCATTTGTCGCAGTAATTGACTATGCTACTATGAACGTTGAAAAAACACTGGAAGAAACACGCAGCAACGGTCTAGGAGGTTCTGGCGTATATGCTCCCTCCTCTTTTATCGATGAGAACAATGACATTTATTTCATAAGTGATCCTGTAAATATTTACGATTACAAATCTCCATCTGCCATGTATAGAATTAAAAATGGTTCTACCGAAATCGACCCTAGCTATTACTTCAATTTTTCTGCTTTAGCTAACAAAGAAACAACGGCAGCTATGTGGTACATAGGCAATGGCAAAGCCATAGTTCGTTCACGTATTGCGGGTCAATCCATCGATGCAGACCACTATTATTGCCTTATTGATGTACAATCAGGGAGTCTGATCAAAAAATTGGATTTACCTACTGATAAGGGTGAACGTATGGTAAATGCTGTGATTGTAGAAGATGGAAAGGCTTTTATTGCAGTAAATGCAGTAGATAGAGACTATATATGGGAATACAATCCTGTAACTGATCAATTAACCAAGGGTGTTGAATTCGTAGGCGGTATTGATTACATCCTTAGAATTGAAAAATTAAAATAATCTATTTACCACTATCCATGACTTTCAAAAAAATTAATGCCTGGTTTCATTTATGGTTGGGTATAGCTTCTGGAATTGTTGTATTTGTATTAGGTATTACTGGATGTGTACTAGTATTTGAACAAGAGATTAAAAGCCTCAGTAGTCCATGGTTACATGCAGAAAAGCCTGTTGATGGCAAAATACTTCCACCTTCAGTACTTTATAAATCTGTAGAGAAAGCGCTACCTGCCAGAGAAATAGAATCTGTATGGTACCATGGTGAAAACCAAACTGCGCATTTTAGAATCCACGAATCCGATTCAACAGTCTATGTAAATCCCTATACTGCAAAAGTCATAGCCATGGTTAGTAATGAAGATATCTTTAATTTTTTTAAGGACGGACATTATTATTTTTGGTTGCCAAAAGAGATAGGACACCAGGTAACTGCCTGGGGCACCCTTATTTTCTTCTTGTTACTCATCAGTGGAATTATTTTGTGGTGGCCAAAAAAATGGAATAAAAAAGGAAAAGAGCAAAGCTTTAAAATACGTTGGAAAGCAAAGTTTAAACGCATAAATTATGACCTCCATAATGTACTTGGTTTTTATAGTGTCATTATAGCAATTGTCATGGCTTTTACCGCCTTAATGATGAGCTTTACTTGGTTCAACAAAAGTGTTTATTGGTTAGCAGGAGGCGAAAACGCGCCACGGATCGAAGCCGTATCAGATACCACAAGTAACCTAAAACCCAACCTGTTCAGCCAAATTGATAAGGCATGGCACAAAGGTGTTTTTGAACTTGCGGAACATAACCCTTACGAGATTCTGATGCATTTTCCAGAAACACCAACTGAGGCCATTTACGTTTGTACAGATATGTACAGAGGCACCTGGCGGGATGTTTACCTGGATCAATATACATTGGAAGAGTTGCCTGCCTCCAACAAAAGACTAAGAGAGGAAAATCTTGCCTCCTGGATTCGTCGCTCCAACTATGGTTTACATGTTGGTTTAGTTGGCGGGGTAACCACCAAAATCATTTACTTTCTTGCCAGTCTTATCTGCGCTAGCTTGCCTATCACTGGCTTCTATATCTGGTGGGGCAAAAAGAAAAAGTCTAACAAAATAGTTAAACCCAAAAACAGCTTAACTACCGCTTAAACAAATTGATATGATGTCAGCTATTACGATTTCAACAAGACAAAGCCTTGTTGCCAGAAAACTATTGCCATACTTATTGCTAATAATCCTTTTCGCATGTATACAACAAACTTCCGCCCAAACCAAAGGAAAGGTTTCCGGAACAGTCATTTCAGCGGATGGACAAGCCCTACCCTTTGCTTCTATAGCATTAATGGATAAAGATGGACAAACTTTAAAAGGAACATTGACTGATACTGTTGGGACATTTCAATTTCCAGCCATTACTGAGGGGCATTACAAAATAAAGATCAGTACGATGGGATTTACTCCCCATCAATCTAAGATATTTGAAATCTCTGTCCATAATCAACATATTCATCTAGGCAAACTTATTTTGTTTGAAGATGCCAAGCTTCTAAACAGTGTAACCATTAGTGCACAAAAAAAGCTGATTGAACAAGGTATAGACAGAACAATAATCAATGTTGAAAACAGTATTTTATCTGAGGGTAATACAGCTTTAGAATTGTTAGAAAAAGCACCCGGAGTTACTGTCGACCAGGATGGTAAAATCTCTTTAAAAGGCCGCCCTGGAGTAATGGTCATGATCAATGGAAAGTCGACCTACCTCTCCCCAAAAGAACTGGGCACTTTACTCAAGGGTACAAATGCAAATTCAATCTCTAAAATTGAGATCATGAACAATCCTTCTGCCAAATATGATGCTGCCGGAAATGGAGGTATTATCAACATACAAATGAAAAAGAATACCTTAACTGGTTTTAATGGTACAGTTTCATTAAATGGAGGAGCAGGTCGAAATGCAAGATATGGCAGCGGTATTGGCTTAAATTACAAGACCAATAAACTAAATTTCTACGGAAGTTATAACTATGGATATCGTGGAGAAACGGAATATCTTGATTTTGTAAGGAACTTTTATGATTCTGGAATTGCTGCAGGACTGCCTGACAGAACCTCTAATCAACATACTAAAACAAATGAGCCTTTACACACCAATAATTTTAGATTGGGTCTTGATTATCAATTAAACGACAATAGTGCTCTGGGCATCCTTATAAATGGAAATATAGGTAAATACACGCACGATAGTAAAACCAGCAATCTGCTCAGCAATAATGCAGGTATGCCATTAAACAATATGGCTACCAGCAATTACGACAAGCAAAACTGGGAAAACCTGACCTATAATCTGAATTACTTATATAAATTTAAAAAGGAAGGCAGAGAACTTTCTGCCGATGCAGATTTTGCGAGCAACAGTTTTACCTCAAACCTCAATTTGAACACTATAACTCTTGCCGCAGCGCCAAGCCAGACAAGTACTGATATCAGTAGACGAGGTTATGTTCCAGCAGTGACTAATGTATACCTGGCGAAACTTGATTACACTGACCCAATCAGCAAAACATTAAATTTCGAAACTGGAATTAAAAGTAGTGCAACCAATTCTGATAATAACTTAAGATATGACTTACTTAATAATGGTAACTGGGAATATGATAACAATGGCAGTAATCATTTTAAATACAAAGAAGAGATCCATGCTGGTTATTTAAACTTTAACAAATCATTTAAAAGCTTCAGTTTACAGGCCGGATTAAGAGGTGAATACACGCATACAGAGGGACACCAGATTACTACAGATTCATTAATATCCCGCAGCTATTTTCAATTATTTCCAAGTGTTTTTGTTAACAAGCCAATTGGCAAAAACCATCAGTTACAGCTCGCTTATAGTCGCAGGATAGAACGGCCGGACTATGGTGACCTAAATCCCTTTCGCGTTTTCAGGGACCCTTTATTATATTACCAGGGCAATCCATTTTTAAGGCCGGAGCTCATCAACACCATTCAATTGAGTCATAGTTTTAAAGAAAAGTATACTACAGCAATTAATTATAGTCAAACCAGTGATGTAATGACCTGGATGAACGGACAAATTGATGATATCAATACTACGTATGAAATGCCTATGAACTTAAACCGTTTGATCAATTATGGCATTAGTTTTACGGCCTCGACTGCCATTACTGAATGGTGGATGGGTACACAGTTCGCTAATCTTTATCGCAACGAATATAAGGGTACAGGAGAAGGTGGCAGCTTTAATAGTAATGCAACAAGCTTTAATTTCAATACACAAAACAGTTTTAAACTGGGCAAAGGCTATACGATGGAATTAAATGGCCTGTACAATGGAGGCTCAGTTTATGGTATCTCGAAATACAAAGCCAATTATATGGTCTCTGCAGGGGCACAAAAGCTAATTTTAAAAGAAAAAGCAACTATAAAACTCAGCGTAAATGACATATTTCAAAGTAGACAGCTTAGAGGCAATACACTTTATGGGAATATAGATATGAGAAGTCATATTGGCTTTGACAGTCGCAGGGCAATACTCTCGTTTTCTTACCGCTTCGGAAATCAGAACCTGGTTAAAAAAGAAAGAAAAACCGGCAGTGAAGATATTCAAAACAGAGTTAAAGGTGGTGGCTAGCCAGTTAGAAAAACAAAGCATAAAAAAAACGTTGCCCTTTCGGAGCAACGTTTTTTTTATCATTAATAAGTGCAGTCTATTAATTAAGCACTTAAACCTTTTTTAAAGCTTAACGCTGGATACCATGCCATAAAACCGAACATAACAGCACCGTATATTACAGTTCCATATAAAAACTTCAGTTCAAAAGGAATAGCTGCGATCAAACAAGCACCAAAGCCAGCTAATGTTGGCGGATATAATCCTGGTACATACATAGCACTAATATCAGCAACAATCCAGTGAATCAGAACCACAGCAAGTGTAGCTGTTACCATACTTTGTACATTCTTTTTCTTAAGCAACGCTTTGCTTGCCAATACCATTAATACAAAGGCAATGTAAGTCCAGTACCATCCACCATAGAAAAATCCATATCCAGAAGTCTGGGCAATAAAAATATCACTAATCAATAATACAGCTAGTGGAAAACCAAAAGCCTTAAGATTATTGTTAAAATAGGCTCCTCCAAACAAAGCAATAGCCCCTACTGCAGAGAAATTTGCAATTTCTTTAAAATCATCAGAATAAGGTGCCGCAATGCGGAAAGCACTAACCAGCACAACAATAGCTACTAAAATTATTGTACTTGGATTAAATTTAGTTCCAGACATGTTTATATCAATTTATTATACAAAGTTATATTATTTCTACGGATAATAAAAACACCCCTTAATGATCATGTTCCAGCATTAATGGAATACAAACATTGAAGGAAAATAATATCCGCTATAAGGTATTTGCTTAATCAGCTCTCCACTTTCTGCATTGTAAAAATAGATATTGTTGACCAGGTAGTTCTCACCAAAGCCGTCCTGTACTGTGGTGGTAACAATCTGATTAGTTTGCGGATTATAACCCAGGTTCTTTTTATAAAATGATTGCTTTGCCGGCGTAGTAATAAAAGCTTGATTAAGAGAAGATTTATCACCCTCAATGTATTTATACATTGCCTTACCACCACCATAGTTTTGCGCCTGCAATAAATACAGTGTATTATTCTTTGTTGAAGCAATGATTGGAGAAGAGAACCAAGTCCCCCATGTAGTTGCAGGTTTAAATGGTAGCTCCACGCTGTCTGTTTCCAAAGTTTGAGGATTAGAACTGTACAGGAATTTATCCTTTGTATACCATACTTTTTTGTTTGGCGTTTGGGCAAAACCTAATGTAACTCCTGCTATTCTCTTAACCACACTAAAATCTTCAGCATTGTATATAACCGCACCAGCTGATTGATTAAGCACATAGATATACTTACCAGCTTTTAACATGTCACCAGTCTGCCCAGAAACACCTGAAAGTTTAGATAAAACATTAAGATTCTTAAGGTCAATTACATGTACCCCATCGCTGCTACTTAACAAGCCTCGATTTTCATCCAGACCAACAAAAGCACGCCAATCATAACTTGTAGAACCAGGAATTCGCCCTACTTCTTTCAGAGTCTTAGCATCAGCTACCACAACAGGCCCCCTCGCTTTGCTCACTACATAAATATTATTATTGAACTTAGCGCCGAATTGCACAGTTGAACTTTTTGGCAAAAAGCCGTCGCTATCTGGGTTTTCCTTTTGAAAAACACTATCCTTAAGTGTTCCTGATTCATAGTCAAAGAAACTGATGGACCCTGTACCAGTAAAAGCCCATCCTTCGTTGATCACAAAAAAACCGTTCTCGTATTTACCTGGTTCAGATATCTCATCTATAACCAGATCCTCTTTATTACATGACAGTAAAGTACTGGCAAATGCCAGTACTAACGCTACCTTTTTAAAACTAATTTTATTCATTTATGATGATTTTACTTTACTAAACTAAGATCAGCGACCCCTAGTACTTCCGTAGACAATTCTCCCAGCCAGCCCATATTTGCTTGTAAAGCTGTTTGTATTTTAATGAAATCAATACCTTTCAATGATACCTTTTTACCATCTTTATCTACCGCATTACTAATATCTATCTTATCCCCTCCAGCAGTATTGTCAGCGTAACCCCATGCAAAAGGCGCACTGGTGATATAACTAGGATTAGTCATATCAATACCTGAAGATGGCAGTATAGAACCAGTTAATGTATATTCATTGCCAGTTATCCATAATGGAAAATAGCTCTGCTTGTGAAAAGTATTTGTTGCTACAAAACCTGTATTGCCATCACTATCTTTCCATGGGATGGGATCAGTATCTGGTGTTGGCCTGGTATAAGTAACTGAATAGTTTCTTTTATAACCTGCTTTTCCAAACTCACTTCCCGCTACTTCATACCAGGTATCATCAGGTTTTCCGTTGTTATTTTCATCCTGCATTACCCATATTATTCCCGGTTCAGCAAAATTGCCCATTGCGTTTCCATAAACAATAATATCTTCCTTTTCACCATTAATAACGGTATGATCAAAGCCCAATATAATGTTTCCACCCCAGGCTCCTAAGGTTACCATTCCCTTTTTACCAAGAATACCTTCTGCACTTATAAGATTTCCAGGTACTTTATTTATAAATTGTCCAGGAGCAGGATTATACTCAAAAAGCTTTGTTACATACATAGAGCTTTCCGGAGTAACAGGTATAACAGGAGCTTCTACATTGATGGTATACAGAAAACTGAATGAACCGGAATTATTAAAAGCTGTATATTCAATTAGGTAAATACCAGATGTAATTGGAGTAAATTCATAAATACTATCTGTGCTTTTCACTTCTCCATCCAGTTTCCATTCTTGCTGAAAGGCAACTCCATTTTTAACGCTTGCCGAAAAAGAAAGCTTTTCATTTAATTTACCCTCAACATCTTTTTTTGAATCCCCCATTTCAACTTGTGGAGCAGGTATTGATTTATCTTTTTTACAGGCGGATAATGTAATGACGAATAAACACGCCAGGAGTAGATAACTTTTGATTTTCATAATTATAAATTTGTTTTTTATTTATTTGATTTTATTATTTAATTAACTATAATATATATCTGATTTATTGACATTTATATTTTTTTTAAAATATATCAGGGAAATTCTACTCGTAAACAAACACCAGCTTATTAGGTATATCTCCGGTCTGAACTGACCACTTCTTTTTTCCAGTAATTTTATCGAAGCAATACAATGTTCCTGGCGAAACATAATCCTTTGCATCTGTAACATATAGGTCCTTGGTAATCGGATTAACAGCAATACCATAAGGGATCATTATACTTCCCTCAGTTCCATCAGTTATAAACTTTTGGTCTGTCAGCACTTCATCTTTTATATTCAAAACACCGTAATTAATTACGTTTTCGCCGGTTATATAACTAAACTCAGTATTGTAGTAATAAGCATGATCCTCATCTATAACCAGGTTACTTACACCAATGTCAAATTTCTTTTTAATGGTTTCAGTCTTGGTGTCAATTACAAAAAGTTTGGATGGAATATCATAGTAATCACCCCTGGAGGTTACATACAGATCCCCGTATTGATCAGCTTTGAGTCGATGAAGATTTACAGCTACATCAATATTCTTTACCACCTGAAAAGTATTCAAATTGATTACTGAAACTGTTCTTTCATAGTTAGGTGGACTATAGCCACCTGAATTGGCAACGTATAATTTTTCACCAACAATAGCCATTTCTTCTGGCTGTCTACCTACCGATACCCTTTGTACTTCATTCAATGTGGTCGTATCTATCCTTACCACTACCCCATTAGGAGCCTTTGGATCTCCAACCTCTCCTAAATAAGCACTTACATAAGCACTGCCTTTATGGAAAGTAATGTAACGACAATTGATCACATCAATTTGCTTGATCTTTTTACCTGTTTTAACATCCAGCACCTCTACTTTATTGGATATATTGACTACTACGTACAATTTGGAACCATATATAGCCATATCATTCCCCACATCTCCAAGACCTTTTACAACTTCAGGATTAGCCTGACCATAAATATTTCTACTATATAAACCTGAATTGAAGTCGAAATAATCCAATGAAGCTTTGTTCATATTCATATTCCCTTCATTGAGTAGGTAAAAACCTTTCAATTCAATTGAAGAATCAGGAACAGTATCTCTAGGTTCCTGGGGAACTATTTCTGTGTCCTCTTTTACTGGTTCTAAATCCTTTCTGCATGCGTTAAATATTAGCGTACTAAGCAAGACAAGGTTAAAAAAATATAGCTTTTTGTATTTCATCATTAGTAAGAATAAGATAAGGTGAAACGATATGAGCGGCCTGGCATAGGGAAATTGGTAATAACTTCATAAGTCTGATTCAGTAGGTTATTTATTTCAACCAGAAACCGGATGTTCTTTTGGTTTATTTGTTTATGATATTGAAAAGCGATATCGTGTGTATACCAGGGCTGAACATAATTAACAGCGATATTTGCACTCTGGTCATAGCGTTCCCCTGTGTAGATATAACTGTAATTAAAACCAATGTTTTTATAATCCACCCCAGCTATTACAGAGCCACTATGAACTGGTGTATAAGGAATCTGATGCTTATAGTTTAAATTCACATTACTTACATTAAGCGCCTGCTGATAAGTATAGGTAAATCCTGCATTTGCCTTTAATAACGATGTAATTTCCCAGGCTGATTGCGCATTTACATCTAATCCTTTTATCTCTACACGTCCTAAATTCTGCATGCTCCATCTAAACAGATTAGCCCCTGGAACAGCAACAATCTTATCCTTTACTATATTATAATAAGCATCAGATTGTATACTGATTTGGTTTAGCCATTTACCCTCAAACTGCCGGATATAAGTAAAACCAAGATCATATTGTCGGGTATATTCTGGTTTAAGAAAAGTATTACCAATAAAAGTATAATACAGATCGTTAAAAGTTGGCATCCTGAAGATATGCTTATAAAATGTACGTAAGCGGAACTCTTTAGCACTGAAGGGCTGCCAGGAAGCCATTATTGTTGGTGTAAGTTCACTTTTATCTCCTGCAGAATAATATTGTTTAACCTCGTCATTAACTAAAGTTCCAAGTAGATTGGCCTGAATGTTTAATCTGTTTAAGCGGATTTCTGTTGCCAGTGCAAGCAATACAGTTTGCCTTGTTGGATATGGGAAACGATATAGATTGGCATCTAAAATATTACGCTGGTAATCAACAGACAATACAACATCCCATAAAGAATTAATTTTATATCGGTTAGAAAGGGTTAAATACCATTCCTGCTGCTTATAAATATTATTAGTCAGCCCATCATCTTTAACAAGATTAGGATCCAGGTACCTTGAATAATCATTGGCATACTTTACAGAAGCCAAGAGATTATACCTGCCGGTTTCTTTTTTATAATTCCCTTGTACAAAGAAATTCCTGTTCCATAAGCGTTGGGTGAAATCGTATACGTTGTTCACTATAGCTCCTGGTAAACCCTGCTCATCAGTATAAAAATAAACCTTAGCACTCCATATGCTGCTATCAGCCAGCTTGCCATAAAGACCTCCTTCGAATCTCATAGTTTCTATGTCGGCATTCTTCCTAACCATAGTCGTGTCATAAGCACCATTACGGTCATGGAACTTATACCTGCCATGCGCATTTTTATATTCAGCATTAATCGAGCTATATACCTGATCGTTAATTTTCTTTTGCCAACGAACAGATGGGTTAACTAAACCAAATGAACCTGATTTAAATGTGGCAGTTAAGTGGTCCGACTGCCCCTGCCCAAAAACAGGCTGTTTAGCATTTAAATAAAGAGCACTTCCAGAGGCAAAGCCTCTGGCCGATTGAAAAACAGAGCTTTTCTGTCCATTATATAATTCAATTTCTTCTATGTTATCTAAAGAGAACTTACCAAGATCAACCTGCCCGTTCTGTGCATTTCCAAGCTGTACACCGTCATAAAACACAGCAGTGTGGTTTGTTCCCATGCTACGTACGTTAATGGTTTTTAAACCACCTATACCCCCGTAATCTTTTAATTGAACACCTGAGAAAAAACGAACTGCATCAGCAACAGATAAACTGTTTAACCGTTCGAGTTCTACCCCTGAAAGGATTTGTAAAGGTGTAGAAGAAGTTTGGCGACGAGTGATCTTAATACTATTGATCTGAACTTCATTAAGCTGATTTACTTTGTTTAAAGAATCTGCCTTAAACTTAGCTGGTATAACCTGCTTAACCGAATCAGCCACCTGCCCAAATGAGCTAAGGGGCATTAATATACTTGACCATATCGCCAAAGCGAAAGCCAATAAATAATAATTAACGCCTTTATAGGCGAGTTTATTTTTTATCATTTTGATGTGAGTATTACCCACAGCAAACAGTTTAGATCAAGGAAATGAAATACAATAATTAAGCACTCACTCCTAGCTTCAATCCCCGAAAGCTATGAAATCATAATGCGAATGGCAGGTCTTCTGACTTACTCCCGGCATCCTGCCTTCCCCTTCATGGCCTTTTGAGGTTGAAAAGTGGCTTGGATTTGAATACCGTTTTTAATAGAGCTTACAGCTGCGGGACAGTTACGGATTTACACCGTATTCCCTTTTAATCCAGATAACACAATACTATCAGGAACCAAAAGCGTCGCAAAGGTACCCATAATTTAGATACCGAAAAACATTTTAAACAAAATAGGCTGTATCATCATAATACAGCCTATTTATATCATACAATCCTGATTATATCAACAGATAACGATCCTTTATTTAATTATAAAGCTAAGGCCTGCATTCATATTGAATCCCATACTGTTATATCCATATATTTCTGTATACTTCTCATTCAATACGTTCTTAAGGTCCGCAAATAATCTCAATTGTTTTTTAATAAGTGTATATTCTGCATATACCCCCAACAACTTATAAGCATCAAGATTAACCACATTCCCTGTATCATAATCGGCGTCATAGCTCTTTGAATTGTATTTGAAATTAGTGCTGATAAAAAGGTCTTTTGTAGCCTGTACACCTACATTTATTGCATAAACATTTTTCGGCCTGCGGAATAAGTAATCCAGAACAGTACTGGTCAGGTACGTATATTCATTTCCCTCTACATACGCCACATATCCCCTGATATTTACAATACCAAGTTGCGCTGCAGGTTCAATCTCAAATCCTTTAACCTTTTGCTTTAGCTGATTGATATATCCATTGCCTGCATAAACAATTGCATTTGTCAGGTCACGTTTAAATCCTGAAACACGAAGTGTATACTTCTGTTCTGCAAGATTCAAACTAACACCGGCTTCATAATTCTTCGATTCTTCTGGAACAAGATTTAAGTTTCCTCCATAAGGTGTAAATAGATAATCTAAATTAGGTGCTTTAAATGCTGTTGAAATAGTTCCAAAAAGCTTTACTTCTTTCACCACATTTATAGATGGTGTAATATTATAAGTATAATTTTCTCCAAATGCTTTTGCTTTATTATAACGACCTCCTACTTCCAGGTTAAAAATACTTAAATCATGGGCAAATACAGATGCATAAGTACTGAACTGATTGGTAGAAGCAACTAAACTTGTACTTAATCTTGTAGCTCTGTTATCCAAACCTACTAATACATCTAGTTTTGAACCTAATTTCTGATTATAAAATAAGTCTACCAAATGCATTTTCCCTTCTGAAAAAGGAACAAAACCTGTAGGATCGGCTAATTGCGAATTCTCATAACTGTAATTAAGGTTAATTTTACCAGTACCAAAATCGTATTTGGTATTTACACCGCTGTTAAAATGCTTTAACTTAACATAGCTTGTTGGATTATCTTTAAAAACACCCTGATCTGTATCATAATTCCCATAGAAATAACGTATAAATGGACTTATGCTTAATTGATCTGTAGCCTTAAGGGAGAAATTCGCATTCACAGCCGATGTTTTATTTCCGTCTTTATCAAAAACATCAGTATTACCCACCGGGTTTGCAGCATCAGAAATTCCATCAGTCTTAGTTTGGGTATAGGCTATATTATATGAAAAATCATTACTATGATAGTTCATCCCTAAAGTTCCTTTATAAGTGTTATATGTTCCATAACTACCCACTCCATATACACTATTTCCTGCTTGCGATCCTTTTTTAGTAATGATATTTACAACTCCAGCAACAGCATCAGAGCCGTAAATAGTAGATTGCCCACCCTTAAGGATTTCAATACGATCAATCTGATCAATAGAAAACGCACGTAAATCAAACGTAGCACCAATACTGGCGGGGTTGTTCATTGGAATCCCATCAATTAAAATCACAGCATAGCCACTTGATGCTCCCCGCATAAACAGACTTTTATTAGAGCCTGAATTAAGTGTTCCACCACCCACTACAATTCCTGCTTGTTCGTTTAACAGATCTGTAAGACTTCGACCATGACTACGATCTAATACTTCGCGACCAATAATCGTAACGACCTTACCGGTCTGTGATTGTTTCTGATCATTTTTTGTTGCAGAAATGACCACATCGTTCAGATCAACAACTTCCTGCGCATGTAAATTGCCTGTAGCTCCAAGCTGGATAAAGCCGGCACTCATTGCAATTAATAGTTTGTTACTAAGTTTCATTTTTAATAATGTTTTGTTTGTGAGATTTTCCCCACAGCAAACAGAAAGATTCAGGAAATGAAATATGATAAATCAGTATTCACTCCTAGCTTCAATCCCCGAAAGCTATGAAATATTAAAACTTATGGCAGGTCTTCTGACTTACTCCCGGTATCCAGCCTTCCCATTCCTAACCTTTTAAAGGCTTGAAAAAGTGGCGTGTGATTTGAACACCGTTATAGAGCTTACAGCTGCGGGACAGTTACGGAATTACACCGTATTCCCTTTTAATTCAACCAGGTTAACCCTGACGGAAACCAAAAGCGATGCGAATGTACTCAATTATCTATTGATCAGCAACAAGGGCATTTCTTATATTCTTTTAATACTTATATTTATAAATAATCATACCGCAAATGAATAAATTAATTTCCACATTATTCATGCTCATCAGCAGCACTGTTATGGCTCAAAAAACAGACTCCATATTTATAGAAAAATTAATGCAACAGCATCCAGATCTGTTTTCTGCTGTACTAAACCATCCTCAGAAAAACCAGATACAAGTATTATATACACAAATCATTAAAAAAAAGAATACCAGTCCAAAATTTAAAACTTATAGCTACAACTTAGATAACCATAGATACTTTTATCCGGCAAGCACCGTAAAGCTGGCAGCAGTAATATTTGCACTGGAAAAAATAAATGCGCTTAGAATAACTGACTTAACAGCCAAAAGTACCATGATTACCGATAGTGCCAGGAAAGGTCAAACGAGGTTTGATAAAGACATAACTTCTGAAAATGGATTACCATCTATTGAACATTACATCAAAAAAATACTTTTAACAAGTGATAATGATGCCTTTAACCGCTTGTTTGAATTTATTGGACGAGCAGAAATCAACAAAAAATTAAAAAAATACGGTTTAAATGATAGTCGCATTTTAAATCGACTGGCAATTGGTGATGCCGGCGAATCTGCAAAACACACTAACCCTGTAAAGTTTTACAATGCAAATAAACTGATATATCAACAAAAGGCTCAATACGACCCGAAAGAATATCCATTGGAACTAACAAATACAATAATGGGAAAAGGATATTTAGACAGCGCAGAGAAACTTGTTTCAAAGCCTTTTAACCTTTCAAATAAGAATGCTTTTAGTATTTCTGATCAGCAATCTATGATGATCAGACTCATTTATCCAGAATCCTTTCCTCTTTCTGAACGTTTTCAACTAACTCCTGAAGATTATCAACTTATTTATACTTACATGAGTAAACTACCTACAAACAGCGGTTACCCTTCCTATAATCCTAAGGAATTCTGGCCTACTTATGCCAAAATGCTATATTATGGCAGAGAGAAAAATGCTGTATTAAACCCTGATTTAAAAATATTCAATAAATATGGAGATTCCTATGGCTTCATTATAGATAATGCTTACTTCAAAGATAATAAGAACAATATCGAATTCTTCTTAACAGCTGTTGTACAATCCAATGAGGATGGCATTTACAACGATGGCATATATGAATACGAAACCATCTGTTATCCTTTTATGAAAAACATAGGGAAATTAATTTACGATTACGAACTACACAGAAAACATACGAAAAAGTAATGATTCTTCTATTTTTCATCCAGCAATTGCTGTTTAATTTCATCTAGTTTTAACAGTTCATTTTTAGGAAGCTCGGGAAACTTAAGGTTTAAACCTTTAAAGGTTTCTATCAGTATTTTGCTGATTGCCAACCGGGCATACCATTTTTTATCTGCAGGAATAATATACCATGGAGATGATTCTGTAGAGGTTTCAGCTATAGCTTCTTCATAGGCTTTCATATAATCATTCCATAAAGCCCGTTCAGCTATATCACCAGAAGAGAACTTCCAGTTTTTTGAAGGATCATCAATCCTATCCAGAAAACGTTGTTTTTGTTCTTCTTTAGAGACATGCAGAAATATTTTTACAATAACAGTTCCATTATCGCTAATGTGTTTCTCAAAATTCCGGATACTTTCATATCTTCTCTTCCAAAAATCTTTATCTACTTCTTTTACATCCTGATACCCAGGAATCTTTTCATTCAACACGTATTCTGGATGCACTTTACAAACCAACACATTCTCATAATGAGATCGATTATGAATTCCTACACGGCCACGCTCGGGTAAAGCTTTATAATGACGCCATAAAAAATCATGATCATATTCTTCCGAAGTTGGTGTTTTAAAACTATAAACCTGACAGCCTTGTGGATTAAACCCAGTCATCACATGCTGAATAGCACTATCTTTCCCTGCAGCATCCATAGCCTGAAAAATGATCAGCACAGATCGAGAATCAGCAGCATACATTGTTTCCTGATACTTTGCAAGCTCTTCCTTAGTTTCTTCTAATTCCTGTTGAGAAGTTCTTTTATCTCTGTCACCGCTATAAGTAGTACTGTAATTCTCTAACGAAACCTTTTTACCAACTCCAACTAAATATTGTTTGATCTCATTTTCCATTTTTTTTCAATTCTAATCGGCCAGCTTTAAATTTAGAATAAAATTCTATTGATTAAATATGTTAATTTTGCCTGATAACTTTAACACTATTTAACACAAACTGTTTTACGTTTTTTTCATCTTTACTCCCATGTTTAAAGAAATTCGCAATAAGTACATCCGTTATCCAAGCATATTCCTTTTTTGTATCATTATCTTCTTTTGTGCACTGCAACTCAATTTCTTATGGCTATTTGGGTACTCACCATCTTACGAAGACATCAAAACACCTACACTCCGTGTCGGTTCAGAATTATACACCTCGGACGGTAAATTAATAGGCCGGTATTACAAAGAAAACCGTACACCGGTAACTTTTAAGGAAATATCACCAAGCATTGTAAATGCTTTAATTGCGACAGAGGATGTCCGCTTCTACAAACATATGGGAATTGATTTTCGCTCCTTACTTTCAAGCGGAATCTCGACTGCGACTGGCGACAGACGTGGAGCAAGTACCATTACACAACAATTGGCAAAAAACCTTTACCGAACAAGATACAATAAGTCCCAGGGTGCATTAAGTCGCATTCCTGTAGTCCGAACCCTTATTGCGAAACTTAAAGAATGGCTCACTGCAGTAAAATTAGAATCTAACTATTCTAAAAATGATATCATTACCATGTACTTAAATACGGTATCCTTTGGTAACAATACATATGGTATCAAAACAGCATCACGCATTTATTTTGATAAAGAAGCCAACCAACTGGATGTACCTGAAGCAGCCCTTCTGGTGGGTATGTTGAAAGGAACAACAACCTACAATCCTATTAAAAATCCTCAAAAGGCATTGGAACGTCGTAACGTGGCCCTTGCACAAATGAATAAGTACAATTACATTTCAACAGCCGAATTAAATACTTATAAAAGCACCCCGATAAAACTTAAAGAAGGAAGAGTTGATGATGGTAGTGACGGTGATTCTTACTTAAGAGCAGCAGTAGATAAATACCTGGAAAAATGGTGTAAAGACAACAATTACGACTTATATGAAGATGGATTAAAAATATATACAACCATCGACTCCAAGCTTCAGCAATATGCAGAAGAAGCCGTAGCTGAGCAAATGAAAACCATTCAGAGGAGATTTTATAGTGTTTGGGGCAATGAAGATCCATGGGAAGATTCTGAAGGTAAAAAAGTGGATTATCCAGATCGTGCAATGCGTAGCCTTCCTGTTTATAAATTACTGGAAAAGAAATATCCCAATAATCCAGATTCTATAACATCCTGGTTTAATAAAAAGAAAAAGATGAGAATCTTTACCTGGAAAGGTGATCGTGATACACTCTTTTCTACCATGGATTCTATCCGTTATTACGGAAAAATGATGAATACCGGGATGATGACTCTTGATCCTTTTAATGGTAAAATAAAAGTATGGGTAGGTGGATTAGACCATAAATATTTTAAATATGACCATGTAAATCAATCAAAAAGACAAGCTGGTTCTACATTTAAACCTTTTGCTTATCTGGCTGCACTGGAAAGCGGATTAGGCCCATGTGATAAATTCACGGATAAACCGGTTAGGATTGCCTATCAGGAAAAAGGAAAAACAGAATACTGGGAGCCTAAAAATGCAAGCTGGAGCAATACCTATAGTGAAATGTCACTACGTCTGGCAATGGCAAGATCTGTGAATACCATTACCGCACAGATTACTGAAAAAGTTGGTTGGGACAATGTGGTAAAGTGGGCTCATGAATGTGGTATAGACAGCCATTTAGAATCTGTCCCTTCTGTTAGCTTAGGTCCAAATGATGTTACTGTTTTTGAAATGGTAAGAGCCTATGGAACTTTCTTAAATGGAGGTTTAAAAACAGATCCTATTCTCGTTGAGAAGATCACTGATCTTGACGGCAATATTATAGAAGAGTTTACAGCCAAAACAAAAAGAGTGCTAACAGAAGAAATGTCATGGCTCATGCTTTACATGCTTAGAGGTGGTATGGAAGAACCTGGAGGAACATCTCAAGCTTTATGGGAATGGGATCTTTGGAAAAAAGGAAACCAGATTGGCGGAAAAACGGGCACCTCCAGTGATTATGTGGATGCCTGGTATATGGGAGTTACGAAAGACCTGGTAACTGGTATTTGGGTAGGCTGTGATGAGCGTACCGCACACTTTAAAAACGGAGAAACAGGCGAAGGATCAAGAACAGCACTTCCCATTTTCGGTAAGTTTATGGAAAAGGTTTACAAAGACCAGTCTACAGGTTATACTATGGGGCCTTTCCCTAAAGCCAAAGTGAAAATCACGAAGGATCTTAACTGTCCTACACCAAGATACGTACCGGATACTACTTCAAATGATAGTCTTGAAGTTGACTCTACAAATTTTGAAATCCCAACGGTTGAACCAACTCAACCTGCTCAAAATGCTCCTGTAGTTCAAAAATCTGACGAAAAGAAAAATCCTGACCCAGTAAAACAACCTGTTACTGAGGTTCCTCTTACAAAAAAACAAGAAAGGGAACTCAGACGGAAACAGCGTCAGGAAGAAAAAGAAAAGAAGAAAAACAATAACGAGTAACCTTTATCACAGCAGTAACATGTACAATTAGATCCATATTTTAATACAATTCGGATGTAAACATATGTATTGCTATTTTTTGTAAATTTAAACTGTAACTCTTGAAATATAAGCCGTATGAATAAATGCTATACTTTCCTTAGAAGATCAATGATTATCTTTTTTCTTCTCATCGTATCTACACTTGCTATAAAGGCCCAATATTTTGGACAAAACAAAGTGCGCTACAACAACGAGAAATTTAAGGTGTTGCAAACTCCTCATTTTGAAATTTACTATTACCTGCAGAATGAAAATCTCATAGCAAAATTTGCTGAAGACGCAGAAACCTGGTATAAAATGCATCAGGAAATTTTCAAGGCTACTTTCGAGAAAAAGAATCCTATTATCCTTTATAATAACCATCCAGATTTTCAACAAACAACTGCATTACAAGGAGACATAGGAATTGGTACAGGTGGGGTTACAGAAGCGTTTAAAAACAGGGTAATTATGCCAGTGATGGAATTGAACAATCAAACACGTCACGTTCTGGGTCATGAGCTAGTTCACGCATTTCAATATCACTTGTTACTCGAAAAAGATTCTATCAGTCTTGAAAGTATCAGTCAGATTCCTTTGTGGATGATCGAGGGAATGGCAGAATATCTTTCAGTAGGTAAAAATGATGCTTTTACTTCTATGTGGATGCGTGATGCCCTTTTAAACAGAGATATCCCTTCTTTAAAAGATCTTACAAACTCTAATAAATATTTCCCTTATCGTTATGGACAGGCTTTCTGGACATTTGTAGGCTCTGTTTATGGAGATACCACCATCGTCCCTTTATTTAAAGCAACGGCTAAGTATGGTTATGAAAATGGACTAAGATATACTTTTGGTTATGACGACCGAGCTTTATCAGGCTTATGGAAAAATGCAATTGAAACACATTATCGTCCGATGTTAAAGGCAGATAGTTCACAAATCAGAATTACGGGTACAAAAATCATAGATAACAAAAATGCGGGTAATATGAATGTGGCACCTGCAATCAGTCCTGATGGTAAATATCTCGCCTTTTTATCGGAAAAGGACCTTTTCGGGATAGATCTCTTTCTAGCTGATGCCAAAACCGGAAAAATCCTAAGAAAATTAAGTAGTCAGGTTTCCAATTCTCACATCGATGACTTTAACTTCCTGGAATCAGCAGGAACATGGTCGCCAGATGGTAAACAATTTGCCTTTAGTATTTTCAGTAAAGGTAAAAACCAGCTCATGATCGTGAATGTTAATAATGGAAATGTAGCTCTACGTGCAGAAATGGGCAATGTAGCTCAATTCGGAAACCTGTCATGGTCGCCCAATGGAGACGACATTGCTTTCTCAGGAATGGTACAAGGTCAAAGTGATATATTCTCTTACAATCTAAAAACCAAAAAGGTCACACAGATTACAAATGATACCTACTCTGACTACGCTCCTGCTTATTCTCAGGATGGAAAGAAAATTGCATTCTCTTCAGACAGGGTTTCGATGCAGAGTGCTAACAAAAAAGCGGTACACCCTATCAATCTGACTATTTATGATGTTGAAAGCAAATCACTAACTGATGTACCTGTATTTCCAGAAGCTAATAACCTTAACGCACAATTTTCTGGTGATAGTAAAAGGTTATTCTTCCTATCAAACAGAGATGGATTTAGAAACTTGTATGAATACACACTAGGTGATAATAGCGTTAAACAATTGACAGATTACTTTACCGGGATAAGTGGTATTACAGAGTTTTCTCCTGCCATTTCTGTTTCAAGAAATGACGATATTGTATATAGCTACTATCGCTCACAAAGATATACACTTTACAATGCTCCCGCCAGTTCTTTCAAAGCTAAAACTGTTGATGCAACAGAGGTAAATTTTGATGCTGCCATCCTCCCTCCTATGGAAAGCTTGGGTGTAGACATTGTGAATGCCAACTTGAATAACTTTGAGCGTTTCGAAAAAACTAAAGCTGACTCCATGCGTCTTGTACGTTACAGACCTAAATTTAAATTGGATTACTTGGCTAATAGTGGTGTAGGTGTATCAAGCAGTAGATTTGGAACAGGTGTTCAAGGTGGTATTGTAGGTATGTTTAGTGATATACTTGGACAAAATCAGATTGTGGCCAACTTATCTGTTAATGGAGAAATCTATGATTTTGGTGGACTGGTAGGTTATATTAATCAACAAAGCAGGATTAACTGGGGAGCAGCAGTATCTCATATTCCTTATATCTCGGGTGTCAGAAATATTATTCAAGATCAACTAGATAACAACGGAACAGCAATTCCTGTTTGGGATGACAGAACTGACCTGATCAGGACATTTGAAGACCAGGCACAATTATTTGGTGCTTATCCTTTCAACAAAGTACATCGTTTTGAAGCAGGAGGTGCATTTTCTCGGTATAGTTATAGGGTAGACCGTATAAGTAATTATTATGAGGACTTAGGTGGTAATATTATTGGTAGGTATATTACCTCAGACAAGAGAAAAATACCAATTGACCAGGCGACCAGTTATTTCGGTACCCAGTTAAAAGATTTTACTATTTTCCAGGCAAATGCTGCTTTTGTAGGAGACAATTCCATCAATGGAATCACTTCTCCTTTAGATGGTTTTAGATACCGAGTAGGAATGGAACAATATTTTGGAGACTATAAATTTTCTGCAGTTACTGTGGATTTAAGAAAATACTGGCGAATTAAACCTATAACCATAGCAGCTAGAACTTACAACTATCTCAGATTAGGTAAAGAAGGCGAAAACCTGTATCCTTTATTTGTTGGTTATCCTTACTTTATCAGAGGCTATGAAGCAAATTCAATGTACAATAGCAATAATGGAGCGGGATATACAAATAGTTTTGATATCAACCAGCTATCTGGAAGTAAAATGGCAGTATTTAATCTGGAAATAAGACTTCCATTTACGGGTCCGAAGAAACTATCGGCAATACCTTCCAATTTACTATTTACTGATCTGAACTTGTTTTTTGATGCTGGTTTAGCATGGAATGAAGATTCTAAAGTTCGTTTCAAAGGCCAACCAACATACGATCTTGATCCATTGACTAATGACCAGGGAGAAATATTAAATGATAAAAATGGAAACCCAATTTATACAAGAACGTTAGATCGCGTTCCAGCTTTGAGTGTGGGTATATCGGTGAGGGTAAATGTATTTGGAGCATTTGTCTTAGAGCCTTACTATGCAATTCCTTTCCAACGTACAGACTTGAAATTGGGTACGTTTGGTTTAACATTTGCCCCTGGCTGGTAAGTTCCAAAATATAAAACCTACCGAATAAGATACATGATGAGGGTGCATTTAGAAATAAATGTACCCTCATCCATTTAAAAGAGTCAATAACGAGTGCGTTAATAATTTGAGAGCGCTAATATCAAAGTGCTAAAACCTGAGAACGTAAGCCTAGTTTTAATTGCGTTAATATCAAAATCCTATTCAAGTATATTTAAGAAAGAATGTTAAATGCCAGGTTTACCTGATTGATCATTTTCTTTCCTGAAGTAATGTGCTCAAAATCCAATCCTATGGTCAGATCTACCCAATCAGGGTTGCAAGACCTGACTAAACGCTCCTTCTGCATCCTGGTAAATCTGCTCACCTGTTTAAAGCGACTTAATGCCTGAACCTCTGTTTTAAACTCTTCAAAATAAACCAGCCTGGTTAACTGCTGACTGCTATCAAAGAATAAACAAGGCATTTGCTTATAGAAATCCAAAGTTTTAATTAGGTCTGAACTCATCCCTACATGTAAACTTGCTCTGTTCCTGTCCGTTATCACGTATACAAATTTTTTCATAACATTAAGCTTAAATATTAATAAACTAAATTAGTTAGTAGACCTATTTGCTATTTGAATAAATATTACTAACTTTATTGGCACAATAATACTAACAATTTTAGTAAAAACAAATTTATTTTAACTTTTTATTTTATGTCAAACATTTCATCCAACCTTAAGTACTTAAGAAAGAAAAAAGGCCATACACAACAGCAATTCGCTGATGCTATGGGAATTAAAAGGTCACTTATTGGGGCTTACGAAGAAGACAGGGCTGAGCCGAAATATGATTTGCTAAAAAAAATAGCAGAATACTTTGACTTAACAATAGATGAGTTTATTAACGAAAGTATCAACGAAGACTGGAAACCAAAGCCCAAAAGCCAGGGATCGAATCTTCGTATATTAAGTATATCAGTTGATAAGGATGATAATGAAAATATAGAAATGGTTCCCGTAAAGGCTAGTGCAGGCTACTTAAATGGATTCTCAGACCCTCAATACATTAAGGACCTTCCAAAATTCCAACTGCCACTTCCCTTTTTAAAACAGGGAACCTTTAGGGCTTTTGAAATCGTAGGTGATTCAATGCTCCCTATACAACCGGGAAGTATCATTGTAGCTGAATATATGGATAACTGGAATGATGTTAAAACAGGCGAAACTTACATTGTAATCAGCAAAAATGAAGGTGTCGTATACAAAAGAGCTGGAAACCGTTTTAAAGAAAATAAGGATTTAAAATTAATATCGGATAATAAGATCTATGATCCTTATACTGTTCCGGCAGATGACATCCTGGAAATTTGGAAAGCTAAAGCTTATATATCAACCGCATTACCTGACCCTACACCAGAACCTACTATAGAAACCCTAAGTTCAATGATGGCGCAGATGCAAAAATCTATTTCGCAACTAAACAAAAACTAATAGTTATCTATAAATACATAAACCTGATACGCTAATAAAATAAGACCCGTCTCACTGAATAATTAAGTTTGACGGGTATACTTTAAACTGCTTTGCATATTTTTGGAAATCATGAACAAAGCAGAAGAATTTATTCAAAGCAGGCTACAGCAAAGAGCTGAAAAGGGCATATTAAGGATACTTAGCTCTAAACCACTCCTTGTTGACTTCTCTTCCAATGATTACCTCGGGTTTGCTCGCTCTGCTGAATTAAAAACCATCAGCGCAGCAACATTAACACAAATAACCGATTATAAAAATGGAGCTACTGGCTCACGCTTACTTAACGGAAACCATATTTTTACCGAAGAAACTGAACAAGCAATTGCTAATTTCCATCATGCTGAAGCGGGATTAATCTTTAATTCTGGTTATGATGCAAATATCGGCCTGATATCCAGTTTGGCACAACGTGGAGACACAATCATAGCTGATGAACTCATACATGCCAGTCTGATCGATGGAGCCCGACTTAGCCATGCCAACCGGTATACCTTTAAACATAACGACCTTAATGAACTGGAGGCTAAACTTAGAGTTTCGAAAGGCAATGTTTATATCCTTATAGAAAGCATCTATTCTATGGATGGAGATTTTGCCCCTATAACTGAAATTTCAAAGCTTTGCAAGCAATACCAGGCTAACCTCATTGTGGATGAAGCACATGCCCTGGGTATATTTGGATCACAAGGTTCAGGAGTAGTTCAAATGCTGGGACTTGAACAAGATATTTTTGCTAGAATTGTAACATTTGGAAAAGCTTTAGGATGTCATGGTGCCATAGTCTTAGGTAGTAAAAACCTGCGAAACTACCTTATAAATTTTGCACGTTCCTTTATATATACAACTGCAGCTCCCATTCATTCCATTACAACAATAAATTCAGCTTATCAAATGCTGATCAAAACAGATTACACCAAACAGATTGAACATAAAATACGATTGTACAAATCCTTACTGAAAGACACAGCTATTCCTACAATAGAAAGTACAAGTACTATACAAACGGTTCTTTACAACAATGTAAATGACGCAAAGCTTGCTGCACAAACATTACAAAGTAAAGGATTAGATGTAAGGGCCATATTAAGTCCTACAGTTGCCAAAGGAAAAGAAAGATTAAGAATATGCCTTCACCTATTTAACAGCGATCAGGAAATTGAAATGCTGGTCAATGAATTAAAGAAATTAAAATATGAATAATACCTATTTTATTACAGGGATTGGAACTGGAATTGGCAAAACAATCATCAGCTCCATACTTACAGAGAAATTAAAAGCTGATTACTGGAAACCTATTCAATCTGGAGATCTGGAGATCAGTGACAGTTTATTTGTTAAACATCTGGTTAGCCTTGATACCATCATACATCCGGAAAGCTATCGTCTTAGTGAACCACTTTCTCCTCATTTATCTGCAAGATTAGATGGGATTGAAATCTCTCTGTCGTCAATAAAAAAACCAGAAACAGACAATAACCTAATTATAGAAGGTGCAGGAGGCTTAATGGTTCCTTTAAATGATAAAGAATTGATCCTTGACCTGATTAAAAGCCTGGGTGCTAAAGTGATTATTGTGTCGCAGAACTATTTGGGTAGCATTAACCATACGCTATTAACAATAGAAATGCTAAAAATACATCATATTGAAATAGCAGGTCTAATATTTAATGGTATAAAAAATGAAGAAAGCGAACAGTATATTGAAAACTATAGTAATGTAAAAGTCCTGGGGAGAATTCCTAAAATGAGTATTCTTAATGCTGAAACAATTAAGAAAGCAGCTGAACACATTACCTTGTAAAAGAAATCACAGACAAACTCAGTTTTATGCCATAAAAAAAGGGGAAATCATTTGACTTCCCCTTTTCTATATGATCAGTTATATCTATTTTACTGTATCAATTACTGCTTTAAAAGCTTCTGGATGGTTCATCGCTAAATCTGCTAAAACTTTACGGTTTAAACCGATGTTTTTGCTAGCTAATTTACCAATTAACTGAGAGTAAGATATACCGTGCTGACGTGCTCCAGCGTTAATACGCTGAATCCACAATCCGCGGAATTCTCTTTTCTTAACTTTACGGTCACGGTAAGCATATTGCAAACCTTTTTCTACCGTATTTTTAGCAATGGTGAATACCTTGCTTCTTGATCCCCAATAACCTTTGGCTAAATTTAAGACCTTTTTCCTTCTTCTTCTCGAAGCTACTGCGTTTACCGAACGTGGCATGTTGTTGTTGTTTTTTGATAAACGGTGTTGCGTATTACAGCAAACTTACTACCGGGTACCTGGTTAAAAATTAATTATTTACCGATTGCAAGCATACGTTTAACGTTGCCCATGTCAGCGTCTGACACCATTGAAGTGTGTCCTAAGTTACGCTTACGTTTAGTCGACATCTTTGTTAAGATGTGGCTTTTGTAGGCATTCTTCCTTGCGATTTTACCTGTTCCAGTAAGCGTAAAACGCTTTTTAGCACTGGAATTGGTTTTCATTTTTGGCATAACCTGTGTTTATTTATGTAATTTATTTATTTCTTAGCAACTTTTGGTGCAAGCGTTAAAAACATACGCTTACCTTCTAATTTTGGTAAAAGTTCAACCTTACCTATATCTTCAAGAGCCTGAGCAAACTTAAGCAAAAGAATCTCTCCTTGCTCTTTATAAACGATTGCTCTACCTTTAAAGTGAACATAAGCTCTAACCTTCTCACCATTCTCTAAAAAGCTAACCGCATGTTTTAGCTTAAACTGAAAATCGTGATCGTTAGTATTAGGTCCAAAACGTATTTCCTTGATTACAGTTTGCTTAGCATTTGCTTTAATCTCTTTCTGCTTTTTCTTTTGCTCGTAAACAAACTTACTGTAATCAATAATCCTACAAACGGGAGGTACTGCATTTGGAGAAATCTCTACCAGATCCAATTCCAACTCATCAGCTAGGGCCAAAGCTTTTGCCAAAGGATAGATCCCTGGTTCAACATTATCGCCAGCTAATCGCACCTCTTGTGCTCTGATATGCTGATTAATATTATGTTCTGCTTCTTTTTTCTTAAAAGGAGGACGTGGTCCCCTATTAAATCCTGGTCTGCCTAATGCCAAATTTGTATCTTATTTAAACTGTAATTTCTTTAATTAATAATTCACTAAACTCTTGCAGCGTCATTTCACCTAAATCTCCCTCACCATGTTTCCTTACCGATGCCTTACCTTCTGCCATTTCCTTCTCTCCGATAATCAACATATAAGGGATTTTCTTAACCTCTGCATCCCTGATTTTCCTTCCAATCTTTTCATCGCGAAAGTCAATCAGCCCGCGAATATCGGAATTATTTAGTTCTTCTGAAACTTTTTTTGCATATTCTTCATATTTTTCAGAGATCGGAAGAATAATAAATTGTTCTGGTGATAGCCACAATGGGAAATTACCTGCACAATGTTCTATCAAAACAGCAATAAAACGTTCCAATGAACCAAATGGAGCACGGTGAATCATTACCGGTCTGTGCTTCATGTTATCACTACCTGTGTATTCCAGCTCAAAGCGCTCTGGCAAATTATAATCTACCTGAATAGTACCTAACTGCCATTTTCTACCCAAAGCATCTTTAACCATGAAATCCAGCTTAGGGCCATAAAAAGCTGCTTCACCATATTCCACAACTGTAGGTAAACCTTTTTCATCAGCAGCTTCAATAATAGCAGATTCTGCCATGCGCCAGTTTTCATCACTACCGATGTACTTAGTCTTATTCTCTGGGTCTCTTAAAGAAACCTGAGCGATATAGTCATCAAAACCTAATGATTTGAATACATATAGTACTAGATCAATTACCTTCTTAAACTCTTCTTTTACCTGATCAGGTCTGCAGAATAAATGTGCATCATCCTGAGTAAACCCACGAACACGTGTTAAACCATGTAATTCACCACTCTGCTCATAACGATATACAGTACCAAACTCTGCAAAACGCAAAGGAAGGTCCTTATATGAACGAGGTTTAACCTTATAAATCTCACAGTGGTGCGGGCAATTCATCGGTTTTAAGAAGAACTCTTCTCCCTCTTGAGGTGTTTTGATAGGTTGAAAAGCATCCTTTCCATATTTTTCATAATGGCCAGATGTGATGTATAAATTTTTATGACCGATATGCGGTGTAACCACCTGCTCATAACCAGCCTTACTTTGTGCTTTAGTTAAAAACTGAACCAGACGTTCACGTAATGCAGCACCTTTTGGTAACCACAATGGCAAACCCATACCAACTTTCTCAGAGAAAGCAAACAGTTCCAATTCTTTACCTAATTTACGGTGATCTCTTTTCTTAGCCTCCTCAATCATATGAAGATATTCAGTCAATTCACTTGCCTTAGGGAAAGTAACTCCATAAATACGTGTTAATTGTTTCCTGGTTTCATCACCGCGCCAATAAGCACCGGCAACGTTCATCAGTTTTACTGCTTTTACAAAACCTGTATTAGGAATATGTGGCCCGCGACAAAGGTCTGTAAATTCACCTTGTGTATAGAAAGTGATCTTACCATCCTCTAGACCTTCTAAAAGGTCTAACTTATATTCATCACCCTTTTCTTCAAAATAAGCGATCGCATCTGATTTAGAAACAGCTTTACGTTCAAAAACTTCTTTCTGTTTTGCCAGCTCGATGATCTTAGCTTCAATAGCTTTAAAATCATCAGAAGAGAACTCTCTGTCGCCAAAATCAACATCATAGTAAAAGCCGGTTTCAATAGCCGGACCAATACCAAATTTCGTTCCTGGATACAAAATCTCTAAAGCCTCTGCCATGATATGAGCAGAAGAATGCCAGAATGTAGCTTTACCAGCCTGATCATTCCAGGTCAATAATTTTACAGTAGCATCAGCCTCAATAGGTCTTGATGAATCCCAAACTTCGCCGTTTACTTCGGCAGCCAAAACATTACGGGCAAGCCCCTCTGAAATTGATAATGCGATTTGATGAGCGGTTGTGCCCTTTTCATACTGACGACTAGAGCCGTCAGGCAGTGTAATATTAATCATCTACAACTATGATTTAAAAATTAATAAAATATTTAATACCAATCACTTACAATGTGATCTTATTTCGATTGCAAAGTTAATTAATATTCTGTACTTTCCAGCCAGCCACTTGCTAAAACATCAGCTAAATGCATGGTTTTTAATGGAATATTATTTTTATCGATATAACCTTGTATATGCATCAGACAAGATAGATCTGTTGAAATCATATATTCAGCCCCCTGCTCCAATGCATTGTTTACTTTTTGCTCTGCCATAGCAGAAGAAATCGCATCAAATTTAACTGCAAAAGTACCACCAAATCCGCAGCACATATCTGTATCTTTCATTTCTACCATTTCCAGACCATGAACCTTCGACAATAGTTGTCTGGGTTCCTCCTTGATCTTACATTCGCGCAATCCGCTGCATGAATCATGGTAAACTGCTTTCCCTTCCAATTCGGCACCAAAATAATCACGTTTCAATACATTGATCAGAAAATCGGAAAGTTCAAATATATTACTCTGTATATTCCTGCATTTATTATGCACTATCGTATTGGTAAACAAATCATTGAAACCACTTTTCACCATCCCTACACAGGAAGCCGATGGCGCTACAATATAATCTGTTTCCGAAAAGTCATTTAAAAACTTAGTACCAGTTTCCTTAGCCTGTTCCCAATATCCCGCATTATATGCCGGTTGTCCACAACAAGTCTGAGCTGAATTATAAAACACCTCACAACCGCACTTTTCTAATAACTTAATGGTATTAAATGCCGTTTCAGGATACAATTGATCTACAAAACACGGCACAAATAATTCTATCTTCATCAGTATATAAAACGTTTTATATTATGTTTAGTCGATCGTCTTTCTAATTAATTTGCGTTCAACTCCCTTTAACACCAGCAAAAATACCAAACCTATGATAAAAAACGATGCTAAAGCAATAATTGAATTGCGCATACTACCTGTCATCTCTTCAATCAACGCAAAACTAAAAAGTCCAATCACAATCGCCATCTTCTCTGTAATATCATAAAAACTAAAAAAAGAGGCATTATCCGGCGTATCAGTAGGCAAACTCTTAGAATAGGTAGACCGGGACAGAGATTGAATCCCCCCCATAATTAAGCCTACAATTGCTGCCAGGCCATAATATTGAGTTGCCGTTGTTACAAAATATGCACAACCACAAGTGAAAACCCAAATCACAACAACAATAATCAGCACATTAATGTTCCCGATTTTTTTGGCAAATTTCGACATAATTATCGCACCCAAAATAGCTACCAGTTGAATGATGAGGATAACTATAATCAGATTCTCAGTTCCCAGTTGCAATGTTTTTTCACCAAAACCTGCAGCCGCCAACATAATGGTCTGCACCCCCATCGAGTAAAAAAAGAAAGCGATCAAATATACCTTTAAAAAAGGCATATGCTTTAATTGTGTCCATACTTTACCAAGTTCAGCAAATCCACTGTTTATTACATGTTTATTAATCTTTTTAAAATTAGGGCTTCCCGCAGGCAATTTCCGGAAAGGAATCTGAGCAAAAACGATCCACCATAAACCTACTAGCAAAAACGACAACCTCGGTGGAAAAGAAGCATCAGTAATACCAAACCAATCCGGTTTCATTACAAATACAAAACAGATCAATTGCAGCAAAACACTTCCAACATACCCGTAAGCAAATCCTTTGGCGCTAACCCTATCCTGATGCTCCGGACTAGCAATTTCTGGAAGGTATGAATTATTAAACATCACCCCTCCAACATAGCCCATCGCTGCTAAACCAAAACAGATTATACCAAACTCCAGGGTTTTCAATTCAAAAAAATACAACCCAATACAGGCTAAACCGCCCATATAGGTAAAAAATTTCATGAACAGTTTTTTATTCCCCCTGTAATCTGCCATCGAAGACAGAATTGGCAATAAAATCACCATCAACAAGTAAGCAACAGAAAGTGTATAATTAGATAATGCGGTATTGGTAAATGTCCTGCCAAAAAAAGTTACCTGATCGCCAAACTCATCTGTCCTTGTAATAATAGTATAGTAAGCTGGGAAAATCGTTGAGGTGATAACTAAATTATAAGCTGAGTTGGCCCAATCAAAGAAAGCCCAGGACCGGATAATCTTTTTATCGTTTTTTTCCATGTATTAAATAAGACTACTAAAGTAGCTAAAAAACAACATTCAGGACTAAATTACTTTTTCCAGTTTAGTTGCGCCAGACTTTTTCTCGTCCACCTTTTTGGGATTCCCTTTGTAATAGATTTCACTTGAACCTGAGGTTTTTACTTTTAACTCGTTCAGCACATTAATATTAGCTTTCCCAGTTCCATCTGTATCAATATTGTAAATACCCACAATAAAATCAAAAGCATCAACTTTCGCAGTTCCGTTAATCTTCAGATCATGTGCCCCCGCTTGCCCTGTTAATACTAATTTACCAACGCCATCAACTTTTGTGGTCAATTTACCTGCATTTATATCCATTGTTAGGTCAGTTGTACCTGAAAAAGAAAAATTAACATCATTGGCATAAATACGTCCATCACCAACCACTTTAACTGCACCAGCAAGAGACAAATCTTTTAGCTCTCCAATTCCCGCATGAACAACAATAGAATCAGTCCCACAATATTTATCCGCATCCAATTTTATCTTAAGCTCAGAACCTGAAACATCTGCTTTAACATAACTAATGATGTTAGAATCGGCATCTACCTGCACAACATAACTACTATCCTGTGTAAGGATTAATTTAATTGCTCCGTCTACTTTAATTTTATCAAAACTCTTTACTTTTAACGCTCTGCTAACCGGAATACCGGAATCTTCTATGCATTTACTATCACAACCTGCTAACAAAACAGGAATAAATAGGGCAATAAGGGATATGTTCTTCATGAGATTAAAGGTAATAATTTTTACCATCTGTTTTAATTTTTCCTGCGTCTAGTAATGCACGAATTCGTTCTAAACGCTCATTATCTGTCCCTGTAGCAATAGTATTTACCAGGTCATCCAAAGAATATGTTTCTGTTTGCAGAAGAGTTACAATCTCAAAATCAATCTTATCTTCCAGCTGATCAGCATCATTTGCCTTTTTCTCAGCCAGACATACATCACAAATTCCACATTTCTCAGACCCGGGCTCGTCAAAATAAGTTAGCAATTGAACGCTTCTGCATTCCTTTTTACCGGCATAAGCAAGCACCGCTTTAATCTGTTCTGTCTGCAGTTCCTTACGCTGTTCAATATATTTGACATCAATGTCCATGTGACTAAAATCCAGCCTGGGACGTAAATACTGTAACTGTGGCTGATCTGATTGTGGCAGGTACGACAATAAACCCTGCTCATTCAAGTTATTAATCATACGAATCACATCTGCATAAGAAACTCTGATTTTCCCTGCAATTTCCGATTCACTTATTTTCACATATTGCTCAAAGCTTCCGCCATACGATCTTAATATCGCTTTGATAAGCGGATCATAACCAGCATTCTCTATCTGAAAACGATACACATCCTCGCTTCCTACAAGGAATAAAACCCTGGATGGTAAAAATATATTTTCTGATAAAGTCAGATATCCATCATGTTCTAAAAACTTCAGTGCAGCCATTGTCTTCAGCACACCAACATTAAAACGCTTACAAAAATCAGCCAGATCAAACCCGAAAGTCAAGCCCTCTCCAGCACCATAAGCCAGTTGATAATAATTACCCAGGTAATGGTAAACTTTTTTAATCTCCTCTACCGAAGGGAAACTATCTGCATATTTAGCTTTCAAAGATGCTTCATCAGACTTATTCGCCAGTAAAACTGTATATGCTTTTTGTAAATCTCTACCAGCTCTTCCAGCTTCCTGATAATACGCTTCCAGACTATCTGGTAAATCCAGATGCACTACAAAACGTACGTCAGGTTTATCAATCCCCATCCCAAAAGCATTAGTGGCTACCATTACTCTTATACGGTTCAGCTTCCAGGTTTCTTGTTTTCTAAAACGTTCTTCCTTTTCTATACCAGCATGATAATAATCAGCAGCAATCCCATTTCTATTTAAAAAGGCGGCTACTTCAGCTGTCTCCCTCCTGTTCCTAACATATACCAGCCCACTGCCCTTAACATTCGTAAGAATTTTGATTAGTCTGCGGTATTTATCTTCATCATCCAATACCACATAGCTCAGATTTTTCCGGGCAAAGCTTTGGACAAAAATATTCGGTTCTTTAAAATGTAGTTTCTCTACAATATCGTTCCTTACAAAACGTGTCGCAGTTGCTGTTAATGCCAATACAGGTACATTTGGATGAATTTCTCTGATCTCGTTGATCTTTAGATAAGGAGGTCTGAAGTCGTATCCCCATTGTGAAATACAATGCGCTTCATCTACAGCAATCAGATTCACATTCATGTAAGAAATGCGAATACGTACCAATTCCGACATCAATCGTTCGGGCGAGAGGTAAAGAAACTTGATATTTCCATAAATACAATTATCTAATAGAATATCAATTTCACGTTTACCCATCCCTGCATAAATGGCTACACCCTCAATTCCTTTCGCTTTCAGTCCCTCTACCTGGTCTTTCATTAAAGCAACCAGAGGAGAAATCACAATACAAATCCCTTCTTTAACCATCGCAGGAACCTGAAAACAAATAGATTTCCCCCCACCTGTTGGCAATAACGCCAATGTATCATTCCCTTCTAAAACAGATCTGATGATATCATCCTGCAAAGGTCTAAATCCCTCATATCCCCAATACCGCCTTAATACTTCTGTTTCATTCATATACTGAGCGCTTTTATCCTTAATCCTGATTCCTCTATCCTTAATCTTTCATCTTTTCCACAAACTCTAATCTTCAAAACTATAAAAATGAACTGATATTAGTAAATTGCGGCTTAAATTACATTCAGGTAATATGGGAAGATTATTTATACTATTAATTCTGTCATTAATATTTCAATCGTCGTTCTCACAAACGTCCCTTCAAACACGTAGTCAGGGACAATCGTTAACTCAAGATCAGACCAACCCACAGAGAGAGAATTGGGATATTGAAAAATATAGAGGGAGTACCCAAACCTTTACTTTAAACACAAATGAAGGTACATGGATGAATCTCGATGTGAGTCCTGATGGCAAAGACATTATATTCGACCTGCTGGGCGATCTATATATCATGCCTATCACTGGCGGTTCTGCAGTATTATTAAGTGGTGGACCAGCCTGGGATATCCAACCTCGTTTTAGTCCGAATGGCAAATACATTTCCTATACCAGTGATAAAAGCGGTGCTGATAACATATGGATCATGAACCGTGACGGTTCTTTTAAACGTCAGGTGACCAAAGAAACCTTTCGCTTATTAAACAATGCAACCTGGATGCCCAATAGTGAATACCTGATTGCACGTAAACATTTTACAGGCACACGTTCCCTTGGTGCTGGTGAAATGTGGATGTATAGCATTTATGGTGGCGAAGGAGTACAATTAACGAAAAGAAAAAACGATCAGCAAGATGTCGGGGAACCCAATGTTTCTCCCAATGGCAAATACCTCTATTATAGTGAAGATATGTCGCCCGGCCCAAATTTTGAATATAGCAAAGACCCTAATGGGATGATCTATGCCATCAGACAGCTGAATCTTGTAACAGGAAAGACCACTAATCTAATTGCCCAACCTGGTGGCGCTGCCAGACCTCAAATATCACCAGATGGCAAGTTAATGGCTTATGTAAAACGCATCAGATTAAAATCAGTATTGGTATTACAGAACCTGCAAACTGCTGAGGAATGGCCTATCTATGAAGATTTATCCCACGATCAGCAGGAAACATGGGCAATTTTTGGTGTTTACCCGAACTATGCCTGGACACCGGACGGCAAGAGCATTATTTTTTACGCACGTGGAAAGATCAAAAAAATTGACCTTAACTCTTTATTTACCAATAATATTCCGTTCCATGTAACCAGCTCTCAAACTGTACAACAGGCCTTACATTTCCCACAGCAGGTATTTAATGAAGACTTTACCGTAAAAATGATCCGCCAGCTAACCACCTCTGCAGATGGCAAGTTTGTAGTATTTAATGCAGCGGGGTTTTTATACAAAAAAGATTTACCAAACGGAATTCCTGAACGAATTACCAAAGGACTGGATTTTGAATTTGAGCCAGAAATAAGTGCAGATGGTAAAACAGTCATTTTTGCTACATGGAGTGATGAATTTAAAGGAGCTATAAAAAAGGCAGACATAAAATCAGGGAAAATTACAGCGCTTACTGACGAAAAGGGCTTTTACTACTCTCCTTCATTCTCTAATAAAGGTGATAAGATTGTGTATAGAAAAGGTATAGGCAATGATGTATTAGGCTATGCTTATGGTCGTGGAACAGGAATTTTCACTATGCCAGTGACTGGAGGTGCAAAAACCCTGATCTCAGAAAGTGGTATCAAACCAAAATTCAATACGGACGATAGCAGAATCTATTTTCAATCATCAGAAGCAGGAAAAAAGGTTTTTAAAAGTATAGATCTGAATGGGGGCAATGAACGGACACATTATACTTCTACCTATGCCACTCAATTTGCACCCAGTCCGGATGGCAAATGGATGGCCTTTACAGAACTCTTCAATAGCTATGTAACACCAATGGTGACAACAGGATCACCTCTTGAACTTTCTTCAGCAAACAAAGCTATCCCACTAACCCGAATTACTAAAGACGCAGGGACATATATACATTGGAGCCGCGATAGCAATAAAATGTTCTGGACATTGGGCGATCAGTATTTCAATAGAGACATTAACACCATTTTTAATTTTTCTGATGGACTTAGGATACCAGCTACTGAACCCGATAGCATTGGACTACCATTAAATTTAAAACTTAAAACTGATGTTCCTTCCGGACTAATCGCCTTAACAGGTGCAAGAATTATTACCATGAAAGGCGATGAAGTGATAGAAAACGGTTCTATTCTAATCGAAAACAATAAGATTGTGTCTATCGGCAAGAACCTTCCCATCCCGACAAACACCAGGATTATAGATGTAACTGGCAAAACAATTATGCCGGGAATGATCGATGTACATGCTCATTTACGCACCAGTCCAGATGGAATTAGTCCCCAGCAAGACTGGTCTTACCTCGCCAATCTGGCATTTGGTGTAACTACTTCACATGACCCATCAAGTAATACAGAAATGGTGTTTAGTCAGTCGGAAATGATCAAGGCCGGCCGCCTGGTTGGTCCTCGCTTATATTCCACTGGTTCTATACTTTATGGTGCTGATGGTGATTTCAAGGTAGTCATTAATAGCCTTGATGATGCTTTGTCAAACCTCCGCAGATTAAAAGCTGTTGGTGCATTTTCCGTAAAATCATATAACCAGCCTCGTCGTGATCAGCGTCAGCAAATTCTTGAAGCGGCCAGACAGTTAAAAATGATGGTTGTTCCCGAAGGAGGTTCTACATTTTTCACCAATATGAATATGATTGCCGACGGACATACGGGCATTGAACATAGCATCCCTGTTGCTCCCGTTTATAAGGATGTTATTTCGTTTTGGAACAAAACAGAAGTAGCCTATACACCAACCCTAATCGTTAGCTACGGCAGTCAGTGGGGAGAAAACTACTGGTACGACAGAACAAATGTTTGGGAGAATGAACGCCTGATGGCGTTCACACCAAGATCAATTATTGATCCAAGAGCAAGAAGAAGAACAACATCAGAATATGGTGATTATGGTCATATTGAAGTTGCTAAATCTGCAAAACTCATTGCCGACAGAGGCACTAAAGTTAATTTAGGGGCACATGGACAAATACAAGGTTTAGGTGCACATTGGGAATTATGGATGCTGGCACAAGGAGGAATGACTCCCTTACAGGCGATTCGTTGTGCCACAGTAAATGGAGCTGCTTACCTCGGTATGAGCAAAGAAATCGGCTCACTAGAAGTTGGGAAACTTGCCGACTTAATCGTTATGGATGCGAATCCTTTGGATGATATCAGAAATTCAGAAAAGATCAAATATGTAATGATAAATGGCCGTATTTACGATAGTTTATCGATGAATGAAATTGGTAGCAGAGAAAAATTAAGAGGTAAATTGTGGTTCGAAACTGGCAAAGGCATGGTGTATACTTTTCCGACCGGTGTTTCAGAGACATGGACGTATACAACTCCAAATTGTGAGTAGTATATTACAATCCCTGGGCTATTACAAAACCACTGGCCCAGGCCCATTGGAAATTATAACCGCCAAGCCATCCCGTTACATCCACACATTCCCCACCAAAATAAACACCTGGAACCTTTTTACATTCCAAAGTTTTTGATGACAATTCATTAGTATCAATACCACCGCGCATCACCTCTGCCTTATCATACCCCTTATCCCCTGCCGGCTTCACTGTAAAATGATGAATTACCTGTTCAATATTCTCAAGTTCAACTTTGGTAAGTACCGCCACCTGCTTTTCTATAGGTAAAAACTTACCTAATGCTTCAGTAAATTTCTTGGCGTAAAAACGATTAAAAACGGTCGACAATAACAACTTGCCATTTTGCTTACGCTCAGTTTCAATTAAGCCGAGTACCTTTTGATCTGGCAACAAGTCTATGTTAAACATCTCTCCTCTTTTCCAATACGATGAAATCTGCAATATGGCTGGCCCACTTAGGCCCCAATGCGTAAAAAGAATATTCTCTTCAAATGATATTTTATCATTACTAACCCTGCAAAACACACTATTTCCGGACAGCTGAGCATACCATTCCTCATCTTTTCCTGTAATTGTCAGCGGTACTAATGCAGGCATTGTTTCAACGATTTTCAAATCATGCTTACGCGCAAAACGCAGAGCAAAATCGGTTGCCCCCATTTTAGGAATAGGTAAGCCCCCTGTAGCTATCACTAGCTTAGGTGCAGTTAACATACGACTTTTACCATTTTTACTATACTTCACCTGAAAGCCGCCCACCTGTTGTTGGATATCCGAGACTTCAGCACCACAAATCAGCTCTTGTCCAAAATCCTCGCAAATAGAAGTGAATACGGCAACAACATCCTTCGCATTTTTACCATCAGGAAAAAGCTGTCCCAGTGTTTTTTCTTTTCCCTCAATCCCATAAGTCTCAAAAAAGCTAATCGTATCAGCCACTGTCCACTGTGTAAATGCAGATTTCACGAAATGTTTATTAACAGAAATAAACTGCTCGTCCGTTGCAAACAAATTGGTATAATTACAGCGTCCACCTCCTGAAATCAGGATCTTAGCACCCGCCTGCTCATTCTTTTCCAGCAAAACAACACGCTTACCAAGGTACCCAGCTTGTACCGCACACATCAAACCACAAGCTCCGGCTCCAATAATTATAGCATCTGCATCCATCAATCCGTTTATATTGTTTATTTTTGTGCAAAATAAGCATAACTTTTTCATTTAGATATGGCAAAACAAATAAGTGATTTAAAATTAGGGATACTCGGTGGCGGACAATTGGGCAGAATGCTCATCCAGGAAGCCATCAACTATAACCTCACGACCCTGGTTTTAGATCCGGATACCGATGCACCCTGTAAACATATAGCAAACTACTTTGAATGTGGCTCTATTACTGATTTCGACACCGTTTATAATTTCGGAAAGAAAGCCGATATCATTACTATCGAAATCGAAAAGGTTAATATAGAGGCTCTTGAGCAACTAGAAAAAGAGGGAAAACATGTATTTCCACAATCAAGAGTAATCCGCTTAATACAAGACAAAGGTGTACAAAAACAATTTTTCAAGGAAAACAATATTCCTACAGCACCTTTTCAACTTGTAAACACAAGAGAAGACATCAGAAACAGCAATTTTGCTTTCCCATATATTCTTAAACAACGTAAAGATGGTTATGATGGTAAAGGAGTAATGAGAATTAACAGTGCAGCTGATATTGACAATGCATTTGATGCACCTTGCCTGATTGAAGAGTTGGTTGATTTCGAAAAAGAAGTTGCAGTTATTGTAGCCAGGAATTCAAAGGGAGATATGAAAACATTCCCAATGGTAGAAATGGAATTCAATGCAGAAGCTAATCTGGTAGAGTTTCTAATCGGTCCTTCTACTTACCCTGAAGCTTTACAACACAAAGCTGAAGTAATCGCAAAAAATATTGCTTCCTCTCTTAACGTTACCGGTCTGCTAGCCGTAGAAATGTTTGTAACCAAAAATGGCGATCTACTTGTAAATGAGTTAGCTCCTCGCCCACATAACAGCGGCCACCAAACCATTGAAGGCAACTACATTTCACAGTTTGCACAGCATTTGCGTTCTATTTTTAATTTACCATTGGGTGATACCCGTTGCATCAGCAATGCTGTAATGATTAACCTCCTGGGAGAAAAGAACCATAACGGTGTAGCAAAGTATCAGGGATTAGAAAAAATAATGGGCATAGATGGTGTGTATTTACACCTATATGGTAAAAAATATACCAAGCCATTCCGTAAAATGGGTCACATCACTATTGTTGATCAAAACAGGGAAGCAGCCATACAAAAAGCCAATTTCGTTAAAAACACACTAAAAGTTATTTCATAAAATGAGCATAAAAGCCGGTATTATCATGGGCAGCAAATCAGATCTTCACATTATGCAAGATGCTGCTGATATTTTTAAAGAATTTGGGGTAGAATTTGAAATGACCGTAGTATCGGCACACCGTACTCCGGAAAGAATGTTCGATTATGCTAAAAATGCTGCTTCAAGAGGAATAAAAGTAATTATTGCAGGTGCAGGTGGTGCAGCTCATTTACCTGGTATGGTAGCCTCTATTACTGTAGTACCTGTAATTGGAGTACCTGTTAAATCTTCAAATTCCATTGACGGATGGGATTCAATTCTTTCCATCTTACAAATGCCTAACGGTATTCCTGTAGCAACGGTAGCTTTAAATGCAGCTAAAAATGCAGGATTATTGGCGGTTCAAATACTTTCTACTGCTGATGAATCATTGGCAGAAAAAATGCAGTCTTATAAAGACGACTTGAGAAAAAAAGTTGAAGAAAGCGCAGCAGATATGTAATTAATTCAAATTAGGATCCTGGGGAAAATTACTCACATGAGCAAATTTAGGCCCCAGGTTAATAATCACCTCACGCCATAGGTTTTCTTCATTATTAGAGAAAACCACATCGGCATGAAACTGATCAGATACGATCCAGGTATTCTCCTTCATCTCCATTTTTAGCTGTTCCTCTCCCCAGCCCGAATAACCTAGAAAAAACTTAATATCAGCCCCGCTAATACTTTTATTATCGATCAATACCTTTAACGCTTCAAAATTACCACCCCAATATATTCCTTTTGCGATTTCCTGACCATCTGTAATCAAATCAGGACATCTATGTATAAAGTGTATGGTGTCAGTTTCAACAGGCCCTCCCAAATAAATCGGGTAGCTTGCATCTTCCATTTCTGGGATCACGTCACTCAGTATTAAAGCACTAGAATGATTCAGGATAAATCCTACTGTTCCATCTTCCTGATGTTCAGTAATCAGAATCACTGAACGCTTAAAATTAGGATCCATTAGAAATGGTTCTGATATCAATAATCTTCCTGTTGTAGGTTGTAACCTGCTTATCATTTTGGAAATTTAGGGATAAATTTGAATAAACTAAAACCTATTTTTGTACATGGAGCTTAATAAAAATAATTTACACGATTTAAGACAGGAATACCGTGCGGCACAGCTTTCAGAAAAAGATGTGGAAAGCAACCCTATCCTGCAATTTGGAAAATGGTTTTCTGCCGCAATAGATGCACAGCTTTATGAACCCAATGTAATGACCCTCGCTACGGCCGACCGTTTCGGAAAACCTTCAGCTCGTATTGTACTGTTAAAAGAATTTGATGAGCATGGCTTTGTCTTCTATACCAATTACGAAAGTAAAAAAGGTCAGGATTTAATTGAAAATCCTCAAGCTGCACTTGTATTTTTCTGGCCGGAATTAGAACGACAAGTAAGAATTGAAGGCATAGTTAGTAAAGTTGATAAAGAAACCTCCGCTAAATATTTCCATTCCAGACCAACCGGAAGTCAGATTGGTGCTATGGCATCACCACAAAGCCGCGTACTTGAAAGCCGTGAATCTTTAGAAGAAAAAGTATCCAGCCTTACAAAAGAATACGAAAACAAAGAGGTTCCCCATCCAGAGCATTGGGGAGGTTACCTTATTGAACCCATGCATATTGAATTCTGGCAAGGCCGTCAAAGTAGGTTGCACGACAGAATTTCATACGATTTAGTGGATGGCTCGTGGATTATAAATAGATTAGCTCCATAAAAAGATACTAACCTCATAAAAAACTAAATGAAAAACATCGCAATAATTGGATCTGGAACGATGGGCAATGGGATTGCACATACTTTTGCGCAATTTGGCTATCAGGTAAACCTGATCGACATCAATAATGAAGCTTTAGAAAAAGCTCTAAATACCATTAGTAAAAACCTCGATCGTCAGGTAGCAAAAGGAACACTTACTGAATCAGAGAAAACCATTACCTTAAGTAACATTACTACTTTTACAGATATGAAATCGGGCATCGCTCAAAGCGATCTTATTGTAGAAGCTGCAACAGAAAACCTGGAACTTAAATTAAAGATTTTCAAAGATCTGGATACCTTTGCTAAACCAGAAGCTATTATAGCGAGCAATACTTCATCTATATCCATCACTAAAATAGCATCTGTTACCAATCGTGGCGACAAAGTCATTGGCATGCACTTCATGAACCCCGTTCCAGTTATGAAACTGGTCGAGGTGATAAGAGGTTATGCAACAAGCAATGAAACCACAGCTCTGGTTATGGACCTCTCTAAAAAACTAGCTAAAGTTCCTGTCGAAGTAAATGATTATCCTGGCTTCGTAGCTAACAGAATCTTAATGCCTATGATCAACGAGGCAATTTATACACTTTATGAAAATGTTGCAGGTGTTGAAGAAATCGATACCGTTATGAAACTGGGAATGGCACATCCAATGGGACCATTGCAACTGGCAGATTTTATTGGCCTTGACGTTTGTCTGGCTATTTTACGTGTATTACAAGATGGTTTCGGGAACCCGAAATATGCACCATGTCCGTTGCTGGTAAATATGGTTACTGCTGGCAATAAAGGTATTAAATCTGGCGAAGGTTTTTATAACTATGCGAATGGTGTAAAAGAGGCTGTTGTGGCGTCTAAATTTAGTTAGCCATTCTATAATTCTAATATTTAAGCGTATTTTTGAACAATGAACGAGAATCTTGATCCCTCATCCGAAAGCCTTTCACCCATAGAACGCGACATCGAGAAAGTCTTGCGTCCGCAGGCTTTTGATGATTTTACCGGACAGGAAAAGGTGATGGAAAACCTGAAGATCTTTGTAAAAGCAGCAAAGTTACGCGGCGAACCTCTGGACCATGTTTTGTTGCACGGTCCTCCCGGACTGGGTAAAACAACCCTTTCCCTTATCATTGCCAATGAAATGGGCGTTGGAATTAAAGTTACTTCCGGCCCTGTATTGGATAAACCAGGTGATCTTGCAGGCCTATTAACTGGTCTGGACGAAGGTGACATTCTTTTTATTGATGAAATACACCGATTAAGCCCTTTAGTTGAAGAATACCTGTATTCGGCAATGGAGGATTTTAAAATAGATATTATGCTGGAGAGCGGACCTAATGCCCGCTCTGTACAAATCAGCTTAAACCCCTTCACCCTAGTTGGTGCAACTACCCGATCAGGTTTGTTGACAGCTCCTTTAAGAGCTAGATTTGGTATCAACTCGCGTTTGGCTTATTATGATGCCAAGCTATTGACAACAATTGTATTGAGGTCATCCGAAATTTTAAAAACCCCAATTACTGATGAGGGTGCTTACGAAATAGCAAGGCGCAGTCGTGGTACACCTCGTATCGCTAATGCCCTGTTAAGACGAACCAGAGATTTTGCTCAGATTAAAGGTACTGGCGAAATCGATACCGACATAGCCCGCTATGCATTAAAAGCATTAAATGTAGATGAGCATGGTCTGGATGAAATGGATAATAAAATCCTTACTACCATTATCGATAAGTTTAAAGGTGGACCAGTAGGTTTAAAAACCATAGCAACAGCAGTTGGTGAAGATGAAGGCACCATTGAAGAAGTTTATGAACCCTTTTTAATTCAGGAAGGATTCTTAATGCGTACATCAAGAGGCAGAGAAGCTACAGAAGCTGCTTATAAGCACTTGCAGAGAAACTTCCCAGGACAAACCGGAAGATTGTTTTAATAACAGATTTTAGGCATCATTTCTGTTCATATTAGCTAAATTTGCTAATATGAACATTGAAACAAGAAAACTTACTTTAGAAGATTATGATGACCTCAAAGAATCTATGCAGCAGGCATACGATACACTGGGCGGTCAGATATGGAGTAAAGTTACCATTGCAAAACTTTTAAAGCTATTCCCGGAAGGACAGCTGTGTATTGCTGTTGATGATAAAGTAGTCGCCTGTTCCCTATCCATTATTGTCGATTACGATGAATATGGCGATAAACATACCTACCAATTAATTACCGGTGCCTATACTTTTTCTACCCATGATCCAAATGGAGATACTTTGTATGGAATAGAAATTTTTGTTTCACCCGAATTCCGGGGATTGCGATTGGGCCGCCGGCTTTATGAAGCCAGAAAAGAACTCTGTGAAAGTCTTAATTTAAAAAGTATTATCGCAGGCGGACGTATCCCAGGCTATCATGAACATGCAGATAAGCTAACGCCCAGACAGTATATCGATAAAGTAAAAGCTAAGGAGCTGTATGATCCTACCCTAACATTCCAACTCTCTAATGATTTCCACGTTAGGAAAGTTCTAAAAAACTATCTCCCAGGCGACCATGAATCAAAAGAATTTGCCACACTCATTGAGTGGAATAACATTTATTATCAGGGTATTGATGCTTCTGCACGTTCAGCAAAGACAATTAGGATAGGTTTAGTGCAATGGCAGATGCGTTTGTTTCCTGATATCGAAGCTTTTTACGAACAGGTTGAATTTTTTGTAGATGCAGTAAGCGGCTATAAATCTGATTTTATCATGTTCCCTGAATTCTTCAATACACCCCTACTTCAGCCATATAATCACTTGCCCGAAATGGAAGCTATGCGCAAACTAGCTGAGCAAACTGAAGAAATTGTAGAACGAATACAGCAGTATGCACTTTCTTATAATGTAAATATCATATCCGGCAGCATGCCGATAATTGAAAACAATAAGTTATATAATGCTACCTACCTTTGCCATAGAAGTGGCAAAACCGATGAATACAGAAAGATCCATATCACTCCAAACGAGCAAAAATATTATGGAATGGTAGGTGGGGATAATATCCAGGTATTTGATACAGACTGTGGGAAAATAGGCATATTGATCTGTTATGATGTAGAATTCCCGGAACTCAGTAGAATATTAGCAGACCAGGGTATGCAAATACTCTTTGTTCCTTTCTTAACGGATACACAAAATGGATATACCAGGGTCAGACATTGTGCACAGGCCAGAGCCATAGAAAATGAATGTTATGTGGCTATTGCTGGATGTGTAGGTAATTTACCTAAAGTAAATAATATGGATATTCAGTTCGCACAGTCGGCCGTATTCACTCCTTCCGATTTTGCCTTCCCTACCAATGCAGTGAAAGCTGAAACGACTCCAAATACAGAGATGATGCTGGTAGTGGATGTAGACCTACATTTACTGGACGAGCTTCATCATTTTGGAACCGTTAAAATATTAAAAGACAGAAGAAAAGACCTATATGAAGTAAAGCTGTTAAAATAACAGCTTTACTTCATATAAACAAACCAGTACACAACCAAGGCAATAACCAATATAGGTATCAGCCATCTGAGCACTACTGCAGCCCCATTTATATCTTTCTCTTCAATTGATTCACGGGAAGGACCCGGATCATCCTGGTGCTTGGGATAATCGTGTTCTATTGGTTTATGTGGTTTGTTTGGATCTTCGGTATGTTGTGATTCTAAATTTTCCATAACTTCAATTTTATTTATTTAAACTAACAACAATCGAGCGTTTAAAAAGTTTCCAATGCAAAGCCTTATCTTTGTAAGCGATGTTAAACACTGCCTCCAGATATAGTAAAATAATTAAAGATGAAGCTTTGCGGCTTGGCTTTATGCATTGTGGCATTGCCAAAGCAGAATTCCTCGAAGATGAAGCACCAAAACTGGAAAAATGGTTGCAGGACAAGCATCATGGTCAGATGGCTTATATGGAAAATCATTTTGATAAGCGGCTAGACCCCAGACTCCTTGTGGAGGACTCAAAATCAGTCATTTCATTAAGTCTCAATTATTTTCCAGAACAAAGACAAATAGACCCAAATGCTCCTAAAATATCAAAATATGCATATGGAGCAGACTATCACGAGGTTATTAAAGATAAATTATTCCAGTTGTTAAACTTCATCAGAGTAGAAATTGGAGAGGTAGCTGGGCGAGCTTTTGTAGACTCTGCACCAGTATTAGATCGCGCATGGGCTAAACGAGCTGGTATTGGATGGATAGGTAAAAACAGTAATCTCATTAATAAAAAAAGTGGCTCATTCTTCTTTCTAGCAGAATTAATCATTGATCTGGAACTCGAATATGATCAACCTTTCCAAACTGATCATTGTGGAACCTGCACCAAATGTATTGATGCCTGTCCTACTGAAGCGATCTTATCTCCTTTTGTAATTGATGCAAAGAAATGTATTTCCTACCTTACTATTGAGCTTAGAGAGGAAATTGACCAGAGTTTTAAGAATAAGATGGACAACTGGATGTTTGGTTGTGATGTTTGTCAAGATGTATGTCCATGGAACCGCTTTTCAACCCCGCATACTGAGCCTAGATTTAAGGCTAATGAGCAATTGTTGAATATGAAAAAGGAAGATTGGCTAGATATTACAGAAGATGTTTTTAAGACCATTTTTAAAAACTCAGCAGTAAAACGTACTAAATTTAAGGGATTAAACAGGAATATTGATTTCCTAAAAAGCGGACTACTTTCATCATAAAAAAGGACTGTATAATTATACAGTCCGATCTATCATATATTCTTTGTTCTTACTTACCGAATTTCATTTTTAGTTGCTCTAACATATCGTCTGTTACTGCAACTACCGGTTTATCTTTTTTAACTTGTGGACGTGCCTGCTGATTTGCTGAGCCTTGCTGAGATTTAGTCTGTTGTACCTGTTTAGGTCTGTTGGCTTCCGCCTGTTGCTGTCTTTCCTGCTTTAAAGCTTCTTTCTTTTTGCTCCATCTTGCCCAGATCTCATCCAGCTTTTTCTTAGTATACAAAGGGAAATCACCTTGTTTCATCCAGGCATAATAACTAGGTTCTATATCAAAAACCTGCTCTACAGTTTTACCTTTATGCTTTCCAAAATTAAATATTTCTTCTTCATTCTCATTAAAAACCATTCTACCTGCAAAGTCAACAGGTTTGTTCATATTGGTAAATATATGCAGTGCCTCTACATCATTTAAAACAGGCTGCGATATTTTCCCTTGCTTATCTTCAAAATCAACGTCTTTATAACGTTCAATTTGGGCAAGTAAAACATGGTACGTTGCAGTAATATCAGCTTCTGCAGAGTGTGCATTTACGATATCTTTACCACAATAGAACTTATAGGCAGCACGTAATGTACGCTGCTCCATCTGATGAAAAATGTTCTGAACATCAACAAACTTGCGATCAGACATATCAAAATCAATTCCTGATCTCAAGAATTCTTCCAATAATACAGGAATATCAAATCTGTTTGAATTATAACCCGCAAGATCAGCATCACCAATAAAATCTGATAGCTCTGTTGCTACTGCTTTAAAAGTAGGTGCATCAGCTATATCTTCATCATAAATCCCATGAATCAATGACGAATGCAAAGGTATAGGCATTTCCGGATTAATGCGCAATGATTTGATCTCTTCAGACCCATCAGGCATTGCTTTCAAAATAGCGATTTCAACAATACGATCAGATCCTACATTAATACCAGTAGTTTCAAGATCGAAAAAAGCTAGAGGACGTTTTAAATTTAATTTCATTTTTAACTTTATTGGTAGCGCTTCAAAAGTCGTAAAAATCATCCATTAAACCTTAACTTATTTGATAACACCTTTGTTTATATCTATTATTACTTATGATATCGATTTTTATTTTCAAAAATCTAACTTATCTTGCACCAGTTTATAAATTATAATGCTCATACATAACGCTCAAAAATGAAATATCTTCTTTTACTGCTCTCCCTTTCTTTTTCAACCTTATTATTTGGCCAGGATTTCGATTACCTTAAAATTAAGCAGGAAGAGCTGAATCTTAAAAAAACTACAATTGACACCAATGCAAATGCTGTGGTTTTACGTGAATTTGGAACCGCTTCAGTTGGTATCGATGATACTGATGGTTATCTATATATTGACTTCCAATATCACGTAAGAATCAAAATCTTGAACAAAAATGGATTTGATCATGCTAACATTGTCATTCCGCAACGCAAATACGGTGATAGGGAAGATCGGATCTATGAATTAAAAGCAAGTACTGTTAATTATATTAATGGAACGATGGTGATGACTGAGTTGGATAGGAAGAAAATATTCGAGGAAAAGAAGAATAAATATGTTACCCTAACTAAATTCACTATGCCCGGCTTATCTGAAGGAAGCATAATTGAATACAGTTATCGCATCCAATCACCTTACATCTTTAATTTCAGAACCTGGGAATTTCAATCGGAAATCCCTAAGCTACATAGCGAATTCATTGCGAATATTCCTGCCAATTACAATTATAACGTATCACTACGTGGAGCACAAAAACTGACTTCGCAAAATGCTGAAATCTACAGAGAATGTTTAAGGATAGCGGGACAAGCTATAGACTGCTCAAAAATGACCTATATCATGAAAGATGTTCCGGCTCTGATTGAAGAGGACTATATGACTGCACCAAGTAATTTCAGGTCAGCTATTAACTTTGAATTGTCAGACTATGTAAGCATTAGAGGCGTTAAAACAAGCATTACTAAAGAATGGAAAAACGTTGATTATGAACTCATATCTGAAAGAAATTTTGGTGGACAATTAAAAAGAAAAGACATTTTTAAAGATATTGTTCCAGCTATAACAGGAAATACTACCGACCAGCTCAGTAAAGCCAAAACTATTTATTCCTATATAAGAAATAGTATTAAAAGCAGTGGATTTATTGGTATTTACAGTGAAAATACAATTAAAAAAGCATTGGATGTAAAATCTGGAAATACTGCTGATATTAATTTTGCATTGATTGCAGCTCTAAATGCCGCAGACCTGGATGCTGAAGCCGTTATTTTATCAACACGGGCCAATGGTTTAGTGAATAACTTATTTCCGGTTATCACAGATTTTAATTACGTAATCGCCAAAGTAAATATTGATGGTAAATCTTATTTACTTGATGCTTCAGAACCCTTACTACCTTTTGGCTTATTGCCTTTACATTGCATCAATGGACAAGGCCGGGTAATTTCTTTGAAGAAACCATCTTACTGGTTAGATCTTAAAGCGAGCCAGAAACAAACAACACGTTACAATTTAAGTGCAGAGCTAGGAAAAGATGGGAAATTGAAAGGAACTTTAACATCCTATTCTTTTGGCTATGCGGCATTGAACAAGCGTGAAAAAATACTAAAATCAAGTTCCGTAAATGAATATGTCGAAAAGCTGGATGAGAGTATGCCTGGCATTAGCATCCTTAAACATGAAATTAATAATGTAGATAGTCTTGAAAATCCATTAGTTGAAACCTATGATATTGAAATGCCGGTTTTTGAGGATATGAACAATAATCCTTTATTCTTTAATCCTTTTTTTATTGAAAAAATCTCCAAAAATCCTTTTAATCTGAATGAACGTACTTATCCCGTTGACCTGGGGTCTGAAAGTGAACTTCGAATCAGCATGTCTATAAAACTGCCTGATAATTATACTTTAACAGATAAACCAAAAGATCTGAGCATCGGTTTGGCAAATAACGGAGGTCGATATTTATGTAATACGTCCCTAAATGAAGGTCTACTCAGTTTTAATCAACTTTTGCAATTCAACAAACCAATTTATGAATCTCATGACTACCTTTCTCTAAAGGAATTCTACAGTAGAATTATACAATTGCAAAAAACAGATATCATTCTTAAACGTTAAAAAAATGATATTGAAAAAAATTACTTTAGCCATACTTATACTCTGCTCTTTCAGCAGTTATTCCCAGACTGATTATGCTGTTGATAGGATTTCTCCCACATTAAAGAATCGTGTAAATACTGTAATCAGAAAAATGGAAACTACGGTTGATATGCGCAGCCCTGATAATGTGGTACAAACAGTTAAAAGTGTTATTACTGTATTGAATAAAGGTGGTGACAGCAATTCCGAAATTGTACTTGGGTATAATAAAAATACAAGCATTAAATACGTTAAAGGGATCATATACAATGCTGATGGGAAATCAATTGGTAAATTTGCACTGAACAATTTTACAGACCATAGCGCTGTAAGCAATTCCTCTTTGTTTGAAGATGACCGTGTAAAACATTTCGCACCTTCTGTATCTGATTATCCTTATACGATATCATATGAGTTTGAAGTCAGATCTAAACAAAATCTAGTCATACCTGATTGGTATGCCAACCGTATTCCTGATGTTTCAGTTGAAGAAAGCACCTATACATTTATCTGCAAACCAACAGATAAAGTAAGGATAAAAACATACAATTATAAGGGGGAACCAGAGGTTGCAGACCAGGAAAAAGCCAGGAGTCAAACCTGGACTGTAAAAAATTTACTCCCTTTTAAGTCTGAACCTTATACACCCAATAGGGAAAACTATCTTACCTGTGTTAAAATAGCTCCTGAAGATTTTAGCTATTATGGTTATAAAGGAAAATATCAGAATTGGGAAGAATTGGGCAAATGGATTTTTAATGACCTGATAAAAGACAGACAAGTATTAAACCCAGTGGCTGTTGCTGAAATCAAGGAACTGGTGAAAGACTTAACGAATGATAAAGATAAAGCACGTAAAGTTTATGAATATGTACAGAAAAAGACGCGTTATATTAGTGTACAGATAGGTATTGGAGGGCAACAACCCATGCATGCAAACGAAGTTCACCAACTTTCATACGGGGATTGTAAGGCACTGGTTAATTATACACAAAGTCTGCTCAAAGCAGTAGATATTCCTTCCTGGTATTGTGTTGTCAATGCTGGTGATTTCAAAAAGGATATGGAATACGACTTTGCAAGTATGGCACAGGGAAATCACATCATACTTTGTCTTCCTTTAAAAGGCGATACGACCTGGCTTGAATGTACCAGTCAGAATACTCCTTTCGGCTTTTTGGGCAGCTTTACCGACGACCGTACCGTATTGGCTTGTAGAGAAGAAGGTGGAAAAATATTAAAGACCCCAACCCTATCTACTCAAATGAACTTACAGAATCGTAAAGCAGCTCTTGTTATTGATGCAAATGGCAATGTCAATGGTTCTATAAATACGACTTTCAGTGGTTCTCAATACGACAATTATGCACAGTTCGAAAATCAGCCCTTATCGGAACAACTAAAACTTCTTAAAAAGTTCTATGACGTAGATAATATTAATTTTGATTCTTTTAATCTTAGTTATGATAAAAGCGCTAATCCCAGCAGCAAAGAAATGTTAAATCTCAGCATTCAAAAATATGCTGTGAAAACCAATAACAATAACGTTTACCTTGTCCTAAATGCTTTTAATAAAAACCGGACTATTCCAGAGATAAAAAACAGAACGCTCCCTGTTTTTATCAATAGAGGTTATATGGATCTGGACGAAATTACCTATACCATTCCTGACAATTGGGATGTTGAATATCTTCCAGAGGATATAGAAATAAAAAACAGCTTTGGTTCTTACAGCGTAAGTGTAAAAAAAGAAGATAAAAAATTGATTTATATCAGAAAAATGGTTCTAAATAACGGAACTTATTCAGCAGATAAATATGCTGACTTCTCAACTTTCATGAATAAAATAAGTTCAAACGACAGGATAAAAGCTGTACTTAAAATCGTTCTAACTCAGCACTAAAATCCCTACTCCAATACCAATAGCCATAATCAGGTACATCAGCACTTCTGTAGTTGCAAACTTTTTATACTTAGCCCAAAATGTGAAATCTTCTTTCTCTTTCGCCATGATATTTTTTATAATGTACCTGCTTTTACAAAAGCTCTCTGATAAGCAGGAATACTTAAATCGTCCACTACAACCCCACGTGTGGTAGATGCATGAACAAAAAAATTATTATTCAGATATACACCAACATGATCAATCTCGCCCCCGCCAAACGAGAAAAAGATCAGATCACCTTCTTTAAGACTACCTAGACTCTTTTTCTTAACAGCATCCGCCTGATCTCTTGATCTTCTTGGAAGATTATTACCATAGATATCCTTTTGGAGCAAAAAAGCAAAACCAGAACAATCAATTCCTCTTTTATCCAGGCCTCCATAACGATATTGAACCCCTGCCCAATCGGTAATGAATTTATACAATTGCTTATTTTTCAAATGTGACATGGCATCAGCCGCTTTAGCAGCCGCTTCTGCACTTGGTCTTGCTGTATATTTTCTTGAACTACAAGCAGATAAAAACAAGGCAGACATCAGTGCCACTATTAAAATCCTTCCTTTTGTTCCTTTATATACACTCATACTATTGTTTAATTAATCGCTGTATCTCATCCAGCTTCAATAAAGCTTCAACTGGAGTCAACACATTCACATCAAGATTATTTAACATATCTCTGATCTGAACCAAAATAGGATCATCAACAGCAAACATATGTAATTGATAAGCCTGGTTCTGCACTTTTTTAATACTATCTTTTATACTTTGACCTTCTGTACGGTCTATTTCTAATTTCTTTAAAATCTCGTTAGCCCTGTTGATCAATTTAGGCGGCATCCCTGCCATTTTAGCCACATGGATACCAAAACTGTGTTCACTACCTCCAGGAATTAGCTTACGTAAAAATATAATTCTATTTCCAACCTCTTTTATAGATACATTAAAGTTTTTAATACGGCTCATGGTATTGGCCAGCTCATTTAGCTCATGATAATGCGTTGCAAAGAGCGTTTTTGGCTTAGCATTAGGGTGTGTATGCAAAAACTCCGCAATAGCCCAGGCGATAGAAATCCCATCGTAAGTACTCGTACCCCTTCCTATTTCATCCAATAAGATTAAACTGTTATCTGATATATTATTCAGAATACTTGCCGTCTCATTCATTTCGACCATGAATGTACTTTCTCCGGATGATAAGTTATCCGATGCACCAACACGCGTGAAGATCTTATCTACCAGACCAATGGTTGCTGCCTTAGCTGGCACAAAACAACCCATTTGTCCCATTAATACTATTAGGCCGGTCTGCCTTAGTATGGCCGATTTACCCGACATATTGGGACCGGTTATAATGATGATCTGCTGACTTTCATTATCCAAAAACACATCATTTGTAATGTATTCTTCTCCTACCGGCAAGCGTTTTTCAATCACCGGGTGTCGGCCACCCTTAATATCCAGGGCTTTACCCTTATTGATCTCTGGCTTTACATAATGGTTTTTAACAGCCAATTGTGCAAAGCAAAGCAATACATCCAGCTGTGCTACTAAAAATGCATTGAGCTGAATAGGTTTAATATAAGTACTAACCTGATAAATCAGTTCGGCGTATAATTTAACTTCAATCTGCTGAATTTTCTCTTCAGCTCCTAAAATCTGTTCTTCGTATTCTTTTAATTCTGGTGTGATATAGCGCTCAGCACTTACCAGTGTTTGTTTCCGGATCCAATCTGTAGGAACTTTATCTTTATGCGTATGAGTAACTTCCAGGTAATAACCAAAAACGTTATTGAAAGCTACTTTTAATGAAGGAATACCAGTAATTGCCGCTTCTCTTTTCTGAATCTCTACCAGATAATCTTTACCCCCAAAAGATATTTTCCGTAAACGATCAAGTTCATCATTTACCCCATCAGCAATCACATTTCCTTTAATCAATAAAGCTGGCGGATCCTGATGCAGCTCTCTTTCCAGTTTCTCTCTGATACTCAGGCAAGGCTCCAATTGCTCCGCAAGCGCCATAAGAAAAGGATTCTTCGAGGCTTCTGCCAGGTTCTTAATGGCCTCAATATGATACAATGATTTTTTAAGCTGACATAATTCTCTGGGTCCTACTTTTTGCAGTCCAACCTTAGAAATCAATCTTTCTAAATCACCAATTTGTTTAATGTGTGATAAGAAATCCTGCAACAGTGTATCGTTCTTAACCAGGAAATCGACCATTCCCAAACGTTCCTGAATAGGCTTTAGTTCCTTAAGCGGCATGATAATCCATTTGTGTAACAAACGGGCACCCATAGGCGTTGAAGTCTCATCCAGAACCTGAAAAAGCGTAACCGCATTTTCATTAGCCGAGCTTACCAATTCCAGATTACGAATGGTAAAACGATCAAGCCACATATATTTATCTTCCTCTAAGCGGGAAATAGATGAAATATGCTTTAAATTACGGTGTTCAGTTTCATTCAAGTAATGTAAAGCTACCCCGGCAGCCACAATTCCGGTCTGTAGTTTATCAACACCAAAGCCTTTCAAGGAATTAACCTCAAAATGCTTGGTCAAAATTTCGTTAGCATAATCGCTGGTAAAAGCCCAGTCGTCCAGATGAAAGGTATAAAACCTGTCACCGAACAATTCCATAAACTCTTTTCTTTTGCTCTTTTGAAAAACGACTTCATTAGGTTTGAACCCTTGCAATAGCTTGTCGATATATTCAACATTTCCCTGTGCAACATGAAATTCTCCTGTCGAAATATCTACAAAAGATACACCCAACAGATTCTTATCAAAATATATTGAAGCCAGGTAATTGTTAGATTTCTGACTCAGGATATTATCATTGTAAGCCACTCCTGGTGTAACCAATTCCGTTACGCCTCTTTTTACAATGGTCTTTGTTGTTTTTGGATCTTCCAGCTGATCACAAATCGCTACCCTTTGTCCGGCTCTCACCAATTTAGAAAGATAATTGTCCAATGAATGGTGTGGAAAACCAGCCAATTCCAAGGCTCCATTTGGTCCGGTGCCTCTTCTAGTCAAAACAATTCCTAAAATCTGGGATGCTTTTATTGCATCTTCACCAAATGTTTCATAAAAATCGCCAACTCTAAATAGCAATAATGCACCCGGATACTTTGCTTTAATCGCATTGTATTGCTGCATTAACGGGGTTTCCTTAGTATTATCTTTAGCCAAAATGATTATGTTTTACAAAATCGTAAAGATACTATTTGCGTAGTAGTCATTACGATTTGTTGAAAATTTAAAAAATGTGAATAGGTTTTATAGTTTCGTAATATAAGATAAAAATAGTGTCAACGCCTCGCGCTTTTTATCCGTCAATTCGAAATCTAATTTATGCATCAGATAATCATCCAGATCAAAATTTGATTGTTTCGGCAATTCTTCCAGCAACGTTTTGCGTTTAGATAAACCGAAAGACAATGCTTCATTAAAATCATTGATAAATGATTGTGGTATAGTTTTATTAGCCACCCATGCAGCATATACAAATGGTAAGCCGGTAAATTTCATCCATTCTTCGCCCATGTCGTAAGCATAAGCAAAGCTATCCTTTTTACCAAAAGTACGGTCGCCGATAAGTACAATGGCATCTGTTTCCATATCCGGATCAGTCGTAAAACTTACTTCTTGCTTAAAGTGGAATTTCAGCAATACTTTAGCCAAATTGTTTGAAGTACGCGAATGACTATCCAGCTTTACTGATTTAATTTCTGAAACGGGTATTTTGCTAAAAATGAATACAGAATTCACAGCTCCAATGGAGCCGATGCAATAATTTGCAACGATATTAGCATTTGGAACTAATGGTATTGCAGCAACAGGAATCAATCCTATATCTACCTGTCCATCAATTAATTTAGCAGCACAATCAGTAGGTATATCTAAACTCAGGTCTATCTGATCCAGCAGTGCTGAATGTTCAATTCCGTAAATAAAGGGCTTGGTATTGGTATAGGAAACGGCAGAAATTTTAATCTTATTCAACAATGCTGCTTATTTTAAATGGTTGGTGTTGTTAAATTCAGTAATTACAAAATCATCACCGGTTAACGTAACTTTATAAAGAGTAGTATTCAAATGAGGAAAGTTGGTCATTTCCGATAAGGGAAGTTTAGTCAGCAGGCATAAGAACAAACGCATTGCACGTCCATGCATACAAATCAGCACAGTTTTCTCATTTGCAGCATTTTTAATTACCTCCAAAGCTTCTTTTTCCCTTGCCATAACTTGATTCGGACTTTCACCTCCATCAAAATGTGCATCAAAATCACCAGATTCCCATTTTTCCATCAGACCTTTAAAAGCGGTAATAGCGTGCTCATCATTAGGCTGTCCTTCCCATACTCCCCATGCCAGTTCATCCAATCCCGAAAGTTCTTCCCAGGCTAAACCCGCATCAATAAACCCCTTAACTGTCTGATGTGTACGTTTTAATTTGGAAGTGTATACTTTATCAAAAGGAATGTCTTTGTACATTTCATAAAAGGCAGCTGCCTGTGCCCTACCAGTATCATTCAGATCACTGTTTATCCCACGTCCCTGTACAATTCCCTGTTTATTTAAATCTGTCTCACCATGTCTGATGATATATAGTTCCTTATTCATTCTAATTTATTACCGGCAATTTATAATACTGAGGCTTTACCTCATCTTCAAAAACGAAATCAGTATAATCTGTAACCACGTTATACAATGTATCTCTTTCAATAGGCTTGCGATTTACCTGTTTAATTAAATTTACCAGTTCCTGAGTGTTCATAGCCGGGTGCTGTTCTTCTGCACCAGCCATAGAGTAGATTTTGGTAGTATCATCCAGTGTTCCATCGATATCATCTACTCCAAAATTTAAGGATAGCTGTGCAGTTTGCCTGCTGATCATAGCCCAATATGCTTTAATGTGATCAAAGTTATCCATATAGATACGGGCAATTGCATAATTCCTCAGATCTTCAATCACCGAAACTTCAGGAACATGATCCATCTGATTATTCTGATTTCTGAATTTAAGTGGAATAAAGGCCTGGAAACCTCCGGATTTATCTTGTTGCTGACGTAAGCGTTCCATATGGTCTACCCTATGCCAGAACTCTTCAATATGACCATACAACATGGTTGCATTGGTTTTCATCCCTAATTTATGTGCTTGCTCATGAATATCCAGCCATTGTTCAGCATTACATTTATCATGCGCAATCTTTTCCCTAACTTCTGGATGAAATATCTCAGCGCCTCCACCTGGCATAGAGTCCAAACCGGCTTCCTGTAAGTATTTCATACCATCATAATGACTTAACTTAGCCTTCTTGAAAATATAATAATACTCAACCGGAGTTAAAGCCTTAATATGAAGATCAGGGCGATGTGCTTTCGCCTGTCTAAAGAAGTCACTATAAAATTCCAGATTCTGTTTAGGCACTACACCTCCTGTAATGTGGACTTCAGTAACGGGTTCATTATCGTATTTTTTTAATACATCCATCATCCCCTCTACACTCATTTCCCATCCCTCTTCACGCTGTTTGATCAGGCGCGAGTAAGAACAAAACTTGCAGTCGTACACACAAACATTAGTAGGCTCTATATGAAAGTTTCTGTTGAAATAGGTATTGTCACCATGCTTCTTTTCTCTGATATGATTTGCCAAAACACCCAGATAACCAAGCTCTGCATGTTCATAAAGGTAAACGCCCTCATCAAATGTAATTCTTTCCTGATTTTGAACTTTCGAGGCTATTGCTTTTAGTTCGGCTGACAGATCAGCATCTTCTAAAATCAAAGTTAGTTTTGAAGTAGTATCCATCCGTAATGTATAATGTACAAATTTAGTATAAAATCATCATATAGCGTTTTTTTAAACCCATTTAACCTGTCAGCCCTGTGTAAAAGACAATAAATCCTATCTTTGCACCATGACTATTGAAGAACTAGAAGACTATTTTTCAGGAATAGATTTACCCCAATCCTTAGAACTTGGTCCTGGCGTAAAAGCAAATGATATCCCCCTCTTAATTCAAACCCATCTCACCTTACTTAAACAACACGGTAATGTACGTCCCTTCGAATGCTTCTACGATCGCCTGATCCGCATCAAAGAACTAATTGAAGAACAATAACATTAAGCCCTGCTTCCAGCTAAATATTACCATTAAACTGCTTTTCCACTGATCTGATACTGTCCAGGTAGTACGATATTAGTATCAGAGCAGTATGAGGTTAGTATGAGTCATTAAGGTGACTTTAAGCTTTACCGAAGGATGCTAAAACAAACAAGCTTGTTCTTCGCATGAAGAACAAGCTTGTTTGTTAAATCCTGCAATACACAGGCTTTTTTTTGACTAAAAAATCACCTTCTCAGAAGAGGCTTGAGGCGCTTTTGCTTCTTCAGCAAAAGATGCCAGACTCTGAAGAGAATGGTTATTTTTTACTTTGTAGCCTGAAAGTTCAACACGATATAAGCAGTACCATTACCATACTCTACCGGTGTTTTTATTGTCAACGTTTCTTTAGTCGCAGACGAAAGCAGCATTCTATAACCTTCAGTTACATTTTTAGCTTTATCTCCTTCATAGATCTTTTTAAACTGGAAAGTGTCCTCTTTTGGGCTTGCCGACCAGTAAATAGTCTGCATTTTACTTCCACATTCACTTCCTAGTGTGTAGCTACCGTTACCACTATTAGTCAATCTCCATGCACTTCCAATAAAGCACTTATAAGAAGACTCACCGAATAAAGATTTAACATTCATTTCTGGAATACCTTCAAAAGTAATGTCATTTAAAATCCAGTTACCGGTTACATTACTTCTTTTAACAGGTTGAGTCGTGGCTGCACCTTTTGGTGAACAGCTTTGCAGCACCATTAATACACCGCAAAAAAGGGCTGCTATCAGGAATATTCTTTTCATATTATGTATTTTTACATATCAAATACATAAATCCTGCCAAAACTTCAAGATAATAATTTTTACCTTTACAGTTATCGCAGTCCAGCTTTAAAACAAGCATTTAATCCCATAGTAATGAGAGCAGAAACATTAGCTATCCATGCAGGAAATTTATACGACATCAGTACAAAAGATGTTACGCCACCAATAAACTTATCCACAACATTTTTAAGAAATGAAGAAGGTGGCTATTCTGGTGGACACATGTATAGCAGACTCAGCAATCCAAACAGGTCGGCTCTGGAGAAAATCATTACCGAATTAGAAAAAGGAGCAGATGCTTGTGCTCTTTCATCAGGCAATACAGCAGGTATGACTGTTTTCCAGGCACTAAAACCTGGAAGTCATATCATTGCACCAGATGACATGTACTGGGGATTTAAAAAACAGTTACTAACCATTTTTGCAGATACTTTAAGTATTGACTTTATAGACCTTAATAATTTTGAAGAGATCAAACGTCATATCAAAGAAAACACGGTAATGATCTGGACAGAAACGCCATCAAATCCATTATTAAAAATCACAGATATTTCAACAATCTCGGCAATTTGCAAGGAAAATGGATTAATTATGGCTTGCGACAGTACTTTTGCTTCACCATCATTGCAAAACCCAATTTTACTAGGAGCAGATATTGTGATGCACTCTTCAACAAAATATATAGGAGGGCATAGCGATGTACTTGGCGGCATATTGATCACTGCAGAGAAAAATGAACTCTGGGACAAAATCAGAAATATACAGGAAGTTGGAGGAGCTGTTCCCTCTCCTTTCGACTGTTATTTATTAGTACGCAGTATCAAGACTTTAGCCTACAGGATGCGCGGACATTGTGAAAATGGTATGGCCCTGGCCCTTTACCTGCAAAATCACCCGGCAATAGAAGCAGTATACTATCCCGGATTATCAAGTCACCCAGGACATGAAATTGCAAAAAAACAAATGAATGGCTTCGGAGGTATGCTATCTATCCTTGTAAAAGGCGGAAGTGATGAAGCAAGAAGAGTTGTCAACCGGGTAAAATTATTTACTCAGGCTACAAGCTTAGGCGGCGTAGAAAGTTTAATCGAACATCGTGCTTCGATAGAAGGACCAACCTCCACCACTCCACCGAATTTAATTCGGATATCTGCCGGACTTGAACATATAGATGATTTAATTGCCGACATAGAGCAAGCTTTGGCTAATAGCAACCGCTAAATAAAGAAACACAAATAACTAATTATCAAATATTTACAAAAAATTCAGAATTAAATTTTGAATATATTTGTATTTAGCCCTATATTTGAATAATTCTTTAGCGAAAGCTAATCAAGTCAACCTCGAAATTTCAAGGTTTGATTTATAAAGAAGTGGCGAGAGACAGGCTCTTTGACCCACTGGCAACCCTCCCAAAATGGAGAAGGTGCCAATTCCTGACCAATCAGCATGGTGCTTGTTTGGAAAGATAAATTTAAACGTATGAAAACTATTATTTCTAATCTTAATCATTATTGTTGTACGCCCCATACCATGTGTATGTGCAGCTGCATGCAGTAATCTTTAAATCTTCCTTTTGTATTCTTTAATTCATCCGGAAGGCCCATACGGGTACGCAATACAATATGCATTCATGTTTTATCTGAAGCATATCCTTATTAACACAATTAGTCAAACCATATAAAAAATAAATTAACATGTCGACTACTCATAAATTCGAAACACTACAAGTACATGCAGGTCAGGAAATAGATCCAACAACAGGCTCAAGAGCAGTTCCTATTTATCAAACTTCTTCTTACGGTTTTAAAAATTCTGAACATGGTGCAAATCTTTTTGCTCTTAAGGAATTCGGAAATATATACACACGTATCATGAACCCTACTACGGATGTTTTTGAAAAACGTGTTGCTGCCCTTGAAGGTGGTGTAGCTGCAGTAGCAGTTGGGTCTGGAATGGCTGCACAATTTATTGCATTAAATAACATTTTAGAAGCTGGCGATAACTTCGTTTCTTCTTCTCACTTATACGGTGGTTCTTACAATCAATTTAAAGTTGCTTTTAAACGTCTTGGCATTGAAGTTAAATTCGCAAATGGAGATGATCCGGAAGATTTCGAAGCTAAAATCGACGAAAATACTAAAGCGATTTACCTGGAAACTATTGGTAACCCAGCTTACAGCATCATCGATTTCGAAAGAATATCTGCAATTGCCAACAAGCATGATCTACCTTTAATTGTAGACAATACTTTCGGTGCTGCCGGATACTTATTTAAGCCTTTAGAGCATGGTGCACACGTTGTAGTTCAATCTGCTACGAAATGGATCGGCGGACATGGTACAAGTATCGGTGGTGTAATCATTGACGGTGGAAATTACAACTGGGGAAATGGTAAATTTCCACAATTCAGTGAGCCATCTGATGGTTATCATGGATTGGTCTTTAATGACGTATTCGGATCTGCAGGTCCTTTCGGAAATATTCAATTTGCCATCCGTGCACGTGTTGAAGGCTTAAGAGATTTTGGTCCAGCTATATCTCCTTTCAACTCTTTCCAGTTACTTCAAGGTTTAGAAACATTGTCATTGCGTATGCAACGTCACGTAGACAATACACTTGCTTTAGCGAAATGGCTTGAAGGTCATGAAGCAGTGAAAAGTGTAAGCTACCCAGGCTTGGAAAGCAGTCCATACCATGCAAATGCTAAAAAGTATCTGAAAAATGGATTTGGAGCTGTATTGTCGTTTGAATTACATGGTGCTAAAGAACAAGCCACAGCATTGGTAGACAGCCTGAAACTGGTAAGTCACCTTGCCAATGTTGGAGATGCTAAAACACTGATCATACAACCTGCAGCAACCACGCACCAGCAATTAAGTGATGCAGAGCAAATCAGTGCCGGTGTTACTCCTAATCAATTAAGGGTATCTGTTGGTATTGAACATATTGATGATATCAAAGCAGATTTTGAACAGGCCTTTGCTGCTATAAAAAAATAATTAATGAGCACTGTAGCCATATATAATTACACCAAACCCTTTACGCTTGAAAATGGTAAGATGATTCATGATCTTGAAATTGCCTATCAGACCTATGGTAAGCTGAATGCAAAAAAGGATAATGTAATTTGGGTTTGTCATGCACTTACAGCCAATTCAGATGTATTGGACTGGTGGAAAGGACTATTTGGCCACAATGCTTTATTTAACCCTGATGATCATTTTATCATTTGTGCTAATGTACTGGGCTCCCATTATGGAAGCACCAGTCCGTTAAGTGTAAATCCGGCAACAGGCTTAAGCTATTATCTTTCTTTTCCTGAATTTACCATCAGAGACCTCGTAGCTGCACATCGAGTGTTGGCAGCACATCTTGATGTGCAACAAATCAAAGTTCTTATTGGTGGTTCTTTAGGTGGTCAGCAAGCTTTAGAATGGGCTATTTTGGATCAAAGCATGATTAAAAACCTGATTCTTATGGCTACAAATGCATTGCATTCACCATGGGGCATCGCTTTCAATGAAAGTCAGCGTCTGGCTATTGCGGCCGATCGCAGTTTTTATGCACAACAACATAATGGGGGTTTAAAAGGACTAAAAGTAGCAAGGAGTATCGCTTTATTATCTTACAGGACTTACGATGCTTACGGAGCAACACAGTTGGAAAGTGTAAATGATAAAACTGACAATTTCAGAGCGTCATCTTACCAGAACTATCAGGGAGAAAAACTATGCAAGCGTTTTAATGCTTATAGTTACTGGTATTTAAGTAAAGCGATGGACAGTCATAATGTTGGGCGTGGCCGACAAAGTGTTACTGAAGCATTGGCAAGAGTAAAAGCAAATACATTGGTCATTGGAATTGAGAATGATGTTCTTTTCCCTTTATCAGAACAAGAGTTTTTGTCTAAACATATTGCATATGCAGAATTTTACAAACTAAGATCTGCATATGGGCATGACGGATTTCTTATTGAAACCGACACATTAACAAACGTAATTGGCACTTTCCTTAAAGAAAGTATCAACAAGAAAATAATTAAATTACTTAAAACAGCATGATAATTAGATGAGCAAGAAACTTAAAATTGGTTTATTTGGTTTTGGGGTAGTTGGACAGGGATTACTCGATATTATTCGCGGTCAGGACTTAAATCTTGAAATCATTAAAATCGCAATTAAAAATCCTGAAAAGAAGCGCACATTAGATGCACATCTTTTTACTACAGATCATGATGAACTGTTAAATAACAGTGAAATCAATACTATTGTTGAATTGATAGATGATGCAGATGCAGCTTATAACATTGTTAAAAGAGCATTAATCAGTGGTAAAAATGTAGTATCAGCGAATAAAAAAATGATCGCTACTCACCTTGCTGAACTGGTTGAATTGCAGAATAAACATGATGCATCTTTACTTTATGAAGGTGCTGTATGTGGTAGTATTCCAATTATTCGTAACCTTGAAGAATATTATGATAACGAATTACTTCATGGTATCAGTGGTATTTTTAATGGTTCTTCAAACTATATCCTTTCTAAAATTTTCAATGAAAACCTGGAATATGGAGTAGCATTAAAACAAGCTCAGGATCTTGGTTTTGCGGAGTCAAACCCTATTCTGGATGTTGGAGGCTACGATCCTAAATTTAAACTGGCTATTGCTACTGCACATGCTTACGGTCTGTTTATTAACCCTGATAATATTCTGAATGTAGGTATTCAACACCTTTCTGAAAATGACATCAGGTATGCAAGAGAAAAGAACTTTAAAATAAAACTGGTTCCTACTGCACGTAAAATCAGCACCAAACAAGTGGTTACCTATGTATTGCCAAAATTTGTTAAGTCGGACGATTTCCTTTACAACGTAGAGAATGAATATAATGGTGTAACTGTACAAGCAGCTTTTGCTGATAAACAATTCTTCTTTGGAAAAGGAGCTGGAGGTCACCCTACAGGAGCGGCTGTATTGTCTGACATTGCTGCGTTGAGGTACGATTACCGTTACGAATACAGAAAATACAATCAGCACAACGGCTTGCTACATACTGATGATGTAAACCTTGAAGTTTACCTGCGTTATACTCATGAGTATACTGTAGAAAAACTGCAAATTGAAAACATCGTAGAAAGATTCTCACGTGATGATTACAAATATGTAATCGGAAATGTAAACTTAAAAAACCTGATTGCCAATTGGGCTTTACTTGAGCAGAAAGATGTTTTTATTGCCCATACAGGCAAATACACTTATACTGAAAAGCAGATTGAGGCACTAGCTCAAGAAGGTGTTCTATTAAGCTAAATTTATTTTGTTTTGATCATGAAAAAGGCCTCTTAGGAGGCCTTTTTCTATTCAATCGATTTTATATTTCTCTGTTTACATCCCAGTTCTCCAGGTAATCTGCTACCCTGCGTACAAAAGAGCCGCCAAGGGCACCATCAACCACTCTATGGTCATAAGATAAAGAAAGGTACATCATGTGTCTGATAGCAATTACATCCCCAAATTCAGTCTCCAATACAGCTGGTTTCTTTTTAATCGCTCCAACAGCTAATATAGCAACCTGGGGCTGGTTAATAATAGGTGTACCCATGATATTACCAAAAGAACCTACATTGGTTAAAGTGAAAGTACCATTTTGAGTTTCATCTGGTTTTAACTTCGAATTACGCGCACGTGAAGCCAGATCATTAACAGATTTTGTTAAGCCAACAAGGTTCAATTGATCTGCATTTTTTATAACCGGTACAATCAGATTTCCACTAGGAAGAGCTGCTGCCATACCAATATTAATATCTTTTTTCTTAATGATCTGTGTTCCATTTACAGATACATTGATCATTGGAAAATCTTTAATAGCCTTACTAACTGCTTCTACAAAGATTGGTGTAAAAGTGATCTTTTCGTTTTCACGTTTTTCAAAATTCCTTTTTACTTTTTCGCGCCATATAACCATATTCGTCACATCAGCTTCAACAAAAGAAGTAACGTGCGGAGAGGTTTGCTTACTCATAATCATGTGATCAGCAATCAGCTTACGCATCCTGTCCATCTCTATAATTTCATCTGTGCCACCAACACTTGTTGCGACTTGTTTCGCTGGTGCTGTTACAATTTGAGGTGTTGCAGCTTGCTGAATTACTGATGAAGCTTGTTCTGCTTGCTTTAAGCCATTTGTAGCAGGTGATAGAGCTGCTCCTCCTTTTTTATTTTGAATATAGTTTAACAAATCATCTTTTGTTAAACGCCCCTCAGATCCTGTACCTGCAATAGCATCCAATTCATTGAACTGAATTCCTTCCTGAGCCGCAATATTTTTCACCAATGGAGAATAGAAACGCTCAGACGTACTTTCAACTTCGAGTTGAGAAATCCCTGGTATATCTTCCAGGGCAACTTCAACATTCTTCTCTTCTACAACGGCAGGACTCTCAATAACTTCAGCAGCAACCTGATCATCACCACCATCTGTTTCAATAATTGCAATGACAGCTCCTACCTGTACAATATCATCTTCTTTAAATAATTGCTTTATCAACTTACCAGCTATTGGTGAAGGAACTTCAGAATCCACCTTATCAGTTGCAATTTCTAAAACGGTATCGTCAAGTTCAATTCTATCACCTGGTTGCTTAACCCACTTTATGATAGTTGCTTCTGCAACACTCTCCCCCATTTTCGGTAACAATAATTCGTATTGAGCCATTTTTTATTTTATGATTTGTATCGAGTGCAAAAGTAAAGTATTTTGAAGACTTAAACCACATCCTGCTTAAGTTCATTCAAAACCATAGCTAATGCGGCTATAGCAGAACGTTCAATATTTTGTATGCGACGATTGCTAAAATTGAATAAACGGGCAATTACATGATGTTGATTGGCCACCGCAATCCAAACGGTACCAACTGGTTTCTCTTCCGATCCTCCATCCGGACCAGCCACTCCGCTTACAGCAACAGCATAATCTGTTTTAAAATGAACTCTGGCACCATAAGCCATTTCCTTTACCGTTTGTTCGCTAACGGCACCATAAGTATCCAAAGTTTCAGCGTGAACACCTAAGACCGACATTTTAAGTGCGTTAGAATAAGTCACTGCTCCACCTGCATATACAGATGAACATCCCGGGTGTTGCGTAATTAAATGTGCAATATATCCCCCTGTGCAACTTTCGGCGGTAGATAAAGTAAGTTGATTGGCCTCCATAATATCCAGCAATGCTTTCTCCAATGCCACATCCTCATCAATAACCACATATTTCTTTACCCTTGAAATAATTTGTTGAGCATATACCTCTACTTCAGCTTTCAGTACAGCTTCATCTGTTCCTGTAGCACTTAGCCGTAGTCTGATTTGTCCGAGTTTAGGCAGATAAGCCAGCTTGATATGTTCAGGCAAACTATCTTCAATATCCTCAATTTCAACTGCTAAAAATGATTCACCAATATTAGCGGTAAGTATAGTTTTATGTGTAATAAACGGAAGCTTGAATGCTTTTTTCAGACGTGGAAGAATTTCCTCTGTCATGAGGTACATCATTTCGAATGGTACTCCAGGCATAGAAACAAATATTTTCCCCCGCTCTTCAAACCACATACATGGTGCTGTACCATTTTTATTTTTAATCACCGTACAACCATCTGGAACATCTGCCTGCTTGCGGTTCATTTCAATCATCGGTTTATTAAACCGCACAAAAATATCAGTTACATGATCCAGGATTTCCTGATCACGTCTAAAACCCATATTAAAATACTTTGCCATGGTAATTTTAGTAATATCATCTTTAGTTGGCCCTAGCCCACCCGTTATTAAAATAATATCCGCACGTTTTTCGGCAAGCTGTAAAGCTTCAATAATATGATCTGCATTGTCAGAAACAGAACTCACCTGCTTTACCGTTATACCTATCAGATTTAACTCTCTTGCCATCCAGGCCGAATTTGTATCCACAATCTGACCAATCAGTATTTCATCACCAATTGTTATAATTTCTGCTAACATAAAATAGGTTTTAGAATCTGGTATAATATCCCTTTCTCTTGCTCAGTTTTAAATCCTGAAGAACAGAAGCTTTAACTTTAATATCAACTGAATAACTCTGGTAAAAACCAAAAGGTACCCAGGTAAAGCTCATATCCCAGCAATGTAAATCTCTGTATATAGAGAAGTTGGTCTGTGAGATGGTTTTACGTTGAAAATCCCAACCTGAACTAAAAGTAACTTTCCATTTTGGAGTAATATTGGCATCCCCGTTAAAGTTCAGCGTATTGGTAACAGTTCCGTTTTGACCAACAGCATCTGTATTGTAATTGAAAGTATAAGAGAAAGCGAAATTCCATGGAATATTAAAATCAACAAATGCATTCGGATCGCGACTTACTTTAGCCAGTGCTTCTGCTTGCTCAGCAGTTATTGCTCCTGTATTCTGTTGGTCTTTAATCTTATCCTGCTCATCATTCTTTCTCTTTAAAGCTTCAGGGTTCAGGCTATAGTTAAAAGAAAAACCAAAATTGGTTAAACGTGGCAGCCTACCTTTTGTCCAGGTATATTCATCAATCAGGTAACGTTGTCTCTGACCTGTCATTGCATTTACCGAATCTGCATATAAATATGGATTCAAGGTACCGTAATAGTTAATCCCTAACTTATCTGTGAATTGCGAACGACCGCTTAAACTTAGCGTTGATAATTTAAAGTTCTCTGCTAACAGATTATAGTTTCCACTGATTCCCAAACCCTGAATAATTGGGATTTTCTTTTCCCCTGTACCAGTCGTATCTTTTGGATTCAAAAACTTTGCTTCCACGGTATTATCGATAGAGAAACCTATCGATGCATTCCTACCTTCACCAGGACCACCATAAGCAGAACCTTCATGAATAGAATATTTAAGCGGAACGGTTTCACCTTTGAAATTAGTGGTATAGACCATATCGCCATTCTGGTAAAATGCATTTTTAAAATTCCCTTTACTTACATCAGAAAAATCAGGAGTATAACCAAAGTTCACACTTGGAGTCATCACGTGACGTAGCGCCTTAAATTTACCCAAATTTTTAAACTGTGCTGTTGAATAGATCTTAGTCGACAAACCACCACTAACCGTATATTGTCCAGATCTGTTGAAACCAGGAATAGTATCTATAAAAACTGCATCTGGAGCATTTGGAACCTTAGCATAAGTTTTTCTGATGGTTTGATAATGCCATCTTTCCAGGTAATTTACCCCCGTATTAAAATTAAAGTATTTCAAGATGTTGAAAGACATATTAATAGGAATATTATGTTGCACCCCACTCCTGAACTTGCTCAATGTTTCCTTTTTGAACAACAATGAATCTGGAGAGGTTATACTATTAGTAGCCTGCATGCTATAACCAACAGATATCTTTTCATACCATCTCTGCTCTCCTACTCTGTCTTTAGAGGCGAAGGGATTAAACGTAGGTACGGATAAGGTAATATCAGGCAAAGTTAAACTCACGCTCTTTGTCTGCGTTTCTTGTGAGTGACGCAAAGCAGCGGTCATATTAATCCCTTTGCCAAAAACACGGCTATAGGCAATACTGGATCCTAAAGTATTTCTGGCAATTTGATTTGGATCATATGTACCACCCGCAGCTGTTTCTCTATCATAGCTACTTGTTCCCGCATCTACACTTGCAGAGAAAGTTGTTCCAGGCTTAGCATTTGGATTTTGCGAGTGACTCCAGTTGATTCTAAAATCCTTACTTGTTCTGTAATCTGAAGTACCCTGGGTACCAAATTTATTAAATGCATAATCCAGATTTACATTGCCGTTAAACTTATACCTCTTAGTATAGTTTGAGGCAACACGACCGCTATATGATCCATAAGAATAAATGGAGCCAGTTATTTTCGCATCCCAGTAATCACTCAGTCCCAGATAATACCCGCCATCCTGTAAAAAGAAACCCCTTGAGAAGTCCTCACCGGGGGTTGGCAAAATAATACCAGAACTCTTCTTGTTCGGTTTGGGAAAGAAAGCAAAGGGTAGTCCCAATGGCAATGGAATATCTTCAATCTTTAGATAAAGTGGTCCTGCTATAATCTGATTTTCCGTAACAATAGCCTTGGTAAAATGAATTCCAAAATGAGGATGCGGCAGATTACAGGTACTATACGTTTGCCCCTTACTATGTATCTCGTCATCCGGTTGCTTCTTGGCTTTACCACCAGTAAAAAAACCACCTTCCTGCTCTGTATACACACCCCAGATATTACCAGCCTTGGTTACTGTATTAAACCTTAGCGAATCGGCCATTGATGTGCTCTGACCTTCCATCTTAAAAATCGGCCTGCCTATATACTTACCTTTGGCATCAGTAGTTCCGCTGGCATAAATCAGACTGGTTTTATTATTAAAAGTGATATAATCAGCATCCAGCTCAAGTCCCTGGTAAATTACCCTTGCTTTTCCGTACAGATAAACTATACTGCTGTCTTTACTGAATGAAACAGAATCTCTTGCTGTGTATTGAATTTTTTCTGAGGCTGTAGTATCGTTCGGATTGCTTTTAAGATCTCCTTTAGGGTCGCCTGGAATCCCGCCCCGTTTCAATGTATCCTGATCGGCAGGAATACTACGTTTTAACGAATCCTGATTAATTACCGTTGTACGACGTTTTAGCGTGTCCTGTTCAATTCCAGCGTTTTTCTTAAGCGTGTTTGTTTTAATTACATCGCTTTTAGGAACAACCTGAAAAGGAGAAAAAGAAGCAAAAGCAAGAGCATGGTTACTAACAGATGTTAATAAAACAATCGCTTTTAAAAAAATGATATAGCGTAAAAGTTTCAAATTCGTGTGTGAATGTTATTTTTGCATTAATGTTTAATCCAAAACGTTCAAAATTAATGAAAAATATACCATTGCTTAGAGCAAATGTTATTTTGATTTTATTTATTTCTATAATCATCAACATTTCATCTGTTAATCAAGCTTTTACGCAAGAATATAAAATAAAAACGATTGTTATCGATGCCGGGCATGGAGGTAAAGATGGGTCGACAAGGGGGATATTCTCGACAGAAAAGGATGTAGCTTTAAAAACAGCGCTTCATCTTGGCGAGGCTATTAAGGAGCAAATGAAAGATGTTAAAGTCATTTATACTCGTAGTACTGATGAATTTATCCCTCTTTACGAGCGAATTGCTATTGCAAATAATGCAAAAGCGGACCTTTTTATCTCTATCCATTGCAATGATATGCCGGTACACCGATCCACTGTTGTTACCGGATATAAAAAAATCAAAGGTAAAAGAGTACCTATTACTGAAACCGTATACCGCAAAAGTACCTCTACCAGAGGTGTAGAAACTTTTGTTTCGGGTATGGGTCGCATGAATGAACAGGATGAGGTTATTAAAAGAGAAAATGCAGCCATATTTCTGGAGGATAATTACAAAGAAAATTATGAAGGTTTTGATCCAAACAACCCCGAAAATTATATTATCCTATCTTTGATGAAAAATACGTTCCGGACTCAGAGCTTGAAATTGGCAAAATTGGTTCAGGATCAATATATTAATGTTGGCCGTGTAGACCGCGGAGTGCAGGAAAAAAGTCTTGCAGTATTGGCCCGCGCAGGAATGCCGGCTATTTTAACGGAGATAGGTTTTATCAGTAATCCTGAAGAAGAAAATTATATGAACTCCGAAGCTGGTCAGCATGAAATTACGGCCTGCTTATTGAAAGCTATTCAAAACTATAGAAAAGGTATTGAAGGCTAAGTAGAACAAGGATTAACAACAAGGATTAAAGATCCTGGAAGAAGAAACAAAAGTTAAAGACTAAAGAGTAAGATTATAAAGATTAAAAGTATATAGAGAGATGAGATTAAAAAAAGTTGTATTCCTATTTGCGCTTTCATTATTTACAAGTTCACAAGTTGCTTTTTCGCAGGGATATAAAGTTAAAACCATCGTTATTGATGCTGGACACGGAGGTCCTAAACCTGGTGCTGCAGGGAGTTATTCTGTAGAAAAAAATGTTGCTTTAAAAGTAGCTTTAAAATTAGGCAAGAAATTTGAAGAAGAAATGCCAGATGTTAAGATCTTATACACCAGAAAGACAGATATTGATGTGGAATTTCACAAACGCGCTGCATTGGCTAACGACAACAAAGCTGATATCTTCATTTCTATACACTGTAACTCTATGCCAGACAGAAGAGTGGTAACTGGTTATACCAAAACAAGAAGTGGTAAAAAGGTGCCTAAGTATGGTTATGTAAAAAATACATCTACCAGTGGTACGGAAACATTTGTAGCTGGTTCGCATCGTTTAAATGAACAAGATGCTGCAATTCGTGAGAATGCGGATATTAAACTGGAAAAGAACTATAAAGAAAATTATGATGGTTATGACCCCAACGATCCAGAGACATTTATTATATTATCTTTGTTCAAAAATACTTTTAGAGATAAAAGTTTAAAATTAGCGCGCTTGATCCAGAACAACTATACAGAAGATAGTAAAAGGGTAAACAGAGGTGTAAAAGAGCAAGGGCTTTTGATTTTACAAAGATGTGGAATGCCTGCTGTATTAACCGAAATAGGCTTTATTTCGAACCCAACTGAAGAAGACTACATGAATTCGGCTAGTGGTCAGGATGAAATCGTAAACTCGATTTTCAAAGCTGTAAAAACATATAAGAAAGAAACTGAGATAAATTAAATATCATACCTAATGAAGATCGCAAACGAAACCAAAGTGGGCATAATGGCAGCCTTTTCTATCGCCATATTGATTATAGGCTACAATTTCCTAAAGGGTAATGCCATCTTCTCGAACGAAACGATTCTTTACGCCAAATATTCTCATGTAGATGGATTGGCGGTATCAAAACCTGTTTTGATTAATGGTTTCCAGATTGGACGTGTAGATAAACTGGAATTACAACCTGATGGTAGCATTCTGGCTACCTTAAAGATTAAGGGAAAATATGAAATTCCTAAAAGTAGTATTGCAAAACTGGAACAAACAGATCTTTTAGGTAGTAAAGCAATTGTAATGGCTTTAGGTGCAGGAACTGATTATGCTCTGGATGGGGATACGTTAAATGCCAATGTAGCCAAAGGTTTACTTGAAACTGTACAACCAGTTCAAAAAAAGGCAGAGGTGATTATTGCTAAAATGGATTCTATTTTAACAAGTGTTAACTCTATCCTGAATCCTGACTTTCAGAAAAACGTTGACAAGAGCTTTAACAGCATCGCTTCTACCCTTTCTTCTTTAGAAGCTACTTCTAAAAAAGTAGATCACCTAGTTGGCTCTGAAGGTTCACGAGTATCTGCTATATTAGCGAACGTAGAATCTATTTCCAATAACCTGAAGAAGAACAACGAAAAGATCAATGCTATCTTAGATAATATTGGTACCGTAACAGATCAGGTTGCTGCAGCTAACTTTAAACAGACTATAGACAATGCTAATAAAGCTGTAGCTGACTTACAGGGAATCGTGTCTAAAGTAAATAACGGACAAGGTTCTTTAGGTTTGTTGGTTAACGATACTAAAATGTACGACAACCTGAACAATGCTTCAAAAAACCTGGATAACCTGATTATTGATCTAAAGCAGAATCCTAAACGCTATGTTCATTTCTCTGTATTCGGAGGAGGCAAAAAAGATAAATAGCATTGCTAAAAAAGCTATAATAAGAGAGGGCTTCAACAATGTTGAAGCCCTCTCTTATTATATGAATGTTTGTACGCTTGTTATATTGTATAGGTAATTCCCTCTATAGCCAATTCTGTCTCAGGGAACTCGGTCCTCGCTTCATCCAGCAAAGGCTGTAAGCTCTTATATCGGGATGAAAAATGCCCAATCAACAATTTGGATGCATGGGTAGATTTAGCAATTTGTGCGGCTTGTAGTGCAGTTGTATGATGCGTTTGATTAGCTCTATCCAACATCTCATGTAAAAATGTTGCCTCATGATACAAAGTATCACAACCTTTGATGCTATCTAAATAACGCACATCCATTAAAGTATCAGAGCAATAGCTATATTTTTTTGGTATATCTGAATCCGTAGTATAGTCTGCATTTAGCAATACACTACCATCAGGCAAGTCAAGGTCTACCCCTCTTTTTAACAAAGTATAATATTCAATAGGGATTTGCTCTGCTTCCAACTTCTCTATAATCAGCTTACGTAATCTTTTCTTTTGTACAAAAGAAAATCCTGTACAGGGAATCCTGTGGTTTAAAACAAAAGATTCAACCGTCAGGTCAGCATTTTCAAATATCTGTTCAGGTCTTTCAGCTTGTGTAGCTACAAACTCTATCGGATATCTGATTTCTGTTTCAGAATGTTTGAATTGTAAAGTAAGTATTTCCAACAATGCCGCCGGTGCAAATATATGCATAGGCTTCATGCGTCCATTTAGGTGCAGACTGGAAAGCAATCCAATCAGACCAAAATAATGGTCGCCATGCAAATGGCTAATAAAAATATAATCTATTTTATTTGCTTTGAATCCGTATCTGATCAACTGTTGCTGGGTTCCTTCACCGCAATCAATTAAATAGAACTTCTCGTTGCAGTTTAATAACTGAGCTGTAGGATTCCTATTGTATACAGGGGTTGCAGAACTACTGCCTAAAATAGTAACCTCAAATTTCATTAATCCTTATCTACGCTCCCTAGCAATTCTTTCTCTATTTCTTCCATAAAAATCAGATCCGTAGCTTCATCAACTTTCGAAACGATGGTTAATGACTGATCAAGATTAGACATCTCCAGGATCTTCGCAACATCTGGGTTAACACCAGTCACAATAAATAATCCACTATGCTGTTTACAAAGTCTGTCTCCAAAAAGCAAACTACTCAGATCTTGTGAATCATTACATTGTTTTACTGCTGAAAGGTCTAATACGATATTGCAATATCCATCTGTGTTCAATAAAATGAACTCAGATTTCAACTTCGGTGTATTGTCGTTCGTTAACTTCGATTCGTTAAGCTTTAAAACTACATACTTTTCATGCTTATCTACTGAAAATTTCATGATATTGATTGTTTAGTCTAATACGAAAGTAATTAATTTTATCTGTATATGTAAAATCTGTTTTGAATATTAAAGGCCATTCAAAAAAGCAATTACATTTTTTTCGATACGTGCATTGACATCTGCTTGTTCGTTTTTTACAAATTTCTCACCAATAATCTGCTCATAAAGCTCAACATATCGCTCCGAAATAGAGTTAACGATTTCAGGTGTCATTTCAGGAATCGTCTGACCATCTTTCCCTTGAAAATTATTCTCGATTAACCATTTGCGCACAAACTCTTTAGATAATTGTTTCTGTGGTTCTTTCTTTTCCTGACGTTCTGCATAACCATCCATATAGAAATAACGTGATGAATCAGGTGTATGAATCTCATCAATCAAATAAACTTCATCACCAACTTTACCAAACTCATATTTTGTATCTACAAGGATCAAACCTCTCTCCGCTGCCATTTGTGTACCACGCTCATATAAAGCATAAGTATATTTTTCTAATAAGGTATAATCAGCTAAAGAAACAATTCCTTTTGCCAATATATCCTCTCTTGATATGTCTTCATCATGACCCACTGCCGCTTTAGTTGTTGGCGTAATAATAGGATTTGGAAGTTTATCATTTTCATTTAATCCTTCTGGTAAAGTAACACCACAAACCGTACGTCTGCCAGCACTGTACTCTCTCCATAAGTGACCTGCCATATATCCTCTCACAACCATTTCAACTTTAAATGGCTCGCAAATGCGTCCTACTGTTACCATTTCATCCGGTACACTGATCACCCAGTTCGGTACAATATCCTTTGTTGCATTTAAAAACTTAGACGCAATCTGATTTAACACCTGCCCTTTAAAGGGTATTGCTTCAGGTAAAACCACATCAAACGCAGAAATTCTGTCTGTAACTACCATAACCATATACTGGTTATTAATTGTGTACACGTCGCGCACTTTTCCTTTATAAAAACTGGTCTGTTTTGGAAAACTAAAATTTGTTCCTTTAATTGCTGTCATTGTTATTTTTATTTGTTGTTTAGACGATCAACTCGTCTCTAGCTTCTTGTATTCTAATCATTTCTCTGTCCTCGTTAATCCTCACTCACCAATCCTTAAATCCTGTTCCCTGTTCCTTAATTCTTTGCGCTTTCATCCTTAATCTCTAACTCGATTCTTTCAACCTAATTTTGGGCACTACAGACTACTGTATATCCCCATAAGCTTTTAATATTCTTTTCACCAATTTATGTCTTACCACATCTTCCCCTGTCAGATAGATAATTTCAATCCCAGGTATATCATCCAAAATCCTCAAAGCATTATGCAAACCGGACATCTGTTTTTTAGGTAAATCAATTTGCGTAACATCACCGGTAACAATAAATTTAGCAGAAGGTCCCATACGAGTCAGGAACATTTTCAATTGCAAATCAGTTGAGTTCTGAGCCTCATCCAAAATAACAAAACAATTATCCAATGTCCTTCCGCGCATAAATGCCAAAGGTGCAATTTCAATGGTTCTGTTCTCTATATAAGTTTTCAACTTTTCTGCCGGAATCATATCATCCAGGGCATCATATAAAGGACGTAAATAAGGATCTACTTTTTCTTTTAAATCTCCCGGAAGGAAACCTAAATTCTCACCCGCTTCAACAGCTGGGCGTGTAAGTATAATCCGTTTAATCTCTTTATTCTTTAATGCTCTTACTGCAAGTGCTACAGCGGTATAAGTTTTTCCAGTTCCGGCAGGTCCGATCGCAAAAAGAACATCGTTCTTTCCGATACTATCAACCATTCTACGCTGATTGGCTGTTCTGGCTTTAACCATCAGGCCATTCGTTCCAAAAACTATCACCTCACCACCGCCACCACCAGAACCAGATGTAGTTTTTTCCACTCCATTTTCAACAATTGCTGTTGATTTTTTTGATGCTAAAATTGATTCCACATCATTTGGTGTTAACGAACTATATTTTTCCAGATGGTCAATCAGCTGATTATATTTCAGTTCAAAACCCTTAAGTTCCTGATCATCACCAAGTACCTTAACTTCATTACCTCTTGCTACGATTTTTAATTTTGGGAAAGCATTCTTCATTAATTCGTAATGCTCATTATTAGTACCCCAAAACTGGGCCGGATTTACCGATTCTAATGTTAATTTTAGTTCGTTCAAAATATTGTTTTTTAGATAGGAGTGTATATTTTGATATATTTGTACGCGATTTGCCGCTTACGCAAGGTTAAGAATAAATATTCAATTTTTAATGGCCATTATTACTTTAACAACAGATTTAGGTTCAAAAGATTTTTATCAGGCTGCCCTTAAGGGTAGTATACTGAGTATCTTGCCTTCAGCTACAATTGTTGATGTAACACACGAAGTGCCTTCGTTCAATATTTCTCATGCCGCCTTCGTTTTAAAAAACGTTTATCCTTACTTTCCAAAAGAGACCGTCCACCTTATTGGGATTGACTCTGTATATAGTCAGCATACAAAGTACATTGCTTTAAAATATAAAGATCATTATTTTGTGGGTGCTGACAATGGAATTTTTTCTTTGCTTTTTGATGAAAAACCTGATGAAGTTGTAGAGCTGAATATCATGCAGGATTTGAAATATCTACATTTTCCATTGGTTGATATTTTTGTGAAAGCAGCAACACAATTAGCAAAGGGTGCAAAATTAAAAGACATTGGTGTTCCTACAGAAAGTGTTGAAGAACGAATGCTGTTAAGCCCAGTTATTGAGCGCGACATCATCCGTGGAAGTGTGATCTATATTGACACATTCAGTAATGTCATTACCAATATTACTAAAGAATTATTCACGAAAATTCAACGGAACAGAGATTTTACTTTATATTTCAGAAAGAGCGAAACAATCAGTCAGCTCAGCTGGCATTACAACGAAGTACCAGAAGGAGAAAAACTCTGCTTGTTTGGCATTAGTAATCACTTAGAAATTGCCATAAACAAAGGTAAAGCAAGTGGCTTACTGGGCTTACACCTTAATGATATTGTTAGGGTCGAATTTCATTCTTAAAAATAAATATGTTAATCAGAATTGTCAAAATGCACTTTAATGCAGCATTTGTTAGCGAGTTCAGCACAATTTTTAAATCGGTACAACCGAAAATAGAATCATTTGATGGATGCTCGAGTGTACAATTGCTCCAGGACCAGAATGATCCTGAAATATTCTTTACGATTAGTCATTGGAACGATGAACAACATTTAAATGCTTATCGGCAATCCGATCTTTTCAAAACAACCTGGGCTGTTGTAAAGCCAAACTTTAAAGTGAAGGCTGAGGCATGGAGTTTGCTTGATACTTAGCAAACGGCGAAAAAATGGTTAAAAACTTATTTATCATCCTATTTGTCTGCATCAGCTTTGATGTGATGGCCTTAGGAGAACAAAGCCTGTCTTTGCAAGGCGATACCAGTGCATACCAAACACAACGTTTAAGGGTTAATGCTTTACTGGCAGAACGTAGTTCTAAATTTGGTCAATATGATGAAAGTCTGAATGCCCGCACTGGGATATTCGGATTTCAAACTAAGAGAGACATCAGAAACTCAAATGAAATTCTACGGCAGATTGTCTTGAATGACAACAATATCTTCAAAGAACTTAAGACGCTGATGGAATATAAAGATCTTGAGGTAACAGCGGTTAAAAATGATGCTAATCAAACCAGCGACAGGATTCAGAATTATAAACTAGCCATCAAAACATTACAAGATCAAAATGAAAAGCTTCATAAAGAAGCACAGTCGCATAAAGTAGGCCGCAATCTTTCAAATTTAGTTATTGCTTTTCTTGTTTTATCAATAGCAGCACTGATCTTGTTCTTTACAAGGAAAATAAAACGGATATCTTTAACAAACGACATCTTTAACATACGATAATGAAAAAGCAGTTTTTTAAAATACTGGTTAAGCTAAATAAGCTGTTATTGCCAAAACTATATAAGGTTGATCCAATGAAATTAACCAATGTACAGAAGGCCATACTTGGCTACAAATACTGGACGCTAACCAATTCTCTTTAGTTGAAATAACTGGTTAGCAGACCTACTAAAAATTTAGGCTCAACCCAGGTCGATTTTGGGGGCATTACACCTCCGGCATCAGCTACGGCTATAACCTGGGAAACAGATGTGGGGTACAAGACAAAAGCTACTGCAAATAATCCATTATCAACTTTAGTCTGCAAATCTGCAACCGCTGTTCTCCCCCCTTCAAATGTTAATCTGGCATCAGTTCTCGGATCTTTGATCTTCAATAAAGGTTCAAGAATAAAGTTCTGCAAAATACTCACGTCAAGTACATCAACAGGATTATGCGCATCATATATTTCGGGCTTTGGTAAAAGTATATACCATTGGCCCTTAAAATACATTCCTATTTTATGAAGAGCATCAGGCTTTATTGACTTTTCACTTTTTTCTACTATAAAAGAATGAGTTAAACCTGATAAAAAACCTTCATCACTTAATCCTCCTAGATCCCTTACTAATCTGTTAAATTCAAGTACCTTAACCTCATGGGTGTTCATATAGACTGTACTAAAATAATTGTACAGCTCAGTCCCCTGATGTTTTTTGCCACCCAGCATTTTCTTTTGCAGTCCCATTTTTGCCATTGAAGCAGCACGGTGATGTCCATCCGCTATATACACATCTGGCATATCAGCAAATGCTTTTACTACAGCATCAATGTCCTTTTTATCAGTTACAGCCCATATTTTATGCGCTGTACCATCAGTAAAACTAAAATCCAGTGTAGGTGTTTGCTCCAGATATTGATTTGTAATGCTATCGATAATTACATCAGGTTGATAAGTAATGAGTACCGGATTGGCATCCAGCCCTGTTTGTTGCAGATAATCCGCCAGTAATATTTCTCGTCGTTCAACTGTAGCTTCATGCTTTTTTATCCTGCCTTCCAAATAATCATCAATATGCGTTAATGTCCAGATTCCGGTTTGTAAAAAACCATCATGCTTAACCTGATAAATGTAAATAGCTGGTTCAGCATATTGCTGCAGGTATTTTTGTTCAATAAAACTTTCTAGATTCTCACTAATCTTTTTGAATATCAGCTCTTGTTTTGTCCCTCTTAAATATGGATTATCCAATTCAGGATCAATCAGATGTAAAAAGCTACATGCATTTTCAGAAGCAATTAAACGAGCTTCTCCCGTACTGTAATTTTCAAGCGGGCGCGTGACTACTGCCGATAGCAAAGGTCCTGCGGGCATAAATGCGCAGAAGGGTTTTATACAAGACATATTTGGTTAGAAACAAAAAAAGGGTACCCGATTTAATTGGGTACCCTTTATATAATTTTACTTATTTACTAAAGTGCTCAATAATTAATGAAGCCAGCTCAACGCCAATGCGTTCCTGAGCTTCATTAGTTGCAGCACCGATATGAGGCGTTAAAGATATTTTTGCGTGCTGTAAAATTGCAGTATCAGGAGTAGGTTCATTATCGAACACATCTAAACCAGCAAAAGCCAATTTACCGCTGTCTAAAGCCGCAATTAAAGCTGCCTCATCAATTGTTCCACCTCTAGAACAGTTAACTACACCAACACCTTGTTTCATTTTTGCAAACTCTTCTGCACCTAAAATAGGTTTATCAGCAAAAGGAGTATGTAAGCTAATGAAATCACTGTTTGCAATTACTTCATCCAATGATACCGTTTTGAAAGGAATTTCTACAGAAGCACCACCCTGGAAAGTTAAAGGTAAAGTACCTTCAGCAGGATAAAGATCATAAGCCAATACATTCATTCCTAATCTAAGGGCAACTTTAGCAGTTTCACGACCAATACGACCGAAACCGATGATACCCATAGTTTTACCTTGAAGCTCTACACCACCGGCATATGCTTTCTTCAAAGCATTGAACTTTGTAGCACCTTCAACTGGCATTTTTCTGTTAGAATCCTGTAAAAAACGGATACCAGTAAATAAATGTGCGAATACCAATTCAGCAACTGATAATGAAGATGCTGCAGGTGTATTTACTACTGCAATACCTTTGCTACGAGCATATTCTACATCAATATTATCCATACCAACACCACCTCTTCCAATCAATTTCAAGTTAGGTACCTGATCGATCAGCTCTTTACGTAGTTTGGTTGCACTTCTAACTGTAATGCCATCATAATTTTTCAAGGCTTCTACCAATTGATCCTGAGGAACAGTTTCGGTATCCACCACAAAACCGGCTTCTTCTAATAATTTTTTACCGATAGGATCAATCCCATCGTTAGCAAGAATCTTAATCATTTATTTATTTTATTTGTGGTTCTCTGCAAAAATCTGCATTAATTCTATTAGGGCGTGAACGCTTGTAATTGGCAAAGCATTGTACATTGATGCTCTGAAACCGCCTACACTTCTATGACCTTTTATGCCTTCGATACCATTTTCTTCAGCAAATTTAAGGAAAGGTTTTTCAAGCTCAGGGTTTTCCATTACGAAACAAACGTTCATTCTTGAACGATCCTCAACAGCACAAGTACCTTTAAACAAAGGATTTCTATCAATCTCTGTATATAAAGCTTTTGCTTTTGCGATGTTTTCTTTTTCAATTTCAGCAACACCACCCTTAGATTTTAACCATCTTAGGTTTAGCATAGCTACATAAATAGAAAATACCGGTGGAGTGTTGTACATTGAACCACCATCAATATGAACTTTATAATCCAGCATTGAAGGAATGTTTCTACCTGATTTACCTAAAATTTCATCTTTTACGATTGCAATTGTCAAGCCGGCAGGGCCAATATTTTTTTGTGCACCAGCGTAGATCAAGTCATACTGAGATACATCAATTACACGGCTCATAATGTCAGAAGACATATCACACACTACAGGAACTTTTGTTTCTGGTAAGCTAAACATTTCAGTTCCGTAAATAGTATTGTTAGAAGTACAGTGGAAATAAGCACTGTCTTCAGGGATGCTATAATCTTTTGGAACAAAAGTATAATTTGCATCTTTAGACGAAGCTACGATATTCGCTTTACCAAAGTTTTTCACTTCTTTGATTGCTTTATTTGCCCACACACCTGTTTCCAGATAAGCAGCAGTACCGCCCTCAGGCAATAGATTCATAGGAACCATAGCAAATTGTAAGCTTGCACCACCTTGTAACAATACAACGGAATAACCTGAAGGAACATTTAATAATTCTTTTACCAGATTTTCAGTCTCATTAACAACAGCTTCAAATTCTGATGTTCGGTGAGAGATTTCTAGGATAGACAGGCCGTCTTTGAAATCTAAAACAGCCCTTGATGCTTGCTTGAATACTTCCTGCGGTAAAATACAGGGTCCTGCGCCGAAATTATGTCTCATTTTTTATAGTAGTTTTATTGATGGTAAATGTAACATTTTTATGCCGTTTATCGTTTGGTTTTCTGAAACTTCATCACTAATTTCAGGTTGAGGCGCCTACCCGTTAAGTAGTTTGGAACAGCATATTGTACGTTATCAACATCCTTCAACCACAAATAAGAAACTGTATTATTAATATTTAGCAAATTAAATACTTCAACATATCCTGTAAACGAACTAAAATATTTCTCTAAGAAACTTGATTTTTTTACACTAAAATCATCTAAGAAGTCTTTAGAGAATCCAATATCTGCACGTTTGTAAGCTGGAATGTGAAAGTTGTCACTGTATTGTTGTGTAAGTGGTGATCCCACAGGCAGTTTGGTTCCAAAAAGCAAACTCAAATGAACTTTGTAAGTTGGACTATTTAACAAACGATCTTGAAAATATGCTGAGAAATTGATCCGCTGATCTGTAGGTCTTTTCATATAGCCATACGCATCATTTTTAATATCCTGGCTCGACTTCATCACGGATACTCTAAAATAGGACAGCAAGTCTTTCACAAACTCCCCTCCCAAACTAAAATCAGCTCCTAAAGTATAACCTTTCGCTTCCTGATCTGCCAGGTATTTCAGTCGCACATTATCCATCATATAAGGCACCAACCTGTCCATATATTTAAAATAAAGTTCCGAACTAAACTTTAAACGTGTTCCTAATCCATCAAATGCATAATCCAGTCCAGCCGAAGTATTATAAGCACGTTGAGCCCTTTGATTAAAATTAAGCAGTCCATTAAAATTTCTTATGCTTCTGTAATCTGGCGCCTGCTGGTATACACCTGCAGTAAAACGCAATATTTTATTATTACTAGCTGGACGGTAAGCAAGCAATAGCCGTGGACTTAATAAAAACTGATTGCTGAAATCATTAAAATTACCTCTAATCCCTAATTGCAGGTCAGTATTCGCTGATAATTGATAGCTATCCTGCACATATGCACTAAAATATTTTATACCCAATGTGTTTTTCACTGCAATCTGATCATTCTGATAAATACCTCCATCAGCCGGCAAAGCAGCCGTTATATTAAATTCATTTAAATTATCACTGTAATTTTTATAGTCAAATCTTAATCCCCATGAAAAAGTATGATTTTTAAAAGTTTGATCGGCTTTAAGTTTTGAACTAAAAAACTGCGAGGTAAGGGAGTTCATAGCATTGTTTAAATAGGTTCCTTCTCCCCTGTCTTTACCAAACTCATACCAGGCTTGCAGATCAATATGTTCCTTTTCATCTATTCTGAAATAGCTGTTTATCCATTTAATCACATAATTGGATTTGGGAATAAATTTAAAAGTCACCGCCCCTCCAGCAGTCTGATAATTATCCTTTTCCTCGCCCGCATAATCTACATTCATGCGCACCGATGTGTTCAAGGTGCCAAACTCAGTTACACGACTTTCCGGGATCAGTTTAAATGTTCCACTATTAAAATTCCCTAATAAGTTAAAGCTGAATTTATTTGATAGATTTTGATTGTAAATCAATTGTACATCTGTATAATTAGGATTGTAAACGCCTTTTGTATCCTGACTGTTTAATATTCCAGCATTATCTTTATACCGCAAACCCGCTAGCAAATAACTGTTCTTACTGATTATTTTTGAGCTAAACGACAGTCCCAGCAATCCTACATTTAAAGTTGCATTGCTACTGTCTGGACGATCGTATTTCACATCCAACACCGACGAAAGTTTATCACCATACCGGGCTTCAAAACCACCAGCAGAAAACTTTGCTGAACTGAGCAAATCCGGATTTATAAAACTTAAGCCTTCCTGTTGAGCATTTCTAATCATGACAGGTCTGTTAATTTCAACATCATTCACATATACCAGATTCTCATCAAAGCTACCGCCACGCACGCTATATTGACTACTCATTTCATTATTAGGCGATACTCCAGGCAGTGTTTTTAAAATCGCTTCAAAATTTCCGGAGACTGATGGCAGGTTCGCTGCATCAATAAGATTAATAGTAATACTGTTGCTTAACTGATTCTGCTTATTGGTAATAGTCACTTGTTCCAGCTCATTTGGATTCACAGCCAATACTATATCCTGCTTAATCCGGCCCGCTTTATTCTGACTTACGTTGACCAATACAGGATTATAACCTAATAGGGAATATTTAAGTGTAAAAACCTTCTTACTTGAATAAATATGATATGCACCATTTAGATCAGTTACAGTAGATTTACTTTGTCCCAATACATTAACAGTTACCTGCTGCAATGGTCGTTTTGATTCATCTGTTACCAGACCAGATATTTTAATCAGTGGTTGCGCAAACAGCTGCGTCACTCCCTGTAAAATAAAAATCAGCAACCAGCAAATCCTGAGCATTAATTATGGTTTATATTAAGATCAAAATACTAACTATGTTGTACCAATCTGCCCTCAACTTGTTTCAGTGCAGCAATCATTTCAGTTGGCGATGGTGCAGCAAATACAGCACTTCCTGCAACCAATACGTCAGCTCCTGCTTTTAACAATGAACCTGCATTGTGAACACCTATACCCCCATCTACTTCTATCAGCAATTCGGGATTTACCTGAGCGGCCATAGCTCTAAGTTCAGCAATCTTATTTAAAGAGTTAGAGATGAATTGTTGTCCGCCGAAGCCTGGGTTTACAGACATAATCAATACCATGTCCAGGTCAGCCAATATATCCCTTAGCAAAGTCACCGGTGTATGTGGATTTAATGCTACACCTGCTTTACAACCCGCTGCATGAATTGCCTGCATTGTTCTATGCAAATGTGTACAAGCCTCATAATGCACAGTAATAATAGCAGCTCCTGCATCAGCAAAACGTTCGATATACTGATCCGGATTAACAATCATCAAATGCACGTCCAAAGGTTTCTTTGCATGTCTTTTGATTGCTTCAATAACCGGGAAACCAAAAGAAATATTAGGTACAAATACGCCATCCATCACATCCACATGAAACCAGTCGGCCTGACTTGAATTGATCATTTCAATATCACGCTGTAAGTTTGCAAAGTCTGCTGCAAGTACGGATGGTGCGATAAGGTGTGGCATATTATTGAAGGTTTTAGATATTATCAGTTACGGGAAATGTAAAGATAAAAAAATATGCCATGTAATAAAAAACCCCGCTAATTGCGGGGTTCTTCATATTTAATTCAGCTGTAAATTAAGCTGGTTTTACTTCAGCATTAGCAGCTTCTGGTCTTGGTGGACGAGGCAATAATGCTTTTCTTGAAAGCTTCATTTTACCTTGTTTATCAACATCCAAAAGTTTAACCTGGATTTTATCACCTTCTTTAAGCACACCATCCATAGTTTCTAAACGCTCCCATGCAATCTCAGAGATATGCAATAGACCGTCTTTACCTGGCATGATCTCAACAAATGCACCAAATGGCATGATAGATTTTACTTTACCATCATAAGTTGCACCGATTTCCGGTTTAGCAGCGATAGCATTGATACGTGCAACAGCAGCATCAATTGCAGCTTTATTATCAGCAAAAATTTCAACGATACCTTTGTTACCAACTTCTTCGATAGAGATCGATGCGCCGGTTTCGCGTTGCATTTCCTGAATAATTTTACCACCTGGGCCAATTACTGCACCAATAAATTCTTTATCAATACTTAAAGAAACGATACGTGGAGCATGGTCTTTATAATCCTCACGAGGAGCAGAAATCGTTTTCTTCATCTCATTTAAGATGTGTAAACGAGCTTCTTTAGCCTGGTTTAAAGCATTTGTTAATACTTCCCATTTCAAGCCATTGATTTTTAAGTCCATCTGACAAGCTACAATACCTTTTTCAGTACCCGTAACTTTAAAGTCCATATCACCTAAATGATCTTCATCACCTAGAATATCAGAAAGGATAGCATATTTACCAGTTTTCTCATCGGTAATTAATCCCATTGCGATACCTGATACAGGAGCTTTGATTTTAATACCAGCATCCATAAGTGCTAAAGTACCTGCACAAACAGTAGCCATTGACGAAGAACCGTTAGATTCCAAAATATCAGAAACGATACGGATTGTATAAGGATTTTCTTCCAATCCAGGTAATACTTTCTTTAAAGAGCGCATTGCCAGGTTACCGTGACCGATTTCGCGGCGACCAGCACCTCTGTTCGGACGAACCTCACCAGTTGAGAAACCAGGGAAGTTATAGTGTAAAAGGAATTTGTTATATCCATTGATGAAAGCACCATCAATCATTTGCTCATCATCTTTAGAACCTAAAGTAACTGTAGTTAATGATTGAGTTTCACCACGAGTAAATACAGCAGAACCGTGAGCAGCAGGCAAGTAACCAACTTCACTCCAGATCGGGCGTACTGTGCGTGAATCACGACCATCTAAACGAATTCCTTCGTCTAATACCAGGTTACGGATTGCATCATATTGTACATCATGGAAATATTTCTTAGCTAAGAAACCAGTTACATCATCAATATCCTCACCTAGAGTAGCGATGAAATCCATTAAGATTGCACCAAATGCATCACCACGCTCACCTTTACTAGTATTGCTTTTTGCAATAGCATATACTTTATCATAAGTAGCAGCAAATACTTGTTCTCTTAATTCAGGATTGCTGTCTTCATGAGAATAAGTACGTTTTACTGTTTTACCTACTAATTCAGTAAGTTCTTTTTGAGCCTGAACCTGAATTACGATTGCTTTATGAGCAAACTCGATTGCTTCCACCATTTCAGCTTCAGAAATCTCATCACACTCACCTTCCACCATTACGATATCATTTTCAGTACCTGCAACAAGGAATTCCATTGTAGCGCGTTCTAAATCAGAAACGTAAGGGTTAATTACAAGATTACCATCAATTTTAGCTACACGTACTTCAGAGATTGGTCCGTTAAAAGGAATATCTGAAACCGCGATAGCAGCAGAAGCTGCTAAACCAGCTAAACAGTCTGGCATTATATTTTTATCAGAAGATATTAACGAGATCATCACCTGCGTATCAGAGTGATAATCTTCAGGGAACATTGGGCGTAATGCACGGTCAACCAAACGAGAGATTAAAACCTCATAGTCTGACAACCTAGCCTCACGGCGAAGAAAGCCACCTGGAATACGGCCGGCAGCAGCATATTTCTCCTGATAATCTACCGATAAAGGTAAAAAATCAACACCTGCTTTTGCTCCAACAGTTGATACTACAGTTGCTAAAAGCATGGTATCACCCATCCTTACCACTACTGAACCATCTGCCTGTTTCGCTAATTTACCTGTTTCAATTTCGATTGTTCTTCCATCGCCCAGATCGAACGATTTTTTTATTACATTCATTTAATAATTGTTGTGGTGCATTTTCCTCTTTCGATACACCTTGTTTATATATACTTTTTTTAGTTTTTCAAATTTAGGATAAAACTCAAACAATTTTACCATACAAAGTAAAAAAGCCATCCTAAAAGAATGGCTTTTTTTGATAAAGCAGACTATTTGTTGTCTTTCGACCCCAATGGCTTAATGATATCTCTTAAACCTAAGTTCTTGATGATAGCACGATAGCGCTCAATATCTTTTTTAAACAGGTACGCCAAAATACCACGACGTTTACCTACTAATTTCTGTAGTGCTAACTGAGTAGAGAAATCTTTACGATTTTTCTTTAAATGCTCTGTTAAGTGCGCAATACGGTATGTAAATAACGCTACTTGACCTTCTGCAGAACCCGTGTTTGTTTCTACTTCGCCGTGTTTTTTGAAAATGTCGGCTTTTACTTCTTTACTTAAATACATTCTTGAATGATACTAAAGTTGTTATAAATTAATTAATTGGGTGCAAAGATAAGGTATGTTTTAATGATTAACAAGAAAATAAAAACCCTACTTTTGAGGCATCAATATATTAGCATGGAAAAGAATCAATATAGCATATTCGAGAGTGAATTAAAAGTACGTCCGGATGATATAGACATGTTTAACCATGTGCACAACAGCAAATACTTTGATTATGTACTTGCTGCCCGTTACGATCAGATGGCCGAATTCTATAAAATGCCGATGGAATCTTTTTTAGAAAGCGGTTATGGCTGGGTAGTACGTACTGCGTTGGTTGATTTTAAAAGACCGTTGGTATTAGGTGATATAATTCTGATCCGTACCGGAATCCTTACAATTAACGAAAAAGGTTGCAGGGTACAATTCGAAATAGAAAACAAACGCAGCAAGAAAATAGCTTCTGATGGTTGGTTTGACTATGTAATGATTGATACCAATACGGGCAGAGGATGCAAGGTAAATGAAGAAATGATCAAAGCTTACAGCATTTAAAAAATATTTCTATATTTGCTTTCTAACAAAACCGCAAAACGATGAAGATCATTGCAGTCCGTTTGAGGTTCTAATTACCGAGGACTCCATTTTCCCGCCCCACATCGATACCAGCATTTCCTGCTGGCAATAGGTTTTATACATTACTTTTTCATTTTTTATGCCAGAACAACAAACAGCTTCCATGGGCAAGCTATCTCAAATTTTATCACTTTTAAAACAAGCCTTTAAAGGCGAAGACCTTGATTTCACACAAGGCAGTATGCGTCGAGCAGTACTCCTTTTAGCGATTCCAATGATGTTGGAAATGGCAATGGAGTCTGTGTTTGCGTTGGTCGACCTCTACTTTGTTGGCCATCTACACAACAGCAGCCATGCTATACAAACCGTAGGCCTTACAGAATCGGTACTTACCGTAATATATTCCCTTGCCATAGGTATGAGTATGGCTGCAACTGCAGTTGTAGCCCGTCGGGTGGGCGAAAAAAATCCTGAAGCAGCTGGTAAAGCCGGTATGCAAGCCATTTTTGTTGCCGTATGTATCAACATTCTGATCAGCATCCTCGGGTTGATCTACGCTACTGATATATTGCTATTGATGGGTGCATCAATGGAAACAGCTATACAGGGCACCCCATTTATGCGCATCATGATGGGTGGCAGTGTGATCATTGTATTGTTATTTCTGATTAACGGAATTTTCAGAGGTGCCGGTAATGCTGCTATTGCCATGAAAAGCTTATGGATAGCTAATATTGCGAACATCATTTTATGTCCGGTACTGATCAATGGCCTTGGCCCTATCCCCGCTTTTGGCTTAACTGGTGCAGCTATGGCTACAACCATCGGTAGAAGTATAGGTGTATGTTACCAATTGTATCATTTATTTAATGGCAAAGGAGTTTTAAAAATCAAACTTGCTTATTTAAAACCACATTGGGAACAAATTAAAGCCTTATTAAAAATCGCTACCCCTGCTATTTTCCAATTTGTTATTGCTTCCTGCAGCTGGATATTTTTGGCACAACTGGTAGCAACTACAGGTGGCGATCATGGTTCGGCCGGCTACCAAACAGCATTGCGTTTAATGATGTTTTTTATGTTACCAGCCTGGGGTATGAGTAATGCAGCAGCAACGCTGGTAGGCCAAAATTTGGGTGCCAAACAATTACTACGTGCGGAGCAATCGGTGATGAAAACTGCCAAGTATATCGTGATCTATATGGTTATCGTTATGCTATTCACATTTGCGAGTGGCAGATTCTTCATATCATTTTTCACCAACGACAAGCTCATCCAGGATGTAGCTGTCAATGCTTTACAAATTATGAGTATAGGTTATATCTGTTATGGAATCGGAATGGTACTGATCAGTACCTTTAATGGTGCCGGCGATACCTGGACACCTACATGGGTTAATCTATTTGGATTCTGGCTATTCCAGATCCCCTTAGCCTATGTACTAGCCAAATACTTTGAACTTGGCCCAACAGGCGTATTCATTGCAATACCAGTTGCGGAAACCGGCATTGCAATAGCTGGTTACATCCTGTTTAAAAAAGGTAAATGGAAAACGATTAAGGTTTAGGGTCATACCCTAAACCTGGCGTTAGCCAATGCATCAGGATAACCCTTGAGTAACGGTAATTAAAAGGCGCCAGCAAAAGCACACCTAACAATATAATTCCGGCGTAAAGCCATAAGTTTTCATAAACCAATTCAAGGCCAAGTATATAAGCTGCAACAGCAATAGTAATCATCTCCGCTACGTTCATGGCATAACTAACAAACATCGCTACATAATAATATCCAGGTTCCCGCTCAAAGCGCAGGTTGCAAACCGGGCAAAACTCGTTTGCACCCTGTCCTTTTAAAGAATACATTTTCCGCGAGAAAATCTCACCTTCTCTGCACCGTGGACATTTACATTGTATAACTGCGTCTAATTTTGATATCGGTTTCATCTCTCTTCTTATTATCTGTTACCTCGTTATTGTTATCTGAGACAAAGATACTGAACCTAAAACATACCATTTATGATATAGATCATATTTAAATCTTAACGATCTTTCCTTTCCTTAGTTTTAAAGCTTTTTCTGCCGCCAGTTTCTTTACAATCCGAATTACAGTCTCCACCCTTAAGCCACTCATATCGGCCAAATGCTGCCTTGTAATATCCAACACAGCATTTTTTTCAATATTTTTGAGTAGATAATTGATAAGAGTAACGACACGATGTTCTGCCTGCTCATTAGCCAATTCTTCCAACATCATCGATTTGTAAAATAAGCGATCACTTAAGGTTTTGATCATTTCCAGGCTAAAAGAGCGTTCCTCATCCAGCAATTCAAAGAATTGAGCTTTGTCGACCGTTATAATTTCGGCATCCCTGCTCACAATGGTATAAGCCAGGTACGGTTTATCGATCATTAATGCCGGTTCACCAAAATACTGGTTTGCTTTAAAAATCCCCTGTATAAACTCCTTGCCATCATCATTTACAGTGACCATTCTCACCTCTCCACTTTTGATAAAATACACCGCTTTAGGCTGTAAACCAGGCTCGTAAATTACTGTTCCCTTTTTATAAAGAACTGGTCGATAGTGATTATTTAAGAGGTATTTTATGATCATAGGTCAGGTATTTTGGCCTCCTCGAAGTTAAGCATAGCAAATTAAAAATACCTATTACTAGGTATTTTTAAAGCAATCTATATAATATAACTTTGACGAGAAAAAATTAAATTTTAAACACTAGAGTATGCAAACAAACTTTACTAAAAATTCATTACTTCTACTAATTAGCTTTACTATCTGCATGTTAGGTACAGTAAAAGCTCAAGAAAGCACCACAGCAGAAGATGGAAAAAACATCGTTAAATGGAACGTCCCGGCAGTTGCCTTAAAAAATTACTCCTTTCAATATGAGCGTGCCATTGGCAAAAAAATGTCGGTAGCGCTTGGTGTACGTTTTGCGCCTAAGTCAAACGTTCCCTTTTCCTCACAACTAGAGAAGGCAATTGACGATCCGGAAACATGGAACAGCATTAAGGATTTTAAAACAGGAAACATCGCTATTACACCTGAATTCAGGTACTATATGGGCAAAGGTGTATTCAGAGGCTTTTATGTAGCTCCATTCGTAAGATATGCTAAATATAATGCAGAGGTTCCGTTTAATTTCGAAGTTGAAGTTGAAGACAATAGTACTACCCCCCCTACAACTCTTAGAAGAGAAGAGCAAATTTTCCTTAGCGGTGATGTAACTACCTTAACAGCAGGTTTAATGATCGGTGCACAGTGGAAACTAAGCAAACTGGTTTACCTGGATTGGTGGATTTTAGGCGGTAGTTATGGTACTTCTTCAGGTAGCATTTCTGGCAAAAGCAAAAATGGATTTGATGCTGATGAGCAACAAGCGTTAAGAGATGCGTTAGCTGATCTGGATGAACTTCCATTAGTTAAAACAAAATACACTGTTGATAGCGAAGGGGCTAAAGTTGACTTTGATGGTCCTTGGGCAAATATTAGGGCCGGATTAAGTATTGGTTTTAGATTCTAATAATAACCCGCTTTTCGTCTGGCTGACGATTTACAAGAAAATAAAAAAGCGTGGCGCAAATATGTGCCACGTTTTTTTATGTGTAAAAACCACTCCTATCCGATTGTTTCGCGAATTAGTTTGGTATAAAAATCATTCAGTTTCATTCCTGCAGCAGCAACCTGTTGAGGTATAAAACTTGTGGCAGTTTGTCCAGGTATCGTATTGATCTCGATGAAATAGAAATCACCTTCATCTTCCGTTAGAATAAAATCTATACGAACAACTCCGCTACAATTCAGCTTCAGATAAACAGCTTTTGCAATCTCCTCTACCCTTGCACGGGTTTCCGCTCTTATTGGTGCTGGTGTAGTCTCTGTGGCCACACCAGGCGTATACTTAGCTTCAAAATCAAAAAACTCTTTAGCAGTTTCAACTTCAGTAACAGGTAGTACCACGATCTTTCCATCCAGTTTAACCACCCCCACAGTAAACTCTCTTCCAGAAATAAACTCTTCAATCAGCACCTGATCATCCTCTTTAAAAGCTTTTTCTATAGCCACCTGTAAATCACTCGGATGGTTAACTTTGCTCATACCGATGCTGCTGCCACCATTATTTGGCTTAACAAAGTAAGGCGTATTCAAGTCTTTCTTCAGTTGATCAATACTATACTCAGTATTTTTAAAAATCTGTGCAGACTTAGCAATATTCAATTGGGGAATACCATTAACAATTGCTTTAGTATAACCTTTATTCATGGTTACTGCCGATGTTAGCGCATCACAAGTAGTATAAGGAAGATCGAGCATATCGAAATACCCTTGTAATTTCCCATCCTCTCCCGGAGCACCATGAATAGCAATAAACACACCATCAAAAGTGATTTTCTTTCCTTTAACGGTTATAGAGAAGTCGTTTCTGTCTACCTCAATTTTCACTGAACCTTCCGGTTCATAGAACCAGCCTTGCTGAGTAAGCATAATTTTATATACTTCAAACTTATCCGGATCTAAATTCTGAGCGATCGTAGCTGCGCTTTTAACCGAGACTACCCACTCTCCGGTAGTTCCACCGGTTAGTAATGCTATTATTTTTTTCATTGGAATCATAAATTTATTATTCAATGGTAATGAAGCTTGCAAAGCTTTTTCATTGTGTTTTATAAGTAGTAAGCTTATGCAGGTTTCATTATTAAGCGTATTAAAGGAGTAGACAGGTACTCCAGGTTGTACGCACAAATATAAATTAGTTGATGGAGATGTTATTTTAATTCCATTAAAATATTTTTTTAGCCTAAATTTGGCCCCTACACCTTAAAAGAAAACAATCAATATGGGCAAATTCATATCTTATTTAAAGACTTCCTCATTCAGAAACAACATTATTGCTGCCGTGCTTACCGTTGTAGTGCTATTGATGGTCGCTTTCTTTAGTTTAAGATATTATACCAAACATGGACAAGGTTTAAATGTACCCGAACTAAAAGGACTTGCTTTTACGCAAGCCGTAGAGAAGCTTGAGGCTTTAGGTTTACGTTATCAGGTAGATTCTGTTTATATTATGGACTCCCCTCCGGGCATGGTTATCGATCAGGATCCTGTAGCGAATACTTTTGTTAAAGATAACCGTACAATTTACCTGACTATAAATACAGCCTTAGCCCCTAATGCAAAATTTCCTGATGTAGAATTGAAATCGCTAACAGAAGCACAAGCACTGATTGAAAGTTTTGGCCTAAAAATTGGAGATACCACTTACAAACCTGATATGAGTCGCGATGTGGTATTGCAAGCTTCATTTGGCGGTCAACCTATTAAAGCTGGAGAAAGCTTACCTAAAGGTTCAAGAATAGATCTTGTACTGGGCGATGGTAAAGGAAATGAAGAAGTAGAGATTCCTTCTTTAATTGGTTTAACCAAAGATGAGGCTTTGTTTGCACTTAGAAGCGGTGCAAGATTAAACCTTGGTATCATCAGCTATGAGGGAAATATCACTGACTCAACGACTGCAGTAGTAGTAAGACAAGATCCTTTTGCTACTGATTCATTAATCAAGGTTAAGATTGGCACTCCAGTAAACATCACCCTTTCCAACAAATAATATTTTTAATTCTATATATGACTAACGAAAAGAAAAGCATTAAGACCAGCACTAAAATCATACTGCTTGGCCTATTAGCCGTATTAGCTATTGGAGGCTATTTCGGAATAAAATTTTATAACGTTTACTTCGCTCCTAACATAACGGGAAAAGAGAAATACCTGTTTGTAAGAACGGGTCATAACCTGGATGACTTATTTGAAGAGATTCGTCGCAAAGACGTTTTAACTCAGATTGGTACTTTTAGTCAGGCTGCAGCCAAAATGGATCTTGCGCGTTCATTAAAGCCCGGACGTTATAAACTGACTAAAGGGATGAATAACCGCAGCTTGATCAACATGTTGAAATCTGGCAATCAGGATCCTGTAAAACTTAAGTTTCAAAACCTACGTAAAAAGGAAAACTTTGCAGCTTATTTATCTAATAACCTAGAACCAGATTCTATTTCCTTTATCAATGTACTTGATTCTGCAGCACTGATAGAAAAGTATGGCTTTAATAAAGACAACAGCTATGTGATGTTTATTCCAAATACCTATGAAATGTATTGGAATGTTACGGCGATGGACTTTTTTGACCGCATGCATAAAGAATATGAAAAGTTTTGGAATGATGACCGTAAGCAGAAAGCTGCAGCCTTAAACTTAAGTCCTATTCAGGTTTCAATTTTGGCTTCTATTGTTGATGCAGAAGCTTTGTATGATAAGGAAATGCCAATTATTGCAGGTCTTTACTTAAACAGATTAAACAAGGGTATCTTGTTGCAGGCCGATCCTACTGTTATTTTCGCAAATAATGATTTTACGGTTAAAAGGGTTACCAATTCTTTGTTACGTGTAGATTCGAGATATAATACTTACAAATATGCTGGATTGCCTCCTGGACCTATAATGATGCCAAGTATCAATGCTATTGATGCTGTATTGAACAGAGAAAAGAACGATTATATTTACATGTGTGCCAAAGAAGATTTTTCTGGTTACCACAACTTTGCCGTTACCGTTCAGGAACATGAACGTAATGCGAAGAAATACAGAGACGCTTTAAATAAACGCAATATTTTCAAATAGAATGTATACACACACGACCAAGGTGAGAGTAAGATACGGTGAGACGGACCAAATGGGTTATGTTTATTACGGTAATTACGCTGAATATTATGAAGTTGCAAGGGTAGAAATGCTTAGAAGTTTAGGCATGAGTTATGCATCAATGGAAAGCAGTGGTGTAATGATGCCTGTTCTTGAGCTGAACTGCAAGTATATTAAACCAGCGTTGTATGATCAGGAGATCACGATCAAGACCACGATTCATGATTTACCGGGTGTAAGAATACATTTTAAGTACGAATTATTTAATGAGGCTGAAGAGTTGATCAATATTGGTGCTACAACACTTGTTTTTGTTGATATGGCTAAAAACAGGCCGTGTTCTCCTCCGGAAAATTTCATGGAGAAACTAAGGGGATTTTTTAATTAAATTTGGTAGATGGATTGGGTACATAAGCAACTGTTAAAAATCAAACTTTATGCTTTGTTTATAGACTGGACCAAGGTATGTGTCCTTCCTGGCTTTAGTCCACTCCCGCTTTATACTGTTGCTTCTTTCTTTTTTAAAGAGATAGGTAAAGATTCGTTAGTTAACAAAGCTTCTTCCCTGGCTTATAATTTTATGTTGGCACTGTTTCCAGCCATCATCTTTTTATTTACGCTTATTCCTTTTATACCAACCCGCATTGGCTTCCAGGAACGACTTATGGAGTTTATCCTCCTTATTCTACCTGGCGATGCTTATAAAGCCTTTGAGGCTACCCTAAATGAGATTGTGAATAAACAAAACGGAGGATTGTTGTCTTTCGGATTTTTGTTATCATTATTCTTTGCCACTAACGGTGTTCATAGTCTGATGATGGCATTTAATAAATCATCACTGATTGTTGAAACACGTACCTGGGTTAAACAGAGACTTATTGCCATAGTGCTAACTGTACTTATTGCTTTTTCAGTGATTGTTTGTATTACTGCAATGTTTGTTGGTGAATTTGCTATCACTTATATTAATAATCACTTAGATATTGAAGGTAACTTCTTTAAATATTTGATACAGCTGACCAGGTGGTCATTGCTGGGGATCTTATATTTTGTAACGATTTCTATTTTATATCGTTATGGTCCTGCTCATGCCAAAAAGTGGCATTTCTTTAGTGCAGGGTCATGCCTTGCTACCGTTCTTGCTTTCTTAACTATTTTGGGTTTTTCTTTTTACATCAATAACTTTAGTTCTTATAATAAAGTTTATGGTTCTATCAGCGTATTGATCGTACTCATGATCTGGCTTTATTTAAACTCTTTAATTTTGCTGATCGGGTTTGAGCTGAATGCTAGTGTCGATTTGTCGAAACGGAGTGTAAAAATCATTAAACCGAACTTTAACATGTTCAAGAAATAGGTCTTCTTCCTGATTGTTTTTTATGATTTTTTTGAGGTTTGAAATGAGCTGAATAGGCGGCTTTTGTTTTGCTTTAACATTGCTTCTATATTGTATTATTTTCAATCGGATTTTCCCGAACAAAGCAGAGCGAGAGAGCAAGGAGGTGCCTATTAGATTTGACTTTACCTTTAAGGCTGATCCCGGTCTCTTTTAAGCCCGAATAAGCTCTGAAAAATACCCTTTTTCTATTTCAGAATCCAAACTGCATTTGAACAGCAAAATACACATCATTTTCTTGTGTCTTTTTGGAATTATTTAGCATTTGAAGTTACTTATCTGACGAAATCCTAATAATTCAAGCCATACAAGATAAGGAAAAACCCTAAAAAACTTCATTTTTAGTGGTACTTTTTAGTCTTTATTTTGGTTTTTAATAAAAAAAATGAGCCAAAAACAAATCTTAATCAACTGATTTTAAAAGCGTTTCATCAACCAATAATTATTAAGCTTAAAAATATCTAAAAATAAGTAAATCTAAATTTGCAGAATCGAATCGGATTTGTACTTTTGCAGCGGAGAGCTGGCAGAGTGGTCGAATGCGGCAGTCTTGAAAACTGTTGACTGTCATAGGTCCGGGGGTTCGAATCCCTCGCTCTCCGCCAGAGAAAATCTAAAAAGCCTTAAGTCATGTGATTTAAGGCTTTTTGCATATCAAGGGGCGCCAATTTCCTAAAAAATCCCCTATCTGATTGTTTTAGGCTATTCCATGATCATTTCATGTTTCATTTAACTGATTAAGAATTTGTTTCTTGTATTTTATCTTAGTTACTTTTTTATTGAAGATACAAGGTTACTGAAATAGCAAAAACGTGATTACTATCTTAGTTTATTAACTTAGTGCTTATGAAGATTCCATTAGAAAAATTCTCTATATCAAATAACATTATTCAAGCTATTGTTGATCAACCCTCTAATGCACCAAAAATTCTGAAAGAGGATTTAAGTAATCACAAAACTGAAATTAGTTACCTTATCGACAATTACCTGCCGGGCAGATATAAAGTATCCATATTTAAAATAACCGATCTTATTTTTGGTGCTGAACTTCAAGGCACATTCAAAATAAACTACAATGCCACAGAATTTAGCGGATGTGAATTAACGGAAACAGAATTAGATAATTTTATAAATGTGAACTTCGCAATTGATAAAGACACACTTCAGGTTATTTTAACAGGAGAGGAAATCAGGGAAAGAGACAGTTTCGAAGAATTTTAGTGAGCAGCACCAACAAATAACTTTAAATCAATAAGTTATAATTATAAAACTGTAGCAATTTGGCGGCACTCCATAATGTAAATTCAAGGAGCCAAAATGGCACCTTGAAACAAGTAAACAATAAAAATTTTATTTTTTTATTGAGTTAACACAATATCTCTCCTCAATTAACGTCTTTATATGTGAGAGCGTTAATTTAGATGAAGCGGGAATGGTCGGAGATCATTCCCGCTTTCTTTTTATCGGTTTTAATTCTTGACTTTCTCTTTTTTCTATTTACAAAGATTACAATACTTCTACATCCATTTTGCTTGCATACATTCCCCAAAGTCAAATTATTTCTATATTTGAATTCAGCTCGATTTAAATTGAAGTTCCCAAACCAGATAATAAAACATTGGTCTGCATTAATTGGAGATGAATTGCGTTATTCCATAGAATCGCGCATTTTTAACTCTGTAAGTATTTTTGCAACTATTGTTGCATCCATAAATGCCATCATAAATTTTGCACTTGGCTTAGATTTATATGGTTATCTAATGTTTCCTTTAATTGCCGTTTTGCTCTTTGGTTATTATTTGTCGCGATATAAGGATAAATTAAACATCGCTATTGGAATATTTGCCATTACGTTTAACCTATTGTGTGGAGGAACTTATTTTGCAGCAGATGGATCCAATGGGGTCAACCTGTTTACATTTATCATTATCATTTTTATCCTCAGTGTAGTCACCCCAAAAAAACAATTCTGGATATGGATACCACTAAACATCATTTTCCTCGCCATCCTTTTAACCATAGAATATTTGCATCCTGAAATGGTAAAAACAATTTATGTTGATAAGCAACATAAGCTTATAGATACCGCACAAACATTTTTTGAAGTGGTCATTCTAATGTCCATCATTACCATTTATATAAAAAAGAACTACAATCGGGAGAAAGAACTGGCAAAAAAACGCCTTGTTGCTTTAGAAAATAGCAACCAAACTAAAAACAGATTATTTTCAATTGTTGCTCATGATCTTAATTCACCACTTTCATCTATAGAGAGCCATCTATCTCTGCTGAATGAAATTGATATCAGCAATGAAGAGAAAATTGAAATCGAAAAGCAACTGCTATCATCTACCAGGCAAACCTCTGAAATGCTCCAGAATATATTATCATGGGCCAAAGATCAAATGGACGAAGTTAAGGTAAATCTCAGTTCAATCTCTATTTATGAGACCCTGAAACATACTGTCAGCTTACAAAAAAGCATAGCACAGGAGAAAGAAATCAATCTAATTTTCCTGGCAGAGAAAGACCTTAAGGTAATTGCAGATCCTGATATGCTGCAGCTCATTGTCAGGAATCTATTAAACAACGCCATAAAATTTTCTTTACCAGGCGGAACAGTCAAACTCAGCACATCTAGCCTGGAAGACAAATGCATCTTATCCATAAAGGATGATGGCATTGGTATTTCTGAGGATCAGCTGCCATTCATATTTTCTTTAAAGAGTAATGCTACTTATGGAACGAATAAAGAAAAAGGTGTTGGTTTAGGATTAAAACTAACTAAAACCTATGTTGAGTTACAGAATGGAAAAATCTGGGTTGAAAGTGAATTGAATAAAGGAACCAATTTCTTTGTCAGCTTAGATTTAGTAACATCTTAGATCTCAATCATAGCAATTACAACTTGCGGAAGATTACAAAAAACCTTAAACCATACGATCTAAGGCTCTTCTAAATCCAATATGATTCAGCTATGTTTTCTTGATAGTATCAATTATACTCATTTCAGCTCCTTCAACTCTCAGCACTAAGATCTTAGCCTTATCTTCAACATTAATAACCCAGATATTCCTGCCATCCTGATTCACCATAATTGTAGAAATGATCGCGTAATCGTAATATTTACTTTTTACAATTGACCTAATGTCAGTAGGCATTTCATTTTCATTTGCATAAATCAGATGGTATACCATTTGACCACCTTTAGTAAATACGGCCCTATTTCGTTGATCGTTATAAATAAAATTTACCACATACCTTTTATTTACTTCAAACCATTGCGGGGCTTCTGCATCTTTAAATAAACGACTAAAAGATGAAGTAACTTGGTCATTGACGACTGTCTTACTTAAATTACCACTAATTGTCACCTCAGGAAGGCTTATTTGCGCAGATATGCTATTCATCCCCAGCAGGGATACAAATCCGCTGAATAATAACATTAATAATTGCTTTTTCATTGCACAATGAATTAATTACCAATTAAATATAAATAAGTTTTTAATCCTGTAAATCAATCGTGTATACACAACAAAGTCTGGACTTCATACAACACTAATAAGTTTATAAACTGCTTTATGATCAAATAGAGGTAGTTGGTATACAAGAATGTGCAATTCATAACCAATAATTAAAAAAATAAACAATAACGTGTATATTTATGTTATAAACAGTCATCCCCCATTGTTTAATTTGCCGCAATTCAGATTAAACTGTACTGCATTAATACATCAGAAAATGAGATATCAATTGCAAGTAATATGATATGGAAATGCTTAATTGTGGATGACGAACAACTTTCCTTAAAGACCATTGAAAAGTATAGTAAAATGGTTGAACAACTCGAAGTTGTAGCCACATGCAATAGTGCTTTTAAAGCTATGGAGTATATTAAGACTGAAAGAATTGACCTAATCTTTCTAGATATAGAGATGCCAGAGCTTTTAGGTACTAGTTTTATCAGAACTTTAAATCATCTTCCTAAAGTTATCTTTATCACTTCGCATCAGGAATTTGCTGTGGAAGCCTTTAAATTGGGTGCTGTAGATTACTTACTAAAACCAGTGACACTGGAAAGGTTTTTAATGGCAGTTAATAAAGCAATTAATACTTATCCCCAAGATTTAGAAAGAAAGAATCACCTGCCCTGGGGAGATCACCTATTTTTAAGATGCAATGGAAAAATGGTAAAAATAAGCCTGGAAAACATCCTATACATTGAAAGTATCAGGACTTATGTCAAAATATACCGTCACCTGGATACCCCTCTTTTAGTTAAACAATCGCTAAGTTCATTAGAATCAGTATTACCTCAGCATCAGTTCATGAGAGTTCACAGATCTTTCATTATTTCAATTGACAGAATTACAGCTTTTACCAATCATGATGTTGAAATTGATAAAATAGAAATACCCATTGGCAGACAGTTTCTTGCTCAACTCAAAAAAATAGCGTTGTTAAAATAACAACGTAACTATGTTTAATACAAAAAAAAAGCCTTACAAACTGAACCAATAATTGATCTTCATCATAAAAGTATTGGTGGCCGACAATCCAAATATTCTATCTAAATTACTACCCCAACCCGGATAATAGATATTATCTCGATTAGATCGGGTATTCTCCCAAACAATGTGCATGGTAGAACCAGGTAAAAATTCCCAGCGTGCAACGAGGTTAGAACGGAATTCATTAAAGCTAAAGTTAGGGTCTTTGAAAGACATTGCATTGCCATCTATATCAACAATATAATTGCCAGCATTGTAACTGATCTCATTATTATTAAATTCAAAAAAGCGTTCTGTAAAATTACGTGATCGTGTATCTGCTGATAATTTAAACTTGTCGTATTTAGCAATAGAGGTGAAAGGAGAGCCATAATATTGGATTGAAAAATCTGGTGTAATATTCATCTGCAAATTCAAAGTCAGTCCATAAGTCTCCTGCTTCATCCGTCCCATAATATATGCTGCATTATCTGTCTCCGCACCTGATGGGGCGATAGTATTTACATACTGCAGATCGTCTTTATTCCAGGCATAGTTAAGTTGTCCTGTCACAAGAAAGTGATTTCCTAAACGGAAAATCATGCTAGGACGTATTTCATTGTAACCAGTTTCCTGATCTAAAAAATGTCTGCCATCATAATTCAATTTGAAAACCACTTTTTTAGCACGATCAGTACTAAAAGCTACATTAGTTTGAAAATTTGAATTATATCTCATATCTGAACCCCCTCTTAGCCTGCGACTATCCACAGTATTCCAATTGTATGTTTCTTTAACATCCATTTCAAAACGACGTTTAATGGTCAAACTGCGGAACCGAAGGGCAACACCATTATTTGTTGGCTTTCCTCCAAAGTTCCAAACATTTTTCTGAGTCAGATTAATCCCCGCAAACCTGAAAGGTCCCCATGGATCTGTTTTTCTAAGTACAACCTCAGTTTCGTTAGACTTAAAATCAGATTCCCTAAGGTAGCCCACGTCATTTAAATCGAATCCAGGTGATGACCAACTTAAAGTCTGCGAAAAATTCCATTGTGCATTTCCTTTCTTACCCACTTTTATATATCCCCCTGTGCCTTGCAACGAATTTTTATTGGGATCAAGGTTCAGATAATCAGCTCCTGATTCCCTATGAAAATAATGTGTCGCATTCATCTTCTTATCTAATACAGCCTGCGGAGAACCATGTAGAGTGCTAAACATAGTTTTGGCATCTATATAGTACAAACGATTTACAAAATATTGCGTAAAGTCTATTCCTGTTGTAAATGCATTATCAATCATCGACTCCCTTAAATGATCTTTTCCGAGACTTCGATTTACAGAGGTGACCATAGCCCCCAACAAAGTATTTCCTTCCCAATTTTTCTGAACACGTGCTACTGTATAATTCGTTAAAGGCTCAGTCACCTCTCTATCAAATACCCCATTACGACTCACCTTCGACGATGTTTGAGCGGTAACACTCTCCAAAAGACCAATCGTTACTCCTTTTCTATTTGTACCTGTCAGCTTTAAAGCCCCAATGATGGGTATAAAACTCGGAGAACCAGCAAAATTTTCAACATTGTTTATACCCCGAGGTTTATAAGTAGGCATAGCACCTATTCTCCGAGAATAGAACATCATCCCATCCTCATTATTATTGAACTCTAAAATGTGCTTTCCCTCAAGGAAGAAAGGCCTTTTTTCATCGTAAAATATTTCATATGCAGATAAATTCATTACAGATGGATCGAGTTCCACCTGACCATAATCGGGGTTGACTGTTAAATCAAGTGTAAAATCGCTTATTGCTGCTTTTACATCTAATCCAGCACCTCCTGTCCAACTACTTCCTTTCTGAAAAGGGCTATTAGGTATTTTAGGTTCATTAATATATTTGCTCTTCACATGAGGCAAGAACTCTATTCCCTTAGGCTTGGGCAAATCGTTCATGCCATGCATCTCTCCAAAAGAAAAAACATGGCCATTATTCTTTATAGGGATCAGACTCCAATTCTGGACCTCGTTATTTTTACGGATAATGCGTCTAACATGTAAGCCCCAGATTCCATCTGTATTTTTCTGGTTATACCTCAGCTGACTGAAAGGAATTCGAAGTTCTGCTGTCCAGGAAGAATCTGGTAGGTTAATATGTGTCCGTCCCTCCCATACAGCGTTCCAACTAAGATTTACTGAAAGTTTATCGGTAACAGTAAGATCTGTCTTATTTCCTCCTAAATTGATATTAAATTCTGGTGCAACGCGGTAATCATGATAAGTATCAAATGCAATGCTGATCAGATCACCATTACTATTATCGTCTCTATTGCCAATAAAAGCATTCATGTTCTCTGGATGATCATCTTTGCAATAAACGCCTACATAAATATTGTCATCGTCGTAAAAGATCTTCATTCGCGTCCATGATCCTGTATGCACACGTTCAAAAGGAATAACCTGCGAAAATTTTTCAGACCATTCACCTTTGTTCTGCCATATATCTTCATCCAGTTTACCATCCATCCGTGGTTTTTCTCCAGAAAGCTTTGTGACATTATAGGTACGTTTATAAGCGTCTTTGAAAGAGACTACTTCTTTCCTTTTATCTTGTTGAGCGCGGCATACAATATGGATAATTAGAAAAAATAGTAAAGAGCAATATCTCATGAGTTCGATTTTTTTAGGAATGGAGCGAAATTAAGTGTTGGAATTAAATTAAATCACACCCTTAACACTCCCCTAAATCCTCTTGCGGCGTAATAAGACTCAGCGCCATTATGATACATAAAGACTGTTCCATAACGGTAATCACAAAAAATAGCTCCTCCTAGTTTTCTAATATTGTCTGGTGTTTTTACCCAGCTAGAGGTTTTCATATCAAATTTGCCTAGTTTTTGTAATTCTCTATACTCTTCCTCTGTTAAAAGCTCTACTCCCATTGCAGCTGCTGCATCCATTGCACTATTTGCAGGTTTATGTTCTTTCCTGGAATCTAAGGCTGCACGATCATAACAATAGCTTCTGCGCCCTTTAGGACTCTCTATCGAACAATCATAAAATATATATTCATCAGACTTCTTATCATAACCAACAACATCAGGCTCACCACCAGTCACTTCCATATCATCGAGCGACCATAGTTTTTCTGTGTTAGCTTCTAATTTCGTCTGTACCTTTGTCCAGTCAATTCCTTCATGACGACTCATATTTTTTTGAAAACGCTCTTTCAACGTTTTGAGTAATTCTTCACGTTGCTCTGGTAATAATTCCTTTTTATTGCTTTTCATACTATTACGTCTATAGGTATTTATTAACCATTACCATTCTTATGTTCAAAATGGCTATACAACAAATCTAAATAAATGACAGAAAAAAATACAAATAATATCTATGAAACTAAACAAGAAAATTAATTAGTTCAGTCCATCGTTCAATTCTTGCTGAAGGCTTTTCCCCTTATCCTGATTATACCATTTTTGGAGTTCAATTTTGATAGTTTCGAAATCGGCCTTTAAGGCTGTTAATTCAGTATATATAACCTGGCATTCAGCTGGCCTTGGTCCCCAGTTCAATAGATCTTTTCCCACCTCATCTCTAACAATTAGTTTAGGAATAGCCTTGCCACCATTGGTAAGATATTGATTAATCAAAAAAGGTTCTGTGTCTCTTAACTGATAGGTTGCAGTAATTAAGGGATTCAGCTCCGCTATTTTATGAATAAAAGGGACAATATGAGAAGCATCTCCACACCATGGCTCAGTAATGATAATCCACTCTTGTGGTGCTTTGATATCAGCAATAGTTTGAGCTAAAACAGGATCTATCACAGCTGTTTTTAACCAGCGTTGTTGGCGCGACCAGTTTAATTTTGCATAATCCAAATAGTCTGCATTGTCGTAAGGTGCAGGTGGGTTTGGATTGGAAAGAATTTTCTGAAAGTGATCTTGATATTGCTGAAAGTTCATAAACTCAATTTTAAATTGTAATTCAATATATGTTGTTAGGACAAATCTGACTTTTTCTACTGAATTTCACAGTCTGCAAAATGCCATAATTTATGGCCGTAGTTTTTTAGGCATCAAATCTTTTATAATATCAATTGTCTAAATTTCATCAATTCAATCTGTACCCTAAAAAAATAACTTTTCTGTATCTGTAACCAATACTATCACTTTCCTAACTTTGCTGATCAAGATTTAGAGTTATGAATGGATTTACAAAAAAAACAGATGAAATCACCTTTCGAAAAGTATATTTGTCTGACCTAAAAGCCGTCCTAGATATTTATCAGGAGACAAGATCAAACCTTTCTACGGATAAATTAACAACGCAATTTGGTTTACCCTTGGCTATTGCAGAACATAGTAATAAATTGATAGGATTTGCATCTGCAAAATGTAATGAATCAGAAGAAGTTGAAATCACATCATACTATAAAAATGGAATTTGTCAATCAAATACTCAAACATCCCTTGAAGAATTAGCTAAAAGCACTGTCTATTCAAGTTTCGACACCGGTCCGGAGGCTGTAAAAAAGATTAAAAATGCTACTGATAGGTTGGTAACATGGTTAAATAACTGCTCATAACAATACTGTTGATAAATGTTGGTAGCCTATAGAAATAAAATTAAATGAAGAAGGAAGCACTATATTTAAAAATCGCAAAAGTAATTGAAGAACAAATAGATAGTGAAACTTTAAAGCTAGGTGATAAGCTCCCTTCCATTCGAAGTATTCAAAAAATCTATAATGTAAGCATTAACACTGCCAAACAAGCATTTTTAGAGCTAGAAAGCAAGTCACTAATTGAAGCAAGGCCAAAGTCCGGATATTTTGTAAGTAAGACTTCGCGACGAAAATTTTCACTACCAACGGTTAGCAGACTTAAGTCTTCGGGAGATGAAAAACATCCGGAAGATCTCATTAGCAAAGTATTTAATACGCTGGAAAATAAAGATATCAGACAATTTTCTCTTGGTGTTCCAGACAAAAGTCTTTTACCAATTGCAAAACTGAACAAAGGTATTATTGCCGTTGTACAAAAGCTCAATGACGGTGGTACTAGTTATGAGCCAGTTCAGGGAAGTATCAATCTTAGAAGAACAGTTGCTAAATGGTCTCTGGTATTAGAAGGCAAACTTACCGAAGATGATATAGTTACCACTTCAGGTACTATGAATGCCCTTTACAATTGTCTTATAGCGGTAACACAACGTGGAGATACAATTGCAGTAGAAACACCTGTATACTTTGGCATTCTTCAAATGGCCAGATCAATGGGACTTAATGTTATAGAAATCCCCAACAACCCCTTAACTGGTATTGATCTTGAAGCGCTTAAAAAGGTTTTACCAAAGCTCAAAGCCTGTTGTTTTATTAGTAACTTCAGTAATCCACTGGGCTGTCTAATGCCAGATGAGCACAAAAAAGAGCTGGTGAGAATGCTCACAGAATATAATATACCCTTAATTGAAGACGACCTTTACGGGAACCTCTTCTTTGGAGCTACACGTCCAAAACCCTGCAAAGCTTTTGATGAAGCCGGTATTGTAATGTGGTGCGGATCGGTTTCTAAAACGCTGGCTCCCGGGTATCGGGTGGGATGGGTAGCACCAGGAAAATTTAAAGATAAAATCATCAGGCAGAAACTTTTACAGACAATATCTACACCCAGCTTGTATCAGGAGGTGATTGCCGACTTTTTAGAGCACGGAAGATATGATCATCACTTACGGATGATAAGGACAAAACTGTATATGAGTTGCCTGAAATTCCAGGGAGCGATTGAAGATTACTTCCCACATAACACTAAAATTTCTCAACCTCAGGGCGGTTTTATGTTATGGCTTGAGCTGGATAAAAAAATTGATACTGCGAAGCTGTTCGATATTGCTATTAAACAGAAAATAAGTTTTGCACCTGGCAGGATGTTTTCGCTACACAATCAGTACAATAACTGTATGAGATTGAATTATGGTCAAGAATGGAACGAAGACATAGATTTTGATCTAAAACGGCTAGGAAATATCGTAAAATCAGCGATGTAAATAGCGCACCGAGAACAAATCGGCACGCTATTTTTAATAAAAACACTAATAAGTAGAAGCACTTATTACAGTCTTGTTACTTCTTCTATTCTGTAAGATTTTATACCATCTCCCATCTCCCATTTTAGCTCAGCACCTTGAGGATAACCAACAATCGCTACACCAATTGGAGATAAAATAGAAATAGTGTTATGCTTTCTTCTTGCTTTTGCCGGAGGAAGAATAATGTGCGTAAACTCCTCACCTGATTCCAATTCCCTAACACGCACTTTTGTGTTTACTGTTACTACGTTTTCCGGAATATCTTTATTCAGAATCTGTGTAGCATTTTTAAGCTCAAGTTCAAGTTTTTCCTGATTATACTTGCTTAATTGCCTTCTTCTGATGTGATCTTTTAAAAGGTCAAATATACCTGTTGATAATACGATTGATGTAGTCATAATATTTAATTAATAAGTGATTTGTTTTATTCTGTCTGTCAGTACCCGGTTCATTAGTGATTCCCAATAAACTGCCTTTTTTTCCAGTTTACTTCTCATCCATTTATAGTCTCGGAACTTATTATAAAATGTAATGGTTAATGGGGGCTTTTCCTGATCCTGATAGTTCAGTTCAAGTTGGATACTTACCTGCTTTTTAATGAGTTTAAAATTGCCAACATCGTTCATGTCGATAACCTGTACAATATTATTTCCTAGGTCTATGTAGAGCATCTTATTTTTATGTTCATCAAAACCTAATGTTTTCTTCTGAAAATGATCTGTTATAGAAAGCTTCATTCGATTGCTTGAAGCGATTTGTGTAGAGAAAGTATCTAAACGTTCTCCTCTATTTGTATTCCATTTTCTGTAGTTTTTGATCAGGAGGATTACAAAAGCTACAGCAATAAGAATAAGAGAAAATGTAATATGATCTGACATAGCTAAAATTAAATGTGAAATAATTAAAGCCTGCACAGCAATAAGCCGCAGGACAACCAACTGAAAGTATAATTAGCAGATTTTACCCCGTACCTTTGAAAAAAGGTGGGGCCTAATTAATAAAGTCTTTGCTGCTTTTAAGAAAAGCATCCCCTAATTCGGATTGAAGGGATAGAAAACGATTAAATATAGCCTTAGCCACCTGCAGCTGTACTGCAGATTGATCATCGGATAGTATATTTAATTGCTTATACGGATTCATTCTTACAAAGATAGCCTTATAAGTAAGATAAAAAAATATAGGTAACTTTTGGTTATCTTTATTACACTATTATGCTAAAAAGTCAATTCCAGGATGAGAAACCATAGTCATTAGAGATTTAATCACTCTATTTTAAAACATTTTTGCTCCTGAACTGTAATTATTAAACTTAACACTTAATATTTTAAATCATGAAAAGAAAAAGTTTACTCAGCATTGCCTTGCTTGGCCTTTTGATGGCTCAAGCCTGTCGTGATACCGGCACTAAAGAGTCAGCAGCTCATTCGGCCGCAGTTGACTCTGCCATGAAAGCAGATGTGATTACTGATACTGCAGGCATTAATCGAGGAGCGGGTACAACTGAATTTATAAATGATGCTGGCCATATTGGATTACTAGAACTTGAACTTAGCAAAGCAGCTTTACAAAAAGCAACAAATCCTAAGGTTAAGGACTTTGCAAAAATGATGGTAAAAGACTATACCAAAATCACAGAAAAGCTCAAAAAACTTGCGGAGAGTAAAAAAATAACCTTAGCGACTACATTACCCGAAGCAGATCAGGCACACCTTGCTGAATTACAAAAAATGGATGTTGCAGGATTTGAGAAGCATTACATGGGGATGATCGTAAAAAACCATATCAAGACACTTGATCTTTATAAAGGAGCAGCAACGTCTGGAGATAGCCCACTCCAAAACTTTGCAAAAGGAGTTTTAAAAACACTGGAATGGAATTATAAACAAGCAACTTCAGTGCATAATAAATTAGATTTGTAACAGCAACTAGATTTTTTTTAAAGCATTTTTAAGGTTATTTTTAACCTTATTGATGTTTTTCCACAGGTCCCCTTTTTCTTTTACACGCTGTACCATATTAGAAATGTCAAATTGTTGAATACTTAAACCATCTTTAACTTCCATCCAATCTAATGGGGCAGATACTGTTGCGCCTGGTCTTGGTCTGACTGAATAAGGTGCTGCTATTGTTTGCCCCTTTCTATTTTGTAGAAAATCAAGATAAATTCTCTCTTTACGCTTTGAAGGGCTACGTTCTAAACTCGTCTGATCTGGATGTTCTTCGAAAACCAGTTGTCCGATATAATGAATAAATTCCTTCGTAATGTTATAATCATAAGTTCCGCTAATTGGAATAAAAATGTGCAATCCCTTAGAGCCGGAAGTCTTCACAAAAGAAGTAATGCCTCTTTCTTCCAGTATTTTTTTTGCTGTTTGAGCCACCAAAATAACATCCTTAAAATCTATATCATGTGGATCGAGATCTAGCACTGCATATAAGGGCACTTCTGGTTTTTTATAAGTACTTAGCCAGGGGTTAATCTCGATGCACCCCAAATTTGCCATCCACAACAATGTAGCCTCGTCATTGCAAATCAGATAATCAATATCCTTATCATTACTTTCGGAATGCAAAGGAGCAGATTTTATCCATGATGGAATTTTATCTGTATCCAAATCCTTCTGAAAAAAACCTGGAGCTGCAATTCCATTTGGGTGCCTGTTAAGAGATAGTGGTTTATCTTTTAAATGTGGTAATATGTATGTTGCAATTGCCTTATAATAGTCGATCAACTGCCCCTTACTTATCTTTTCGTCAGGCCAGTATATTTTATTTAAATTTGTTAGCGTTACTTTCTTTTTTCCAAATTGCTCTACTTTTTCTGTTTCCATATTGTATTTTTCTTTGGATTCGATTGAGTTAAATGGTACTTCTGCAATCACATTTTCCTTTTTTATATCTGCTCTTAGCCCCTTAAATACAGGATGACGTAAATGTCTATCTGCTGTCCATTCAGCATAAGTAACTTCGCATACCAATTCTGGTTTAACCCAGGTAAAACTGCGCTCTTTATGGACCTGCTGATCAACAGGCTTTTGCTTAATAATCAGCGACTGTAGCTGATGATATATTGATTTCAGACTTTTTTCATTGAATCCTGTACCACAATTGCCAATGTAAACCAGTGTACTCTCGTCATAAATCCCCAGGGCCAATGAGCCAAAATACTGACGTCCACCTTCTGGTCTGGAATAGCCTATAATGATCGCCTCCTGAGATTGTTCTAATTTAAATTTCAACCAGGATTCGGATCGTTTACCACTGAAATAATGGCTTTCACCATTTTTTGCGATAATGCCCTCTCCTCCTTCTTTTCTAACTTGTTCAAAAAGTAATTTTCCCCTCTCCGTAACATGTTTACTATAAAGCACCAGTGGATTGGCTAACTTGCTAATAACCGTATTTAATAATTCTTTACGTTTTATTAGTTCCATTTCACGAAGGTCATGGCCATTTAAAGACAATAGATCGAATACCCAGAATTTGAGTGGAACTCCATCTTTTGTATGATCATAATGCTGAAGCAATTGGAAGCTACTTTTTCCTTGATTATTCTCAACAATCAATTCTCCATCAATCACGGCGTCCATCTCTAGTTTTTTTAAGACTTTAATAATTGATGGGTATTTATTACTAAAATCAATTCCATTTCTTGAAATCAATTTAACTTCGCCTTTATCTGTACTAAAAGCCAAGGCCCTATAGCCATCTAGTTTATGTTCGTAAATCCAATTGGGATCATCAAATACTTCAGCAGATAATTTAGCCAGCATAGGCTTATAAATAGCCTGATCTATTTCATTATGTTCTTCAACTGTATCAGTTACTAATCTTCTAGATCCCGTTTTAACTTTTTTTTTAAAATCCAGTCCACTTTTCTTTATAGCAGCAGAAACTAGATCTTCAATATTGAACTTCTTATGAACAGCATATTTATCATTGTGCTTAATTAACAACCATGCGTTTTGCTCTGAACTGTTAATTTTAACAAGCGCGAACTCGCCTTTTAAGATTTTTCCATCCAACTTGAATTTTAAGTTCCCTTTATGAAGGCCATGCCTCAAATCCTTTTCAGTACCATCATTCAATGCAGTATAAGTTCCCGAATCAAATATATTGACTACACCTCCTCCATAATTTCCAGCAGAAATTTCTCCTTCAAACCTACGATAATCATAAGGATGATCTTCAACCATCATTGCCAAGCGTTTATCCTCAGGGTTTAAGGATGGTCCCTTCGGAACTGCCCAACTTTTAAGAACCCCATCCATTTCCAGACGGAAGTCGTAGTGCAAATGAGATGCATGGTGCCTTTGTACTACGAAAGCAAGAGCTTTGTTTTTTTCAGTTCCCTTTATTGCTTTACCTTTAGTGGCAACTTTATTACTTGCTATATCAGGTTCAGCAGTTTTACTGAAATCTCTTTTCTTTTTATATTTCTCTAAAGACATATCTTAAAATCAGGTTAAGCTTTTTTATTTAAACTTTCCATCAATTGCTCATACAGATCCTCACTTACTGCTTTCTTAGGTTTAATCTTTTTAACTGTCGCCCTACGCCCTTTAGCCTTGGCTTTAATGATTTTTAAAAGCTCAGCAGAATAGTCATTTTTAAAAACATCGATATTAAAAGTGGTGGTATATTGTTTGATTAAAGCCAACCCCACCTCAAGTTCTTTTGGATTGATGGTTACAGCGCCTTTCATTTCCATTTCCTTAGTATCACGAATCTCTTCCTGAAAACGAATCTTAGTGATGACAATAATTCCATTTAAAGGATGTATCACGCATAAGTTCTCTGTATTTCTTAAAACAAATCGTGCTACACCTGCCATTTTTGATTTAACAAGTGCTTTTAATAATAAGCTATATGCCTTCTTACCCTGTGGCTCAGGTTGTGTATAATAAGTAGTTTCGTAATAAATTGGATTAATTTCGGCGATATTTACGAAGCTCTCGATCTCTATCATCTTTGTTTTTTCAGGTCTTACTTCTTCAAAGTCATGTTCATCTAAAACAATATACTGTTCGTTTAAAAGATAGCCTTTTACAATATGATCATAAGGGACCTCCTTTTGGGTTTTCTCATTAACCCTTTTAAATCTGATATTAGAATGGTCTCGCTCATCCAGCATATCCAAATCCAATGAACTATTCTGCACACCAGAAAACAATTTCACTGGAATATTTACTAATCCAAAACCTATCGCACCTTTCCAAATTGATCTCATTTCTTAAATGCTTAAATAAAACACAAAAACTATTTTATACTTAAACAAGTGGTTTGATAAAAGGTTCAGGAAATATTTCTTGTTGTCTGTAGCGATTCTTATAAAAGATACGTCTATGTAAAAATTATCTAGCAATATGTCAGAAGAATTACAACGGGAAATTTCAAAAGTTCCTGAATGTCCTGATATGGACAATGAACTAATTTCAGCCTTAACAGATCTATGTTTTCAAGAAGAAAGCATAACAGGGTCTGACTTGCTTTTTGTTTTTGGTTCTAATGTTCAACACAGGGAAATTGCTGATATCATCAAATACATGCTAGATAATGAACTTGTTGACCAGGTTCTAATTACAGGTGGAATTGCCAATTACAATGGTTCCTTCTATAAAAAACAGGCAGAATCAGAACAGATTAAATCTTTTATTCCGCTGGAAAAATATAAAGACAAAAGAATTTATACAGAAAACAAATCAAAAAATATCATTGAAAATATAATTGAAGCTAAGAAAATCATTTCTTTCAAAAACATTAGAAGCATGACTTTCTTAGCCCATTCTTATGCCTCTACAAGAGCAGCGTTATCATTGAAGAAATACTTTCCTGAAATTGAACTGCACTGTATTCCACTTCCCTTACCTACTGATTTTTTGAAATATCCAATCAGCAGACAAATGTGGTCTAAAACAGAATATGGACGTGGATTAATATGGGGCGAATATTTGAGATTACTGACTTATGGTGAACGAGGCGACTTCCCTATAGAAGAGATTAGGGAAGCTCTTGATCACGTTAAAGTACTTACGGAACAAAAATCCTTATCAGTAGCTTAGGTATTATTTAGAAAGGAAATTCAATTGTCCAAAATATTCGGGACGATGAAAATCCGGACTTTCAACTTCAATCCGATTCCAACATAGAAAATGGGGATCAGGAAGACCATCACCACATTTATAGAAGTTCGCTTTACAATTTACTCCGTTAAAGGATGTAATATTATCTTCAGAAAATACTGTTGCAGGGATGCTCAGCAAAAGCTGCCATTTAACCACATTACTACCATTATCCCGTGTATAATTGATTGAAGTATTTATTCTTACCTGGTCTAAAAACTCTGCAGCTATTGGCAATCTTTTTCCTCTACCTACTCCATAACCTATTTTTAATGAGCCTAAACAATTAAGCTCAATGTTATAATAAGCGACTCCATTAGTACCAAAGGATATAAAAAACTCTACGCAATTATCCTTGTGAACATTTTGATTGTAGTCCCTAGAAACTGATTTTAATTCTTTTTCTTCTACCTCATATCTGATCAGAATAGAATTTCCATTATGAGCAATAGAAAAGCCAGCCTTAGCAGTAGTTTTATATTCTGGCCAGGGACTATTATCGATAAGTCGTAAAGGTTGTTTATTTAACAGTAAACCAAGGGTATGTAAATCCTCTCCATTGTCCCCAACATTAGGAACATCAATCACTTTCATCATACTTTAGTTTCTATAAAACTGATAATTTTCTTTAGTAATAATGTCTATTGGCATATAATATAGCTTTTCTATAGTCCCTGAATGAACGAAATGTGTATAAAGTGCCATTATACCTCTATAACCTTGCTCTATTGGTTTCTGACAGATAAGAAAATCGATAGTCTGCTTTTTAAGATATTCTATGTTGTCATTTAGAAAGTCGAATCCTATCAGTTTGATATTTTCTATACCTTCCTGCTCCAGATAACGAGCTACAGAAGATACACGTGAATTGGTTACAAAAATCAGGTTTATATCATTCTTTTTCAAAGTCTCTGATAAGCTGCTTTTTACAGATTCATAAGCTGTATCTCTAATGTCAACCTTTAGAATTTCATTTGTTTTATTATTGTCAACAAAATATTTCCTAAATCCTTCTTCTTTTCTAAGTAAGTGGTGATGATTATCTATTTCTTTTGAAATATTTACAATTAATACTCTATCATTTTCTTTTAAAAGATAACCTGAAATATGTGCCGTAAGATAACCACTATGGTACAAATTTGGTCCGATATAGCATAAGCTATTTTTATCAGGTATGTCCGAATTTATAAATACACATTGAATATTCTTTTTTGAGCATTCATCAACAAAACGGCTTGATTCCTCAATAAACATCGGTGCCAGAAGGACACCGTTAAAATTTGCTTCAAGTATTTTTCCCGCTTGTTTTGTGAATGATTTCTTGTCATTCTGGTCAAAAAGAAAAGTTCTTATCTCGATACCATATGCTGAAATCTCTGATTCCGCTTGTTCAACACCACTCAAAGGTGCAGACCAATAATCTGTTTCAGCTGAAACAGATGGAATTAAAACAGCAAACCTTAAGATCTGCTTTGAAGCTAATCGTCTGGCAAGAATATTAGGTTTATAATCTAGCTCTTCTATTATCGCGTCAATCTTCTCTTTTGTTTTTGCAGAAACTCCAGTTCTGTTATGCAAAACCCTATCAACAGTTGCTATAGACACATTTGCCTTTCTAGCTATTTCCCTTACGCCAACTAATGTCTTCTCTTCGGTTTTCTTCATTATTTTATCAGGTAATCTTATTAATATAAATTTGCATTTATTTTATCAAATAAAATGAATGAAATTATAAAATAACAAAATTACGTTTTTTTAAAAGAGCGTTAAAATTAATTCTTTAATACCTAGAGAAAAATGCTGCTTTCTGTATCTGTAAACATATTAGCATTTTGATGTCTACGCAATATTGTGGAAGGGAATTTTTCATCTATTTCTTGCGTAACAGTATTGTGTACAGCTTTTGCTTTGTTTTGTCCGGGAACCATACAGAAAAGGTATTTACCAGCAAAAAGTGTAGGGATGGTTAAAGTAATGGCATATTCGGGAACTTTATCTATTGTACTGAAACAACCATCATTTACTTGTTGTTGTCTGCATGCTAAATCAAGATCGACAACTTTAACCATCAGTTTATCCTCAAAATCGGCAACATGAGGGTCGTTAAAGGCAATGTGTGTGTTTTCACCAATACCCATACAAACGATATGCGGCGGAAATTGTTTCAATAAACTTTCATAGCGCTCGCATTCCTGCACTGGATTAACTGCCGTTCCATCAATATAGTTGACCGTACGGAATTTAACTTTATTAAACAACCTAGACCTTAAGAAATTACCAAAACCTTGAGGTGCATCTGCATCTAATCCGATGTACTCATCCATATGGAAAGCATTGATTCTACTCCAATCAATATCCTTTTCCAATAAAGTTGACAAAAACTCATTTTGAGAGGGTGCAGCTGCAAAAATCATGTTCAGATAGGGTTCATCTTTAAGCAAATCAGTAATTTGCTTATAAACACGTTCCGCAGCTAGCGCACCTAATAATTTTCTATCTTCTAATACTTGTATATTAAGATTATCCTTTTTTATTTCTTTAATCATTATTCTATCCTTCTATTATTCCCAACGATTTTTTACTCATTTCGCTGTTTGCATTGTAAATCACCTCTCCTTTTATTATAGTCATACCGATGTTGATATCTGCATCGAAAATAACGATATCAGCATCTTTTCCTTCCAGGATTGAACCTTTCCGATCTCCCACTCCCAATATTCTTGCTGGAGTGGAAGTAATCATCTGTATAACTTCCAGCAATGGTACATCAGCGTCCTTAACCATTGTTCTTACCAGTCTATCTGCAGTTGCAACACTACCGGCAAAAGCGGTTCTATCCATCAATTTAGCCACACCATCCTCAACAATCACCTCTAAGCCATCATTGATATTTCCCAATATACTTTTACCTGGAGGCATGCCCGTTGCCCGCATAGCATCTGTAATCAAGGCTGTTCTCGATGCTCCCTTAATTTTATAAACCAATTTCAATAGAGGTGGTGGCAGATGTATTCCATCGGCTATGATTTCCACATCCATTTCATCAATTAAATATCCCGCCTCTATTGCACCAGCGTATCTGAATGCATTTCTTCTACTTACACCAGACATGGCCGAGTAAAAGTGAGTTGCTAAGGTATAGCCGCTCTCAAAAGCTTCTAATACCTCTTCATAAATGGCATCAGTATGGGCTATTGCTGCGATTACTCCTAATGATTTAAGGTATCTTCCGAACTCCAAAGCTCCTTTTAATTCAGGTGCAGCACTCCATCTTCTAATAGAATGAGAATGGTAAAGTACTTTCTTATATTCCTCAGGATCAGGATTGCGCATATACCTGGGATCTTGCGCTCCACATTGATTCTTAGAAAAATAAGGTCCCTCCAAGTGCATTCCTAAAAACTGAGACCCTGACGTATTTAGTTTATTAGCCTCTTCGTAGTTGTCTAATGTTTGCAATAAATTGCTCAACTCGCTGGTTAAGGTAGTAGGGCACATCGCTGTTGTTCCATACTTAACATGTGTCTCAGCAATTTTAAGAAAGGAATTTACATCTCCATCCATAAAATCATAACCTCCGCCACCATGTATATGCATATCGATAAATCCAGGTGCTATATATTTACCTTTAGCATCTATTTCAATTGCATCTGCCACATCGGCATTCCCTTCAATAACACCGGTTATTACACCGTTTGTTATGATAACTGTTCCATTTTTTATCAGACGATAGGGGGTTATAATGGTACCGTTATATATTTTTATTTTTTCGTCACGCATAATTGATGTGATTTCAAGGCAGAAATTGCGTACAAATATACCAATAATGATGGTTTTTGTGTACGTACCCGAGTAAATTGTTAAATTGTGTCCTGATCTTAATAATTAATACATTATTTACTCTTCATGGCTATTTCCAATGCTTTTGTTGTAGTATAATATTTACTCAACAAAGCATTCTTTTCCCATTCTGGAAGTTTTCTTTCCTTTAAATAACCCAAATACTTTTTAGTTACTTCAGCAAAATGTGCTTCATGCCCTACTTTATATGTTTCAGGTATGACAACTTCCCAGCCTTCTTTATTAGATTTTAATGCTAAACCAGGATATATTTTACTTACTTTTTCAAAAGCTTTTTTAAGACTGGCCTCATAACTAGCCTCATTCTTCTTTAAAGGAACGATGTATAAAGTTGGTTTGTATTGTTGCTCTGCTCCCTGCTTAATAACCAAGTTGGCTTTTGTACCTCTCATTACGGAATAATGGATATCTCCTGCTCCAGCTGGTGCCTGAAAATTCCAAATCACAGATACTTTTGCATGTACTCCTTTAATTGTATAATTCATTTCGCCATTTGAATATACATTCAGTATGCTATCCTTTACATCTTTTTTAAGAAAAGCAGGATATTCTGCAGCACCCGTACTTAATTTAAATTGTGAAGGGCTAATTGCAGTTGCTGAACGTTTTGCTGAAATCATGTTGACATCAGTTTTATAGTCAATATTCTGATCTGAGAAACACTCCCACTGAATCATATCAACTAAATGTGTGGTTACATCAACCAAACCATTACCCTCCTGATTTACATCATAATACCATTGCGGGCGAATTAATGGAGCTCCCGAAACCAATTTAAAGAAGTGATGGACACTTTCTTTAGTAATTGCAGGATTTTCTGTTGTCCCCTTTTCAAGCGAACCGAATATTTCTGATTGTAAAGACAACTCCTTTTGAAGCATATTTGTAATTTCATAACGCTCGGTCATGATATCATACAAAACCACCTTATTTTTTTCAGCAGTTTCAAATGCTTTTTCTAACTGTCCAAAACCATTTACATCGATTACCATTGGTTTATCAGCCAAAACATTAATACCCGCACCAACAGATTTTAGAATATACTCTGTTTTCTTTTGATTGTTACCTGCAAGAATTACCAGATTACCTTTTTTCTCATCCAGCATTTTCTGAAGATAATCCTCTCCTTTATAGGTTTTTTCCTGCCAGGCCGTAGGTTCTTCCGCTCTTGTATTGTATTTCTCAATCAGTTTTAAGTAGGCTTCGACCTCTGGTCCTTGTGGTGCATAAACATGCACTACTGGACTTATTTCTTTATACATTGACTTTTGCACAAGTGCAGCATGGAAGTGTCCAGGATCAAGGGTTAGTAAATTAATCTGAAGTTCATCAGTTTTTTGCTCCTTATTCTGGCACCCAAAAGCCAACATTGTAATCATTCCCAGCACCAATGAAACACGTTTTTGGCCGTATTTATAGTTGTATTTTTTACTTGAAAGCATAAAAATAGTTTTAAATTGTTTTAGCTGTTTTAAAAGACCAACTTCTGATTTTATGACCATAAACTGCATAAAATATGAGGTATAGATAGCAAGGAAATAAAACCCAATATGCTACTCTCAAATCAAAAAGATCGGCATAATAACCGTAAAAAAGCGGCATTATTGCATTCCCGCACAAGCCCATAATCATTAAAGAAGCTCCTACTTTAGTAAAACGTCCCAAACCATCTAGAGCCAAAGGCCAAATTCCAGCCCATACCATTGAGTTAGCGAAACCCAGTAAAACTACAAACCAGATAGACACATCAGCAGTATGGCCAAAAAGTGTGATGTTGCCTTTAGCATAGATGATGAGTAGGGTAAAAATTGCGCCTAAAAATGTACATATTTTTAATGCTGTTGCCTGACTGATAAATCTTGGAATTGTAGCTATCCCCAGTAAGTAACCACATATAGTTACAAACAAGGTATAAGATGGAAAAGCTTTAGCTTCAAGCAAATGAATATCCATAGATCCGGCATATCCAATAATCGTGTCGATTGCGATAACCTGTGTGCCAACGTGTAAAAAAATACCAAAGGCACCAAGAATTAAATGCGGGAACTGAAAAATACTGGTTTTACCAGAGTTAGCCAATGCTACATCTTCGCTTTCTTCCTCGGTATTAATTTCTGGAAGAGGAGAAAAGCGTACAAATAACCCCAATCCTACCAATACAGCTGCCACAACAGAATAAGGTAGAATTACCCTTCTGATCAATTCATCAAGTGCCGCATTTTTTGCGACTTCATCCATAAGAGGAAGCTGTTTGAAAAGATCACCATCAGTAGCTCTTAATATTACAGCAGCAAATAATAGGGGTGCAAGTATACCTGCACCTTTATTACATATACCCATGATACTAATTCGCTGAGCTGCACGTTCTTTTGGCCCTAATACAGTAATGTAAGGATTTGCTGCCGTTTGCAGAATAGCCAGTCCCGACCCAAGTGTAAATAATCCCAAAAGGAAAATCTCATAGGTACGTGAAAATGCTGCCGGAACAAAAATTGCCGCACCAACAGCCATCGTCCAAAAACCAATCATCATTCCTTTTTTAAACCCTACAGACTTTAACAAGTATGAGGAAGGAACAGACATGACAAAGTACGAGATGTAAAATGCAAAGGCAACCAGATAAGATTCAAAATTATTGAGTTCACATGCAATTTTAAAGTATGGAATCAGAATTGCATTTACCCAGCTTACAAAGCCGAAAATAAAAAACAACAAGCCAATAATCAGAATAGAAATTACGGTATCGCGCTTACTTAACGAACTTACGTCTACGGAAGCTAAATTTGTTTTCTTCATGAATTACAATTAGATGGTTGGCTCCCAACCTTTTTGATAAGTTCTGCTCCAGTATTTAAGCGCTTCTTTATTGTTTAATATATGGCCATTCTTTGGATCGATATTAAGTGTGCTACCTGTACGCTGTGCAATGTTACCTAACTGAACCAGTAAGGTACTTTGGTGTCCACTTAAGATATCTGAATTTAAGGCCGTTCCTTTTCTAATTGAATCAAAGAAGTTATTGATGTGAAGTGCATCTAGCGCCTGAGAAGGATTCGTTAGACTTCTCGCATCAACTACAACATCATTTTTAACTTCTTTAACCAATTTATTATTTAAATCGTGAATGGTATAACCGTTTGTACCATTAATTTGTAGAGTGCCACTTTCGCCATAGAAAATTACACCAACACTTGCACCTTCTACATTACGACCGTTACAGCTTCTACCTTCCCATGTAATGGCACCTTTATTACCAAACTCTAAAGATATTACCTGAGTATCTGGAGTTTGCCAATCATCCTGGTATCTGTAACGACCACCTGAAGAGGTTACTTTTGTTGGATAGTCAACACCAAGTCCCCATCTCGCGATATCAACCATGTGTGTACCATTATTTAGTGCCTCGCCAGTACCCCAGTTCCAGAACCAGTGCCAGTTATAATGCAGAATGTTATCTTTATAGGCCATGCGAGGTGCTGGTCCTTGCCATAGATCATAATTTAACCATGATGGCACAGCAGTTTCTTTTCCTATTCCAATAGACGGACGATTATTAGTATACCATGTCTTTGCAAAATACGGCCTTCCGATTACACCACCATGTAGTTCATTAATTGCTTTTACAATATTTGGCCATGAGCGGCGCTGGTTACCCATCTGAATAACATTTTTATATTTCTTTACTGCTGCCAAAAGGATTTCCCCTTCATTTGGATTATGGCTACAAGGTTTTTCCAGATAAACATGTTTACCTGCTTTTGAAGCCAATATTGCTGCAGGAGCATGCCAATGATCAGGAGCAGCTACCACAAGAGCATCTACATCTTTATATTCTAGAGCTTTTCTAAAATCCGGCTGGGCTTTAGGAAGTTTATTTTGCTTCTTTTCTACCTGACTGATACATTTTTCCGCGGCGCGGCTATCTGTATCACAAACATAAGTGATTTCGCAATTTGGTTGTATTGCAAAGTTATTAGCTAAAGCTAATCCACGTGCATTCACCCCCATCATGGCAACTCTGATTTTATCATTTGCCCCCATTATATTTGCATAGCTTTTTGCACTGAATCCAGGAAGAATACCTCCAACAGATAGTGCCGCTACGCCAGTTACTGCAGTTTTTATAAAGTCTCTCCGGTTTTTATCATCTAGTTCATTCATGTGTTTTGTGTTTAGATCAAAAATTGATTATTTCTTATTATATAATTTTACTGCTATTGGTTATTTAGCTTTAGTTAAAAGTTTTTCCATACTTACCGGACTGCCTCCTTTAGCTTTGCTTTCGTCAGCCGCTTCCATAAAGGCAGCAATTTCTAAAGTTTCTTCTGGTTGCACGGGTACTACACCTGTTTCAAAGAACTTGATAATTTGCTCTAATAATGGATTGTACCCTTTAAAAGTACCTAATGTGGTATTCGATTTTTCACCGAAGATCCTACCTCCGTAATCACTTTTACCTTTTCGTGTTCCTCTAAAAGTACCAATCCTTCCATCATTCCATACACCTACCACAACATCAGCATCAGGTGTATGAACACGCGTTACAGTTTTACATCCTGTTCCCATCACTGCGAATAGCATTTCTACTCCATGTATTCCATACCAGAATAAATCCGGGTGCGTTACTTCATATTTTGCTGGACTATAAGTCTCTGCTCCAAGAACTTTACCTATTTTACCTGATTTCACTTCATCAATACCATCTATATATCTTAAAGAAGATGAAGAGAACACTGGAGTATTATATTTTTTTGCAGCAGCAAATATTGCAGAAGCATCTGCTAATGAAGCTGCAATAGGCTTATCTATAAACATTGGCTTGCGTGCTTTTAATACAGGCAAAGCTTGTTCAAGATGCAAACGACCATCATTGGTTTCCAGAAACACTACATCTACCTTTTTCAAAAGATCTGCTATAGAGCCTACAATTTCTACTCCCAGTTTTTTTACTTCTTCAATATATCCGGGGATACGCTCGACACTGCTTTTAATATCATTACTTCCCTTTGGATAAGCTGCCACTACTTTATAACCTCCGTATATAGCAGGTGAATCAGCTGCATTAAGGGTTTTAGTGAATGCAACCGCGTGGGAAGTATCCAAACCAATGATCCCTACTTTTTTCCCGGCAAGTGAACCAGACATGGCATACAAAGGATTTAAACTACCTGATACTCCTAAACCAGCACCGGCTATAGTTACCATTTTTATAAAATTTCTTCGATCGTAATTACTCATAATTATTTTATCTATAAATTTAATTTACAATTTTGTTTATAACCTATCATAAAATACACCTATACCTCGTTCATTTCCTCCGTTTTCTCCATTAACCCATTTAATCTTGCTACCATTCGTGTACGTACCCGAAAATACACACTAATTATTTAACAAGCAAATTTATTTGGATACTATTTTTCATAGAAGTATAAATCTATAATTTACTGATGGTCAATCAGCCATAAGAAAAACCCCCATAAGCACCTATATAATTATACAATACAGGCACTTATGAAGGAAAATAATAAAATTTACGGATAATATCCGATGGCTGCAGATTCAGTGGTTGCAAGCCCAGTTGAATTTATTGCGGTACCAATACTGGCAAGACCAGTCCATGGTCCTGTCGACCCATAAGCATTCCAACAACGGTAAATTACATTGTATTGTACATTGGTATTGGTATTTCCACCAAAACGAATAGCATCACCATCAAGACCAAGCTGTCCTGACATTATGCTTCTTTTCTGCAATATTGTACCACTTGATAACAATCCTGCATCAGCGGTACTGATTAAATAAGTTCTTCCAGTAGGATTATAACCGGAACTATGAAAAACAAGATTGTAACGCGTTGCCTGAGATCCAACTGTACCATAGCTAAATGTATTTTTAGTAATCATAAAGTTAGTACCCATCTTTTCATCTCCAGGATTCACATCATTAAAAACCGGAATCTCTATAAATGGTGGATTAAAACCTGTTAAATATGTTCCTGTAGAAATAAAATCATTATCATACACGACACCTTTATCCGAAAGATCCCCCCTAAAGCGTACAAATGATCCTGCACAATTCTTAAAATAATTGCCTATCAAACTTACCCTTTGCACTCCATACGCACAATAAATCATGTGTGCAGAAGAAGTAGTACCAATGTTTTCAAATGTACAATTCTTAACCAGGATACGATTAGTTGAAGGGTAATGAATGCCAAGTGCCCCATATGCTACGCTGGGCAAATCTACAAAAAAGCACTTTTCAAGACTGAAATCAATGCAGTTTGACATCCTCATTGCATAACCTGACGACGCTCCTGTAAATTTTAAACGCTCTACTTTTATATTCTTGCATGAAGTAAAAAATAAATAAGTAGCAATTGAGCCTGTAAAAATAGCCCCACCTTCTGTAACCGCGGTTTTAAGCGTTAAAAGATTAGTGGTATGTCCGATGTTATTAATAGCAATAGTAGAAGCGACATTATAAGTACCATCATCAAAAATGACATCCACAGGCCCACTAGCTAGTGCGGTCTGTACTCCAGTCCAAAATGCTGCATTTAAAGTGGTTGACGGATTAACATTAATAGTGGTTGTTGAGAGTATGCCTAACATTTCACTGTTAGATTTTCTATCTAATTGCTCATTTAGCAAAGCCGAAGGTGTATCCGACTTCTTACAAGATTGAAATGCCATCAAAGTGATTGCAGTTACTGATAATAATAATCTTTTCATGCTTATTGGTTTTATGATTAATTATTTGATTAATTCACCTTTCAATAATCATTCTGCACCATTCCCGTTTTTAAAATAAAAATTAATTTGCCAGCCAGTATTTATCTTGAACCATTTTCCGATAAAGTTCTAGGGCTTCTGGACTACGTGCAATTACACGATCGTTGTGATTTTCCCAGATTACAGCTTTTACATTCGGTCTTTTAGTTTTAAATTCAAACCATTCTCTAACCCACCTAACCGGATCAATATCATCAGAGAAGCCACCCTCACTAATCATAAAAGGCTTATAATGTGCATACTTCTCATATGCCTCCTTAATATTTTCTAAGGGATACCTCATATCTTCACTCTTAGCGGCCTTTTTTCCAGGAGGATAAGAACTTATCCCAACCCAGTCTACATACTGATCACCTGGATAATATTTCTCCATTTTATTCCAGTCTTTATCTGGAAAACTCAGGTAATTAGGCGACCATACAAAAATATGATGTGCAGCGGCACCGAGTTGTTCTGCAATGTTATACATTCTGCGCCAGGCTTTTCTGAAGGTGACAGGATCTAATCCATAAGGCACCCAACCACCATTGAACTCATTCATTGGTCTTATCCAGATGGGATCGTTCATTCCTTTTAAAATCGCCGGATCTACTGAATCTTTAAAATACTTCGTGAAAAACTCATCATACCCCCCTGTCGCCAGTGGTTTTAATTCTTTAGGCAGCCAGCCTACAGAAAGGTGTCTTACACCGTTATAGTCTTTATTCAAATGAATTTCCCTATGTTTCTGTATTTCCAGAAAATCTCTTCCTTTTGCCATACCCTGATACCAAAGAACCATTGAAAGCTGCTTGCCAACCTGTTTTTCGAAAAGATCAACGACCATACCTTTACGTCCTGCAAGTTCTTCTTTGCTGTATCCTACGGAAGTTGGAAATGCTCCATGAAAACAACCTTCAGCTGGAACAGAACGCCAGGTATTCTTTATCTTTCCCATTAAACTAAGCTCATCTAAGAGTATCAATCCCGACTTTCCTCCAGAAGCCGATGGTTTTAAAACCAGCTTTACAAACCTTGCTTTCATTGCCGGTCCTGCAGCCTCAACAGAATAAGGTTTATTTCCAATATTGGTCTTATTGCTGACAAAGCTCTGTTTCTTAAAAAGAATCCATTTATCATTCTTTTCTTGCTTTACAAAAACAGCTGCACTAACTGGTGTATAGGCATTCAACTGAGCAGATGAAATCCCATTCACATTTAGTTTTTCCAAGTTTTGGATACGTCCCAGGTCTACTGTAATTTCCAGATCACGGGTTCCTTTCCAGCCTACATATTGCGCAGTATTCAATTCAGGACCTGTATTTAAAACTTCGTCTGTAAGTTTGGCACCATCAGACCAGTTATTAGAGAATTCGTCTTTGTAAGTAGTATCCGGCTCTCTTGAAAAGCGATAAAACTTACCAACACTTAAATTACCAGCAGTTAAACTTCCCTTATCCTCGGCATCATAAACTATAGTTCCTCCGAGCTTAGCATTTGAAACCATCTTTTGTGCCATCACTGAGCTTCCAAAAAGAAGAGGAAAGCAGAGCAATAAAAATTTATAATTTATCATCTATTAATTATTTAATCAAACCAACGTTAAACAATACAGGCTTCTTCATCCAGGAAACACCTATTCCATTAATCTCAAAAACAGCTTTTTGAATTTCATTCATTTTTTTTGAACCAGCGCTTGATATATCCCCATTCTCTGACTGATATAATCCATATTTAATTCGTTTTAGCTTTGGATCTAAAACTTTAATTCCAGCTGGTAAAGCTGTATCATGCATACCATACGCCACATTCTCTTTAAAAACTATTTCAGCTTCTTTTTCCAACCATGATATTATGGATTGATTCGTATAAATAAGGTTGTTTGCAATCATACTGGTAATTGGAGGAAGCACCGATTTTTCATCCTTACCTGCACCAATCACAAAATTTTCTTTACAATCTATGATCGTATTACCGGTAATTTCTGCATGCTTAACTTGCCAATAACCAAAAAGAGGTGGATTAACCCAGGCATTTCTGATTAGAAATGCAGATGTGAGGTTTTGGAAATAATTGTTATAAATTCGGTGACCTTCTCCAATAATACGAATCCCATTTGCCCCCTCTATCCCATTGCCAATAAAATAATTGTCATAGACATTAGCTTTATTACCGTGTCGCAATACCAGTCCACCTTTACTTTCATAGAACAGGTTGTTCCTTATAGTATTGTTAGTAGATTTATTGGAAACAATCTCTACCTCACCATCGCAATGAGTGAATATATTTTCTTCAACAACAGTGAAAGAATCGTGCATAGACCAAACGTCTGTTCCTATCCTTAGAATTTCACCTCCATTTCGGCCTAATGGTGGCCTGTCAGCAAAAAAATTATGATCAATACGATGGTAATTAGGGGTATTCGAAACGTATATTCCTATTGTTGTACCAACATGTGTTTTTCCTTTTAAATAACAATGATCAACTCTATTTTTCACGCCATACAGTACTATCCAGCTATTTCTTACTTTCTTCTCTGGATTATTATAATCAACTATAGCAGTGTTCGTCAACCTGCAATTTTCAGATTGTTCTGAGAATGTAATTACATTTTCAGCCAGTGTATATCCGTCTTTAAAGTTCAACCCATCAACTACCAACCAGCTCCCATCAATTAACAACGATGAGGATCCACTAAGCACGACGTTCCCAGCTTTTTCAGCAACCAAAACAATGGGTAAAACCTTCGTCCCCTTTCCTTTAAAAATAAGCCTTTGATTCTTCCAGTCTCCATTTTTTAGGATTACCTTATCCCCTGCATTTAACATGATAGTCGATAATTCAGCAGCAGAGCTTATTTTATAAATTCTGGCTTTTATCCCTCTTGAACCACTTTGAGCAAAAATTTCATGGGATGCAAAAAAACAAAAAAAAATAGTAAAACCAGCGGCTTAGTGGCTGCGATACCATTCTTTATCCATAATACACTTGTTTGACTGTTCAGATTGTATATCATTTTATCGGAGATATAATATACAATTATTTACCCGACAACTTTTTAACTAGCCATTCGTTCATTTTTACTCTTTGTTCAGGTTTGTATTCGTGTTCCGCTTCCTTTACAATCAATAACTCTTTAGGTGAGGTTATCATATTATATGCAGCATAACAACTAGTTGGGGGACAAGTTTCATCATTAAAACCCCAGCTGTAAAAACCTGGTATTTTCAGCAGACTGGAGAAATTAACCATATCATAATATTTAGAGGTTTCAATCTGTTCTTTGCTCACCTTATTAACATCCCTTAATGAATGTGGCCAACCACCTGTTCTGTCAGATAGATAACCTGTCTGATCACATAATCCAGGGAAATAAGCTACCATATATTTCACCCTACTATCTAAAGCTGCAGTGCTTATAGTAAGTGCTCCACCCTGACTTCCACCTGCAACAGCCAGATTTTTCCCATCAAATTGAGGTAAGCTAAATAAGAAATCATTAGCCCTTACACACCCCATAAAAACACGCTTAAAATAATATTCATCGCGATTGTTATTATTGAAAAATGGATATCCTTTTAACTCAGTATTTGCCATACGGTTATAAACGCTATCAGCCATGTTTACCGGAATGCCATGAATGCCAATCTGAAGTACAATGAAACCTTTATCTGCAGTTGCAATATCTGCACTATACCTTCTCACTCCAGCTCCAGGTACCCTTAATATTGCAGGATATTTCCCTTCCTTTTTTGGGGCGCTTAACATTCCATAGATCCTTGAACCTAATTTGTAATTCTGAAAACTTACCTCGTAAACATTTACAGTAGCGGTACTTTTTTCAGGGATAAGTTCCATTTTAGCATCCATGGGGATTTTTGCCAAATCAGCTTTTGCTTTGTTCCAAAAGGCTACAAAATCCTTTGGCATATTGGTAGTCGGTTTAACCTTTTCTGGATCAAAAGCAGCAGTGGCCATCCCCTTATAGTTCTTGCCATCTATCTGTGCAGTAACAACACAGCGCAAGAACCCCGGCTTATCTAAACTTCCCCCTTCTATTTGTTCCAGATCTTTATTCTGAACCAACGAACCTTTTTTAGTTGGCACCATCCTTTCCGGTCCAATGGAATAATTTAGTTTAACATCTTTGAGTAGTTGATTACCATTCATTGCAGAAACCGTAAAAGTTACTGGTTCACCGACTTTATACACCCAGTCAGAGCGATCAGCATTGACTACAATCTTTACTTGTGCAAAGCATACTTTAGTAATACCTAGCTGTAATAATATAGCTGAAAAGATCCATACTGACAATAGTTTACTTTTAAAATTCATCACCATTTCCTAAACTATATTACTTTAACAATACCCCAGCTTTCAGACCTAATTATTGACAGATTTGACTTAAAAACTATGCCTCCTGCTTTTGGCCTAAAATAGCCTGAACCTTCAAAATTATTAGGATCATTTACAATCTTCCAATCTGCTGAAGGCAGCTCTTTTCCATTAAAATACATTTCATTTATCCCCCACATTTTTTGAGTAGGACCAACACTCGATTTGTTACCAATGTATTTCAATCCTACATAAAAAGGTTTTCCCGAAGCAATCAATGCTGAAATATCAGCTTCACCAGATTTTTTCCATTCTTTAGAATCCGCAAGTTCAAACATTTTAGTGATGTCAGTCCAAGTAGCTTTGTTTATTCCTTCCATAGAATAATCTCCGTTGAAATCTGTAGAAACAACAATAGAGAGATTATTTTTTTGTGCACCAAACATTACCTGAGTGGAAAATGACAGGCTGTTTTTACCAGTTTTTATAGCATTTTGAGCTGATGCAGCAAAAGTCATAAGAGAAATTACTACAAGTGCTTGCAGAGCTGCTGCAAAACAACTTTTAATTTGGTTAAATGATTTGTTCATGTGGTTTGGTTTATTGGTTAATTTTTATTTTTAGTGTGGTGGCCTATACCGAGTATTCTGGTTTCCACAGCTGCATCACTCCAGTATCTGCCGCTGTATTTCCCATATGAACCGCTATTGCAGCGTCACGTCCTGTAAATACATTTGATTCAGGTTTTTTACCATTTTTAATACAATCAGCAAATGCCATAAAAGCATAAGCAGTCGGGTCTAAGTTTTTATTGTCTGGACTTTCAAACAATAAAGGTTTGCCTTGTCCTGGCTTTATAGACTCAATTGTTGCTCCAGTTACACCATCTACAATCCCCAAAACTTTTTTTGTTGGTTCTGGATAAATTACAGCACTGCCACGTCTGATATCAAGAGTAGCTTTAGATCCAAGAATTCTTATAGCGTAACTATTATTTTGATTACTTAAAATTGAAGTAACACTGGATTTTACTCCATTTGCATATTCATAGATAGCGCGAACATTATCATTGGTTTCTCTTCCATCTTTCCAAAAGTCTATCCCTCCCAGTCCTACAACTTTTAAAGGGTGACCACCAAGCATCCAGTTTGCTATATCTATCTGATGAGCAGCAAGTTCTGCCATAACACCACCAGAATACTCACGATACATCCTCCAATTGATCTGACGTTCCATTTTTGGATCAGTAACCTGTCTGCGCCAGTTGTCATTCCTATTGTACTGACTCTCTATATGAGTAACCTGACCAAGCCAGTTGTCATCAATAATCTGTTTTATCTTATGGTACATAGCGTAATAGCGATATTGATGACCTACTTGTAACACCAGGTTTTTACCTTTCATTTTATGAACCAGATTCATCGCCTGCTGAATATCATAAGTCATGGTCTTTTCCACATAAACATGTTTTCCAGCATCCAATGCATCAACTACCATTTGATAATGTAAATTAAGTGGTGTAGCAATGTACACCGCATCAACCTCCTTATTTCTTAACATCTCCTGGTAATTTTTATAATACTTCGGATTTGAAGATTTAGAATACTGTTTCATTGGCTGCAAATGCGCATCAACAATATCGCAGTAAGCAACAAGATCCATTCCAGGCAAAGTTTTAATAATACTTGCGACCCCTGCTCCTCTCTGTCCACAACCTACCAAACCAATCCTTACTTGTTGATCATATTGCCCGAAAGCAAGATTAGGTAAACCTGCCATTGCCAAACCAGACAATGCTATAGAACCGTTAGATAAAAATTTTCTTCTGGAAATATTAAAATGTGCCATTCTTAGGATAATAAAAGTTTAATGCTAAAGCTGTCAATATTAAAGTAATATCAAAGCCGTGTACGTTACCGAAGATATTTATTATAATTCAAAAAATGAAATAATATTTTATATAAAAACAAAATATTATAAAAAAAAATGCTTTATCCCAAATTGATAAAATCAAATGAAATAAAGCATTCTAATAGATTGCAACAAACTATTTAGTTTATTTTTTCTCAGTGTTATGTGAAAGAATAAATGCTACCATTTTCTTCGCATCTACTTGTGTAATTTTTGGATGCGCAGCCATTGGAATTTGTCCCCATGTACCACTACCTCCTTTAATTATTTTCCCAGCCAACATTGTAGTATTAGCATCTGTGTTCTTATACTTTTTTGCAATATCAGCATATGATGGACCTACTAGTTTACCATCTGGCTTATGGCAAGCAAAACAGTCTGATTTTGCAATCAATGCTTTACCAAGCTCTATGTCCTTTTTAGGATCTGTCGTTTGACTCTTTGCCACTCCGCTACCTAATAAACCGATAGCAAAGCAACATGAAAATATTAAGGTTCTGTTCATTTTGTGTGTATTTTAGGATTATGTGTTTCAGCTAAAATATAATATTTCTGTTTACCAATTGAATAAATATCTAAATATTTTCAATTTCTTGTGAATTTTCAGTGTTTTTACTTCCTTAATCTATTTAATGTATAGCAAACCAACTTATTATCAAGAGGTTCTCCTTTTTGACTTTTGATGTTATCCAAGCCCAATTCGTATACATATCCTGCCTTTAGCGCATCAATAGTCAATGAAACTTTCTTTCCATCCGCAGACACTGTGATATTTCTTATCAAATCACTCTGTAAACCAAACTGGTCGGAGCCATATTTTTTATGGTATTCATAATAATAATGTCTCATTTTGTAATTACTCTTATTCATAGCCGAATTACGATCAATAGGTTGAGTAAAAGTAAGATCAAAGCCAGTACTTGTTAAACTCATGGTATATACATCAACTGGTGTTCTACCTGTGAAAACAATTCGTTGAATTCCCTCATCTCCAAGCCAGCCATGAGAATTCTGACCTACATACAGGCTTCCGTCTGGAGCAAAAGCAATTCTATTGTTTCCTTTTCTAAGACCATGACCATCCAAAAATGGAATACATGCACCCTGGATTTCACCATCAACAGTTTCTAACATTACCCTTACAATACGTTCTTTATTCATTTCTCCGATCAAAAGCTGTCCTCCGAAAGGTCCAAATTTGCCATTTGTATTGTCGCACAATGGCTGTGTTGGAGAATTAGCCATTATACCATGCGGAAAAAGAACTGCTGCTTTTGTACGCATTTCATTTAAGACTTCCCTTGATAAATGATAGGGGTTTCCTTTATTCCAGCCTTTTGTCCAGATTAAACTTCCCGGATGTCCGTAAAAATTTCCTTCCTTGATATGAAAAAGAGGGCTAGTCCCAACCCAATCCCCTTGATTATCGGTAGCAAATAAATTTCCTTTACCATCAAAACCAAGACCATTTGGTGAACGAAAACCTGATGCATACGGATGTAGTTTTCCATCTGGTGTAAGTTTCATAATCCATCCCCTATAAGGGACAGCCGAAAACATTTGTCGTAATCCATTAGCACCATCTCTACCCATTGTATCAATTTTCCCTCTAACTTCAGAACGCATGCTTCCTCCTGGTGAGGATGAATTCAGTGCTATAAAAAGGTTGCCATTTTTATCTTTAACCGGTCCATAATTATATTCATGATAATTACCGGATATACCAAAGTCATCAGTTACATTCTCATACAAATCGGCCACACCATCACCATTTGTATCTTTGATTCTGGTCAGTTCAGGGCGCTGGATAACTAACATTTCACTATTACTAATTACCAATATGCCTAATGGGTCATGGAAGCCCTCTGCAAATAGTTTCCATTTTTTTGTTTTAGTATTGTAAGTCATTACTTCGCCACGAGTAAAACAAGCTACCAATCGTCCATCCGGTAAAAACTCAACAGCCCCATTCTCACTGGTTAAGCCCTCGGGCATTTTTATTGTTTCTACCCTATATGATACTTTATTTTCCGGATCTTCATGTATGTTGACAGCACTGCTAAAAAGAACTGCAATACATAATCCTGTGATTAGTTTTAATTTCATAATTCAGCTCCTTCTTTTGCAGTTAACGTAATCGTAAAACTTTTGGCTTCAGCTGCAGTAAGTTTAAGTTTGTTTTGGGTCCATTTACCTTTGGATGATGCATATTTCACGCCATCATTTTCATTGGTAACAAACCAGATTGTTTTATTTGCTTGAGGTATTCTGAATGTCCTTACCAATCCATTTTTATTATTGCCAGGCTTTACCATTTCATACACTGAAATTCCATCTATTGTATAATGAAATTCAGGGTAACGATTAATCAACTTATACCCCTTATAAGCTGCTACAGGTTCTTTGCCATTTTGAGCTAGTCGAAAAGGAAAAGCATTATCTCGAAAATATACCTTACCTACTACTTTTGCTAAAACATCACCTTTACCTTTCCACAACTCTGAATTATCCAAAAATCCACCTTTCCATGCAAAACGTAACCTACAAGTTCCAGCATCCCAACAGTAAGACAAGTCATCCGGTAAGCTTACAGCAATAGCCGCTGGACTTGCACCGGCAATAAACACCCGGTATAAATAAGGTGCAATGGGTTTATAAGGATGCAGCGGCTTAGGTTTTGCAGGCATTTTATGCCCAGCATGCATATCATCATGCTTTTCGCCATCAGACATTTCTGCACCCCTTCTATTTGGAGGAATATTCATATCCTTTTCCAATGCAGGCATTTTTCCTGTTGTATTTACATACATGGCTCCATACATTACAAAGCCATGTCCCGGATAAGTACATACATAAGGATAAACTCCAGGTTCTTTTGGTGCTGTAAATTCGATTGTTTTTTTCTGATGAGGAGAAATTACTGGTACAGACCAAAGCACTTTATCTGATTTAGGAATATAATTCAATTCAGGCCCTTTTTCACCTAGGTTCAAAGCTGCCATAACCACCTCTTCACGTGCACCAGGTTTAGTAATGAGCATATTATGATCCATGTCATCTGTATTTTCAAATACAATTTTGACTGCCTGACCAGGTTTGACATTAAAGCGCACTACATCAAATTGCAAACCGGTTTCGACCTTCATTTGAATGGTTTTCACCGCATTATTAACAGCCTGTCCATTTGTTTTAATACTAAGTAGCCCGAAGACCAATAGCAAAATATAATTTTTATTCAAGCACATATTCTATCCTTTAATTGAAGTTAACCATGCCTGTGCCATCAGCTGCGCCCCGGCCATTGTTGGATGTACACCATCCCAGGTCCAATATATACCAGGCGCCTGTTTTTGTGCCATATCATAGACCTTTTGATAAGGAATAAAGAATGCACTATACTGATCGGCTATTTCTTTAGCAGCTACTCTAAATTCTTTGAACGCAGGATCCCATACTTCATAATTTCCTTTAATTCCAGCTACACCAAATGGCTCTCCTATGATAAGTCGTACATCTGGATTCTTTTGTTTCGTTCTGTCTAACAAGTTTTTAAAATCATCCCTATATGTCTTTATAGTTCCGGTATATCCTTTTGATTTCACGTGCCAGTGATCATTTACACCTATGTGAATACTTAATACAGTAGGTTTTAATTTCATACAATCTTCTTCCCATCGGTCAGCCAATTGATATACCTTATCGCCACCAACACCTCTATTATATATTTTGAGATCTTTATTAAAGTGTTTACTCAGCAATTCTGATGCTGCCAGAAAGGCATATCCCGAGCCCATTCCCTGAGCACTATTGAAAATCAGATCAGTTCTTTTCCTCTTAGCATCCGTAATAGAGTCACCTTGAAAAAGAATAATATCATTTGCTCTTAAGCTTACTTTATCAGCTTTCTTTTCAGTTATTAAAGCTGCGGATACGATTTCGGGAATACCAAGTGTCATAGCCCCTGCCAAAGATATTTTTTTTAGAAAACTCCGTCTGCCTGAGGTATCATTTTGTTCAGTCATTTTGTTTTTTATCAGTATAAAATGCTTATAATCAATTTATGGGTTAAACATTTCAGTATAATGTGCTGAAGGTTCAAGAATGCCACCACTACGCTTATAATAATCATCATTTAATTCAAACACCCCATTCTTGGCTTTTGTCCACGAAGCCCCTGATAAAGGGTGATACCCCAACATATTCTTCCAGTTCCGGTAATTCATATCACCATTGGTTTCCATGAATCCCATTCCTATTCCAGGAAAAGGCATCAAACGTGCAGTTAGATTTTTATTCCAATCAATCAAAATTGGGTTTACAGTAAGATCAGCACATAAACAAGGAATTTTCCGTTCTGCAGCGAGGTTAGCTATTTTCATTGATTGACTAAGTGTCTTGGCTATTCCCTTTAATACCATCGCTCCATAACCTTGTTCAATTCTGCGTATGGCATCCATTTCATTATGCACACTTTCATCTGCTGCAATCCTGATACCCACATCCGAAACATTCTCTTCATTATGCTCTGTAAATGGTTCTTCATAAAAAAGAATGTGTTCATATGCCCCAATCTTTTTGGCATGATCAAGATAACGCATTAAGGTCTCCTTACGCTCATACCTGGCATTTGCATCCATAGTATAGATAAGCTTACCATCTTTAGTTTGATTTGTCCTGAGTCCTTTAAGCGCTTTGTGTACTTCAGTAAGTCTTTCCATGTCATTTTGCAACATTACTTCCTGACTACCTGGGTATCCTGTCTTTATCTTAAAAACAAAGAAGCCAGCTTTTGCTGCATCTTTTATCTCTTGCATCGGCATACCATAAGGTATCTGATACATAATAGCCACTTTATCATTACGATGAGAAAGCCCCTTTTTATAATTTTCAGGTATCATTTCATCAAAGTTTTTATATTGATTTTCGGCGGCATACAATAACCATGCAGCATTATCTGTACTAACCAGGGCGTTGTATATAAAATTAACGTTCAGATCCTGCCTTCCTGTTATCTGTTCAGCCTGAACAAGCAATTCCGGAAATATGGCATCAAGTAAAGATACAGGGTTTGTAAAAGGAGTTTCTTTAATTAATTCCAGTGCCTTATTGACTACCAGATACATTAATGCATTTCCTCCAGCTTCAGAATAACTACTAAACAAATCGGCATCTCCATACAACACACTTTGAGTAGCAACACCTATTTTGCTATGTCCTGATGAAGATTCCAGCTTCGAAGCTACCTGCCATAGCTCCGAAAGATACCCTCCTTTAAAGCCAAATGGTCGTACAAGTTTTTCACGTTCAAAATCTGAATCTGTTTTAATGACCTTAATATTCTTCATAGTTTGTGGTATAGGATGAATCATCTCGGAAAAATTGCCTCCAGAAAATGCTGTAATAAGTCCTGTATTCTTTAAAAACTGTCTTCTGTCCATCATTTCCTGGGGCAATCAGAGCTACATTTTAAAACGATTGTTTACTAAGAAAATCCTTTACAAAATCATCATCAATCAAGTGTGGGTAAGCTGCACAAACCCTGGTTATTTCTTCTGCTTGTCCTTCAGACATCTTCTCATCAGGATTTAAACACCAGATTCCTTTCATTAATCCTTGTCTTTTTAGTACTTCATGAATTCCTGGAATACAGCCATGGAAAGCATGTGCCGGATCAAATATCGAAGCATTCATATCAGTAACTTCCACACCTTTAGCTAGTAATGATGTCACATTCGAACGTCCGTTGGCTTTGCAGGTTTTTATTTCTTCTAATAAAGCCACAGAAGCATGTGTCCACACAGCCCAATGTCCTAAAAGTCCACCGACAAATTCTTTTTCAATCTTCTGACCATTAATTTCAAATTTGTAGGGGGTCAATAAATCGGCAACAATATTATCGTCATTACCTGTGTACAGTGCTATTTCTTCTCTTCTACTTGAATGACAAACTGCTCTTACTACATCCAATGTCTGGTAACGATTAAAAGCAGCAACCTTTATGGCTACTACATTTTTAATTTCAGCAAATTGCAGCCAGAAATCATAAGTAAAAATCCTTCCTCCTACGCTAGGTTGCAGGTAAAAACCAAAAACTGGCATTACATCAGCAACCGCTTTAACACGATCAATAATCTCTGCTTCTGTCCATCCTTGTAGACCTCCCATACTCAAAAGACCTATATCATATCCATATTTAAGTGCTGTTTTTGCTTCCTGAACTGCCTGTTCTGTTGGTCCGCAAATTCCTGCTACTTTAATAAATGGACGATCAAGTTTTGCTTTATCTATCTCTTCAGCAGCTAATTTAAGAACTGTTTCATATAGATTAATTTCCGGATCTCTAATTTCAAACTGGGTACTATGCACACCAATAGCAATTCCTCCTGATCCTGCTGCCATATAATAACGAGTAAGTAGTCGCTGACCTTGTTCATCCAGCTTACGATCAGCAGTTAATGCAAGTGGGTGCGCTGGAATAAAAGTTCCGGCATCCAAAAAATGCTTTAATTCAGGTTTTAGTTGATTTGTCATTAAAACTGTCCTTTCCTTTCTTGAAAATGCGTTGGTTTGTTAGAAATCTTCCCTCCACCTTGTAGCCAGCTTACAGTCATCTCTATCATTTCTCTAATGGTTACTCTTGGATAACCAAAAAGTCTATGTGCTTCAGAGGCATTATTTAATAGTGCAGTAGGCTGTACTTCATTTTCAAATAATGGTGTTTTATTCAATAATAAACCGAATTGTTCTGCCAGCCATTTTACTGAAAGCGTTTCCGGACCAGTTACATTCAACAACTTTGTAGGTGTACTGCAATGTAATAATGCACGAATGGCAATCTCATTTGCATCACCCTGCCAAATAACATTCACAGTTCCAGTAGTTAAGTCTATTGGCCTTCCTTCATTTACAGATTTAGCGATCTCTAATAAAACGCCATAGCGTAAATCAATTGCATAATTAAGCCTGTAAATTAAAGTTGGGGTATTATTTTTTTCTGAAAAATACTGGAATATACGTTCACGTCCAAGGCAAGATTGACCGTATTCACCAACAGGTGCTACCGGGTTCTCTTCAGACATACCTCCACTGGTTACTGGAGTAAACGGATATACATTACCTGTTGAGAATGCAACAATACGGGAGTTTTTAAAGCGCTCAGCCACACGACCAGGCAAATAGGCATTCATAGCCCATGTAAACGCTTCTTTTCCAGTAGTTCCAAATTTAGTACCAGCCAGGTAAATGATATTCGGTACATCAGGTAAAGCAGCAAGATCGGCTTCATTTAATAAATCAGCTGATATGGTCTCTATACCTGCAGCTTCCAACTCTTCGCGAGCCGATGCGTCAGAAAATCGGGATACACCAATGATACGCTTTTTAATTCCCGCTTGCTCTATTGCTGATTTAGCTAACATAGCCATGCTCGGCCCCATTTTCCCACCAACTCCAAGTAACATAATATCACCTTCAATTTTATACAGATCAGCGATCAATCTATCTGATGGCCTTAATAATTCTTGTTCCAGTTGTTCTAGTTCGGTCATTGTCTTACACGTTTATTATTTAAAAAAAAGTTCTTTTACATTACTTAGTGCCAGGAAAATCAATATCAGTAAACCTATTGCTCCAATTATCTTTACAGACAGGGAGTTTACATGTTTACCCATAATTTTAGGATCATTAGAAATGGCATACATGGCAATACCAATAAATGGTACCAGGAATATGGTAACACTCTGTGCAAAAACGATGAGTTCTAGAGGGAGCGTACCAAATTTGATGGCTATTGCAGCACCGAATATCATGACTAAAGCAATAAAGATCTTTACTGTCTTTGAATTCAGCTGACTACCTTTGCCAAATGCATCCCCTAATAGAGCACCTCCAACTGTAGCATTACCTACTAGAGAAGAAAAAGATGCACCAAAAAGACCAACCAGAAAAAATGTTGAAGCGGCACTGCCAAAAAGAGGTTCTAATGCTCTAGCCATATCAGATGCATTATTCACTTTAATGCCTTTGACATTTAAAACCGCAGCAGCACAAATCATAACAATAGCACTCATTACCCCCAGAATAACAATACCAGTAATACTATTACTATTTGTCTCTTTAATCTCAGGATTGATTTTTATACGTTCCTGAACCAGGTAAGATTGATAAAAAGCACCTACTATAGAAAAACAAGATGCAAAAAAAGCAATTACCAGACCAGTTGAACCCATAGGAAGCTGTGGTACCAATCCACCAGCTATTCCCGACAAGCTAGGTTTTGCAAAAAATAGTGTAGTTACAAAAGCAAAAAGCATTAGGGCTACTAAAAAAATCATCAACTTTTCGAGAACTTTATAGAAAGCACGAAAGAAAAGCAAACTTATTCCTAATAAATTGAATACAATAATCCATAAAATATGAGAAGTGTTTGTAGCCTCACCAACGGCAATACCAACGCCTATTGAATTACCTGCCTGAAAAGAGGTCGCAACAAAGAAAATTCCAACTCCAACAGCTATAGCCGCAGCATTCCCCCATTTAAGGCGAATAGTATTGAGTAATGATTGATTACTGGCTACGCCTATTCTCGCCCCCATGATGGTGAAAATTGTCATAAAGAAAATAGCCACAGCTACTATCCAAAGTAGGTCATAGCCGTAATCTGCTCCCAATTTTGAGGTGATAGTCATTTTGCTTGGCCCGAATACTAAGGCGGCAGTAATAATTCCAGGTCCAAGAGATAGTAGTCCCTTTTTAAGTGTTGATATCATACATTTGGTTTAATTCGGTTATTGTTAATCAGGTTAAATAATGCTGAATTACTTTATCCCGTTAACGTACCCGAATCTATTAATAAAAATTTGAAAAATCTATTATTTTAAAAAACTTATGCAGTTTTTTTAAAAACTACTTAAATATTCTCTGCTTCCAGCTGATGGTGACTCTTCAGCATACTGATAAACTTAGGATTAATTGCAAGCCCTTTCTGTTTATAATAAGCAATAATGTCATTTCCCAATTGTGTATTTAAATGATTGTAACGAACGGTTTTATTCGGCACTATAATATCAAAACGATCTATTTGTTCCGGTTTGTGCATCCCATTAATTACAGGCGCAGAAATAGTACAATTTGTTAAACTAGTCCCCAATTCAGCTTTTAACAGATAATAATGTGTCATTTCAGACTTACTTGTCGGTCTAAATAAACAATTATTGAAAGTAAATCTTCCTGGCATTTTCCCTTCATTGGTTCCTGATACACTAGATAAGGAGCATCGATCAAAAGCAACATCTACTTTGCTATCACCAAACATTGCCACTACATTTTTACAATCTACCATTCTAATTTCCGGGTAAAGTGCATATTGATCCTCATACTTATTATTCTTATCGCCAAGAATTACAAAATGAAAAGGTATTATTTTTCCGCTAGCCACTTTAGATAAATCCTCTAATTGAACCTGGTTAAATACAATCTGTGAATTTGAATTTAAATGAGCTCCATCATAACCACCAACCTTATCTACCTGATAATTTTGTGGATTTATAATCCCAAACAGCCTTACTCCTTGTTCTCTTCCTTGCACCATTACATTTCTAAACTCAACATAGTTTGGGAAAAACAGCCTATGACCTGATTTAGTTTTAGAAAAATTCGGGGTCTTCATTAACCAACATGCAGCAACAGAATCAGATACTGTATTAAAGTCAATCAGTAGATTTTCAACAATTATTGAGCGACCAAAACCCAATGGATATTTATAATCAAAATCCTGTGGATTAAAGTCCAGAACTGAAGTTTCGCCTAATGTTGAAGGAATAAACCGGCAATTGCGCATTAAGATATTCCCATCCCATTTTGAACCAAAATCTCTTCTAAAGTTTATAAAACTGCGACTGAAACAAGAAGTATTTTCTATAGATAAATCTCCACCACCAGTTACAGAAATCCCTCTATATCCAATTGAAGAATCTTTTATATATAAATTCCAACAATGAAAGTGAACATCAATACGGTTTAACTTACAATTTTCGACCCTAAAATTTTTATTAAGGTTAGTACCAAAGACACCCCAGTGTATTGGTCCACCTTCTGCGGTTATATTTCTGAACAGTGCATTCAATATTCTTGCTCCGCCAATTCCATAAGTTCCTGCTGAAACATCTCTTGCAGTCCCTTCCCGATCCTGTTCATAAGGTATCAGTCTTATGTTTTCAAGTTTTACATCATAAACATTGGAGTAAGAATAAAATCCACTGCGTGGACTCATTGAGATATCTGATTTACCAGGTTCAAGACCAACCCATTGATTTTGAATAATGGTACGGCTCCTTGATATAGCAAATCCGTTTCTTACATATTTAGTCCCCGGACTGTCGCCCGATAAATAAAAAGTACCTCCATTAACGGTTAAATAACTAGTATCAGCCGGGAATGCAGTAAAAGTAGTATAATCCTTAAAAGACCAGGCAATATCACCTATAATACTTCCATGTTCTTCTACATAAAACAATTCTTCACGGGCCCAGGACTGCCCGTCAAACTTTGCTCCTGCACGGAAACCTATCTTATCGTTCTTATCAGATATATTTACCAGGCAATTCTTAAAAGCAGCAAGCTCTGGTATCACTTTAACACCAGGTTTAAATCTACTCAAAAAGCTTTTCTTCTCACTTTCGCTAAGTTCAATTTTTATGGTGGCTTTACGCGGTAAGATTTTAAACCTTCCATTACCGGGGGTGTTTGTAGTCTCATCAATATGAAATATGCTACTGCCCCAATCTACATTTGTATATATTTCTACATTATTTGCTTTTTTGAGCCAATATTCACCACTAAAATTAATAACAGGCATATCATGTGCATTTGCATAATCATGCGCGGCTTTAATCTGAATGCTATCATCATTTACTCCATCCCCCACAGCACCAAACATCTTATAATTTACACTTTGAACATTAATTAAAACAGCAATCAACCCATTGTTTAATTTTAATCCTAAATCAATGTCCTTCTTATCATCAGACTTTGCCTTTTCAATTTTATAATTTGTTGCACCGCCATCACCAGCATTATAATAACCATAAGTTTGTACTAATGCTCCTTCTTTAAGTGACTGGTCTTTCAGCATTTCAACAACACTACCATAACTTTCCAATCTTTCCTTTTTCGCAGGCATTGCAACACCAGTATTTCCTAGTGCAGTTCCAGAAGCTGCAGTAGCCCCTACAATTCCAAGTGTAGTTAGCAGCTTTCTTCTACTCAGTAACTGGTCCTGATTCAATTTCTTTTCCATGTGTAAATTACTTAATCAATGAACTAATATCAGCCCAGCCTTTCCAGCCCTTACTTTTCGCCCCATAGTTTGGAAAACTTCCGAAAACTACTCTTGATGTAACATCCTCATATTTATTGTTTCCTACTTTTACTTTCTCCAGATCAACTTTGAAGTTATTTAACACCATACTTCTCTTCTCTGCATCTGTTCCTGCCGTTAAAATCTGACCTTCTTCCGCAGTTAGCAAGTAATTATAACCTTGCGGATCAAATCCATAATGATGAAAAGCAATTGCATTTTTTGTGTTTTTAAAACTATTTCCGGTAAAAACATAATTGGTAGCAAAAGTTTCATCTCCGGGATCAACATTATTAAATAATGGAATAGAAATAAATGGATACACAGGAAAATCCTTAGTTCTTACAAAGGTTGATCCTTTTACAGTTCCACGATCACAATTTGCTCTGAAACGCACGTAATCTCCAGTACAATCTTCAAAATAGCAATCTAATACATTGATATTGGAAGAATGATAAGAATGATACATAAAATGAGAGTGACTATCTACTCCTACCCTTTTAAACGTACAGTTCCTGTAGGTAACATTACTTGTTCCTTTCTGATGTACACCTGTTGTTCCGAAAATAATACCACGCATATCTGTCCATGTGCAATCCTCAACACGAATATTCTTTGTTGTATGTCCAGTGGTGGAAGTAATTCGGAGCGCATAACCTAAACTTCCATTACCTGTAAAACGAAAGTTTTTGATCATTATATTCTCTGAGTTCTTAACATCAATTAGTACATCTTTTTTTGGATGACCAACAGGAGCTGTGAACAAAGTATTATTCTTATCCCCCTCTAACAACAAAAGGTTTTTAGCATTTCCAATTTTATCTAATACTAATGGTCTCTCTGTATATGCGCGTACATAATCTCCGCTCATAAACTTTACTGTAACCTGGTCTTTCTTTAAGGCACTTTGAACTTCAGACCAGAATTTAACATCCAGGAAGTCTGCTGCATTAGCTGCAGAGTTACCGCTTGCATTACCCGAAGGTGCAGGAGCTACATATTTTACAATTGTAGCATTTACGTTGAAAATCCCAGCGATCAAAAAACCGATGAAAAGTGATAATAGTTTCATGTGTGTGTATTTGGTATGTTTGGTTTCGGTTATTATAGTGGCTTAATTCTTTTATTTTAAAAAATAATCGAAAAATAGATAGGCAATCTCATTTGATTCCGGAGTAGGAGAGTGCATAGGCCGGTTCGTCATAGCCACACGGTTTTTAGCACCCAATAAATTATTTATTTTTATAGTATGGTTAAGAGGTATCCATTGCGACTCAGGATCTTCAGAACCTCCGGAAACCAGAAAAGGTCTTGGTGCCATCAATGCATGTAGTTCATGTAAGTCAAAACCTTCAGCAACTAATTTTGGATAAAGCCCTTTAACTGGATTCTCTTTAGTAATTAGTCCTCTTTTTCTCCATGGTTTAGGATGATAGCCCAAATACCAAGGCTCCCAGTAATTAACCGACTCACGTGCTTCGTTAAAAACAATACCTGGATCAGACCAAACTGCACAAGCAAATTTATCAAACAGGCATGAAGCAAACATAGCCCATTTTCCACCAAAAGAATGTCCCATAATGCCTATTCTTTCAGCATCCACTTCAGGAACTTTTGAAAGCACATACCATGCATTTGCCGCGGCATATCCCAAAGCAGAAAGAGGCTGTATCTCTGCTATCTCTATACTTGGATAATAGATAGAATATGTTTTATCCAATGAAGCCTGTTTAGTACCAATAGACAAAGTTACAAAACCCCTATTAGTCAAACTATAAGCAAAATCACGTTGCTTTAATCCTTTGGTAATAGCTGTTTCAGGTTCATAAAACACTGTAATTACAGCTGGCTTTTTACCTTTGCCATCAGGTACTGAAAGGTAACCTTCTGTAACTTCATTTGGAGTCCATTTAAAACGCACTTTATATTGTGTAAACCCGTCTTTTCTAATCGTATCAAGATATTCCATCTTTTGATCTTTAAGAAAAGGAGGCCATTTGCCCATCAAACCATTCCAACGATCAGCAATCTCTTTGCGCCTTTTAGACCAGTCGGCCGCCGACTTCACTGTTGTACCGTTATAAAACTTCAGAGGTGATCTAAATTTACCATATTCATCTTTAAAATTAGCTGATGGTGAAAAATACGGTGAAATCTTTGCCCATGTAGCTTTCTTAACTGCAGATTCTGAGTGTTTAGTTCCCTGTCCTTTTAATTGTACGGAAAATACAACTATTACAAAAAAGAGGGTGATTTTTTTAAATGTCATCTTAATTTATTTTAGCGTTTGTACAGCAACAATACTCATTTAGCGCTCTAAGAAAAAGCTTATTTTTGGTCTTTAAACGTTTTCGTGTGCGTACCCGAATATAGTTATTTTTTTATTTATACATTCTATTTTTTAATCAATTTATCAACTAGCCATGCACTTTTCTTTCTATTCTGTAGTGGATAATACCAATGTCCTGCATCTTTAGCTATAAATAGCTCTTTTGGAGCCGTGATTACGTTATATGCTGAGTACATAGAAGTTGGCGGACAAGTTTCATCATTAAAGCCCCAACTATAAAAACCTGGCACTTTAATAAGCTGAGCAAAATTTGCTACATCATAGTATTTGGAGGTTTCAATCCTATTTTTAGTCTGATAAGTTTTAGCATTAAAAGTATGTGGCCACCCCCCCGCTCTTTCATGCAAATAACCTGTTAAATCACACATTGCAGGAGCGAAAGCGACAAGGTATTTAACTCTGCTGTCTAATGCTGTAGTTACAATGGTTAATGCTCCACCTTGGCTACCACCTGCTACAGCTAAATTCTGACCATCAAATTCTGGCAAGCTATAAATAAAATCTATTGCTCTCACACAACCTAAAAACACTCTTTTAAAATAAAATTTATCTCTATCTTCATTACCAGATACACGGTAGCGTTTATACTTTTCTTCCGTAGCCAATCGCTTATAAACACTATCAGCCATAGTTACCGGAATTCCATGAATACCTATTTGAAGCGTAATAAATCCTCTGGCAGCCATTCCCAGGTCACCAGCTTTTGGGCCTACCCCAGCGCCTGGTACCGTTAATATTGCAGGATATTTCCCTGCTTTTTTCGGAACACAAAGAACCCCATAAATTCGACTACCAGGTTCAAAATTCTGAACGCTAATTTCATATACATTGATAGAATCATTTGAACGTTCAGGCAGTAATCTTAGCTTTGGATCCATCGGTATCTTTGCATTTTTAACTTTTGCATTATCCCAGAATTCTTTAAAATCTGCGGGAAAATTAGTCGTTGGCCTCAAAAGTTCTGGTGAAAAAGCTGCTGTAGCCAGGCCTCTATAGGTTTTACCTTGGAACTTCACTGTAACTAAACATCTAAGGAATCCAGGCTTATCCATTGTTCCACCAGATATCTCGTACTTTCCATTTATCAATGAAGTGCTGTCTTTAATTACAGGAGACATTTTTTCCGGACCAATCTCATAATTGATCTTTACATCTTCAAGAGGAGTATCTTTATGAGAGACGTTAACAAGAAACTTAACCTGTTCCCCTGGTTTATAAATCCAATCTTTATGATCAGCAGAAACTTTAACCGTTACCAATTCCGGCTTAGGCTGTGCCTGAGCTGATGAAGCACCACATTGAAAGATTATTAATATGATCAATAATATTAATGCACTAAAGTATAACAGTTGATGAAGTTTAATTTTTGAAATCATAATTATACTATTTAATTGATTGACTAGTTATTATTTTGAAAACTCAATTTGTCATTTAATTTTTCCTACGATCATCCCAATCTCAATATCATCCCACCAGGCTTCTGTATCCCAGGTTCTGATTCCTATTTTACCTCCCTCAAGTGGAGTATCATCTATTACATCATGTATCTTTTTTCCATCAACATAGTACCTGATATGTCCATTACTAACCGCATAGACAATTTGATAAATTTTATCTGTTACAGAATACTCCTTACTGTCACTTAATAAAATAAATCCAGGATCTTTCCTGATCCTTGAATGTTTAAATGTAAATGTTGAGATATAATTAGGAATATTATGATATTGATTATAGGCACCTGTTCTTTTACTTTCCTTTCCAACTACCAATGATTTCCCATCTATTCCTTTAGCATGAGAGAATAAGTTAAAATTAGTCTTATTGTCTTCTTTTTTTCCTTCAGCTCTTACTCTATATTTAACAATCAAATTTTTAGGAAATTCCATTTTATTCCAAAGCGTAGTACCAATACCATGGTCAGTAATAAATAGCTTTCCATTTGAAACTTTTATTATGGCATCGGTAGTTTCTACTTCCCATCTTAACTTCCAATTATTATCATTAAAATTTTCTTTGATCAACCATTTAACCTCATACTTATCAGCTCCTACTAACACTGTATCTAAAAAAGAACCAGATTGATACTTGAGAAAAGGAGCCTCAGATGCCATTGAGGAACTAAATACGACTAAATACAAGATTAAAGTTAACCAGGCTTTCATTATTTAATTGTAAAGGTCATATTTCCAGAAAATACAAGAGCCACCTCATCATTCACTGCAATTTTAGGTTCATAAATCGACATATTATCCACTGTATAAGCATACTTCGCTAAAACTTTTCCTTTAAGGTCCACAGAATAAACATTGCCATCCATGCATAATGCGAGCAATTGACTTTTCCACATCTTCATATCAGTTAAACCAGCTGGTAAGTTTACCGATCCTGTAACTTCTCCTATTCCATTAACAAAAACTATATTACCAAGCTCATTTGCTATAGCTAATTTTTCGGTTTGATCAGTTAATGCAACAATAGCTGTCGGTTTTCCTCCTACATTTAACCTCCATGTTTTTACCGGATTTTTATCAACTGCCTGAACATATATATAGCCATCTCCTCTTCCAAATACTGCTTCTTTCAACCCATCATTATTCAAATCAGTAATTGCAAGAGAGTAATCCCATGGTGAAGTAACTTTATGTGGCAGCACTTTTCCATTTTGTATGATCGAATGGTAATAATATTCGCTACCCGCCGCAACATCATCCACTCCATTACCATCCATATCACCTGCGGCACCAATTGTTGCCCCATGGTAAATTGTTTGCTTCCACAATTGCTTACCACTAACAGAAAAAGCATAATAATGCCATGCTTCAGAACCAGCAATAATCGCGGGGCCAGTTAAGTCACCAGTATTAGCGGTAAATAAAGTAGTTACTGTACCATTACGCTTCTGATACACAGGAATCTTCTTTTCCCAAACAATTTCAGCTTCACTATTCAAATAATAAACCTTTCCATCACCAGATGCCGACGTAGCTACTGCCCAGAACAATCCAGAAGGAGTCTGTACAGAACTAATCGCGCTTACTGGTCTTGGAAACTTATAACTAGCCAACATTTTGCCCTGCAGATCAGTAATGCTAAAGATCCCATCTCTGGATCCGATAGCAAATCTTTCATCCCCAGAAGCAATCACACTTACATTTGACTTATAAACATCTTTGTTTGCCACTTTTATTTCCTTAACTGGTAAATTTGTGGTAGCTATTGGTTTTAATTCTTCTGCATTGGGGAGGATTTTACCTAACAGCTGACTCATTTGAGTCTGATTAAAATCAGCCGGCAAATCAAGGGCTATATCTTTTTTTGTATCTGATTTCCAATCGATACTACCTACTTTAATCCGACTTGCGCCACGTGCTACGATTCCTTCTGGCCCAACAAAACAAGCTTCAGCTTGAATATCGATATTTTCTCCTATATAATTATTAATAACAGCCAGACGTAATACACCTGTACTTTCAGCTAAGAATGCTGTTGGTGATATTTTTTTTACTACAGGAGCTTTAGGTGCTGATCCAGGAATAGCTTGTAAAAAATTAACAAACAACTTCTTATCACCTTTCTTATAATTACCATCCATACGTTGAATGACGTACCTTGTACTCCTGTCAGAGAACATATAACCAGTTAAATTCCCATCTTTACGACCATGTCCAGCATCCCATACCGACTTAGTTAACTGGGCGGCGCCATTGCCCTCAGTTATAAAGAAATGATTTGCAATCTGTTTATCATCCGATTTCTTTTGCGTGAAAGCTACGGTTTGTCCTTGCTGAACCATTGTTCCTGTACTTCTCCAATTGGCTTCTATTATATAATGGCCATCTTGTGTCACATCCAATTCATCAATTACCCAAAAACCATTTTTAGAAGCATAATTAATATTCCGTGTCCAGTTCAGCCCTTTATAGTCTTCAAGCAATAAGGAAATTATTGAAGATGTCCTCTCAGTATTATTTACTGCTGCCAACACTTGCGATAATGAAGATTTTCTACGCTTACTTAAATTTCTACTCTGATCAGGTAGTTCTCCATCTTTGCTTACAACGATTGAGTTGTGATCATTAGGGAATTTTTTTATATAATCACCCTCCCACAACCAAAGTCTATCGCCAGAAATATACTGACTAATCCCATTTGCATCAAAATGACTATGATTATATCCATCTCCATTAATACCTGTTAGTGAAATAAAATCTGCGTACTTATCCCATCCACTTCTAATCACCCCTTTATCCAGAGTTGGTTTTTTATACAAATTTTCTACACCGTATTGTTTCTGTTTAAATGGTACAACTTCCTGATAATTTAAGCCAGTAGTATGCTTTCCCGGAGGCTGAATAGTTTCATTTTGCTTTTGACCTTTTAACAAATGTGGACTTCTACCCTCGATCAGATTAATGATATATTCAGACTCTTTATCACCTAAAATATCCATGGATTGCTTTAAAATGGGATAAGCACTGTTATGTCCTATCGGGTAAGCATCGCCAAAGCCTGCAGTATAGCCAAGATGATTGAATTGAAATTTAGAATAATCAAGATAGCTTACGAAACGAGGATTCTTAAAAAAGCTAAGATCATATTTACCACTAGCCATTGCATAATCAATAAATATCTGATATACCAGATATTGATAACCAGCTGCATCCTCAGAAGAGAATGGATTTGGTGCTACACCTGCAAACGCATTATCCGCTACTTCCTTCCAAAATATGGCAGGTGCATAGTCATACCTTGCAAGCAGATATCTGGATGATGAAGAAACAGAACGCGAAGCAAAACAAGCATGATTAGTTAAATAATCCTGTTTTGATTCTTTATATAAATCCAAAGGAATTTTCATTTCCCAGTGCAACATCATTTCCTCTACCATTTTACGGATAAATTCTGTTGATTTCAATCTATCACCGGCAGTAAATGCTTTTGAATTTTCAATGGTATAAAGAAACTGAGGATATAAATGAAAGGTGAAACTAGGAGGTGTTTCTGTACGTCCATTTAGTGTTTTGCCATAATTTTGAAACATAAAAACCTGCATATCAGCAAATGCCTTAGCATATACATCATTACCGGTCATTTTATACAAATTTGCAGCATCTTTTAACATTTCACTTATCACCGTCTGAGAAAGGACATAACTACCACTATTCTCGTAATGTTTTTTTACTTTATCTACCATTTCAGCAACTGCTACCGGATTAGCTGGTTTATCCCAGCCTTTGCAAGCCACCAGGTAAGGTATCTTTTCAGGGTTTTTTATCTTTTCTGTTAGAACAGATAGCCCTTCTTTTAATTCCTGATCAGTACGTGCTCCAATGTAAATAACATCGCGTTTCCAATCTAACGCATTAGGTATAGTTCGCAGTTCATACCCAAGGATATTATTACCTAAAATTGAATTTGCATTTAATTGTCTTAATGGCATATTATCCGTTACACCACCATATAAAATCAAATTCACATTTGTTTTTCTGGCGGTTTCCCAATCTACGATCGGGAATTCCAGTTTCCAATTTTTCTTTAATGCTTGCTGAATTGTTAGTGCAGCTTCAGCACTTCCTTCCCGATCACCCTTTACGATAACAGCATTGGCCGTTTTCCCTTTGGCCATTGCTATAAATTCAGGAGGAAAATAAGCCTTTAATTCTGCAGGCAAAGACTTTGTAATAGTTTGAGTCAGCTTTGGCAGATTCTGCTGCTTCATCCCTTGAGCATTTAGCCTGGGGCACATCATCCCTGCCAGAATTATTCCGAGCCATATTTGTCTCATCTCTTTATTTTTTAAAATGCATTAATCTATTTTACGGCCGAATAATTAAGCTTTACATTTTTGATAGTAATTGCGGCAGCATTATCAGCTGTTTCTCCAGTCATACTAGCATCTCTGGACATCATCAAAAAGGCATCAATATTTCGTTTGGCAGGCATTCCATTACCGGCATAGATTCCACCAACCTGTTTGCCATTTACCCAGATATGATAACTTCTTGCATCAAGACTATTTTCCTTACCTCCCATATTATAATTTTGAACTGCCGAAGAATTATTGCAAAAAATCTCTACTTTATGTGAGCTTCCTTTTTTAAACACATTAGCATTCGTTCCAGTCCATCCTACCTCATCAGCTAAATCAGAATGAGTGCGGACCTGAAACCTCATGTTATCAGGTTTTGTTGGATCCATTATTAATCTGAAGCAAGCAAAAATTGAAGTATTCGATGATGTACCTGTCCTATTAATCGCAAGTCCCATTTTAGGCTGATTAAATAGCGCCGCAGTTCTTCCCAAGACGAAATACCAATTTTCCTTCGTTGCAGATGTTTTATCCAGATCTAATGTGAAAGACATATTAACTACTTGAGTTGCATTCTGAATATCATAACCAGCAAACTTGACAGCAGATCCATTGTTGCTTGATCCATTTATTTTTAATCCCGCAGCATCACCTGAACCCATTAAAGTAAAGGATGGTGTACCTGTCACCGATGAGATCATCACAGAACCTGATGGAGGTGTAGGTAAAAACGCTGCTTTACTGCCAGAAGTAGAAACATGATGAACTTCATCCCCTTTCACATTTTTCCCTAAAGTACCATCACCTTTTCCTAAATTATAACCCCAAATGCTGCTACTATTTGTCCAGGTACCTGTTTGAGCCCATACTGAGCCATTTATCAATAATGATAATATTAAGAGTGTCTTTTTCATGTTTTCGTTTTAGTTACAACTTGTTGATTTCAAAAAATTATTTCACAACAGTAATTGTCATCTCAATAATCTTTTTATCGCTTCCATCTACGTTAGCATTTGTTCCAATAAAGTATACTTTGTATGTCCCTTCCTCGGTATATACATGCGAAAAATCGGTAACTTTTGCATCTTCATTTCCTTTAATGATGAATGGCCTATCAGGGCCTTTGTCCAAAATCTCCATATTGAATGCCTTACTAATTGCCCAGGTTTCAGTTCCCGGATCCGGATCACTTGGCCCCTCGTATTTATATCCACTTAACGTTATTCTCGTTGTCGTATATGTAGATATCGAAGGTGCAATAACTGGTAGTTTTTCCACCAATTTAAATTCAGAACTGATTAGATCCCCTAACAAATGCGACTCGTAAATAGAATTACTAACCATCGCAATATTATTTACATACCATGATCTTGCAGGACCATTAGCAGCAATAGGTTTAGTCGTATATTTAAAAGCCACATAGAGTGGTTTACCAGGAACAATATGACTGGTGATATCATAAGATTTTGAAGCCACATAAGTCGCCACAGTACCGTAGGTAAACTTATTTGTAATATCTGTCCAATTCGCCTTATCCACATTTTCATAGCTATTGTAATTGCCATTAAAATCTGTGGATAGCATTACCGACAATGGATTTACCTGTGGTACTGGAGAACCCGCAGCAAGTGGTGGATAGGCTGTGCTGAATGAAAGTTCAGCTTTACCCAAAGCAATATCCCTACCACCTTTATACTCATATTGTTTATAAAGCTCCCCTGAATAAAAGGAAATCATGTCCGGATTTCCACTAAGTGTGAACTTAGTAGTGTCTCCTAATTTATAAGTTAATGCATTAGAGGTCACATTAAATTGATCAAGACCTGGCGTTACCGGAATATCTTTACTGCAAGCACTAAACAGTATCACTGTAGCACTTATTATTATATTTTTATATTTTACATTCATGATATAGAGTTAAAGATTACCAACTAGGGTTTTGAACCAACTTATTGTTCAGATTCATTTCTCTTGCAGGTATAGGCCATAAATTATGTTTACTCCATGTGTTTTTGTATGGCAGGTAATAGAATCTGTCAGTTAAGCCACTACTTTCAATATGCGTAGCAACAGCTTTCATTTCAAAAACATAATTTCCCCAACGCTGTAGATCACCTTTTCTAAGACATTCAAAGGCAAGCTCTCTTAATCGTTCATTCTGAATAAATTCACGGAAAGATTCTGCTGAAGCGATCTGAGCTGCAGTCATGCTAGCTTCATCTTCATGCCAGATTCTTGCATTTGCTCTTCCTAGTGTGCCACCATTTGTAGGAGTTATAGTTACATACAGGCCAACCCCCTTAGGAGTATCATAATTGTATCCCATTTTAACACCAGTAACCGCATCCTGATCAAGTGTAAAACCGGTAATTGCACCAGCCGTAACCACAGCTTTAATAGAAGCACCTGTACCACCACCGTTTGTAAGTACTACAGTCGGAGCCGAGTTATAACCAGATCCTGCTGCATTTATTCCGAAGTTTTTAATACCTCCAACAGCTAAAGCGCGACGTCTTACTTTATTTACCGCTTCCACAGCATCAGGACCTGGTCCATTATTCACTTCATTATCAGCCTCCGCAAACATTAATAATACATCAGAAAATCTCAATAATGGAAAATTTTGAGGTGTTTGTGTTCTATGTTTTGGCGTATTAGTTTCATATTCTCTTCTAAACTTACCACAAAATCTATTGTATAAATTTACTGGAGTTGTAGAAGTTATAAACACTTTATTTGCAGCACTATAGGCAAAGTTTGCAATCGTCCAGTCTCTTCTTAAATCACCGACAGCAGTAGCAACAGCATAATTCTGTTCATATATTTTATACAATTTAGAAGTCACTTTAACCCCACCAAAACTCTCTCCAATAGTAGTATTTGTAGATTGAGGACCATTTAAATAACCTACACCACCAGTTTCTGAATACGCACCCCCGGTGCCGTTTCCAGTAAATTCAACTTCCCAGATGCTTTCATTGACATCGTACTTATCCTGTGCATAGTTGATGAAAATCTGACTGAAACTAGGATTTAACGAGTGTTTAGCTTCTGTATCATCCATCACCATTTTAGCCCATTTTCTCGCATCTGCAAATCTTGCCGTCTCTCTTAAAGGATAACCAGCCATGTGCAAACATACACGTGCTAAAATACCACGTACAGCTGATTTACTCACTCTACCCCCAAAGCCCAACTCTTTAATCCCTGGAACCACCTTTTCAGCATCTTCCATATCTTTAATAATCTGGTTATAAATTTCCTTGGCTGTATTTCTTGGGATATCAACATCTTCCACATTATCCAAAGGCTCCAGGATTAGTGGCACTCCACCAAAGTTCTGCACTAACATAAAATAGAAGTATCCCCTTAAAAATTTTGCTTCGCCTTTATATTTATCTCTAAGTTTCACATCAATACTTGGATTTGAGTCTGCGAACCTTAGTAAGGTATTTACCCTACCAATACCTTTATACAAGGTTGCCCAGAAATTATTCACTCTGGAATTTCCAGCAGAAAAATTATTCATATGTGGGCCATCAGTTGGAGACTCTCTGTTATAATAGCCTTCATCCGCTTCAAAACCAGTAATATAGAGCATCTGAAAACCATATAAATCTCCAGATTGGAGTACGTCATAAATCCCTAACATACTTGATTCCAGCTTTTCAGGAGTATTATAATATTCACTCACATCAGCTATAAAATCCAGTGGCTCTTTGTCTAATATTTTTTCGCATGAACTGACACTTAAAATCAATAGTGTCAATAAAATATAATATCTACTTTTCATAATATTCAGTTTTAATTATGGAGTAACATTTAAGCCAAACGTAATCGTTCTGGCCTGAGGATATGGAGAATAATCAAGACCAGGTGTTAAAACACTATGACGAACAGAAACTTCAGGATCCATTCCAGTGTATTTTGTAAAAGTCAACAGGTTCTGAGCTGCAACTCTAAAACTGATTTTATTTACCTTAAGCTGTTTAGTGAAAGAGCTTGGGATCGTATATGCTAAAGAAACTGTCTTTAAACGTAAATAAGAACCATCTTCAATAACCCTGTTAGAAAAATTTCCGGCCGGACCTTGTCCGCCAATTTTAAATAATGTGTTAGACCTGTTTTGCTCTGTCCATCTTTCATTTGCACTAGCGTACTGATTTACGTTATACAGGTTAATGTAGTTTCCGTCAAACATCATCCTGTTAGCATTGAAGATATCATTACCATATGACCATTGTAAAAACACATTTAGATAAAAACCTTTATACGAGAAATTATTCGAAAATCCTCCAGTATGTAAAGGTTGCCCACGACCAATAATAGACATGTCTTTGGTATCTACGACACCATCCTCATTCAAATCTTTATACTTGATATAACCAGGTTGAATATCTTCCCTTGAACTTCCATTTGTTGGCAATTGACTTTTCAAGGTATATTTTCCAGAACTACTCTGATCAAAATCCTCTACCTGATAAATCCCGTCGAATATAAAACCATAGAACATTCCAGCTGGATAACCAATTCTTGAAACATAAAGGTTAGCCGAGTTTTGCCCTACACTCATTAATGAAAACAAACTCTCCTGATTTCTTGTTAAGCCTAGAATTTTATTCTCATTAAATGCGATATTGAAGCTTGAGCGCCAGGTAAAGCTTTTGGATTGAATATTAGTTGTGCTTAATGTAAATTCCAACCCATTATTCCCAATCGAGCCAATATTTTTATACGTTCTCAAGAATCCTGTCCCTGACGGTAGATCAGCATTTAGCAGTAGGTCCTTAGTCTTTTTACGATAATAATCTACTGTTAAACTCAACCTGCTTTTGAACATACCAAAGTCATAACCAATATTCATTTGTTCAGTGCTTTCCCATTTTAAAGCACTATTTCCGACTTTAGATGGTACAATTCCGCCTGGAGGAGTACCGTTATTATTAAAAGGATAAGTAGTTCCTACAGCGTAAGTCATTTCAGGATAGAAGTCATAACTTCCAATCCGGTTATTACCTGTTACTCCGTAACCAATCCTTAACTTACTTTCAGAAAGCCAGTCCGTACCAGCCAAAAAATTCTCGTTTTTCATGTTCCAGGCCACAGCTCCAGAAGGGAATCTACTCCATTTATTTCCTGGCGCGAATTTCGAAGAACCATCAAAACGCATAGTTGCAGTAACCAGGTACTTAGATTTATAATTATACTCTGCTCTTCCGAATACAGAAGTTAAGCCGAATTCATTTGCGCCAGCACTTTTGCCATAAAGTGTACCGGTTTCCAAACCATACATTCCTAAATACTCCTGTGTTATACGCTCAGATGAGAAACCAAAGTTTTCATTCAAATTCTCCTGGTATGACAATCCAGCAACAATATTAAGCTTATGGTGCTTTTTAATTGTCGCAGTATAGGTCAGGTAATTTTCGTTAGACCAAAGTGTAGGCTCGGTATACAAATAAGAACCATTTACCTGTCTGGCCAAACCGTTATTTCTCGGACTTCCTTGTGGTGTTTGTGAATTATAAAAGCGTTTAGATTCACTCAAAGTATTACTGATAGCTCCTGTAATTTTAAGTTTTAAGTTTTTAAGTATGTCGTATTCTAAATATGCATTCGAAGAAAAATTTGTGCTATTCAAACGTGTATAATCATTCTCTGCCGTTACCTTAGGGCTAAACCTTAAATCAGATGGGTTTACATACTCTGCATCATCATCTTCAACCTCTTCCAGGTTTAAACCAATTGTACCGGCAACAGGTCTGTATGCCCATGCTTGATACAACAAATACGAAGTAAAAGTGCCACCACCACCGGCATTAACAGGTTGGCCATATCTGATATTTTCACTATAATTAGCCGTAATACCTCCTCTTAATTTTTTACTGATTGTTTGGTCAATCGTAATCCTACCCTGAGCGCGTTTGGATCCCGAATTGACAATAATTCCTTGTTGATCAAATAGTGACCCCGACAAAGAATATTTGGTTTTCGAATTTCCTCCTCTGATAGACACATTATGATTCTGCATCAATGCATTACGGAAAATAATATCCTGCCAGTCTATCCCTTTCATATTTCTATAATCTTCCAAACTTGTTCTTCCATTAGGGTCATATAGGGGGTTCGAAGGATCCAGAGCACCTCTGGTATAAATTTCCTTTGTCCTGGTAGGACTAATTTCGTTCTGCAGATTCACAAAATCCCAAGGCGACATCATATCCATTTTTTTTTGTACTTGTTGAAAGCCAAATGAAGTACTAAGATTGATGACTGGCTTACCTATTTTCCCTTTTTTGGTTTCGATAACGACAACCCCATTGGCCCCTCTAGAACCATAAATTCCCGTCGCGGAAGCATCTTTTAGAATATCATAAGATTCAATATCCTCCGGATTAATTGCTGCAATATCAGGATCTTCAATAGGAAAACCATCAATCACATATAAAGGTGCATTACTCTGAGTCAGCGAGTTAGCACCCCGTATCACTATATTCATCCTGCTTCCCGGCTGTCCGTCAGATGACGATACCTGAACTCCTGCAACACGACCAGCCAAAGCTTCTTCAATCGAACCTACCGGTGCCTCCATGATATCTTTCATATCCACCCTACCCACAGAACCTGTTAAGTCACTTTTCTTAACGGATCCATATCCAATTACAACCACATCGTCCAACGTTGTTGATTCAGAACTAAGTTTGATATTGACAACCTTCTGATCAGTAATTAATCTCGATTCTGTTTTAAAACCGATATAAGTAAATACTAGCGTAGAGCCAGGTTTAGGGATGCTTATGCTATAATTCCCAGATTCATTAGTAGTACGCGTGTTTGTTGTACCTTTTACCTGTATCGTTACGCCAGGTATACCAACACCATCCTGATCTGTAACCTTACCAGTTACTGCAATCTGCTGTGATGGCATACTTTTTAAATTGGCTGCAGCACTAAAGCCAGCCGTAAATACTAAAACAAAGCATGCTACAATATACTTGTTGAGTACTTTATAATTTTGAATGTTAAATAGTTCAATCAGCATATTCTTATTTTTTTTTAAGCCCATAATAATTTGTTATAATCAGCTGTTAAAATGCTGCGTTAATTCCGAACGAAATGGTACGGGCCTGTGGATACGCTGAATAATCGAAACCAGAAGTCAAGACCGAATGACGGGCAGAAACTTCAGGATCAAGACCAGTATAATTTGTAAATGTCAATAGATTCTGCCCTGAAACATGAAACTTTAAACTAGTTAGATAAAGCGGCTTGATTAAGTTCTTAGGAATAGAATAGCTTAATGAAACTGATTTTATACGTAAGTATGAGCCATCTTCAATAAATCTTGAAGACTGAAACCTATCTGGACCAGCACCGCCAGTCATAGGGATTTCATTTGAAGGATTCTTTACACTCCATCTGTTTGCATAATCAGCGTACTGATTCACATCATTCATAGCTGGGTTCCCTTCAAACACTGCACGATTGGCATTGTAGATGTCATTGCCATAAGACCATTGCAAGAAAACATTCAAATCAAATGCTTTGTAAGAAAAGTTATTAAAAAAACCACCAGTATGTATTGGTAAGCTACTTCCAATTACCGTTTTATCATTATCATCAATGATTCCATTTCCATCTAGGTCCCTATATTTCACAAATCCTGGCTGGGCTTCACCTGTCTGTTTAATTCCATCAAAAATATACCCATAGAATTGACCGATAGGCACTCCAACTTTTGAAATGTACAACGCATCTGCATTTGTTGTCGAGGTTACTCCCGAATGAATTGCAGATGCACTTTTTCCTAATTCAAGTAATTCATTTTTGTTTAGGCTGATATTAAAATTAGATGACCAGCTAAAGTTCTTACTTCTTACATTAACAGTATTCAAATTAAACTCAAAGCCAGAATTTTTAACTGTAGCCATACCAGTGTAATACCGGCTAAACCCAGTTACTTTTCTATAATAGTCAAAATTAAATCCAATCCTATCATTGAACAAGCTCAAGTCATATCCAAGATCTAACTGCTTTGTACTTTCCCATAATAAATATGGGTTTGTCCAGCTTAACACACTTAAGTCTGATAAATCACCACCTTGTACAAATGAATTTGCAAAAAATGAATCATGATCCATTGCTTCAATTCTATTGTTACCGGTTGCACCAAAACTAAAACGAATCTTTGAAGCAGAAATAGCTTTTAAGCTTCCCATGAAATCTTCTGGTTTCATATTCCAGGCTAAACTTACAGAAGGTGAATATCCTAAAGCTCTTCTTTTAGCAAAATGATAGGATTCATCTGCACGAAGTGTAGCACTTAATAGGTACTTAGATTTATAGTTGTAGTGCGCCCGGCCAAAATATGATTTAAATGCATATCTTCTGCCTTTCGACACACCATCATAGGGAATTCCCTCCGATAATCCATAAATGCCCAATTTTTCCTGAGGAAGATTGCTTGATGAAAATCCATACACTTCGTCCTGGCTTTCTCTATAGGAGTAACCAGCCAATACTATCAGATTATGAACTTTTTCAAAAGTATTAGTATAAGTAAGTGTATTTTCTACTGATAAATCTCTTTGTTCAATCTTACCAAAAGTTCCATTCACTCCTAACGTATTGTTGGCATTTCCTTGAGGAGTAAGTGAATTATTGAAAATCTCTAAACGGTTTTTACTTGAATTAATGGAACCAGTAGTACGAAACTGAAGATTTTTAACAATATCAATCTCCAAATAAGTATTTGCAAATAAGTTTCTGGTATTAGAATGACGATAAGCATTCAAAGCCGCCACTTCTGGATTGATCCTTATCGTACCTGGAGTGCTATAAAGCGGATCAGTATTGTAAGCTGTCAGATCCTCTCCACGCACATTAGAAATTGGTCTATATCCCCAAGCTCTATACAAAACATATGAGGAGAAGTCGTTGCTTCCATCTACACTAACCGCTTCGCCAATTCTAGTATTACGGCTATAATTTAAGGTAAGGCCAATTCGAGCACTTTTTCCTAAGGCCTGGTCTAAAGAAACTCTTCCCTGATAACGTCTGGATCCACTATTTACTATGATTCCTTCCTGATCGAACATAGAACCAGATAAAGCATATCTGGTTTGCAAATCCCCTCCCCTCATAGAAATATTATAATTCTGGATAGGTGCATTTCTAAAAATTCGATCCTGCCAGTCTATCCCTTCTTTAAATCTATAATCTTCAAGTTTCCTGCCACTTGCAACATATAATGGATCACTTGTAGCTAGTTCTGCTGGGGTATAAATCTGTTTAGCCTGATTCCCGCTCCGCTCAATCTGATATTTCACAAAATCATATGGATTCATCATTTCAATTTGCTTTACTGGTTGTTGAAAACCAGCAGCAGCATTAAAATTAATGATGGAAGTGGCCACTTTGCCTCTTTTAGTCTGAATCAGTACTACCCCATTAGCCCCTCTTGACCCGTAAATAGCTGTAGCACCGGCATCTTTCAAAACGTTAATTGATTCGATTTCTTCTGGGTTTAAAGCCCCCAGATCAGGATTTTCCAACGCAGTACCATCAATAACATAAAGAGGAGTACTACTTTTCAATAATGAGTTGTTTCCACGAACAACAATGTTTGCAGTTGTCCCAGGCTGTCCATTTGTAGAAGATACCTGAACTCCGGCCAGTCGGCCCGCCAAAGCCTGATCAAAAGATTCAACAGGAATATTCACCAGATCTCCCATTCTCACCTGAGCCATAGCATTACCCAATTCTCGCTTTCTGATTACCCCATAACCGATGTCAACTAATTTGAGTTCATCATCTTGTTTTTGTTTCATTAAAACATTCAGGACAGTCTTTGTCCCGAGAACTAAAGAACGGGTCTGATAATCTGTACCTGAAAAAATAAGTACATCCTTATTGTTCGCTTTTAATCCATATTTACCATCTGTATTAGTAAATACTATAGCATTAGTTCTTTTAACTTTGACACTTATGCCTTCAACTGGTTTTCCAGTATCACCGTCGGTTACTGTTCCTACTATATTCTTCACCTGTTGACCAACAACGGTTACAGGTATTAAAAAACTAATAAATAGAAGCACTAAAAAACCTTGGTTTCTTTTCTTTTTTATAATCATAAGGTTTAATTTGGTTAGTTTAATGAATGCTCTTTTATAAGAGTTAGGTGTTGAGTAGCATTTCTGTTCATAGTTTGGTTGGTTTGGTTTAAAACTTGGTTTGGTTAGTTGGCATTACTGATAATCGTTCACAGACTGTGTACGTACACGAAAATCAATAGTAAGCATATTATGTTGTAAAAACAACTGGTAGTAGTAAGCGTGATTGTTTTTTCAAAGGAAAACATGATAATAAAAAATACTACTGACTCTTTTAAACAAGGTCAGTAGTATTATACCCTAAAACTTAATACAAATTATCAAGCTTAGGCAGAAAGCTACTCAGTTATAGTGAGAATAATTTCTTTTGTTTTCGTAGTAGTCTGTTTTATGGTTGCATTGGAGCCTTCGAATACCACTTTATAAGTCCCAGGCTTTGTGTATGTCCAGGTATGATAATTCACTCTTGAATCTGAATACCCTTTTAAAGGTAAACCTACATCTTGAATTTCAAAGGTTTCAGCAATTTCAAATGTTTTAGAAACCCAGTATTCTTCCTGATATGAGGTTGTAGTATAAGCTTTACCATCTATAGTTACATTTGAACCATTTGCCCATAGGATAATATTATCAACAGGAGGAGTTCTGGTATACCATCTGTTATCAGATCTGTCAGGAATCTTATTCTCATTCATCGCAGGTCGTACAAGAAAAAGTTCGCCCAGGTTTTTACCAGTTTCCCCACCTATATCTACTTGTTTAATGCCTTTACTATAAGCCAAATTCACTTTACTTAACCAAACTGTGGCAAAGGTAGTTGACTCTGCATTTTTGATATATTTAAACGCAAAATTCATTTTATCTCCTGGTTTAACTATATCAGATATATCTACTCTATTAGATGCAGTATGTCCATCAAGAGCGGCTTGTCCCATTAGAAAAGGATACCTATCAGTTATGTCTATCCATGTTGCAGCCTTTACATCATTTAAATTAGACCTGTCGCCGGTAAAGTTTGTAGACACTAATATGGAAACTTGAGGATATGCCAAACGACGCTGATACCATATGGTATAATACAGATTTAATTTATCGTAAGCAACCATTCTTGGCGCACCAACAAAATCACGATTAGAGCCATCTTCTCCAGAATAAAATGTAATATACTTGGCATCACCACTAATATTGAATTGTATATTATCACCTACTTTGTAAGTAGTTTTATCCGTAGTAACATCAAAGCTAGGTTCCTTAACGTCTAAAGATTTGTCACATGCACACAACTGAAATGCAAATAGCAATATTATTAAATATTTAATTTTCATATCTATATAAATTAAATTACCAATTTGGATTTTGAACCATATCTAAATTCATCATGATTTCTACAGATGGAATTGGCCATAAGATATGCTTTACATTTTGTGCTTTTTGAAATCTGACAGCTGCATAAAGATTAGATGCTGCAGGTGGAGTAGAAGACATTGCGTCCGCCACTTCTCTCATCGCATCTCCAAAAATCCCCCATCTGATAAGGTCAAATCTTCTCATTTGTTCGAAAGATAACTCCCTCATTCTTTCTGCTCTTATAATTTCCAGGAAGCTTAATTCATCAAGCCCTAAATCTACTGGAATATTTGCATCTGCAGGATTTATAGCTTCCATAGTAACAGTTGCAGTAGCTCCAGATCCAACTCCATTAACAGATACAAATGAAACAGTAGGAGGTGTTACACTATAAAAAGCTCCCTTGCTTAACAATGTAACTGTGTTTATAGTACCCGCTGCTGCACCAGTACCTAAAGTTGCATAAGCATAGGCCTGAGCACCTTCATGTCCATCACTATTTTTTATTACAATCATTGGGGTAGCTGTATAGCCACTTCCGGAAGCCACTTTAGTAATTGTCGCAATTCTGTACCCAGTACCGTAAGCTCTTCTTCTCACTTCATTTATCTTATTGAATGCTTCTTGTGTTGGCCCATTATTAACCGCATTTTCAGCCTCTGCAAACATCAATAAGATATCTGAATATCTCAATAAAGGGAAATTTTGTGGAGTTGCCCCAATTGCCTTAGGTAATAAAGTTTCATATTCTCTTCTCCATTTTGCTACTTGTCTATTGTAAATCGTAGATTCCGAAGCCGTAGTAATTGGTGATTTAGCCCCGTTTGGCCCAGAAGTCGTATAACCAAAATTAGCAATAGTCCAGTCTCTCCTCATATCATTTGGACTGGCAAACTGTCTCCACAATTTATAAGTAACCTTTAATCCTCCAAAACCATTACCAGTATTTGGATTAGTATTTATAGGTTGATTTGCAAAACCAACAGAACCTGTTTCAGTATACACATCCGTTCTGTTACCCCAAAACTCAACTTCAAAAATACTCTCTCTTATGTCGTATTCATCTCTGGCATACTTCACGAAAATATTTGTAAAATCAGGGTTCAAGCCATGTATCGGATCATCCATAACCATTTTTGCCCAATCTCTCGCTTCTACATACTTCGATTCATCCTTCAACGGAAACCCAGCCATTGTAAGACAAATTCTGGCAAGTAATCCTCTTGCGGCCGACTTACTTATTCTTCCTCCGTGGCCTATCGCATCTATCGTTGGAACTAAAGTTTCTGCCTTTTTCATATCAGAAAGAATCAACTCATATACCTCTGCAACAGTACTTCTCTTTTTATTTAAATTTTGAGTAGCATCTTTAGTAGATTCGGTCCGAATAGGAACTCCTCCATAAAACTGAACTAATAAAAAGTAATAGTATCCCCTTAGAAAGTGAGCTTCTCCCCTAAGTCTGTTTCTAAAAGATTCAGGGATAGAAGGATTATTATCTACATTTTCCAAGAAAGCATTTGCCCTATTAATACCATCGTAACAATCTCTCCATACAGCTGCCACATAGGAATGGCCAGCTGTAAAATCAAAAAAAGCAGGCATGGTCATTGTGTTATCCCTGGCATAAAATCCTTCATCAGCCTCATTCCCATAAGTATATAACCAACCCGTACCATGTAACGCCCCCATTTTGTCATAAACAGACGCGATCGAAGCATTTAGCCTATCCTCGGTATCATAAAACGCTTTAGGATCTGATAAAAAATCTTTAGGTTCTTTATCCAAAAACTTTTTACACGATGTTGCAGTTATTACGACTACAACTATTAAAATATATCTAATAAATTTCATTACGCTACTGATTTAAAATGTTGTCTTCAATGTTAACACTACTGTTCTAGCTATTGGATACGCTGAATAATCAAATCCTGGCATCAACGTAGCATTTCTTACCGATACTTCTGGATCCATACCCGAGTATTTTGTCCAGGTAAATAAGTTCTGTCCTGCTACACCAAAAATTAAACTTTTAATATTTAATGGTTTTAAGTATTTAGCCGGGATCCTATAATCCAATGCTACAGTTTTTAATCTTAAGTATGACCCATCTTCAACTACCCTTGACGAATGCCAGCCAATTTCTCCCTGACCTCTTGTCCTGTATATATCAGAGTTAGGGTTTTCTGGCGACCACCTATCTGCATAAGTAGCAAATTGGTTAAATAAGCGAAAAGTATTCGAATTTCCATCAAATGGATTACGATTTGCATTATAAATCTGATTACCATAAGACCATTGAAGAAATACGTTCAATGATAGGTTGCCATATGTAAAATTATTATTAAAACCTCCAGTATGAATGGGTAATCCTCTACCTATAATTGTGATATCAAAAGGATCAATTGTTCCATCATTGTTTAAATCTCTATACTTGATATCACCTGGTTGAACATTATCGGTACCATTGTTTGGAACTCCGGTTTTCAGTTTGTAAACTCCAGGAGAGGGATTATCAAAATCCTCATATTTATAAGTCCCTTCCCATACAAAGCCAAAGAACATACCAACTGGTTGTCCAACTTCAGATATGTACAGCGGATTAGCATTAAATTGACTGATATATGCTGGAGTACTAAACAATTTGTCCTGAGCGTCATTTAAGGATAAAATCTTACTTTCGTTAAATGTGATGTTAAAATCAGAATTCCATGAGAACTTTTTAGTTTTAATGTTTTTTGTACTCAATGATATTTCCAATCCTTGATTTCTAATACTACCTACATTTTTCATTCCAGATGGATATCCAGAGCTAGTGGCTAACAATGCATTTAGTAGTAAGTCACGTGTATTTTTTCTATATACCTCCGCAGTTAAGTCAATTTTTCCTTTCAGGAAAGACAGATCCCATCCCAAATCGTAAGATTCAGTAGTTTCCCATTTTAATTTTTTATTAGAAAGACTAGAAATATAGGCCCCCAATACAGGAGTTCCATTTCCCCATGAATAAGAAGCACCAAAAGGTTGTGTAATACTAGTAAACCTTGTGTACTCCGATACCCTGTTGTTACCATTTAGCCCATAGCTCAACCTCCATTTAGAATTACTTATAAAGCTCAGATTATCCTTGAACCATTTTTCAGAATGCATATTCCATGCTACAGCAACAGCTGGAAAATATCCCCATCTGTTTTCATCAGAAAACTTAGAGGAAGCATCTGCTCTAAATGTTGCTGTAAACAAATATTTCGATTTAAAGCCATAGCTTAATCTACCGAAACCAGAAAGTAAGGAATATTCAGCATCAAGAGCCGATGTGTTTAGCGGATTTCCCTGATCCATTCCCGACATTCCCATCTCCTCATTAGGGATTTGTTGAGTAGAAAATCCGTACCCTTTATAATTAGAAGACTGAATTTCAAAACCTCCCAACGCAGTTATCTTATGAGATTTACTAAAAGTTTTATTATAGGTCAGGACACTATTACTAGATAAAGTCATTCTCTCCCCATTACTTACAGAAGCATTGATCTTTCTGGAATTTAACAAACTAATGAGTGAACCTTGCGGAGTTTTAGAGTTATAAAAATTTTCTATAGAAATAAAACTATTATAAACAGTTCCTGTAGTTTTAAATGATAACGATGGACTTATTTTATAGTTAATATACCCATTCGCTGACAAGTCTGTATTAGTTCGGATGTTGTAGGCATTATTACTCGTTGAAACAGGATTAAACCTTGCATCAAATTGGTTTAAAGCATCTTCATCCAAATCTTCTTCCAAAAGATTCTCATCTACACTACCAGTAACAGGTCTGTAAGACCAGGCTCTTGTTAACAAATATGAGGTCAAAGTAGTACCTTCTCCTTCTCTAATCACTGAACCATCAGATTTCCTTTTGGAAATGTTTACGTTGAAACCTGCAGTTAGTTTTTTACTTATTTCCTGGTCTAAACCAATTCTGCCTTGATACGTGGTATAAGCAGAATTTAACAAAATACCATTTTGCTCCTGATTAGAACCCGATATTGAATACTTGGTTTGTTGAGTTCCTCCACGTAAAGCAATGGTATGAATACGGTTTAATGAGGTTCTGAATACTTGATCCTGCCAATCAACAGCAGGTGTAGTCAAATAATCCTCAAGCGTTCTACCTTTACTGGATAAATAATATGTATTTGCATAATTCATATCAAGTTCCATCTGGTATTTCACAAACTCATATGGAGTCATCATTTCCATTGTTTTCTGTCGTTGCTGAATACCAACAGTATTATTAAACGTTATAATAGGCAATCCTACTTTTCCTTTCTTTGTTTCGATCAAAATTACACCATTTGCACCTCTGGCACCGTAAATAGCAGTAGAGGATGCATCCTTCAAGATATTGATCGACTCAATATCATCAGGGTTGATGGCACCCGCACTAAAATCTTCAACGGGGAAACCATCTATTACGTACAATGGCGAATTACTCTGCGTTAATGAATTACCACCTCTGATCACAATGTTCAGTCCCTCACCAGGTTGGCCATCGGTAGCGGAAATATTCACCCCTGCAACCCTCCCCTGAAGTGCCTGATCAAAAGAACCAACAGGTGCCTTTTCCATGTCTTGCAACTTAACCTGTGCAACAGACCCCGTCAGATCTACCTTATCAACCTGTCCGTACCCCACCACAACAACTTCAGATAAACTTGATTCAGATTCCTTAAGGGCCACGTTCAGCGTTTTTTTATCGCCAATAAGAATAGACCTGGTTTGATAGCCTACGTATGAAAAAATCAAAACGTCTTCGCTATTCACACGAATTGCGTACTTTCCATCTTTATCAGTATGAACTACTGCATTTGTACGTCTTAACTTAATACTTACTGCCGGCATAGGTTCACCCGTGGATCCATCCGTTACAGTACCAGTCATATTTTTTAGTTGCTGTGCATAACTGATATCTGGTAATATCAGGCATAGTGCAAACAATAAAAACAAATGAATTGGTTTTACATGTTGAGTAAAGTGTCTCTCCATACTTTGGTTAATTTGGTTTTTAGTTGATATCTCCCTATTTATAATGTGTACACAAAAAAGTGTACGTACACGAAAATTAACAAAAGGCATAATTCAGTAGCTTAACCGCTGTAAATTATCCCCCTTAAAAGCGTTATTTTTTTGCACTCCTTACTAACTTAACATCAGCTGCAGTCACAGCAGTTGCTTTGTTCCCAAACTGGGATCTAATATAACTGGCAACAAGGGAAATATCCTTGTCACTTAAAAAATTAAATGATGGCATTTCCTGATCATACTTCTGCCCTTTTACAACTATTGGCCCCGATAGACCTTTTAACATTACAGAGATCAGTGCATTCTTATCTCCTAATACACGTGAGGTTCCCTTTAATGGAGGAAAAACTCCTGCAATCCCCTTACCATCAGCTTTATGACAGGAAGCACAATAGTTATTATAAACTACAGCACCTGGTAAAACTACTGGCTTCACCTCATTTTTAACAATTACTTTGGAAGTAACAGGTTTCTTTACCTTAAATACCTTTACAATTTTATCATCATCCTTTTTTGGATAACCCTCACCAGGATTCCAGTCACGGTTACTAGTTGAAACGTAGACGTCACCTGCTGGTGATACACATACATCACGTAAACGTCCCAGTTCATGATCCAGATAAATCTTTTCTGATTTTACAGTCTTTCCATCTTCCGATAGCTTCAGTACTCTTAAACTTTGTGTTTTTAATGTAACAAGCAAAATCGAATTATTCCATTCTGGAATAGCTGTCGACCCATAATACGAGATGCCGGCAGGAGCAATAACCGGTGTCCATGCTTTTGCAGGTTCAGTCACTTTTATGTTCTTACAGAACTCCTTTTCCTTTTCGGTATCAATAATTCCTTCTACATTAGGCCAACCGTAATTCTCAGCTTTTTTTATCAGATTAAGTTCATCTTCAATTGCATCACCATGCTCTGAACTATAAAGATGACCATGCTTTGTAAATGCCAACCCTTGTGCATTTCGATGCCCCATTGACCAAACAGGATTACCAGGAAAAGGGTTATCCTTTGGGATGGAACCATCTATATTAATACGTAGTATTTTACCATTTATAGAATTTACGTTCTGTGCATTCGCCCCTTTAACAGCATCACCTGTAGTCATTATCACCTTTCCATCGGGTGCAATCGTAATACGCGAGCCATTATGTCCTGTATTTCCTGGGATATCATTCAATAAGATCAAGGGATTTGTTAAAGTATCAGCAGTATAAGTATATCTAACCAATTTTGAAAGAATAGCTGTACCATTCTTATATGTATAGTCAAGAAAAACATAAGGTTTTGACTTATCAGGATGTACGGCCATACCTAATAGTCCTAAAGAGCGATACCTATATACTTCCGGAAGCCTGAGCAATACTTTCCGCTCACCCGTTTCTGGATTAAGTTTACTTAATGTACCAGACTGCTCCGTAAACCAAATCCAATTATCTGGTCCCCATTGCATTTCCCATGGCACATTCAAACCAGAAATAACAGTTTTTGTATTCAGGTAAACAGAATCAGTAACAGAACTCTGATTGTCCACACCACTAACATTACCATTCAATACAAAGGCAGTGATTAAAAGTAGAAAGGGTAAAAGTCTCTTCATATATCAAAATGATGGGTACGTACCCGAAGATAGAAACAGAAAAACTATAAAACAAATTATTTTTACAGTTTTTTTACCAAAAATTTTGATTTAAAGTTTATTAACAGCGATGCTTTTTTTATAAATCACCTTTCAGCCTTTCAAAAGGCACAAAACACATATTATATTTTTTTATTTCTTTAAAAAATCTGATCCAAAAATCCTGTCCCATAAAGCTGAAGTTACCCCGTACCCCCTTGTTGAATCATCATAATGATGTAACATATGGTGTTGTTTGATCTTTTTCCATACCCCATTTTTAAATTGAGCATGGTGCAACATATAATGAGTCATATCATAAAAGAGGTAACCCCCAATAAATCCAACAAAGAACCCATCTAACATATAAGTCGGAAATATCCATTTAAATAAAAAATAAAAAGCAGCGGCAAGTGGTATACTGGCTGAAGGCGGCATCACTAGCCTCTGTGCATCATTCGGATAATCATGGTGTACCCCATGAAATATAAAATGAATCCGTTTTCCCAATTTTGAAGAAGGATAAAAGTGAAAGACAAACCTATGAAGTACATATTCCGTTAAAGTCCAGATCAGTACGCCTAGCAAAAGCTGTCCTAGAAACAGCCCTACCCCATTCATCTGAACAGAAATCCAGCTAAAATAAAATATCACTGGTATATAGACAATTAAAGGAACATAAAACGGTACTTTAGACAATGCTTCGAACAAAGGATTCTTAAACATTCTTATTGATTCCCGGGAGTTGGATACAAAATTCTTTTTCATAATAACTAATTCTGCTGCCTTGCTAACAAGAAATGCTAATTTACAGCTTTTCTTGTTTTGAAAAAGTTTCATTTATTAAATTTCGGTCATTTTTAATCAACGTGATCCACCTTTAAATAGGCATTGTAAGCAGTAAATACGAAAAAAAGATCATCATAACTGAGGATTAAGCAGATTGTATAGATGAATATTGATCTTAATTTTGTTATTTTGAAACATATTAACGAACAGGCCTTTTTTTATTCAACAAACAAAACATGCCAGTTACCAAAAAAGACAAAAACAACACTAACATTTTATCAATTGATATTGGTGGTACCAGCATTAAAGCTTGTATTTTAAGTTCAAAGGGTGACCTGATTTCGGAATTCAAAAAATTACCTACACCAAAAAATGCTACTCCTGCTACAGTACTAAAATGTATCAAAGAACTTGTAGCTACATTAAATGATAATTTTGAGAAAATTTCTATTGGTTTTCCAGGCTATGTTAAATGTGGCAGAGTACAAACTGCAGTAAATCTTGCTAAAAATAAATGGATAGATATAGATCTTGCACAGCATGTAAGTGATCTTTTCGGCAAACCTGTAAGGCTTATTAACGATGCCGATCAGCAGGCTCTTGGTATTGTTTCAGGCAAAGGCTTTGAAATTGTATTTACTGTAGGCACCGGCTTCGGAACAGCATTAGTATTTGATGGTGATCTATTACCACATTTGGAATTAGCACACATGCCAATTACAAAAACAAAAGACTATGACGATTATATAGGCGATAAAGCTTTTGAAAAAATTGGTATAGAAAAATGGAACGAGCGTTTACAACATATTATAGAAATATATAAAACAGTATTTAATTACGATACGTTATACATTGGTGGTGGTAATTCCAAGCATATTACATTTGCACTCGATCATAACATTCATCTGTCAACAAATAAAGACGGAATAAAAGGGGGTGCAAAGCTATGGGATCTGGAAGAAAAATATCATGTTTTCACCAATCATCCAGCAAAAAAATAAACAATGAATAACAAGTATATTTTAGGAATGATCGGCCTTGGTACCATGGGTCGTAACTTATTACTTAATATGGCCGACAATGGCTTTGCAGTAACAGGTTATGACAAAGATGCCAATATGCTACGAAAACTTGAAGAAGATGGAAAAGCTCATAATTTAAAAGCCTTCTCTTCTTTGGGAGATTTTATACAAAGTTTAGAATTACCTAGAAGGGTTATGCTATTGGTACCTGCAGGTCAGATCGTTGACAGCGTGATTCAGGAACTTGTTCCATTACTGGATAAAGGCGATGTAATCATTGACAGTGGCAATTCACACTTTATCGATACCAGCAGAAGAGCTGAAGAGCTTTCTAAACAAGATATCCATTTCTTTGGAATGGGTATTTCTGGAGGTGAAGAGGGTGCCCGTTTTGGACCTAGCATGATGCCTGGTGGTGATAAAACAGCATACAATACTGTTAAACCTATCCTCGAAGCTGTATCGGCCAAAGTAAATGGCGATCCTTGTGTTGCCTATATAGGTCCTGGTGCTTCTGGCCATTTTGTGAAAATGGTACATAATGGTATTGAATATGCTATTATGCAAATCCTTGCCGAAGCTTATTACATGCTTAAAAATGGGATGGGTTACAACAATGAGCAAATTTACAACACCTTTAAAAAATGGAATGAAGGCAGATTGCATTGCTTCCTTTTAGAAGTAACTAGAGATATCTTCACTGTAAAAGATGCTAAATCTGGTGGCTATCTGATTGATGTGATTAAAGATGAAGCTAAATCAAAAGGCACTGGAAAATGGACTTCACAAGTTTCTATGGATTTGCAGTTGCCTATTCCTATTATTAATGAAGCCGTAAGTAGCAGAGATCTTTCTAAGTTTAAGCAATTACGTGTTTTCCTAGCTAATGCATTGCCACATGAGGTAGAGAAAGTAGATAATCCATCAGATTTTGAGATACAGCTGGAACAAGCTTTTTATTTCGCCATGATTACCTGCTACGCCCAAGGTTTACACTTGCTTAATCAGGCGTCTTCAGAATATAAATACGAACTGAATTTACAGGAAATCTCGCAAATATGGCGTGGTGGATGTATCATCAGAGCCGCATTGCTGGAAGATATCTATAAGGCTTATCACAAACAACCTGATCTAGCCCATTTATATGCCGATGCAGAAATCCAAAATAAACTAAAAGAAATTGTCCCAGGTACAAGAAAAGTAATCGGTAATGCCATACAAAACGGTTTTGCCTTACCTGCCTTTGCTTCGGCTTTAACTTATTATGACTCTTTAAGAACAGCCAATTCACCACTTAATTTAACACAGGCACAAAGAGATTTCTTCGGTGCTCATACTTTTGAACGTACAGATGAGCCGGGAATTTTCCATGCTGACTGGAATTCAAATAATTTGTAAAAACCCCTAATAATGAAGACAAGTATCAACCTTAGCCCAACCATAATCGTAATTTTTGGAGGTACCGGTGATTTAAACCTACGCAAACTTGCACCAGCGCTCTATAACCTATACGCTGAAAACTACATGCCAGATAAGTTTGCTATCATAGGTACAGCCAGAAGACCACTTACAAACGAAAAATTCAGGACAGCCCTGATGGATGGAGTAAACAGTTTCTCACGTACAGGAAAAGTAGACAAGAATAAATGGGAAAATTTCTCTCAAAACATTCATTATAAACCAACTGACGTTCAGGATTCGGCTTCTTTTGATGAACTTAAAGTAATGGTTGATCAGTTTAAAGCGGAATTTGGTGCAGATACACAGATCGTGTTTTATCTAGCTGTTTCTCCAGATCTTTTTCCTTCAATTGCCAAACGCTTAGCTAAGTTTAAAATGGCAGAAAACGAAGATAATTGCCGGATTGTAGTTGAAAAACCTTTTGGTAAAGACCTAGAAACTGCACGTGAGTTAAATGCATTGTTAAAAGAACGTTTCACAGAAAAGCAAATCTACCGTATTGACCATTATCTGGGCAAAGAAACTGTTCAAAATATCATGGCCTTCCGTTTTGCCAACTCTTTCTTAGAACCGCTTTGGAACAGAAACTACATAGATCACATACAAATCTCAGTAACAGAACAATTAGGTGTAGGTGATCGTGGTGGCTATTATGACGGCTCAGGTGCTTTACGCGATATGATTCAAAACCACTTGCTGCAATTGCTATGTATCATTGGTATGGAAACTCCAATTAACTTTGATGCAGATGAAATCAGGGATAAGAAAGTAGATGTACTAAAGGCTATGCGCCCATTCTCTGCAGAAGATATTCGTTTCAATACTGTGCGTGGACAATACACCAAAGGCTGGATTAAAGGAGATGAGGTTCCAGGATACCGTTCTGAAAAAGATACAGATGATGATTCTAATACCGAAACATTTGCTGCAATTAAGTTCTTTGTTGACAACTGGCGCTGGAAAGGTATTCCTTTCTATATCCGTACAGGAAAACGCCTTGCTCAAACCTCTTCACTGATCACTATTCAGTTTAAAGATGTGCCACACCAGGTATTTCCTGAAGCAGTTGCCGAGCACTGGCAGCAAAACAGGCTAATTATCAGTATACAGCCAGAAATGAGTATCCGTTTACAAGTACAAGGTAAGCGCCCGGGATTAGATATGATCCTGAATCCTGTAGATATGGTTTTTGACTACAAAGGTACTTATACAACAGAATCACCTGAAGCTTATGAGACACTTTTACTTGACGTTATGACTGGTGATCAAACACAGTTTATGCGTGCAGATCAGGTAGAAATAGCATGGGAGTTGTTGATGCCTGTTGTCAATGCATGGGAGACTAAAAAATCATTAAGTTTTCCTAATTACACTGCTGGTTCATGGGGACCAGAAGATGCTGAAGCATTAATTGCAAGAGATGGATTCCATTGGTTTACCCTACCTTTAAAACAAGAATAAATGAATTTATTGATATATAAAACTCAAAGCGAGTTACTGGAAGATATTGCGGCTTATATCATCAACATAGCAAACAAATCTATTGATGAACAAGGAAGCTTTAATTTTGTACTGACTGGCGGAAATTCACCCAAAGCATTATACGAAATGCTGGCCACCACTTATAAAGATCAAATAGACTGGGAAAAAGTATATTTCTTTTTTGGTGATGAGCGTAACGTAATGCCAAACCATGACAGCTATAATGGCTTAATGGCAAAACAAGCGATACTTGATCCTTTAAATATCGCAGCAGATCATATATTTTATGTTGATACGACCCTTGCTCCGGAAAAAGCTGCTATAGAATACAATAAAGCTATAGTAAAGCACTTTGATGGTGCAGACCTGGTATTCGACCTTATTTTATTGGGCATGGGAGATGATGCACATACAGCTTCATTGTTCCCAGGAACAGATATCCTGAACAATAACAATGTCGAAATAGACTCTGTATGGGTTGAAAAACTATCCACTTACAGAATCAGTTTCACCGCACCACTAATCAATAAGGCTAAGAATATAGCTTTCCTGGTATTTGGAGACGGCAAAGCCGAGGCTGTAAAACATGTAATTGAAGCAGATAAAAAAAATTCAAAGTTATACCCTGCTCAGTTGATAAAACCAATTGATGGTAAGGTTACATGGTTTTTAGATGATGCCGCAGCTAAATTATTGGATAGCTAATAAAAAAGTTTCCTATTAAAAAGGAAGGCAGGTAATATCCGGCCTTCCTTTTTTAAATATCAAGTAATCTTCTATGGTAATTAATTTGTCCGACATGGTAAGCCAGATGTGTGCTTAAATGGATCAACATAAAAGCAATAGAACTCCCTCCTTCTACCACTTTTACCAGCGGATAATCTTTTTCCATATCCTGATCTGTTAACAAATCCAATGTATCATTTACCACTTTAATAGTTGCCTCAACCATATTGATCAAGTCTGTTCTAGGCACATTTTTTAAAGAAAACTCTAAAGGTCGATTTCTTATATACCCCGTCTTTCCCAATTCTCCACCTATAAAAGTATTCAGGTTACCAACCAAATGTAAACAGAGGTTTCCAGCTGAGTTTAATATTGCTTTGTCAATAAGCCAGATCACTTGCTCGTTTTGATATTGTTCTATCTCAGATTTTAATTTATTCAGGTCTCTTGTAAAAAGTGACTTTAAGGATTCTTTTAGCATGATAAAAAACTTGAAAGGTAAAAGAGCTAGAACAAAGTTATAAACAAGTTTTACAAAAACTTCCTCAATTTAAAAAAGACTAAACAGATACCCTACCCACATACATACTCTCAAATATACTATTACGATCATCTGAAATAAATCTACGTGCCCCTGCTCACCAAATAATCAGCTTCATTATTTGCTGGTTTAAAAGCAAGAAACAAGGTTTAGTTTATAGCCTCAATTCCGATCAACGTCTTATGTAAATTTTAAAACATTCTAGCCATATGTATATATTATCTAATCATGAGATTATTATGCTTAACAGTTAAGATAAGCATAGCACTTCCGTTTACATCCTTCAAATATTAATTTGTTTTTCTATACCAATTAACATGCTCTGATTATACGTTTTTATTGGTCTGAGCAAAAGAATAGCAAAACAATAGCAAAAGGATACCAAAAGAATAGCAAAAGAAATCTGCATCAATGGAAAATTCTCATCCCCTATTAATCAACTATTAGACTTCATCTAAACGAATAGGACATTCTTACATATTTATTGAGTGAACAAAATGAACAGACTATTTTAAAATCATTAATCATATGAATATAAACAAATTACAAAATTTTAAATAAATAATCAGTGTTGTTCAATACCAAAAAAAAACCAACCAAACGCTAAAAGTGAACATAATGAACGATGAATAAGACTCTATTGTAAGTTAGGTTTGTAGTAGGGACTACACTAAATTATCATGCACTCATTTCGCATTATACAAAGATTCACTTTAACGTTGCTAACGCTCTTGGTAGTAATTTGTGGGTTTAATGAGGTTAGGGGGCAGACCAAGAATTATTTAGAGGGTTTCAAAACTGGAAACATATTTCAGATACCTGGATTATTAGGTCTTGGAACAGGAACGTCAGGACTATCTGTACCAATGAACTCTTATGGGGTTGGCTGTCTCTTAGGTTCATCAGTATCTAATCCATTTAGATACTACTATTTAGATAATACAAATTTAATTAGAACGACAACTGATAAGACGACAATAACTGCATCACGCAACTTAGGAGTTCTTGGTGCACTATTGAACACTGGTGGGGATACATATCTTCAAATTAGAAACACCGGAAATACGACTATTCTAAAAGGTACCCCGACTTACATTAAATTAAAGGAAAGACCTGAAATATCAGGACTTAATTTAGTTGTTGGAGGACTATTGGGTTTAACTGAACTACAAAGCATTAAGGGAACTGGTTACATTGGAGCAACAAATTATAAATTTCATACAGGAGGATGGACAGAAGGATTAAATTTATGTGCTAAACCTTATAATGGAAGTGAAAATAATGGTACAATAGCTGGTACACTTGAAGGTACAACAACAAAAATCATAATAAATGATTTAGGTGAGTGGTATGCTAAAGTTACCCCAGATGAAGATTATAATTCAGTAAGATTAACTGTTGCTTTTTCTCCAGATCTATCGTTAGCAAACTTGGCTGCAGAAATAAAGGTTAATGTTTACAATGCTTACACACAAGTGCTTGGAACAGAATGTAATCCTAGACCTCTTTTTACTGATGGGGGGGCTGCTACAGGAATTAGTCTGAACACGCAAACTCTTGGACTAAAATTAAGTGACTTAATAAAAAATCCAGAGAGAGCAATAAACAACAACACATCTGACTATTCTTCTTTTTCAACTGGAGTTGCTGGTGTTGGCGTTGCCTCAACAATAACCCAGAATTTCTTTTTTGAACGTAACAATACCATAAATGATGGTGTTAAATTTCGGCTTGCATTACCAAGTTCCTTAATTAATCTTAGTTTGTTTGGAAATGGCATTACTTTCTTAACTTATAATGGAGATCAATTAGTAAATACTCAAACACTTAATGATAGTGTTTTAGATTTGAATCTTTTGAACTTAATAGATATAGGTGGAGGTTATAGTCAATTTGATGTTACCATTAATCCTAATCAACAATTCACTCACATAGCCGTCCAATTCAATTCTGGGTTATTAGGCCTCAACTTATTAGGAGATGCGTTTAGGATATATGATGCAATATTATCACCTGCTAAACCAACCTTTACTTCCCCGACATCTTCACAAAATGTGTCTATTTGTAGTAATACACAAGCGGAGTTATCTGCAACTACAAGCTCGGAAAACGAGCTTTTGTGGTATACTACTCCAACCGGTGGAACCCCTGTTGTAAAAGCATATAATGAGAAATATACAACACTGGCCCTAAGTTCAGATGCAATCTATTATGTTGCATCAAAAAAGATAGGATGTACACTTGAATCAGAGAGAGTTCCCGTTTCAGTGGAGGTAAATCACCTACCATCCATCACATTAGGAAGCATGCCATCAATCTGCCAAGAACAAGTGCAAACATCGATTCCTTATAGTGCAACTTCAGGAGGTATACTTGAATATAGCATCACCTGGGATGATCTTCCAAACATTGGATATCAACCTTTGCCTGTCAGCCCTATTCCTCTTACAATGCCCACTATTATTACAACTGGAATTCATAACGGATCATTAACTATCAAAAATGAAAATGGATGCATGAATTCTTACCCAATCAATATCACTGTAAATCAAAAACCTGCTGCTCCACATCTAATCATCTTAAACAATTCACAATATTAAGTACAACGTTTAAATCTCAAATTCAAAAAAAATGAAAAAATCACTACTAAAAATCGCCATGATAACTGTATTGTTATTCAGCATTAATCTGATCGCACAAGCTGCTCCGACACCTGCAACACCAGGCGTTAAACTTATTTGTTCAGGTGGAACATTTAAATTAGATGCAGTAGCATCAGGAACGACCTGGGAAGTTCGGTATAGTGCAACTCAAACACTTACACCTACAACTGGAGTTGTCCTAGCCGCTGACGGATTAACGATAGATGTTCCTCTTGAAACCGGCTACTATTATATTTACAGCAAATCTACTGCAACAGGTTGTATTTCTGAAGCACAAGAAATACCATTTTATGTTTTTAAACCATTATCGGCAAGTATAGCAGGTGTTAGTGCTTATTGTATTGAAAATGCAAATACTTCAACAGCAGAGCTTACTGCAACAGTAACCAATACTGATGATTATGTAACTCTGGCATATCAATGGTATACAGTTGATGGAACTAATGCAGAAACTCCAATTGCTTTAGCAACAGGATTAACCTATACCCCAACTGAAAACACTGCAGGGACCAACACCACTTATAAATTTAAAGTTGGATACTTAGTGGGGGCAAATAAGTTTTGTCCAGGGGAGGTGACTAAGACTGTAACTGTAACAACACCTCCAACTAAACCAACAATTACTATCTCTAACACTCCAGCTACCTGGTAAAAAGGTAACTATATCAAATAAGATACTCTATTTTCATGCTTAACAGAAAAACAAGTTTTGTGTCAAGCCTGCTGTTGCTTTTAGCAATGGCAGGCTTTGCGCAATCTGGTCCGCAACCAGTGATCATCCCTCCGGGTGGTTCAGTGAAATTGCGGGCAAATTCTGTTAACGCATCTACTTACCAATGGATAAAAGATGGAGTATTTATTACTGGCTCAACTTCAATTGAATATACAGCAATGCTTGCAGGAAAATACAGTGTTATTTCTTTCAACGCGCAAGGTTGTGCTTCTGATATCTCTGATGAAGTTATTCTCAGTATAGGTCCTCCTAACCCACTATTGGTTGCTGATGTTAAAATTGATAAAACATCTGAAAAACGTGCTTTAACTGTTAATGATCCTTTCGAATATCTGATTTCCGTGAGTAACAAAGGCATGGACGATGCTACCCAGATAAAAGTATTAGATGTTTTACCACCTGAGTTAAAACTGGAAACCTGGACTTTCCCTAGTCTTGGTTCTGTGAGTTACAACAGTGGTACAAGAACCATTTTATGGGAAATCACTAAACTAAACAATGGACAGTCTGCCGATTTAAAGATTAAGGTTACTGCCTTAAAAGCTGGAATCATAAGAAATACAGCTACTATATCTGCCAATGAAACTGACCCCGACCTGAAAAACAACAGTGCAACAGATAGTAAATCAATAGCAGGAATAATCATCCCTAATGTTTTTACACCTAATAACGACGGATTAAACGACACATTCGAAATACCAGGCTTACAAATGTATGAAACCAATGAATTAACGATCGTTAATCGCTGGGGAGGTACAGTATATGACAAAAAGGGTTATAAAAATGATTGGGACGGATCAAACCTTAATGAAGGTACATACTACTACTTGTTAAAAATTAAAACCGCTGATAACAAGTGGGAAGTTTATAAAGGTTATGTAACTATTCTCCGAAGTAAATAGATATGAAGAAAATTTTAAGTTTACTATTTATCTTAGGTCTGATATTCAGCGTTAAAGCACAACAGGACAGCCAGTTTACACAATACTTGTTTAATGGTATGCATATAAATCCAGCCTATGCTGGTTATAAAGAAGATATCTATGTACAGTCCTTTTACCGCTCACAATGGGCAGGTGTAAAAGCTGCGCCAAAAAGCTTTTCTCTCGCCGCTGATGGTGCATTTAATGATGGAAATGTTGGACTGGGATTAATGGTGTCAAACGACCAACTAGGTGCCCAGACTTACCTCACCGCTTACGCTAATTATGCTTACCGAATCAGAATAGATGAGGGTTCGCAACTTGCATTTGGAATAGGCGCAGGTATGATGCAATTAGGATTGGATGGTAATAAATTAGAAGGCTATAGACCTGGTGATGCCTTAATTCCCCTAGGTTCACAATCAAACATTGTCCCTGACGCACGTTTTGGTGTTTATTACGCCAATAAAAAATATTTCGCGGGTTTCTCTGCAACTAATATGCTGGCTAAATATATGGCCAAAAAGAATACGGAAGATCTGATGGTTCCTGTACCTCAACCACATTTTTATTTCACAGCAGGAGCTTTACTTCATTTAAATGAAGATGTAAAGCTAAAACCCGTTATGTTATTTAAAGATGATACTAAAGGTCCCTCTTCATTGGATATCAATACTTTCCTGCTCTTAAAAGAAACAATCTGGATTGGCGGTTTTTACCGCAGCTCTTTTGATCTTTATAAAAAAGACTACCAGAAATCAACGCTTTCTAAACAGAATGCTATAGGTGCAATTCTAGAGGTTTTCGCTACTGAAAATGTACGAATTGGTTATTCATATGATTACTCCCTTAATAAATTACGCGATTACAATTATGGCAGTCATGAGATCTCTGTAGGATTTTATATTAACAGAAATAATAGTAGCAGAGACAGACAGCTTAGATGTTATAAGTTCTAAAGATCATTCCTTTTTCGTTAACTTAGGTAAAAGTCAATGGCAATTCCATAACTTCTAATTATAGAACATGAAAGCCAAAGTAAATCAAAGTAACGAGGTTGTAATTATAGGTGGCGGACTAGCTGGTTTAACCTGCGCCCTTCACTTACTCAAAGAAGGCCAAGATGTTACCCTGATTGAAAAGAATGATTACCCTCATCATAAAGTTTGTGGCGAATACATTTCTAACGAAGTTCTCCCCTATTTGCAATGGCTAGATGTTGATCCTAACGAACTTAAACCCTCTCTTATTAACCACCTTTCCATATCTTCAATAAGCGGACAAATTATTGGCTGCTCATTGCCTCTGGGAGGTTTTGGATTAAGTCGGTTTACCCTTGATAATTTTCTTTATGAAAAAGCAATACTGCGTGGTTGCAGAGTGATCAAAGACCGAGCAACAGATATTGTATTTAAAAATAATGAGTTTGAAATAACCACCTCTACTAATTTATTAAAGGCAAAACTTGTAATTGGTGCTTTCGGTAAACGATCTGCATTAGACCAAAAACTGGACCGTAGCTTTATACAGAAGAAATCGCCATGGCTGGCGGTAAAAGCGCATTACAGCGGTATTATTCCAACGGATCTCGTGCAGCTGCATAATTTTAGTGGTGGCTATTGTGGGGTATCAATGGTAGAGAACAAACTCATTAACATTTGCTATCTGGCAGACTATAATAGCTTTAAATCGTTTAAAAACCTGGATGACTTCCAGAAAAAAGTATTGTACTCAAATCCTCAGCTTCAAAAGATTTTTGAAGAAAGCACGATACTTTTTGATCAGCCTCTAACAATTAGTCAAGTGTCTTTCGCAAAAAAAGAATTGGTAAGTAATCATGTGCTCATGATTGGCGATACTGCAGGTTTGATTCATCCGCTTTGCGGAAATGGAATGGCTATGGCTATTCATAGTGCAAAAATTGTGGCAGAACAGTGTATAAAATACTTGCGTGGTTCCATAAATTCCAGAACTATGCTAGAAAAAAAATATTCCAGCAGTTGGAATACGAACTTTAGAAATCGTTTGTTAATGGGTAGGTTTTTATCCGGAATGATGAGAAAAGATCAGTTGTTTAACCCTATGCAACGTTTATTACATGCCTTTCCTGCTACACTACCAATGATTGTTAAAATGACTCACGGAAAACCTATTGTATGAAAATAGATACCAGAACAAGGTCTGAAGCTCCGGAAATAATGGATGATTTTAACTTGAAGGGAGAAATATTAAGGGATGCCCTGGATAAAATTGCAAGTATAAACAGGTTACTAGGTGGTAATAAAGTTACTTTACAGGGTTTGGAACTTTTGCTGAAAGATGATAGCAACTCCATTATTAGCAATACTGCGAAAAAAGAAATAACCATTTTAGATGTGGGTTGTGGGAATGGTGATATGCTGAGATACTTGGCCGATTATGCCGAAAAGAAGGATTTGAATTTTAAGTTGATTGGCATAGATGCCAATGCTTTTACCATAAAACATGCTAAGCAATTGTCAGTTAATTATGATAATATCAGCTACCTATGTGCAGATATTTTTGAGGAATGTAAACAAGCAAAGGTTTATGATGTTATTCTTTGTACACTGACGTTACATCATTTTAAAAATGAAGAAATTTTAACGCTGATGAATACCTTTTATGAGCAGTCGACCTTAGGAATTGTAGTGAACGATTTGCATAGAAGCAAAACCGCTTATTACCTGTTTACGATATTTTGTTTTGCATTCAGATTGAACAAGATGTCTAAAGATGATGGACTGATTTCTATTTTAAGAGGCTTTAAAAAAGATGATTTACAATCCTATTCCCGGCAGTTGAACTTAAAATCCTATATCCTGAAATGGAAATGGGCATTCCGATACCAATGGGTAATTCCAAATATAAAAGGCCGATATGAGCGTTAAAATAACCACAGTAGCTAAAAAGCTGCCACAATACTCCAGAAATACCGCTGAGATCATTCCTTTTCTGGACACCTGGCTAGTCGGACAGGAACTTCGTTTCATTAAAAAAGTTAAAAAAATATTTGAACAGGCCGCAGTAGATAAAAGGTATTCTATCATGTCACCAGAAGAGGTTTTTACTCAAACTTCCTTCGAAGAAAAGAACAACATTTACATTAGAGAAAGTATTAAATTGGGGACTGATTGTCTTCAACTTGCATTGAAAAAAGCGAACTGGAAACCTCAGGATATAGATTATATCATAACGGTTAGTTGTACTGGTATTATGATCCCTTCTATTGATGCGTATATTATCAACACGTTAAATTTGCGCCAGGATATTGTTCGTTTACCTGTCACAGAAATGGGTTGTGCCGCAGGTATATCGGGTATGATCTATGCGAAAAACTTTTTAAAAGCTAATCCTGGAAAACGGGCAGCAGTAATTGCAGTCGAGTCTCCTACCGCAACATTCCAGCTTAATGATTTTTCTATGGCCAATATCGTTAGTGCGGCTATTTTTGGCGATGGTGCTGCATGTGTTTTGTTATCATCACATCAGGATGATAATGGACCGGAAATAATCGCAGAAGAAATGTATCACTTTTACGATGCTATACCAATGATGGGTTTTAATCTAACAAACAATGGTCTACAAATGGTTTTAGATAAAGATGTACCTGAAAATATTGAGCAACACTTCCCCCAAATCATTAACCCCTTTCTTGAAAAAAATGGACTTGAAATTAAGAACATTGACCACTTGATCTTCCACCCTGGAGGAAGAAAAATTATCGATACTGTTGAAAGTTTATTTAGCGAATTGGGCAAAAATATAAATGAAACCAAAAATGTATTAAAAGAGTATGGAAATATGTCGAGCGCCACAGTTCTCTATGTATTGGAACAGTATATGAAAAGACCATTGGGGACAGGGGAACTTGGGTTAATGCTCAGCTTTGGACCTGGCTTTTCTGCACAACGGATATTGTTAAAATGGTAGAATAGGGGTAAATTAGGCGAAAATATTAAATGAAATCATAACATGACTAAAGCAGATATCTTATCACATTTACCTTATACCTCACCATTTTTATTTGTAGATGAACTACATGAAATTGACGAAAATGGCGTTACTGGCTCCTATACTTTTGATGCAGGTCTTGATTTTTACAAAGGCCACTTTAAAGACAACCCAGTTACTCCTGGTGTAATTTTAACAGAAACAATGGCGCAAATCGGATTAGTTTGTCTGGGCATTTATCTTTCTGGGAGTGCTGAAGGTGGAATGCCAGGACATGTGATGCTTACTTCAACAGCTATCGATTTCATGAAACCTGTTTTTCCTGGAGAGAAAGTCACTGTAACTGCACAAAAAGTTTACTTCCGTTTCAAAAAATTAAACTGTATTGTTCAAATGACCAATGCTTCGGGAGAAGTGGTTTGTAAAGGCACCATTGCCGGAATGGTAACCAACAAAATGAATGCATAAACGCGTAGTCATAACCGGTTTAGGGGTAGTTGCCCCAAATGGAGTTGGACTAACTGCATTTACTGAAGCTATTAAAAATGGAACTTCAGGTATTAAGCACGACCCTGAACTGGAAAGATTACAATTTGCTTGTCAGATTGCTGGTAAACCTGAACTTTCAGACGAACTTATTTCCAGATACATGAACGATCTGGAACGTAGAAATTTCAACAGCACCGGAATACTGTATGGCATTATAGCCGGAATGGATGCCTGGCATGATGCTGGCTTATCCATAGCTTCAACTGATGAACCGGATTGGGATAGCGGAACAATATTCGGTACCGGAACATCAGGCGTTGACAAATTCAGAGAAGCCATCTATAAAGTTGATGAATTGCAGTTGCGTAAACTAGGTAGCAGCGTCGTTGTACAAACTATGGCTAGTGGAATTAGCGCCTACCTATCTGGCAAACTCGGACTAGGCAATCAAGTCAGCAGCAACTCTTCTGCCTGTACAACTGGTACAGAAAGTATTTTAATGGCTTATGATCGTATAAAAAGCGGACAGTCCACTAGAATGCTTGCTGGCAGTACAAGCGACAGTGGGCCTTATATATGGGCCGGATTTGATGCCATGAAAGTTTGTACTTATAAACACAACCAGAATCCTGAAAAAGGTTCCAGGCCTATGAGTGCCAGTGCTAGTGGATTTGTACCTGGAAGTGGTGCAGGAGCATTGGTGATAGAATCGCTGGAAAGTGCATTAAACCGTGGTGCAAATATTTATGCTGAAATTTTGGGCGGCCACATTAACTCAGGTGGTCAACGTGGTACCGGAAGTATGACAGCCCCAAATAGCATTGCTGTACAACGATGCATCCGTATTGCTATACAAGATTCGGGTATCACTGCCAATCAAATAGACGCCATCAACGGACACCTCACTGCGACGACAAAAGATGTCTTGGAAGTACAAAACTGGGCTATAGCTCTAAACAGTACCCCAGAAAACTTCCCTTACATCAACAGTTTAAAATCTATGACCGGACATTGTTTAAGTGCAGCTGGAAGTATAGAATCTGTAGCCTCCGCATTACAGCTAAAATATGGCTTTGTATTTCCTTCTATAAACTGTGAAGACCTACATCCTCAAATAGCAGAAATAGTTAACAAAAACAATATTAAAAATCAAATTGTTAATCAAAACATTAATATATTAGCCAAAGCAAGTTTTGGATTTGGTGATGTGAATGCCTGTTTAATCTTAAAAAAGTACTAAATGGAAAGAGAACAATTGGTAGCAAAGCTCAAAGAGATTGTTACCCCCTACACCCATGACAAAGAGGCTTTAACAAACATTAGTCCAGCAACAGACTTCATTAAAGACCTGAAAATCAACTCCTCTAACATGGTAGATATCATTCTGGATGTAGAGGAAGAGTTCGATATAGAAATAGACAATCTGGAAATGGAACGCATGCTGAATGTTGACGAAACTATAAGTATTATCCAGGCTAAATTAAATGAAAATTGATAGGTAATGACATCGTTGATCTGGCCGCTGCTGCAGTGGAAAGCAATTGGAAACGAAAAGGTTACCTTGAAAAAATATTTACAGAAGCAGAAAGGTTTCTGATTCATGTCTCTAAAGACGCAAATGTAATGGTATGGTTATTTTGGACCATGAAAGAAGCTGTCTACAAAGCAGCAGAGTACAATACACAAACAAAAACTTTTGCTCCATGTACATTGAGCTGCAACAATCTAATTTTGCATGAAAATTCAGCCTGCGGAACAGTAGATTATAAGGGCAAAAAATATTATTGTCATAGCGGTCTGACGCCAGACTATATACATACTATTGCAGCAGACTGCGAAAAAACATTAGTACTTATCTCTCTAAAAATTGAGACTTATAACATAACAGACCAGTCATACAAAGCCCTTAAACCTGATTCAGTAAGTCACCATGGCCGATATCTGGCCCTTATAAATCTGTCAGGTTCTCTTCAATCAACAAGCTGATTATACCATCAACCAAGCCAACTTTAGGAACATAAACCTGCTTAATACCTGTCCATTTCAATAAAGTGATATAAATCTCACATGCAGGTATAATAACATCTGCACGGTCCGGGTTTAAACCAAAAACACTTATCCGTTCTTTTAGAGAATGTGAATTGAGCTGATTGTAAAGTCCTTTTAATTTAAGAAAAGTCAGAGGCATTCCCTCTTTCTCGTCAGACATACGGAAAAGCTTATTGATATTTCCACCAGTTCCAATTCCTGCAATATTCTTCAAAGACTTGGTATTTTCCTTTACCCAATCTCTCATTTCATCCCATGTCTCGTCCTTATCCTTGTTATCTAGAATACGGATGGTACCAATATCAAAAGATTTCGAGGCAACTGGAACCCTATTTACGAAAACAGAAAGTTCAGTACTCCCCCCACCTACATCTATATATAAATAGCTTTTCTTAATATCCAACTTATGCTCAATGTGATTTGCATAAATAATATTAGCCTCACGTTGTCCGGCAATAATTTCAAGTTTAATATTACAAAGCTCCTTTACCTTTTTTATAATCTCAGCTCCATTATCAGCTTCCCGCATTGCTGAAGTTGCACAAGCCAGATATTCTGAAACATGATAAACGTCCATCAGATTCCTAAAGGCCGACATCGTTTTCAACAGTTCTTCAACTTTACGATCTGAAATATGTCCATCTAAAAAAGCATCATCACCTAAGCGTAATGGCACTCTTACCAATGTATTTTTTTTAAAATCATAACCACTCTCATTTTTAGAAATATCAGCGATTAATAATCTGACAGCATTGGAACCGATATCTATGGCAGCGTATCTTAACATTGGATTTATTGGTGTTTATTTTTTAAGTAATTATAGGTCTGAACCTGTGCCCTGATTTTTACTTTCAGGTTATTTTTATGATACTTGTTATTGTTTAAACGAGTAATATCTCTCGCTTTTACATTGTCTTGTAATTGAAATTCTATAATATCCCTGATCTCCTGCTTCACCTCTTCATCAAGTACAGGGAAGCCCACTTCTACCCTATGTTCAAAATTTCGGGTCATTAGGTCCGCTGATGAAAGATACATTTCCTCCTTGCCATTATTGCCAAAAATAAATACTCTGGCATGCTCAAGAAATTTATCCACAATGCTGATCACAGTAATATTCTCACTGAAATCTTTTATTCCCGGAACAAGCGAACAAATACCACGAACAATTAGTTTCACTTTCACTCCGGCATTACTGGCTTCATATAGTTTAGATACAATACCTTCATCAGCCAGACTGTTCACCTTTAAAATCATATAAGCTGGTTTACCCTGTCTGGCATTTTTAATCTCCCGGTCAACTGCTAAAAAGAATTTCGTTCTAGATTCCAGTGGTGAGACAATCAGATGTTTAAATCCCTTGGTAACAGTTTTCTTATTAAGTGCTTTAAAAAGCTTAATCAAATCTGTTGTAATCTCCTTCTTTGCGGTAAAAATACTATGATCACAATACAGCTTGGCTGTTTTTTCATTAAAGTTACCTGTCGCAAGGTTTGCATAATAAACAGCTCTACCCTTTTCCATTCTTTTAACCAGACAAATTTTAGAGTGAACTTTATAGTCCGTCAGACCATAATTTACATTTACCCCTTCCTCCTGCAATCGATTTGTCCAGAAAATATTAGCACTCTCATCGAACCTTGCTTTCAATTCGACCAGACAGTTTACTTTTTTTCCATTCTTTACTGCATTAATCAATGCGTTGATTACTCTAGAATTTTCAGCAAGACGGTACAAAGTGATATTGATTTCTGTTACTTTAGGATCAATTGCTGCTTCGCGAAGAAACAAGATGATATAGTCAAATGACTGATAAGGTAAATTGATCACATAATCTCGTTCCTGGAGTTTGTTAAATATACTTTCAGTACGATGCAATCCATGTACCTTTAAGGGCACATTGGGTTTATATTCAAGTTCCTGATTGCCTACATTTGGAAATGCAATAAAATCTCCAAAGCGATGATATTGATTGCCCGGAATCAGATTCTCAGCATCAATTTTCATTTTATGGATGAGTACGCTCAACATATCAAAAGGCATTTCAACATCATACAACAAACGCATTGGCTTACCTTTTTTGCGCTTATCTAAACTTGCTTTCAGCTCTTCTACAAACTTATCGCTGACATTTTTGTCTATGTCCAACTCTGCATCCCTAGTCAGCTGAATTGAAAAAGCTTCAAGAATATCATAGTTAAAAACATAAAAAATATCATCCAGACAGTACTTAATAATATCCTCTGCCAGAATAATAAACTTTAAACCATTAGTTTCTGGTAATACAAGAAACCTTGGCAAATCATTTGGTAACTCAATCAGCGCATATTTTTCATGCTTGGCCGACGACTTTCTGGAAAGACGCACAAAGAAGTACAGATATCGGTCTTTTAGTTCCGGAAATGGTCTCGTGGGATCGATCATAATCGGTACAAGATTTGAAAGAATCCTGTCTCTAAAATGATTTCTTACAAACTCTCCCCTGGAAACGTTGAGCTGTGTTTCATTTAAAATAAAAATACGATTTTGTGCAAGCTCATTAATTAATGTTGCTTTAAATAACTGTTCGAACTTACGTTCTTGTTTTACAACAATATTTTTGATCTCGTTTAATACCTTTTTAGGATTGAAACCAAGCAAAGCCTTAGCTTTATCATTAAGATTAGACAACCGACTCAAAGTAGCTACCCTAACGCGGTAAAATTCCTCTAAATTGGAAGAAAAGATGGACAAGAATTTAATGCGCTCTATTAAAGGAACTGTCTCATCTGCAGCCTCCTGTAATACACGTTCATTAAAATACAACCAACTAATCTCTCTGTTTAGAAATGGAGCTTTTTTTTTCGTCATTATTAAATCAAAAAACCAGATGGCATCATAAACAAGAATCTATGATACAACCTGGTACAAAACTGCGAATTTTATTGTTAAGAAATTGTTAATTATCAGCTAATTAAACATACCTTAATAACCTCTGTCTATTTAACTTCAGCATCACTTTTCACAGCACTATTTTCAGTTGTTCCATTTGCAGACGCAACAGGCGCACTGGCTGCTTTTTGTGTTACTGTAGTAGCAGGCTTAGGCTTAGCAGTTGTTTTGCTTGCAACAGTTTTAGCAACTGTGGTCTTAGCTGTTACTGATTTAGCAGCTGTTGTTTTTGCCCCAATCACTTTACTTGCAGTACTTACTTTTTTAACCGGAGCTTTTGCGACTGGTTTTGCTGCATTTACAACTGATTTTACCACTGGTTCAACAACTTTTTCAACCTTTTTAACTGCGGCTTTCACTGCTGGCTTAGACTTAGTTTTCAACACTTTAGCAGTTTTTGCCACAGGTTTAGCAATAGCATCTGCAGCTTTTTTCTCTGTGGCTATTGCAGAAACTTTAACACTATGTACTACAGGCTTAACCTTTGCAGCTATAACTTTAACTGCTTTTTTAGCTTTTTTAGCATCCTTAGTCAGCTCTTTTTTAACTTCTTTCTTAACTGCTTCAGCTTTCTTCTTAGCTTTTTTAATATCTTTTTTACTTGCTGACTTAGCTGTATCAATTTTACTATCTACGATAGCCTTAACACCTTTAAACTTCTTTGATAATTTTTTCGTTACAAATTTACTTACCAAAGCAATATCTTCACCAATCTTTCCTGCATCCTGCCCTAACTGTTTAACTGTTTCAAGTATTTTATCGGCCAGACTTTTCTCAAATTGCTTCTTAACGGCTTTCTTTGCCACCTTTTTTTGCACTTTTGGATTTTTGGTTTTCATACGCTTTTACTTTAATTGTTTATATTTGTGATATACTTTTGCTTTTACAGCTAAAAATTACTAATTATTTAATACTTAAGCCATAATAATCATGCCCACTTTCGATATTGTAAGCAAAATAGATGCACAGACGCTTGATAATGCGATGAATAATGCTAAAAAAGAAATCCTGAACCGTTACGATTTCAGCTCTTCAAAAAGCACCATTGATCATGATAAAAAAACAAATGTGATTACCATAGTTACAGAGGATGACATGAGGTTGAAAGCTATTGAAGATTCCATTATTTCAAGAATGATGAAACAAAAACTAGATCCCAAGAGTCTGGATTTTGGCAAGGAACAATATGCTTCTGGTAACATGATTAGAAAGGAAATTTCAATTAAAGAAGGTATAGACAAAGAAACTGCTAAAAAAATTGTTGCTAAAATTAAGGACAGCAAATTGAAAGTTCAGGCTTCTATGATGGATGATCAAGTGCGTGTACAAGGCAAAAATATTGATGATCTTCAAAGCGTAATTGCACTTTGCAGAAGTGAAGATTTTGGACAACCATTACAGTTCATTAATATGCGTAACTAAATGGAAATCGAAGATAATGGCTTTATCTTCTCTGATGACAAACAGAAGATAGATGTTTCCGCAGTTCATCATTATTTAAGTACAGAATCGTATTGGGCAAAGGACATTCCTTTAGATATTGTACAGAAATCCATAAACAATTCATTATGCTTCGGAATTTACAAAGATAAACAGCAGGTAGGCTTTGCAAGATGGATTACTGATAAAGCCACTTTTGCCTACCTGGCTGATGTATATGTTAAATCAGAATATCGTGGAAATGGCTTATCTAAAAAATTAATGTCACTAATGCTTTTTCATAAAGACCTGCAAGGCCTTAGGAGATACATGCTGGGCACATTAGACGCACATGGTTTATATGCCCAGTTTGGTTTTAAAGCGATAGAACATCCCGAAAGACTGATGGCAGTTGTTGTACCTGACCCTTACAAAAAAAAGGATTAAACAGTTTTTACGTCGCTGTCACTATAATCCTCAATATCTGTAATATAACCATTGATGATTAGGAAGTCGAAAAGTGGTTTTGCATCAGGTGTTACTGGCATATTTGCTGTGGTAATAACCTGATTTGTTTTCTTATCAAGGAATGGATACGCAAAAATCTTAACATTCTTACTAAACATATCACTTACATAATTAAGTAACTGACTGGAGTAATTATCACCAAAATTAGTAGAATTAAATACAAATTTTAAGTTATTAATATTCGTGGAAATCCCAACACTTTTCGGGCGACAACGATCAAGATACTTTGCAAGCTTATTGTTCCTCGCAAAATTGGATACAATAACAAGGTTGCCTGTATTACACATCTCTTCGGCACGTTTTGCAACAGCTCTTAAATCGATATTCTCAGGCAATTCATGATTAGCATTTAATACGTTCGACATCAGTACTTCAATCAATACACTCAAATTATCTTGTTCTACAGTTTCCGATCGCACAAACTGATCAACAGCCTTATTCAACATACTGAAGTTAGGATTCGATTTCTGCGCATATTTAGTACGCTGAATCATAATATCTTTCTTATACAGCAAGTCTTTAGGTAGACAAGGTTTACCTTTTGAATCAAATATAGCTGCATCAGAGAAGTCTTTAACAATTAGATATAAGTTAAGCAGTATGTTATTTATACCCGAAAATGCAGGTCCATTTACTGAGATGAGATCAATTTCTACTGAACCTACAGTAAGGTTATCTGCTAAAGATTCGATCATCGTCTTAGGATCCTGATGAAAGTAAAAGGCTGCATAAACTAGATTTACACCAATAATTCCCAATACATTATGCTGCAGTGCAGCATCAGTATCTAACAAACGTACATGGAAAAATATTTCATTGGGCTCTCCTCCTGGTTCTACCTGAAACCGGATACCAATCCAGCCATGTGGATCATTTGACTTATTGTAATTTAATGTTGTAACCGTGTCTGCGAAAGCAAAAAAAGTACGGTCTTCATACTTAGTTCCATTTAAACGTTCAGTCAACAAACTGTATTCATGGCCTAACATTTTTAATAACCTTGACTCACTCACATACCTTCCAGAGGTTTCAGCGCCATAAATTACATCACTAAAGGTCATGTCATAGGCTGACATAGTTTTAGCAACAGTGCCGGATGCCGCACCGGCGGTAAAAAAATTACGTGCCACTTCCTGTCCTGCCCCAATCTCCGCAAAAGTTCCGTAAATTTTAGGGTTTAAGTTAATCTTTAAAGCCTTGCGCTTCGTATCAAGAATTTCTCTTTCCATTTTGCAAAATTAAGCAAAACACCGGGTTTAGACGATAAATAACTATCTTGATCTCAAATTTCTTCTGTTGTGCTTATATTATGATCATACTTTAACCATGCTAGACGTTAAAAATCTCGACATACAATTTCTAAATAAAGAAGATCAGTCATGGCTTAAGGCTGTAAATCAGGTTAGTTTCAGCATAGACAAGGGACAAGTGTTAGGAATAGTTGGCGAGTCGGGTTCAGGAAAATCTGTAACGTCTTTTTCCATTATGCGACTACATGATAGAAAAAGCACAAAAATTACTGGTGAAATCAATTTTCAGAAGATTAACCTACTTAATTTAACGACAGATGAGATCAGAAAATATCGTGGAAATAAAATTGCCATAATATTTCAGGAACCTATGACTTCCTTAAATCCCGTTTTCACATGTGGTAATCAGGTAAGGGAAGCTATAATGTTGCACCAAAAAGTTGATAAACACACGGCAAAAAAGAAAACAATTGCTTTGTTTAAAGAAGTGCAATTACCAAGGCCTGAAAACATTTTTGATAGTTATCCCCACCAATTATCGGGCGGACAAAAGCAAAGGGTAATGATTGCAATGGCTTTGAGTTGTAATCCGGAGTTACTCATAGCAGATGAACCTACCACGGCACTCGATGTGACGGTGCAAAAAACGATTCTTGAACTGCTACTGAAACTTAAAAATGAGCGTGGCATGACTATGATCTTTATTACTCATGACCTTTCTGTAATCAGCGAAATTGCGGATGAGGTAGCAGTGATGTATAAAGGTCAAATTGTAGAACAAGGCCAAGCAAAAACAATATTCGAAACCCCTCAGCATCCTTACACTAAAGGGCTACTTGCCTGCCGCCCAAATCCACATCGGTTACTAAAAAAACTACCTGTAGTAGCTGATTTTTTAGAAGGAAAAAATGAAGAAGAAATAAACAACTATACAGTCCATGAAATTGAAGCTCGCAGAACATTACTTTATAGTTCAGACCCCATATTACAAATCAAAAATCTGTGCACCTGGTATCCTATAAAAAAAGGTTTATTTGGTAAGGCTAAAGAGTATGTAAAAGCAGTTGATGATGTTACTTTTAATGTATTTCCAGGTGAAACACTCGGCTTGGTTGGCGAATCTGGATGCGGCAAAACTACGCTAGGCAGAAGCATTATCAGATTGGTAGAACCAAGTTCTGGAAAACTCATTTTTGAGAATAAAGATATAACCAATTTAAAAGCTGCTGAATTAAGAATGCTGAGACGTGATGTACAAATTATTTTTCAAGATCCTTATTCAGCACTTAATCCACGCTTAACAGTAGGCAATGCATTGATGGAGCCATTACAAGTACATAATATGTTTCAAACAAACAATGAACGTAAAGCTCATGTACTAAATTTATTAAGCCGTGTAGACTTAAAACCCGAACATTTTAACAGATATCCACATGAATTTTCCGGAGGACAAAGACAGCGTATCGTAATCGCCAGAGCATTGGCCTTACAACCGAAATTTATCATTTGTGATGAATCAGTTTCTGCTTTAGACGTTTCCGTGCAGGCTCAGGTACTAAATCTGCTTAGAGAACTCCAGCAGGAATTTGGACTAACCTATATATTTATCTCTCATGATCTGGCTGTAGTGAAACACATTTCTGATAGGATGATTGTCATGAACAAAGGTAAAATCGAAGAACAGGGCTTTCCGGAAGAGATTTATAACAACCCGCAAGCTGAATATACAAAAAGACTAATTGCTGCTATCCCGGGAACCTAAATACTACGCCCTTTCCCCAATGTATTCATCTTCTTTCAGCTGTGCAGAAAGACGGATCAATGCTGTATTGATCGCTCTCCTTATCTCTCTTTCTTTAACTTTATTGTAATGTCTTAACAATACCATCGCTTTAAAAACAGCAGCATCCTTGTTTATCTGAATGGTTTTAATTGTCAAACCATTTTCCATCACATTTGCAGAATAACCCGCAATTACTTTATTCAGATAATTCTCTAAAAATTCTGGAGTATATCCGTTTTTCAAAGACATATCAAACTCGATACTTAGTTTTTTAATATTCTGTTTAGACTGATTGATGATTACAGAACTAAAAACAACAGAGTTAGGTATAATTACCATATCACTATCTTCATTTTGCAGAATCATATTGATCAGGGTAATATCCAGAATTTTCCCCTCATGTTCTCCCATTTTGATATGATCCCCCAGTGATAAACGATCAGAAAACATAATGATCAGACCGTTAATCATATTGGTAACATAATCTTTAAACGTCAGCGCTACAGCTGCTGCAACAATTGAAACACTAAAAACCAGTTCCTGTAAAGTCACATCGAGTAGCGATACAAAGGCCATCACTAAGAATATAGTATCAAGAATTGAGGCAATCCGATCTATCCCCAGAATAAAATTATCCTTAATATTACTTTTAAACTTTTGTTTACGGATATACAAATAAATGATAACCATTCGCAAAATAGAAATCAGCAAACTAGGGCCAAAGAACACCATTGCAGCGCCGGCAACCTTCCTTATGCTCGGATATTCAATATAAAAGCTAGGTTTATTAATATATAAATAGGCTAGAAATAAGTAAATAACAGCTTTTATCCCAATAATGAGGAGCTCTTTACCCGGTTTCCTTTCTCTGTATTCAATCATGTCAAATCATTTTAAGTTCGTCAATATCTGAGTAATCAAAGATACAAAATCCAACAATACTCGCTTCAAATTGTTACCTTCGGGTGATTCATACATAGATTATGGCAAAAAAGAAATCTTCTCATCTAGAACTCGTTTTAACACAATTAATTAGCGACGTACTGGAAAAAAGTAATAATGAGGCTTTGAACTATAAGCAGGTATCTGCTAAATTAAACATTACTGATGCAGCGTCAAGAGAAACCATCCTTGAGGTGCTGAAAGATCAAGCTAAAAAGGGTGTTTTCACAGAAACCGAAAAGGGGAAATTCAAGTTAAAAGACTTAAAAACATTCCTGACTGGTAAAGTAGATATGACTGCTGATGGATCAGCATTTGTTGTTCCGGATGATGAATTTGAAAAAGACATTTTTGTATCTGCCAGGAAACTGCATAATGCGCTGCATGGCGACAAGGTAAAGGTATATGTTTATGCAAAAAAGAGAGGCCGAAAGAATGAGGGTGAAGTTGTGGAGATTATTTCCCGAAATAAAACTGATTTCATTGGAGTCATCAAAATATCAGACCGTTATGCTTTTGTAAACATCGATGATCGCAAAATGTTGCATGACATATTTGTACCTTTAAGTGATGTAAATGGTGCTAAAAATGGTCAAAAAGTACAGGTAAACATAACAGAATGGCCAGAGGGTGCTAAAAATCCAATTGGACGAATTATGAATATCCTGGGCGAACAAGGTGAAAACAACACCGAAATGAACGCCATCCTTGCGCAATACGGCTTCCCTCTAAGTTTTCCACCGGAGGTAGAGAATGAAGCCAATGCCATTCCTGAAAAAGTCAGCCCTGCCGAAATGGAAGGTCGCAGGGACTTTAGAAACACGGTAACCTTCACTATAGATCCGGCAGACGCCAAAGACTTTGATGATGCCATATCTTTCAAAACTTTAGAAAATGGCAATTATGAAGTAGGTGTACACATTGCCGATGTATCACATTATGTAAAGCCAAATAGTGATCTCGATAAAGAAGCTTATGCCAGGGCAACTTCTGTTTACCTGGTAGACAGAGTGATCCCTATGCTACCAGAACGACTGAGTAACGGTGTATGTTCATTACGTCCTAATGAAGATAAATTATGCTTTGCTGCAGTATTTGAAATGGATGAGCAGGCAAATATTGTTACAGAATGGTTCGGACGTACAGTTATCCATTCGAATATGCGCTTTAGCTATGAAGATGCACAGCTTATTATTGAAGAGAAAAAAGGAAGCCATGCTGAAGAAATTTTAAAACTTAATGAGTTAGCACATACGCTACGTGAAAGAAAGTTTAAAAATGGTGCAATCAGTTTTGAAAGCACTGAAGTAAAATTTAAACTGGACGAACATGGTAAACCTATTGGCGTTTATGTAAAAGAACGTAAGGATGCACATAAACTTATTGAAGACTTTATGCTGCTGGCCAATCGTAAGGTAGCTGAATTTATAGCTAAAAAAGGTAAAGGCAAACAAAAATATACTTTTGTATATCGATCTCATGATTCTCCAAACCTGGAAAACTTAAACAGTTTCGCCTTGTTTGCTGCCCGATTTGGCTATAAAATAAACATGAAATCAGATAAAGAGATTGCGAAATCGCTGAACTACCTGATGGAAGATGTAGAAGGTAAAAAAGAGCAGAATGTGCTGACACAACTAGCAATTAGATCCATGGCAAAAGCAATTTATACCACTAAAAAGACTAGTCATTATGGTTTAGCATTTGACCATTATACACATTTCACCTCCCCTATCCGTCGATATCCAGATGTAATGGTCCATCGGTTACTTGCTGCTTATTTAAATAACGAGAAGTCTGCCAATGAGGAAGAGTATGAAATAGCAGCATCTCATTCTTCGGCCATGGAAAAACGTGCTGCAGATGCAGAACGTGCTTCTATTAAATACAAACAAGCTGAGTATCTGGAAGAAAATGTAGGCAATACTTTTGCAGGAATCATTTCAGGGGTTACTGAATGGGGTATGTATGTAGAGCTAACCGAAAACAAATGTGAAGGTATGATTCGTTTGCGTGACATAACCGATGACTTTTATGTGCTGGATGAAAAAAACTACTGTATAGTGGGACAGCGTAAACAGAAAAAATACCAGTTAGGTGATGAGGTAATGGTAAAAGTAAAAAAAGTAGACCTGTCAAAACGACAGATAGACTTTTCACTGATTCAACAATAAAAATATAATATTCCGGTTAATCCGTTTGTAAAAAATGTATACTCCTAATCAATTACAAGAAGCTATAGAAAACGCTGTTCAAAACATTAAATATCCTGCACATCCGGAAAGGCTTTACGCGCCTATCCGATATATAATGAGCTTAGGTGGGAAAAGAATCAGGCCTGCACTGACTTTAATGGCAGCTGGACTATTTGAAGATAATCTCGATAAAGCAATGCCTGCTGCTTTGGCTATTGAAACATTTCATAATTTCACATTGATTCACGATGATATTATGGATAACGCCCCTCTGAGAAGAGGAAAGCAGACTGTACATGAAAAATGGGGTGTGAATAATGCCATTTTAAGTGGTGACGTAATGATGGTAGAAGCCAATAAGCATCTTTCAGAGTTAGACAATAAGGTATTGAAGGCTGCATTGCATACTTTTAATGCTACTGCACAGGGTGTATGTGAAGGGCAGCAACTTGACATGGAATTTGAGGAACAGGAAAAGGTGAGCATTGCTGATTATATCAATATGATTCGTCTAAAAACGGCAGTATTATTAGGTGGTGCAATGAAGCTCGGTGCACAAGTTGCAGGTGCGACAGAACAACAAGCGGAACAGTTGTATGATTTCGGTGAAAACCTGGGAATTGCTTATCAACTACAAGACGACCTACTGGATGTTTATGGTGACCCTAATAAATTTGGGAAACAAGTTGGAGGTGATATCATTGCCAATAAAAAAACCTTATTATTACTAAAACTACGAGAATTAGCTAATAGCATAGACCTTGAAAGTCTTGCAATACAAAGCGAAAATAAAAATCTTACAGAAAAAATAAATAATGTAAAAGGCTTATATGACAAATATGACATCAAAAGCCTGGCCATTGCCGAAATGAAAAACTATTCAAACAAAGCATTCCATGCTTTAGAATCATTAGATCTTACTAAAGAACGTAAATCCGAATTATTTAAACTGGCAGAACAAATTCTCAACAGAGAACATTAGGATTAATTAAATCCATTTTACTATTGAGTAATATTTTCCACAACCAATACCCCAATTATGGGACTTTTAATGGATAATACCCAAATTAAACGCTTCAAAAGGCGTTTAATTTGTGGTTCCAAAATTGTCTTGTATGAACTATGCAAGAAATTCTGTCCAAAAAGAACATAGGCGAACGTATTAAAGAACTCAGGGTGAATAACGGGTTATCACAAGCGTTCATCGCGAACATCTTAAACTTATCAAGAAGTAATTATTCACAAATTGAACTTGGTAACCAATACCCTACTTTCAACACGCTCCACGAAATAGCAACATATTATTCAAAGACTTATGAATGGCTTCTTCATGGGACTGCCATTGAACAATCGAATGAAACTCCCGAAAAGATAGGCCTGATTTTAAATGAACTGGAAACCGCATTTAAAAGCTTTAGTTCTTCCTTAAAGAAGCTAGAGCATGAACTAAATCTGGTTAAGTCCAGAAAATATAAAACACGTAACTAGTCCAAAAATGCAAAAACAAATAAGGTCTGATCATGTACATGATCAGACCTTATTTGTTTTATATAAGAAGTTTGACTATTCTGCTGATGCAGTGTCAGTAGCTTCTGTTTCAGCTTTAACAGCCTTTTTAGCAGGTGCTTTTTTAGCAGGTGCTTTTTCAGCTTTAGCAGCAGACGCCGCAACAGCTTTCTTTGCAGGTGCTTTTTTCTCTACCACTTCAGCAACAACTGCTGCAGGTAAAACAGAAACATAAGATTTGTTATCTTGTTTCTTTTTGAAAATTACAGTACCATCAACTAAAGCGAATAAAGTATGATCTTTACCAATACCTACTCCTTTATCAGGATGATGTTTTGTACCACGTTGGCGTACAATGATATTTCCAGAAATTGCATCTTGCCCACCAAAGATCTTAATACCAAGGCGTTTACTATGCGATTCACGTCCGTTCCTGGAACTACCGGCTCCTTTTTTATGTGCCATCTTGTTTTATATTTTATTAACTACCGAAATGAACGGCATTTTTTGTTCAACAATAATTATAAACTGATACCAGAGATCTGGATCTTGGTGAAATACTGACGGTGACCGTTTTTCTTTTTGTAACCTTTTCTACGTTTCTTTTTGAAAACGATTACTTTATCACCTTTTAAATGAGACACGATTTTAGCTGAAACCGATGCACCTTTCAATGTAGGAGCTCCTACAGAGATTTTACCACCATCTTCAACCAACAATACATTGTCAAATTCAATACTAGCGCCTTCATCTCCTTGCAAACGGTGTACAAAAAGGTGCTGGTCTTTTGCAACTTTGAATTGCTGTCCTGCTATATTTACTATTGCGTACATTGTTAATTAGTTATTTATTTGAAATTGTTTATTTTTATTGAGGTGCAAATATAGAACTTTATTTTCTAAATTCACAAACGAATTAGTTTTTTGATGCTGCTTGTTTACCATAACGCTCCTCTGCTTCGTTAATACTCTGCGTCAAAAGAGTTTTCATCTGCATTGCAAGCCCTTTAAGCTTCGGATCGCCATTATAATCTACTAAGAAAACGACTGTTTTAGACTTCTTTTTATAATTGAAAGTCATTACATAACGTGGTACTTTAGATGTTTTAAGATCACTTTCTGAATTAGCCATAAAATCAGGAAAATTCCAGAAACCCAACTCATTTGCTTTTGAATGCAAATATAAAATGTCGTCCTTCCTCAATTTCACATTAGTTTTAATAATAGAATCTTTTGCATTTACGTACTGATAATCACCTGTTGCAGAATTATAAGAATTCTCCAGATTATTTCCCTCTCCCCACTTAAACTCGATAGACTCAAATTCCTTTAGCTTAAACGGTGCATTACGCAACATTGGCGTATAATAAACTACACAATAGATTAAAAAAGGAACGACAATCGTTAGTGCCAGGAATATTTTCTTTGCTCTTGTACTCATAATTTATGCTTCATTAATTTCAACCACTTGATCAGGATTGTATTCTCCTTCCCATTTGGCAATTACTACTGTTGCCAAACAATTTCCTATTACATTTAATGATGTTCTTCCCATATCCATTAATTCATCTATCCCTAAAATTGCAGCAATAATAAAAGTTGGTAATCCAAACTGATCTGCTGTTGCAATTAAGATAATTAACGATGCTCTTGGTATTGCTGCCACCCCCTTGCTCGTAATCATCAGTGTAAATACAATCAGTAACTGTTCGCCAAAAGTCAAATGCATGCCTGCCGCCTGCGCCACAAAAATTGAAGCAAGCGATAAGTATAATGTTGTGCCGTCAAGATTAAAGCTGTACCCTGTTGGAATTACAAAGGAAACAATTTTACGTGGTACTCCGAAATTCTCCATCGCACTCATTGCCTTAGGCAGAGCAGCGTCAGAACTTGTAGTCGCAAACGCAATAGACACCGGCTCTTTAATAGCGTTTATAAATTTTAATATTGGTATTTTCAAATACAGTGCGATAGGTAACAACACAATCAAAATGAATGCGATCAGAGCCATATAAAGTGTAGCAACCAGCATAAAAAGATGCTTCAAGATATCGACTCCCATATGTCCTACCGTATATGCCATCGCCGCCCCCACACCAATCGGCGCAAAATACATAATGATATTGGTGAATTTAAACATCGTTTCTGATAAACTCTCGCAGAAATCAACCATCGGTTTCCGTTTCTTTTCATCCACCATAGCAAGGCCGATACCGAAAATAACAGAAAAGATTACAATCTGTAAAATCTGTGCATCGTATACTGACTTCACAATATTCTCAGGAAAAATATTTCTGAAGAATGCCAATGTTTTATACAGCCAATGTACACTATCTGGCAGTGTACTTAATATGCTTTCATCAATAGGATCTTTAACAGGCTTGGGTAGCTCATTATGTGGCATATTCTGTATATTCACCCCTACGCCTGCATGAGTAATATTAATTGCAGCAAGTCCGATGAATAAAGCGATTGTAGTAGCACAATAAAAATAAAGCATAGATTTCCAGGCCATCCTACCGACTTGCTTTAAATCTGAATGTCCCGCAATCCCATACACAAGAGTAGCAAACAAAATAGGCCCAACAATGGTTTTTACCAATTTAATAAAGCCTTTACTTAAAGGTTGCAAAGCTACTGCTACATGTGGGTAATCTATTCCAACAAAAACTCCTAATACCATACATACCAGTATCCAGGTTGTAAGATTTTTTCTAAACAAGGCAAAAATAACAAGTTGTACAGCAAGTATCCATCGTGTGGCCATCATCACATTATCAGGAATATCAGCGATATTGAAGTCTTTTAATACGCCAAGCAACGAAGCTATAGTAATAAACAAAAAAGTAATCAACCCGACACGGTTTTTTTTCATAAAAGAGGTTTGTTTGATTCGCAACAAAAGTAATTAATTGCATGAAGCCCGCAAACATTTATTATTTTTGGACTAAGCTGGCTTGTAACAAAATAGCTTTATTCCAATCAAACCACCATTAGCCGTTAATTAATGGAAAAAAAAGATCAACTATTTAAGCAGATTTTCGACACAAACTCTAAAAAGATATTCCATTTATGTTATGGTTATACTGGCGACGAGGATGCTGCAAACGATTTATTGCAAGAAACTTTTTTGAAAGTCTGGCAAAATCTGGATAAATTCAGAAATAAGTCTCTTATATCTACCTGGATATACCGAATTGCAGTAAATACCTGCTTAACCTACTTAAGGTCAGAAAAGAGACAAGCGAAAGATGAGCTCACAGATAACATCATTGAAAACCGACCAGAAGAGTTTTCAGAAAAAAATGAACAAATAGCGCTCCTTTATAAGTCAATTTCCAAACTGGAAGAAAACGACCGTTTGATCATTACCATGGTGCTTGATGAGCTACCATACAATGAAATAGCAGAGATATCAGGAATAAGTGAAGGAAACCTAAGGGTAAAAATTCACCGTATTAAATTAAAACTTACCGAATTATACAATCAGCATGCAAGAATTTGATCACATACAATCGCTTTGGCAATCACATTCGGTTGAGGTTAAGATCTCATCTGATGAAATGCTTCAGCAGGCAAAAAAAGAGGTAAATGCAATTCGCAATAAATCCCTTTTCAACATTATAGGAATGATGGTATCATTTGTGGCAATAGCCATACTATGGCTATTTTTTGACTTCAATTCCTGGACCACACATGCAGGATTGACTCTTTTCCTATCTGCCATTGCTGTCTCTACATTTACATTATATAGAAGTCATCGCCTCCTCGCGCAACACGATTTTACAACAGATCCTAATGACTTTCTAAATAACCTAAAAAGCTACCAGATAAGCAGGTATAACCTTTACAGTAAAATGTATTGGGTTTATGCAATACTCCTAAGTTTAGGAATTGCCATGTACTTTTTTGAAATCCTGAGCTATTTTGACTTATGGGCACAATTACTGATTATATTATTTTGCTTTGGATGGATTATTTTCTGCTCAACATTAGTACGTAAATCAGTTATGAAAAAGGAAAAAGAAAGAATTGCACTCTTGATAGAAAAATTTGAACGTATTGAAAATCAGTTCAAGGAACAGTAAAAATATGTTTATAAAAAAAGTCATCCGAACTTAGTCGGATGACTTTATTATTAACTAACCCAAATTAAATTCATCCAAATCTATATACTGGGTTTCCTGTTTCAAATCTAGCTCTAAACTTTCATTTAACGATAAGCGAAAATCACCATTAAGCTGAATTTTACCTGTATTGGCCTGGTGTTACATTAAAAGAATTCCTAAACAATCTGATAAATGAACTAGGACATTCAAAGCCTACAATATCCACAATCTCACTAACGGGGTAATCCGTATTTTTTAGTAGATGTTTTGCCTGATGAAGCCTTACTTTAGTCAAAAATTGATGTGGAGAAAGCTGGTAGGCCTGTTTAAAAGTACGTAACAAATGGTTTACTGACAAACAGGATGTTTGGGCTATTTTATCTAGCTGAATACGTTCCTTATAATTACTGATCATGTAATCTCGAGCTACGGACAAACGCCTCAAAATTTCAGTTTTGGTATTCCCGTTCAAAAAAGGCAAAGCAGCTTTTCTTTTTATCACTTCTATATCATACAACTCGTAATAATCTAGCAAAGCATGATTTAAATATTCTCCTAAAACGAGAGGATCAGCATTTTCAGTTTCCATGTGTTTAATCAACTGCATCACATTAAATTTCATATCACCCAAAAGAGGGCAAATAAATTCAAGCAATGGTGTTTCCCTATGATCAAAACTCACTGAATATTCCGAAGATAAATATTCTTTAAAAAGATTAGAGCATTCAAATTCCTGTATAAAATCAGGCTCAAAAAGTACCGTAAGCATATTCGCCTCATTTTCAGAAGCTATTCCCTTAGTATAAGTAGTATCAGGGTTAATAAAAATAAAGCTACCAGGCACCAGTGTTATATTACGCTTTTCAATGCTGAAGTTTACCTCACCTGTCAACACCACATGCAAAGCATACTTTCCAGTAAGTTCATGATAAACAGAACTATAAGTGCATTCTCTTATAATCTCGGCTCCATTAACCAATATCTTATTATACTTCATATATTCACGCTGAATTAGTCCCTATAACTAACTGTGGATGAAACAAATTTAATATAAGATAAATAAAAAACCCTAACCCCTGAAGGGGTATTTTTCTTTTTAATTATATTTACAATCACATAAATTTATTTTATTTAAACTCGTGACTTACCTCAAATCAATATTTATTATGTTGCTCTTACTCATCTATAGCATGAGAAGTTTTGGGCAGCGTTATAATTTTGAACAGTATGATATACAAGATGGATTAGTCCAATCACAGATTACATCCATTGCTCAGGACAAACAAAATCGACTGTGGATTGCTACTCTTGGTGGCTTGAGCCGGTTTAATGGTAACGAGTTTACAAACTTGAGTAAAACAGATGGATTGAATAGCAACTTTGTTCTTTCCTGCGCCATTAATAAAGACGGCAGCTTATTTATTGGAACAGAAAAAGGTTTATCCATTTATAAAAACGATAGTCTTTACAATTATCCAGATATAAAAGTCTGGACTGAAGACCTAACTCTTTCATCTTCAGGCGAAATGTATGGTTTGTCTGGTAAAAAACTAATTAAAATAAATGGTAAAAAAGCTGAGCTTGTATACATTACCGGTGATACGAATGAAATTGTAACTGCGTTAAAAATAGACGCAAAAGGAAAAATATGGGCCGCAGTTTATAAAAATGGTTTATACTATCTACATGGAAATAAATGGCATAAGAAAGTTCTATCTAAACAGGATGATCAGCTAATTATTGGTAATTTCCTTGTAGATACATTTGCAAAAGACAGAATCTGGATACTAACAAATAGCGGCTTTTTCTTATCTGAAAATGCGGAAATGAAATCCGCTTTTGCAAACAAAATAAAAAAAATAACAGCTATAAACCAAGACGAAAAAGGCAATTTATGGTTAGGCACAAACAGTGGTGCATGGTTTATGTCTAAAGACAAGTCCATTCACTTTAATGCCAAGAATGGTTTTACTGATAATGTTGTTAACAGGATTTTTAGAGATAAGGAAAATAATATCTGGCTAGGCACAGATGGCTCTGGAATATTTAAATTTAATAGCAATAACTACGTAAGCTACGACGAATCACAGGGCCTGAAAAGTAATGTTGTAATGAGCATAATTAATGGCCCCAGCCCTAACGAGATCTGGATAGCAACTTACAGTGGCATTTTTTCACATAAAAATAATCAAGTTAAACCGATCTCTATTCCTTCAGAAAACGATGACACAAAACGCATCAATTTCATGTTTAAAGATAGCAGAAACCACATCTGGATTGGAACTGCAGGTGGCGGATTATGGCGTTACAAGAACAATTTTTTTGAACGGATAGATGAAGGAAGCAGATCGTTCTATTGTAATGCAATATTGGAAGACAGACATAAAAACATTTGGATATCCGCTAACATGGGCTGCTTCTTAATGGATAGCAATATGAAAAATATAAGCAGAGTTACACAAAAGGCAAGCACAAGTTTACTTGAAATTGGCAACAACATGATGATAATAGGTAGTCAGGATGGTGCTACATTAGTCCGGAATAAAATGAACTTAACGCCTTTATTATTTCAGCCTTTAAAAGGATCCAATATTTTATCAATGCTTAAATATGAAGATCATGTAATTTTCGGAACAGCAGATAATGGATTGATTATTTGGAACATTACAAAAGGGACCACAAAGCAAATCAGCTCTAAAAACGGATTATCCTCTGACCACATATACAGCTTACTCCTTGACAGAAAAGGAATAATCTGGATTGGAACTGGCCGAGGAATAAATAAAATAATGGCAAAAGGTTTCAGAATTTTAAAAAACGAGAATTCTTTGTTGATGGAATGTAATCAAAATGCTATACTAGAAAATGGAGATAACATTTGGATCGGTACAACCAAAGGTGCTCTGGTTTACAACAATAAGAATATAAGCTCTACATCTAATAAGCCTCATATTTTCATTAATTCGGTAAGCATTTTAGCTCAAAATAAAATTGGCAATCAAAATTTAGCTCAAGTAGTTTACAAAGAGCATGAACTGGATAAAAAAATTGTGCTTCCTTACAACCACAACCATCTGAACATCAGCTTTACGGGTATCTATTTTAGTAATCCCAAAAGTGTGATGTACCAATACAAACTTCGGGGATTAGACCATAAGTATAGTAAGCCCAGTACAACCTCCTCTGTTAATTATATTGCACTTCCTCCCGGAAATTATACCTTTCAGGTAAGAGCAATTACAATGTCAGGCATTAGATCGGAAAGCTACGCATCATTCCATTTGGAGATTACTCCACCTTATTACCAGAGCTCCATTTTCAAAGTTTTCATTTTAGTGATTATCTTATTATTTATAATGATTTCTGTGTATATAATCATTAACCTAAATGAGAGGCAGCGTAAATTAAGACTCAAAATTAAGCTGGAAGAGCAGTTTAAAGTCAGAAAACAAACTGCAGAAGATTTTCATGATGATATCGGTAACAAATTAACCAGGATAACAGTCTTATCAGAGGTGTTAAGTAGCATGACAGATAATAACGATCATGAAAAAAGAGCCATTATACAAAAAATAAAAACCAATGTTAACGAATTATATAATGGAGCAAAAGACATTTTATGGTCACTTGATCCAAAGAATGATACTTTAGGAGAGCTATTATCCAACATTAAAGACTTCGGTTCTGAAATGTTTGGTGATACCTCAATTTGTTTTAAAGATGAAATAGTTGTCAATGATACAGGCAAGAGGCTTCCGTTAGAACTAAGTAGGAATATATTGATGATTTTTAAAGAAGCCATAAATAATGTATTGAAATATTCAAAAGCAGAGCAAATTGATTTTACTGCAAGAATGAGTGGCCGTCTTTTAGAAATTCAACTTAAGGATGACGGAAAAGGCTTTGATGCCAGCATAGAAAAGAGTGGCCGAGGACTAAACAATATGCGGGTAAGGGCGGAACGAATAAAAGGAAACTTAAAAGTAACTTCGAACACCGAAGGAACAACCATAACACTCTCTATTTTACTTTAACGCACTCGATCTTAACGTTCTCAAATATTTTAACGTCCTACGTTAAATTAAAATATTAAAAATGTAAAGATGGATATAAAAGCAGAAGCAAGAATTGTACTTATAGAAGATGACCAGACTATTAGAGAAGGATATACGTACCTGATTAACCATACATCCCCTTACCAGGTAGTAAATTGTTATCCATCATTTGATAATGCTAGAAATTTAATTGTAAAAGATAATCCTGATGTGATTATCCTTGATATACAAATGTCAGGCACTAACGGAATAGATGCACTTCCAATATTAAAAAAGCTGCTTCCGCAAGCATACATCATTATGTTAACCGTTCATGATACAGAGAAGGTCATTCTCGAAGCATTAGCAAATGGAGCAAACGGCTACTTCACCAAAAATACCCCCTCTTCAAAAATCATTGAAGCAATTAAAGAGGTAATGCAAGGAGGTGGACCGATGAGTCCCAACGTAGCTAAAAAGGTAATTACATCGCTACAAAAGAATTTTGATTCACCACTCACAAAAAGAGAAACCCAAATCCTTAACCTCATTACAAAAGGGAAAGACCGTTCACAAATTGCATCAGAACTATTTATAGAGACCGAGACGGTAAAAACACATATCAAAAATATCTACGCTAAGCTGGATGTTAATTCAAAAGCCGATGCTATTAAAGTAGCCAGAAAAAATAGACTTGTTTAGTTTTACTTTTCTTGTTTAACCTCATTTACATTAAAACTATTACCATTTAACTGGTACACCAACATCTTAACATCGCCAGCTTTGATGGACGTATCTTTTGCATTAACCAAGGGAAAAGAACGGAAGAGATTACCATCTTTAATCAGGAATTTATCATTACCTGCATAATCTTTTTTCGTATTACTACTTAAAGGCGGGAAATTGATTTTTCTAAAATCACCACCAGAATATTCATAAACATTTAAGTCCAATACATTTTTCTTGCTAAGCAACTCGATATAAATTTCAGGGTTTCCGTCATTATCCATATCCATATTCCATGCATCGGTAATAATCCCTTTACGTTCAGCAGAAAATGAATTGTACTTATTTTTCACAGAATCTGACATCAGAATTAAATATCCTCCTATACTATCAACTCCTTTACCCCAACTTACTATCTCGAAGTTAAGACCAGGTTTCACATTAATATCTTTATAAAATGTAAATTGTCCTCCTGCCTTACTATCAGCAAGTGTAGCCACAGGCTTTTCAATTGCTACTTTTTTTTCATTATTATTACCGCAGGAAGCCATTAAAATCACCCCAGCAAATAGTAGGGAATGCTTTATTACATTTATCATTTTTTTCATCTATCTAATTAATTCTGTTCTAAATATACAATGTGTATTACTTTGTTTTCACATCAGCAGCACCATTGTTTAATATAGTTTCCTTTACTACACTTTGCTTTCCGGAAGGTGTCACTACGATCGTTTTCAAAACCATTTTTTTACCTTTCGATACCATAGTTTTTATCGGCTTAGTGTACAAAGCAGCAAGTTCAGAAGGTCTTGTACCATCAAAAGTATAATAAATTTTAGAACCTGGCATTGGCTCCTTAAGACTAATTTCAAATTGTTCGCCATTCATTACTTTCTTGTCTTGCCCTAATGGAGTTGGTACCCAGTAATTTGTATCTGTTTTATCTAAATTTGAAAGGTGTATGGGTAAGCGTTCTTCCGAGAAGTTTTTAAAGTCTTTACGTGAAGGTTGACTCCAGGCAGTTTCTGATAAACCTAACATCCTTGGAAGAAGAAAATATTCTACCTTTTTAGGCGTAGGCAGATATTCTGCCCACAAATTTGCCTGCACACCAACAATATATTTCTGCTCATCAACACTCAATTGAGTAGGTACCGGATCATAATTATATACTAATGAATATGGTGCATGACCGCCAATATTAGTTGGTTCATCTTTAGAGTCAGATTGTGCATGATCAAAATAAAGACCAACGGGTCCTCCTGGTGTCATGATTACATCATGCTTCTGTTTTGCAGCAGCAATACCACCTTCGGTCCCTCTCCAGGACATTACAGTAGCATTTGGTGCGAGTCCCCCCTCTAAAATCTCATCCCAGCCAATGATACTACGACCTTTAGAATTCACATACTTTTCCATTCGTTGAATAAAATAACTCTGCAATTCGTGTTCGTCTTTTAAACCAAGGTCTTTTATTAATTTCTGACAAAATTCACTTTCCTTCCAGTATTCCTTCGGACTCTCATCCCCACCAACATGAATATATTTAGAAGGAAAAATTGGAAGGATTTCATCAATCACATCTTGCAAGAACTTAAAGGTATTTTCTGATGGCACAAAAACATCATCAAAAACACCCCAGGTTTGTTGTACTTGTTTACCCTTTCGAGAACCTGACCAAGGTGCTCCCTCAGCCACAAATGTATCCCGATTCGGGAAACAGCTTAATTCAGGATAAGCAGCAATCGCAGCCGATGCATGACCTGGCATTTCAATCTCCGGAATTACATTGATAAATTTTGAAGCTGCATAAGCTACTACTTCTTTCGCTTCATTTTGGGTATAAAAACCTTTATATGGTTTCCCATCAGTATTTACACCTGGATGATGCCCAATGATCGTTCCATTTCTACTGGCACCAATAGTAGTTAATTTTGGATATTTCTTAATTTCAATCCTCCAACCTTGGTCATCCGTTAAATGCCAATGAAAGGTATTCAATTTATAAGTCGACATTAAGTCAATATACTTTTTGATAAAAGCCAAAGGGAACATATGACGGCTTACATCCAAATGCATACCTCTATATTTAAAGCGCGGATAATCATTGATTTCTGCTGCACCAATCAAAATCTCATTATTTTGTTTTTCAGGCATCATCTGTATTAAAGACTGAACGCCATAAAACAAACCAGCCCCTTTACCTGTAACGGTAATATTTTTGCTGTCGACATGAATAGTATAGCCTTCATCAGGTAATTTTTCGGCTCCTACAGAGCTCAAAACAATACTACGACCACTAGCAGTCGCCGACTTAGCTTCCCTTAATGAAAAACCAGCCCTTGTAACGATAAATGCATTAAGCAAATCCGCAGATTTAGCATTTTTAACATCATTGGATACCAACACAACAGTTTTATCCAATTTAAATGTACCTGAATTCTTTTTGACAGATACCGGAGCTGGAATAATTCCCATATTTAAATCACTTTGAGCAGAAGTGCCGACATACAAAAATGCCAATAAAACAATCGATAATAGTTTCTTCATTATTAGCTTGCTAAGATTATGATTTACAATCTAAGTTAGAAAAAAACTTAATAATGATTACACAAAAAAAGCAGGACCATTAAATGATCCTGCTCAATATTATTTTTTCTTAATAATTAAGCTGTTGCGCTAACACCGTGTTCTTTAGCCGCCAGATAACGCTCCGCGTCTAATGCTGCCATGCAACCAGAACCGGCTGCTGTTATAGCCTGACGGTAATAGCTATCCTGTACATCACCACTTGCAAAAACACCCTCAACATTAGTTATCGTTGAACCTGGAACTGTTTTAAGATAACCAGTTTCGTCCATATCCAACTGGCCTTTAAAGATATCAGTATTAGGTTTATGTCCAATCGCAACGAAGAAGCCCTGAACATCTAAATCCTGTTCAACACCAGTTTCATTATTTACAACCCTAACACCAGTAACAGTTTTACCGTCACCCAATACTTCCTTAGTTTCAGTATTATAAATCACTTCAATATTTGGTGTATTCAATACCCTGTGAACCATTGCCTTTGAAGCTCTGAATTCATCTCTACGTACCAGCATATAAACTTTCTTACATAGTTTAGCCAGGTAAGTTGCTTCCTCTGCAGCTGTATCACCAGCACCAACGATAGCTACATCCTGTCCTTTAAAAAAGAAACCATCACAAACAGCACATGCTGATACACCGAAACCACTATACTTTTGTTCACTTGGTAACCCAAGATATTTAGCGGTAGCACCAGTAGAAATAATTACTGTATCAGCTGTAATGGTTTTTATTTCATCAACTACAACTTTATGTGGCAATGAAGAAAAGTCAACTGAACTTACGAAACCGAAACGAACATCTGTACCGAATCGCTCAGCTTGTTTGCGAAAATCTTCCATCATCTCAGGTCCTGTTATTCCACCAGGGTAGCCAGGAAAATTGTCTACCTCAGTAGTTTGGGTAAGCTGACCTCCAGGCTCCATACCTGTATACATAACTGGTTTAAGATCTGCACGGGCAGCATAAATTGCAGCGGTATATCCTGCAGGTCCTGAACCTATAATTAAACATTCTACGTGTTCTATTTCTTCTGACATATTTTTTACGAATTGTATTACAAAATTACCCATTTTCCCGCGATACACAAATAACAAAAATGTAACAAATGCAACATTGTGATATCAGGATTATAAATGGAATCAGGTTTGGATGATCCCAACATTAAACTGCTTTTTGATCGGAGACTGATTTGCAGCCTCAATACCCATAGAAATAACTTTTCGGGTATCTTTAGGATCTATTACTCCATCTACCCATAACCTTGCTGCAGCATAATATGGAGTGGTCTGACGGTTATACCTATCAGTAATTTCATTCAGCAGTGCCTCTTCTTTTTCGGCAGTAATGACTTCCCCCTTAGCTTTCAATGACGCTTCCTGAATTTGCAACAAAACCTTTGCAGCCTGCGAACCACCCATTACTGCTATTTTAGCACTTGGCCAGGCATAAATTAATCTCGGATCATAAGCTTTCCCACACATGGCATAATTCCCTGCACCATAAGAATTACCTACTACAATGGTAAATTTGGGCACTACTGAATTAGCTACGGCATTAACCATTTTTGCACCATCTTTAATGATACCACCTTGCTCAGAGCGACTCCCAACCATAAAGCCGGTAACATCCTGTAAAAACACAAGAGGAATTTTTTTTTGATTACAATTCATGATGAATCGTGTAGCTTTATCCGCACTGTCAGAATAAATTACTCCGCCAAACTGCATCTCTCCTTTCTTAGATTTTACCACCTTACGCTGATTGGCTACAATACCTACTGCCCATCCATCAATCCTCCCAAGCCCGCAAATTATACTTTGCCCATATAATTGCTTGTATTCCTCAAAATCTGAGTCATCCACCAATCGATGAATAATCTCCAACATATCATATGGTTTCTCTCTATTCTCAGGCAATACTCCATAAATTTCTTCTTGATCTAACTTAGGCAACACAGATTTAATCCTATCATAACCTGCTACCTGTGGAGCCCCAAGCTTACTCATTATATTACGAATACTATCCAGACAAGCCTGATCATTTGGATGTTTGTAGTCCGTTACACCTGATATTTCACAATGTGTAGTCGCCCCACCTAAAGATTCATTATCTACTTCCTCACCAATTGCCGATTTAACCAGATATGAACCCGCTAAAAACACGGAACCTGTTCCATCAACAATCATTGCCTCGTCGCTCATAATCGGTAAATAAGCACCACCAGCAACGCAAGAGCCCATAATAGCTGCAATTTGTACAATACCATCAGAAGACATCAGGGCATTGTTTCTGAACATCCTTCCAAAATGTTCCTTATCAGGAAAAATTTCATCTTGCATCGGTAGGTAAACACCAGCACTATCTACGAGATAAATGACTGGAAGTCTGTTTTCCATTGCAATTTCTTGTGCTCTCAAATTCTTTTTAGCTGTCATAGGAAACCATGCTCCAGCCTTAACTGTAGCATCATTGGCAACAATCATACATTGTCGGCCCGACACATAACCGATTCCACAAATGACCCCAGCAGAAGGACAACCACCTTGTTCTGCATACATATCATCAGCTGCAAATGCACCTACTTCCAGAAAGTCAGTTTCTGGATCAATCAGATAAGCAATGCGCTCTCTGGCAAGTAACTTCCCTTTCTCCTTTTGTTTTGCTGCAGACTTATCTCCCCCACCTTTATATATTTTTTTAAGCCTGGTTTTGAGTTCGTAAACCGATTGCTTATTGACATCTTCGTTTTTATTGAATTCTATATTCATGAAGGCAAGTTAAATTATATTTTTTATGGAACAAAAGTCCGTTTTAGGCTTTGGTATAATTTACAGATTCAGGTAGTTTAGGCGATAAAATTCTATTTCTCTTCAGCAAAGGTAATTTCAGTAAAATGATATAAAAAGTAAAGGCCTGGTTTTTCTACCAGGCCTCTAAAATTACAGCAATAAAGCTTTACTTTATTTACCAGTATATTTCTTAAATATTGATGTAGCAGTATGACCACCAAAGCCAAACGTATTATTCAACACATAATTAACTGGTTGGTGAAGTGACTTCCCTAAAACTATTTTAAGTCCTGCAGGTATAGCCTCATCCAGCTCCTGTGTATTAATCGTACCTGGAATAATATCATCCTTTACAGACATAACACTGATGATACTTTCTATTGCACCAGCTCCACCCAAAAGGTGACCTGTCATAGATTTCGTAGCACTGATAGCAACAGGCAGATCACCAAAGATCTTTTTAATACCGTTCAGCTCACCAATATCACCTAAACCAGTTGAAGTAGCATGCGCATTGATATAATCAATTTTATCTGGAGTAATTCCCGCATCAGCCAATGCCTTTGATATACCTAAAGAAGCTCCTAAACCATCTGGAGGTGTACCCGTTAAATGATATGCATCCGCAGCCATACCGCCACCTACCATTTCGGCATAGATAGTCGCACCACGAGCAATTGCATGCTCATATTCTTCCAGAATCAATGCACCAGCGCCTTCACCAATCACAAAACCATCTCTATCTTTATCGAATGGACGAGAAGCTGTAGCATGATCATCATTTCTTTTAGATAATGCCTGTGCAGAACTAAATCCACCTACAGAAGACTCAGTAATAGCCGCCTCAGAACCACCAGCAACCATAATAGTTGCTTTGCCTAACCTAATGGTATCAAATGCACTAATAATAGCGGTGTTTGAAGATGCACATGCAGAAACCGTAGCATAATTTGGTCCATGTAATTTATGTCTAATTGAAATCACACCTGCAGCGATGTCAACAATCATTTTAGGAATAAAATAAGGACTGAATCTTGGTGTACCATCACCCAAGTGATATTCTTTAAGCTGTTGTTCAAATGTACCAATACCACCGTTACCTGATGCCCAGATTACTCCTACTTCATAACGCTCCACTTCTGGCATATTTTCAAAGTCCAGTCCTGCATCTTTGATAGCCTGATCACTCGCAGCAATAGCATATTGAGTATACACGTCGTATTTTTTCAGCTCTTTCTTGTCGATATATGCCTCAGCATCAAAATCTTTAACTTCTGCAGCAAAATTAGTTTTGAATTTTGAAGTGTCAAATTTTGTAATCGCACCTACACCGCTTTTACCGGCTACAATGTTCTCCCAAAATTCTTTTACTGTATTTCCCACCGGAGTTACAGCACCTAATCCTGTCACTACTACTCTTTTCATATTTACTTGTTACATTATGTCAAAACAATTTGCTTTGAACAATTTATCTTAATATTTATCACCCTGCCAACTCTTTCTCTGGTCAAAAATAGTTGTTTTTCACCATTAAAGCTATTATCACTTTACCCCTTATCTCTTTCGCGCTGATTTTTAATGAATTAGCGATAAATTATATCAAATCGAAAACTTCTAAAATAAACAAGGCCGGTGGATGCCGGCCATTGTCTAATTATTAACTACCATTTTAGTTTTTTTATGGATAGTATTGTTTACTTATTCTTGAAGGCAGCAACGCCGCTTCTTAAATAATCAGCATATTCTTTAGCATTAAAGTTTGCACCCTGTGGGGCAACTAAAGGATTAAGGTCTTGTCCGGCCAGCACATATAAAGGCTGTGCATTGGAAGCATATCTTGTAGCCTGGAAATCAAGGTTCCAATAACCAAGGTCATCGGTATTGCGTTTCAGGATCTTAGAATAATGAACTTTCTCCGCAGGCATCTTAATATTACGGTCATCAGCATATAATTGAATAAGTACATATTCCTCTTTAATCAGTCGTCCAACTTCCTGGTCAATCCATACCAGATCTTCCATTCTACGACAGTTTACACAGGTATGTCCAGTAAAGTCTAACAGAACAGGTTTGTTTACTTTCTTCGCATACTCCACTCCCTCATCCAGGTCAAAGAATACATTGAAGCCTACTGGTGCTTTTAAGGATTCACTATGTTTCACCTTAGAGGGGAAATCTGTTGAACCACTTGAAGCTGCCGGTCCATGTGCATTTAAGATGAAATCCTGGGTATTCATTGGCGGCGCAAGTCCACTCAATACACTTACAGGAGCTCCCCATAATCCAGGAACCATGTATACCGCAAAAGAGAACGACAGGATAGCAAAGAACAACCTTGGTACAGAAACATATTTCAAATCACTATCGTGTGCAAACTTGAGTTTGCCCAACAGGTACATTCCCATCAGTGTAAAGATCACAATCCACAGTACTAAGAAAATCTCTCTGTCAAACCATTCCCAATGCCAGGCCAGATCTGCAGATGAAAGGAATTTTAAAGCTAAAGCCAGTTCCAGGAAGCCTAGACATACTTTTACACTATTTAACCATCCACCAGATTTAGGCATACTGCTTAAAAATCCAGGGAAGATTGCTGATAAAGTAAATGGTAAAGCTAAAGCCAGTGCAAATCCGAACATACCAATTGCCGGAGCTAACAACTCCCCTTTAGAGCTGGCCTGCACCAATAAAGTCCCAATAATTGGTCCTGTACAAGAGAAAGATACCAAAGCCAAAGAAGCGGCCATAAAGAAAATACCGCCTAAACCTTTACTGTTGTCTGCCTTACTATCGATCTTGTTAACAATAGAGCTCGGTAAAGTAATCTCAAAGGCGCCAAAAAAGGAAACCGCAAATACCACCAGGAGGATAAAGAACAGGAAGTTGAATAATCCACTGGCACTTAAAGCATTTAATCCTGCAGAGCCAAAGATCACAGTGATCAATAAGCCGAAAGCCACATAAATTACAATAATAGAAAGTCCGTAGATTAAAGCCTGACCAATACCTTTACTTTTGCTCCCAGCCCGGTTAGTAAAATAGCTAATGGTTAAAGGCACCATTGGGAATATACAAGGCATCAGGAAAGCTAAAAAGCCACCAATGAGCCCCGCAATAAAGGTTTCCCAAAGGGTTTTTTCTGCTTCAGAAGTATTTGAACTTACACCAGCAGTTGTTGCTGTCGCATTTTTTGTGGTGTCTACAGCGCTTTTTGCGCTATCAATATTTTTAAGGCTATCCGCTTTTACAGGAGCAACCGCTGCTGTATCGGTTTCAGAACCCATTTCAGTAAATACAAGATCATCTACTGAAGTATCTGCTTCCTGAGCAAAGGCAAGAGTTGCCGAGCCTAAAAACAGGAAAAACCCCAGTATCAAAACACGTAAACTTAAAAACAAATGGTGGTTTAGTTTCATCTATTATATTTTTTATTTCAAACGACAAATCGGTTGGTAACCTGTAAATACAGTATCTGTTGAAATGAAAGAATCTTTTATAGCTTCCTCTTTAACCAAATCAGTACTCAGATATTTTTTATTGCTATCACTCAGAATGGTAACCACAACAGCATCGCCACCCATTTGCTCTTTTAACTTAATTGCACCAATCACATTTGCACCTGATGAAATTCCTACAGCTAAGCCAAGTTCTTTAGCTAATTTTTGTGCCATAATAATTGCATCACCATCATTTGCCTGGATTACTTCATCCATCTCTTCTAATTTCACGATAGCAGGAATAAACTCATCAGAAATCCCTTGAATGCGGTGACTACCAACTTTATATCCAGTTGTTAAAGTCGGACTTTCTGCTGGCTCCAAGGGATGAATTTTAATTGCCGGATTATAAGATTTCAATCCTTTACCAACTCCCATTACAGTACCACCAGTACCCACACCTGCAACAAATGCATCAGGTTTTAAGCCATTTAATTTCAATTGTTCCCAGATCTCCATACCAGTAGTTTTCTCATGAGCTTCTTCGTTATATTTGTTTTCGAATTGCTTAGGCAAAAATACACCTCCTGCAGCAGCAAGATCTTCAGATAATTTAATACTCCCCAAAAATCCGCCTTCTTCTTTACTAATCAAGATGACTTCAGCACCCATACTTCTGATAATATCAATACGCTCTTTACTTAACCAGTTTGGCATAATGATTTTAACAGGATGACCTAATGCTCTACCGATTGCAGCAAATGCAATACCTGTATTACCACTAGTTGCTTCAATAATAGTATCACCTGGTTTAATGGCACAAGATTTATAGGCCTCATACATAATGTTAAGAGCCATTCTATCTTTCACACTTCCAGTCAGGTTATAGTGTTCACATTTCACATAAACTTTTCCTGGTTTTCCTTTGTATACATACTGTAATTCCAACATAGGCGTATTGCCTACTAAATGCCATAGATGGGCAAATTTATTGGTAAGATCAGCAGTTAAACAAGCCTGCTCTTGAGTTTCAACTAACATGTTTTTTTATAAATAATTTTCGGTAAAAATCCATAATGCAAGTTATATTAACAATGCTTACCTTTATTTCCGAAAATTTTTCAGAAAAAGAGCAAAAAACAATGAATAATTTCAGTCACGACTTCATTTTCATAAGTTGGGCTGTTTTTTTTTCATTAACACTTACTTTTTCTACAAAAATTAAAATTCGAAACACAAAATATTTTTAACTCATTAATATGCAAAACAATCTGGACCCGGTAGATCTGGAAATTTTAAGACTTTTACAGAAAGACGCTACTCTAAACAATAAAGAGCTCTCTTTTAAACTCAATAAATCTATAGCTACTGTACATGAAAGAGTAAGACGATTAAAAGAGCAGGGCTATATTAAACGGGTTGTTGCGATATTAGACCGCAAAAAGATTGACAGAAACCTCCTGGCATTCTCACACGTATTTCTAAAAGCACATACTGCCGAAACTTTAGTAGAATTTGAAACAGAGGTGGCTAAGTTTAGTGAAGTTATGGAGTGTTTTCAGATGACTGGTGCTTACGATTTTATCTTACGAATTGCAACTAGTGATATGGATGCTTATCATCTATTTTTAAGGAACAAATTGGCTACACTACCAAATGTAAGTACAGTTCAAAGTTTTTTTGTGCTTTCAGAAACGAAAAGTGACACAGCATATCCCTTATAAAAATGTATAATTGCATAAGGGATATGATTAATGGAAATTATAACTCCTTTTAGAGTTCAGTAACTTTTAAATTTCTGAAATGGATTTCTGCCCCCTCAGATTCAAGACACAAATAACCTTTTTTAACAGTAGATTTACTGATGCCATTTACAAACTTCCCATTAACAGAAAGTTTTATAGTTCCATCTACACAGACTACCTTATAGCTATTCCACTCCCCTTTTCCTTTACAACGGTTTTCAATCGATTTACTCCGTTCGCCCCTGGGATTATCAGGAACGGTAGTCACTCCACCAACTCCAAATAGCTCGCCATGAACATAGGCAATAGGTTGTTGTACCCCATTTTTAGCATTAATATTAATCCAATCCAGTTCAAGCATCTGAACCTCTACTCCTCCCGGCAAACGATTTTTAGCCCCTGGTATAGCATCACTCCAAACGAACATACCTGAATTTCCTCCAGCTTCCATATGTTTCCATTCTACTTCAAGAATAAAATTCTCATATAATTTTTCAGAACGCATTACACCAATAGGTTTTCCTGAACAAATAAGCAGGCCCTTTTCTTTCCTCCAGGTGTCAGGTGCCGTATTTACATTAAACCAGCTAATATTTTTTTCTTTTATCCGTCCCCTTTCATCAGGACTAATTTCTTTTCCGAACTGCAGTGTTACCTTCTGTGCGAATAATGTTGTTGTACCGAGTATAAACATGACAAGGCACAGGTTAACAAATTTTAATATTTTTTTCATTGTGTGGTTTGTTTAGATTACCCTAATATAGGACAATTAAGCTTTTACAAAAAAGAAAACCGCTCAAGATTTAACTTGAACGGCTTCCTGTTATATAAGTTATATTTAATACCCCGGATTCTGTCGCATCTGAGGATTAGTGTCAATTACATTCTGAGGAATAGGGAAACGATTATGTTTACCTTCTATAAAGCCTCTTGATGATAAAGATTGTGCAGTTCCCCATCTCAACATACTTGAATAAATACTTCCTTCCCTACGCAACTCATTGTTCCACATAGACCTGATATTCGCTATACTTACAGTAGAAACGCCATAACCTGATCTTTGTCCAATTGTAGTATAAAAATTCTGTGCCTTTGTTGTATTACCCAATAAAAGATTTGCCTCAGCCGCTATCAGATAAACCTCAGTCAATCTCAGATAAGGCAGTGAAACTCTCTGATAGAAATAGCTTTTTATACCTGCATCCATACCAGCAGAATTATCCCAAATGATTTCCGCACTATTTGCATTAAATTGAGCTCCAAGATTAGCTAAGGCATATCTCCCGGCATTAATTACAGCTTCTGCATGATTTGCTGCTTCAGCGTATTTTTTATCTAACAAAGCTGCTTTGGCTGATAATGCCCCAACAGAAAGTGAATTTAAATTAACAGAACCACTACTATTTGATGGCAGTGCAGCTGCAGCTTCCTGCAACTCAGTTATAATATAAGTATACACTGCAGCTCTATTCTGATTATTGAGCATTCCTGTAGTTTGCATCAATGATATATTACCATAATAAGTCAGCAACTGCAAATAAATATATGCCCTCATTCCACGAACCCGAGCCAATTTCACAGTGCGATCCGTCATTACTAGTGGAATACGTTCCTGCAGAATACTTAATGTAGCTATACTTTCATACCCCTTCCTCCAAACCTCTTCAATCAATGGATTTGAAGCATTAAATGCAAAATTGGAGATAGCCTGATAGGTAGTAGTTCTATACGCCGTTGGAATCGAATCAAGAGGAGCCTGAGGTCCTAATATACCATCTAACAAAACAAGTTTCTTATGCCATGCAGCTAAATTACTTTCAACAATACTAAGGTTTGCATCAAACGCTACTTCAGTATATGGTTCGTCTTGTGTATTTTTCAACTTACCAATCATCACTTCTACTTTTCTCAATGCACCTGAAACAACCGTTGCTTTTTCATTAGGCAAAGTTACCCGGTCACTGTTATTGATCACCCCATCACCATTTCCATCAACCCATTTGAAGTCGCCCGGAACAGCTAACACCTGCATTGGAGATACTGTTATTTCTGCCTGGTTCTGAAAGATCCCTACATTGGCATATCCTGTATATAAGCCCCCTTGTTTTGAAGATCTGTTAAAAATATTACTCTTAGCCCCCTGAGTCACTTTAATATAATAAATACCTGGACTAACAGTTTTAAAAATAACCTTCCCATTAATATCAGTTCTGCCTTCCTGCGCAGGAATACTATCAGCATAATCTTTTTGACTATTATAAAGTGTTACCCATGCATCAATTGCCACTCCACCTTTAGGCTTTGTTGCACTCCAGAGTGTAGCATCCCAAACGGTAACTTCTAATGAAGTAGATTGTGGTTCGTCGTTTACTTTCGTTCCTGTCAGCATAGATTTCACTGCATAAACAGCTTCATTACTTGATGACACAATCTGTTGTCCACCTATTCTTATACCATTAATCCAAACTGTATCAGCCGATCTCGTGACCTTAAGCTGATTACCGTTAAGACCAGTTAGTATCTTTCCATTTGTAAGATCTGCGAAATTAAAGACGCCTTTTATGATATGATCCCTTAGTTCTACATCTGTTAGAACCGTTTTTCCAGTGTCTGTTGGATTAGTATCTGATAACTTTCCACTACCTCTACCACCCAAAGAAGCCATTTTGCTAAGTCGTGCCTGTGGACTAGAATTTTGATTTAATGGCGCAAAAACAGTAATACCTTGTGCAGTTTCTTCTGCAGTAAGGGCAATATTTTTTAATGCTGCTGTAAAAGTACTAATGCTATCCGCACCAGCTAATTTAGACGTAATTTCTTTGATGATAACTTCTGGCTTTCTATCCTCATTTTGTGGCTCAGGAGCTTTTTCCTTTTTACAGGAAGTAACAGTGAAGAGCAAGACAAAAGCAAATAGTAAATTCCTTTTCATAGTGAGTTAATTTAGATTTTTTCAACCCTCAAAAATAAACACAGCCTTACCCGATTAAAATACCCATATATGGGTATTTTAATCGGGTAAGGCTGTCATCTGTTAAGTCTTCTTAATTAAATAACCTTTGTAGAACCTGGTAAGGCTACAGGAAGGTTTTCCCATTTAAGATCCCAGTTATATTCATCAATCTTCGGCCCTAATTCTACATTTGAGTTTAACGCCTGTTCAAAGCTAACTGTTTGTCCGGTGTAAGCTGCCATGCGTGCCCAGATTGCTAACAAAGTACTATTTGCCATAAACTCCCCATTATTCATAGGGTTTCCACTACGAATAGAAGCAAACAATTCATCATGCTGAACCTGGTACATATTTTTCTTAGGCCCATCATACTTCCACTGATTCTTTCCGGAAATTTCGTAACGTGTTCCTACATTCACAAAAGCATTACCATCAATTCCAAGGACATCTACAGTATTTCGATGAGAAGTTCCCTCTTGTTGTCTGCAAAAATGATAACCTTTAGCGCCGTTTGCATAGGCAAACTCCACAGCAAAGTGATCATAAATATTGCCATATATTTCATTAACACGTACCTGTCTACCACCCGTTCCGGTAGCACTAAGTGGCATCTTATCGCCCATTACCCACGACATCATATCTAAACTATGCACTGCTTGCTCAACAATAAAGTCGCCTGACAACCAGTTTTGATAATGCCAGTTACGCATTTTAAAAGTAAGATCATTCCAGTCAGGCTGGCGAGGATTGGACCAGTTTCCCGAGCCATTTCTAAAAGTTGTAACTGTTCTGATTTCACCTACATCACCATTCAAAACACGACTAAATACTCCTCTGCTTGGTAAATCGTATCTGAAACAGAAACCCGAAACCAGGGCCAGATTTTTATCCTTTGCCTTTTTCGCAGCCTCTAATACTTTACGTACGCCAGGAGCATCAACAGCAACAGGTTTTTCGCAAAACACATGTTTACCAGCATTTATAGCCGCAGTTAATTGATCTGGACGAAAGGCTGGTGGTGTAGTTAACAAAACCACATCAACACCAGAATCTATTACTTTTTGATAGGCATCAAATCCTATAAATTTTCTCTTTTTATCAACTTTGACTCTTTTCGCGTCGATGTTGGTCAGTGCATTGTACGCAGTTTCAAGTCTATCTTCAAAAATATCACCAAGGGCAGTGATAACTACATCAGGATCTGCCTGAAGCGCTTGTGCTGCAGCACCAGTTCCACGGCCACCGCAACCGATCAAACCAACTTTAATTGTTGATTTCGCAGAAGAAGTGAATAAAGGTGACCCGAAGCCTGTTTGATAAGCAAGTGTACTGCCCAGCATAACGATACCTGATTTCTTTAGGAATGCCCTACGGTCAGTGGAATCAAAATCTTTAGTTTTCATTATATTTTTAAGGTTTAAAGGTGTGTGATTCTAAAAATAGAAAAATATTTTCTACTCACCTAAGATCTTATTATTTTTTATCCCTTTTTTCTCCCCTCAATATTTGGCAAAAACCCAGTAACAATACCTATCAAAGGTAAGAAAGAACAAATATGATATACATGACTGATACTTGTACTATCAGCTAATCTACCTAGTAATGCAGACCCAATTCCACCCATACCAAATGCAAAACCAAAAAACAAACCTGCAACTAGGCCAACTTTTCCGGGTATCAGTTCCTGAGCGTAAACAAGAATAGCGGAAAAAGCAGAAGCGAGGATCATACCTATTGGAACAATCAATACACCTGTCCAGAATAGATTGGCGTATGGAAGCATCATAGCAAAAGGTGCTGTTCCTAAAATAGAAAACCAGATCACATATTTACGACCAAATCTATCTCCTACAGGCCCTCCGATCAAAGTGCCCGCAGCGACCGAGAAAAGAAATATAAACAGGTAAATCTGCGACGTCTGTACCGAAACATGGAATTTATCAATCAAATAGAAAGTAAAATAACTAGTCAGACTGGCCATATAAAAGTACTTTGAAAAAATCAGCACCAACAAAATAATAACTGCCCCGATTACTTTGTTCCTCGAGAAATTATTGATCCCTGCATGGAGCTTGCTGCCATGCTTAGCTTTTAGATTGACCATATAGCCTTTATACCAGCTCCCCACCCAACTCAAAATTACAATAGCAAGTAAGGCAATGATAGAAAACCATATGACACTGAACTGTCCATATGGCACAATGATCCAGGCAGCTAACAGTGGACCAATAGAACTTCCTGCATTACCTCCCAGTTGAAATATAGATTGTGCCAGTCCACGCCTGCCTCCCGATGCCGCATGTGCCATACGTGAGGCTTCAGGATGAAATATAGAAGACCCTGTGCCGATAAGTGCTACTGACAACAGCATAAAATAAAACCCTGTAGATAAAGACAGGGTGATCAATCCGATCAATGTAAATCCCATGCCAATCGCCAGCGAATATGGTTGTGGCTTTTTATCGGTATATAAACCAACAAATGGCTGAAACAAAGATGCGGCCATCTGAAAAGTAAGTGTAATTAACCCTATTTGTGAGAAACTAAGGTTATAAGTATCCTTTACCAGCGGATAAATAGCTGGTATAAGCGATTGTATTGTATCATTTAGTAAATGTGAAAAGCTGATAGCAAAAAGTATTGGAAAGACAGTTTGCTGTGCGATCTGTTTGGTGTCAATGGTAGTCGTTGTTTCTTTCATTTTCATTATTGAGATACGTGTCCGGTTATTTTTGCAGCAAAACTCCATGCTTTCTTCGCATCACCTGCTATAATACTTTTCAACAATTGTTCATGGAGTATATAGGTTTCTTCAAATACCCCGGTTTCAGGATAAATATGAAAAAACCAATTTTTTAAATGGATAGATGTAGATTTATAAAGGTCTGCCAGGATTTCATTTTTAGAAGCTTCAGCAATGGCAATATGAAACTGAACATCTGCCGCTATACATTCTTCAATTTTACCTTCAGCGGCAGCCCTTTTACGGTTGGCCAGGTGATGGCGAATGGCAATGATATCTGAATCTGTTCGGTTAAGTGCTGCTTTTTCTGCAATTTTCATTTCCAGCAATTGCCTTACTTCATCCAGATCCTGAACGTCGGCTCTTTTTAAGCGCTGATCCATAGGCTCCCGGCTTACTACAAGCGACTCTACAAAAGTACCGATACCTTGCTGCACACGCAGTAAACCAGAGTTAGCGAGAATTTTAATGGCTTCCCTGATGGTAGAACGGCCTACACCAAAGCGCTTCATCAGTTCAGGCTCGATAGGCAACTTTTCATTAACCCTATATTTTCCAAGTGAAATCTGCTCTTGTAATCTGGACGCAACTTCATCTGCAAGGGATTTCTTTTTAACTATAATACTCATATCAAATTCATCATATCATCAGATGAATTTCAAAGGTATAAATTTGTTTTAAAAGCTCCACAAAAAGAATGGTGATTATTTTTTGTTTTTTAAAATAAAGCGCACGTGTTTTTGATATATTAGCTAAAAAACCGACATTGAGCCAACTTAAAATAGACAAGCATATGAAAAAGATATATATGGGGGATGCAGGCCCTAAAGTTTCACCTGCGGTATACGGTTTTTACAGGTGGGATGAGGTAAAAGATGCTGCTGATGTTTTAAAAAAAACAGTTCAACTGTGTTTAGAATTAGGCATCAATACCTTTGAACATGGCGACAGTTACGGAAACTATAAATGTGAAGAACTGTTCGGTGCTTTACTTAAGCAAGGTGAAATTAAACGTCAGGACGTGATCTTATTCAGTAAATGCGGATTAAGAACACCACATCCTTTAAATCCGGATATCAGGGTAAAACACTATGATACTTCAGCTGCGCACATTACCCAAAGTGTTGAATCGTCACTAAGGAAACTGGGAACTGACTATTTAGATATCTTTTTACTGGATAAGCTTGATCCCGTTTCTAATCTGGAAGAGACCGCATTAACCTTAGAAAAACTAAAAGATTCAGGAAAAGTGAAAAGTATAGGTGTTGCAAATTTCTCTGTTTTTCAACATCAACTGCTCGCTTCGTACCTCACTAAACCAATCGTTACTAACCATATTGAGTTAAACTTATTAAGTACACAGGCATTGGACAATGGCCAGATTGATTACATCAAACAACGTTATATGCGTCCTTTAGCCTATGCTCCACTTGCCGAAGGCCGAATTGCTGCAGGCACAGACAAACAGGCGCTGAAGGTACGTCAAAAGCTAGAGGAACTGAGTGCAAAATACAATGCCAATATTGAATCTCTTGCAGTTGCCTGGCTGGTTAAATTGGGCGCACTGCCACTTATTGGTACCACCAATGAGCAAAGAATCAAAAATGCGGCTAATGCGTTTACAATTGAATTGGATCATCAGGACTGGTACGAACTGTATAATGTATCGGTTGAGCATCAGGATCCAAAAGGGTAAAATCTAAAAAAGAGGATCTCTAAATAGACATCCTCTTTTTTGCTTCAACGCACCACAATAACTCATTTATAAAAACTGTTGCACGTTTATCTGTTCCGACCTTCTCAGTAGGCATACCGTTTTCATCAAATGTATCCTGTACTTTTGCAACCTGAAATATAGCTGGAACTGTCCATGCTCCTATTTTCCATAACGAAAATTGCAATGAGGTTAGCACTTGAGCTGCACCAAATGGGCCGCCCGAGTTACTGGCTATAGCAATAGGTTTTCTACGCCACTCATCATAAAGCAAATCAACAACATTTTTCAAACTAGCCGGATATCCACCGTTATATTCAGGTGTAACTATAATAATCCCATCTGCAGCCTTAATCTTCGCTGCAAAATCAAGTACATTATCCGTCGGATTCTCAGTAAATCGTAATCGCTCTTCAAAAAGAGGAAAATTATACTCCGATAAATCTAGAATTTCGACAGAACCAAGATCATTTGTTTCTATGAAGTTCCTGAAGTACAGTGCTGTTCTATGGCTGACTCTTCCTTTCCTTATACTGGAAGAGATGATGACGATATGTGGCATAAGTATATAAGTTAAATATCTAAATATACTATTATCTATTATTTTTTTGCCCTATAGGATTTATTCGATTTTTTCCGTACGTTTGCAGCGCTTGGTTAAGCAGGTATTTAAGCTTCAAATCATTGAATATTTGCTGCCTAATTTCAATAATTACATATTGGTCCCAAGTGCACCCAGGAAGACTTTTAGTTTTTCTGGGTGTTTTTTTTTAATGACCTTTCTCCATATTTATCTCCTTTCAGAAAGCTATATTTGTCTGCCCTGAACTGGCAAACTTTACCAAGAACCAATAAGACATAGAACTATGAAACACGGACTTTTAATCGATATGGATGGTGTAATCTATAGCGGAGAAAATTTAATTGAAGGCGCGGATAAATTTATTGCCGGATTGCTTAAAAACAATATCCCTTTTACTTTCATGACCAATAATAGCCAACGTACCAGACTCGATGCGGTACGTAAACTAAAACAATTGGGCATCATAGTTACTGAAGATCATATCTATACCAGCGCAATGGCTACTGGTAAATTTCTTGGTGACCAGGGCAAACATGGAACAGCATATGTTCTGGGTGAAGGGGGCTTACTTACCAGTCTTCATGAGAACGGCATAAACCTGGTTAATTCTGACCCGGAGTATGTAGTTTTAGGTGAAGGAAGAAATTTCACATTGGAAATGGTTCAACGTGCCGTTGACATGATCCTTGCGGGTGCTAAATTTATAACCACTAACCGTGACCCATCTCCTAAAAAACCAGGATGGAACAATCTTGGGATAGCCGCAACAACAGCCATGATTGAAGAAGCTACAGGTCGAAAAGCTTTTGTAATCGGTAAACCCAGCCCAGTTATGATGAGATCGGCACGTAAATATCTTGGACTGGAAACTGCTGAAACAACGGTAATTGGTGACACCATGGAAACAGATATTCAAGGCGGTGTACAAATGGGCTACAAAACGATATTGGTATTGTCAGGCATTGCAAAAAAAGAAGATCTCACTAACTACGCTTTTAAACCAGATCTTATAGTAAGTTCAGTTGATCAAATTGAATTCCCCTTAAAATTCTGGCTAGAAAACTAAAAAACAATAAATATTTCAATACCAAAAATCACCTGATAAACAAAGTATATCATTAATTCCTATGGTAATTGTTTATATTAGATATATCCCTTATTGAATTATATGCGTTTTCTGATCATCCTATTCATAACTATAGCCAAGTTAAGTAACTACGCAACAGCTCAGGTTATTAACCTGGATAGTAATCTGGTTTTCTCCAATCTCGGAAAGCAAATAACTTATTATGAAGATAAAAAAGCAAATCTCACCATAACCGAAATCAAAGCTTTATCTGAAAATGGAAAATTCAAAAAAGGAGAAACAAACATCCTTAATCTAAGAAATTCCAAATCCGCTTTCTGGGTTAGAATTGATTATAGTGGAAAAGCTAAAGAAAAGAACTATTTAATGTTGGATGTTCCCAATATTGAATACATCGATTTTTATGTGGACTCAGATCATGGTTTTATTCACCGCAAGACAGGCGCTCTTTTACCTCCATCATCAGGAGTAACCATCTCTAACAATTATACTTTCGATCTCCCCATACAGCAAAACAACAACGTCAAAACTACTGTATGGCTTAGACTAAAAACCAATAACATACTTATTGTTCCTATTAAACTGGTAACTTCAGAGAACCTTATTGAAAGAAAATTTGTAAAAAATAGCTTCGAAGTAATCTACATAGGGATTTTATTGACTCTATTTATTTTCAATATTTTCCTTTATTTCAGCATAAAGGACAGGACCTACTTCTACTATAGTCTATATGTATTGTTTCTAGGCACATATGTAATTACATATTTAAGAGGTTATAGCTATTTACTTGGCTCTGATTTTAGAATAATACTGAACCAACATCCTCATATTTTTCTAAGTCTGTCAATTATTGCATCCGTCTTCTTTTCGCGGAAACTTCTAAATAGTAAAAGTCTTCCTCAAATATGGATGAAAGTTTACAATATCCTCACGATAGGTGCTGTTGTTTTATTTTTAACAAGTGCCTTAGGCTTCAAAAGCATCTCATCTAATATAGCTCAAATTATCTCCCTGATATCAACTATAGTTTTATGGTGGATAGGATTAGTTGCATATAGACATGGACACAAACAAGCTAAATATTACATCATTGCCTGGTCATTTATAGCGATTACCATCATGGCATTGGTATTAAGTCTGGCTAATGTTCTTCCTTTTTATGATTTTACATTCGAATTTGTTCCTTTGGGCTCAACTATAGAGCTTTTATTATTGGCTTTCGCATTAGGCGATCGGTATCGTATTATCATGACAAATGAACAGAAAATGCGTGATGAGAACTTTAAACTGATACAAACACAAAACCAGCGTTTGGAAAATCTGGTAGAGGAAAGAACAATAAAACTTACAGATACAATTTTACAATTGGAATCTTCAAATGCAGTAAAAAACAAACTTTTCTCTATCATAGCACATGATTTACGAAGTCCTTTTAATAGTCTGATGAGTATCTTTTCATTAAAAGACATGAACCTGCTATCACTGGAAGAGCTAAAGATGTTACTGAACGAAAACAAAAAAAATATTGACACCATACACAACACACTCAATAACCTGCTTTACTGGGCAGTGAACCAGATGGATGGAATTAAAACCCAGCCCTCCAAATTCAATTTGAAAGCACTCATTGAAGATTTAAATCTGGTTTATGCCCCTCTAATTCAGTCGAAAGGTATTTCCATTAACCTGAAAATTAGTGAGCAACATATCGTATATGCAGATGAAAATCAGATCCAGCTGGTTTTACGTAACCTAATTGACAACGCTATTAAGTTTACCCCATCATCTTATAGCATAGATATCAGTGCCATGAATACACAGGATCAACTTAAGATTACAGTAAGCAATCCAGTTTTAGATGAGAATGAAATCAATCTGGAAAGTATGACCAACAAAAGTGCCTTTGAAGTAGCTTCCGGAATTTCACATGAAAAAGGAATAGGATTAGGACTCCATTTATGCCGTGAATACATCAAAAGCAACGGTAGTGAACTTGAAGTAATGATTGATGGTACTCAAGTGTCTTTTGGCTTTAAACTCCCACTTGTTGTTTCAACGGGCACTATTTACGCTTAATTATCGTTGTTAAATTATTATGACGATTAAACTCACTCTATTTTTTTTGCTATTTCATACTGCTTTATATGCTCAACCATTTGTTTTCCCTGTTTTACCTGAATATGGGAAATCGGCAGATTTAATTGTTCCCCAAAACTGGAAAATTATTGATAGCATTTCAGGCGATTTAAATAACGACAACGTTAAAGATATTGCACTTGTTCTTGAGTTTTATAGACCTGTTAAGGAAAATAGAGCTTATGGTGATAACACCACAGAAATTATTACTGAAATGCAAAAACCAAGAATACTGGCCATTTATTTTAGAAAATCAGTAAAGGGTTCTTATCGTATTTCCGTTCAAAATAATAATTTTATGTTAAGAGCTGATGAAGGTGGTGAAATGGGTGATCCACTACGGCCTATGAGTATTGCAGACAATAAACTTACTTTATCATTTGAAGGAGGTGGGCATTGGCGCTGGAAACTTAACTACAGCTTTAAATTTCAGGATAAAGACTGGAAACTCATTACTGCAAACAACTATGCCTATCAGCAGGAATCAGGTGAGACGAATGATAAACAATATGATTTCGTAAAAAACAAGAAAAAGATAATAAGCAGTGTCATTAATAATGGAACACTTGCAAGCGAAACTTTCGAGCAGCCTTTAAATATTAAAACATTAAGAACGTTCAATAGTTTTAAAAAACCTTGGACCTGGGAGTTGATCCCGAACGAATTTTTATAGACATAGGTATAAAAAGGCTACATATGCAGCCTTTCTATACCTATGAAGTATTACCTTGAGTAATTTGGCGCTTCTTTAGTAATTGAAATATCATGTGGATGACTTTCTCTCATCCCTGCAGCCGTAATACGAACAAACTTAGCTTTCTGCAAATCATCAATTGTTGATGCTCCACAATAATGCATTCCTGCTCTCAATCCACCTACATATTGATAAATAACTTCAGCTAATGTTCCTTTGTACGGTACACGTCCAACAATACCTTCAGGAACCAATTTAGTTACTACATCTGTTTCATCCTGGAAATAGCGATCTTTAGAACCTTGTGCCATAGCCTCTACTGACCCCATACCGCGGTAAGATTTAAATTTACGACCTTCATAAATAATCGTTTCACCCGGGGATTCCTCAACTCCTGCAAATAATGAACCAGCCATAATAGCATTGGCACCTGCAGCAATTGCTTTCACAATGTCACCTGTTTGCTTAATACCACCATCAGCAATAACCGGAATTCCAGTTCCTATTAGGGCTTGGGCACATTCAAACACAGCATATAATTGTGGTACCCCTACTCCTGCAATGATTCTGGTTGTACAGATAGAGCCTGGTCCAATACCAACTTTGACTGCATCAGCACCAGCAGCAGCTAAAGCGCGTGCAGCATCAGCAGTTGCTATATTACCAGCGATCACCTGCAAATCAGGCCATCTTTCTTTAATGGCTTTCACCATATCTATTACGCCTTTTGAGTGACCATGGGCTGTATCAACAGTCACGACATCAACACCAGCTTGTACCAGTGCTGCTACACGGTCAATATTATCAGCAGCAACACCTACAGCTGCCCCTACACGTAAACGACCTTGTTCGTCTTTACATGCCTGAGGGTAATTTTTAAACTTCTGAATGTCTTTGAAAGTAATCAATCCAGCCAAACGGCCTTCTTTATCTACTACAGGAAGTTTTTCAATTTTATAATTTTGTAAAATTTCTTCAGCCTGCAATAAAGTAGTTCCTTCAGCAGCAGTAATTAGATTTTCACGTGTCATTACTTCTGATACCGGACGTTCCATATCTTTCTGGAAACGTAAATCTCTATTGGTAATTATACCAACAAGTTTGTTTTCAACATCAACAACAGGAATACCACCAATCTTATACTCTTTCATGATAAGAAAAGCATCCGCAACCTTTGCATTGGCATTTAGCGTAACCGGATCCTGAATCATTCCGCTTTCTGAACGTTTTACTTTCCTTACCTCATTGGCCTGACGTTCAATGCTCATGTTTTTATGCAGCATGCCAATACCTCCGGCCTGAGCAATGGCAATAGCCAGGCTAGACTCAGTAACAGTATCCATAGCAGCAGAAACTATTGGAACATTAAGACGTATTTTCTTTGTTAAAAAACTTCCGGTATCCACATCACGTGGCAAAACTTCAGAATATGCGGGTACTAATAATACGTCATCGTAAGTTAGTCCTTCAGCTATAAATTTATTGGGATCGAGTTGCATAGCAAATAATTTAAGAGTTACTATTTGCCGGGCAAAAATACGATTATTCTTGATACTGTGCAATAGTGGCGAACAATTAACACTATGCATGCAAAAAGATTACAATCAGATTGTTTTTCAAATTCCATGTTAAAATCGGTTAAACACAGGTAATCAAGGCTTTTATTTATTAGATTTATACTAAACATTATAAACCATGAAAAGCTGCCTCTCTATTATTCTGATATTTTTTTTTCATGTAGGCTTGTCAGCCCAAGAAATTAACCATCAGCAAAAAATTAACAACATTGTTAGTTTCGCTAATTTATATGGTTATGTAAGATATTTCCACCCATCAGATGAAGCTTCAAAAATCAACTGGGAAGAATTCGTTTATTACGGAATTAAAACTGTGGAAAATGCACCAAACCCGATAATTTTAAATCAAAAGCTCATTGAATTATTTGTTCCAATAGCACCATCAATACTTATTAAACCAGGTATAAAAGCTCATGAGTTTAACGTTAAATCAATTACTCCGGCAATTTCAATGGCTATGCGCGATACTGTTACCTGGCAGCATTATGGAATGGGGGTAGCTAACATCCTTTATAAAAGCATAAGAACAAACAGACCATATAAGATAGTTAATGATAAATCAAGAGGTTATGGCAATGCAATTAACCATATAGATGCAAAGCCTTATAGAGGAATGAAAATCCGCTTAAAGTCATCGATAAAGGTAGCCGATGGTGGTACAGGCCAAATGTGGATCCGGGTAGATCGAGAAAACAAAATAATGGGCTTTTTTGAAAATATGGATAGCAGGCCTGTTAAAAAAGAAAGTTGGGGAACTTATGAAATTATAGGAAATGTTGATAGCGACGCTGTATCTATTGTATTTGGAACTTTCTTAGCAGGCTCTGGAAAGGTATGGATTGACGACTTCAGTTTAGAAGTTGAAGACAATGGTAAATGGATGCAAATACCCATTAAAAATGCCTCCTTTGAAGATGATGCAAAATCACCTAAAGATTGGCTTGCTAATGCTCCGGGATATCAATATGAAATGGTCTCTGGGGATGCAACAAATGGAAATTACTCCTTGCTCATACAAGAAGGATCAATGACCAAAACGGAAAAACAAATTTTTGATAACAAACCTAAATTTGGAGAATATTTTATTAAAGATATAGGAACTGGGCTGACTTGTCTTGTCCCTTTAGTTCTTATGGGAAATGAAGCTATTACCTATCCCACAGCTAATCCAGTTCAACTAAGCAACTTAATGACTAAAATAAAAAGTTCACTTCCTCAAGCAATGTCTACAAAGGACATATATACTCGTTTGAGTGGAATTACCATAACATGGAATGCTTTTAAACATTTTTACCCTTACCATGAAGAAATAAATACCGACTGGTTCAAACAATTACCTATTGCCTTAGGCGCAGTGTTTAGTAATAAAACCACAACTGATTATGTAAGTGTACTCAGACGTTTAACAGAAAAACTAAAAGATGGGCATATTAGAGTAAGTAATCCTTCATTTAATGATTTTTACAATATAACTGCTGGTCCGGCTCTGGTTGAAGGCAAACTGATCATTCGTGAAATAGACTCAATACCAGATCAAGCCAAACTTCCTTTATTGCCTGGAGACGAAATCATTAGTATTAATGGAAAGTCAGCACTCCAAAAATTAGATTCATTAAAAAGGCAAATCTCCGGATCAGATCAATGGAAAACGGCAAGGGCCTTACCGGAGCTATTTAGTGGAACAAAAGACTCTGAATTTTTGCTGGGTATTAAAAGAAATAACGATACACAAACATTAAAACTGACTAGAAAAAACTATAGAACCCCGAATAAAAAAACTACAATTAAAAAATTGGACAGTGGGATTTATTTCATCGATATCAGTACAACTAAAATGGATGAAATAAAAAAGATTCTACCAGAATTGGTAAAGGCGAAAGGCATTAAATGTGATTTGCGTGGCTATCCAACTAACAATCACGAATTTATTAATTACCTTTTAACTGAAAACGACAATAACAAATGGATGTTTGTACCGAAGATTACCTACCCGGATTTCGAAAAAGTAAGTTATGATGGTATCGGTTGGAACTTAAAACCATCAACACCACATATTTCTGCTAAAGTTATATTTCTGACAGGGGGAGGTGCGATCAGCTATGCTGAGAGTTACATGAGTTTTATAAAATACTACCAACTTGCTACAATTGTTGGGCAACCTACCGCGGGAGCAAATGGGAATGTAAATAGATTTTCTATACCAGGTGGAATATCAATATCCTTTACCGGAATGAAAGTAAAGCAACAAGATGGAAGTCAACTTCAAGGCATTGGCATCCAGCCAGACATTTTCATTACAGAAACTCAAAAAGCTATTAGAGAGGGGCGGGATGAATATCTTGAAAAAGCACTGGAACTGTTGAAATAAAAAAGATGTAAATTTAGCCGAATAAATCATTACCAATATATGAAGTATCTATTTTTCATTTTATCCCTGACATGCCATTTCTTGTGTGTAGATGCACAGGATTTTAAGTATGCTTTTGTTACCGATACCCATGTAGGTACAGCGACTGGTGAAGAAGATTTGCGTCGAACAGTTAAAGACATCAATAGTCAACACGATCTGGATTTTATATTGGTAACTGGCGATGTAACCGAAATGGGAACGAAGCTAGAGATTAAACTGGCGAATTCAATACTAAACGGACTAAAGAAACCTTATTATGTAATACCTGGCAACCATGACACAGGATGGTCCGAGTCAGGTGGGGTTGACTTTATTAAAGCTTTCGGTGATGATAAATTCACTTTTGATCATAATGGCTATCGCTTCATTTTATGTGCATCTGGACCATATGTTAGGATGTCTGATGGACATATTCCTCGTGACGCTGTTGTTTGGTTAGATAAAATTCTTAAAAAAACACCTGCAGATATGCCAATCGTGTTTATCAACCACTACCCTATTGACAATAGTTTAGACAATTGGTACGAAGCGACTGACAGAATAAAAAAATACAATATTCAATATGCCATTTGTGGTCATGGCCATGCCAACCAGGCACTTGACTTTGAAGGTATACCTGGTACAATGGGCCGCTCTAACTTGCGAGCAAAAGATACCTTAGGTGGATATAATATTGTAACTATGTATACTGACTCTGCCCTTTTTGCCGTGAAAAAACCAGGTCTTAATATAGAACAACCATGGAGAAAAATTGCACTTGGAACTTTTAAGGCAACCAGTACGCAAGGCGAAAGGCCATCTTATCAGATTAATTCTACCTATCCACAAGTCACCAAGGTTTGGACTTACCATGCTCCTGCTAATGTGGTACTCACCCCTGCAACTGATGGTAAACTAGTCATATTTGGAAATAGTATTGGCGAAGTGGAAGCTTTAGATATAAACAATGGAAGCAAAAAATGGACATTTAAAACTAAAGGGGCAATTTATTCATCACCTGCAATAGCAGAGAATATTATTGTTATTGGCTCAGGTGATGGCAATATTTACGCCTTGCAAATGCAGACAGGTAAACAAATCTGGAAGTTTAAAACTAAGGCATCAGTACTTGGCAGTCCCATAATTGCAAATAATGTGGTTTACATTGGTGGAAGTGACAATAATTTCAGAGCACTTGATTTAAGTACCGGAAGACAATTATGGACTTTTAATGATGTTGCGGGTTCAATTGTAGGCAAACCTTTATTGTATGAAGGAAAAGTTATTTTTGGTTCCTGGGGTAGACACTTATATGCTCTAAACCAAATCAATGGTAAACTCTTATGGAAATGGAATAATGGTCATGCAAACCGTATGTTTTCACCTGCCATGTGTACACCAGTTGCCCACAACAGTGTAATTTATGTAGCAGCCCCTGATAGAGTGCTCAATGCCATTGATGCAAATAAGGGAGTATCCCTTTGGAGAAATAAAGAAGCAACAGTGAGAGAGTCTATTGGTATAGCAGAAAATGGGAGCATGATATTTGGCAAAACCATGAATAATGATATAGTTGCTTATAAAACACAAGCGACCGATCCTGGAATTGCCTGGAGATTAAATATGGGCTTTGGTTATGAACATGTTCCATCTATGCTTATTGCAAAGGATAATCAGGTGTTTTTCGGAACAAGAAATGGAGTAGTTTATGCCTTTGATCCTGATACACCAAGAACTGTCTGGGCTCATAAAATCGACAACTCAATGGTAAACACAGTTAATGTGATTAATAAAAATAAGATTTTGGTCGCCACAATGGATGGGGTAATCAGCCTGCTGAACGTAAAATAAGATATATATCACATCGAGATAATTATTGTAATAATAATTTTATATAATTGTACAATAAATTATCGCAATCATGAATAAATTACGCTTAATGGCATTGCTATTGCTATGCAATGTCTACTCTTTCGCACAAAACAATCCAAACGTAAAACCTAAAACATTTAAATATGGCAAAATTACTCCTGCCGATTTCGATGTCAAACTTACAGGTGCAGATTCAGCAGCTTCTGCGGTAGCCCTATTTGATGTAGGCAGAGGATTCTTTGAGTTTAGTTCTAAAACAGGAGAATTTATGTATGTTTTAGAACGTCATACTCGCTATAAAATCATCAATAAAAGTGGATATGACTATGGCAATATGGAACTACGATTTTATAAAGGGAGCAATTCGGAATCTAAATTAGATAATATGGAAGCTGCTACCTATAATCTGGAAGGCGGTAAGATCGTAATTAGTAAACTGAATAAAGATGCCAAATTCTCTGAAAAAGAAGACAAAAACTACACCCTCAAAAAATTTGCATTACCCAATGTAAAAGAAGGCTCAATTGTAGAATATAAGTATAGAACAACGAGCGACTTCATTTATACTCTTGGTCCCTGGTATTTCCAACGAGCAATTCCAACCCTTTATTCTGAATTTGATATTACAATTCCTGAATATTATAGATATAAACCTAGCACAGGTGGGTATGTCTACTTAAACCCTAAACGTGAAACTATAAATCAAACTTTCTTGATTAACAGCCAGATGTTAAATGCACAATCTTTAAGGATGAGCTATATCGCTGAAAATGTCCCTGGACTAAAAAGAGAGAATTTCGTAACCACTATGAACGATTACATTAGTAAAATAGGTTTTGAACTTAGCTCTTTTACCATACCTGGACAGGTTTACAAGGACTTTAATACAACGTGGGGGAAAATAGTAACCAGTTTAAAAGAGGAAGAGAATTTTGGCTTATTTTTAAATAAAAGAAGCTATTGTAAAACGATTCTAAAAGACCTCATTAAAGAGGAAACTAATCCGGAAATGGTAACGGCATTGATTTTTGATTACGTGAAGAATAATATCAAATGGAATGATCAGTATAGGATGTTTAGCTCTGAATCAAATCCTAAACTAGTATTTGAAAAGAAAACAGGGAACTCAGCGGACATTAACCTTTGTTTAACAGCCTTATTAACCGAGGCAAATATTACTGCTTACCCAATATTATTAAGCACCAGGGAAAATGGTGCACACCCTGGAGTTCCAATGATTACAGAGTTCAATAATGTCATTGTTCAAGTAGAAATTGGAGATAAAAAGATACTTCTGGATGCAATGGATAAAGACCATAGCCATGATATGATTGCTTATCAAAACCTGAATCATCAAGGACTAAAAGTAAACCTAAAAAATGTCAACGCTGAGTGGATATCACTCGATGAAACAAAATTGAGCAAGAAAAACATCAATTTGATGTTAACATTAGATAATGAGAATAAATTTAGTGGTAAGTTATATCTATCCTCTAATCATTATGAAGCCTTAAATCGAAGAGATAAATATCGTTCGGCTACTAATGAATCTGATTTCCTAAAAGATTATAAAACCGGAAAATCTGGTCTGGGTATTAAAAATTATAAAATTGAAAATCTGGATAATCTGAATGAAAATTTGATTGAGTCAATGGATGTAATGATTGAGGACAATATTGAAGAAGCCGGAAACCTGGTTTATTTTACCCCACTGTTATTTGAACGTACCAAAGAAAATCCATTTAAATTAGAAGAAAGAAAGTTCCCCGTTGATTTTGGTTTCCCAACTGAAGAAAACTATCGCATTACAATAGAACTTCCAAAAGGATATACGCTTGATAAAGCCCCTAAAAACGAAAGAATAGTATTGCCTAATAACACAGCCTCTTTTACATTTATGTTCGCCGCCGAAGAAGGAAAAATAATGATCAATAGTAAAATAGCTATATCTAAAGCATTCTTTACTTCTGATGAATATCATCTTTTAAAAGAATTATTCAAAAATATAGTAAGAAAACAGGCAGAACAAATCGTATTTAAAAAAGGATAATGAGGAAATCGATCTTACTTTTCGCAAGCGTTATACTTGCTTTTACAAAATCAAATGCTCAGGGAATTTACGATGTAAGCAAAATCCCCGCTGCTTTAAAGGAGAACGCAGCTGTCGTAACCAGAAATGAAGAAATGGTTTATGAGGTTAAAAATCCAGGAAGCGCGGTTATGACTTATAAAACTGCCATCACTATCTTAAATAAAAATGGAGAATATGCTTCAAAGATGAAACAGCATTATGATAAATTTTCCAGTATTTCTAGTTTAAGAGCTACCCTATATGATGACAGAGGTAATAAAGTAAAAGATTATAAAAGTGGTGATTTTAAGGATGAAAGTTTTGTTTCTGGTGGAACTTTATACCAGGATGACAGGGTTAAATATTTGGATTTTTTACACACAAACTTCCCATATACTATTGAGTATAGTTATGCTTTAGACTTTAATGGAATACTAAGCTATCCTGGATGGCAACCAATAAGCTCATGGAACCAATCAGTAGAACGAGCCGAATACACTTTTAAAATCCCTCAAACGATGAGCTTTAAACAGCTTAAAAGTAAAGGTTTAAAGACTGATTCTATAAAGGTAAAGGATAAAACACACTATAAATGGGCTTGTCAAAATTTGCCGGCAATAGATTACGAACCAATTAGTACAGGTATAAAAAATATAACGTCTTGGGTAAGTCTTGCACCAAATCAATTTGAGTACGATAACTCGAAGGCTGATATTGAAACCTGGAAAAATATGGGTTCATGGCTATTTACCTTAAGTAATGGTAGACAAGTACTTCCTGAAGCTATAAAAGCTAAAATTAAAAATCTGATTAAAGATGCAAAAACAGATCATGAAAAGATTAGAATATTATATCATTACTTACAATCTAATACCAGATATGTAGGCGTACAGTTAGGCATTGGAGGCTATGTGCCAATTCCAGCAGATAAAGTATCAACAGTGAATTATGGCGACTGCAAAGGCTTATCGAACTATATGAAAGCAATGTTACTTGAGGCTGGAATAAAGTCTAACCTGGTTGTAATTGGTAATGATATGCCTTCATTAAACAAGAACTATGCAAGTATGAACCAGGCAAACCATATGATACTCTGTGTACCCATGGAAAAGGATACAACCTGGTTGGAATGTACAAGTCAATACAAGCCCGCTGGTTTTATTGGCAATGGTAATTCAAACAGAACTGTATTATTAATTACTGAAAATGGTGGGCAACTGGCACAAACTCCGATATATAACCCAAAAAGTAATTATCAAAAAAGAAAAACACTAGTTGATCTTGATGCAGAAGGTTCAGCAAATATTGCAATTGAAACAGAATATGGAAATTCTCAATATGAAGACAATATTCAGATGATGATTATTGAACCTGGAGAAAAAAGAAAAAAGCTTATGAATAACCTGAGCATTCCAAATATGCAGATAACAGACCTTAGTTATACGCAACCAGATAAACATACTCCTGTATTAAATGAAAAGATAAATTTAAAAAGCACACAAATGCTCACAAAAGGGGGCGACAAGCTATTCCTTACTTTAAACCTATTAAACAGACAAGGAAGTACCCCGACTGCTATTGAAGCCAGGAAAACACCTTTCAGCATTAAATATGGCTATTATGATACCGATGAAATTGTTTACACCATCCCTCAGGGATATAAAGTAGAATTTATTCCTAAAGATGTTCTAATAGAATCTGAATTTGGCAGCTATACAGCAAAGGTTATAGCTAAAGACAATACACTTATTTATACCCGTGTTAAAACAATGGTAAATAAGCAGTATCCTCCGGAAAAGTATAATGATTATGTCGCCTTTTCTAAAAAGATGTATCAGGCTGATAAATTAAAAAGTATCCTGACTAAAATAGAATAGTCAGGATACTTTTATATTATTATTTATTTCTTCCCTACAACAACTTTAGTAAAGCTGTTCGTGTCCAGGTATTTATTAGCCAGTGCTTTTAAATCTTCTGCAGTTATAGTTTTTACTGTTTTAATATAATTCTTGTAATAACTATAATCCAATCCAGAGAAATAGACATTTTTAAATTTATCTGCATGTGAAAAAGCATTTTCCAGGCTACCCAACATGGAACCCAACATATAATTCCTGACCAATGCCAGTTCTTCTTCAACTACCAGTTCATCTTTAAGTATACTAATCTCCTTTTCAATCTCTGCTAACGCATTGTTACATACCTCTGCTCCTACTTCCGTAGCAATAAAGAAATAGCCAGCATCTTTTAAAGAAGCCACAGCTGAACCAATCCCATAAGTATACCCCTTATCTTCGCGAATATTAGCCATTAATCTAGAACCGAAATAACCTCCTAAAAGGCAATTTAGAACCTGGAAGCCAGGGAAATCTGGATGATTCCTTGTAATGGCTAGTCTACCCATTCTTATGGCCGACTGAATAGCCTCGGGACGTTCTACTAAAACTTCGCCCTTATGATCTGCTAAGAACTCAAATTTATTAGGTTTAGCCTTTTCAATATTATCCCATTTATTTCCAAAAACACCATTTAGGATATTAAATTCAGCATCTTCAAACTTACCAGCCACGAAGATGGTACAGTTTTGAGAGGTATAAGCTACTTTAAAATGGTTAAGCAAATCTGCTCTTTTTAGTACATCATAGTTGGATGGCTCAATATTAGAACCATAAGGAGTTTCGCCAAAAAGTGCATTCGCAAAATGCTTTCTGGCAAGAAAATCATTTTTCTGCAAATTTACCTGTAGCGATTGTTTTTGATTTTGTATAAAAATAGCCAATTCCTGTTCCGGAAAAATGCTGTCATTTAAAATAGAACGTAGAATAGGTAATACCGATTGTAAGTGCTTATTTAGAGTATACAGCTTAATACAGGTTTGATCTGCACCATATTCTGTTTGCAAAAAAGCACCATAGTAATCAACCTTATCAGCAATTTCTTTAGCACTAAGTGTACTGGTACCATTATTAATTAAATGACTCGTTGCAATAGCATCCAAAGGTCTTGAAGCATCCCAATTAACATTTTCAAATATAAATTCTATACGAACAAGTTCCTGTTTACCTGCATTAATGGTAAAAACGGGTATACCATTATCCAGCACTTGTTTTAAAGGTTCAATGAAACTAATTTCATCAACCAGTTTTGATTCAGGGGCTAGTGTACGGTTAAGCATTTTGTGTAGTTAAATATTGTAAAACTGAACATTGTTCTTTTGTAAATGTATTCTTTGCAGCTTGTTGTATACGTTCAGGCGTTACAGAAAGATATTTATCAATCTCTGAATTTAATCCCGCAGCATCGCCTAACAATTCATAATGAGCAAGATTCATGGCTTTATCCAATAAACTCATCTCCGCAAAAACCATTATAGACTCCGACTTATTTTTTACTTTTGTAATCTCTTCATCAGTAACTGGTTCCTGAATAAGCTTATTTAATTCAGTCCATATGCCAATCTCTGCTTGTTCAAGACTAACACCTTCAACCAATTTACCCTCTACTACAAATAATCCTTCATCTATACTACTCGTGATATAGGCATGAATATCACTAAACAGCTGTTGTTCTTTCAATAAACTGTTGTATAATCTGGAAGATTGACCTTGCGACAATACATCCGACATCAGATCATAGGCCTGATATTCAGCATCCATTCTTGAAGGCATTTTAAAGGTCATATAGAGAGCATTTAAAGGCACATCTGCTTTAACTGTTTCTCTTCGCTCCTCTATTTGCTTCGGTTCCCTGGGTAATTTTCTCAGGTATTTTTCCCCTGCAGGAATTGGTGCAAACCACTTCTCGGCCAGAACTTTTACATCAGCAGTTTTAACATTCCCACCTACTACCATAATGGCATTTTTAGGATTATAATGCTTTTGGAAAAATGCTTTTACATCCTCCATTTTAGCTTCCTCAATCTGCTTCAAATCTTGTCCGATTGTTGCCCACCTATATGGATGAGTAGTATAAGCAAGAGGTCGTAACTTTAACCACACATCGCCATAAGGCTGATTCAGGTAACGTTGTTTAAACTCTTCACATACTACATTACGCTGTGTTTCAAGACTCTTTTCAGAGAAAGCAAGACTCAACATACGGTCACTCTCTAACCAGAATGCAGTTTCCAGATTTACTGCTGGCAAAGTAATGTAGTAATTGGTAATGTCGTTACTTGTAAAAGCATTGTTCTCACCTCCTACTCGTTGCAATGGTTCGTCATAACTTGGAATATTCACCGAGCCACCAAACATCAGGTGCTCAAATAAATGGGCAAAACCTGTTCTACCTTCTTCTTCATCTCTTGCCCCTACATCATATAATATGTTTAACACCGCCATGGGTGTTGTATCATCTTCGTGTACAAGTACACGTAATCCGTTGGCTAATGTAAAACGATTAAAATCTACCATATTTTAAAAAATATTTGCGCCAAATATAGGAATAATGGACAGTGGAATTCAGTTCATCTTTAATTAAGACAAACAAATTATATTGATAAAAACAAGTTATGGTATATTTGTAGCATGAATACTGCCGAATTACTACAAAGGGCCCTACGTTTCGACTTTTTAACGAAAGAAGAGGGTGTGTTTTTATATCATCATGCTTCAACTGCTGAACTTGCTTATGTTGCTAATGAGCTGAGAAAAAAACAAGTACCCAGTGGTAAGGTTACCTGGCAGATTGACCGTAATGTGAATACTACAAACGTATGTATTGCTAACTGTAAATTTTGCAACTTCTTTAGAAGACCTGGACATGAAGAAAGCTATATTACAGATATTGAAACTTATAAAGTTAAAATTGAAGAAACCTTTAGACTAGGTGGAGATCAGTTACTTCTTCAGGGAGGACATCATCCGGATCTGGGCCTGAAATTCTATGCAGACCTTTTTAAAAAGCTTAAAGAATTGTACCCTGATCTTAAATTACATGCATTGGGTCCGCCGGAAATTGCACATGTAGCTAAATTAGAGGGAATTTCTCATACCGAAGTTTTAAGTGCACTAAAAGAAGCCGGGATGGATTCACTTCCTGGTGCCGGAGCTGAAATATTGAACGACAGAGTCCGCAGGTTGATTTCTAAAGGTAAATGTGGTGGTCAGGAATGGCTGGATGTAATGAGAGCTGCACATCAACTTCATATTACAACCTCAGCAACAATGATGTTTGGTCATGTAGAAACTATTGAGGAACGCTTTGAACACCTGGTTTGGATAAGAGAAGTACAAAGTGAGAAGCCTGCTGATGCTAATGGATTCCTGGCATTTATTCCATGGCCTTTTCAGGATGATGGTACATTATTGAAACGCTTAAGAGGGATTAGTAATAATGTTTCTGGTGATGAGTACATCCGTATGCTCGCCTTAAGCCGCATCATGCTTCCCAACATTAAGAATATACAAGCATCATGGCTTACTGTAGGTAAAAATGTTGCCGAACTTTGTCTACATGCGGGTGCAAATGATTTTGGCTCTATCATGATCGAAGAAAATGTAGTATCTGCTGCTGGTGCGCCTCATCGTTTTACGGCAAAGGGCATTCAGGATGCAATCAGAGAAGCCGGTTTTGAACCGCAATTACGTGGCCAACAGTATAATTATCGTGATTTACCAGACCACCTGGAAGAACAGGTAATAGATTATTAACAGTTAAAAGCGCTTGTTTTTACCTTTTTTTTAATAAATTGACCTTTATTAAAAACAAAAAATGTGCTAAATACTATTATTGTCGACGATGAAGAATTCGCCCGTTCTTCATTATACTTTCTTTTACAGGAAAATTGTGAGCATATACACATCTCCGGCATAGCAAAATCTGTGACCGAAGCCCGTACACTTCTTGCCAATAATAGTATTGATCTAATATTTCTGGATATTGCCATGCCTGGTGAAAATGGCTTTGAATTAATCCCAGATGCACAATCGCACAATGCGCACGTCATATTTACTACAGCATACGATCAATATGCACTAAAAGCGATTAAAGCGAATGCACTTGATTACTTATTAAAGCCTATTGATATTGATGAACTAAAAGTCGCGGTCGATAAAGCAGAAAAATACATTAGTGTCAATAAAAAAGATAATCATCACAAAGAAAGCCTTCAAAATCTGGCAGTAAACCTTGCTGACAGAAATGAAATCAGAAAAATCAGCTTGCCAAACGGACAAGGATACAGCTTGGTTAATGTTGACGATATAATCCATATTGCTGCAGATAGTAATTATTCAGTTTTCTACCTTCAGAACAATGATAAAATCACAGTATCTAAAGTATTGAAAGAGTATGAAGAAATATTACCTGATTACCAATTTATAAGAATACACAAATCAAGTATCGTCAACCTCAATTATGTAAAGGAGTATAATTCAAAAAACGGATTGGAAGTGATCCTAAAAAATGGCGAAAAGATTGCCGTATCCAGAAGACGTGCCGCAGATTTCAGTGATAAGATTAAATCATACACAAATATTGACAAATAGCAATACATATCGGACAACGAGGTTTTTAATTGCAGTATTGACATTGCTGATATCTAACTTTTCAGTATACTCACAAACTACCTTTTTACAACACTTCACCACCAAAAAAGGACTTCCAAGCAACAACTGCTATTATACCATTCAAGACTCCAAAGGATATATTTGGGTAGCAACAGATGCGGGAGTAAGTAGGTTTGACGGAAAAGTATTTGAGAACTTTTCTATAGATGACGGGCTCCCTGATAACCAAATCTTACAGCTAAAGGAAGATAAAAGTGGTAAAATCTGGTTCTTAGCACTAAATGGACAACTTAGTTATTTCCTCAATGGAAAAATATATAATGAAAACAACGATAAGCTATTAAAACTATTAAAAGTTAATGCAGTAATTGTCTCTTTTTTCGAAGACAGCAAAGGAAGGATCTGGTTTGGTACAAATAAAAATATATTGGTTATGTGGGATGGTAAAGCCATCATAAAATACATATCTGCCAGTGCCATTCATCCATATACAAACACATTTATACATGAAGATACAAATGGATCAATATGGGCTTTTAGCAACGAATGTATCCGCATTTTTAACAACAAAACCTTTACCGTATCATCTCACGGAACGTTACCCCTCTCCTATAAAACAATACTTAACCTGCCTGATAAAAGCCTTGGATATTTAGATAAAAAAGGTCTGAATATAAGAAAAGGTGCCACCCAATATTTACACCTAAAAATTGATACGGCATTGCTGACCAATAACCCAGGATATTTTTACTTTGAAAAAGATGACCTGTGGTTAAGTAATGCGAATGGTGCACATCACATAGACCATTCCGGAATAACAACAACTTACTTAGACAATATATCTACCAGCCAGGTAATCAAAGACTCAAAAAGTAACATGTGGTTTACCACAAATAATGGCATCTTTATGCTGCCCCAAAAAGATAGGCGCTTGTACATCATCAATAAAGAAAATGGCTTAAGTACCGATATTGTAAAAAGTGTAGTTAAAGACCCAAACGATAACTTATGGTTGGGATTAGATGATGGTCAGATTAATATTCTGAACCTTGCCTCTAACAAAATCAGTAGAATTCAGTTACCTGATAAAAAAAGATATAATGCCATTAAACAGATGGTTTATGATACTGCACACCAAACCCTGTATTTTAGTTCTGATTATGGCTTAGGTCGGATAAATAATGTAAACGGTAAAAAAAATATTGATTACCTGAAAGAAACAAACAACAGTATGTTTGTAATTAAAAGTTTTAGTATCCCCAAAAACAATACACTGGCAATGGCATTTTCATCCGGTGTATTTATCTTGCCAGACAGAGTAAATCACTTCCAATTCACTTCCATCTACTTCAAACAAGGTGTAGATTTTTTTAGTAATAGAGCATACAGCGTATTCCACGACAGCAAGCAAAATCTATGGTTTTCAAATGTAAATGGACTTTCAGAACTCTCAGGAGGCATTCTGTATAGTTATTATGGAGATCAGGCTCTATTAACCAAAAGGATTAATGATATACAAGAACTCCCTGATGGAACTATTGTTCTTGCGACTGATGGTTATGGAGTTGCATTCTTCAGAAATAAAAAAGTTATCAGATTGATAACTCAGAAAGACGGTCTTGCCAGTAACATCTGTAAAAAGGTATTTGTTAAAGGAAACTACCTATGGATTGTAACCAATAGTGGCATCAACAGAATCGCATTAAATGATAAAAAATATGCAGTCGAATCATTTGAATATACGAATGCTTTATTGGCAGATGATGTAAATGGCTTATATGTTGATAACCATTATGCCTATTTTGCAACAAATAATGGAATGGTATATTTTTCCTATCACAAAGGAGACAATCCTCATGAAGCTCCTAAAGTTTTAATCACATCCATTATAAACAATAAGAAAAAACTAGGGCTTAATTACGCAATGCACACGCTTGCTCCAGCACATAACAATATTGCATTTACCTATAGTGCGATCGACTTCCAGAATAAAAACATTCTGTACCGCTATCGTCTAAAACCTGATGCTGTTTGGACTGAAACCAAAAGTCGCAGATTAGAATTTTCTTCATTGGAACCGGGTGACTATACTTTTGAAATCAGTGCTAAATCTGCAGGTAATAACTGGAGTAGTCCAAACAGTGTAAACTTCTCCTTAAAACGTCATTTTTGGCAAACATTATGGTTTCTGGCAGGAGTTTTTATTATTGCTGGTTTTATATTCTATAAAATTGCAGTGATAATAACAAGAGTACAGAAAAATAAGGAACAGCAGCAACTCCTGCTAAAAAACAAGATTTTAATGCTCGAGCAAAGGGCATTACAAGCAATGATGAACCCACATTTTGTTTTTAATGTGATGAACTCTATCCAGCACTACATCAACACCAAGGATACAAATTCAGCAAACAAAATATTAACGGGATTCGCTAAACTGATCAGAAAAAATCTGGAAATCTGTACTAAAAGCTTTATCAGTCTGGAAGAAGAACTTGACTACCTGGAATTGTACCTTAGCCTGGAGAAAAAGAGATTTGGGGAAAAGTTCCAATACACAATCCGTGTAAACCCTGAAATCGATAAAGAGGAAACCATGATCCCATCTATGATCCTCCAACCTTATATTGAAAATGCAATATGGCACGGATTAATGCCTAAAGAAGAAGGCGGTCATTTAAACATCCATATTGATTTTCAGGGAAAAGAACAGTTGCTCATACAGATTATTGATGATGGTGTAGGAATAGATAATTCACTAAATAACAAAAAGGGGCACCATGTCAGTAAAGGTATGAGTCTGACTAAAGAACGTATCAACTTATTGAACCAGGTTGAACCAAATCCTATACAAATAGACATTAAACAAAACGGTTTATCGGGCACCTATGTTTCGATATTAGTGCCATTGATACACTAATTTACCGTTTACTCAATTATTCATACCACTTACTAAGTTTGCATTAATCATTAAAGAATTAGCATTAAACTTGTTATATATATTAAAACAAACAGAAGTTTGTAAAAAGCGTTCTTATAGGATTGATCAAAGATATTTTTACCTAACCTAAAACTATATCTCAATTCAGGTTTCATTTGTGTGTTAAAAAATGGTAAAGTTCATAGCTTTACCATTTTTTTTACCCCTATTTCTCAGGCCATCAACTCATCAAAAATTTGGTAAGATTATTTTAAATAAATTCTTTGTGAGTTTTCCTTTTTGTGTTACTTTTGATTGCTGAAAATTTAAAAAAACATCGTTCTTTTGATTTAAAAAGATTTTTAGTAAATTTAACTTATCAAATAAAACCCTTACGGAATTATATTTTTTGTAATGAAAACTCCAAAAAAACCAATTAACAAAAGCAAAGCAGAAGATCCGGAAAATGATCTGGATGATTCGTATGAAGGAACAAGTAAAAAGAAATCATACGATGATGATGAAGATGACGACCTCGATATGCCATTAGATGATCTGGACACCTTTGATAGTTTTGGTTCGGATGATGATGATGACGACTATTAACAACAAAAAAATATTGATTAATAAAGCATCCTTAACGGGATGCTTTTTAATTTAAAACCACTAGTTCATTTTTTAAATCCCTAATAGGAGAAATGCAAATAACCCTTGTATCCGGAAAGCGTTCCAGGAAAGATTTTTTAGACACTGCGAGATTGATTTATAAAGATGATAAAAATTGGATCTGCCCCCTTGATCAGGATATTGAGCAAATATTTGATTCCCATAAAAATCCTTTTTTCCAACATGGGAAATGCGTAAGATGGGTACTAAAAGATGATAATGGGATTCCAATTGGTCGTATTGCAGCCTTTATAAATGATAAAAAAGCATTCCAATGGGAACAACCTACCGGAGGAATAGGCTTCTTTGAATGTGTGAATAATAAAGATGCTGCTTTTTTATTATTTGATACTGCAAAATCATGGCTGCAGAAAAATGGCATGAAAGCAATGGATGGTCCTATCAACTTTGGCGAGAATGATTCATTCTGGGGTTTACTTGTAGAAGGCTTTACGCCTCCATCCTATGGCATGAATTACCATCACCCATACTATCATTCGTTTTTTATTGATTATGGCTTTAAAAAGGAGTATGAGCAAATCACCAATCATTTGGCAGTTAGAAAACCATTCCCGGAACGCTTTACGAAAATTGCCAATTGGGTGGCTAATAAACCAGGATATACATTTGAACACTTTTCAAAAAAGAATGCTTCAAAATATGTTGCTGACCTAATGGAAATTTACAATGATGCATGGAAAGACTTTGAAAATTTTGTACCTATTAAAAAGGAAACACTTGAAGAAAGCTTTCAAAAAATGCAAACCATTATGGACGAGAAACTAATCTGGTTTGCCTATATTAATGGGGAACCAGCATCTTTTGTAGTCATTATACCAGATGCCAACCAAATGATTAAAGATTTCAACGGGAAACTAGGTTTATTAGAAAAATTGAAGTTTGTATACAAACGATGGGTAGGTGTAAACCGTATGCGGGCAATTGTAATGGGAACAAAATCTGCATTTCAAAAACATGGTCTTGAATCTGCTTTGTTCATTAAACTGAAAGAGTATGTTTTACCTATGAATCAGTATGATGAGCTGGAACTTTCCTGGGTTGGAGACTTCAACGATAAGATGCTCTCGATTCATGAAGCAACAGGTGCCACTTTTGGAAAGCGACACCTGACGATGCGTAAAATATTTTAATTTTTTTTCTCTCTGATTTCTTCGTAAAGATCGATAACCTTTTTTTGAAGTTTAATGATTTCTTCTTCTCTAAGTGAAAGCTTTTCTTTCAAATTATTAATTTCCTCAAAATTAAGGGACTGAGGGTTCTCTCCTTCCTTAGAGATAATGTCCATCGTAGAAACCTCGAAAAGACCTGCAATCTGGCCAAGTCTGGAAATGTTTATATCAGTAATACCAGTCTCGATTTTTGAAAAAGCAGGGATTGAAATATTTAGACGCTTGGCTACTTCCCCTTGGCTCCAACCATTTTTTTGGCGCAGTTGTCTAATGTTTTTTCCAATGATATTCATATTATTAATTTAGGTGTGTAATCTTGTATTTATATTCCTTGCTCAACTGTATTCAACTCACGTGCCAAATTAACAAGATCAACTCCCCCAAAATTTCCTGAACTCATCAAAAGTAAGTTCGTACGATAAAAATTTACTCTATAAAAATATTCTTTTAACCGTTCTGAATTATCAAAAAACAGCAAATCAGCCCTTTTGAACGCCATTTGAACATCTTCCTTAGAAAAAGGCTCTAGACGTTTATGCTGAAAAGTTTTTTCATCAATGTATACAATTGCCGTATCAGCTGTCGCCATGGTGTCTGCATATTGAACCAGAAAATCCTTATTCAGACTGCTAAATGTATGTAACTCTATACACGCAACTAATTTCCTATTGGGAAATTGAGCTTTAACTGCGTCCACTGTTGCCTTTAGCTTTGACGGTGAATGTGCAAAATCTTTATACACACTTGTCTCATCACTATTGCGTAAAAGCTCCAACCTCTTTGCAGCCCCAGTGAAAGAACCTATAGCAATATCAAACTGTTTATAATCAATACCAAGTTCTGAACAAATTAATTTTGCAGCATTTATATTCATAAGATTATGATCACCAAAAACCTTAAGCGGAGTTTCATCTGGCAAGAGGTAACTTATGCCATTTTTAACAACATGGTCAGGAATCTCGTAGCCAATTTTTTGTACATCAGCTTTACTTTCCTTAACTATCTTCTCAAGGTCTTTATCGGCACTGCAATAAACTAATTTTCCTCCAGGTACAATTGTATCTATAAACAACTCAAACTGAAGGGTATAATCTGCATAAGTTTTAAATACATTAATATGGTCCCATGCAATTCCACTAATAACAGCCAGATTAGCTTTATACAAATGAAATTTAGGTCTCCTATCTATTGGCGAAGCCAGATACTCATCACCTTCAATCACAATCAAAGGTGCTTCATTCGTAATTTTCACCATTGTATCGAAACCCGCAAGCTGAGCCCCGACCAGATAATCGAAATCTTTTTTGTAATAGTTAAGCACATGTAAAATCATCGACGTAATTGTCGTTTTACCATGACTTCCACCTATTACAACTCTTAATTTATCTTTCGTCTGTTCATAAATATATTCTGGATAAGAATATATTTTAATGCCCATTTCCTGAGCTTTAAGCAATTCAGGATTATCTGTTAACGCATGCATACCTAAAATAACAGCATCCAGATCAGAACTAATCCTGGCCTCGTCCCAACCCATTTTGGCAGGTAAAAGACCATATTTATCCAACCTACTTTGTGAAGGTTCAAAAATGGCATCATCTGAACCAGTCACCTGATAACCTTTTTTATGTAAAGCAATAGCTAAATTATGCATAGCACTGCCACCAATAGCTATAAAATGTATACGCATACTATGATGTTCTAATTAATCTTTTATAAATGAAGCCGCAACCCATTCACCAATCTTTTTATGATTAACATATTTAATACCGAATGGCAAACAAGTTGCTTTAATCATATCCAGATCGGGAGATTCATAAAATCCACTGAAGAAAATCTGGCCACCCGATTTCAGCACGGTAGCATATACGGGAATCTGATCAATCAATATATTCCTGTTGATATTAGCGAGTATGATATCGAATTCTTTTGAGGGAATAGCTTCCTTTCCTCCACAAAATGCTTCCATGTTCGTTACACCATTTAACGCTGCATTCTCAACAGAGCTTTCATAGCAAACTTCGTCATTATCAATTGCAACAAGACTAGAAGCACCTTTCTTGGCAGCCAGGATAGCTAAAATAGCTGTCCCACACCCCATGTCAAGAATTTCCTTACCCTTTACCTCTGTTTCAAGAATATATTGCATCATCATTGTAGTTGTTTGATGATGCCCTGTCCCAAAGGCCATTTTAGGGTCGATCACAATTTCATAAGGATATGCGGGCTGCGCATCATGAAAGGTTGCCCGCACATAGCATTGATCATTAATAATCAAAGGCTCGAAATTCTTTTCCCACTCCTCATTCCAGTTCTTACCTTCAATTTCAGAAATAGCATAATTACATTCAAAATCATCCTCAAACTGCTTCAGTACATTTTTTAACTGATCTTCACTAAACGTGTTTAAATCAATAAATGCCAGAAATCCCCCATCTACTTCTTCAAAAGTATTAAAACCTATATCTCCAAGCTCAGCAATTAATAAATCCTGCTGATACTCCTCAATGGTATTAAACCTAAAAGTTACCTGTATATATTTCATTAAGAATTAAAAGCTTTAACGATATCTACAAAATCTCTTGATTTCAGAGATGCTCCACCAATCAAACCACCATCAATATCAGCCTGAGCAAAGAGCTCTGCAGCATTTTTAGGGTTACAGCTGCCGCCATATAAAATAGTTGTATCTTCTGCTATCTCACTGTTATATTTTGCTGCAATTTCTTTTCTAATAAAAGCATGTACTTCCTGAGCCTGATCAGAACTTGCTGTGAGACCAGTACCGATAGCCCATACTGGTTCATAAGCGATAACAACTTTCGCAAAATCTGCTGCACTTAAACCAAAAACACCTTGCTCCAATTGAGTTTTAAGTACATCAAAATAAGTTCCATTTTCTCTTTCTTCAAGTGTTTCACCAATACAGAAAATCGGAGAAAGTCCATTTTCCAATACTTTAACAGTTTTAGTCGCTAGCAACTCATTGCTTTCTGCAAAATACTGACGTCTTTCTGAGTGACCAATGATGACATACTCACAACCAACAGATTTAATCATTCCAGCAGAAATCTCGCCTGTAAAAGCACCATTGTCGTTTTGGTGACAGTTCTGAGCGCCTATCTTAACAACATCACCACCTAATTTAGCCAGGCTGTTTAAATGAATATATGGAGCGCAAATAATTGCGATCTGATCGCCTTTTTTTTCATCTCTTACCATATTTACAATTTCTGAAAATAAAGATATGCCGTTTGCATAGTCCAAATTCATTTTCCAATTTCCTGCAACTATTTTTTTTCTCATTACGTATTGTTATTATTTAGTAGGTTATATTTTCAATCTAAGTATAAATGTATTAAAACTAAAAAGGTCTGTAAATCTTAGTGATTTCAAAAATTGCCTGCAAGATAGCCTTTTCGGTACTATCAAAAGGTATGTTTCTGCGCTCATACACTTTTTCTGCAGTTTCAAACATTTTTTCGAGTTTATACACATCAAACCCCTGTGAACCACCCCAGGCAAAGTCTGGTATGAAATTGCGGGGAAAACCAGGGCCAAAAACATTAGCGCTCACACCAGCTACAGTACCGGTATTAAACATAGTATTGATACCACATTTTGCATGATCAGCCATAATTAAACCACAAAACTGCAGCCCCGTTTCCCGGAAACTTTCCATTTCATAGTCCCACAACTTCACATCAGCATAATTATTTTTAAGGTTTGAATTATTACTATCCGCTCCAATGTTACACCATTGTCCAACGACAGAATTACCAAGGTATCCCTCATGACCTTTAGAAGAGTAACCCCAGACAACCGCATTATTAATTTCTCCGCCTACACGACTAAAAGGTCCGATCGTAGTTTGGCCATAAATCTTGGCTCCCATTTTAACCTGAGAATCATGACATAGTGCAAATGATCCACGGATATGACACCCTTCCCAAACCTGAGAATTCTGACCAATATATATAGGTCCATTCAAGCTATTAAAAGTACAGCATTCAGCTCCAGCTCCTTCCTCTGCAAATATTTCATCACCCAGAAATGTATTGGTGCCACTTAATGCTACAGATGTTTTTCCTTTGGTTAATAAAGCAAAATCTTTTCTAAGCTCAGTATCATTATTTCTGAATATATCTTCAGGAACGGATATTCTTATAAAATCTCTAGTATATTCTTTTGCATCAAAGCGTTTATACAGCTCATTATGAAAAGCTTCAGTCAACATCAGCCTGCTGGCGATATGCATACCATTCTTTGTAAGTACCTCTCCTGTTTTAAGCGATAAAACAGCCTCAACTAATGCTTCATCCGGACAAACGGAACCGTTGATATAAAGTTCTGCATCATTTAATAAAGGAAATTTATCAGCTAAATAGGCCTGAGCGACAAAACCAGAATCTGCATTCAAATATTTCTGCCATTTTTCAGCAATCGTCAGAATTCCTACACGAAGATCTGCTACCGGCCTTGTAAAAGATAACGGCCTTAGAGCAAGCCAGGCCGCATCATCAAATAAATTGATTATCATAAGCTACAAAAATAAAAAAAGTCCCGAAGCATCAGCATCGGGACTCAAATAAATTCTTATTTCTATATAATTACTTTTTAGCGTAACGAGTTTTGAATTTATCGATACGACCAGCAGTATCAACCAATTTCATTTTACCAGTGTAAAAAGGGTGAGATGTGTGTGAAATCTCTAATTTATATAAAGGATACTCATTACCATCTTCCCATTGGATAGTTTCTTTAGTATCTACACAAGATTTAGTTAAAAAAGAATACTCGTTTGACATATCTTTAAACACTACAAATCTATAGTTTGATGGATGCAGATCTTTTTTCATAATATTTTATATACTTAATACTTATTTGTCGCTTATTTTTAAGGATGCAAATATCAGTAATTTATTTTTCAATATCAAGTATGTGTGGAAAAATTATCTGCTATACTTTTTTCTAGTTTCAATTTTTTGCTTTTGTCTACTTAGATAAGCATCAGCAATCACTTCTGCAGAAGGCAAATCAGAATTACTGATCAACAGCTTTTTTAACTTTTCTTCATCTACATCAGTGCGATAAAGAATATTCATCATTTTTGAGATATTATTATCTAACAGATAAGCAAACGCCTCAATTAAGCGTAACCTCAACATATCTTCAGTCAGCATTTCTTCAACCTCAAAATCTGTACTGATCATCTTACTTAAAGATTTAAAATCTTCCATTTATATTTAATCGTTTATCTATCTGATCTCCTGACACAACTCTACCAACACCCCATTCGTTCCCTTTGGATGTACAAAACAAACAAGCTTATTATCAGCTCCCAACTTAGGAACTTCGTTTAATAATACAAACCCTTCTGCTTTTAATCGTTCCATTTCCAATACAATGTCATCAACGTCAAAAGCGACATGATGGATCCCCTCTCCTCTTTTTTCAAGAAATTTAGCAATTGGGCTATCAGATGTGGTGGCACTGAGCAACTCAATCTTATTTATTCCTGATTTGAAAAATGCCGTATTTACACCCTCCGAAGCCACTTCCTCCTTTTTATAACATGTAGTTCCGAGTAGCTTTTCGTAGAGATTACAGGAATTATCCATATCCTTTACCGCAATACCTATATGCTCTATCTTATTCATATTTGTCTATAACGTTAAAAAAATGTAAAAATGCATGTTTTCCATATACCATCATAGGCATTTCTATCATTGTTGGCAATCTTTTTTTGTATCTTTGTATATTAATAAGAACAAATATATTATAATGGAACTTCCTATTTACTTAGATAATAACGCAACTACGCCTCTTGATCCAAGAGTACTGGAAGCGATGTTGCCCTATTTCACGAACAAATTTGGTAATGCTGCAAGCCGTAATCATGCATTCGGATGGGTTGCTGAAGAAGGTGTTGACTATGCACGTGAACAAGCCGCAAAACTAATTGGCTGTACTGAAAAAGAAATTATTTTCACTTCAGGCGCTACAGAAGCTGATAACTTAGGTATTAAAGGTGTGTTTGAAATGTATCAGGAGAAAGGTAATCATATTATTACCGCTACTACTGAACATAAAGCTGTTTTAGACACTTGCAAACACCTTGAAAAATTAGGTGCAAAAGTTACTTATCTAAAAGTAAAAGAGGATGGTCTAATCGATCTGCAGGAGCTTGAAGCTGCCATGACAGAGCAAACTATCCTGGTAACCATCATGTATGGAAATAACGAAATTGGTGTAGTTCAGCCAGTTAAAGAAATATCAGCAATTGCACATAAATATGGCGCATTGTTTATGACTGATGCTACACAGGCAGTAGGTAAAATACCTGTAGATGTAAATGCAGATGGCATAGATTTAATGGCTTTCTCTGCACACAAAATGTATGGCCCCAAAGGCGTTGGTGTACTTTATGTACGTCGTAAAAACCCAAGGGTTAAAGTTACTGCACAAATTGATGGTGGCGGTCATGAGCGTGGCATGCGTTCTGGTACATTAAACGTACCGGGTATTGTTGGTTTAGGTAAAGCATGTGAACTTTGTCGTTTAGAAATGGACGCTGAAGCGAAACGTCTTTCTGCTTTAAGAGACAAGCTGGAATCAGCTTTAAGTGAAATGGAAGAAAGTTACGTAAATGGAAACAAAGAACATAGGTTACCACATGTATCAAACATCTCATTTAAATATGTAGAAGGTGAAGGATTAATGATGGCAATGAAAGACCTTGCGGTTTCTTCAGGTTCAGCATGTACCTCTGCTTCATTAGAACCTTCTTATGTGTTGAAAAGCTTAGGCCTTTCAGATGATTTAGCACACTCTTCAATCCGTTTCGGACTTGGTCGTTTCACTACAGAAGAAGAAATTGACTATGCAATTGAAAACACTAAAAAAGCTGTTAACCATTTAAGAGATCTTTCTCCACTTTGGGAAATGTTTAAAGATGGTATTGATCTGAGCAAAATTGAGTGGGCAGAACACTAGAGAGAATCAATAAGATAGAAATTTAAAAATATTAATATGGCCTATTCGGAAAAATTAATGGAACACTATACCAACCCAAGAAACGTTGGTACTTTAAATAAGGATAGCAAATCTGTAGGTACTGGATTAGTTGGTGCACCTGAGTGTGGCGACGTAATGCGTTTGCAGATTGAAGTAGATGAAAACAACCTGATTACTGATGCTAAATTTAAAACATTTGGTTGCGGTTCAGCAATTGCTTCTTCTTCTTTAGCTACAGAATGGTTAAAAGGTAAAAGTATTGATGAAGCTTTAACAATTGACAACATGGATATTGTAGAAGAATTAGCTTTACCACCAGTAAAAATTCACTGCTCAGTATTAGCAGAAGATGCAATTAAATCAGCAATCAATGATTACCGTGTTAAAAATGGCATGGAACCAATTGAATTGCCTAAGTCGCATCACTAGTATTTAGATATTAAAAAAATGATCACAATCACTGATAAAGCAAAAAGCAAAATCGACCAGTTAATGGAAGAGGCTCAAATGGATACTACCTATTTCTTGCGTGTATCTGTTAAAGGAGGGGGATGTTCAGGATTATCATATAACCTGGACTTTGATAATGAAGAGAAGACAGGCGATCAGTTTTTTGAAGATAGAGGTATCAGAATAGCATTAGACATGAAATCCTTCCTTTATCTGGCAGGAACTGAACTAGACTTTTCTGATGGTTTAAATGGAAAAGGATTCAATTTTAACAATCCCAATGCAAGTCGCTCTTGCGGTTGTGGAGAGAGTTTTTCTGTTTAAAATACAATTATTATATTTGCATAGGCCGGTACAGTTCAATCTGTACCGGCCTATTTTTATAAATAACCAAATCCTTATCTATGGAATTATTTAACGAGCATTCTACCATTCCAACTTTATTGCGAAATGTAGTAGCCAATATCCATAAACCTGAAGAAACATTCCTTATCCACAAGAAGGACAAAGAATGGGAAGAGATCTCCTATCAACATACATTGGACTGTGCCGATGCTATATCTGCATTTTTCTTAGCACGTGATATCAAAAAAGGTGATAGAATGGGACTCATAATAGAGAACTCTCCAGAGTATGTTTATTATGACCAGGGTATTCAGCAAATTGGGGCGATTAATGTTTCCATATACCCTACTCTTTCTGAACATGAGATCACTTATATCGTGAATGATTCAGGTATGAGGGCCATTCTAATTGGCAATACTTTTTTATATAAGAAGATCTTAAAGATAGCACCCAACTGTAAAAAGTTAGAATACATTATCCCCGCATTTCCAGATTATCAGAAATTAAATGTTCCTGATGATTTACATTCAAAGATCATCAGTTATGATGAAATATTAGCTGGGGCTGGCCAAACACCACAATCGGATTTGGATAAAATTGATCTTTTGCGTAGTAAAGTACTACCTGCCGACACATCTTCGCTTATCTATACTTCAGGCACTACGGGAATACCAAAGGGTGTAATGCTATCGCACAGCAACTTTGTCGAAAATGTAAAAGTTTGTTTGCAGCAAATTCCGGTGATTGATGAAACAGAAACATTTCTTTCTTTTTTACCGCTATCTCACGTATTTGAACGCACGGCCACTTATCATGTTTGCTGCGCCCAGGGTTGTAAGATCGCTTTTGCACAGAGCCTTGAGCTACTGGCAAAAAACATGGGAGAAATTAAACCTACTGTAATGAGCTGTGTACCCAGGCTACTGGAAAAAATACACGACAAAGCCATTAAAAGTGGGACAGCTGGCGGAGGCTTAAAAGCCAAAATCTTTTTATGGGCATTAGACGCAGGCCAGAACTACAGAAGAAAAAAAGAAGCAGGCAAAAGCCCTGGTCTTTTCCTCTCTACAGAAAAAATGCTTGCCGAAAAACTGGTATTCAGTAAGATTAAAGAGAAAACAGGTGGACGACTAAAATTCATGATTTCTGGTGGTGCTGCCCTACCCAAAAATGTTGGTGAATTTTTCGGCAACCTGGGTATCAAAATTCTAGAAGGCTTTGGCTTGACAGAAACATCACCTGTAATGGCTGTTACTGAATTCCATAGACAAGTTTATGGAACCGTTGGCCGCGTAATCCCAGGTATTGAGATAGGTATTCAAGATATAGAAACTAAAAAGATCATCAGTATCCAAACACACGAATCTTTTCAAGAGAATTTTGAATGTGAAGAAGGAGAAATTATTGTTAGAGGGCATTGTGTAATGCAGGGGTATTTTAACAAACCTGCAGAAACTGCTGAGGCTATTGATAAAGATAACTGGTTCCACACAGGAGATATTGGTCGCTTTTTTAAAGGAAATTTACAGATTACCGATCGATTAAAAAATATGATCGTGAATGCTTATGGTAAGAATGTATATCCCACTCCTGTTGAAAGCATCTATATGAAAAGTCTGAAGATAGATCAGATCTTTTTGATTGGTGATAAGCGCGAATACCTAACTGCCATTGTGATCCCAAATAAAGAAAATCTTCAGGAAGCCTTCAATCTACCTGAATCATTTTTTCAAAAAACAGAAATTTTTATAACTGAAAAAGAAATCACTGACTGGATAGGACAAGATCTAAGGAAACTCTCCGGAGAACTGGCCAAATTTGAACGGATTAAAAACTTTAAAGTTAAAAGGAATCCTTTTAGTATTGAAGAAGGTGAAATTACACCTACCTTAAAGGCAAAACGAAGAGTCATTGAAAAAAAATATGCTGACGTGATTAACGAAATGTATACAGAACCAGTAGATGCAGATTAAACCTAAAAAATAAATCCTATTTTTGCCTAATTTTAAAATTAACAATAAATCAGCTATTGGGCTTTATGCCTGATACCAAAAATATATGAGTACAGGACTATCAGAATTAGAAGTATTGCGCCGTAATTCGCTAAACCAATTACGTGAGCTTGGAATCAATCCATACCCTGCTGAAGCATTTGAAATAAACGCTAATGCAGCAGATATTTTAGCAAACTACGAACGCGATAAAACTGCCTATAAGAACATCAGTTTAGCCGGCAGGATCATGAGCCGACGCATTATGGGGAGTGCTTCTTTTGTAGAACTACAGGATTCAACAGGCAGGATTCAGGTATATCTGAAAAGAGATGACCTTTGTCCGGATGAAGATAAAACCCTATACAATACAGTATTTAAAAAGCTGATGGATCTGGGCGACTTTATAGGGATTAAAGGTTATGTGTTTACGACACAAACTGGCGAGATCTCTGTTCACGTTACAGAATTGACCTTATTGTCTAAAGCATTAAAACCACTTCCAGTAGTAAAACGCGATGAAGATGGTAATATATATGATGGCTTTACTGATCCGGAATTGCGTTACAGACAACGTTATGTTGATTTAACCGTTAATCCTGGTTTCAAACAAATCTTCATCAACCGATCTAAAGTAATCAATACCATGCGTAATTACTTTAATGATCAGGGATGGATGGAAGTAGAGACACCTATCCTGCAGCCTATCCACGGTGGTGCAGCTGCACGTCCTTTTGAAACGCATCACAATACACTAGATATGCCACTTTATCTGCGTATAGCTAATGAATTGTATTTAAAAAGATTGATCGTTGCTGGTTTTGACGGAGTATACGAATTCGGCAAAATGTTCAGAAATGAAGGGATGGACAGAACGCACAATCCAGAATACACTGCTATGGAAATCTATGTAGCTTATAAAGACTACATCTGGATGATGGGTATGGTAGAGGAATGCCTGGAAAAAGTAGCTTTAGCCATTCATGGTACGCCAATTGTAAAAGTTGGCGATCATGAGATCAACTTTGAAGGTCCGTACGAAAAACTGACTATGTATGAATCGATTCAGAAATATACTGGTATTGATGTATCTGCCATGGCAGAAGCAGAATTAAAAGCTACCTGCAAAAGCCTGAATATAGAGATTGACGATACCATGGGCAGAGGTAAACTGATCGATGAAATTTTCAGCGAGAAAGTTGAAGCTAATCTGATCCAGCCTACATACATAACAGATTATCCGATTGAAATGACCCCCCTTGCTAAGAAGCACAGAAGCAAAGATGGTTTAGTAGAAAGGTTTGAACTGTTTGTAATGGGCAAAGAAATTGGTAATGCTTATTCAGAATTAAATGATCCGATTGATCAGCGTGAACGCTTTGAGGATCAGCTGAAGCTTGCCGATAGAGGTGACGATGAAGCAATGGCTATGGATGACGATTTTGTTCGTTCATTGGAATATGGTATGCCTCCTACATCTGGTTTAGGTGTTGGGATTGACCGTTTGGTGATGTTGATGACTGATCAGTCTACCATACAGGAAGTACTGTTCTTCCCTCAGATGAGACCAGAGAAGAAAGCTAAGGTGACTACAGATGAAGATTTTGTAGCTGCTGGTGTTCCTGCTGACTGGGTTCAGGTAATCCGTAAAATGGGAATCAACACCATTGAAGAGCTAAAGTCTGCTAATCCGAATAAAGTGTTTAATGACCTTGGTGGAATGCGTAAAAAGATGAAACTTGAATTAGCGATGCCATCTAAAGACGATGTTATGACCTGGTTCGCTTAACATAAAGTTAACAAAAGCTTAAAGGCTTGCTACAATAAATGTAGCAAGCCTTTTTTACTTTTATGGAGATTTAAAAATAGAAATTATGAACAGTTCAAGTTTAGAAATAACAGACAACGAATACTGCATTAAATTGAGCAGAGAAGCTTTTGATTTAACCCTGATTCGTCAACTAATTACCCGTATTCAATCGGAACAAAAATTCTTCAGTAGAAAAAAAGATGACCTGGATGATGACATCATCAGTAAAACAGCTTATGCAGATCGCAACGAAAACTACGACAGATTGAGTGAAAAATAAAAGGCCACATTTGCATGTGGCCTTTGGTCGTTTATAAAGGTTTAACTACCTATATCTTACTTGTTGCTGCCTGTCTAACATCCCCAACTGATCTTTCATTTGTTTAATCTGATCTGCAAGCAACTTATTCTTATCCGCTTTCTTCGCTTCAGACAAATACATTGTCGCCTCGCGTTTATTTCTTTTAGCCATTGCAATCCCGGCCAGACTTAACTTTGCCAATGCAATGTTATGATCCATATTCATTCCTAAAGAAAGAGATTTCTTAAAGAACTTCTCTGATTGCATAGGTGCCTTTCTCGATTCAATTAAACCAATCAAAAGGTTGTAATAACCGTGCTGACCTCTAATCAGTTGTTTTTCATAATTGGTTATTCTATTAAGGTAAGCTTCTGCTTTACCCATGTTATCTTTTCTTAAAAACCACTGGGCCAATAGCATATTCTCATTAAAGAAAAATGTAACGAAAATAAAAATGCTTATAAAAACGGCGAGTACACCCCAACCCCAGAAACTAAAAAACATAAGGGCAATAGCACCACCCAACACTGCAAAACCTAAAATAAGACGAACTACATTTGGCATATTATATTGTATTTATTTTTTTGCAAATATCGTGTTTAAATACCAATAATCAGATTTAATTTATAATTTCAACGAAAAAAAGAAATAACAGCTAAAGCAATCTGCACTGTTAAAATCATTTTGTTATAATCTTTATAAATTCAATACAATACTAATGTCTGTTTCAATAGAAGAAAGCTGGTTAAAGGTCTTAAATGAAGAATTCGAAAAACCCTATATGAAATCTCTCAAAGCTTTTTTGCAAGAAGAAAAACAAAAAGGTCATACCATTTATCCGAAAAGCGCTGACACCTTTAATGCCCTGAATCATACTCCTTTTGATAAAGTTAAAGTAGTGATTTTAGGCCAGGACCCTTATCATGGAACGGGACAGGCACATGGCTTATCATTTTCTGTACAAAAGGGAATAACTGTGCCACCATCACTAAAAAACATATATAAAGAATTGGCTACCGATATCCCTGGCTTTACTCTTCCAACACATGGCAACCTAACACAATGGGCAGATGAAGGAGTCCTACTGCTAAATGCAACATTAACAGTAAGAGCACAGGAGGCTGGCTCACATCAAAAAAGAGGTTGGGAGACTTTTACAGATAAAATTATCACTGAACTATCCGAAAAAAGAACAGGTCTTGTATTTTTATTATGGGGCAGGTACGCACAGAATAAAGCAGCATTAATAGACCAGAATAAACATACGATTATTACTTCAGCACACCCCTCTCCCTTCTCTGCATATAATGGATTCCTGGGAAGCAGACCTTTTTCAAAAGCAAACGAAATTTTGATCAAGCAAGGACAAAGCCCTATTAACTGGCAAATTAGCTAACATTAAATTCAGCATCAAATAAAAACGCCTGATCATAAATTTGTATGATCAGGCGCTCCTTAAAAATCTTAGTGTTAGTATTCCAAAGGAACAATCGGTTCTTTCTTGGTAGTTGACATGATCATCATTGTCTGAAAAGTTTTTACCACAGAAATTTTGCTGATCTTATCCATAATCAAACGCTCATAAGACTTAATGTCACTCACATAAACTTTCAATAGAAAATCTGCCTGACCAGTAACATGATGGCATTCTGTAATCTCTTTAATCTGATTTACTTCATCTAAAAAGATCTGAATGGTATTGTTCTTATGAAAATCGAGTTGAACCTGAATAAAAGTTTTGATACCCAATCCTAGTTTTTCTTCGTCAACAAGAGCATGATAACTCTTAATAAAACCAGAAACTTCAAGCTTCCTGACTCTTTCTAAAGTTGGTGCCGGTGAAAGTCCAATCTCCTGGGATAATAGCAAGTTCGTCATCCTCCCATTCTCCTGTAACAATTTAAGAATTCTAAAATCCGTTTTATCTAGTTCTGTCGCCATTATTATAATAAGTATCTCCAAAGATAGAATAAGAATACATTATGTGCCAAATTTTATTCTAAAAAAAAACCAATTATTTATAGTTTATTTCTTCTATTATTTTTAGATTTGTCTAAACATATAGTTAGGCAAACAAAAATGCAATCATTCACAGAAGAGAACTACCTGAAAATCATATACCATTTGTCTCAAAACAATATCGGTGCTATCCAAACCAACGCTATTGCAGAAAAAATGCAAACTAAAGCTGCCTCTGTAACTGATATGATAAAAAAGCTGGCAGATAAGCAATTGATCAACTATAAAAAATACCAGGGAGTAACCTTAACCCCATCTGGAAAATCAGCTGCTATTAATATTGTAAGGAAACACCGACTATGGGAAGTTTTTCTGGTAGAAAAACTAAATTTTAAATGGGATCAGGTCCATGATATCGCAGAAGATCTGGAGCACATTCAATCTACAGAACTCGTTGAAAAGCTTGATGAATTTTTAGGCTTTCCTAAAAGCGATCCTCATGGCGACCCAATTCCTGATAAAAACGGACAATTCGATACCATTCCTTTTACCAAACTTAATAAGCTTCGGACAAGCGAGCATGGCTTAATAATGGGTGTTAGTGAACATTCCTCAAACTTCTTAAAACATCTGGAGAAGTTGGGGTTAACTCTGGGAAAGAAGATTGCCATTACAGACATTAATGATTTTGACGGTTCTGTAGAACTGGTTGTGGAACAGAAAAAAATAAGTGTTAGCCGAGAAGTAGCCAAACACATCCTTATTAAAATATAATATGAACTCCGAACATAAAGCTCCCGAATCCTTAAGTGAAGTTCACCAAAGTGTAGATACGCACAAACGCACTGGTTGGCGTCGTATTCTTTCCTTTTTAGGCCCTGCTTACCTGGTCAGCGTAGGGTATATGGATCCTGGAAACTGGGCAACCGACCTTGCAGGTGGTAGTAAATTTGGTTATCAGCTCATTTGGGTATTGCTCATGTCAAACCTCATAGCACTTCTGCTGCAATCACTTAGTGCACGTTTAGGAATTGTCAGAGGGTTAGATCTTGCACAGGCTTCAAGAAATGGCTATCCAAAATGGGTAAATATACCACTGTTTATGTTAGCGCAAACCGCCATTGTAGCTTGTGATCTTGCAGAAATTATTGGAATGGCTATAGGCTTAAATCTTTTATTTGGCCTTCCACTCATTTGGGGTATCAGCATTACCATTTTCGATACTGTCTTGCTTCTTTTCTTACTCAACAAAGGAATGCGAAAAATGGAAGCCTTCATTGTCTCGATGGTGTTTATTGTAGGTGTATCATTTCTCGCAGAAATGTTTATTGTTGAACCTGTTCTTAAAGATGTTATTGCTGGATTTGAACCATCAATGTTATCAGGGGAAGCACTTTATATTGCCATTGGAATCATTGGGGCGACGGTGATGCCTCATAACCTATATCTGCATTCTTCATTGGTACAGACCCGTAAATTTAACAGGGATGAGAAAGGCATTAAAGAAGCGATAAAGTTCAATTTCATCGATACTGCTGTAGCCTTAAACCTCGCTTTCTTTGTGAATGCAGCTATTTTAATTCTTGCCGCAGCTGCATTTTACACCAATGGTCACCATGAAATAGCCGAAATACAAGATGCACATAAGCTGCTTCAAAATATATTCGGTAATGTTGCACCTGCTCTTTTCGCCATCGCATTAATAGCAGCAGGGCAAAGCTCTACCATCACAGGCACACTGGCCGGACAAATTGTAATGGAGGGGCACTTAAAGCTTCGTATCCAGCCCTGGTTGCGCCGTTTAATCACTCGTCTATTAGCTATTATCCCGGCATTTTTCACCATCTTATGGTATGGAGATGATGCGCTGGGCGGATTATTAATATTAAGTCAGGTTGTATTGAGTTTGCAACTCGGATTCGCTGTAATTCCCTTGATACACTTTACATCCGACAAAAAAGCAATGAAAGGATTTGCCATCAAGACCTGGGTAAAAGTACTTGCCTGGTCCGCCTCAATCATCATTGTGACACTAAATGTAAAACTTGTAGTAGAAGAAATTAAGATATGGGGAGCTGAGGGGGAATGGTATGTTTATGCTATTATAATCCCTTTAGCAATACTCATCGGTTTACTACTTCTATATGTTTTTATCTATCCACTTATCAGTCGTTTGAAACGCGAAAGCAATAACGTACCCCATGGCAAAGCTTTAGATATTGAAAATGTAGAAAAGATCAATTATACACGTATCGGCATTACAGTTGACTTCTCTAAAAATGACCGTAATACCATCCGACACGCACTCATTCAAGGAGGTAAGCATGCTCACTATTATCTCATACATGTAGTAGAAACTGCTGCTGCAAATTATTATGGAGAGTCGGCTTTAGATTATGAAACACAAAGTGACACAGAAAATCTGCAGAAGTATTGTGACAACCTTTCTGAACTTGGATATAAAGCCAGTCCCCACATTGGATATGGGGGAACTGTAAAAGCTATAGTTGCGATAAGTAAAGAAACAGACATTCAATTATTGGTAATGGGGGCTCATGGTCATAAAGGTCTAAAAGACCTTATATTAGGCACTACAGTCAATTCGGTACGTCATAAAGTATCTATTCCTGTACTTATTGTAAGATAAAATTGAGATATTAGCAGCTTCTTATGAAGAATGACATTCAAATAAAAAATAAAAGGGCTTATTTCGATTACCACATTATTGATAAATACAATGCGGGACTAGCCTTACTGGGTACTGAAATTAAAGCAATAAGACAAGGTAAAGCCAATATGACAGATGCTTTCTGTATGTTTATTGGCAATACTCTATACGTGCGAAATCTGCATATTTCGGAATATAGTCATAGTTCTTTTCACCACCACGAAATTAAGCGCGACCGTGTTCTTCTACTTCATAAAAAAGAACTAAAAAAGCTTAAAGTAAAAAGTGAAGAAAAGGGTTATACAATTGTCCCATTACGCATATTTACCAATGAGAGAGGTTTTGCAAAAATAGAAATTGCATTAGCACAAGGTAAAAAAGAGTTCGACAAAAGAGACAGTATTAAAGAAAGAGAATCAAAAAGAGAACTGGATCGTGCAATGAAAGTTTAGTAGGTTTACCAGGCTTGGTCACCTACTAATGGTACAAATCTAAAAGTATCCAATTCGATTCTTTCATAATCCGTTTCACTTACACGGATCACTGTAACCATTTTCTGAGAGTGCTCATCACCTACAGGAATGACCAATATCCCACCAACTTTAAGTTGTTTCAGTAAGATTTCTGGCACAAATGGCGCACCCGCTGTAACAATAATCTTATCATATGGAGCATGATCAGCAATACCTTTAGACCCATCTCCGAAAAAGAAATGCGCATTATACCCCATCCCAGGTAAAACCCTGATGGTATGACGGTATATACTTTCCTGACGTTCTATAGTATAAACATTGGCACCCAGTTCCATTAAAACACAAGTCTGGTAGCCCGATCCTGTCCCGATTTCTAAAACTTTATCGCCTTTTTTTATATGTAGCAATTCGCTTTGATAAGCAACAGTATAGGGCTGAGAAATAGTTTGTCCATCCCCAATCGGGAATGCAATATCCTTATAAGCCTGGTTCCAGAAAGTTTCATCGAAAAAGAAATGCCTCGGAACTTTCCCTATTGCTTTCAACACCTTTTTGTCAGCTATCCCTCTTGATTCAAGATGAACCACCAAACGCTTCCTTGCCCCCTGCTCTCTGTAATTGTCAACAAACTTATATGCCATTTCACCTCAAATATCGCTTTTTGAAATAAATAATTCAATCTTTTTCGGGCTAAATGCATTAATAAAGGCTAATCGACACAGGATCAATCCCAATAAAATCTAGTAAGGATCTACGTCTACCTGAATGTTTACAGCACGGAAATCTTTTTCCGATTGAAACTGCAAAATTGTTTCCTTAAGGATAGATTTAACTTTTTGAATAGAGCTCTCCTTATCAGCTTTAATGATGACCTGTTTTATATAATAATTTCTGATTCGACTAACCATTGGTTGTTCAGGACCTAACACCCTGCGTCCCAGTTGTCCTCTTAATACCGTAGCAAAACGTTGTGCAGCCACATTTAAAAGGTCCTGATCTTTATGTTTAATATTGATAAATATCATCCTGGTAAAAGGCGGATAAAGAAACTGCCTGCGCTCTGTAAGTTCATCATTATACATCTCCAGATACTTATTATCGATCACCTGCCGAATGATACGGTGCTGATCATCATAAGCCTGAATTATAACCTTCCCTTGTTTATCTCTTCTTCCAGCCCTGCCAGCTACTTGAGCAAGCAATTGATAACTACGTTCAAATGCTCTAAAATCAGGGTAATTGAACAGTGTATCAGCATTAATAACACCAATCAGTGTCACATTATCAAAATCGAGTCCTTTCGCTACCATTTGTGTACCAATCAGAATATCGGTTTTCTTATCCTGGAAATCAGTAATAATCTGCATTAAGCCATTTTTGGTACGCGTACTATCCACGTCAAGTCTTGCAATTTTGGCTTCTGGAAAAATAAGGCTTAGCTCTTCTTCTACCCGTTCTGTGCCAAAACCTTTCTGTTCAATATGTACAGAACCGCAAGCCGGACAAATATTGATACTACTTTGATGGTAACCACAATAATGACAATGCAATTTGCCACTTGTTTTATGATAAGTTAAAGAGACATCACAACTCACACACTTCGGTGCATAACCACAAGTTGCGCAAATCAGAATTGTAGCATAACCGCGACGATTTTGAAACAAAATCACTTGCTCCTTTTGCTCCATGGTATAAGCAATTTCATCAATAAGCTTACTTGAAAAATAAGAAACCATTTTCTTCTTCTTCGTTTCCTCAGAAATGCTAACCACCTCGTGTAACGGTAGCTCAACCCCACCGAAACGTTCGTTCATAGTCACCAGTCCATATTTGTTGTTTACTGCATTGTAATAACTTTCTATGGATGGGGTTGCAGAACCAAGAACTGCCTTAGCTTGATGTAAATGAGCAAGCAAAACTGCAACATCACGTGCCTGATATCTTGGTGAAGGCTCTTGTTGCTTATAAGAGGATTCGTGCTCTTCATCTACAACTATTAGCTTAAGTTCTTTAAAAGGCAGGAATACAGCTGATCTGGCACCAAGTACCACCCTATATTTTCCATTCAAAACCTTATTCCAGATTTCTACCCTTTCATTATTATTAAATTTAGAATGATATACACCAATTGCATCACCAAAATAGCGTTGTATACGCTGGACAATCTGGGTAGTTAACGCAATTTCTGGAAGCAGGAACAATACCTGTCCGCCTTTTTCTATTGCCTTTTCGATGAGCTTAATATAGACCTGTGTTTTTCCAGAAGCTGTAATCCCATGTAATAAAACCACATCCTTTTCTTCAAAACCAGCCTCAATCTGAGCCAGAGCTTTATTCTGAACCTCACTCAACTCAAAATTAAGAATAAAATCGTCCTCGTTTTCCTTTAACCGGCTTACCGGACGTTTTACCACCTTAAATATTTCCTTATCCTGCAAGGCTTTAAAAGCCGCCTGTCCACAGTCACTCTCTTCTAACAGTTGTTGTTTCGGAATCAGATCCTGTTGTCTATAAAGCTTAATAAAAGTCAGCAGGGCATTTAATTGTTTCGGAGCTCTTTCCAGAATAGAAAACAGTTCTTTCAGATGCTCTTCCTCCTGATAAAAAGGATTTAGCGACACGAAAGATTTAAGCAAAGGTTTATACTTCTCTACTACTTCTTCAGCTATATAAATCAGTCCTTTTTCTATTAAGGAATTGATGATGGGATATACTGTTTTTTGGCCAAGTAATACCGATACTTCATCGATAGTTAATCGCTTTTGACTGTTTAAAGCGGTAATAAGCGCAGCTTCTTTTTCAGTTAAAACCTCTTCAGATTCTTCAGTTTCAGAATCATTATCCTCTTTAAGTACTATAATAGTTTCACTAGCCAGTTTTAGCCCAGTGGGCAACGCAGCCGACATTACATCGCCTTCATTGCAGAGGTAATAGTTGGTCATCCAATCCCATAACTGCAATTGCTGAGGGGTAATAATCGGATGTTCATCTACTACATCAATAATATATTTTGCCTGATAATGTTCAGGAGCAGTCTGGCTAATGCTTTTAATAAGTGCAGTATAGATTTTGTTCTTACCAAATTGTACAACTACCCGCTTACCTACTTCCGTTTGTTCATTTAATTCAAACGGCACCCTGTACATATAGTTCTTGGCAAGCGATAAAGGTAAAATCACTTCTACAAAAAGCGTTTCCCGCTCTTTAAAAAGCTCGGTAGAATACTTTTCAGCATTTTCTTGTGTTCCAAAAAGCCCACCAAAACGTTCTCCTGAGAGTTCCCCAAAGTTCTCCTCAGAACCTTCTCCAATATCCAACGGCCCAGAACTCATTTTACTTACGTTTAGAAGCAGCAATGAACAACAAAGCCCAGCCAAGTATAAAACACAATCCACCTATTGGTGTAATCGGACCTATATAACTAAGAAAACCAATATTTAAAATCTCTCTTGTTGCCAATAAATACAATGAACCTGAGAACAAGATAATCCCTGTTGTAAAGAAAATGTAAGACCACTTTATCAGCTTATCATTATCGGTTGCAAACTGCGAAAGGAACAACAAGGCAAAAGTATGATAGAATTGATATTCAACCCCTTTGGCCCAAATTTCTACTGCACCAGAACTCAAAACATTCTTTAAGCTATGTGCACCAAAGGCACCAAATATAACGGCAATAGCACCGCACAATGAAGCGGTTAAGATAATTCGTCTGCTCATGATAGATCGGCTTTAATATAACAAAATTAACAAAATACAGGCATTTCCCCAGTAAACACCAGTATTAAATTAAATAGTCAAACTATTCAGTTAAATTTGTAAAGAACACATGAAAAAGATTGCAATTATTATTGGCTTATTGCTTATAGCTATTGTAGCTATGGCCTATTTATATTTTTCCAGACTAAATGCAGACCGCAATACCAGCGACATAAGTTTGCATGCTGCCACTTCTAGCTCAGGACTCATCTTTTCTTTTGAAAATGAAAAAGGAATCACTGATATACTAAAAGAGCAACCTCTCTTTAGTGAAATTCTGGGAGAGGAAAAATACAAACAATTATCTTCGATCAAAAAACATCTTCTGACATTGCCAATGGTAAATCAGGAAATAACAAATCAATATATATACATAGGATTTATCCCGAGCAATAAGCAGAAAATGGATTTCATCTGTTTTACTCAAATACATAATCCAACTTATGGACATCAAATAATTAACGCAATTAAAGCAGGCGGGACCAATATAGAACCTTTGAAAAGCCTGAACAAATTAACTTTGACTGATAGTACTGTTTGCTACCTAAGCATTAAAGATAATCTGGTTATACTTTCCAACTCATCAGAGCAAGTCAGTGCTTACCTTGCCAAACCAAAAGACAAAACCAATGAATTTGCCGATTTTATCAATACCAATAATAAAATCAATAAAAATAGTCTGGCCCAACTATATATAAACTTTAACAAACTACCGGGAGTATTGAAAAATATAGTTGATGGAAAACTTAATGGTGAGCTCTCTGTTTTTAACAAGCAAAATGCGTTTGCGACATTAACATACAATTATAGTAAAGATAAATTACTCCTCACCGGAACAACTATTGCCAATGATCAAAGTAACTATTACAACCTTTTCTCTGATCAGGAAGCTCAAAAAACCAGTATACAAAATATGCTTCCGGCAAACACTTCTTCATATACCATATTTGCAATAGATAACTATTCAGAATGGCAAAAAAAACTCAGAACATGGATGAACAACATACATGATAAGAAGTCTTCAGAGCTTATCCAGGAAATCAACACTAAATACCACCTCAATCTGGACGAAATTATTCCTAAATATTTTAAAAACCAGATAATGACTTTCCAATTGAGTACCTCAGAAAAAATTGGAGCCATCAATTTGATTAATGGAGATAAACTGTCGCAACTTTTTATAGACCTGAGCAATGATTACGATGATGACATAAAAGTATTAAAAGAAGAAGGAATACTTTATGCCTACTTCGGACTACCCTTTGAAAATTTTAAAAAGCCGTATTATATTATATTTGACAACTATATGGTATTTGCCAATCACGCCTCAACTCTAAAAGCCTTTTTAAATAATTATGACAATAATAAATTATTGATCAATACACCTAATTATATCAGTGCAGCCAACCAACTTCCCGGTAATTCGAGTATTAGCTTTTATCTCGACCATAACAACTCAAATGAGATCATCAGGAAGAATGTTTATTTGCCATACTACAAACATATACAGTCTGAAGAAGGATTAAAAAACTATGATTCTTTTACCTACCAGCTAAACGCTGACAAAGGTAAGTTTCAAACCAATATATTACTTAACAAACAGCCTCAGGTTTTACAAAAAGATTCTTTAGCTTTATAGCACCTCTATGACTAAAAAGCATCTTGTATTAACATTATTATGCTGTTGTTTGTCTCCATTTTTATGGGCACAGCAGTACGGACTATTTAATACCAGAACCCACTTTGATGGGTTTGAAAACCCAGCGCAGAAAACTTTTGTTTTAGATTCATCCCGGAAATTTGCTTCCAACTTTCTCTTGCCTAATTTAGGCATCAACGTAGCTAACAAAGGAAATTCTGATTTCATCAGAAAACTGATCAATGAAGGAAAGTACAACATGAAAGACCTTCCTTTAAGGGCTGCTGAAATTAATGCAGTATATCAGAACTCAAATATATACCTGCTCACTTTCAGAATATTTCAGTCTTATAAATTTCAAAAGGAAATGGGCTTTGCCTGGCAGGTACGTACTGATGCTCATGTAAACTATACCAATGAGACACTGGCAATGTTAGATGATTACAAAAGATTCCAGCCTTATGAAAACGAAGACTTTACAAATGCATTCAACAATAAAGGATATGCGCAGTCATACCATCAATTCAGTTTTACTTATCGCGAGAACTATAACAAGAGGCTAGCTTTTGGCGCAAAGATCAGCTTACTAAGTGGCATCACCTATAATAAATTAAATATTGTTGAATCTTACTTCAACCCCGGTTCATCAACAAGCCCACTCAGAGCAGCACTCAATGGAACGTACAAAGCAAGCTTTCTAGAAAAAGAAGAGATATCAAGGAAAGATGCAATACCTACTTTTAAAAATCCCGGTCTTTCTTTTAGTCTGGGTACAAGTTACACCTCAAAAAGTGGTGTATTCCTGATGGCTAATTTAAAAGACCTGGGCTTCATTAAATGGGCAAAAAGCTCGTATTACAATGAATTTAATAACATAAATGATCCTTTGATTATTAACGACCCACAGGCAAGCGCTTCCTCTATTGAAAGACAAATTACCAGGATTGCAACAGATAATGAAACACATAAAAGTTTCCTTAGTCCAACCAATGCGAAAATTGATTTTATGGTTTCAAAATCATTTAGCTTTAGTCATCCTTTCTCTTACACACCAGGTATTATTGTTTCTAAAAATTTGTTCTATAAAGGTGGTGATGCTGCCTTGGTAAATAAATTAAAATACAATAGTATAGCTTTAAGTGCTATTCCAACGTACAATTTCAGTGGCCTGTTTTTAATGGGTTTACAAGGTTTATATCAAACGCCAAACTTCGAACTGTTTTTTGGTTCAGACAACTTGTTTAAAACCGTTACACAAATTAATGGTATTATTAAACAAGACCAAACCATAGGCAGTGGCTACAATGGGGCTTCATTTTACATGGGTATAGGTATAAAATTTGGAAACACCGTTAACCACCCTCAAAACAGTAGCTACATGCCCGGTATAGGTGATGAAGGAACTAGCTTTTTTAAGCGTATTTTTGGAGGTTCAAAAAAGAGATAGGGAATTTCAGACTTTCTTTTTCGGTGTAGTCAACACAAAATCTTTCAGATAAAATGGTTCAAAATAAGCTACATCCTCAAATTCTGCATTTTTATAGGCCTTTAAAGCCAACTTACTCATGTTTGCTGCCGAATTAAAATTCTGTTCAGAAAATGATGCATTAGCATGTTGGATAACCGCAGCACATTTCAGCGCACCGTCACCAATAAAAGTAATACAACTAGCATTCAGTTCATCTGCAAAGCTATGCTCATCGATAATCTTTGCTTCTGTATTACCAATATAATCCAATTGCGTATCAAACAAAGCAGTAAACACCTCCATCCTACGTGCATCTATCATTGCACAGATTAATCCTGTATAATCTTCCTGAGTAGCCAAAAAACCGGCAGACATCATTTGTAAGGTGTCAATACCAATCAATGGAAGGTCTAATGCAAAACACAATCCTTTAGCGGTAGACACTCCGATACGCAAACCAGTGTACGAACCAGGGCCTTTACTTACAGCAACAGCATCCAGATCAGAAAACCTCAAACCTGCAGTATCCATTACATCCTGAATAAACAGTGTTAAGCTGCCCGCATGGATATTGCTGGCCATTTGTTCTTTCAAAGCAACAGTTTCTCCGTTTATAGATATTGCTGCAGAACAAACTTGGGTAGCAGTTTCAAGCTGAAGTATGGTAGCCATTGTATTAAATCTAAAATAAAAGAATAAATTAAGGAACCGGGTCATGACCATGATCTCCCCATGGATGACAACGGCCAATGCGTTTCAAAGTTAACCAACCGCCTTTAAACGGTCCGTGTTTTTTTATAGCTTCAATTCCGTATTGTGAACAAGTAGGTGTAAATCTGCAATTGGCCCCCAATAATGGCGATACAAGCCACTGATATAGCTTAATCAACAAAAGAAAGAACCAACCGATAATTTGTTTAATTGCCTCCATTTACTTTCTTTGCTTCATTAGCTTCAATAATAGAAGTCAATTTTCTCAGTGCATCGATCAACTTCTTCTCCATAAAAGAGTAGTCATAAATCTTTTTACCAACAAACTGTAAGGAAAGCAAAAGTAGTTCAGGACCTCCAGGTAACTTTATATATAATTCCTGTTCTTTGTGTAAACGGTAAGCCTCGCGAATGCGGCGCTTGATCAGATTTCTATCTACCGCACGTTTGTATCTTCTCTTCGAAACATTAATTACAGCCTGTGTAGGAAAAGTATTTTCAGCAGGCACAAATATATAAGATACGCGATACGGATATAACAAAAAAGAAGAACCGTCAACAAATAACAGATCTAAATATCGTCTGTTACATAACCGTTCTTCTTTCTTAAATGTTTTCATCCTTTTGATTGCAATTTTGCAGAAAATACTGATCTGCTAACACTTACTGTGCTGCAATCAACGAATTATGATTTGTGGCGGCCTTCGCTTGAAACCGTTAATCTTTTTCTTCCTTTTGCGCGACGTGAAGCTAATACTCTTCTACCGTTTGCTGTAGCCATTCTTTCGCGGAAGCCGTGTTTGTTTCTTCTCTTTCTTTGCGAAGGTTGGAATGTTCTTTTCATAACTGTATTATATCTTGACTATTTATTTTTAAATAAGAGGTGCAAATATAGTTCGATTTTTATTTAATTGCAAATACATTTTAGTTATACTTCTCAATTTCTTAAAAACCAGTCTACATTCCCAATGCTGCTTTCAGCTTTATATATCCAGTTTTGCTGACCGGCAGCCAAATATCAGACTTTAAAAGCACAATGTAACTATCCTTTTCTTTTAATTCAATACGGCTAACCTGAGCCAGGTTTATAATATAGGAACGGTGTATTCTGATAAACTGATTACTTTCAAGCGTACGTTCAAAAAAACTCATCGTTTTATTTTTATGAAAAACTCCTTCAGCCGTACTCAGCTTTACATAATCATCATCTGCTTCAAGGTAATGAATATCAGATACCGCTATAATCTTAATGACACCATTCTTCTTCAGCACCACCCTATTGCTTTGCGCCGGACTTAAAGCTGCCACATCCAGCAGTTCCTGCTCAACAGCCGCCACATTACTCAATCTGGCGGGTAAACGCTGCATAGCTTGCTCAAATCTCTTCTGTTCAATCGGCTTAAGAAGGTAATCTACCGCGTTTACCTCAAATGCTTTAATCGCATACTCATCAAAAGCTGTAGTAAATATTACTGCAGGGTGCTTATCTACCAATTCTAACATTTCAAAACCACTGATTTTAGGCATTTGTATATCCAGAAATATAAGATCTGGCTGATGTGTCGCAATAGCCTTTATCCCTTCAAAACCATCACTACATTCTGCAACTACCTCAACATCAGGAAAACCCATTAGGTAGTGTTTTACTACATCCCGGGCTAAAGGCTCATCGTCAATTAATATTGTTCTTATCATGTTGTTGAGGTATTTTAAGCGTGGTTTCAAACATATTTTCATTGATTACTTTCGTTTGCAGCAAACGCTCATCAGCAAACAAAAGATATAAACGCCTGCGAATAGCCGTTAAACCAAAGCCGGTTCCTTCACTGGCTTTCATTTCAGGATCAAAGGGATTTCGCACCACAACGATCAAATGACTATGCTCCAATTTTACAAATATTGATATAGTTATAGCAGCTGATGTATTATACAAACCGAACTTTATAGCATTTTCTACTATAGGCTGTAAAAATGTTCCTGGCAGACATAAATTTAAGGTTTCTTCTGCTATTTCCACTTCTATGTTTAATCTATGGCTAAATCGTACTTTTTCAATATCCAGATAAAGCTGAATGTACTCCATCTCTTCAGCTACACTTACCCAAACCTCATCATCTCTTTTTAATGTCCCTCTTAAAAAAGCAGCCAGGCGAGTAATCATTATTCCAGCCTCTTTAGGATTCACAATAGTCAGTGCATAAACAGAATTTAAACTGTTAAACAAAAAATGTGGTTGCAACTGGTGACGTAGCTTATTCAGTTCAGCTTCTTTAGATAGATTTTGAGCATCGAGTAACCGTTCCTGTGTCTCAGATTGCTCTTCCAGTCTGTACCATAAAATATTAGCCAGTGCACACCAGGCAAGGAATACAAATAAGATCAGAAAGCGCACCATAACAGAAAAGTTAACAAAACTGATATATGTTTTTTCTTCACTAAACAAAAAAACCAGCAGAAACTTACTTACCAAAGTAATCACAAGGGCCTTAAAAAAGGTAAGTGCCAATACAAAAACAATAGTTTCATTTTTCGGCTGATAAAAGCCCAGCATATTACTCAGAATAACACAAGCAAGCGCGAGTAAACCATTTGTAATGAGACTATCAGCAACCGATATGGTTAAACTGAAATTTAGAGTAGAATAAAAAATGCATATAAATACCAATACCCATCCAAGAAAAATCAGAGAAGCTATCTTTTTAATTCTGGGAACAGATAAAGGTCTGGTTGTCAAAACAATTTAATTGAGGGTGTAGAATATGGTAAAAGTTTTTGCAAATAATTTTTACGTTGATTAACATGATCCAGGAAAGCATTTACGTCCTTCGGCTCATACAAAGTCGAAGCTACTTCTGCACCATCTGCCGGCGATTCGATTTCATAAAGATCGGCAATACAAATAAAATTCCAACTTACCATTTCTCCATTGTGATTTCTAAAAGGTTGATGAAATTCATCTGCCTGCTTCTCTGCCCTTGTCAGTGCTTCTTCAGAGCTTTCTGCGATTGTTAATCTTAGTTGTTCATCAAATTGAGAGGCGTGATTTCCTTTACCGGTAATTATCTGATAAACGTACCTTACTATAAACCATTTCATTGTTTTTTGTTTTAAAAGTTTCTAATATCAACCCCTCCAAACATAGCTACCCCTTCAATTATCAATATCTTGCGAGGCTCCACAGCGGGCACTCCTAAAGTTCTGCGGTCGTCAAGACCACCAAAAATTGCTGTCACCTCCGATCTCACTTCCCATCCTGGTGGAACAACAATTTTCACACCTCCAAAAACTGCTACAACATCCATCCTAATCACGCCCTCAAAATCAGCCTGTGTTAAATTGATATCAGAGCCCCCAAAAACAGCGACTACTTCTCCACCTTTAAAATTCTTTGAATAAACCTGTCTATGATTACCTCCAAAAACACTTACTGATTCTACTATATCATTTTTGTCTATGCCAGCATATTTATCATTTCCCATTGGATTATCTACATCATCACCCGGAATATTTAAATCACCCATAGTTTCATATTTTCTCCTCATCCTGTTCTTCCACCTGGCCTTACATCTTTTACCACGATCTATATCTGACTTCTTAGGTTTCAATAACAAGATCAAGCCAAGAAGAATAAATATTAAAGGGAAGTAATACTTTGAGATATCGAAGTCAACAATCTCCCGAACTGTAAAGAAGACCCCGATCAAAACCATAATTATCCATCCTCCTCCATTAAAATTGCGCTTATAACCAATCAGCAATCCAATGATGATGAGCAAAGTATGCCAGCTAAATATCCAATCCGGAACGTAGTACCCAAAATTCCTTAATAGAAAAACCAGTCCGACTCCAATAATGATCAACCCTCCGTATATCCTGCTCGAATTATTATTTCTTTCCTCTTCCATTTGTTATATAAATTGAATGTTTTTTTATATTTATGATGTACTCAAAATTAGGTTTCTTTACACAACTAGAAACAAGCATTGTTTATATAGTCAGTAATCATCGGTAAACAGCATCATTATATCGGTAAAATATTCCAATGAAAATAAAAAACCCGAACAGCTAAAAAAACTATTCGGGTATGCAGTAAGATTATATAGAATCTATTTTGTTTTAAGCAGATCTCTGATCTCAGTAAGCAAAGTCTCCTCTTTTGTTGGCGCTGGTGGCGCAACAGGTTCAGCTTCTTGCTTACGTTTCATCGCATTGATCCCTTTAACTAACATAAAAACAGCAAGTGCTAATAAAAGGAAGTTTATGGCAACAGTAATAAAGTTACCGTATGCAAAAATAACAGTATCAGGTATTTTACGCGCTTCCTCTAATGCAAGATTAGACCCTACCTCACCTTTCAGTACAACATATAGATTACTAAAATCTACAGATCCTATAACAGCCGAGATTAAAGGCATAATTAAATCCTTAACTACACTGTCTATAATTTTACCGAATGCTCCACCGATGATGACACCGACTGCAAGATCCATTACACTGCCTTTAACAGCAAACTCTTTAAATTCTTTTACAAATCCCATATTAGTTGTTTCTTTTATTCTACTCTAATTTATAAAAATCGTACCAAATCAAAGAATTTATATCAGGGGAATATATTTTATTTCCCCTCCGCCTTTGCTTTCAATGAGTTATACTCTAGAATTAAAGAACGTACGAAGTCAAAATTGAATTTATCAACCTTTTTATACCGTTCAGTCACATGCGCATTATCAGCTGCTAAGTTTAAAAAATTATCCTTTCTATCTTTTCTACTACCCCATATTCCATTTGATTTAATATCGACTAAAACACCCTCATCTTTCTGTGCATACCATCTTTCTGTGTAGAACCATCAACAAAAACCCTCCTGCTCCGCCAATGACTGATCATTCCTCCTACTGGAAAGTTCAAAAAAATCAACATCAGCGGTAAAAACAGAACCATTCATATCCAACTTTAGTCATAAAAGAAACCATCAATAAAAAATAAGTAAATCAACAGTGATTTTATTGCTTAATGATCAAAAGTCAAAGTACAAGATAAGATTACAATAATAACTATATAACTACCTATTAAACACAGTATGACTTCTAGGTTGCGCTACCCTTGCACTACCCTTAAAGTACCCTTGCGCTACCGTTGAAATACCCCTAAGGTAGCTCAACCCTATGTCAAGGGTAGCTCAAGGGTAGCGCAACCCTGTATTTAGATAGTGATCATACTGTCATCATACAGTCATCATTACAAAACGCTATTGATTTTCAGCCATTTACAGCTTATCTTAAAGATTTAATATTAACCTCTAATCCTTTAAATTGTTATGGCAATCGCAAATGACGGTCCTGGTGGCTTCCACAGAGGAAGATTAGGCAATGTACTTTACTACACATTAAACGGAAAAAACGTATCTCGAACCATAGGTGTATACAAAGATCGGGACACAGAAAAGCAACGTGATGCAAGATTAAGAACAAAGTTATGCAGCAACTTTTTTCAGCATATACACGATTTCATAAACGTCGGCTATAGTGTGGAAAGCCCCAATGCAGCGTATAATCCATTTAATTTAGCGGTAACAGCCAACAAACCGAATATGTTTAGCGGCTCTTACCCAAATCTGCAGATAGAATACGACTTACTGATATTAAGTAAAGGGAATTTAACACCAGCACAAAATCCACAAGTAGTGGAAACCGGAACAGGATTAGAATTCACCTGGGATACCGATAAAAAAATGGCATTTCCAATGGCAACGGATCAAGTCATGGTTCTCGCCTATTTCCCAAAAAAGAAGAAAGCTTTTTATACACTTTTTGGCACTGATCGTTTATCAGGTAAAGCATCCTTGCAAATTCCTGCCAGCTTAAGAGGACAATATATGGAAACTTATATATCCTTCTCATCGGCCGACAGAACCTCTATTGCCGACAGTACCTATACCGGAAGTTTTAACAAGTCGTAATTAATTTAAACTATAGTAATCATGGGAGTCATAAAATCAGGCATCATTGGGCCAATACGTAAAAAAGTTGGGCCATCAGTAAATCGTGTACATCGCAAAACAAACGTAGTTACTGCCACATATAGAACCAGCAACAAACCGCCAACGGCAAAACAATTGAATGAACAAGCTAAATTCAGCCTGTTAAACAGCTTTTTAAGCAATATAGAAGAATTGGTAAAACCCGGTTTCAAGAAATATGCTAATTCGAAAACCGAAATAAATGCAGCCTATAAGTTTAACTTCCCACATGCATTTCTAGTTACAGAAGACCAGATTTCATTGAATCTACCAGAAATCATGTACAGCAGAGGCCGTATCGCTACACCAGATGATACTGAATTAATCCTTACCAACAACCTCATTCAATTTAATTGGGCACAGCAATCACAAAATCCAAGTTGTCAATTTTCAGATCGTGCCTCTTTTCTGCTTTATAACCAAGAAAAAGAACAAAGCCTTCAGTTTATCGATGTTGCTGACCGATATGATAGAGAGTATAATGTAAAAATACCGATAGATTTCAAGGGAGATACCCTGCATTGCTACATGAGTTTTGCATCAGCCGATGGAAAACTTGCCGGAGACAGTGTTTATATTGGAATTATCATCCCGTAATTATTTTTATCTGCACTAAATGTGTATTTTTGAAACGGGTACATAAATACATCATCACCTTTTTATGCTAAAACAACATTTACAACAAAAATTACTTCAAAAATTATCACCTCAACAGATTCAGTTTATAAAGCTGTTACAGGTACCAACAGTTGCTTTAGATACCCGCATAAAAGAAGAACTGGAAGAAAATCCGGCACTAGAGGATCCTAGCTTAATGATTGCTGAAGAACCTAAAAGTGAGTATGATGACCTCAATGATACGCCTGAAGATTTTGACGCTGGTGCAAAGGAAGAAAATACTGACGAATTTAATGTAGATGATTATTTACAAGATGATGATGTAAATGATTACAGCACCTCGTACAACAATAACGATGACGATGAGGAAAAAAAGGAAACACCAATAGCTATTGAAAGTACCTTTTTTGAAAGTTTACAGGAGCAACTTGACCTTGTACCTTTATCTGATCAGGATTTTATTATCGGAAAACAGATTATTGGAAGCTTGGATGACGATGGTTATTTAAGAAGACCAATCACTTCAATGATCGATGACCTTGCTTTTTCTCAGAATGTAATGGTTGAGGAAGAAGATGTTCTGGAAATGCTTAAAGTAATTCAGAATTTTGATCCCCCAGGTATTGCTGCCAGAGACTTACAGGAATGTCTTACTTTACAATTAAAACGTAAAGACCCTAATAACCCGATTATTCAGAAAGCGATTTTAATCGTAGAAAATTATTTAGATGAATTTACCAGAAAGCATTATGACAAACTGGAAAAATCTCTAAATCTAAACAGTGAGGACTTAAAGGAAATTATTGCAGAAATATTAAGGCTAAATCCAAAACCGGGAGATTCTAATCAGGTAACAACAAAACAACTGCAAATTATCCCTGATTTTCATGTCTCTAATAATGACGGGGTACTGATCCTTACTCTGAACTCTAAAAATGCTCCTGAGCTACGCGTTAGCCGGTCGTACATTGATATGTTTGATCATTACGATAAAGCAGCTCAGAAAGATAAAAAGTTAAAAGAAGCGGTACAGTTTGTTAAACAAAAACTGGATTCAGCTAAATGGTTTATCGATGCCATTAAACAAAGACAACAAACTTTGTTAAAAACAATGAATGCAATTATGCAATATCAGTATGAGTATTTACTTACTGGTGATGAGCGTAAAATGCGTCCGATGATTTTGAAAGATATTGCCGATAAAATTGATATGGATATTTCAACTGTATCAAGGGTAGCGAACTCAAAATATGTACAAACTGAGTTTGGTACTTTCTTATTAAAATCATTTTTCTCTGAGGCCATTCAAACAGAAAGCGGTGAAGAAGTATCTAATAAGGAGGTAAAGAAAATTCTGGAAGACTGTATTGGCAATGAGGATAAACGCAAGCCTTTGGCAGATGAAAAACTAACTGAAATTCTGAAAGACAGAGGTTACAACATCGCCAGAAGAACAGTTGCTAAATACAGGGAACAAATGAATATTCCTGTTGCCCGTTTAAGAAAAGAACTTTAATTGCTTTTAACACATCCTGGAGTTAATGATATAGTCTTTCGAGCTACAATAACATCAGATGTGAAGGCTCATATGAGCATCAGCAGGATCAATAGCAATGGATTTCGATGGTGTTTGCTGTAATTGTAAATGGTGAACCGGAATACTCAGTCCACCTATTTTTACATCTGTTGTCGTCTTAATTATCCTTTAGGATAATTAAGATAAAAGATTTTGCCTTAATAAAAACTCAAGTTGCTGATTTGCTGTTAATAATTTAGCAGTCAGATCGCGATTTTCCTTTCTAAGCATATAAATTTCATACGCTTTTTCAATATTAATCTTCAAATCAGCTTCCATCCAGGGCTTTTGGATATATCTATATACCTGTCCTTTGTTAATCGCATCAATTACAGCATCTATATCAGTATACCCCGTAAGAATCATTCTGATCGGATCTGGGTGCTTCTCTAAAATAGACGCTAAAAATTCTACACCCGTAGTTTTAGGCATCCTTTGGTCGGTGATAATTACGTGAATTTCTTCATTATCTAAAACAACCCTGCCTTCGTCGGCAGACTCAGCAGTAAAAACATTATACAACCTTCTATAAGTCGCTTTAAAAGCACTTAAATTATGAGGTTCGTCATCAACATACAGGATATTTACATTCATTTTGTCTGGAAATAAAAGTTAAAAATACTTTTTTATTATTACTCTTAAAAGCCTATTTTTAGTTCATTCAATATTTTACTTATTTTTTTTATTTTAATAGTATAGATTTATTAAAAAAATGCAGTCTAAAGCGTATTCCAATTTGAATTTTGAACCCCTAATTAACACCACAAAGCAATTAAATAAACTCTATAGGCCTGTATTATTTAATACCAAAAACAATACCGAAAAGTTAAATCTTGAAAATCTTTTAATTGAAAAGCCCTATTTACAAGTATTTGATAGTATTGAATCTCAAATAGAAGAATTAATCAAGTGTTTAAAACCAGGTATTCCGCCATCTGAAATAAAAAAAGTTGCTGAAGCTCACCGTGGTTCAACTGCCTTTGAGGACTATGGAGTATGGGTATACTATCCCTGGTCAGAAAAATTAGTTCACCTCCTTGATGAAGAAGAATTTATTATTGTTCGTACAAACAGAAATAAGCATAAAATTACCGATGAGGAACAAAAAATCCTTTCACAGAAAAAAATTGGTGTAATAGGCCTATCTGTTGGACAATCAGTTTCTTTAACCCTGGCCATTGAACGTGGTTTCGGAGAATTGCGTATTGCTGATTTTGATGAACTGGATTTATCTAATCTGAATCGTATACGTACTGGTATACACAATATAACACTGCAAAAAACAGTAATCGTTGCCCGTGAAATTGCTGAATTGGATCCATTTTTAAAAGTAGTTTGTTTTCACGATGGTATAACAGATGATAACATTGATGATTTCTTAACAAAAGATGGCGTACTCGATTTATTAATTGATGAGTGTGATAGCTTCGATATTAAAATAGGTGCAAGAGAAAAAGCCAAGGCTTTAGGTATACCTGTTTTAATGGAAGGCAGCGACAGATGTACCATTGATATTGAAAGGTTTGACCTTGAACCTGATCGTCCGGTTTTACATGGATTTGTAGAGCATATAGATATGAGCGTTTTTAAATCATTAAAAACACTGGATGAAAAAGTCCCCTATATTGCTCCTGTGACTGGAATTGAAACCCTTTCGCCAAGAATGAAAGCATCTGCGGTAGAAATTATGAGTACCATATCTACCTGGCCACAACTGGCTAGTGCTGTTACTTATGGTGGTGGTATTACAGCAGACCTTTCCAGGAAAATACTTCTTGGAAATTTAAAGCTCTCAGGAAGATTCTTTATCGATATTGACGAATTAATCACAGATCATCCAGTAGAAAAAGAAGTACCTGAAACAGCACGCGGTAAACAGTTAAGCATTGAAGAAATAGGTAGTTTTTTTTCAAAACACCAAATTGTTCCAGAGAAAACCGGGGAAACAATTTCTATTGAATTAATTGACAAATTAATATCAGCAGCAAGTAAAGCACCTTCGGGTGGGAACAATCAGCCATGGCATTGGCACTATAGTAATGGCACACTACATTTGTTTTTAAATAAGCATGTTGCTGGTGCTTATTTAGATCCTGATTATCTATCCTCTTACGCTTCTTTAGGTGCTGCTATAGAAAATTTATTACTGGAGGCATCTGTAAATGATCTAGAGGTAAACTGGAAATTTACCCCAGAGCTTTTCCCTGATCATATTGCTGTTTTTAATTTCAATGGCCAACACATAGCTACTGAACTGGAGAAAACACTTGCGGCACAGATTAACAACAGACATACCAATAGAAAATTCGGGATGTCTCAGGAAATTAGTCCAGAAGAAATGGAACACTTCAAAGCACTTATCGATTCTGACGAAATCGATCTGCATTGGATTACTAATACTGAAGATAAAACACAATTGGGTGATATATCCGGGCAGGCTGACCTGTTAAGGATGTTTATTCCCGCCGCTCATGAGGATTTTATAAAAAAAGAAATGCGATGGAACCAAGATCAGATCCTGGAGACAGAAGATGGTATTGGTATAAATACTCTTGATTTAAGCAATCAGGACCAAATTGGTCTGCGCTTAATGAAAGATGAAAGAGCAGTTGAATTTCTTAAGAAAATAAAAGGCGGAAACGCCTTTAAATACCTTGCCCTAAAGCAATTCCAATCATCCCCCGCTATTGGTCTGATTACTTTACCGCAACATAATCCTTTAAATTACTTAAAAGGAGGCATAGCAGTAGAGAAACTGTGGCTTGCTGCTACAGCATTAGGCTATCAAATTCACCCCGTAAATGTGCCTTTAATATTCTTTTATAAGAATAGTTTTGGACAATTAAATGATCTCCCTGAAGAAAGTAGAACACAAATTTTCAATTTACATCAAAAATTAAAACATTTGTTTAAAATAACTGATAATATTGCAGAAGTATTCATGTTTAGAATATTTAAAGCAGAATCATCACCACAACGTACAATTAGGAAACCTTTTAATAAAATTTTATCAATTGGAAGAGCATAAAACCCAAATCAATAAGCTTTATTTTAAAGCTTTTAGAGCCATAGACAATCGTGAGGGCTGCATGAAATTCATTGAAGGGCATACCCATGTATTGGAAATATTTGGCATTACTAAAATTACCTCTGCAAATATCGATTGGGTGCTTAACCCTGGAGTGTATGTCGTATTAGTTTCTGCAGAAGAAAATGGCAAAGCACTTGCCGGAAGCAGGGTACATATTGCAGATGGAATTATTCCACTCCCTGTTGAAACTGCCGTTGGTGATATGGACAACAGGATATATGATATGGTTGCTGAACGTGTAGCCAATGGAACCGGCGAGCTTTGTGGAGTTTGGAATTCCTGGGAAATCGCAGGTTTAGGAATAGGTAGCTGGGTACTTAGTCAGATTACTGTAGCTCTCTCCAGCTTGATCGGCTTACAATCTTTATTTGGTTTAACTGCTCCTGCAACTTATCGTAATGCCGTAAGAGGTGGCTTTAGGGTAGTTAAAGAAATTGGCATAAACGGCAAGTTCTATTACCCTAAAGAAGATTTAACTGCTACGGTTGTATTAAATGATGAGTTAGATACACTACCTACTGCTACGCAGGAATCACACGACTTTGTAATGGCCTTAAGAAAAGATCCAAAACAAACTGTTACACTGCCAAACAAAACAAATGACGGTTTTATCGATATGCATATTGACATTGTTATATGACAAAAGTTTTTTTAAAAAAACTGCTACTACTTTTCCTGTGCTTAAGCTACTCCTTTGTTTTAAAGGCTGCGCCCGAGCAGGAAAAAGATTCAATAGTTAATATTACTAAGCATTCTTTAGTTTTAACTGAATTTCCGGATAGTGCATCTATTCAATGGGTACTTCAGGCTAAAGATAAATTTAGGCCTTTAAATGCTCCCTTCGTCAATTTTGCAGAGGTCAGTAAACCTGTATGGTTAAAAGCAGCACCAATTAAACTTTCTTCTTTCTCTAATGCGAGCATTATGATAGATCAGGCCAGAATGAAAACTTCTGACATCTATTTTGTGAAAGATAGCTCAGTTATATATAAAATTGAAGGTAAACCTTATGCTACTATTGCCGATCTTGAATTTCCTGGGAATATAAAAAGTCATTTACTCCCAAGATCTATAGTTGCACAACAACCTGATATTTTCCTTAAACTCTATTCAGACGAGGTTGTGATTGCTCCAGTTTTTGTAGCTCCAAAGTATTCTTTTGATAATATTTTTGCCCAAAGAGATATTTTTTTCGGCATGTATACCGGAGTAATGATCATTATGTTTACTTATAACCTGTTCTTATTCTTTAGTGTTAAAGACAGCAGTTATTTAAACTATATATTCTGTATTTTCTTTACCTGGGCTACACAAACGGCACTACAAGGATATTTTACGAAATATTTCCTACTTAATGAAGGCTGGCTTAATAATATTTCCGTCTGTCTCTTTGCCAATCTGGGGCTCGTGGCATCTATTATGTTTACCCAGTCTTTTCTCAACACTAAAGTAAATGCCCCAAAAAACCATAAGATTATCAATATCTTATTGGCACTTTCTATTCTCAATACCGTTTTATTACTGGTTGGTTTTAAACAATTTTCGTTTATTGCCATGCAGATTTTAATCCTCGCTGGTTCAATTATCGGAACTTATACGGCTTATCAGTCTTTCTTTCATAAGAAATTTAAGCCTGCCGGATACTACCTGGCTTCCTGGTCATTCTTGTTTTTTGGTATGCTGATCTTTATTTTAAAAGATTATGAAATACTACCTTACAATACCTACACCATGTATGCTGTACAGTTTACATCGGTCATAGAAGTTATGCTCCTTTCCTTTGCACTTGCAGATAGAATCAATTTCTTTAAAAAGGAAAATGAACTTGCGCAGCAGCGTGCTCTGCTTATTTCAAAAGAAAATGAGCAATTGATATTGCAACAAAACATAGAGTTGGAGAAAAAGGTAAATGAACGGACTGAAGCCTTACAGGAAACCAACTCTAACCTAAATAACGCATTAAGTAACCTTAAAGCAGCACAATCACAGTTGGTAGATGCAGAAAAGATGGCTGCGCTCGGACAGTTAACCGCGGGTATTGCACATGAGATTAATAATCCGATCAATTTTGTCACCTCTAACATCAAGCCATTACAACTTGACATCGCTGATTTAAAGGAGATCATCAGTAAGTATGAAAATCTTGATTTCTCTGCACCGGATATTGAAGATCAGATAAGAGAAATAGAGGCTTTCAAGAAACAGATAGACCTGGAGTTTATTAATGATGAGATTGAGTCTCTATTAACGGGAATCACTGATGGGGCAAAAAGAACTGCAGAGATTATCAGAAGTTTAAGAAACTTCAGTCGTTTGGATGAAGATGACCTTAAGCCTGTTGATATTAATGAAGGTCTGCAATCGACAGTGGTACTGGTTAAAAACACAATGCCTGACAACCTCAAATTGGTCAAAAATTTTGGTAACCTACCTAAAGTAGAGTGTTTACCTGGAAAGATCAATCAGGTCTTTATGAACCTGATTTCTAACGCTATACAGGCCATCAAATCAAATGGAATGAACAGGGAGGAAGAACTCCTGACCATTACCACATATTATGAGAACGATAATGTTATCATCAGCATTAAAGATACGGGAAGTGGTATGACTGATGAGGTGAAACATAAGATATTTGAGCCATTTTTTACTACAAAAGAAGTTGGTGAAGGAACAGGTTTAGGTTTATCAATTGTTTTTAGTATTATTGAGAAACATAAAGGGCATATAGATGTTTTGTCCAAGTTAAACGAGGGTACAGAATTTATCATTACATTGCCTGTTAATACATTAAAATAAGCAAATCTCATAATATGGCCGCACCGAATGTAAGAGTTCTATATATCGATGATGAGGAAAATAACCTGCAGGCATTTAAGGCCAGTTTTAGACGGCAGTATGAGATTTATACAGCCATTTCTGCAGCTGAAGGTTTAAAGATACTTCAAAACGTATCAATACAGGTTATTCTCGCAGATCAGAAAATGCCAGGTACTACCGGTGTAGAATTTTTCAAAAGCATTACAGAGACATTTCCTGATCCAATTAGAATTTTGCTTACAGGTTATACCGATATTGAAGCACTTGCTGATGCAATTAATCATGGTGATATCTATCGTTATATTACAAAACCATGGAATGATCTGGAGCTTCATAATTCTATTAAAAATGCCTACGATGCTTATAGAGCTAAGATTGATCTTAGAAATAAAGTTGCAGAACTAGAAAAAACAAACGACGAATTAAACAGGTTTATTTATAGCATTTCTCATGAGCTCAGGGCTCCTCTGGTATCAACTATGGGGGTAATCAATCTGGTTAAGATGGAAGGTGCTTATGAAGCTAATAGTGAGTATTGGGGACTGATTGAAACCTGTTCAAACAGACTGGACTATTATATCCAAAAAACGCTTCAATATTACAGAAATAATAAAATGATTTCTGAAAACACATTGGTTGATTTTGAACAACTAATTCCAGGTTTAATTGAACTTTATTCATTTACTGATAAGGAAACAACTTTTACTGTTAACATTAACCAGAAGGCAGCTTTTTATGGTGATGCTTTCCGGATAGAAGTTATACTTGGCAATTTGATTTCTAATGCCATAAAATATCAAAAAGAGAACGAAACAAATAAAAAGGTAAATATAAATATTGAAGTGAGTAATGAATTCGCCGAGATCTCGATTGCAGATAACGGTATGGGAATCTTAAACGAACATTTAGAAAAAATATTTACTCAGTTCTTCAAAAGTAGTATTAACCACGGTAGTGGATTGGGCTTGTTTATCGTAAAAGAAGCTTTAAACAAAATTAATGGAAGAATAGCTGTAAGCTCTGACACGGATGGTACTACATTTAAAATTACAATTCCTAATGTTAAATAAGCCCACAACTGTTTTATTAATAGATGACAATGTTGTTGATTTAAAAATCAATTCAAAAATCATTCAATTATCTAATCTGTTTAATGAAATCATAACCTGTAAATCAGGTGAGGAGGCCTTGGCTTTTCTTAACAAAGGGCTCAACGATCAGAGCAAGTTACCAGATTTAATTTTACTGGATATACAAATGCCAGACATGGATGGCTTTGAATTCTTAGAACTCTACAAAAAGCTTCCTAAACGATTTACAGATGTTTGTTTAATATCAATGCTTTCTTCGACACTGGATTTTGGAGATATTCAAAGAGCAGAAGCAAATTTGTATGTAGCCAGATTGCTAAAGAAGCCTCTTTTAATTGCAGATTTAAAGGATCTGTTAAAAACGTTCTTTCTGCCATAAAAAAGAGGATATCATTCATTTGATACCCTCTCCTTTAAGCATATTACTATGCTTTTCAAGTTCGTTAACTATGTTGCTTAGACATTGCCTGATCTACGTCGACTCCTAAACCTTTGGCTATAGCCATTCCAAGGCCAATATCAGCTCTAAACCAATGGCAAAGCTGTAGATTGATGATTTTATCGCGTTTAGGCCCTGTAATACCACTCATAGCACCAACAATATTATTGATCATATTTCTTTTACCTTCCTCATCTAAAACTTTACGGAATAGATCACCAGGTTGTGTATAATGATCATCATCACCAGGCCCTGTATTTCTGTCGTACCAATCAGCCACGTTAGATTCAAGCTCCCATGCCGGCTCTTTATAGCTTTCATCAGGGACTACATCACCAAAGCTATTTGGATAATAATTTGGCCCCTCCTCTCCATTTCCGTCAACACGCATATGACCATCTCTATGATAGTTATTAGTCATAAAAGGACAGGTATTTACTGGTATCTGTTCAAAATTAACACCCAATCTGTATCGTTGCGCATCTGCATACGATAAGATTCTTCCCTGAAGCATTTTATCAGGAGAGTAACCAATGCCGTCAATCGTATTTGAAGGAGCAAAAGCCGACTGTTCAACATGTGCAAAATAGTTTCTTGGAATCTGGTTCAATTCTAAAACACCAACATCAATCAAAGGGAATTCAGCATGTGGCCAAACCTTAGTCAGGTCAAACGGATTCCATCTAAATGTTTTAGCCTGCTCTTCCGTCATCACCTGGATTTTTAAACTCCATTTAGGAAACTCACCACGATCAATGGCCTCTACCAAATCTCGTTGTGAATGATCCATATCTGTAGTACGCATAGCATCAGCCTCTGGTCCGGTAAAATTCCTTATCCCCTGCTGAGTCTTGAAATGAAATTTAACCCATACTCTTTGGTTATCTCTATCAATCATTGAATAAGTATGACTACTAAAGCCATCCATATGCCTATAAGAGAAAGGTGTTCCCCTATCCGTCATTAATATCGCTACCTGGTGTAAACTTTCAGGGTTTAATGACCAGAAGTCCCACATCATAGTCGGACTTTTTAAGTTTGTCCGTGGATCCCTTTTTTGTGTATGGATAAAATCACTGAATTTCTTAGGATCTTTAACGAAGAATACTGGCGTATTGTTACCTACCAGATCCCAGTTCCCATCTTCTGTATAAAACTTAACTGCAAATCCACGTGGATCTCTTTCAGAATCTGCACTTCCTTTCTCGCCGCCCACTGTAGAGAACCTCAAAAACACTTTGCATTCATTTCCTATTTTAGAAAAAATCTTTGCTTTAGTATATTTAGAGATATCATTTGTTACTTTAAAAGTTCCATAAGCACCAGTACCTTTAGCATGTACAACCCGCTCCGGAATTCGTTCACGATTAAAGTGGGCCATCTTTTCATGCAGAATAAAATCCTGCAATAATAAAGGCCCCCTATTACCTACAGACTGCGTATTTTCATGTTCAGCATAAGGTCTTCCCGATGCTGTTGTCAGCTTGCGTTTGTTTGTATTATTGTCTTCCATTGCATATTAATTTAAATGTTCATTTAAAGGAACTATCTAAATTTATGGATAATGCTATCGAAAAACAAACTGTAAATATCTATATAGATATAGAGAAAATCTATCAACTATAAGATATGATTATCAATTAATACCTGCTCCAATTCTCTTGGGTGTTTAGTCATAAGTAAGGTATTTAGTCCAGCCAATTTAGCACCTTCAATATGCTGCGGACTATCATCTATAAACAAAGTTTCGGCAGGATTCAACTTATTCTCATTAATCACTGATTCAAAAATCTCTACGTTAGGTTTACGTAGATACATTTGTTGTGAATAGTATGCTTTTTCAAAAAGGCTACTATTATCTTCTATGCCAAATTCTTTTTTCAGATAGTCAACAATGTAGTTATAATGGGTTTCATTATTATTACTGAGTAAGAAAGTGCGGTATTTTTGCTTAACCTTTAAAAGCACTTCATGAATTCCTGGAGGAACACCAATTAACAGACTATTCCATGCAGCATCAATTGCTTCATCTGTTAAGTTGTTGTCGCCAGCTGCTTCCCGTATCCCCTCTCTAAACTGTGCTGGAGAAATTGCTGCAGTTTCAAAATCATTAAAAAGGTTGTGGTGACTTTTATGTGCAAAAAACTCTGTACTATTTGTAATTCCTAATTGGCTTAAAGCTTCCTGCGTCTTTTTGAAATCTATTTCGAAGATTACGTTTCCATAATCAAATATGATGTTTTTAATGTTCTGCACTGTTTTATCTTTAAAAAAGTAATTGCTAAGGATTGTCTTCCAAATTTAGACAATGCAATTCATATTTTATTGCTGCATCCCAACAAATGATCTGCCCATTAAATGGCTTTTTAGCTTTACGACAAGGCACAATCAGCCATTCTTCAAAATCCTGCAGTGACAAGCCATCATTCTTAGCAATTTTCTCTATTAATTTGAGATCTATACAAATGCCATCTACTTTAATTTCTCCATTATCATCACAATCAAATGTCCAGATCTTTTTAATCTCAATAATTGGTTCAAGAATTAAAATTTCAGAAACATGTGGTTTATCCAGCCATATTCCCACAGAAAATTTATCTCCCACGCTCCAATTATAGCCTGAACGTATAGTATGTCCTTTTGATCCGCATTTCGTTCTAAATCCAGCAAGTAGTGTATGCCCCAGTTGTTTTTCGACATGAATAACATTACAATTAATATTTTGATTGCTAAGATTATTCAATATCTGCTCCACAAAATATGTAGGCTTTCCCCTACTAATGTGGTAGTCTGAAAATACCCTTGTAAAAGTAATAACCTTATCCATTTCTGGTTAATTCATAATGATTTTTATATAATTTGGCTTGATTTATAAACATTTTTAATGTCCGTAGCTAATAACTCTTGAAACCTTCCAGCCATCTGGCGTATGCTTCCAAACATGAACAAATTTGAAAGTTCCACAATTGATCAGAGAGTCATTCTCAAGACGACAAAACTTATGTAATCCAGTTTGGATAGCACCATAATCTTTGATTGGATATACTTCTACACTGCCAGGAATTAACACCCGCCTTGTATTACCGTAATTTTTAGCAACTCTTCTAAAATTATCAACAGTTTCCTTGTACCCTGCCAGGCCCCCAACATCATGAAAGAATTCAAGATCTTCAGTAAAGAAAGTTTTAAGTTTATCTATATTCCCAGCATTAGATGCATTAAATAGAAGACTATCCATTTGCATAATCGTTGCATACAATTCTTTAGAAACAGGTGTGTAATGTTTTGACTGCGAAAAAACCGATGTCCATAACAAACAGCTAAACAAAATTGAGACTATTTGAATCATTATTATCTTTATCATAATCTACATTTTCTCAATTAAAAACATATAAATATGGACATAAAAATCAACTTTTACAGCTAATTAAAAATCACTATAATAGTCCACTTGCTAAAGTTAAGGCTTAATCTTTTTTAATAAATTTGCTGAATGATTATAAGAAAGAAAGAACACTGGTTTAAAATGCTTTTTGTATGGCAGGGATCTGTGCTACCGACAGTTCTTCCACGATTAATTTTACTTCTTATTATGTCGATTTGTGTGGTATGGTTTCGTGGGACTATTTTCTCATTCAAGGTTCCCCTAAATCCAACACCTTTAACTTTATTCGGATTCGTCCTTGCTCTATTCCTTGGTTTTCGCAACAGTGTTAGCTACGATCGCTTTTGGGAAGGGCGAAAACTCTGGGGTGCCTTATTAATTGATACCCGATCTTTGGCACGTCAAGCGCTAACCTTACCAAATGTCGAGATGGACAATAAGCTTACAACTGACTTTATTAAGTTACTTATATCATTTACATACGCTTTGAAACATCAGCTCAGAGGTACAGATGCCGAACAAGATCTAAAAACCCGTTTAAATGAAGAACAGTTTAAGATGATTTCAACATCAAGATTTAAACCTATTATGATTATGAAGCTTATGGCCGAATGGGTTAAAAATGCTAAAAGAGATCATAAAATTGACTCCATACAACAGGCTAGATTTGACGAGAATCTGGATAAATTATCCGATATAACTGGAGGTTGTGAAAGAATTATATCTACGCCTATTCCATATAGTTACCAAGTATTACTACATCGTACTGTCTACCTATACTGCTTTCTATTGCCCTTCGGTTTGGTAGATAGTTTGCAATGGCTCACACCATTGATTGTTGTTTTTATTGCATATACGTTTGTTGCTTTTGAAGCTATTGCCGAAGAGATTGAACAACCTTTTGGCACCGAAGCAAATGCTCTTGCTCTGAATGAAATGTGTATAACAATTGAAACCACTTTATTAGAGTTGGTTGGAGAAAAACTGCCTGAGGTTAAAGTTAAAAATGGTGCTATTGTGGATTAATCAATGTTGATTTTCTATAATTTCATTTTTTAGGCTTACCTAACAATATTGCGTTAGCAACTTTCCTTTCTCCTTTATGATCCCATTTTTTATTATCTGTAGGATAATTTACGACTCCATTATCAGGCTGTCCTTTAAGCCAAAATGTTGTAGAGCCGCCTCCATCAAGATTAATTCCATCATTAGCATTTAGCCACTTCATTATCTTGCTGAGCTCAAAAAGACTCATTCCTGCGGAATTTTCATTGCGCCCATCTACAGTGATCAGCAAAATTCTTTTGTTCTTAGTCTGAACTATCGCTGTACGAGGGTGCCTTGCAAGAGCAAATTTTGAGGAATCTAAATCTTCTTGCTTACCCCTAAGAAAAAGCAAAGGTCCGCTAAGCATAATATCCTCTCCCTTTAACCTTTGTTCCCAATCTTCAGAACCATCCCATTTTTGAATGGAAATTTTCCCCTTATTAATAACTACTGCTGCAACTTGATGTTTTTGATCTCTTTTTCCAACTGACGAAAGTCTATTCTCCGTTTCCACTTTTCCATCAACTCTAATGTAATCTATCGATCCTCCTTTTTTTACATCGAAAAAAGTACCGTTAATTCCTGCAATGGCTCCACTTCTATTGCCAAACTCTGAAACTGGTTTAAGCTCAATTTCCTCAAAACCTATAAAAAAATGATTTCGTTTTCTAGGTTTCACTTCTAGAATATTGATGTTTTGGTTAGTTCCAAAAAGTTCATTATTTTGAAAGTTATGGTTTTTCCAAACTATCCCTCTTGCAATTTTTTGGCTTTCAAAAGTTGCATTCACAAACAATACAGAATCTTTATCCTGCGCAAGCACAGAAAAGGTGATGGAAAAAGTGATAATATGAAATAATATCCCTTTTCGTAAATTTTTAATCTCAAGCATGTGTTAATGTATTTATTTTAATGCAATTTTAAAAGGAAACAAACTATATTAAATAGCTAATTATTAGACCGTAATATGAATGAAAATCGTGACAAAGCCAATAAATTATTCTTGATAGCCGGATTTTTCACAGGATGGTTTGCTTTAATAACACAACTTTATCTCACTATCGTAAATAATCAAATCCCTGCGATAGAATCTATTATCAGGTATTTCAGTTACTTCACTGTTCAAACGAATGTTATGGCGGTATTGTGCTTTACCTTTTTGTTATTAAACTTCAATCAAAAAGAAGAGGCTTTTTACTCAAAGCCAAAGATTTTGGCAGCCATAGCAGTTTATATCAGTATAGTTGGAATAGTCTACAACTTGATCTTACGCTTCACTTGGCAACCAAAAGGATTACAGCTTGTTGTAGATGAACTACTTCATGTATTTATACCTTTTCTTTTCTTGCTATACTGGCTTATTTTTGCTCCAAAAAAGACTTTAAAATGGGTTAATGCTTTCGAATGGCTGATGTATCCATTTGCTTATTTAGTATTAGTTCTTCTAAGTGGCTCGATTTCTGGTTTTTACCCCTATCCATTTATTGATGTAAATACAATTGGATACAATAAAGTCATCTTAAATAGTTTTTATCTCTTAATCGTTTTTCTGGTATTATCCTTAATATTTATTTGGGTTGGAAAACTGATTACAAACAAAAAAACACCAGTGACCAAAGTCAAATGATCTTCACACTACCCTATCTAAAAGTTAATCAGCTGATTTGCAGATACAAAGACTTAATCTTATCTTTATAAGAGGCAGGTACATTCTGATGTAATGTACCAGATTGAAATTAAAGGTGAGGGTGTATAGTATTTGTTTGAACAACTTCTAACTTAAAAACTATAAACATGAATTTAATTGAACTGTTGAAGAATGAGGTGAGTGATAAAGTCATCTCATCTTTAAGCCAGAAAGCTGGCGTAAGCGAGGATCAGGTAAAAACTGGTTTCTCTGCTGGTATCCCAGCCATATTAGCTGGCATCCTAAAAAATGGTGCGGGCGGAAATTCAGGCTTTCTTGGCAACATACTGTCTGGTATTACCGGTTCAAGCCCCGATAACAATCCTACAGATTTATTAAATGGCAGTGAGGATTCTTTATTAGAAAAAGGAAAATCATTGCTAGGTGGTCTATTTGGTAATGACACCAACGCAGTAACGAACTCACTATCTTCATCTACAGGTCTAAGTCCTGAAAAATCTACAGGTTTATTGGCAATGATTGCCCCATTAGTTACCGGATTTATTTCAAAAATAATGGCAAGTAATGGATGGAATTTCAAAGATTTATTGGGAAAAATATTCGAGAGTAAAGCAGATATAACAGCGGCACTGCCACAAGGTTTAGGAGATTCATTAGGCCTTGCTAATATAAAAATGCCTGAGGTCAACATTCCTAAGGTTGAGATTCCTAAAGCACCTCCTTTGAAATATGGCACTGTTCAAGAACCAAAATCGGGAGGAGGATTCCTAAAATGGTTAATACCCATTCTCATTGTATTGATTGCTGCATGGTGGTTAATGAGCAGATCAGGTTGTAATGAAACGAAAATGGAAGGGATGACCGATACATTATCGACGCGTGTGGATTCTATAGGAAGTAGTATAGAAGCTATAGGCAGTCGTATAGATTCTAGTCTCGGCAAATTAAATGAGGCAGGAGATTTTGTCAGAGATTTAGGTGCAACAATCAGTAAAAAACTTCCTGACGGAGCCGAGATCAGCATTGCTGAAAACTCAATAGAAAACAAATTAATCTCATTTATTGAAGATAAAGATAAACCAGTTGATAAAACGACCTGGTTTACATTTGACAGATTGTACTTTGAAACTGGTAAAACTACTTTAAAACCAGAATCACAAGAACAATTAAAGAATATGGCTGCCATCTTAAAGGCTTATCCAAATGTACATTTGAAAATGGGAGGATATACAGACAACACCGGTGATGCCTCTTTAAATAAAACATTATCTAATGATAGAGCTAATGCTGCAATGCAAGAGTTAGTAAAATTGGGTATAGATGCGAATAGATTATCTGCTGAAGGTTATGGACCAGAACATCCGATTGCAAGCAATGATACACCTGAAGGTAGAGCAAAAAATCGTCGTATTGATGTACGCGTTAGTCAGAAATAACATTTAAAATTCCTGATGATACAATTAAAGTAATTATTGCTATGTTTCATAAAACATAGCAATAATTATTCTACTTGTTAAAAAATTCACCAAAATGCCATAGGATACCGGAGGGGTCATGTAAAAAACATTCTCTGCCCCAATCTTCCGTCCTTACTGGAATCAACCTTACATTTTCGTACTTACTAGTTAGGTTTAAGCCAAGTAGTTCATCATAAAACTCATTAGCATTTTCTACCTCAATAAAGATCATCGTATTATCTACCCAATCCTGCACATAGGCATCCTGTAGATAAAATCCTACTTGTCCATTCTTATACAGACACATATTTGGTGTTAAGATTACCTCCTCAAACCCTAAATCACGGTAAAAGCTCTTAGAAAGTTCAAAATCCTTTGCACCAATAAAGGGACGAATTGATAGTGTTTTGAGTTCCATTTGTTGAATTTAGTCCTTATCTATTAAAATCTCAAGTTTTAAATTAACACCAATGCTTCCAATATAGTTTCATAAATATAATTCAAATCGGTTTCGCTGATACAATAAGGAGGAACCAGATAAATAATATTTCCAAGTGGCCGCATCAAAATCCCTTTACTTAAAAAGAAGGGATATAAAATATCATGCATTTCACTAAAATAAGAAGTATGCTCATTTGTTTTCCATTCCATAGCGAAAATAGTTCCTTGCTGACGAACCATTGCTACTTTTGGATGATCCTTTAGTTTCTTAGCAAAAGCTGCATGCTGATCACAAATTCTTGCGATATTACTTTGTGTTTGATCTTCCAAAAGTAAATCCATGCTAGCTAATGCTGCAGAACAAGCCAGGGGGCTTGCTGTAAAGGAATGCCCATGAAACAACGCTTTAGTTTTATCATTTGAATAAAAAGCATCATAAATTTCCTGAGTGCAGGTAGTCACTCCTAAAGGCATTGTCCCCCCCGTTAATCCTTTGGAAAAACACATCACGTCAGCAGCGGTCGACAAGTGATTCGCAGCAAACATTTTGCCGGTTCTTCCGAAGCCTACAAAAATCTCATCTTGAATCAATAAGATTTTTTTACTCCTGCAAAATGCCAACAATTCACTTAAATCTTCCGCTTTGTGCATCAGCATCCCTCCTGCTCCCTGCACTAATGGTTCATACACAAAGCAGCATATATCTTCATGAGAATTAATGATATTTTTAATATCATCCAAATTAGATTCTGTCGGCACATCGATAAAAATCACATCGAATAGCATCCCTCTAAAAGGCTCAGTCCATGTCCCGCGTCCACTAACAGACATTGAACCAAATGTATCACCATGATATCCATTTTTAAAAGCCAGAATTTTATTCCTGCTTTTCCCTTGATTGTAATCAAATTGCAAACACATTTTCAACGCAACTTCAACCGCTGTTGATCCATTGTCGGTGTAAAAAACTTTTTGCTGATTCTTTGGTAAAAGCTGTAGTAATCGTTCCGAAAGTTCAATGGCCGCTTTATGTGTAAACCCAGCAAAAATCACTTGTTCTAAAGTGTTTAATTGCGCTGAAACTTTTTGGGTTATGTAAGGATGAGCATGTCCATGTAGGGTAACCCACCAAGAGGAAATTGCATCAATATATTGTTTACCCTCATCATCATACAAATAAGTTCCTTTTCCCTTAACAATAGGAATAACATCCTGCGCAGTTTTCATTTGCGTATAAGGATGCCAATTTACCTTTTTATCACGTTCCTTTAATGTGAGCATACTGATTTTGCTTCTTTCACCATAGGCTTTAAACCTAAGTTTGCCAACATCTGCATATCTTCCGTAACGCCAGGATTTGGAGTTACCAATAAAGTTTCCCGTTCTCCTGTAAAAATAGAATTTGCACCTGCCATAAAACACCAGGCCTGTTCTTCTTCATTCATTTCAATTCTTCCTGCACTTAAACGCACCATAGAAGCCGGCATCACTATTCTTGCAGTGGCAATCATTCTAACCATATCCCAAATTGGCACTTTCGGATTATTCTCCAATGGAGTTCCCTTCACACGGGCCAATGCATTAATCGGAACTGATTCTGGATGTTTTTCCATATTTGCCAATGTACAAAGCATAGAAATACGGTCTTTATCTGTTTCCCCTAAACCAATAATACCCCCAGAACAAACCGTTATACCTGCTTTTCGTACATTATTAATGGTATTAATACGGTTGTCAAACTTTCGCGTTGATATGATATCATCATAAAACTCTTCAGAAGTATCCAGATTGTGATTATAAGCATACAATCCTGCTTCCTGCAATCGAAGCGCTTGTTCTTCAGTTAGCATTCCTAAGGTACAACACACCTCAAGTCCCATCTCATTTACACCTTTCACCATTTCGATAATTCTGTCGAAATCGCTATTGTTGCGCACTTCACGCCAGGCTGCTGCCATGCAAAACCTTGAAGAACCACTGTTTTTTGCTTTTGTTGCATGAGCTAAAACAGTCTCTGTAGGTAACAAAGCCTGAACTTTAATGTCAGTATGATAACGTGCTGCTTGTCCACAATAAGAACAGTCTTCAGGACAACCTCCTGTTTTTACCGATAATAAGGTGGAAATCTGCACTTCCTCTGGATTGTGATAAGCTCTATGAACCGTTGCAGCCTCATACACCAATTGCAATAAAGGCTTATTATAAATGGCTAATATTTCATCTTTTTTCCAGTCGTGTCTTAAATTTGCTGTCATTTTATTTTACGATATTTGTTCGGTAATCACTTCTAATACTTCTTTTGAAATCGCAGAAAACCAATTCTCATTTAATTCTGTTTCCATTTCCACTACTTTATCAGCATACTCTTTCCAATTGGGATGAAACTTTTCCAATTGTTGAATCATTTCTTCCAGATGCCCTTCTTCTTCAACGATTATAGACCTTACCATCACCTTACTTTGATTCCTTGTTAAAACATCTTGATAAGCTGGATATAAAGCATCCGCCCGAACTTCAATAGCATATGTAACAAACAAATACGATGCGTACTTCAAAGCATCTCCGCTCAAATCAAATTCCTTCTTCAAAAATCTGGCACATTTCAGGTCCAAACCGTTGAGGTAATGAAAGGTTTCGCGTGCTGCCAGCAAATCTTTAGCTTCATAAAATGGACAGGCTAATACATCAACTTTACTGATTTGTTTTTTCAAATAATATGCATGTCTATGTTCCTCCGCAGCATGTTTCAACTGAATTAAGTCTACCGAATTAGCTTGCTCACAAGCAGAAATTTTCCTGGCTCCTACATTTTCTAAAAAAGACAAAGTATTAAGCCACTTTGCATGTAGAATATTATTTTCTACAACATATTGAAGTATTTCATCCATCTTTTTCTGTTTGCATCAAAACTCGTAACTTTCCGCCCGGTTACAAGGTGCCGGTTTTAAGATTATGAATAGTCCGGTTAGATTCCCTTTTACTTCATTTGTACAAATTCAACGTGATTTAGAAACGCCTATTTATCTACAAATCGCCAATCATATCATAAGTGCAATACAAAGAAGAATTCTTAATCCAGATCAGAAACTCCCAGGGGCACGTACTTTAAGTAGCGAACTCGAGGTACATAGAAATACCGTTACCGCTGCTTATGAAGAACTCAGTCAACAAGGTTGGATAGACATCCAACAAAACAAGGGCGCCTTTGTACTTCCATTTTCAACCAAAAACATTAGCAAACAAACAAAATCAATACAAGATGACAGTCATTATCCTGAGAAAACAGGATTTCCATTTCAAAAATCCAATCTTTTAGACAATCCATTTGAGTACATTCCTTGTGATTTTGTATTTAATGATGGAACACCCGATATCCGATTAACGCAAATTGAGGATTTATCACGTTTCTATTCCGCAAATATGAAACGTAAAAGCAATCGCAAGAAAATGGGGTATTATAATCAGGAAGGAAGTGAGTATTTCAAAAAACATCTCTCCAATTATTTGAATGTATCGCGTGGATTTCATATTTCCCCTCAAAACCTACTGATTACACGTAGTATTGAGATGAGTTTGTACATCATTTCTGAACTATTATTACAGGCTGATGACCTGGTTATTGTGGCCGAGCTTAGCTATTTTTCAGCCAATATGATTTTCCAAAAATCCGGAGCCAGAATTCAATCCATACCCATAGATGAAGAAGGTTTATGTATCGATTCATTGAAAGAGATCTGTAAAGAACAAACACCAAGAATGGTATATGTTACTCCGCATCATCATTACCCTACAACAGTCAGCTTGTCATCTAAAAGACGCTTAGCCCTTTTAGAATTAGCTAAAGAAAAGAGCTTTATCATTGTTGAAGACGACTATGATTACGATTTTCAATATGAAAAACTAAACAATTTACCACTTGCCGCAACAGACAACTCAGGAATGGTTGTTTATGTAAGTTCCTTTGGAAAATCCCTGGCACCCGGATTCCGCACTGGTTTTATAGTAGCACCAAAGAATCTAATGGTTGAAATGCAAAAGTACCTTGGAGTTATTGACCGTCAGGGTGATGTATTAATGGAACAAGTATTAGGCGAAATGATTGATGAGGGCATCATTCATCGTCATTTAAAAAAATCTTTGAAAATATATCGAGAGCGTCGCGATCACTGTGTAAAACTATTGAATTTGCATTTAAAGGATTGGGTAGATGTTGATATTCCTACTGGAGGACTAGCACTTTGGTTGCGCTGGAAAAAACCAGTAAACCTAATGCAACTCAGTCAAAAGTGTCAGAAAAAACAGTTATTTATTCCCAAAACATTATTATATCAAAACAAAAATATTACCGCCATTAGAATGGGCTTTGGTCATTTGACCTTTGATGAAATGGAAAATTGTTTGCTCATCATCAAAAGTGTGTTAAAAGAAATCTAAAAAGACTAATCAGTAACCAGCTTTTGAAATGCATCTCTTGGAGTTCCATCATTTACATATATAATCCCACAATAGACGAAACCACTATTCTTAAGAAAATTCTGCATTGGTAAATTGTCGTGATTTGTGTCGACCCTAACATTCTTGATCCGACTAAATGCAAAATCAAAGGCATTTTTTGCAACTCCTTTTACCTTTCCAGATGAGGCCAATCGGTGTATCACTCCATATGGACTATTATTGATCCAAGCCCCTTTTTCAATTACTTTATAGTTTGGATCAGGATCATTCCCCTCCATAAAACAAAAATAACCAACTATTTCCATATCCACCAAACATACAAAAGCATGTTGATTGTGTATATCGGTCTGTATGACTTCCTTTGACGGATATCCATTGATCCATTGTGTATGATTACCATTTTTGCGCATAATACTTTTCGCCTGCTCAATAATGAGCATGATCTGATCAACATCTGCTAAATCGGCCGCAATAATCTTCATGGGTAGTTTTAAATTGTTTTCGTATTCAAGCACCTAAGTTATTAATAAAAGCTTACTCCTATGGCTAATATTCATCCTGGAAATAAAAAAATACATATTTTTTACTATTTTGCGTTAAAATCATCATTATGACCCTCTTAAGCACCCAGAATATTAAAGCTTTTGTTGCTTTATTCGCTATTACTTTCTTAATAGCCTGCTCCAAAAAGAATGAACCTACAAATGGTACAAATCAAAAAACAACTATTCAGGGAGCGGTTGAAAAAGGGCCTTTTGTTCGAGGATCAGTTGTAACAGTTTATGAACTAAATTCAGAATTGAATCCAACCGGGAGGTCTTTCAAGTCAGAAATACTGGATGATAAAGGAAACTTCTCCTTATCTGATATTGAGTTAGCATCTAATTATGTTCAACTATCGGTAAATGGTTATTATTTCAATGAAATAAATGGAAACCTTTCCACATCTCAAATCACACTAAATGCTATTGCCGATATTACTAACAACAAATCTATAAATGTTAATGTACTGAGTCATCTTGAAGAGAAAAGAGTAAGATCTTTGATGAAAAAAGATAAGAAAAGTTTTAGTGAAGCAAAGAAACAAGCACTAGCTGAAATTTATACATCTTTTTATGTTAAAACTTCACCAACAACAAGTAGTGAATTGCTTTCATTGACCAAAAACGATGACAATTCTAATATTTTATTAGGTATCTCTGCTGCATTATTGAATATATCTCAATCAGATAATGCAAAATTAACAGAACTTTTGAGTATCCTATCTACCGATCTTGATGACAATGGATCAATAGATGAATCATTAAAGCAAGCTATAAAACAGAGTTTAGAAGGTTTAAATTCTAAAACGATATCTGATAATCTGAAGAACCGATATAAGGCGCTTAACATTACCTTAGTCGATTTTGCTATCGATAAAGCCTTTTCTGTTGAGATTAAAGGAGGAGGAGGAGATGTAATAATTGATGATAATTTTTTTAAAGACGAGGCCTCATATTCAGCTGCTCATAATGGTGTGTTGCAAGCTACTATAGACGCAACTGAACAACATTTCAAACTTGAAGGATTATATAGCAAAACCATCTCAGGACAACCGCAAAACAGCTTGTACCGACATGATGTTATCCCTAATAATCCTGAAGTATCTAGTTTGTTTTCTACTTTATACAAAAGTATAACCAGGGCAAATACTGTAATTGATCATGCAGAAAAATCTGCATCTTTTAAATCATTTAAGTATAAATCCTATCCATACTTCGCTTATAACTACTGGGTTTTAATGAATTTATGGGGAGCCGTTCCATTCGTTAATAGTAAAAACTATCAAGATTTGAGTCCCCGTGCCAGAACGACCATAAAGGAAATATCTGAATCTTTAATTGCGGGTCTTGACGAAGCGATTCTAAACTTAGGAAATGAAAAGGATGGCGATTTTGCAAAAGTTGTGGCAGCGAAAATAGCTGCTGATAATGGAGATTATTCTACTGCTAAAAAGTATCTGAATCAAATTATCGATAGTAAGAAATATACTTTAGCAAGTAAATCTCAAATTCATACAACGGCTAATGAAAGTATTTTTGGTGTTGATTATGACCGATCAAGTTATAACGTAAAACCTATCACTTACAATTTATATGGTAAGGGGAATTATCGTAGTGTAATCAGATATACTGATGTCCTTCTTCTTTCATCTGAATGTAATCTAAAATTAAATAATAAAGAGGAAGCTATCAACTTACTAAACCTGGTTCGCGTTAGAAATGGAAAAGGAAATATTCCTTCAAACGAAAGCAACATTTTATCTCTATTACAAGAAGAAATAACAGATGATCTTAAAAACGAAGGAGTATTTTTTGCTTTCTTAAAGCGTAATGGCCTGGCAGAATCAATCTTAGGTATTCAATCTTATCAAAAGCTGATGCCAATACCTCAAATAGAAATGATACGGAACGCAACTCTGATGCAAAATCCAGGCTATTAATTCCCTTGGATAGTACCAAGGCCTAACTACTATGGAGATAAAATCTATCTTTTTCGCCCCAGTAACCTAATAACAGAACCTATTCCATTATGATAAAGTCCCTCATTGAGTTGAACCTCCTCTTCAGTTAACTCTAGAATCTCAAAATCGGCAAAATCGTCCTTAATCTCTTCAATTGAAAACAACATGGCAGGATCAGTCGGTCCTCCTACGTCTTTATTTTTTGCGAGATAGTTTAGGTGATTCTTACTAAAGGCTTCAAAAATAACATGGCCACCCTTTCGCAAATTCCTGCTTAGAAGGTGGTGATAGGCTGATTTTATATCAGCAGGGAAATGAGCATAAATCAATGCAATTGCATCGAAGCTCTCATCAGCATATCCTAACTCTGGTAAAAACCCGATTTGGTAATCGATTTCTACCTGATTTGCATCAGCAAGCAACATTGCTTTTCTTTTTCCCTCAATACTGATATCAAAAGCAGAAACCTTCCAACCCTGACTGGCGGCAAATACTGCATTACGGCCCTCTCCTTCAGCTGCAAAAAGAATTTCTCCCAGAGGTAATTTTTCTAACTGGGATTTTAAATAATTATTTGGATTGATACCATAGGCAAATTCGTCCTGTTTATAGCGCTCATCCCATTTTTGCAACCAGATTTCTTTCATATAACTCAAAATGACTAAATTAAGACCTGGAATCATATTGGCATGTGAGCATTCCAACGTCTAGTAAACAAATGTATCTGAATAGTTTTATTTTCCTTGTAAGCTACATAGAAATGACTTTGGTTATACACAATAGTTAATCCGCACGATTGTCGAAAAATGATCTTTTAAACAGTGTCCCCAACTGAAATATACCTCTTCTAATTTTTTATAGAAAAAATCTTATTTAACAAAAACATATAACATGATTATAAAAACCAATTTTCACATCATAACTGGTGGCCCAGGAGGTGGAAAAACAACTTTAATAAATGAATTGCAACAGAAGCAAATAAACGGCATTCCTGAAGTGGCCAGAGAGATTATCAAAGATCAATTAAAAAATAATGGTCAGGCTCTACCTTGGAAAAATGCAAAAGAATATTCAAAATTAATGCTTTCACATTCTATTCGGGATTATGTCAAACTCCTAGACACCAAAGATCTTTACTTCTTTGACCGAGGTATTCCAGACACCTATGCCTATGAACGTTTAATGAAATTTGATGATGATGAAAATTTAAATCTCATTGCAAATAAGTACAGATACAATAAAGCAGTTTTTATTCTCCCTCCCTGGGAAGAGATATACATAATGGATAGTGAACGAAAACAAGATTTTCAGTTAGCTAAGGAAACCTATAACATGATAAAAGATACTTATGAACGTTTAAATTATGATTTAATTGAAGTACCATGTTTAGCTGTTTCGGAAAGAGCAGATTTTATTTTGAAAAGACTAAATCATATATCTTTTTAATGGTTTCATCACAAAAAAATTATATTAAAAAATGTGTCATGGATACTTTTCCACTATTTTGCCATCTGCTATGCGCATGCCGTGCATGATAAAGGTAATCTGCAAAAGCACCATTAATGACGTCTAATACATCTGAGATATCTTGTTCTTTTAATTTACGTATCTGCACCGTATATATTTTAGGATTATTTAAAATTTTCAATATTTAAACAGCATTCCTGTAAAGTTTCAATGAATTTAGCTACATGAAATCCGTCACATACCGCATGATGAACCTGAATTGCCAAGGGCATCAAAATATTGTTTCCATCTTTTTGGTATTTCCCTATCGTAAAAGAAGGCGCAAAATAATCGGTAAAATCGGCAATATTTAGGTTAAAACTGTCAAAATTAATCCACGGAATTGCAGATACATTAAAATGATTCTCGGGTGCTTTTTCCGGAAAAAAACGATAATCGTTCTGGTGCTGTGCTACCGTTTGATCGTATGCTTTTATAAACTCCGTCAATTCCTCGGTGTAAGGGGACGAAAGTGCGGAAAAAGTTTCAGTTTCCGGATGCAGGACAGTGTACACCGGATCTACCCGATCCCACACAATTAATTCGCCATCTTTCATTGCCATTTTAAATTCGCGATGTTTATTTGCTGCTTTTGAAAGCAGATAAATAATCACGGGATAAAATTTATACTCCTGTTCCTTTATAAAAGGAATTACCTGTGAAATATCGAGCTTAAAAGTAAGACTGAACCCACATTTTACAGCACTACGATAAGCATTAAAGTGCTCTTTCCGTTTCCATTCTTCAATATTAATCCTTTGATATGTTGCATTCATTCTTAAGATGCTATGTTTAATTTTTTATTGACTTTGTCGGGTTTCTGTTTCCCCGTCAACTGACATTAATTCTTACCGTATTTTGAAAATCCCATTACGGACTTCCTCGATTGATTTTGTATTTTCAAGAGATAACTGGCTCATGAGTTCGCAACACCTTCCAAAAGGTGGAACGGTAAATTGGCTACAAATATCATTTTTTTACTTTTGGTTTTAACAAATGTATCTTAAAATTCAAAACTAAATGAATGCATTAATATGCACATATTGACTTATACAAACCAACACCATGGCAATGAGTCAGCAGGATACCAACTGAACACCAACCTCCTTTCTATACTTTTCTTTATATTTGATTTATGAAAAAATTATTAATGCTCTTGTCAGTTGCTGCTATAGGCCTTTCCTCCTGCAAAAAAGACGAACAAAAAACTACAAAAGTTACTTATAGTATAGAATGCAAGGAACCGCTCACGCACGTAGTTGGCTCATGGTCTAAAACAGTTGAACATACTCCTGACAAAAAACACTATATGGGCGTGTTTATAAATCATGAAACCGGCGAAACACAGCGTGTAAAAGCTTCGATAACATCTGATTCAAACAAAAGAGTATCATTTGACGAAATACTGACTACAAAGCTTTGGGAAACCAGTAAATCGTTAACATTAATTCTATAATCAATTTTCACTCGTAACTTATACGATTTACCAGCCTGATGAAATAAATATAAAAATTTATAGAAATTTATGCTTAGTCAATGATCTGGTTAAATATGTGCTATAACACGAATGTTATCTAATTCGATAAACCACATTATGTGCCTCCCACAACGCGGGTACTTCTAGTTTACGAACCAACTTATCTATCACTCCTGCTGGCACTACGGCATCTCTGTTTTTATTCTGATTGTGCAAACTATGATAAGGCACCTCAATATACACGATGTTTACTTTTGCTTTATAAGTTAAAAACAGATCAATCAACTGCATACGCATCTGACTCGTTGTATTAGTCGCATTCCACACAAAAGATTGTTGCTTTCTCAAGAAAACCCTTGCTCGCTCTTTTGCCTCCTGTATCACGCGTCCATTACCCACCTTATCAGTTGGAGATATCCCTTTTTCATTACGAATACCATCCAAGGAAATAATCGGCCAATCATTGTAATGCGCTTTAATATAGCTATCCTTTCCTGCACCAGGCAAACCACACATCAGAATAACTTCCGCTTCTGGTGTTTCAAACGGAATATAATCCAGATAAGCATCCTCATTTTGCATATAGTACATTTGTGCCTGATTTGACTCAAATCGTCGCGCGTTACCCCAACATTGATTTTCTTTACAATACTCTTCAAAACAAGCGATACGATACAACATCTCTTCCTGATCGTTGCAAATACGCCCTAACATATCAGCTCTTGCCAGCAAGCACAGCCATTCCAAATTAACTTCCATACTTGCTTTAACTAAAACTTTCAAAGGATCAGATTTTTCGAATAACCAGATAGGCAAGCCATGATACCTGACTAAGCCTACAATTTGTTCGCGAATCGCAAAAGGTGCAGGTTCATTAAAGTACAACAGCTGTCTGGCAAACTGCGCTCCTTTGCGTGCATGTCCATTCGAGGTAATGCTCCCATCAGTTTCATAAACCGTCGTGCTATATTTCTCTACATCGTGCAACAAAGCCGCAGCCCACAAAATCTCCCGATCTTGTGCGGATAGCTTCTGAAAAGTTGCTTCATTTTGCAAAGCTTTCAATACCATTTGCGTATGTATTGCCACATCACCTTCTGCATGATAACGAGGGTCTTGTGGTACCTCTTTCATACGATTCACCCAATCAAATCGACTTTCGAGATTTGCCCATTGTTTGTTTTCACTAATAGTCCACATAACTACCTCCTTCGTATAATAATGACGCGCGTTTCCAGTTTTTTGTCCAATGTTCGTCTGTTTTAACATGTCCTTTACGCACATATTTAAATACATTTTGCGCAAAATCATCTACGGTATATTCGTCAGCATTCCTAGTAACGATCCCTTCCATAGTCGTTTTTGCTTTGTGTTGAACATCATAAGGTTCAAACGCACCTGAACCATTAACAAGGGTTAACATTTCCCTTTCAAACAGTTCTTTATTTTCCGGTTTTTTTTGCATTTTAATAACAGGAACTGTGGGCAAATCAAGAAGATTAGCATAAAACTGAGTTTCTTCCCAGCTTAACCAACGATCATGCTCCCTAACTCCGAACACATAAAAATGATGGTCTAAATTGCGATATTCTATAGAGTGGATTGCGTACAGGTTTTCCATAAAGAACTCCAGGTTGCCCAGATCATATTTAACGAGTTGCCAAAAACGTCTGATACTCTCTGTCCAGGGCGATGTAGTTGGAGCGGCATGTGAACGTGCAAATACACCATATCTTGACAAACAATTATTCTCTCCGTCTAGTTTTTCAGTATGTATTAGCGTCGGTATTTGTTGTAAATATTTCCAATAGTCGTGCTGAATCCTATCATCGCTAGTGGTTCCCGGCGAAAACGGATAATGAAAAGTACGACCATATTTTTGTGAAATAGCCATATTGTAATAAGTAAAATTTAAAAAATAATAATTACTCCCTCCCCGGCTGGGAAAGGTCATTTAACATTGTATGCGAAATGATATTACATGATTCAAGACTTAAACGGTTGATGTATTTACAAATATATAGTTTTTCTTCTCAAAAGACATTTTTAACGACTTTTCTACAACTTTTAAGATTGAAACATGGATCCTAAAATTTTAACTGACAATTAAAATTCAGGCACAAAAAAAGCCGTTCTTCTTATCGAAAAACAGCTTTCTAAGCAGTGGACCCAACTCAGCGCTTCTTGAATCATTTCTTATCTGATTTACGTTTAATTGGTGATTTGGGTAAGAAAATTTAATCAAACTTCAATGTTGCTTACAATAATGCGTTTAAGTCAATTCAGAACTCAGTGCGTTCCAAATCTTCCTTTAATCGTAAGGCTTTAATGGGATTTATGAGCTTCTTTAAACAAAAACATACATAAATTATAAAATCCAGTTAACTTTGATAGTATCATATGATACTATCAACATGAGTTATATAAAACCTCCATACCACATTACAAGTGAAATACTCAACTTATTAGCTAAGATTTCTGAAAAAATTGGTGAATTAAATGCAATACAATTAAATAGGCCTCCTGCTGAACTTAGAAAATCTAATCGTATAAAAACTATACAGTCATCATTGTCAATTGAGGGAAACACATTAACAGAAGAACAAATCACTGCCTTACTGAATAACAAAAGGATACTTGCCCCTGAAAAAGATATTATAGAGGTTAAAAATGCAATTGAGGCATATGACATACTTAATAATTTTAAGCCACTTAAACTTAAATATCTATTAGATGCGCATAAAATATTGATGAAAGGACTAATTCCGAATGCCGGTAAATTTAGAAGTGGGAACGTAGGTATTGTTAAAGGTTCAAAAATTACTCATGTAGCTCCTCAGGGAAACATGGTTACAGGTTTAGTTAACAATCTTCTGGACTATGTTAAATACGATGATGACCCCATATTAATAAAAAGCTGTGTATTTCACTATGAATTTGAATTCATCCATCCGTTTAATGATGGAAACGGACGTATGGGCAGACTATGGCAGACTTTATTATTAATGAACCAATATCTTGTTTTTGAATATCTCCCAGTAGAAAGCATAATCAAAACGGAACAAAATAAATATTATGAGGCATTAAACAAATCAGATAGCTTAGGACATTGTACTCCTTTTATTGTCTTTATGCTCGAGAGTATACTTAAATCCTTAAATTCTTTGTATCATTTACCAAATGTTTCTCTACAGGAAGAAGACCGGATTTCTATTTTCAAAGAAGTCATAGGCCAAAAACCTTTTAGCCGTAAAGATTATCTACAACATTTTAAAAGTATCTCTTCAGCAACAGCAAGCCGCGATCTTAAATCTGCAACTGAAAAAGGAGTTTTAAATAAATCTGGAGAAAAACGACTTAGCAGTTACAACTACAATTAACCTTAAACAAAAAGCCGTTTTTCTTATCGAAAAACGGCTTTTTGTTTGGTGGACCCAACTGGGCACTTCTCGAACCATTTCCTATCTGATTTGCATTTAATCGCAGATTTAGTAAAAAAACTGCATAGACCTTCCTACGTATAGTTATAGAAAGGGAACTTAAAAGTGAATAATTTAAAAGAATTCAAATTATCAAATACTCATCGTCAAAAACGAAAAAATGAATTTGATTAGTAGAATTAGTTTATGTCAATCAATAATTAAAACTCACTACAGGCGTACTTATGAAATCATTAAATTCAATTATCTCATAAACCAGCCTCTTATTAAAAAATGAGGGAATGGTGAGAATTTTTTATTGATGTGAGATTAATGTTTTGCAACTTTAACGTGTGCCCGAATTATAGAATTCCTTTCCGCCCAAGTACAAACCTAATTAATTTGCAGAAAGTGAAGTGAAAGCACTTCGCTCGGGCATAGATTAAACTTGCTGTTATAGGCTGGCGTATTATACACTTTGAATTATAATTTTAATTTGTTATCACATTCCGATTCTAAATTTAGGGAATAAAGTCTTTTAATTATTTTTTGGTCTGTTCCTCCATACCTAACGGCGGAAACACAGGAGACAGCAATTGCATTTATTGCCTGTTCAATTTCTTCTTCTGTCTCAGGCTGTCTAATAAAATAACAACCTCCGCCAGAATGTGCCATTAAGCCCATTGCCTCTACTTCAGGTGCACCACATAAAGTACAAGAATCCTTTTCAACATAAAAGTCGCCTTGTACATTTAGTTCATGCCTAGGTCTAGGCCCTGTTGAGTATTTAGGGCTTGCATTTATTGAACGTCTAAATAGATTTTTAAAAATACTCATGTCTAATATTCAATAACCTAACTAGATTAAAACTTAAACTTACCTAAAATACCACAAACAAAAAAGCCGTTCTTCTTATCGAAAAACGGCTTTTTGATTTGTGGACCCAACTGGGCGTTTCTCGAACCATTTCTTATCTGATTTACGTTTAATCGCAGATTTGTCCAAATTAAATGGATTATAATGTATCTAACCAATTATTCATTAACTTAAACTTTCATAAACAATGCTAGTTCTTCCATGCTCAAAAACGTACTAAAAAGAATCTCTGAACTATCTGTAAAATCTGGAGATATTGAATTGTCAAATAAGCAAATTGAATCTAATTGGATGGGAAACGATCCTGCAAAAATTGATGATATAGAGTCAGCTGAAAAAAATCTCGGCGTTAGGCTCCCACAAGATTATAAAGACTTTCTTTTAATATCTAATGGATTTGCGGCAACAAGAAATAATACAGAGCCCAGATTTGAAACTATAGAATGTATTGATTATTTAGTCAACATTGATAGTTATATAGTTGAAATATGGAATCAAGAAAGCTTAAAAGACATTGGCCAAGAACTAGCAAGAGCTATTTTAATTGGAGGTATTAACGAGGAACAGTACTTTCTGATCATCCCTCCAAAATCATCTAAGGACAAATGGAAATATTGGAAGTTTGCTTCTTGGATTCCTGGCAAGTTCCCATTTGAAAACTTAATTAATTATTTCACAAGTGTATTGGAAGACCTGGAAACAGAAAATTAGAAACGAAAAAAGCCGTTCTTCTTATCGAAAAACGGCTTTTTGTTTGTGGGCCCGACTGGGTGCTTCTCGAACCATTTCCTATCTGATTTATCTTTAATCAGCGATTTGGTAAAATTAAGTTAGCTTTCCATAGTTATATAATGAAGCTCCTGATCTTGTGTTGTGTTTACAACTAAAACATACTGTGAAATTTCCTCATCTAGTCCAAAATCAGAAACAGTAAAAATTTCATCATTATCGGGATAAAAGCCAATTCTTCTCAAGTCTAAAATAGACAGTAACTGTTGATCTTTCTTTAGACTTTGATCTGTTTTCGAGAGAAGCGGAAGTAATTCTTCATCAACTTCATCAAGGTGAAAATCCAGAAATTCTTGCACATTGTTTCCAGCTTTGAAATCATCTTGAATGAAACCATTTAGTTTACCAACAAATTCCGGTAATTTTTCAAGTATAGCATTAACTTTTAACAGCCGACTTTCAGCTATTGAAGTATTATCAAAGTTAAGATCTATCTGTATTTGGCTACCTTCAAACTCAATATCTATCGAATAATACTCTTCGAGCTCATTAGGTTTTAATTCTTCAAAATAATGTAATTTCATCTCATTATGGGTTTTAACGGCTATTTAATTTATCTTCAATAAGCTTTATTAATTCTTTATTCTTACTTTCTTTTGCTGCTGAAAGTGTCGTATTTCCGTTTCCATCATTATCATTAATATCTGCCCCATTCTCTAATAGTAACATAACAATTTCTTTATTTCCATTTGATGCTGCATACATTAAAGCTGTGGTATTAAAACCATCTTTCCATTTGATGTCTGCTTTTTTTGCAATTAGCAATTTTACTATGTTAATATCTTTAATCCCTGTTATTAACATATTTACTTTCATCCAGGGTCCTGCTGACTTGATATAATTTGGGTCAGCCTTATCGTTTAAAAGTTGCCTTACAGTTGAAGTGTCACTTTTGATAATTGCCTTGTAAAGTTTTTCATTGTTGTCTTGTCCATATGCACAGATAGTCATACAGAAGATTGCTAATAGAATTGTAATTGTCTTTTTCATTTTTAACTCAAGCTGTTAATTAGCTCTAACCTATGGGTTATGTTTCATATTAGCAAGTGATACCGCCCGCCATTTGTTCAGTAACAAAAAGAAGATCAACGAGCAGAAACACACCATCCTTCAATTCAAACTTGATAAAATACTTTTAATAGGGGCAGATAATTCATCTACTATTTAATTTTATATTTGTTTTATGCGTAAACGTTTTCTACCAAGCCTATCCCTACTCGGGAAGATTATATTCGTGATCGTTGTATTATCTATTTCTTTGTTATTGAGGTACTTTTTAAGTCGGTAGTATATGCCTGATTTTTTCTCTTATATTTTTACTGAGGTTATTTGCGACAGTATCTGATGGGTTATTAAAAAGCTGTTCTTCAAACCCAAAAGAAGAAAGATAGGTTAGATTTATTACTATCGGTTTAACGAGTGGTAATTAGTCTCTATTTATTAATGCTTATTGAGACCAAGAAGCACTACACTTCTCTTTATTCCAGAGCTGAATTGATAGAACTTATTGGAGCCGTTGTTTGATTGAAAATAATCGACCAGACTGTTATAAACAAAAAAGCCGTTTTTCTCTTCAGAAAAACGGCTTTTTGTTTGGTGGGCCCAGCTGGGCTCGAACCAGCGACCAAAAGATTATGAGTCTTCTACTCTAACCAACTGAGCTATAGGCCCCCATTGTTTCTGCCTTAGCAGGGCGCAATATTAAGGCTTTTTCCTGAAATCACAAAATTTCTTCTGCATATATTTCCAAAGGTTTTTCTTTCTCTTTGATATACTGCGAGTTTAATTTTCAGGCTATTTTCTACGTTGCTTCTCTTTTATGATTAAACCAAGCTCACGACTCGTTTGTCCAGCAATAGAAGTATTTTCCTGAGCTCTTCTAAATAAGTAAGGCATCACAGCTTTTACCGGGCCATAAGGAACATATTTAGTAACATTATAACCAGCATCCGATAAATTAAAACTTAAATTATCACTCATACCTAACAGTTGCGCAAAATATGCGTGCGGATGATTATGCGGTACGTGATACTCGTCTAACAACTGGGCCAATACCCTGCAACTTTCCTCATTATGTGTACCACAAACAAAGGCAATATCACTGATATGCTCCATACAATAATTTAAAGAAGCATCATAATCACGATCTGAAGATTTTTTATCCGGTTGTATTGGTGATGGATAACCCATTTCCTCAGCTCTCTTACGTTCCTTTTCCATATAGGCACCACGAACCATTTTCACGCCTAAAATGAAACCAGATGCCTTGGCAATTAAGTGGTCTGCTTTCATATCAGCCAATTTATCATGACGATACATCTGATAAGTGTTATAAACAATAATACGTTCCTTATTAAACAAACGCATCATATCAATAGCCAGCTCATCAATAGTATCCTGTATCCAGGTTTCCTCAGCGTCAACCATAATAGGCACATTCTTCTCATAGGCAGTCCTGCAAATTTTCTCACAACGCTGTTTTACCTTTTCAAATTCAGCAAGCTCCTCGATAGTTAAAGCTTTTTTAGCATCTAATTTTTCCAGTAAACCAAAACGACCAATACCTGTAACTTTAAACACGGTAATAGGAATACGTTTATCACCTGCTGCACGCTCAATAGTTCTAATGATCTCTGCACAAGTAAAATCAAATACAGCTTCTTCATCTTCCCCCTCTACAGAGTAATCTAAAATCGTACCCACATTACCTAAAGCTAGCTGTTCAATAGTATGCTCGCATTCTGCGATGGTTTCTCCTCCACAAAAATGTTTAAAGATTGTAGCTTTAATGACGCCTTTAATTGGTAATCCTATATTCAGAAAAAGATTAGTAACCGGAGGGCCGACCTTTGTTAGAAAGTTACTGCTAATCACTTTAAATAGCCAATAAGCAGCGTTTAAATCTCCATTAGATTTATTACGGAAAGCAATTTCGGTATTATCGAAATTTAATACTTTCTTGGGGGATAGTTCCATTTACGAATGTCAGTTAGTCAATTTGACTGCAAAAGTATAAATTCCCTTGCTATTGGTGGTAAAACACTTTATAATTAATTGTAAGTTTGCGTTGCGATGATAAATTTTAAATTAGAAGGTGAATTTATTCCCCTCATTCAATTACTAAAAGCAACAGGACTAGTTCAAAGTGGTGGTGAAGCACAAACCGTTGTTGAAGATGGTCTGGTAAAATACAACGGAAAAGTTGACTACCGTAAAAGACTCAAAGTTCGTGTGGGTGATGTAATTGACTTTATGGGACAAAAAATAACAGTTATTTAATGAACAAACTAGACAGCGCCGGACATACTATACATTTTGAAACTCAGCTAACTCCTCTTAAAGAGGTATTTGAATCCGGAAAATACAGTAAAATATTTGTTTTTGTAGACAGTAACACTTCGGAGTTATGTGTCCCCCTATTTCGTGAGATGTTAGATGATTTCAATAATTTCGATCTGATAGAAACCGACCCAGGTGAGGAAAACAAAAACATTGATTTTTGTATAGGCATTTGGAAAACATTACTTGACTTTGGTGCCGACCGTAAATGCCTGATGGTTAATCTAGGTGGTGGTGTAATTACCGACATGGGTGGCTTTGTAGCAAGTACATATAAAAGAGGTATAGATTTCATTAATATTCCTACCACCCTACTTTCACAGGTTGACGCTTCAGTTGGGGGAAAAACCGGAATTGATGTTGACAATGTTAAAAACATGGTAGGTACGTTCACTCTTCCTCAATCAGTATATATTGAAACAGCATTTTTAAAATCATTGCCCGACAGGGAACTATTATCTGGTTTTGCAGAAATGATTAAGCATGGCTTAATTGTAGACCGCAATTATTATAATGAACTTAAGAACAGCGATTACCTGAGTATTGAAGCCCAGGCAATCTATCGTTCCGTAGAGATAAAAAATGAAGTAGTTACTGAAGATCCTCATGAGAAAGGTTTAAGAAAAATCCTAAACTTCGGACATACTATTGGGCATGCAGTTGAAACTTATTCACTCATTAATGATAAAAAGCCTTTAACACATGGTGAGGCTATTGCCGTTGGAATGATCTGTGAAGCTTTCCTTTCACAGAAAAACAATACATTAAGTGTCGATGACTTAAATGATATAACTGATTATCTCACTAAATTATATCCAGAATACCATATAAAAACAGAAAGCTTTCCTCAATTAATGGAATTCATGCAGAGCGATAAGAAAAATGAAAATGGACAAATCATGTTTTCTCTGTTGAGCAGCATTGGTAAATGCGATTATAATTGCAGAGTTTCAGAAAACGACATTTTAGAAAGCTTTGCCCATTTTAATAACATCGCAGGGTAATAGAACTTTATAAAGTTTTGAACTCCAGAACACATTGAATTTGCAACAAAAAAATATTTTTTATATTTAATATTTGACAAATTAAATTTTGTTGCTATATTTGGCGAAACGAACAAGAAAAGAACGAAATAAAAATAAGATGAATAACATCACTACATATTGGTTTGGTTACTTCTACTACTTTAGTAAGAGCCGGGACTAATATGCACTGATATCATCACGATAAATGTATACGAAAAGTCCCGGCCAACCGCCGGGACTTTTTTTGTTTAATGCAAAAAACAAACTATAAAAGGTAAAATTAACCACAATGGAACAACCAATAAGAGTAGCAATTCAAGGTATCAAAGCATCTTTTCACGAAGAAGCAGCTTTCAAATTTTTCGGAAAGGACATTCAGACCATCGAGTGTAGTTCTTTTAAACAAACTTGTGAAAGCCTTCAAAACAAAGAGTCAGACTTTGTAATCATGGCTATTGAAAACTCTATTGCAGGTAGTCTTTTACCAAACTACTCTTTAATCCGCGAATACAATTTCGCAGTTGTTGGTGAGGTATACTTAGCTATTCAACTTCATCTTATGGCTTTGCCAGGAGTTAAATTTGAAGATGTAAAATTTGCAACTTCGCATCCTATTGCCCTTCGCCAGTGCGTTGATTTCTTTTATGACTACCCACATATCCAGGTAATTGAAGGTAATGATACTGCAGCTTGCGCTAAAAAAATCAAAGAAGAACAATTAACTGATACTGTTGCTATTGCAAATACACTTGCTGCTGAATTGTATGGATTGAATATCATTGAAAGAAGAATTGAATCAAACAAGAAAAACTTTACCCGTTTTCTGATTCTTAAAGCTGATAAAACAGAAGAATTAAAAAATATAAATAAAGCTTCTATCTGTTTTCAGGTAGGTAACACTGTTGGTGCTTTATCTAAAGTACTAAACATCTTTGCAGAACAACAGGTGAACTTAACGAAAATTCAGAGTATGCCTGTTCTAGGAAAACGCAATGAATATCATTTCTATGTTGACCTTGAATGGAAAAACATGGAAAAGTATGACAAAGCTGTACGCCAAGCCTTGAAATACACCGTAAACTTTAATATTATGGGCGAGTATCAGAAGAATGATCAAGTATAATCTTCAGTAAACACAGCCTTCGTAAAATAAAAACAACAATTTAAACCCCAAAAAAATGAAACTACAATTGAACATCCAGCCATTAAGCTCATGGATTGACACCAAAAACGAACCCTTAATTATCTCTGGTCCTTGCAGCGCAGAAACAGAAGAGCAATTATTAACTACAGCACATTTATTAGCCGCAACAGGAAAAGTATCTGTTTTAAGAGCTGGTATCTGGAAACCACGTACTCGTCCGGGAGAATTTGAAGGTATCGGAAGTATTGGTTTAGAGTGGTTAAAAAGAGCAAAAGCTGAAACTGGATTACCTACTGCAGTTGAAGTTGCAAATGCAAAACACGTTGAAGAAGCTTTAGCTGCTGGCGTAGATATCCTTTGGATTGGTGCCCGTTCAACAGTAAACCCTTTTACAGTACAGGAAATTGCTGATGCTTTAAAAGGTGTTGACATCCCGGTATTGGTTAAAAACCCAATTAACCCAGATTTACAATTATGGGCTGGTGCATTAGAGCGTATCAATCGTGCTGGTATTACTAAATTAGGTGCTATTCACCGTGGTTTCTCTTCTTACGAGAAAAGCTCGTTCCGCAACGAACCAATGTGGGAACTTGCTATCCAATTGAAAACATTATTACCTGATCTGCCAATCATCAATGATCCAAGTCATATCTGTGGTAACCGTGAGCTAATCCCTTACATCTCTCAGAAAGCATTAGATTTAGATATGCAAGGTTTAATGATCGAGTCTCACGTAGATCCTTCTATTGCATGGACAGACGCTAAACAACAGCTTACTCCTGCAGCTCTTGGTGAACTTGCTGAACGTTTAACTGTTCGTGAACCAGAATCTCAAAATGAAGTATTCACAGATCAACTTGCTGAATTACGTAAACAAATTGACAAAATTGATGATATTTTATTGCAAAAGCTTGGTGAGCGTATGGCAATTGTTGGTAAAATTGGCGAGTACAAACGTGATAACCAGGTAACTATTTTACAAGTTAATCGTTGGGATGCAATCATTAGAAAAGGTACTTCATTTGCAAAAGCATTGAAATTAGACTTAAACTTTACTGAAAAGTTCTTAGAACTTGTTCATGGTGAGTCTATCCGTAAACAAACTGAAATTATGAATGCTGGTAAAGCTGAAGAGGGAATTGCAGCAGAAACACATACAGAAGTTAAGGCGTAACAATGAGCAAAAACGCAATTGTTTCTTTTAAAGGGATTAAAGATATAAATGCTGAAATAGCCCTAACGGGTTCAAAAAGCGAAAGCAACAGGGCGCTGATCATCAGTGCCCTGTCTCAAGGCATTGTTAAAGTAGCTAATTTATCTGATGCCGTTGATACGGTAACCCTAAACAACATACTTAGTCAGGTAAAAGCAGGTCGCAATAACAATTCTTTTATTACTGTTGATGTAGGTCATGCAGGAACGGCAATGCGTTTTTTAACAGCATACCTTTCTATTGCAAATGGTAACTTCCATCTTACAGGTTCTGGAAGAATGAAAGAGCGTCCGATAAAATTATTGGTTGAAGCATTACAAAAACTGGGTGCAAGCATTAAATACGCTGGAGAAGATGGTTTTCCACCCCTGGATATCAGCAGTAGTTTTGCGCAAAACAGCCGTACTGTAAAAATTCAAGGTGACATCAGTAGTCAGTATTTGTCTGCACTATTAATGATTGCCCCTTCACTTCCACTTGGTCTTTCTTTAGAAATAGTAGGAGAATTAACATCCAGACCATACCTGGAAATGACTTTAAGCATGCTTCAGGAAGCTGGCATACAACATCAGTGGGAGAACAATACCATCCACATTGATAAGCAAGCTTTTAAGGCTTGCGAATTAATTGTAGAGCCTGATTGGAGTGCTGCATCTTACTGGTATAGCATTGTTGCCCTGTCCGATCAGGGAAGCATTTCATTGCCACACTTAAAAGAAAGTAGCTTGCAGGGAGATAGCGCAATTAGAAACATTATGGTTCCTTTTGGCGTCCGTACCTCACAAACTCCTAATGGAATAGCGTTAAAATCAGGAACATCTGTTGCCATAAACGAAGTATTAAACTTAAAAGACTGTCCTGATCTGGCACAAACCATTATCGTTTGCGCAGCAGCAAAAGGCCTCAATCTTTCATTTACAGGATTGGAAACTTTAAAAATTAAAGAAACCAATCGTGTACTGGCGTTACAACAGGAACTAGCCAAAATTGGCGTTACTTTAACGGAAGATAATGAGGTATACACTCTAGATTGTACTCAATTAAGCTTCCCAAAGAAAGTTCAGTTCCAAACTTATGATGACCATAGAATGGCTATGGCCTTTGCTCCATTAAGCTTGTTCATTGATGAAATAGAGATGGAAGATTACCAGGTTGTAGAGAAATCATATCCTGATTTCTGGAAAGATCTGGAGAAAGCAGGTTTTACAATAAAAGAAATTTAAAACATTAAAATCATAAATCTATATGGCAGGTAATACATTCGGTCAGTTATTTCGCATCACCACCTTCGGTGAATCACATGGAGTAGCTATAGGTGTTATTTTAGACGGTTGCCCGGCAGCTTTACCTATCGACCTGGATTTTATCCAGTCGGAATTAGATAAACGCAGACCTGGACAATCTAAAATCACAACGCAGCGTAAGGAAAGTGATACTGTACAGATTCTATCTGGCACCTTTGAAGGTAAAAGCACAGGGACGCCAATAGCTATGCTGATTCCTAATGAAGATCAGCGTAGTAAAGATTACAGCCATAATACTGATGTATATCGTCCTTCTCACGCAGATTATACTTATGATGCTAAATATGGTATTCGTGATCACCGTGGCGGTGGCCGTTCTTCAGCAAGGGAAACTGCTGCACGTGTAGCTGCTGGAGCTATTGCCAAGTTGTTATTAAAACATCATGGTATCGAAATTTTTGCACATGTTTCAGCCGTAGGTCAGATTCAGGCACCAAATTTAAGTCATAGTGATATTCCTTCATTGCTGGAAGTAAGAGAAGAAAACATCGTACGCTGCGCTGATCCTGCAACTGCGCATCAAATGATTGAGTTCATTGATGGAGTTAGAAAAGATGGAGATACAGTAGGTGGAAAAGTAAGCTGCATCATTAAAAACTGTCCTGTAGGACTTGGAGAGCCTGTATTTGATAAATTACATGCTGACCTTGGTAAAGCCATGCTCAGCATTAATGCTGTACATGGCTTTGAATACGGGTCTGGTTTTAGTGGTAGTGAAATGAGAGGTTCTGAACACAATGATATATTCCTGGCCAATGAGGGGCAACCTAAAACACTCACTAATTTTTCTGGTGGTATACAAGGTGGAATATCTAATGGCATGGAAATCGACTTTACTGTCGCTTTTAAACCAGTTGCTACAATTATGCATAACCAACAAACTATTAATGCAGCAGGTGAAGCAGCAGAGATTAAAGGTAAAGGCAGACATGACCCATGTGTAGTGCCAAGAGCTGTTGTGATTGTTGAAGCAATGGCAGCTTTGGTTATTGCAGATCATTTGCTAAGAAATAACTCCAGTAAATTAAGTTAGATATTCACTGCTTAATTAAAAAAATGCCTGTGTACGATGAGGACATGTAAAATCTTTCCTTCAAAGATTTTGAGTCCGAACGGATACAGGCATTTTTTTACCTAAAAAATAGCAGGATATTTACCTGGGTTACTCTCATTCATCATGCTATAAACTGCTTCAATTACATCATCAACAGATGGCTTACTAAAGTAATCTCCATCCGATCCATACGGAGGACGATGTGCTTTTGCACTCAATGTTTTAGGTTGTCCATCCAGATGATAATATCCTTTCTGTTCTTCCAATATTTGTTGCAATAAGAAAGCTGTTCCACCACCAGGTACATCTTCATCAACCACCAATAATTTGTTGGTTTTTGCTAATGATTGAGCACAAATTCGCTCTGTATCAAACGGTAACAAAGTCTGAGGGTCTACAATCTCTATGGAAATTCCAAATTGCGCTAATTCCTGTGCCGCTTCCTCTACAATTCTTAAAGTTGAACCATAAGATACAACTGTAATATCAGTACCCTCTTTAATTATTTCAGCCTTCCCAAATGGAACAGTGAATTCACCTATATTTTCAGGGAGCTTTTCTTTTAAACGATACCCATTCAAACACTCGATCACTAATGCCGGTTCATCAGAACGGAAAAGGGTATTATACATACCTGCCGCCTGTGTCATATTACGTGGTACACAAATATGCATACCTCTTAATGAACCTAAAATCATACCGATCGGAGAACCTGAATGCCAAACACCTTCCAGCCTGTGTCCACGGGTTCTAATAATTACAGGAGCTTTTTGACCTGCTTTAGTACGGTATGATAAACTTGCCAGATCATCACTTAATACATTTAAGGCAAATAATAGATAATCCAGATATTGTATTTCGGCAATCGGACGTAGTCCACGTAAAGCTAGACCTATACCCTGCCCTACTATAGTCATTTCTCTAATGCCAGTATCTGTAATCCTTAAATCGCCATACTTAGCCTGAAGACCTGCAAAACCCTGGTTTACATCACCAATGGCACCTAGATCTTCCCCAAAAGCAACAAGTCTCTGGTCACGTGAAAAATTAGAATCAAAGCAAGCATTTAACAATTCACGTCCATCCACCATTTTGCTATCTTCATGATATGCAGGTTTTAGCTCATTCACTAAAAACGGACTTTCAGCCCCATCAGTAAACAATTTTGAGTTGTATCTATCTTCATTTAATCCAATCTGCTCATTGTACCAATTTAAAAGACTACTTCGCGCCGAAGATGTATCTCTAACTGTCAATCGTAAAGCCTTTCTTGCAGAAGAAATTACTTCTCTTCTCTGTGCATCCGGTGTACCTGCTAACAGACTGGTGATTCTTAACAATGTAGGATCGCCGTTAGCCATACTGGTGATCAATGCGATAACCTCATCCTTTTCAGTTTTTATTGATGCCAAAAACTCGTTCCAGGCTTCTCTCTGAGTTTCACGAATCAAGGTTTTGGCTTTAGCTTCCAACTCTAAGATTTCTTCTTCAGAAATGATTGCTGATTCCAGCATCCATTTACGCATCTGAACAATGCAATCATATTCCTTTTCCCACTCTAGCCTGGCTTTATCTTTATACCGTTCATGAGAACCAGAAGTTGAATGTCCTTGCGGCTGGGTTACTTCAGTAACATGAATCAATACAGGAACATGTTCCTCCCTACATACGTCTATTGCACGTTGATAAGTTTCACATAAAGCAGGATAATCCCAACCTCTAACTTTAAATATTTCGTAACCAGCACCATTTTCATCGCGCTGAAAACCTTTTAATATTTCAGATATATCTTCTTTAGTAGTCTGGTACTTTGCAGGAACAGAAATTCCGTAACCATCATCCCATACCGACATGGCCATTGGCACTTGCAAAACACCAGCAGCATTAATGGCTTCAAAAAACACGCCTTCAGAAGTGGAGGCATTTCCTATAGTACCAAATGCTACTTCATTTCCTTTTACTGAGAAATTCTTTAAATATTCGAGTTCAGGATTTTGTCTATATAATTTAGAAGCATAAGCTAAACCTACCAATCTAGCCATTTGTCCACCAGTAGGTGCGATATCAGACGAACAGTTTTTCATATCTGTCAAATCTTTCCAGCTTCCATCTTCATTTATAGAACGAGATGCAAAATGGCAGTTCATTTGTCTGCCTGCAGAAGCAGGATCGGCTTCTAAACTTGGGTTAGCATATAATTGTGCAAAGAATTCCTTAATGGTACAAATCCCTGCTGCGAAAGCAAAAGTCTGATCTCTGTAATAACCCGAACGCCAGTCGCCATTTTTAAAGGCTTTCGCCATAGCAATCTGAGGTAGCTCTTTACCATCACCAAAAATACCAAACTTAGCTTTGCCTGTTAATACTTCCTTTCGTCCTAATAAACTAGCCTGTCTACTCTCAAACGCAATTTTATAGTCGTTTACAACGATGGTCTTGAAGTCATCAAAACTTAACTCCGAGGTGTCTATTGGATTAGTGGTAAGTTTACTATTTGGCATCATAAGCAAATCAATTATGCGGCAAAGATACACAAAATCTAAAGTATGACTTAACTGTGTAGCCGAATTTATATAATGGAATACTTTTTGTTTTATAAATGAAAACATTAAATTTGTTTTAAAACAACATTAAAATGAAAAAACTAATTCTGTTATTTACGCTAATCCTAGGTATAAGTGTTGCAGTCAATGCACAGTCGAAACCAGCTGAATTCAAGTTTGAAAAAGAAACACATGACTTTGGTAAAATTCCTGTGAATAAACCTGCTACATTTGAATTTAAGTATACTAACATTGGTGATCAGCCTTTAATTATTACTAAGGTTGAGACTACATGTGGATGTACAGTTCCTGAATACACTCAGATTCCAGTTAAAAAAGGCGAATCGGGATCAATTAAAGTTACTTACAACCCTACAGGTGGAGCACTTCCATTTAGCAAAAGCATTACAATTACTTCAAATGCAAAAACTACTACTAAGGTATTATACATTAAAGGCGAAACTGTAGCAGCGGCATCTAAATAGAAATCAGAAAAGATATTTGATTAAAACCTCGTTAATCAACGAGGTTTTTTAATTTTGTACCCTTTAGAAAAACTAACTTATTAATTTTTCATTATGCCAAATATTTCAGAAAAGGGCTTCCAAATGCCTGCTTCGCCTATAAGAAAACTAACACCATTTGCTGATCAGGCAAAAAGGGAGGGTAAAAAAGTGTACCACCTGAATATTGGTCAGCCTGACATTGCTACACCTGAAGGAATGCTTAACGCTATTAAAAACATTGATTTTAATGTTTGGGCATACACCCCATCAGAAGGAACTCTTAGTTACAGAACTAAGCTTACAGAGTACTACAATAAATTAGGCTATAACATTACGCCTGAAGATATATTGGTTACTGTTGGCGGATCTGAAGCGATTACCATAGCTATGCAGACCTGTATAAACGAAGGTGATGAAATTATCATTCCGGAGCCTTTTTATGCAAATTATAATGGTTTTGCCTGTATGAGCAATGTAGTTGTCAAACCTATTCTGTCTCATATTGAAAATGGGTTTGCACTTCCGGAAATTGCTGAGTTTGAAAAACTAATTACAGATCGTACAAGAGCAATCATCATTTGTAACCCTAATAATCCTACGGGTTATTTATACTCAAGAGAAGAATTGGAAGCTTTAAAAGCTTTATGCGTAAAATATGACCTGTTCCTACTTTCCGATGAGGCTTATCGCGAATTCTGTTATGATGGCAGAGAATTTATCTCACCAATGCATTTGGAAGGCTTGGATGAGCATGTAGTTATCATAGATACAGTTTCAAAAAGATATAGTGCTTGTGGTGCAAGATTAGGTTGTTTAATCACCAAAAACAAAGAAGTAATCAAGTCGGGATTAAAATTTGCACAAGCAAGACTTAGTCCGGGAATGGTTGAACAAATTGCAGGCACTGCAGCTGTTGATACTCCTGATAGTTATTTCGAAGCGGTAAACAAAGAATATACCTTGCGCAGAGATACATTGGTAAAAAGATTAAATGCAATTGAAGGTGTATTTTGTCCCAACCCAGGTGGTGCCTTTTATGTAGTAGCGAAATTACCAATTGATGATGCTGATAAATTCTGTCAGTGGATACTGGAAAGCTTTAATAATGATGGACAAACCGTAATGATGGCTCCTGCTACTGGATTTTATTCAACAGAAGGATCAGGAAAAAACGAAGTCAGAATGGCTTATGTACTTAATACCGAAGACCTTAATAAAGCTATGGATTGCCTTGATATTGCTTTAAAGCAATATCCTGGTAGAAGTATGGCATAATTTTAGTATTTTTGTATCCTGATGGTTGGAAAGGAGTTGTTAACCACACACCATCAGGACATACTGGGGCCGTTTTGGATTTGACAGGGTGATGCTAGGTATGTTAGCATGCAGTGCGTTGTACGGAGAGCACTTAAAGTGAACGTTCACACTATAATTGGCGAAAATAACTACGCCTTAGCTGCTTAATTTAGAATTAAATAGCTTTTGTCCCTCTAACTGCTGCGATGTTAGGTTAGAATATGGGGCATCGAAATAACAACGCTGGCAATTGTAAGGTGCGATACAGTTGTGAGATAAAGCACCTAAGGTGAACGGTTAGGTCGGTTTCCAGCCCGCCAGATCCCTACAATTAATTGGAAAATAAGCATGTAGAAGGCATAATTTATCGCACGACTGGACAAGGGTTCGAACCCCTTCGGCTCCACAAAACACAAAAAGCAGCTCATTAAGAGCTGCTTTTTGTGTTTACAGAGTTTTGATTTTACCGACTTTCTTTACTACGAAAATAACCTATCATTTTATTCTTTAAATCTTTAGCGACCTGTTCATATTTTTTGTCAGCTGCAACATTAAACCTTTCCCCAGGATCTTCCTCATAATCATACAATTCATCACCAATAATAGAAGATGCCTTAAATGGCAGATTACTTCTGAAATTCTCCATCCAAATCGTGTACCGATATCTTTTTGTCCGAAGTGAATACCCCATAACTTTCGACGAAGCATCAACCATTCGTTGAGATTCCATACCAGTGGAACTCCGTGGGTACTGACTTATTGCAAAATCTTTGATTGATGAATTAGGATTTTCCATCAATGGAACCAAACTTTTACCCTCTAAATGGTTTGGTACTGGAATTCCTGCCAAATTACATAATGTGGGAAAAACATCTACAAATTCCGAAAGGGAACTGGTAGCGGAGGCTTTAATATGAGGAGCCGAGAAGATCAATGGACTACGGGTGGCTTGTTCATAATTAGAATGCTTACACCATAAGTTATGATCACCTAAATGCCATCCATGATCACCCCAAAGAACAATAATTGTATTTTTACTTAAACCTAATGAATCAAGCGTGTTTAATAAAATGCCCACCTGGGCATCTGCGTAAGAAACTGCAGCATAGTATCCATGTATCAGCTCTTTTTGTTTATCTAAAGGTAAGGTTATGCCATAACTTTTCTGATCAGTATTAGAGAGGATAGGTGGAATATCTGTATAAGCTCTGAGCTCTCCCGAATTATGATAAGCTACATCTATTGCATGATTTGATTGCTCCTGAAACTCTGCAACAGGCATGTCATCCCGCTGATAGAGATCCCAATATTTCTTTGGTGCATTAAAAGGTAAATGAGGCTTAGCTAAGCCCACCGCAAAAAAGAAAGGTTCGTTTTTCTTTTGGAGTTCATTTAAAATATCCTTTGCCTGAAGCATATTGGCTCCATCAATATAAGCATGATCAGGTACATCAACACTTTCCATAGAAGGCCTGATAGTAGCTAACAACTCCAGATCTGTTAAAATCTTTCCGTTATCGTCCCTCCTCTTTTTTTCAACCAAGGCCTTAGTCTCTTTCGCCTGGTAATAATTTAAAACTGTCTTCCCTGTTGATGCTGCATAATATTTATTATCTGTTTGGTAATATGGGACTGTCCAGCTCACTTTATCCAAATCCTTATCCACACATCTTGGATCATAAATTTTACCGATAGCCTGGGTGGAATATCCCTGAGCCGCAAAGTGTTGTGGAATGGTCAAAATATCAGGATTCATATCCCTCATCTTTGTTTTTAGATCCCATACCTTGGTTACATCAGGACGCATTCCAGTCATTATACTGGCTCTGGTTGGACCACAGACAGCCTGCTGGCAATAATTACTTTTAAAAACCGTACCCATTTTAGCTAAACGGTCTATATTAGGTGTTTTAATTAACTGATCGCCATGACAACCTAAAATAGGTTTCAAGTCATCAATAGCAATAAACAAAACGTTAGGCTTCTCTGGCTTTTGCGCAAATGTCTTAAAGCCAAATAAAATCAAAATTAAAAAAACGATAGCCTGAATGGTTTGAACTCTTAAAATCATAATTGTACTATTATTTTTTGATTAGCGTATCCAAACGAATTTATAAGAATCTTGCTTAAAACAATTTTAGTTCTGTTTTAAAAACTATTGAATTTGATGAATGAAAAATAATTAATACTACAAATATCCAGAGCGATCCTGAAATGACGTCTTTTTTTCATATAATTGAATACTAAACAGTAGCCAAACTAACTCTCTAAATAAATGAAAATTAAAACTCTTTTAATCCTCTCCCTGTTATTTTCCGTAAAATTAAATGCACAGGTTACCGTCGACAATGCATGGAGTAAATTCTTACAAAATGACCGTCTGTCATCAAGAAATTTATTCTTACAACTAGCAAAAAATCCAAAAACACAAGATGATGCGAACATAGGCTTAAGCCTTATCTCTGAAATGGATAAGCCAGAAAATGAAGCTTTTACATATCTAAACAAATTATATACAACCTCAAAAAAATCAGAACCCTATTTGTTTGCATTGTGGGGAAGCCCGGCAAATTATCTTGGCTACCGAAAATCACCAGCACAAATGGCTTTCTACAATAGCCTATCTCAAAGAAAAGATGTTGATGGAACTTTATCTGCTATGGCCCTTTCTCTTGCTGGAAGACACTATCAGGAAATCAAAAACTATGAGATGGCCAATAAGGCTTATGGTCAGATTGGTGAACTCGAAAATTGGCTTATTACCGGTGAGTTTGAAAACATTTCAACAAGTGGGTTTGATAAAACATACGAAGTAATTGATCATCCTGAACTGAATGCGGTATTCTCCGGAAAACGAAACCGTAAGTTTGGCTGGCGAACAGTGCCATACAACCGATTGGATAAATGGTTTGATTTCACCTATTACAACAATTACAAAAATGCAGTTCAGTTTGCACAAACTTTTGTGAAAAGCCCAGCAAATATAACTGCCGAATTAAGAACAGGTGTTTCCGGCTCTGTTAAAGTATGGGTTAATGATCAGCTTATACTCAGCGTGGCAGAAGAAAGAAATAACGATCTTGATTCCTATATCAATTCAATTAAACTAAATGAAGGTTATAATAGAATCCTTGTTCAAATAGGAGAAAGTTATGCCGACAGATCTAATTTCATGATTCGATTAACGGATCAAAAAGGAATACCACTTTCCAACATCACTACAACTACCACTCCTCAAAATTACACAAAAGAAAACAGTTACATTTCGACCAAAATAAAACCTACAGCTTTTAATTATTTTGAAACTGAGCTAAAAAAATCTCCAAATAATTATCTAAATCAATTAATGTTGGCAAGACTTTACCTCCGACAAGGTGATATATTTGAATGCCGCAGTTTGCTCGAAAAACTAAAAAACCGCTTCCCAAAAAGCACTTATCTGAACATGATGATGATTGAGCTTTTTTCAAAAGCGAATAACAGAACAGGCATTGAAATGCTTCAGGAAGCTATAAAAACAAATGATCCGGAATCTTCATATGCTCTTGAACTTATGTACAATGAGTATCTTAACCAGAAAGATTACAACAATGCAACAGCAACCATCGCGAAACTGGAAAAGATATATGGTGAGAATGACAATATCTTCTTAAAGAAGATGAATGTTGCTGCTAAACTCCAAAACCAGCAGGAGGTAATTACATTGGCTGAAAGGTCATATGCGTTATTCCCTAATTCGGTTGATATCGTTGGTGTTAAATACGCAGTCGAAAAGGAAATTAAAAAAGATCCAAATGCGATTACTATTCTGGAAAAATACATAGCAGAAAATGATGATTATGCATCTGCAAAATACCTTGCGGGAATCTATTTTGATAAAGGAGATAGCGAGAAAGGTCTGGCAATATACAAAGATGAACTAAAAAATAATCCCATAGCATTTGGGGTATATTCAGATCTTGCCGCACAGTACCATAACCTTCAGCAATATGACAATGCCGAAAAAATATATTTGCAGGCACTTCTAATTGATCCGAATCATGCAGATACCTATACCTCACTTGGGCTCTTATATAACGTTAGTAAACAAAAAGAGAAAAGTATTGAGGCTTACAATAAAACACTTCAGATTAGTCCAAACAATTATGAGGCTATCAGATCTCTTAGAAGGTTACAGGAGAAAAAAGCTGTATTCGATTATTTTGTACAACCAGATATTAAAGCCATAATCAATGCTGCTCCAAAAGCATCTGATCATCCTGATGATCAGGTAATCGTATTAAATAGAGAAGTGCAAAAAGTTGTATATGAAAATGGTGGATCTGAAGAAAAACATTTCGAGACGACAAAAATACTTACCCAAAAGGGATTAGAATCCTATACCGAATACAATATCCCCTACAACAATGATCAAAGTTATAATATCGAAGTTGCGGAAGTTATAAAAGTAAATGGGACTAAAGTACCTGCAGAGCAAAATGGAAACAACCTCGTATTTACTAATGTTGAAATTGGTGATGTAGTTAATCTTCGATATACCATCGAAAATTATTTTACCGGACAAATGGCAAGTCATTTTTCCGATTCTTTTTATTTCTCAGATGGCTTGTCTTTTATTAATAAAAAATATTCATTATTAATTCATCAGGAAAAGCCATTCAAATACGTATTCTCTCAAGATGCTATTGTTCCTCAAAAAAACAAAAAAGATGAATTTGATCTGTATATATGGCAACAAGGAAACCAAAATGCTTTAATTTATGAAGACAAAATGCCTCCATCAGAAGATGTAGTTAATAAGTTGTATCTATCCTCTATCCCCAACTGGCAATTTGTATCTGATTGGTACAACAACATTGCAACAGCAAAAGCACGTAGCAGTTACGAAGTTAAATCTACTGTAAAAGAACTCTTTCAAAATCAAAAGAATGCAGATCCTTTAGCAAAAGTTAAAACAATCTATAGTTATATCACCCGGAATATTGCCTATAGCTCGGTGCCATTCAGACAAAATGGAGTAATTCCTCAAAACCCATCTACTGTGATCAACACACGTATTGGTGATTGTAAAGATGTTTCCACCCTATTTGTAGCAATGTGTAAAGAAGCCGGGATAGAGGCAAATTTAGCCTTAGTGAGTACCAGAGATAATGGCCAAAGCACCTTACCGCTGCCTAGCATAGACTTTAATCACTGCATCGCAAAAGCAACTATAAACAATCAGGATTACTGGCTGGAACTTACCTCAGGAAATCTGCCATTCAATACATTCAGCACTGGTTTTATAAATTCAAATGTACTTGAAGTAGGAACTAAATCTAATGAACTGATCAAATTTAATCCTCGAATAAGAGGCTACAATACGTTGAATTACCAGACGGGAATAAAAATCGAAAATATGGATATGGTAATCAGTGAAACAAATCAAAATACAGGCTCTGCTGTCAGCTATGTTCGTTCGTCTTATAATGACATGAGTAACAAAGATCAATTAAAAAAGATGAAAACAGACATCAGCGCTACTTATCCGGAGAATGAAGTCTACTCACTTAATTTTAAAAATCTGGACCCTGCAACCGCAACTTCAGATACACTGAGTGCCCAATCTTCTTATAGACTCATTAATGTGTTTAAGCCTGTTGCGGGAATGTCTATATTCTCCATCCCATGGTCCAATAAAATCCCCGCCTCTATTTTACAAATGGTACCAAACAGAAAATTTGGAATTGACCTTACTCAAATCTTTAGTATAGATGAGTCCAATGAACAATTAACACTAGAACTTCCTGCAGGTAAAAGCATGGTACAGCTACCTAAAAACTTAAATCTTTCAAATGATTTTATAGATTTTAGTATTGAAAACCAACAGATTGAAAACAAGATTATATTGAAACGAAGATTTCTCTTAAAAAAGGACATAGTACCTTTAAAGGAAACCGAGGCTTTCAATGCATTTTTCAAGCAAATAGTTAATGCTGATGACCAGCAACTGGCCATAAAATAAACGCTTAAAAACTTATATTATGAGAAACTTTTTTGTCTTCGTTCTTCTGCTTAGCAGCTCCTTTACATCAAAAGCACAAGAAAAAAATCATAAATTCTCCAAGACTATTGTTATCGCGACTTACCAGTATTCCGATAATGACAGATTGAAGAATATCCAACCTTTAGCTGCCAATTTAGAAAAAAAGACAGGATATAAAGTAGTAAGCAAGAGTTATCCGACAGTCTTTAGCCTGATTACTGCACTCAATGAGAATAAGGTGGATTTGGCACTTATCAGTACTTTCGGTTATATGCTTTTTGATGCCAGCAATGAAGTTTCCACAATGGAAGCTGTTGCTGCACTGGAGGTGAAAACTGGGGAAAAAGACAATTACAAAACTGCCTTCGTTGTGCCTTGGAATTCGAAGATCACTTCATTTGAAGCTATCAAAGGAGAAGCCAAAAACATGAGACTGGCATTAGTTGCCGAGGGCTCTACTTCAGGGAATTTAGTGCCTAGATTAATACTTACAGGGGCTGGGATCATTAATGCTGAGACTCAGTTTCAATCAGTAAATTATGTAAAAACGCATCAACAAACGATTCAGACAGTGGCTAGTGGCCAGGCTGATCTTGCTGCAATGGGCAGTGTTGATTATTTTTCATTTATTGCTAATAAAGAGAATGATAAAAAAGTAAGATTAATTAAAATGTCTCCAGAAATCCCTTTGGGACCAGTATTGTTAAATAAACAATTACCACAGCGATTGAAAACAGAAATTGTTACCATTCTGTTGAAGTTACATGACCAAAATCCAGCAGTACTTTCTTCTGTAAAATCTGGTTGGTCTGAGGCTCGTGATGCTGAACGTTTTATAGCAATCGATTCAGGTTACTATCAACCGTTCAAGTCAGGCCTTGGCAGTCCGGATGAACTATCAAGAATCATAAAACAATTTACAAAGTAAGTTTTATGCTGCCGCCTGGCGATTATATTTATGCTTATAATCCATAGGAGACATACCCGTTGCCTTCTTAAAGGCAGTTCTGAAAGCTTTTACATCTGCATAACCTACTTCGTACATCACCTCATTTATATTCTTTGAAGTGTTTTCAAGCTGCTTCTTGGCAGCTTCAACTTTTACCCGCTGAATATATTCAGCAGGTGAATTGCTTGTTGCTTTTCTAAAACGTCTTTCAAAATGGCGCCTGCCAATGGCAAACTTATCTGCAAGGATATCTACAGATAATCCGTTAGCATAGTTTTGTTCAATAAATTCCTGAGCCTGTTTAATAGGTTCATCCTCATGTTTCTTCTGACCATTAAACATCACAAATATCGACTGACTTTGGCGATCTATTTCAATAGCGAAATACTTGGCTGTCATAATAGATATCTCTCTACCAGCATATTTCTCAATGATATGTAACATCAAATTCAGATAAGATGTTGCACCTCCACTGGAATAAAGCCCTTCAATCTCTGTAATAATACTCCCCTCGGTCATGGATACTTCCGGAAACATTGACCTGAACTCATTGGCAGAAAACCAATGTGTAGAGCATGATTTTCCATTCAGTAAGCCAGTCGATGCCAGCAGAAATGCACCGAGGCAAAAGGAGGCCACTTCTGCTCCTTTCTTATATTGATTAACGATCCATGGTATAAAATCTGCATTAAGATCAATTGTAGATTTCATATCACCTGATAATGCAGGTATAATGATAAGGTCTGTTTTTTCAAGATTAGAAATTATAGTATCAGTATTCACTGATATCACTCCGTTGCTAAGTGTCACCTTTTCAGTTAGCCCCACCAACTGAATGTCAAATACGGGTTCTTTTCCAGCATTCACCAAAAACTGGTTGACAACAGTAAAGATGGCTTTGGGATCCAATATTGTAGAAGGAACAGCTTCATAGGGCACTAAAATCGATATCTGTTTCATATGGCTTTATTGAAAACAATATATGCTGAGTTTTACATTGATCAAATTTAAAGAATTAATTAATACTGATCTATTAAATAAATACGAAGAGTCGCAAATGGCCCGTAATGTAGTCGGGTTTATACAGTATCGACCCTATAAATCTCATCTACCTTTGAATAACAAAAAAAATTGTTTTTTGAAGACCTGGATAACATATCCGGAAGATCATGTATACAGAAGTTAAATGAGGAAGATCATTTTGTCAATTAATATAACCGAAGATGGGTTTGTCGCTGATCCTGACGGTAGCCTGGACTGGCATTTCCCATATTGGAATCATGAAATGTGTAACTCAATGAGCCGAATACTAAGCGAATGCGATACTGTATTACTTGGAAGAAATACCTACAATGCATTTGCCGGATACTGGATGCTTAAGGAGAATGATCTAAGTATACCTGCAATGGATGTCCCCATGGCTTACATGATGAACCTCTATAGCAAAGTGGTAGTTTCCAGTTCATTGAGCAGACTCCCCTGGAGGAACTCTCATCTAGTTAATGGAAATATACTACAAGAAATTAAAAAACTAAAAGAGCAGCAAGGAAAGGATATAATTGTATTGGGTAGTTGCCAGTTGGTATCCCTTCTAATTCAACATGATTTATTAGATGAGTATTATATATGGATTCACCCTGTTACAATTAGAAGTGGGAAACAACTATCTAAGCTGACAAAATATCTGGCTAAACTAAAACCCAGCAATGTAGAACAATTTGATTGTGGCGTAGTCAAACAGGGGTTTATAAAATAAGCCTACTTATGAGATTTATCCAATCTCGATAGCAGTATCCTTTTTAAGCTCTTTAAGCACAAAACTACTGCTCAGTTTAGATATATTAGCAATAGACGATATTTCTTCAATCACAAAAGAATGATAGGTATTTACATCTTCTACCGCAATTTTGAGGATATAGTCACTACTTCCTGCAATACACATCACTTCCAGAACTTGCTTAAATTTTATAATAGAATGTTCAAACTCTTTTAAAGCGGCTATTGATTGCTCCTTAAGTGTCACTGTGCAAATAACCATGAGGTGCTTACCTAACTTCTCCCGATTAACCAATGCAACATACTTATCAATGTATCCTTCATTTTCAAGCTTCTTTATTCGCTCATAAGTCGGGGACTGGCTGAGTCCTATTCTAGAGGCAATCTCTTTCACATGAAGTGAAGAGTCCCTTTGTAAAAGGTTTAGGATTTTTATATCCATTATATCTAATGCAGCCATAATATTGTGGTTAAGCTTTATTCATCATCTTTTACCGATTCCTTATCTTCTGTGGCCTGATTGTAACCCTGCGTATACTTAATGCTGCCCCAGGCTGTTAACATCAATATGATGTCATCGTCTTTTAATGGGCCAGAAACCTGACTTTGGCAGTACACTAAAAATTCATTTTCTGTCATAATTGATGCAAATTAACAAGAAAAAAGAATGAGATTGAAAATAAAAATGTCTACTGATGAAGTAACTTAGCCTTTACATACAACATTTGGCCTGTAAATTGGTTACTTTAAAATATGGTTAGATTAATAAGAATTATTATAATTTTGGCAGTAATCGGGTTTATTGCCTGGTTAGTTACTTCAAAGTGGAGTTTAAAAACAACCGTTGAAAGTAAACATCAGCTTTTAGTTGACCGGGTCGAAGCTATGGGTAAACTTGAACTGGTAAAATATCGCATCAGCGATGTGCTGGAGCACAAAAACAAAACACCATTTTTACCTGATGCCAGTGTATTATTGATCATCAAAGCTGATGCCGTTGGCTGTATTGACCTCACTAAAATTAAATCAGAACATATACAAGTATATGGAGACTCTGCAGTAGTACAACTTCCTCAACCAGAAATTTGTTATATCAAAATTGACCATAAAGCTTCCCGTGTATATGATACTAAAATGGCCTTTTTCAGAGAGGCAGACCTTGTTGATGAAGCATATAAAAGTGCTGAACAACAAATTTATAACGAGGTTCGTAAATCTGATATCTTACAACAAACGCGTTCAAATGCACTCCATGTATTAGCCCCTATTTTAAAAGGCTTGGGTTACAATAAAGTCACCTTAACTTTTGAACAAAAAATATTCGAAAAACATTAAGTTTGTATAAAACATTTCGCTTTCATTTATGACCATTAAAAAACTATTCTCGCTATTCATTCTCCTTGGTACATTTAATTGTGCCATAGCTCAAAAGAAACAAAACACTTACTTTTATAAAAACAATAACAAAAGAGTTTACAGTATCGATAGTGCTGATTTCATCAGGATCATTCAAGAGCCTGATAGTGGTTCTAATTATTTTAAGTTAATTGAAGCTTATCCGGATGGAAAAATTAAAACCAGAGGTAGCTTGTCGTCCTTTAGTCCTCTAAGATATGAAGACCAGTACATTTCCTACTACAAAAATGGAAAGAAACGTCAAATGACAACTTATAAGAACAATATAATTAATGGTCCAATATATTATTACTTTGAAAATGGATTATTAAATAAAATGGTCGAAATTAAGCCTTCACAAATAGAAAAAAGCAAATCGAATAATCGCTCACGTGAAACGGATACACTTGTCATGTATCAGGCTGATTCTACCAATCGCGTTATGGTTCAAGATGGAAATGGTCGTGTCACTATGAATATTTCTTCATATGACGGTGCTATTTTGGATGGCGAATATAAAAATGGGCTTAAGTATGGCATCTGGACTATGAAAAGCAACGATGGCATTTACAGTTATAAAGAAGAATACCACGATGGAAAATTTATCACTGGAGAAAGTGAAGTTAAAGGGATTAAATCTAAATACACTTCTCTCTATCAACCCGCTACCTTTAAAGGAGGGATGGATAATTTTTATAGCTATATAAAGAGATCAGTAAATTATCCTAAGGATGCAATGAAAAATGACATCCGGGGAAAGGTGTTTTTAAGTTTCATTATTGATACCGATGGTTCCCTTACAAATATCGAAGTCATAAGAAAATTGTATCCATCACTAGATACTGAAGCCTTAAGTGTAATAGAGAATTCACCTAAATGGATTCCTGCAAAAATACATGGCCTTCCAGTCAAAATGAAATTCAATGTCCCAATTTCATTTTCCTTCACTGAACAGCATTCTCCATTTCCACCAGAGAATAAACTCAATAATCGCAGAGGCTTTTAGTTTGGCACGAAAGTAGATTCAATAGTTTATAAATTAAAAGATTATGAATTTACCATCAATTAGAAGGGTTAATTTTAAAAAAGTGAAATCGGATGTACGACAAGGTTTTAAAAACCTTGCAGAAGGTGGATTTAAACAGATCTTTAATCAGATTAATCAGCTTAACATTAAAAAAGGTGTCGACAGTATGGGTATTGATAAATTCATCAATCAATGTGCATTACTGGCTGCTGGTTCTGGCGTAATTACTGGCGTTGGCGGCATTGGCACCATGCTCATCGGAACTCCATTAGATGTCATCAATCTTATTACTCAGCAATTCAGAGTAACCTTAGCAATCTCTTATCACAATACAGGAACCTACAAAATCAGCTTTGAAGATTTCTTTAAAATTGTAGCAAAGTCAGTTAAGGCAGATACAAAACTTGCAATCAGCAAAAATGTCATGGAGGAAGTAGCTGAACGTATACTTTTAAGTCTTGGGTCAAAAGCCAGCAGACGCTTGGTTCCTATTGTTGGCGGACTGATTGGTGGAACAATAAACTACCTGTTTATTAAAGGAGTAGCGAATGAACTAAGGCCTAAATCTCTTTAATATCCGAGTGTTTTATCCATCCAGCACTTCCATTAGGCAAAGTAACCTTTATCCAGTCTGCATCACTATCCAGTATGGTTACTTTGGTACCATCATGAATTACGAATAAAGTTTTTTGTTTACTGTCTGGACCGCTTTTAACATCAGCTGATCCTGCAAATACAATCCCCTGCTTATTATCATTCAGATAATGAAATTGAACACTAGACATAATCAGGAAAACAATTCCTAATAGCAAGGTCGTGATGCCTGAATAAAATGCTGCTTTCTTAGGTAAGGGCGCAACTAAAAAGAGATAAGCTATCAAAAAACCAAAGCCTCCAATAAAGCACAGTACAGTAAGAACAGATAGCGTATTTAATGAAAAGAAATAAATAAAAGCTTTCCACCATTTAGTCAGAAAAAACTCGGGTACCACTTCTATCCTATCCGTAATTTTAAGATTAGCCAATTGCAGGTTTAACTGAATATCAGCATCTCCAGGACTAATTTTCAAGGCTTTCTCATAATTTAAAATCGCTTGAGAAATTTCTGAAAGCTTGTAATTTGCATTACCCAGGTTAAAATAAACCTCGGCCGATTGATACCCTGCATCCAATACTTCCTGATAAGCTATTGCAGCCTCTTTAAACTGATTTTTAGCATAAGCAGCATTTCCTTGCTTAAATAAAGCTTCTGCATCGACTTCCTTTGCCGAGCCACAAAATGACATGGTCAATAAAAGCAGGCAGGTACAAAAATTATATTTTAATAAATTACGCATGGTTCTCAATGTCGTTAATGATACTTTTAGCCTTATCAAATACTTGTTGTTCAGCAGATACTCCCATCGGAGCATATCTGGCCATTTCACATAAGTCTAGTGTATCTGTCAATTGACTAATCAATTCCTCTTTTATCCCAGCTTGAGTTAACTTCTCTACTATATGCTCTTTATTCAACTCAGCAGCAGGTATATTAAACTTATCACTAAGGTATTGATACAAGCCTTTATAAACATCCTGATAAAACATGGTTTTATTTCCTGCTGCTAATTGCTTTTGCGCATTCGCAAGATGTTTAGTTGCAATTTTATTTGCATTTCTTCCTTTTACCTTTACCTGATCTCTATTTTTTTCTCTGTATTGATTTCGATAAATAAATGCACCGATAAATAACAATGGGCCCAGGAAAAGCAAAATATAATAAGTACCCGATCCGAAAAAAGCACTTCCCTTTTTATACAGTCCAGAAGTATTTGTTTTGATATAGGAAATATCCTTAGCCAACATTTTAATATCTTTCTGATTACCTGAAGAATATGCGGTAACATTAGATCCTGGAGCACCTTTTGCAACTTTTAATTCAAAAGGTCCGGCATTAAGCGTTACATACTTTCCTGTGGCAGGATTAAAGTAAGAGAATTTTAATGGTTCAATGGTATAATTTCCTTCATGCCTCGGAATCAACAGATAAGTATAATCTCTTGTCCCACTAACACCACTCATACTCTCGGTAATACGGTCATTAATCTTAGGATCATACTTCTCCAGATCTGCAGGAAAATTCACCTGGGGCGCTTTCAATAGTTTAAGATTACCTGAACCGGTAATTTTAAGGTTATAATTTAATGCTTCATTAGCTTTAAGCGAAGATTTATCTACAGAACCAACTATAGAAAACTGCCCAACAGCGCCATCAAAGCCTTCTGGTTTACCGGCATCTGGCAATGGCTTTACATTAATCGTTACTGGTGCTGTTTTCACCTTATACTTTACATCCTCATAAGAGCCTCCTCCAAAAAGCTGTTCTATAGGATCATTAGATGGTACCGTGGTGCGTACCAGAAAAGTCATGATCAATGGATCAAGTGTTAACTTGCCAAAACGCTCTGGAAATAAAATGATTTCTTTTAATACTGCAACATGATACCTTTGTCCGTTATATTCCTCTTGTTTCCAGTCTATATTATTAGATCCCTTTATTTCCTGGCTCCAAAAACCATTAAAATCAGGTAATTTATCTGCTTCATTTCCTACAATAGGGATATTTGTATATAGCTTGTAGGTGACAGCAATCTGCTCTCCCTGATATACATTCGTTTTATTGGCAATAGCCCGCATAAACAACCGTCCTGAAATATCAGATGATTTACCACTTGGTGACGCTCCTGATTGTCGCCCCCCTGCCCCAGACGGCTGTTGTTGTTGAGTTCCAGCTCTACCCTTTGTCACCTTGATCCGTAAAGGGTTAGATTTATAATCTCTACCATCCACAGTCATCGTAGCAGATCCTATGGTATATTCTCCCTCTTTGGCGGCCGACAATACAAAACTGATTGTCATACTCGAAGTGGTTTGTCCGTTCACAGAACTCTGACTAAAAGCTTGATTCGGACCTGATAAAACATTAAATCCGGCAAATGATGGCCGATCAAATGATGAAATATTCCCACTTGTTGTAAAATAAACTTCAAACTGTTCTCCCGCTGCCACTTGAGTTGAGGAGGCGGTAGCAGTAACTTTAGAGCCTTGTGCAAAGCTAAAGGCCGACCATAAAAGCAACACCGATAATAAATAATACCTAATTTTCATTCTATTCGCGCTATACTCCTTTACCAGTCTTTAACAATACGTTTCTTTACCCCTTTTGCCTTTTTATTTTTCAACTTATCCTGGGTATTCTTCTCTTCATTTTTTAAGGCTTCAAGCATTCGCTCAGCATCTTCTTTTGATAATTTATCAGCTTGTGGCTGTTGCCCCTGCTGATCCTTTTTATCCTGATCATTTTTATCCTTGTCTTGCTGATCTTTCTTTTCCTGATCCTTCTTGTCCTGGTCTTTCTTATCCTGATCCTTTTTATCTTGATCTTTCTTGTCCTGTTCTTTTTTATTCTGATCCTTTTTATCCTTATTCTTATCCTTATTGTCCTTTTCCTGCTGCTGTTGCTGCTTTAACTTTTCCTGAGCATAAGCAAGATTGTAACGCGTCTGGTCATCTTTAGGATTATTCATTAATGATTTCTTGTAGGCTTCAATACTTTCTTCCAGCTTTTTAGATTCCAGCAATGAATTTCCAAGGTTATGATAGGCTTGTGCCTTTACAGATTTATTATCAGACGTAGTAGCAATCTCATTAAATTTCTGTGCAGCATTATCGAACTTCTTCTGTTTATATAGGGCGTCACCAAGATTAAAATTACCGGCTACAGACTCCTTTGTTTTCTCTACAGATTTCCTGTAGCTAGCCTCTGCTTCTGCATATTTCTGCTGTTGATATAGCTTATTACCATTGTGGATATCTCTCTTTTCTTTTTGAGCAAAGACAACGGATCCCTGTAATACTATATATATAACAATGATAAATTGCTTCATGACCTCACTTCAAATAAATTCAACTCACTCAATTTTAGATTTCTACGGTTAGAAATGAAGAATTCCAAAACCAATAACAAAAGCGCAAATCCAACAAAAAACTGGAATCTGTCTTCATAATTCTTAAAGTTCTTACTATCGTAGGTCTTCTTCTCCATTTTATTCACCTGATCCATCACAATGTTTAAACCGCTGTTAGCATTGCTTGCTCTCACATAAACACCTTGACCTGCTTCTGAAATCTCTTTACACATTTCTTCATTTAACTTGCTGACTACCGTTTTACCTGCTTCATCTGTATGAAAGCCTACAGGCTTTCCATTTTTATAAATCGGAACAGGCGCACCTTCAGGTGATCCCAAGCCAATAACATGAATGGCAACATCTTTTGCACTGGCAGATTTAGCAGCAGAGACTGCATCGTCTTCATGGTTTTCACCATCAGTCATCAAAATCATGGCCTTACTGGTGCCATTTACAAAGTTAAAGGACTTCATCCCCATATCTATTGCAGCCCCGATAGCCGTACCTTGTGTAGGAACAATATCTGTTGTGATATTATTTAAGAATAACTTAGCCGCAGAATAATCAGTAGTAATAGGCAACTGCACATAAGCATCTCCTGCAAAAATAATGATACCTATGCGGTCGTTGCGTAAATTATCTATCATTTGAGAGATGGCCCGTTTGGCATTTTCTAATCTATTTGGAGCCAGATCACCGGCCAGCATACTATTCGATACATCCAGCAAAATCATCAGATCTGCTCCATTACGCTTCCCTTCTTCAATTTTAGTTCCGATCTGAGGATTTGCTATTCCTATTACCAATGAGGCATAAGCCAATGCGAATAAACTGAACTTCCAAACCGGTCTGCTTAAAGAAACTTCAGGCATCATTCTTCTAACAGTATGTTCGTCGCCCAACGACAATAATGCCTTCTTTTTCCATCTGCGAACCACCAGAAAGATAACCACCATCAAAGGGATTAACAGTAGTCCCCATAAAAAATCTATGTGTTCAAAACGTAACATATCATTAAGTTAAGGCTCCTTTAAAAATTGTATTTCTTAACAAAAACTCCAACATCAGCAATCCCAATGCAATCAACAAAAATGGGACAAAACGTTCCGTTTTTTTATGGTATTGAGTAACGGCAATCTTCGCTTTCTCTAACTGATCGATCTGCTGATAAATCTTTTTCAGTGTGGCATTATTAGTAGCACGGAAATATTGTCCACCTGTTAATTTGGCGATATTCTTCAATACTCCCTCATCAATAGTCACCGGTACTTGCTGATACTCGGTACCAAAAGGTGTTTTTACAGGGTAAGGTGCATAACCTTTAGTACCAACGCCCACTGTATAAACCCTCACATTCATTTGCTTGGCAATTTCTGCTGCCGTTAAAGGTGGTATAGAGCCTGTAGTGTTAGAACCGTCTGTAAGCAAAATCACCACCTTACTTTTAGCATCACTTTCTTTTAAACGGTTCACTGCTGTCGCCAATCCCATTCCAATAGCTGTTCCGTCTTCAATCATTCCATTGTTAATCTCAGCAAAAAGATTAATCAGTACATCATGATCAATAGTGAGCGGACACTGAGTAAAGCTCTCACCACTAAAAATAACCAAACCAATACGGTCTTCCGGACGGTCTTTTATGAAGTCGATAGCAATTTGTTTACCTGCTTCCAAACGGTTTGGTTTTAAATCTTCGGCAAGCATACTTCCCGAGATGTCGGTAGCTATGATAATATCAATACCTTCAGTAGTAGAATTTTGCCAACTGAAAGCAGATTGTGGTCTAGCTAAGGCAAGAATCAATGCAATAAATGCCAAAATACGCAATACAATTCCGTAGTGCCTCAAGCTGGCATATTTACTTTTTTTAACTGATGAAAATCCTTTTACAGCCGACATCCGTAAACTTCCCTGAAGCTTATTCTTCCTCCAGATATTCCAACCTATCATCAAAGGAATGATGATCAGCAACCAAAGAAAGCCTTTATTGGCAAATTCAATTCCGCTAAACAGGTTCATTATTGTTATTTTGTACTTTATGATCTGTAAATGGAGCAGGTTTTGTGTTCATTACAAAACTAATCGCATTTTCCATACTCTGTTCATTTTCAATATTTAAAGGGCTAGCCTTTGCAAACTTCACCAGATCAGCCAACAAGAGCATTTGCCTTAAGCCATTTCTTTGCTGTTCAGGGATTTCAAGATGTCTTAATCCCGAAAATATCTCCTCGGAAGTCTGTTCCAAAGCATTGATATGATACCTCTTTTCCAGGTAATCCCTGATGATATCTGTTAACTCGCTATGGTATTCTTTTACTTTTCCTTGCTCCCAAAGTTTCTCCACTTTCAAAGTACTTAGCTTTTCTAAAACCTGGATATCCAGTGGCACAGCAGGTTTGGCTGGTTCAACTTTTACCGGCCTGTTTTTACGTTTTTTTATCAGGTACCATATCAGTGCTGCAATAAGCAAAACACCTAAAACCGAAAATGCTACTAATTTTTTATTGTCCCTTAACCAATCCATAAATGAATAGCTCACGGCTAATGGCTCTTTAATATCATAAATAGCTTTTGTGGTATCCACTTTTACTTCGGCTACCTCTAAAGGAATTGCTTGTGTAGTGAGATTCCCATCTTTACTCCCAAAAGCATAGGACGGAATCATATGCAGGCCAGAATCAAATGATGTTATGGTATATTGCCTGCTGATGGTCGTAATCCCTGGATTTTTTTGGTCAGAAAGGGTATCAGTCTTGCCCATTTCTACAATCTGTACTTTCGAGGAAATAGTATCTGCAAGTACTGGAAAATCTACATTAGCATTCACTGGCAAATGTGCCTTTAAACGCAAAATAGTCTGATCTCCCAGCTTGATACTAGTCTGGTCCAGTGTAGCCTCAACTTTTATTTTCTGAGCATTTGCCGTATAAGTTAAACCGGCTAAACACAAGATCAAACACCAGCTGAAATTAAAATATTGTTTCATATCCTTATCTCCTGGTTTCCCTTTTCTTAAACAAAGTCATTAATGGTTTAATATAAGATTCATGGGTACCGATTTTGGTAAAATCTACACCAGATTTCCTGAACTGCTCTTCCAGCTTATCGTTTCTTTCCAATGCCGCTGCTGCAAAAGCAATGCGCACATCTCTATCTGCTGTATTTACCCATTCAATCTGACCAGTTTCTTCATCTTTTATCGGAATCAACCCTAAATTCGGAAAGGTTTCCTCATGCTTATCATATAATCTTAAAGCAACCAGATCATGTTTTCGATTGGCAATTTTAAGTTCATTTTCAAAAGGACCACTCATAAAATCTGAAATCAAAAAAGCCGTACATCTCTTTTTTATGGCGCTGGTAAAATAGCGTAATCCCTCTGCAACATTGGTACCTTTGTTCTCCGGTTTAAAATCTATCAGCTCTCTGATGATCATCAGAATATGGCTTCTACCTTTTTTCGGTGGAATAAACTTTTCCACCTTATCACTAAAAAACAGTACCCCCACTTTATCATTGTTCTGTATTGCAGAAAAAGATATTACGGCACAAAGCTCAGTAGCTAGCTCCTGTTTCAACTGAACTTGTGTTCCAAAGTTCTTTGATCCACTCACATCTACCAGCAGCATTACTGTCATTTCCCTTTCTTCATCAAATACTTTTACGTAAGGATGGTTGAAACGGGCCGTTACATTCCAATCGATGGTACGGATTTCATCCCCTACCTGGTATTCCCGCACCTCGCTAAAGGCCATACCACGCCCTTTGAAGGCTGATTGGTATTCTCCAGAAAAAATCTGATTACTTAAGCCACGACTCTTTATCTCGATCTTTCTAACTTTCTTTAACAGGTCTTTGGTATCCATAATTAAGGCACTTCTACAGCATTTAATATTCCTGTAATGATGGTTTCTGTATTGATATCTTCAGCTTCTGCCTCATAAGATAAACCTATACGGTGTCTTAAAACATCATGACAAACTGCTCTTACATCTTCCGGGATTACATAACCACGTCTTTTGATGAAGGCGTAAGCTTTTGCTGCTAATGCAAGGTTGATACTGGCACGAGGGGAAGCTCCAAAACTGATCAGATTTTTATATTCTGGCAGCTTATAATCACCAGGGAAACGGGTAGCGAAAACTATATCAATGATGTATTGTTCGATTTTCTCATCCATATACACCTCTTTAACTACCTTTCTTGCTCTTAAAATATCATCAGTATGAACAACTACATTTGGTGTCGGCATTCCCTGAGGTGCAATATTTGCACGCATAATTTTCTTTTCATCTTCCTTTTTCGGATAACCGATCACTACTTTCAGCATAAACCTGTCTACCTGAGCTTCTGGTAAAGGATAGGTTCCTTCCTGTTCTATCGGATTTTGTGTTGCCAAAACAAGAAATGGCTTTGGCAGCGGAAAAGTATTGTCGCCGATAGTAACCTGACGCTCTTGCATCGCTTCTAATAAAGCACTTTGCACTTTCGCCGGCGCACGGTTAATCTCATCGGCAAGGATAAAATTTGAAAACAATGGTCCCTTTCTAACTATAAATTCTTCTTTCTTTTGATTATAGATCATTGTACCAAGCAAATCCGCTGGTAATAGATCTGGTGTGAACTGAATCCTGCTAAATCCAGCGTCAATTGCTTTCGACAAAGTATTGATCGCTAATGTTTTTGCTAATCCTGGGACCCCTTCTAATAAAATATGTCCGTCAGCTAATAAACCAATCAGCAAACGTTCTACCATATACCGCTGACCAACAATCACTTTATCCATTTCCATGATCAGGAGATCAATAAAAGCACTTTCCTTTTGTATCATTTCATTCAGTGCACGGATATCTGTTCCATACGAAGAATGCTCAGTAATATTAGTTACTTCTTCCATTTATACACACATTTTTATTTATTGCGAAAATTAGACAAACTTATTTTTTTCGCAGCAGCAAATAGTGAAATATAATGTTAAAATATGTTAAAAAGGGAATTTAGGCAGACTCTTCGGAGACTGGAATAAGTTTTTTTCTTTTTGAAGGAAGAAAAAAATTAATCCTATGTCTCCTCTGAGCAACCAAAATTCCTGGTCAAAACTCAGATCCACAGTAAAAGACCTAAATAAAGCAGCAAATGATAGCAACAGGTCTTGCAAATCGTTTGTCATAGTTGCATGACTTATTAAATTGCACGATCATATAATATGCATAGCAGTATATTGCCACAATTACTGTAGTACAGATTATCAGGCCGTTGAGTTAGCCTTAGCTTAATTTCGCAGAGCAGATCTTTTGATAAGCGCCATCCCATAATTCAATCCTCTTTTGAAGGGATCTAATGGTTGCGGCTTCCGCAGCTTTCCAATAGGATTCACTCTCGCCACAAAGCTCTGAAGTCATAGCCAGGGCCAGGTGACTGTGATGATCGCCATCTACTTCAATATGACGGTCTAAATAGTATTTAAAGAGAGAGATCTGATCAGGAAATTTTCTGTTCAGGTCATTTACGATAGTTAGAAACATATTTGGAATCAAATCCTCACGTCCAAATGTAAAGGTGCTGGCTTGTAAATGTGCTGCTCCGCTATTAATTATTTCAAAGGTATAATCTACAAATTTTCTGGCCTCTAATGGGGTATTAGCAGTGGTATATGCCTCCTCAAAATTACCTGTAGCTTTTAACGTTTCAATAAATTGGGTGATATCATTAATATTTGCACCGCATTGTTGCATGGCATCAAGGTACATTTCATAATGACTTTTTTGAACACCATGTGCGTCAATATCTGATTCTTCACCAGCAACAATTTCATTGATCAATGCTCGTGTACTACCAGAACCTACAGGAAACCATGGTACATTTGTAGAGGTTAGATTGATCTGTAAAGATTTCAACAAAGACATGAAGTCCCACACTGCATATACATGATATTCCATAAAGATTCGTAAATCCTTTAGGTCTTCAATTACTGCATATACTTTATGATTAATGATTTGTTCCCTTAATGGGATAATTGATGTTTGTATGTTTTCCAGATGCCCGTTCATTACGTCCCCCTTTTTATTTAGGCTGCAAATGTAAAAGTAAATCTTGATTGTTTGTTAATGCACAAAATTTCATTAATGCTAGTGCAAAATTTCAGACGTAAATTCAGACCATAATTTTAAATAAAAATAAAATACAGAATAATATTCTAATTCCATAAACACAAATAACATATTATTCTTTTGTGTGTAAATTTGCGACTTAAACAAAACTAACTTACATAAAGAAAAATGAGCATAAACTCCTTATCATCAGGCGAAAACCAAACATTGGAAAAATTACTGGAAGAAGTAAAATTGAATACCGGACATTTCATGGGATATCCTGTATCCAAAGATTTCGACTATTCAGAATTGACCCCTTTTCTGGAATATCCTATGAATAACCTTGGTGATCCATTTGTTCCATCCACTTATGCTGTTGGTTCTCGTGAATTAGAAAAAGAAGTTGTGCAATTCTTTGCCGATCTATTCAGAGCACAAACTGACGATTGGTGGGGGTATGTAACCAATGGTGGCTCTGAAGGAAACCTTTATGGCTTGTACCTTGCCAGAGAGCTACATCCAAAGGGAATGGTTTACTACTCAGAGGCTACGCACTACAGTGTACAAAAGAACCTGCACCTATTGAATATGTCTAACATTGTAATTAGTACCCAAGACAACGGAGAGATTGATTACGAAGATCTGGAAAACACCATAAGAATGAACCGTCATATGCCTGTTATCATTATGGCTAATATAGGCACTACCATGACTGAAGCACGTGACGACGTCAGTAAAATCAAACTCATCCTAAAGAAACTGGCCATCAAACATTATTACATTCATGCAGACGGTGCCTTATCCGGCAGCTACAGTGCTTTAATTGAACCACGACCAGCATTCGATTTCGCTGACGGCGCTGATAGCATTGCCATTAGCGGTCATAAATTCATAGGATCACCCATGCCCTGCGGCGTAGTTGTAGCCAAAAAATCAAACCGCGACCGCATTGCCCGTTCTGTAGCCTACATCGGTAGTATGGACACTACTATTTCAGGCTCTAGAAATGGACATAGCCCACTCTTCTTATGGTATACCATCAAAAAACTGGGTATAACCGGCCTAAAAAAACGTGCTCAACATTGCCTTGAAACCGCCGCTTATGCAGAAGAAAAACTCAAAGAAATCGGTATCCCCGCATGGCGCAATGCCAATGCCATCACAGTAAACTTCCCTGAGCCTGATGTAAAAATCAGACAAAAATGGCAACTCGCAGCCGAAGGTGGCTGGTCGCACATCATCTGCATGCCCAACATCACTAAAAATCAAATCGATCAACTGATACAAGAAATCAAAGCCACAGAAATACCAGTCCTTTAAACGTCCTGCTATTATAAGCCCTGCTACTTAAACACCCTGCTGCTATACACCATGCTACTTATACACCCTGCTTGACAAAAAAATCACCTTCTCCGAAAGGACATAGGAACTTTGCCTTCTTCAGGCAAAGATTCCAGTCCTAGAGGAGAATGGTTATTTTTTCCCTTTTAATAGGTTTTTAACCTTTTTCGAATTACTATCCGCCACCAAATACATACACGGCACCAGGACCAGTGTTAAGAAAGTTGCAAAGCTCAATCCAAAAATAATCGTCCACGATAAAGGCCCCCAGAAAGCCACATTATCACCACCAAAATAAAGGTGTGGATGAAACTCCGTAAACATCGTCACAAAGTCTATATTTAGCCCTACAGCAAGCGGAATCAAGCCCAACATAGTTGCCGTTGCTGTTAACAACACCGGGGTCATCCTGGTGCGCCCTGCCTCAATCACAGCTTCCCGAACCTCCATCCCCTGACTCACCATCAGATCAGCAAACTCCACCAACAGGATCCCGTTACGCACAACAATTCCGGCCAGTGCAACAATCCCTAATCCAGTCATAACGATAGACAACTCCATTCTAAAAATGGTCACACCAAGCAATACCCCAATAATACTAAACAAGATTTCACTTAAAATCACAATTGGTTTAGTGATTGAATTAAATTGAAGCACTAGAATAATCAGAATGATAAACAAGGCACTAATTAAGGCAGTCCCTAAAAATGCCGCAGTTTCCAACTGCTCCTCCTGCTCACCAGCCATCTTAATTTCCACCCCGTCAGGTGCTTTAAATTCATTGATCTCAGATTGAATATTTGCTACTACCTCATTGGCATTATACTCCGATAAAACATTAGACGAAAGAATAATGATCCTTTTCTGCTGCTTACGCTTAATTCCACCATAAGTATTCACATAATCAATATCAGCAAAAGAAGAGATCGGCACCTGCCTGATGATACCATTCATAGCCATATCCCTATACGTAATCTTCATGTTTCTCAATGCTTCCAGATTATTCCGCTGATCCTCCTGAGCACGTACATTGATTTCATAATCATCATTTTCATCCCTGAATTTTGATATCTCCTTACCAAACAGTGCTGTCCGCAAGGCACCACCTATCTGAGCTGTTGAAATTCCCTCTCTATTTGCTCTCTCCCTGTTTATATCAAAAATAATCTCAGGCTTATTATTTTGAAAATCCGACTTAAGCTCCTCTACACCAGCAATCTGTTTATTATCCAAGTACTTTTTTAAGCGATCCGATGTTATCGCAATAGAATCCAGGTTATCACCGGTAATTTCAATACTGATTGGCTTAGCTGTTGGTGGACCACCCTGTTCCTGTGCCACACTAATTTCTGCACCAGGAATTCCCTTTACAGCATCACGAATTTTAGTAAGATAACCTGTGGTCGCTTCTCCAGTTCGTTTACCAAAAGGGACAAAAGCAACTGTAACTTTCCCCTTGTTGGCATATTCACCTTGATCTTCACCTTGTGGATCAGTAACTCCAACAGTCACGTTTGAAATGACAGAAGATACATCAGGATTATTGCGACCAACTACTTTAATAACTTTTGCTTCAATCTTTTCCACCACTTTACTTGTGTAAGCCTGGTCGGTACCCACAGGTAATTCGATATAAACATAAACAAAGTTAGGATCTGCAGTAGGGAAAAACACAACCCTTGGTGGTACTACACTGACCAGGAACAAAGTGAGAAAAAACAAACCTACTGTACTCCAGATCATGGTCCGCGGACGTTTTAAAGCCCAAACGATCAGGTTGTGATAACCATTAATTGCCTTAGGCCAAATCACAGTCTGGAATTTCTTAATCACCCTGCTCAGTACAAAATGATTCAACAGATAAAGTAAGGCCATCAATACCACAAAATTCCCTATTCCAAAATTAACAAGGTATCCCAGCAATGCTACTACAGTAAAAACCAGCAAAGTAATTTTAACAGCTCTATTAAAAGTGGGCTTATCGTTTTCATGATCATCATGAGGTTTCATAAAATCGACTGCAAAAACAGGATTTATGATATAAGCTACAACCAAAGAAGCAGAAAGGGTTACAATCAACGTAACTGGTAGAAAATACATAAACTCACCGATGATCCCAGGCCAGAACAACAGTGGAAAAAATGGAGCCAGGGTAGTCAATGTACCCGATAACACCGGCAAAAACACCTCCCCTGTAGCTGTTTTAGCAGCTTGAACAATAGGTACCCTTCCATTATCAAAAATACGATGCGTATTTTCCACCACCACAATTGCATCATCCACCACAATACCTAAACCTAGTAAAAAGGAGAACAGCACCATCATGTTCATGGTAAAATTGAAATCGAATATCCCCCCTAAAACAGGCATGGAAAGAAAAGCAATAAACATGGAGAGTGGCACAGATAAGGCCACAAACAAGGCATTCGTTACCCCCATGAAAAACATCAGAATTAAGGTAACCAGGATAAAACCAATAATAATGGTATTGATCAAATCATGTAGTGTTATACGAGTCTGGTCACTCTGGTCGCCAGTAATAGTAATATCAAGCTTAGAAGGCAATACCGTTCCTTTCATATCCTTCAACATAACATTGATCTTATCTGATGCCTCAATCAGATTCTCCCCGCTTCGCTTACGTACATTTAAGGTAATTACATTTTTGCCATACAGGCGGGCATAACTGTTTTGCTCTTTAAAGGAGTCCTTCACTTCAGCTATATCTTTCAAATATACAGAACCACCAGTCGGTGTTTTAACGATCATATCGCCAATCTCTTGCGCGTCTTTAAATTCCTTTTTAATGTTTAAGGTACGTAGCATTCCATCCATTTTCACAGACCCACCGGAGATGGTAAGATTTTCATATTGCACAGCATTTTCAATATCTGTAAATGAAAGCTGAGCGGATTCCATTTTACGTAAGTCAACATTAATCTGTATCTCCGGTTCCAATGCACCTACAATATCTACCCCGGCAATCTCTTTCAATCCTTCTACCTTATCCTCAATATCATCAGCATATTCCTTCAGTTTTTTCAGATCGTAATCACCTGAAATATTGATATACATAATTGGCAAATCTGAAAGATTGATATCCATAATCACCGGATCATCAGGCAGATCAGAGGGCAGATCCGTTTTTGCTTTATCCACAGCATCCTTTATTCGCTGTTTCGCATCTTTGATATCTACACCGGCATTAAACTCAGCAGTAATAAAAGAAAAGTCTTGAAATGAGCTTGAGGTTACTTTTTTTAAACCTAATGTCCCTCTGATTTCCTTTTCTAACTGTTTTGTAACCAGATTCTCCATATTTGCCGGAGATGTTCCATAATAAACTGTCTGCACAAAAATCTTAGGGATGACTACTTCTGGAAAATTCTCTTTAGGAAGACTCTGGTAAGAGAAATAACCGGCAATCATGAGTAAACATGTAAATACATAAATGGCAGTTCTGTTATCAATCGCCCAGCTAGACGGTCGAAACTCTTTATTAATATCCTTCATATCTTTTTATGAATAATCTTTTATAATTTAACAGAGTCCCCATCATTTAAATCCTGAAATCCTGTTATAATTACCTTATCACCAGCTTTCAAACCCGAAAGTACTTCTGCTTTACCATCAGATACTTTTCCAGTTTTTATATCTACTTTTTTTGCTGTTCCATTCATTGCGACAAAAACATACTCACTTGTTTCAGATTTCTGAATAGCATTTACAGGAACTACCAACGCCTTATCATTTCTATAATCTACAATCTTCAATACAGCTAACATATTCGGGCGGTACCTTTTACCTGAAGGTAATTTCACTTCAACATTAAACCCTCTTGATACCGGATCAATTACCTTTGCTGCAAATGAAATCTTTGCCTGTAAAGTCTCAGGTACATCAGGTAAGGAAACTTCAACATCATCTCCCTGGTTCACCTTACCTCCATAGTTTTCAGACACCAATGCTTTAACCTTAAGATTATTAGCATTTACCACTCTAATACCAGTATGCGAGCCAGGAGCAACGGAAGCACCTAATTTTAGCTCCATTGCATCTACAGTTCCCGAAACAGGGCTTTTAATTTTATTCATTGCAGCCTGCGACTTCAATCCTGCCAACTGTTTTTCTAATCCCTCCTTCTGACTTTTTGCCGTAAGAAACTGAACTTCTGTACCTATCTTCTGGTCCCATAGATTTTTCTGACGATTAAATACTGTAGTAGCCAGATCAAGTTGTGTCTGCATCTGAGCAACGCTCTGTTTCAAAACCTTATCATCCAGCTGAGCCAATACTTGTCCTTTATTTACGTGTTGTCCCACTCTTACAAAAATACCAGTCACTGTTCCCGGAGATTCTGGCATGATCTCTACATTATCTTCAGCATCAACCTTACCCTGTACCTCTACATAATTCCTGAAATGCGTTTCAGAAAGTTCAGACACGACAACATCTTTCGACTCAGCCTGAACTTTTTTCTGTCCCAAATCAGCTTCCAGTTTTTCTATTCTTCCATCCAGGGCAATACGCTCCTTTTTAAGCTTCTCTAATTCGGCCTTTTTATCTTTCGGCTTTTCTGAGCAGGAGGATAAGATAAGTGCTAATGCCAGGGTATATAGTGATGTTTTCATCGTTAAAACTATTTTTTGAGGTTAATAATTAATTCTTCCCGCCGCCTTTTCCAGATCAACTTTACTGATCAGCAAATCGTATAAAGCAGTGATGTAATGGTTTTGCGCCTCTTTAACTGCAGTTTCAGCATTGGTTACTTCCAAACTTGAACCAACTCCCTGCTCATATTTAATGCGGGTCACCCTTAATATTTCTTGCGAAAGTGTCAGATTTCGCTGTTGATTTTCAACTGAACGCAGACTGTTGATATATACTTTCTGCGCGACAGAAATTTCATTAGTAATTCCGTTCTTAGCATTGAACAACTCATTCTCAGTCTTCATGACCTCCAGTTTGGCATTACGAACCTGATAAATACGTTGTCCGCCGCTAATCAAATTCCAGGAAAGCGTAAGCCCAATTACAGAAGTAGGAAAACTCTGATCAAAATGCTTAGCAAATTCGTCCGACTGAAAGTTTTTTGATGCACTGGCAAAACCTCTTAATGTTGGCAAAAACAAGCTTTTCTGTCTTTTCAAATCCAACTCATTTAATTTTTTCTGCGTCTCTAACAATGAATACTCAATCCTGCTCCTATAAGCCGTTGTATCCGTTCCCATTACCGGAACAGGCTCTGCTCTCACATCGCTGATCTTATCTGTTAATTTAAGACTTGCCTGAACAGGCATTCCCATCTGAAATTTGAGCATATCGATATTCATCTGCAATAAGCGAATTACATTCTCTCTTTCCGTTTCCAGATTGTTCTTCAACACCTGTAACCTGTCTACATCAATCTTCTCCACAAAACCATTTTTAAACATGGCTTCAGTATCATTTAGTGATTTAGTAAGCTGGCTTAAATTCGCATCAATTAAGGAAAGTTGTTCTCCGTTTACCAATGCTCCATAATAAGCCTTAGTTACCGCAACTGCAGTTTCTATCCTGGTTCGTTTACTATTCCTTACAGATAGCTCCTTATAAGTTTTAGAGGCCTGTAAACCGACTATATAACTACCGTCAAATATCAGCTGGTTCAACTCAATACCCGCTGTTGAATTATACTTTGTACCAAACTTAACTGGTATAGGCGTACTTGAGGGAGGATTTGAAAATTCGCCAGGCAGTAAGGTTGTAGGCAACTTTAAAAAATCCTGAAAACTATATGAAGCAGAAACTTGTGGTAGCCCAATACCTACAGTTTGCTTCACTGTATTTCGGGCTATCTCTTCATCTATAGTTGAATTTAATACCGCTGTCTGATGTTTCAATGAATAATCTATCGCTTCTGTTAAGCTGAACGTATAGTTTAGATTATCCCTATCCTGGGACTTACTAATTGTACCTACCATTATAAACAGAAGTGCAATAACACAAGGTTTACATTTCATAATCATTCGTTATATAATCAAAGATAATTCGTAACCATTAAATCGTAAAGGTGTAATTCAGACAAATTAAGGGGCTATTGCGACATAAATATTCTGCTTTTTAGGATAAAAAAATCAAATCATAATTGAATATAATCATTTTCCAGGATTTTATAGCGACCTCGTAAATAACAGAAACAGCATAAAACAACAATAGCTGAAACGATCCAATTATCTGATCATTTCAGCTATACACCAATTTTAAACATCCTGCTATTTATACATCATGCTTGACAAAAAAATTACCTTCTCCGAAAGGACATAGGAACTTTGCCTCCTTCAGGCAAAGATTCCAGTCCTAGAGGAGAATGGTTATTTTTTCACTTTAATAGCGATCATACCACTATTCCTTGCTCCTCCAAACGGATCCGTCCTCAAAGAGAAAATCATTTTATATTTCCCTTCTTCAACCGGTACCTGAACCGAAGCTTTTATAATTACAGATTGTTTAGAACCGATAACCACATTTTCGATATCCGCATCAACAGCTTTAAACTCCCCCAAATCAGGACCATGCTTAAAGCCATATTCCAGATAACATTTCCACTTCTGATCAGCATTACCCAAAGAAATAGTTTCATCATAAGGGTTATAAACTTTCAAGTCCAGCATTAGAGTCTGACCAGCCCTTACTTCTTCCGGCACCACTAATGGATTTACAGAAACCTTTTGATACATTCTAACCTGATCTAACCAAGCTCCATAATAAACACCTTTGCTAGTCTTAATCGTATCCAACTGTTCAAATCCTGCATCCGGATGCGTAATAAAGTAAGCTCTTTTGTTTCTTAAGCTATCTTCCAATGGCCAAATGTCATATTGGTTCTTCCTATAATACCTGGAATCATAACCAAAACCTTTAGTACTATGGGTGTAGAAATTATACCTTGAAGGAATTTGAAAACTATTGCTAAATATCACAGGTGCATCACCTGCTTTCTCTTTTATACTTTTTGCCCAATCCTTGTTTCCATAATAATAATCTACAATTTTCACTTTCTTCAAAGCATCAATAGGGAAAATCAGGATCAATCTGACAAGAATTATAAGAAAGATATTCACTATAGCCAACCTTTCAAGCCATTTAGGAACAGGATACCTGGATATAGCCACATAAGCAAGAATCAACAAGCAAATCATCGCTGGCAAAGTCCAGTGTGCCTCAACCCTTCCTTTAAAGGTACTGATCAAAAAGAATATGAAAATACCTACACAATTAAATTTCACTGCACGGATAAATGCATCTTCCGGTTTTAACTTAACAGCAGATTTATACATGTACCAACCAACAAGCGGTCCGGCCAGTGCCAGTTGCGCCATGATATATTCAGTAGTAAAACTAAATTTATAATAAGCCGACGAACGATCTATTACATGATAATAAAAGGAAGGATAATTATTTTGAATCTGCCACCAGATATGAGGAATAAAGGCAATAATAGAAATGACTACAACAAACCAGAAAGTAGGCCTTTTTAATAATTTAAAGTTAGAAATAATGGTAAAGAACAAGATCAATATACCATGATATTTACTGTACAACATACCAGCTATAACCAGGGCCAGTAAAAATGCCCATTTAAACTTATCGGCCTCTACATAACGCTGATAGATATATAAAAACAATACCGTAAAAAAGAACAATGGTGCATCCGGAGAAGTAATAAATCCATAAACATGGAACAAGACGATCGACGAAAAAAGCAATACAAATAGCATAACATTATATGCATACTTGCTTACTATTTTCCATAAAAGGTAAACAGACAATGTACTTGTAATAACTGTAAGTAATCTCAATCCCAGGGTAGATGGAAATATTGCATCTCCAATTTTGATAAACAAGGCCACCATAGGAGGATGATCAAAATAGCCCCAATCTAAGAAACGTGAATAAACCCAGTAATAGGCTTCATCGGCATGTACCTCTACAAAAGTTGCCTGAATAATGTTGATTAAAGTCCATAGTCCTAAAAAAACAAACAAGGTTTGCTCAGCTCTTTTTCTTGTTTCCAACATTAATAGCAGGATTTAATTGGTAAATGTATACAGATAATTTGCAAAAAAATTCCACAATGATACAATGACAATTGCACATGCCTTAGCAAAGTAAAAATTCCATTTCAGTTTATCATTCAGGATATAGATTAAAATATTACTTAAAACCAGCCCTACCAGGCAGATCATAAAGTACTTTCCAAACTGGGTCATTGTTGCCTCATCATGGCTATCGAATGTCCAAAAACGATTCAATCTATAATTAGTTGCAGTAGCGATCGTAAAGCCAAGAGAACTGGAAACATATTTATGAATCTTTAATTTCTCCTTACAGATATAAGTAACGGTAAAGTCAACAATTAACCCAGCGAAACCTACAATGCCGAATTTTAAGAGCTTAATAAGAAAGGCATAATTAAATTCAATAGCTGCAATCGGGCTCATATCTACTACTTTCAGCAAAAATAATATAATAATCATATAATTTCGTTTCCATTCATTATTTTTACTACCAAAATAAAAAGGTGTTCCATCTATTCAGATATAAAATCCCGGATAAGTATACTTATGAATTTAGGAATACTTACAGCTATATTAACATTAAGCAAGTAGCCATTCTTGCAACAGTTTTACTCATGATAGCGATTGGAGTGCGTATGACCAGCATTTTTTATAATGAAGAGCTGGCATCAATGCCCAATCTGAACAGCTACAATATCTTAAACTTTATCCAGATTTGTGGTTCGGCTATATTTATCATTCTAAGTAGCTATGCTATAAAACGCGAGAATTGGAGTACAAGTATCAGAAACTCAATAGTACTGGTATTCTGTTTGTTTCTATTGTCAACTTCCTTCACGATTAGTTACCTGTTTTCTCAGTTTAACCCCAAAAATACACTTACCATATTTCTGACAGGTGTATTGGCCGTAAGTATCTTCTTCGCTCTTGAACTTAAACACATTATACTTATTTCTATCTATATAGTTTTTCTATTTGTGGTGGCCATGATGATTCCAGATATCAATAGCTTACAAAAACTACTCAATATCATCATGTCAGGGGTTCTTTCATTTTTTATGTATGCTTGTTCAAGATATAGCTATTACTTTAGAGCGGAACAATTTGTAAAAGTAAAGCAGCTAGAAGAAAAAAATCTTGAAGTACAATTACTAAACCATCAGAAAAGTGAAATCCTTGGCTTTGTAGCTCATGACTTAAGAAACCCGCTCAATAACATTGAAGCATTAACAAGAATTGTATTAGAAGAGCAAAAAGAGAATGACAATACAGAAATGCAACTTATATTAAGTTCAACACGACAAGCGAAAAGTATTATTGACGATTTATTAGAAATTGCGCAACACGACAAAACACCCTTCCGACTTCAAAACACCAACATCATTGCTTTTATGGACAAAATCTGCTATAACTGGCAGAAAAATCTAAAAAATGAACGTCAAATTGTTTTTAATGCTTCTAACCAGGAACTTGTAGCAGCTATAGATACATCTAAATTAACGAGAGTAATTGATAACCTGATTGTAAATGGGTTGAAGTTCTCAAAATCTGGAAGCCCAATCAATATAGATGTTTTAAAATTTGATGATTCATGTATGATCAAGGTTACAGATTTTGGAATTGGCATTCCTTTAGACCTGCAATCACTTCTGTTCGATCAATTCTCAAAGGCTGGCAGACCTGGACTTAGAGGAGAAAAATCAGTCGGACTTGGACTTCATATTTCCAGACAAATTATAGAACAACATAAAGGAACACTCACCCTGCAAAGTAAGGAAAATGAGGGAACGACATTTACAGTTTCCCTTCCTTTAAACTAATTCAGATTAAATTTATCGTTACTGATTTTTACAACATTAGAGGTAAAAACTATTCCTACTATTAAAATACCAATGACAATTGCCAGGGCTACCTGTAAACCTGAGTATAATTTGCTGCCCGACACCATAAATGCAGAATCTTTAATCAGTTCTTCTCCTACTTGTTTTTGAATATTCATTAAACCCGACAATTTCTTGATCGTTTCGATTGATGTCTTCGCTCTTTCATTATTATAAATTATTCTGGCCGGTTCCATCCCTTGCTCCGCAGCAACCATAAGTATTTTATCTTCAACTTCGACAGTTGCGATTATGGCTTTTTTCAATTCATGTAGCTGATCTTTCTCCTGTTTTACCAAAAAAGTTTTCTCATACTTATTAATTAGTGAATCCATTGAAGTATTCCGTCTTTTCAACTCTCGCCTAAGTTCTGCCGGATCAAAAGCTTGCTCTGCCCCATATAATGTCCTTTCAAATAATGACTTTTTTAAAAAAGCATTTTCTGCTACATAAAATAAGTATGTCGCTGGTATTAATCTATCATTATACATCGATACGAATGACTCATTCATACTTTTTACGCTTTTATCTTCCAAAAAACGAATCAATAACGTACAAGCCATAATGCAGAACAACAAAACCGAAATCTTCATTTTTTGTTTAACAGAGTAGGCAAATTTCATATGCAGAGGTTTAGTATTAAAATTCATCCTCAGCTGCAGCCAAGAATAAATTAGCAGCAAAATTAACTAAAAATAATTCTTTTTTTGCTCTTGTTACTCCGGTATACAACCATCTTAAAAAATCCATATCTACCATGTCATCAGTCAAATATCCCTGGTCTACAAATACAGCATCCCATTGACCGCCCTGAGCTTTATGACAAGTAACAGCATAAGCAAACTTTATTTGTAGCGCATTATAATAAGGATCTTCCTTAATTGCATTAAACCTATCACGCTTATTTTTAATATGTTCATAATCCAGGTTTAACTCCTCGAATAGCTTGCTATTCTGTTCATAAGATAAATTTGGCGCTTCAACGGTCAAAGTATCCATCATCACTTTACAGGTAACAGCTCCTACCTCCGGAAAATCTAAAAACTCTAATTGTACCTCTGCGAAACGGAAACCATATCTTTCTTCTATACGTCGGACCCGAACAACTCGGGCCATATCTCCATTGGCAATAAAGGCGGTAGACTCATTTTCCGGAAGCCAAAAATAATTGTTTCTTACAACCATGATCTGATCGCCTCCCGTCAGCTCCTCTTCCCGATACAGTAAACGGGCCCTGATTTGCTGGTTATAAACATTGGCAGACTTATTTGAACGACATACCACCAGTGAATTTTCAATACCGAACTTACTATAAGCGTATTCTAAGCCCTCAACCAGTTTTAAACCAGTCATTCTAAAAATATCTTTATAATTCTTAGTAATGAACTTCGGGAGCACAACATTTCCATCCTCCTCTTCTTCCAGGTCACCAATCAACTTTCTCAGCATAGTTGCATTGGCCAATATTCCTGATTCTTTTTCTTGTCGAACCACTTCTTTAAGTTCTACAGATTTAACCTGCATACCAAAGTTAGCAGCCATATATTCAGCGTTTAATGCCGGACTCTCAATACTTCCTACCGGAGGTAATTGGGCTGTATCTCCCACAAACATCGCTGCACAATTTTTCCCATTATACACGTACTCCATCAGGTCCTTCAAAAAAGATGACCCAGTCTGGGTAATCCATTCGTCGGCAACCATAGAAGCTTCGTCTATAATAAATAAGGTATGCTCGGCTATATTAGGTGCTATCTGAAAAGATAAATCTGTGCCAACTGCAGCACGTTTTCTGTATATTTTCTTATGTATAGTAAGCGCTTTTCGACCGGTATAATTACTCATTACCTTAGCAGCTCTCCCTGTTGGCGCCAATAATACCGACCGGAATTTAAATTTTGTCAATGCCTTTACCAAAGCGCCTACAGAAGTAGTTTTACCAGTCCCCGCATAGCCCCTCAATATAAAACACTGATTCCCTAAATCATGCGATAAAAAAGAAGCCATTTCTCTACAAAAATCAAGCTGTTCCGTAGTGGGATTGAATTCATAAGAAGCTTCAATAATTGCTGCTTTATCCATTTAACAAATATGCGATGGTGATCTTATAGAAAAAAGGATTAATTTTGCTAATATGGATAATAAAAACAGCATACTACTGGTTGATCCGGAATTTGAACTGAATACGGCTGCAGATTGCGACCTGTTGTTAAAAATAACACCAGACAGTTTCTCCTACGCCATCATTGATAAAAGCTGCAGACAACTTAAAGCAGTTTACGATGAACAGGAATGTGATAATGTTCCGGCAAGATTAGCGGCAAAACTTAAAAATGATATTTATTTAACGCTGCCATTTAATGAAATCAAAGCTGCTGTTTACACAGAAAATACCATAAATATTCCTAATGAACTATATGACCCGGAGCAATTAAACCAATACGCGAGTTTTTTTACGACCGATCATTCCAATAATTTATATACAAGGCCATTTAACAGCTTTGGCTTTACTTCTATATTTAGTCTGCAACAGTTTACAGAAGATGCACTTGCTACTTCACTAAAAAACTGCAGACTCTATACTCAAAATGCCCCTGTTCTTGCATTGGCTGCAGAAAAGGATAAGACCGTTTTAACTTTGGATTTCACCGCAACGTCTTTTAATGTATTGTATACTGTAGGTGAAAAATTAATCTTTCAAAATTATTATCAGATTGATAATGCAGAAGAATTCAATTACTATCTGCTGCTGATCATCAGTCAGATCAATATAGACACCTCTAACACTGAAGTTCATTTAAGTGGTATCATTCATACTGGCGACGAAAGCTACCTCTGCATTGAAAAGTATTTCAACACCATTACATTCAATTTACCCCCTGTCAAGGAGATTGACCACAGAATTCTAGATGATATGCCTGCTCATTATTACAGTAGTCTTTTAGCCCTTGATATATGCGAATAATTGGAGGGAAATTAAAAGGAATCCGCTTTCATGCTCCGGAAAGTTTACCGGTGAGACCTACTACAGATATGGCAAAAGAAGCCCTGTTTAACATACTTTATAACACCTATGATTTTGAAGAATGTAATGTTCTCGATCTGTTTAGTGGTACAGGGAGCATTAGCATTGAGTTTGCTTCAAGAGGAATTAAACAAGTTACTTCGGTCGACAAACACTCTGGCTGCGTATTCTGGTTAAAGTCGGTTATCAAAAAATACGACCTTACAGAAATTGATGCTCAAAAAGCTGATGTCTTTAAATTTTTGGAAAGTGACAAACATATTTATCAGATCATTTTTGCCGATCCACCATATGACCTGAGTACAATTCCACTTATTCCAGAACTGGTGATGCGCAATAACTTACTTACTGATAATGGTTTGTTAATAGTAGAACATCCATCTTTACTAAAAATGAAAGACCAACCCGGATATAAAGAAACAAGACGTTACGGTAACTCTTCATTTAGCTTTTTTGAAAAACCCCAAACAATATGAGGATTGCATTATTCCCTGGCTCATTCGACCCCATAACCATTGCACATGTTGATATACTTAAGCGTGCATTACCTTTATTTGATAAAGTTGTTGTTGGTATAGGATTAAACAGCTCTAAACAAAGCTACTTATCTGCAGAGAAAAGAGAAGAGATTGTAAAATCTGTTTTTGAAGATAGTCCGAAAGTAGATGTTCAACTTTATGAAGGACTGACTGTTGATTTCTGCAAGAAGATCAACGCAACTTATATGGTAAGAGGAATTCGTTCAGTCGGAGATTTTGAATACGAAAGAGCCATTGCGCAAATCAATCAAACCATGATGCCTGAAATGGAAACTATTTTCATACTCAGCAAACCTGAATATTCAGCGATTAGTTCGACCATTGTTCGAGATATACTTCGTAACCATGGCGACGTAAGTCCATTTTTACCTAAAGAAGCAATCTCTCACCTATAAGACCCGCTGTGGCAAGAGCTCGCCTGCTTCCAGGACATCCATAATAGAGGGATATGTATTGGCAATTACAGGCTCCAATTCGGCCTTGCTTAACCAACTGGCTTTGGTAATACCTTCTTCTTTTTGAGGAATCAATTTAGGTTCCCCTTTAACTGTCATGCGGTACCAATTTGTTTTCTTAAGGACTATTTTAGATCCTAAGGTGTATACATGATAGGTTTTACACAATTTCTCCTCTTGAGTAAAGATTTTGACTCCACATTCTTCCTCTACTTCACGCCATGCTGCCTCCCTCATTCCTTCACCTTTTTCAACCTTTCCTTTTGGCAAATCCCATTTCTTATTTCTAAAAATAAAAAGGTAATTCCCTTTCGCACTTTCTACCAATCCACCAGCGGCTTTAATAATGACACAGCTTTCTTTAATACTTTTGAACAAAGACTTTGGATCTTCTGTAAGCAATACAAAGGTTTTACCAGAAACCTTATCCAACTGCGCATAAAATGTCTGAAAATTAAAACCAAGTACAGTCAACCGCTCTATTTCTTCATTAAGCTGAGGAACAATCGAAGTTATATATAAGGTAATATCGTTGATGTAAATCCTGTAAGTTTTCATAGGAATGATTCTTTACTTCTAAGCTGTATGGTTATAATTGTTTCGTGTGTAAATTTATGCGTATTCTTTCATCATAGCAATATTTTTCCTTGATTTTAATTTTCCCAATGCATGTCCTTTTACACGGCGGACTGTCTCTGCGCTAATACCCAACATCGCCCCTATCTCTCTGTTTTCGAAAGACCTTACCGCTCCGATTCCATAAGCAAGACAAAGTATTTCTCTTTCTCTTGCAGTTAATACATTCATCAATAAACCAATATTAATATTTATAGTATCACTTTCCAATTGGGCATCCGGCGAGTCCGATTCAGTATCACTAATCGTCCCCACTTTGGTCGCCGGTCCATCTGATGATATCGGCACATCATATGAATAAGTATAAGCTGTATTTGAAATATATTCCAAAATAAGTCGGCAAGGCAAATCCATATATTCTGCAATCTCCTCTACAGTTGCAAATCTGTGTAGATGCTGTTCTAGTTCAGTTTCTGCATTCCTTAAATCCAGGACACCTTTTAACTGATTTCCGGGCAACCGTATCATACGCTTATTTATCGCCAGACTGTGCAGAATAGATTGCCTGATCCACCAAACAGCATATGTTATAAACTTAAAGCCTTTAGTCTCATCAAAACGTTTCGCTGCTTTTATCAATCCTATATTCCCATCAGAAACAAGATCAGGAAGTGAAATACCAGGTAATTCGTATTTTTTAGCAACAGTTATAACAAACCGCAAATTACAATTAACCAGTTTATTTAAAGCTGCCTGATCGCCTCTGCGAATCTTTTTAGCCAGTATCGCTTCCTCTTCCACCGCTAATAATGGATACTTACCCATATCATATAAATAACGTTCAAATGAATCAATTTTACGGTTTGTAACAGATCTTTCTATATTAATTTCTTTCATTTCAGTTCTAAATTGCTTGTCATTACAAGCCCACAAAGGTCATAAGACCTCTTTAAAAAGAATTGGGATAAAAAAACTACTGCGTTTTCCACCAAGTGACAATCAAAAAACAGAATTATATTTTTTTGACTTAAAAATAAAGGCCTTTAACAAAATTTTGTATGGAAATAGTTTTATGATTTCAATAGAGTCCAACAATAAAAAACCCTATTCATCTGATAATCAGTCTAAGTCAAAAAACCTCTTTTAACGCCAAATATAATTGCCGATATTTGTGTCTATAGGAATTATTTATTTAACCGAGCATTTTCTTCAATTTTACGCACTACGCATTATAACAATAACGTAGTGTTAACACAAATTGTAAAGAATTCTGTATTTTTGAGCCATGTATAATAAAAGTGATATTGAATTAAAGGTAGCTGAATTTTTATTACAAATAAAAGCAATTAAGTTACAACCTAATAACCCATTTACCTGGGCTTCAGGTTGGAAATCGCCTATCTATTGTGACAATAGGATCACCCTTTCCCATCCATCTGTAAGAACCTACATCAGACAAAAACTTACCCAATTAATACAGGAAGAGTTCGGATCTGTAGACCTTATTGCAGGAGTTGCCACTGCAGGTATTCCGCAGGGTGCCCTAGTAGCTCAGGAACTGGGATTACCATTTGCTTACGTTAGATCTAAAGCGAAGGAACACGGAACTGGAAGCCTTATTGAAGGCGAAATCATTGAAGGACAAAGAGTAGTTGTAATAGAAGACCTGATCTCAACTGGAAAAAGTAGTTTACAAGCTGTTGATGCCTTGAGAAATGCAGGATTATCTGTTGCCGGACTGGTAGCCATTTTTACTTATGGCTTTGATCAGGCTGATGAAAACTTTGCGGCTGCTAAATGTCGTTATGCAACATTATCTAACTATAATACACTCATTGAATACGCTGCTGAACATAGCTTTATTGCAGAGAAAGACATTGATCTTTTAACTAAATGGCGTAGAAACCCAGCAGAGTGGGGTAATGAATTAGAAAAACTAACCTGATCATCATGACAGTTATTGAAAGTACGACTGACGTCAATTTACCTGTAGAAAAAGTATATGCTTTTTTAGCAGATATGAATAATCACCAGCAACTTATGCCTGAAAATATCTACAACTGGTCTTCTACAGAAGATGAGGCGAGTTTTACGATACAGAACATGGCAAAACTGGCTATTAAAATCACCAGTCGCGTAGAAAACAAAGAGCTAATCGCTGTTCCAACAGAAAAAGCTCCTTTTGATCTGGAATTAAAATGGACAGTAGCAGATAACGGAAAAGGAGGCACTACAGCATCGCATATCATATCGGCAGACCTGAATATGATGATGAAAATGCTGGCATCTGGTCCATTACAAAAACTGGCTGATCATCAGACAGAAAGACTTGCAGAGATATTAAAATAACAAATCATACATAGGAAAGGGTGCTAAAAGCACCCTTTTTCATGATACCTCATATGCTCTTCATCTGTATTGTAGGGTATATTCAAAATCTATAAACGGCAATAAAGTAGTAGTTCGGATATTAGACATACTATCACTTTGCAGAGGATTAATATCATCGCTAAAAAAACCGTTAATAAGAGTCACTACTTGTTGCTTTACCGGATAAACAGTCCCCCTTTCGTTACTATTTAACCAGCCTACATAATCACTCTGATTGTTACTCGCAGCACTTTCAACATACGTACGTGTAATGTAATAGGTTTTACCACTTTCTATAAAAACCGGGCGCCTCAATGTAAAGAACTCAATCTTTTCTGTATCACGTGGAGAAATAAAACAAGTACTCAATGAGTGATCCTTACCTACCTGCCAAATCGAGAAACTATATGAAATACCAGGCTTCCATGCTCTGTAACCCACTTTTGTAATAGTTATTGGTTTTTCTGAACTAAATACACAGCCATGAGTTTTCATATCCATTGCTAATAGTGTTTTATAACCATTTTGGAATATAAAATTTGACAATACTGTTTTTAAAGCATAAAAACACATGGGTGCTTCTGGAAACTGCTGGGCAATTATTGAAAATGGAATCTCAGCCAGAGAAGAAATAAGCTTTTTCATAACATATTGGTTTTGGTTTATTAGATATAAACCGGAATACCAAATTGTTACCCTTAATTAGAAATTTTATATTTAAAAATCAGCCAATTTCATCTTTTTCATAACAACAAGAAATCCTATTGCTGTTAACAACAACACGATAGCTGTCCCATACCATAAGGTTTCGAAGCTATATTCCGAAGCAATCCTTGTACCTAGGAATGGTGAGAAAATATGTGCTGCTGAAAAAGATAAGGCATTAACTCCCATATAAGCACCTCTTGTTTTTAAAGATGAACGCTGTAAGGTTACCGTAGCCATAAATGGCATAGCAAGGATTTCTGATATACACAGAACAAAAATAGACATATATAACACCCATATTCCATTCGCCAGATTAAGAATAAGAAATGATAAACCACAAAGCAAAACACCCAATACAATAACAGCTCTAGCTGTCATCCTTTTTTCTGCGATGTGTACGAGAAGCATTTCAAGAAGAAACACGACCAAGCCACTAAAGGCTAATATGACTCCAATTTCTGCTTCAGAAAGCATATAAATTGTTCTATAATACAAAGGTAATGTACTAAGCAATTGAAAAAAGCAAATGGCGAATATGCAACTCAATATACTAAATAACACAAATAATGTATCTCTGTAAGGTGAACGGTTCACATTTGGAACATCATTATCCTTTTCCTGTTCAATTACTTTCTTTTCATTCCCCTTTCGATTCCGGAAATAAAGAAAAAACAAAAGGGCAGAAAAAAAAGCGGCTATAGCATTACCGTAAAACAAGAATGTATAGGAAATTGCAGCAAGAAAGCCGCCTAATGCTGGCCCTATTGAAAACCCAAGATTTAATGCCATCCTGTTTAAAGAAAAAGACCTGATGATATTGTCTGGTTTTGAATAATAAGCAATAGAAACAGAGTTTGCTGGTCTGAATGTTTCTGAAATAATACTCAGCATGAATACACCAACCCCAAGTTTAACTACCGTATCTAATTCAGGTAATAAAAAAAACATGGGTACAGTTAGAATTAAACTGATCAGCTGAACTTTAAAATGCCCAAACTTATCTGTTAGCCAGCCGCCTAAAAATGAGCCACCAACAGCACCAACACCAAAACAACTTAAAACAAGTCCGGTATCTTCAAGACTAAAATGAAGATGATTAACCATATAAACACCCAAAAAAGGGATAACCATGGCTCCGCTTCTGTTAATCAACATGACTAGTGCCAGCATCCACGCTGGGGTTGATAGCCCTTTATAGGCATCCAGATATAATCTTATAAATTCTTTCATTAGTATCGCAAGATATGACAGCCCAATCTCCTTATCAGAGCTCGCATTAGGATGTAAAGTACCACCAAAGATCGCAAATTAACCCGAAAAATGTTGGATGACACCAAATTATTACTGGAAAAAAGACTGTAAATTAATCTCATTATGGGGCAGATTTTAGACTGCGTAAAGAATAATCAGGAGATTATTCTGTATTCATCTTGTAATTATAATAATGATCTACAAAATTCTCACTTTAATTCAACCCTATTTTTATTAATTACAAGAAAATAACTGACATTATTTCTTAAAAAACTGCTACTACGAGGTAACTTAGTCATAAACAATTGATAATTACCGACAAAACTTCCGATTTCGATAAAAAAAACAAGTAGGCATTTACTTTGTTAAATAGCTGTTATGAACTTTAACAACTTTACAATAAAAGCACAGGAAGCAATTCAACAGGCTTCCGAAATAGCGCAGGGCAATCAGCAACAAGCTATTGAGACAGCCCATATTTTAAAAGGGTTGCTTACTGTTGATGAAAATGTAGTTTCTTATGTATTAAAGAAGCTGAATGTAAATCTAAATGTGATCAATCAGCAATTAGATGGACAAATAGAGAAATTCCCTAAAGTTACAGGCAGCAGTCCGTATTTAACTTCAGGAAGTAACTCTGCTTTACAGAAAGCACAATCGTACTTAAAGGAATTTAAGGATGAGTTTGTTTCTGTTGAGCATTTACTGCTAGGTCTGCTTTCAGTAAACGATAATACAGCTAAACTCTTAAAAGATCAGGGTGTAACAGAAAAAGACCTTAAAAAGGCTATTGTTGCTTTACGTGGCGATAATCATGTGACTGATCAAAATGCTGAGGCCACTTACAATGCACTAAATAAATATGCCCGTAACTTAAACGAATATGCAGAATCAGGTAAACTAGATCCTGTAATTGGTCGTGATGAAGAAATAAGACGTGTCATTCAGATTTTATCAAGAAGAACGAAAAACAATCCAATTCTGATTGGTGAACCGGGAGTCGGTAAAACTGCAATTGCAGAAGGTATTGCACATAGAATTATAAAAGGTGATGTGCCAACTAACTTGAAAACAAAAACTGTTTACTCTTTGGATATGGGGGCGCTGATTGCAGGTGCAAAATATAAGGGCGAATTCGAAGAACGCTTAAAGGCTGTAGTTAAAGAGGTAACTCAAAGTGATGGCGACATCATTTTATTCATAGATGAGATTCATACTCTTGTTGGTGCCGGTGGTGGCGAAGGCGCAATGGATGCTGCAAACATTCTAAAACCAGCTCTAGCCCGTGGAGAACTACGTGCTATAGGTGCAACTACGCTTGATGAGTATCAGAAATATCTGGAAAAAGATAAGGCGCTGGAACGCCGCTTTCAAAAAGTGATGGTTGATGAACCAGATACACAGGATGCTATTTCTATACTGCGTGGACTAAAGGAAAGATATGAAACGCACCATAAAGTGAGGATTAAAGATGAGGCAATTATTGCTGCTGTAGAAATGTCTCAACGTTATATTGCAGACAGGTTTTTACCAGATAAAGCAATTGACCTGATGGATGAAGCCGCTTCAAAGCTTCGCCTGGAAATGGATAGCGTACCTGAGGAAGTTGATGAACTGAACAGGAAAATAATGCAGCTTGAGATTGAAAGGGAAGCAATTAAACGTGAAAACGATACCAATAAAGTAAAATCCTTAGCAGAAGAGATTGCTAACCTATCAGCCGAAAGGGATCAGATTAAAGCTAAATGGCAGGGAGAGAAAGATCTGGTTGACAACATCAACAATGAAATTGAACAGATTGAAAATTATAAACTTGAAGCTGAACAAGCTGAGCGTGCAGGAGATTACGGTAAAGTAGCTGAAATACGCTATGGTAAAATAAAAGAAGCACAAGATAAGGTTGAAGAACTGAAAAAAATATTGGAAGTTCAGCAATCTGAAGGACGAATGCTGAAAGAAGAGGTTACCGCTGATGATATTGCAGGTGTTGTAGGTAGATGGACAGGTATTCCTGTTACCAAGCTGATTTCGAGTGAAAGGGAAAAACTATTAAATCTGGAAGCCGAATTACACAAACGTGTGGCCGGACAACATGAAGCTATTGAGGCCATATCTGATGCAATTCGTCGTTCACGCGCAGGCTTGCAGGACAAACGTAAACCAATAGGTTCATTCATATTCCTGGGGACTACTGGTGTGGGTAAAACAGAGCTGGCAAAAGCATTGGCTGAGTTTCTGTTCAATGACGAAAATGCTATGACAAGGATCGATATGAGCGAATACCAGGAACGTCATGCAGTTTCAAGATTAATTGGTGCTCCTCCAGGATACGTAGGTTATGATGAAGGTGGACAACTGACGGAAGCTGTACGTCGCAAGCCATATTCTGTAGTACTTTTGGATGAGATCGAAAAAGCGCATCCTGATGTATTCAATATACTGTTACAGGTATTAGACGACGGTAGATTAACAGATAATAAAGGTCGTGTGGTGAATTTTAAAAACACAATTATCATCATGACCTCCAATATCGGTTCTCATCTAATTCAGGATAACTTTAAAAACCTAAATGAAGAAAATCATGATGAAGTAGTTGCAAAAACAAAAAATGAGTTGTTTGAACTGCTAAAACAAACCATCAGACCTGAGTTTTTAAACAGAATAGATGAATTAATTATGTTCACTCCATTGAATCGTGCTGAATTAAGGGATATCGTAAACCTTCAATTTAAACATGTTCAGGATACACTTGCTGAAATGGGCATTGAGATTGAAGCTTCTACAGAAGCTTTAGACTGGCTGGCAGAATTAGGTTATGATCCGCAGTTTGGAGCACGTCCTTTAAAAAGAGTGATACAGAAACGAATTTTAAACGAACTATCTAAAGAGATATTATCCGGAAAAGTAGATAAGGACAGTAAGATAAAACTGGATATGTTCGATCATAAGTTTGTATTCTTAAACAACAAATAAGATTATTCTATTATTCTAGCAATTTGTCCTGAATGAGCTAAATCTCAAAAAAGATAGCCCATTCAGGACTTTTTTTGTTCAAAAACTTCCATATCTACACAAATAATACACACTAATTCATGGAATAAACCTACCAAAACTAAAATCAGACACACATTTAATAGTTTCTTATAAAGAAAAAGCACTCAGACAGAACAATCTGCCTTCCAGATTGTTAATATCATAATAAGAATCCTTGAAATTATGAAAATCGCTTATATCTCAACTTACCCGCCACGCGAATGTGGAATCGCCACATTTAATCACAATCTTGTTAGAGCAATAGGCTTCGATAAAACAACAGTTTCTGAGGATAGTTATGTAGTTGCACTGAATGATACTGAACATATCGACAGCTACGAATATCCGGAAGAAGTTAAATATCAAATCAGACAAGAGAATCAGAAAGATTACATCCGTGCCGCTGATTACATCAATACCAGTTTGGTGGATGTATGTATTATGGAACATGAATTTGGTATATATGGTGGTGAAAATGGTGTTTACATTCTTCCCCTTATTGCAAGGCTGCAAAAGCCGCTGGTCACTATTTTGCATACTATATTAAAAGATCCGACCTATATGCAACTGACCATTATCAGGGAAATTGCTAAACATTCGGCCAGGATTGTAGTAATGAGTCATAGAGCTGTGAGCTTTTTAACCAGCATTTATGGTATTCCTTTTAGTAAAATTCAACTAATTGAACATGGTGTTCCTGATCTTGAGGCTTTAGCAGATAATCCTGTGAAGACCTCTTTGCCATTTAAAGATAAAAAGGTGCTGTTCACATTTGGCCTCATCAGTAGAAACAAAGGGCTGGAAACAGTAATTGAAGCCTTACCAAAAATAGTAGCCAAGAACCCTGATGTAATGTATGTAGTTCTTGGTACCACACATCCAGGAGTGATCCGAAATTCGGGAGAGGAGTATCGCGATAGCTTAAAGCGTCTGGCCAGAAAGCTCAATGTGGAGGACAACCTTACTTTTATAAACAAATTTGTATCTGAAAAGCAGCTGTTTGATTATTTAACAGCCTGCGATATGTACATTACACCTTATTTAAATGAAGCGCAGATTACAAGTGGAACCTTATCTTACGCCATTGGAGCTGGTGCCGCAGTAATTTCTACACCCTATTGGCATGCACAAGAATTACTGGAAGACAACCGAGGTTGCCTTTTTGACTTTAAAGATGCAGATGGATTGGCAAAAATTGTAAATGAACTGTTTGAAGACAATGAGAAGTTAAATATATTAAAAGCAAATGCTTATGAATATGGTTTACACTTACGTTGGCCTACAACTGGAAAGGTATTCATTGATGTATTGGAAGAAGCCATCTCAAAATCTTTAATCAAGAAAGAGAGACCAAATAAACAAATTATTGATGCTGATGCTATGCCATCCTTCAATCTGGCTCATATTCAGCGTTTAACTGATGATACTGGAATAGTTCAGCATGCTAAATATGGCATTCCCAACTTAAAGGAAGGCTATTGTCTGGATGATAACTCCAGGGCATTAATAATGGCCATCCTCGCATATCAGCAAAATAAAAGTAAAGTTGCTTTAGAACTATTGCCTGTGTATTTGAGCTATATACAATATATGCAGAATGAAGATGGCAGTTTCAGGAATTTCTTAAGTTTTACACGTGAATATCTAGATGAAGTAGGATCAGAAGACTCTTTTGGTCGAACGATATGGGCATTAGGGTATTTGATTAATAATGCACCGAATAATTCTTACAGGGAATTTGCAAGAGAACTATTTGGTAAATCAGTCCCACACTTTAAAAAACTAAATCATTTAAGAGGAATTGGAAATACCATGATTGGTTTATCAAGTTATCTTAAGGCGCACCCTGGTGACGAACACATTAGTGAACAATTTGAGCAGTTGGTCATACCTTTGAAAGAAGCCTATAGACGAAACAGAGATGATGAGTGGCATTGGTTTGAGGAAAAGATGACTTATGACAATGCCATTTTACCACTGGCTTTACTTTGTCATTACGAAAAGACCAAGGATCATGAATCCTTGAAAATCGCCTTAGAAAGCATGGAATTTCTAAGTGAGAAAACACTAATTAACGGTTATTTAAATCCAGTAGGTAATGATGGCTGGTTATTTAAGGAAGGGGAAGATATGGCTTTATATGACCAGCAGGCTATTGAAACCATGGCAATGGTATTGTTGTACTTCAAAGCATATGAAATTACTCAAGACCTCAATTACATCAAGCAGATGCATTTATGCTATCAATGGTTTCTAGGTGAGAATAGTCTACGACTACCACTCTTTGACCACGAAACAAAAGGTTGTGGCGACGGTTTACAGCCCCATGGTGTAAACCGCAACCAAGGTGCAGAAAGTACATTGGCATACTGGATTTCACATTTAATTGTACTCAATGCAATGGAATACGAATATATCCAGAGCAGCGACTTTAGCGCAGTCCAAAAACAGGTTCTTAACTAAATTACTTAGAGTTTTTTAGTTTATTTAGTAAAAGATCTATTTTAACTGTTGCAAAAGAAGAGCAGTAATCGGAAAGTCCATAAGGAATGATCAATTCTCCATTATGGATTATTGAACCACATGAATAAAGGACGTTTGGCACGTAGCCCTCGCGCTCATCCGTATTCGGGATGACCAACGGTTCGGTTAAACGTCCTATTTCAATAGAAGGATCATCCAGATCAAACAAACTTGCACCCAGGCAATAGCGTCTCATTGGCCCCACCCCATGCGTAACCACTAGCCAACCAGCCTCTGTCTCTATTGGAGAGCCACAATTGCCGATTTGACAAAACTGCCATGGAAACTTTGGTGATTGAAGTTTTACAGGGTTATCCCATACTGTAAGTTTATCTGAATACATTAAATAATTATTCCATCCATCAATTCGGGACATCATGGCGTATTTACCATTTATTTTACGTGGAAATAGTGCAAGGTTTTTATTCTGGGCACCTATTCCATGTAAAGGACTAACTTTGAAATCATAAAAATCCGTAGTCTGCAATAATTTGGGCATTATAATGGCCCCATCAAAAGCAGTGTAAGTAGCATAAAAAATGACACTCCCATCATCCTTAACAAAACGTACAAATCTGGCATCTTCAATACCTTTACGTTCAAATTCGGAAATGGGAAAAATAACACGGTCAGATATATCCGTATCTCTTGAAAAACTAATCTCATGATAGGTATCCGAAAGCCATAAAATTTTATCATACTCCAGTTTCTTAAAATCGTCCTCCTGTAAATTTTTACTATCAAGTATGATCTTTCTAAGGGTAGCATAATCAAATTTATCCTGTAGCTTTTCCCCTACCTCATCTAAAACCTCTATTTCGATTCTGGAATCTGCAGCTTTTTTAAGAAATAACTTTTTGTTATAAACAGCATTTTTAATAACCTCTGCTTCATCAATGTAATTCCCTGCAGGAATAACTGTGATATTATTATCCCGGTCTAACAGTGCTCTTCTAAACACTACCGAAGAAATATGTCCTTCACCCACTGCCCTAAAACTAATAATTAGTCTTTTTTCACCTTCAACAAGGTCAGATTGATCGGGATCTTCAACTGCTGAAGGATTAAAAAAAGCAGCAGATTCAATCGAGTACTCATGTGTAAAATACGAACCAAGCAGTAACTTCTGATATTTATCAAGTGCTTCAAAATCATAACCTGCCTTCTCTATGCAATCAACTATTTTCTTACAATGACGGGTAAGGATTTTTGTGATGTTACGATGCCGTTTAGAATATTCCTGCAATAAAGGAGAAATAAGACCGAAAACCTCTTTATCAGATAGTGCAAGAACTTGCTTAACAACTTCTACTGCTCTGTCGGCTCCATTAAAAAAAAATCTTGCGATTACCCGTTTGGGATCTGGGTATACTTTAACCGGTTTTCTATCTATTAATAATCTCATATAGTATACAACATCTAAAAGGACAACAATGATTTATGAATTTAATTTTTTTTAAACAAAAAACAGGAATATGCTCAATGATTTTGTCAACATGTCTGTTAAAACAGACAACACAACTACTGACAAAATTACAAAAAAAGTCAAATTGTCTGTTTTAACAGACGCTAGATTTGTCACAGTTTTATCTTAATTGTCATACTAAAATAATAAACCAATCAACCAACAATTTTATTAAGCTATAAATAAGATAATTATGTTAAATCGGCCATTACAACCAAATACAGCATGTTTTAATTGGCATGCACATTGACTATATATCAACAATGGTCAGAATGTAAATAATTAAAAGACCTTATTATAAATTAAAAAATTACAAATATGAAAAAGTTATTATTATCATTAGTTGCAGTTTCAGCATTAGCATTTGGCGCTCAGGCACAGACAGAAAAAGGTAAAATATTGTTAGGAGGTGGTGTAGGTTTTAACTCTACAAAAATTGAAGGTGCTAGTAAATCAGATATCAATTTCAACATTCTTCCTTCTGTAGGATATTTTGTGAGCGATAACATTGCTATTGGTACTGGTGTTGGGTATGATTACGACAAACAAGTTAGCAAAGGTCTTTTAAACCAGTCATTTGAAGTTGCTCCCTTTGGCCGTTATTATGTAGGATTATCAGATCAGTTTAAATTCTTCGGACAATTATCAGTTCCAATGTCTTTCGGAAACTATAAAGATGTAGATGATGTAACTGGTGATGTAGGTGATAAATTAGGTACCTCTACTAAAATCGGTGTTCAGTTAGCCCCAGGTTTTGCTTTCTATCCTACAAAAAGAATTGGTATTGAAGTTTCAGTTGATGGTTTAGGTTATCACAACCTTGCTCTTAAAGATGAAGCTACAGGAGTTAAGAGTACATCTGAGACATTTGGTCTAAATGCAAGTACTGTTGCTCCTAGATTAGGTGTAATGTTCCACTTCTAGGATTGAAGTTTCATATAGTTTAAGTTTGGTTAAAAGAAAGGCCCTTCGCAATTGCAAAGGGTCTTTTTTTGTGATTATACCCTCCTAGAATAGGTTGATCAATATGTTGATAAACGAAGAATAGATTAACGCTTATGCTCAATCTCTCTGTCTATCTCCAGAATATTTACTTGTCCGGGGCTTGAAAGATCTCCAATTAAATATTTATTAAAGTGATCTGCAAGTTTCCAGAAAGCATACTCTGTCAAATCCCCGAATGCATGACGCTGTCCGGGAATGATAGATAATTCAAACCTTTTACCAGCACGCATTAATGCATTTGCTACACGAATTGTATTTGCCGGATGCACATTATTGTCAACATCACCTGTCATTAACAATAAATGACCTTTCAGGTTTTTAGCCAGGTCAGGGTTTTTATCAATGCTATAAGTAAATGTAGTATCACCTTTAGCAGTAACAGACTCCTTTACCCCATGATGTTTTTCGCTCCACCAACGGTTATAAATACTATTATCATGATTACCAGCATTAGATACCGCAGCTTTAAAGAAGTCCGGATAAACCAACATGGCAGCAGTCGACATGAAGCCTCCTCCTGAATGTCCTGTAATTCCCACTTTACTGATATCTATAAACGAATGTCTATCTGCCAATTGCTCTACAGCAGCCTTTTTATCTGCCAGGCCGTAATCCCTTAAATTACCATAACCGTAAGTATGGTAACGTTTAGAACGTGCAGGATGCCCTCCACGGTTGCCTACTGTCACTACAATATATCCAAACTGGGCCAAACGTTCTGTTCTGTCCATACTTTTTGTAAAAGCCTTATTTACTGCTTCTGTTTGAGGTCCGGGATATACATATTCTATTACCGGGTATTTCTTATTTGAATCGAAGTCAAAGGGCTTATACATTACCCCGTAAAGATCTGTAATGCCATCATCTGCCTTTACTTTAAAGGGTTCCGGAAACTTATAACCAGAGGCCATCAGTAAGGATAAATCTGCAGTTTCCAAATCCATCACTACCCTCCCATTGTTATCCATTAAAACAGACTTAGGCACTGTATTTACTCTCGAAAAGTTATTTACAAAATATTTGGCTTCATCATTCATACTGATTGAATGGTCAAAATCACCAGGATTTAATAATTTCATTCCTGAGCCATCAAAATTAACACGATAAAGATGCATATAGTATGGGTCTTCTTTAGGCTCCCGTCCATTGGCAGTAAAATAAAGTACCCGGTTTTTATCGTCAATTTTCACAATTTCTTCGCAATGAAAAGCACCCTTAGTAATTTGATTTTTCAACTTTCCATTACCATCAAACAGGTAAAAATGTGCCCAGCCGTCACGTTCTGACCAATGTATCAATTCTTTTCCTTCATTTACCAATCCCGGGCGAGTAACTTCAACATAAGTATTAAAACGCTCATCTATTAAAGATGTAACAGTCCCGGTATTAATATCAACCATACACACATCAATTCGTTTCAAATCTCTGCTGGTACGCTGGAAATAAACTTTACTATTGTTCCCAAGCCATAACGATGGTCTGAATTCATTATCACGGTCTTTATTCAATAAAGGCGCAGGCCATACAGATACAGTCTGATCTTTAAAAGCAGCGGTATTTAATTTCTTATAACTTTTAGCCGCGAAATCAAATAAAAGAACTTCAAACACTGGTGCATCTTTTTCACCTGGCATGTGATATTTATAGGTTTCAAGCGTTGGTCTGCCCGGAGCTACATTGTTGATTACCCATAAGTCTTTTACTTTACGGGAGTCTATTCGATTAAGTACAAAATGTTTAGCATCTGGCGACCACAATACATTAGCACGTCTGCGTTTTTTATTGTTCTTCTCATTTTCCTCATTGTTCTCTCCATCGCCATTGCTACCATAAGGATAAAATTTAACGCCATCCTTAGTCAACTGATGCTCTACAATTGTGCTGTCTTCTTCATTCTTAACAGCTTTCTTATAGTTTTCTTTATCCATCCAATACAAGTTGTAATTTCTTGTAAAAATGATTGCGGAAGAATCCGGTGCTACAGAACCCCATATAGGCTTAGCTTTAGGCCTGGTATAATTTGGAATCTCGGTAAGCTTTGAATTTTTGATTTCGTAATTAAAGTAAAAAACCTTTTTCTGCATAGAGTCAGCAGCCTTTTTATCCTTACGGTCGTTTTTCAATTCATCTATTGTGCTTTGAACTTCAAAAGTTATATGCTTTTCATCAGCTGAAAATTTCAGATTTTGTAACGGCAGGTGCGTTGCATCAAAAGGATCTCTGATGACTGTTGTGATTTCGGCGGCAAGCTTTGTATTATCGAATATTTTCTTTTTACTCTTTGCAGCAGGATCCACCAGGTACCACTCCTTACCAGAAGGAGTCTCATAGACGTACCAAAAACGATTACTCAATTTAAGCCAATGCGGATCCACATCAGTTGAATAAATCATTTTTTTAAGCTTCGTAGGTGAAAATCTTGAAGCCAGCAGATAATTCGCTTTCGGTGCTTGTTGTACTGATTCAGTAATCGTAAAAGTCTTTGTTTGTGCTTTTACATCAGAATTGATGCAAAAAACAGTAAGCACCGCTGCCAACGGCAAATAAAGTTTGTTCATTATGAATATAAATTAAGCCGCTAAAATTATCGAATAATACATCGTCAAAAGGATATTGTATGTAATAAATCCGATAGCTGTATTTTATTCATTTGATTTTTTAGTTTTGTATCAAATATTAGCTATGAAAAAGTCTTTCTTACCATTTGTTGCAGCTGCATTAATTTTTACTGCTGGTTGCCAATCCAAATCACAAACCAATACAGATTCAAGCGATCGGACTTCTACTCCTACTGAAACAGAAGCTACTGAGGCTAAAACCGATATACAAACACCTGCTATTGATGTTTCAAAAATCAAGGTTGCAGATGCAGCAACAATTTTAGCGCGTAAACAAGTACCAATATTGTGTTATCACCAGGTAAGAAACTGGAAAGCTACAGATGGTAAAGTTGGCAAAGACTATATTGTAGAAATACAGAATTTTAAAGACCAGATGAAAATGCTGGCCGACAGTGGTTATCATACCATTTTACCAGATCAACTATATGCATATTTAAACACTGGAGCCTCATTACCTGAAAAGCCGATCATGATCACTTTTGATGATACAGACTTAAATCAGTTTGAGCAGGCTAATCCAATTCTCAAAAAACATGGTTTCAAAGCTGCATATTTTATCATGACTGTATCTATTGGTAAGAAAGCTAAATATGCAGATTACATGAGTGCTGAGCAGATTAAGCAATTGGCTGATGAAGGCAATGCAATTGGTCATCACACTTATGACCATAAGAACTTCAAAAAATACCAGGGCAAAGACTGGGAAGAGCAATTAGACAAACCTACTAAAAGAATTGAAGAGATTATAGGAAAGAAAGTTACTGACTTCGCTTATCCCTTTGGCTTGTGGAATGCAGAAGGTTTTCCTGAACTTAAAAAACGTGGTTTTAGAATGGCTTTCTCTTTAGCAGATAAACGCGATCAAAACTATCCTTTATATACAGTAAGAAGGATTATAGCTAGTGGCTACTGGAGTCCAAAAACACTACACAATAGCATTGTAAAAAGTTTCTAACCTATCTGAATTACTATAAATTAGAAATGAAGCCTTTATTTTTAGCATTCTCTTTAGCTGCTTTACTTTGTGCAGCAGCTTGCACCAGTCCAACAAAAAGTAACGTTAAAACACCAGAATCAAGTCATCCAAATCAAGAAGCAACTAAAGATATCGCTACTGGGTCGGATAATAAAAAAGAAGCAACAGCAGCTGAGATTTTAGCTAAAAAAGAAGTTCCTGTTCTTTGTTATCATCAAATCAGGGAATGGAAAGCATCTGACTCTAAACGTGCACATGACGATATCATGTCGCCAGCTAAGTTTGAACAGCACATAAAAATGCTTGCTGATAGTGGTTACCATACTGTTTCACCAGATGAGTTGTATAATTATCTAAAACACGACGGTCCACTACCCGAGAAACCAATCATGATTACATTTGATGATAATAATCTGGATCATTACACTGTTGCCGCACCTACATTAAAAAAATATGGTTTCAGAGGTGTATTCTTTATCATGACGGTTACTATTGGCAGACCCAGATATATGAGCAAGGTTCAGATCAAAGAACTTTCTGACGATGGCCATACGATCGCAAGTCATACCTATGATCATAAAAACTTTGCTCAGTTTACAGATGAAGATTGGGAAACTCAGATTGACAAACCATCTAAAACCTTAGAAGCAATTACGGGTAAAAAGGTTGAGTATCTCGCTTATCCCTATGGTGTTTTTAAAGCAGCTAATCTTCCTAAGTTACAGGAACATGGTATCAAAGCTGCTTTTATTCTTTCCACAAAACGAGATGAAAATTATCCGATACAGACTATCAGACGTATTATAGATCCAGGTACTTATACAGCTAAAAACTTATACAACAGCATTAATAAGAGCTTTAATAAACCTTAAGCTACTTCTTGGATGGTGTAAGTTTTACCATTAAAACTAAAACTGTCTTTGCTTTTTTTGCCCAACATCAGTTTTCCGATAGGTGATGCAGCAGAAATAGCAAATACAGTTTTACCTTCAGTTTGTAACTGACCTGCACTAATGCTGATATAAAATATACCCTGATTGGTATTTACTAAGCTTCCCCCTCTAATGGTATCTGATGGAACTGCATGTCCAATTGCTTCCAGTACTTTACGATTTTCCTCAGCATCAATCAATAATCGTTTATTACGATCGATATCCTGTTGCATCATTTCCCTGCTGGTTTCGTATTTATCGCCGGCACTGCTTTTTGTATCATCATTACTAGCCTCACGTGCTTGTGCCAATGCTGTTTCAGCAGTTTGGATTCTTTGTTCAATAAAGTTCAGACAAAGCTGATATAAATGTTCCTTATTCATATACTACGACTCTACCCATTTAATTTTCTCTTCTATTGGTGTCCGTTTAGCGGTTCTTGGCTCCTCATTATGGTATCCCATATAAAATAAACCATAACATTTTTCCGCTTCACCTAAGTTAAGATAATCTTTCAGATCCGCAATCATTTCCGGTGAACTCCAGTAGGCTCCAACATGAAGTGCTTCAGCAGTTAGCGACATATTTTGAACAGCACAAGCCAATGCAGCCAATTCTTCCCATTCTGGAACCTTATCACCATTCAATTTTACATTTAGAGTAATGATGCAACTTGCCTGCTCTGCCTTCTCTATTATGCTGTAATATTTTTTTTGAAGAAACTTTTCAGCTGGCATAGTTTCTTTATACAAACGGGCCAACTCCTGACCTAGTTTTATCTTGCCTTCATTTCTGAATACAATAAAACGCCAAGGTTCAGTGAGCTTATGTGTAGGTGCATAATTTGCACTTTCAAGAATCTGTTTGATTACATCAACAGGAACTTCCTGTTCGGTATAGCTAATCGGAAAAACACTCCTCCTCCGTTTAATGATATTGCTTAAAATTTTTACTTCGTCTTCCATAATTCTCTGAGTGAGCGCCTCTATGCTGCAAAAATAGAATTTATGTTTAGCCGAAGTGCATAAGCCTTGTAATACTTTTGTCTAACTAATATTACTTCCTTTTCAGAGGTTTAGCAATACTTTTTCATCTGCTTTTTTACCATTTTAGCCCTTGCAAAAAAGGCAATGCTCTCTATTTCGGTTAAATAGTCAATGGTTTCTTCTAACTCTTCTCTAATCCAATCATGTTGAGGCGCAAGATTAGCCAATGTTTGCATACAATGTACTTTTGAAGCGACCAGCGTATTAGGATCTACAAGTCTGGTAAAAAACAACTCTATTACAGGGTTCATATCTAGTTTATAAAGTGCAGCCGTATACAATAAATTTGACTTGCGATCTGTCATTAAAGCCATGATTTTTGTAAAATGTCGCATAGCAGATGGATTTTCTTGCTTGTGCAATGCCAATATAAATGCAGCTACATGTGGATAAAACTGCAAAGGTTTGTGTTTAACGATATATTCCAACATCCATGCAGCCCTAAAAGCGATTTCTTTCTTTCTATGAAAACTAATCTCAATCAGATCATCAACATTCAGCTCAAAGTTTTCAATAAGTGCAGTACAATCGGCTACCATATGGGTTTTAACCGGAACATCTATCCTTCCTATTAATTCATCTTTATCCATATTAAGCTTGTTTAATTGTAATCCTCTTTCTTTATATCATTGTAGATTCAAAAAACAAAACTAATAAATAGCCCTTGAAACCATTTTATAAATTATGATTACCTTTGCGGCTTATTTTTCAGCAATATGATTTCAGTTTCTAATTTATCACTCCGTTACGGAAAAAGAACTTTATTTGAAGATGTGAACTTAAAATTCACTCATGGCAACTGCTATGGTGTAATTGGGGCTAACGGCGCGGGTAAATCTACTTTCTTAAAAATATTATCTGGTGAGGTGAACCAGACTACAGGTAGTGTTGCTTTCACTCCCGGAGAACGTATGGCGGTTTTAAAACAAAATCACTATGAATTCGACGAATTCAGCGTAATTGAAACGGTAATGATGGGTCATTCAGAATTGTATGACATCATGAAAGAGAAAGATGCCATTTATTTAAAGGAAGATTTCTCTGATAAAGACGGTGAGCGTGCGGGTGAACTGGAAAACAGATTTGCTGAAATGGATGGTTGGAACATGGAAAGTAATGCTGCTACCATGTTAAGTAACCTTGGTATTAAAGAGGAGCATCATTATAAACAACTGAAAGAGTTAGATGGTAATCAAAAGGTACGTGTGTTATTAGCACAAGCATTATTTGGAAATCCTGATATCCTTTTGCTGGATGAGCCTACCAACGATTTGGACATCGATACTATTGCCTGGTTAGAGAATTTCCTTGCCGATTATCAAAATATTGTTCTTGTTGTATCCCACGACAGACACTTTTTAGATGCTGTTTGTACGCATATTGTTGACATCGACTTTAGCAAAATGAGTATTTATTCTGGTAACTATACCTTCTGGTATGAGTCTAGTCAGCTTGCTTTAAAACAGCGCAGTGATCAGAATAAAAAATTGGAAGAGAAAGTTAAAGAGTTACAAGAGTTTATTCAGCGCTTTAGTGCGAATGCTTCGAAATCAAAACAAGCTACTTCCCGTAAAAAGGCTTTGGATAAAATTGATATTTCTGAAATTAAGGCATCAAGTCGTAAATACCCTGCCATTTTGTTTAACAATTTGGGTAGAGAAGCTGGTGACCAGATTTTACAGGTTGAGAACTTGTCATGTACCTTAAATGGTGAAGTGATGTTTAAGAACGTGAGCTTCATGGTAAATAAGGGTGACAAAATTGCAATTTTGGCTCAGAACAGTTTAGCGACTACTGCTTTTTACAACATTCTTACCGGACGTGAAAAAAACTATACAGGCGAGTTTAAATTTGGGGTAACTATCAATGTTGCTGATATACCAAATGATAACTCTATCTATTTTGAGAATAAAGATGAGAATCTGGTAGATTGGTTACGCGAATATTCCGGTACTGATCAGGATGAGCAGTTTGTAAGAAGCTTCCTGGGCAGAATGTTGTTTTCTGGTGAAGAGGTTCTTAAAAATGTCAAAGTATTATCAGGTGGTGAGAAAATGCGTTGCATGTTCTCGCAAATGATGTTAAAACATCCTAACCTTTTATTATTTGATGAACCAACGAATCACCTGGATTTGGAGTCTATTACGGCTTTAAATAATGGTTTGAATGATTTTAGAGGTACAGCATTGTTTACATCCCGAGATCATGCGTTAACAGAATCCGTGGCAACTCGTATTATCGAATTGACACCTAAAGGTGCAATTGATAAAATGATGACTTATGATGATTATATTTCTAGTCCGGAAGTGGCAGAGTTGAGAGCAAAAATGAATGGTCAAAATTAACCGTTCTCTTCTGCGTCTGGCATCTTTTTCTGAAGGGAAAAAGCGCCTGAAGTCGCATCAGAGAAGGTAAATTTTGTATCAAGCAGCGAGCAGAAATAAAGCGTAATATATTTTGTGTCAAGCAGCGAGTAGAAATAAAGTGTAATATATTTTGTGTCAAGCAGCGAGCAGAAATAAAGTGTAGTATAAGCAAATTTAAAAGCCGATACCCGAGTCGAGATGTCGTCAAAATATAATAACAGGGGGACAAAGTTCAGTGATGATATACTGAACTTTGTCCCCTGCTTGCTAAGTAAAAATCGGTTGCTATGAAAAGGCCTGAGGCGCTTTTTCCCTTCAGAAAAAGATGCCAGACTTAGAATAGCTGCCTATTTTTACCTTCATTAGTGTGCATGACCATCTTCTTCAACAGGATGAAGTTCAAATTTCAAATCCAGGTCGTTGGCTCCCGAAAACTTAGTTGCAAAGTTTTCATCATTCCAGTTTTCGGCAGTAATATTCGCTTTTACTCCAGTGTTTAGATGACGCAAAACGTAGCGAAATGTAAATCCTTTCTCTGTATGCTTGTCGACCGTTAGATAACCCGTTACTCCTACATTTACTTTTTTATTGTCTTTATCTCTATCGGCGTATACATAAGTAAGTGTTCCGACTGGAGCGCCGAGAATAAAGGCCTGATGAATATCATGTTTATCCACAAATTCCTGTTGCATTTCCCTATTGGCAAAATCGTAGGATTTTAAACTCAGTTTGTATGTTTTCCCTTCAGTAAGATGAGCATGAGTGCCAACAGGTGGCAAGCCTTTGCTATCAAAAGCGATGGTTAGAGGTTGGGCTTCTGGAATCACATTGTAGTGATAATGATCACCATGGACTTCACGCTCTACTTCTAAAAATGTCAATTCTGTTTTTCCGATCTCTTCTTCTGGCACCTCTGGTTTGGGATCCTTTTTACAGGCATTAAAGGTTAAGGCGATAAAGGCAAATAAGATCACTGAGCTGTAATTACGTAATTTGTTCATTGTTTTTAATTTATGGTTTGTTATTATATAATTTTAGAATTTGTATGCGAATCGCATTGAGATATTACGCCCCATGTCGTGAGTGTAATACCTGAACCGATTCATATAATCTTTGTAAAGCGTATTGAAAAGATTCTCAGCAGTAAGGCCAAACAATACTTGATTTTCCCCCCAGGTAAAAGATCCCCCTGCCTTAATGTTAAAAAGATGGTAGGCAGAAGGAGGCTCAGCATAATCACTTCCAAGGGTATACCTGTGTTGTCGTGCCGTAAAACTATGTCCCGCAGCAAAATACAAGGAAGAGATCTTTTTATTAATTGCAACTTCCCAACGCAATGTCTGACCTATTCGATCAGCTGGTATATAAGGCAGATAGCTATTATTGCTCTGGTCTTTAGCTTTTAGCACACTACCATTAACACTGTAACTAAGTGCAGGATCGATTGTCCAGATAGCGGAAAGGTCCAGTCCTGCAAATGAAGCATTGCTCTGTTGGTATTTAAACACAGGAAATGTACCCCTGTTACTTTGTAAATAACTACCATCAGGCTTAGAAAAGATATAGTGATGAATGTATTGAATATAAGGATCAATATTTATTTGAAATTTTGATGCTTGATATTTTAACGAGGCAACGAACTTATAACCTTGTTCAGTCTTAAGATCAGGATCACCTATTTCATACAATCCTGCACCATGATGTAAGCCATCACTATACAATTCATTGGCAGAAGGAGCTCTCCAGGCAAGCCCTGCATTACCATTCAATTGCCAATAATCGTTGATTTTCCATAATGCACCAACAGAGCCGGTTATATTGTGAAACCTTCTGCTACCCTTGTAAAAGGTTGGCCCATCATTTGTTTTATACCTATATCCTACTGCATCAAAAGTGCTAAAGTCATATCTGACACCAAATTCCAATTCATAATTATCTGTGACAAATTTCTCTATTGCAAAAAGTGCTGCAGAAAGTCGATCAAAATTGGGAATAAAAGGAACAGACAATGTTCCAGCTGCATTATTGTTGACCTGATAACCAAAATTAAAACCGATTTGATGTTGTAGCCTTGCGTGATTTAGAATCTTATAATAGCCTTCCAATTTATGATCACTAAGTACCATGTCTGTAATTGGTAAAGCCTCCCTATCACCCCTTCTAATATCAAACTCCTGCCTGCGATTTTTCTGAAGTGCATACACCAATGAAAATGTCTTATTATTCTTCAATGAATAATCAGCTTTAAGCTTCAGTAAATCATGAACAACATTTTGTTTTGGTGCAGAAATAGCATAACTAAAGCCATAATCTTCAAATGGCCTTCCTGCTTGGATACGTGCATTAATATCCTCAATTGTACCAATATGAGCACTGTAAAGAATACCAAGATCAGTACTAAAGCGACTATAATAACCTTCATACTTTGCTTTTCTGGTCTTATATTCAACTGATGCAGAGTAATTTAATTCTTTAGCACCTGTATTTCCGAGATAATAATCGGCAGTATGAATATTCCCAGACCTTTTTATAGAACTCTGTACCCGCCATGCAAGTGCAGGTAATGTAAGAACTCTTCCAGTCAACATTAATGAAGCTACACCGGTTCTACCGTTTGTCGCACCCAACAAATTAAATTCTCCTTCGAGATTCTTATCCGTTGGAAACAAAGGTGGTTCAAGTAAAATTACACCGCCCATTGCTTCCGATCCATATCTTATAGACTCAGCACCCTTAACTACATGGATGCTTTTAGCTGTAAATGGGTCAAGTTCTGGTGCATGTTCCGCTCCCCATTGTTGCCCTTCCAGTTTAACTCCATTATTTAAGAGTAAAATTCGGTTACTATGCAATCCATGAATAACGGGCTTGGAAATAGTACCACCCGTTTGCAGCAAAGCAACACCTGGAATTTCCTTTATACTCTCCCCTAAGCTGCTACCTCTAACTTCATCCATTTGTCTGCCAGACAATATAGAGGAAACACGAGTTTTGCCTGAAGGAGTTTTCTTGATCAAAATTTTCACCTCTTTCAAGGTCTCAGTATACTTTGTTTTCTTGTATTTGGAATTCAAACTATCCAGTTCCTGGGCAAAAGAACAACAGCTATAAATTAAAAAAGGGGACAATGCTAAAAACTTTCTCATTCCACAAATGCAATTAAGTTGCAAATATATTTTATTTTTAATTGTAAATGCAACTTAATTGCTTTTATATTTGTAACAAGAAAAAAATCAATAAATTATATGAAGCCTTTTATTAAATCTGCATCGTTAGACCAACTGGGAATTACTGCCTCTGTAGCATGTGCAATACACTGCGCAGCACTTCCGTTTATCATCACTACATTACCACTCTGGGGTTTGGAATTTCTTGCTCATAGCTGGGTTGAGCTGAGTATGATCTGTTTATCACTCGTTATAGGAATATGGTCATTATCGACCTCTTTTCCTAAGCACGAAAAAGTTCTTCCAATAATGGTATTGGTAACCGGCTTTGGTTTTATCGCTATAGGTCATTATGCATTTCATAGTCTTGAGGCTATTTTGATTCCCATAGGAGGCTTTACCATCGCTGCGGCACACTACCTGAACTGGAAATACAGTCGTAGCTGTAATCATCATAAAACAAAGTAACAGCAATAGCCGTAGCAATTACTTTACATGAATAGTATATGCAATTAAATTGCATATACTATTTTTGTACAACGCACACATGATATGAACAAGAAACTAATATTCGGTACATTAATGATTTTCGTAAGCATGATCAACCCAGGTTGTCAGCACGAAAAAGTAGATGGAAAGCAGCTTTATTTGAAATATTTAAAAAATCATTTAAAGAAATAGCAATTATGATATCATTAAAATCCGTTTCACACGATTATTCTGGTGGACATCGCATTTCTTTTAAAGACTGGCAGATTGCCAATGGAGACCAATGGTTGTTACTTGGCGAATCTGGCAGTGGAAAAACTACTTTACTACATATATTAACAGGCATATTACAGCCTAAAGAAGGTGAAGTACTTATCAATAATACCTCTATTTATAATCTATCATCTAAAGAGCTAGATCAGTTTAGAGGCAGAAATATTGGCATTATTTTCCAGCGTCCACATTTGATTAAAAGTCTGAGTATAGCTGAAAATTTAGTTCTGGCTCAAAGTTTAGCTGGCCTGCCGACAGATTTAAACAGAGTAAACGAAGTGCTGGCATCGTTAGGCATTGCCGATAAAAAAAGATCTTACCCAAACGAGCTTAGTCAGGGGCAATTGCAAAGGGTATCTATAGCAAGAGCTGTGATTAACAAGCCTGCTTTACTGATTGCAGATGAGCCTACATCTAGTTTGGATGATAAGAATGCTACTGCGGTATTATCGTTGTTAATGGAGCAATCAGGCCTTAATCATGCCACACTTATAGTTGCCACACACGATAAAAGAGTTAAAGATGCATTTATAAATACTTACGAATTAACATGAGTCCATTTAAAATAAGCTGGAAAAGCTTGTGGTCTAAACCACTATCAGCAGCCTTAAACATCATGCTAATTGCTTTCGGAACAGGTATATTAACGATTCTTTTACTGGCATCAAGACAAATCGGAGAAAAACTTGACAATAACTCCAAAGATATCGACCTAGTTGTTGGTGCTAAAGGAAGTCCATTACAATTGGTTTTAAGCAGTATTTATTATATAGACTTTCCGACAGGTAATATCCCATTAAAAGAAGCAATGGAACTTGCACGAAGTCCTTTTGTAAAACGTGCAGTGCCACTTGCATTAGGTGACAATTACGAGGGGGTTAGAATTGTAGGAACGGATAGTAATTTTGTAAGCTTGTATAAATTAAAGACTGCAAAAGGAAAATTCTGGGAAAAAGATTTCGAAACGACTATAGGGGCTACTGTAGCAAGTCAACAGGGGCTTAAAATTGGCGACACCTTTTATGGGGCACATGGATTATCAGGCAGTTCAGATGTGCACAAAGAACACCAATATACTGTTTCAGGCATTCTTGAACATCAGGGAAACGTCACTGATAATCTGATACTTACGAATATAAAAAGTGTATGGAAAATGCACGATGAACATGATGACCACGATCACGATAGCCATGAAGGACATCATCATCCCGCAGGCGAAGCACATCATCATGATGGAGAAGAACACGATCATGAAGAAAATGAAAAAGCTGATGAGTCAAGAGAATTGACTTCTTTGTTGATTCAATATAGATCTCCAATGTCTGTTGCTATGTTCCCAAGAATGGTGAATGAAACCACAAATATGCAAGCAGCATCACCTGCTCAGGAAAGCACTCGTTTATTTTCGTTAATAGGTGTTGGTGTAGATACACTTCAATGGTTTGCCATTCTTATTATGCTGATTGCAGCAATAAGTGTATTTGTCAACCTTTATAACTCGTTAAAAGAGAGAAGCTACGATCTTGCCATCATGCGTACTCTGGGTGCTTCCAGAACAAAGCTATTCGTAATCGTTATTGCAGAAGGCATAATGCTTACCTTAGCAGGTACTGTTATTGGCATAGTTTTAGGTCACCTGGTATTAGAATTTATTGGCAGCAATCAAGAAAGTGGACAGGCACAGCTTAGTGGATTTGTTTTACTTTATGATGAGTTATACCTATTTGTTGCAGGCTTGGCGATTGGTATATTTGCAGCTATAATCCCTGCTGTGCAGGCATACCGGTCGAATATTTCAAAAATATTGTCTAAAAATTGATAAAGAGCTAATACACACAACATGATGATTAAGAAAATAGCATTGATAGTTTTATTGTTTACAGGTTTTGCTGTGAAGGCACAACATAATCCTGATGATCAGATCATGTCTGGAAACTGGGATATTGTTGGAGGCGTAGACTTTAAAATTGTTAAAGACACTGAAATGCAAGCCATTTTCACACCAGAAATTAAAAAATATGCCAACAAGCAGTTTGAACTTGAAGGATATATTGTGCCTATTAAAGATGGAATGAAACAAACCAAGTTTATGCTGTCTACTTTACCGATTAATCAATGTTTTTATTGCGGAAAAAATGGTGTACCAATCATGGTGTTAGTTGAAATGGCTGAACCCATCAAATTCACTTATAAAACAGTAACCGTAAAAGGCGTTTTGAAATTAAATGGAGGTAATGCAATGGACAATCCTCCTATTGCGCTCATTGCAGCTAAAATAATATAATCATGAAGATTGATCCTATACATCTTTTAAAAGAGCACGATTTAAAGCACACCAAACAACGGGTACGTGTTTTAGAGGAAATAGCTTTAGATACTGCTGCTATATCACAACCTAATCTTGAAAAAAAACTGGGTAAGGAAATCGATAGAGTAACGCTTTACAGGATTTTAAATACTTATGAGGAAAAGGGAATCCTGCATAGGATCATGGATATGCATGGAACTGCAAATTATGCGATTTGTTCTTCATCCTGCACTGAAGATCATCATCATGATGAACATGTACATTTTAACTGTACCAACTGTTTTAAGATATATTGTCTGGAGGTTGAGGCACCTCGTATTAAAATGCCGGAAGGATTTATTGCAAAAACCGTAAACTCTATTGCTTACGGCATTTGCAATAAATGTAATGCTATTTAGTGACCTGAATGGCCATCAGCGCCATGCGCATGACCATGAGCCAATTCTTCTTGTGTAGCTTCACGCACAGCTAAGATTTCACCTGCAAAAATCAGGTCTTTTCCAGCCATAGGGTGGTTTAAATTAACGTTAACCACATCCTCATGAATAGCAGTAACACCTGCTCTGAAATGATTACCTTGGTTATCTTGCAAAGGAATCACATCACCAACAGCTGGCAATTCAACATCCTTAAACATTTCTTTAGGCAGGTCAGCAAATGCTCCTGGGTCGATTTCTCCATAGCCATCAGCTGCAGAAAGCTCAAAACTATAAGCATCACCAACATTTAAGCCGGCAAGATGTTCTTCAAACTTTGGCAACATCATTCCTGTACCATATAAAAAAACGAGTGGATTTTCCTTCTCTGTTTTTTCTACAAAAACCTGTTGTCCTTCTTCATTAGTCGTATGCAATTCATACGTTAATGATACCACTGTATTGGGCTTAATACTCATTAGAATGTTATTTAGTTATTAAATTTAATGCTTCATCAACGGTTGACACCGGCAACTGGCAGACTTTATTTCGGCAAATGTAGATTTTTGTTTCTATACTTTGCTTATCTTTTAACAATGGAAGTTCAGATTTTGTTCCTCCCAATGTAACTTTATTAGGAATGTAATGTTTATTGAGCGACCATTTTACTTTTTCAAGATCATTTCCTGTCAACGCAATTTCATTTATACCAAACACAGATTCCAACACCTGGATTGCCCAATTTGAATAAGCAGAACCATAGGTTTTAATTTGTGGTAATACGGCAGCCAACATCCCTTCTGCTTTTAGAATATACCTATCATTGTCAAACAATAAACCTAATTTATGAAGATTTTGAGCCATTGTGGAGTTGGAAGCAGGAATTACATTGTCCATAATTTCGTGCTTACGTGCAATTAAAGCTTCTCCATTTGCGGCAGTATAAAACAACATAGGGCTAGCTTCATCTTCAAAATTTCTTAACACATAATCAGTAAGATTCCTTGCTTCTTCAAGCCATTTTTCATCAAAATCGTATTGATACAATGTGATAAGAGCTTCAATAAAGAAAGCATAATCATCCAAGAAACCTGGAATGGTAGCTTTATTATTTTTAAAGTTACGGTATAGGCCTCCATCTGAAGTCTTTAAATTATCCAGAATAAATGCTGCTGCTCTTTTAGCTACATCGTAGTAATGTGTATGATCAAATATCCCAGCACTTTCTGCCAGGCCTTTTATTGCCATGGCATTCCATGCCGTTAAACATTTATCATCCAGACCAGGCCTAACCCTTTTACTGCGTTCATTCAACAACTTCTGCTTTGCTGCTTTTATTTTCTGTTGTAAGGACATAACGGTAAGCCCTTTAACATCCGCATATTCTTGTTCATCAAACTTCCTAAGCAGGATATTGGTTTGTTCTTCTTCCCAATTGCCCTCCTCAACGACATTGAAATAATCAGCAAGTAAGGCAGCATCATCACCAACTACAGCATCAAACTCTGACTTATCCCAAACATAAAACTTCCCTTCTACGCCTTCGCTATCAGCATCAAGTGCCGAATAAAACAAACCCTCTGCTGATGTCATTTCCCGTTCCAGCCAAACAATTGTTTCTTCAGCAATATCTTTAAACAATTCTGATTTTGAATATTGATAGGCCTCGGCATATAAACTGATCAATTGACCATTGTCATAAAGCATTTTCTCGAAATGAGGAACATGCCAGTTGCCATCTACAGAATAGCGGGCAAAACCACCACCTACATGATCGTAAATTCCACCCATAGCCATTTTTTCTAACGTCAACAAAGCCGAAACATGGGTACCATCATCTTCCATCAGGTGACTATAACGTAACATAAACTGCCAGTTATTGGGTAAAGGAAATTTAGGTGCACGATTATACCCCCCCTCTCCCATATCGAAATAACGTTTCCAGGGTTCAATAATTTCAGTTAAATGAGCTTTAGTATATTCATCAACCTTTATATTAGGAATAATCTTCTCTGCCTGATGTATGCCTTCGGTTAAACGGTCTGCATATTGTATCGCTTTACCCGGCTCATTCTTCCACATATCGGCAACACTTAACAACACATTTATCCAATCAGTCTTTTTAAAATAAGTACCGCCATATATTGGGCGCTGATCTGGTAAACAAATACAGTTTAAGGGCCAACCTCCACTACCCGTCATCAGTTGTATAGCTAGCATATAAATCTGATCTATATCAGGTCTTTCCTCCCTATCCACCTTAATACAAACAAAATGCTGGTTCATTACTTCTGCAACCTCATGATTTTCAAAACTTTCCCTTTCCATTACATGACACCAGTGACAAGCTGAATAGCCTATGCTTACCAATATCAATTTATTTTCATCCTTTGCTTTCTGCAAAGCCTCCGGTCCCCATTCATACCAATTTACAGGATTATAAGCATGTTGCAGTAAATATGGTGAAGAGGCATTTATTAAGCTATTGGATTCTGTATTCATATTATAAAGATAAAATTTATGTTGTACTTTTATGTTAAACCATTATCAAAAATGAAGATAACCCATACCGAAATCTACCGCTTTAGTATACCAACTGAACCTTTTGTAATTGCGACCGGAACCATGCATTTTGCTCAAAATGTATTGATTAGAATTTATACCGATACTGGTATTTATGGCGTTGGAGAATGCTCTGCTTTTCCAATGATTGTTGGTGAGACACAGGAAACATGTTTAGCAATGGCTAAGGATTTCGCAAAGATTCTCATAGATAAAGATCCACTGGATATTCCTGAACGAATGAACGACTTAATGGGTTATGCGGCTAATAACAATACTATTAAAAGCGCTTTTGATATGGCATTGTTTGATATTGCGGCAAAACATGCTGGGTTGCCCTTGTATCAGTTTCTTGGTGGACATAAACGTACTGTTGAAACAGATATGACAATTGGTATTGGCAGTCCTGAAAACATGGCTCAGTATGCCATAAAATATAAAGAACAAGGCTGTAGAATTATCAAAATTAAACTAGGCAAAGATGTCCATGACGATATTGAACGTGTAAAACAGATCAGGGCAGCTGTCGGTAATGATATTAAGCTACGACTGGACGCTAATCAGGGCTGGAGTTTTGATGATGCTTTATTTGCATTAGGTGCAATGGAGCCATTTAATATTGAATTTTGTGAACAACCTATGCGTACCTGGTATGATGATCTATTACCGGAACTCAGTTTAAACTCGCCAATTAAAATAATGGCTGATGAAAGCTGTTATAATCATCATGATGCAAGGAAACTGATTAACAGCAAATCCTGTGAATACCTTAATATTAAATTCTCTAAGTCGGGCGGTATTTTAGAAGCACAAAAAATTCACGAGGTTGCTTTGCAGACTGGTGTAAAATGTATGATTGGTGGAATGCTCGAAAGTAGAATAGCCATCAGTGCCAAACTTCATTTCGCTTTGGCTAGTCCTAATGTTGTATTTTATGATCTTGATAGTTGCTTAATAGGCCACCTGATTGATCCTGTTACAGGAGGAGTAACCTATAATGGCTTTTTTGTTGATGTACCAGATACACCAGGATTAGGTGCAGATGCTGACAGTCGATTCTTATTGAGCTGCGATAAATGGATAGTATGATGAGGTAGAATTTGCTCTACCTCTTAATGACAATTGTGCGTCCAGTAACCAGATTAAAGGTATAAATCTTGTATAATCCATCATCGGAAGTCTCAACATTCTCAACCAAGCCGGTTTTACTAAAGGTATCCGTTACCAGATCTCCTTTTTTAACTTCCTGCAATACTTCTGATGGTGTTTCGTTGTTTAATCTGATCATGGGGTAAAATTATACTTTTTTCTGGTTAATATTTCATTAGGTATCAGTTGATATATCCATTACGGAAAGTATTTCAGCAATGGAAAAATAAGCACCACACACAAACTCATCTGCTGCACCATAATAAATGGTTAACTGATCACCGTCAATAACATGTCCATTTGTAAAAACTACATAACCAAAGAAGCCACTTAACTCATAATGTTCTGTAGGTACCATAATAGGATCGGTTGTTCTAGCTATCACAACTGAAGGATCATGAATATCCATTAGAAAAGCGCCCAAACAATACTGATGATCCATATTGGCGCCATGATAAATTTCCAACCAACCCTTTGTTGTCTTTATAGGAGCTGCACCAGCACCTACCCTTGCATTATCCCATAAACCTGGTCTTGATTTTATAATACATTTATGATTTCCCCAGTGTACCCCATCAGGAGATTCGGCAAGCCATATGTAATTGCCACCAATCTCTTTACTGCTAGGCCTGTGTAAAGCATAAAATTTACCATTTACCTGCTCCTCAAATATTGCCACATCTTTATTATGAGGGGGAAAGATCAAACCTTTGTTATCAAAATGTAGCCAGTCGTTCGTTATTCTCAGTCCTACGCCTACCCCACTTTCAGAAACAGCTGTATAGCTTAGGTAATAATCATTCCCGATCTGACTAACCCTACAGTCTTCTATCCCATACCGTTCCAGATCTCCCTCTCCAAAAATAGAAACAGGAAAATCTGGTTGAAAAAAATGAATACCATCATCACTACACAAAAGCCGTAAATGAGATATAGTCGTTAGATAGTCTAAACCTCTATAATTCACTATCCGTGCATCATTTGCTATCAGTTCCGGGTCATTTAATGGGACTTCAATGATTTCCATTTTTCCCTGATCATTTAATATTGGAAAAAAGATTACTCCCTCCTTTTGCGCAATACTTTCGGCAACACGTACCAATAACCAGATTTTCCCATTATAACGAAATACGCCAGGGTTTAACAAACTGATAATCTGAAGTTCAGGGCTACTTGATTTTAGATCCTTTGGCATTAAAATCGGGTTATTACTGAAACGTCTGGCAAGATCGGTCATAATTGAATTAATTTGAGCAAATAAGTACGCTAAATGATACTATAAATTAAAACATGAGATAACTTAAATAGTTTGGGAATGAGATATAACAAAATCTTGAGTATAAGATTGATCCCAGTTTTAAAAAACTATTAAATTTCTGTAAACTTGCAGCTCAGGGATAAAAAATGGCAAGCTATGTTACACTTTCTGATCAGGAACTGGCAGACCTTTTAAGGGATGGTAATGAAACCGTGTTTAAAATTATCTATGACCGCTTTTGGAGTAAACTTTACTTCGTTGCCTCGAAACGTTTAAATGATCCTGCGGAAGCTGAAGAAGCCGTACAGGATATCTTTTTAAATCTTTGGAAAAACAGAGAATCCTTTCAGCTAAAAGTCAATTTTGAAAATTACCTAGCTATTGCTATAAAATTTCAAGTGATTAAAAGAAGGTCTAAACGTTTTAGAAGATCTATCATCGAACAACAACTTGGAACTGAAGCTGAATTAGAAAATTTTCAAAGTCAAAATTACGATTGGAACCAATATGATTTAGAAGAACTCCAGAACCGCCTGGGTAAAATTATAGACACCCTACCGCCTAAATGTAAATTGGTTTTTAACATGAGCAGAGATGAGAATTATACCAATAAAAAGATTGCCGCTGAGTTAGGCATCTCTGAAAAAGCAGTAGAAAAACATGTAACACAAGCTTTAAAAGTTTTAAGAACCAAACTGGGTCTATCCCTGATATTTATATTATTCCTCAATTGAAAGCTGCCTTGTCCGGAACATAAGTTAAAAAAAATAAAAATTATTAAAATAAAAGGTAGGGTATAGCACTACTCGTGGGACTATGTTCTAAACTGCCCTAAAAATGGACGAACATAAAATAAATATGCTTTCCGATAAAATTGTTAAAGGAACCATTTCTGAAAAGGAAATGGAAGAATTTAATGAATGGTATGGTACTTACGACAATCTGGAACAAACCGTGACTGCTGATAAAAGTCAGGAAGCCTTAGCCGAACGCATATTTAAAAATATTACAACAGAGGCGAATCTTCATATTCCAAAATCTCGCAATATTAAAATTTGGCCGCGTATAGCTGTTGCAGCATCATTTGCATTAGTTGTTGGCCTAAGCTTATTCTATTACACTGGAAAACAAGCTAATAAAGCTAGAGAAACTGCTTATCTGAAAAATATAAAACCGGGCGGTAATGGAGCTGTACTTACTTTGGCAGATGGTCGCAAAATCAGATTAGATGCCGCTACCAAAGGAGAATTAGCAAATGAAGCAGGAGTTAGAATTACCAAAACTAAAGATGGACAGATTCTTTATGAGACTAAGGCTGTAGCTTCAGCAAAAGATAAAATAAATACACTCTCCACCGCTAATGGCGAAACTTATAGCATTACCCTACCCGATCATACAGTAGTATATCTTAATGCGGCTTCTTCCATCAGCTATCCAGCTTCATTTGCCACACTTAATGAGCGTAAAGTGGAACTAAGTGGAGAAGCTTACTTTGAGGTAGCTAAAGATAGCTCCCATCCTTTTATAGTTCGTACAGCCGATCAGGAAATAAAAGTCTTAGGTACCCATTTCAATGTAAATTCATATAAAGACGACGGAAATACTAAAACAACGCTATTAGAAGGATCTGTGCAGATTGGTTTTTCATCAAATAAAAATGAAACAGGAACAATCATTAAGCCAGGAGAACAAGCCTACATAAAAGCCAATAGAATTTATATTGATCAAGTGAAAGCTGAAGATGCAATAGCCTGGAAAAATGGTTACTTCAGATTCAACAATGAAACACTAGCACAAGCTATGAATAAAATAGCCCGCTGGTATAACGTCAAAATTGAATACAAAGACCAAAGCATTAAAAATAAAAATGTTTACGGTTCATTGAGCCGTTTCAGCAATATAGCAGATGTATTAAATCTTTTAGAGCTTACAGAGGCAGTAGAGTTTGAAATAGAAGGAAACAAAATCATCGTATTGAAAAAGTAAAATAGATAATACCAGAATAGAAACCAAAACACCAACCACCCACAAAAAATCATTAGAATTAACAGATTAAAAATGTATAAAATTTATACCAAAATTTTATGCAGGCAATCGCGCTGCATACACAAATCACTATTAATTATGAGGCTAACAGCTTTTCTATTAATTACCACACTACTCCAGGTTAGCGCGGCTTCATTTGCACAGAAGCTAACCATGACAAAAAACAATACCTCCTTTGATGAGGTATTCAGAGAAATCAGAAAACAAACTGGTTATGATGTATTGTTGATTTCAAAGAAAGTTAAAAGTACGGAACGTGTAAATGTAAAATTTAACAACACCCCACTTGATAAAGTGATGGATGAATTGTTAAAAGGAAAAAATCTAAACTATACGATTGACAAAAAAACAGTTGTAATCAAAGAAAAAGAAACAACTTTAATCGACCGTGTAATCAACAGTTTATCAACTATTGATGTAAAAGGTAAAGTAGTAAATGAAAACAACGAAGGTTTAGCAGGTGCTACAATTGCAGTAAAAGGATCATCACAAGTAACAAAAACAAATGCGGACGGAGATTTCGTATTAACTAATGTTGATGAAAACGCCATGCTAGTTGTCAGCTACATTGGTTTTCAAGTTAAGGAAATCAAAGCTGCAAGAGATTTAAAAGTAATCCGCATGACTTTGCAAACCAGCGATCTTAACGAGGTAAACATTGTAATGACAGGTTACCAAGACCTGAATAAACGATTATTCACTGGAGCTTCCTCAAAAATCAAGGCTTCAGATGCAGAACGTGCAGGTGTTCCCGATGTAAGTCGTATGCTTGAAGGTCAGGTTGCCGGTGTTTCTGTACAAAATGTTTCAGGAACTTTTGGTGCTGCTCCAAAAATCAGAGTTAGGGGTGCCACTTCCATCAATGGTGAAAATAAACCGCTATGGGTAGTGGATGGTATTATATTGGAAGACGTAGTGAATATTTCCAATGAACAACTTTCAACCGGTGATCCAAGCACATTAGTTGGTTCTTCTGTAGCAGGATTAAACCCTGATGATATCGAAAGTTTCGAAATATTAAAAGACGCATCTGCAACAGCTATGTACGGTGCCCGTGCAATGAATGGGGTAATCGTTGTAACGACTAAAAAAGGTAAAAAAACAGATGGTAAACCAGTATTATCTTATACAGGTAATTTCACTACTTACCTGAAACCGTCTTATAATCAATATGACATTATGAATTCTGCAAACCAGATGTCTGTATATGCAGAAATGATGAACAAAGGTTGGTTAAACCATTCAGAGGTTTCTAGAGGTGCTAGTGGTGGTGTTTTTTATAAGATGTATAATCAAATGTATCAATATGATGCAGCCACAGATGAGTTCAATCTAAGAAATGATGCTCCAAGTAGAAAAGAGTTTTTAAAGAGATATGCCAATGCAAATACAGATTGGTTTGACCTCTTATTTAAAAATTCATTTATGCAAGAACATGCATTAAGTATTACCAGTGGTACAGACAAATCAAAATTTTATATATCTACAAGTTACTTAGGAGATAATGGATGGACTGTAGGAAACAGTGTGGATAGATTTACCGGAAACGTAAGAGGTACTTTTGACTTATCCAGTAAACTAACTATTGAGGTAATTACACAAGGATCAATTCGTAATCAGTTTACACCAGGTTCTCTTGGAAGAAGAAGCAGTCCTTCAACTGGTACCTTTACCAGAGAATTTGATATTAATCCTTTTACTTATGCGCTAAATACCAGTCGTACACTTACAGCATTTGATGAACAGGGAAATAAAGAATTCTTTGTACAGAACTTCGCCCCTTTTAACATACTTCATGAGCTTGAAAATAATACCATGCAGCTTAAAATGTTGGATTTTAAACTTCAAGGTGGTTTAAAGTATAAGATCATTAATGGACTGAAATATTCATTTGATGCTGCCTATCGTTATGTAAAAAGTGATAATGAACACAGAATCAATGACAATTCAAATATGCCAATGGCTTATAGAGCTGCTGGAGATTCATATGTAATCGCTAACAATAAGTTCCTTTATAAGGATCCTGATAACCCTAATGCTTTACCGAGAGTAATTTTACCAGCAGGTGGTTTTTACAATGTAAATAGTGACAATATGGAAAACTATTACATGAGAAACTCACTTGAATGGAATAAAGAATATAATCATGACCATTTGTTCAACGCATTCTTATCAACCGAAATGCGCTTTACAGACAGACAGCGCCGTACTTTTGATGGAGTAGGTTATCAATACGACCGCGGTGGTGTACCTTTTATCGATCCTGACTATTTTAAGAAAAGTGTAGAAAGTAACTTTTTCTATTACAATATGAATACCCTAAAAGAAAGATACCTTTCTTATTTAGGTAGAGTGGCCTATGCTTATAAAGGCAAATACAGTGTAAACGGTACAATGAGATATGATGGTTCTAACTTACTGGGAGGTACATCTACAGCAAGATGGTTGCCAACATGGAACATCAGTGGTGCCTGGAATATTGACAATGAAGAATTCTTCGACAAACAAGATATATTAAGCAGAGCGACTTTAAGAGGTACATACGGTTTAACAGCCAGTATGGGGCCTGCAACAAATGCAAGTTTGATCCTAAATAACCAAAGTACAAAAAGACCATTTTTAAGAGATATTGAAACTGCGTTAGTAATTGGCGGTCTTAAAAACTCAGAGCTTACCTGGGAAAAACAATTAGAAACCAATATTGGATTTGATCTGGGCTTCTTAAAAGACCGTTTAAGTCTTACTGTAGACCTATACAAAAGAAATGGTTATGACCTGATTGGTGCGGTAAGAACTTCAGGTATTGGTGGGCAGTATATAAAATATGCCAACTATGCCGATATGAAATCTAAAGGTATTGAGGTAACAACCGCAGCTCAGATTTTAAATGGAGCTGGTCTAAAATGGCGTACCCAGTTAAATTTTGGTTACCATAAAGGTAAAATAACCAAATTAGAGAGTGTTCCATTAGTATGGAGTTTAATATCTCCAGGAGGAGATGCATTACAAGGATATCCACAAAGAGGATTATTCTCTGTTCAATTTGATGGTCTAAATCCACAAACAGGTATTCCTACTTTTGTTGGCGTAAATGGTGAACGAAATGTAACTAATGTTTATCTACAAGATGATAATATTGGTCATCTGAAATATGAAGGGCCTACAGATCCTTTGATGAATGGTGGTTTTTTTAATTCCTTTTCATACAAAAGCTTCTCTTTAAGTACTTTATTAACCTTCAGTGCAGGTAATAAGATCAGATTAAATCCTGCCTTCTCTGCAAGCTATAATGATCTTTCATCTATGTCAAACGATTTTGTTGGCAGATGGATGCAACCGGGAGATGAACTTAAAACCAACATTCCGGCTATAGCTGATAGATTTGTACAAAGTAATCTGGGCTCGGACTATCCTTACAATGTTTACAATTATTCTGATGTAAGAGTTGCTGACGGAGGTTTCATTCGCATTAAACAAATTATGTTAAGCTATAACCTTCCAAAGCTTATTTCTGGAAAAATTGGCGCAAACAACGCATCAGTTAGTGTTGTAGGGAATAACTTAGGCTTATTATATTCTGATAAACGCTTAAACGGACAAGATCCTGAATTCTATACTTCAGGTGGTGTATCCCTCCCTGTTCCACGTCAATTTACTGTCTCATTAAAATTAGGTTTCTAAACACAGATTATCATGAACTTAAATAAAAACTTAAAATATATACTGGTTGCAACGATTGCTCTTTCTACAACAGGTTGTGAGAAATACCTGGATACAGTTCCTGACATGCGGTCGGAATTGAACTCTGTTGAAAAAGTTGCCGAGCTTTTAACATCAGCCTACCCTAAAGCCGAATACATCACCTTTACAGAACCAGCATCAGATAGCTCAGAAGATAAAGGTCCAAACGAAGGTACTGAAGATCCAACCAACACAGATCCATACATGTGGCAGGAAGTAAGAGATAGAGCACAAGGTTCGACAGATTTTTACTGGAATGCATGTTATACAGCTATTGCAGCAGCCAACGAGGCACTTAGTTATATTGACAAAAACATGAATGATCCTAAAGTCCATCCTTATAGAGGCGAAGCTTTAGTAGCACGTGCATATGCCCATTTTATGTTGGTAACACTTTATGCTACACCTTATGAGATTAATGGTGCAAATAATGCTCCTGGTGTACCATACGTAACTGCTCCAGAAACAGTTGTATTTGAAAAGTATAATAGAGGAACAGTAAAAGCAGTATATGAGCAAATAGAGAAAGATCTTGAAGAAGGTCTCCCTTTAATTAAAAATACGGCTTACAAAGTTCAGAAGTATCATTTTAACATTGCCGCAGCAAATGCTTTTGCAACTCGTTTCTATCTTTTCAAAGGTGATTATAACAAAGTTATAAAACATGCAGGTAATGTTTTTACAGGTGAAATTGTAGAGACAAGCTTACGTCCATGGAGTACAGAATATTTCTCATTAACACCACAGGATTTACGCGCCAGATTTACACAAACTACAGAAAAATCTAACCTTCTTTTAATAGAAACTGTTTCATGGTGGGCAAGAAGAGGTTCTCCAAGATTTGGTTTCGGTCAGAAATTGGCAGATGAGCTATTTAACCGTAGTAATGCTACTGGCAGAGTATGGGCACATAAATTATACTCATTTGGTGGTGCTCCTCATTATACCATGGCTAAGTGGAAAGAGCATTTTTCGCTTACAAGTGTAAACTCAACTTCAGGTATAGGTTATACCATCCTTCCTGCCTTTACTACAGATGAGGCACTACTTAACAGAGCTGAAGCTTATGTGAATCTGCAAAATACTGAGTTAGCCTTAAAAGACCTTAACAGCTTTATTAGTACCAGAATTGTGAATTTTAATCCTACTACAGATGCTTTAACCCTGGATAAACTTAAAGGTTATTACAGAAGTACTGATGAAAAAGAAGTATTGATTAAAGGTATCCTTGATTTTAAGAAAATGGAATTCATTACGGAAGGTATGCGTTGGTTTGATGTATTAAGACATAAAATGACAGTAAAACATAATATATTGGATATTAACGGGAAAGAGAAAATAGTTGAATTGGCTCCAGGTGATCCACGTAGATTGTTTCAATTACCAAAAGAAGTTGTCCTTTCAGGAGTAGCTCAAAATCCACGTTAAAAATAGGCAGACTTAAAATAAACATTACAAAAAGATATTTTATAATGAAAAAACTAATTAACTATATAGCTATCCTAAGTCTGGCATTGGCCTCTTGTAAAAAAGAAAGCCCACTAAATGCGGATATGGACAACTTTAACATTGATACTTACAAAAACGGGCAAATAGATGAATGGTTACAAAAGGAATACCTTAGCCCATTTAACATTGAAGTTTTATATCGCTGGGACCGTTATCAGCTAGCGCTGAATAAAGATTTGGTTCCGCCATTAGAACGCAATGTTCTACCTGCTTTGGAAACAGTAAAATCTATATGGCTTAGCCCCTACCTTGATATTGCCGGTAAGGAGTTTATCAAACCTTACGCACCAAAGCAAATTGTTTTAATTGGTAGTGCCGAATACAATAACGATGGGACCATTACACTTGGAACAGCAGATGCAGGAAGAAGAATTAACCTATTTATCATCAATAGTTTTCAAAAATCTAATTCAGCCAATGTAGAACAAATGATGCATACTATTCATCATGAATTTGGCCATATCCTTCATCAGAATTCACCTATTCCTGAAGATTTCCCAAGAATATCTCCTGAGTATGCAGCAAACTGGACAGCTAACGTAAATACAGCTAATGAAGCCAAAAGACTTGGTTTTATTTCCAGATATGCTAGAAGTAATGACAATGAGGATTTTGTAGAAATGATTGCATTTTTGCTGGTAGAAGGTCAGGATTGGTTTGATGCCTATGTAAATACTGCAGGTGAATTAGGAAAGCCGAGATTAAGACAAAAAGAGCAAATGGTGGTGGATTACTTCAAAACTGCATACAACATTAATTTCAGAGCACTACAAGCAGAAGTTAAAGTGGCTATTGATAGAGAAACAGGACGAACAACAAAATTTGCAGCCAACATGGCTAGAAATACTTATAGTAAAATGGTGGTAACTAAAACTGATGAAAATCAGTCAGCCACATTTACTGCGGCCTATACTTCTGCAGCTGCAGCTGTAAAAACAGCAAGTGCTGCACTTACTGTTGCAGATCAATTCGAATTTAGATTCGGCATGCTGGTTGGCAAACCGATTGCAACTCTGGTAATGACTGTAAAAAATGGTACTGTAAATGAAGAATGGTTTTTCAATTATAAAGTAACGGTTGTAGGAGATAAGGTAACTTTTGTACCGGACAATACAATTACAGGAGTGGAAACCGATAAAGGAACAAAATACAGACCCCAGTTAAAACCTTTGCTTGATATCATTGAACAAGCTTCAACAGCTGAATTTTTATCTCCTCAAAATTTAACAAAAGCAGGCTTTAAGGGTGAGACTAATGCCTCAAACTACTTTTACGGATCACTAATCAGATAGAATTATGAAAACAAAAATATTAAGCATATTCTGTTTAGCTCTGGCACTAAGCAGCTGTAAAAAAGGATCTGAAGATTTAATGATCGACGGAAAAATGCCAGAATTAAGATCACAAGAAAGTTTAGAAACATACGGAAAGACACTTACTTCAGCAAAAAATGGCTGGGCTGCCTATTTATTCACAGAAGGTGGTGGCGGATACGGTTTCTATATGGATTTCAATGACCAGGATCGTGTAAAAATGCTTGCCGAGATTGACGCTGATGCGTCTACAGATATCATGGAAAGTTCCTACAGGCTGAAAGCAATTATGGGACCTTCCCTATTATTCGACACCTATAACTACTTGCACTTACTTGCAGATCCAAACCCTGATATTATAGAAGGGACATCAGGAGTAGGTTTTAAATCTGATTTTGAATTTGAATTTTCTGCCATAAAAGGAGATACTGTAAAACTGATCGGAAAGAAGAGAAGAAGTGATTTATTTCTGGTGAAACTAAATGCAGAACAGCAAGATTTTTACTTAAAAGGAGGACTTAAACCATTAGTGTCTGAACTGACAAACTATTTCAATGTCAATAAGAACCTTTACATAACAGGCAATAATGAAGTAAGTAAAGTTCAGTTTTCTGTAAATATGGCCTTAAATGTAAAAAAAGCATTTTTTACATGGGTAGAAAATGGCTTGGTAAAAACAGCAGAGGCACCTTTTGCCTATACAACTAATGGCATGTTCTTTAATAAACCACTTGTTTTTAATGACATTGCTTTCAAAACAATAGAATGGAGTAAAACAAGGAATCAGCTTATAGCAACAACAACTACAGGTAAGCAAATTGAGATCTTAAAAGGTGATCTTCCAATCATTCCTTTACATATTTTGATGGGAACTGATCGATTTAAGTCTATTACTGTATTTTCTACCCCATTCCAAACCTGGTCACCAAGCTTTACAGCGATGCGTTCTACAATGTCTACATCACTAACGCTTAATTCCAGAAGATTGGGAAATATTAATTTCATTTTCAATGATGAAATTAAAGAAATGAAGATTACAGTTACGACGTTCAGAAGTATTCTTCCAACTGTTTCTGAATTTATTTATACCTACACTAAAACCGTAGACGGAACCTATGATTTTGAATTTGTGAATACCGAAGAAAGAACGGCGGTAATATTAAATGCTGTTCTACCTTTAACAAAAATCTTTAATGATCATAAATTTACATTAGATTATAAAATAGATCCGGTTCAAGGACAAGTGGGTAGTATAACAAGTGTTGATGATCCTAATTTTTATCTATCGGGAGAATTGAAATAATTAATTTATAACAAATGACAAAAGCGATTAAGTAAAGACTCCTCTTTACTTAATCGCTTTTTTTATATACATAGTAGCTAGTATTTCTGTTATAAAATAGTAAGATTAAATTCTTTTCTCTCTAATATCTGTCCATTTACAATAATCTCTATAAGATGTTTTCCTTTATAATGTTTGCGTGTAGTAAGATCTTTAAACACTTGATTTTTAGAAAACTTAATCGTTTGGTTTGGCAATAACGATACTTCCTTTAGTTTGAATACTTTTTTAGAATGTTCTCCAGAAGCTTTTACATAATGAATCGCATAGTCGACAACTAATTTTTGCACTGTAGACTTTAGACTACTAAGTTCAAACTCAAAATGCAAATTTTCACCTAGCTGAATATGCTCTGTACTTATTCTAAACTTATCAATACGCAGCTTTACATCTTTCTCAAAATTGAACAACGATAACGAATCCAAATTTCCTTTTTTTATAAGTGATCGACTTGCATGTTTGATGATCCATTTGGTATTTGGGTTGGTACCATCCCAACCTTTAACCAGATTCAACATATAATTAGTATTATCTTTAGAAATATCATTGAGGTGGTTAGCTACTGATTTTCTTACATAGGGCACTTCATCAGCTTTCAGTTTTTCCAGAATATCACTCGTTAACGAAGGCTTCTTGATTATTTCATCCAATTTAAATGACCAAGGTAAACGCGGTCTGCTCCCCTCCGAAGCTAATCTCCTCACATGTTCATTTTTATCTTCGGCCCATTGTTTCATCACTTTCAGCGTTTTTTCCAAATCAGTTTTCAGAAATTCCCTGATGCCAAATTCTGAAGATCCAAGTGAAGTAAAATCTCTAAGTGCCTCCATAGAAAGATCGAAGTGTTCTTTACCATAAAGTGCTACAAAATCAGGCAATACCAAGGCGGTATATCCGCGTCTTAAAAAAGGGGAAGCTTTATAAAGGACATCAACAGCTTTCTTAAAATCATTAGGTAGATATTGTTGCAGTACAATTGAAGTATTTCGAAGACGTCCATTTAGTTCCAAAGTATTTAAGTTGGATGTAACATTGTTTACAAAAGCATTTGAATTAAAGTTTTTATCGACATCTGCAAATACCCCAGCAAAATATTGGTAAAATTCGCGGTTGAACATCTCTTTTAATGGTTCCATCAGAAATTATATAAAAACGCATAAAAAACCGCCTAACATACTAAATATTAGACGGTTTCACTTAACAACTGTGCCCGAAGAGAGACTCGAACTCTCAAGGATTGTACTCCAACGGCTTCTGAGACCGCAACGTTTACCAATTTCGCCATCCGGGCATTGATACTAAACACATCCTTATTGGGTAGCAAATATAATATTATTGACGTCTTTTTAAGAATAGCAAATTCGCAAAACTGAATATTTTTCTCATTTTAAACCTTATCATCAGAGTTATCGCTTGATTATAAAAACTTTGCATAATTACATTTTTTACACTTATAAAGATTAACTGGTTTTTATTAACTTACGGCATATCTATTAATGTAAACTTATTCTATGAACTGGTTGCTGGTTAGTGAAATTGCTTATGTTTTCATATTGATTTTAGTTTGTCTACGCATTGTTTACGATACACGCAGTACAACAAAAACACTAGCCTACCTGCTTTTCGCAGTTTTTGTTCCTGTTTTTGGAATGATTTTCTACTTCTTTTTTGGAATAAATTACCGACACAGAAAAATGTATAGCAAAAAGCTATTTGAAAATGATGATTTAGCAGCTAAATTCCGAAGAGATTTACTTCAATACTCAGAAAAGACATACGAGGAAAATAACGCGGAAATCATTAGTAATAAAGAACTGGCATTTATGGTATTAAATGACTCTATGAGTCCTTTGACCTCTAAAAATGCAGTAAAACTACTATTAAATGGAGAAAATAAATTCCCTGAAGTACTAGAAGCAATCAAAAATGCCAAGCATCATATACATATAGAATATTACATTTTTGAAGATGATGAAATCGGCACTGCATTAGCTGAAGCAATGATTGCAAAAGCGAAAGAGGGGATAAAAGTCAGATTTATATATGATGATTTCGGAAGTAAAACCATTCGTAAAAAACTAGTTCCAAAGCTAATTGAAAATGGTGTAGAAGCATATCCTTTCCTAAAAGTACATTTTATATTACTGGCCAATCGTCTCAATTACCGTAACCACCGTAAGATTATCGTAATTGATGGTTACACATCATTTGTAGGAGGAATTAATGTAAGTGACCGATATATAAATGGTAATGGAAAACAAATATACTGGCGGGACACCCATTTACGTATAGATGGTCCTGGCACGCAATACCTTCAATATCTATTTATATGCGATTGGAACTTCTGTTCTGATAGTATTTTAGAACCTAACAGATACTTTTTCCCAGCCAACTCACAAAAAGCTGCTGAAGAAAATAAGATTGTTCAAATCGCAGCAAGTGGCCCAGACTCTGAGTCGCCCACTATTTTATTTTCTACCCTTCAAGCGATTAACCTGGCCACTAAAGAAATATTGATCACCAGTCCCTATTTCATTCCAGGTGAGAGTCTTCTTGATGCACTTAGCATATCTTCCTTAAGTGGAATTTCAGTAAAACTGCTGGTTCCGGGCAAATCGGATTCTACTCTGGTAAACTCTGCTGCCCGCTCCTACTATAATGACTTGTTAAAAGCAGGTGTTGAAATATATCAATACCAAAAAGGTTTTGTACATGCAAAAACCATGGTAACTGATAATAAGATAGCAATTGTAGGAACAGCAAATATGGATTTCAGAAGCTTTGACCTCAATTTTGAAGTAAATGCAATTGTTTATGATACAGAAATTGCCAGCGAATTAAGTGAAATATTTTACGATGATCTTAAAGATGCAATAAGAATAGACGCAGAACAATGGGCAAATCGACCTTTATACAGACAACTATTAGAAAAAGCAGCAAGGCTACTCTCCCCCCTGCTTTAATACAACAAGCTACCTATAACTTAAAAAACTACTACTTAATCAATAAACGATCAAAAGCAAGACTATCGCCATTAAATGCATTAAAGTCTACAACGTGATTGATACCGGAGATTTTTGCTTTATCAGAATGTTGCCAGAAATGCCATTTTGTATCACTACCTATTTTTAATTTAGGTTGATAATAGTGAGCGATCCATAATGGATATGCATCAAAATGCCCTTTAAGGTAATCTTTATAAAAGGATAATCCCGTATATAAAATAGGCTTAACACCTGTTTTCTTTTCGACATGATTTAAAAACTCGATAAGCTGAACCCTCATTTTTGAAGCAGGTACCCCATCGAGTTCTTCAATATCTACGACTGGAGGTAAATCACCAGTTTCAAATTTAACTGTCTGCAAAAAGAATTTCGCTTGCCATTCACCAGACTTCTGTGGTCTGAAATAATGATAAGCACCACAAATAACCCCTGCTTTAGGTGCCTCACGCCAGTTACGTTGAAAGTATGGATCTACCTTAAATACTCCCTCTGTAGCCTTTATAAATGCAAAATCAATCTTTACATCATCCTCTCTCATGGATTTAACCTGCTTCCAATCTATCTTTCCCTGATAATATGAAACATCAATACCATGAATACTATATCCTTTAGGGATTTTAATATCAAAACTGCGATAAGTACGGTAATTTGGATCTTCACCAATGTCTCTGATCCATCGCCATGTAGAGCTAAAACCCTTAATCACATATCCATAGTAGAATGGTGAAAGCAATACAAGTATCATGGCAGCAATTAAAAACTTAAGCCAGGTAGGCCATGATTTTTTCTTTACTACTTTTTTTCTTGGAACCGCCTTCTTACCTGGGCGACCAGACGCATCTGATTCGTAAGTTTGGCGAAAAGTGGGTCTTCTGGGAGTGGAGGTTTTCTTAGGTGCTGGCGGCATGATGTTGCAAAAATACACCTTTCAAGTAGCCATCCAAAATAAAAACACCAATGTTCCTGATCGACATACGCAGCATTTCTTCAAGGCTGCGAGGAGAGAGGGAATATTGGTGTTTTTATAAGAAGATTAAGCATCATGCAAAACGAACAATACCAAAGCAATTACTTGCTCAATTCTGCAAAATACTTATGGAACAAAGGCAACGTCTCAATTCCTTTATAATAATTATATATATCGTATTTCTCATTTGGTGAATGCAAAGCATCACTATCTAAGCCAAAACCAAATAAAACAGATTTTATACCCAATGAGCTTTCAAACAAAGCAACGATAGGAATACTTCCACCACCACGAGTAGGAATTGGTGCTTTACCAAATGAATCTACAATCGCTTTTTCTGCTGCGCGGTAAGCTGCACTATCTGTTGGCGTAACAACTGGCTCTCCACCATGATGTGCAGTTACTTTAACTTTCACGTAATCAGGTGCAATACTCTCGAAGTGTTTCGCAAAAATCTCTGAAATTTCTTCTGAGCTTTGGTTAGGTACAAGGCGCATAGAAATCTTAGCATTTGCTTTAGATGGAAGTACCGTTTTGGCACCCTCTCCTATATAGCCACTCCAAATTCCGTTCACCTCTAAAGTAGGTCGGGTTCCTGTACGCTCTAGTGTTGAATAGCCTTTCTCCCCCCACTCTGCTTTAATTTCCAGATCTTCTTTGTATTCATTCAAATCAAACGGAGCTGAATTTAATGCTTTTTTCTCTTCATCGCTTAGTTCAATTACCTTATCATAAAATGCAGGAATAGTAATGTGATTATTTTCATCATGTAATGAAGCAATCATCTTGCATAATATAGTCGCCGGGTTTGCTACCGCACCGCCATAAACACCAGAGTGTAAATCGCGATTAGGGCCAACAACTTCAACCTCCATATAAGCCAGACCTCTTAAGCCTGTTTCTATAGATGGGTTCTCCATACTGATCATTGAAGTATCAGAGATTAAAACTACATCTGCTTTCAATTTCTCCACATTAGCATTTACGAAAATACCAAGGTTTGCTGAACCTACTTCTTCCTCTCCCTCTATCATAAACTTAACATTACAAGCTAATGTATTGGTTTTCATCATCAATTCGAAAGCCTTTACATGCATGTAAAATTGTCCTTTATCATCACATGCACCACGTGCATAAATCTTTCCATCACGTACAGTAGGCTCAAATGGAGGTGTATGCCATAATTCCAAAGGATCTGCTGGTTGCACATCATAATGACCGTAAATTAAAACAGTAGGCAAACTTGCATCAACGATCTTTTCACCATATACTATAGGATAACCTGCAGTTTCGCAGATTTCAACATGATCAGCACCAGCATCTTTTAACTTCTGTGCAACGAAGTCTGCCGTATTAAGAACATCTTCTTTATATTTTGGGTCAGCACTAACCGACGGGAAGCGCAACAATTCAAATAGCTCATCTAAAAAGCGTTGCTTGTTGTCCTCTACATATTTTTTGATCTCTTGCATAACAAATTAGTTTGGACAAAGATACAAGCTTAAAGATAAACTGAGGTAACTAAACGACCTTAAATATTTTGTAACTTGGGCCTTATTATTACGTCAAAGCCCTTAAATGATAGACTTCACAAACGATACACTAGATATTGGAAATTTGCCTGAATATGAAGAAGCACCCTTAACTTCAGTAAGTAAAAAATACTGGAATGTTGTGGTAATCAACCTGATTATCTTACTTCTTATTCTTTTAGCAGGCTTAGTAGCGCTCTTGTATTTTTCTGCTGTATTCAGACCTTATATATATGTAATCGCTGGCGGCTACCTCGTATTTGCTGTTATTTTATTCCTGCTTTATAAAACAGATATCGGCAGACGTGGCTATGCGGTAAGGGAAAAAGATATTTTATACAGGAGTGGTATCATTGCGATATCCACTACTATTATTCCTTTTTCAAGAATCCAGCATATCGCATTGGATGAAGGTCTGTTTTCCAGGATGTACAATTTAGGACAATTGAGAATTTTTACCGCAGGTGGCAGCACCGGTAGTCTGCATATCCCTGGAATTGAGATTAACCAGGCAAGGCAGATCAAGGAAATCCTGATGAAACAGATTAACCTTGCTGAATAATGAATAAAGAAACCATTACACAGCATGATTTTTCGGTACCTCAAAAGCAATCCGCGTCAGGTATCATCGTCTTGTTTATCAACAGCCTTCAAAAAACAATCAGGGCAATATTTATACCCATCCTGCTGATCATCATCAAATCCAAAGACTCTGGTAATCTGGCTATGATCATCATTACCGGGTCTATAGTACTGGTGGTCATTTTAGCTGTACTCACTTATATCAGGTACCAGAAGTTCAGTTTTTTTTTGGACGAAGAAAAGCAGGAATTTGTGATTAATGAAGGTATTTTTAATAAGAGTACCCTTAGCATTCAACTCAATAAAATCCAGCAGGTAAACATCAATCAGTCGCTGCTACAGCAAATAGTCGGCGTGTATACCCTGGAAATAGATACCGCTGGAAGCGAGAAAAAAGAAGCGAATATCAAGGCTATTGACCATGCAACCGCATTAGAATTAAAACAAAGACTCTTAAGTGCAGCTTCAGTTCAGGAAGGGCCTGCCTCCGAACTTGATGCCTCAGGACAGTCTAATGTAGTACCAGCCCCATTTTTAAACTTAAGCCTACCTACCCTGTTAAAAGTAGGGATCACAACCAATTATGGTGCAAGCTTTGTATTGTTGGGTGGTTTTGTACTGGGTTTAATCCAACTTTTTAAAGATTACACTTCAGCATTTGAAATTGAAGACAACAAGATTGAACAGGTATTGAACCGTGGGTTTTCATTCTTTTCCATATGCATACTCATTTTGTTTGCCATCCTCCTGGTCCTGACCACGAATGTCACCAGAACCCTGATCAAATATTTTAATTTTCAGATAGCCAAACAAAAAAATGCACTTGCGATCAGTTCGGGTCTGTTTACCCGAAAAAACGTATTACTAAAACCAAATAAGGTTCAGCTATTTGCCTATAGTCAGAATTTTTTCCAGAAAAGATTTAACCTGTTGAATATAAAGATCAAACAGGCGACTTATGAAACAGCTGACAAAGAAGAACATAAAAAAACGGATATAGAAATCCCGGGATGTGATGCAACAGAACGTGATGAGATTCTCAAAATGATCTACCAGCAAATCCCTCCCGCAGGAATCAAATTATTACCCAATTATAGGTTTATTTTCCTGCAGATAATACTATGGATTGTTATCCCGTTATTGATTTTCCTGAGCACAGTATTATTTTTTCATCCGGCTTTACGGCAATACCTGATATTAACGATACCATATATTATCGTGGCCTCAACTATGCTCTACTTCGAGTTTAAACGTCATCGTCTTTATGTAAACGAGGATTTCATCGTTAAACGAAGTGGAATATGGGATGTAGAACATGAAATTATCGAGCCACATAAAATACAAGCCATCACTTCAAGACAGTATTTCTGGCATAAAAAGGCCGATGTAGGGCATTTGATTTTACATACAGCCGCCGGATTAATCCATTTTAAGTATGGTAACTATACGAGAATTAACCACTTGGTCAACTTCTGGACCTATAAGATAGAAAGTACCCAAAAGGACTGGAACTAACCTCGAAGACCGGTGCAGTATTTTACCAACATATATCATTAAAAGCGTGGAATTTCTTAAATTTGCCATTTAGAATTGAAATATACCACAACAGCATACTTAAATAGCAGAAACGGATTTTGGATTATTTAGCAGGTTTAAACCCCCAACAACGCGCAGCAGTAGAAAACACACAAGGCCCGGCAATGATCGTAGCGGGTGCAGGCTCCGGAAAGACAAGGGTGATCACCTACAGGGTGGCGCATTTGATTGAAAAAGGAGTAGATCCCTTTAATATACTTGTACTGACATTTACTAACAAAGCATCGAAAGATATGCGTGAACGTATCTCTAAGGTAGTAGGTGCAGAAGCTAAAAACATCTGGATGGGTACTTTCCACTCTGTATTTTCAAAAATATTAAGGGTTGAAGCAGAAAAAATTGGCTATCCTTCCAATTTCACTATTTATGATACCGATGATAGTAAGAGCCTGATCAGGACTATTTTACGAGAAATGCAGTTGGATGATAAATTATACAATGCAAACTTTGTTTACAACCGCATATCATCAGCAAAAAACAACCTAGTTTCTCATGTAGAATACATGGAAAATGCAGAAATCCAGGCAGAGGATATCAGTAATAAAAGACCTTTAATAGGGGTAATTTATGAAACTTATACCAAACGCTGTTTTAAAGCCGGGGCAATGGATTTCGACGATTTGCTCTTTAAAACTAATGTTCTGCTGAAAACTCACCCTGATGTACTGAATAAATACCAGCAAAAATTTAAATATCTGATGGTAGATGAGTATCAGGATACCAACTTTTCTCAGTATACAATTGTTAAAAAACTGGCAGCAGCTTATCAGAATATATGCGTGGTAGGTGATGATGCACAAAGTATATATGCATTTAGGGGTGCGAACATTCAAAATATATTAAATTTTGAACGCGATTACCCTGATCTGAAAGTATATAAACTGGAGCAAAATTACCGCTCAACACAAAACATTGTTAAAGTAGCGAATAGTATCATTGCTAACAACAAGAATCAATTGGAGAAGAATGTATTCTCTGATAATGAATCTGGTGATCATATCAAGGTGCAGCGTGCATTTACAGATAATGAAGAGGGTAAAATTGTAGCAGACTCAATTGTTCAAGATCGTACGACGAAGGGTTATAACTATAATGATTTTGCCATTCTGTATAGAACAAATGCCCAATCAAGGGCAATGGAGGAAGCTTTAAGAAAGCTAAATGTACCATATAAAATATATGGTGGTCTATCTTTCTACCAGCGTAAAGAAATTAAAGATTTAATCGCTTATTTCAGATTAACTTTTAATCCGGCAGATGAAGAGGCCATAAAAAGGGTGATTAATTACCCGAAAAGAGGTCTTGGAGACACTACAGTAGAGAAAATTAGCGTAGCTGCCGATCAACACAATATTACAATGTGGCAGGTGATCTGCAATCCTCAACAATATATACCTGGTCGTATTGCAAATCAGCTAAATGATTTTGCAGTCATGATTCAGAGTTTTGCTGCAGAGTCAAAAAAACTTGATGCATACGAAACAGCCTTATATATTGCTCAGCATTCGGGAATTTTAAAAGAACTACATGCAGATCAATCTGAGGAAGGTCGTGGCAGACATGAGAATATCCAGGAATTACTAAATGGTATTAAGGAATTTGGTGAACGTGAGGATATTGAAGATCGTAGTCTGGCCGTTTTTATGCAGGATATTGCCCTGTTAACGAACGATGATAAAGCGGATGATAAAAATAAAGACACCGTTTCTCTAATGACCATTCACTCCTCTAAAGGTCTGGAATTCAAAAACGTATACGTAGTGGGATTGGAAGAAAACCTGTTCCCTTCGCAGATGTCGCTCAACTCAAGAACTGATCTGGAAGAAGAGCGCAGGCTATTTTATGTTGCTGTTACACGTGCAGAAAAGAAACTGACGCTTACCTACTCTACCTCTAGATATAGATGGGGTAGTCTTACCAATTGTGAGCCAAGTCGCTTTATTGACGAGATAGATGCCCGCTTCCTTGAAATTGAAATAGCAAAACCTGCAAAAAGCAGCTTAGGTGAAAACAGCTTTAATGATGAAAGACGTACCTGGACACAACAGCGTGACACTTTTAGTAAGCCAAAACCAGCTTCTTCAGGCTCAACTGGCACGGTGAGTGCGCCAAGGCCGAAAACCACATCAATGCTTCCAAAAGCACACGTGCCAACTCCTGGCTTTACTCCAGATGCGGCAAATGCTTTTCAGAACGGCATGGATGTAGAGCATGAAAAATTTGGTTTCGGAAAAATTATTAGCCTGGAAGGTACTTTGCCCGACGTAAAAGCTACTGTATTTTTCCAGGGGCTGGGTAATAAGCAATTGCTATTAAAATTTGCTAAGTTGCGAATTGTTAAATAAGCCTTATATTTACAGAACTTAAGGGCGTTTTTTTATTGCCTAACAAAATAAAAACATTGATTATAATATAATAAAACTGGCTTTTTTCGTTATTTCTTGAATAACTATGTCAGTTTTTAATGGTTCTGATTATGTGATTAATAGATGATATTGGTCATAAACAGCAGAACCGCATTGAGTTTAAAAGCAAATAATAAGCTCAAGATAGTCTCAGAACAAAAGAGAAAATAAAAGTATTAACGAAAACATATAGATGAATTTCGAATATAACACCACAAGAAGCGAGTTGATATTGGCCGAATATGGCCGTAATGTACAAAATATGGTAAAGTACATTATTGACCTTCCCGATCTTGAAGAACGCAACAAATATGCTCAGGCAGTGATAGACCTGATGGGTTTTTTAAACCCTCATTTAAGGGATGTAGCTGATTTTAAACATAAACTGTGGGATCACTTACATATCATTTCAGGCTATAAGATAGATGTGGATAGTCCTTACCCTAAACCTACTCCTGAAGGTGCATTGGTGAAACCGCAACATATCGGTTATCCTCAACAAAGAATTACCTATAAACATTATGGTAAAACTGTTGAAATGATGATTGAAAAAGCCAAAGCTGTAGAGGAACCTGAACGCAGAGCAGCTATGGTACAGGGGATAGCTAATTTCATGAAAATGGCTTATGTTACCTGGAATAAAGACAGCGTAGCCGATGAAACAATACTAAAAAATCTTCGCGAATTATCAGGTGGACAACTTCAACTTGATGAAAACATTAACCTGAATAAGGTTGAGTTTAAACCAGTAGTTTCCAGACCATCTAATAACAATAACCGCGGAAGAAATAACAACAACGGTAAAGGCAGACAAAACAACAACAATCGTCCTGCCCGTAATAATAACGCTAAACAGCGTCATTAATTTATACTCGTTTTTTATCATCCATACACCTTACGAATAACATGAACGCATTTGAAATAATTGGCGGTAAGAAATTAAAGGGCGAAATCCAACCTCAGGGAGCAAAGAATGAAGCCTTGCAAATTATTGCCGCAGTTTTATTAACTGACCAGAAGATTACCATCAGCAATATCCCTGATATTAAAGATGTTAACAAACTTATCGAACTACTGGGAGATATGGGTGTTAAGATTGAACGCCTGAACAAAGACACTTATACTTTTGAAGCTAAAGATATTAATCTTGAATTTTTCCAATCAGATATATTTAAGAAAAAAGGAGGAGGATTAAGAGGCTCAATCATGATCGTTGGTCCTTTGCTAGGCCGTTTTGGTAAAGCAGCTATCCCTAAACCTGGAGGTGATAAAATAGGTCGCCGCAGATTAGATACCCATTTTATTGGATTTGAAAAACTAGGAGCTAAGTTTGTGTACGACAGCAAAAAAGAGTTTTTCAATGTAGATGCAACCAACTTACAAGGTGCTTATATTCTGCTTGATGAAGCATCTGTAACTGGTACAGCGAACATCGTAATGGCAGCCGTACTTGCCAAAGGAACAACTACTATTTACAATGCTGCCTGCGAACCATATCTACAACAATTGTGTAAAATGCTTAATCGCATGGGCGCAAAAATTTCTGGTGTAGGTTCAAATCTTCTAACCATAGAAGGTGTTAGCAAACTAGGTGGAACGGAGCATAGGATGCTTCCTGACATGATAGAAATAGGTTCTTTTATTGGCTTGGCAGCGATGACAGAGTCTGAAATTACGATTAAAAACGTATGCTATTCAGAGCTTGGTGTAATCCCTGATGTATTTAAAAAACTGGGAATCAAATTTGAATTAAAAGGTGATGACATTTATATCCCTTCTCAAAAGCACTATGTAATTGAATCATTTATAGATGGTTCCATGCTAACTATAGCTGATTCTCCATGGCCTGGCTTTACACCAGATCTACTGAGTATTGTACTGGTTGTAGCTACACAAGCCAGAGGAAATGTATTGATACATCAGAAAATGTTTGAAAGCAGATTATTCTTTGTAGATAAACTAATTGACATGGGTGCACAGATTATTCTTTGCGATCCACATCGTGCTTCGGTAAACGGAATTGATAAAAAGTACAAATTAAGAGGAATCAGCATGACTTCTCCTGATATTAGAGCTGGTGTTTCTTTATTAATTGCAGCTTTGTCAGCCGAAGGAAAGTCGACCATCTTCAATATAGAGCAAATTGAGCGTGGATACCAGGATATTGACACACGTTTACGTGCCTTGGGTGCAGACATTAAACGTGTAGAAGCATCTGCTCCTACTCATTAATGCAATAAAATATTCCAATAAAAAACCCCAAAAAGCGCATAACTTCTTGGGGTTTTTCAATTCTAAGCTTCTTTATTTAACCAGAAATTGCATTGATAATATCATACTGAGTAATAATCTCAATTTTCCCCTGCTCATCTTCAACAAGAACTGCACTATTCTCTTTATTGATTAAAGAAGAAATTCTATCTATAGAAGTATTCATATCTACAAATGGAAATCCGGCAGACATAATCTGTTCTACAGGAGCTGATTTTAGTGATGGATTTTCAAGTAAAGCTTTTAAAATATCCCCTTCCGCTAATTTACCTACTACCATTCCTTTCTGTGTAACAGGTATTTGAGAGATATTTAAACTGTTCATATTATTAATAGCTTCAAGAATAGTCTTTTCACAATCAATAGTGATGATCTCTGTATTTTCCTTCTTCGCGATGATTGAACGAGCAGTTAATTTCTCATCTTTAAGGAAACCACGCTCTCTTAACCAATCCTCATTGTACATTTTACCCATATACCGACTACCATGATCATGAAATATCACTACAACAACATCTTCGGGTTTTAATTTATCTTTTAACTGCAGTAACCCTGCAATAGCTGAACCTGCTGAATTACCCACGAAAATTCCTTCTTTACGGGCAATATCACGGGTCATTAATGCGGCATCTTTATCTGTTACCTTTTCAAAGAGATCAATAATGTCAAAATCTACATTTTTTGGTAAGAAATCCTCGCCAATTCCTTCAGTGATATAAGGGTAAATTTCATTTTTATCTAAAATACCAGTTTCCTTGTATTTCTTAAACACCGAACCGTAAGTATCTATGCCCCAAACCTTAATATTAGGGTTCTGCTCTTTTAAATACCTTCCAGTCCCAGAAATCGTACCGCCGGTACCAACCCCTACCACAAGATGGGTAATTTTTCCTTCAGTCTGCTTCCAGATTTCAGGGCCAGTCTGCTCGTAATGTGCCTTCGAATTTGCGAGATTATCATATTGATTTGGTTTCCAGGAATTTGGAACCTCACGTTCTAAGCGTGAAGAAACAGAATAGTAAGAACGTGGATCTTCAGGCTCTACATTTGTAGGACATACGATAACCTCAGCACCAAAAGCCCTTAAAGCATCTACTTTCTCCTTGGATTGCTTATCTGTAGTTGTAAAAATACACTTGTATCCTTTAATAATAGCCGCCATAGCTAGTCCCATGCCCGTATTACCGGATGTTCCTTCTATAATAGTGCCACCAGGTTTTAGCAATCCACTCTTCTCTGCTTCCTCTATCATCTTTACAGCCATACGATCTTTTATAGAATTGCCCGGATTGGTTGTTTCAATTTTAGCCAGCACAGTTGCAGGAATTTCCTTAGTAATGTTATTCAATTTCACCAATGGCGTATTGCCAATAGTTTCCAAAATATTATTATACCACATATGGCAAAAATACAGATTGAAGATTGGAATTTTACATATAAATAAATATTCAAAATATAATATCAATATAACTCATTTTATAAAATTATATTTTAATCTAGTATTACAGTAGACTTAAAAACAGATGTAAATAAGGCGAAGCAAAAAATATATCAATTTAATTTATAAACTTTCCCTGGCAAGGCTGTCACAATTCCATGTATTTCGAGATTTAACAACAGCATTGCCAGTTTACCCTGGCTAAAGCCTGAACCTAACACCAACTTATCTAAAGAAAGAGTTACATTATCTAGCAATCCGATTAATTTCTGTTCTTCCTCGGAAAGATTTAGAGCTAATTTAGATTGTAATCCACTTTGATCCGGTAACTTATCATCCCATCCCAGATAATAAATAAGATCTTTAGCATGATTAATTAATCCCGCTCTATGTGTCTTAATCAGAAAATTACAACCCTCAGAGCAGGGATCATTTATTCGTCCTGGGAAAGCAAATACATCCCTATCATAGGAATTTGCAATATCCGCTGTAATCAGTGCGCCTCCTTTCCCAGCTGCTTCAACCACAACTATTGCATCTGCAAGACCAGCTATAATCCGGTTTCTTTTCGGAAAATTCTCTTTATCAGGGATTGTTCCTGGTATAAATTCAGTTAGCAATCCACCATTCAGCAACATTTTTTGTGCTATTGGCTTATGCGAAGGAGGATAAATACGATCTAATCCATGTGCCATCACCCCTATTGTAGGTATATTAAGATGTAAACTCTCTTTATGTATGGTTACGTCTATACCATATGCCAGTCCACTTATAATCACAACACCATATGGCAAAAGGGCTTCTGTAAGTTGCTGGCACAACATTCTACCATAAGTAGTGGCATTTCTAGTCCCCACTACGCTGATAATCCGAGGATGATTTAAATCTACATTCCCCTTATAGTATAATAATACCGGAGCATCATGACAGTATTTTAACCTTTGAGGATAAGAAATATCAGTGTAAAAAAGCACTTTAACCTTATGTTTTCTGATAAAGACCAACTGCTTTTCGGCTTCTTTTAAGGCATTATTACTTAAAATCAGACCAGAAATAACTGGTCCTATACCATTCACCTCCATTAATTGACTCCCTTTAGCCTTAAAAATAGCTTCAGCTGAACCAAAATGATCTAGTAAATTTTTGGCATGGACATGCCCAACACCTTTTATTAAAGTGAGGCCAATTTTATGGATAAGACTCATAGGCTAACTTATGCAATTACGCATAAAGCAAGCACAAATGAAGACCTGTTTTTAAAAAATAGTGCTATTGTGGGATGTAAACAACGTATTTAGTTTCAAAAAACTCTTCTTCAAAGTATTCAGAAAGCGGGTATAACTCAGCTTTTAAACGAGATTCAGCAATTTCTTCCGACAAATCACCTCCTTTTAAATATAAAATCCCATTTTGAATGGCATTTTTAGATTCTTTATTAAATTTCCCTTTTACCCATGGATAGAAGTCAATCAGGCGCGTTACTGCTCTTGAAACTACGAAATCATATTTATCTATTACTTGTTCAGCTCTCAAATGACTTGCTGTTACATTCTTTAAGCCTAATGAATGTGCGACTTCAGCAACTACTTTAATCTTTTTCCCAATTGAATCTACCAGATGAAATTCAGTTTCAGGAAATAAAATAGCCAATGGAATTCCAGGAAAACCACCTCCAGTACCCACATCTAAAACAGTTTCTCCAGGTCTAAAAATGCAAAATTTTGCAATGCCTAGTGAATGTAAAATATGACGTTCATAAAGTTCATCAATATCTTTTCTGGAAATCACATTGATTTGTGCATTCCAAAAACTGTATAAATCATACAACTGATCAAACTGGGCAATTTGCTGCTCAGTAAGGTCTTTAAAATATTTCTGTATTAACGCTGATTTCATTTCCACTTAACTTTTTTGACAAATATAGACAGAATGCCGTTAAACACTAGAAAAATGAATAATAGCATATCCAAAACCGGGAACCACCATTTTAAATCTCCATAATTTAAACGATTGAGAATCCGCGGGTAAATAAAACACCTGATTACAATACTTAAAGCTAAAACTCCCAAAGCGAGATAAAGTGTTGATTTAAAACACATCAGTACAATTAAGGTAACATAAAATAGAAATTGTATGATGATCTGTGCAGACAAAATAAATTTATGTTTGGGCTTATATAATTTTCCGGCACCAAAATGACGTTTCTTTTGTCGTAAATATGCTCCAAAACTGGTATTTGGCTCACTCCATACCTGGGCATCCTGGTGAATACGAATTCCGGTATTTCCACTATGTGCATGAGCATTTACAAAAAGATCATCATCACCTGAAGGAATATGCATATGTGCAGCAAAGCCTTTATTTTTAAAAAACAATGATTTCTTATACGCCATATTTCTTCCTACTCCCATATAGGGCATACCTTTTATAGCAAATGAAAGGTAATTTACAGCTGTAAAAAAAGTCTCAAAACGAATTAATGCATTTAACAATCCTCTCTTTTTTAAATATGGAGAATAGCCTAATAGGATTTCTATTCCCTCCTGCTCTGGCTGCTGCATTCCATACAACCATTTAGATGAAGCTGGAAAACAATCTGCATCGGTAAATACTAACCATTCGTTCTTTGCTGCTTTAATCCCCATCGTTGCTGCAAATTTCTTTCCAGCAATAAAACGCTCTCCCTCAAGTACCGTTACTATCTTTAAATGCTTATACTGCTTTGAGAATTCTTTAAGTAGATCCTCCGTTTCATCCCAGGAACGGTCATTGACAACAACAACTTCAAAATCCGGATAATCCTGTTCTAATACTAAAGGTAAATACTGCTTGAGGTTTTCAGCTTCATTGCGGGCACAAATCACTACACTTAATGGCTTTCTGGCATTTTCAGATAACGGATCTATTCTTAAACGTGCTAAACGTAAGTGAACAAACAAGCTAAAATATAGCTGAATAAGAAAACAAAAAAATAAAATACCGAGCAGGTAGTACTCAAAGCGTTCAAATAAAACGCCATCTAAAAAGCTTAATTCCACGATGTAATTTTGAAAGGGTCAAATTTCTGATTTTTAATCTGTAATGTTCCTTTATGTTGATAAAAAATTTAACCTATAAATAGCTTGTTTTTTGCTATTTTTGCGCAGATTTTCAAGGAGATCAGGCATTAGCCATCCTTAAAACAATAAACACATAAAGATGAAATTCAATTTACAAGCTAAAGATATAAATTCAAAAGCAAGGGCAGGAACAATAACTACAGATCATGGGGAAATACAAACCCCTATTTTCATGCCTGTTGGCACTGCAGGGACAGTTAAATCCATCAATCAGCAACAGCTTAAAAATGATATCGATGCTAAAATCATCTTAGGAAACACTTACCATTTATATCTGAGACCTGGATTAAATGTTCTGGAACAAGCCGGAGGCCTGCATAAATTTATTGGCTGGGACCGACCAATTTTGACTGACAGCGGAGGTTATCAGGTATATTCTTTAAGTAAAGTAAGGAAAATTAAGGAAGAAGGCGTAACATTTCGTTCACATATAGACGGGTCAAAGCATCTTTTCACTCCTGAATACGCAATGGATATCCAACGTACTATAGGAGCTGATATTATAATGGCCTTCGATGAATGTACACCATACCCTTGCGATTATAAATACGCCGCAAACTCTATCAACATGACACACCGTTGGTTAAAGCGTTGCTGCACACGTTTCGACAGTACAGAACCAAAATATGGTTTCAATCAGACGCTATTCCCGATTGTACAAGGATCTGTATACAAGGACTTAAGAATGAAATCTGCGGAATTCATTGCTTCGATGGACAGAGAAGGAAATGCAATTGGAGGACTTTCTGTAGGTGAACCAGCGGAGGAAATGTATGGGATGACGGAAGTAGTATGTAATATATTGCCTGAAGAAAAGCCACGTTACCTAATGGGTGTGGGCACTCCTATCAATATATTAGAAAACATTGCTCTAGGCGTAGACATGTTTGATTGTGTTATGCCGACCAGAAATGCAAGAAACGGAATGCTTTTCACTAAAAACGGCGTTATAAATATTAGCAATAAAAAATGGGCAGATGATTTCTCTCCAATTGAAGCTGATAGCGACCTTATTGCTGATCAAGTATATTCTAAAGCTTATCTAAGACATCTAATGCACTCAAAAGAGATGCTAGGTGCACAAATTGCCACGCTACATAACCTGCATTTTTACCTTTGGTTGGTAAAAACTGCCAGAGAAAAAATCTTAAGTGGCGAGTTTTACGCATGGAAAAACAAAATGGTTACTATCTTAGGTAATAAATTATAAATGAACATTATCAAAGACAGGATAAAAATTCTCGACTGGTATATCATCAGCAAATATCTGGGTACATTTTTGTATACCCTAACCCTCTTTGTTGTTATTATCATCATTTTTGATTTATCCGAGAAACTAGATGATTTTTTAGGTGCCAATCTTACTTTTTGGCAGGTCATATCTCTTTATTATGCAGGTTCTATACCATATTATGTGAATATGCTATCACCTCTAATCAATTTTATTGCAGTGATTTTCTTTACTGCAAAAATGGCCGACCAGACTGAAATTGTCCCTATACTAAGTGGAGGGGTTAGTTTTAACAGATTTCTAGTCCCTTATTTTATCTCGGCTTTTATCATATTTGCGGCCAATCTGGCTTCTAATTTGTACATTCTTCCGTATACAAACCAGCTTAAAAACAGCTTTGAAAACAATTATGTAAAGAAGAACGACCCTTCTAGTAAAAGTAATATCCATATGAAACTGGATAACAATACTTACATTCACATAGACAACTTTGACAATAAAAGTAAGACTGGAACACGTTTTTCATTAGACAACTTTAAAGGCGATGTACTAACTAAAAAGCTAATTGCTGACGAAATCAAATGGGACTCCGTAAAACGCTCCTGGAAGCTTATAAACTACTCTGTAAGAGACATCAATGGGCTTAAAGAAACTTTCACTGGTGGATCTTCTTTAACTAAAGATACTATATTAGACATGCGTCCTGATGATTTCTCTGCATATGATAATATTTTTGAAAACCTAACTAATAAAGAACTTTCAGAAAAGATCAAAAAAGAGAAGATCAGAGGATCAGGAATATGGAATGATCTTCTATTTGAACAATACAAACGCTACTTACACCCTCTTTCAGCCTTTGTACTTACCCTCATCGGGGTTGCATTATCATCCAGAAAGGTTCGTGGAGGTGTTGGATTACCACTGGGAATTGGAATTTTATTAAGTTTTGCTTACATCGTATTTAATCAATTCGCAAAAATGTTTTCCCTAAAAGGAGGAATGCCGCCCCTTATTGCAGTTTTAGCTCCTACCATATTCTTCGGTTTGTTAGGATTCTACCTACTGAGAAAAGCGCCAAAATAATGATAAAGGAAGCTATAAATAGCAATAAAAATCTACTGATTCTTCACTTTACAGTTTTTATCTGGGGCTTTACAGGGATATTAGGTGCTTTGATCTCGGTAGATGCTGTACAGATGGTGTGGTACAGAGTACTAATTGCTACCATTACACTTTTTATATATTTTAAACTGAGTAGAACCAGCCTGAAAGTTACCAGAAAGCAGTTTTTACAATTCATGTTAACTGGAAGCATTGTAGCCCTACATTGGATTCTTTTTTTCCATGCCATCAAGGTTTCAACGGTTTCGGTAACCCTCGTTTGCCTATCATCCTTTACATTGTTTACAGCTATAATAGAGCCTATAATAAAGAAACAACGCATACAGATACCTGACATAGTTATTGGATTAATTATCATTCTAGGTATTTATCTGATCTTCAAATTTGAATCAAAATATACATTAGGTATCATTTTTGGACTTTCAGCAGCCCTTGCATCCAGTCTTTTCGGTAGTATTAATTCCGTTCTTGTACAAAAAAGCGATGCCCTTGTCATTAGCTTTTATGAGATTATGGGGGCCTTCCTATGGATCACTTTATACCGTTTATTTGACCAAAGTCTGTTCACAGAACACTTCTACCTAAGCCATACAGACTGGCTTTATCTTGGTTTACTAGGAACCATTTGCACAGCGCTTGCCTATGTTGCAGGGGTATCAGTAATGCGTACAATCACTGCCTTTCGCGTAGCTCTAATCACTAACCTGGAACCGGTATATGGCATCTTATTAGCCTTCATTTTCTTCGGAACAAAAGAAGCTATGTCTATCGGATTTTACCTTGGCGCCATCATTATTCTGGGTGCTGTATTCTTATATCCGATCTATAAAAAACGCAGCAACATTTAGCTCTTTCTAGCTCCTCACCTATAGGGTAGGGGCAAGAAAATCTATCCATAAAAAGACTATCTAGAGCCTCTACACTATTCAAAAAAAAAGCCTGAAAAGGCACCCAAATCCAACAAGAAAATCCAGCAAACCGCCTCTAAAAAGAGCGACTTTCAGCCATAAAAACTAAAAGACAAACACGCTATTCAGTATACAGAACTAAAATTATACGCTTAAATTTAATTTTATTTATCGCCTAAATAGTGTATCTTAATTGCCAATTATACCCACTTTTAAAGCGAGTATAAAAAACACCAAAAAGAAGCTTAAAACATCATAAAAACACAATAAAATCGAACAATCAATTAAAAACAAATAAAATTTTAATAAGCTGAATATCAACAATAAAACTACATTCATATAAAATAAAAAGTCAAATAAAAACAACAATAAAAATAACAAAATACTAATTATTTTAGTAAACCACATAAATGAAACAAAATAAACTATATAATTCACTGATAATCAAATTAAAAATAACAATCATATTAAGTTTAATTTCACACTCGGTATTTTCACAAATTTTCGACGAAGAGCAAAACCCACTTAGTGTAAAATGGCGCCAAATAAATTCATCAGGTTTTAAAATCATCTACCCAACCGAACTTGAAAAAGAAGCTCAAAGAATGGCCAATACCTTACCGCACATTTACCCTCTTATAGGGAGTAGTCTGGGAGTCAAAAAAACAACCATCCCGGTACTGCTCCAAAACCAAGGAGTCATTGCAAATGGCTTCGCTCAGCTAGGCCCAAAAAAGTCTGAATTTTTTAGTACACCTCCACAACAATTCGACAGTCAAGACTGGCTAAATAACCTGGCAGTTCACGAACTCAGACACGTCGCTCAGTTCGACAAACTAACCGGCGTTAAAGCGAAACCATTTCCAGAACTTGTGTACTTCGCATGGTTCGGTGCAAGCTTGCCAATCTGGTTTTTTGAAGGCGATGCAGTAACCACAGAAACTGCACTTACAAATGCGGGACGCGGAAGACAGCCATCATGGATTATGCCCTATAGAGCAAGCCTCCTTGAAGGGAAAAAACTTTCCTACAGTAAGGCCAGTTTCGGATCAAATACAGACATCACTCCTGGCTACTACCAACTGGGCTATCTCCTATCTTCAAACATCAGAACACAACATGGAGAAAATATATTTGACGAGGTGCTTACTGACATCAGGAAACGTCCTCTTCGCCTTTATCCTTTTTCTAACACATTAAAAAAACTTACAGACAAAGGAAGCCACCAATGGTACAAACAAACAGAGTCACTACTCAAAGAAAAATGGACAGCTCAGGAACAAGCAGCATCAACTGTAGATTACAAGTCACTAACTAAACCTGCGAAATATGCAACCAATTATTTTACTCCGGTAAAATTAAACGACAACAGCATATTAACTTTAAAGCAAAGTAAAACAGAAGCAACACATCTGATAATGATCGACAGCAATCGTACAGAAAAACATTTGCTCTACATTGGTTACCAGGAACAGCCTTGGTTCAGTTACGCCAATGATCTTGTAGTTTGGGATGAGGTAAGATACGACCCTAGATATAGAAAACGCAACTACAATATCATTTGTAGTTATAATCTAAAAACAAAAAAAGTTAAAAAAATCAGTTCAAAATCCAGACTTTTCGCTCCTTCACTTTCCGCTGACGGTAAAAAGATAATTGCAGTAAAATTCGAATTGAATAACCAATGCAACCTTGTGGAGCTTGATGCAAAATCCGGTGCCATCATTTTCACATACCCAAACCCTAAAAATCTAATTCTTCAAACTCCATCCTTTGACGAAAGCGGAAACACCATTGCCTATATCAGTGTGAGTGAAAAAGGAAAAGCGCTACACACCATAAACAGATCAGGTGAAGCACATGAACTCATAGCCCCAACACAACAGCAATTGACTAGACCCGTATTCTTTGGTCAACAGATCGCATTTAACGCCCATTACAACGGGATCGACAACATTTATGAGATAGACGTCATATCAAAAAAAATAAGCGCTCTGAGCAACGCAAAATACGGCGCTTTCAATCCTTCATTTTCAAAAACATCGTCAACATTAATTTTCAACAATTTTAGACATACAGGCTACGACATTTCAGAAACACCAATAAAACCAGAGCCTCTCTCAAAAGATAATTTTGTTTATTTTGGTGCAGCTGCAGAAAAACAAGAAAATACAGGAAATGTATTTAGCAAGATCCCTGATAGCATTTATACCTCTAAACCATATCGCGCGTTAGGCAACCTCATTAACCTTCACAGTATAACTCCTGTAATTGAAGACGAATACCTCTTCGGATTACAACTAAATTCAGATAACCTACTCAATACTTTCAGCTCCTTTGCAGGAGTAGAATATCACCGTGACCTTGGCCGGTTTGAATACAATGCGGGTTTTGTCCTTAAAAGTTTTTATCCAGTCATCAGCAGCACTTACCGAAACAGACCCCGAAGAACTTTTTACACCACTAATCAGGGTATAATGCAGGGCGACTGGAGGGAAAACAACATTCAACTTCAAGCATTAGTTCCAATTAACTTTAATAGTCTTGGAGACAACTATAGTTTCAATTTTAAAACTGCAACAAGTTATACTCAAAGATACATGGGACAAAATATGCCAGTCAATTACATCACAAGCCTAAAACTACCGATGGAATATGGATTCTCATTTGCACATTCCACAAGGCAGGCTGATCGTGACATAGCACCAAGATGGGCACAAACACTTAAACTTACTTATCTTCACCAGCCTTTCGATAAGCGTCTGGACGGAGAACTATTTGCCGCAGAAGCATTTTTATATTTCCCAGGCTTCTTTAAGAACCATTCTTTTACTGCAAACTTCAATTACCAGCACACATCAGGCGTAAGACGCTACGACAATGAGATTAATGCAGTGTATGGCTACAATAATATCATGGCCCGCAACTTTTTAAAGAATACGCTACTTTTCAACTATAGATTTCCTTTCGCTTTTCCTGATGCTGAACTTGGCCCACTCGCTTATATCCGAAATATACGTGGCGGATTATTTTGTCATTACGAAAATCTAGGCATAGACACGGATATGGGGCAACCAAAAACATATGGCTTTGAATTACGAAGCAGCATGAATTTACTCCGTTACCAACCAATAATTGATCTAGGCACTAGATTCGTGTTCGTAAATAAAGTTTACAATCAAAATCCTATATTAGAGTTAATTTTAAACTATAGCTTCTAAATCATGCGAGCAAGAACCATTTTCATTATCATTTTTACTGCACTTATCACTATTTTTTTAATGATCAATACTGATGCAGTTGAATTTAATTTCATAGTCGTTAAAAAGGACATTTCTAAACTTCTGGTTGTTGGTGTATGTACTTTTGTAGGATTTATCCTCGGATACTGGGCTGGCCGACCAAAAACAACAATAAGCACATATGATAAGGAGTTAGATGGATACAGCAATGACAATAAAAATAATCTGAGCGACGAAGACCGGGAATATATCAAGTAAAAAAAAGAAAATTACTTCATAAAACAAAAGACCGGATTGCTGAAGAAGCAATCCGGTCTTTTGTTTTAAACACTACCTATTTGGTAAAATATCTTTGTCAATTATGCTAAAGCCTGCTTAATATCTTCAAGAATATCGTTGATATGTTCCAAACCTATAGATAAACGAATAGTTCCCTGTTCAATCCCAACCTGCAAACGCTCATCTTCTGTCAACTTTGAATGCGTGCTTGTCGCCGGATGGGTAGCTATAGACCTGGTATCACCAAGATTAGCAGAAATAGAAAACATCTTTAACTTATTCATGAAAGCACTAGCAGCCTCAACCCCACCTTCAATTACCATCGTCACAATACCTCCACCTTGTTTCATCTGCTTTTTAGCAATTTCATATTGAGGGTGTGAAGTCAGAAAAGGATACATCACCCTTTTTATACTTGCATGACTCTCTAAAAACTCCGCAACTTTCAAAGCATTCTCACAATGTCTGTCCATACGTACCGCAAGTGTTTCTAAACTTTTAGACAACAACCATGCATTAAATGGTGACATTGCAGGCCCACTGTGCCTGGCAAATCCTTCTATTTCCTTAATTAATTTATTTGAGCCTAAAATAACCCCACCTAGAGTACGACCTTGTCCGTCAATAAATTTTGTAGCCGAATGAATAGAGATATCAGCACCTAATTTTATTGGCTGTTGTAAATATGGTGTAGCAAAGCAATTATCCACAGCTAATAAAACATCATGCTGCTTCGCTAGTTTCGCCAACCATTCCAAATCAATAATATCAATTCCTGGATTAGAGGGTGTCTCCACAAAAATCATTTTTGTATTGGGCTGTATACCTTTTTCCCATTGTTCTGGCTTATCCAGATCAGCATAAGTATAAGTAATACCCCATTTTGCAAAAACATTATTCAACAGCTGATGGGTTGAGCCAAAAACAGAACGGCTAGACAATACATGGTCACCAGACTTTAAAAAAGTAGCAAGAGTGGTAAATATTGCTGCCATTCCTGAAGCCGTAACCCAACCGGTTTCAGCACCTTCAAGAACAGCCATTTTATCAATTAATTCTGTTGTATTTGGATTAGCATATCTGCTATAAACATTCCCTTCCTTTTCGTTTGCAAACAGCGCTCTCATGTCCTCTGCATCATCAAACTTATAACTTGACGTTAAATACAGTGGCACAGAATGCTCTTTATATTGTGTTCTTTCGGCTTGCAAACGTATAGCCAGTGTTTCGAAATTCTCTTCTTCCATTTTATTTATTGATGAATAGTATAAGTAAAGTTGATGGTAGCAGAACGCCCCAAAATATTAGAGACAGAACAATATTTATCAAACGTCATATTCAATGCACGCTCCACCTTCGGCACGCTTAAAGCACCGTATAAATTGAAATGAATATCTATTACGTCGAAAATAGGTGGCATTTCTTCATCTTTTCTGGTTGCCTTGATTGAAATCTTGACATCATCTAAAGGCTCCTTTTGCTTAGTCAGCACATTCACCATATCTATTCCACTGCAACCACCTAAACCTATTAAAAGCATTTCCATTGGTCTAAAACCTTTACCTTCGCCTCCAATTGCAGGCTTAGCATCAAGCTCAACAGTAAAGCCACTCGAATTCTCTGCTTCAAAGTTAAACTTACCGCTTTTACGTATTAAATTAATCTCCATGTTCGTATCAGTTATTTTTATCCATCACGTTCAGTACGTAATACCAACACCATGATGTTTAAATGTTATAATAAACTTTATTTTCACGTTCCAGTTCCGGCAGATGAACGCGCTGATCAAAAATTGCAAAAACACTTGAACCACTACCACTCATTAAAGAGAATAATGCACCAGATTGATATAATTTTGATTTGATCTGTTCAATCTCCGAATATTTTGAAAAAACAGAGGTTTCAAAATCATTTTTGAGACAAGATTTCCATTCTTTCACAGGCAAATGTATTAAATCTTTTACCGATCTACTAGGAATTGTAGGCTTTATTCCAGCATAAGCATCTGCTGTTGAAACGTGTACAGGCGGTTTAACCAGCACAAGAAAGAAATTTGACAAATCTATTGCGATTGGATTAAGCTCATCACCTATCCCAAATGCACAAGATGGTTCATTTTTAATGAAAAATGAACAGTCAGCCCCTAAAGGCCTGACATAGTCTTCCATTGTAGCAACAGACAAACCCAATTTGAACTTATCATTTAACAATTTAACCAAATGGGCGGCATCTGAAGAGCCTCCTCCTAATCCGGCACCAACAGGAATATTTTTAAGTAAGGTAATTTGCTGTTCAGGTAGGTTAAAATCCTTTTGAATAGACTTAAAGGCTTTGATGCAAAGATTATCATCTGTATCTCCTGGCACATCAATTCCTTTTACCAAACAAGAAGTTTCCAATGCATCCGTTACCTCCAGCACATCGTACAACTTTATGGGATAAAATACAGTTTCGATATCATGATACCCATCTGGCCTTTTTTCTATGACGTTTAAACCAAGGTTAATCTTTGCATTTGCAAAAGCAAGCATACATGTGGCATTTAATTTTTGGAAAGCAAACTTACTAAAATTGCAAATACCAAAAACCAAATGACATATTAATACTTAGAAAAATCAACAAACCTAAACAATTCATTAAAGTCCTAATCATCCCTCATTACTCCAAAACATTCATCAATTTTTATTCTAAAACCAGGTAATACATCAGAGACAAATTCTGTCCTTCCATAATGAAGAACTCCAGCAACAAACCTCCCATCACTATTCAAAACATATTTTAAAATGCTTTTCTCATTTGGCTGAACAACCCAATATTCCCGAACACCATACTTTTCATAAATACCATATTTATATTCAAGTTCTATTTTTCCATTGCCAGGTGAGAGTATTTCGACAACAATATCAGGAGCTCCAATACAACCTCTCTTATCCAATTTACTATCATCACAAACCACGCAAACATCAGGTTGCAAAACAGTAAAGACCTTATTATTTGATGTTGATTTATCAGGAAAACGCACATCAAATGGTGCGGTAAACACTTCACAGGATTGAAATCTTAAAACAGAATATATTTCCCAGTGTATAAAACCCAGTAAACGCTGATGATTTACTGATGGAGCACCCATTTGAAAAACCTTCCCTTTAATCAGCTCAACACGTTCTTCAAACTTCCATTTAAGATAGCTCGCATAAGAATAAGTACCAAAAAGGTCAATTTCATTAAAGGTATTTATGATTGGTTCCCTTTGATAAGTACCTTTCCGTCTGAACTTCTTCTGATGTTGTCGTCCTCTTTTTTTCACATTCTATTACCTCCACAACGAACGTCTTTATTATTTCAGGATTATTGAAATCTTACACCGAAAATTTAATTTAAAAATCTCCATTCTTTCAAAAGCATTCATATATATGTACTTTTGTATTCAACGCACCTATCGGATGCAACAAAACATTAATCAAAGACATTATCCTTCAATAGAAAAAACATAATAGATGAAGCAATATTTAGATCTAATGCAACATGTGCTAGATCATGGCACGCAAAAACACGATCGTACCGGAACTGGGACTATCAGCGTATTTGGATATCAGATGCGCTTTAACCTGCAGGACGGGTTTCCAATGGTAACTACAAAAAAACTGCACTTAAAATCTATTATACATGAACTGATCTGGTTCTTAAGTGGCGATACCAATATCAAATACCTAAAAGACAACGGCGTTAGAATATGGGATGAGTGGGCAGATGAAAATGGCGACCTTGGTCCTGTTTACGGTTCACAATGGCGTTCATGGCCTAAACCAGATGGTGGCCATATCGATCAGATTGCACAAATCATAAATACCGTTAAAAACAACCCAGACTCGAGACGAATCATCGTTTCTGCATGGAATGTTGCTGAAGTAGAGAATATGGCACTTCCACCCTGCCACGCTTTCTTTCAATTTTATGTTGCAGACGGAAAATTAAGCTGTCAGCTTTACCAACGTAGTGCCGATATATTTTTAGGTGTACCTTTTAATATAGCATCTTATGCATTGCTTACAATGATGGTAGCACAAGTATGTGGATTACAATATGGTGATTTTATACATACACTTGGAGATGCCCATCTATACAATAATCATATTGAGCAAGCCAAACTACAATTAAGCCGCGAGCCTAAGAAATTGCCGACTATGTATATTAATCCAGAAGTAAAAGACATTTTCAACTTTAAGTACGAAGATTTTACGCTGACAGATTACGACGCGCATCCACATATAAAAGGAGCAGTGGCTGTATGATGATATCTGTAGTTGTTGCTATTGACGAGAACAATGCCATAGGCAAAGATAATCAGCTGCTTTGGCATTTACCTGCTGACTTAAAACATTTTAAAGAGGTTACATCCGGCCATACCATTATTATGGGTCGAAAAACTTATGATTCCATAGGTAAACCATTACCTAACAGACGTAATATTGTGATGACAAGAACTCCTGAGCTTCAAATTCCAGGTGTTGAAGTAGTCAGCAATATTGATGAAGCACTTGCACTTTGTACTACAGAAGAAGAAGAAGTATTTATTATAGGTGGTGCTGAAATCTATAAATCAACCTTAAAAATCGTAAACAAGATCTATCTAACCAGGGTACATCAAAGTTATGATGCTGATGCTTTTTTCCCGCAGATTGATTCTGATCTGTGGAATGAAATAGATGTTGAAAAACATCTTCCAGATGAAAAAAATCATGTAGCTTACACTTTTTCGACACTTTTGCGTAAATAGTTGAGCTCCTATAATAAAAAATCAATAAGGTGGCCTATTAATTAAAAAAATAATTAGATTTGCCGACTTGTTAAAAAAATATATAGCATATATAGACTAATAATTACAAACAAATGCAGGGTAAAGGTTTTATTAAATTTATGGCAATACTTTTAGGTATTGTCTGTGTGTACTCTCTCTCATTCAACTTTGTTACCTCGAAAGTTGAAAAAGACGCAAAAGCTTACGCTAAAGGAGATGTAGAAAAAGAAAAAGCATATTTAGATTCTATGGCCACTGTGCCTGTTTATCCGCTTTTCGGTTTTAATTATCAGTTTTGTAAAGCAAAAGAAATAAACCTTGGGTTAGACCTTAAAGGTGGTATGAACGTAACGATGGAAATATCGTTAGGTGAATTGGTTAAATCATTAGCTGGAAATACTGACGATGCTAATTTTAACAAAGCATTAGCAACTGCTCAACAACAGTTAAATGCTGGTGGTAAAGATTTCGTTTCTTTATTTGTAAACGAATACGAGAAGCTAGAACCAAACAAACAACTGGTTGATTTCTTCTCTAATCAGGACAATGCAAAATTGTTAAAGCCTAATGCCAGCAATTCTGAAGTTAAAAACTTTTTATCCAAAGAAGCAACAAGTGCAATCGACCGTTCATTCATTATCATTAGAAGTCGTATTGATGGTTTCGGTGTAGTGAGTCCGAACATGCAGAAACAAGAAGGTACTAACCGTATCCTGATTGAGATGCCAGGTGTGCAAGACAAAGAACGTGTTCACAAACTATTACAAGGTTCTGCAGAATTGCAGTTCTGGCAAGTATACCAAAACGAGGAAGTATATCCGGTTTTGGAGAACATCAACAAAACACTAGCTACAACTTTAAAAGACACAGCATCTGTTGCTGGTACTGACACTGCTGCAAAAACAGGTAGTAAATTAGCTGGTTTAGCTAAAAATGCAGATACAAAAGATTCAACAGCTTTAAAAAATCAGGAGCTTTCTAAATCCAATCCTTTATTCGCTGTATTAAATATCCCTACTTATCAATCAGAAACTGGTCAGCCTTCATTACGCCCAGGTCCAGTTGTAGGATGGGTTGCACAAAAAGATACTGCAAAAGTAAACGCATTCTTCAAAAGACCAGAAATTGCATCTATCATTCCTCAGACATATAAATTTATGTGGAGTGTTAAGCCAGCTGATCTGGGTGCGCAAACACCAAGCAAAATTTTTGAATTGTACGCAATCAAAGCTACTTCTTTAGATGGCAAACCAGATTTAGGTGGTGAGGCAATCAGCGATGCACGTCATGACTTTGATCAGAAAGGACATCCTGAAGTAACCATGTACATGACTGCTGATGGTGCTGCGAAATGGAAAAAAATTACTGCAGAGGCTTCTTCAGATCCAAACAATAAAAAAGCGATTGCTATTGTTTTAGATAACACAGTTTATTCTGCTCCTACGGTACAAAATGAAATCCCTAACGGTATTTCTTCAATCACAGGTAACTTTACTCAAAATGACACCCAAGATTTAGCAAATATTTTAAAAGCTGGTAAATTACCTGCTCCTGCTAGAATTGTTGGTGAGTTTGTAGTTGGTCCATCATTGGGTGAAGCGGCGATCCACAACGGTTTATTATCGTTTGTTCTCGCATTCGTAGTAATTCTGGTGTTCATGGCATTGTATTATAACAAAGCCGGATGGGTTGCTAACCTTGCATTGGTCATCAACTTATTCTTCATCATGGGAATTTTGGTATCACTCGGTGCAGTTTTAACATTGCCTGGTATCGCGGGTATCGTATTGGTAATTGGTTTATCAGTGGATGCGAACATCCTGATCTTTGAACGTGTACGAGAGGAATTAAACGCGGGTAAATCTACTCCATTAGCAATTAGCGAAGGTTTCAAACATGCAATGTCTTCAATCATCGATTCAAACGTTACTGTATTGGTATTAGGTGTTATCCTATATGTATTCGGTAGCGGTCCGGTTCAAGGTTTTGCAACTACACTTTGTATTGGTATTTTATCATCGTTGTTTTGTGCAGTACTTATCTCACGTTTAGTATTTGATACTTTGTTAGATAAAAAAGCTAACATTTCGTTTGGTAATAAATACACCATCCATGCATTTAAAAATATTGCTTTCGACTTCGTTGGACACAGAAAGTTATATTATATCATCTCTACAGTAATCATTGTTTTAGGTGCAATCTTCTATTTCAAACACGGTGGTTTAAACTTAGGTATCGACTTTAAAGGAGGTAGAACTTATATCGTTCACTTTGATGAGGGTATGAAAACTGAGGATGTAAAAGAAAAATTAACTGCAGTATTCCCAGAGTCTGAAACAATTGTAAAAACAGCTGGTGGTGATCATGAATTAAAAATCACAACTACCTACCATATTACTGATACTGATACTGAAGCAGATAAAATTGTTGAATCGGCTTTAAAAGATGGTTTATCAAAAACAGGAGTAAAATATAACATTGTAAGTAACGAGAAAGTTGGTCCTATCATCGCGAGCGATATTCTATATAGTGCTTACGGAGCTATTTTGTTCTCTTGTTTAGTGATGTTTATCTATATCGTAGTAAGGTTTAAGAAAGTAAACTATGGTTTAGGCGCGGTAATCGCGTTATTCCATGATGTTTTATTAGTTTTATCATTCTATACTATTTTAGACGGTGTATTACCTTTCTCTCTTGAGATTGGGCAGGATTTCATCGCGGCCATCCTTACAGTAATGGGTTATACGATGACTGAAACAGTTGTAGTATTTGACAGGATCCGTGAGAAGTTAGCGCAACAAGGTAAAGAAGATCTTCATGGAAAAGAAAGAGAAACGCTAATTAACTTTGCACTGAACAGTACTTTAAGTCGTACTATTCTTACTTCATTAACTGTATTCTTTGTATTGTTAGTGATCTTTATCTTCGGTGGTGCTAGTATCAGAGGATTTATATTTGCCTTATTAATTGGTCGTATTATTGGTACATATTCATCATTATGTATCTCTACTCCAATCGTATTAGATTTAGGTGAAGCAAAATTCAAATCAAAAAAATAATTACGAAGTAATTACATCATATTGAATTAAAGGCATCCTTTTTGGGATGCCTTTTGTTGTTATATGTATATTTACTGAACCCGGCATGGTTCAAATAATCGTTAAGCATACAGGGCAATAACTATTTGAATCATCAAAGGCTCCATCTGACAACAAAACCGCCGAAGGCAGCTTGAAGACAAATAAAAAACAATAAACTAAATAGATGAAACCCAAGATTATGAATCAACATTTTCCGAAAGGCGCTAAACAAAGAATTGTAATTGTAGGAGGTGGATTTGGGGGAATTGAACTTGCAAAAAAATTAAAAAAAGCAGATGTGGAAGTAATGATGCTCGATAAGCATAATTACCATACTTTCCAACCCTTACTTTATCAGGTTGCTACAGGCGGATTGGAAGCTGATTCAATTGCCTTTCCTTTGAGAAAGATCTTTAAAGGTCAAAAAAATCTCACTTTCAGAGTAACCAAAGTAAAAAACGTACGCTCTGCCGAGAACATCATAGAAACATCGATAGGTACTATAGAATATGATCACCTTGTATTGGCGACGGGAACAACCAGTAATTTTTTTGGCAATAAAGAAATTGAGCACAATGCAATGCCAATGAAATCAATTCCTGAGGCTTTAAACTTGCGTAGTCTAATTCTCCAAAATCTTGAGGCCGCACAAATTGAAGCTGATCCTTTAGAGAGAGCTGAACTATTAAATTTTGTAGTAGTTGGTGGCGGTCCTACTGGAGTAGAAACTGCTGGAGCAATAGCAGAATTGAAGAAACATGTATTAAAGAATGACTACCCAGAACTAAATATTGATGATGTAAATATTTATCTTATTGAAGGATCTCCAGAGTTACTTGGAGCTATGTCGACACAATCTCAAACAAAATCTGCAGAATTTTTACGTGAGCTTGGCGTAACCATCATGAACAGCGCCCGTGTAAAAAGTTATGATGGAAATGCTTTAAGTCTGGAAGATGGACAAAAAATCCCTTCCTCCACAGTAATCTGGTCGGCCGGTGTAAAAGGTGTGGTACTAGATGGTATAAATACAGAAATAATAGTTAGAGGAAACAGATTAAAAGTAAATGAGATCAACCTTGTAGAGGGATATAATAACATTTATGCCATTGGAGATGTTGCAGCCATGATTACTGAAGAATTTCCAAATGGCCATCCTGGTGTAGCTCCTGCTGCTATACAACAGGGGACTCTACTTGCTAAGAACCTGGTTAATATTATAGAAAAAAGACCTGTAGAGCCATTTAAATATTATGATAAAGGAACTATGGCAACTGTTGGCAGGAATCGGGCTGTTGTCGATCTGCACAAGATCAGATTCCAGGGAGTATTTGCATGGTTTACCTGGATGTTTGTACATTTAATGACGCTTGTTGGTTTTAGAAACAAGCTGGTTGTATTTGTGAATTGGGTTTGGAGTTACTTTAGTTATGACCGAGGTACAAGGCTAATCATCAGACCATTTTTTAAGAATAAAAGCATAAAAGAGATAGAAAATGCAAATGCTACAAAAACCGATTAAACTAGTAGAATGTCCTAGAGATGCCATGCAGGGCATTCATGATTTTATAGATACAGATCTAAAGGTAGCTTATATCAATTTATTGCTAAAAGTAGGGTTTGATACCATCGATTTTGGAAGCTTTGTTTCTCCTAAAGCTATTCCCCAATTACGTGATACAGCAGACGTTTTATCAAAGCTTGACCTTAGCAATACAAACTCAAAGTTATTGGCTATTGTAGCCAATTTAAGAGGTGTACAAGAAGCCTGTACACATGAACAGATCAGTTATGTTGGCTTCCCGTTTTCCATTTCTGAGACATTCCAACAGCGCAATACCAATTCAAGCATCAGCCAATCTGTAGATACCGTAAAACAACTATTAGCTTTATGTGACAAACACAATAAAACTGCAGTTATCTATATATCAATGGGTTTCGGCAATCCTTATGGAGATCCCTGGAATGTAGAAATTGTAGAAAAATGGGCAGATGAACTAGCGGGACATGGTGCAAAAATACTAGCTTTATCAGATACAACAGGTGTATCTTCTCCTGAAAAGATTAAAGAAATTGTTCCCCTGCTAATTAAGAAATTTGAAACAGCTGATACCCTTGAACAATCTGCTCTGCCGAAAGTAGAAATTGGATTACATTTACACAGCACTCCTTATACCAGGCTTGAAAAAATTCAGGCTGCTTATGAAAGTGGTTGCAGACGTTTTGATAGCGCACTAAAAGGTTTTGGAGGCTGCCCTATGGCTACCGATGACTTAACAGGTAATATGGCAACTGAAGACCTGATCAATTATTTAAATATCAAAGGTGAAATATTAAACCTTAATATGGAAAAATGGCAGGAAGCGCTTAACCTCTCTGCCAAAATATTTAATTAACTCTTTTTTACCATTTTAAAGTGTTGTATTCCCGCTTCTTCAAACTGTTCACCTTCTGCAATAAAACCAAAGCGTGCATATAAAGGCAAGGCATGCAATTGAGCATTCAGGTAAATATAACGAGCATCATCAGGTAAATCGGCCAGTACTGCAGCCATTAATGCCTGCCCTATCCTTTTACCTCTAAACTCTTTTAATACAGCAAATCGTTCAAGCTTATAGCCAAGGTCTGTTTTGCGCCAACGACAAGCACCACAAGCTGTCCCGTTAAGCTCTGCCAGGAAATGAACAGACTCCTCTTCATTTTCCCATTCCAGCTCAGGGGGACAATTCTGTTCATCAACAAATACTTTTCTTCTAATGGCAAAAGCTTTTTCCAGTTCTTCTTTATTTTTAATTTTGTTTACCAGCAGTGCTTCCATGGCTCTTTATAGTTTTTATTTTTCTTTCGTGAATTTCCTCTGCTGCATCTATAGAATGGGAACAATGGATATCACTTTCTTTTTTGGCTAGTTGTGATAAAGTTACATAGAATTTGTGCAATTGGTCTAGTTCTTTTTCCGACAAGTCTTCAATATCTACCATCCTGTTGCTAGCCCTTTCATGAGCAGCAATCAGCTCATTCAATTTTAACTGAATGGCTTTCCCATCCTTGTTTTGCGCCTTCTGAATTAAAAACACCATCAAAAAGGTAATGATGGTAGTTCCTGTATTAATCACAAGTTGCCAGGTTTGTGAATAATTAAACACAGGCCCACTTAAAGCCCATATAGCTACAATAGCGGTAGCGGAAAGAAAAGCAGCAGAACTACCCGTAAATTTAGTAGCTACATTAGCAAAACGCTCAAAAAGGTTATGGTTAGGTTTTTCCATTAGAATATATTTATTCCCTGTCTATTCAGGCGTACAATTTAGCACAAAAAAAGCGCCATAAGGTTTATCCCTATGGCGCTTACTTAATGTTTATAATAGGATTACAATTTATCGCTTGCGTTTCTGCAATTTAAATCATCAAATGCCTGAGTCAGACGCTTAACAAATTGCTCTTCACTTTTACGTAACCAAACGCGCGGATCATAATACTTCTTATTGGGTTTATCATCTCCATCTGGGTTACCAATCTGTCCTTGAAGATAAGCTTCATTAGCTTTATAATAATCAAGAATACCTTCCCACATTGCCCATTGCATATCTGTATCGATATTCATTTTGATGGCACCATAAGAAATCGCTTCCCTGATTTCTTCCTGCGAAGAACCAGAACCACCGTGGAACACAAAGTTAATTGGTTTTTCAGCTGTCAGCGCAAATTTCTCTCTGATGTATTCCTGTGAATTTTTAAGAATTACAGGTTGTAATTTAACATTACCTGGTTTGTACACACCGTGAACATTTCCAAATGCAGCTGCAACTGTAAACTTATCACTTACTTTGCTTAATTCTTCATAAGCATAAGCTACTTCAGAAGGTTGTGTATACAATTTAGAGCTATCCACATCAGAATTGTCTACACCATCTTCCTCGCCACCAGTTACACCCAGTTCGATCTCGATAGTCATCCCCATTTTAGCCATACGCGCTAAATATTTAGCCGAGATCTCCATGTTTTCTTCGATAGACTCTTCTGAAAGGTCAAGCATATGCGATGAAAATAGCGGTTTTCCATGTTCAGCGAAAAATTTCTCGCCATGGTCTAACAATCCATCAATCCAAGGTAATAATTTCTTTGCAGCGTGATCAGTATGTAATACAACTGCAACACCATAGTGTTCTGCAAGTAAATGAACATGCTTAGCAGCAGATACAGCTCCTAATACGCAAGCATTTAAATTATCATTGTTTAATGTTTTTCCTGCATAAAACTGCGCACCTCCGTTTGATAACTGGATCATAACAGGTGAATTAACCGCCTTCGCAGTCTCCATAACCGCATTAATCGTATTAGTACCTGTAACATTTACTGCCGGTAAAGCAAATTGATGTTTCTTAGCTTGTTCAAACAGTTCCTGAACAGCATCTCCGTAAATTACGCCTTTATAGCCTTTTAAACTCATTATTTTTAATTTTAGATTAGCCGAAGTTATGAAAAATATAAGTTTGGGCAAATTAATTTAGGCTAAACTACCTTAAACTGTTCTAATTTTTTTTCGTTTCTTTGTACTCGTATTTTTCAATAATAACATGGCTTGGTTTAAGAGAGAAAAAAAAGGTATCAGTACATTAACGGAAGAAAAGAAAGAGGCACCGGATGGTTTGTGGAACAAGTGCCCGAATTGCAAGAAAGCGTTACATAGTGCTGACCTTGTAGAAAATAAATATGTTTGTCAATACTGCAGCTATCATTTACGTGTTGGCTCTAAAGAATATTTTGAAGTATTGTTCGATAACAATCAGTTTACAGAATTGTTCAGTAACCTGACATCAGGTGACCCGCTGCACTTTACAGATAGCAAAAAATATACAGACAGATTGATTGAGAGTCAGACTAAAACTGGCTTAAAAGACGCTATAAGAGCTGCTCATGGCAAAATAGAAGGCGAAGATCTTGTAATTGCCTGCATGGACTTTAATTTCATCGGTGGTTCTATGGGTTCAGTAGTTGGTGAAAAAATTGCCCGCTCTATTGATTACAGTATTAAGCATAAAATACCTTTCCTGATGATTTCAAAATCAGGAGGTGCAAGAATGATGGAAGCTGCATTTTCATTGATGCAAATGGCTAAAACATCTGCTAAACTGGCTTTATTGAGTCAGGCAAAAATTCCTTATATCTCATTACTAACAGATCCTACAACAGGTGGTGTAACCGCTTCGTATGCGATGCTGGGTGATATCAATATTGCTGAACCAGGTGCTTTGATTGGTTTCGCTGGCCCAAGGGTAATTAAAGAAACGATTAAAAAAGATTTACCTAAAGGTTTCCAGACTGCAGAGTTTGTATTGGAACACGGATTCTTAGATTTTATTGTTGACCGGAGAGCGATGAAAGCCAAACTGGCAGCATTTATCAAAATGATGAATAACTAAGATTAAAATGATAAAAACCAAAAGGCCTGTTTATAAGCAGGCCTTTTGGTTTTTATCATTTTATTTTTCCGAACCGCTTTTCCTGAAGCTGATCATAATTTTTCACATAATCGGGATGCTCCGTTCCCATTAACCGATCCCATACCCTGAGATATAGTCCGTAATTACCTTTAAATTTTTGATGGTGTAGGTTATGGAAGGTAGAGGTATTCACGATCTCAAATAGAAATGTATTTCTGAAACCCTTAGGCATGATTTCATAACCCAGATGTCCATAAACATTAATCACAAAAGAAGAAAGGGCAAATAATCCAATCGTTAAAGGATGTAAAGGCATAGAAAACACCAGTACAATGATGACAGCCCCTTCTGCTATTGCTTCCAGAAAATGGAAGGAATAGGAAGTCCATGGAGAAGGATTGGTTGATTGGTGATGTACCAAATGCGTCACTTTGAATAGTTTTTTATGGTGCAAGATCCGATGCATCCAGTAAAAATAGGTATCATGAACTACTAAGGTTAGCAAAAGACTTACCGGAATCCACCATAATGGGTAAGAATTTAGGTCTGTATAGATAAATGTATATGGCCTGAGGTTGTCAGACAATGCAATGATCGAAGTCACAGCCAACATGATACTTGATATAGACGAATGAAAGATTTCTCTGAGAAAATCGGCCTTACCCGCCAGTCTGTTTTGAATTTTATTCCGCAGCAGACTTTTGGGAAAAACCAGGTAAAAAACTAAAAAAAAGATACCTGCGATTATAAAATAACGGCCGATGGTGAGGAGAAACGCCCAGCTAATGGATTCTAATAAATGACTCATAATTATTTTCGTTTTCTACGGATTAAAATGATCAGCCCCATTAAGAATATAACTCCTGGAATCACGAAATAATACAAAATCTGTATCGGTTTTACATAAGCCTTATCTAGCGTAGTCATGTTATCTTTGGAAGCCGGGCGACTGGTATCAATTGGGAACTCTCCATAAGAGAACCACCGGAATATACTCATCGCAAAATTTGTATTTAAGGTCTGCAGGTTGTTCCGGCTCAACTCTGTATTGCTGAAAAAGTCTGCATCAGCAGATACGATGATCCGTTGCTCCTTATTATTCACATTCCTGGTGAGCATCAATGCTGTAGGAAAACTACCTTCCTGATCACCCTTAAGATGATCAACTACCAATGCTGCTGAGTCAAGGGTAAATTTACCCTTTTTGATCCAGCTGCTTTGGGCATCAGATACTAACAGCGGATGAACACTAAAACCTCCCTGTTGTGCGTAACTTAAGGCGCCAGCGTTAGGCATAGAGACTACCATTTTATACATATAAAACTGTTGCAAACTTTTGTCCATAGCAACAGCACCCGCAGCCAGGTTTGGCGTAACCAGATCAAAAGAATAATCTCTGCTTTTTTGAACAATGGTTCCGTTTAGCATTTGTACACCCAATGAATCCAGCAAAGGGTTAACAACGTTCTGTTTACCTGGCTCTCCGGCAATCATCAGGTTTCCACCCTCAGCGATATATTTTTGAAGCTTTGCTTTGGCAACAGCACTAAACTCCACTCTTGGGTCAGCAATAATCAGGGCAGCTATATCCTTTGGGATCTCATTACGTTCCAAAGAAACACTGTCTACATCAAAGCCCTGATTAACTAAAGAGCTTCTGGAATACTTACTATTGGCCAATACCTTATAATCCCGGTCGCCCATTTTATCCATACTCCGTTGATAACCATCTGTAGCAAAAACAAGCTTAGGAGGGGTAACCATCAACCGCTTTAAAGCAGCCCCGGTTTCAGCTTCAGATGGCCAAAAATCACCATCAGGGGCAGGAAATGTGCGTAGAAAAGTGCTTTTACCCTTATATTTCAATTGCATCACGAGACGGGCACTTTCTCCACGCAAATCAACTTGCGCTTTAACTTCCTCTGGACTCAAAAAATCAGTAATATCAATTTGCTGTAAATCAGCCATCAAGGTTACATACTTATTGAAGCTTACTTTCTGTTCAATCAATTGTGGCGTAACACCAGGAACACTGTCATAATAATAAACCCATTTCAGCTTAATATTAGGTTTAAATCGCTGATAAGATTCCCAACGTGCAATATTAGAAATGCGTTCAACAGGTGCTCCCTTAAAATAAGAATCGTCTAATCCATTAACATAAGTAGTCACTTCAACAGGCTCCTCCCCCATATTTTTAAGGATCTCTTGTGAAGCTTTAGTAATGGTATTTGTTTTAGTAGCTGTGGCATCATAATATCCGATCATTGGCTGACGGGAACTGATATAGGCAATACCTAAACCGGTCAATAAGATCAGTGCATATCGGCTGGTCTGCTGTAAAAACGATCTGGATACCCGTTCCAGTTCTAATTTGGTAATGGTAAAAGCCAGGAACATCCCTGAAATCACCACATAATAAATCACATCACGGGTATTTAACAACCCTGCAATCATGCGCTCGGTACGGCTTGGCATAGAAAGACTATGTGTCAAATCACGGATAAAATCAAGATCCTGTCCAACCGTCCCTATATAATTCATAAAAGCCAGCATCACAAAGGTGCTGATGGCTGCAACTGCCTGATAAGTGGTTAAGCTAGACACAAAAATACCGATCGCTGCATAAGCACTTAACAACAGGAAAATAGCTAGCAGTCCAACGAAGGCATGTGGATAATCAAAATTAACGAAAAACACAGCCCCAATCAACATAAACAAAACGAGTATACCTATAATCATCAGGTTATAAATGAGCATGGAAATAAACTTCCCATAAATCACCTGGCTTAATTTTACTGGGGAAGAATAGAGTAATTTAATACTTCCACTACTAATTTCCCTACTGATAATCCCCATGGTAATCAAAGGAATATAGAGATACAGGTGTTCCAGAATTCGAGTCAGGAGATTCGTTTTATCTGGAACGTTGGCATAAATTGTAGTTAAAAAACCAAATGTACCTCCTTGCACCAGTCCGGGGATACCTGGCATAAAAGCCAGGTTTAACTGTGTAATGAGCACGATGATCAATAACCAGGCTATTGGTGAATAAAATAGCAGGCTGAGCTCCAGCTTAGCTATTTGTATAATTTTCTTCATATTTCGTATATCAATGGTTAGTTTTTTCCGGCATCAATACCAATCTTACATAGTTTTTATCCTGAATGTAAGTCGCTGCAGCCTGCTTAATAGATTGAACAGTCATATTATTTATCGCACTTTCATAGTCAAAAAACTGAGTGATGGGCTCTTTATTGATATTCCTTGAAACCAGGTAATCCAACCAGTACCCGTTATTTGTTGAACCCGTTTGCAGCACTGATTTACTTACCGCTTTAAATTTTTGCAGGTTTTCGGCAGAGGGGCCTGATGTTCTCATTTTATTCAGTTCATCCTGTGCCGAAGCAATCAATTTATCTACATTCTGCGGGGCACAATCAAAGGAAATGGCCAGACTAAACCTGCTTTTCAGGTATTTGGTCATGCTCATTTGTACGTTTGGTGTATAAGTTCCCCCCTCCTGATCGCGAAGTCGCTGTGTAATGCTAATCTTCAGGGCATCGGCAATGGCATTCATCTTAAAGGTATTGTCAAAATTGTAATCAAAAGGACCAGAATAAACCAGCATCACGCTTGATTTCTGTGTTGTACCTTTGTATACGGTCTTGGCAATTCGCCCTTCAGGAATGTTAATGTTCAGGTCGCGGGCCTTTTCTTTCAATCCTTTAGAAGGTAATGAACCCAGATATTTTTCCAATAAAGGCTTCATCATTTCCATATCTATGTTCCCCACAAAAAAGAAATTAAAACCGGAAGCGTCAGAGAAACGCTCTTTGTAAATCTCATAGGCTCTGTCCAACTTAACGGCATTTATGCTGTTTATACTTTGGGGCTGTTTGCGGACATGATAGTTCCCCAGCACCAGGCTTACCGTATCCATAAATACTTGAGCTGGACTATTGCCTTTATTGGCGAATTGTTCTTTGGTACGACCAATCAATACATCGAATGCCTCAAGGTCCTTTCGAGGTTCCATAAAATAAGCATTGAGCAGTTCAAGCGTGGTTGCCAGCTCCTCTTTAGAGCTACCACCACTAAAACCCTGGTAAGTATCATTTACAAAAGGGCTTACTTGTACCTGCCTACCAGTAAACAATTTACTAAGCTGCTCGGCATTATAGTTTCCTGCACCCGAGACAGATACTACATTTGCGGCATTAATGGCATTTTGATGATCAGCATCTGAATATAGAGAAGCTCCACCCTCGGCAAGCCCTTTAAACAAGATCTGATCATTCTGAAAATTGGTCTTCTTTAACCATACAGTTACACCATTGCTCAGCGTAATCTTCTGCACGCCAATTTTTCCAAAATCTTCCAAGCTGGTAATCTTCCCTGGAACGGGAGTTTTTTTCAACAATGGAAGGTCCTGTACTTCATCCACAAATGGACTTAAAGGAGCCGTATAAACTGCATCTATCCAACTCAGTACAGTAGCCTCATCTGGCAGAAAAGCTTTATTTTCTTCAGAAGATTTCACAATGATGTCCCGATCGGTATCCTTCAGATAAGATTTCAATAAGTCGTTAATTTCTGTTAGGGTAATATCAGGCAATAGCTGACTGGTTAGTTCATACTCCTTAGCAATTCCGGGGGCAATATTGCCTGTCAGGAAATGCTGCAGGTAAGGTTTGATCAGCGTTTCGGAAGCCGTTTTATCCTGCTCTTTCAGTCCATCAGCCATTTTTTGCTGGTAGCTCTTTTTCACCCTGTCCAACTCAGTTTGCAAAAAGCCCTGCTCCTGCATCCGGCGCAGTTCCAGCCAAACACCTTGCAAGGATGGCTGCGTTTCGGCGGGCTTAGTGCCCAGGTTAACTGAAAAAGCAGAAAGTCCACCTGTTAATGAAGTAAATGTAGCGAATGGCATTTGCCTAAACCTTGCATTTATCATTTGTCCCAATAGGTTTTTCAGCAGCGCGTTGCGGTAATCTGATGTGGTAGTCATTACAGCTTGCTTCTGTTTCATTAAGATCTCTACACCAATACCACCAAATTCCGGATCTATAAATTGCATATATTGGTTTTTACCAGTCAATTCTGCGCGATATATAGGGCGCTCCTTCTCTTTTTCCGGGTTTTTCAGGTCCGCAAACTTCGCTTTGATCGCTTTCTCCATCTGGTCAACATCAATATCCCCTACAACAATTAAAGCCTGTAAATTTGGGCGGTACCAATCTTTGTAAAAACTACGGATTTCTTCCGGTGTGACCTTTGAAATGACTTCCTCTGTACCAATCGGCAAACGTGATCCATATCGGGATCCATTGGAACAGAGCTGTATACTTTTTTCTTCGTAACGTTGCTGCATGCCCTGGCGGACACGTTTTTCTTCTAAAATCACATGACGCTCCTTTTCCACATCTTCTGCTTCTATATTCGCATCCTGTGCCCAGTCCCGCATAATCTGTAAACCGTTGTTAAGCAGCTCCGGATTATCGGATGGCAATGGTAGCTGGTATACGGTTTCATCAGGACCAGTATTGGCATTGATGTCTGCACCAAAACGCACCCCTGATTTTTCCAGGTAATTGGAGAGTTCCTTTTTAGGAAAGTGTTTAGTCCCGTTAAAACTCATATGCTCTATAAAATGGGCTACTCCTCTTTGCTGATCGGTTTCCAGAATAGATCCTGCCTTTACAGCCAGGTACATCATGACCCTTTTTTCCGGGCTTTTATTTTTGCGGATGTAATAGGTAAATCCATTGGCAAGCTTCCCGGTCCTCAATTCAGGATCAAGAGACAAAGCCTGATTATCCAGCTGAGTTTTACAAGCCAAAAACATGCAAAAGGCCGCAACAGACAGTAAGCCTAAAAATCTATATTTAATTAACATATTGCTCTGTTTTAATAATCTCCACAATCTTTTCATTTTCAATAATGATCATACCTTGTCTGTCGGTAGTGATTCCGCTGACTAGTGTATACGGATAAGTAGGTACACCATCTTTCATAACCGTAGGCAGGAAAGAGAATTGTACATTATCCGATACTTTGCCTAAGGCCTCCCCAACTTCAATGATGTGGGTGGATACCACAAAGAAGCTGTTCCTGTTCTCAGAGAAAGCTTTCGTAACCGCCAAAGTAGCATCGTAAGCATCCTTCACATTCGTTCCTTTAAACAACTCATCAAACAATACGTATAAGTCTTCTGATTCACTTACTGCTTTAGCAACCGTTTTGGTTCGCAATACTTCTGCATAAAAATGACTGTAGCCCATATCCAGGTTATCCGATACGTTAATTGAAGAGAACAATCCATCTTTTACTGAAAACTCCATACGTTTCGCCGCTATCGGGAAACCCATGTGTGCCAGGTAAACCGCTATTCCCATAGATTTCATGAAAGTAGATTTACCTGCCATATTGGCCCCGGTGAGGAACAACATATTACGTTCGCGCGTTAAATGTAAGTTATTACTTACCCCATTTTTTAGGGCTGGATGGCGGAAACCTTCCATATCCAATAACATCTGCGTGGCTGGTAAGGCCTTGGCATATACAAAACCCTGGTCTGCTGCTACAGCGGCTACACCGACGTACACATCCAGTTCATAAATCAATTTCAATAAGCCTTCCATCTGACTGATCATCGCATGGCGGATCACATAGTCATTTCGGATTAGCTGCATCAGCGAAAGCTGGCCTTCCGGAGCATCTAAGATCCCTTGTAATCTTGAATCTTGTAAGACTTTTAATGCAGTATCTAAATCGTCCTGATATACTGAAACACCTGCTTTTCCTTTCAGTTCGGAGAAGAAATCTCTAAAAGCATGCAATACTTCAATGGTTACCGAATGCCCGGCTTGCAACTGCAATAATTCGGCATTATGAAAAAGCACCTGTTTAAATTTCTTGGCAAAAATGCCCCATGCTACTCTTGGCAAAGCAGCGCCAGCACCACCGGCCAGGTAATCTTCCATAGATTCTACCTGAGAACGAATCACTGGGAAAATGATATTGTGTTGCTGAAAAAAAGCAAACAAGGAACTGCGTTTATTGATCTGCTCCACGTTATTCAGCGGACGGGCGAACATGCCTTCCAGTACCTTTTCTCCGCCCTGGGTTTGCAGGTGATTGAACAAGCTATAAATAGACTGTTGTTTAAACTTCCCTTGCAGGTTCAAATCTTCTACCGTTTGCTTATCTGCCAGGAAGTTAGGATGCTGTTGCTTCGTTTGTTTTTCATCTTTGATGAGCTCTATTACCCCTTCGTTATTGATGATAATCATCCCATGACGGTCATCCGTAATCCCTTCTGTAAGCGTATAGGTGTAAATAGGTCTGCCGTTCTCCATGCGTGTCGGCAAATACCGAAAGATCATGTTATTGCATCTCTCTCTTAACACCGATCCTGCCTCCATAATATGTGTTGAGATCACAAATAATGAATGTGGCTTTTTAGCAAAAGCTTCCATGATGGCAATGGTGCCTTCATAAGCATCTTTCACATTAGTCCCTCTAAACAATTCATCAAATACCACAAAGAGGTTTTTCCCTGCGCCAAGCTCTACCGCAACCTTCTTTACCCGCAGGACTTCTGCGTAGAAATGACTGGCCCCCATGGCCAGATTATCCGGCAGGTTGATGGTTGTATACATACCGTCGCACACAGAAAACTCCATTTGTTTTGCAGCAACAGGAAAGCCTAGATGTGCCAGGTACATGGCAATACTCAACGATTTCATAAATGTCGATTTACCCCCCATATTGGCCCCGGTTAAGAACACAATATTACTTTCGGGGGTCATCTCTAATGAATTGGCAACCGGTTTGTTCAACAATGGGTGATAAACGCCCTGTAAGTGCAAACGGTTGGCATCACGCTTTAATGCCCTAGCAAAAACATAGCCCCTTTCGGTCGCTACCCGGGCAATGGAAATGTATACATCCAGGTGATAAATATGCTGTAGTATTTTTTCCATCAAGGCACGTTGCTGGAATCGTAAAATATTATCATATTCTACAATTTTACCTGAAGAGATTTTACCTTTGCCATGATCAGCAAAAATGAGTTCCAGCTCTTTGGCTTTCAACAAAGTGATCACCAGCTCCACTTGCTTAGCATAAGGATTAGCCGACACTTTAGGCTCAATCTCCAGCATAAATCTTTTCAGTCCCTTCAAAATTTCGATCAAAGCCTCTACACTTTGTCCGGCCGCTTTAAAATCGGCCATACTAAAGCCCTGGTTAGATAGGCGGCTACGCGGATCTGTATTTCCTAAATATCGTTCGGCTTCTTCAAAGCGATTACCCTGTAAAGGAAATTCCGTTTTGCTTTCCTGAAAATACCGTAAAATGGCTACCCGGTCGTTAATTGCCTGATCATCCGAAAGCGGATTTCGGAACATGTCTTCCAGTAAGGAAGCCCCGCCCTGAGTATAGGTTTTATTAAAAATATGGTAGATTGAATCGCTCCCCGATTTAGAGAAAACATTCAAATCGTCAATGGTTTGTTTATCGGTTATAAAGCTCATAATTATTTACGTTTTCTGCGGATCAAAAGCACCATGCCCAGTAGGACAATCGCACCCGGGATCAGGCCATAGTATACTATCTTTACAGTTTTCACTCCTGCTTTATTCTGCTTCAGTTTATTGTCTTTCGAGGGTGGACGCGACATATCAACCGGAAACTCATTGTTAGAGAACCAGGTAAAAATGGCCATAGCAAAAGTTCCATTAGCTGTTTGCAAGTTTGATCTTCCCAGCTCTTTGTTACTGAAGAAATCTGCATCTCCTGTAACCACAATCCGCTGTTCTTTATTCGCCATTTTCCTTGTTAGCATCAATGCTCCAGGAAAGGCACCGTGTTGGTCACCGTTTTTTGCTTCAAAAACCAATGCAGCCGAATCCAGTACAAAAGATCCTTTTTTAATCCAGCCATATTTGGCATCTGTGGTTAGGATGGCCTGGGTTTTAAAATCCGATTGCGTGTCAAAACTTAACGCAGCTACGCCTGGCATCGATATGATTTCTTTCTTTTGATATGGATTATTTAAGCCGGAGTACATGGATAAAGCCTCTTTAGTTAGCCTAGGCGTAACCAGGTTATAAGAATAGTCCCTGCTACGCTGTACAAGGGTTCCATCCAGCATTTTCACACCTAATGAATCCAGTAAAGGGTTAACTACGGCTTGTTTGCCCGGCTCGCCCGCAACCAACAGGTTTCCTCCATCGGCAACATATTTCCTGATTTTAGCTAGTGCGGCCGGACTATAGGCTACTTTTGAATCACCAATAATAAGCGCGGCAATGCTACTTTGTATTTCATCGCTTTCTATAGCAACACTATCGAGATCAAATCCCTGGTTGATCAATGAAGCACGTGCAGTCTTGATATTAAAGAACATTTTATAGTCACGATCGCCCACTTTGTCTACACTTCGCTGATAGCCATCTGTAGCAAAGACAAGTTTTGGCGGGGTAACAATCAAACGTTTCAGCGCTGCAGCCGTTTCGGGTTCTCCAGGCCAGAAGTCACTATCGGTAAAGGTTCTTAAAAAAGTGGTTTTATTCTTGTATTTAAGTTGCATCACTAAACGTCCGTCTTCTCCACTCAAGTTTACTTGTTTGCGGATCATCTCAGGTTCCAGAAAGTCGTTGGTATCCAAGTCTAAAGCTTTTACCCTTTCTTTAAACAGGGTTTTTAAACTTTTTCCGGGATTGGCGGCATAAAATTGTGGAGCAGGGATACTGTCGTAATAATAAACCCATTTGAGCTTAATATTCGATTTAAAGCGCAGATAAGCCTCCCAACGGGCAATATCAAGAATTCGTAAGCTGGGATCACCCTGAGCATAAGAATAATCCATGACATTAATGTATTCGGTCACTTCCAGTGGTTCATCCCCCATATCCTTCAATATTTCCCGGGTAGCCTTAACGATGGTATTCACTTTCGTATCTGTAGCATCATAATAGCCAATTAGGGGTTGACGAGAGCTGAGATAAGCTACTGCGAGCCCCACAATAACGATCAGAACATAACGGCTTAGCTGTTGCAAAAATGGTCTTGCACGCCTTGCCATGTCTAGCCTGGTAATGGTAAAAGCCAGGAATATTCCAGAAATAACCAGGTAGTAAATAACGTCTCGGCTATTCAGCAAACCATTAATCATCAAATTTGTGCGACTTCCAATGGCCAGACTATGAGTCAGGTCACGGACAAAATCAATTCGCTGTCCAAAACTGCCAATATAGTTTAAAGAGCCCAGCACCATAAAAGTACTGATGGCCGCTACTACCTGATAGGTAGTTAAGCTTGACATAAAGATCCCGATGGCAGCGTAAGCACTCAACAAGAGGAAGCAGGTTAGCATCGCAACCAGGGGATGCGGATAGTCGAAATTTTCAATAAACAGGACTCCAAAAATAAAAAACAGTCCCATTACACCTATAATAACCAGGTTGAAAGCCAACATGGAAACAAACTTTCCAAAAATGATCTCACTGAGCTTTACCGGCGAAGAATACAGTAACTTAATACTGCCGCTATTGATTTCCCTGCTGATGATACCCATGGTAATCAGGGGTGTATACAGGTACAGACTTTTGAGAATTAAAGCATAAATACCCCCTGTCCCTACATTTGTAGCAGTGTAGAACCGGTTGGTTAAAAAATCAAGATCTAAACCGAAGTGTTGCAAATGCTGCAACTGCCCCACCATTGGGCCAAACGTAAGCGCCATCTGTACAAAGAGCACCATGATGAGTAACCAGGCAATCGGGGAATAAAATAGCAGGCTGAGTTCCAGTCTGGCTATCTGTATTATTTTTTTCATTGTATGTGATGATACTTAATTAGAGATTCTGGACAATTGGGCAAAGGTTTCATCTAGTGAATTCTTTTCCATATTTAGTTCACGCAAGCGCCAGCCTTGCTTTGCACTTTCCAGAACAATCATTTCAGAAATATTGCGATCACCATTAAAATAGATTCGCAGCTGCTTTTCAGTTAGTATTTCTATTCTTACGATACCTTCAATAGCCATTAAAGCTTCTACCGGAGGTGCATTTTCCATCACAACCAGCATGCTATGCGGCGCTATATAGTTGTCGAAAGCCTCCATGGTGTCTGCAAAAACAATCCTGCCACTTTCAATCATCACAATATCCTTGCAGAGGTACTGTACTTCGGTCAGGATATGCGTTGAAAGGATTACCGCACGCTCTGCAGCAATGTCCTTGATCAATGAACGCACTTCAAGGATCTGGTTTGGATCAAGGCCATTGGTGGGCTCATCAAATACCACGAGCTTAGGGTGATGAATAATGGCCTGGGCGATACCTACCCTTTGTTTATAACCACCAGACAAGTTCTTGATCAATCTTTTATTAATATGCGTTAATCCGCAGCGTTCTTTTACCTCTTCCAATGCTTTTTTCAGCTGACTTTTCTCCACCGAGCGCAAGATTGCGGTATGCACCAGGTATTCATCCACAGTCAAATCCATATATAAGGGCGGGGTTTGTGGTAAAAACCCAATCTCCTGCTTAGCGCGTTCCGGTTCTTTACTGATGTCGATGCCGTTGATGATCACAGATCCCGTTGTTGGTGTCAATACCCCACATAGAATATTCATGGTGGTAGATTTGCCAGCGCCATTAGAACCCAGCAGGCCTACAATCCCGCTGCGTGGAATTTCGATGTTAATGTCTCTGATAGCCCAGCTGGTACTGTAACGGTGCGACAGTCCGCTGATACGAACAATTGGTTCCATATTTTTTGAATTAGATGTTTTATGATGTACAGGTGATCGGGTACTTTTTTGATTTTTTAGACAAAAACATCCTTGATCACCTGGTTAATGGTGATTATTTTATTAACCAAATAATATTTTATAGGTCGGCTGTTTTACATTAATAATTACTAATCATGAATGTTTTTTGTTGCTGTGCTATGTCGCCGGCACCAGGAAGCCCGATTAGGGCTAGTGTAAAATTTCTATAGCGCCATAGATTTTCCGTACTGGCACCTGCACCGCTCAGTGTATAGGAAGCAAGTACCTGTTGCGTTCCCTGATCGCGGAATTCGAACCTGTAGCTACCTGTCTTAGCCAATGCTTCATATTTTTTATATTCGGTAATCCCCTTGTAAGTCAACCCATCAACTTCTTTTTGCGATCCGTTTGAAATTACATACACACTAACCGGCTTACTCTGATAAGAAAGGTTAATAAACCTTATCCCAAATGTGCTATCGGGTTGGTTGTGATATGGAGGTACCGAGGTTACAAAAATATGATCCGGGTTAGTAGCAGTACCTGAAAGAAATAAGGTGTTTATACTTCCAGTTTCGAACCGTAGTTTTACATCGAATAAAGCTGTACTTGTTGGCAGAGTATCTGGAAGCTTAAAAAAACGGATCCTCTGTTCCGGCTTTGAAACGCTAAGCTTATTGGTATATTCATCGAATATTCCATACTTGAACCTTGCTGTACCAGCATAATAGAAGTAGCCTGGATTTACATCATCGTTTAAATTAATCATTAAGGTTTCGGCCCCAACAACAGCATTTGCTATGATTAGGGAGGAAGTTACAGGTGATGCTTCTTCTTTACTGCATGACATCAAGCTAAGCGCAAAAAACAGGACAACCAGTAATGTATTTATTTTCATTTTTTTCATTGGAAATATAATTTTATCGGTATGAAAAATCAATACCCAGGGTTCTGACTTAATTTATTATTGGCACTAATCTCAGTCAAAGGGATTGGATAAAGTAATTGATAATCTCCTGCCCAAGGTTGCTTAGCTGGGATAGCAGAAAGTACATCATGGGCCCTTCCGGTTCTTTTGAGATCAAACCATCGATGTCCCCATTCTACGAATAGCTCTGTTCTTCTTTCCTTTTCAATGGCGGCTATAACCTCTGCCCTGGATAATGTTGCAGGTAGATTTTCTACACCTGCCCGTCGACGGATTACGTTTAAGTCATCGATCGCAAGTCCCAGTGGCCCACCATTCAACGTACGGGCTTCAGCTCTGATCAGGTATTGTTCTGCCAATCTCAATACCATGTAATATTCCGTAATCGGGCTGTCTTTTGATATTTGATCTCCCCCTTTCTTGTATTTATATGGAACATAGGCTTTTTCCCCATCTCTCATATAAGTGATTGTCCAGTCTTTTAATCTTTTATCATCATTTTCGAAAACCTGTAGCAGTTCGTCGGTAAATCTCAAAGGATAAATGGATCCTAACGAAACATCAGGTAAAAGGGTAAAGCCCTCAGGGGTTGATCTCCCTTTGATTGCTGAGGGATCGTTTTGCTGTAACTGCCAGATCGCCTCTGTACTATTCATCAGAAATACTTCATTCAGATCTTCCTTTAGCTGGAACAGGCCAGCTTGGTCGATAACTTCTCCGGCCTGAGCAGCTGCATTAGTATAGTCACCAGTATATAGATAAACCCTGGCCAGCATTGCTGTTGCTGCCCATTTGTTAGGAATAATCCGTTCTCCTGTTTTTGAATTGGAAAAATCAGTACCAAGAAGCGCTTTTGCCTCTTCGAGATCCTTTATGATTTGCTTATAAACCTCAGCTGAAGGCATTCTTTGCATCTGAACAGTCTGGTTGAAATCTACTGTCAGTACCAATGGAACATCTCCAAAAAAATTAACCAGATAAAAATAAGTGAAAGCCCGTATAAACTTAGCTTCTCCGGTTAATCTCTTCCTTGCTTTAGCCGTAAGGCCCTGAGAGGTTGAGGCTTCAATACCTTCTATCACATCATTGACTCCATAAATCGCCTTATAAGCTGAAGTCCACAATACTACAGGGGAATTGTCTCTCGTTAATTTATTTGTGCCAAATAAATCTACTGTTAAAGTCTTTAATTCGTCTGACGATACGCCACCCAGAACTGTACTATATCCTGAGGAGAATGATGAATATGCCGATGCACCAACACTTGTGCTATTAATCATAATAGAATATACACCTGCCATAGCAGAAGTGGCCTGATTATCGGTTGCAAAAACCTTATTTGTGGTGGTCGTATCGACCGGATCTGGAATGCTAATCAGTTTCTTACAGGAAGTACAAAACAATAACAGTAAGCCAGTCAGGCAGAAATATATTTTTATATTTTTAAATGTCATCTCTTTATCAATTAAAAGGTTAACGAAAGACCAAACAAATAGGTTTTGGCTGGCGGAAGTGCTCCAAACTGCTGTAAATCAGGATTAATTCCCTTAGCATTGGTGATTACAAAGATATTTTGAGCATTCATATACAACTTTAATGTCTCTGCACCTATTTTCTTCACAACCTTCTGGTCCAGGTCATACGAAATGGCCACATTTGACAGACGGATATAGGAAGATCTGACATATATCGCATCAGAGTTTGTATAATTATTATAATTCATATCCTGTAAAGTAGAAGGCTTTGGATATTTCGCCTGATCGCCTGGTTTTTTCCAGTAATTACCAATTACATCTGTCGGTACGTTAGACATAAATCCTAAGCCTTGCCCTGGATTAAGCCCTGGTTTTATCCCCATTTGATCTCTAAATTCAAAGAAACAACTCAAATTCAAATTTCCGTAGCTAAAATCACTACCCAATCCACCGTTAAACTTAGGACTCAGGTCTATTCTGACGTACTGATCATCATAGCCCAGACCAGGGGCCTTTCCGGAAATAACATCCAATACTCCATTTCTGTTATAGTCTTCAAAAGTATACTGACCGGTAAGCGGGTTTACGCCTGTATAATGATAAGCGTAAATGTTATTTACACTCTCACCTACTTTTAATTTAGTGGCGAAAGGGGAATTTTGGATATTGGGATAAGCCAGTAAGGTATTAAAGTTACGGGACCCATTGAATCTTAAGTTCCAGTTGAATTTATCCCGGCGCAACACATTTGCTGTAACAGAAATTTCCCAGCCACTATTCTGAATTAATGCAGGCCAGTTGGCAGTTACAAAGGGAAATCCGGTATACTCCGGCGTTGGATACTGAGTTAACTGGTTACCGCATCTATCACGATACAGTGCAGCTTCGAGGGTGATGTTATCTTCCAGAAAACCCATACTTAATGCCCCCTCAAGTTTTTTGTTTATCTGCCATCTGTAATTCTGATTAACAGCCTGGATACTCACTAATGGTTTAGTGCCATCATAGTCTGGCTGCAAAGCTACACCTCCCTGATCTGAGGACCATCTGGTCAGATATTGATAATCACCGATTTTATCACTACCCGTTAATCCGTAACTTCCTCTCAATTTCAGGAAACTAACAAAAGAAGGGAGTAGGTTTTTCATCCATTCCTCTTTAGAGGCAATCCATGCTGCACCCGCAGAACCAAAATTACCAAACTGCCTACCAGGACCAAAACGTGAAGAGCCATCCCGTCTTCCATTCAGATTAATGATATATTTATCTTCCCAGTTATAAGTAATACGACCAAAAACAGCTGCATATTTATAAAATCCTATATTTTCTTTGCTCATAGACATTGGCGCAAGCGTAATCGATTTTATAAAATCATCACTTTCATAGCCAAATCCGAACGTACTCCAGCCCTTGGTTGAATTTTTCTGCAAACTTGCCCCGGCTAAAACACTCAGTTGTCCATGTCCCAGTTTGGTATTGAAATTTATCTGTGGCTCTACAATGATGTTGTAATTGTCGTTTGTTCCGAAAAATGCTGATCCGGTGGGACTAGTTGATGGATCCTGAGCGGTTATCGGACTAAAGGCCTTATTGGTATTTGCACTTTTATTGTAGCCAACATTTGTAGATATCGATAAATTGTTGAGTATCGCATAACTGATGTTCAGGTTAGTGTTCAGCAGGTGTGTATCTGAATAAGCGGGCGTTTCCAGACCTGTAAAAGGATAACTATAAGTAAGTCCGGCCTTGGTCCATGGTTCATAATTCAACAATCCATCTTCGTTGTAAATATCTGGTGCATTGGGGGCTAAAGTAACCACATTTGGTGTAGAAGTATTGTTAATAGCAGTGTATGTATACATAGCCCCAAAGTCTATTTTCAGCTTCCTGTTTAAGGTGTTATGCCCTAAATTAAAAGCAATTCCTCCTTTTTGATTACTACCCTTACTAGTCAGGATCTCTGTCTGGCGACCATAATTTGCACTTAACCTAAATTGAGTCTGTATATCTCCGCCCGACAAAGTCATCATCGCATTGGTTTGTCTACCCACATTTCCCCATAACTTCTTTTGCCAATCGGTATATTTGGTCGTATCCCACAATTCGAGATCCGGCGCATTCAGGATATCGGGTTTGATATTGTCATTTTTAAATGCTTCTCTTCTTATTTGTAGGTATTGCTGTGTATTGAGCATATCCCAACGTTGCGTTACCGTACTGAAACCTTGCTCAACATTTGCTGAAAATTTAGTCGCTCCAACCTTACCTTTCTTAGTTGTGATCAGGATAACACCACTTGCACCTCTCGATCCATAGATCGCGGTAGCATCGGCATCTTTTAACACCTCTATACTTTCTATATCCCTTGGATTGATGTTATAAAACGGACTTTGTCCCCCGGTTGGTGTATATCCATTCTGGATAATTCCTGTAGACCCATCCTTATAATTAGACGTGCCTCCTACTTCCAGATTATTCATTGGAACACCATCAATAATATATAATGGATCAGAAATGAAATTCCCACTCAGTGTCTGTCGTCCTCTGATTTCAATTTTCACCGTGCTTCCCGCGTATCCGTTCGTCTGAGAAACAATCATTCCCGGCACTCGTCCTTGTAATGCCAATAAAGGGTTTTGAACAGGCTGTTTTTCAATATCCTTCGCAGAAACGGTTACGATATTACTTGTTGACAAGCGCCTGTTGGTTTTTCCATAAGCCATCACCTGAACTTCATCTAATTTAGAAGTACTCTGCTCCAGTTTTACCCCCAATAGATTGGAGTTTGCCTTCACTTCTTTGGTGACATAGCCCATAAATGAAATCTGTAAAACAGCATCTTCAGGAATATTTTTCATTGTGAATTGTCCACCGGTACCAGCTGTCGTGCTACGCTTTCCACCTTTAATAGTTACAGTTGCGCCTGGTAAAGGGTTATTTTGAGCATCAACAATAACCCCAAAAACGTCAATACCGGTAAAAACAGCTGCTATGCGATCTATAAATCCAGGTGTTTTCGCTTGTACTACAATTGATTTTTTAACTATAGAATAGGTTAAAGGAAGACCTTTAAAAACTTCTTTTAATGCTTCTTCCAAAGGAGCATTCTGCAATTTTACATCAATCTTTATTTTAGTCAGGTCTTCATTTTTCCAGAAAAAGCTGTAACCAGTTTGTTTTTCTATGGTAGAAAAAACGGTGGTTAATGTGGCATCTTTTTGCTGAATGGTTACATTTTGCGAGTATCCAATAGCCGATACCTGTACACAAGCAATAGTGATTATGAAAAAAATCAGTTTCATTACCATAATGATTTTATGCATTCGCCGCCCTGGTTTCATGGTAGCTTTCGCATATGAGTATAAATTCATACGTTTGTATTGTTTGGGTTTTGGATTTAATTTTCAGGAATTATTCATCGTTCCGATTTTATCGGATGAGGTTAGCCCAGGCAGTAGTCCGGAGAAAAGTGTCGAAGCCTTCTCCGGGCTTTTTTATTCCAGGTAAACCTTCAATAAGCTTAATCGCTTTGTTGTAAAGGTTTCTTCATCTTGGTTGTCTAGTTTAGTGGTTATTTATTCAGTTGATTGTTTTTAGCCAAAAAAGGCAATTTCAAGCTATTGCATAACTATAATTTTCTTTCCTTCGATTCTGAAGTGGACATTGCCACGTTCCAGGACCATTAATACTTCTGAAAGGGTATAACTTCTTTCGATTTTCCCATAGAACTGTTCATCTTTCACATTCCCTTCATACACTACCTCTACGTTGTACCAGCGGGCAATCTGCCGCATTAAAGTCCTGATATCCGTATGATCAAATTTAAATAAGCCATCTTTCCAGGCAACGGCACCTGCTGCATCAACCGGCTTCACAACAATCTGGTTATTTGCTGTTAAAATGGCTTGTTGGTTAGGCTTTATAAAGGTACCATTTACATTTACACTACCTTCAATGAGGGTAGTTTTAACATTTGGTTCATCTGCATAGGAATTAATGTTAAAATGTGTACCCAAAACCTCCACGACCTGTCCTTTGCTGATGACTTTAAATGGTTTAGATTTATTGTGTGCCACCTCAAAATACCCTTCTCCTGTTAATTCTACTATTCTGTCTGCACCTTTAAACACAGTTGGATATTTCAAAGCAGACGCAGCATTCAAGATAACTTTTGTTCTATCAGATAACATAACTGTATATTGCCCACCTCTTGGTGTAGCAATATTATTATATAATACAGACGCTCTGTTTCCCGCAGTTCCTTTGTACACCAACTGCCCATCGGTTGTTTTTTCGATGCGTGCATCATCTTCATTGGCTAACGCACCATTTTTGGCATCTGTTAATACAATTTGTTTCCCGTCAGCCAGGGTTAATATCGCTTTATTAGAACCCGCAGCAATGTCATTGTCTTTGGATGCATTTAAACCTCCAGGCTGAGTTCGATTGTGGTTTAAATAAAATAGTCCGGCTGCAATGACTAAGATGATCGAAGCTACCGCTGCAATGCGAGGCCATAGCTTAATGCTTTTGGTTGCAACAGCAGTGTATTGCTCCTGCAAGCCGGCATAGTTAAAAGTTGCTGTTCTAAGCGTTTTATCAATAGCATTAAAATCAATTTCTCCTTCTACAAGGCTGAGACTGTCAGATTTTTGCATGTACCAGTTCTCCAGCATCACCTTTTCTTCAGCTGTTGCCAATCCCTGATTATACCTTTGAACCAATTCTTTTGCCTGTTGTTTATTCATCCTTTTTGGAATTCATTTACAGGTAAACGGGCGAAACTGAAGTTGGGGGTAGAAGAATATTAAAATAATCTTAATTAGCGCATTAACATCAGAATTGTGATACTCAATCCCATATCATTAAGCTTAGGCTTAATCGCTTTTAGTGCATTCTGCACTTGTTTTTTAACGGTTTGCTCAGAGATATTTAATTTAGCAGCGATTTCTTTATGAGACAAGTCCTCTTTTCGGCTAAGTTCAAATATCTCTTTCATCTTGGGAGGCAACTTTTGAATTTCCCTTTCCAGGATTTCCAGAATCCGCTTTTCATCAATTGCATCTACTTTTTCGTTTAGCGGATCTGAAACGAAGCTGGCAATCTCTCCGATGTAATCACTACGAACCTTGTTTTTCTCAATAAGGTCAAATACTTTATTTCTTGCAGCAGTATACAATAAGCCTGCAATATTCAGGTTACTTTTTATGGAAGCTGCTTTTATCCATAAGTTACCAAAAACTTCCTGAACAATATCTTTGGCATCATCCTCGTCTCTAAGCATCTTATACACATGCGCATAGATGAGTTTCCAATGTCGGTTATAAATCTCGGTAAATGCAAGCTGATCCCTTTCTTTTAATAAAGAAGTCAATACTGTATCCGGAAGATTGCTGTAAACAGTTACCACACTTGTCCTCTTCTAAAGTTATCGGGTTTTTAATTCAAAAAACAATGTTAGTAAATTATACCGGAAATAACTGTGGATTTACTGAAATATGTATATTCAGGACATCGTCCCAGGTTCATGGCTGGATCCTAGCGGTCTATTCTTTCTTTTAGGTCTGATCACGAAATCATTCCTTCCCATATCCACCACTGAGGAAGTATCGCCGCTATCTTGTTCCTTTTCATTATTCAGCTCTTTTGTTTCTTTATAAACGGTTTTTCTATGGGCGTGCCTTTCTCGTGCTGCTTCGTTAGGGTCTTTTTCTTTAGATGCTACTTTTTTGTCCTCGGCTTTTTGTGTCCTTTTCATGGTCAGCGTTGTTTATCGTAACAAATCTTATCTGTTATATCATAAACAACGCTAATGCTTTTGTGTTTGAATTAAACCACTACATTCTTATCCACAATATCCTTTAACTTTTCCACTACATAATCCAATTCTGCTTTAGTATTATATTTACTGAAAGAGAAACGCACAGAAGGCCTGTTTGGATCAGTACCTATACCTGTAAGCACATGGGAACCAATGTTAGAACCAGATGAACATGCACTCCCCCCCGAAGCAGAAACACCATTAATATCAAGGTTAAACAACAGCATATCTGCCATATCCATTGCCGGAAAAGAAACATTTAATACTGTATACAAGCTTTTGTCCGCATCGGTCTCTCCATTAAATGTTATACCAGGAATTGTCGCACTTAGCGTTTCTTTCAGGTACGTTTTTAATCCCTGGATATGATTCTGATGTTCATCCATTTGTGCATAAGCCATTTCTAATGCTTTAGCCAATCCAACAATCCCATAAACATTTTCAGTACCGCCTCTCATATTTCGTTCCTGAGCACCGCCAAAAATCATAGGACTAATTTTAATAGCGTGATTTACAAACAGAAAACCAACTCCCTTAGGTCCATGCAGTTTATGAGCAGCACAAACGATAAAATGAGCTTTAAGCTTTCTCACATCATGAATATAATGCCCCATTGTCTGCACTGTATCACAATGATATATAGCGTTATAAGTTTCACAAAGATTCCCTACTCTTTCTATATCCGTTAACGTACCTATTTCATTATTAGCATGCATCAAGGATACAAAAGACCGGTCGTTATTCTTAAGTAATTCTTCCAGATGGTTGTAATCGACATTCCCCTTGTCATCAATATCTACGAAACTTAACTTATCAATTACACCTTGCTGTAGCAACATATCAAAGGTGTGCTCTACCGCGTGATGTTCTATTTTAGAAGTAATTGCATGCTTAATATTAAAAGCAGCAATACCACAACGAATAGCCGTATTATCTGCTTCTGTACCACCAGAAGTAAAAAATATCTCGGCTGGAGTAGCATTTAAAAGTCCAGCAACAGTCTTTCTCGCTTTTTCTATTAAAGTACGAACTTCTCGGCCCTGGGCATGAATTGAAGATGGATTTCCGTAATAATTGCTCATCACGTTTACCATCTCCGCCATCACATCCTTGTCTAAAGGAGTAGTGGCGGCATTATCTAAGTAAACCCGTTCCATTATAATAAGTTAGTTTTTTTGTTAATTCAGTTTTAATATTTCTTTGATATCCGAAATGATTTTTGTGGCCAATCCTTCGGCTACTGTTTCGGTACCAGCTTCACTATAAATACGGATAATAGGTTCGGTATTTGATTTACGCAAATGAACCCACTCCTTATCAAATTCAATTTTCAATCCATCAATCGTACTATGCGGTTGATCTTTATATTTTTCCTGAACTTTAATCAACAATGCATCGATATCCATTTCAGGTGTTAAAGTAATTTTATTTTTTGAGATATGGTATGCAGGATAACTCTGACGCAAAGCCGAAATAGACTTACCAAACTTAGCCAGATGAGTTAAAAACAAAGCAATACCTACCAAGGCATCACGTCCGTAATGTAATTCAGGGTAAATAATACCACCATTACCTTCTCCTCCAATCACTGCGTTCGTAGCTTTCATTTGGTTTACCACATTAACCTCTCCAACTGCAGAAGCATGATATGCTCCACCAGATAGTTCAGTTACATCTCTTAAAGCCCTTGTAGATGACAAGTTGGATACAGCATTTCCTGGAGTATTTTTAAGAATATAATCAGCAACTGCAACAAGTGTATATTCTTCACCAAACATTTCTCCATCCTCACAAACAAAGCACAAACGATCTACATCGGGATCAACTACAATCCCCAAATCTGCCTTTTCTCTTTGCACCACCTTTGCAATCTCCGTCAGGTTTTCAGGCAGAGGCTCTGGATTATGTGGAAAATGCCCATTAGGCTCACAATATAATTCATAAATCGTTTCTACACCTAGTGCTTTTAATAAAGCAGGTACAAATATCCCTCCTGTAGAATTAACACAATCAATTGCGACTTTAAAATTAGCTTTTTTTATAGCCTCTACGTCAACAAGTGGCAGGTCAAGTATAACATCAATATGTTTTTGCAGATATGTATCATTGCTGATTACTTTACCAAGACTATCAACATCAGCAAATTCAAATTCGGACTTTTCAGCGATCTCCAATACTTCTTTTCCATCTGCATCACTAATAAACTCACCTTTATCATTCAATAATTTAAGTGCATTCCATTGTTTTGGATTGTGACTTGCAGTTAAAATAATACCTCCACCAGCTTTTTCCATAGGAACAGCAATTTCAACTGTTGGTGTTGTAGACAGTCCCAAATCTATCACTTCAATACCTAAGCCTTGCAAAGTTCCAATGACCAGGTTGTTCACCATCTCACCAGAAATTCTGGCATCTCGACCAAGAACTATCTTTTTTATATTGGTTCTGTTGATTACCCATGAGCCGTATGCTGCAGTAAATTTAACAATGTCTATGGGCGTTAAACCATTGCCGGCAATGCCGCCAATGGTGCCCCTGATACCGGAGATTGATTTTATTAGTGTCAAGTTATAGAAGTTATAGAGTTTGCTCCAAAAATAAGAAAAAAACATAGAACCAATATTTAACTTTGGTCATTATTATCACAAATGCACTTAAATTGCATTTACTATATAATTATTATCATCGGTTGCAGAGCAAAACACTATATTTGTCTTTTTCTAAACATCAAAAATACTAGCTCTATGCAGCGTAAATGGTTTCAATATTGGTTCAACTCTCCCTATTATCACATTCTTTATAGCCAACGTGATGATGCTGAGGCTGAATACTTAATTGATAACCTTTCCGTCTATTTAAAACCTACGGTAAATTCAAGAATACTAGATATTGCTTGTGGAAGAGGTCGCCATGCCATTTACCTGAATAAAAAGGGATATGACGTAACAGGAATAGACCTTTCCGAACAAAGTATTAAGTATGCTCAACAATTTGAACAAAAGCACCTGCACTTTTTTGTTCATGACATGAGGAAACTATGCTTTATCAACTACTTTGATATCGCCTTGAATCTTTTTACCAGTTTTGGCTATTTCGACACTGAGAAAGATCATGTAAATGCTTTAAAATCATTCAGAAAAGGCTTGAAAGCAGATGGCACTTTAGTTTTAGATTACTTCAATACGCAAAAGATCATTAAAAATCTTACTCAAAATGAGGTCAAAACTGTTGAAGGAATTGAATTCCATCTCAATAAGTTTGTCTCTAATGGCAAAATAATAAAACATATTAATTTTGAGCACCGTGGCAAACCTTATGCCTTCGAAGAGCGTGTACAGGCATTTGAACTTGCTGATTTTGAAAGAATGCTGACAAAAAGTGGTTTGCAAATTAGCGCTACATTTGGAAGTTATTCACTGGAAGAATTTGATGAAAATAAATCTGAGCGTTTAATTTTAATTTGCAAAAAAGCATGATAGAGAGCTTACAGCACTTTGATGTAGAGCTTTTTCTAAAAATCCATAGAGGAATGGCCAACCCATTCTTTGACTGGTTATTACCTTTAATGCGCAACAGATATTTCTGGGCTCCACTTTACTTGTTTATCATCATTTTTTGCTTTATTGAATACAAGAAAAAAGGAGCTTATATTATCGGAATGATGCTGGTAACTTTTGCAATGGGTGATATGCTAGCTTCAAGAATTATCAAGCCCTTGGTTGCCCGAATCAGGCCATGCAATGAAATTACCTTAGTTGACGAGATTATACGCCGGGTGCCTTGTGGAAGTGGATACAGCTTTCCATCTGCCCATGCAACCAATCACTTTGCTATTGCAATATTTCTGATCTTTGTTTTCTATGACAAATGGAAACCCGTTCTCCCTATCGGTCTGGCATGGGCATTTATCATATCTTTCTCTCAAATATATGTTGGGGTTCACTACCCAATAGATACCATGGTGGGAGCAGTTCTGGGTACTGCAATAGGCCTTACAACATCAAAAATTTATAAAAAAATACAACCACAATCAGAATGGAAATCTGGAAATTAGTCATGTTATTTTTCAGTGCTTTTTTAGGAGGTACTGCAATCTTTTTAGTTAAAAGTGACAAATCACAATTACTCAAATTAATTCTTTCCTTTAGTGGGGCTTACTTATTTGCTATTACGGTGCTACACCTCATCCCCGAAGCATATAGTGGCGCAGATCATCATGATATTGGGATATTCATTCTAATCGGTTTCTTACTGCAGATATTATTAGAGCAATTTTCGCAAGGTGTTGAACATGGACATATTCATAAACACGATGACAGTAAAGTTTTCCCTTATGGAATTATGATCAGTTTATGTCTACATGCTTTTCTTGAAGGCATGCCACTTGCAAAAGACCAGCATAACGCATTAATTTATGGTATTTCACTACATCATATCCCTGCTGCTTTTGCGCTTGCAAGTATCCTACTGCAAAGTAAATTTAACAGAAACAGCGTAATTTTCTATATCAGCATATTTGCAGCTATGGCACCACTTGGTTTTTATGTAAGCTACGGCTTGAGCAATGGAAGTATTGGAGGCGTTGAAGCTTATTTTAATAAGATCATGGGTATTGTGATTGGTATATTCCTACATATTTCTACCACAATTCTGTTTGAATCTAGTGTCGACCACAAGGTCAGTAAACGTAAAATGATTGCGGTATTATGTGGTGTTGGAATTGCCCTTATTGGTTTTTATACCTCAGGGCATAGTGGCCATGCGCACTAACCCCTAAATTTATCCAGAAGTATGTTTAATTGAGTGGCTTCTTCAATCGACAAATTAGGAGCCACCATTGCTGATAAATCTACTTCCATGTCAATTTTTTTAAGTAATAACAGACCTTTTCTTGTAATTACAACATCCACAGAACGTTTATCTGTAACACTAGTTGATTTCAATACAAGTCCTTTCTGAACCAGACGATCCACAATCCTTGAAGCATCACTCATTTTATCAAGCATCCTTTCTTTCAAGGTGTTTACACTACAAGGTGTAGGATTCTGTCCCCTTAAAATCCTTAGAATATTAAACTGTTGTATTGTGATGTCATATGGAGACATCGTCTTTTTCATATGAGTATGACACCAGGTATAAGTAAAAAACACATTTACTATAGCCTGTTGATGTGCACTTTCAAACTTGGAAATTTTTAATTCTTTCTGCAAATCCATTATTTCTGTTGTTTACCATCATTAGGGTATTTCCCTTTTACTTTACCATAATTCCAGGGACAATGTTTACATTTATTTTTACAACAAAAGCCACGTTTTAGGTGATACGCTTTTGTAAACACCATTAAACCCTCGTCGTTAAAATAATAGTCGTCCCCTTCAGTCATCAGTTTAGCAATTTAACGACCAAACTTCCTTCAAAGTAATTTTTCAGCTGTACCCCACTTCCATGATTCGTCCATATTTCGGATGGTTTAACCATTTTAGCAGTAAAAAGAATATCATTCCAATCAGCATGATCAGAGATATACAATTGCATTTCATTATTATTCTGAAGATGCTTCCATCCAGTAGCAAACACTCTAATCACGTTAATGGCTTTAAAATAACTTCTAAAGACCATCGGGGGGACTAAATAAATCATATTGCTGGGATTATTTTTCATCACCTTACGATCGTACATTTCATATCGCCCCAAGTTTATGCCCATTTGTTCATATATTTTAACAAAAGGCAGCATACTATGATGAACCAATATCCTTTTTTCTATACAATGATCATTCACTAAACTAATCAATCGCTGGCATTTACCCAAAGCATAAGCTCCTAACATAATGTTAGTTTGCGTACTATTCAGTTTTAAGATTTCTTCTTCAGCAACTGGATGCTGAGTACCTGGATCGGCAAAAGTAGTTTCTGTAATAAGTACATCAGCCTCAACAAATTCGATAGGTTCACATGTTTTATCAGGCTGAAGTTTATAATCCCCAGTATAAAGATACTTGACACCTTTATACTCCATTAATACCTGAGCAGAACCCAAAATATGTCCAGCTGGTATAAAGCTGATCCTAACACCATTCATATCAAAAACTTCATGATAAGCTTTGATATGAAACTCATTACCTGCAAACTTCCTATATCTGTGTTTCATAAATAAAGCAGTAGCTTCAGTACAAAACACATTTAAATTACCACCAATTGCATGGTCACCATGTGCATGAGAAATCACAGCATTTTTCACAATCTCTTTAGGATCCAAATAAAAATCCCCATAACTACAAAACAAACCTGTTTTGTTTAACACAATAAAATCATCGAGTATCATTCAGAAATATTTAAAAACAGTTGATGTAACCTTGTCACTTGAATGATCAATGAATCTGTTTCGTTGTTATAAATAATATGGTCAGCCTTTTTTATTTTCTCTTCATCAGACATCTGTTTGTCCATCCGAGCCTTTACGAGTTCTGCCGTTACCCCATCACGTTGCATTACTCTTTGAATTTTTATTTCTTCCGGAGCAATAACAAGTAAATTCTGATCACACATTTTGTATGATCCACTTTCAAATAATAGAGCCGCTTCTTTTAAAACATATGGAACAGATTGAGGAATCGCCTTTACCCATTCATCAAAAGCACGGAATACTGCCGGATGCACCAGTTCATTTAACCTGGCCAGTTCCTTAGCATTATGGAATACAATACCCGCTATGTGTTTATTATTTAATAATCCATCCTTGCTGTAACTTTCTATCCCAAAAGCCTTCTTTACTCCTTCTATCAAAATCTCGTCAGTCACCATAATCTGCTTGGCAACAGTATCCGCATAAAACACCGGAATTCCTAATGTTTCGAATATCCTGCAAATGGTTGTCTTTCCACTTCCTATTCCTCCTGTTATCCCTATCTTCAGCATTACTTTTCAATAATAAAATCAACTTTCCCAGGTGTAATTGCTACCATCTTACAATAATCAGGGAAACGAACCACCTTAACCCTTAATTTATTATGCTTTAATTCTTTCCACTCGTTCATATCGACCACAGCCTCAATAAATTCTTCATTAACCTGGTTGTATTTAGACAGTGCTACCAAAAAAGTAACCTTTACCTTCCTTGGGTACAGTTTTACACTATAATATTCCCTATTATTAATTACCTTAAGGGGAATATCAAGAACCTTTTCTGTAAACTCATCAACAGGAACCTTCACTTCAACACTTGCTGGAAAAATGCTCACATTTTTCATCTTGCTCTGCATCATTGGAACAACCTTTTTTGAAGTATACTGTATATCATCAAGAGTAAGCGAATCTGTCTTCCATTCTTTAATCTTATGCAATTCCTCCTCCGGTCCAGAAATAGTAACATAATCTGGCGTAATTTCAATAGGATCTGAGATTCCATACTGCTTTACAAATCCGATCTCAGATTGCAGCTTTACGGGTACTCTTTTCACCGTTTTCTCTGAAAAGTCGAAATACAAGGTATCTGGTTTTACAGATATAATTTTTTGTGAAGTTTCAAGCTGATCATTAACATTATATAACTGCTCAGAAAAAAGGATAAAATTTCTATTATTTAACTTTTCAAGACTGATAGATATAGACTGAGGTTTGATCCTTAACCGCGCAAACAACAACTGCCACCCGGTACCCTCTACTTTTAAATCTACTGTATCTGACTGTAATGGGTGGAATGCTTTTTTCTGGGGGATATTATTATACTTTAAAACAGTCTTTACAGTATAAGGGTATTTATTATCTAATGCCATAAACAACCATGCTGCAATTGCTATAAGCATACAGGTAGTTAAAACGAGGATTCGCTTCCGCTCTACTTTTGTCAGTTTTATAAAGGGCATCGATGTAAAAATACAAATAAATATGCTCTCAAGACCAAATACGTTAAAAAGAGAAATAATTAAGACGAAGCTGCCCATAAAAAAAGTCTGTACCCAACGATACAGACTTCTTCATAATCTTTTACAGAGATTAGGCTTTTGTAGACTCTTCTGTCTTAGGAGCAACTGCTTTTGTAGCATCTAATGATACTGCTGTTTTATCAAAACGAATCTTTGTACCACCTTCAACTTCAATTAAAAATGTAGTTTCGTTCATATCTGCAATACGGCCATGAATGCCTGCAGTGGTAACAATTTTATCTCCTTTTTTTAAAGCTTCAACCATTTTTTTAAGGTCTTTCGCTTTTTTAACCTGAGGTCTGATCATGAAAAAGTAAAACACTACCATGATTAAAACCATTGGTATAAGTGTACTTAACATACCATTTCCCTGGGCTTGCAAAATTACTGTTGATATCATATTCTATTATATAAATTGTATATTAATTTGATTTTTAGTCGATTTCACCAGTTAAATGTAAACTAGCAATATTTGGAGTTGCATTCGAGGTAACAGTGATCACTTTATCCTGTATTCCAGATTTTCCCTGGCTGTCAAACACCACTTTAATCTCACCTTCTTCACCAGGTTTAATTGGTGCAGCAGGTATTTCAGGTACTGTACAACCACAAGTTGCAGTAGCATTTAAAATAATTAAAGGGCTTTTACCAACATTTTTAACCTTATAGCTATAAGAAATCTTTTCACCCTGGGAAATTTTACCAAAGTTATAATTTTCTTTTTCGAAACTCATTACTGCAGCTTCACCATCAGGAATAGCTTCATGACCAGCATTTACGGTTAGTTCATTAGCACTACTTGCTGTACTGTTATTTTTTCCAGAATTCTGACAAGCTGCAAATGATACAGCTACCAAAGCCAATACAAAGATTTTCTTCATTTTGTTATTCTTCTATTAATCCACGACCTGTTTTATGAATACTATCAGTTCTCTTAAGATCGCCTAAAATTTTATCCAAGATACCGTTAATAAACGAATTACTTTTCGGTGTACTGTAATCTTTTGACAAATCAAGATACTCGTTAATTGTCACCTTTACTGGTATTGAAGGGAAGTTTAACAACTCGCAGATAGCCATTTTCATTAGAATTGTATCCATCAATGCAATACGCTCCGATTCCCAGTTCTTTGTTCTTTCTGCAATTAATTCATGATATTCCTTATTGTTTCTAAGGGTATATGCAAATAGATCCTGAACAAATTTGCTGTCCTCTTCCCAATCCTGACTAATTGGAGTCAGACTATTTTTAAAAGGATCTTCTGAGGTAAAGTTTTTAATTGTTTTAGCCACCATTCCCTGCATCACTTCTTTATCCACAGACCAGTTGATAAACTTATCTTCAAATGCCTGAATAATGTTATGACTTTTAAGGATGATTTTTCTGAAGATAAACTTGATGATTGTTTTTGAGCCTTCAAGACTATTGTCTTCATCTGCCAGATATGCAGCGTACTCAGGGGTAACTTTTAAAGTGTTAAAAATAGCTTTTACAAACTCCGGATCTGCCATCCAGTTGATCTTATACTTGTGAATTGCCGCAAGATAATCAGGGTTTTGTTTTAATGTAACCGCAAATTTGTTGTTTAACAACTTCATATTTGGGTTAAGATCTTCTGCAGTAGGCAGGTGTTTATTAGAACGCTCAATAGCATCTATACCTGTATACTCTGTAGTCTCAACTAAAAGCGAAAGCATGCCAACGTACATTTCGTATACGTCATCAATACTTTTCATTAACGCCTTCTTTGAGGCTGCCAGATCTTTTTTGTCTGTCATTTGCCAAGCAAAAATATTTTGCAGAGCTTTAATTCTTAAGTGCCTTCTATTTAACATGAATGTAAGAACGAGTGGTAAATTACCTGGTGATTAAAATGATGATTTTATTTTTTTGATATCGATTATCCTTTGTTCAGCAATACGGTTAGCTGCCCATATTGTTGGTATATTATCTGTTTTAGACATTTTTATAACGTCTCTTGTTGCATTGTAAATATTCTCAGTAAGCTGCATGGTACGTTTTTTACCAAAGCCCGTTAGCTCAGAATAACAGCTAATCAGTCCCCCAGCATTAATTAAATAATCTGGGGCAAATAATATGCCTTTATCTAACAACAATTGTCCATGTACTGTTTCATCAGCAAGCTGATTATTTGCAGAACCTGCGATAATGGCAAACTTCATTTTATTGATCGTCTTATCATTCACAGTTGCGCCCAATGCACATGGCGCATATATATCTGCATCCAGTCCAAATATCTTATCAGCACTTATAGGTTTTGCTTTATAAGTACGGGCAACATGCTGTAGCTTCTCCTCATTGATATCGCTGATATAAACTTCTACATTTTCAGCTCTAAGCAACGCTACAAGGTGCTCCCCAACATTACCTATTCCCTGAACAACAACAGAACGTCCGGCAAGCATATCTGTTCCAAATACTTCTTTTACACAAGCTTTGATACCTAAATAAACACCTTTAGCAGTTGTTGGTGCTGGATTACCTGCTCCACCTAATGATTCTGGCACACCTGTCACATGGTTTGTTTCCATGCGGATGTATTCCATATCTTTAGTGGTAGTTCCCAAATCTTCTGCAGTGATAAATTCACCATTCAGATTCTTAATAAACCGTCCGTAGCTACGCATCAAAGCTTCAGATTTTTCTTTTCTGGAATCACCAATGATAACAGCTTTACCACCACCTAAATTTAATCCGGTGATAGAAGCTTTATAAGTCATTGCACTTGATAATCTGAGTACATCTTCAAGCGCTTCCGCCTCCGTAGCATAGCTCCACATTCTCGTTCCACCTAAAGCAGGACCTAATGTAGTATCATGAATCGCAATAATGGCTTTTAACCCGGTATCAGGATCGTTGCAAAATACGACCTTCTTGTGCCCCGATGCACTCAACTGATCTAAAACTGAATTCACAATAGAACTATTCCCAGACATATAATTTTGTTTATCAGATATGTCGCAAAACTAGCATAAAAAAACATTATTTACATTGTTTTAACCAAAGAGTTTAAAAAAAGTAGGTTCATTTGGATAACTTTACATCCTGATGAAGCACCTCCGTTTTTTAAATAAATATTTCTATAAATATAAATGGTGGATTATCCCAGGGGTTTTCTTTGTGATTATCTCCAATATCTTCGGGGTAATTCCTGCACAGGTAATAGGCCATGCCTTTAACCTCATCACCGAAAATATACAAATATACCGTTTGTTTAATGGTTTTGAACGAGCATCCATTGTATACGATATATTTAGTGTAAGTCTTTTCTATTTTGGATTACTCGTTCTAGTGCTGTATTTATTACGTGGCTTGTTTCTGTTTTTTATGCGGCAAACCATCATTTTAATGTCCAGACACATTGAATTTGACATGAAAAATGAGATTTATGCGCATTACCAAAAATTGAGCCTTGGCTTTTACCGTCGCAATAATACAGGTGATCTGATGAACAGGGCTACAGAAGATGTAAACCGGGTTAGGATGTATGTTGGCCCCGCCATTATGTATACCATTAACACAGCAGTATTATTCTTATTGGTTATATATGCCATGTTTTCAGTAAATGCCACATTAGCCATTTGGTGCTTAGTGCCACTACCTGTACTTGTTTTGATTATTTACTTTGTCAATACGCTTATCAATCAAAAAAGTGAACAGATACAAGTACAGCTATCTAAATTATCCAGTTTTGTACAAGAAAGGTTCTCAGGCATAAGGGTGATAAAATCCTATGTAAGAGAAGATTACACACAAGAAATATTCGCTAAAGAAAGTCAGGGATACAAAGACAATGCAATGGGCCTTGTAAAGGTACAAGCTCTTTTTTATCCAACTATGTTATTACTAGTAGGCTTAAGCACCATTTTAACCATTTATATTGGTGGTATACAAGTAATAGATGGGTCAATTACTCCAGGAAATATTGCTGAGTTTATAGTATATGTTAACCAACTTACTTTTCCTGTTTCTATGTTGGGTTGGGTAACCACATTAATTCAGCGTGCCTCCGCCTCTCAAAAACGTATCAATGAATTTTTACAGTTGCAGCCTGACATCAATTCAAATAATATAAGAACATCAGAACTTAAGGGCAATATCAAGTTTAATCAGGTTAGCTTCACCTATCCTGACACCGGTATTCAGGCGATTAAAGATGTAAGCTTTGAGATTGAACAAGGCCAATTTGTTGCGATCATTGGTCGCACGGGATCAGGAAAGTCTACCCTGGCTAATTTAATTATGAGGATGTATGATGTGGATAAGGGCTTAATTAGTGTGGATGATTCGCCATTAAAAGATTTAAACCTAAATAATTACCGAAGCCAGATCGGTTTTGTACCACAGGAAGTATTTCTTTTCTCAGATACCATAAAGAACAACATTGCATTTGGTCTGGATCAGGTTACTGACACAGAAATAGAAACTGCAGCTAAAGATGCAGCTGTATATTATAATATCATTGATTTTGATCAAAAGTTTGAAACTATGCTTGGTGAAAGAGGAATTACTTTATCAGGTGGACAAAAACAACGGGTATCAATAGCAAGGGCCCTAATTAAAGAGCCACGTTTATTGATTTTTGATGACTGTCTTTCTGCTGTAGACACAAGAACGGAAGAAGAAATCTTGAATAATCTTAGCAGAATTATGAAAAACAGGACAAGTATATTGATTGCGCACCGGATTTCAACGATAAAAAATGCAGATAAGATAATTGTACTTGATGCCGGTCAGATCATAGAACAAGGCACACATACACAACTATTGGCTCTTGGTGGTGCTTATTCTGAAATGTATCAGAACCAATTATTGGAAGAAGAGAATCAAACTAACTAATTTCATTTTGAAGTTTAATAATTATTAGTTTATATTTACCCGAACCAAAAACCAAGATCAATACCAACCATGGGAGAATTTGACAACAAAGAGAGAGAAGAGGTTTTCTCGAAGAAAGTAAGGGCCGGTAAAAGAACTTATTTTTTCGACGTGAAAGCAACCAGATCGGGAGATTATTACCTAACCTTAACAGAAAGCAAAAAAAGGCTAGAGGACGGTGTATTTGTAAAACATAAGATTTTCTTATATAAAGAAGACTTTGAAAAGTTTGCAGAGGGTTTAAATGAAACCGTTGAATACATCAAGAACCATCAGGATGTTGTTGAAAAACGCTATGAATATTCTGAAAATCATGAAGGAGTGGGAAACAAGAGTCACAACGACGATTTTTCATTCTAAAAACATAACATTATGAAATAGTCCGACTATTTTTTGATTTACAATTTCAATAAGAAACCTTAAATAACCTATAAGTTGTTTAAGGTTTTTTTATGCATACCCTTTTGATCCATATTTTCTGAAGTGCTTTTATAGATACAAAATATCTTAATCAGTTATTCCACCCCCTTTAAAGAAATTTTAATTAATTGTGTACGTTAACGAAAAAAATTAGATAAATTAGAGTTAAACAATTTAACCCCTTTATTATGAAAAAAAGCATTTTATTATTGGGAGTAACATTAATCTTCCTTTATTCCTGTGACAAACAGGAAACCGAAAAAGACTCATTACTTTTAAAAAGTGAAGGAAAGACAAGCGAACTGTCTTTATTAGCAACTACCATTGTTAATGTAACACCCACTACAGTTTTTAATACTGCATTTTGGACCAATATTCAAACGTTGCTGCAATCAAATCCTGTTGATATCGTTTTTGCTGATGGAACATACAATTTGACATCAACGATTTCTTTAACCAATATTGGCCATACAACCAATAATTTGGAGTTGAAATGTAATACAATTGGTTCGGCTATCATTACAGGTTCCATTGCTAAATTAATGGGTTTGAGCTCTTGTAAAAACATTTTAATACATAGATTAAAGTTTACGGGTCCTGTAACAGACTATGCACTTACGATACAAAGGAGTCAGAACGTCACTGTAGCCTATTGTAGATTCGAAAATATGCCAAATGTTTATTATGGTGCTTTGGGGGCTCATTACGATACGTCAGATAATATAATTGTCAGACAAAATGTGTTTTCAACAGTTGGATTAGATTCTCATTGTCATATGATTTATGGCGCTTATGGAGTGAAAAGGCTAAAAGTAATTAACAATACTTTTACAGATTGCGCAGGATCCTTTGTAAGGTTTAGAGGGAATAATTCCACCCATGGTGTTGTCTATGGCAACACCTTTATCTCAACTGGAACATATTTAACAGGAGTCAATCCAGTTTTTGTTGAAGTACCAGTTTTCAATGATGTTAATCCGGGAGATGAGAGATTTGGCACCAGTTTTATGATCACTAATAATAGCTTCAGTTATAGTACTTCTGGCACTCAACTCACCAGGTACGCCCTGGTCTTTCATCATAGTGGATATAATCCTCCTGATAGAACGCATTTGATAAGTGCAGCTGATGCAACTATATTAGGCAGCGGAAGCAGTACTGTAGCGGCAAAAAGGGCAATAATGTCTTCCAAATTAGGTTTGGACGGAACAAAAATACTTTTTGGAGGCAATACGAATACAAATGTCGCGACTAATGTATCCTATAGATGTCAAGGTGGATATGGAGCCGTGGCTCCCTGGACAGGAATCGTAAGTATTGGAACAGCAGTTACAGCCACAGGTTTGGCGACTACATACGAAGAAGCCCTGGCTTTTTATGATGATTTATACTAAACATCTACTAATTAAAGAAGCCCTGTTGAATCATTCAACAGGGCTTCTTTAATTAGTTTCATAATCCGTTTACATGAAACTTCCATCTCCTCTACGCATAATCCCTCTGCCGCCTTTTCCTTTAGCACCAGACCACTTTTGCAATCGCATACTAAAACGAAGCATGAAATAACGACTTAAGGCATTGGATTTAGTATCCGTATAACCACCATCCTGACTTACATCACGACTTACGAAATTATTCTGGTTCAATATATCGAATGCCTGGAAAGTAAGTCTGCCTCTACGGTCAAACATCTCCTTTTCAAGATAAGCATTTACTACAAACGGATTGCTCGTTACATTTGCATTGATACCACTCACATAATTTTTACTTGCGCTGTATCCAAACAAGAATGTATCCCAGAAATATACACGTCCATCTACGTTCAATGCAAGCGTATTCGTTCTTGAATCAATAAAGCCCTTCAAGCTATTTTCGGATCTGGTATAGTTATAAGAAACAAAGGGGTTAATCTCAAACCATTCCGTTGGATTAATTCTGGGGCCAAAACGCTCTACCATTGTCAGTACGGTATTAATATTTTGTTGCCCGGCGTTCATGGAAATACGATGGTCATAATTCACAGAACCACTAAGTGATAGGTTATATTTACGGTTATTAAGTTGTTTGCTAATATTATAATTACCACCAATTCTATAAACCCCACTCATATTTAAAAATCTTGTTTCGGTAATATAAACGGTATCCGGTTTATTATTTTCGTCATAGATTAAATCTTCGATTTGGCGATTATCTCTGATCACAGCATTATCAGTTAAAGATGAATTCAGGTTTAACGTCAGATTTAACTTCGAATTAGGAATATAATTGTTGTAGCTGGCATTTACAGAATGTACAAAAGTAGAAAGCAGGTCTGGATTACCAACTATTGGGTTTTGAGGATTCGAAACATCACGAACTGGTTGTATCTGGTCAAAAGTTGGTTCAACTGCGTTACCAGCATAATTAATAGATAGCTTTTGCTGTCTTGACCATAAATACTCAAATCGTGCAATAGGTATCATATTAAAACTACTTCTAGTAGTTGTTGTACCTAAACTCATTTTCGATCCAGAAAGTAAAGTCGGAACAGCAGTTACTCCTAAAGAGAATCTTACTTTCGACATATTACTTAAGCCAAAGCGATAATTTAAAGCGATTCGCCCTTGTGTAAATGAATAGTTATAAATGTTACTTAAAGAGTCAATTACACTTGATTGATCTCCATCAATAATATTTCTTGTTGTTGCTGTATTATCATAGCCATTGTAGTTAACCTGTGCATTTAGCTCTAATTGGGTATTAAGTGACAATGGCTCTACATAAGTAAAACTTCCCCTGTAATTATTTTGAAGATTTTTACGTGCAATAATACGGTTCACCAATGAATCCTTTGTTTGCTGCTCATCCTGACTTAAATAATAAATAATCTTGATGTCTTGTTCTGTTTCCTGATCCTGATCGTTGCTATTGACATCAACCTGCATAGACATATTCCTTCTGGGCTTAGCAAAAATATGCTGATAAAATATAGAAGCACCCAATTGAGGTCTTGTGTTTTTAGTTGAATTTAATCCATCCCTGAGTTGGTGCAAAAAACCAGTCTGTTTAACATTTGAAAACCTCTTGTTATCAGAAAGGCTATATTTAAACGTAGGAACAAAACGCAGAAAATTATTGCTATCTAAATTAATCTCAATCTCTGCCCTTAAATTATGATTTCTGGAAATATTGTCACCATTAATAATACTGTTGGCAAAAGTATTTACGGTCGTATCTCTACCAGTAATTGTATCTCGTACCCTGTTTGGCGTAACAGAATAACTATCATTCAACGATTTTGTTCTGGTAGTAGAGAAACCATAATTTAGATTGTATTCAACTTTCTTACCAACCTTATCACGGATACTGAAGGAACCGTTTCCAGAAGTTGTTGTACCGCCACTCCCACTATTGCCACTGTTGCCTTGATTTCCTCCACCGCGGCCACCTCTTCCGCCACCACTATCACCACCATTATCACCACCACCTGCAACACCATTTACAGTATTGTTAAACTTAGCGTTAATTCCGATGTTTTGATTTCCATTTATACGGGTACCAAAAAGTCCTGCATCATAACGTTTGTTGTTACCAATACCTCCATTTACACGAAGCATATTACCCACCGACTTATCCGTACGGGTTGTAATGTTCAATACCTTTTCAGGATCGCCATCTTTAATACCAGTACGAGCCGCCTGATCACCATAATCATCAACGATTTGGATCCTGTCAACAATTTCAGCTGGTAAGTTTTTTATAGCGTTTGCAATATCACCACCCAGGTACTCCTTTCCATTTAACTTTGCTTTGGTTACGTTTTGACCTTGATGTACAAGTGTTCCATCATTCCCTACTTCCATTCCCTCCATCTTCTTCAGCAACTCATCAACTGTTGAATTAGCTCTGACAACATAATCACTGGCCTTATATTCTACAGTATCAGTCTTATAAGTTATCGCCGGTGTCCCACTAATTACCACTTCATTCAAGAGGTTTTTTTCTTCTTTTAGCATTATTGGATCCATAACGATCCTCGGAATCATATCATTTTGCTTGAAACGCATGACTGGCGACTTAGCATAACCTATACTTTGAACCACAAGTGTATAAGTAGCAGATTTCACTTCCTTAAACACAAAAATCCCATCACTGTTTGTCGAAGTCTTTAAGGTGTCTTTATCAGATGTAAGACTTACTGTTGCCCCTATTACCCCTAAATCTGTACTGTCTTTTACAATCCCACTAATCTGTCGGGTAGGTAACGGAGGTGGTGGATCCTGTTTTGCCGGCTGTTGTGAAAATACCTCGGTAAAACTAAACATCATTAATAAAACAATGCTCAATTTCTTAAGACTCTGTAGGTATTTCGGCATAAAAAAGGTGTTTAATTTTCTGGCCGTAACCCGATTAAAATAATTCATTTGTGTGTTTGTGTGTGTATGTTGGGGTGTATATGTGTGTTCTCTACACCATTAAGATATTACTTTTTAGCAAGGGTGTATTTTCCCCAAAAATCGGTGGGACTTAACATGGCCTGGAAATCCATTCCACCACCACCACGACCGAAGTTCCCGCCACCGCCGCCACCGAAATTACCGCGACCGCCGCCTCCAAAGCCCCCACCATCTAAGCCAGGTAACTGAAGTCCATTTAATTTAATATTATATGCGAATTCCTTAGGGGAATCCACCGAAAGACCTAACGCTTCCAGGGGAATGGCTACTTCATAAAAGAATGAATTATCATTTTCAATATTTGCAAATGCTTTAATACCATATTCATTATAAATAGATACTAAAGTATCAGTTGTATTCTTAAATCCACTGATTTTAATCTCCTTAGCGGTCTTCAATTGTGTTTTTTGCCTGGCTACCATAAAAGAATCTCTTTGTTTAGCATCCGGCCTGCCTCCTCCTCCCATAGCCATAGTCATGCCTACTGCAGGCCTGCTACCTCTTGTTCTGGCAGGGTTGACCACTAGAGGGTAGGTTAAAGTTATACTCTCCTTTTCTTTTTTCTTACCATCTGGATTTACAGAAAAAGTAATTCCACCGGCCATAATTTTAGTATTATTAGACACATCAGTAGACTTAATGATCAGATATAGATTCTTTTCATCGTTACTGATTATATAAGAAAGATTGGTACGTTTGCTAACAGAAAAATCACTTTCTTTCCATTCAAAATTCTTACCATCTATCTTTATTGCATGGGGAGCGAATATACTAACCTCCTGTAATTCATTAACTTTTTGAGCCTGGGCAATAGTACCAAGACTGGCAAACAATACCGTACAAAGTGCAACTTTTTGGAATCCTGATTTCATATTTGGTGTTGTATTTAAGTCCGACATTAGTTGTAAGACTTCATAAAATGATTTAGGTTTAATAGTTTCTACTATATAAAATAAAAACACTTCATTCAATTCTTTAAAAAGATCACGAATTAAGTACAAAAAAAATCAGTTTTCTGTTGTACGCTAAATTTGTTACACAAAAACCAAAATAGATGGATATTTAGTTAATATTTTTCTAGCGATCAGCAACTGTTTTCTTCGATGTCTGAAATATATAAATCAGATAAACCAATGCAGGTAAAATGAACAAGCTGCCAATCAACAATGCATATCCTAATGTTTCAATTGTTTTAGCTTGTCCCTGATGCGCCATTAAAGAAAGATTTTCACCATTCTTAAGTAAAATGATATCTGGAAAATGTGAATATGTTGCAGCAAATAAAATCATTGTTACCTGAAAACCGGCCAATAAGCGTAACAATATCGGCTTATTTCCATTCAAGGCATAAAACATTACAACTAATGATAAACTAGCTGCAACAATAGCAATAATTCCAGGTGTATCTCCAAAAATCCAGTTCACCAGTGGAATATGTTCAACAGCAGCAGCAATAAAAACCAATGCTCCACAAGCCATTACGAAAAAGATTGCGCGTCTTGCTTTCCCCACAAAATGTGCTCTATCTCCCTCCTCATCAGTTTGTCCAATTATAAAAATTGTTGCCAGAAAACCGCAAATACTAACGGTAAAGATACCTACAGCAACAGAGAACCAATTTAACCAACTAAAGATATAAGCCGACAGAAAGTCATTTGCCTGTGGATCGATATAACCAGAAACAGCACTAGCCGCTATAATACCTAGAAAAAATGGTGTAATTAAGCTGGAATATACAAAAATCGGTGTATACACTTTCTGCATATCATCCTTTACAGCATCATAGTTTCTAAACACAAAGGCAGTTCCTCTTGCAATAATCCCTAACAACATACATACCAATGGAATATGTAAGTAAACAGAAACAGTAGTGTATATTTTAGGAAAACCTACAAACAAAATCACAACTGCAATAATGAGCCACATATGATTAGCTTCCCAAATGGGGCCAATTGCCTTATACATGGTTTTACGAGTTTTAGCTTTATTAACTTTAGCTGTCATCAACTCAATTATACCCGCACCAAAATCGGCTCCTCCAAGTAAGATGTATAACAAAATGGATGTCCATAGAAACACGATAACTACATAAATCATAACGGCTTATCTTTTGAAAGGTTTTCAGAATCGTATAAATCACCTACCATGGTAATCTGTCTGTATAACAACATACTTACAATGATAGAGAGGGATATATATACAGCAGTAAACATATAAAAAGAATAAACGATGCCCGGCATTGGGGTTACTGCATCAGCAGTTTTCATTATTCCTCTAATGATCCATGGTTGACGTCCAACTTCAGTAACTGTCCACCCAGCTTCCAGTGCAATGAAGCCCAATGGAGTAGCTATGACAAACAATCGTAGCAACCAACGACTATCCAACCATTTCCTTTTTTTCCATAAGGCAATAAAATACAAAACCGCTATGAGCACCATAATCATACCTAAGCCGACCATAATTTGAAAAGCGTAATGTGTAACAGCAATTGGAGGCTGTTCATCTTTAGGAAAACTATCTAAACCTTTAACCTCTCCATTAAAATCACCTGTTGCCATCAAACTCAGTAAACCAGGGATTTTAATTGCATAATCAACTTTCTTATTTAAAGTATCAGGTATTCCACCAATAATAAGTGGGGCATTACGTTCAGTATGAAAATGAGCTTCCATTGCTGCCAGTTTTTCGGGTTGTCTCACTGCAACATCTTTAGCAGAGATATCACCACTTATAGGCTGCAAACAGGCAGCTACAGTTCCAAAAATAGCTGCGATCTTAAAAGCCTTACTGTGAAAACCTATATTTTTACCTTTAAGAATCATAAGGGCATGAACACCTGCAACAGCAAATCCGGTGGATACAAAAGCAGCCACACTCATGTGTAATGCTTGTGAAAACCAGGCATCATTAAACATAGCTTTAATAGGATCGATGTTTAAGTACTGTCCGTCGATATAATCAAAGCCCGCAGGACTATTCATCCAGGCATTTGCAGCAACAACAAGAATACCAGATGCTAATCCACTCAAGCCAACCACTACCCCTGTAGCCCAATGAAACCACGGATTAAGCTTATTCCATCCATACAAATAAAACCCAAGAGCTATTGCCTCAATAAAAAAAGCAGTCCCTTCCAAAGAAAATGGCATTCCAAATATCGGTCCAGCATGCTCCATAAATTTCGGCCAAAGTAAACCAAGTTCAAATGACAATACTGTACCTGAAACCGCACCAGTAGCAAAGAAAATAGCAACACCTTTACTCCAGGCTTTAGTAACATCTTTGTAAACGGCTTTTTTAGTTTTAAGCCAGTAAAAATGCGCTACGGTCATAAAAAAAGGCATTACCATACCAATACAAGCAAAAACAATGTGGAAGCCCAATGAGAAGGCCATTTGAAGGCGAGCTGCTAGAAAATCGTCCATATTTTAAAATTATGTACAAAAGAAATCTTACCGTAAAAGTACAGCTTATCTTGTATGAAAAGGCTTTTTTCACCTGAAGATTATCATAATTCTAACATATTTCTCTGAAAATATTTTCTTGCATAAATCTGTTGTTTATCGTAGAATATTTTCATTTAGCCCATTATATCAAAAAACACTACAAAAATAATTTATTTCTCAAATAAAAATGAAATCACATTTTATGTGCAAAAATTTTTATTATCAATACAATAATCATTACGTTCACTACCATAAAATGGTCTAAACATTAAACCTAATCAACAGTATTATGAAAAGTATTAAATCTTTACATTTTGTAGCCTTTTGTGCACTTATAGTATTATTATCCTGTAAAAAAGAAACAAAACCTCCAATTGAAGAACCAAAACCAAAAAAAGAAGAGCCTACGTTACCTGTGCCTAAAGATAAAGGTGAATATATACCTATAAAGCTAGAAGCTGAAGGAACCACTTTAACGCTGAAGTATAAAGAAAATACTGCACTGCTAACAGAAATTGTCGATTCAGACGGAAATAAAACTGTTATAATCTATAATACGGATGGTTTTCCGCAAAAATTAGAAAAATATAAAAATGGGAAACTATTTTTTATCGATTACTATGAGCAAAAAGATAAAAAACTAACCAATAAAATACAATCGTTCGACCATGATGCAATAACTAATCGTACCAGCCCTAATGGATATTACACATTAACCTATAATGATCAACTACGAATCGGTACAATTGATTACTATAATAACAACAAAAAATTGATTAAAACAAGTGATCTATACTACAGTGAATCTTTAAATTTATCTGAAATAAGCAGTACTGAACACAAGACTATTGCTTATACCTATGATCTCAAAAATGGGATTAGTAGTAATATCCCTTTTAGCGATTTATTTACATTACAGCTTGAACATTGGTTTTTGAAATGTAAAAACAATAATCTAACAACTATGCTTAATCAGGAAAGCCCTCAGAATAATATAGATATTAGTTACGAATATAATGACAATGGTTATCCCTCAAAGGTAATACTAACCAGTGCGAAAATGAAGCAAAGTATAACTATTACATACAAACGCCTGGAATCATGATTAATTTAAAAGCATTTGTGCTCTAAAGAGATGATCTGCTGTCTGTAAAATTTTAGCTTTTAACTTAGGATTATAATCAGGATGGCTTTTTAAAAATTCATTCACAATTTCAGCTGCTTCTGCACTTTGGTAATAGCCTAATGTTGCCTGTAACCAACTTTGCGGAAAAAATATATCTCCTGTCGTTTGAATTTCTTCCAACAGATCAAGACTTTTTTTAAGGTATTTTACAGATGTAGCCTGTCTCAAAGGATGATGTAAATAATACAATGCCACTCCAACATTAGATTCCTTTTCTCTGTTTGCTTTCAACTCCAGGCTCTTAAAAAAAAGATCTCTTTGCTTCACATCAGCAGAAAGAGAAGGCATGATAAATTCAAACCTTTTCTTTCTGTCTGCATTACTGATACGTAACAATTGCTCATTCAATATAGCAGTGCTACTATCTGTTCTTAAAGCCAATGAAAAAGAGAGTGTAGTAAAATCATCCTCAGAAAGTTTCACACCCTCAGGTGCATTTCCTGTTTTCCATATTTCATACAATTGCCTGTAAGCTGTTGTATTTAAAAAGATATCCTGATATGTTTTTAAAAGGAGCTTTTTAGTATTAGACTCCTTTTGTTCTAACATAGCATTCCAAATTTGTTTTTCCAGAGATTCACTTAATCGCTCTCTATCTTGACGAGTTAGAAATTCCCAATAAATAGTGCTGATATAATTACTAATCAATTTAACATTCAACTCTTCTGTTTCCTTGTTTAAACCACTTATAAAAAGATTTAGTAAATCAACTGGCTTAATATATCTCCCATTCAACATATTCTCATAAAGTGAAATATAAGATACTGCACGATTTAAAGGCTTGTCAATACTGTACAAATGATCAAATATTGCAGGATCTGTTGGCCAAAGGCCATAACCTTGACCTGAAGAATTGAAAAGCACAAATAAAGGAGCCTCCAGGCCTTCTGCTTCTTTAACTTCAACTTCTGCTGCATTAAGGTTGACAGTTATTTCCTTGCTATAATTCTTATAATGCAAACTCAGTTCAAAAATTTGAGGCCAAATCCTATTCTTACCGTATTCTGCAGTTTGCTTAATCCTGAACTTGCTAATTTTACTCCCTTCATATTTAATGGAATAATCGACAACTGGACGTCCGGGTTCATTTACCCAAACCTTATTCCATTGCTGTAAATCTTCATCGGCATATTTATCCAAAATACTAATCAGATCAGGCCAGGAAGCATTGTTATTCGCAAACTTTTTAAGATATTCTCTTACCCCCTGCTGAAACTTTTCTTTGCCCATTAAACGTTCCAGCTGGCGCATCATAATTGGCGATTTATGATAAATAATATTTCCATACATGGTGCCAGCATCCTTTAGATTATCCAGTGGCTGTCGAATAGGGTTTGAACCCGTAGTACGATCTACACCATAAGCTGCCGGAAAATGATCTAGTAAAAATTTTAAATCAAACACATCCTTACCAACACTACCTTCTGCACTTTTATCAGCCATAAAATTGGCAAACACCTCTTTCATCCACACATCAGTAAACCAATTCATTGTTACCAAATCGCCAAACCACATATGAGCAGTTTCATGAGCGATCAGGTTGTTTCTGGAATTAATCTGATCTCTGGTTGCAGTACCATCTAAAAATAAGCTGGCAGCTTTATATTGAATAGCCCCAACATGTTCCATTCCTCCAAACTGAAAGTCAGGAATCGCAGCAAAATCAAATTTCTGAAATGGGTAAGGGATGTCTGTCCAATCCTCAAAATACATAAGTGCCTCGTCATGAATCTTAAAAATTTTGTCTATACTATGCCTTATTTTCCCAGTATCTGTCTCCCTATACAAGAAAGTAGCTTTCTCATTACCTACTTTTCCAATCTGTTGCTCAAATTTCCCAGCCACAAATGAAAACAGATATGTACTTAAAGTATCTGAGGTTAAAAATTTGTAAGTCTTTCGATTATTTAATACAGTTGATATTTTTAATGGAGCATTAGCTATTGCTTTCCAATCGGCCGGCACTTTTAAAGTTAGGTTATAAGTTGCTTTAATATCAGGCTGATCAAAGCAAGGGAAAACTGTTCTCGCCCTGTCAGGTACAAACAGTGTATATAAATATTCATTGTTCCGGTTTAGCGCTCCCTCACCAGATTGAAATTTTATCTTTACCTCATTCATTCCCTTTTTCAAATATCTGGCAGGAATCAACAGGTGTTCCTTCTCATGTTGTATGTCGACAGACAGGCCGTTTACTGTCAGCTTCGTCAATTTTGATTTATCTTCCTTAAAATCCAATTGCAAAGCATGGTCTTTTTTATCAAGATGAAAACGCAACACCTCATTGGCAGTAATCTTCGCTGTTCTTTCCCCTGGTATATCAAACTCAAGTGTATAATTAACTTTACTGATTACAGATTTCCTATATTGCGCCAATTCTCTTGAAACGCCCGTTTCCACTGACTGAGCTAATGATTTTATAGAAGCTGCACATAAACAAAAGAAAAAAATACTGAAAACGAAATAACGAAAACCTACCATGACAGCGAATTTAAGCATGATTTTCTAATTTATTCGTCAAGTTTCCCTTTATACAACATTTAAACTATACAATACAAGAGCAGATATGTAATTTAGTATCGACAAAACTTATGATCAGGTCTGTTAAGACCTTTGTAACATTTAAAAACAAAGAATAATTATATGAAAACAACGTTTAAAACAATGTTATTTTTAGCACTAGCTGTAGTTCTGAGCATTGATGTTCAGGCGCAAGGTCTTAAAATGCCGCAGGCTAGTACAAATCAAACTATTTCTCAAAACTTTGCCTTGGGAAAAATCACGCTTAACTATTCACGCCCGAATGTGAAAGGACGTAAAATTTTTGGTGCAATGGAACCTTATGGATCTGTTTGGCGTACGGGAGCAAACTCAGCAACTGTAATTACATTCTCTGAAGCTGTAAAAATCGAAGGTAAAGATCTTCCTGCTGGAGAATATGGATTATTTACTATTCCTGGAAAAGACGAGTGGACGGTAATTTTCAACAAAGGTGCTAAGCAATGGGGCTCTTATGAATATAAAGCATCAGACGATGCTTTAAGAATTAAAGTTAAAGCCATCAAATTGAATGAGAAAGTAGAAACATTTACCATTCAATTTGCTGATGTATTAGCAACTACTGCAAAATTACAGTTGATGTGGGAAAACACTTTAGTTAATGTGCAGTTAAGTTCTGATATCGATGCTACCGTAATGGCAAGTATTGATGAAGCTATGAAAGGTGAGAAAAAACCTTATTTCCAGGCTGCGCAATATTACTTTACGAATGGTAAAGACCTGAAAAAAGCATTAGAATGGGTAAATGCAGCTGAAGCAGCAGATGGAAAAGCACCATGGATTAAATTGTGGAAAGGACGGATTCAAATGAAAATGGGCGACAAAGCTGGTGCAGCTAAAACTGCAACAGATGGTTTAAAGCTTGCTACAGAGCTTAAAAATCAGGAGTATATCCGTTTACATACTGAATTATTAAAAGAAGCAAAGAAATAAGTAAATAAAAGAGTTAAAAAAAATGCCCTGCAAGATTTTAAAAGATTTTGCAGGGCATTTTTTTGATGTTAAGCACTAATACCGCCCCCTATAATATTGATAGATACAGTTTCTATCTTCCAGAATTTGGAGGCGAAAAGACAACTGTGTAATAGAGATTCACCAGTCGGCCATAGCCCGCATTGAGCCCGCCTATACTCCGCATATACCCCGCCTTTTAGCAACATTACCCAGGATATTTGCATTAAACTGGCACTCTATTTGCCCTTTCTTATTCCTGGACAACACAGAGCCAGAGTATTTATTAAACCACAAATCTATGTAATATGGCCAGAGTTGACGGAAAATTTATTACGGGCAAAATTGGCCCTACTGTATATAAGAAATATCGAAATAAGCAGGTTATTCAGCAAACTCCTGTTTTTACCCCCTCCAGTCATACTGAGCCCAGCAAAATCACAGCCAAGATCTTTGGGAAAGCCAGTACATTGGCCAGGATCCTAAGGGATAATCTTTCTACCATTACTACAGAATTTACTGACGGGGAAATGGTAAATCGCTTAAATTCTGAAGTAATACATATTCTGAATCAGTGTAAAAACCTAGAAAAAGGTATTTTCAATTTCAATAATGACAGTTTTGACAGACTAAATGGTTTTGAATTCAATCATGGTTCCCTGGTAAGGAATATTTTTCACGTACGTCCAGAATTGGAGGTGACAGGGAATCAGTTAAAAATCAATATACCAGAAATGCGACTCCCTCAAGAATTTAACTTCCCAAAAGAAATCGACCAGTGCATGATGAGTTTTGGCCTTGGCATGTTTGATCTGACAAATGGGCAGCATTATTTCAATCCCATTCAATCGACAGAAATAGAATACCAATATCAAGCGAAGGTTATAACTCCGCAACAATTTAAATTCGAGATTGAACCGGGTTGTCTGTGCGTTATTGTAATTTCCTTGCAGTTCTTAAGAAATACTTTCGCTGGAAAAATGTTTTATAACACCATCGATTTTAACCCTACTGCTATATTAAAAGCTTTTATATCAGATGGCAAAGCTGTTAAGACAAAAGCAATAAACTGGCAAAAAATGGATTTCAAGGCAGGTTAGAATAGGTTAACTATCTCTTACCCACATTTATGATCTGCTGAATGACCAATGAAATTATTACGACAAGCAAACAGCCAATTACATTAAGCCATAAATACGCTACAACATCAGCACGTCCCATGATCACGATAATTGCTTCAGTTAATAGCGCAGCAATAAATACAGCCTTTCCATTTACTTTTTTTACATAAAATGCAACAAGGAAAACCCCGAGTATGGTACCATAGATATAAGATCCCAAAATATTTACTGCTTCCAATAGATTACCGATTTTACTGGCATATAATGCCATTATGATACATATTACTCCCCAAAATACGGTTGCCAGCCTCGATGCCTGTAGATACTGATGATCTGAAGCATCCTTTTTAATCAGCCTTTTGTAAATATCAATCACAGTTGTTGAGGCCAGGGAATTTAATGCACTTGCAGTAGAGCCCATAGAAGCAAGAAAAATAATAGCAATCAATAACCCGATTAATCCCTTAGGCAAATACGCTGTAACAAAACTCAAGAAAATATAATTGTTATCCTTAATATTTGCATGCTCGTCATTCTTAAGCATTAAATCCGTCACTTCTTTTCTGATAGACTTTTCTTTTTCATCAGCAAGCTGCAAGGCTGTTCTTTGCTGGTCAATCAATGCTTTATCATCAGCATTAAGTGCATCATTCATCTTATTGACTTCAACCTGTTTTTCTTCAAAGACACGGTTATAATCAGCTTTTATTTTATTTAACTCTGGCGCATACTTGCTATTTTCCAGTTTATTTAATTCGAAACTGTTGAAAAATACAGGCGGTCGATTGTATTGATAAAAGGCAAATACAAGAACACCGATTAATAGAATCAGGAATTGCATAGGTATTTTTACCAATCCATTCATCAATAATCCTAATCGGCTCTGACTAACAGAAGCCCCTGACAAGTATCTTCCTACCTGACTTTGATCTGTTCCAAAATAAGAAAGTTGTAAAAAGAAACCTCCTATTAACCCTGTCCACACCGTATACTGATTATTCAGGTCAAGTTTAAAATCAATAGCATTTGTTCTACCCATTTTACCTGCAATACTAATAGCTCTTCCAAAGCCAATATCTCCTGGAAGCAGATGTACTACCATTATTCCTGCGGCAAACAGACCACAAAATATAATACTCATTTGCAACATCTGGGTATAAGAAACAGCTTTAGTTCCTCCGTAAACTGTATAAAAAATCACCAAACTACCAATAAACAATGTCGTATAAGTAGTATTGATATTTAATATCGTAGATAAAATTATTGAAGGCGCATAAATGGTAATTCCGGTAGAAAGTCCTCTTTGAATTAAAAACAGGAATGCAGTTAATGCCCTCGTTTTTAAATCAAACCTTTGCTCCAGATACTCATAAGCGGTATAAACTTTTAAACGATGAAAGATGGGAACAAAAGTGATACATAGGACAATCATGGCCAATGGTAGCCCAAGATAAAACTGTACAAAGCTCATTCCAGAAGAATAAGCCAGACCAGGAGCTGATAAAAAAGTTATGGCACTGGCTTGCGTAGCCATTACCGACAAACAGACATGATACCAAGGTAAAGACTGATTACCAAGCAGATAACCCTGTATATTTTGTGCCCCACGACTTTTATATACACCGTAAACAACAATTACAACGAGTGTAATGACTAATACTGACCAATCTATAACACTCATCCGAAATACACTGTAAATACGTAAAAAATTATAATCAACAATATCAACCAGCCAATCAGCAAGCGATAAAACTGTTTCCAGGTCTTAACAAAAGGAGGCAGATCTTGTTCCTTTTCATCTATTGGTTCCTTTTCTATCATATCCTTAGCAACAGTTATGTTTAATTACTTTTTATTAGATAACAAGTTTACAAACAAGCGGTAGGCCCCAGGTACGCCAGCAGGTAACTGTCTGAAAAAAGAAATACCTGTATAAACAAACCTGCCTTTACCATAGTTCGCAACAATTAATGAACCTGTTTTAGCAGTTTCATTGGTATCATTCATGCTTAAAACTGAAGTATATTTTTGATCAGCATCAGTAACAAAATAAAGTCCACGTTCCTGGATCCAACCTTCAAAATCCTTATCCGTAATCTTGTTAGGATAATTTAAAATATCATTTTTAGGAGTCAATATACGTACGTTAGCATCTTCTTCGGTAACTCTATCACGCGACAAACGGAAAGGATAAGGGCCAATATTGTCGATCTTTAAAGGATTGTTTACATTATATTGAATCAATAAATTCCCGCCGTTTTCCACATATTTCATGAGTTTAGGTTGCATGCTCTTTATCTGATCATTTACATTATACAACCTAACCCCAGCAACAATCGCATCAAAAGCAGAAAGATCTGAATTGATTACCTGGTCATTTGTCAGATTTATCACTTCATAGCCGATTTGTTTTAAAGATTCTGGCACTAAATCTCCTGCACCTGCGATGTAACCGATACGTTTTCCAGCAAATTTTAGGTCAACTTTATCCAGCCTTGCTTCCGAGTAAGGGAAAAGCGTTTGAACCGGAATATGTTCATAATTGATCACACGTAAGCCTTTGTTATAAGTTTTACCATCAACCGTGACATTCAACAAAAGACTACCTCCAATAGTATTTCCGGCAGGCGTAATGGTAAAAGTAAGTGATTGCTCATCCCCTTTTTTGATCAAATTAAAATCAACTTTCTGCGGATTCACTTTCCATCCTGTTGGCAACTGTGGCACTAATATTCCTGAAGCCTGATCTTTAAAGCCTTTTAACAACACGGTAATAATTTTTGGCTCATTACCATTAAATATAAAAGCTTTTTCAGAAAGAGTAGCCGTCACCGGAGGAGCAATAACCAAAGGCTGATAAACCTCTCCACGCACCTGGTCTGTATATTTATAGATCACCGCACGTTTCTTTTCAATCACTTCATCACCAATCTTGATCCTAAAAATTGCAGTTAGTGCTGGCCCATTTTCCGGCATTCCAATCTTACTAAGTGAATCTACTACGAAATAACCTAGCGGATGCTTTTTCTCCAACCAGTAAGCTTGTGTAGTACCAATATTGGCGTTAACAATTTCTTTATCCCTGCTTACAAACTTATTAGGTAATAAATCGAATTTAATCCCCGTATTTTTTTCTTCCAAACTAACAGACAATGGAAAATCAGAAGGCACCCTTGAGATGCCTTGTACTTTTACACTTACAGGCTCAGCCAAAGCATAAGAAGCATTAGTTGCGGCACTCTCAAACCAGATTCCTGCACAAGCAAGAATCAAGTCATCTAGCAATTCATGCTTAAAGACTTTGCCTTTTACCAGTTGTCTTAACTTGATAAGACTTTTAATGGATCTGGAGGGATTAGCAGCATCATAATTCTTATTAATTTCTTCCAGCAATTGCTGTATAGCAGCATTATCAGGTATTCTGTTTAAGCTGAAATCAACACCATCAAAGATATCACTGGTTGCTTTTTCACCAGCTACCGGTGTAAAATATTCTATTGAAGTCCCACGTTGTCTTGCTGCACCAAAACCCTGGCTTCTGTGGTTAGATCTACTTTCCGCAGCAATTTCACCATAACTTTTACCTAATAAAGGATTGTATAAGCCTACGTCAATCTTCATCTGATCATCTGCAGTAGTATTGTTCCCTCCAAAGTTAAAAGTGTTCCATACAATACGCTTGGCTTTCCAAGGCTTAACCAGAGTGAGCTGTTCAGGAAACTGTTTAGGATCAGCTGCGGCAACAAATGCTTCACGAGCAAGAATTGCTGAACCAGAATGGTGACCATGTCCGGCACGTCCATCTTCCGGGAAACGGGTAATGATAACATCAGGCTGAAATTTACGAATCACCAATACTACATCGGAAAGGATTTTTGCCTTATCCCATATCTTGAAACTTTCTTCTGGATTTTTAGAGAAACCAAAGTCATTGGCACGTGTAAAAAACTGTTCTGCCCCATCCGTACGACGTGCAGCCAGCAACTCTTGAGTGCGGATTAATCCCAGCAGTTCTGCCTGTTCATTACCGATCAGGTTCTGTCCCCCATCACCTCTGGTTAGCGACAAATATCCTGTTCTAACTTTTTTCTCTTTGGCTAAATAACCTAATAAACGGGTATTCTCATCATCGGGGTGAGCAGCAATGTACAATACACTACCAGTAACGTTTAAGGCTTCAAGGCCTTGTTTAATCTCAGCAGCATTTAATTGCTGCATATTTTGTGCAGTTGCAAAAAAAGGAGTAACCGCAATAAAAAAGAGCGTGGATAAACGAAACTTCATATTCTGATTTTAAATGAGGTTGTCATAAAAACTAAAATACAGTCTTCAAGACAACCTCCGAAATTAATTAAAATCATTGAGATGAAGTTCAAAAGCGAATTAAACTCCGTAACAATCCTGCAAGATTAAGTAATGTTAGAGTAATATTTTACTACTCACTTCTTTATCTACAGTGATAAAACCAGGATATTTAACCAGGGTATTTCCTACTTTAATACTGGGTCTGATTTTAAGTGTCAGAATTCCTTTCTTTTCAGGGCCTCCATTTTTTCCACCCTTAAGAAATTCAGCAATCTCTCCCATTACTTTGCTATTTGAAACAAATGGATAAACGTTTATTTCCATATCAACAGGTACAGTAGACGATTGTCCCGCAGCAACATTTAAAGGTTGATTTACAAAACCTGTTGCCAGCTCCTGTCTGTTAATCAAAATTTTGTATTCAAACTCATTGATCGAAGCATTATCACCTGTTGGATTTTTAACCTCCAGATTTAAACGACCTCTTAGTGGAACATCTTTTCTAAGCAGTCCCAAAGCTAAGCTTGGTAAACTTCCTAAATTGATATCACCCTTTTCGATCATTTTCTTCACATCAGCACCGCCTAAGGTAACCTGATCGGCAGAAGTGATTCTATAGGTACACTTTTCAAGCGCTTTTATTTGTTGTGCTTGCTTATTGATACCACAACTTGATATAACGATAGCCGTAAGGCATAACAGCATTATTCTCTTCATAACAGCTATAACGGTATTTGATCTAAAATAATATCTGCTTAACGTTTGCGGCTATATAAACTTTTGCTGATCATTTGATCAATACTATATTTTCCAGGTCCTGCAACCAATAAGAAAACATAAACCAACAGGTAATGTAACCCCATTTCTTTTTTATCAAAGCCATCAGCTGCATGCACAATAAATACTGCTATCAGCATCGTAATAATTAATGGAATAGTAGCCAATCTTGTAGCAAAACCCAATAATAAAAAAATAGAACAAAAGAACTCTGCAAATACTGCTAAATACAATGATGTTGCCGTACCCACTCCTATTGGATCACCAAATTGAATTTCTCCGCCTGCAGTAAGCATTCCTAGTTTTTGATAACCATGAACCATCATAAAAGATGCAATACCTACACGTAAAATAAGCAACATAAAGTGGAGCGCTTCTTGATTCAAATTGGTGTTAAATAGTCTTTTCATAAATTGAAATTATTGTTTATAAGTTAATGTGGATAATGAATTATTTATTTTTGTTTGTGAGTGATATATTGATTATACTAGAAGTGATTTAATAAAGCCTGATACTGCATCCTGTAAGATTCGACGGTCTTGTGCATTGGGTTTCCCTTCATTCCGGATCATTTGAATCGACACTAGTCCATGAAGAATAGATAAATAAGTATGATATTTAAGGAATACATCAGCCTCAGGGTCTGGACTTGCTTTGATGGTATCTTCAATAGTTGAAATCATTACTGTGGTCATAGTTTTCATTTCCACAATTTGATTTACCCTTTCACAGGCAGGAATTCCCAAGCCAAACATCAACTGATAATATTCTTTATGCTCAAAAGCAAAATCCCAGTAAGCATGAGCTATAACTTCCAGCTGTTTTGCAGGTGCATTATGTTGCATTTTAACATCATTCATAGCATCTGCTAACTTCTGAAAGCCCTCTTTAGTAAACTCAAGCAATATGGCTTCCTTATTTTCGAAATGGTTATAAATAACAGGAATACTGTATTCTATAGCATCAGCTATTTTTCGGATAGATAATGATTGCCAGCCTTCGGTTAACACCTGATGCCATGCCGCCTCCAGGATACTTGCTCTAAATTCCTCTTTTTGCCTGATTTTACGTTCTGCAATCCCCATATACTATGTATTTTTATTAACAGTGTTAACAAAAGTAATAGTTAAAACAGTTTTACAAAACTATTTTACATTTTCTGACATTTTTACCATAAAATTATTTGTATGAAACAAAGGATAGTCAAGCTCTATTTATGGATGAAACGAAAAGTTAAATTAATGCGAGGTGCAGTTGGGATAATTGTTTTAGGTAATCTATGTTCCCATAGATGCTGTGTTTCAGCTTTCATAACTAATAAACTGCCATGAGTAAGATCAACAGAAATAATGGGAATTTTATCTATGAAATGCCTAAACTGAAATATTCTAGGGGCACCAAAACTTACAGATGCAATGAAAGGGTATTTTCCCAGTTTCTTTTTATTATCGCGATGCCAGCCTAAGTTATCGGCTTCAGTCCTGTAATAACTAAGTGTACAACTGTTAAATTCCACATCGAATTTACTTTCAATATATTCTTTGATTGTTTTTAATTCCGGAATCCATAGCTGAGCATTCATTACAATTCCACTATGGTTATAGCTAATACCTTCATCACCATAAAAAGCTGTATACCTTGGCAATAAGGTGCTTTTCCCAAATAACTGTATTTTTTCCTGTTTCCAATTCGCCGTCTTTATAATATGATCGAAATACCTGTCACTTTCGTCTTCATTAAAGAAACCAGGGTAGAAAAAGGCTTCTCCTGGGATTGGTAACAAGTTTAAATGATCCAGGTATAGCGACTTATCCATGAATGTAAATATACTAGATATATTTTAAAGGTAAAAAAAGACTTTACCTCAGATAAAAAACATCGTTTAAACTACATTAGTTGCGCTTTTATTATTTATAAAAAAGATTAAATAAAATATTTGCGATGCTTTTTGCGATTCTTTTATAATAAGAAAATTAAGTATTAGCCTTAACATATTTATATGTTAACATTAATTTATATTTGAAGATTAAGCAAAATTCAACCTCATTTATTTTTGCCTGTTTCAAATACTCACTCAAAATAGGTTTAAATTTTTCGATAAATCCATTCATATACTCATTATCTTTTCCTTTGATGTGTTTGTTATGATATTCATAGGTAAAATCAGTTAATGAAACTATTATCTCATTTTTTGATTCATTGAATGATATGAATTGTGATGGACTGTTATTACCTCGAATTATATGCTTATTGCTATAAACCCACTTGTAAGCAAGGTTATGGAATATTTCAAATCGTTGTGCTGATAATTCTGCATTATTCATACTTCAAAATTACTAATATTTTTAGTAAAATAGACAATGATTTAAAATTGTATATTTGTTATAATTACACCATTAACAACCTCATAATGACCACACCAACTAAACAAGATTTACAATTTGACTGTAAATTAAAAGCTAAAGTCTACAAACTGCTATAGATTCAGTTGTGAATTACAATTTTCAATCTGAATTTTTACTTCAAAACTTTATAAGATGTAAAAAAGAAAGCATTGAAGCTGTTGAAAAACTTCTTGAATATCTGGCATCAGATGATTTGAATAAGAAAAGGGGCACTATCAGACCGACTGTAACCCCTTTAAATTAACGCTCTCACAATAAAGTTAGTGATTATTTTCTATTTTACAAATAACCCTAAGCATGCTATGCAAATTGTGATAGATTATGGAATTTTATAATCTGCATGAATAAATCATTTGGATTGTGGGCATGAAAGGTTGGGCTTGAAGCCAATAAAGATACCGTATCATCAGAATCCCAGGAACAAGCTATTGATGGAATATTAGCCCTCTTAGAAGCGATGATATCAATAGCACTGTCACCTGCTGATATTGTTCTTGCTGGGTCTAACTGATAATCTCGTATTGCTTTTAAAAAAGGCTCAGGATGAGGTTTTAAATTAGGTTTTACATCATGGTAACAAATTTTCCCTCCAACGTTCCAACCAAAATAATCAACGATTCTAGAGCAGTAGCTTGACGGCGACATTGTTACTATAATTATATCGATCGAATTTCTACTTAAAAAATTAAAAAGATCATCGATCTTATCATAACTTTTTAGCTTTTGTATTTCACCATATATCTGATTCCAACGACCATTTTTTCTAAGATCAGCTAAGTGTTTTGTATCAACCAATGTTTGATCAAGATCGAATATCACAGAAGGCCTCATAATAATGAAGATTGATTGTCAGGTTTCTGTTTGTTACCTTTATCTTTCTGGGATTGAGAAATTAACATCTTTAATAGCTTGTTTGTTTCCTTTTGTTCATCCGTAAGCTTTAAAATGAGTTCTTTAATTTCATCTAAACTAGGATCTTGTCCAGAAATATTTTGTTTTATATTTTCAAAATATACTTCTATCGTTTCTGTACCACTCGGCTCATGTTTCTTATTATCAACTGCCTTTTCCAGACCTAATGGTGATAGACTATCATTTTCAGAATTGTTTTGATCGAAAGTATTATTTGAAAGTTTTACATCCTGATCATGAGTGTATGAGCCTAATTTGTACTCATTTTTTTCAATATTATTCACTTTAATATCTGGGTTCATTTTCAAAATAAAAGAGTTAATCTGATCAGAGTTACCCAATGAACTTGCGCCACCCTCAATTAAAAAATCATTCCCCTTTATCTTATCAAAATCTCTCATATGCTTAGGATGTCCTGTTAAACATGCTATTGGCATATCCATTTTCTTAGCTGCTGCTACTGCGTGCATTGTTCCCCCTTTTAAACCAGTTTCAATAACAATTAATCCATCAGATAGCCCCGATTGAATCCTATCACGCAAAACAAGTTGTTGACGAAAAAGCTTTACCCCTGGTTCATACTCAGATAATAAACTACCTCCCGTTTCAATTATTTTTTCCGCTAAATATTTATTTTCAGCTGGATAAATACTATCTACACCACTAGCTAAAACCGCTACTGTCGGCAAATTTTTTTCTACTGCACCTAAATGTCCTGCTGTATCACACCCAACAGCCAAACCACTGATAATAGTAAAATTATTTTCAGCAAATATTCCTGAAATTTTTTTCCCAGCTCTAACCCCAAAGTCACTCGGTTCACGGGTACCAATTATAGCTACCGAATTTTTGGCAGTAATTGAGTCTATAGCCCCCTTTAAGTAGATTATAACGGGAAAATCAGTCAATCTCTTCAACTTATAAGGATAGTAATCTTCATTATAGTTTATAGCTCTAATATTCAATTTCTCACCATACTCTAGAACTTTTAATGCGTAACTATGTGCGGTTTCTAATTCCTCCAATTTGGGAACTGGAAGCTTTGCATTTTTAATTTTAAGCTCTGAAATTGCTTCATGTAATTCTCCGATATTGGAAAGTTTATACGCAATATTATCATTAATAAATTTTACTGACACCTGTCCAATCTTAGGTGTTTTAAGTAACGTCAAAAGATATTCTGTTGTTAATTTCATTCTTAATTTATGAAGTCTGTCCTAAAGCAAAACAATACACATCATTAGCACCTGCACTTACTAATAATTGTTTACACGCCTTTAAAGAGTTATTAGTTGTCGTTACATCGTCCAATAACAAAATATTCATCCCTTTTATCAATTCTAAGTTTTCAATCTTTAGGGAATCTAATTGTATCTGAATACTCCTATTTCCTCCACTGGCTAATTTATCTATTTTTTTATGCCTAACAATACAATGTGTACCGTCAATTCTGTTTTTAATTTTTGCAATCATTGAACAAAGCTTTCTAACACCAGACATTTGATTCTCAGGATCACTGGAAGGCACATAACAGATTACGAGTTCATCAGTTGATATTAAAGGGTTTAGACGATTATAAAAATAAATAATTGCACCACTTTCACCCTTTTTTAAATTTAAGATATTACTACTATGGTTATCAAACGCTGGATTTCTTTCCCCATCCAACCAATATTTTTGGTAATAATCGAGAAAATGAAACTTACTTGAATCAAAATATTTTTCTGCAGTAAAAACACTTCTTTTAACATTGACATTATTAGTCTGAAAGACTTCTTTTTTTCTTACTCCTTTAAAAAGCAGCTTTTTCCCTTTAATATTTGTAAGCTCCCCTTCAAAACTATCCTCCTTAATTTTACCAACGTACTTAGCAAAAGTATTAATATTGATGATAACCTTATCTCCCTCTAAAACCCATTTGACAATTCCAGCTATCTGTCCTCCATTTTTCTTCATTAATGTTGCAGTCCCTCCATTATTAAAAACAATATGTCTCTCATCAACTATTTTATCAGGTAAAAGTACTGTACTCAATTCCAAATGCCATTTAGATCCACCTAGGTTTAAGGCAGAAGTCTTCGGCACCTCATCAAAGGTTAAGGGGGAGAGACTTTTCAAATTAATTTCCCAAATAGTCCCCTTTATGTTCTTAGCTTCTCCAATAATCTCACGATTTACAAGCTTTCCTCGACACTCAACATAATTATTATATTTAATAATTAAGGCATCACCAGAGACAGCCCATGTACCAATCATATATTTTTTGTTTTCAATTGATATACTTCCGTTAGAGTTGAATGTGAATATATCTGGATCAAGCTTACTTTTATATTCATGAGTTATCCGCCATTTAGTATTATTAAGTAATTTTTCAGAAAGCATTATATTTGGTTTTTTGGTCAAAAATTAACTGTCACTCATAAAGTTAAAAAAATAATCCCCAAAAATTTCTTCAATTTTAAGATATCATTGTTATATAATTTATAAGTTGCGCCAAAATTTAAAACAAAGTGATTCTATTACTTATTTTTTATGATATTAGTGGATATGACATTTTTTCAGATAGATAGATAATGAAAAAGCTAATACTATTTTTTATTTTTTCTTACGGCACATTAAGTTACGGACAAAGACTAACCTACGATGATCTAATTTTTGGCCTAACCAATTCTATTGGAAATATAGAAGACAGAATGTTAACTAAACAGTTGCCATTCACCAGTGCAAAAGCATTAACTTCTTCAAACCCACACAACATAAATCATACATTTTCTAAAAACCACCACGATTTAAGTTATTTGGCTTACACCGTATGTATTTTCAGGGGTACAAACCATAATACATCTATCACAACATTAAAACTAGATGAATTTATCAAGCTTAGAACACAGATCAAAGGATTAGGTTATCAACTTATTGAGACAATACAAGATGAAAAAGTTTCTACATCATCTTACAAAAAAGGAAATTTCGAAGTGGACTTTGAGGTGTCAAATATTGACGATTACAAAATGTATACTATTACCCTACTTGATGCTGCAAAGACGAAGGAAATGTATCGCAAAGTTAACACAATGGAAATGACCATACCCGATAGAGATTCATCGACATTGATTGATTAATATTGGAATTGGAACATTGTAATTACATGAACACACAAGTACATTCATAGGCATTATAAAATTAATTAAAAATGACAGCGGCAGAAAAACACGAAATACAAACTGCTTTTGATCAAGCAACTTCTGCATTAACCAATTTAGAAAGGGTAATCGGAAACCATTATATAACACCATTTCAAAACATTAACATCTCAGAATTTAAGAAAATTCAAATACCAAAAAACTATATCCGAAAAGTAGCTTACTTTATTAAAGAATATAATTTAACCGAAATTGTGAATGAACATGTTAAAAGAAAAAACATTTGTTATTCCCTGCTTCAAAGTGACTTTCACAACTACCTAATCAATAGAATGGAAGTGTATGGTGCTGTAGAGTCATTGTTTCTTAAAATAGGTATAATCAATTTAGTTTCGATTATAGAGGCATTAATCGTATGTTCATTAGCGAAACTTCACCTATTTTGTGTAACGTGGGGAGATTCATCAGGTGACTTCGTATGTAAAAAACAGGCGAAATGTGGAGCATATATCAACAAGACGAATACAATAAGTTTTGAAAATGCTATTAAAATATTTTGTAGTAAAATCGCTCCTGACAATTCCACTTTAGAAGAAAACTTAAAAAAATTAAAGGATATAAGAAATAATGTACATATATCTTTGGTATTAGAATCAGAACATTCTAATGATGTTTATACCATAGGCAACTATAACCTGGCCGTAAAAACTTTAGAATTCTTTAAAACCAATCAACTCAGATTAATTAAAGAATTTGAGAGACAACAACTTCAAGACTGCTTAACGCTTCCATTTTGATTGATTATTTCAGCCTTAAAGTATCAGAAATATAAGTGTATCAAAATAAATCTAAAAACAGGAATGATACACGCACAAAAAAGTATCGCAAATTGTCTTAATTTTTAGATTTATGTAGCTAAAATACTTGCTGGTTAGTCGTATTTTGCTATAGACGATCTAAAACTATTCTGACATACTACTTACCTATTACAGGGCCGATAACCACATCTTACTTCCTTTTCCATTAAACTAGCAAAGTTCTAAAGACAACAAACATTTTCATATATTTAGTAAATTAACACTCCCAAAAGATATGTATATCTATCTCAAATTCGGGTCATTAAATAATATGACCGATCTATTAAAAAATGGAACAATTTATTGCAACCCTATTTCTGAATTTGCAAAACTTGATGACAGTTGTAGAAATGATAAAGATGAACTAACTACAATGATGGAGTATTCAGGAAACACAATCCTTTTTCTATCTGAAGATAGAGATTTTAAAAATCCAATAATTGTCGACTTAAAAAATACACGTTATAAAGAATTTGTCATTAAGCCTGTCGGAAACCTATTTTGCTTATTTACCCTAGATTTTAAAAACACACCAGACGATCACACCATCACCTTAGATGAGCAATTAAAAGAATTTGGAACGCATGTTGTCTTAATCAATGACAGCAATGAATTCGCCAAAAGAGTAGTAAATCAGTTAAACATGGATGGTATACAATTTAAACATGGAAAAATTGGATATAAAGACTTTTCAAAATATACTGGAAAAAAATCCTTTTTCTCGAAAGATTTAAAATATTCATATCAAAATGAATACCGCCTACATTTGTTAACGGCTAAGAATGAACCATACAAAATCAATATTGGAAGTATTGAAGATATTGCTGTACTAATGGAAACAAAAGATATCAAATCCATTAGAAAACGCAACCTCTAATAATCAACTCTAAATTTTAACTATTACGTATCATGGATATATTTCTAAAATTTGGATCGGAACGAGACATGAACGATCTTTTGTTAAATGGCACTATTTACTGCAAACCGATTAGTTACTTTGCACAAAAGGATGATAGTTGTCGATTTGACAAAAATGAATTAGTAGTAAGAATGCACTACCATGAAAATAGCATTATTCATCTTATACCAATTGATGAGCCTACAAAAAAAATCACCCTAAACGCTTCAAATTTACGCCACCGAGTAAGTCTAGCTAATCCTGTCGGCAATTTATACTGCCTATTCTTAACTACAATAGACACTTCATTACCTATTATTCATAGTCCATTTGATGCACGTCTAAAAGAATTTGGAACTCATTGCGTAGGAATTTTAAATAATACTGAATTCTTTCGCAGAATCTTTGATCAATTAAAAAAGAACAAAATAGAATACGGGAATGACGACATTACCTATAAGGATTTATCTAAATTTACTGGCAAAAAAGACTTATTTACTAAAGGCATAGAGTATTCATGGCAAAAGGAATACAGAATACAGTTAGTGACAGGTATAAATGAACCCTACGTATTTTCAATTGGAAGCATTGAAGATATTGCATTCATTATGGATACGGCAGACATTGAAAATAAGGTATTTGTTAACGCTTCCTTAATAAAGGAAACTTAATTTGATGGTATAATAGTCTAATCTAAATACTGTATTATAAGATTTTAAACCGATGAATATTCCTTTCCAAATAATATTTTGTAGTTGCGGATTAGATATTCATGTTGACGTTTAAAATGCAAGCTTAGACCACCGACATACCCCCTCTGTTGTTTTAAATAGGCATTGTATTCGTCAATATTAATAATTGCGCTTTTTATTAAACCTTGATAGTCATACATTCTGTCGATATCAATAAAATTGTCTAACTGTTTAATATATTTTTTATCGAGTACATTTACCTCATTAAAAAAACTCCGTACATCACCATATAGTTTTTGACTATTGATGTAATTTTTGACAAGCGATACTCTTGATTTGCGATACTCATCAAAATCACCATTAAAACTCTCAATATGTTTACTACTAAGTTTCTGGACTTCGATAAAGGCATCTTTTACAGAAAGTGAAATGCGTTCCTTGTAAACTTTAGAATTACTATTCAGTTCTATTAATTCACTTAATCTCCTTTGTTCAAAATCTTCAACAACACTTAACGTCGAATAAAGTTGGTTAAAAGCCTTCAACTTCATTTCATTCCTAAAAAGACTACTGAAAATACTTCCAAAGAAAACTTGATAAACAAGCTTATATTCCAATCCTTTTAGCGCATTTATGGCTGGTGTTGGAGAATAAAGAATTGTAAATTCGTTCGGGAAATCAATTGAAATATCTTCTTTTAAATCTTTAAATTCTATTGATTGGTTTGCTAAAAAATCGATGAGTAGCTCGTAATTTATCCTTATTAGTTCCTTATGATTCCACCTGGAAATTAATTTTGTTATAAAATATGAAATTCCTGAAAAGATATATCCAAGGATAAAAACTATCAATGCCGCACCTGTTGATATTATCATCGGAATGCCAATTTCAGTTGCTAAACCGAAATAATCACATAGATCAATCAAGGTGTGTTTCATAAAAAGCGTCATTTTGCAGTTTAAATAAACAAATTTATTGAATTTAGAACCATATCAAAATACCGTAAACCAAAGTTTAAACGGGTATCATAAAAAATATTGGTAACTCTACCCACTTGGGACAAGTTTTGCCAACTTGAAAAATCTAATGGTTTATATATAACATAAACAAATTATGTTAACATGAAAACACTTGTTCAATTATATGAGGATGAATCTACAGAAACTAAACTGAATTCCGTACAAGACTATTATAGTACATTGTCCGAAACTGAAGATAAAGATGTTTGATATCGAAGATTAAATATATCCCATTTTTATTTTCCACATCGTAGGACGGTGTGGGTTTTCTTGTTTTTATTCAAATAGTTTATCAATAGTGACACCCAAAGCCTTTGAAATTTCATAAGCAGTACTGATCGTACAGTTGACCAACCCTCTCTCAATGGTGCTTATAGTACCATATTCCACACCAGCTAACTCAACCATAGTCATATCTCTGTTGTTAAGGCACTTACATACGTTCACGCCAAATTGAGCGATGATTTTATCGTTCCTAGGATTTTTGGTTGCAATCAAAACAAAAAATCAGATAAAATACTTTGTATCGTATATGACTTGTCGTACATTTGAATTTAAGAAACGTTTAACTTTTTGAATAATAAGTTAACGGTCTCACGACTTCTTTAACTTTAAATGCCTCTTAGAGACTGGGAAGCTCAATAATTTATAAGATTTATGAAAAATAAGACGTTGGTTACTGTGGCAATGATCTTGTGTTCCATGTATTCATTTGGTCAAGATGTGTCCAAGTTAGTAGATACCCTCACAAATAGAGGCTACATCATAATAGATAAAGACACTAAAGACTTGAAGGATTTGGAACGCTATTTAGCACTGGATAATAAATTGACTAATAAACAGGATTCACTGGATAACGTATTCAATAATATGAGTGGGTATTTCAAGTACGCTCGTGAATCAGGTGAAAGTGACGAACTCATAAACAGAATAATGGAGTTTGCTAGAAGGAGTAAAGAAATTAAGAGTTATTTTAGGGTAAAACACAAATACGCAAGTAACACCAGTTTCGATCCCCTAAAATACAGTACATTTCTTGATAAATACGAAAGAGCTATAAATGGGTTTGATAAAGTTACAGATGCCAAAGATATAGAGTCTATTATTAGCGACTTAAAAGCTATAAAAAATAAATTTCAACAAGACAGTTTGATTAAAGCTAATCGTGAGATTAAACGTGATTCAGAGTTAGCTTCATTGCCCACTAAAGCAGCCATAAAAACTAAATTCAGAATATATACCCACAAAACTGGACATGTTTTTGAATGGTTTCCTATGGGATTTACACCAAAAACAGGCAAAGCAGTAATCGATAGGGTATTTGGCCATAAAGCACGATATAGGGAAGTTGATGGTAATGGAATGAATACCATTGTAATAGACTATTATGATTCGGGAAATATAATGAACGTTACTGTTTATGGAGGTAAAGGTGGCGGTTCAATATATTACGCTAGGTATAGAGATCATGCAAAGAAACCTTATGAGATACAGACGTATTCTGCCGATGGTAAGTTTTATGTGGTGCATAAAAATACCTACGACATGTACAATAATAAGACAAATGTGAGTACAAAATACCAATATTTACCACTTGATTACTGGTACGAATAACAAAACAAAGGCTCTCAAATTTGATAGTCTTTGTTTTGTTATTAAAATAATATCCATTCAAAGCTAAAAGGCAAACAAGCAGACAAATTTGTTATTTTGATGAATAAACTTAATGATAGAAGGCTTTAAAATTATCACCATCTGAGAATTATTTTATTGTAAAAATGATAGCAGACTTAAGATTGTATGTTAAATGCAAATAGTCTTTTAGTCCCCTCATATTACAGTTCAATATTAAAATTAAATTTATGCACCCTCCTAGTAGAATAAAACAGGTTAAACCGAAATTGATTTCATTCGGCATAATCTTCTTGGCATTAGCATGTGCCTTTGTAATATCTAAATTTCACGACAACACCTACTATTATCTTTATCCTCAGGCAACTAATGAATCTACATGGGTTATTCTTTGTTTCACATTCATTATATCATCCATACTATTTTTGTTTCGCAAAAAGTATAGAACTTTATTAAAAAACAACCTGATAGTATATATAATTTTTGTACTGTCATTGCTACTTAGCACTTCCTTTTTTGTTGGTTCAATGCATTACCTCCTGTATCTGTATGATAAAAGCTCTTTTATTATTGACGAAGACATCAATAAATATCAAATCAAAAACGAATACGATACCTTTGACAAAATTAGACACCAGCTTATCTTCGAAAAAAGGCATTGCATGGAGTCTCTTGTCAATCTAGCAAAAAACAAACTAAAAATATCTGAAAAAGATAGGTACGCAATTCCATTTCTAGTAAAAAGCAATAGAGTCAAAACTTATGAGTTAACATCTGGTGATATAGGACTGGAGTTGAATAGGGTTACGACCCCAATCCCAGTCGATCCAAGAAAGCCCCCGAAGGATCCAAATGAAGGATATAACTATTACCTATCGATTATTAAAAATAACCAAACTATCCAAATAAACGATAGAGATCAAAATAGAGACTTTTTTATCAAATATTTCGACAATCCATATTCGCCATCAAAAGAACCTATAATCAATATCATTAAATCTCATACTTCTATAATAGACAGTAATATTGAGAGGATCGATAAAAATAAAAATTTAGTAAAGAATAGAGGTTTACCTCTGAGCCAATTTGCATATGATACTTTCATGAAAAGTGTGCAACTGGATCAGAACGTTTTTAAAATTTTATCATGGAAAAGTCGAGTACTATATATGCTACAGTTATTCCTAACTGTCTTAATTATATCTCCATTCCTTATTGACATCAAAGAAAAGATTATCAAAAGGATATCGCAATAGGTTCCGTAGAAGACTCATTTAACTTTTCATTTTCTACCTCATTAAAGCTTTTAAGCCCACACACAAACAATCTAGTGTTTTAGAGTATACCTTTTTTTGTGAGGCACACCCATAGCCAAAAACAATGGGAATACCTTGGAAATATCTATTAATTTTCATATATTTAGACTTAACAATACACTACTTTAAAATTGTGATTATATATGAAAATTCTTTATGTCAGAGTATCATCATTAGACCAGAATACTGATAGGCAAAAAATTAATGAAGGTGATTTTAATCTATTGGTTGAAGATAAATGTTCAGGTGCTATCACTTTTGAAGAAAGAGAAGGTGGTAAGAAAATATTAAGATTACTTCATGAGAATTATATAACCTCTTTATCAGTTGTAAGTATAGACCGCTTAGGCAGAAACTTAAAAGATCTCCTCCATACCATCGAACAATTTAACAACAAACATGTACCGATCTTTTTTATTAATCAGGGGTTGAGAACCTTGGATGAGAATGGAAAAGAAAATCCAATTTCAAAAATGATCATTAGCATTCTTGGGGTTGTAGGGGAAATGGAAAGAACACAAATTAAAGAGAGGCAAGCGGAAGGTATTGCATTAGCTAAGGCAAAAGGATTATTTAATGGCAGGAAGACAGGATCAATCGAGGATAATTTAAAATTTTTATCTAAGCCAAAAAATGCCAAAGCATTGGATTACCTAAAAAGAGGCAATCTAACAAACTTAGAGATTTCTAAAATTACTGGTCTCCACATTAACACGCTCACAAAGATTAAAAAAATTGGTTTGAAGCCCCTAACATCTTCTTTATAATTAGCAGCAAAAAACCTTGCAATAACCTCATATAAACCTGATCATAACCAGTTTTTTTTATAAATAATCATTACGTACCAATATTATAAAATTAGCATTTTGGTATTAATTCCTGAGAAAATAGGCTAATTTCCATTGGAATAGTTACAATAAACCGATTTACATGGGGTACATGATCAAATCATGAGCATCTACATGGTGAACTATTTAGCATTAGCTACTTGTACATCATAAATCCCTTTTCTGGAATGCATGAATTGACAAATAGTTTGCCGAAATCTGTTAATAAAATTTTTGTAAATTTTTCTATTCCAATCTGGACATTTTCTTCGTTTGTTGGATATTTGGTATCATACACTGGCCATGTTACTAAACTTAAACTTTCCAAATGTGAGTAATACATATCGAAGTTTTTAGGAAAATTAAATCTATCAATTGGTATGTCAGATTTAGTGATTCTACGATTAGAAAACCAATCAGCTAAAGCATCATAATCAGTATAAGTAACAATCTCGACCTCTTTATCTTTTAATAAAAATAAAAAATAAGCTTCATCAGGTGAGAGTTGGTCTATTAAATGGACAAATGCAGGATGCGCTTCATTTATCCTTTCTTTATCTATAGCTCTAGAAAGTAAGTTTAAATATAAATCTGTTAAATAATTACCATCCTCTAAATATTTTACTCTATCTAGCACAGGTCCTGCTATTGATGCAGGAGCTTCAATTTGATTTTCTTCTTTAACATTCCCCCTAACCTTCTCTAAATATCTTGTTAACCTATCCTGGTAAGCCGCTGCTAATTGAACTGGTGCAGTAAATAATCTAAATGCTTTAATAACATCCACAGCAACCTTACTTATCTCTTGTACAGGTTGTGAACCACCATCTTCATAAATTTTCTTTACAGTGTCAGCACCAAGTATATTAGCTAATTTCTCTAAGTCAGGCATAAATTATGAAATTTAAGTATTTGTAATAAAGATAGAAATATGCTTTTAATTCCAATTAAACAATGAAAAATGAACAGGAATTTATTTAAAATCTATCAGTTAATTAACCCTACATAAGTCATGTTAATCCCAAGAGCCCCCCTTCCCCCTCCCCATAGGTATCCCCCTACGCTCCTACTATAATAGTCGCCTCCCTAAGTACGTGGGCACACATTTGCGATTTTTTTTCCAAAAAAAAATATTGTTTTCAATTTAAGAGCCTATCTCAAAAAATATTTTTCTGAAAATTCTAACCTGAAATTTTAAGGTGCTGCATCTAAATTTTAGATTTACTGATTTTTAATCGAATCGTAAATAAAATAATAATTAAACTCATTTTCATAAATAACTTCCCACCCAGCCTTTTCGTGAGCAATTCTTTTGAAATTATCATTAATTCCGATTGAGATCAACATATCATATTTTTTCAATAAATATGGCCTTAAAAATTTCAACATTGCTTTAGGAATACCCATTCTATGAAAAAATAGTTCTACCATAATTTTCGTTCTTTTACATAATTATGATCCACATGAATTAATCCTGCATTTTTCATTTCTTGAATAGCTGATTGGTATTCAGAAATTAAAGAAGAATAATTATCATTAATAAAATAGGCAACAAGATTTCCATTATAGGCTGCGATCCCTAATTCCTTGTGATTAATAATCTTTTCTAGTTCCTCCTTATTATGCATTTCACAAAATAGAAACCCATCTTTCTTATCTGTCTTATCAAGAGATGATATTGTCCAAATCCTATTAAGGCTTAATATAAATGGAATATCAGAAACATTTGCAAGCCTAATTTCCAATTCAGCACCCCTTGAAGTTTTAAAAAAATCTTCATTACACACCCCATTTTAACCACTTAAATGTAATCACTATTTAAATAGAATGAATACGCCCTTTTAATAGATGCTTACCATCGTAAAGTATAAAAACTAAAAGAAGGTACTGCGGTTTTGATCCAGAATATTTAAAGAAATGAAATTATCAAATGCTGATTTATTATTTTTGATAATAATTTTTGATACTACTTTTTGTTGAGGTTACGCCATCAGGCGAGTAAATACCAGTAATAATATATATTTTTTTCATCCTATTTATAAATGCTTTTATTTATATCCTTTACCAATTCTTGCAGCTGTGGTATAAATTCAGGGTTATAATGTTGGTTAGCCCAATACGTATTATCTGTTTTAATAATTTGTAAAACAACCTTATCTGCATTGAAAGTTGTAAATGCCTGTAGAGATCGAACAATAATGAAAGCAATAGGTACAATCGCAATTGAAGCGAGTGCTGCAAGAAAAAGTGGCATAAGATCTCCATACTCAAATCCATACTCCCTTCCTGTTGCCACAATAACAATGTATGCAACAATAATTGATATAATTGTAATTAAAGCAATTAAAGGCTCCTGTGCTGGCAAATTGAACCTATTAAATTTTAAATACATTTGTTTAGCCTCTGCAGAACGTAACTCTTTTATACCGATGATATTATTGTTACCCTGATTATTATAGAGCATTCGTTTATCAGTAATAGTAAACTTCTCTGTACCAATAACATGCTCACCAATTAGCGTCTCATTCTGAAGAATTTCCATTGCATTTATTTAAAATATTATCGAATTTTTCCATTTCTTTTTGGACTTGGTCATCAGACCAATCATTTTTTGCTCCTAATTTTTGCAACCGCTTCAAATTTGCTTGCGTTAACATGTAACATTCATCAAGTTTCTTCAATTCTTTAGTTGTGTTTTTGTAGGATTTTGATTGTCTGTAGCAATCACAGACTTCTGTTGCTAGAGATTCAGGTGTATTTATAGCGCAACTTTCAAAAAAAACCACTCCTAGTAGTAATAATTGCTTTCTTATCATATTAATATTTGTATTTAGTTTAATCCAAAGATAAATAAAATATGAAACTAGTTACATAGGTTAAAGCATTTCTATTAGCAAAATTTGCTATTCGATGGCAGTAAAGAACCCCAGAAATGAACAGGCAATCAAAAAGCTAGGGCAAAATGTGCGTAAACAACGCACTTTGAAAGGGTTATCTATGGTTAAGCTCTCTGAATTATGTAATGTTGATTATCGTACAATTAGCAATATAGAACTGGGTGCAGCTAATACTACAGTCAGTATGGTTGCAATTATTGCTAAAGCTCTGGCTATTCACCCATCAGTGCTTTTTGAAGATTAATTCCTAATTTCCACTCTGCATTTATTTCATATTTATAAATAACTCAATAACCAACTCCTTTTCTTTTTTTTTCATAGAAATCTAAATTGGTTTGCTCGTCCTCAAGGTTCATCATTAAATAGATAAATCCTGCAAAAAAAGACATTAACAATAACCATAAGAGAGCTTTCATATTTAGTTACGGTTTGAAGATATATTGATATTCAATTGATCTATTTTTATCCATGATGATAAACCTAACTTTTTCTGCCTTTGTAGGCATTTCTGGCAATGTCAACCAAAGAATAGATTTAAAATTTTGATGAGAAATCTTTAAAATTCGATCCTCTCTCACTATCACTATTATATCACCTTGTTCATATAACTTTATATCCCAATTCCTTATATTTTTCTGAAAATATTTTAGAATCTCAGTTTTAAATTTCATTTTTTAATAGGTACTATTTTCATTTTTCGCTATTGGATTTAACAAGATTCCTTCCTCCTTATCGCTGATTTTAAGCCAGTTTACGCCATTGATTTGCACAACCGAAGAAATGTAATCAGGATATTGATATTGAAGGTTTTGGTGCATTATAATAAACATATCATCACACAGATATGCAGGAACTTGCAATTCATAACAGTATTTTTTGTTCAATTTTTCAGGTTCCCTAACTTCAATTATTACCCGATTTTGTGAAAATGTATTGCCTGCACCGAGTGCAACAGCATATAATTCAGGTAGTGTCTGATTATAACTTATGACCCTACGCCAACTGGAAAAATGTGATGGAGTGATCTTAGTATAGCTTTTATATCCTGTCTTATAAGGACAAAATCCATACTTATATTGCGTTACAGTATCTTTCTTGCAAGCTATATTTTTCAATTTCTTTTGCCCAAAAGCATTAAAATTTAGACAAAGCGTTGCCACACTGCACATTATCAGTAATTTTTTCATATTCCTTACGTTTAAATTTTAGTACGAATATAAGAAAATGTACCCATATGTGCGTACATAATTTTTATTTTGTTTAATGAATTTGGCGTCATGGGTGATAAGAGTGGCAACGATAAAGCCAAAGAAGTTTTAGGTAGAAATTTGAAAAAGTTTAGAACTGATGCCAATATGAGTATCAGGGCATTGGCCACTGCTGCACTTACAAGTCCCTCACAAATAGATAGAATTGAACGTGGAGAAGTTAACACCAGCGTATCAACAATCTTTGCTCTAGCTGAAGCCCTGGGAATTAAGCCTGCTCAACTTTTGGATGAATGATTCAAAAATTCTTAGATAATTTTAATTGATACGCTCGATTTAATTTCATCAAAAATAATAGTATCAGCGATCGTAAATAATAACATTTCTAAATAATAAGGTTTATAAGTTGGAAATAATCTTCTATTGAGTTCCCTTACCAGATCACAATAGATAAAGTAAGCCTTTTGAGGGGATAAATACATTTCATTTTTCCGATTCCCATATGTAACATCACTCATGTAAGCGAGATTGATTAAAGTGTTAAGGTCAAAATAGAGAAGTTTTGCATTCCTACTTTCTGGCATTGGGAAAAATACTGGATTATTCAAATTATTTTTTAAAATAAGCCAGTTTAATGTATAAACTACTCTTGAATCATATACAAAATATTTCTCGTGATCTGCAAATGATGCAATCTTTGAGAGTGAAGAGATTATTCCAAAAAGCTCTGTTGTAAGTTTTCTCTTTTTTAATTCACTGAAAAATTTGTTAATTCTATTTTCATTTGTCTCATTATTCTTAAATGAGCCAATTCCACCCCATTTATTAATGATCCATAAACTGATATCATAGTCTATATCTTTTTTGTGTAGATGTCCTCGGAGACTATCTACAAAAGCAACACCTCTATCATCAGAATTATAAAAAAATCCATCATTTGCTAAATCTGATAAATCCAAATTTTTAAAGTCGGTGTATTGAATTAAAACATCAACTATACTTTCTTCATATTGTTTTAATTCATTTTCCAGTACGTTGATAATTTCAGCGCTGATTTGAACTTCCATAGATTAATTTAGATTTAGAATCTAATTTATAAAATAAAGGTGATAACCATTGCGCTACCACCGTTATTATATATATCCTACCTGTCCCTGACATGTACAATAATTATATCAGTATCGAAAAAATGCAAGTGTTACGCCACTAATTCAATCACAATTTCGTTCGCAACAATTGTTTTATTGAAGTATATCGCTTTACCTTTATATACAATAGATTGTCCATCATCATCTCTGGCAGCTTGTAATTTATTAATGATTACCCCCTCATCATCCTCATCATTAGCTATATTCTTAATTATTGGATAATTAGCATAATAATATGTTTTATTCCCAATTTTTTGAATAAATAAATTATCATCTTCATCATTATTTACTGGCTCTGTAACGACCTCTTTACGTGATATCACAGGCTCTACAATTGGAGATTGAATACTTGTATTAACATTAGACAGTTCCCCCTTTAAACACTCTATTTCTTCTCGCTGTTGCAATATAAATGACTGTAATTCTATTACCTGTTGATGTAATTGATTTTTAGTTTTTGGTTTAAAATCTTTAGTTTCTGTAACTGGAATATATTTTGATTCTTTTAAAATTTGAAAATCATCTGCAACCCATCTTTTTATAAATTCAGGACAATTATCATCAGTTAATGTATAAATATGTTGAATAGATTCTTCATCATTACATTCAAAAGTTTCCAATAAAGTATAACCATTATTTTTTCTTACTACACCAAAACTAGATGTTTCAGTTTTTTCAATTAAATCTTTTTCTATTAATAACTTTAAAAGTTCATTATATAGATTTGGGCTAATTGAAAAGAATTTCAACATTGTATTTCTGTTGTGCCTTGCAGCACCATTCTTTTTAGTTCTGTAGTTAAATTCAGAAATTATGAATTTAATTATATCCTGTTTCTTACTGGATAATGTTCCAAATTCTTCTGTGAAATTTAATGTTTTAGGTATGTTAATATATACCAGATTTTTGTTTAATTTTTCCATTGTGTTTAGTTTTAGTTTTTCATTCAGGTTTAATTAGTCTGCAAAAACTAATGGAAGTTGGAAGATAATTTGCAGTTCTACCAACTCCCGAAACCCAATGAATAATTCTTATTTATTTATAAATAGTTATGAAAAAATTTAAAATCACTTTAGATGAAAAAATTTATAAATAAATAAGAATTGATAATAAAGTTATATTGGAAAAAAGAAAAATCAAGTAGCTATAAAATTTTAACACTTCTTAGGTTGGAAATGAAATTATATGTGTATTTCTATAATATTTAATTTGATACACTATATAATTAAATATTGCATTATATAAGTAAATTAAAAATAAATACACCATATAGTGTATCATCTATGATTTTAATTATTTAATACACCTATACATTAATATATAAGGTATTATTCTATAATATTTAATTTGATACACTATATAGAGTATTTACCACTTAAAATTAAGAATGATACAGTATTTACATTATATAGGGTATTTATTTTCAAATATCAACTTTGATACAGTATTTACTGATATTCCAACTCCCGAAAGGTATCTTTAATGTAAATATAGTTAGGTTAGGTTTTTTACTAACAAGTGAAAATTATAAATTATCACCTATATAGGTGGAGAAGATTTTTCTCCAGTACTTAAGATTAGAGAATTAATGAATAAAAAACAATTAAAAAAGCGTAGCAAAATATCCCATTAAACCAACTAATACAAATACCCCTAGGATCGCAAGTATAATAAATACTATCTGCTTGTTAGTTACACTAAACGTGGCTTCCAATTCTTCTTTAGTTAATGTTTTTGGCTCTACATATTGAACTGTGGGCTTTTCAACATATTTTTTTCTTAAAAAATCATTAACTGCTTCAATTGAGTTCAAACCGCTATTAAACTTGGATTCGGCAACAAAAAATGCGTACTCATCTCTCCCATCAATTTTCAATGCAAGAATACTCTCATCTAAAAATCCGTGTCTGAATAATATTGAACTACTCCCAATATCCAGAAGTAGCGAATTATTACCAATGAGTTCCCACTTACCTTTTTCAACATGTCCATCAGTGGAAATTAATAATTCGTTATTTCGTCTAAAAATATACATGTGCTTTTGAGCGAGTGCAGGATTAATAGCTACCCAATGCTTTTCGGCTAACAAAGTTACGTTAGCTAACTCCTTACTGAATTTACTAAGTCGTGGTATGATATCTGAGATATATGTTTTCATCAGTTACAATTATAATGTAAAATCATTATTATCTTCAATTTTTTGAGCCAAATCAAAACCAAATTGAAAAATATAAATATAATATACAAGGATCAGGTGGTCATCACCTTCTCTACTTCCAACCAAGAAATAAAAGCTGCATGTACATCAGTAGATGATGATACGTTGCAAATTGATGCTTTAGATTTAATATTATTTAGAGGTAGTAAGAATGTAAGCAAAGAGGCAAAAAAAGAGACTTATTATCCCTACATCAAATCGAGAAATAGAATAATTAAAATCTGGCAAAAAGCTGAATAATTTCAACTCTAATTTAATCTTTATAAAAGGAGTTTATCTCTTTTTATCTGCATCTGCATTAATGTCCCTTATCCTTTTTCATTAATACTTTAATGGGGCCCCAATTTTAATTTATAAATTTGGATATGAATCAGGAACAGAAAGATTTGTTAAATAAAGTTGGTGCAGATAAATTCCTTGAATTGCAAGTTGAAAAAGCTGTTTTAGCAGAAGGTTATACCTCAATTGAAGATTATGTACAACAGAGATTAATACATTCTCATGTTTTAACAGAAGTTGAGGAATTAAAAATTGATTTAGACTTTTCAAAATTTGATCTGCGGTTAGTACAGGATGAACTAAATGAGACTAAACGAAAATTAGCATCTGTTATTACTACTACTCCAATTGTAGATATTACTATGTTTAATGCAATGATGGAGCAATTTAACACCATCAATGATAAATTAACACCTGTAACCAACTTCTTTGCAAATACCCATGAACCAGCACCAGTAAAAAAACGCATCAGCAAAAAAGAAAAAGAACGTATTGCATTTGAAGAGCATCAAAAAATATTACAGATGGAAGCTCTAGCTAGTATCAAAAATAGGGGCTAAAAAACCCCGCCATTAAAAATCAACTATTTTTCTTTCAACTTTAAATTCAAGTTTTAATTTTCTCAAATAAACTTCTGTTTGTGAAAATGTAGCATGCCTACATTGCTGCATTATATATGCCTGTATTTGCATCGGCATCCAATTAGTATTCACCAAAGTGTTAAATAGCTTCTGCACTCCTGTGTGCTTTAGAGCGTAAAAATTTTTCCCTACAAATAAATTATCGCCCTTATATTTTTCAATTAATTGTCCCTTGATACTATCAAAGCTATTGCAAAGATATCTATAACTATAGCTTAATTTTGGGTTATTGTTTTTTGGGATTAAAAAATCATCATCATTATATCCATTTGGATATGCAAAGCTTAACCATTCTTTCAAAATTTCAATTAAACTTTTTGGAATGTCAACGTGAATGAGATTATCATTTTCGTACCTTCTAGCAGACTTCGTAATGTGTGGTGGTAGCGTGAATCGTTGATTTGGAAACTCAATCATCCAAATTTTCAATCTTAACATCTCACTTCTTCTAATGAAAGTATAATATATAATTGCACTACAAACATGTAATATTCGATCAGCTTTTGACCCCGACTCAAACAGTTCAGCAAACCAGATATTAATTTCTTGTTGAGTCCAAGATTCATAAATTTCTGTCTTTTTAATGGGTACTATTTTTTCAGAATCTTTCTTTAAGATTATATTGGAACAGGGATTGAAATCTAAATAATCCCTTTGAATTAAAGTTTTAAACAGGATACTAACCCTACTTAAATTTAATTTACAGGTTAATGCGCTCCAACCTTTTTTCCCTTCTGTCGGATTGAATTCCTTTTCTATCCAATCATTAAGGTCTTTTTTTGTAACGGATAGTACATTATCATCTTTTTTAATTTCTATCAAAAAACGTTTAAAAGTATGGTTATAGAAAGCCAACAACAAAACTGCTGTTGTTTTGTTACCATAAGTTGGATTAACCCAACCTCGATTTTCTTTAATTATTTGAATAGCTTTATCAATTGATATTTTACTAGCTTCTGCTTTTTTTAGTGCTTCCCACTCCCTTTTCTTTCGTTCATAATCTGAATTAGCAGGATCAATTCCATTCCTTAAATCATATTCAACCGAATCAAACAATAATTTAAGTTTTCCTTTTCTATCCTTTTCATTATCGACTTTGGCAAGACTAATTTTATATTGTTTTTTACCCCTTTCTTTTCTTCTGACTTTTGTACCATCCTCCAAAACAAGGGAATAACCGACATACCATACACCACCTTCAGGGTGGTACATTTTAAGATTTTCGAAATCTTTAAAAATGATTGAATTACTTATTTTAGATTCCATAGCTCTAATAATTGCGATGCTTTTTGCGATGCTTTCTGTTTAAAAACAAGCGCAATATAGAAAAAAAGCAATACACTAATATACTAGATATATTCCATCATATATGATTTAGGTTTTTCTGCGCGGAGTGTTTTTAAGGCTTTATCTTTAATTTGTCGTACACGTTCTTTACCCAAATTCATTTTATAGCCAATTTCATCCAGTCCGATTGCCGTATTTCCACCTAGACCATAAAACATAAAAAGAATTTCCTTTTCCCGCTGAGGCAATCTTTTCATCAATCTTTTAATGTCAATTAAAATAGAGTCTTCCAGAACTAATGAATCTGTCTTTTCTATGTTTTCATCTTCAATAGTATCAGCAAGTGTAAAACCTGAATCTTCTCCAATAATGGTATCTAATGAAGTTGTCATTGGGGCATGGAAAAGATAGTCAGAAACCTTTTCTTCCGGCATTTCAATAAATTCGCAGACCTCTTCAATACTTGGCTGTCTTTCTAGACGTTGCTCAAGTTCTCCCATTGCTTTATTTATCCTCACTATTCCCCCAATTTGATTTGCAGGTAGCCGAACCATTCTTTTTTGTTCAGCTATAGCAATCATTATACTCTGGCGAATCCACCAAACAGCAAAAGAGATAAATTTAAATCCTTTAGTTTCGTCAAAACGCTGTGCAGCTTTAATTAAACCAAGATTACCTTCAGCTATCAGATCAGAAAGACGAATGCCCTGATTTTGATATTTTTTAGCTACTGATACTACAAAGCGCAGATTAGCTTTCACCAATCTGTCCAACGCCATCCTATCACCCCTTTTGATCTTTCGAGCCAAAGCAATCTCATCATCCACACTCAGCAGGTCAATTCTCGAAATATCATATAAGTACTTTTCTATTGAGTCCGAATCACGGTTGGTAATGGACTGCTCTATCTTTAATTGTCTCATCTTGGGCAAGGTCAGGAGAATTGAACTTTAGATCAATGGATATGATTTATTTCCGATTATTTTACGGAAAAATCTACAAAAACTTTCAACTTTTACGGTTTCACAGCTCCAACTATCTTTTTTTTTATTAAATTCGAATTTTCAGTGTAATAGATACACTTTCTACAAATTTACGGGTGATGAACCATACAGACTTAGATAAAACAGACATTGGTATATTGAGATTATTGCAACAGGATGCATTACTGAGCAATAAACAGCTAGCCCTCGAACTAAACAAATCTACTGCAACGATTCATGAAAGAGTAAGAAGATTAAAGTCAGACGGTTACATAAAACGTTCTGTTGCCATTTTGGATGCAAAAAAGATTGGAAAAAGCCTTATTGCTTACTCGCAGGTACAATTAAAAGAACATACTGACAGTGCGTTAAGCGGCTTTGAAAAAGAGGTTGTAAAATTCCCTGAGGTAATGGAGTGCTATCACATGACTGGCGCGTTCGACTTTATCCTCAGAATTGTGATCTCTGATATGGATGCTTATCATCATTTTTTAAGAAGCAAACTTGCTCAGCTTAGTAATATTGGCACTGTTCAAAGCTTTTTTGTGATGTCTGAAATAAAAACTGAGTCTGCTTACACATTTTAAATTCCGACACCAATTTAAGCTTATTTTATTGATGTAATCTTATAAAGAGGAAAATCTAAGGGCTGCTCTTTACCTTTAATCAATTTATATTCATAAAATCGATCTAAATATTTTTTAAACCTCTCTAATGAAGGAATTGCACCACTATATTCCTCATCATACTCTACAGTCTCTCCAACTTTAAGTGCCGGCTCAGGATCAGTCAACTTATGCATCTGCGTTAAGTCGTTCGGGTTTATGTTATGTCTTAAATCTTCCATAATACGTTTTTATCAAACCTACACTATTAAATGGGTAACTAGCCTATATATCGCATTACATTACAAATTAAATTCAATCTCAATTATTAATACCTTCTCAAAAAAAATACTATTTTTACAGTTATGGATTACTTTAACACTCTCGAACCACTACTTCGGGCTTTTTGGTTCATTGCTCTTCCCGTAAGTCTGATCTTTGCTGTCCAGACAGTAATGACCTTTCTTGGGCTTGATAGTGCAGATGGAATAGATGCTGATTTTGATGGCAATCTTGATCATGCAGACGCTCCCTTTCAGCTATTCTCTTTCAGAAACCTGATTAATTTCTTGCTAGGTTTAAGCTGGACGGGTATTTCATTTTATCAACTCATCAGTAATAAGCCTTTACTCATCCTGCTTTCAATCGCAGTAGGAATTGGTTTTATTCTTTTGTTTTTTGCCATCATCAAACAAATTCAAAAACTAGCAGAAGACAATTCATTTAAAACTGAACATGCTTTAAACAAATCCGGCTCGGTGTACCTGCGTATCCCTGGACAAAGAACAGGGAGAGGAAAAATTCAGGTCAGTGTAAGAGGATCATTTAAAGAACTTGATGCCATAACAGATCAAGAAACAATAGAAAGCGGAGCCAACATCCGCATTATTAAAATAGAAAATCAAAACCTAGTACTCGTAGAAAAAATTTAATGGAAAACCTATTACAATCCCCTCTAACGATCATTCTTGTGGTCGTTATCGTTATTTTCGTTACTTTATCGGCTCTCATTTCCCGATATAAAAGATGTCCGTCAGATAAAATCCTTGTTATATATGGTAAAACAGGTGGCACATCTGCAAAATGTGTACATGGTGGTGGCGCTTTTATCTGGCCTGTAATTCAAGATTTCGCTTACCTTGATCTTAAACCTATATCTATTGAAGCCAATCTGGTTAATGCACTTAGTCGTCAAAACATTAGGGTTGATGTTCCTTGTCGATTTACTATCGCCATCTCAACAGAAAGTGACAGCATGAACAATGCTGCTGAGCGTTTATTAGGTTTGGCTGCCGCAGACATTCAGGAATTGGCTAAAGATATCCTTTTTGGTCAGCTTCGTTTGGTTATTGCAACCATGACTATTGAGGAGATCAATTCTGACAGGGACAAATTTCTTGACAATATCTCTAAAAATGTAGACACAGAACTTAAGAAAATAGGCTTAAAATTAATCAACGTTAACGTAACAGATATTAAAGATGAGTCTGGTTATATCGAGGCTTTAGGTAAAGAAGCAGCGGCAAAAGCGATTAACGAGGCTTTAATCAGTGTAGCTGAACAAACTAAAATCGGTGAAACGGGTAAAGCAATTGCCGACCGTGAAAAAGATGTTCAGATTGCTGAAACTCAGCGTGAACGTGATGTTAAAATAGCCATTACACAGAAAGACAGAGAAGTAAGTATTGCTTCTGCTGTTAAAGATGAGGCTATTGGTAAAGCAGAGGCAGAAAGAGATACGCGTATCAAAACCTCGGCTGCAAATGCATTTGCAGTTCAGGGAGAGAACGAAGCAAAAATAAACATTGCCAACTCTGATGCTTTACGTCGTGAAAAAGAAGCGGAATCATTGAAGATTGCTGTTTCGGCCGAAAAGGTTCAGCAAGCACAAGCCCTTGAAGCATCCTATCTTGCTGAGCAAAAAGCGGAAGCTGCCCGTTCTGAACGTGAAAGAGCAACTCAAATTGCAAACATTGTAATCCCTGCTGAAATTGCGAAACAAAGAGCTATCATCCAGGCCCAGGCGGATGCTGAAACCATCAGAGAAAATGCAAAGGGAGAGGCTGATGCAATTTTCGCTAAAATGGAAGCAGAAGCAAAAGGTCTATTTGAAATCCTTACTAAACAAGCCGAGGGTTATAGAGAAGTTGTTGCAGCGGCAGGTGGAGATCCAACTAAAGCATTCCAATTACTATTAATTGAGAAACTTCCTGAATTGGTAAGAACACAAGTTGAAGCTGTTAAAAATATAAAAATCGATAAGATTACCGTATGGGATTCAGGTAATGGGAATAATGAAAACGGCAATTCCTCCACAGCCAATTTCGTTTCAGGAATGATGAAAACTGTCCCACCATTAAACGACCTGTTTAATATGGCCGGACTAAATCTTCCAACATACTTAAAAGGTGCTGATGAAGCTCCCGAAAACATCAGCAATATCAATTTAGGTAAAACAACTTCTGGTAATACTAGCAATAGTACAACCAAAGACTAACCTGTTGACTAAACAGGCTTAACAAAGAAAAATAATAGTTAACAAATCGCTATCAAGATAAAGGGGTTGAACCAATGGCTCAACCCCTTTATCTTTTACCATAAAAATTACCTTTTCGAAAGGACATAGGATCTTTGCCTTTTCCAGGGAAAGATTCCAGTCTTAGAGGAGAATGGTTATTTTTGCACTCTCATTTCCTAATCGATCAACTGCTGTAACTGCAACATTAGTCAGTTTATTATTGTTTTCTACAGCAGACTTAATCAGAAAGCGATCATTACGATTTAAGATAACAGAGCTCCAGGTACCACCATACTTATAGTATACAATCCATTTAAATACATCCTTAGCATTTGTATGGTTCCATGCAATCTTCCACTCCCCTTGTATTAATTCAGTTCTAACAACAGGCACATTAGGCGTAGTATCACCTAACCAGGGTGTAGGTGGTATGAGCGCTTGTTTCTTATAAGGACCATCTGCGATTCCTTTAATCAGCTTTTCATGCTTGGTTAAGCCTCCAATGCTCCAATGAGCCGCTCCCGGACTATTGGGCAGCATTCCACGAGTCAGCATAATCTGATTTACAATCTCATCCACATTTTTATCATCGCCACCAAGTGCTACATTCATACCAGGCCAAAGATGTCTTTTCATGGTATTTTCAGCCTCCCACCAGCCCAGTAATACCGGAAAACTTTGAGCAGGACTGTTGATTGTCCAATACAACTGAGGCATGAAATAATCGATCCAACCTTTATTTAACCAAAGCTTTGCATCAGCATACAGTTTATTATATTGATCCATCCCTTTTATTGAAGCAGGATAACCCGGTCTCCATATCCCAAATGGACTAAGACCAAATTTCACATATTTCTTTTCAGCTTTAATTTCTTTATAAAGTCTTTCAATAAATTGGTTTACACTTTGACGACGCCAGTCTCCCCTATTTAATTTCCCTCCATTTTTCAAGTAAGCATTCCAGCTTACATCATCAGGAAAATCTGCACCTCCATTATAAGATTCATAGGGATAAAAATAATCATCAAAATGCACTCCATCGATATCATAACGTTTTACAATATCCTGTACAACTGCCGAAACATGGTCTTGAGTACCTTTATTTGATGGATCCATCCAATATTGCCCATCCTTTAGTTTCACTACAAGATCTGGCCTTTTTTTAACGATAGACTGTTCACTAATCACTTTTCCCGTCGTATGATGTGAGCGGTAAGGATTAAGCCATACATGGAGCTCCAGTCCACGGTCATGCGCGGCCTCAATCCAAAACTCCAATGGATCATAATAAGGACTGGGTGCTTGTCCCTGCCTGCCTGTTAAAAAAACTGACCAGGGTTCCAGACTACTGTTATAAAAAGCATCGGCTTGAGGCCTAACTTGAAATATCACAGCATTAAAATTATTCTTTTTTAAAAAATCAAGCAGCACAATGGCTTCCTTTTGCTGATCAGCAGTACTTAAACCTGATTTAGACGGCCAGTTTATATTGGCTACCGAGGCTACCCATGCTGCACGGAACTCTCTATCTACCTGTGGTGGTATGTCGGCTGCTACAGCTTTAACATTAGCCACTTTTGCATTAGAAGCCATTGCAGTTTTCTTCCTGGCTCCACAAGAATATAACAAAAAAAGGCTGCAGCAAGATAATGCCAGCAAGCCTTTTTTAAGATTTTTAAATGATATTTTCAATGGTCTGTAGCTTTAATTTATGATGTAACAAATATTTGAGACACCATAAATTTACAAACAATATTGACCTTTAGTACCTGGTCATGTTTTTTATTTACAAGCCGTTAAGCCGTTTGTAATTTCGCTATGTTTCTGTAAGGGAACTCACCAAAAATGTGACGGCGTGCAAACCTACCTGGAGAATCAGCATTAACCAATTTCACATAAACTGCTTTTGGAACACCAAAATATTCATAAGCACTACCATCCAGAAACTGTACAGTAAGTACCAATCCGGCCCAGTTGTAATCGGCAATACCACAATTAGTCGTAGTTTGCGTGTATTCATCAATAGAAATTGCCAGTGTTTCCGGTGCTATACTTACCAGGAAGTGATAAGCTTCTATAATCTCTTTACTTTTAGTTTCTGCCTCTAATTTAGCCTCTTCGCTATCCTGAAACTTATCCGGGTGCCAGTCTTTCATTAAATTCCTGTAAATGGATTTCAATTCTTTCAATTCGGCATCCTTTTGTACACCCAATAGTTTTCTGTAATCAGTGATCTTCTTCATAAAATTTGCGCAAAGGTACGGAGATTACTTCGCAATTGCATTAATTTTCAATTATTTATATCAAGAAATGCTACCCTTTGAGTAGCATTTCTTGTTTTGCATTATTTTGAAGCTTTTTCAACAACTTTATCCGCTGGGATAGATTTAGAAGTTCCATTTCCTTCAGGTTTATAAATTGCTCCTGTCGCGAAATCAACTATAAGCCCTGGCCAGAATAAAAGAATATCTGCAATCAAGGCAACTGGCCTGATCGACCTTTGTGGCTCTCCATCCATAGGTTTTCTCTTTTGTGCATCCGTTACCTTTCCGCCAAAAACTGTAGCACATGAACTTAAAGAGCTTGCAATGGTAATCGCAATAAGGGTATTAATTAAAATTTTCTTCATCGAGTTTTGTTAATTTAGAATAAAATATTTTCCCAAATATACTATCTCAAGTTCAAATAGTAAAAAACATTTTTTTTCTGTTATTAAGTTAAAATCCTTTTATATTTTGCGAACATGTTTAAAATTGGATTAGCTGAAGACGACCAAAAAATAGCTGCGCTAATAAAAACCGGCCTTGAAGAATATGGTTATGAAGTAACCAGTATTTCAGATGGTCAACAAGCATTAGAAATTTTCAGCACTATAGATTTTGACCTGGTCATTCTGGACATTATGATGCCAGGACTTAATGGCATTGCGGTCTGCCGACAACTTAGAGCGGTAAATAAATCAACCTCCATTCTTATGTTAAGTGCTTTAGGAGCCATTGACGATAAGGTAAACGGTCTCAATTCTGGTGCCGATGATTACCTGGTAAAACCTTTCCATTTTAAAGAATTACTGGCTAGGATTGAAGCATTGTTAAGAAGACATCAGCCTGAAGTAAATAAAAAAGATAACCAAGTACTCAGCTATGATGACATTACTTTAAATATCTACAGCAAAGAGGTTCAACGTGCTGGAGTACCAATTACACTTACGGCCAAAGAGTTTACCTTATTAGAACTATTTTTACGTAACCCAAACCGACTTCTATCCAGACAATATATTGCGGAAAATGCATGGGACATTAATTTTGACACCGGCACCAATGTAATTGATGTTTATATCAACTTTCTTCGTAATAAAATTGAAAAAGGTTTTGATAAAAAGCTCATCCATACTAAAATAAATATGGGCTATATCCTTAAATAACAGTATGAAAATCAAAGACAGACTAGCATTATACTTCACTTTAAGTACCACCTTACTCATGCTGGTCATATTGTCTGCTATTTATATCACTTTCCTTAAATTCATGGAGGCCGACTTCTTTGCAAGGCTTACAGACCGCACCATGGTTACAGCAAAGTTATATCTGGAGGCTGATGAAATCTCCTCAGATTCATTAAATAAGATTAGGAGCCTGTACCTTGAAAAACTAAACGGCGAAGTGATCAGGGTATATGATTCGAAAAACACTGCTGCATTTATTGGCGATGACCAGCAATACTGGAGCAACAGCACAATTAATAAAGTACGAAATGCAAAAAAACTAAGGTTCAAAGATGGAGAAAGACAAGTCGTAGGAATCTATTATAAAGATAACCAGGGAGATTTCGTAATCATAGCTTCTGCGGTTGACCAAAGTACTCACTATCGACTGGATAAATTACGTAAAATTATGCTGGCTACTTTCGTAATTGTTTTTATAGGTCTGCTCCTATCCGGACGCTGGATAGCAAAAACGATACTAAGCCCTCTAAATCTCTTCATCAAAGAAGTTAAACAGATCAAATCCAGCAACCTGCACTTTAGAGTCCATGAGGGAAAAAATAAAGATGAAATCAACTTGCTTGCGCAAAATTTCAATAACCTGATGGAACATCTGGAACAAGCTTTCGCATTACAAAGAACTTTTGTGGCCAATGCATCTCATGAACTGAGAACACCAATAACCAGAATGACAATTGCTGCCGAACTTGCGCTCTCTCAAGAAAGGGAAAAACAAGATTATCAACAAGCATTAAACTCGGTCCTGGAAGATGCTGGAAAAATGGAAAGCATCATTACCGGACTAGTCAACCTTGCACAAGCAGATCTCGAATTTGCCACTTCTCAACTTAGTCCTGTTCGCATTGATGAAATGTTATGGACATTACAAAAAGACTGGAAAGAAAAAGAAGCAGTTGATCTTCTTATCACCATGAATAACTTACCGATGGATGAAACTGAGCTCATTATTCAGGCAAATCCAACGCTTTTACATATTGCATTCAATAACATCATCTCTAACGCATTCAAATTTTCAGATCATCAGTCAGTGCAATGCACATTGAATATCCAACAAACAGAGATTTGTATTGCTATAACTGATCAGGGAACAGGAATGCCTGAGACAACAATAAAGGAAATATTTAAGCCCTTTTATAGCGCAGCTGCTGAAAGTAGACATACGGGTAATGGAATGGGACTCTATATGGCACACAAAATCATTACACTTTACAAAGGTAGTATTAAAGTCAACTCAAAAAAAGGTCATGGCAGTACCATAACTGTCATTTTTCCAAAATTTTAATCCCATTTTAATTTCCCTTTAATTCTTCTTTAATTCCGTAGTGATAGGTTTGACCAAACACTACGCAAATGGTTCATTTATCACAAAAATTCAGTTCTTTATTGAGCTTATTGACATTGCTATTTATAGCATCGACCACATCAGCTCAAACAGAAACGAAGATTCAGCTCAGTCTTTCTGATGTAGAGAAACGTTTTGTACAGAACAACTACCAGCTGATTGCCCAGCAATACCAAACAGATCAGGCTTATGCTGATGTCATAACTGCCCGCTTATTTGACAATCCTGAGATCAGTTATGAGAATCTGCTATACAATCCTGAAACTAAGAGATTTCTAGGTACGAGTAGGGCTTACGGACAATATCAGGCATCCCTTTCACAAATGATCAAACTGGCACGTAACCGTAATAAAAACATACAATTGGCTACTACCGGTGTCAAGCTTGCAGAATACCAATATTTTGACCTCATGCGTACTTTACGTTTTAACCTCAGGTCTGCCTTTTACAAAACTTTTTACGATCAGCAATCAGCCAAAGTTTACGAAGAACAACTCAATTCTTTAAAGTTGTTATTGACTGCCAATGAGCAACAATTAAAACTAGGCAACGTCGCCTTAAAAGATATCATCAGAATCAAATCCTTACTCTATACAATACAAGGTGAATATAATAGTATTATGAATGATATAGAAGATTCAAAAACCGAAATTAAACTAATGACTAACCTGTCGGCAAATGCTGATTTTGATTTAATTGTTTCTACAGAAGAAGAACAAAGATATCTGTTAAGCAAGCACGTGTACAGCAACTTACTGGACTCTGCACGTAACAACCGTGCAGACCTTCAACTGGCAAAAACAGAAGTTTCTTATGCAGCACAAAACCTCAGATTACAGAAAGCTAATGCAATACCTGATATTGAGCTTTCGCTTAGCTATGACCTGAAAGGAAGCTATCCAGACAACTATACTGGCATTGGAATTAAGCTTCCTATTCCATTGTTCAATAGAAATCAAGGAGAGGTTAAAAAAGCAAGAATTGCCATACAGGTTGGGGAAAATCAACTGCAACAACAAGAAGCTATATTAGAAAACGAAGTTTACAACAGCTATACATCTGCATTAAGAACTGAAAACCTATACCAGGCCCTAGATAAAAATTTCAATACGGATTTCGGCAAAATGATTACTGAAGTGATCAGGAACTTTAAAAATAGAAATATCAGTCTTATTGAATTTATGGATTTCTATGATTCTTATAAGACCAGCACAATTCAGATGAACAGTCTGAAATACGAACGTATGCACGCAAAAGAAGAAATCAATTTTGTAACCGGATCCAACATTTTTAAATAAAGGCACACATGCAAAATATGCTACAAAACATCGGTAAGTTAACCGCTTTATCTATCGCTTTACTACTAACCAGCTGTGGCGAACAGACTAAAGAAACACCAAAAGATGAAAAGTTTGAACTAACTGACTCTCTTATCTCTAAACTAAAAATAGATACTGTTAGAGGTGCAAATAACCAAATCGACATTAATTTTTCAGCAAAAATCACTGCAAATGAAGAGAAGATGGCCAAAATCTATCCTATGGTAAGTGGTTATTTACAAAATGTACCAGTAAAACTGGGTGATCGCGTAAATAAAGGCCAATTACTCGCCACAATGACCAGTGCAGAAATGGCTGGATTTGGCAAGGAAGTCGTTAGTTCATCAGCAGAATTAAAGAATGCCCAGCGGTATCTTAAACTAACAGAAGATTTATACCATAGTGGCCTAACATCTGCATTGGAATTGGAACAAGCTAAAAATGACCTGCTGGTAAAACAAGCAGAAGATAAAAGAAGCAAGTCTATTTTAAGCCTTAATGGAGGTAACAAAAATGGTCTTTACAATTTAACATCGCCAATTTCAGGCTTTATTATTGAGAAAAATGTAACCACTAATACACAAGTCAGACCAGACAACAATGAAAGCATTTTTACTGTAGCAGACCTTTCTAATGTATGGGTGCAGATTAATATTTATGAAAGTGACATCTCTAAAGTAAAAGAAGGAGATGAAGTAGATATTGCTATTCTTTCTTATCCGGATAAATCTTTCAAAGGAAAAATAAGCAAAATCAACAACATGCTGAACAGCGACAGCAAAGTCATGAATGCCCGTGTGGTGATCAATAATCCAGACTATTTATTAAAACCCGGTATGATGGCCTCAGTGTTGATTGCAACAAAAAGCAATAGTAGTCTTCCGTCAGTAAATGCTAACTGTCTCATTTTCGACAACAATAAATATTATGTACTGGTATTAGACGAAGTAAAGAAAATAAGGATTCAGGAAATTGAAATCAGCCGCAAGTTTGAAAGTAAAGTCTATATCAGCAAGGGTTTAAATGCAGGCGATCGTATAGTTGCGTCTAAGCAATTATTTCTTTTCGACAGCATAAAACCATAATCTTCATCATCCTTTAAATTCAAACTGTAATGAATAAATTCATTAAGTCTATCATAAACTTTTCCCTGAAGAATAAATACTTCATCTTCTTTGCTACTTTCATTTTAGTACTAGCGGGATATTTAAGTTTCAAAAAAACTACTATCGAGGCATTTCCTGATGTCACCAATACCAATATTACCATCATTACACAATGGCCGGGGCGTAGTGCAGAAGAAGTAGAAAAATTTGTCTCACGACCTCTTGAGATAGCAATGAACCCCACAGAGAAAAGAACCAGCATCCGCTCTTCTTCTCTTTTTGGCTTATCGGTCGTAAAAATCACCTTTGAAGATGATGTAGATTACCAATTTGCACGTGTACAGGTAAACAATCATCTGGATGAAGCTGATCTTCCCTCTGGAGCTAAACCCGAGGTACAACCTCCGTACGGACCTACAGGTGAGATCTTCCGCTATACTTTAAAAAGTGACAAGGAATCAGTAAGAGATCTAAAAACCATTCAGGATTGGGTTGTTCAGCGAGAGTTGCTTTCCGTTCCGGGAATTGCAGATGTGGTTAGCTTTGGGGGCGAAGTAAAAACTTATCAGATTACTGTTCATCCTCAAAAATCATTACAATACGGAGTAACTGCTACAGAACTATTTGAAGCAGTATCTAAAAGCAATGTCAATGTAGGTGGAGATGTTATTGAACAAAGCGGACAAGCTTATGTAGTCAGGGGAATAGGCATTTTAAACAATATTGATGAGATTAAAAATATAGTTGTCGACAACTTTAATGGCACACCAGTATATGTAAAAACCATTGCTGAAGTTACAGAATCCGCTTTACCACGATTGGGACAAGTTGGACGTGACCTTGATCCTGATGTAGTAGAAGGAATTGTGGTTATGCGTAAAGGGCAAAATCCAAGTGAAGTGATTGCTGCCCTGAAAGAAAAAATAAAGGATATAAACGATAATATTTTACCAGGTGATGTAAAAATCAGTCCTTTTTATGACCGTGAAGACCTGGTTAATTTCGCTACACATACCGTAATGGGCAATATGCTGGAAGGAATCATTTTTGTAACTTTGATTGTATTCCTATTTATGGCCGACTGGCGCACTACACTTATCGTCTCCCTAATCATCCCTTTATCGCTTCTCTTTGCATTTATCTGCCTAAAAATGAAAGGTATGTCGGCCAATCTACTCTCCATGGGCGCTATAGATTTCGGGATCATTATAGATGGCGCAGTAGTGATGGTAGAGGGCATTTTCGTGGCCCTTGATTACCATGCGCGGAAAAACGGCATGGATAAATTTAACCGGATGAGTAAACTAGGGATCATTAAAAAGGCCTGTCTGGAAAATGGTAAAGGAATCTTTTTTGCCAAACTAATTATCATTACCGGCCTGATGCCCATCTTTACATTCGAAAAGGTAGAAGGCAAGATGTTCTCGCCATTGGCATGGACATTAAGTTTTGCACTACTGGGGGCCTTATTGCTAACATTTACGCTTGTACCGGCATTGGCCAGCATACTGTTAAAGAAAAACGTAAAAGAAAAGCACAACATCTTTTTAGAATATCTCACAAAAGGTGTAATGGGTACATTTAATGCTGCTTTTAAAGCTCGAAAGGCAGTCTTTACAGGAGCAATGGTTGCATTAGCGTTGGGGATATTTTCTTTCAATTTTCTAGGTACTGAGTTTTTACCAACTCTTGATGAAGGATCTATTTATGTACGTGCCAGTGCTCCGCTTAGCGTTTCTTTGAATGAAACAAAAAAGCTAAGTAATGAGATGCGTAAAGTATTTTTAAGTTTTGATGAGGTAAAACAGGTCATGTCACAAACCGGCCGACCAAATGATGGTACCGATGCCACCGGCTTTTACAACATGGAATTTCTGGTAGATATTTATCCCAGGAAAGAATGGAAACGTAAAGGTAGCAAAGAAAAACTTGTACAACGTATGCAGGAAAAACTAAAAAGTTATCCTGGCATTAGTCTAAATTTCTCTCAGCCTATTTCTGATAATGTTGAGGAAGCGGTATCAGGTGTTAAAGGCTCCATTGTAGTAAAAATGTTTGGTAATGACTTCAATTTTATAGAAGAGCAAGAAGAGAAAATAGAAAACATCCTGAAAACTGTTCATGGCATTGAAGATCTTGGTATTTTAAGGAACATGGGACAACCAGAACTAAGAATTAATCTGGATCAGAGCAAAATGGCTTTATATGGAGTGACTACAGAAGATGCAAATGCTGTTATTGAAATGGCTATTGGTGGAAAAGCTGCCACCCAAATTTACGAAGGAGAAAGAAAATTCGATCTCCGGATTCGTTATCCAGAAGATTTCAGGAGTGATGAGGCTGCGATAGGCGCCCTGCGTATCCCTACTCTTTCTGGTGCGAAAGTACCTTTGAGTGAGATTTCCAATATCCGGAAAATTACTGGCCCCAGCATTATCTACCGAGACAAACACCAAAGATATGGAGCCATAAAATTCTCTATCCGCGGGCGCGATATGGGTAGCACCATTGCCGAAGCTCAGGAAAAAGTTGCAGCAGAAATCAAACTACCAAAAGAATATAAACTGGAATGGGCTGGGGATTTTGAAAATCAACAAAGGGCGACCTCCAGGTTATCAACAGCTGTACCTATTAGCTTAATACTTATCTTTTTTATCCTGTTCGTCCTGTTTGGGAATATTAAGGATGCATTACTGGTGTTAAACAATGTCCCTTTTGCATTGATTGGTGGTATACTTGCCTTGCTGATTACAAAGGTAAATTTCAATATTTCGGCAGGCATAGGATTTATAGCACTGTTTGGTATTTGTGTTCAGAATGGGGTGATTCTGATCACCCGATTCAAAACAAATATGGCCGAATTAAGACATCATCCGGGCTGGAGCTTTGCCGATGCCATTAAGGATGGTGTAGCTACCAGGCTAAGACCCGTAATTATGACCGCGATGATGGCTGCTATTGGTTTAATGCCAGCAGCATTGTCAACCGGCATAGGCTCGGAAGCCTCTAAGCCATTGGCTATCGTAGTAATTGGTGGCTTAATTACCAATACTATTTTCTGCTTATTTGTATACCCAATTGTATTTTATTGGGCCTATCAGAAAAAGGCTAAACAATAATATCATTTTAATACAAAGCTAATTGACTAAGTCAATTAGCTTTGATAGGCGTATACCATACTTTTTTTGGCGTGTAGCTTATCATCCACACGTTTCAAATGGTCTTTAAACAAAATGTGATCAGTATCGCTGTCGGTCGCCAGTAAAGCAAGCTTATACTTTTCTTTTGCAAGTACAAAATCGTGTTGCATTTCAGCATTCAAGCCAAGCTGTCCGTAAATTTCAGCTTTACCAACCCCGGGCATAAGTAATGCTTTTTCAGCAATAAGTTCAACTGATTTATACATTTTCAGGGTAACCAGTAACTTTAAATAATCTGTATATACATCTGGAAATTCAGCTTCCAGTGCTATACATTTTTTGAAATAAAATCCTGCTGTCTGGTAGTTTTTAAACTGATAGTAATAAAAACAACCTAACTGATAGTAAGCTCTGGCATAACCAGGATCTATATTGATAATTTCATTAAATATGTGAAGTGCCTTTGGTAGTTCACCGTAATGAAGTTCCTCTATTCCCTGCAGATATTTTTCGTCTACAGTATATAAAATGTCCATAAGGATATATTAGTTTGTTAAGGGCTTAGCCTTAACATTGATTTTTAAATAGTTAAATAAAAGTTGGCTATTGAAAGCTTTAAATAAGCAAGGGCACTAATGGCCGGGAAGAAAAACAAAGCCCATACCCTGCCTCATTAGCCAATAAGACTGGCTATTTTGCTTTTTCTGGATATGTTTAATATGTAACATGACTTTATTTTTTTACAAATATAGGAAATAATCTGTATCACAAAGAATTTAAGCAGGTTACACATTTTTTTCATAAAATAATTTGCATAACTGATTGGTTATATATAATTTTACATAACCAAACGGTTATATAAATAAAATTAGCATGAAAGCACGCAGAGATGTATTCCAGGCAATAGCTGACCCTACCCGCAGAGAGATACTCGGATTATTGGCAGAGCAAACATTAACCTTAAATAAGATTATAGAAAATTTTCAGATCAGTCAGCCAGCAGTATCAAAACACATTAAAATATTAACTGAATGTGGATTGGTTGCCATCACTCAGCAAGGACGTGAAAGATTTTGCGAGGCACGTCTTGATCAGTTAAATGAAGTTATGGACTGGGTTGAGCAATCCAAAAGACTATGGAATCACAGATTTGAAAAACTAGACAATTTCTTAATCGACTTACAAACCAAAAATCAAAACGATGAAACAAAGTAAAACTGAGCAAGGAAAAGAGTTGTTGATTACACATCTTTTCAATGCCCCAAGGGCTCTTGTATTTGAGGCCTGGACAGATCCCGAAAAATTAAAACATTGGTATGCTCCTGATGGCTGTACTATTGAGTTTAAATCTTTAAATGCGACACAAGGTGGCTCCTTTCATTCCTGTGTTCATGATCCAGTACATGGAGACTGTTGGATAAAGGGTCAATACAAGGAAGTAACAGCTCCTGAGAAACTAGTATTCACCATGATTATTTCCAATGAAAACGGAGATGATGTTAGATCGGCAGATGCAGGAAAGCCGGAAGATTGGCCGGAAGAAGTACTGACGACTGTTACTTTTAGTGAACTTGGAAATCAGACCAAGCTTACCATACATCAGAGTGTTTCTGAAGCTGAAGCTAAACAAACCGGCGCTTATCAAAGCTGGATTAAAATGTTTAATAAGCTGGAAACAATAATTTAGGCTAACACCGAACCAATTCTATTTTTGATTGTTATTGATATAAATGACAAAAAAATAAAAGTATGGGTTTAATGGGTTATTACCTGATTGCAGGCATCATGTTTATTGTTGGACTGATTGTCAGCAACCGGCTCAAAAGTAAATTTAACGAGTATAGTCAGATAGGGCTTCAAAACGGCATGAGCGGGAAAGAAATTGCACAAAAGATGCTTGCCGATAACGGCATTTATGATGTTCGTGTGATTTCAACACCTGGTCATTTAAGTGACCATTATAATCCGCAGGACAAAACGGTTAATTTAAGTCCTGATGTATATGAAGGACGAAGTATATCAGCGGCAGCAGTTGCGGCGCATGAGTGTGGCCATGCGGTGCAACATGCTACTGCTTATTCTATGCTTACTTTTCGTAGTGCAATTGTCCCCATAGTCAATGTCAGCTCTCAGTTATCGCAATGGATCATACTGGCCGGACTTGGTTTTCTATTTGGTTCTGCAAACCCTACTATACTACTAGTAGGTATTGCTTTGTTTGCCCTTACCACCCTTTTTACCATTATCACACTTCCTGTTGAATATGATGCCAGCAACCGTGCATTGTTATGGCTGGAAAGAAACAATATAACGACACCAGCCGAACATGATAAAGCCGCAGATGCACTTAAATGGGCTGCGCGAACTTATGTTGTAGCTGCAATCAGCTCGGTCGCAACCCTACTTTATTACATTCTGCTCTTCGTAAACAGCAGAGATCGTCATTAATTATTTAGAACAAACCATCTAACAAGCCATCGTTAACCAGATGGGGTATGGTAATATTCAATTGAGGAGTTCTTTCCATTTCTCTTTCAATGGCAAACCGGGCTTCTTTATTTCTAGCCCAGCTTCTTCTTGCAATACCATTGTTTACATCAAAAAACAACATACTCTTCAACTTTACAGCGGCTGCTTTCGTACCATCCAACACCATTCCAAAACCACCGTTAGTCACTTCTCCCCAGCCTACTCCACCACCATTATGAATGGATACCCAGGTTGCACCTCTAAAACTATCTCCAATCACGTTATGAATCGCCATATCAGCAGTAAAACGACTGCCATCATAAATATTGCTGGTCTCTCTGAAAGGAGAATCCGTTCCACTTACATCATGGTGATCTCTCCCCAATACAACTGGTGCAGATAACAAACCTGACTCCACTGCTTCATTAAACCTTTCAGCAATTTTAGCCCGACCTTCAGCGTCTGCATAAAGAATTCTGGCCTGTGAACCTACTACCATTTTATTGGCACCGGCTTCTTTAATCCAGGTAATATTATCCTGAAGTTGCTGTTGTATTTCGTCAGGAGCGATTTCTTTAATGTCTTGCAATACCTCCATTGCCAGGCGATCTGTTGTTCCTAAGTCTTTCGGGTCTCCTGATGTACAAACCCATCTGAAAGGTCCAAATCCATAGTCAAAGCACATAGGCCCCAAAATATCTTCTACATAGGAAGGATACTTAAAATCTATTCCATTAGCAGCCATTACGTCTGCTCCTGCCCTGCTACATTCCAATAAGAAAGCATTGCCATAATCAAAGAAATAAGTGCCTTTTGCTACATGACTGTTCACCGTAGCTGCATGTCTAACCAATGAAGCCTGTACCTTTTCTTTAAAACGTTCAGGATCTGATGCCATCATTACATTTGATTCATCATAGCTCAGACCTGCCGGATAATATCCACCAGACCATGGGTTATGTAATGACGTCTGATCTGATCCAATTTCCACAAAAATCCCGTGTTGATCAAAGTATTCCCAAACATCAACAATGTTTCCAATAAAGGCCAGAGATACGGTTTGCTGATCAGCTTGTGCTTTTTTTATCCTTTCCACCAACACAGCCAAATCTTCAATCAACTCATCAACCCAACCTTGTTCGTATCTTTTACGTGCCGCCGCAGGATTAATTTCTGCACAAACAGTAATGCAGCCAGTAATATTCCCAGCCTTTGGTTGTGCACCACTCATTCCACCTAATCCGGCAGTAAGGAAAATCCGGCCAGCAGGTGAAGCTGAAGCGCCCAGTTTCTTTCTGAAAGCATTCATCAATGTAATTGTAGTCCCATGTACAATTCCCTGAGGACCAATATACATGTATGAACCAGCAGTCATTTGTCCATATTGAGTTACCCCAAGGGCACTATATTTTTCCAGATCATCTGGTGATGAATAGTTAGGAATCATCATCCCATTCGTAACCACCACCCTTGGCGCAGCGGCCGAAGAAGGGAACAATCCCTGTGGATGCCCACTGTACATATTCAACGTTTGCTCATCTGTCATCTTTGACAGATATTGCATGGTTAAAAGATATTGTGCCCAGTTCTGAAAAACACCACCATTACCACCATAAGTGATCAACTCATGAGGATGTTGTGCAATTGCAGGATCAAGATTATTCTGGATCATGAGCATAATGCAGGCAGCATGCAGGCTCTGATAAGGATATTCATCAACCGGCCGAGCATACATCTCATAATCAGGTCTGAACCGATGCATATAAATCCGGCCATAAGTTTGGAGTTCAGTCAAAAAATCTGCCACTAGTTCCTCATGCCATGCTTCCGGGAAATACCGTAATGCATTACGAAGGGCTAACTTCTTCTCTTCCTTAGTTAATATATCCTTTCTTACCGGTGCATGGCTAACCTTCGGATCGTATTCTTTTTTTGCAGGCAATTGTTTAGGAATCCCCTGTAAAACTTGTTCCTTAAAATTCATGGTATCTGGAATTAATAATTTTCAAACAGATCAGTAAAGACTGTTTTACTGGCAACACCTTCTTTTTCTGCGGCATTCAATGCAATTTCAAGTATCTTTCCATCCTGTACCATTTCAATTACTTTTTCCATCATCTCATACATGATCTGATCTTCTTCCAGATGCTCAACTTTTGAACGCACATAATCGTGTACTGCATTAATCATCTTTCCTGATTTTAACGGAGCATGATAATCTATTGCCTGCGCTGCGCAGAAAAGCTCTATTCCTAAAATCCTTTCTACGTTTTCAATGACTTGTAAAGCTTTTCTTCCGCTGATCGACCCCATACTTACATGATCTTCTTGCCCTAAAGAAGTAGGAATACTATCTGCACTAGCAGGGAAACAAAGGCCTTTATTCTCACTAGCCAATGCTGCAGAAGTATATTGGAGAATCATAAATCCTGAATTTAATCCTGTTTCACGCATCAATAACTTAGGTACACCATCTGTATTTCCTTCCAGAGAAAGATAAATCCTGCGGTCTGATATATTCCCAATTTCTGAAGCCGCCAGACAAGCATAATCCAAAGGCATGGCAATAGGCTGTCCGTGGAAGTTACCACCACTAATGGTCAGGTCTTCGCTAAATATAATCGGATTATCTGTTACGGAATTGATCTCTATTTCCAGCGTTTCTTTTAAATGTAACCAGGCATTTCTCGATGCGCCATGTACCTGTGGAATACAACGTAAAGAATAAGGGTCCTGTACTTTTGCGCAATCCAGGTGCGAACCTACGATCTCTGAATCAGCTAATAGATTTCTAATGTTAGCGGCAACATGCTGGTTACCTTTATAAGGTCTTAGCTTATGTAAACCTTCGTCAAAGGGCTTTACAGACCCCATCAAGCCTTCCAGCATCATTGCGGCTGTGATATCTGCGGTAGCTAACACATTATAAAAACGCGCTACAACTTTTACTGCATGCGCAGCGATAAACTGAGTACCGTTAATTAAAGCAAGTCCCTCTTTAGGACCTAATGCAATTGGTTTTAAACCATATTCCTTTAAAACATCCTGTGCGGATACAATGTCCCCCTTATAGTGCACCCTGCCCAATCCAATTAATGGAAGGAAAAGATGAGATAGAGGAGCTAAATCGCCCGAAGCTCCTACTGATCCTTGTTTTGGGACTACGGGAATTACATCGTTCTCCAAATGCCAGATCATGCGATCTAATGTAGCTTCCTGGATCCCTGAATAACCTTGGGCCAATGCCTGTAACTTAAGCACCAGCATAATTCTGGAAATCTCATCATCAATTGGTACTCCAACGCCTACAGCATGACTCTTCAAAATATTCTCCTGGAGCTTTTTGGTATCTTCTGCAGAGATCATAGACGTACAAAGTGGGCCAAACCCAGTATTGATTCCATAAACTGCTTTATCAGAAAGGGCTATTTTCTCAACAATAGCACTGCTTTCTTTTATCTTCTGACGAGTTTCCTCGTTTAAAATCCCCTTTATTGTTCCTTTACTAATTGCAAGCGTTTTGCTTACTGTAAGGAAGTCTGAACCGTAATTAAAATTATGATTTGCACTCATCTCAAAAATCGTTTACACAAATATAACCCCTATCTTTGATACTTATAAATACCAATTACATCATCAATCAATAACCATGAGTTATCAAATAGAACTGCGACATTTAAAATACTTCCAGGTCCTTGCCCAGGAATTGAAGTTCAGAAAAGCCGCAGAGCTGCTGTTTATTTCACAGCCAGGTCTTAGCCGTCAGATTATGCAGATGGAAGAAATATTAGGTGCCAGTTTGTTTGACCGCAGTAAGAAAAAGGTAGAACTTACTGCAGCAGGATTGTATTTAAAAGAAGAAGTAGATTTTATCTTCAATCATCTGGAAACCATCCGCCGACAAATAGACAACATCAGTCAGGGTAAAGAAACGGAACTGCGCATTGGATTTTTAGGTTCTGCAGCACAAAAAACTGTACCGGAACTGGTACTGAAAATGAATCAGAAATATCCTGGAATTCAAACCATTTTGGATGAAATGCCGAATAGACTTCAAATCGAACAATTAGAGAAGGACAAGCTTGACCTTGCCTTTGTACGTTTACATCGATTACCAGAGGGCATATCCAGACAGCTTGTTCACCAGGATACCTTTGCCATGGTTTTACCCATTGACCATCCTGTAAATGAAGCCAATTTTAAAAGTGTAAGGGATTTTAGCAATGAGCCGTTTATCTTTTTCTCCAGCGAAGACAGTCCATTTTACCATGATCTGATTACCAGCATCTGCGAAGATGCAGGCTTCAGGCCAAAAGTTTCCCATAAATCCGTTAATGCACTTACTATATTCAAATTAGTAGAGGAGGGTCTGGGGGTAGCTATTGTACCCACATCTTTGCAATACGGGTACAATTTAAATGTTAAATTCATCGAGCTAAAACACATTCCACAACGAACGGAACTGTATGTCGCCTGGAAAGAATCAAACAGGAATCCTGCTTTAAAGAATGTTGTTGAACTCTTAGTTAAAAGAGAAACAGGACCAGACATTTAAGAATCTTTGAGTAGTTCAGGAATGGTAAAGTAAAATGTCGTCCCTATTCCTTCTTCACTCTCTACCCATAAAGTTCCACCGTGTTTTAACACGAAGTCATTACATAGACTTAAGCCGAGGCCCGTCCCCTTTTCTCCAGCGGTACCAAAAGTGGTATAATTGGAATTCTTATTGAACAGTTCATTGATTTTGTATTTGGGAATGCCTCGTCCATTGTCTTTAACAGAAAAGAGGACGCCATTGTTGTTACCCACAGCTTTAAGTCCAATAATCCCTCCTTTATCTGTAAATTTGACTGCGTTAGACAATAGATTTCTAACAATCGTTTCCAACATTCCAATATCCGCATGAAGCAAAAGATCTCCCTTTAAAGAGGGTATAATGCTAATGTTCTTCTTAACTGCCATTGGCGAAACGGTTTGAATACATTTATCAAAAAGACCCTCGAGGTTTTCAATTTCCACCGGATTAAAACTTACTGCATTAAACTGAGATTTTGCCCAGGTGAGTAAGTCTTCAAGCAACACATTTGCATTCGACAGTTCCGTTTTCATCATAGAAAGATAGGAATGCACTTCTTCAGCAGAACTGGATTCAAAATCATTAAGTGTCAGATCCAGCAATTGCAGACTTCCGGATATCGGGTTTCTCAAATCGTGTCCAATAATAGAAAACAATTTATTTTTTTGTTCATTGGAAGCTGTGAGTTCTGTATTTAGGGCTTGCAGAGCGTTCTCCTGGAACTTTCTCCTGGTTACATCTCTCATACTGCCTTCAGTTCCCATAATTACACCATTTTCGACATTAAGTTTAGCATTAACCGAGGCGTAACGCAACTCATCTTCTTTCGTTTTCAGTCTGACTTCAAAATCAATCACAGCACCATTAATTCGTAATTGTTCGATCATCCTTTCCCGGTCCTGTGGATAATAATAAAAATTACCTACAGGTTTTCCAATAATCTCCGTACGAAGATAACCTGAATGTTGCGCAATCGATGGACTGATTTCAGTAACGATACCTTCCTGGTTCGTCTGATAAAATACGTCCTGTACATTTTCGAAAATAGTACGATACTTCTTTTCGCTCAGTACCAGATCGTTTTCAATTTCTTTCCTTTTGGTAATATCTTCAATCTGTGATACATAATTTATTGCTTCACCCGCACTGTCATACAGCATCGTTGCCGCAATGACCACCCAGATAGGATTTCCGTTTTTATGCAGATATCTTTTTTCGTATTTTACTTCTTCAATTTTACCTAAGGCCAGATCTTCCAGGATCGTCTGGCTCTCCTTAAGATCGTCGGGATGAGTTAAGTCCTGAATACTGAGCGACTTCATTTCCTGCTCAGTGTAGCCAAGCATCTGGCATAAACTTCTATTTACCCGCTCCCATTTTCCCTCTGGACTTATCAAAGCCATTCCGACTAACGAATGTTCAAAAGCCTGCTTAAACTGAGCTTCACTTTGATACAATTCTTCCTCAAGCTTAATTCGTTTAGTCACATTAAACGCTACAGCACCAACCATTCCGCCTTCCCCATCTTTAAAGGGAAATTTATAGGTCTTATAATACTGGGGATGTCCGTTTTTATCTCTTACTGTTTGATGAAATTCTTTATTTTCACCAGACTTCAGAACATCTTGATTATTTATTTGTGCACTTCTGGCAATCTCAGAACCAAAAATTTCTTCAAGGGGTTTACCTATTGTTTCTTTAGTCAGATGAAGTGTTTCAAAGAAGCACTTATTGGCATATCTTAAAAAATTGCTGTCGTCGGCAATCCAGCACAGCCCTGGCAATTCGTCCATAAATGCGTAAAACCTCTTTTCATTCATCACAAAAGCACCATGTTCTGTATGATTTGTGATATCAGAAATCACATGATCCAATTCTGATGCTGACTTTGAGAGATATTCATGCAATAGATGCTGGTCTTCACAAGAATTACAATCCCTCAGTAATTCAACCAGTGACATGATCTGCGTAAGCGGTCCTCTAACTTTATGCGAATGCTTCCAGGCAATGTCAACTAGTTTCTTATTCTGGTCTTCTATTTCCTTTATATAATTTCGGTTTTCAGTAATATCCCTTTGGATAGAAATCCAGTGTGTGACTGTTCCTGTATTGTCTGTAACCGGACAAATGTTAATGCTTACATCAAAAGGTTTCCCATTTTTGGTATAATTAATCAGCTCCACATTACACGGAACTTTATTTTTTATAGCTGTATCAATCTTTCTTAAACCTTGTTGAGCGTTGTTATAACCATAAAAAATATCAGGGTTTTTTCCAATTAATTCTTCCCGGCTAAAACCAGACATATTCACCAATGCGTCGTTCACATAAATAATACCGGTACCGGTTTCAGCAGCATCGGTAATTAAAACACCATCAGTGGTATTGATCACTACTGATTCCAATAGCTTAGACCAGTGTTCTTCTTCTACAGCCTTGGTAACATACCTTTCCACACTCTCCATAATCTCCTTCTGGCTCAGTTCGCGACTAGTGATATCATGTGCTACGACAACCCGTGCCTGTTTATCTTCAAATTCAATAGCACTACTTTCAAGTTCCACACAGATCAGTTCGCCATTTTTCTTAACATGTCTGACGGTATTTTTACAGGGCTCTCCAGTTTCGAGCCCCTCCTTCATCATATTATCAATCATAGCCACATCTTCGGGTGGAACTAAAGCATTAATAGTCATCGATAAAAACTCATCCTTCGAAAACCCATAGTGTACTGTGGCGGCAATATTTACATCCAGAAAGTAGTATGTATTCACGTCGTACACCCACATCGACAATGGGAACCTTTCAAAAAAGTTATAATAGCTCGCTTTTCTTTTCATTTTAGTCCTTTACCTTTCGCATATTACTAAACGAAATGTAGTATTATTTGAACTAAAACATCGCAAAAACTATACTGATTTAATAAAATTCAATTCACAACAAACCTAAAACACTTACTAAAAGCACGTTATATTAAAATTTATTACCACTCCCTTAAAAAGTTTATACAGACCAAATCACATTGTAATCAGCTTCAATTTCTGTATAAGCAGGAAGCTCATAGTCTGTTTCTCCTAATCGGACATTCAAGGCTACTTTAGTCTCATTTTTAATCTTTACTCCATGCTCGGCAATCCTAATTTTCAACGTTGCCCCTCTGAAAATAATGGTAAAAGAAAAAGCTTCCCATTTGCCAGGTAAGAAAGGACTAAACTGCAACTGTCCGTTACGTACACGCATCCCCGCAAATCCTTCAACAATACTCATCCAGGTTCCTGCCATAGAAGTAATGTGCAAGCCATCCTCCGTATCATTGTTATAATTATCCAGGTCCAAACGAGCTGTACGCAAGTAAAACTCATAAGCCCTGGCTTCATCATTTAATTTTGCGGCTATAATGCTGTGTACACAGGGAGACAAAGAACTTTCATGTACCGTTTTCGGTTCATAATAATCAAAATTCCTCCTAATCGTTTCCAGATCAAAGTCCTCTTCAAAAAAGTAAAGTCCCTGTAAAACATCAGCTTGCTTAATAAAACAAGAACGAAGGATGCGATCCCAACTCCAATTCTGATTAAGCGGTCGGTCGCTCTCAGACAAATGCTTTACCGTAAGTGGTTCTTTATCCAGATAGCCATCCTGCTGCAGAAAGATTCCTCTTTTTTTATCTTCAGGATAATACATATTTTCCACAATATTGGCCCAATCTGTGAACTCTTTCTCTTTAAAATCCAGATGCTCAATCAATTGCTTATATTTTTTAGGATGCTGCTTTTTTACAGTTTCCGCAGCACTTATAGTATACTTTAAGCACCAGGCGGCAATTAAGTTAGTGTACCAATTGTTGTCTACATTGTTCTCATATTCATTTGGGCCTGTTACCCCCAATATCACATATTGATGTTTATGATTGCTCCAGTTGACCCGTTGTTTCCAGAACCTGGCAATAGCAATCAACACTTCCAAACCATATTCAATTAAGTAAGCTTCATCTCCGGTATAGCGGATATAATTATAAATAGCAAAGGCAATGGCTCCATTTCGATGGATCTCTTCAAAGGTGATTTCCCATTCATTATGACATTCCTCCCCATTCATCGTTACCATCGGGTACAAGGCCGCTCCATTGTCAAAGCCCAGCTTCTTCGCGTTTTCAATTGCTTTATCCAACTGCTTATAACGATAAACCAATAAGTTCCTGCTCACATCAGGCCCAGCTGTAGCCAGGTAAAAAGGCAGACAATATGCTTCAGTGTCCCAAAAGGTTGACCCCCCGTATTTCTCACCTGTAAAACCCTTTGGACCAATATTCAGGCGATCATCCTTACCGGTATACGTCTGGAACAATTGAAAAATATTAAACCTAATGGCTTGTTGAGCAGCTACATCTCCTTCTATCACAATATCACTTTCTTTCCATTTATTAGCCCATGCCTTAGCCTGTTCATCCAGCAAAACATCAAATCCCTGTTCTGCAGCTGCCTGCACCACATTTTTACAATGCTCCATCAATTCTGATTTGGGATGGTTCTCTGATGACAAATTTGCTGCGATTTTATATACAGTAATTTCCTCAGCTTCCTGAGCATCAATTGCAAAAGATTGTCCAACATACTTTTCACGATATACAGCTGTCAGTTCTGGATTTATCTGATCTTTACCTTTTAAAATCCTAAGGCTACTCCCTGTACAAACCTCAAAAGCTGTTTTCTTTGTCCTTAAGGTTAAATAGGCTTCATGATCAATAATTTCAGCAGCTACACTTTCCCAGAACTTTTCACCATAATTGCTATCTTGATTTTCAACATCCCCATCTATAAAAGCAGTAAAACTAAGTTGGGCATTAAAATTTAAAGGGGTAATACGATAACACATTGCAGCAACTTCATCATTAGCAATGCTGCAAAACCGGGTTGCTACAACATTTGCCTTTTTACCATCCTTTAAATTAGCGGTGAAGCTACGCTGCAAATAACCTTCCTGCATGTTCAGTTCCCGCTTAAAATCAGTTACCTCAACTTTTGCGAGATCCAGCATTTCATCATCTATCTTTACATTTAAACCAATCCAATTGGCCGCATTAATTACCTTGGCTAGTGATTCTGGATAACCATTTTTCCACCATCCAACCCGAGTCTTATCAGGATAGTAAACACCGGCAATATAATTGCCGGGCAAACTATCACCTGTATAAGTCTCTTCAAAATTGGCACGCTGCCCCATCCTGCCATTTCCCAAACTAAAAATACTCTCCGATATCTTGTTTAAATGTGGATCAAAGCCCTTTTCAATTATCTTCCACGCATCTGCTTTAATGTATTTCTTCATTATTTTTTAATCAATTTTTAATCATGGTATAAGTCCCTGTTTTTCCGTCAGCATTCACTGTCAGCGTTAGGGTGTAATTTCCTGCAACAGCAACTTTAGCATTGCCAGCTCCTTCACCGATAGATATTCCCCAATCGTGGTTTTTTCTAAATTTAAATTCACCGGCATCAAGATTAGTTTTCAACACATAGGCCCCCTTTCCATCATTGATGAATTTCATATCAGTATCCAGGATCCAGCCACTACCTGGAACAGCAGCTCCTATAATAGACCATATGTCGGCCGCTGCGATAGACCAAGTCAGCGTGTTCATATCTACTGTTAATAATTGTGCTCCTGCAGCAGTATTTCTTAGATTTCCGCCTGTAGTACTTAATTTACCAGCACCACCATCACCATAAGAAAGATCCCATTTCTTGGCTGGTGCAATTTTAAACTCAGAATTAGCGGCAGTAAAATTGATTACCCCAACATAAACACCATTACCAGTTACCGATACAAGACTATCAGTATTTAAAATATCCCAGCCTTGATAAGCACCAGGTACATAAATCCAACTGGTTAATGGGAATGGTCTGGCACTAATTCCTACCACATTACTATAAACTGGCTCCTGGTTTTTAGAAATGGTAGATTTCACTCTGATTTCAACATCAGAGTTACCAGATGTTGGCAGATTTAATGCCAGCAGCAGGTTATTAAAATCCAATCCATTATAACTTTTACTGGTTGCTTTAGGATCAAGTGCAAATTCTCTTGTTTTATTAACCGAAAAATTCTCTCCTTTGGGCGATAATTGTAAGGTATTTGTAATAGCAGCCTGATAACCAAAATTAGCTGCATCGATAGTAAAAGTAATCACATTGGTGGTTATCAGACTTTTATCTAAAACTACCGTTGCCACAGATGCTTTTAAAGAGCCACCTGTACCAGATGTAGCCACTACCGGAGCTTCATCTTTTTGACAAGACCACAATCCCATAGCCATTAAGCCAAGAGTGATGGATTTTAAAATAAATGATTTCATATCTATTAAATATTAATATCCCGTATTCTGTGTAAGATTTGGATTAGCGATCACATCTGAAATAGGTAATGGTAGCAATGCTCGGAAATCTTCCAATGATTTCCCGGCCTTAACTCCACCTTTCCATGGCCACAAATACGCTGAACCAGTAAATTTCCCAAAACGAATCAGATCTGTCCTACGATAACCTTCCAGGTAAAGTTCTCTGCCTCGTTCATCCAGAATATCGTTCAATGTAATAGCAGATACATTTCCGGAGGTATTCCCATAAGCCCTTTGTCTAAGGGCATTAAAATAAATCAAGGCCTGATTCATTGAACCTCCGCTACCACCGCGTAGTACAGCTTCAGCATACACCAGATAAAGATCCGCCAATCTCATCAAAGGAAAATCCAGGGAAGACATTGTCCCATCCTGCGAGCCACCCATCACTCCTGTAGAACTGACATTCCTGAACTTAGTTGTCCTAAGTCCATCTGTAGAAACCGCTATGTCATCATTGGCAACTTTAGTCCCAAAGAACAAAGCCCGCTTGTCTGTATTACCACTATAATCTCCAAACAATAGAGGTAATGTACTCTTAGCACGATAGCCACTCCATCCTCCACCCGGCACACCAAATGATGCTGGATTCATAGTTGGATCTATATTCGCATTAATCAGGAAAGTAGTTCCGCCATAAGTCTGAGTTTTAAAACCATCATAATTGATGGTTAATATGATCTCTTTGCTCGTTTGATTGTTATCCGTGAGGAACAAGTTTTTATAGTTAGCAGCAAGCGTATAACCTGCCCCAATAACTTTAACTGCATAAGTAATAGCCTCAGTATATTTACCTTTACCAGCACCCAGGTAAACTTCCGAGTTCAGATAAATATGAGCTAAAACCGTCCATGCTGCAGCACGATCTGCCCGTCCATATTCATTGCTCATTGGTGCGGCCAGCTCCCCTTCTATCGCCTTCAACTCAGACTCCACATAATTAAACAAATCAGCCCGTTTAATTTGCTTAGGGTTGATTTTACCAATCTCATCAGCCTCCGTAAGGAAAGGAGGATTACCATATAAATCCATCAATACGCTATACTGATAAGCACGCAGGAACCTGGCCTCTGAGCGGTATAAATTGATATCAGCAACTGCGCTTCCGGTTATATTGCGACTACTTAATTTCTCTGGAGTACTTTCTCTCAGGAACTCATTTACCAGGGTAATCTGATAAATACTTCTGGCATATAAACCTTTAATCATGATGTTATCAGGCTCTGGCATTCCATATATTGCATCAGGAATCCCTGGATCAGGCCATGCACAACTCGATTCATCACTTGTCAGCTCCTGTAAGTTCCAGTATTGTCTTAAAAAATCTGTCTGGGCAGGATCAAGTCCTGCCAAATCGCCCACTATATTGGTTGGTCCCTTTACCCCCACCAATGCCCATGCTCCATAAACTTTAGCAAAGGCTTGTTTATAACCTTGGGGAGAACTGTAAACCTGTTCTGCAATGATATCATTGGTAGGAATAAGGTTTAAACTATCTTTTTTACAAGAGAAAGCTACTGTTCCCAAAATCAGCAAAGCAGCTTTATATATTTTATATCTATTGCTCATCTTCTTATGTTTTAACTAAAAACCAACATTTACACCCAGTGTATAAGTTCTGGGCCTTGGATATAAATTGTAATCTATGCCTGAAAAGATTTCAGGATCAATACCCTTGTAATCAGATAGCACAAATACATTCTGACAATTCGCAGAGATAGATAAAGTTGCAGTACCGGTCTTAGACAAACGTCCGGCATTAAAATTTAACCCCAGGTTATCCATCTTAAGGAAGGATGCATTCTTCAAATAATAATCACTCTTGTACTGGTTGTTTGCAAATCTCGTCTTATAAAGATCAGTACTGGTATTATTGATGAACTGCTCATTTAACATAAACCGGCTAACGCCAAATTGCGAGGAAACATTATCATAAATATACCCACCCAGGTTAGACCTCAATACCGTACTCAATGTCCACTTACCATAATTAAAAGCAGTAGTAAAGCCCATTACATAAATTGGAGCGGGTGATTTATAAAACCTCCTGTCATCATCTGTTACTCTTCCATCTCCACTCAGATCTTCATAAACACCTTCCAAAGGAAATCCGGAAACATCATAAACTTGTTTATACAGTAAAAAAGAATAAGGTTCAAGACCAACAGTATGATATTGCACATAATTATCAATACCACCAGTAATCCCTCTGGCCTGCAATTTAAATCCTGGGTTATTTTGCAAAGTCAAATTGGTCACTTTGTTTTTATTGTAACTCACATTAAAGCCAATATCCCAGTTCGCCTTTTCAGTTTTTATTAATGCAAAATTGATACTTGCTTCAATTCCTTTGTTCTCCATATTCCCGACATTGGTTAGCAGCTGGTTACTATAATTGGTTCCAATCGAGATTTCTACTGTGGACAACAGGTCTTTTGTTTTCTTGTAATAAGCATCTATGCTTCCGTAAATGCGTCCGCCCCAGAAGCCATAATCCAAACCGGCATTATAGGTAGTCGTTGATTCCCAGCGTAAATCTTTATCATAAGGAAGCGGACTATACATATGGTAAAATTCGTTCCCAAACTGATATTGTGCCTGGTCTACGCTAAGACTATAATTAGGTAAATAAGCATAATTCCCTATCCCATCTTTATTCCCGGTTTCACCATAACTTAACCTGATTTTGAGATCAGAAATCGCTTTGCTATTCTTCAGGAAAGCCTCTTCCTTAACCCGCCATGTAAAAGCTGCTGAAGGGAAATAGCCCCATCTGCCGTCCGGATTAAATTTAGAAGAGCCATCCGCACGCATAGTGGCAGATAAAATATACCGATCGGCCAGTGTGTAAATGAAACGACCATAGTAAGAGAGTAATTTATTCCGCAACACATCAAACGGGAAATTAGGCATAACCTGCACCTCGCCCAATGCATTATATGTTGGCAATCCATAATTCTTCTTAGCATTATCATAATAACCATACCCTGCCGTAATATTAAAATTACTATTAATGCTTTCTACATTTTTTGTATAATTAAGATAAGCCTCCAGAAACTTATCCTGTTGAGTTCCCAGATAAGCCAGCGAATATCCCTTAGTTAAGAAATTTGAAGCAGCATTTGCAGGAATATTGGTTACCCCCTGTCCTTTAGCTACGTCGTAACCGATATTTACATTGGCATGCAATTCAGGTAAGAAGTGGAAAGAATAATCTAACTGAAGATTACCATAACTACGGTCGGCTTTTCCCTTATTGGCATACATTTCTAATAAAGCAACAGGATTGCGCGCAGTATTGATATTGGGAACTTCATTAGGCGCTACCCCGCTAATCCATTCAAAATAATTTCCAAACTTATTATTAGCGTGCACAGGTTGCGTAGGATCAAAAGAAATCGCATTTGGAACTGCCAGCTGATTGGCAAACCGGGTATTCGAAATAGTACCTTTTAAGTTTAAATCTATTTTTAAATGATTGTCAAATAAACTCGGTGTTAAACGAATGCCACCTGTCCCCCTTTTCAACTCATCTGTACGCATGATCCCCTTCTGGTCTAAATAGCCAGCAGAAATCCGATAAGGCACATTATGGAAATTACCAGATAGGGTAAAATTGTTATCCGTACCGAAAACATTGTCGTAAATTTCGTCCTGCCAATCGGTATTTGCAGTACCCAATACCGATTTTGTTGCTGCAGTCCCATTTTCATTCACATATGCCCTTACCTGTTCAGCAGAAAATACATCTACCTTTCTGGCAACTGTAGCATAAGAGTTATTGGTATTGAAAGTGAATGTCGGTTTGGCACCGCCTCCTTTTTTAGTAGTGATCAATATCACCCCATTAGATGCCCTGGAACCATAAATAGCTGTTGCATTTGCATCCTTCAACACTGTAAAACTTTCAATATCGTTAGGATTAATCATAGAAAGCTGACTTGATGATCCACTAATACCTTCACCACTTAATGGAATCCCATCAATTACATAAAGCGGATTATTGCTTGCTGTTAAAGAAGCTCCACCCCTGATTCTGATGGTTCCTGAGGATCCCGGCTGTCCGCCCCCAGGTACAATCACCACACCTGCTACCTTACCCTGAATCAATTGATCCGGAGTGGTAACCGCACCTTTTTGAAAATCTTTGTCGTTAACTGTAGTAACTGCGCCGGTAAGATTTTTACGGGTAGTAGTTCCATAACCAATCACTACAACTTCTGTCAGACTCTTCGCATCAGGCTGCAGGTTAAAATCTACCCGAGTATTTCCAGCAACTGAAACTGGTTTTTCGAGTACCTGATAACCAACGTAACTGGCAGCAAGTATAATATTTCCAGCAGAAAGGCCGCTTAAGCTATAATTTCCTTTGGCATCGGTAGCGGTACTTCTTGTTGTTCCTTTGACAACTACAGAAGCACCTGGGAGTCCCTGACCAGTTTCATCCAGTACTTTTCCAGACACCGAACCACTTTGGGCACTCGCCTGAAATACCGATAAAAAAAACAGCAGAAAAAGTCCCGGTTTTAAAGGATAAAATCCGTTCATACAATAAATTGGTTAAATTTATATTTGGTTAAATGTTGTTTTTCAATCACCTACTTATCTGTTCGCCAGACTTGTACGCCATATGCACCAAGAGTTGCCTCTATCGTACCATCCTTAACAATTCCCTTGGCTGTCCCATATAATCCTGTAGCTTTTCGGGCAGCTGCATCACTAATTTTAAACTGCTGTTCCTGATCGGATAGATTTACTGCTACCACTACTTTTTGCTGCCCAAGGTTTCTGCTAAAAGTATAAACCTTAGCATTGTTGTTCTTTAAGGTCTGATAAGTACCCTCCACTAATGCAGCCTGTTTTTTTCTTACCGCGATCAGATCTTTATAAAAATTCCATAAAGAAGCCGGATCATCTTTCTGCTCTTCAAAAGAAATACCATCATCGCTTTTTACTGTACTTGTATCCCACCATGGGCCACTGTTTTTATACCAAAAAGCCATTCCTATACCTTCAGCCTGTTTGTGCCATTCAAAAGCTTCCCGGGATGGAATCTCATTCGCATCTGTAATGCCACCATATTTACCAAACCAGGTATCCCCAAGCATCCCTATTTCCTGTCCGTAATAAATAGAAGGAATACCACCTATCAGTAAATTTAATGCAGCTCCGACTCTTTCTTTTCCAGGATTTTGCTTTACAACTGTCGGAAACCTTGCGATATCATGATTCTCTATAAACACGATCTGTTGCTTGCCAGCCGGAGTAGTGGAAAAGGTGGTATCAGCAAAGGCAGCAATCTTTTCTTTATCAAAAGAAGGAATGGCCTGCTGAATACGAAAAGCAAAAACCCGGTCTACTGCCGCTTTATCAAGATATTCAATCCCATATGAACCCCAGTTGGCCTGTTCAGCCATAATGGTGATCTTAGGGTTGACTTCCTTTAACTGTTTAATCAATGGTACCCAGAACGTGGCAAACAGATTTGTTAAACGTTTTTTGTTATCCAGGTCATCCATCATGTGATCCAGGCGATAACCGTCTACACCATCATCAAATTTCCCATCCCCATTCGGGTCAAGCCAGAATTTAAACAACCTGGCATTGTAATCATGTACAGCCTTACTGTTTAGATTTACTGTAGTAATTTTGCGGACAGTTCCATCAAAACCCTTTAAATCTTTAAGGTCATAAACGATAGTAGATGGTTTGGTTTGTGCCAGGTCATCATACAATATATACTCAGAAAACTCAGATGCAGGATTGTTTAACGATTCTTTATACCATTGGTGGTCTTCAGTTACATACTGAGTCTCCATATCCATATAAATCTTCATTCCCCTGTTATGGATATCCTTTACCAAAGCAATATAGTCGTCCATGGTTCCATACTTCGGATCTATCTTATCAAAATTGCTGGAATAATAATTATGATAATAAACAGATTCATATAGAGGTGTCATCAGAATAGAGGTTACACCTAAATCCTGTAAATAGCCTAATTTTTCTTTTAATCCTTTTAAATCGCCGTGCTGATCCTCATTTGCATCATAAAAACTACGTTGAAAGACATGATACATAACTTCAGCATCCTTTGCTCCCTCTTCTTTCTGTGCAAGGCAACCCATCCCCAAAAGAGAAGCAAATAGTAAACCTGCAATTTTGTGTTTAATTCCGTTCATAAATAATTTGGTTAGTATTGTAATATAAGGGACGAAAGGGTATTAAAAGAGCGCTATTGCTGCTATTAAAGCAGCAAAGGGTTCAGTTCAGAATCAGCAAGTGTACCGGCAGCCTTCCCCATAAGCCATTGCTGACGATCATTCTCCTGCCATTTATGCTGTGGTTCGGTTACTTTTGCCCCATCAGCAAAGTAAATAATCGTCATTACCTCACGCATTTTATCCGAGCTGTTACCAGGGGCATTATGAATTGTATAACCTCGATGAAAAGTGGCATCACCAGCTTTCATGCTAGATGGTCTGCTGATCTCAAATCCCTTTTCCTTTACATGATCCTCAAAGGCATTTTCTGATTCATCTGAGATGATAAAATCAAACACATTATCATTTTTATGAGAACCTGAAGCAAAGGTAAGCATGCCCATTTCTGCATTTGGAATATCTATCAGTGGCATCCACATGGTAACGGTATTATTGGTATCTAAAGGCCAGTAATTCTGATCTTGATGCCATGGTGTTGGCCCCCCTCCTGGTTCTTTAAATAAAGCCTGATCATGGTACAAACGTACATTGTCTACGCCTAACAAATCTGCTGCAATTTTAGCAAAACGTTTAGCCAGTACAAATTTCTTAACAGCATCATCTCCACGCCATAAATTCATAATCTGTAAAAAGGCCTTTCCGTAAGTATCTCTATCTTCCAGTTTCCTTTTTTCTTCATTGTACTTAGCAGCAGCACTGCTGATCACTTTTTGATAAGACGCAGCATCTTCACTGCTTATTACCTGCTTAATCAGGATATGTCCGTTTTCCTTAAACTCTTGTTTTTGATCCTGGGAAATTTCTTTTAAATCATTAAGATCGGGTAGTTGCATACTTTGGGTGTTCATAATCTTTAAAATTGGTTAATTCAAAGTAAAGCCAATAACCCTTGAAAAAAAATGAACAAATTACCTGAAAAGTGGTATATATTATCCACATTATCTTTAAATCAAAATAATACTGATAAATTCACCAATTTATAATACACTAATTTTCCCTGTCATAGCCTATCATAAACTTCTTCCGATAGCTAAGTGGACTCAGTCCCATTTTGGTTTTAAAAACTTTATAGAAGTGAGAAACATCTGTAAATCCACTATTGAAGGCAATATCGGATACAGGTTTATCCGTTTCTATCAATTGCTGGGTTGCATAATTGAGGCGATACTGGATCACCATCTCCATAAAAGTTTTACGGGTAATCTTTTTAAAGTACTTACAAAATGCATTGGTGGTCATATTTGTTAATGCAGCAGCGTCGTTTAGAGATACCTGTTTCCTGAAGTTCTCTACAAGGTAAGCCAAAACCGGATTAATTCTTTTTTGATCAACCAAACTTAGACGGGCTACATTTGGTTCTTTATCTAACAATACCAATTTGGACGACTGCGTAAGCTGATAAAGGATCTTAAGAAAGTCTATTAATATATGAAAGCTATCCTGCTGTTTCATGGCTAAAATAGCTGCATATACCTGTTCAAAACTGATTTGATCAAACCATATTCCATTCGCAGCTTTTTGAAACATGGATTTAATAGGCGCATTTTCAGGCTTATCAAAAAAGCTATCCCCCATAAAATCTACTGAAAACTGTATCACGATTGCCCCTGCATCAGGTTGCTTTTCTGGGACAAGTTTCCAGCAATGCGGCAAATTAGCCCCTACCAGTACCATATCACCAGCTTTAAAATCGGCCATATGATTACCAATATAACGCTTGCCTTTGCCATTTAAGATCAAAGTCAGCTCATATTCAGCATGAAAATGATAAGGCGCCCTAAAAGCCTCATCACCAAATGCACGGATCAGAAAAGATTGTTCACTTGCGGGTTGTACAATTTCAGGTGTCGCTCTAATCATTGTCTTTTTTTAACTCTAATATAATTTATTTCTATCCAAAAAGATAAAATACTCCATTTTTAAGCCAACTTCTGCATTGTATGTATAAGTTATTAACCTTTATTTTGAGATAAACCAGCCTATCTAAAAAAACGGATAGAAATATAAATACTGTAGGAATGAGTAAAATCCCATTAACCATTGCATTGCTGATTGGAATAAATTGCTGCGCGCTTCAATTGGTGGCGCAAACTGTTAAATTAACCATCAAAGTTATTGAGCCATTTAAAACAGCAGACACCTTATTGATTATTGGCGATCAGCCACAATGGGGAGACTGGATTTATCCACGCAGTCAGAAAATGCAAAAGATAAACGACAGTACCTGGATACAAGAGATTAGCTTACCTGTAAATACAAAAGTAAACTTTAAAATCACCCGTGGTTCTTATTATAAGGAGGCACTTTACAACAACAATGGACAAGTTCCCGCTGCTACCGCATTAACATTAACAAAAGATACCATTTGTACCTTACGTCCAAGTAGCTGGAATGACATTTATCAACGCAGTATTACAGGCACAGTCAGATACTACCATAACTTTAGCAGTCCTCTATTAAAAAACACACGAAATGTAGTGGTATGGTTGCCCCCATCTTACGAGAAACAACCCGGTAAAAAATACCCGGTATTGTATGCACACGATGGTCAAAACATCTTTGACCATACCAATGGGTCAGGAAATGAATGGCATATGGATGAAATTGCCGACAGTCTGATGCGAAATGGTCAAACCGAAGAATTTATCATTGTAGGTATTGCCAATACGAAAGACCGTTGGGTCGAATACTCTGGTACTCCTGAAGGGATGAATTATATTAAATTTATTGCGACTGAACTCAAACCATTTATTGATCGCAACTTCAGGACTTTAAAAGACAAAGCCAATACAGCTGCCATAGGCTCTTCTATGGGTGGACTCATCTCGTTTTATATGGTGTGGCATTACCCTGAAGTTTTTTCTAAAGCCGCATGTTTGTCCAGTGGTTTTTACTTCGACGAAGGAAATATACTGGCTAAGGCTGCACAACAAAACAGTCGTCTAAACGGCAGCAAGCTTTACCTGGATTGCGGCGGATTAGATCTGGATAAAGATTTCTTACCGGCAAATGAGCAGATGAACAAAATTTTATCGAAAAACAAGCTCATCAAATTAAAATATGAGTATTTCCCAGACGATAAGCATAACGAAATTGCCTGGGCAAAAAGACTTGATATCCCATTAACGTTCCTTTTTGGAAAATAAAATACATACGCCATGTCTATCAAATGCAAAGCAGCGATCACCAATGGAAAGGGTGAATTTTATATAGGAGAAATACAGGTTGGTGAGCCAGAATCTGATGAAATCAGGATAAAAATCATGTCTGCCGGTTTATGCCATACAGATTTCGACTCCCTGAACTGGGGTAAGAAAATGGTGATCGGTCATGAAGGTTCGGGCATCATTGAAAAAATAGGATCAGCAGTTACCGGGTTTAAAATAGGCGATCAAGTGATTCTAAATTGGGCAATGCCCTGCGAACATTGTTTTCAATGTATGGAAGGCAACCAACACATTTGCGAAAACAACTCACCTGTTACAGGCGGCATGTACGGTCCAAATGGTGGACATGCCCATAGTTTAGGTACTATTATAGACGGAGAGGCTGTTGAACGTTCATTTAACCTGGGCACTATTGCCGAATACACTTTAGTTAAAGCATCAGCAGCTGTTATAAACACATCAGCAAAGATGTCATTTCCTGCAGCAAGCATTATCAGCTGTGGCATCATGACAGGTTACGGATCTGTTGTAAATGCAGCCAAAGTGAAACCAGGCACCAGTGTAGTTGTTTTAGGCACTGGAGGCGTTGGCCTCAGTGTGATACAGGCCGCTAAAATATCAGGTGCAGTAAAAATCATTGCGGTAGACATCAATCCGAAAAGATTAGAAATGGCTCTGGCATTTGGTGCCACCGATACCATCCTTGCAGAAAAAACGGATAAAGGTTTATTAAATGCGGCCTCACAGGTTAAAGCAATGACCAATGATCGCGGGGCAGATTATGCATTTGAATGTACTGCCATCCCTGATTTGGGGGCTGCACCACTTGCAATGGTTAGAAATGCTGGGACTGCTGTTCAGGTAAGTGGAATTGAACAGGAAATATCATTTGACATGAATTTATTTGAATGGGATAAGGTATATATCAATCCTTTATATGGGAAATGCAGACCGAAAGTTGATTTACCAGCCATCGTTGCCTTGTATGACAAGGGTTTGCTTCAACTTGAAGAAATGGTTACCAACACTTATCCTATTAACGAGTTACAACAGGCTTTTGATGATATGCTGGCTGGCAAAAATGCCAAAGGGGTTATTGTATTTAATTAAATTTTGAGCTATATGTCTGCATTCAGAACCTTAGAAATATCAAATCCTGCGTTCGAAAAAGATCACCTCCGATTCATAACCATAGGAACAGATACGCTTGCCGGCAGGGCAGATATATGCGTATTTGTCCCCCCGGGAACTGATGAACTTAAAAATTTACCTGTAGCAATTTTGCTGCATGGCGTATATGGAAGTTCCTGGAGCTGGGCCTTTAGCGGAGGTGTACACTTACTAGCTATGGATATGATTCAGCGCAGAACTTTACCGAATATGATCATTGCCATGCCTTCTGATGGTCTATGGGGAGACGGCTCTGCGTATTTGCCCCATCATCAGCAAGATTTCGAAAAATGGATTAGCACTGATGTACCACTTGCACTTGCTGAAGCATTGCCTCAGGTATCAAATCAATCGGCTTTTTTTATCTGCGGATTGTCGATGGGTGGTTTCGGAGCATTAAAGATTGGCGTGAAATACCAACATTTATTTCGGGCTGTTTCTGCACACTCCTCCATCACTGCGCTCGAACAAATGAATCTGTTTACCAAAACTGCTGTCTCCACCTATCATCAGCCAGATCCTGTAGATGAAACCGTTCTGGCAACGATCCTAAAATTCAAAGATATCTTACCGCCAATTCGTTTTGACTGCGGACAGCAAGATCTCCTGATTAATCAGAACCGAAGCTTGCACCAGCAATTGAAAGAACACCAGATAGCTCACCAATACGAAGAGTTTGAAGGGGGACATGAATGGCCTTATTGGCAGGAACACGTATCAAAATCTCTACTTTTTTTTGCGCAGCATCTCCATACTAATTAAAATCCTATTTTATAGTCCAGTTCCATTTCAACCATATATCATAAAACTTCAAACCAAATCGTATGAACATAATACAAAAGCGTACCATTAAACCACAGCTATCCCTTTATCAGATCTTTAACATGAGCTTTGGTTTTCTGGGCATACAATTTGGCTTTGCATTACAAACCGGGAATGCTTCCAGGATTTTGCAAACTTTTGGGGCCGATATAGAGCATTTATCTTTATTCTGGCTGGCGGCTCCTATCAGTGGAATGCTTATTCAACCCATTATAGGCCATTATAGCGACCATACCTGGACACGTTTAGGACGCAGGCGTCCATATTTTCTGGTAGGTGCAATCATCGCCGCCATTTCTCTGGCTTTAATGCCTAATGCCGTATGGTTTACTGCAATGCTCCCCCCACTAATGATTGGTGCGGGTATGTTAATGCTCATGGATGCTTCATTCAACGTGGCTATGGAGCCATTTAGAGCACTGGTGGCCGATAATCTACCCAGCAATCAGCGCAGTATTGGGTTTTCGGTTCAAACCTTTCTGATTGGCACAGGAGCGATTATAGGATCATTTCTACCTTACCTACTTGCTGAGTACGGAGGCATTTCAAAAACAGCAGCTCCCGGCGAAGTTCCAGACAACGTAATTTACTCCTTCTATGCTGGGGCTTTAGTTTTGCTTGGCACCTTATTATGGACTGTTTTTACCACCAAAGAATATTCTCCGGAAGAACATCAATCATTTGACCCGGATCACCATACTGAAGCGTCTAAAAAAGGATTAATACATATTCTGAAAGACTTTTCTACCATGCCCCAAGTCATGGTCAGATTGGGCATTGTACAGTTCTTTTCCTGGTTTGCGTTATTTTCTATGTGGGTATTCACCACACCCGCAATTGCACAGCACATATATCATCTCGCTCCAACAGATACCTCTTCTACACATTATGCCGATGCAGGCAATTGGACAGGAATTCTTTTTGGAATATACAATGTGGTATCGGCCATATATGCAGCCTTGCTTCCTTCTCTATTTAAAATAATGGGCAAACGAAATACACATATCTTTTCATTAGCTGCAGCTGGAATAGGCTTATTGTCGATCTATTTTATTCATGACGTACACTTATTGATCTTTCCAATGATTGCTGTTGGACTGGCCTGGGGTAGTATCCTGACTACTCCATACGCCATACTTTCCAATTCCATTCCATCCCACAAGATGGGTATATATATGGGGCTTTTTAATTTCTTTATTACCCTTCCACAATTGGTAAACGGCTTTATAGGTGGCTATATGATCAAATATTTATTTGATGGGTATGCCATTTACGCTTTAATTACGGCTGGTGCTTTTATGATTCTGGCTGCATTATCCACTCTTTTGGTTAAACCACAGAATAAAGAAGCGATATAGCCTTTAAGCCAACTGTGCGTAACAAAGTCCGGCCTGAAAATCCAATAATGCTTTTTTTCTAATGATCAAATCTGTTGCCCGGGCCTTGCTCACGTCATAACCTATAGCCTCAAATTGCTTTAATGTATGTTCCAGCTCATAAAAATCACGATATTTCATTTTTAATTCGTACAAAACATGCCTTTGTGCTGCTATGAAGTGGAAATATCTAAAAATATTTAGATCTCTTTCCTTTAACCGGACATTTAACAAATCATACTCATCCTTCAAAGCAGGGTCATTGCTAATTTCATTTAACCTGTAAACATCATTTATGGCCTGTTCATTAAACAGCTGATCAATATGATAGATAGGGATAACTACAGGATTTTGATAAATATCTTCAAGTTTTTCGGTAAATGGCTCTCTGTAATTAAAGTAACCGTTATAAACATCTGGATATTTCTTATCATAATTCATATTGTCGTTAGGTTTTGATTAGGTTCTGCAAATTAAAAAAATAAAACTTAATCTCAGCTAAAGTGTTAATATATAAGGTATCTGTTAGCATTTAACCATAATACAATTGCGATGGAAAATTTAGAAATACAACCGGAAGACTTCGATATTAACATTAGTTTAAATGGTTCTATGAAGACAATTCAGGTGAAACCTGAAGAAACCACAGATGGTGCTGAATATTTCAAATGTAATCTGGACGGTAAAAACATTACACAGATCAGACAGGAAAAAGATGGGAGTTGGGAACAGATTTGGGGAGATCTAAGCAATATTGATGTTGTTAACATTGGGAAAGCAATAGCTGCATATAGCAGATAGAATGGCAAACAGACAAATTATCAATACTATGAGTATACATCAAAATACCTTAAAATTACGTTCCGGAAAATTTTCTATTGAAAAACAACACTACGAAAATATAGCATTGAATGAAAGAATGATCTCTATGCTATTAGGGGGATTCTTAATGGGAAGAGGAATAAAACGTCCACTTCGTACTTCATTTTTATATGGTTCTTACCTGGCATACCGTGCTTTCACAGGTCATTGCATGTTTTATGAACTGCTCGGCATTGATGCGAGCAGGCCACATGCAATTAACATAAGAGGTGAATTTATTATCGATCGCCCTACGCAGGAAGTTTATACTTACTGGCGTAATTTGAGTAACCTCCCAATAAGTATAAATCATCTGCTAAATGTGGAAATGGAGGGGGAAAATCTCTCCCGTTGGAAATCTAATATCCTTGGCAACGTATTTCCTGTAGATTGGCATGCTGAAATTGTTAAGGATGAACCCGGACGGTTAATTGGCTGGCGTTCCGCTCCCGGCACATTGATTCATCACATTGGCCGGGTTGAGTTTGCTGAGCGTACGGATCCACAGGAAACGTTACTCAAAATTATAATTTCCTACCACCCACCTGCAGGCGGTATAGGATTAGGCCTTGCTAAATTATTAAATCCCTACTTTGAAAGCTTACTTAAAAAAGAAATTAAAACGTTTAAATATAAAATAGAAACAACTATGCCGCTCCACCGGTTTTAGCTACAATCATCATCAAAAAGCTAAGAATATACAAGGAAAGGATAATGATGGTGATAATACCCCAGAACTTAAACAAGGACTTCATCTTTTTCATTGCTACAGTAAAATTCTCCTGATCAGCATATAAAACTGCTGTAGTCGCTGCATTTGAGTATTTGAACAATAAAAAGCTAGGATAAAACAGCATTAACGAAAGACATAAAAAATACACCGTTAAAAATGCAGTTCCCATTTGTACTAAAGCATTCCCGGGCGCTGCTAATGCTAGCCCATCGATAATTGCATTGGCACTAAAAGCCATCAAAGCTAGAAAAACAGCTACCACCAAGCCCACAACGGAAAGAAATTTCGTCCACTTTGCTGTTTCATAAATATAACTTCTGATCTCTTCTGTTACCACCAATTGCTCTTGCTCCTGACCAGATTCTTCTACTGACTCAGCTTCTTCAAAATTATCCATAGTTGTTAATTATTATTCAATAATGTTAAGTAGCCCTAAACATAAAAAATATTTTTAAAAAATTGATACCTTTGCGCCAAATCAAGAAAAAAATCATTCATGGCATTACAATGTGGTATAGTTGGTTTACCAAATGTTGGAAAATCTACATTATTTAACTGTTTATCTAACGCAAAGGCCCAGGCGGCAAACTTTCCTTTCTGTACAATCGAACCGAATATAGGTGTAATTACCGTACCGGACGAAAGATTGACAAAATTAGCAGAATTGGTTAAGCCAAACCGCATTGTTCCAAACACCATCGAAATCGTTGATATTGCAGGTCTTGTAAAAGGTGCATCTAAAGGTGAAGGTTTAGGGAACCAGTTTTTAGGTAATATCAGAGCAACAAATGCAATTATTCATGTGTTACGTTGTTTTGATGATGGAAATGTGATTCACGTGGATGGTTCTGTTGATCCAATCCGCGACAAAGAGATCATTGATACTGAATTACAGTTGAAAGATCTGGATACTGTTACAAAACGTATTCAGAAAGTAGAGAAAATGGCTAAGACTGATAAGGATGCCAAAAGAACTTTCGATATCTTAAGTGTAATTAAAACGCATATTGAGAGTGGTAAATCTGTTCGTTCGGCAGCAGTTTCAGCTGAAGATTTTGAGTATATCCAGGATCTGGGTTTACTTACACAAAAACCCGTAATGTACGCTTGTAATGTTGACGAAGCATCTGTAGTTACAGGAAATGCTTATGTTGACCGTGTAAGAGAGGCTGTAAAAGACGAAAATGCTGAAGTCCTTGTTATTTCTGCTAAAATAGAATCTGAAATTGCTGAGCTTGAAAGTTATGAAGAGCGTCAGGAGTTTTTAGCTGATCTAGGCTTAACTGAATCTGGTGTAAATAAGCTGATTGTTGCGGCTTATCGTTTATTAGATTTATACACTTACTTTACTGCTGGTGTGCAAGAAGTAAGAGCGTGGACAATTACTAAAGGCTTTACTGCCCCTCAGGCTGCTGGAGTTATTCATACTGATTTCGAAAAAGGCTTTATCCGTGCAGAGGTGATTAAATATGAAGATTTTATAACCCTAGGTTCAGAGAATGCGTGTAAAGAGGCAGGTAAATTATCTGTTGAAGGTAAAACATACGTTGTAGCAGATGGCGACATCATGCACTTCAGGTTTAACGTTTAGTAGTGAAAATAAAGCAAGACTCTTCGAAGTCTGGAACCTTTTGCCATGAAGGATGGCAAAAATTCCTATGTCCTCTCTGAGCATGCATTATTTTCTGCGCAAAACGAAGGATAGATCATTTAAAAAAAAGCAAAAGATAAATAGATGAAACAAATTAAGTATATAGTAGCTATAGCAGCAATTACACTTGGCTTTTCTGCTTGTAAAAAAGGTTTTGATGCTGAAGCTCAGTTCGCTGCAGACACAACTGCAATCAGGGCTTATGTAACAGCGAATAACATTCCTGCTGTAAAGGATGATTATGGTGTATTTCATCATGTGATCACACCAGGTTCTGGCTCAGTAAAATACACTGGAAGCAGCTTGGTTACAGTGGATTACTATGGCAAGATATTGTCTGGATCTGAAAATTTTGACAGCAGTAACGGTAGCCCAAGAGAGTTTACACTTGGTGGTTTAATCACGGGTTGGCAAATTGGTATACCTTACATTCAAAAGGGTGGTAAAATCAGACTTTTCATTCCTTCTAAATATGGTTATGGTAATGATTCACAACCAGGTATTCCAGCTAATTCTGTATTGGATTTCACTATTGCTTTATCAGACGTTAAATAGTATAAAGAGAATACTTCATTTAAAGGGCCGATCATTATGAAATGATCAGCCCTTTTGTTTATAACCTATTTTCCTTTCAGATTGTAGTTCATTATGGCTAGAGTAGTACTCCTTTTAAGAAGAACAGCGCCATAGAGAAATAAATGATGAGGCCTGTTACATCCACCAGAGTCGCTACAAATGGCGTAGACGATACAGCAGGGTCGGCACCAAGTTTCTTTAATAGTAGCGGCAGCATAGAGCCCATTAAGGTGCCCCACAGCACCACGCCAATTAAAGAACATCCAACCACCAATCCTATTAATACAGGCTCAGTAAGTGAGCCTGAAAATACTTGCCAAAAAATAATAACAGAGAAACTCAACAAGCATAAAGTCGTACCCAAAAAGACTCCTGAGAAGATCTCCCTGCGCATTACCCGCCACCAGTCTTTAATGGTAATTTCCCCAAGAGCCATTGCCTGAATGATTAACGTTGCTGCCTGTGAACCACTATTCCCTCCACTTGAAATAATTAATGGTATGAATGTAGCCAGGATCACTACTTTTTCAATTTGCTGTTCAAAATTTGACATAGCAAAAATGGTTAACAGCTCTCCAAAGAAAAGTACGATTAACCAAACTACCCTTTTTTTATATAATTGAAATACCGGAACATCAAGGTATGGTTCATCCAAAGCCTGGGTACCCCCTATCTTATGGATATCTTCCGTATATTCTTCATTCGCTATCCATAAAATATCATCAACAGTTACTATTCCAAGCAAAACATGATTGTCATCAACAACTGGTAAAGCCACCCTGTTATTCATCCTAAACACATTAATGGCATCCTCCTGTGGATCATTAACTTTTAATGATATCAATCTATGATCGGTTAATTCACCAATTTTAGCTTCTGGATCAGCAAGCAGGACTTCCCTGATTCGGATATCATCAAGCAATACACCATCCTTATCAATTACATAGATCACATCAATCGTCTCTGAATTTTTTCCGTAACGTCTGATGTGTGCCAATACCCGATTTACTGTCCAATCTTTCTTAACGGCCACATAGTCTGGTGTCATTAATCGACCCACACTATCCTCCTCATACCCCAAAAGTGAAAGAGCCTCTATCCTATCTTTTGCGGGTAACAGGATAATCAATTTCTTTACGGCATCACCTTTTAATTCACTAAATAAAGAAGTCCGGTCATCTGGAGGCAAAAGATTGATTAATTCTGCAAGCTTATTACCCGGAAGTTTCTTAATAATCCTTTCCTGAGTTGGAAAGTCAAGGATCCTGAAAACATTTACCGCTCTTTTAATAGATAGCGTATCAATAAATTTTACTGCATACTGAGGAAGCTCATCTATCAGATGCTCAACATCTGAAATGTTAAGATTATCCAGATAAACTTTTAATTGCGCGTCATCCTCCTGTTCTATCAGTACAACAACCTCTTCAACAACTTCCTCTTCCATATATATGCAATTCTTTTACATCCTCATTCTATTATTCTACAGTTTTGCAAAAGTGCCTTTTATTTTTCAAAAAGCAGCCTTTTCATCAGTATAAATTTGGTTTAACCCTATCCTGGCTCTACATTCACCTTAGCACCTAACTTGATCACCCCAATAACTACCCTGCTCAACAAAGAACACTTTATTTAACCTTCATGCTTTACCAACTCGAATAACCACCCTGCTTGACAAAAAAATCACCTTCTCCAAAGCGACCTCAGGCGCTGTTGCCCTTCAGCAACAGATGCCAGACGCTGAGGAGAATGGTTATTTTTTTCTTTACATTTGAACCCATGATTTCTAAAAACCAAGAAAAACGACCAGCAGCATTAAGTTTTATTTTCATTACATTATTGATTGATGTAATTGGCCTGGCCATAATTATCCCTGTTTTCCCAAAGCTTATTGAGGGACTTATCAATGGTGATATCAGCGAAGCTTCTAAAATTTCTGGTCTTTTACTGGTAGCTTATGCAGTAATGCAATTTTTATGTGCCCCATTAGTAGGAAATCTCAGTGATAAATACGGTCGTCGTCCCGTTCTATTATTTTCACTCCTTGGTTTTGGAATAGACTATCTTTTCCTTGCTTTTGCTCCCACTATAGGTTGGTTATTTCTGGGACGGATTATTGCTGGAATTACAGGAGCAAGTTTTACCACTGCATCTGCTTATATAGCAGATGTGAGTAGTCCAGAAAAAAGAGCTCAGAACTTTGGAATGATCGGAGTTGCATTCGGACTGGGATTTATATTAGGTCCGGTTATTGGAGGCGTATTAGGTAAAATAGATGTACACTACCCGTTTTATGCTGCAGCTGCTCTAGCTTTATTAAATGCAGCTTATGGGTATTTTATTTTACCAGAATCACTTCCAAAAGAACACCGTCGCGAGTTAGACTGGAAGCGTTGCAATCCCTTAGGTTCATTACTTCAATTAAAAAAATACCCATCAGTGATCAGTCTATCGGTATGTCTGTTTATTATTTATTTCGCAGCTCATGCAGTACAAAGCGTATGGACATTCTACACTATGCAGAAATTTAACTGGAATGAAGATACAGTAGGATATTCCTTAGGCTTTATCGGCTTGATGATTGCCATAGTACAAGGCGGACTAATTCGCATTGCAATTCCCAAACTAGGACAAGAACGCAGCATATGGATTGGATTAATGTTATATGCTATAGGTATGGTACTATTTGGCCTGGCCAATCAAGGCTGGATGATGTTTGCTTTTATGGTTCCTTATGCACTGGGAGGAATAGCTGGTCCAGCACTGCAAGGCATTATGACCAACCAGGTGCCCGCAAATGAACAAGGCGAGCTACAAGGTAGTTTAACCAGTTTAATGAGCCTAAGCTCTATCTTTGGCCCCTGGTTTATGACTTATACTTTTTATTATTTCACCAATGCAAATGCTCCGGCATATATTCCGGGCGCGCCTTATTTTGTTGCTGCCGCGTTGATGATGTTAAGTGCAATACTTGCCATGCGCAGCTTTAAAAAGAAATAAAAATATATCAGTCTAAATACATCATATGAAACAGATGATTGTTATATCATTTAATTATGTAATCCCTTTTTCCTCAGATACTCTATTAATTCTTTAGGTCGATCCGTCTGAATCATAGTTGCACCTTTATTGATAACCCAACCCCAGCTTTGTTCTGCTTTATTTTCTTCAACTGCCATATCATCATGATGTCCACCATTCAAACTAGGCCACAACGTATTGATCCAAATCTTTGAACCTGATTTTCTGATAAAACTCAGATCCTTTAACATAGAAATAGTATCTGTATTAAAAACCAGTTCAAATGCTACAGGCTTAAGTTGTTTACTAAAATTGTTAATTACTTCCTTGGCACCGGGCTTAGTAATATTTACAACAGGCATATATATTACATTACTTAATATATCGCCGTGTTCAGAAAGTACCTGATCATACCTTTTTCCACCTTTAATAACCACTTGTTTTGCAGTTCCTGTTTTTTTAACCACTTCATAAGCTTCTTTAAAATGGTTGTACCCTTTATCTATGTTCACCAGGATATTCCCTTTACAAGCATTAAGTGCTTCCTCTAGTGTTGGAATTCTGTGTGATGTTGGCACACCCGCACCATTGCGTAAATACATTTTCTTTATTTCTTCAAGTGTAAAATCACTCACTTTACCTTTACTAGTAGTTGTCCTGTCAAGCTTAGTATCGTGCATTAATACCAACTCTCCATCTTTTGTTTTCTGAATATCAATTTCTACCATATCAACTCCCATTTCTATCACATTTTTTATGGCCTGTACAGAGTTTTCAGGGGCACTACGCCAGTCACCTCTATGTGCAATAACCATTACATTTTTAGACATTGGACTATTAAGGGTTTTCAACAAAGCATCTACTTTCTTTGTACCAGATATGGTTTGTGCTTGTAAAATTTGGGCGAAAAATATACCCAAAAACAATAGAAACTGTTTTTTAAACATTTGTTATAACTTAATTATTTATGAAGTTGATTTAAGCTGGAAAGTTAGTGAAAATTAACATAAGAGAAATATCACCTTACCTCTTTACCCGCGAAATCATATTAAAATTCATATTTGTTAAAAAAAGAATCATAATTTCTGGCACATTATTAGACAATACTTATCAAATACATAAATTATGAAAATGACTTATTTGATTCTTGCAATTGCGACAATTATGTTCACCAGTTCATGTTACACAACAAGAACAGCTGGAAATAGTGGTAAAGTGCCCCCAGGCCAGGCAAAAAAAGGAACCGGTTCAAAGTCGGCCAAACCATTTGCCCCAGGTCAGCAAAAAAAGCATTAATAAAAAAGCTCCTTTTCAGGAGCCTTTTTAGCTTTTCACTATGACATAAAAAGCGTGTGTATTATCAGAATGGTGATAATTTCTTCGTCTAATTTATTGCTTAAGCGTAATCGTTCCTAAACTGGTATTTTGGCCAAGAGCCACATTTACATTTGTTATTGTGCTGTCTTTATAACCTACAACAGGTGCGAATTTCACAGAATAATTCCCTGCTGCAAGTCCACCAACCGTAAATTTACCACTCAAAGGATCTGCAATTGTACCAACCGTATCAGTTCCTGCAATAACCAATACTTCAGGATGACTTAATAAAGGCAATACGGTTCCAGATATTAATCCTGATGTTGCAGCTGTTAATCCTCTCACGACAGGTTTAAGCAAGTACTTTCCATTCCCTGTACTTACAATGGATTTTGCTGCATCGAAATCCAACAATAGTGAATAAGTCACCCCAGGTAACAAAGATGGATTTTCTTTAAGTTTAACTTTCCATCCTGAAGATTGAGCACTTGGAGTTTTTAAATCTTGAGATATACCACCAACAACAATCGTATTTCCTGAATCGTTTAATACCAATCTAATTTCAGTAATCTCCCCACTAGGCATCTCTCCTGAAGCCACTAGGATATCAGGATTACTAGTCCCAATTCTGAAATCTAAAATATTAAAGACATTTGTTGTGGCATCAAAAGCATATGACTTACCTCCTGAAAATAATATAATCTCTTTGACATTCAGATTAATTTCATCAAAATCTCCTGGCGCATCAGTCATTCTTATCTCTACCTTGGTTGTTCCATTAGCAGTACCATTCTTGTCTTTTGTACATCCACTTAGAATAGCCATACCCGCAAAAAATAAAGCGATCCCTAAATAAACAATTCTCTTCTTCATAATTTTAGTTTTAATGTGTATTAACTTTCCGTTATACAAAATTCAAAAATGAAGATGAAATCAACATGAAATATCAAAACTAATTGACACTCGAATTTCATCTTAATTTCATCTTTGGTACGGAGCTTTGTGAACATACTTTATTATATTTACCTAATGGACAGACCATTCATTTTCAAATATTTATTAATGTTTGCCTTTATTTTGGTGCTACCTCTATTAGTACATGCCAACCTATCGTATTCATCTGGTTCCTATTTGCAGGATGAGAAAAAAGATAAAAGCAAGAAAACACCTGATCATAATAAAAAACCGGATAATAAGCAGGAACCCAATCAGCCGGACATACAAAAGGTTCCAAAAGCTCGCAAGCAAGGAAGGCCACCTGTTGTGATTAAACCAAAAATCAAAACAAAGCCAAAGGTTATTCGTCCAAATATTAAAAGACCATAGCGTGTAACCTATGAGATTTACTTTTCTATTAATTCTAATTATCATAACTTCCTTTAATGCGCTTGCGCAACAAGACAGTACTGAAAAAACAACCGTAACATTAGCTACGCTTTATAACAGTAACGTAAGTTATTATGGACAAACTACCAATGAAAAACTTCCCTATGTATTAGGTAATGCAACAGTCCGATTTCCTATCGGCTTGTACTTATCAGCTGGTGCCTATAAGTTGCTAAATTACGGCTCAGGCCTATCCGAAATAGATATTGGCATTGGTTATGATCATAATTTCAACGAGAAGATTAATACAACACTAGCTTATACACGTTCTTTTTTTCCGGCAAATTCCCCCTTGCTACAAGCTTCTAATGAAAATAATATAAACTTATCTATAAATTATGCATGGAAATGGCTTAAAAGCTCACTTAGTACAGATTATGCATTTGGGAAAGAGAATGATATATTCTTGAGTTTAGCACACTCTAAAGAAATCAAAATTGGCAGTTTATTTAATGAGAAAGACTTACTTTCAATAGAACCTACTTTTGAACTTATAGCTGGCACCCGTCATTTTTACGAAACCTACACGATAGAAAAAAGTAAACGTGACAATGCTCATGGAAAGGGAAAAGGCCCTGCATCTCCTGGAAATTCTAATTCCATATCCACCACTACTGTGGCTTCTGAAAGTTTTAATCTATTATCTTACAATTTTAAGCTTCCATTAAGTTTAAGCAGGGCGTATTATATTGCAGAAATTAGTTATCAAATGTCTATTCTGGGTTCTAAAGCCGAAACAGATTTAAAACCTCAACAATCATTTTTTGGTGTAGCCTTTTACTATCAGTTTTAATTTAATTACCTATGAGAGTACTAATCGTTGATGATGAAAAGACAATTGCTTCTGAGATGGTAGCATTTTTAAAAAAAAGCTTCTATTTATGTGATACTGCTCATACATTAAAAGAAGGGCTTGAGCAACTTGAACTAAATAAATACGACTTTGTTTTAATAGACTTAAGTTTACCAGATGGCAATGGATTAAAAATTCTTGAAAGTGCCAAAAAGAATAACCCCGATGCAGCGTATATTATTATATCAGCAAGAACAAATCTAAAAGACAGAGTTAAGGGGCTGGACCTTGGGGCAGATGATTACCTGGCAAAACCATTTTATCTTTTAGAATTGCAATCCAGAATGCAAGCTATTGCGCGTCGCAAGTTCAACATCACCGAAGAGTTATTGTCAATTGGAGAGTTCAATATAGATTTTCAAAAAAGAGTTATCTTATTTAAGGAACAGACAATCGAACTCTCACGCAAGGAATTTGATCTTCTTAGTTATCTTTTACTTCATAAAAACCGTGTCTTAACACGTGTTCAACTTAGTGAACACATTTGGGGCTCTTTTGTGAATGACAATTATGATTCTAATTATATCGATGCCCATATTAAGAATATCCGTAAAAAACTTAATGTATGGGCTGCCACTGAATGGCTGGAAACTGTACGTGGTGTAGGCTATCGAATTAAGAAATAACATGAAATTATCAACCAAACTTACCCTTTTCATTACTAGTTCAAAACTAGTAATAGTCTTGTTATTTGTTCTGACATTACCTTTTCTGGTCAGGCAAATTGCTTCTGAATATACCAACTATACACTAAAACAGCAACGAAAAAAAGTGCTCAGTATAGTGAAAAAAAATGGCTTGGATTATTACTTTCAAGGTGATGACAATTATGGTAGTTATACCATGCTAAAAGAAGAATTTATAGCCCTCCTACCTGTTCATAATAATCTAAAAATAGATGATATTAAAAATTCCCAGCGACTTATAGAAAGCGACACACTTAACTATAGGGTGTTGAGCTACACTTTTAAAGACAAAAACAAAAACTACTTGCTGGAAATTGGCAAAACGACAGCAAGTATTAATCAATATAACAAACCTCTGCAACGTGTTGCCTTATATGTGTTGATCACCCTTATTGCCTTGACAATATTACTTGATCTTACCTTTATAAGGGTGCTGATCCGACCACTTGCAGAAATTATCAATACAAAACTTGTAAACCGAAAATTCCCTTTTAAAGATGGAAAAGAAAGCATTAAAACCAGTACTGCTGATTTTAAATATTTAGACGAGTCTCTTGTAATATTAATGAAACAGATCAATGAAGCTTTCTATAAGGAGCGAGAGTTTACATCCAATGCCTCTCATGAACTGATGACTCCTATTAGTATTCTTCAAAATAAAATGGAGAATTTGCTGACGGATGAAACTCTTGATGAACCATCATTAATGGCCATTTTGGAAATGATGAAAACGGTAGATAGATTAAAGAATATTACCAAGTCTCTATTATTGATTTCCAGAATAGATAATGAACAATATATTAGAAATGATGAGGTTAAACCCATTCTAATATTCAACGAAATCATAGAAGAAATTAGTCATAGGTTAGAGGAAAAACAAGTCCAGATTTTTCTTAATATTTCCGCAGAGTCTACATTAAAAAATGTAAATAAGGACCTATTGTTTCAACTATTTTTTAATCTGGTTCATAATGCCATCAAGTTTAACCGGAACAATGGAAGTATTCATATTAATGATAAATATTTAAATAATGGAAGCTATGAAATCAACATTATCGATACTGGTATTGGAATACCAAAAGCCGATTTGCCGTTTATTTTTGACCGCTTCACAAAAACAAATCTTGAAGGTGATGTGGGCTATGGTTTAGGATTAGCCATTGTAAAAAGTATTGCGGCATACCATCAAATGCAAATTAGTGTTCAATCTGAAATTGGAGAGGGAACAACTTTTAGAATATTATTTTAGAAACCCGTGACATCTTGCCACGGGTTCACTGTTAAACCTCGTTCTATTTATCGCTAACAGATTTTTTTAATATAACAGCAATCGATCTGGTATTCACTTTTCCAATCCTTTTCCCACCTTTAAATGTCGTCGCTTTTATGGTCACTGGTATTTTACTTTTAAAAGTACCAGTATAAAGTTTTGAATCCATTGATGGCTCAGTTCCATCTATTGTATATCTAATTTCCGGTTTGTAATTATAAGCGGCTAAAGAAATATCTGCAGAGGCTGATGCCGTATCTATTTTAGCCTCACACCAAACCGAATAAATGCTCTTCGCATAATTAATATCAGCAGCCTTATACTTAATAAATTCATGTTCCAATCTTCTTGAAAAATCAGTCCAATTTTTTAATGTGCTAGATGTCCATCCTACCTCTGCAACCGCAGCCAATCTTGGGAACAACATATACTCTACAGACTCAGGTGAATGAATATACTCTGTCCAGACATTTGCTTGGACACCTTTGATATATGTCTTCTCTGCATCATTTAATTCAGAAGGAACAGGTTCATAACCATACACTTTTTGGATAGGTAATAAATTACCATAAGCATAAGGTTCCATATGATGCTCTCCCTGATAGTAGTCAAAATACATATAGGTATTAGGACTCATGACTACTTCATGCTTTAATTTTGCAGCAGCTATCCCTCCTTGTGTGCCTCTCCAGGACATTACCATTGCATTAGGAGCTAAGCCTCCTTCTAGGATCTCATCCCATCCTATGATTTTTTTGTTTTTGGTAGCTAGAAATTTTTCTATACGTCTGATAAAATAACTCTGAAGTTCATGCTCATCCTTTAGTCCCTCCTTTTTTATTCTTTCCTGGCATTTTGAACATGCCCTCCATCTATCTTTTGGACATTCATCACCTCCTATATGTATTACATTACCAGGAAAAAGTGCTACAACTTCTGTCAATACATCTTCTAAGAATTTAAAGGTTTGTTCATTACCTGCACAATACACTTCCTTTTCTACTTTCCATTGTCCAGGAATATCAAAAGGCCCACCAGTACAGGAAAGTGCAGGAAAAACAGACAATGCAGCAACAGAATGGCCGGGCATTTCAATTTCCGGGATAACAGTAATGAATTTAGACTGTGCATATTTTACAACATCTTTGATCTGTTCTTGCGTGTAGAATCCCCCATGTGGATTTTTATCCACCCATCTATTACCTCCCCTGGCATACTGGGTTTCAGATCTCCATGCTCCCTTCTGGGTTAATTCTGGATATTTCAAGATTTCAATCCTCCAGCCTTGATCTTCAGTTAAATGCCAATGAAATACATTCATCTTATAAATAGCCATATGATCCATCATTTTTTTGATAAACTCAACCGAATAAAAATACCTTCCTACATCAAGCATTAAGCCTCTCCATCCAAATCTAGGTCTATCATAAACTTTTGTTGATGGAATCTGGTACAATCCGTTCTTTTTACTGATCAGCTGAATAATTGTTTGAATACCATAAAAAACACCTTGTGCATCCTTACTGCAAATTACTACCGAATTAGCGCTGCTATTTAATAGATACCCTTCAGCACCTAATGAATCTATCGCTCCTTTTGTGGTCAAGTTAATAAAGCCATTTTTTACTCCTACTTCCTTCTGCAAAACAGGAAGCTTTAACCCTGTTAATTTATATATATGGGCCGACAATTGATTTCCAGTGGATTTTAAATCAGCATGACCAGGCTCGACATAAATTACAGTTTTATTATTGATATTAAAGCTTCCCTGAGTCCTCTTAAAATATAATGGCTTAGGTATTATTACATTAGTGGTGTCGCTAAAACACATAGCTTCTTTTGCAAAGAATGTGTTCAATAGCATCATTATAATTACAATTCTCATAACTTAATTTTAGTAATGTTCTTATATTTTCTGAAATTTTTTATTTTGTGAAAAGTGAGGTAATTTGCATCATGCTGCCTGTGTGCACCGCAATAAGCATCATCAAAGGCAGTTCTGGATATGAATACAATATCCTTTTTACTAAACAACCAATCTACATATTGAAAGCCATGATGGTCCATGTCATTATGATGAAGGATATACTTATGTATCTGCCAACTTTTAAGATCGGTGGATGAACATAATGCGATCGTATTGCGAATCTTTCCTGTTTCCTTTATTTCCATCAGTTCGGGTGCAATCACATTCGACAGTGTCCAGTATAAATCAGTTTCCTGATCATACCTGACACTAAATTTTTTTGATCCACCAGGAAAATTTATAAAGCCATTATCCCGGTCAAAAAAATTCGATAAACCGTCTTCTGATACTTTAACTAAAGCTGCTTTTTCGGTTCCCTTTATCTGGGTACTAACTCTTAACAAATTCACAATCCGGTCTTGCTTATCCAACAAAGCATTACCCTCCAACCAAGCCATAAACCCGCCCTCTAAATAGGTTGAATCATAAGGTAGACTGTTGGTTTTTCTCCAATTTGATGCTTTCAACAGATCTGCATCTATGGGAATAGAAAACATACTGCTCATAAACATCTTCCCCCAGCCTTTCTGGTTCTTATCGATTTCCTCCACCGCCCTCCACAAATAACCATTATGGATCAGTACCGGCATAGGTGCAGTATGATATTTACCTGCAAATATTAACCCTGAGTTCTCATCAGATGGTTCTGTCCAGGTGTAACCTCCATCTGCAGACTTCCTTATAATAAAATTACCATATTCTTTATCTGTCCCCATCAGATATAATTCTCCACGGACCTCATATAGATTTGACCAGAACTGTCCTTGAATAGTACTTATTTTTCGCCAGGATTTCCCCTTATTTGTTGATTTAAATACTACAGTTACACCTTGTTTTCTTTCAACAGCTCCTGGACCAAAGAAATCATGTGATGCGATATAATCTCCATTCTCCCTAATACATATTGAGGGAGAACCAATATACTTTCCGCTTGAAGCAGGCTGATGAGTAATGATCACCCCCGGTGGTTTTTCAAAATTGACTTTCTGACCATAACCTTGTATGGAGATCAAAAAAAGCACAATTAACAGCAAATTGATTTTTCTTAATTTCATACACTCATTATTTTATAAACTTTGCATAATCTTCAAGCACATAGGATGTAAATCTGTTAGCATCATGAAAGTTGGCCGAACCTCCCCAAGATTCCCGTACTACAAATACGATGTCCTTTTCACTAAAAACAAAATCTACATATTGGTATCCCACTTGTAATAAGGTATCGTCCCAGATATTTAAGTTGTCATCGTAAAGCACCGTTTCTACTATATCCCAATGAAGTAAGTCTTTCGAAGAAACCAGAGACAATACACATCTATGTCCTGCAAAAGTCGTGTCTACACTATTATTCACTAAAGAATAATACCTTTTAGTCCTGTTATCATATTTAATAGAAAACTTTGTATTGCCTCCTGGAAAATCAATAATATCATTCGGGTAATTAAACATTAAACTTTTTCCATCAGGAGAAAGCCTCATTACCGCAGCTTTATCACTATAAGGCCTTGAATTGAACCTGATGAAATTCCATACATTACCATCTGGTGCCTGAACAGCATTTCCTTCCAACCATCCTGGAGCCAAAAAGCGATAAGGTTCTTTCCAGTTTTTATAATCATAGCTCAACTTTTCTGTAGCTGCCCAGCTTTCGGCATTCAAAAGATCTCCATTTTCCGGTGCAGAAATTAAAAACGCTTTCATTTTAGGGAATTCATGTGGGTCATTGTCTTCAAATGCCCTATAAATCCTGCCATTTGCTTTTAACACGGGTGTAGGGGCAGTATGATGATTAGGTGGCCTATCATAAGGTTTTGTACCTCCTTTGAACAGAATCCCAGTCTTACTGTCCAAAGCTTTTGTCCAGCTCAGGCCTTTATCCATACTTTTCCTAATGATAATATCACCCAAACTATTATTTGTTCCTATTAAATAAAGTGCTCCATTATGTTGAAAAAGAGTTGCCCACATGATCCCAGAAAGGGTAGTCTGTAAACGCCAGGATTTTGCACCATCCTCCGATATATAAATATAATTTACAAGGCCGGTTCCACTATTTGTACAACTCGCTATTAACGTTCCATCTGCTAACCTTTCAATACTGGGGTTCGATACGTATTTTTTTTGTGCAGGGTCAAGATACAAAAGCTCTTGTCTTGTCTGTCTTACATTTCTTTTAGGAGCAGGATAGTGATCCGGGAGGAAATAATCAGACATGATGGCAAGACTTTCTTTAGCCGTTTCCTTTTTAAAGCTATCTAAATGATCTCCAAAAACAACTAATTTACCTGATAAACCTTGATAACTTTTCTTATCCAAGACAAGAGAAACTGCATCAACTGGTGCAAACAGCACATCATGTCTGACCAACAATGTCCCACTAATCATTTTTTTTTGATTGTTAAGCATTAAATAGCTATCACCACTTTTCATCATCACATTTCTTTGTTTGCTTTTGATTTTCAGAGCGCCCATCTTCTGATCCCAGTTTACTTCAGCATTAAACCTTTTGGCAACAAAAGAAATCGGAACATAAAAAAGCTCTTTTTCAACAAATGGCGACACCAAATCATTATGATCGTCGATAAAATATCTTTTATCGTCAGCAATTGCATGATTTTTGCCTGCATACAGGCCAACATTGTTTTTCATTAATGTCTTAATTGTATTTACCTTTTTTCGTTCCAAATCCTGAGGACTCACTAAATCCGGATTCAAATCTGGTCTTGCCAATGCATATATTTCCGAACCACTTAATTTCCTACGATATAACCTGACTTCATCAACACCTCCGTTAAAACTGAAATTCCTTCCTTTAAAACCTCCAATAAAATCATTTGTATATTGCTTTTCGGTTACATAATTATTCCCTGTAAAATCCGGTTGTTTACCTACTTTTACACCCATTTTTTTACCATTTACATACAGAACAAATTCCTTGTTTGTATAATCAATCATTGCAACAAGATGTACCCAGATCCCTGAAAAAGTATAATTAAATCCATTTGATTTATACGACTCTGTTGAAGTACTTCTGCCTCCTATCCTTAACTCTCCTTTCGGAGCTAGATAAACACAAAAACCAGCTCCAGCACCATTAAACGTATTAAAGATATCGTACCGAAGATCTGGATGATCTGTATTCTTTACCCAGCATGACAGTGTAATCTGACTGGCACCATTTAACTTATCTGAAAGCTTCTTTCCAAGGTCTATATATCCATTTGAAGTTGACACAAAATGAGCAGCACTTTTATACTTACCTGGCCCCCAAGATACTTCAGTTAATACCCCATTAACATTAGAGGGACTACTATCTGAAATCTGAGTTCCATTTCCCTCATCCATAGACCAATGACCAACCAAACCATGTTGTAAACTGAGGGGAAGTTCTTGCCCATATGTTGTTACATAACACATACAGGCAATAACTCCTTTTATTATTTTTTTAATGTTCATTATTTATAGTTTAATAACATCTGATTTCGAATACTCTAGCCAATTTATCACCATGTGTTTTTTGTACAGTAATGCGCAGACTATCAGCTTTTACAATAGGGAACTGATGGATAAACTTTCTCAGATAATTATCCTTTACTAAAGTTTTGTAGACCGATTTCCCTTGATGAGTAAGCTCAATTAAAAAATCGGAGACAGTTTCGGGTTGGGGTCCTCTTACCTGATCTTTCAAGACTACTTTTTCGCCTGAAATCCTTAAAAAGCGATGTAATCCGGTATCAAATGTACATTCTACCTGAGAAAGTGAAACCCCTTGATTCCAGTCCAACGCAATCCATGGACTTACACTTCCCATTTCGGCTTGCCATTGATGAAGATTTCCGTCTTTGATTTCTCTGTTGATTCCATCAATTACACGAATAGCTTTACCTTTTTCGGTTTCAGAAGAAGCTTTAACATTTGCCTTTCTTGCTAAATCCTTTTCATCTGTATTGACTACTCCCAGAATTGGTTGATCCTGACGTAGTAGTATCTGTTGAAGTTCAGCTATTTTACCTCTCTCCGCACACAATTTAGCTGGTGTTATATTTTGGCGGATACAATAATTTATTGCTGTACCAACAGCTTGTCCAATAGCCGCACAAGTTGCCATAACCCGGGTAGAAGACAATGCAATATGCGACACACTAATATTTCTTCCTGCCATCAGTAAATTATCAAAGCTCTTACTATATAATGACCTCATTGGGATAGAATACGGACCTTTTAACGCTACTGCCCTAAAAGGCTTTGCATTGGTATCATCCATACCTTTAGGCAAATGATCATCTAAAGCCCAACCACCATAAGCAACCCGATCGTACAGATTTTCCGGGAACTGTACATCTTTTTGTACCATAATGTAATCACCAGTGATTCTTCTGCTTTCTCTTTTTCCCGGCACCGCACCAAACCACGAAAGAGCCCATTTGGCAGATTCAGGATGATTCCCTGAATTTTTAATGTAATCCCATACCCCAAACAAAACCGCCATTAGATCTTCTCTGATTTTTTGGCCATCCTTGATAATCTCTTCCGTTCCACCCAATTCTAACCACCAATAGCCATATTCGAATGAAGTAATTTTACGATGTTCAAAATCTTTAAAAGTATATTTCCTTGCCCATGAAGGCGCAATAAATGGCATGGTTCTATCATGCTCTTCTGCCATAAACAACAAGCTATTACCCATCGTTATTTCATCGGGCTTTTCATGTCCCAATGATTCATTCCATTTAGATTTTGCCTCCCTACCTGTCATAAACTCGGCACCTGCCAAAGCAGCCATAGTTCCATCACCAGTGCAATCCACATAATACTTTGCCTTAATATGATATAGTTCTTCTGTTTGCGAACAATAAGATTTAACGTTCGTAATCTGCCTGTTTTTTGTTTCAACATCAAAGACACTTGCATCAAATAAGATAGTAATATTAGGCTCTGATATCACTTTATCATATAAAACATAATCAAAAATCTCATATGATTTCTGCGGATTTGTTACCGCTTCTGTAAGCATCAACTCCTCTAATATTCCCGTTTCCCGCCATACCTGTCTCAAAACACTGGCACCTGAAATATGCATTCTTATTTCGCTGCTGGCATTTCCTCCGAATCTTGATCTGTTATGTACAAGCACAACTTTAGATCCATTTCTTGCAGCCGCTAAGGCTGCACAAACTCCAGACATTCCTCCACCAGCCACCACTACATCTGTGGTTAAATTACGTATTGTATAAACCTCTGGAGGGCCAAATGTGCTGATTTTCTCTTTCGTGTTTTCTCCACTAAAGGCAATTGCAGGATTAATTAAAAAAGCTCCTGAGCTTAACCCCATTACCTTTAAAAAATTACGTCTATTATCTTTCATTATTACAATGTTTTATTTGGTTTAATTACTTGTTACAGTCCCATTAAAAAATCTGTAGCAAATTGTACTACTTCAGGTTTCGGGGCATTTAACAGCATTTTCATTTCATTCATGAAGCTCTTTCTCATAGTGCTTCGGTTTCTATCTAAAATTTTAAATGTTAAGGCTAATTGTACTGGTGTTAATATTGGAATAGCCTTTATAATATCCTTGAGTGTTGCAGAGCTTAACTGCTGTTTTGGTAAATTTTCAAGGATACTTATTCTTACAGGATTACTGTATTGATCAAGTCGTTGTAGCACGCTCTGCTGGAAACTTTCTCGGCCCCATATTTCTATTGGTAATTTGGAAAGTGCATACAATGGTATATAAGCATCTTTGTCTGAGATAAGTCTGATCAGTTCTTCCTCAAATTTTTCTACTTTATGATCAGGAATATATTCGATTAAAAAAAACTTATACACCTTACGATCAGACAGAAGTAATCGCTTAGTTTCTGCATCAGTAAACACATTCTTTTTAGAAAATTCAAGCATGGCCTTTTTGATATCACCATTTACAAAATGCCACAGTGTATATACTGTATACACTGCCCCCTGTACTACTGCTCCTTCAAAAGTTGGATTTGTAGCTCCTGTTACAGCATCTACTTTAATTTGTGAAACAACTTTAATGCTTGTATCGACCAGATCATTCATGCCATAATCTCTAAGCAACGAATTCGTATCGGAAAGAATTTCATAAAGTTTACGATGATCTTCTTTTGTCAGTTCGACATGATCAAACTTTGTTAATTCGTTACCTTTGGCAACTTTATAATCCACAAAATTTCCAAGCAGATCCCAATAAATATCAATATTGATCGGCCTGCATAAACTATCTGAGCACACATTTCCAGATAAATTAGCCATGTAAAGCTCATTTTCTCCTGCCTGATTACGCAGCAAATGAACCCTGACCTCAGCATCTTCAGTTCGATAATTAAAGCCATCCACTTTATGGACTGCCAGATCACTTAACTGTGCAAATGACCCCAGGCTATTCATCGCTAAAAAAAGCCAAAATCCTATACTCTTTAACAGCATAACTCTCACCATCATTTTCCCTGCAACGTTCTTAATAAACGTTAATTTCGAGTTCTTTAACTACCATTTTTTCATCGTATACATTTGCATTTTTCATAACAAAAACAGCTTTGTATTTCCCGGCTTTGCTATAGGTATAATTGTAAAATTTTAAATCAGGATCTTCCACTGTTTTAACCGAGATGGGTTTATCTGGTCCCAGATCTATCTGTTTCTCAATCGTCAGTCCTTTAGTTATAGCATATGCCTCGGTAGTGATCTCATTATCCCTGGCGTTAGCAATAAAGTTTACATAAGTAGGTAACAGGGACGCCCGGCCGGTTTCATAGTTATCCGAAAGTACCAGATTCAGTCCTGCTGTACTGTGTGTTGCTAAAGCAATACTATTTCCATTCGTAACAGACTCCAGCAGGTAGCTTTGGATTCGCCATATATTAAATCTCCCATAAGCAGTAAATGGTTTAGTCGTATACTTAAAAGCGAAATAAGTTGTTTTTTTACTATCGATATAATTGGTAACATCTATTTTTCCAGATGGCACGTAAAGCCTATTGTCCGAATGCTGTGCAATCCTGAATTTATCCGTGATATCAGTCCAGTTAGCTGCATTTATCTGTTGCAAATTATAATTTCCATCAAAATCATTGGAGGTTAAAATTGACAATTGATTTTCTTGGGTACCGTCGAGGATCTGAGAATTAAAAGACATCAGTATTTCAGCATCTTTTGTTCTTCCCTCTTTAAAAGAATAATCCGATCCAATCTCTCCTGAATAAAAATAAATGAAATCAGAAGTACCTGATAAATTAAATTTAACCTCATCCCCGGCCTTAACATTTACAGATTCAGCTTGAATCTCCAGAGCAGGACTATTTATAACTACCTCCTTTTTACAAGACGACAGGGCTATTAAAAAGCCCATATACAATAAATATTTCTTCATCATTTAAAATTTTGAATTGTGTTTTTACCAGCCTTTATTTTGTACCAGATTAGGATTAACACCCATCTCATGAGCTGGAATAGGCCATATTACATCTCTTCCAGTGGCATTGGTATAATAGATCAATGCATTATTCCTGTCTGTAAAAGCAGGTGCAGTTAAGGTTTCAGTTCTACATACTCCCATTCTTTCCTCAAAAATTCCCCACCTTACCAAGTCGCCTTTTCTCAATAGCTCAAAAGACAGTTCCCTTGCTCTTTCCTTCTGAATGTAATCTTTAAATGAAACCTTGTCTACAATCCCATCACTTGCAGAAATTTCAGCATCCTGAATGGTTGTCAATACCACCTTGGCCGTGGCGCCACTTCCAACACCTGTAATTGTTATTGTAGGCACTGTAGAATATTTATTACCAGGATTGCTGATATTAATTGCTGTGATTTTACCTCCAGAAACAGTTGCAGTAGCTAAAGCACCAGAGCCACCTCCACCCAAGATGGTCACAGTTGGTGCAGTGGTGTAACCTGTTCCGCCATTCAGTATTTCAATTGTTTTAACACTTTCAGAAGTACTCCCGGCCCCATTTAAATTTTTGCCATAACCTCGCCTTCTTACCTGGTTCACATATTCTATGGATGTTGTAGTTGGCCCATTTATTTCATTATCAGCTTCAGCATACATTAATAAAACATCAGAATAACGCAACAAGGGGAAATTAATGGAAGTATATCCATCTACCTTTGGTGTTAAAGTTTCTTTCTCTCTTCTAAACTTGCCAACACAACGCTGACTGATCTCTGTTACCGTATGATTTGTCTTAACCGCAGGGTTTGTACTGCTGTATTTAAATGGAGCGATTGACCAATCTCTTCTCAGATCATAAGAATATAGCTTTTCCGGAGAATCATATAGCTTATAAAAATAAATGCTAGGATGTGTATACCCAACAGCATAACCAATGCTCGGATCTGTTGAAGTATATCTGATTCCGTTACCACGACCAACCATTCCGCCATTTAAATAAGGTCCTATGCTATTATTTCCCCAAAACTCAACTTCCCAGATACTTTCCTTATAATCATATTTATCCTGTGCGTAATTGATAAATACCTCTTCATAAGAATCATTTAACTGATGCGTCCCTGAATTGATCACTTTCTCCGCCCATTCTTTTGCCTTATCAAACTTGCTATGATCATTAACAGGATTTCCTGCCATATGCAAACATACTCTAGCCATAACACCCCATACAGCAGATTTGCTCACCTTTCCTCCGAAACCTATACTTTGTATATCTTCCACCAGGTTTGAAGCAGTCTCCATATCCCTAAGAATCTGCTCATAAACTTCTTTGGCAGGGGTAGCTGGCAAATGCAGACTCTCGACAGAAGAGGATGCAGGTGTCTTTAACACCATAGGTACATTACCGAAATAGCTAACCAACATAAAGTAAAAGTAACTTCGTAAAAACAAGGCCTGTCCTTTAATAACACCTCTTTTTGTGGCGTCCATGTTTGGCTTATCAATATTGTCCAGCATTAAATTTGCTTTATTTATGCCTACATACAACTCTTTCCAAAAGGCTTCTATTTTAATATCGTTGGCCGATACATTATAACCACCAACTGTTGCTAGTTCATTAGTAAAAGCATTAAACCCCTCATCAGCCTCTATTCCCATCCGCCCTAGCATATAGTTACCGTACAGATTTGAGCTCTTTAAGGTAGCATATACACCGTTTAACGCAGTCTGTAATTGAGCTTCTGTCTCATAATAGTTTTTCGGACTTAAAAAGTCTTTAGGTGTAGTATCCAAAAACTTTTCGCATGATGTGAGTACCAGCCCAAAACACAATAAGGGAGCTATAAAAAATAATTTTCTCATCTCTAAATATTTTATCTATTGATTCCTCTATTTATTAAAGTGATACTTTGATACCAAAAGTGATCGCCTTCTCTCTTGGGTAAGCTGAATAATCGTATCCAGGTGTGAGTGTTGAATTTTGAACAGAGACCTCAGGGTCCATTCCCGAATAATTGGTCCAGGTATGTAAATTCTGGGCCGACAAATACGTTTCAATACTTTTCAATTTCAGCTTTTTATTAATCTGCTCCGGTAAGCGATAAGACAGAGAAACCGTCTTTAGACGCAGATAAGACCCATCTTCTATTAGCCTGGATGAAAACATACCAGTAGGACCTTGTCCACCAGGTCTGAAATATTTATTCCCTGGGTTCTCCGGAGTCCATCTATCTACATAAGTCGCATATTGGTTTAAATTGCTCCGGTTATAAGCATTCCCCTCGAACATATCTCGATTGGCATTAAAAATATCATTGCCATATGACCATTGAAAAAATACATTCAGCGACAAGGATTTATAGGTGAAATTATTATTGAATCCACCAATATGAATAGGAATAGCACGCCCGATATATACACGGTCCTTGTCATTAACAATTCCATCTGCATTAAAATCCTTATACTTAATATCTCCAGGCTTGATATTCTGCCGAGGAGTACCATTAGATGCGACGTTTGATTTCAATTGATAAGTGCCACCTGATAAGACATCAAAATCTTCAACCTGATAATTACCTAGCCATTCATAACCAAAAAACGTTGCTGCAGGGCCACCAACTTTGGCCAGGAACAATTGTGCTTCAGTATAACTTGCAGGAAAGTTTACAGACGAGATTAAGGTTTGCTGTCCCTCCGCTAATTCAAGTATTTTATTGTTGTTAAATGCGATGTTAAAATCACTTGACCATTCAAAATTCTTAGTCTTAACATTTACTGTGCTTAAAGAAAGCTCAATTCCCTGATTTCTTACTTTACCAATATTTTTCAGAATTTTACCATATCCGGTACTATAAGGAACAACAGCATTCAATAATAAATCATTGGTGTTTTTTCGGTATAAATCTACAACCAGGTTAACTCTGTTTTTAAAAAAGGAAATGTCATAACCAATATCAACTTGCGCTGTACTTTCCCATTTTAAATCTTCGTTACCATAGGTAGTTGGCAGGATGCCATTTGATGGAATTTCGTTGTTATAGGAATAGTAATTGTTGTAGGGCATTGTTAAGGAGGACAGATATGGAAAATCTGTTACTCTATTATTACCGGTAATTCCATAACTAACTCTGAATTTAGCATCTGATATAAAATCTGAACTTTTCATAAAATCTTCTTTCCCCATATTCCAGGCAAAAGCGGCTGATGGAAAATATCCCCACTTATGTCCCTTTGCAAACTTTGAGGAAGCATCGGCCCTGAATGATGCAGTAAACAAATACTTAGATTTATAGTTGTAATTTACCCTTGATAAAAAAGAGACTAAGGTATTTTCAGAGTCCAATGAAGCAAGGGAAGTCAGTTCCCCTTGGTCCAAACCACTAATTCCTAGCTCTGGGTTCGGAACACGCTGAGCTTCGTAACCGTTACGTTTATACTTATTAGACTGAAAAGTAACACCACCAACAACATCCAGAAAATTGTTTTTATTGATCTGATTTTTATAGGTCAATATATTTTCATTTACCCAGGTGTTTAAGTAGGTATTATATATTGAACCGTTTACACCTCTTGTATTATCAGGAAAAGGATACCCTCTTGAAGTCAACTCATTATAAAAAGATTCATTCAACAATGTCCTATTATTTACTCCCCCTCGTATGGCAAGATCAAAGTTTTTAGAAATGCTGTAATTTATTCTGGCATTGGCAAAGAGTGTACTTGTTGTTTGTTTTCTTATTTCATTTTTCGCAGATAAGTAAGGGTTAAAACGAGAATCGTTGGCCGATTCGTCAATAGGGTTTTCTTCTAGATCAGTCCCCTCTGTAGGAATTGGTCTATAGCCCCATATCTGATACATTAAATAAGTTGAATAAGCCTGTCCACTAGTCGATCTCGATGAGGAAACAGGTTGTCCATAACTCTTCTCACTACTTGTATTCAGGTTAACGAACAACCTTAACTTTTTACTTATCCGTTGATCCAATAGAAACCTACCTTGATAACGATTATACCCCGAATTCACAATTACTCCCTCTTGATCAAAAATTGACCCTGAGATAGAATATTTTGTTTGATCGGTACCTCCTGAAAGTGAAAGGTTATGAATCTGTAAAGGTGCAAGGCTAAACATCTTATCTTGCCAATCAATAGGCTTAATCTGATGATAATCATCCAAAACTCTATTCGGACCAGTGAGGTATGTGGAAGTTGCAATTGCCGGATTGATCTCTAATTGGTATTTAACGAAGTCATAAGCACTCATTAAATCCATTTTATTAGTGACATCCTGGAAACCAATTGAACCATCATAAGATAAAACAGGAAGTCCTATTTTTCCTTTTTTGGTTTCTACTACGATCACACCATTTGCACCTCTGGATCCATATATAGCTGTGGCAGAAGCATCTTTTAACACTGTGACAGATTCAATATCCTTCGGATTCAATACAGAACTTATGGCATCTTCAACAGGAAATCCATCTATCACATATAGTGGTGAATTAGATTGTGTTAATGAATTACCCCCTCGGATTACAATATTCATTCCCCCTCCAGGCTGACCTTCATCAGAACTTACCTGTACGCCGGCAATCCTACCTGCAAGTGCCTGTTCCATAGTTGCAACGGGAGCCTTGGCTAAATCTTTCATATTGACTTCCCCAACCGATCCTGTAAGATCACCTTTCTTTACAGTTCCATATCCAACAACAACAACTCCATCAAGTGCTGTGCTTTCCTCCTTCAAAACAACATTGATAATAGTGTTGTTCATCACAACCTTTTCATAGGAAGTAAAACCGAGATATTGGAACAACAAAACAGCCTTTTCATCAAGTACATTTAATTTATACTTGCCATGCTGATCTGATGCCGTTGCAATCTGTGTACCTTTAATTCGGACACTTACTCCTTGAATCGGAATTCCATTTCCATCAGTTATTGTTCCAGTTATGCCTATAATCCTACTGCTTTTTCTGATTTCTTTTTTAGGCTTAACGACGATGGTTTTGTTTTTTATAGTGTAATCCAAAGGCTGATTGGCAAAAGAAAATTTGAGGACCTCTTCTAATGTCTCTTTGTTAAATCTTGCATTTACAGGTTTAGCAACCTTTAGTTCTTCAGCATCATAAAAAACATTAAAATCCGTCTGGGACTCAACTTCTTTTAAGATTTGCTTAAGCGTAGCTTCTTTATTTGTGAATGTTATCCTTTGGGCAAAGGTCTTCATACTCACACTAGTAAAAGCAAAAAACAATGCAATTGGCACAAAATTACTGCACCTGAGTATAGGTGGAATATAAAAATTCATACATTTAGTTAAATTTGGTTATGGTTTGTTTGTTGATTATTTAACAGCAAATGCAAAACTGCCCAGGGGTGGCTCCAATCACTCCTGGTTTATTTGTATTTCCTTTAGGTATTCTGATTAATTCATCACTGTTACCCTCCTTCCTTCAACTACAAAATTTACTGACCCAGTAAGTTCGAGTATTTCAAGTGCCTGCTCCAGACTATCAAAACGAGAGATAGTTCCTCCAAACACTTTATTTGCAGTTCGATTACCTTTATACTCTACATCCACATCGTACCATCTGCTAATCTGACGCATAATGGTTTGCAGATTTTGATCATTGAAAATAAATTTTCCGTTTTTCCAAGCCATTGCCTCCTCAATATTCCCCCTTTTTGTATGAAGTACAGTGCCATTATCATTTAGGACAAGCTGTTGACCTGGAAATAAAACTGCTCCTTTTGTTGTTCCTTTAGGTAAGACGTTGATACTTCCTTCCAACAATGTTGTTGTAGTCTCCCCTTCATCCAAATAACTATTTATATTAAAATGGGTACCCAGAACTTCAATTTTCTGTTTTGCAGTAGACACCATAAATGGTTTATCTTTACTTTTATAAACCTCAAAATAAGCCTCTCCCTTTAACTCTACATTACGTTGAGAAAGCCCATTAAATGTTGCAGGAAATTTAAGAGAAGATGCTGCATTAAGCCAAACTTTTGTTCCATCAGGTAAACGCAATTGGTATTGGCCACCTTTAGGCGTTTCTATTACGTTGTACACAATGTCACCTGTGTTATTGATATCAGCAGTATAGATAAGTTTACCATCAGCTTCTTTAATAATCAAATTTCCTGATTGCTGTGCCAGCTTACCATTTTCGGCATCATTTAAAGAAACACGTTCCCCATTCGCTAAGGTTAAAATGGCCTTATTACTACCCGGAGGTGTATATCCACCAACTTTTGCGGTTGAATGCTGTACTGGCTCCTTATAATGATCTGTAAAGAGGTAAACACCTGCTATGATCAAAAATACCGCAGCTACGCCAGTTATAATACGATAATATAATCTGGTTGTTTTAACCTGATGAATAGGTAACCTAGCCATTAATTTCTGCTCTACGGCATCAAAATCGACCTTTCCTGGCATTGGCTCTGCCTTATCAATTTCAAGGTTATACCAACGTTCCAACAATAGCTTTTCCTCCGGGCTGGCCTTCCCTTCCAGATATTTATTTATTAATTCCTGTGCCTTTAAATTATCCATATTAAATCGGGCATTTTATCCCCTTATTTAACTAAGACAAACTCAGCCTTCCTTGGTGTACATTAAAAAGAAAATAAAAGTGAAGATATCTGTGACCTTAGTACTTTAAGTGCCCGGTTAATGGTTTTCTTCACCGCATGATCAGTAATATCCAGCTCATCTGCAATTGCCCTGTTCGACAAGCCCTCATTCCTGCTCATCTCGAATATCCTTTTCATTTTTGGAGAGAATGCTGCAACTTCACGTTCAATCCGTTCGGCAAAATCACGATAACAAACTTCTTCTTCGGTAGATAAGGCTCCTTTATTGATAAAATCCACTAATGATTCGAGATATTTATCCTTTAGCTTACTTCTATTAATCCTATTCAGGGTATGATTACGAACCGCCATATAGAGATAAGATTTTACAGATACATCTGGACTAATCTCAGTCCTCTTTTCCCAAAGAATTGTATAAATATCCTGAACAACATCCATAGCCTCCTCATCATCTTTAAGCATTTTTCGAGCGTGAAGATATAATAAAGGCCAATATCTTTTATAAAGTTGCGTATAGGCTTCCTGGTCACCTTTTTTTAGTAAGCTGGTTAATTCATTGTCAGAAAGTTTAGTATATGAATCCATATTAAACATCTTACTAAGGCAAGAAACTCCTACAACCGGGAAATATTAATCGGAAAATCAAATATATAATAAAGTTTGTTATTTCTTTAACGAGTAAAAACAATTTACTAATGATTATCTTGTAAAGAGTTTAAACAAAATTCGAATGAAATTAAATGTTATTATAACAGGGGCAACAGGAATGGTAGGAGAAGGTGTGTTGCAGGAATGCATCGCTAATCCCAAAGTAAAAAAAATATTGCTGATCAATCGCAAGTACTTTCCATTTATCCTTATCTAAATATTCAATAGCAAACTTTTCTATCCCTTGGAAAATTGTGATATTTTCCTGTAGCATTGCCACATCAAATTGATTGATTTTTTTATATTTATTAAATATGTTAAAGACTTACCTATTTCTATTTGTTGCCATTGTCTTTGAAATTATCGCAACATCTTCCTTAAAAGCTTCTGAGCAATTTTCTAAACTCTGGCCATCGGTTATAACTATTGCAGGCTATGTAGCTGCATTTTATTTCCTGAGCCTGAGCTTAAATAAGTTGAACCTGGGAATAGCCTACGCTATCTGGTCGGGAGTAGGAATTGTAGTGATTTCTATTGTAGGTCTATTGCTGTTCAAGCAGAAACTAGATCTTCCTGCTATTATTGGCATTGCCCTGATAGTTTGCGGAGTAGTTGTAATCAACGTATTTTCCAAAACTGCCAGCCACTAGCTACCCAGAAATTTTATTACCTATACCGGAGTTTGATATTTCTCGCTATTGCTTTCAACAAACCAAGATGATCACCTACTGTTGAATCATCTGCATCCCAGTCCCCTTTTAAATTACGAACAAATGAAAACTCTTCATTATTGAGCCTAATCTGAATTGAATCCGTTTCTCTTGTAATTGACTTCGTTAAAACAATATAGGTGTAGTCTTTTTCCTCAAAGGTAATGCGCAGCGGTAAACTCATAATGCAAATATAGCGTCGAGATTACATTTTTATTGTGTTACTGTGCTTAAAATTTTTGCCATTGCTCTGAGGCACCCGGACGTTCAAGAACTTCATCACCCTGTATTGACTTTTCACTAAATTCTGGTTGTATACTTGGATTTGATGGATAAGCTTTACCATTAAATTTAAGTATTCGTTGTTTTCCACCACTTCTAACGATTAAATCTTTCCAATTATTTGTAGTAGAAGATAAAACTGTAAACGGATAGTCTACAACAGTAAATTTAGTAAGTAAATCACGGTTACTATCCAGTAACAATACAGTACAACCTCCTGAACCACAAAAATAACCACCGCTAAGACCAATAAAAACTTCCTTTTTCCCGTCCTGATTTAGGTCATATTCACTGTATATAAACTTTCTACTGCCAGAGTCCAATAAATTCTGATCAATATCCTTCTGATAATATTTACTTAAAAAAAGTTTCAAATCAGTTGTAGCATTTGCAGTCACTATGCTATCTGCTTTAATACCTTCCTTGTTTAACATCTCCTGCTGAACACTATCTGCAGAGGAACCAACCTCAACGGGCTTATTATTGGAGTTACAACCAAATACACACCCTAGAAGTGGTATTAATAAAAAGAATACCTTTTGTTTGATATTTGATTTTTTTATAATGCTAATCATTTCGAATCGAATTTTTATGAAGTGTAAAAATACGTAATTAGTCTGTACTTCTACCTATCTTAGTATTAAACTGAAACACATGAAAACAACCTTCTTATTTACTTTATTTTGTTTACTACTCTCCATGCAAATCCATGGTCAGAAAATCAATAAGAATTATGATGAAGCCCTGGCGAAAGAACTGAAGGCAGATGAGTTTGGAATGAAAAAGTATGTACTAGTCATTCTTAAAACCAGCAACACACCAGAACTACCAAAGTCGACAAGAGACAGTGTATTTAAAGGCCATATGGCTAATATCAACCTGCTGGCTGCAGAAGGCAAACTGGTTGTTGCAGGTCCCCTGGGTAAAAATGAAGCTGGATACAGAGGTATCTTTATCCTTGACGTAGAACAAATTGAACAAGCTAAACTTCTGGTTGATACCGATCCAGTTGTTAAAAGTAAGATGATGACTGCAGAATACTATAACTGGTACGGCTCTGCAGCCTTAAAGGAAACCTTAAAAATTCATAGCAAAATAGAAAAGATAAAACATTAAAAAATCGACATAATATTTTCTCACGGCTTTATGGTACTATTTTTCAAATTCATCATTATGTCTTGGTTTATTAGTTTGTATATCATAAATTGAAAATGCCAAACTATAATCCACAATGAAAGCCGTAGAATACCGTTTACCAAAAGATCTCGACAAATCGTTTATTGTGTTTACTGAAAAGGGACCTTTTTTTCCATGTCCCTGGCATTATCATCCTGAATATGAATTTGTATTAGTAAATAAAAGTACCGGTCGGAGGATGGTGGGTGATCATATCGGTTACTTTGATGAAGGAGATCTTGTGTTTATGGGGCCATCATTACCACATGTATGGGTAAATGATCCGAGTTTTATTAAAGGACAAGAGATAATTCAAGCTGATGCTACAGTTGTTCATTTCGCAGAAGACTTTTTAGGCCAGCATTTTCTAAACATCCCAGAACTGGGTCCTTTACGCAAAATACTAGTACTTTCTAATCGCGGGCTTGAAATTAAAGGGGTAACTAAAAAATCCATCAACAGAATTATGAGACAGATGACTCATCAAAGTGGATTGGGTCGCTTGTCTTCATTATTTAATATTTTTGACATCCTTTGCCAAAGCAACGAATACGAGCCATTAGCCAGTCCCTCATACATGGCTAATACTCAAGGCATCTATACAGACCGATTTAGCAAAATTACAGATTATATCATCCGAAACTTTCACAGAGAGATTACACTAAATGAAGTAGCTAATGAAGCAAATATGGCCACTACCACATTTTGCAACTTTTTTAAGGAACACTATCGAATGACATTTATAGAATACCTAAATTCGATACGCATCGGGCATGTTTGTCGATTATTAGGAGAACGAGATCATAACATTATCGAAATTGCTTACGAATGTGGTTTTAATAGTCTGGCAAATTTTAACCGTCAATTTAAGCGGCTTAAAGGCATGTCACCAAGTGCCTATAAAAAGACTATTGTAATTTGACAATTAATAATACGACTTCTCATGTCGAAATATTGTATCAGATATCCACATAAAAGTAGTAGTCAACATAGCTAATCCCTGCTACTTTTGGCAGTAATGAATAAATCGACAACATATCCACTAATCATCATTGGCATTCTTTTTTTTGTCTTTGGCTTTATCACCTGGGCAAATGGTGTACTAATTCCATACTTTAGGGTTGGACTGGAACTCAATAACTTCCAGTCGACCTGGGTAGCTTTTTCTGCTTATGTGGCCTATTTTTTTATGGCTATTCCCTCCGCATGGATACTAAAAAGCACTGGATATAAAAAGGGGATGTTGGTGGGCTTGTTGGTAATGGCCTTTGGAGCCTTTCTTTTCATTCCAGCTGCCTATATGCGAGCATATTGGATTTTCTTAACAGGACTATTTGTAATGGGTACCGGTTTGGCACTATTACAAACAGCAGCCAATCCATATGTTGCTATTATCGGACCAATAGAAAGCCATGCAAAGCGTATTGGGTTCATGGGACTGGCCAATAAGTTCGCGGGTTTTATTAGTTTATTTATCTTGGGATCGATATTTCTCACTGATGCCGATGGTATTATTGAGCAGACTGGAAACGCAACTGAAGCTGTTAAAGAAACTATTTTGGACAACTATATGCTACAAGCGGTCGGACCTTATCTAATTATTACCATCATCTTGGTATTGCTGGCAGCCATGATTCACTTCTCCAGGTTTCCTGAAATTGATGAATCTTTGGAAACTCCAGCCGAAAGTAAGTCGGCCAACAAAAAGAACATTCTCATGTTTCCACATCTTCTATTTGGTATAATTGCCTTGTTTTTCTCGGCTGCATGTGAAGTTATCCCTATTGATGGTATTATTCTATATAGCTCTGCTTTGGGTATTCCTATTGACGAATCACGCTATTTTGCTCAATATACACTTGTTGCTATGACTTTGGGTTATGTGGCCAGCATTTTATTAATCCCAAGATACCTTTCACAACAAAGCGCACTGCTGGCTTGTACAATATGGGGTATGACCATGACTATTTCAGCTTACATGACCGAAGGAATTATGTCAATTGTCTTTGTTATTATCATGGGATTCAGTTCAGCTATGCTTTGGGGAACAATCTGGGGACTGGCGCTTAAGGGTCTTGGACGATTCACGAAGATGGGGTCTGCATTACTACTGATGGCTGTTGTAGGTGGAGGAATATTCCCTGTTATTTTTGGACGATTGATAGATATCAATCTTTCATTACCACAGAACGCCATATTACTACTCTTACCTTGTAATCTAGTCCTGTTAGGCTATTCCTTATATATTTTTCGTAGATCAGGAATTCTTTAAACTCTCCCTGGGCACTGCATACACCTATGACTTTTCATGCAATAAATCAAGGGAACATGTTTGCACCGAAATTCCCGCAGGAGTTCTATATTACCACTTAGCGAGAAGTCAGTAAATAACAGGTCCAATTCTATTGACATTCCCGACTTTACAGGGGGGGCATGGAAGAAAAACTCACCAATCGACCTTTCCTTTTCACAAGGCGGAAACACGGGAATAATTTAGAACATATGTTCACTGACATTGTTTGTTCAGTACCTAACAGCAGAAAAGCACAGGTGGTAAGGGACTGTTAAAACAAGCCAAAGATTTCATTTATATTTGGCTTGTTTCTGAAAAGAAATAGTATAGAAAATTAATTATCTATGATCATTTGTTTTAACACTCCACGTATTTCTTCTTCACATTCTGCAGCAAGTCTGCTCGTACGACAGCGCCAGGTTTCATAACCTCCTTTTTCTAACTCATGTGCAGGTGGAACATAACCTACATAATCGTTAGCCATAGTTATAGTAAAATATGCCTTACCTGCTGCATCTTCTTTTAATTTCAATCCAGTTTCAGCAAAAAACTCACCTCCTAAAGCACCTATTATTCCTGATCCAATCTTGAATGCCTGAATTGGGAAAGATACTTCATCCGGATAATCATTTAATAAAACCTGCTCCCGAGCATAAATCTGTTCATAACCCTGTTGATCCAAATTGATATGTTCATAGTCGGTGTCAGCAACGATCGACAATGCACGCACTAGTTCTGCAGGGCTTGGTTTTCTCGACCGTACATTTATATCCCGATAGATAACATCCAGGAATGGATTAGTTTCCCAAATCATCTGATGCAATGAATTATTCACTGCATGTGCAATTGACATCCCAATAAGTTCACTTTTTTCATGATTACCTTTGGGATATCTATTCGGATCCTTAAAATCCCAGATATTTGCTTCACCGCTAGTTCCATTGCTCATTATTCCAACAAAACTTTCATCTGCATTTAACAGCTTACCTATAGTTCTGGAAAAATATCCAAAATAGTCGGCACTGATCGTACCACGGTCACAATCACCCACATAATGTAGAGAATAATTAGCTAATAAACTAATCCATTCACCATCCAATCCCTTTACTGCAAGGTATCCTACTTCAGGATCTACAGCCGATGCACTACCAACAATTTCCGACTCCCCACCAAAGGGATTCGTTTTAACTTGATCCAACGTACCTGTTATCGGATTAAATGCCTTGTACCCGTCGCGCATATAATACCGTCTACAAAGTACATGCTCTGGAACATCAACTTTACCAAAACCTAATTTTGCGGGCTTAGCCAACGAGAGTGCTTGCTTAACGGAAGCAACAATCAACTGAGGCAGACACTCACGATATGCCATATCAACATGCCCCATTAACAAATCAGTTACCGATCCTGAAGAATGCGTATGTGTACTTGAAATGAGTATATGTTCAGGATGAATATGAGTCTCCTGAAAAATCCTTTCTTTTATATCATCCAGATAGTCTTTCTGCATTGCACAAATGTCCACGACCACAAAAGCCAAAGTCAGCTGACTTGTTTTTAACAAAAGTGTTTTGGCGTAGAGACGATCTGCTATTTTATTGGCATAACGGTTGGTAAATTCCCCATTAATTAATGTTCCAAGTGATGGTGTAATATCTATACTAGCGGCGCCTGCTTTTAAGGTATACTCTTCCATATTTTAAACTTAATGTTCTTCCCAGGCTTTCTCTATAAACCTAAGCCAATTTTTATTAAAAATATTATCAATATCTGTATTACTATAACCTCTTCTCAGTAAAATAGCTTCAAACTTTTGCAGGTCAGCCACAGAATCCATATCCCATGGAGATTGCTCAGTACCGAAAATACCGTCCAGATCGCTACCAATACCAATGTGCAGACTGTTTCCTGCCAACTGGCAAATATGATCCCAATGATCTACTAAGTGTTCCAACCTGATATTAAGCTGCCAGGGATCAGACACCGTATCAATAAAACGAATATCCATGGCCCAGCAATCTAACATGCCACCAATCACCGCCCCTCTATCAATCAGTCTTTTAATTTGACTATCTTTTAACTGACGTTGGTTAGGCACAATCTTTCGCACATTATGGTGACTTGCCCATATTGGTCCATCATAAATTTGAATGGCTTGTTCAAAACCCTCATCAGTTAAATGAGTTACATCAAGAATCATGTTTAGCTTTGCCATCTCTTTCAGCAGTTCAAGGCCCTGTCCATGAATAGGCCCCTCCATGCGAGTCCCAGGAGCATACCGACCGCCACCAAAATGTGATAAGCCAATTGCCCGCAAGCCATATTCGTGCGCTTTGTATAAATAATCTATATTCACCAGAGAGTCCGCCCCCTCCAAACTTAAAATATAACCAATGGGTTTTTCATCATCATCAATGGTTTCGTCAGACCAAAGTGAAATATGTTTGGTTAATGCTGACAAATTACTAATCTGCACCATCTCACCCATTGCTTCCATCTCCCGATACCAACTCAACTGAGCTTGTGTCATCGCCCATGCCTGTTGGGGCGAGTTCCATCCAGGTGATGTACTTCCAGGTTGGCTCACTCTGGAAATTTGGGTTGCAACGACAAGACCAACTTTTCCCTTACGTAATTCAGGTAAACAGACAGTTCCTTTCCCTCTGTCAGGCTTATCTTTCATGTGTAACTCACGTTGCCTAACCTCAGTTAATGATTTTGAAAGATCCCGATTCCATTCCAAGGCATTCATTGCCAAATCCAAATGGGCATCTATAATCAATCTACTCATATCTCCTGCTCCTTTCCAAAGGGATATTTTAGCATGATTTTTCTAATATCTTCACTAAATTGATTAAACAGTCCATTCCATTCCTGAACACCAGATTCTGTATAGTTATAAAAACCAGTATTATTTTCGATTCCCAAACCGCCATTTTTTAACAATTCTTTAAAAAAAATAGCTGGCGTTTTTTCATTACACAATTCTGGGTTTAAATCTTTCATCACTGCACCATAAGCATAGGTTCCCATGAGGTCCATATATCTGAAATTCCCTGCAAAAGGAAGATAATACCCTGCATCATTTCTGCAGGCCCTGTCTACACTTTCAATTGAAGCATACTCTTTTTCTACCAAATAAAAAGCCTCACGTACCATAGCCGCAAACATTCTCGCTCTGGCACTAAAACCACTACATACTGTATATGGATCTTTACCCCAGCAGTTTTTGCCGAGATGTTGTAGCAAGGCTATATTCCTTTCATTACAAACAGCATTACTTATGATTTCAAGAAAGAATGTTTGATCTGCAGGATAAACCCAGTTTAAACCAATGATCTGTTCTGGTTGTTGAGCTTTCTCCTGTAGTTCGTCAAGCAAAATACTTTCCATATTGACGGCTATTGTAGCATCGGAATCCATCCTTTGCTGTAATAGTACTATCCAGCTTATCTTTTCGATCTTATCTTCCGATGTGACCATGACCACTAACTTTTCGGGAATATGATCAGGGAGCATATCTTTCCCATTATCTATATTGTAATAATCTATGGGATGCCCAGCCGAGCTTAAACAATTTACCACACCTTGTGCAACTTTCCCTGAACCTACAACCAACACAGGCATTTCTACACCTTGATTCTTCATATATAATAATTTATAAATCGCATAGAATCTGCTCTGCCACTTTTAATGCATGAGCCACTTCTTGTTCAGTATGCACGGCACTGATATACCAGAGACCTCTCCCGATCACCCTGATATTTTCATCATGTAAACCTGAGATGAATTTATTCAGTTTAACACGGTCATATGTAAATGTATCCCGGTAATCACTTACTTTGTCTAAGTCTGTAAATCCGGTATGCAACATAGGCCCAGGGCCTTGTACCAATAGATTTTGCCCGGTTCGCTTCGCAGCTCCTACTAGACCTTCCTTAAGCATCAGACCAAGATCAAACATTCGCTTATATGTATCTTTATCGTCCTGAAGTACCTTTATCGTTGCCAATGAAGCAGCAATAGTTGGATTACTTGCATTCATCGTTCCGGCATGGATTACACGGCCCTCTTCAATCTCAGCCATCCACTCTCTTTTTCCTACAACAGCACTAATTGGATAACCACTTCCCATTGCCTTTGCAAATACAGCTATGTCTGGCGTAATGCCATAGTACTTTTGCGCACCACCAAGTCCCATACGAAACCCTGTGATTACCTCGTCAAATATCAATGCTATTCCATATTTATCACATAAATCTCTTAGTCCCTGCAAAAAACCATCATTAGGAATGATACAACTGTTGTTACACATGATTGGCTCCGTAATAATTGCTGCAAGGTCCTGATGCTGCAGCTCCAATGTATGCTGCAGCAGATCAAGGTCATTCCATGGCAGAATAATGAACTCATCTCTACTGTTTGGGGATTGTCCTGCAGACCAGGGAAAAACTGCAGGTGTTGTTCTACTACCCAATGCAGCCAGGTCAGTCGTACTGATACCATAAGCCACATTATCTAGCCAACCATGATAATGTCCTTCAAATCTTAAAAATTTTGAACGGCCTGTTTTTGCCCTGGCTACCCGAAATGCGGTTTGTACAGCCTCCGAACCATCCAGACAAAACCGCATACTTTCAGCAGCAGGAATTAGCTCCTGTAGCTTCTCTGCCAATTCTATTTCCTGGATATGTTGGCCAGCAAAAAGTTGTCCTTTTTTTGAATAGGTAGCCACGGCATCCAACACATCTGGGTGTGAATGTCCAACGATTAAAGGTCCTTGACTTAATGTAAAATCGAGGTACTCATTCCCATCAACATCATAAATATGGCTTCCATTACCGTGGCTATAAAAAATAGCATGAGGATGATTGTATTTTCTAAACTCTGAAGAAACACCTCCAGCAAGTACTTTTTTTGCCCGACTTAACAGGCTTTCAGAATGTTTGTATTTTAATTCATTCATATTGAGAATTCTTCAGAATTATGGATACTTGAATATCTTATCGAATATTTTTTAGCCAATTGATATATTTCATTGTTAAACTTCGAGAATGAGCTTTCCCACGCCCGAGCTTCTTCATCGGTATAATTATAAAGTCCTTTTGCATCTTTTACTCCTTTAATATTTAATGCGACTATTTCCCGCATCTTTTCAGGCACACAACTTTGGGTGCTAAGTCTTTCAAATAAAGCTTCGAAAGCAATTGAAAAATCGCTTAGTCCCATAAAATCCATCCTTCTGAATAATCCCATAACCGTTATCCATGAACCTACATCATAACGAAATGCTTTATCTGCATCTTCCAGAGTAATTGCACCTGTTTCTTCCAGGTGTAGTCCTTCCCGATATACTGCATACATCAAACGATTGGTAATAAACCCTCTGATATCTTTTTTAAGTAGTGTAGGTTCTTTATCCCAACCCTTGCTTAAATTCATCACCCATTCTGCCGTCTTTAGATTGGTAAGATCGCCACATGTCACCTCCAAAAAACGGGTTGCATAAGCGGGTTCAGCCCAATGAATACCAAGGAAGTTTTCTGGAAAAGGCCAAAATTGCTGTAGTAATGTTATTGGAATGGCTGAGGTATTGGATGCGACTACTGTATTGGAGTTTACAACTGCAGCAATCTTCTGGTAAACCTGTTGTTTGATCTCAAGTTTTTCCATAACACATTCCATTACCAACTGGCAATTATTCAATTGGGCATAATCGTCTGATATGATGAGTCTATCCAGATAATGTTGAACTGGCTTATTCAACAAACCTTCTTTTTTACAATGCTCAAAAAGTTCTATTATTCGTTGCCAGCCTAGCTCCTTTTCTCCAGGTATCGGAGCTATAGCCACTACAGGATGCCCTGATACCAAAAGAGATAATAAAATACTGCTCCCCATTAAGCCAATACCTACTATACCAACCGGTATAGATTTTGCGTTATCAAAATTAGTCATTAGACATGTATAGAAGATAAACTAACAATACAATCGATCTCAACTTTTATTCCCTCAGCCAAAACCGATTGTACAGTAGTTCTCGCAGGTTTAATACCTGAAAAATAAGTCCCGTAAACAGAATTAAACTGATCAAAATAAGCAATATCACTTAAATGAACCGTACATTTCAACACATGATCCATACTTGCACCAGCAGCTTCAATGATGGCTCTTATATTATCCATCGTTCTCCTGGTTTCTTCTTCTATTGTACCCAACACAAACTTTGAAGTAATAAAGTCTACAGCTGCCTGTCCACTTACAAATAATAGGTTTTCGGCAATTACCCCATCAGAATAAGCACCAGTTACGAAATTAGGATTTCTATCAGGGTGAATGATTTGTCGTTTACTCATCTGCTTCTATTTTTATTGATTGTATATGTTATTTAAAATCAAAAATAGTTCCTTTAAAAGCCCATGTCTATTCTATTTATGTGGTTTTATGATACTATTTTTCATCCGTATACAGTTGATGAGAAAATTCCATTTTATAAGAACTCGACACCACTTAATTCCTTAACATTGTCTTAATAGGAATGAAGTAGTTTTGCAGCTGCATGGAAAATTCTACCGACGAAGAACTTATCGGTCTGATCCGGATATCGGATTATGCAGCTTTTGATGAGCTTCACCGCAGGTATTGGCCTAGCCTCAGAAGACTCGCATACCGCAAAACCGGAGATCAGGCAGATGCTTACGACCTGGTTCAGGAGCTTTTCATAGACCTTTGGGAAAAAAGGGAGACACTTGCATTTGGAGCGCAGCTGAATGGCTGGCTGCACAACCGACTTTGGTTTAAACTTTCCGCGTACTACCGTACAAAGGGTTTCCAACAAAAGCACCTGGAAAACATCCGCCTGAACCTGGAACAGGTTTCAAATGCACCTCAGCTAGACCCACTCGAAATTCTGGCAGAACAAAAGAATTATGACCAGTTGCTGGAAGTAGTCAATCATACCATTCAGGAAATGCCCGACAGAATGCGGGAGATATTTTTGCTTAACCGAAATGAACAAAAGACGGTTGTCGAAATCTCTAAAAAACTGGGTATCTCTCCTAAAACAGCCCGAAAGCAACTGGACAGAGCGATGGGCAAGCTGAGGCGCTCAACACAACAATACAAAACATCGGCGATGGAACTACTCTTCATTACCTGGTTGATTTCGAATTAACAATTATTTCACAAACACTTAACGCAAACCTTGTACGTCTTTTGATGCCTTAGTGCTTTATGTATATAGAAGCATCAGAAAATGAACTACGAAGACAATCCACAAAAATATGAAATCCATCAGAGGCTCAGAAATCTCAATTTCACCGAAGGTGATGTAACCCAAAAAGAGCTGCTGAATGAACAACTCCAGTCAAAACGTGAACTAAGGTCTAGCCTGCTCCCAATAGAAAGAAAATACTCCAACAGGAGAATTTGGATGGCAGCTGCTTCGGTTGTGCTACTTATTGCCGCAGCTTTGCTATGGCCACGTTTGATTGCAGAAAAGAGCGACATCCCTACTTCATTGGCTTATGGCCAGATCCGTACAAATAAGGGTGAACGTAAAATTCTCATACTTGCAGATGGTTCAAAAGTGACCATGAACAGTGCCTCTATACTCACCTATCCCCTGACTTTTAAAAAAGGAAACAGAGAGGTAAAACTTCAGGGACAGGCTTTTTTTGAAGTAAAACGGGACACCTCGCATCCGTTCATCGTCAGAACTTCTAAACTGGCAGTGAAGGTACTAGGTACTAGTTTCGATGTCAGCAATTACAATCATGAAGAGGAACTTTCTGTAACAGTAAGATCGGGAAAGGTAAGCGTTCAGGAAGATTTAAAAACAGAGAAGCATATATTACTGGAGGGTGACCGACTTGTTTATCATACCAAAAATGGTTCTGTAAATAGACAAAGGTTTCAGCCTGAGGAATACATTTCCTGGCAACAAGGCCATTATGTGTTTGAAGATAAAACACTTTCTTATATCTGTCAGCAATTGGAGAAAGTGTATGATATGAAGTTCCATTTTCAGGATCACGATCTTAAACTTAAGAAAATGGGCTTTAGGATCAGAGGGGAAAATATCGTAAGCGTAATGGATATGCTGTCGTTAGCCGGTGGTTTCAGCTATACCATTAAGAACAAGCAAATCACTTTAAAATATAAATAATCAGAGATTTTTCATCTAAAACCCAAATATATGAGATAAGTCAGCAGATCCAATATTCAAAATAAAATGGGCTGTAATCAGAAACGGAGGGCCTTGACCTCCTCCGTTTCAATAAGCTTCAGCTGTCATTTGCTTTAACACAACAAATTCATTCAAACAAGCTATGTACAATTTTACAAAAAAAAGTGTAATTAAACTCCTATATCAAATGTCGAGACTTACTTTTCTCGCAGTGATCGTTGTCCTGACTACTTCCGGGCTCCTAATGGCCAGGGATGTGAAGTCTCAGGACTTAAAAAAACTAACGGTAACCCTGACCCGGGTTTCCTTACTCAAAGAGGTATTTAAAGACCTCGAGCAACAATCGGGTCTCAGTATTTATTTTGCGACCGATATTGGTCGCATTGCAAATGTTAACTTAAAACAAAAAAAGTCAAGCATACAAAATGTGTTTCAAGACCTTGCGGTCACGTATCATTTACGTTTCACACAGTCTGGTTCAATGATCGCTGTGACAAGGGTACCAAAACCACCACAACCAGGACGCGTCTCCGGCAAAATACTGGATGACCGGGGCGAAAGTCTTCCCGGCGCAAGCATAAAAATTGTACAGACCAACCAGGTAGTACAAAGCAGTGTGGACGGAAGCTACAATCTCAGCATCTCTCCTGGATCTTACACCATTGAGGTCAGTTATATCTCATTCCAAACCAAGCGTATAACGCAAGTAGAAGTAAAAGAAGGACAGCTGACCAGTCTTAACATTATACTGAATCCTGCAACCAACAAACTGAGCCAGGTAACCGTAACTGGAAGCTACAAAAAAGAGAGTGTAGCTGGACTGTATGCTACACAAAAGAATGCGGCTTCCGTAACGGACGGTATCTCTGCCGAGCAGATTGCCCGTACCCCTGACAACGACATGGGACAGGTATTGAAACGTGTTACGGGGTTGACGACAGTAAACAACCGTAATGTGATCGTACGGGGAATGTCCGATCGTTACAATCAGGCCATGCTGGACGGTGTAATAATTCCAAGTACCTCACAGAACAAACGCGACTTCTCCTTTGATATCATCCCAACCGAGATGGTAAGCTCTGTCGTGGTCAACAAAACGGCAACACCGGATGTATCGGCCGAGTTTTCAGGTGGGCAGATATCGGTAAATACCATCGATATTCCCGAACAGAATTTTACAAGTATCCAATTAGGCACAGGTGGTAATTCACAAACTACTGGCAAAGATTTCTATCGTCTGGGGGAGCGTCATACAAGCGAGTATTTCGGTTTCTTTGATAAATCTGCAAAAATGCCTGAAGGCATCAAAACCTGGGATTGGGCTAACCGGGCATCGCAACTGGATGCCCCTCCGGGCTATATCCTGACCGATCCGGAGTTGAACGCTACACCGCTCAATCCTACAGAATTTGGAGATGCGGTGAAATATAATGACCTGGATGCCATTGCTCAGTCCAAAAGGTTAAACAGCGATGCCATGCGTCCATACAAGTACAAAGCTTCTCCAAATCAAAATATGCGTTTCTCACTCGGTCGGGTATATGATCTGAAGAACGGAAACCGTTTTGGATTTGTGACATCAGCAAATTTCAGAAATGAGCAAAATATCGTTTCTTTTAACAATGTGAGACGTTCACCCAACGGTAACTATATAGACAGTGTAGGTCTTGGTGACAACGGTGCAGGCACATCCTATCGGTTTAACAGTAACGGAGGACTTGTCGCAAATATGGGATTTCAAGGGCAGCGTTTTAAGTTGGCTTTAAAGAATATGTATGCGCGTACCTACAGTGACACCTACAATGAGTCGACCCAAAAACCTCGTGAAGATTCTAATCCGACAGCCACTAAACTGATCTATCAATTGCCTGAAGCCATGTCTTTGCAACAGCACCAGTTGACTGGCGAATATCAGCTTCCCTGGAAGATAAAAGCTGAGGGGATGTTTACCGTCAATAAGATCAATCAACAGATTCTGGATGAGCGCAAGCTTTCTTACCGGTTAACCACGATAATTGCTGACAAACCTTATTTTCAGACTCCCGGCTTAATGACCCATTCTGCAGCTTCGACAGGTGGTTCCTTCAAAGACTGGCGAATGTGGACCCGTATCGATGAAACGGATTACAATTGGAGTGCGGCTTTCTCTCGCAAATTTGGAGAAGGAGAACCGGTATCTACCCTACTCAAATTTGGATATCAGGCATGGTCAAAGAAAAGGTCTTTGGATGTAAATAAAATGGTTCCCTGGACAAGGTCTTGGATTGAAGGAACGGCCAATCAACGAGCTCCGGCAATCGAGGTTTCCTACGACCAGCTGTTTGCGAACGAAAATATCGGAAATGGAGATGGTCAGGCCTATTATTATGCAGATGCGCTTGGAGGACGATACTATGATGGAGACATGAGTTCCCATGCCCTCTTCCTGATGGCCGATCAGAAATTGTGGAATAATCTTCGCCTGGTATACGGTATTCGGGCCGAGTATTTTGGTTTAAATTCGAAGCAGGAAGAGCTTTATAGACGATCCTATAAGGACGAACCAGATACCGATGATACACAGAGACATCGATTTGGTGTCAAGGAAAATAATTGGCGATTCCTCCCATCGATCAATGCTACCTATAGCTTAACTCCTGAGTTTAATATCCGTGGAAGTTATTCAAGAACGATCATACGTCCTGACTTTAGAGAGGTGGGTATGTTTGCGATGTATGATTTTGAAATAGACGGGTATGTGTACGGTGAACATGTTCAGTCTACATTGATCGACAACATAGATGTACGATTGGAATGGTACCCTTCGCCTGGCGAGATCATTTCTTTGACAGGGTATCACAAAAAACTGGACAAACCTATCGAATTAGTTCATTCCGGAAACGGTTCGAACCAATATACCTTTGCTAATATGGAGAATGCAAAAAATCTGGGGTTGGAACTGGAAATCCGGAAGAATTTTAGCTTTTTATCCGATAGAGATTGGGCAAAAGACCTATTTATATCCGCTAATGGGACGCTGCTCAAATCCACTGTCAATGTGTTAAGTCACTGGGAATGGATTAATAATCCGGAAACACAGATAGCAGAACGCGTCCAGCAGCGGTATCCAAATCAAGACAGGCCACTTATCGGTCAGTCCCCTTGGTTGTTGAACCTGGGACTAGGATACTGGGGAGATCGTTTTGGCGCGACAGCAAGCTACAATCACCGCGGTCCCCGAACAAACCTGGCCAATGTCAACATGGCAAGGGTGGAGTATGAATTAGCACCGAAACAATTGGATGCCCAATTTTATGCACGCTTCTTAAAGAAGAAAATGGAGGTTAAATTCAATATATCCAATCTACTTAACGACTGGACACGTTATTACATAAATATCAATGATTATGAACCAGATGACACCAAGTTCTATGTGCTAAAAGAAGGCAAGTCTATCAAGTATAATAAAGAAGAAGGTGACAATATAACCTACCGTAAAAAAGATGGTCAACGTTTCAGTCTGAGTGTCGGCTATAACTTTTAATAATCAATCATTGAATTTAAAGATCAAAAAAAACAGATGAAAGCATATATAAGAAACAGTATAGTTATTGTCCTATTGTCGATAGGTTTATATTCCTGCCAGAAAGCAGAATATGTAAATTCATTTTCGGAATTTGTGGATGTATATTTTGATGCAGATAAAACCGCATTGCGAGACAATGGAACCGGTGTTTTTATTGCGGCCAGGTACAATGGAAATCCGATCGAATGGGATGTCAATTTGAAAAAGATCAAAGTAGTTGCAGGTGAAGGTAAATTTGAATTCTATGATACCCGCAATGGAAAAGTGGTAGCCGAGAAAGTTATCGATGTGAAGCCTGGTTCCAAAGAAACCTATACATTATTCCAGCCTACGATGGATGCTCCGGTCTCTTTTATCGATCCAAGCGAACAGGGTACAGAAAGTCCGGCTCCGGCTGGGCATATCAAAGTGAAAGTAGCCAATTATGTACAAGATCTTATTCCATTTGAAAATCTGGACCTCAAAGTTTTTATAAGTTATTTTGATGCCGATTTTAATACAGTGGTCGAGGAGGTTGGGACGATCAAAAATGTAAAAAACAGCATTGACCAGGCCGAATATCACACCCTCCCCGATGGTCTGCCAACCCCCTTACCTGAATATGCTCACAACTATGTATTCGAATTTGTAAACGGTAGCACCGGGCAGCCATTGCTCAACCATGGAGGAACAAGTTATTCAAATACGGCATTAAGCCCTCAGGGTATTAATCCACTGCCGGTTAAAAATATCTTTACTTTGTATATGATTTCCAGGAAAACTTGGGGGGAAGCTCCTCCATTTATCAAAAAAGGAGATACGTTTTATGAAATAGAGACCAACGTACTTTTTGCAAACTAATTGACAATAAACAAAAGAAATTCAGAAATTAATGATTTGTAAAATAGTAATTTAAGGTATCCTAAAGTTAAAGTAGCAAAACCACAAAACACGAAAGCCTAATAATTTCGATTATTAGGCTTTTTAAATCAAAAACCGTATCCCTTAAGATACAAAGTTGGAGTTTTCTCAAATGCAATTACTTTTGTTCAAAAAGTAAATCATAATCCTTTCCATATCTTCTTCTAAGCCTTTGCTTTGCTTTTTTTACGGCATCAACTGTTAAACCTAATATTCTTGCTGTTCCCCCATTATCCATTTCCAGTTTGGTTAGAAATATAATTCGGAGCTGAGCATCAGTTAATTCTGGAAAATTCTGGATAAGGGACTCGTAATAAACAGAATAAGTTTGTATAAAGTATCTTTTGAAATTCAACCACGATTCTGTACTCATCAAATGCGAATTGAGTAAAGTTTGCATTTCTAAAGTATACGTTTCCAAATTTTGAAGCGAAGGTTGTCTGACCTTATCAATTTCAAATTCTAATTTCTCAATCTGCTTGTGCTTCTCTATAATCTTTTCCTCATACTCGTTTTTTTTAAACTTTATTTTTTTTCTATAAGCTCTTATTATAAAAATAATAGCAGCCAATAACATTGCACAACTTACTAATGCAGCGATTTTGAGGTATGATTCTATTTGACGTTTGACTGTTTCTGCCTGAACCTTTAGCTTCAGCTTATTTTTTTCTGTTTCCCAGCCCAACTTCATAATCGCCTCTCTTCCGTCCTTCCCATTAAGCAGATTTTTTAATTTTTCTAATTTCCGCCTAACGATAAGCTCTTCCTTATAATTTCCCGTCCGTTCTGCTATTGCTAAAATGAGTAAGTTGATTTCATATTCGGAACTTTTAAAGTACGTTTTCGATTGGGCATAATGCTGGGCAAGCTGTAGCCTACTATTCGCATCGGCAACATCCCCCTTCCCCAAATATGCCTTACCCAACATAACCAGGGCATAAATGGTATTTTGTGTAGCAGATAGCATTTTTGAAATTGCAATATCCTGGTTAAGAAGTTCAATAGCTGTATCGTAATCCCTTTGTTTGATCTTTATTTCCGCCAGGTTACCCAATACTTTAGCATATCGCAATTCATCTTTGTTTACCTCAGCAATAACAAGCGCTTCCTTGAAGTATTTCTCAGCTTTTACCAAGTCGTCCAAATGAATGCTATTTAAACCTAAAGCGTCTGTAATACTCGCCCAATCACTACTGTTTGGTTTCACGTATTTTCTGGCTAGTTGTAAATAATCATTTGACTTTTCATAATCACCAGCCGTTGTCAAAAAATAAGCTGTTTTCTTATAAGTGTCATATGGCTGGATAATATATTCAGCAGCTGTCTGATCAAGGGCTTCGATACAATACATAAACAGAGGAAAAGACTCTTCGTATTTTCTATAGGTATATAAATAAAAGCCGTATTGCAAAGAAATCCAGATTTCAAGATCTTCACGTTTTAGTTGTCTGGCATTTAGCAATGCCTTTTTAAATAGATTAGTACTAGTTGGATTAAGCTGATCTAGTTCGTCGGCTTTTTTTTTGGCAATAAAAACATTCGTGATAATTTCAGCCGACTTACTCTCTTCATCCTTTAATTCAAAAAATACTTTTTGTAATGATATTTTTAGTTCAGTATTCGTTTTAGCCAGCGAATACTGCTTAGTTATATCTTCTATTACCTTTTGATCTGTTTTTTTCTCAGTTTCAAAAATCCCGGCGATAAGATAATAAGGCAATAAAACAAAAACTAAAGAAAGCATCAACTTTCTAACAAACGTATCGGCATTCATTAATATATCGGTTCAAGATGTTGCAAAGAAAGGAAATCTCCAAAACATCCATCCTATCAATGACAAAAAACTTATTGATTATTTAAATTCTATTACCATTACCACAATACTCATTGAACTAATTGAAAACGTTGCCTCCCAATAACTGTTTCATACTGTCCCATTATTACTTAAATTTGCCATCTTATGGAGTTGTAGCCACACTGACCGTACAACTCATGCGACTTTTAAATTTATCCTTATCCGCTGGTGGTATTTCAACTTTAATCATCACCGGAAATCTTTGCACCATTTTCACATAATTCCCGCTTTGGTTATCCGGAGCAACAAAAGGAGGTTCATCTTTTAAACTAAAAATCTCCATCACTTTACCACTAAAACTAAGTTCAGGAAAGTCATCAACCACAACTTTAGCAGATTGCCCCTTAAGCAAATGCTGCACCTGATCGGATTTAAAACTGGCGGTAACATAAAATTCATTAACCCCATTATGCGCTTTAAAGTCCACATAGGCATCCTCGGTAAGTTCAAAGTTCCCATCTTTTGAAGGAATGATCTTGCTATCCAACAAAATTTTTGACCATTTTTTCAAAAAATCAGCTGAAAATTTTAGTGTTTTCATAGATACCAAGACCATATGACGACAAGTCTTGCCATCTATGATATAAATAAGAGTTGAAACTGGTGTTTGTTCAGATTTCAGCGTCCGGTTTTCCAGGCTGATCAGTCTATAGGGATTAAGGCTATTTTTATTTTCCGACAGGAGTGTAAAACTAATCCCTTTGTCTTTTACTAAATCATGAGACACATTAATGCTGTCCAAAGGCTTAGTATCTTTTGTGATATCATCACTTAATATCATCACCACTTTTTGCCAGTCCTCCTTATTTTCTCCCTTAACATTCCATTTATAATGACGTCGGGAAAAATCCGTCTGGACTGACAATTTCTCATCCAATTTCCAGCCCTCAGCCTTTGGCCAGTGGATTTCCAGATCCTCCCGGTGAGATTGTGCTTTCGTCAGCCCACACATGAACACCAGGATAATTAAAGCAACAATCTCTCTCATTTATATTTTTCAGTGATTTAGATGTATTAAAGATAAGTTTTCCCAAGAACCCTTTTCGTCAAGAATTTTTAAATAACAGTTAAATGGTTCATCAGCTTGATAAAGTTGATAAAGCTGATCAGTTAGCGCTGTAAGAAAGTTAAAGAAAATTGAAAATTCTTCTTCTGTATTGTAAAGCCCGCCCCACTCATTTAATGTCCAATTGAGCCTTTTTCCATCCAGTGTGCTGATCGAAAATTTCAGGTAAGGAATATCAGCCTCTGTTTTTTTGTAATTGTCCAGCTGCAGTCCTCCCAATAACCCTATTTCTCTTACAGGAACCGCAATGGATTGTATTTCCGAAAACAAAACAGAACCGAAGCTGGAACTGATAAAGCCACCTTTACTTATTGAAACAATTTCTCTCGACTTTCTTTCGGTGCCGGCTTTAAACAGTCTATAAATCGCAACTAACAATAGAGGAAAAGAAATCAACAATAGCCAGGTCGGGAAAAGCGCGTCAGCATACGTCAGTAAAATAGTCGCTGTTAATGTAATACTCAGTAAGGTGGTAAAAAACCAAACTAAAATAGTTCCATCTTTTTTACCGTTATTAAAACCGAAATAATAGGTATTCATAAATGAGTACTATAATAACTCCCAATTTATCAGGAGTAAATGTAGCAAAAAGAATAATCACTATTTCAAATGCTAAGCTTATGGAAGTTGCGGCATAAAAAACCGAAGCAAAATCTGGTAAAGATTTTGCTTCGGTGAGGTGTCCATTACTGGACTATTCTCGAACCTATTTTTGGATGATTTGAAGAAAATTGCAAACTTGGACACACTATTTTAAATTGAGACCCTTAGTAGAGATTTCAAGCTTAGATTCAAACAATGTTATTCATTCTATCCAATGCTGATTTTTGTATTCCGATAACTTTCATTGCTCGCTTCATTTTCTGTGAAAGTCGAATTTATAAAGGCTCATTGAAGGATTAGGAAAAATGGTACTGATTGGCTTTGAAAGGTAAAATTTAGCATTGAAACAACAATTTAGAAGAAATTTATTTTGTAAATTGAATGGTTTGGTTATGAAAACTATTGAAAAATTATGATTGTAACTATTTTTGGGGATTATTAGTTCGCTTGTATTAGCCTATACATCATAATCTTAAAATAAGAACCGGAACCTATGAAAGTTAAAGACATAAAAAGCACAAGGGATTTTTTAGAATTTTTATCAAAACACAATGATTTCATATCTCAACAAAGTGAAGAATATTCAAAGTCAATTTGTGGAACGGGTTTTCAATCAGAAGTTTTATACATTTTGCCCGCAACACAAGACTTAAACAATATTGAAAACTACCATAACCTTAAATTTGTAACAATAAACAATTACAAAGTTGACAAGAAAGGTTTTGAAATTTTAAAACGGCATAAACATAAATTTGAGAACGTGAATTTTCTTCACATTTGGAACATTAAGCAAAATGATTTGGAGCTACTTGAATTATTTCCGAATGTTACACATTTGCTAGTTTCATATATCAGAAAAGAAAATTTTTCATTTAGTGGATTAGATTATTTGCATAAGCTGGAAACTCTTGTTTTGAGCAGTGCTAATAAAATAACTGATTTTAATTTCATAACTAAATCGCAAAAAGAAAAAATAAAACATCTTAATCTAACTTATACTGCAAAACTTACAAAACTTGATGGAATTGAAGATTTTAAAAATTTGGAAACATTAATTCTTTTTGCATCAACAACGGAAAGTAAAATGACAGAATCTAAATGGAATTGAAAAGCTTATCAATTTAAGTGATTTTAAAATTGACTATTTCAAATTTGATATAGATGAGCTAAAAAAGAAATTAAAACCATTGAAAAACTTGAAACAGTATAAAGTAAGGCAGCAAGTTTATGAAAACATATAACTAGCGTCCTTGTGCGATATGCTAATCCAATATTCTGCACAAATTAAAATGACAGAAAACCAAATGAAAAAACTATTATTAATTCTAACAATTTTATCTTTTTTAACTTCTTGTAATGGACAAGAGAAAAAAGATAAAAATAATTCAACAAATATTTCAAATCCAAAAGAGCATAAAGTTTTTTATGATAATGGGAAAATACAACAAGTCGGACAATTCAATGAAAACGGAGAACCTGTAGGAAAATGGGAAAAGTATTACGAGAATGGAAATATTGGAAAAAGACACTATTTTAAAAATGGAAAATTTGAAGGATTGGACGAAGAATATTATGAGAATGGGCAATTAAAGAGAATTGGGACAAATAAAGACGACTTCGAAGATGGAGAATGGAAAACATACTACGAAGATGGACAATTGAAAGAAGTTTTAATTTACAAAAAAGGCATAATAAATGGAGAATACAAAGAGTACAGAAATGGACAAATAATATCAATAGGAAACTATGAAAAGGGAAAAGAAGTAGGAGAATGGAAGGCTTATTATGAAAATCGACATTTGGAAAAAATACTAAACTTTAAAAACGGAGAGCTCAGTGGTCCGGCAAAATACTATTACGAAAATGGAAAATTACGAGAGGAAGGAAACTTTGAAAATTACAATAGAATTGGTGAATGGAAAAAATACGATGAACAAGGCAACCTAACAAAAACTGAAAAATATTGATGAAAACACAATCACACAACAAGGATTTAGTTCAACAGTTCTATTTCTATTGATCTTTAGTGCGAAATTGAAGATTTGTACTTCGATGGCCCCATCATCGCCAAGCCACAAAAACTTGTGCGATACTCTAAAACCAACCTTAAACTAACAAAGATTACACTAATGGATGCAAAACAACTATTTAGACTTTTTCACAGTAAATATGACTTAACAAATTGGCTTAATGAAAGCGGAAAGTTAGCCCAAAGTGAAGGAGATGTAAAATGGATTTACTGCGGTATTAATGAAGATTTTAAACCTGAGCTTGTTAGTCATACAATAAACGACATCTTTGCAGACGATGAAATTTATTTATGTATTTCATCAAGTAAAAGTTCATTGAGTTCTAAATCTAATGTTATTAGAGAAATCGCCAAAAATCTTCACAAAAAAGAAATTGGCATAATGGACAAATCATTTACGAAGATGCTATTCTTTAGTTCATATGGCACATTTAAAAGTGGGGTTATCAGAGAGTTTCCTGAAAGTTGTTCGAGACCTAATGGACATCTTTTAAACGTAGAATTTTTCGCAAACATTATAGATAAAAACACCACTAAAGTTGCTAAAGTCATTCGTAAACATTTTGAACACTTTGAAAAAGCACTACACAAGGATTATGGTGGTATTATGGAATATCTTTGGATAGATTTAGAGTTGGTAGAAAGTCACAAATCTTTTCCCTTCCGCTTTCAAAAAAGAGTAAAAAATCCATCTTCCTACACGGAATTTTATTCATATAATGTTGGTCATTACAGTATTCATCCAGATTATGAAAAATTGAGAGGATTATCTACAGATGAGGAAATTTGTAACTATATATTTGAGTTGTTATATAACTCAACTCAAATTTTAGTTGATAAACAAAAGAAATTAGAGGACTTCGATGCAACGAAATTTCGATTGGATTTTTTATCTGCTATGGAAAAAATAAAATATTCTTTGAAAGACTAAAAAGCACAATCGCGCAACAAGGTTTTTGCAATAGTGATGGAATTGTTGCCATGTTTTTTTTTATACACTATTCGAGCCGTAGTAGCCTCAGAATTGCCATATGATAGTCACAGATGCCCCTTAGTTTAGAGTTCAATAGATTATTCTTATTTTTGACGTTTAAATAAGAACAAAGGGGGTAATAAATGCCAGTTAAGATTCCGAATAATCTGCCAGCGATTGAGATTTTAAAGAAGGAAAATATATTTGTTATGAGTGATCTGAGAGCAGATACACAAGATATTCGCCCAATGCGCGTGCTTATCCTGAACCTGATGCCTCTTAAAATATCTGCTGAAACTGATTTTGTTCGTTTATTATCCAACAATCCCTTACAAGTAGAAGTAGAATTTTTAAGACTCGATTCCCACACTTCTAAAAATATATCTGAAGAACACCTGGAGATGTTCTATAAAGGTTTTGGCGAGATAAAGAAAAACTTCTATGACGGTTTGATCATCACCGGTGCTCCTGTTGAAATGCTGGAGTTCGAGGAAGTAAGCTATTGGAATGAGATCACTCAAATCTTCGACTGGGCCAGAAAGCACGTTACCTCAACGCTCTATATTTGCTGGGCTTCTCAGGCTGCGCTCTATCATTTTTATGGGGTAGAAAAAAAACCATTAAACGAAAAATTATCCGGGGTTTTCAAGCACACTGCCACTGAAAAGGGGCACTCCTTGTTAAGAGGCTTTGACGACGAATTCTTTATTCCTCATAGCAGGCATACCACAATATTGAAATCTGATTTGGCTGATAAGGAAGATCTTAGTATCCTGTCAGAATCTTCGGATGCAGGAATAGCCATTGTATATTCCCGAGGCGGGCGTGAATTTTATCTTACTGGTCACTCAGAATATTCTCCGCTAACCCTTCACGAGGAATATGTCAGAGACCGGAACAAAGGCCTTGATGTACCTGTACCGAAAAACTATTACCGGGACAATAATCCTGAGAATACGCCACTAGTATGTTGGACAAGTCATGCGAATTTACTCTTCAATAATTGGCTCAACTACTTTGTTTACCAGGAAACACCTTATAATCTAGAGGACGTGGGTAAATTGGGAGAGATTGTTCAAAATGGTTAGACCTTTAGCCTGCGTTCTCAGAGTTTGATTACTGGGTTTTAGGGCTTGTAAAAAAGATAGTTTCCGAAGCGTGGAGTTGGAATACTGTTATATCTTATTTTTACTAGTTTAGTACAGTAACGGTAAGCAATTCTGCATTTAACACAGCCTCATAAATTTATAAAATATTAATAACATGAAAAAAACACTAATTATTGCCATACTATTGCTTGTTACTCAGTTAGGTTTCGCTCAGTATTTTAAACTAATGCCCAAGGGTTTTGTATCCAATGACAATAGCGATTTTACGGTCGTGAATGTACCAAACGTAAAACAAAATGATCTGTACAAAAATGTGCTTAATGCCATTAATTCGATATTCAAAAATCCACAAAAAGGTCTTAGTGTGGTTGAAGGTGAAAGCATCAGTATAACGGCGTATGAAGAAGGAGTTCTACCTATAAAACTTTCTAATGGGCTCGGAAAATCAGTTCGTAAATATGATTTATCGTATAAACTAACCTTTCTTTTTAAAGACGGCAAGATCCGGATTAACAGTCCTGATTTTGAAGTTAAAAGATATGTTGAAGGTTCTTACAGAGGTGCAAGTGGTTGGACTGGGGATGAGTGGGTTACGCTAAAGCTGATAAAAGTCGGAAAATCTAAATTATATCTTTTTGAAGATGATGGAAAAGTGAGATTTGAAGATGCCTATAATGGTTTAAATAATCATTTCAATTCGCTTTTAAAACAAATTATTGAAAAATCTCAAAAGATAAACAACTGGTAATGAAAGTTTATCTCATGGCTTCTTCTGAACTTTTCCAAGTTTATTGCTTATGAGAGTTTGCGGGAGTTTATCCTGGGTGACCCTCGAGTTTTGGAGGCGAGGGCTTTCTCTGCTGGTGTTGTTGTCAGTTCTGATAAGAAGTTCTATGGCATAATTTGCGACTCCTATATAGAAATGGAGGAATATTCTTAACGGATCAAAATCGAAAAACAGATCTAATAGGCGAACAAAATAACAAGAAAGCAATGGGTTTTTGATGGCGAAGAACATCGAACCCCTGAAATTAATGAAGCCACCCATCTTATCTACCACATTAACAGGAATTTAAGGCATAAAAAAACCGGAGTGAAATCTTTATCAGATTTTCACTCCGGTGAGGTGTCCCTTCTACTGAATACTTTGAACATCTAGACCGCTTCTGTAAGATACTAGGGCCAATAATTGACGATTTAAAGAATAAGGGTTTTATATAAATCTAATACTTCGAAGGTATATTTCATTAGTCAACATAGTGAAACATACCCTTTAAGTTCAAAGTTTAGAACAAAAAAGTTGGCAAGTTTAAAATTAATAATTTTGATAAAAAATAGCCTACCAATAGATATTCTGGCTCGCAAAAGTACATTAAGAGGCACAAAAACAGATGACCGAGGAACGAGCTCTTGTTTAACTAACTGTAAAGCTGCTGAAGCGAGGCATGAGCAATGCTGCTTTACAGTTTAAAGCACTTTAGCTAGGGAACTGGTTTCGAAAGGCTTAAACCAAGCAAGGGATTGTAGAAAAATTCAGATCACTGTTAACCCATAAAACATCTTCTTCCATTCCCGGGTAAACTATAAAATAACCTTCAATATGAGTTAAGGAAATAACTGGTCCTTTGTTTTTATAATTTGCTTCTAAAAAAATATCTTCATCATTCTTATCCATCAAGAATACCAATAGTGGATCATAATATGACCAAATTTTCATTAGCAAACCTCTACTTAATAGATTTATGTTTTTTATACGAAATAGTATTTTATTATAGTCTTTATTTATAAAGACCTCTTCTGCAGCAAAATCGATATTTTTTTCCAGTTCATCATTTACGACAAGGACTCTTACACCATAAAAGTAGACACTATCGGTAAGATCAAATAAAAATTTAAATAATGGGTCCCATTTGAACTCGCTTATATCTATAGAATGCGTAGTATCTTTAATTGATATGTTATTCGCTGCATGAATTTTTAGGTCTAAACCTCTCATAAATTAAAGTAATTCGTTTTAAATGTTTTTCATTTCATAATTGCGGGTATCAAATATCATGGCTTGCTAGTTTATTTAAGCGCATAAATGTAACCAACCCCTAACTTTCCATCTTCTAACTCAAACTTAGCCAAGACTCGAATATATCCATCCCCTTCAAATTCATCGAGACGTTCCCAGTTCTCACTCATATGATCTGAAACCAGTACCGCAGCTTTAATTTGCTGCTGATTCCCAGCATCTGTATGCCTAAAGCCATTATAACCCAGATCAGCCCCCCATCCTCCACTTTCTAAGCTGCCATTGACGAATCCTTTATACCATTCACCAGATATATTCTCAACAAAATAATGGTTTGGTCCTCCAGGGCCAAGTGTTCCATATACAATAAAGGCTCTTTCAGGGCGATACTTTTTTAATAATTCTTTTTGGGTTTTGGACAAATCTGGATATTCCAAATTTCCAGAAAACTCTCTTTTAATGGCTTTACCATTAAGTTCGGCAATTAATTTTTCTAATTCCATTTTGTTTGATCTAAAAATTAAAAGAATCTGTTGGTCTACAAGATTGTGAAAGTTTTGTATTAAATTCAGAAAAAAGTAAAATACCTTGGATTAATTAACCTGCACATTTTTCATGCTGACACGTTTAGTCTTAAACCCAAACTTCTCAAATTTATATCGCATGTAGGTCGACATTTTATCTTCATGTGTCGAGATAAATATTTGACGATCGCCAAAATCATTTCTCAGCAATTCAACAAAACCAGCTATATTCAACTCATCCATTGTCTGTACCGGATCGTCAATGAGCAGTACTTTATTTCTAGAATATTTCTTGTTTAGAGCCAAAGTTGCGTATTTCAGTGAAACTGACCCCTTTGTTTCGGATCAAACTGACCACCTGACTGGCTGCCGAGCGTGGTAGCGAATGCCCCACGAAGTCTTATCAAAGATAATTAACTCTTAACAACCCCCGATCTTGCATCGAGCTAAAGTAGCTCAACCTCGCTATCATTCTCTTCACCCGCCTTTTCAGAACAAACAAACCTTCGGATTAGACCATCATGCCAGGCATTTCAAAGCCACCTTAAATAAGCCCGTATATTCGGTTCAGTCCGCAATCTGGACTAACACTCTATCCGCAGGGTACATCGACGCTTAGCGGCTATTATTTAGCCTTAAAACTTAAAGATAAATTGATCCTTTCGGACTGAAAAAAGTGGCTTGAAAGACGAAAGGGGGTCAATTTGCCCCGAAATGAAGGGGTCAATTTGGAGCGGAATAGAAGGTCAGTTTAATTGCGGAATGAAGGGGTCAGTTTTACCGAAACTCCCATATAACAAAATTACGCCCGTAAAAAAACTAAAAAGGGCACTTTTTTAAAGACTTATAGGACAGCCGATTGAAAAAAGCAAATTTACTAAAAGTGATATTATTCGTCTAAAACAGGCAACACAGGACTTTAATAAAAACAAATAAGCCTTAACAGTCAATATGTTAAGTCTTTAAAATCTGTGTCCCTTACGCTACAAAGTTCGAACTTTTTCATGGCTGATTTGCAAGCTGCGGCAGGTTTAGAGGATTATCAGTACTAGAATAAGCGTACTAGGAATCTGGTAGTTAAATTATCAGATTTCATCCTAACTACAAATTAAAAATGGGTTATTTTTCAGAAATAATAGACTGGATAACTTGCTCCAGATCGGGTAGCTTTGAAGTTATAATATCCCAAACAATATCATAATTAATGCCAAAATAATTGTGAATTAGCCTATTATGAGTATTCGACATTTTTCTCCATTCACCTCCGGATGCTCCAATTTAAAATCCGAGTCAACTTTTGCACTTGCTTCGCCGACAATCTCAAGGCTTCGAATAATCGCTTTTGACAATACAGCGTTTGTACCCGCAGGATGCTTACCCGCTTCAATGATGCCGGGCAAAATAATAAAGAACATTACCTGTAAATAATTAGTGAAAATAGCTCTTTATCACTTTTGGAAAAGAAGTAAGCACTCACTTGACAAGCTATATAATAATCGGTATAGAGTAACACTGAGAAATGCGAATGTGATAAATTACGAGTATTGTTAATAATAGCGGCTGGGCAATTCTACCCAGCCGTATTACAGTTTATTATGAGTTTTAGTTAATTCTTTATAATTAGTTTACCATTCTCTGGTATTTTTTCAATTTTTCCTGATACTCAGTCACCGTGTAATCCATAATACTTCCTACCATAGTCCCATCTTTTAAGGCCTTTTTGGCCAATTCTAATGCTTTTTCCTGGCTAGTCAAAGCATTTTGATGGTCACCACCTTTTGAAAAACAGGTAGCCAGTGCATCAAGTAGCACCGGATTTGTTAAAGTTTCAATATTTCCGAAACTTCTGGCTGTCCACAGGTACGTATCCTTTGACAATCCATCCCTATTGTATACATCTCCCAATATCACTGAGGAAGCCGATTTTGTTTCTTTCAGCCATTCTCTGGCAAAATCCATGGCTTTTTTCTCATCCATATCCAGCAATACTTTGAATTTCATACCGTCCATCATAGTTTTATAATCCGGTTGCTTTACCTTTAGCTGTTCAATCAACTCCAGTGCCTTTGCATATTCCTTAGCTTTTATAGCATCCTGCAATGGACTAAAAACAGCCATCAAATCAGCATTCTGCTTTCTTGCAGAGGCTGCGCTTTTCGAAAATTTAGCTTTGAAGGCTTCCATGTCGTACTTCCCTTCCAGCATTTGGGGTAAAATACTATCCAATGAATTTGGATGGCCAATCCAAATGATTTTTTTATCTTTTACAATAAATGTAGACGGGATGCCATTCTCGCCCGCTGCTTTCATCCATTTGTTTCCCATAAACTGTTCATTGTTGTCAGCTATAACAGCATAGCCCATATTGGCATCATTACCTTTTACAAATTTCTCGACCGATGGTAGTGAGGATTCATACGGTTTGCCCTCAGGTACCTTTTCCCAGATCCCTACACCAATAAAAGTAACCTTATCCTTATACTGTTGCTGAAGCTTGGTTAAATGCGGCATCGCCATCTTACAGGGTCCACACCATGTAGCCCAGAACTCAAGTACATATAACTGGGATCCTGCAAACGAACTGATGGGTTCACCCTTAATCCATTTGGAATACTTCAGCGGAGGTGCCTGATCTCCGATATTTAATATATTTTTTTCCTGCGCTGTTGCATTCCCGAAAATGAAGAACGTACAGGCCAAAATGATCAGCATACCAGCTGAGTTATTATTCTTTTTCATAGCCATTTAAAATTTAGTAATTCTGTGTTAAGGTTTCATTAAACTGTGTAGCACTTTGAGGAAATGGGAATACGTATAACTTTGAGTCAGGTGCCAAAGTATAGGTTTTGCCATCGACTGTTCTTGTAATAGTTTGCTGGTATTTAACCTCCCTGTTCCACCTTTTGATGTTGATAAAATTCCTGATCGTAAAAATAAATTCAATTCGCGAGGTCTTCTGCAGATAACCCATTGCCTGTTCTTCCGTTGCAGCGGAAAGTGCAACGTAGTTGGCCGGATCAATGCGGCGAATTCTAATTCTATTTACCTCATCCATTCCTTCGTTAATTTTATTAGTCCGGATGAGGCATTCGGCTTTTATCAAAATCAAATCTGAAGTAGTCATTCCTGCAGAATTCCCCTGGTAATTAATAGCCAGCCAGGCAGGACTGTTAGTTAAACCCACATACAACTGCCCATAAAGATAGTTATACGTTTCTGTCCGGTCTTTGATGATATTTCCAGCTTCATAGTTTGCTAATACCTCCGGAGATGCTGTTAGGATAGATGGGTCGAAACTATTCCCAAATGCATAAAATACATTATCGGCAGCGCTAATTCCAACCCGGTTGAGGGAACGGGCAGAAATGGGATTGATGGCCAGCAAAGGACGATGGTCTTCCAGGGTACTATTGTATTTCAACGCTTCATTTGCGGCCTCCAGCGCAGCTGGATAGTTCCTCATAGACAGCAACACCTGCGCTTTAACGCCATAGGCAAAACCTTTTCCAATACGCATACTATTTTTAGGCTGGTTCGGTAATGCCCCGGAAGATATTCCTGCATCCAGATCCGCTAATAAATTGTCATAAACCTCTTTCACTGTCTTCTTGCCATTGACTTTATCAAAAGCAAGATCATTTACATAAGGAATACCACCATCAGTTGCAGCTGTTGCCGGATCATAAGCCTTAGCATAAATATTTACCAACCGGTAATGTAAAAATGCCCTTAAAACGTAAGCTTCCGCTTTCAGCTGTTTGATCAGTTGCGCATCCCCGCTTGCCTGATCGCCCATGGTAATCACTATATTTGCCACTTTAGAAATGGTTGCATAAAGCCCTTCATACCTCGAGTCAGTAGCAGTCAGGCCTGCTCTATCGCCTGTCTCGTCATAAGTCAGCAAGATTTTATTTATACTCTGAACCCCGGAAATTACATTTGGTACATTTTCCGCGAGAAGATAATTGTCGTTAATCAGCATACTCTGCCTCAAGTGATCATAGGCCGAACCGGAAAAATTGACGTTTAACAACAAATCCAGATCACTTACTTTATTAAGTAGATTTTGCCCTTTTGGAGTAATGTCGGTATATTTTTTGCAACCTGCCATTAGCGTCATCGCAATAATGATGGCTGCAAAGGAGAATATTTTTTTCATCTTCGTTATCATTTAAAAATTAGCATTTAGCCCAAAAACAATTGAAGTCGGGATTCGCATTCCACCGGTCTCAGCATCTATGCGAACGTCTTTTTGTTTATACCAAACAATGTTTGGATTGTTAATCTGAAGATTCAGTCTTAAATTAGAGGCCCTCACTTTAGCAGCTAACTCACGAGGTATCAAATAGCCCAGCACAACATTTCTTACCTTAAAAAAATCCGCTCTACGAATTAGATTATCAGAATAATTGTATTGGCCATTTAGTGGAACCTGGTAAAACTGTCCACTCCCGGGAATATCGGTGTTCGTATTTGTCGGTGTCCAACGGTTGAGCAAATAGGAAGGTGTCTGATAATAACCAGGACTTGGAAAGGCTGTAGGAACTTGTCTGGCCCTAAAATAATTTCCTCCCTGGTATACAGCAAATATACTCAGGAAGATCCCCTTATAGGAAAGATCATTATTCAGGGAGAGGTTATATTTTGGATCCTCATTACCCATGTAAACTAATGCATCTGCATCAGTTGGGCCCAAAGTAGCGGTAGTCGGCGCACCAGCAGCATTATACCATTGGGGAACACCAGTTGCGTTTAATCCAGCAAATTTATACGCCCATATAGAGGCGACCGGATAACCTACCCTGAACGAACTACCCTGGACTATCTGAGATGGAGTTTTGGTGAGTTCATCAACGCTGGTTACTTTGTTATTGTTTAAAGAACCAGTCATATTCGTAGACCATGAAAAGTCGCTTCGTGATGAAGCCCTAAACCAATCATAGGCCAAGCTCAGCTCAACACCTTTGTTGACCATACTTGCATTGTTCACTGTCATTGAAGTAAAGCCTTCAGATGGATCCAAGCGCTTACTTGCAAACAGATCTGTTCCTACTCGCCTATACCAGTCCAATGAACCTCTCAGCCGATCGGCAAGCAGACTGAAGTCAATCCCAATATTTGTCGTTGCGGTTTTTTCCCAACGTAATTGTGGATTTGGCGGGTTAGACACGCTTGCGTTTGGCAATTGTGTCGTTGAATTAGTCCCCGTTGTTGCTGCAAGAAATGCCGTTACATTCTTGATATTGCCGGTAAGACCATAAGAACCGCGCAGTTTAAGATAGTTTATCGCCTCAATATCCTTTATAAAATTCTCTTTTGAGGCTATCCATGATGCTCCAACAGACCATAAGGGTCTCCCTCTATATTTTTCGTCACCACCAAAAAGATCCGCATAATCCTTCCTCACAGATGCAAATAGGTTATATTTTTTATTGTAGGTATAAGTAATATTTGCATACCCTGAAGCATATCGGTGCATCGTTTCTCTGGGATAAACAGATAGTGCCGGCATGGAAGATTCTGCAATATTATCAAAGGAAATCTGGTTGAAATGATACTGACGCGTTGGATAGTTCGTATCCCAGGGGGCACCATTATTGATGGTATTGAATAAGGTTTTATAATTTACCAGATTGGAACCCACCTGTAGTTGATCATCATATCCCAATAAAATTGCCTTTGTTCCGGTATTGATCAATGTCTGACGGAACTCGCTACCAATCAGGGCTAAAACCTCATGTTTCCCGAATTCTTTGTTATAATTCGCTTGCATACGGGCAGTGTAATTTGTACTACTGAACTGTCCGGTACCCAACTTACCACCTTCTGGTAATAAATTGGTGTAGGTGTAGTTTCCGGAGGTACCTGCCCGGGTTGTATATGCATTCTGAATGATCCGCATCGTGTAGCTATCCGACTCTGAGTACGTCGAAGAGGTGTTCCGGCCATCTTCCACCTGTAACATCGGGTTTATCGTGAGCCCTTGAAGCGGCTTGATGTTCATGTTCAGATAGTATCGGGTATTAATGGTTGAATTATCATTGAAATCACGCTCCAGTTCATCCAAGTGGTTGAACTTAAAGGAAGCCAATGCCGAAGAGGTTTCATTATTAATCGGATTATATCCATTGAAACGACTCGTATAGTAATATGCCCTGGAACCGTCATCATTCAAAAGTTTATAATAGGCCGGCACATTGCTCGGGTTATTCGCCCATTCAGTGTTATGTGTCCTTATTTTGCTAATTACGCTATTCACGCCATAATCCAGATCGATCCACTTAGCCAGGTTATAGCTACCTTTATAGAACAGATTAAGGGTTTTGGTATAAGAATTAATGAGTGCCAGGTTCGTGCCTGTTGGTACACCACCGGTTGAATTATTGTTGCCCCCATTATTGTAGGTTGTATAATTGATGATCAAGCTATTCTGTGCTTTTCCGCTGTTCGTCCTTAATGCAATATTATATTGTTGAATTATCCCCTTTTGGATTGCATTATCCTTATACTGAGCAAGAAAATCGTTCTTTTTAAGATCTGTCAACACGCCATCAAGTTGAGCCTGATTGATAAGCCCCTTCTTTTGCTGGTAATAAGCATATGCTATTGGGCTAATAAAATTAGAGGAGTTAATCCTGCTGTCAAAATCTCCAACAGGATTTGCGACAACCGGGCCTCCGTTGCCTCCACCGTTGAACCACCATTTGTAGTAATCGCTTTCATAATCTACCTGTTCAGCAGGGCTCATCCAATTTTGATAACTATAATCAGGCTTGTCTGTCACCATCAAATTACCTGTTACCTCTACTACTGTCTTTCCTATTTCTTTTGCCCGTTTGGTCGTGATTACAATAACGCCATTAGAGGCGCGTGCCCCATAGATAGCTGCTGCTGCTGCATCTTTAAGCACACTCACACTTTCAACATCATAAGGGTTAATTTGCTCAATTCCTCCTTCAATTGGCAAACCATCAACAACATACAAGATGCCACGCATGGTATTGTCGAGGGTACTTAAGCCTCTTATCGTTGTCCGAAGACGGGTTTGTACAAGTCCGGGAACCAAGCCCTCAAGGTTTTGCAAAATATTAGTAGCATTTCTTTTTTCAAGCTGTTCCCTCCCAACTGTGGTTACGGACCCCGTCATTTTAGTTTGCTGTATTTTTTGATAGCCCGTATTTACAATATTTACTTCTGCTAAGCTTGAATAAGTGAGTTTTAAATTGATACCTATATTCCCCTTACTAAGCAGCTCTGAGGTAAGCGTCATCTCGCGGGTTTCATAACCAATATAAGATATGAGCAATACATCCCCGGGCACAATATCTTTAAGAACAAATCCACCACTTTCATTTGTACTAACACTTCTGCCACTACCTTTTACCCTCACAGTTGCTCCAGGTAAGGGTACATTGTTCTCGTCTAATACAAAACCTCTGATATCCTGTGCAGTAAATCCGGTGATTATTTTATTTAGCAATGAGGGTGATTTCTTAGATAAAACGATGACTTTATCTCTTATTTCAAACGAGAGATCTTGTCCTTCCAAAATGCGGGACAACGCATTTTCCAGACCCGTGTTTTTCACATCCAAGGTGACTTTTTTATTTATGTTAATCAGTTTTGAATCATAAACGAAGTCGTAGCCCGTCTGAACCCTTATTTTTTTAAAGACAGATTCCAGTGTGGCATTCTTTTCATTCAATGATACCCGCTGTGCAAAGCCGGCAGCCGAAACCTGCATTAGAGAAGCGATAAATATAATTATGACTAGTTTCATAATTAATAATAATTTTTGTGGTAGCCACAGACGTGACATACCTTGGTTAAAAGCATATATTTCCATACTTTTGATTGGTTTGAGTTGATATTTGTTGTTGACTACACCATTTGTTTTCCCGAATATTCGGGACGGTCGCTCAAACTCACCGGAAAGTGTTGACAGCACTTTTCGGTTCTTTTTCAACGGCCTTACTTTGTTTTAACTTCTCTGTCGTAAATGTCTTCTCATTTTGGTTTGGTTTAGGTTTATTTATATAATTCCCGGGTTGATTCATTTTTATTGCGGCATCGCAGTAACGTTACGTCCATTTATTTTAAAATGCATTTGTCCAGCGGCTCCCAGTCTTTCCAGCACAACTGAAAGCGGCTTAGAACGGGATATAAGACCATTTATAGATATGAACTTTAGACGTGGATCAGCATATTCGACCTTAATGTCATACCACCTTTCAATCTGCTTCATCACACTTTCCATAGCTGTTTCCCTGAAATAAAAATCATTATTCTTCCAGGCCAGTTCTAAATCTGTGTCCGCCCGCATAATAGCCAACTTACCATCATCATTGATCGCAAGATCCCCAGGTTTCAGTTGATATTTGTTATCTATTAGCACACTTCCTTCCAACAAAGTAGTTTTTGTTCTCCGCTCATCAATATAACTGTTTATATTAAAATGAGTTCCCAATACTTTAACGTCCTGACTCTTGGTTCTTACTATAAAGGGATGTTTTTTATCTTTCGAAATTTCGAAGTAAGCCTCTCCCGAGAGCTCCACCTGTCTTTCGTTTAAATGAGAAAAAGAAGATGGATATTTTAGCGAGGATCCAGCGTTTAAACAGACAATTGAATTATCTGGCAGGACTACTTTACCCTGTTGCCCATTGTCTGTCTCCAGCGTATTATAATCTGTACCCCCGCTTTCAGAAGACTTTACCTTATAAACAATCATCCCATCGGCAGTTTTGGTAATTGTGATATTCGGGTCATCAAACAACTTCCCAACAGATGCCTCAGAGATCGCTATCTTTTTTCCATTTCCTAAGGTTAAAGTAGCACCATCTTTACCAGCAGGAATGTCTTTTGTGTAGGAAACAAGCTTTGCTACTTCTAAATTTGAGCTGTTGTAATAATAAAAACCTGCAGCGCATATAATAATAACAGCAGCAGCAGCTGATGCAAAATTCCTAAACCAGCTAAATTGCTTAGGTTTGCTATTGTGATCAATCACTTGCCACATCTCCGCTTCAGCTTTAAAAAAACTTTCATCAGTCAGCCCGGTAGGACCATCTGAATTAAATTTATGAATATAATCAAGTGCCTGTCGCTCTTCAGCCGGATTAAAGTTCCCTGCAGCCAGCTTATCCAGTAATTCATTAATTTGGCTTTTATCCATATGGCCTGTCAGTTGTTAATATTGCAAGATTTTATACGACATAGACAACTCAGCACAAGCAATCAACCACAAGCATCAAACTTTTTTTTCAAAAAAATAAATATTTTAAAAACACCCTGACCAATGGGCTTAAAATCACCTTTGCAGCATGTAAATTGCAAAAACCACCAAGCCCAACTTATTTTTCAAATGAAAAGCAGCACGCTGGAGTTGTGTAGCCACAGTATTTTCTGAAATGTTCAAGTCACTTGCAATCTGTTTCACTGACCTATACTGCCGGTACTTCAACTCATAAATTTCACGCATCCTGGGTGGCATAGCGGCAATTTCCTTTTCCACTAAAGCGAGGATATCCTTTTCCCGAATCAGAAAATCAGTCTCTTTTGAATCTACGTCGACTTCTAATGACTGGCTCAGCACATGATGCCGGATTACACGTTTGTGCTTCCATATATTCAGTATTTTGTTCAGGACAGATTTATACAGGAAACCGGAGAGATAAGTTTTTAAAATAAATGTTTCTCGATTTTCCCAGAGCCCTATAAAAACTTCCTGGATCACATCCTTTGCTTCCTCTTCTACCTGCAATCTCTTATAAGCGTATGCAAACAAAAGCCCGTTATAGCGATTGTAGATTTCCTTAAAAGCCTTATGATTATTACCCTTCAATAATACAATCAGCTCTTTATCAGTTTTTTCGCTATAGTTCGACATCAGTATTTCCTGCTGGACAAAAATAATTAAAGGTTTTTAGGAAATTCCCATTTATTAATAAGTTGGCTATAAAGCTACGAAAAAAGTGATGCAAACTACTTTAAAGGCTTGATTTAGCCATCGCCCCTACTCTACCAGAAGTTTTCCTCATTTTTACCTGATAAATAATGGATCTTGAATTTATATCAATCCTTTCAAAATATCGACACTGGTGATCAATTCTTCTTTCGAAGAAGAGGCAAATCCAAGGCGAATAGCATTGGTTTTGTATCCAGGGTATTGGTGCGTTTTACCATCGGAGATATATAAGCCTCTTCTAAACGCTTTTTTGGCCAAAACCTCAAGATCTATAGATCCATCAAATTCAGCCCAAACCGTCATTCCACCCTCAGGAATTGTAAAGTTTATTACCTCCTTTAATTCAGCACTTAGTAACTCACAAAACAAATCACGTCGTTCTTCATATATGGTTAATGCTTTTCTAATGTAGCGTTGAACAGTATTATCATTCAAAATCTCGGCCATTGCATTATCTAAAATATGGTCGCCTTGTCTATCCAACAAAATGCGAACCTTTGCAAGGTGTTCAATAACATTTTCGGCTGCTACAAGGTAGCCCATGCGAAAAGTAGGTGAAAACGTTTTGCTAAATGATCCACAATAAATCACCATTCCGTTTTCGTCTGCACTTGCCAGCGGAGATAAGGGGCGGTGTTTATAATGAAAGTCAAAATCATAATCATCCTCAAAAATGAAAAAACCATACTCATTTGCTAACCTTAGCAGTTCCAGTCTTCTATCAATTCGTAACGATACTGTGGTAGGGTAATGATGATTCGGGGTTACATATACCATTCTTACCTTATGCGCTTTACAGATTTCCCTCAATTCTTCCACTACCAAACCATGCTCATCGACCGATATTCCGATATGTCTGGCCTTCGCATGAGCAAAATTATGGTCAGCTCTTTTCCATCCAGGTATACCAGAAACGATAATATCACCTGGATTAATCAGTGCATTACATACAAGATTTATCCCCATAAGTGTACCTCTGACAGAAAGAATATTTTTAGCTGTTGTCTTTACCCCTCTTGTAAGATTTAGATAACGAGATAGTGCCTCTCTATAATAGCTGGAACCCGCCGGATTACCATAACTCCCAAATTTCTGGTACAAACCGCTTCGTGTAAGTTGACCACGATAAGCCCGGTAAAACTCTTTTAAGGGAGCAAGTCTGGGGTCGGGATATCCGTCATCCAAATGGAGCTCAGGGATAACAATATCAATTACCTCATCAGGGTATTTGTTGGGATGAATAACAAACCCTGCTTTTTTTAATGCAGCTGGGATTAGCCTGCTATCCAGAGTCTTTGGCTGGTGATCCAGGATATGAGATGAAACAAATGTTCCACGTCCTGTAAAACTTTCCAACCATCCCTGGGCTTTTAGTTCTTCATACGCCTTCGATACGGTTATCCTATTGATTTGCAATAAGGCGGCTAAATCCCTTGAACTTAATAGCTTTCGCCCTGCACGGAGATCTCCCTTTTTTATCAATAATAATAAAGCGTCCGCAATCTGAAGATAAATTGCCCTACCGCAAGAATGGTCAAGATGCAGATGATCAAAAATCTGCGTTAACATTGGACTATCCATTTTATTTAGATTGGACTATAAATATAATCCAATCTAAAGGTAAATTTGATAAAAAAAGAAAAGAATTGGCCTATGTATACCCCCAATCATTTTCAGTTTAAGACTGAAACAGAAAAAATTGCTTTTATGAGGAAGTATAGTTTCGCAACGATAATTACCAACAAAGAAACGATACCTATTGCTACACAACTGCCATTTTACATAGATGAAAGTTCAGATAAACTGGTATTAAGTTCTCATTTTGCTCTTGCCAATGAGCAAGCTAAATATATTGAAACAAATACTTCCTTAATTATCTTTACAGAGCCTCATGCGTATATCTCACCTGTCCATTACGACAAACCGGAGAGCGTTCCAACCTGGGATTATATTTCAGTACATGCCTATGGTAAAGCAAGAATTCTTACAGATGAAAAATCCAAAATAAATGCACTGGAACAGATGATAACATTTTATGATCAAAATTATCTAGATCAATGGGCCGGCCTTTCTGATAAGTTTAAAAAAGGGATGATGAGAGGCATTATAGCCTTTGAACTGGAAGTAACCGATTTACAGGGACAGAAGAAGTTAAGCCAGAACAAAAATGCTGCAGAAAGATTAAGGATAACCGGGCATTTGGAAAAAAGCGACAACACTGTAGAACGGGATATAGCAAATTACATCAAAGCGCTCTAACAATAATTTTAAACAAAATGAAAAATATAGAGGTAAAGCGTATAACACACAATGAAGTAGAACAATTACAGCAGATCGGAAGACAAACTTTTTTCGAGACTTTTTCTGAAGGAAATACAGAAGAGAATATGAAAAAGTATTTAGAAGAGGGCTTCTCTCTGGAAAAGCTGACAATGGAATTAAATAACGGAAGTTCAGCGTTTTATTTTGCCCTACTTAACAATGAAGCGATAGGCTATTTAAAACTAAACTTTGGACGATCCCAAACAGAATTGCAGGACGATAAAGCACTGGAAATTGAACGTATCTATGTATTAGAGGAATTCCACGGTAAAAAAGTCGGACAAGTACTTTATGAAAAAGCCATGCAAATCGCAAAACAGATAAGCGCTCAATACGTTTGGTTAGGTGTTTGGGAAGAAAATCCCCGGGCAATTGGCTTTTACAAGAAAAACGGCTTTTTGGAGTTTGACAGACATATTTTTAAATTAGGTGACGATGAGCAGACCGACATCATGATGAAGAAAAAATTATAACTCCATTTCTATTAGGGCGGTTTGACCAACGAGCTGGCGAAAGCCGGCTTCAGGAATCTCCTCGCCCCAATAGCTTAAAAGCATTCTAGAATTTCCATTTTGTAAACTTCAGCGTACTATTATCTGGATAGTCAATCCAGAAGGAAAAAAGTGCATCTTTTTGAACCAAAATCTTTTGATAAGCACCCAGATACTCCTTAAAGGTTGTCAGTGGTGTTGGTGCCAGCAAATAGGACGACTTAGGCACTTCAAATTTTGGGTTGAATAATTTATAACCTACAAAAAACTTCTGATCATTGAAATCTGAGTAGATGCAATGAATATTACCCTTTTCATCGAAAGCTGCTGAAGCCAGGTTTCCATATGAGGTTACCATTATTGGTTTGGCCCAGCTGTCCCCATCATCTTTACTATACGACAAATAGGTTTCGCTTCTCTGATGCGGATTTTGCCACGTCAGGATCAACCCATTTTTATAGGATGACAACTCAGTCATAGCTGCTCCCTGCTCGACTGAAATCGCACTTACAACAGTCGGTTTTTCAAAAGCGACACTATCGGAATTGATCTTTTTGGTAACCAAGATGTTCTTTCTTCCGTATGCTCCTATGGAAATCATTACCTGCCTATTCTTTAACATAGTAATCGCCGGCCCTAAATATCCACTGCTATTACCACCAAAAACATCGATAGGTTCCGACCAAGTCTTCCCCTTGTCTTTAGACATCTGGTATTTCACAGCATTTTTCATTTTTTTTGGATAAGAGACATACACCAAATGAATTTCATCCCCGTAGGTTACAAAAGAGGGTTTATCCAAAAGCATGTCATCGCTTTTAACAGGAACTGATTTTATCTCGAATTTCTTCTTCTTAAAATCAAATTCATACAGAGAAATATTACCAGAGTAAAAGTCTTTGCCAATGTGCATGCACACCAGGTAAGTACTCCCCTTCTCGTTGCATGCAACAAACGGATTACCTGTACCGAATGTACCCGGCTGATCAACTATTCCTTTGTTTGTCCAACGATTACCATTATCAGCAGATGATCTATAAGCTACGCGCATATCGGCCGCATTTTCATCATTGTCTTTTCGTTCGGGCCTTTTTTCCATCCACACAGTGACGATTTCTTTTTTGGAAGGCTTGCAGGCACTAACCTCGAAAGACCTAGTATCACTTAAAATTTCCGCAGGTGTTACCTGTGCTACAACCGAGGATACGGTTAGCAGCAACAAGAGTGTATATATATATTTCAGCATTTAGGGGAGTATTAATTACGGCCAGCTTGAAGCCAGCCGAGCTACAGTTTAATTTTTAGTATTTATAACCTTATTGAGCATTTGCATCCTTTCTAGCCATATCAATCATCGTTTTGATTTCTGGAATGGCTTCATCTACACCTATATATCCCGCAGTTCTGTACCTGATTACTCCAGAAGGATCGATGACCAGTTTAGTAGGTAAATTGGTTACCCGAAATGCAGACATCATTGGATTTCTACCAGTAGCTTTATCTTTCAGATCCATATATACATCAAATCTGTTTTTTTTGCTCGCAATCATTTTTTTAGCTTCCTCGGTCGCGTTCGCATTTTTTTCAGCAGTATGTACAAACATAAAAACTACAGAATCGTCTTCTTTATAATAATCAACAGCCTTTTGCATACCCGGAAACGAAGCAACACAAGGTACACACCAGGTAGCCCAGAAGTCGATAAATACAATTTTTCCTTTCAAGCTTTGTAGCGAAACAGTTTTCCCGTTAAAATCGGTGATCTCAAAATCGGGTGCAGGTACATTGACTTTCATCTTTTCTACTTTCTGCATCATTTTTTGCCTCTGGTCCTGGGCAGTTGAATCCAAAATGGCCTTGAAGCGTTTATCGCTCCCCTGTTTTTTAACAAACAATGCTCTTGCTTCTTTTTTGAAATCTTCGCTAAGATGTGGCGATTTGCTCAAGATTTTATTCATCTCCTCAAATGCCTGGTCAGCATTTCCAGAACGGTTCAAAGCTATAGCATACAACTCCGGATCCCCGCCTCGGTGGCCTTCGCCAGGAATTAGATAAGCCAGGGCTTCTTTATATTTGCCTTGTTTGTATTTGATCATGCCATAAAGACCACGTAACTGCACTTTGTCATGCTCAGATAAATTAAATTCGGAGGCTCCTTTTACGGGATCTACGATGCGTTCAGTAATTGCTGCTGCATCCTCCACTTTACCATTTTCTACTAAGGCCCTCACCACAGCTGATATCGCAGGAAGTTTCCAGTCATTTCCTTTAATATGTCCGATCCAGAATTTTGCTTTCGCCACATTTCCGGCCTCAGCAAATGCAATTGCAGTATTCTGTGCACTCGCATCAATTAACATTTGGTCTCTCTCCCCACGTCCCTTTTTAATCATCTCACTGACCATCAGACCCATTCTCGAAGCATCTACCTCTGACTTAACTGAATTAAACAGGCCAGTAAAGCTGGTGTCGGCAGGCAAAGTTTGTGCCACTGCACACATATTATCACAAAATATACCTAACAAAACAGAGGCTACAGTGATCAAAAATAATCTTCTCATTAAAATAAACATTAGCTGTATCTTGTTAACTTTTATTTGAAATACGGGACAATTCAATCATTGCAGAAAGTTCATTTACAGCAGTTTCGTTAGTGCCGCCAAATCCACTTGTTTTAAACCGGATATTTCCTTCGCCGTCGATCACGAATTTGGCAGGAATACCCTTTACATCGAAAGCCGAAACAGCAGGGTTTTTACTGGTCAACGGATCTTTTACATCCATGTATAATGGCAATCTGAAATTATTATCTGCAAAATATTTCATTGCTTCTTCCTTTGGATTGGCAACACTTTCCCAGGTATGGATAAAGAGGAATTTAACATTCGGATCAGCTTTATATTTATCAACCGTCATTTGCATTGCCGGAAGCGCCCGTTTACACGGACCACACCAGGTGGCCCAGAAATCCAACACTACAGTTTTTCCTTTAAAATGGCTTAGCGAAACTGTCTTTCCATTTAAATCTTTTACGGTAAAATTCGGTGCAGCTTCCTTAACCATTTTTGTTATCAATTCCGCTTTGTGCTTATCCTCAAAGTGCTTAAGCAATCCAGACACATACACTTTAGCGTCTTTTCCAGGATTTATTTTAGCATAAACTGACATCAGTTCAGCCTTCAAATCCTCGGTAGCCACTCCTGCTAGCACAGCATTTTCAAGTTCGGGAAATGCCTCCTTCTGGTTGCCTGATTTGCTCATTAAATAATAATAATTAGCAGTTAGTGATGGATTTTTTCGCTGTGTTTGATCATAATATTCTTTAAACGTAATAAATGCATTTGTATAATCACCTTTTCTGGCTAGCACCTGGCTTTGTACATTTAGCAATGTCTGACGTTCCTGCGCAGAAATCCCCTCCTTTGCTAACTGCTCCTTAACAAATATTTCTGCAGCTTTTATATCGTAAGTCATAATTCCAGCCGCAACCGGACCAAGGTACATGGCACGCGCTCTTCCCTGAAGTTGATTAAAGTAGGTTAATGCTTTTGTCGTATTTCTTGCAGACACAAAATTACCTGCCAGCATAGCCTTATATTGTTCGAAATTATCATTCGGATTGGCTTTTATCAAGCGGGTAATAATGGTTTCCTGTTTTAAAGGATCAAAAATTATCTTCAAAGAATCTAGACTGGCCTTATAAACCGGTATTGGTTGCTGACTATATGCTACGAAGCCTGTTAAAAGGCAGGCGGCAATTATGGTTATCTTTTTCATATTTCTTTAAGCGATTTTTTTATCTGGGTGTAACCTGAACAATCTCACCGAATCCACCGAATTTCTTTGTGTAAGTACCATCCACAAACTCGCCAATGGCATCGATATCGAAATAGTAAACTTCACCAGTACTGCCCTGATTTGTAGCAACAATTAACTGCTTACTTGACGAGCGCAACATTTCAATGTCTTTAATTAAGCTACCTTGAGGAAAACTATAGATGAGCCGAGAGGCATTTGTGGTGATCTCATACAAATAAATCTTGTTGTCAACAGTGTAATACAATTGCTTCGTAATAGATGAAGTAGCGAAGTTTTTCGCTATGTTAATTTCAGGACTGTTGGCTATTAGAAGGTTTATCCCAGGCGAAGCACCTACTGTGGACATCAAGTAGCGACCTGTTGTGTTTTCCATAATATAATAGTACTCATGAGTAGCTATTACTCCTCTATCGAATGCGATCATGGTTTTACCTACATCAGCCATATTAAAGCTAGTAGAAGTGGCAGTTGCGTTTCCAATATCCCTTCCTCCGTATGTAGTCTGCATGAACTTTTTGTTTTTATTATCATAAAAATAAATCACTGATAAAGAGGCAGGAAATACACCTGGAAAAAGATCATAATCACCAGATAATCGCTCAGAAAAAGGCTTCAGCACTTCATTTGGATAAAATAAGGGACCTATGCCAGCATACAATCCACCATCTGCTACGATCCACTGGTCAGTAATATTTGGAAATACATCTACAAAGCTGACTTGATAATAAGGCGCAGTTTTGAAAGGCAGGCTGGTAAATCCAGGAAGCGTACCGCTCGTGTTCGTCAGTTCCAGCAAATCATTACCATTAAACCTGTAAGCACCCTGATCACTGAAAAAATAGATTAATCCAAGATCAGACTGATAATATGCAGATAAGGCTTTACCTGGGTAACTTTTCTTATTTACGGTTTCAATTGGGTTGTTAAAAATTACATCATCCGTGCGTATAAGGGAAAGATCTAATTTCCCATCTTTGTTCCCCACCACATACCAACCACCGTAAAAAGCACCATTTACCGTTACTGTGTATCTGGACAATGCTGCAATCCCAGTCTTTTTACTCGTTGCTTTGAAGATAAACGTGTATTTACCCGGTGACAGTTCCACTTTAAACTTTAGGTCTTTTTCTCTGGATATCACATCAGTACCCATTGTTGGTATGGCAGCGGTAGAAATGGTCCAGGCATAATCATATGTTTCACCCTCTGGTTGTGATTCTATCAATTTTGGGGTAATGATCAGATCATCTAAAGCTGCTACTGTAAATGTTGTACTTGTATTTTCAATTGTCAAATCATTGATCTTATCATAAACGAATTGCTGCTCATCTTTTTTGCATGCGTACATTAGCATTACCATACCGGCAATGAAAGTTTTTATTTTGATTTTATTTACATTCATGATTATCTAATTAAAAACTGACCCTAACATTATTCTCATCCATCAACGGACCATTTACAGCTTCATATTCCAGTAATGCGTTTCTCAACCTAACTGGTAGGTTATAAGATCCGTCCACACCGATTGCTTCCTCCGAAAAATCTGTCAATCCGGTAACTTGTACCATAAACCTGTATTTTACTGCACTAAAAACTCCGAAATCACCTACCGACCAGTAAGAAGGTTGCGTTAGCTGATTATTAATATCCATTTTCAACTGCTTAAAATTTCTTTCAGCTCCAGAAGTCGTTGCAGGTGTTAACCCAACAGATCCGAGGGTAAAATCATTTGTTTCTGCAACTTCTAGAACGAGCCTGTAAGTGTTAGTAAGCATTTCAGGGGAATTCAGCACAATAACTGGGTATTGAAACATGTATTCACCTGCCGGAACTGTTGCTTCCGGCAAGATATAATCAATCCCTGCCCTTGCAGTACTACCTTCTACTGCTTTCAATTGAACAGTTCTGGGACGATCCGAAATTTTACCTGTAACCCTCATTCGTACATAGATTGTATCTCTTGTTTGGGGCCTCAGCGCAAAGGCAAAAGAAAAACTTATGACATTTGTGCTGTGCAACGCTTCATAATCGTATGCAAAAAAGGAAATACCATCCTTACCCGCATAAGTACCAACTTCCTGTTTCTTACAAGCAAAAAGGCTGGTTAGTACAATTAAGAAAAATATATTCTTCATTTTGTATGTCATTATCAAATTAATAATTTGGGTTAAATTCAAGTTCTGCATCAGGAATGGGTAGTACATATTGAGCCGCCGTCATAGCAGTACTTCGAAATCTCATTGTTGTTGCCTTAATGCGTTTATAATAGAAGAAAAGCTGACCCTCCGCATAAAATTCCTTCTCATGTTCTTTTGTAATTTCTGTTCGCAAAGCCGCAGGTGTCCCCGCAACCAGATTGGTTAGCCCCCTGTTTCTACGAACAGTATTCAGATATGGAATTGCCACTGCAGGATTTTCGGCTGTTTCTGCCAGAATATAGTACATTTCAGATAAACGAATGGCTGGAACATACTGATCAATTCTAGTTGAATCTAGTACCGAAGATGTGGTCTGCCAGTATTTAGACGGGAATTTGTTACCTCCATCGTCTTCTATGCGGTAATTGTACCTGATATCTGCTGTTAGTCCAGTACCTGGCACTTCATATAAAGTATTGAAATTGGATAATGAACGGGTAAGTTTCATGTTTGTAGCACCATTGAAACGGAAATAGATCTCCGTCCAGTTGACCATATCCCGTACCCTTACCATAAATATCTGCTCATTAAAATAGAGACGATCGCGTGTAGTAGTGGTGGTCGACAAAGCTGAAGCCTGAGCAGGTGTAACGAAAGTGTACTTATTTGAATTTATTACAATATTTGCCGCTGCTGCTGCTCCCGCTTTGTCATCGATATAAAGACGAATGCGTGCTTCCAATGCTTTAACCGCATAATAATTCAACTTATTTTTTCTCGACAAAGTGCCAAGTGTAACAATCGGATCTATATTTTTCAATAAATCTTCTGCCTGTTTCAAATCAGCCAAGGCAAATTTTGCAACCTCTGCCGTTGTAACAGGTACATTTGCATTCTGGCTAACATCTATTTTGTAAGGAATTGCTTTCAAATTAGCTCCCGCCCCATACTCTTTACCGAAAAGCCTAAGCAAATCAAAGTGAAGAAAGGCCCTTAGGGCTAAGGCCTCACCACGTATAAGTCCGTAATTCTGATCGGTAAATACTTGTTTATGTTCTTCTGCATTAGCAAGTATTTTATTCACCCCGGCAATAGCAGAATAGGCGGTCGACCAAATATTACTCACATGATTTTGTACTTCAGGTGAAGTATAATTTAACTTTACCGTTTCTATAAGGTCTATTGACCCAGTGGTTAAGGCATAGTTTTGCGCTAATGCGGACATAAATCCCATCGTCATTTTGTCCCCATATAAATTCCTACTGGCCAATTGGGCATATACTCCATTTAAAGCCTGTTGAAAACCTTGTTCTGAAGAAAATAGTTGGCTATCAGACAAACTGGTTTTCGGTTCGACGTTTAGAAATTTTTTACAACTCATGAAGCCGATTGCTAGTGTCAGACTTCCTATGATCAATATCTTAATTTTCATCATGTTTATATTTAAAAGCGTGCAGTAAGACCAAGTGTATACTCTCTCGCAAATGGATTTTCAGTTCCCCTTTCTATCTGAATTGTCCTAAAGTTAATTGCGTTAGTGGTGGTAGCATTTACAGTCAGATTTTGTAATCCTAATTTCCGGATTAGCTGGTTATTAAACTGATAACTAAAATTCACCGATCCTATCTCAATATTGTTATCTTTTTGGACGAAACGTGAGGTTAGTTTAGTTTGATTCGAGGAAGTAATTCGTTGGTACTGGCTTACATCTCCAGGACCTTTCCATCCCAATTCGTATGCTCTACGGTCCACATTATCTCTGGGATTTACCGCTTCCACCCTATTTACCAGGGTAGAATTGTACAATACTGCACCGTAATTATAGGTTAAACTAAAATTAAAGCCAAATCCTTTATAAAGGAAGTTAGAATTGAGGTTACCTGTCCAGGTTGGCCTGGTATCACCAGAATATACCTTGTCCCTTACATCCCAATCAAACGTTGTACTTCCGTCCAATTTCATGAATACCTCTTTACCAGTGATGGGATCAACACCCAATGAGGGTACGGCATAAAAAGCTGTAGTAGATTGTCCCTCTATGAACTGAGGATTAGGCACAGTTTGGTTAGGATTATCTTTATTTAACCTTTCATTGAAAGCTTTCAATTGGTTAGAAAGCTCCTTTAAAATATTCTTATTTGTCGCAGCAGTACCTGTCAACACCCATCTCAGTCCTTTACTGGGGTCATTTAAAACAGCATACCCCAATTCCAGCTGCAAACCTCTATTTTGAAGTTTACCCAGGTTTTCAGAATAAGAATTAAATCCTGTAGATGGAGCTATACTTACCGTAGTTAAAGCATTCTGTGTAACCTCGTTATAAAGTTCTGCACGGAAATTGATCCGGTTATCATAAAGTGCAGCCTCAATACCGATATTCGTTTTCAATACCTGCTGCCAGCTTAAATCTGGATTTCCAAGACCAGCTATAGATGCACCAATCTCACCATAGTAACTGGTTGTATTACCAAAATTATACCTGAACTGTGATTGGTAAGGATCAACTGCCAACGAACCTGTTGAGCCATAACTCCCTCGTACCCTAAGCCTGTTAACAAACTTGCTGTCTTTTAAAAATGATTCATTATGTAAGTTCCAGCCAATCCCTGTAGACCAGAATGTTCCGTACTTGTTGTTTGCTCCATATGCCGAGGAACCTTCTCTCGTGAAAGAAACATCGGAGAAATACCGATTATCGTAAGAATAGTTCGCTGCAATAGAGTAAGACACCCTGTTATTGGTCGCTTCCGCGCCAACCGGTTTACTATTAGCCTCGTATTGAGCTGCGAATAAAACGTGATCTAAACGGTCGTAGGGAAAACCTTCAGTTACCATTGTGTAAGTATCAGACTTATCAGAGCTAATATTAAACAATGCATTTCCCGTAATAGAATGAAGGCCATAAGTTTGGCTATAATTTGCAGAAGCATTACCTTCCATTCTAAATGAATTGTTGTTCCTAATAGAGTATTTACCTTTTCTGGACAAGTCAGTTATAGCAGCGAATTCACTATCCAATGCAGAATGAAAATTATCAATTTGTCCATTCACCTTTGATAAGTTAAAACCAGCATTGATAAATAAAGATTTCGTTGCATTGTAACGTACCGATGTAGCATTTCTAATAGTAAAGTTCTTATCCCTGTTATCAATGGTATTATAAGTAATATCCATTAAGGGGTTCAATTTCACAGAGTTTTCGCCTGTACTTCCCGAAAGAAATATATTTTCCAGGTATTTGGTGGGCTCACCATTTTCTCCGTAAGGTTTTAGGTAAGGATTAAGATTAAGGTAATCACTGAACGATCCATATGGACTTGCATTAGACACTACCTGTGTCGCTGTAATCTGGTTCTGAAACAAGAACTTTTTCTTAGTATAACTTAATTGAAAAGATCCCTGATAGTTCTTTCTATCCTGTCCTTTCATTACCCCCTGCAATAGGTTTCCAGAAAAATTTAAGTTAAAGCGAAGAACATCATCCCCACCTCGCAGTCCGAGCGATGTTCTGTTGTTAAAGCCAGTTTGTACCGGAATTGACTTCCAATCAGTATTAACGCCCGAAAGCATGGCTTTATAGTGTTCATTATAAATATATTCAGTACCATAACTGTTCACCAAACCTGCTCTTCTTTCAAAGTCCAGCTTCTCACGGGAGTTTAGCAAATCATATACAGAGAGGTCGGGTGTGTTTAGAGTAAAGTTATTTGTTAAACTAACCTCAATTTTACCTGATGGTGGAACTATAGTTGTGACTACCATAACCCCATTTGCTCCCCTCGACCCATAAGTAGCAGTAGCGGCTGCATCTTTTAACAAGGTAATTGAAGCAATAAGATTCATATCAAGGTCGACAATATCCTGCAAACGAACTTCGAAACCGTCCAACATGAAGAGCGGCTGGTTGGGATTTCCCGCCAACTCTGCCCCCAATGTTGGGAATGAATTTTGACCACGCATTTGGATTTCAGGAAGCGCATTGATATTACCCCCTGTTACATTATTTGGAACAATTCTAAACGACGGATCCAATGCAGCGATAGCCGTAAAAACATTGGTCGGGCTCACCTGCTTTAGTTCTGTCGCCGTCATTGTTTTTGCAGCACCAGTATAAGTAGAGGCTTTACGCTCCATCATACCTGTGATCACTGTTTCATTCAATGTCTGTTCATCTTCAGTCAAATAAATAGTATAATCTGAGTTCGGAGAAATTGCTAACTCGACCGTCTTATATCCTAAATACTTGAACTCTAACGATTTTGCACCGGTCGGAACGCTAATTGTAAATTTACCATTCTTATCAGTCTGAACCATTGATTTTGTACCTTTGATAGAAACCGTTACTCCAGGGATTGGTTTTCGGTCCTTTTTATCACCAACAAAACCAGATATAATATCCTGCCTTACTTCTTTTCTTTTGATTACAACTGTTTTATCCCGGATTATAAAATTGAGATGTTGCTTATCCAAAATTAACAGAAGTACATCTTCCAGTTCTGCATTTTTTACATTTACATCTACCGGGATTGCATCTTTCAACAAATTGTCTGTATAGAAAAAATTATATCCACTTTGTTCTTTAAGATCCTTAAAAACTGCCTTAAGTGAGACTTTTGATTTATTGAGCGTGATTTTTTGGGCAAGGCTTGAAGCACTTACCTGCATAAAACATGCTATTAATATAACGACGGTTAAACGCATAGTTAGCAATATTTTGAGGTATAGCCGTTTAGGCATACCAAATTTCCGGGAATTTTGATACATTAGTAGTTGGTTTGGTTTAGCAGTTCCTTTTTCTTTCCACGGGCAAGGGAGCTGCGATTTACGTTGATTTTTGAATTAATGTTCCAGACTCTGTGACCAGATCTTGATTTAAACTCCTGATCTGGTTTCATTTCCTATTCTTTTTTATCGTAATTTTCTTATCATCTATTTAAATTAATGGTAAATACTCCTGTTAGTTATCTGTTTAGGTATCTTATTTTGATACGTATATTTTTCGTCCTTTAATTTCAAAATGGGCAGCACCTGTTGATTCAACGATCTGAAGTACTTTAGACACATTGTCGAATCTTGATACACTACCACTAAACCTTTCGCTGGTTTTGTCACCAATATAGATGACCTCAACATTATACCAACGCTCGATCATTTTCATGATGGTCTCAATGCGCTCGCTTTCTACAACAAATTCATTGTTTTTCCAGGCAACGGCCAGATCCGTATCCGTTTCTTCAATTTGTATTTTACCATTGATCAGTTTACTTTGCTGACCAGGCTTCAATATTCTGGAGCTACCCGAAGCAGTTAACATCACACTTCCTTCGAGCAGCGTAGTTTTCTCAATTTCGTCATCAGCATAACTACTGATATTAAAATGTGTACCCAATACTTCTATCTCTTCTTTGTCTGTCTTCACAATAAAAGGATGGTACTTATCTTTAGCGACCTCAAAATAGCCTTCTCCACGAAGCCTTATCATTCGCTTTCCATTTTCAATTAATGAGGGTGTATAGGTAAGGCTTGATGCTGCATTTAAATAAACCAAAGAGCCATCAGGCAAGCGTATCTGATAGGTTTCCCCTCTGGAAGTTGAGAGTATATTAACAGCATTCGGATCAGCTACTTTTTCATCAATTTCATAGATAAGCCTGCCATCATCAGATTTAGTGATGATAATCCCAGACTCTCTACCAATTTCCCCCTTAGAGGCATCCGCTAAGCTAATTTTCTTACCGTTTGCCAATGTCAGTGTTGCTCCGAAATCACCAGGTTTTACATCCTTTGCAGCAATATTCGTAGCTGGCTTATTGGTTTCCATTTTGTCATTAAAGAAATAAACACCTGTAACAAGGATTACGACCGCTGCAGCAACAGCAGTTATTTTTAACCAGAGCTTCCATGTTTTATTTTCTTCTAAAGGTATATTGTCTGCTGCCCCATGAATTTGATTGAACAAATCTTTATCAACCTTTGCTACCACTTCTGCAATGGCAAAATTAGTTTCATAACTTTCGTCCTCAACTGCTAAAACGTCTATGACTATCTCTTTTAACAGTTCCCTATCTTCATCAAGTTGAAAATAATTCATCAGACGCTGTATTTCTTCAAGGTTACAGGAATTGTCCAGATATTTTTTGAAGAGAATATGGAGTTGATCAGAAGACTTCAAGGTTCAATTTTTACAGCTAATACGGAGCTAAGCAAAAATATCCTTAGTCTGTTTATAAAAAATTAACAATTATTTTTCATAAACAGTGATTAGTATCAAAAACCTTTAAATAAAACACTCAACACGATGGAAAGTGCAATTCCTGATGAATCCTTAAAATGACTTCTTAAAAATTTATTGGCTTGTAGCATGTGGCTACTAATGGTTTTAGCGTTGATCCCCATAATCTCTTCTACCTCCTTATAAGATTTACCCTCTAATTTGCAAAGTGTAAATACCATTTTCCGTTGAGGGGGCATCAAATCTATGAGCTGCTGTAATTTTTGAACTTCCTCTTTGCTAAGCATATCTTCTTCAATGTGCAGGTATAATTCTGAACTTGAAGCCAACATTTTAGCCAGTAAACGTTTGTCTTTCGCAACCTTCCGGAAATAATCATTGACCAGATTTTCCGCAATGCGGAAAAGATAAGATTTAAAAGATTTTTCAGGGTCTATCTGCGCCCTGACTTCCCATAATTTAAAAAAAAGCTCTTGTAGAGTTTCCTTTACCAGATCATCAGATTTCAGCAGTTTGAATAGGTTTCCGGCAAGCCGAAATTTATAATTATTATAGAGTATTTCAAAGGCACGTTCGTCACCGTTCTTTAATTGAAGCAATAAAGTCTTCTCATCAGTTAAATTAACGGTAGTCATTTTTGTGCCAATATACATTACTAAAAAAAAGCAAGGTAGAAATTATTTTCGGGCTTCTTATACCTCGCCTATAGAATAGTCTTCTAGTTTTACATTGAAGCTATAACTAGTTTTAAATTTAACAGACTCGTACTAGAAATCGAGTAAGTAAATTATCCAATTTCATCCTAACTATAAACTAATAATGTGTAGATTATTATCTCACTCTTACAAAGTCATTTCGACCATATTTCTTTTCTACTCGAACTGGCATTCTTATTCTTGCCGAAGCTTTAATTTGCTTCACTTGGTCAGAAATCATTTTGATCCCACGTCGATTAATGCCCCAGCTGCGGACTTACTATCATCAATAATAGCCAACGTTTTATTGCTATAAACCTCTGCTAAACTAAGATCTTTTAAGCTGAAAGAATATGAGCCAATAAACTATAAATCTCCTAAATTCACTAATATGTGTATTTCAATAAAATTACCTCCATTTCTAAACAAAGACCGATAGGGTCAAAGGTTGCTTATTCACCTACTCTAAATAGCAACAATTGGATTTGATTAATCGTAGTAATCAATATTCTTTTGTGAGGCCTTAAAAAGCTGCCTGAATTCTACAAAGCAGCAGATTCTGATATAAAAAGGGCAATCGTGAGTTCGATCTATCCTGAAAAATGGATTTTTGATGGCGAAACACATCGAACCCCTGAAATTAATGAAGCCGCACAGCTTATCTACCACATTAACAGAAATTTAAGGCATAAAAAAACCGGAGAGAAATCTTTATCAGATTTTCACTCCGGTGAGGTGTTCCCCAACGGACTGAACTCAAAAAAGTTTATCGATGATTTGAAGAAAATAGCAAACTTGGACACCCTAGTTAATAGTGAGCCCCTTAGTAGAGATTTCAAACTTCGGTACAAACGGTATTATACCAGTCAGAAAAGGAAAGATAAGCCTTTAACCCAAGTGTGGGCAGAAAATGGTTTTACAAAATATAAGACTGACTAATTTATAAAATTCTTTTTTGTCTAAATGGGGTGATTTTGCTAGTGATAAAAATACAAAATCATCCCTACTAGAGATGCTTAATTTTCAGTTCATCACCACTAGTGATAAAAAAAGATGAGATTAAGAAAATATGTTATAATGAATTAGATGTCAACCAGCCCGATTTCACCATTTGTAAGGGTTGCACGTTTTATTGCAACATGACGAAGCTCTTTCGGAATTGATTTTACTAACTCATGCGTGGTTTGCTCATTCATATTGGCTCCTAGAATTATAAGTTTGTATGCTTCTGCAGGAACTTTCCGTTGTCGTTCTTTGATAGTCAAGGGTTCGGGCTTAAATATGTAAGTACGATACTCCTGTTCAAATCTCCACTTTTCTTCCTTTGAAAATATTTGCAAGTTCATTTGCAATGAAAACGAGTGTTTCGGCGCTGGATAAATATTAGGCAGCTCTGGATAATAATTCACTTTACCACCTGCTGTTCCCATATTTCTCAACATAATTTCAGGAACAAAACCCACACAAAATCCATTATGATAATCAGCATATTTATCCCAAAGGTCGTTAAGGTGCCAATATTCCGTTAAGCTAAGTACCCCTGAACGTTGGTCGTGTTCCTTAAATTCCTTTTCCTGATGTATTTTCACAAAATCTGGATTGGTAATATCAGTGTTATTTGCCCAGTCAATTGCAAATTCCATATGTTCCTCAATAGAGAAACCTGCGTTATTTTCTATTGAATCCTGATAGTATTTATCTAATATATCTTCATAACTTAATAGGTCCCATCTTTTGGGCAACTTACAATCAAGTTGATCTTCAAAGCTTGATGGGGCAGCGAAGTATACTACTCGATCAGCAATAATTGACCGATTAGTGGGCTTCGACCAATCTCTATACTTAAACAAAGTGTCTGGAAATACAATATCGTCAAATGACATCATGTATTCCTTAACTTGTATTTCCATATTATATATTTTAGCTTATTTTAAAAGTAAAAGTACAATATTACTTATCAGCATAAATCGCATAATTTAGTATTCGAGGTATTCAATCACATATCAATAAATTTATATAATTTGCGGTATGACAACTCTTATCATAATTGGCGCAACTATATTTCTATTAACATTTTTTATTTTATGTGGACTTTTAGTAAGATGGGCGGTTTCAAAGTTCGGTAAACCAGCTACTATAGATCGAATATCGACAAGCATGAATTGGCAGTCCGTTTATGCTTTGGTTATCGCTTTTGCTTTAATTGCATTGGCCTTTTTTGCACCATTTCTTTTTACTCGGGATTCAGCTACAGAAGATTTTGATTTTACACAAACCGGTGCAATTGGGGATACTATTGGCGGATTAATGAACCCATTTATTGCTCTGGCAGGAGTTATTGTAACAGGATTAGCTTTCTATATGCAATATCGGGCAAATCTGCTCCAACGAGAATTATTCAATATTCAATCTAAAAATGACAAAGAGTCATTCGAGGAAGAAATCAAACTAAACAAAGAGCAATTTCAACAACAAATTCTATCACAGGAAAAACAAAATAAGATTCAACAGTTTGAGTCACAATTTTATGAAATGGTTAGACTGCATAAGGAAAATGTAAATGAGATTGAAATCCCTGCGAAACGCAATATCTCCGAAGGAAGACCTTTTCGTTTCGAATCTCACACAGTTACCAAAAGAAATGCCTTTTTAGAGTTCAAAAAAGAATTCGAGACTATACTAAAGCAAATTCCCAAATGCGAACTTAGAGAGATTAATCAGGAAACAATTAAGGAGGCTTATGGATATTTTTTTTGGGGTTTAGGTGAAGAACATCTTGAAAGCGAAGATCAGGTCGCAGCTCAACTTCATCATGACGATAACAGTTTGTCTAATATTTTATCGAAACTGAAAAACCATCAATTTGCTAGCCGACATGATAGTAATTCCAATCTTAACTTCAATATTGTTGCATTTGAAGGACATTCAGGAATACTGGGGCATTATTTCAGGCATTTATATCATACCGTCAAATTTGTTGTGGATCAAAAAGATGATTTTCTTAGCTATAAAAATAAAATAAAATACCTAAAAGTGCTTAGGGCACAATTGTCCAATTATGAACAAATAATGTTGTTTTATAATTGGCTTGCGGGTTATGGGGAAAGCTGGGAAAACGATGAAAACAGATATTTTACAGAATATAAGATGATCCATAATTTATGGTTTAAAGATATGCTCAATAATACCTTCATAAATGAAAAAATAGATGAATTACGTCAAAAACCAGTATTACTAAGAAAAAAGAGCCGGATGTATGAAATCGATGGTAAATAAGAGGGATTGTAAAAAAATCTATTAAATTGATTTATTGAAACACTGCATAGCAATAATTTCCAAACCATTAACATCCTTATATTCCGACAACATTTTCTGATACTTTTGTTGCTGTGAGGGAATATCATAAATCTGGAAAATGGCGTAAATTCCGATACCTCCATTTGCCCTTAGATACTGATACAGCTTTTGCTTATACTCTTTACGTTTTCCTGGCTTCTGGATTTCGTCATTGTGCATTAGCTTTAATTCTACCATTATTGGGCCGAAAAGACCATAGCTAATCAAGTAATCATACTTTTTACCATCCATACTTTCAACCTCCCGATGAATATCTGTTTTTCGTAATCCATTTTCCAAAAGAGCTTTTCCAAGTGCGATTTTTAGAGTCTTCTGGATAATAGCTTCGGTAACACTCGAGGACTGGCTTTGAGTATCATTTACAAGTTTATCTGAAAGCCTATAAAATCCATCGTCTTCAATTAGGATTTTGATCTCATTGTTAAATACCTTTAATATAAGTTCTTTAAGTTCTTGGTTACTTTGAATTGGTAAATACGTTTTTGATAAAATTTCATTTGCAGAATGAACGGCAGTTGAAAATGGTTCATTCTTTTTTTGCTGAAGATGTAATTCTTCCACCATTTTATCTAAAGTATTATTAAAGGAATATGTTTGTTCAATAACAGAAAAACTACTAGCAACCTTTCTCAAATCTGCAATAATGGAGGGATTGAGATTTGGTTGAAAATAAGTGTAAACTATGGACTGCAAATATGTACTATATCTAAAAAAAGGTTTAGTGTCCCTAATTTGAAATGAAAAATGTAATAAATCAAGCATTTTCGTTCGTACGGATTGGTCAGATAATCCATAAAAGCATTTTGGAAATTCTGGCCTGTCTAATTCCTGTTCAAAATCACTGACACTTCTTGCTCCGTTGTATTTGATATCAGTATCGAAAGGTTTACGGCGGTTTTTAAGCTCTTCAAACCTCCACAAAATAGCAGCTGGATCTTTAAATTTTGAAACAAGAAAGCTGTTGGCAATGTCTTTAAGCTGATTATCCTCGGGAGCTTTAAAAATTTTTTTAAGCGAATTGCGATCTGATTTAGTTTCAGCCAATTCACCAAATGCCTTCAATATTTCTCGTTTTTCAAACGTTTTAACCTTATTGTTCCTAACTAATTTTAATAATATTGGCTTTAAAGTATATAACTTCAGTCTAAATACAATTTCAGCAAATGATCTCCCACTTAACGCTAACATATCATCCTTCCTTTCGACGCAGAATTTATAGATCGCCGTTAAATCCTTTTCTGAAAGCCCTCCGATAATTTCAATAATATTTTCAACTAGTTCCAGCCTTTTATGTTCAAAAATGTCAAGACGTGGAATAGTTTTAATGAATTTTACTCGATGCTTTTTAAGTATTTCATGGCTTTCTAACAGATAAGCTGCTTTGAAATAAAGTTCGATGTGAAACCATGTATCATGATTATGAGAGAAACTCGTCTGGTTCCCCTTGACTTCATTTATTTCTATTTTGAAGACATCCGGATCATAGTTGTTCAATATAATATCAATTAAATCTATGATGTAGCCTTTATCAGATTCTTCCAATTCCGGATAAATCTCGTCAAATTTCTCTACAAACTTAGGGATTAAAGCGGGTTTAAAGTACTGTAAATCTTCTAAATATTGATCCCTTATTTCTTCTATTGCAGTTTTAACTAAGGGTTTTTCTTCTTTAGGCCTCGCTTTACTCCAAGGCAACAAGTATTTGTGTTCAATATAGAGGTAAATTTCATGATCCTTAATTGAGTCAAGTTTATGTTTAATCTTATAAATCATCCTTTCCATCCTCCAAGGATTAGTGCTATTTTCAATAAATTTTTCGATCTGTTTGAATTTCTTTAGATCTAAATCCAAAGCAATAATCTCAGTAACTACATCAATTGACTGTAAAAATATCGGAAAGGACATCATTTTCGTCAAAAAGCCCTGTTGATGCTTAAAGCAATATTTGAATGATAATTCAATGATACTGGACATTTGATGAATGTACCTCCTGTGTAGGAAGACATTACATATAAACTGGTACACCGTATCATTTAGGTCTGTTGAATTTAGCTTTTCTATTTGCTCAAACAAACTATAAAAACCTACCCCATATCTAAATCTATCGCTATCTAATATAGATAACGTTCCATTTAAGGAGTTAAAAAAATCAGTGATTCGATCTGGATCTGTAATCTGATTAATTAAAGCATCAATATTATCTACTCTCCTCCCAGAGGTTAAACATCGTTTAATAAGTTTGCTCGTTTCCAAATCATTTGGAGCCAGACGACTTAAAGCATGGAATAAATTATTTAAAATATAATCCGGTTTTTGCTCAAATACAGGAATCAATTTCAATACCGCTTTAGTGTCATTTAATGCAACTAAGGTTCTAAAAACAGTACTTTGCATCTCATAAAATTCATCCTTTTGAACCAAATCAGTTAAGTAGTTGACCCAATTGGAATTATCTTGTTTGCTTAATTTATTTTGCTCTGCAAGCACTTCAATAATTAAGATCTGGTTACTTTGTATGTGCGTTGTTAAATCTTTCAATTCTGAGATCGCATAATATGGAGTTAAAATTTCGGAATTACTTTCAGTAACATAATTTGCAAGTTGTGAATAGGTGTGAAACATAACCTTTCCCCGAGAATAATAGTAATTACTTATTACATCAAAAAAAAGATTCCTAAAGCTATCATCGAAATTGGTTGAAGGAATGCCTACCAACAATTGAACTAATTTCTCATCTATATTTCCATTCTTATTTATCTCGATGAAACTTAATAATGGTTTAGAGAACTCGGGTTGCATTTCCACCGCAAATGTTAAAACATCAATCCAGTTTGTATTTAAAACTTGGAGTTTTTGATCTACCATAAGATCATATACAGTTTGAAATCGATAGCCCATACGACTAAGCTCTTTTGCAGCCAAATACTCCTGAAATTCAGTATGTTCAAATTGGAGCATATCACCAGTCTTGTGCATTACCCTACACAATAAATCCTCCAAGTCTACAGTATTTAGAAAGATCAGACTAATATTTGAATCTGTTTGATCTAGAAAGGTCACGAAATCTTCCAAATTAATTTGATTTAGTCCATGAATTTCCATTACTAAAGCCAATCGTTCAAGTACTCTCTTGGTAAGATATTTTGAATTTTTATTTTGACTCGTATCATGTTCGAGCTTATAATAAATTACTTTTTCAAAAAGATCAGATTTACTTAGCTTGATAATTTTTTCAGGTGCAATCTCATCGTTCAGAATGTAGTCACAAAATTCATTTAGATAGCGTGGCGTACGCAGAACGGATTTAGGGGAATTACCTTTTGAATTTTCTATAATTTGATTTATTTGTTCAGCAGAATAGTTTAGTTTGCTTAATCTATCTGTTAAAAAAGACCTAACTTGAGATTCATCAAAAGATAACAATTTTATAAATTGGAACTGCGGTACCTTAAGTAAATGCTGAATCATATTGATGTAATGCAAACGATTACTGACAATCAGTTTAACATTAGTGTTTTCACAAAGTTTAAGTAAGGAGATGAAAGTGGGCACTACATCTTTACTTTCATCAAGGGCATCAAATATTAAGTACTCAATATCGGATTCTAAAACAACTTTATCATAATTAAGTCCGTCAGCGTATTGATAACAAATGCTATTATCTTTAAAATAAGTAATTAATTCATCTATTAAGGTTGTTTTTCCGTGACCAGGCTCAGCAACTATAAATAATCGGTCAATGTTTAATAATTCAGGTAAGTCAACCAGAGTGGCTCTATAATAGTAGCTGGATTGATGAGGTTTCCCATTCTTTAAGCTCTCGATTCCTTCATACCATTCTATATATTGTCTGATAAATTTTGCTTTCATCATTTGTTAGCGTTTAATTAGTTGCAAATTAAAGATTAATTCAAGTACTTCAATAAGTGCGAAGTCACTAATATTTTTTTAGATAAAATGGTCTCACTAAAGCAAATTCTTAAAATAGTTGTTATCTTGACGAAATGAAAATTAATGAATTAGCGGCCTCTTTTTTACATGTTAAAGAAAGTCGAGACGAAGAAAAAAGAGTCATAGATTATGACCTAAAAAAAGAGTTATCTGAATTACAGAAAGGTGATTCAACTCCAAAGCAAAAACTGAGTTTATTAGCAAAAAAAGATGAAATTGAAGCTGCTAAACACTTCCTTGAGGAGCGAGAGATAGAGCTTAAAGAAGTTTCAGATGAACTTTTAGGTGAACTCAAAAGAGCAGAGTTTAAAGTAGGTGAAAAATTAGAGATCCATGTAGAAGATCAGATTTTCTTTTCTGTATGGTATGATGAAAATAATGCAGTACACACCGCAGGCACATTTCATAAGATTTCGTAACTTTAATTAGTTCAAGTTGGCATATACGAAATACGTTGTACCTATTTATTTTCCATGGATAGGTGCTTTGTGATTTCATCCGAATAATATTAATTTTTTATTTTAAATAAGTGGTCTATAAATTACCTTTCGTAAATTCAATGCCAGAAGCAGAATTTGAAAAAACCCTTTGTTGGTATATATCTACAGACGATACATTTAACTCGAAAAATAATTGCAAGGCGGAATCTATAGATGATAAAATTGTTATCTTAAAAAAAGGAATAAAAATAGTTGCTATCGACAAGGATGATCAATTTATAACTTTTGAATTTGAGGATGGTGTCGAACATATAGATGTATATGCTCAACTTCAAGAAATGGTTCAAAAGTTCATAATAGACCCTTATAATCCTCCGATCTAAAATAATCTTTAAAACACTTAATGCCCGTTAGGGCCGGCCGCATTTTTTACGCATAGCTAGCCCTACGGGCAAATAGAAACATTAGAGGTAATATAGTTCCTTATCCCTCCTCGTTGTTCGGATTTAAATTGATACCAATAACTTGAAGATTCCTGGCATTAATGACACGCCCGCAATACTCGCATCTGTACAAATACTCCCCTTCATTTCCCGGTTCGATTAGGTCACCATCTTCATCACAAGCATAAAACCCATTGTAATTGGGCATATTTCCACACACACAAACCCACAACTCTCGATCCTGCTGCTCATGAGTAATGTATTCACCATTTACAGGTTTTAAAATAGAGGGTAAAGTACCATTCTTTCCTTCCACTCTTTTTAACAATTCCAAAAGATCGAGTAAGCTGAAAAAGTCTATTTCCAGATCAGAAATACACGTACGCAAGAATTTTTCCGAGGTATCAGCAAATGAAGTATCTATAACAATCTCGGCATTTTCATCCAATCGAATGGCATCAATATAGATGTTTACTTCTTCAGAAAAAGGACTGAATTCCAGTTCCTTCATCGTTACCGTCCTACCGATTCGTTGTAGCTCACAATTCAGGCTATATAATATTTCTTCTGCAAAGACCAAAAGTTCTGCTTCCAGTACATTAATTCCTTTTATCCTTTTCATAACTACATCATTAAACTTCAATAAATAGTTTTACCGATTGTGCGAACTTATGCGAACAGTTTTCAGTTTCTGCGTACCGTAATAATGTATAAACTGTAAATAGAGATACACTTCCTTGGAACAGCTGTTTTATAAATAATTTCCGGCAATAAAATAAACTCTCCCCGTAATGCTTGACACGATCAAAGGTTTTCATTGCCAGTAAAACCCAATAATCCTGCTGGACAACATTTCTGCCCCATGATTCGGCCATTGCTTCTCTATCATCTATTGTTTCAATTGCACAGGTCTTTAAATATTCAGTGAATTCGACAATTGAAGCAGGATATAACTTATAAAGTATTTTGATTTTTTGGTGTAATTTCATTTTATGTATAGGTTTCATAATTTTAGAATTAGTGGGTTAGAAAAACATAGGAACGGCCAGCTTAAACCTTTGGTTATAAGATTCCGTTTCCGCGTATTTGGTTAATTGATTTAGGGTTAGGGTGGCATAATCCAGGAAAAACAAATGATTTGCAAATGCTTCTGAACTGGATTCCAGTTTAGCACGCTTGCTTTCCAAAAGCTGCAAGATATAGCCCGAAGTCACCCGCCATCGTTCAAAATGCATCAACCGGGGATTCCATAATTTTTCATAACCTTCCTTACGTTCATATATGTGCGCACAGAATTTTTGCAGATAATTTAAAAACTCCGGTATTTCATTAGGAAAAAGCGCATGTAACAACTTGGCCTTTTCCTTAGTATTGAGTTTTATGATTGGCTTCATCATTTTTAGAATTTAGGGGGCGGAAACCCGCCCCGTGAATAGATAAACTAATTAACAGCTGTAGTTTTATCAGCATCCTGTTTCAGGATCACCAGTTTGCTATAAATATCCATCCAGTAGCTTAAGCGTTTCTTATGAAATGCTTCTTCCTCCTTTGTAGGATTTTTGATTTCGTATGTGAGGTACATCGCCACCTGAAAAATTGCAGTTTTTAAATCTGTCACTTCTAGCAGATTCCCTTCACAATCGACTATATATCTTATCATGATTCGAAATTTAGGGGGATTACTCCCCCCGTTAGATAATCAGTTAATTCAAGGCGCTTGCCCCTGTTTTGGTAAAGTCCATGCACAAATCAAATGCAGTTTGTGTACGGGTTAATCCAGTACCCCACATAATAGATTTGAACTTACTTTCATCATCTTTATAATTGCGGACATTCTGAAAATACCCCGTCACAGAATTATAAGCCCCGAACACCGTCCCCCTTGTGGTATCCATTTGCTGGCTAGGACTTCCCATTGCATACGCATATACATTTTCAACGATGTTATTAAACTGCGTTGAAAGTTCATCATCCTGAAAATTGCGGAGTTTTTCCAGCGTTTCCCGGTTCGGCACCATAGCCAGTTGAATAAGACGTTTTAATTCCGGGTCATTGATTCGCACATGTGACCACCTGTTATAAATGGCCTCCATCTCAATAGAAAGGCTATTTGATATACCTAACATCGTTTGCGCCTGTTTCAGTTTATCGGTAGCGGTGGCCGTATGACGGATTTTAACACAACCCGAATTGTGTTTTAAAGCAGCGTTTAAAGTATTCGCACAACAAATGCGCACAGGAGTAAATGCAATACTGATACTCCCCGAACCATCATGCGAAGATGTAAGGAATAAATATTGCTCGATTAAATCTTCACGCCCTACCCGAATAAAATCCGGTAGTTTAGCTGTAATAAAAATAACCTGACCCCGTCCGAGACATCCGGCCGTTTCATACTTGATACCAGTCCCCCCGCCTACGATACTATCAAAAAAACCAAATGCTTCCGTATTCTGAACCACTTGATAATCCCTGCCCACTAAGCCCAGCACTTCGTCTGTATCGGTTCGCATCGTAGAAAAGAAATCCGGCACTATAATATTTGGCTCGAAGCTGTTCATATACTCGTCCGTTTCCACGTCATTAAAAACAGCGAAGTTTTCAGAATTGCAGGTAAATAGCGGGCGTTTCTCCACTTCAAAGTTTAAACCCGCGTAAACAATTGCCTCGCTACTGGTCGGGTAATGCTCAATGATCTGCCCCAGATTGTGCCATGCTTTTTCTTTCACACTGAAAAAACTATGCCGATTGGTATTGCTGTTATAATTAAGGTTATGTGACATGATGCTAAAAATTAAGGGTGATTAAATCCAGTTGCTAAAAGTTCCGTTTCCAGTACCTTCACGTTTTCGGTACTATCAAAACTGTATTTGGTTTCCTGTTCAAATTCAGCTACGGTTTCGATCAGGCTATCGGTCTTGCTTTCGACCTCTACCCGAACGATGATATATAAAATGTGATTTTTCATACTTAGGAATTTTAGGCAGTTGGTTAAACCTTTCCAACTGCTGATAAAATGCCGAGGGGTTATTTTCCTTAAATTCCAAGCCATACCCCGGCTCATACACATGGTCAAGGAATTCTATAAAATCCTTTTCCATACTTAAATATTTAGGTGAATATTGACGCCCCCGCCTAAGCAGGGGCGCAACATATTTAAGCAGGAATAAGATTAACGATGTCAGTTTCGACCTCTTCGAGTTTTTCAGTGCAAAGGCTGTTCACCTGCTCGGCCACTCCTTTAATGATCGTAGGATTTTTAGTGGTAAAAGTTTTCCCGTTATCATCTTTGATCGTAAGCATACAACCCTGATAATAATTCCCATCTGTTTCGTCCGCATTGTCTTTCAAAACCAATTCGAATTCGTCCAGCGTGGTAATGATGTTTTTTAAGTTGTCCCTGTGCCTGATCTTACGGGCTAAATCATCCCCGAGTTTAATGTGGCGTTCCAGTATTGCCCTTTGTTCTGCAATCTTTTCTGCAATACTGGCTTTGATTTCCATTTTCGAAGGTTCGGCTTTCGGTTTGTCCGCTTCCTTACTGACATCCACAAAACCAGCTTTTACACTTTCCCCTTTTAGCTCTTTGCCCGTTTCCACCTTTTGCGATACCGCATTAACCGGGTTACCTGCCACAAATTGAGGGGCTTTTTTGTCTGCTACGGCGTTAGTTCCTTTAACCTCTGCGCCTGTTTTTACTTTAGTTTCCATTATTATGGGTTTTAGATTTTCCAACCTGCCTACTACCCTTCGGCAGGAGCCTATCCTGGCTTTTTGTTAAGCAACCTCACCTGATTTAGCAGGGATTACAGGCAAGGCTTTTGGAAAAAGAATACTACCCGAAGGCGCAGCCGAGGTGTGGAGATTGTTTTTTCAAAACCAGCGGAGCAAAGCGGAGCCGCCTTGACTAAGTGAGCCCTGCGGATCAGAAATTTCGACACAAACAGCCTAAATCCAACCCGTAACATCCTGATCAAATCAATCTCAAAACACTTAAAAAAAATAGAAAACGGGGCATAGGCATATGCCCCTGTAAAAACAAGGAGCCTACGGCAACTAACTCATTAACAAACCAGGATCTCTGCCCGGCCGGTTGAAAATATAGATAGGTTTAAAAACCGGCGGCGTGTGCTCATAAATCCTTCTAGCCAGTTCAACCGCAGCAAGTATGGAACTGGACTTGGCAACTCCCATCCCCTTAAACTTACAAAGTTCCTTCAAGGTGACCGTTTTGAGCTTACCTGGATTGTCGCTAAACCTTTTCAGAATGTTTTCTGCGAGATCTACAGCCGACTGATTTGGTGTACCCGAACCGATCAGCATCGCCAGGAGTTCCGCAGTAGTTAAATCCTCGGCACCATGTGCCATCATTTTTTCCCTTGGCCGCTGATCTGGCTCCATGCTTTTAATCCCCTTAGCAGATTTAGCCTGCTCCTGAATTTGTTTTACCGTCTCAAATCCCCCTCCCTGGTAAGCTGCACTTTGAAACAGCGAGGCGAAGGCCTGTATAAACTGTTCGAAATCATTTTCAAAGACAATGACCTGCCATCTTTTATAACTATCATCTTCCTGCTGTTCACTACGAGTGATCTGAATGTAATTGCTGTTGTTATCCGCACGCTTAAAGTCCAGGAAGTAATGTCTTTTGTTTTGCGAAGCGAACGATTCTGTTGCTAAAATTTGCTTTCTCATAACATTTAAGAATTGGTGTCCAGCAAAATTGAGTAGGAAAAAAGCAAACAGTAGGTACAAAAACAACTTACTTGATCCCACTTTGACATACCCGATCGATAAACTAAAGACCCGATCTCAAATAAAACTACCCGATCTCACAAACATTTACGCGTTAAAATCGTTATCTAATTTTACAACCATAACTACTAACCAATGAACCAAACCAATCCCACACCAGTTAAGCAATGTGAATTCTGTGAAAAAGTACTACATGGTCGCAGCGACCAGCGATTCTGCAACGATAGTTGCAGGAATACATTTAACCGCAATTTACGCATGGCAGAAAAGGCTGAGTATCATAAAAACATTCCGGAAATAATCAGAATCATCAAAAGGAATTATGAGATACTCAAACCTATGACAAAGACCATCACATACATTGACGAATACAAGTATTACGACAATTTAGAGGAATTTCTAAACCTCGGAATCAATCCTAACTTTTTCACCAGTACCTTTACTGACAAACAAGGCACCATTTGGAATTGTGTTTTTGACTGTGGTTTTTGCATTGCAGATAACGGGGCTATGGTGGGATCTTTCCCCGATCAGGCACAAATATAGTTTATAGACATGGAAAGCTTATTTATCAAAGGAACCAGCCTGGCTACCCGGGAAATGTATCACCACGATGAGCGAATTTATAAATATACTGAGTATAAATCATACCGTAGTGGCGGACAGATAAACCCTCCGACTTAAACAGTCTTTCCCTTATATTTTCATGATAACGATCATATAATCTCTGTCTTAAATTAACAGCAGAAGAACATTATTGATCATGCAATTTCCCGAAATTCTACTTAGTCTTGCTGAATTACTTCAATCCGGTCAACTTCGAAGTAAATAGAACTTTGGCATCGGAAAGATCCCAACCACTCACCTCCTTTTCAACCAAATCCGGATGCCTTTTCCAAATGTCACGAAGGGCATTTCCAACAGACTTTCTAAGATATTCACTCTCACTTGCGCGATGTACACTGATCATACTCACCGCAACCTCGGGATGCATTTTAAAGTATGGTCTTCCAGTCCAGACTCGGAGCCCCTCAATCACGGCTCTGTTTAATTTCGGATCCGGATCAGACAACCAGGATTCCAAATCACCCATAGCATGCTCATAACCGATCTGGGCACAGTAATAATCAAATGCCTTGGCCAGCATCTCCTGAACCCTCCAGTTTTCATCCCGAACGACCACTTCCCTTAACGAAGTCAATGCCCGAACATCCCTGGGAGCAAGCAAACCAAGAAGATAAGTACCAAGCATATGTCCCTGATAACTTTCTTCATCCAATAAACCAATTGCCACCGCATAATGATCCAACGCAGGAGTAGCATAAATTTGATCACCCGCAAGCATAATATGCTTAAAGCCATGTTCAATTTGCTTTAGATCTGAAACAATTTCCTGGATTTTCATAACATCTTTTTTTCAAATAACGCTATTTTTCAACACTAAAAAAATGACAGAGATCATAGACAACCGTCCAAATGAAAAAACACAGGACTCTATCTAAAAAGGCCTTTGCAGCCGGTACCATCTGTTATCCAATAAAAAATGAGGGTAAAAGAGCATATACTTCTTTTAAGGGCTGTAAGACCATTTTAGGCTCAAGACAAGCCTTTAATTTACAGGAAGAAATAAACCTATAGTGCAGAAGTCAACCAAGGATATGATTTCTTGTCTTATGAAAAGCATTCTGATTAAAAATATTTGTATTTTGCAATCATAAGCAGTATTCAATGTTAGAAGATTTACCAATGCATATCGGTAGTTCTCCCATTGAATTTTAGTGCAAAATTGAAGATTTGTGCTTCTATTGCCCCCATCATCAAGCCCCGAAACGTTAGTGGTAAGGCAACCAACACAACACATTGACGACAAAATGAACATAAATACAATAAAGAAATATTCGCTTAACTGTTTTCTTTTGACCCTTCCAATTATGATATGGAATATTGTCTTGACAAAGCAATTGCCTAAAGACTTTCAACCCGAAATATTTTGGAAAGACGTTCCAGTATTTTTGACATATGGAGAAAATATTTCACGGACTTTAGTTTTTATGCTGACATTACTAATGCCTTTAAGTATTTTGACAAATACACAAAAGAAAGGGTTGTTTTTATATGTTGCAGGGACAGTAATATACTTTGCATCCTGGCTCTTATTAATTTACTTTCCTGACAGCAGATGGAGTAATAGTATTTTTGGGTTTATGGCACCTGCATATTCTCCATTACTATGGCTAACTGGAATAGGATTTATTGGGAACTCCTTTTATTTCAATTTGCCTTATAGACGCTGGTTCTTTATTTCGACATCATTCATATTTCTGACATTTCATAATTTTCACGCTATAACAATTTATCACAGGACACATTAGTTATGCATATTAACAAGCAACTGTCATTTCACGAACAAAGGCTAATCAGCACCAACCTATAAGACGACATCAAACTTTTAATTCTTTTAAATCAGTACGAATGCTATTCGTATACCAATTTTTTGAAGCCCGCAGTAAAATCAGCCAATGCAGCGTGAACCTGGCTATCGCTTAATCTACCGTTCCCATCAAACCTGCCTTTGATGCCATTAATCACCAGCTCCGCTTCCTCAGCTAAACGGGCACCAAGTGTCTTCATAATCAACTTCAGCTGTGCATGCCCCTGCTGACCATCAGAAGAAGCAGTCACCAAGCCGACCGGCTTATCCATAAATACTGTCGTAGCTACACACCATTCCAGCAAATTCTTCAGTCTGGCTGGAATACTAAAAATGTATTCAGGCGAGCTAATAACTACCCCCTGGGCAGCTTCAATGCAAGCGATCAGATTCGTAACCGCTACAGGCAAATCTTCTGTTAAAGAAGGATCAAAATGCGGCAACAAGCCAAGCCCCTTAAATACAGTGAGCTGAAAATCATCAGCGCTCAACTCGGCGAACTCCTCCATCAACTTAGCATTTGATGACTCCTTACTTGCACTGCCAATAATCACCAAAATTTTTGCTTTCATAAAAGCCCCTCTTCCCCGGATAAAGACTTCCGCATCAACAGATCAGTCTGCTCATCCTCACCCATTTTAAACACATGAGTTCCAAAAATAACGAAACCATTCTTTTCATAAAACCGGATCGCCCTGGGGTTATTTTCCCATACCCCAAGCCATATCGATGACTTCCCCAGCTGCCTGGCCACCTCAAGGGCATGCCCGTACAACAATTGTCCAACTTTCTTTCCGTGATAAGCATTCAGCACATAAATCCGTTCAATCTCTAAAGAATCCTCTTCCTTTAAATCCGATTGCGCCTTCCCGCTATTCACCTTCAAATAACCAACCGGTCTATCCTTATCCCAAGTCATAAAAAACTGCGAATCAGCTTCATTTAATTCAACACCCAATTGGTCCAGGCTAAAATTTACAGACAAATAATGCTGCATATCCTGCTGGGTATTGCTATCGGCAAAAGTTTCATGAAAAGTGCTTCTGGATATTTCCTGTAAAGTCTTTAAATCCTCTAAACCCACTTTTTGTATCTTGATCATAACCTGAAATTAAATCTCAGGGCAAAGTTAACCACATCCTCATAAAATAATTACATCCTAAAATAAATTTAAAGTACTCTCGAGGAATCAATTCGACGAGGTTTATCCATTTCTAAATGACCCCTAAGAACTTCTTCTCCAATTGTATCCAACAGCTTAGTTATACCATAATAGTTAATCACCGGTATCACCCCGTTCGAATATTTCCGTCTCCTGATCCAGACCTCTAAATCCGATACGGTAATATTACCTGGGTATCTGTCTGCCAATTTCCTGCACCATATCCTCAGCCAGCAGGATGTCCTGATGACCAGAAGTTTCATCATACTCATAAACCGGAAACCCGCCCGGCTCCAACTCATCAGCAGTTAAAGCCCGCCACGTTTCACCATCACTGCCTAAGAAAATCTCACCTATCAGAGCAACATGGTATACAATTTTGTAAGTACCGGATTCCTGCGGGTGAATGTTCAGGTCAATCTGCTCGCCGCCAGTATTGATAATGACATTAAAAGGATCCATAATTATTAATTTAAACAGGTTTATTATTAAAATAATCTTCCAGCTGCTCCCCAATCTGCGTTAACAGCACTTTGACAGCCATGCCCTCCCCACACCAGACCTTACCGGTCTGCCCAGACTCCTGCCAAAGCGTGCCCAGGGAGGTATGCTGATCAAAAATGGCATATTTAGGCTCCTCCCGGTCAGGAATGACCAGCAAAGATTTCACCTCGCCCTCGATAGTAACCTGAATTTCGAAAGGCTCCCAGTCATCTGCTATATTTCCCATATTTAGTCCTCTTTATCATCAAAATCTTCCGAAGAACTTCCCGTGTGACTCTCATTATCTCCGGGATTTTCTTTCGGTTTCTCCGAAGAGCCTGTATAGGCATCATCACTCAGCGAATCATACCCTTGTGTTCCTGTATTGTCTAATCCATCCCTGGGACTTACCGGAGTGGATGGTGTTATTTGTTTCTTAGTCATGTCCATCTTTTTCAAGTTTAACTATCCATAGGATGATGATTAGAACCAGGATTCGTTCCATCCAGTTCTCCAAGTCCCTCAGCTCCCCGCTCAGTGCCTTGCTCATCCTGCATATCAGCTGATTGATCATCTTGCCGCTGATCAACAGCATCATCATCACTATCTTCCTGCTTTTCCCCTGACACAAATCCAGGATCCACAGCACTATTTTCAAACTCAGCGTCTTTATTAATGACCGCCGACTGATCCGGATCTTCCGGCAATTCTTCCGCTATATTGTTCATGATCTATTGATTGAATTGTAAAACTATTTCCACGCATCTGTTGCCTTCCTCAAACCTTTCCCAACCGGTAAAATACGCTTGGTTCCTCCCAGAGTTTCTAAGTCAACGTAAATTCAACACCTTGTTAAACAGATTGTTTCATAAAAATTATTTTAATGTTTTATTAAACAAATACTCAAATCCTGCTGTTATAATCACCGTAATGGAACAAACCAATGTTTCCGGTACACCTAATTTTTATTAAAAGCACCATGCCAGAAGGAACAGTAAAATTTTTTAATGAGTCAAAAGGATTTGGCTTCATTATCCCCAGCAATGGGGATCCCGAATTATTTGTACACGCCAGCGCACTCAGCGCTCCTATAAGAGAAAACGACCGGGTCAGTTATGAAATCGAAAACGGTAAGAAGGGCCTCAACGCTACTAAAGTAAAAAAGATCTGAGTATGCTGACCGTTATTAAAAACCTACCCGACCATATATTGGGAGTCCGCGCAAGCGGAGAGGTCAACAAAGATGACCTAAAAAATGTATTACTGCCAGGACTGGAGTCCTTAAGCGAACGTTATAAGGAAATTTATTACCTGCTGGTACTGGAAACCGATGTACAGAATTTCACCGCCGGAGCCTGGGTACAGGACCTGATTGCCGGAGTCAAACATTTCACAGACTGGAAAAAAATGGCCATCGTAACCGATCAGAAAGCAGTTGAAAAATTCACCGATATTTTCAGCTACCTCAGCCCCGGCCAGGCAAAAGGATTCGAATTAAACGACCTTCAAGCAGCCATAGACTGGCTAAGCATTAAATCCTGAACAACATGAGCAAGCTTAAAAACCTTTTTGCCGGATTAGCCGGCGCCATCGCCTTAAATGTCCTGCATGAAAGTTTAAAGAAAAAAAGCCCGGATATGCCCAGAGTAGACCTGCTGGGTGAAGATGCCCTTCAAAAAGCACTTCATTACTTTGGTGCACACATTCAAAGTAAAGAAAACCTTTACCAGGCCACCCTCGCCGGAGACATCATTGGCAATACCCTCTACTATAGCCTGATCGGCGCAGGAAATCCAAAGTACCTATGGCCAAAAGTCGCCATGATGGGACTAAGTGCGGGAATCGGCGCAGTTACCTTACCAGAGCCCATGGGCTTAGATCCCCAGCCGGTTGCTAAAAACAACCAGGTAAAAACCCTCACTATCGGATACTACCTGCTGGGTGCAGTGGTCACAGGCCTAGTCTTGACGTTGATGAAAAAATCCTAACGCTCCAAATACACAACAACACAGCAATTCTATCTTAGAACACCTGATGATGAGCGAATCCTGTTTAAAAAGTTTAAGGAGTCGCAGCTTCAGCTTACTCCAGAATTCGGTATCTGTTTCACTGCACATCACTTCAAATACCAAAAGCTCATCCTGCTCAGCTGTACCCTCATCAGGTTTCCAGAAACCCTTAGCCGGGTTCCTGGAATATTCAGTTAAACCTCCAAACTTAGTCGTCAGCTCCACACGAATCCCATCATACAGTTGTTTAGGAAATACCTCGCCATTGCCATCTCGTAAAGGCAGGAAAATTTCCACCAGCCGATCCATAGGTAAATCCTTCCGGCTTTTTTCAATGAGCTGAAAAGCTTTGCCCGCACCTAACTTTTCCAGGACGCTAAATTTCTTGCCCCCCTGCTGGTTGTAACTGGTAAAAAAAGCGATGGCCTGTTCCACAATCGTTTTGGAAAGATCACCCAGGGAAGACACATCCGCATAACGCTGGGAAACTTCCGGAACGCCGATCAGCCTATCGTTGCGCACAGGTTTTCCATTATGTTCTTGCTGAACAACTTTAAACGCGCCAATGATCCTGCAATCCACCGCACAACCCGCAAAAGCAGAAACTTCGGAAACTACCAGCACATCCAGCGGATCACCATCGCCTCCAACCGTCCCTGGAATAAAACCGAAATCAAATGGAAATACCAGACCTAGCGGCATCACCTTTTTCAGCTTCATCTTTCCAGTCCGCAGATCATAGTCATACTTCTGACCGCTTCCCTTGGGCGTTTCAATGATTACGGTAACCGCCTCCATTTTATTTCAGCGAAGCATTTATTTCCTTAGCCATCTGGTGGTGTTTTTCTAAAACCGGAAGCGTACGGGCAGCAAAATCCTTAATCTCCCCTCTTAAACTGCTTGCAGATCTAAACAAATCAAGGGTTTTGACATGGTCATTCACCATCATATCCATATAATGCTTATCGAACGCTTTTCCACTTAGTTTCTTCATTTCATCCATATGCATTTTTACATCCGCTGGATAGCTCGCAGGCAACAAATGCTCCAGCTTCGCTGCCACAGCTTTTAAATCGCTACCAGCTTTAGTATGATCAGCAACCATTTGCGCGGCAAATTTCTTAACCTCCGCATTTGAAGACTTTTCAAGTGCCAGTTTACCCAGATCAACCTCCATCATACCTCCAACAGCAGCGGTATCCATAAAAGCCGCGCCGTCACCATCCACCTTACTCATATGGGTTACATCCTTAGGCGCATCTGAAGTGTCAGTCCTACGCAAAGAATCGCTGCCAACAGGAGCACTGTCCAGTTGTGCATTGCCACTTCTGTCTGTATTCTGACAGGCTATAAGCCCCGAAAAAATCACCAGGGCAGCAGAAAATTTTAACATACTTTTAGTTTTCATAGTCTTGAGGATTAGATATATAATAGACAAAAGCATTAACCGCTGTGGCAGCAAAAAGTTTTAAATACCAACCTAAAAAGTTAACAAACAAAAACAAAACAATCCCCTGCCACCAATGTTAAACACCTACATTAGCATCACACTCAGCTATAGTTCTCAGCGAAAATTATCCATTTTAAAAAAGTTCAAACAATTTTTTAAGATCGCTGGTTATTTCCCCGCAGTTGATTGTAATGCAGCACTAAAATCAAGAACATTTAACTATTGAAAAACTAAAATTATGGCAACTACAACAAAAACCGGCGCAAAGACCGCCACAAAATCGAACACAAAATCAAAAACAGGGAAAATGGAAAATTCAGAATTCCATGAATTCTTCGTGGACGAACTGAAAGACATCTACTGGGCAGAAAAACACCTTTCCAAAGCCCTCCCTAAAATGAAAAAAGCAGCAACCAGTCCGGAACTGGCAGCCGCCTTTGAAAAACATACAGAAGAAACCAATAACCACATCGCCACCCTGGAGCAGGTTTTCCAGCTATTGGATGAAAAAGCTCAGGCCAAAAAATGCGATGCCATGGAAGGATTGCTGAAAGAAGCCGAAGGTGTAATCGAAGATACCGAAGCTGATACCATGATCCGTGACGCGGGGCTTATACTCGCTGCTCAAAAGGTAGAGCACTACGAAATTGCAACCTACGGCACACTAGTAGTTTTCGCCCAAAACATGGGACATAACGATGTAGCCGAACTGCTTCAGTTTACGCTGGACAACGAAAAAGCAACCGACGTAGCACTCACTGAAATTGCAGTCAGCTCAATCAACGAGCAGGCGGCAGCTGAGTAAACAAACCTAAGCTTTCCTTCCCCTTAGTCCAGCGCTAAGGGGGAGTAAAGTTCCTGCATAGATCAACCAAAATAACACATGCCTATGGAATCCATTCAAATACTGGGACTTGCAGCGGGCATCTGTACCTCATCCTCGGTGATACCACAACTGGTTAAAACCATACAGGAGAAAAAAGCGTCCGATGTATCCTGGATCATGTTCATTGTACTGATCATTGGAAATTCCCTATGGATCTACTACGGCTGTTCCAAATCGGATATTCCAATCATTTCCACCAACATATTTTCCTTGCTGCTCAATACAGCCATGCTGTTTTGCAAGTGGAAATACCGGAGAAAAAACAACTAAACCCTAACAGCCACAAAATGTTATACGTTTTTAAAAACTACAAGTATGGAAAATCAAGATCAGTTACCAGAAGAAGAAAATATAAACCCTAAACAGTTTCAGGTAGGTCCTAACCCTGAAGACCGGGACGATGAAGAAAACCAAAATGGCACAGCCGGTTATACACCAGGCGAAACAGAATTTGCGGACGGAGAAGGTACACGTCTTGACCAGGAAAGTGAAGAACTGAAAATCGATGAGAGACCTGATGATTTGGATGATCAGGATACCGATCCTAAGAACGATCCGGATTCAGGTTCCTCAAACGACCAGGAAGATGCAGATTAAGAGCTGCCCAAAGACGATCCTGCCTAAGACATTTATCACTGTTTAACCAATACGCGGAAAGTTATAATCTATTTTAAAGCTTATGATGAATGCAGTATCACCATGGGCCCTGTCGGCAAGCGCTGAACTGGCCAGTAATTCACCAATACTATTTGAACATCATGCAGATCCCTGTAGTTTTAAAGTGGTCGCTACTACTGATTCTATATGGATCCAAACTGAACTTCCCAGTGGTGGACGCGTTGCCTTCCGGGCGGCTTATAGTACAGGAAATAACCTGGAAGTTTTAAAAAGCAAAGATACCAATCATCAAGGCATAACGCTGAAACTGAATTCAGCTATCGGTAAACAAAGCATCACAATCTCCATTGATCAGACGGAAAAATCACCAGTATTGCGTTATACTACAAGCTTAATTCCGGCTAAAGACCTGATGATGCCCAGCTGGCCGAAGGACATATTGTTTAACGGGAAAAACGACAACCCTGAACAAACCCATGGAAAAATCCATGCCAGCCAGTTTGGTACCCGCACAGGATTTCTTTACCTGAGCCAGACCAGGCCAAAATCAGCCACACTCCTTTACCTTCAAAACCTGACCGCCTTATCAGCATATTGCGACCAAACCGAAACCTCCCTGGGAGATACCGTAGGCGGAGCATGGCCGGAACTGGGGTTTTCTCTCCCGGCATCCAACAAACCATTGAAAGCAGGAAAGGAAATCATCCTTTCAGATGCCTTCATCGCTTTCAGTGAAGAAGTACCGGAAAACGAGCCGGACATGATACGGCTCTACCTGGATTTGCTGGCCAGGATTTACCTCCTCATCCCTAAACCGGAGACCGCATACAAACACTGGCCGGACATCCTTGACAAAGGTCTCAAAGACCTGATCGACAGCCCCGGCTGCTGGTCACAGGTAGCCGGACACAAATACTTCAACGCATACGTGAGCGACTATGAAACTCCACCCGAGATCATGGTACAGCTCGCCGTTTTGCTTCCTCTGCTGGACTATGTGGAGTGGAGTAAAAAAGAGCTGGAAGTCATGAAAACCATAAAGGTCGGACTACCCTCATTTTATGACGAAAAACTAGGCACCATCATGCGCTGGCTACCTGCCGCAGAAGACAAACTTAAAGGTGAAGAAGAACAAAAAGTACCAAAAGTCATGGATTCCTGGTACCTGCACCATCCCCTGCTCAACCTTTCCAGACTCGCCCTAAAAGGCGATCAGACAGCGGAAAAACTATTCCTGGATTCACTTGACTTTGCCATTAAAGTAGCTCATCATTTTAAATACCAATGGCCTGTATTTTATAAGATGGACACCTTAGAGGTGGTCAAAGCAGAAACCGCTGAAGGAAAAGGGGGTGAAAAAGATGTAGCCGGCATTTATACGCATGTCATGCTTCAGGCATGGGAACTGACTGGTGAACAGCGTTATTTAAACGAAGCCGAGAAAGCTGCAAAAACCCTGCAAGGTCTGGGTTTTGAAATCTTCTACCAGGCCAACAATACCGCATTCTCGTCCGGAGCATTACTCCGGCTGTATAAAATCACCAAAAATGAATTGTACCTGCAATTGAGCTACATGTGTCTGGCCGGAATATTTCGGAACGTGCAACTCTGGGATTGCAACTACGGGTATGGCAAGAACTTTCCGAAATTCTTTTCCCTGTATCCATTGAACGACGCCCCTTACACGGCAGTTTACGAAGAACAGGAAGTTTTCTGTGCATTCCACGATTACCTCAAGCATGCCCAGGACCTAGACATTCTGCCATCAGTAAAGCTGCTCATTGCCGAATACATTCGCTATCTGGTAGACCGTGCAGTTTACTACTACCCAACCATGCTCCCGGCAGACATGCTGGAAGAAAAGCCCAAGATCGGAGAAGTTGATCCCAAACTCTGGATTGCACTGGAAGACCTGCAGGACGGCTGGTTGAAATCAGGAACTGTTGGCCAGGAAGTCTACGGGGCAGGTAACGCATTCGGAATTTTGCCACGACATTACCTACAGATTCCAGGCGAACCCTTTATGATCTATACCGATTATCCTACCTCAGGATTTAATGCAAGAAAGGGTAAAAACATCATCTTTAAAATACTTGGCGATGAACGCATCAACTGCCGGATGATGCTGGTAAAAACAGCACAAAGGAAAATTTCGGATTTTAAAGTATTGCTCAATAGAGCAAAAGAACCCTTAAAGCCAAGCATCGTAGAAAACGGCAACCAGCAATACATCATCCCAGGTAACAGTACCATCACTATCCACACACATTCCCAATCAAAACAAAAGCTATGAATCCATTAACCGCATACCTTCCTACAACCGTTAAAGGAAAAAGAATACTCATCACCGGTGGAACAACCGGCATCGGGCGCGCGACAGCGATCCTGCTTGCTTCACAAGGCGCCAGGATCATGATCTTTGGCCGTCACCAAAAGCCCCTTGATGAAACAATGGAAGCCATCAGCAGGCTCGATCAGGAAACAGAATGCTTCGGTATGATTGCCGATGTAGCCGATCAACAAGACATCACCAGGATATTTGATATGGTAGACAGCCAGTTTAAAGGCCTGGATGTCCTGATCAATAACGCGGCATTACCCTATGAAAGCATCATGGAAGGAACATACCCAGACTGGCAATACATCATCAACACCAACCTGCTGGGATATATGGCCTGCTGTAATGAAGCTGTAAAACGCATGAAAGAAAACACTTCCAGCCACATTGTCAACATCGGCTCCATCAGTGCCGACCAGCGCGGAAAAGACAGCTCGGTATATGTCGCTACCAAAGCCGGTATCCAGGGCTTCAACGAAGCCCTCAGAAAAGAAGTGAATGAACTAGGCGTCAAGGTAAGCCTGATTGAGCCCGGACTGGTCGGTTCGGACATGATTGAAGAAGATTCAGATGAACAACGTAAAAAAATAGCAGCTATGGAAATGCTTAAGGCTGAAGACATTGCCATGAGCGTATTGTATTGCCTCTCCCAACCTCAACGATGCGATGTCATTACCTTACAGATCAGACCTCACCTGCAAATCATCTAATCATGAAACCAAACCAAAAAAAATACAGCTACTTATACAGGAACGGACTAACCATCGTTTTCCTCACGCTCTTTATCGCAACCCTGGCCGCACAGGCACTTACCGGCTGGAAAAAACACAACCAGGATCTCCAGGAAGACCACGCAGCAGAAATAGGATTAGCCACTTACCTGCAAAGCGGGCACTTCATCTCGGCGACCTTCGAAAACTTCGAAAGCGAATTCCTGCAAATGGCCTTGTACGTTTTACTCACTGTATCCTTACGCCAGATCGGTTCAGCAGAATCCAAAAGCCTGGATGAACCCGAAGAAGTAGACCGGGAACCCAAGCCATCAAAAGACGCACCCTGGGCGGTACGAAAAGGCGGATGGATCTTAAAGCTGTACAGCAATTCGCTTTCCATTTGTTTCGCGATCCTTTTCCTGGCGAGCTGGGCCTTGCACCTGTATGGCAGCTGGCAGAACCACAACGTAGAACAACTAGCCAGACACCTCCCAAAAGAAAGCGTAACAACTTACCTGGGGCAGGCAGAATTCTGGTTTGAAACCTTTCAAAACTGGCAAAGCGAATTCCTTTCGGTCGCTTCTATTGTGTTCCTAACCATTTACCTGCGACAAAAAGGCTCACCTGAATCCAAACCAGTTGATGCCCCGCATATGGAAACCGGGAAATAGCACTGATAATGATTAACCCTGATTAAACTAATGAAAAAAGACATAGATGACACAGAGGTAAAACGATGCGGCAAGTTACTGATCAAACATCAGCTGACCATAGCCTTTGCCGAAAGTGCGACTGCCGGGCGTATATCCGCTGCATTTGCCATGGTACCTGATGCCGGTAAATTTCTCAAAGGCGGCATTGTCTGTTACGACGCGGATTTAAAATGCAGTCTGCTCGATGTTCCAAAACAACAGCTCAAAGAATTTACACCTGAATCAGAAACTGTCACCCGAGGAATCACCATAGGAATCCAAACACTCATCCCAGCGGATATTCACATTGGCTGTACCGGCCTGACCGCACCAGGCGGAAGTGAAACCCCGGGGAAACCCGTAGGTACCATGTTCCTCCATGGCCTCCAAGGACAGCAGCAAGTGCTTGACGAAAGAATCGTCTTCCAGGGAGCCCCGGACGAGATTATATCCCAGACCATCACCTTTCTCGCCAAACACCTGCATCAATACTTAAAAAACTTAAAATAAGCTGCTGCACCCTTCATTTCACTATTCAAAGGGGCCTCAGGGCTGCTTATCATAGCTGATGATCACAGTTTCCAGATCTATCGTCGGAGGCCCGGTCAGCACTTTCCCTGAAACATCAAACCTTCCACCGTGACAAGGACAGTCCCAGCTTTGCTCAGCCGCATTAAACTGAACGGTACAACCTGCATGTGTACAGGTAGGGTTTAGTGCAGTTACCTTTCCAGCATCATCCTTATAAATCGCCAGCTTTTTCCCTTCAAAATCCACCAGCTTTCCTTCCCCTGGTTTAAGGTCAGTAAGCGCCTGCAAATGCGAAGAAGAAAACCGGTCGGCGATAAAATGCCAGGCCACATCCGCATTTTCCTTTACAAATTCAGTAAATCCAGCTACAGGCTTCATCCGGGAAGGCCTGAACAAACTGGCATATTCATTTTCCTTATCCAAAACCAGATCTGAAATGATCTTTGCCGAAAGTGTTCCGAACATCATTCCATTACCATTAAATCCCGTAGCCACATAAGTCCCCTCAGCAGCACCTGGTAATTGCCCGACATAAGGCAATCCATCTACCGGCACATAGTATTGCGCCGACCACTGGTAAACCACCGATTCCACTGCATAATATCGACCAGCATAATCCTTTAAACGCTGGAAGGTAGCTTCCGGATCATCGTGACCGGTTTTATGGTCTTCACCACCCACAATTAAATAAGACTGTTCATCAATTACATGAGTCCGGAAATAATGATAAGGCTCCTGCATATCATAAGCCAGGCCATCAGGATAATTCCCGTCTTTCAACTTCAGCCCTAATACATAACTGCGGTAAGGCGCATTCCTTAAACTCATCAGGTTTATCCCCGGCGGAATATGCGTAGCATAGACCATTTTCCTCGTAAGGATCATGTCAGCATCAGATTTTGCTGCAAAGACCCCGTCTTCAAAACTGCTTTCCCTGATCCTAGTGTTCTCCAGCAATACACCGCCCAGCTTTAGAAACTCCGCCAGCAGTCCATTAATGTACTTTAGAGGATGAAACTGTCCCTGCCCCTTGAAACGGATCACCGAATCAAAAGGCACCGGCACCAGGTTTTCCTCTGCAGACTCCACCGCAATCCCTGCCCGTTGAGCAGCTTCCAGGATTTTCTGCAACTGCTTGCTTTCTTTCTCATTCTCCGCATACAGCCAGGCCGACTTAAATTCAAAATCACAATCTATGTTCAGCTCTTTCACAAAACCTTCGATCATACCCATCGCCTGTTTGCCTCCTGCGGCCAGTAATTTAGCTGCCTGCTCACCGAAATCACTCTCCACTTCCGGATAAGTCGCATCAAAAAAAGTATTCAAATGCGCAGAAGTGCCACCAGTTGTTCCAAAGCCAGCTTGCCTTGCCTCAGCTATCACACAGGAAAGTCCTGCACGCTGCAATAACAACGCTGTGGTAATCCCGGTAATACCCGCTCCAATAACCAGGCAATCGTATAACTTACCTGCCTGATGTCCAACTCCTATTGGTTGATTTCCGCCCCCCCATGAGGCTTCCTGCCAGGGGCTGGTACTTGTACTGTCTCTCAACACAATATTCTGTTTACTATTTTCCATCTTTACCCGTTTAACATAAAAGTGATCAATATAAATTAAGCAGAGCGGTAAGGGTTATCATGATTCAGGAGCCCTTTAACCAAAGCTTTCCACTGCGGATAAGAGAAACCAACCTTAGCGCCCCAGCCCACAAAAGTATTTCGGATATTATCCAGCGTATTGTCCGTATCGGTATTAGGAACCTCATTGCGACCATGTTCTTCCGCATAGATTGTATTACCAATGCGCTTCACCTGGAAAGTAGATGTTGCTTCATCGGTAAGAAAATGTGCAGTGTCTTCATTACGGGTCAGCGGATTTGGGGATGGCCTGGCGGTCATGCTCAACACCTCTGCATCATCCAATACCTGCATTTTAATTTCTTCAATAGTTACCCAGTCATAACCACCGCCGGTTTGGCCACCCGGCCCCGGAATATCAATCCGAATATGATCACCACTTGTCGCTTTACGCTGCACCAGATTTCCCGCTGCATCTGTCAAAAAAAAGTCTGACATCGATCCCCCTGCAATTTCCCTCCAGCGGTTTACATCCAGCAAACGTTCCTTTACCGTTTTAAAAAAGTGAATTGCTTCTGACTCAGAAGCCAGCTGTATCTTTTCAACCGCATTCATTTCTGATCCTGTGTACTGATGCGGCACATGTGCCGCTCCCGGCTCACTATTTTCTTTATTTGTTTCCATAGTTTTATAGGTTAGGTTTATATTTATCACCCAGGCTAACTTCCGTACCCAAGCCCATGGTTCCCAGAATTTCATTGACCGAAAAATAAGCACCGCAGGCAAATTCATCAGCAGCGCCATAATAAATCCTCAGCCGATATCCATCCGCCACATGTCCATTGATTACAAAAGCATCTTCCAACTTCATTAAAATAGCACCCAGAATACTGATGATAATCATTAACCACCCAGGTAAGAAAATGTTTCGTCTGTATGATATTTAAATGAAGTTTCAGCAATTGAGAGTTATCTTAAGTACAGAGACATGACCAGCGGACGAGTTTGAGAAAAAATGAATGGAGGGCTTCCAGTTGAAAATGGATCTAAGCGTATTCTGAATTTAAGACTTGGAAATTATACGATCCGAGTAATCCTACTTAATTTTCGCCCCTTCCAAATTCAACTGCTTAAACAACTCCTTAGTAATTAGCTTCACATTATAACCCAGCTGGTCATAACTACAGTGCCTTAAACCAAGTGGAAAAGGCACACTATTTTCCCTTTTTATCAAATCAATTGTAATCACAGCACTCGGAAATACCAAATCCTCTCCCTGCATCAACCCAAAGACAGACCTGGCAAACCCCTCATCCTCCCCAAGCGAAAAACACCCGTAGGTTTCCATCCCTTTCAGCGTCTTCATATTCAGCGAAATCTCATAACTTGTTTCCATCATCTATCACATAAAAGAGCCGCTCCCTAAAGAGCGGCCCGGTCAACCTAAATTTAAAACCATTAATTACTTAATCTCAATCTGGCGGGATTGCACTTTCGCTTCCTCCCGTTTAGGAATATCAATACACAATACCCCATCATTGTATTTCGCCTCAATTCCATTCTGATCCGCAGTTTCAGGCAAAGTAAAAGAACGCACAAACGAACTATAACTATATTCACGTTTCGCATAATTGCGCTCTTGTTTTTGATCCTCGTGCACCTGCTCAACCGAAATGCTCAACACATCCCTTTCCAGCTTCAATTTAAAATCCTCTTTTTTCAGACCAGGGGCAGCCAGCTCCACATGAAAATGATCCGCACTTTCAGAAATGTTAGCCGCAGGCACCTTAGTCATCATGCGATCCGAAAAAAAAGTATCATTGAAAACAGAATTGAAAACATCATTAAAGCCTGGCATTAATGAATTGTTACTCTTTGGATTAAATTTAACCAGTGTCATAGGTTCTTCCTCCTTAATTTGATTTAATGATTAAAACATACAATTAATTAAACTCATGAACTTCGCGTTCAGTTTTCTCAATACAAGCAAAATGCCAATGCCAAAAACATACGCTCAGACTGAAAAATTTTCAGCAGCAATGAAAAAAATTCAGTTTTATAATGCCAAAAATTCACCTCCAAATCCCAGCTGATCCATTCAACCCCGAAACTATATTCATCCGCAATTGTTACCCCAGTTAAGTAAATGAATCCTTTAACGGGAGCATACACCTATCCAGATGAAACAAATAGCCAATATGAACAATGCGGAAAAAAACCTACTATACCTCAGCTTAGCACTCAGTACCTGCTTGATACTTTTCAATGCCTGCAAAGTCAGCATACCAAAAGGAGCCAAAGCAGTAAAACCATTTGACAGCAAACGTTACCTGGGCAAATGGTACGAAATCGCACACCTTGATTTTAAATATGAAAAGAACCTCGATAATGTAACAGCAACCTATACTGAAAAAAAAGTTGACAATCCACTCATAATCAACCCGCTACTGCCCAATTTTAAACAATAATGAAATTACATTGTTGGATATGATAAATACTACAAGCGATGGAACAATTTAAAATAGAAGTAGCAGATAACGGGCAAGGGAAGTTTTACGACATCAAACCTTTAGGTAACGCACGTTATCAGATTTACATCGAAGGAGAAACCATAGGAACAATTCAACTGGACGAAAAAGACCATGCCCGATGCGAAAGCCAGGGATGCGAACTAGATATGCCACTGTTGAATTCCATCCGAGATCAAATTCAAGCACACGAAAACTGGAAACTTTAACCAAAATCAAAACATTATGCCCTGGCCTAAAGGAACCTATCCACCCTCCTATAAAAACCTTCCCATTAAACTAAGGGAAAAAGCAGTAGAAATCGCCAACGCCATATTAGAAGAAAGTGGCGATGAAGGTCTGGCCATAGCCACAGGCCTGAAAAAAGCCAAAGAACTCAGGCAAAAAAAGAAAGGGAAAGCCTAAACAGCAGCCTCCCTCAAACATATAGTTTTAACCTACATTTTACCATCATGGCCACAACAAAAGAACTTATCGAGCAAATTAACCACCTGTTTACCGAAAACAAACTGGAGTCTTTTATGGACTACTTCGCAGAAGACATCGTCTGGGACATGTACAGCGCATCTGGTCATACCACCTTTAACGGAATAGCAGAAATCAACCAGATGGATGGCAGCAATGTTGCCCAGCACAGCAACTTCCGCTTCAGCACCATCGTGATTGAAGGCGATATGGCCTCGGTACAGGGCAGCAGTACAACTACAAAAAAAGACGGCACACAGTACGAAAGCAACTTTTGCGACATCTACCATTTTAAAAATGATAAAATCGTAAAAATGAGTTCCTATGTAGTGGACAACCTCAAATAGCAAAACAGGTCCTGCCCGCAGTCCTTTTTGATTAACCTCAAACAAAAATGAGGTCAGGCATCAACACAAGGGAATTTTGCATACATTTATTTTATGCAATCAGGTTTACTTTATACACAATACACCTTGGTCCAGCAGTCCAGGCAGGTCGTTTTCCAATTCCTGAAAGAAAACCTCATGGATGATCTGGCAAAGCCACTCCCCATCTTTCTAGACAAAACCATTTCCTATATGTATGTGCATATTGCCAATACCTATATCGCCTGGGCAGGGAATTTTGCAATGAATGGTGCCTCCACTTACTACGATCAGGACCAGCCTTTAAATATAACCCAGATCGAAAAACTGTTTGCACAGGTGGATGAAATCATGGCAGGTTTTATCGCACATTTCTCAGCAGCCCCAATGCAGGACGTTAAAGGCTTAAATGGCCGGAAAAATACATTGAAACTGATGCCTACAGCATATTCACTCATGTCATTACCTACGAGTTTCACCATAAAGGCCAGGTCATGACCATGGCCAGGTTGCTCGGTAACACTTCACCGGATACGGATGTAATGCGCTTTTAATGTTAAATATCCAATTCCCCGCCGTCAGGTAAACACTCCAGTTCAATCCTATCCAGCCTATCCCCCGCATCAACCTTCCTCTCCGGACTTCAGAATCCTCAAAACCAAGCCATTTTAGCTGGAGAAGGAGGCTTAAACGAAGCCCTTACCAAAAACGTATCCTAAGGATACCCTCTGTAAATAAATCACTGAATTCCTGAAGTTCGATTTTTAGAGCGATTTCATTATCAAAAATCAATCTATATCGAATGAATAAGTTCCAGATTGTTCAGGAAATTCCAGTAAATTTGCAACAAAATAACGCCTGTGAAAACTAAATTAATTGAAGAACTTCAGCAGGAAATTGCTGCTGACAAAGTTCGTATCAAAGAATTGATACAGATCAATGAAGAACTGACTGATTTTATCGAAAATGCAGTCCTTCCCCTTCACTGGGTGAATCACCTGGGTATTATCACCTGGGCCAACCAGGCTGAACTCAGTGCATTGGGTTATGAAAAAGATGAATATATCGGACAACCCATCAGTGCCTTCCATGCCGATGCCGAGATTATCGAAGACATTTTATTCAGGCTAAAAAATAATGAAACACTCCACAACTACCGCGCAAGGCTCAAATGTAAAGATGGCTCCATCAAACACGTATTGATCAGCTCTAATGTGTTAACCAGGGACGGAAAATTTATTCATACGCGCTGCTTCACCAGGGATGTCACCGCTATTGTTCAGGAAGAGCAGCGTAAAAATGATTTTGTCTCTATGGTTAGCCATGAACTTAAAACACCGCTGACTTCCATTTTAGCCTTCATTCAGGTCATGCTGTCCAGATCTGCAAAATCCGGAGATGCATTCATCACCCAATCCCTCCGGCGAACCGAGAAACTGGCACTGGGCATGACAAAAATGATCAACGACTTCCTTCATATCTCCAGGCTTGAACAAGCTGAAGTCAACCTCAACATTGAGTCATTGGAACTTCACCTGCTCATTCAAGAGGTTGTTCAGGAATTACAGTTGACGCACCATTCCCATAACATCAAACTCATACATAGCGGACAGGTACGTATTGCTGCAGACTATGCAAAGATCAGTCAGGTGCTGATCAACCTGATCAGTAATGCCATAAAATACTCCCCCGAGTCAAGTACTATTACTGTAGGCTATGAACCTGAGGGCTCAAGGGTGAAAATATTTGTACAGGACAAGGGCATCGGAATTGCAAAAGCAGATCAAAAAAAACTATTTCAACGCTTCCAAAGGATAGAGAATCTCGCGACCAAACACACCACCGGCTTTGGCATAGGTCTATATCTAGTCGCCGAATTCCTGCGTTACCACAACAGCATAATTCAGGTTGACAGTAAACAAGGAGAAGGATCTACTTTTTATTTTTTCCTAGATATCGATCATCAAGATTAAGGATCAGCCAGACCATATCCAACGGCATAAATGAAACATATCTCCAATTGTTGATATTCTTAAACAGCTCAAGATTTGTTGTAGCATCAAGATCACCTTTTGCTAAACCTTTGACTAAATCCAGACTCACGTACCTGTCAGGATACTTAGTCACGAACAGCCGGTATGCAGAGAACTCGAATCTGGTTTTACATTTGGCCTATTAAAAATCCAGAAAACAGTGTGGCTAATAAACTTAACCAGGCAGGTGCTTCAGTTCGCTAACAAATTCTTTTGCGAGCTGTTAGCTCAGTAAAAGCCTTTAACAAAAGGCTGTACTGGTTAGAAAATTAAAGAATGTTGTTTATAAAATTCATTTTATAAAAATACGAAACACTATATTTGATATTTAAATTATGGACATAACCAGCTATAAAAACCGTTTCAACGAACTAATTCAGGCCGCCCCCACAGCAACTGCTATCTACCATACCCGGGACATCGTCATTACCGCTGTGAATACAAGCATGCTTGCTTTTTGGGATAAAGGCGAAGATATCATAGGGCAAACCTTACTGGAGGCTGTACCAGAACTCCAAAACCAGCCCTTTATTGACCAATTACAAACTGCTTATGACAGCGGCATCGCTTATCATGCAGAGAAAGCAAGAGCGGAATTGCTGGTCGATGGTAAGCTCCAGTCGTTTTATTTTAACTATACTTATAAGCCTATTGTTGGTCCTGACGGAAAAACAGAAGCAATTATTCATTCTGCCATCGACGTAACACCCCTGGTTGACACACAACTTCAATTAGAGGATATTCAGGAGCGAATGCTCCTGGCGCTGGAATCTGCAGAAATTGGCACATGGAACTTAGATTTGATCAATCATTCCGTACACTGGGACCAGCGTTGCCGGCAACTTTTCGGATTTGAAGGCAATGACGAGGTAGACTACAATGCAGTACTCTCATGCATACATCCAGATGATAAACAAAAAGTAATGGACGCGGTTAGTACAGCAACAAGTTCCAACGGTGCCGACACCTACGATGTACGCTACCGCACTGTCGGCAGCTACAGCCGGCAAGTCCGCTGGGTTCACTGTAAAGGCCGCGCATACTTTAATAAACAAGGCATCGCTTACCGTTTCGCCGGTACCGCGCGCGACATCAGCGCTGAGATCAAAACTTCATTGAGCGAACAGCAGCTACTTGCATTAGTCAATTACAACGCGGATCACATGTCAATAGCAGACATGTCCGGCAAATTGATCTATATGAACCAGGCGGCAAGAACAATGCTTGGAGTTCCTCAAGATAAAGATATCACCACTATGACCGCTAGGGATTTTTACCAACCAGAAGAACTTCAGCGGGTACAGCAAACCATCATTCCCCGGATCGACAGCGACACCGGCTGGACAGGCGTTCTTCATTTAATGAACTGTCAGACTCAAGAAAACATACCATGTAAAGTCAACTATATCCTGATTAAAAATCCAATCACCGGTGAAATCATTGGTAGGGGAGCCACCGCACGTGACCTCCGCCCCGAACTAAAAGCCAAAACAGAACTGCAGCGACTAGCTAACATAGTAGAAATTAGCGAAGACTTTTGTAATTATACCGATCTGGAGGGAAATACCATTTACATAAATTCAGCTGGGCAAAAACTAATCGGCGTAGATTCAGTAAATATCTCCAAAGCCAATATCTACACGTATCATTCCGAAGAATCCTCAACCCTGATCCGTACAACTATTATGGACCAACTGCTTGAATGCGGCAAATGGTCAGGCACTTTGGAATTGAAACACCTGGAAACTGCAGAATTGATTCCCATCCACAAACAGCTCTTTATCATTCGTGACCAACTCAGTAACGAACCGATAGCTATAGCTGGAATCGCCAGAGATCTTCGTGCAGAAATCAATGCTACAAAAGCAATGGATCTGAAAAACGCTGAACTCTACCAGGCAGTTAAAGAACTTGAATTCCTTGCCAATGCTGTCCCGGCCGTAGTCTGGACTGCTACTCCCGATGGCATGTTAGACTACATCAATGAGCGTTGGTATGAGTGCAGCGATGTCCCAATCAGCGACTCGCTCGGAACTAAATGGGCGGCCACATTGCACCCAGATGATGTACGCTTAACGCTAAAAAGCTGGCAAAGCAGTATCTCCTCTGGGGAACCTTACCAAGTGGAATTCAGATTGAAAGATAAATTTGGGAATTATAGATGGTGGCTGGTAAGAGCTCTTGCACTAACCAATAAAAATGGCCAGATCTCAAAATGGTATGGCACAAATACCGACATCACCGAGCAGAAAGAACTGGAACGCCAGAAAGATAATTTTCTGAGCGTCGCAAGCCATGAACTTAAAACCCCGGTTACCAGTATTAAAGCATACGCCCAGGTTTTGGAAACCATGCTAAAGCGATCAGGAGACGAAAAAAATGCTGCATTGATGGCAAAAATGGACAAACAAATCAACAGACTGACTTCGCTGATTGGCGATCTTTTAGATGTAACTAAAATCAATTCAGGCAGGTTGGAGTTTCAGAACGTATCCTTTGATTTCAACGAAATGGTCTGTGACTCCATTGCGGATTTACAACTTAGTGCTGAAAAACACGAGATACAAAGCAAACTTGGTGAGGTAGGAATGATTATCGGGGACAGGGAAAGAATTTGCCAGGTTGTAGTCAATCTTTTGACCAATGCTATCAAATACTCACCAGATGCCAACCGCATTATTGTATATACCGAAAATCATGTGGATGAAGTACAGCTTTGTGTACAGGATTTCGGAATCGGATTAAACCGGGATAAAAAAGACCGGGTCTTCGAGCAATTTTACCGAGTGTCCGGCACCAAGGAACACACCTTTCCAGGACTAGGGCTTGGACTATATATTTCTTCCGAGATTGTCAAACAACTCGGCGGCAGAATCTGGGTTAACTCAGTGGAGGGAAAGGGTTCCACTTTCTGCTTTGCCATCCCAAAAGTGCTACACACTACATCTAAAGACGAATGAAAATAACTAAAAAAATCTTTATAGCCGACGACGACGACGCCATTGTCGATTCCATAACAATGATGCTGGAAGTAATGGATTACCAAGTTGACAGCACCAGTAACGGCACACAAGTAATTAAGGCACTTGAGGACTGTCCTGATCTGTTATTATTAGACATCTGGATGTCCGGAATTGACGGCAGGGAAGTTTGCCAGCAAATCAAAGCTAATCCTGTTACAGCAAAGATTCCTGTTCTGATGGTATCGGCAAGCAGACAGATAAAGGAATCTGCTCTTGCCTGCGGGGCAGATGATTTCCTAGCCAAACCGTTTGAAATGTCAGATCTGATCGAAAAAATTGAGCAACTTACAAACTAGCATACCCAAAATAATGCATAGAATGAATGAATGAATGAATGAATGAATGATAACTCAGCGCTGTTGCGTAACATGCGACACTAGCTGAATGATCAAGAAAGAGCTCAAGAAATTGAAAATGAAAATTATAAACATATCCTGACGGCTATGTCCTGTAGCGACTCTTTTGATGCACAGCGTTAAGCATACACTTATAATGAAAAGCCCAGCCAAAATAGACCGGGCTTTTCTCCCTCTCAACAAATCTCCCTGTGTGTTCACCCTCAACTCATCCTCACTCGTTCTGTTTAATAAACGACTGGAATAGCTAAACAGATTTACAAAAAGCGTATCGTTACAGGGAAATGACAATCCGCTAATAAGCTGATATTACAAACCATTGTAAACAATAGTCTAATCACACTGGTGAGAAAAAAACCAAATAATTCCAGTAAAGAAAGAAAGTAAAAGACAAAGATTAAAGCACCAATTCCATACCATCGCGCAGGCATTCTACCTTAATCTCATCTAACCTATCCAGCATCTGCTGGTCAAAATGCGTCAATAGCATCCTCTCACAGGAGAATTCGGCCAAACGGCTTTCCAACTCCAGGTAATGCATATGCCCTTTCACCTTCAAATCAAGGAAACTGCACTCACAGATAAATACATCAGCCCGTTCACTTAAAGCAAACAAGACATCCGTCCAGGAAGTGTCACCCGAATAAGCCATCACCTTCCCTGCAACTTCAATTCGCAGACCATGAGGCAAAGCCCTTTCAGAATGAATCACATCAAAAGCCTGTAAACTCCAGCTTCCTAAATCCATTATTTCGTTAACATTATATTCCAAGAACTCCATATCCAGCTTTCCCAGCACTTCAGTCCCGGGATAAAGCAGATCGAGTAAAGCAGCGATCCGCCGCTGACCACCAAGTGGGCTGATGATCTGAAATTTCTTAGTTCTGCCATTGACTGCCGCATCCAGCAAAACGAAAGGCACGCCACCGTAATGATCACCATGAAAATGACTGATCACGATAGCGTCAATATCATCCACCTGAATGCCTCGTTGTTTGAGTCCAGGTAAACTACTCGCACCACAATCCACCATAAAGCGGATTGAACCCGCATCTACATAAAAACAGGTATTTAGCCTCCCGCCACTTCCGAAGGCATCACCACAACCAATTACTTTCAGCTTAACCTCAGTCATCGCCAAATATTTAAAAGTCCGCCTGCTGATTGACCATATACCGGATCATGATGAGGTAATCCCACCTGAGCTATCTTTCCACTTACATCCTCAGGCCGCTTATCCTCCAATCGGATCAGGTCGGGCTCCTTACCATCGGGATATGCCCCAACTACCGAAAAGTCCTTACTGTGATGAATGGACATATGCCCCGTCCCTGCCGGGAGTATCAACACATCTCCTGGGTGAACTTCCAGCTGTCGCCCCTGTTCACCACCCAGTTGCAGGGATGCTGTACCGGAATATACACCCAATACTTCATGCGTATTGCTGTGATAATGATGATAATCATATACCCGCCAGCGAAACGCATTGGTCCAGCCATTTTGCTCAAAACGATCTTCCAGCCAGTCCGCCGCATGCTCCGGCTCAAATTCAATTACCTTTCGGTAAACAACGACAGGAAAGCTATTATTGGGCGTAACCCCGTCATCCATAAAATGATAAATTTCAGCGGTATCCATAAGCCATTAAATTTCGCAAACGTAAATAAATTGGCCGATCTCTTCAGCCAAAGATGCCGGGACCTGCCCCAGGCCATTCCAGCAAAATTAAAGTTGAAATGCTATTGTTTAAACTTTAGTTCTCTAAACTGTACGCTCCATATCGGCAGGACCATACTTTTGCGGGCCTTCATTATCCGCTGATACAGTTTTTTTAGGTTTTGCCCATGTGGCTTCTTCTGTTTAACCGGGCTAAGGGTTTGATCTTTCATGATGCCAGTTCCTTTCTTAGTTACCTGTATTACAATTCCCGCTGTAAGATTGTTCTAAGAAATACATAAATAATTGTATACTAAATCAGTAACTATCAATTCATCAATCAAATCGCCGCTGAAACACCAACAGATTTACAGCTCGTGCATGTTGAAATTTTAAAACAAAACATTTGAATTGATTTTTAATTTGCTTAAATTCGATTGAAATCGAAAGCCCATGAAGATTACCCCTGACTCATTAAAAGCACACGATTATACCCGTAAAATGCGTGCCCTTTCCCGTAAAGGTGCCGCCCTGAAAAAGAAGTCACGGGAATTAAATGAAGTCCTGAATGCAACACTTAAAAAGTGTGCCGAACTGCTTAATCCCAATAAGGACAAACAAGAATAAAGCTTTTATTTACAATTGTGCGGAAGCTTTGCCCTTATGATCCCAATGGTCTTTTACCACCCTACCTTCAGTGTCTGTCAGCAAGCGTCTTGCGTACCGCTCACCCTTAATTTTACCATTGGCATCCTTTTGTCCCATAAATAACAGAATGGGCCGACCCCGGTCATCTGTTTTAAACGCCAGATCATACCTGCCAGATCTGATTTCAATCATGGAATCTGCTGCATACTGTTTACCGAGTACCTTTAAAATGGTTTCTTTTAACATCAGCATTAGTTTTATATGTTACTGGTACAATTGCTGCTCCTCAGTATAATAAGATTTACGGCCCCCGATCTCCTCTACCAGTATCTTTTTACCGGTGGGACTTTCTTTGATCCCGGCCCCATGGATTTTTAAAAAATCCTTAATCTCTCCACCCAGCTCATCGGGTAACATTTTGCTGATCTGCTCAATTTCCTTACGCAACAACTTTCCGATCACCTGATGCAGCTCCTTTACTTTCGCTTTAGGAATCGCTTTAGCGGGCGAGAAGGGAGAAATCCTTGCCTCCCATAAAATTTCATCCGCATAAGTATTGCCGATACCCCGGATGATATGCTGGTCCATCAATACCGTTTTTATCGGCGCTTTCTTTTTCGCGAAAACCCCTTCCAGATAGGCCACACTCATTTCTTTGGAAAGCGCATCCGGCACATCCGAGGCTGCAGGATTTAAGGTAGGAGTTGCAGCTTTTTGAAAGTCAGACAATGCAAAACCGTCCCCTGCTTTAAAATAAAATGAAATAATGGGATATTTTATTTTATCATTCGCTTCAATCAGCTTTAGCTCTCCATGCAGCATCAGGTGTAACCCTAATACCCTTTCAGCTCCAAAATGCAGCTGAATGGTTTTTCCTTCTCGTTTTACCGCAGTCAGCTGATGCCCTTCTAAAGTTTCCTTTAGCTCCTTTTCCGGCACATTCAGCTTTTTAGCGACCAGCACTTCCAGGCGCTCCAGGGTCTTATGCTTAAACCGTTTTTCCAGGTTAGCAGCGAAGACTTCAAGATCAGGTAATTCGGGCATATACAGATGTATTAAAATTAAAGACTTAATCAGAACAAAATTGAAAAGATAAAGTTTCAGAGATTGTGAACCTCCTTTATTTTTAGCTTCAAAGCGAAAAAGTCTGTATCTGGTTAAGTGGTCAGTATTACCTCAAACCGGTATCAGACATTGAACTCTAAGCATATTCTCAATTCGCGAATTGAGAATCAAGCAAATTCAGCACTCTAATTTCTTACATCCAATCGACACTACTTAAAATTCCGGCCTCCATGAAACACTTCTTTAGGAACTTCTCTCCCAGCCTCTGTGCTTTTATTCTGAGCCGAATATGGCGCAGATTTTTCATCACCTCTAGCTAATGTCAATACCGGCAAATCATCAACTTCCCGCTGTACCAGTTTACCCAGCATCTTAGTGAGATCAAAACACTTACTCACTATCACGTGTACCACATGACCTTCCCGCTGTAATCTACCCTCGACCATCAGTAACCTGGAATGCAGAATTTCCTTACGATAAGTATCAAACAATTTCTCAAAGACCACCAAATTTGAATAACCTGATTCATCTTCAATCGTAATAAAGCATACTCCTCCAGCCGTTCCAGGCCGTTGACGAACCAGCACCAATCCTGCTACTTTAACCAGCTGTCCATTGACGGAATCATTGTTAATCGTGTGGCAAGAACGGATATTCAGCATATCCAACTGAGCACGAACGAAACTCACCGGATGTGCTTTTAGTGATAAACCAACGGTGGCATAATCCTGCACCACATGTTCCCCCTTACTCATCAGAGGCAATTCAACCTGCGTTTCCAGTATGCTTTCCGAAGTTTGCCCCTTAAACAATTCCACAGGCATATCCTGCAACGCTGACACATCCCATAATGCTTTCCTTCGATCCATTCCCATTGACCGGAAGGCATCCGCATCGGCCAGCTTTTCCAAAGCACCCAGAGACACACCTGCATCCCGCAAAGCAGTTATAGACTTATAACCATCACTCCTATTCTCAACCAGAATCTCCATTTCATCCTCACGAACTCCCTTAATCTCCCTGAAGCCCAAACGAAGCGCAAAATACTTGCCCGATTTTTCTTCCAGCTTATTGTCCCATAAAGAATAATTCACATCGACTTCACGTACCTCAACACCATGTTTCTGTGCATCAATGACAATCTGTGCAGGCTGATAAAAACCCATCGGCATACTGTTCAGCAACGCCGCTGCAAAAGCATCAGGATAATAATGTTTAACCCAGCAGGAAACATACACCAATAAAGCAAAACTTGCGGCATGAGATTCCGGAAATCCATAACTTCCGAATCCCTCCAGCTGTTTAAAAATCCGCTTCGCAAATTCAACCGTATAGCCTTTACCCACCATACCTTCAATCAGTTTCTGCTCATACTGATTGACAGCCCCCTGAAATTTAAAAGTAGCCATACTCCTTCGCAGGCCATCCGCCTCAGCAGGTGTAAAACCAGCGGCAACAATGGCAATCTTCATCGCCTGCTCCTGAAAAAGCGGTACACCAAGAGTCCTGCCCAGAATCTCTTTCAGCTCCGGCGAAGGATAAACAACAGGTTCTTCACCATTCCTCCTACGAAGGTATGGGTGCACCATATCTCCCTGGATTGGTCCCGGACGAACAATTGCCACCTCAATCACCAGGTCATAAAATTCCCGTGGCTTCAACCTGGGTAACATAGACATCTGTGCCCGGCTTTCAATCTGGAATACACCCAGCGTATCAGCCAGACAAATCATGTCATAAACATCCGGATCGTCCTGCGGAATATTAGCCAGCGTAAACTCCTTCCCGTAATGATCCCGGCAGAGATCAAATCCCTTTCTTATACAAGTCAGCATACCCAGGGCCAGCACGTCCACCTTCAAAAAACCTAAAGCATCAATATCATCCTTGTTCCATTCAATATTGGTACGATCTTCCATTCTGGCATTCAGGATCGGGCAAAGATCAGTAAGCTTACCTTGAGTAACCACAAAACCACCAGTATGTTGTCCCAACTGACGTGGGAAACCCATCATTTGCCCGGTCAGTTCCAGCGTCTTTTTCAAATGCGGATCATTCGGATTCAGCCCCGATTCAGTGATCCTTTTACCTTCAAACCATTCATTGGTATACTCCCACAAAGAACCCGAAAGCCTATTGATGGTATCTACAGATAATCCCATAGCTTTACCCACATCCCGGATCGCACCCTTTTGATGTTGCTGGGTAACTGTTGCTACGATCGCTGCACGGTCACGTCCGTACTTATTATAAATATATTGGATAATCTCCTCCCTGCGTTCATGCTCAAAATCCACATCAATATCTGGAGGCTCATTCCGCTCCGGAGAAATAAAGCGTTCAAAAAGCAAATCGAATTTCATCGGATTAACCGATGTAATGCCCAAAACAAAACAGATGGCAGAATTCGCGGCCGATCCCCTCCCCTGGCAAAGAATCCCCCTTGACCTGGCCTCACGCACAATATCTTCCACAAATAAAAAGTAATTGGCATAATCCATCTGCTTAACAAAAGCCATTTCATGATTGATCATATTCACAACCTTCTCAGGAACTACGTCTCCATATAACTCATGCGCACCTTTCCAGGTCAGGTATTCCAGCTCTTCCAATGGAGAACGTCCACTTTGATTGATTTCTTCAGGATAAACATATTTCAGTTCATCCAGGGAAAAATTACATGCTTCAGCAATCACCCTGGTATTTTCGATAGCTTCCGGACATCTGCGAAATAACCGCTGCATCTCCGTCACCTCCTTCATATAGCGCTCCGCATTCTGGTGCAAACGAAATCCAGCCTCCTGTATCGTACATTTTTCCCGGACACAGGTCAGTACATCCTGCAATTCCCTGCGGGATGGATCATGATAATGTACATCGTTAGTAGCTACTACTGGGATTCCATAAAAATCAGCAAGCTGCCTGGTCCTGAAAATTAATTTATCATCATTGCCCAGATACGTTCTGGTGGCTGAAAGATACAGCTGTCCAGCCAGCGCCTCACGATATTGCGCCACTGCTGAAATGAAACTGGCTTCATATTCAAACCTGCGGTTAAGCACTCCAGGCATCACCAGCGTAAAAATCATTCCTTTGCTGTGTGCATAAACATCAGACCTTGAAAGATGACAGGAACCTTTTTCTGCCCGCATGTTCCCTAAAGTGAGTAAGGCAGACAACCTTCCATAAGCTGCCTTATCTGTAGGATAGGCCAATAAACTCGGGCCGTCCAGCAGATCCAGTCTGCAAGCTGGGATCAGTTTTACGTTCTTTCCCCGGCAAGCCGAATGCGCCCGTACGATCCCCGCCAATGTATTCCGATCTGTTACAGCGATCTTTTGATACCCGAAAGCCTCTGCCTGGTTCACCAGCTCATGCGCATGTGATGCACCCCGCAAAAAACTGAAATTCGAAGTCACCTGTAATTCACTATATCCCATAACCCCATCCTTTACGCAAAAAATCCATGAATAAACCACTGGTATTTCTGATCAGCACCATAATGGCCGGAGCGAAACAGCCAGTACCGTGCGCCCTGATCATCCTCCACCTGGTAATAATCCCTATGTTCACCCACATCCAGCCACCATTCCCGTTCAATCCGCTCAGGCCCGTCAGCCTTGATCACCTGGTGTCTGATTCCCTTGTAAATAAAAAACTTAGGCGGATGATCTGGAATCAATGCCATCACCTCAATCGGGTCTGGTCGCTTCAGCAATTCAGTTGGGCGGGGCTGCTCTACCCGCCAATTAGTTGCCCGCTTTTCAGAAATCGATCCCGCCCGCAGCACTGCACGCTCAGGCCAGTAACGTGTCGCTGGCAAATACCGGTGGATCACCTCAGCACCTACCCTTCCGGCAACCCGGTCTAATAAACGAATGACACTCTGATCATCCAGTCCTGGCTTTGTGGTCCACATCTCTTCCTGCGGAACCTGTACATCATCTACCTTAGGCGCGTCCAAAACAAAAAGCTCAATCCCCAGTCCAGGGCGGATCTGATCAATCTTTAACTGAAAAAGCTTAAACAAATGACTCAGGCTATGGCTGGCACCACTGGTTCCAATCACCACCTGAACCACCTTTCCATCAATCCGGTATCCTGTAAGCACCCCAGTTCGCAATCCTTTGCCCTCAGCCTGCATACGCTTACATAAACTTTCCAGCATTTTAGTGATCGCAATTTCAATTCCTGTCCGGGTTTTGATCGGCTCCAGACAAAGCAGACGCTCCCGAAATGGCACCGGAACCTGCAAAGGCAGCAGCACCTCATCTTCGGTTCCCAATGCCTGGGCCAGTCGCAATAGAAACCCTTCCCCAAAACGCCTGCGCAATACAGAGCGCGGCATGCCAATAAAACTTTTAATCTGGTAAAATCCCAGCTTACGCAATTTAGCCAGTACCGTATTTTCCAAGCGCAAAGCCTCCGGCACCAAGCCAAGCAAAGCCTCCGGATGCCCACCCACAGGAATTAGTGGCGTCACTTTACAAAAATGGGAAACTGCCCAGGCAGCTCCTGGAGTATCCGCAATCGCTACACTAACGGTATATCCCTTGCTTTTTAAACGCGAAACGATCTCTTTTAAATACTCCCGTTCACCACCCCAAAGGTGTGTACATCCGGAAACATCCAGCAGCAGCCCATCCATTCCAAATTCATCAATGGCCACAATAGGCGAATACCTCACACACCATTCTCCAAGACCCCGCAGTAAATTCCGCGGACGTTCGGGCTTATCATCCAGCACTTCCAAGCCCGGGCAGATCGCCTTGGCATCAGCCGCCCGCATACCTGCTTCCACACCAGCTTCAGCAGCAAGTGAGCTCACAGCAGTAATCATCATGCGCCCATGATCAGGCGCAGAAAATACAAAGGGCACATCAATAAGTTCAGGCCTGCGGATCAGCTGCCAGTCAGCCAGTAGCTGGCGGAACCATATAGAAACAAAACGCCTTTGCATCACACTTATCCAATTTGCCTCTTCTGTTTTTCCGGCCACACCGACTGCTCAGTTAACTTCTCAACTGCTGCAAAATTTTCTCCGGCCCATTCCAGCACCCAGCTTCCCGGATTACCATTACGCACCTTCAGCAGCTCAACCTGCCACCTTGGAAACCCCAAACCGGGAAGACCATTTCCGGTATCAGAAGGCAATGGGCTGATCTTCCACCGCGCAGTAGCTACAGTACTCGCCGCTTTACTGGCATCCTTTCTCAGGATAAAACCAGTCACCCCGCTCTGCTCAACGGCTAACTGTAACCTGCGGGAGGCTATTAAACTCAAATTATTCAATTCAGCAACTACCGCTGCCAATCCTTCACACTTCAAAGCTTCTTCAGTAATCCAAAGCGCATCTTTCTCCGTCTTCACATCCATGAAAATAATTCTTTCCGGCTCCACATTGAATGTGCTTAATGAAGCAGGAAACAACCTCCGGGATGTACTCACCCAGACACAGGCCGCACCATCCTGCATCAAAACAGCCAGCAGACCAGCAATAAAACCGTCACTGCATGCGGCATCCTCCGGCAAAACGGTGATAAATTCATGAATTGCCCTTTTGGGAAATACCCCGCCCGGAAATCCCTGCTCAATTTCACCAAGTCCAATCCTTTCAGCGCTAGCCCCAGCCTGAGGCTTAAAGCCCTGCCAAAGCAGGATATCCTGCTGCAGTTTGATCAATAATTCCTTTTTAGCATCCATAATTCATCCCTTTTAACCCTACTATTCCATCAGCTATCAAATACACAACAAACATAATACTAAAAATGTTAGCAAATAATTAAATGTTAACAATTCAATGAATTTTGTTGACAAAAACCCAAAACAATACTATTAAGTCACAACAAAACATTTCAAATACTAATATTTTTAGTTATTTATCAAAATTTTTATATTTGTAACATGAACCTGTTTTCAGCAACGGAATTATTTGATGGAGGGATAAAGCGGTATACAGATTTCCAATTGCCTGACACTGAACTGCGATTATGGCAGCATCTTTTTGATAAGCCAAAATCGGATGCCTATTACAACATCCTTTTAAGCGAATCCCCATGGCAACAGCGCATGCGAAAAATGTACGACAAGGTGATTCCTGATCCCCGGCTAACCGCTTACTATGGCGGAGAAAATGGACATCAGTGGACTCCGGTATTACTTGAAATTAAAGCATCAGTAGAAAAGATAACCAACATCCGCTTCGACCGAGTCCTGTTAAACCTCTATAGAAATGGAAAAGATTCTGTAGCCTGGCATAGTGATAACCTTCCAGCAGATGGCAAGCACCATCACATAGCTTCCCTCACTTTTGGAGACACCAGAATCTTTAAAGTTCGTCATAAGTTCAACAAAGACCTCTCAGGACTGGATATTCCACTGACCCATGGGAGTTTACTATTGATGGGTGATACCATGCAGGACTACTACGAGCACCACATCCCTAAAACAGCAAGAACGGTCGGTCCCCGCATCAACCTCACTTTCCGGATTTCGGAATCTTCAAAACCAGTTTATTTTGATAAGGCAAAAACGAGCTCATCAGTCAACATATAAATTTCAGAAGAAGCAGGAATGTGCGAACAATTTAGATTTCACAGGCGCAAATTTGCTCGCCAATTTCCTCGACAAACCATAAAGGGAGCTGGCCAAAGCCATTCCAGAAAATTCCTACCGCAGTAATCTCTGGATAAAGATCAGCTAAAATTTTATTTCTATCGCACACGCGGTAAACACCATCCTCCATAGGCAATACGGTCAGCTGCATGCCGGATGCTTTAATTTTATAAGGTTCTATCTCATTATAAAAAGCTTTCATAGCATATTGTGTTCTGTGATTAACTCTCCAATCTGTTGAATAAAATCATCATCAAGTTCACTCTCAGTCGCCCATTTAACCCATTTGAGCTGATCACCCTCAGCTTCCTGAAAAATCACACCTAGCTTATGATCACCTTCCATGATCCGGTAAAGACCATTTTCAAGTGGTTCAATTTTAAAGTGGTCTTCCAAAAGTTGTATTTCAAATGATTCCATATCTATAGATAACAACAAGGTCAGCGTTAGGTTTTAGCAGCAATAACAAAGGCCTTCAATTTGTGCAGTTTCCCATCAAGAAACTGCCAAACATCGCATAAGCATAATCAACCATTTTACCTTTTTTATCCTTCAGGCTGATCTGACCGAGTGCAGTCACAAAATCATCCTCAGCAATCAAACGCTCAACCCTAAATTTAGGTGGCTCCACATAAACCTTTGCCATATACTCCCGCACATCCTGCTTACCTTGCAAGGTCTGTTCACCGACAAAAGTCCACTCCGTATCTGCTGTACAGAAGGAAAGAAAACCTTCATAGTCGCATATGGTCATGGCAGCGTTCGCCTGTTCCAATATTTGCTTATTGTTTTCCCTCATTTGCTCAGGCTTTATTTAAATATATTTTTACCGCCTCAATCTCATTTCCAACTACTCGGACCGCTTCTTTTAGTTCATCATTGGTCACCTTCAACTGACTAGTCCAATATTGAATTTCATAATCGTTTTCCATATTGATATCATCTGCATCAGCAAATTGATCCTGTTCTTTCATTATGTTATCTTTTTAATATCCCTCTTCTATTACTTTGATTAGCGCTTTTGCCGCCGGACCAGCAGATAAAGGATTCTGTCCGGTAACCAGCAACCCGTCTATTTCAACGTGACTTACAAAAGGTATCATTGCGCTGGATAAGTTGGCTCCCAATTCTTTTAACCTGGTTTCCAATTGGTAAGGGACATTCCCTGCTCTCCCCACCATAGTTTCTTCAATATTGGTAAAAGCAGAAATATTTTTTCCATCCAAAAAACCGGGTTGTAACTCCTCTGCTTTAATCAAAGCAGCCGGACCATGGCATACCGTCGCCACAGGCTTTCCAGAATTATAAAAATCAAGAATCAATCTTCCACTGTTTCCATCAGTTGCCAGATCCCAGATCGGACCATGCCCACCCGGGTAAAACACCGCATCATAATCTGAAGCATCCATCAGCGCCAATTCATAAGTTCGAGCAAAAGCAATCTTCGCGCTTTCATCATCCTGAAACCGGCGGTTAGCACCCGTAATGTTTTCAGTCAGCTCACTCATCGGATCAACCGGCGGCCTGCCCCCCTTAGGACTAGCCAGGGTAACGCGGTACCCCGCATCAATAAATTCATAATAAGGATCCGTAAACTCACCCAACCATACCCCCGTCTTACTATCGGTATGCTCCATCTCTGCATGAGAAGTCAGCACCATCAAAATGTGTTTCTTAAGATTCTCCATATTTTATTTCATTGTCAATTATTGAATTCCATATTTATAAAAGGATCTACAACCTATACCCAACATCCTGAAATATAGAATGTTTCAAAAAAATCAATTAAAAATTTCTATAAACAATGCGCTAAACTGAATGTTATAAGAGTCTAATCACCAGCCGTATTTGGCCCTTAATGATATGACTATGAACAATCAAAAGAAAACTCCGAAACCCGGATCAGCAGAATACAACGTTGAAAAACCAGAAGAACTGACCACACCAAAATTTCATAGCAGCACCGATCACAGAAACAGTCAGGAATTACCAGCTACAGAAAATTTGAATGACGAGCATAAAAAAGTAAAAACCAACCCGGAACACAGCACACCAAAACCAGACTTAGGCAATAAAAGAGCAGATGACGAAGACCAAAAGGAAAAGTTAATCACTCCCTGATCACACACAACTGCTTACCACAAAAAAATTAACCACTAATCCCCCTTATTATGAACTATAGAAAAATCATCCAAAACACCATACAAACACAAAAAGACCATAGCCTAACCGCCTTTGCACTCCTCGCCGGACTTGCAGCAGGCTCCGCATTAGCTGTATTGTTCGCGCCAAAATCCGGACGTGAATCCAGAAAACTATTGGCAGAAAAACTGAGGTCTGGACAACCAACCCATCAGGATGAAATGGAAGAACATTTGTTTGATGATTTGCGAGAAACCACGCGTGAACATGCAGCACATCTACAGGGACCAGAAAGTAAACGCAAAGATCCAACATCAATCAAAATACCCTCAGCAGGAACCACAGCATGGAAAGATAAGGCACTAACAGAATAAATATAAACCTCTGGCTATTGCCATAGCCAGAGGCAGTCCCATTCATCAATAAACATAAACATCATGGCTACCCAAGAAAACACATCGCAGGTCAGCGATCAAAACCAAACACCTGCAACAGACGCTGATAATTACCAGCAACCACAAGCTACAGGTCAGCCGCAAAAAGTACTGATTGAGGCCACAATTACCGGAGAAACAGACGAGCTCGACCCCAGCTTCCACCAGCAAGATCCACCAATAGATCCGGAAAATGATGACAAAGTTGAGGATAACGAAGATGATGAATTACCTACCAAAGAAGACGAGGAAGAAGATCATGATTTAAACCATGATGCAGACGATGATTTGAGCCTGAATAACGATGACCAAAACGAATTGAACTAATGGCCGATTGCAAGTTTATTCATCCTAAATCACTATAATTACAGGCTTGTAATCAATCCCTGATCAAATTGGACAACCTTTTAACCTATATCCATTCCCTGACTGTATTTCACAGCAAAGCTGGGAATTACTGCAGCCAGCATTATCAAAAAAGCACTTTAAGAAAAATGAACTGTTATTAGCAGAAGGAGAACACTGCCAATCCCTATTTTATATCGATTCGGGATACTGCAAAAGTTATTATCAAATGGACGGGGCAATCAAAAACACAGGCTTTTATTTCGAGAATGATATTGCCACAAACCTCAACAGTTTTAGCAGCGGAGAAAAATCAGCCTTTAACATCCTTGCCTGCGAGCCCTTAACAGCAATAGTTTTTGACAAGAATAAATTATTTGAAGCCGCTAAAAAAGCTCCAGAAATAGAAACGCTGGGACGAAACTGCATCCGACTATTTGCGTCCAAACAAGAAGAATTCGCGACCTTATTTAAACTTTACTCCGCCCAGGATCGTTTAAAATATATAGAAGAGCATCACCCCGATATGTTACAAAGAGTTCCCCTTTCACAATTGGCCTCATTTCTGGGGGTAGCCAGAGAAACACTCAGCAGGATCAGAAAAAGACGAACAGTCGGATAATTATGTGACGATCGTCACAGGATCAGTACAGCCTGAATGCTGACTTTTGTATAACAAAAAAAAAGAGATACAGCTATGCAAAAACTAAGAAAAATTGATGAAACCGCGAACATCCTAACCTGGTTTGAAATTCCGGTAACAGACCTCCAAAGAGCAAAAACCTTTTATGAAACCATTTTAGCGATCCAAATGGTTAGCGCAGCAGATGGCAATGAGGAAAGTGTCTTCTTTCCCTACAACCCCAATGTCATCCAGGCCACTTCAGGTAGAGTAACCGGCGTATTGTCCAAATCCGAAAAAAACAGTCCCTCAGCAAATGGCCCCCTGATCTACATCAATGCAAGCCCAAGCCTCCAGACAGTACTGGACAAAGTAGAACCCGCAGGCGGAAAAGTACTTTCGCCTAAAATTCAAATCCCACCAGGATACATTGCCATTATCCTTGATAGCGAAGGCAACAGAATCGGACTGCATGCAGAAAAATAAACAGTTAAATGCCGACTTAATCCAGCTATCCTATTCAGATTCCTCGCGCGGGAAATGATGAAACTGAAGATCATGTCCACTTAGGCTATTTCAGACTGGATAAAATTCAAATGATTTTTCAGATAAAAAAGTATGCGCTATCAGTCCTTTAAGAACGTTTTGTTTTTATCTAAGAAAACTCTAAACCATTCTCTACCGCGAATGTTAAAGTAAGACATCAACGAAAAACAAAAATGGAAAACAACACAGTAAACACAGAAATCTTAAACGATCTGATACAGATCAACAACGACAGAATTACAGGTTATGAAAGAGCAGTTGAAGAATTAAAGGAACAAGACAGCGACCTGAAACCCTTATTTCTACAAATGATCCGTCAAAGCGGCCAGCACAAGGCGACCCTAACACAGGAAGTACAGGTACTGGGGGCTCCTGCAGAGACCGGGACAACCACATCTGGAAAAATATATCGTGCCTGGATGGACGTAAAAGCAATGTTTACAGGTCATGACCGTGAAACTGTTTTAAACAATTGCGAATTCGGTGAAGACGCCGCCCAAAAAGCCTACAAAATGGCTTTAGAGACCGAAGGACTTTCAGCAAACTTAAGAAGCATCATTTCTGAGCAGAAAACTGATTTGAGAAACTCACACGATCAGATTAAGGCGCTTAGAGATAGCGTCTCTTCATAAGTGAAATAATTGCATCAAGATAGGAATCGTCATCTGCAAAACCAGGGACTAAAGCCTGATTAGTTAGGACTAAAATCCCTGGTTAAGATGGCGAATTCTATTTCTCCTACACGAAACCCTTACTCAAATGCCCTCTTCTGTCATCAAAAGCTATAACTATGAACCTACAAAATGTTTGTTGTACATTACTTTTGTATCAGGAATCACTTATGTATACAAATCAGTTCCAGCCGATATTGCTAATATGTTAAAGGCCGCGGGATCAAAAGGCAGGTATTTTAATCATTTCATTAAAGGCCACTATAAATACCGTAAACTAAGGAGTAAAACTTAAGTTCATCTTCTATTTTCCCCCATAAGCTCAATGCAATAAATTAAGGTTGTCCATCACCACCTGCCACTCCATAAACCTGACCTGTGGTATAACTGGAATCGCTTGCTGCCAGCTGTACATAAATAGAACACAATTCAGCAGGTTGACCTGGCCTGCCCAAAGGGGTATCGCCACCGAAATTTTTCAACTTCTCCATCGTAGCACCACCACTCACCTGTAAAGGCGTCCATATCGGACCGGGAGCCACACCGTTCACGCGAATTCCTTTTGGTCCCAGTTGTTTGGCAAGCGACCTTACATAACTGGTATTGGCAGCCTTAGTCTGCGCATAATCAAATAATTCAGGTGAAGGATCAGTAGCCTGCACAGAGGTTGTGGCAATAATTACAGACCCAGGCTTCAAATGTGGCAAAGCAGCCTTTGTAATCCAAAATGGCGCATAAACATTGGTTTTCATCGTCGAATCAAAATCCTCAGCGCTAATGTCCAAAATAGAAGGCCGGGTCTGCTGATGTGCGGCATTATTGATCAGAATATCCAATCCTCCTAAAGCTTTCACTGCCTTTTCAACCAATTGCTTACAGAAAGCTTCTTCGCGTAAATCACCTGGAATTGCTACCGCTTTACGTCCTTCTTTTTCAATAAGCTCAATCACTTCTTTGGCATCAGGCTCTTCCGCCGGCAGGTAATTAATCGCCACATCTGCTCCTTCCCGTGCATAGGCAATCGCCGCCGCACGTCCCATTCCGGAATCCCCGCCAGTAATCAGCGCTTTACGACCGGTCAATCGGCCTGAGCCGACATAACTAGTCTCCCCATGATCAGGTACGGGGTCCATTTTACTGGCCAGTCCCGGCCAGGGTTGTTTTTGTTCCTTAAAAGGTGGTTTAGGATATTTCTTTTTCGGATCCTCCAGCTTAGCAGAAACCGATTTACCACCAGCATTACTTTCCTTCTTTTTCATCTTTTTATCGATTATTGTTTCAAAACTACTTTCACACCATCATCTGTTTTATTATTAAACAACTTATATCCAATGGTTTGTGAAATAATGACATTTTCATCCTATCATTCGAGGTGAATTATTTGAACAACCTGAAATTGAGATTGTTTATTAATTTTTCAGTTTAATTTTATTCAAACATTCTTAAACAAAATATAAAACCGAATGTTAATACCAACCGAGAACCGGCAATTAACTATTAAAAACATTTACTTATGAAAAACCAATTGAGCAATCAAATTTTAGCAGGTCTGGACACCTTCGGTTTGAGTACTACCGGAAAAGAGAATATTGATCAGGGAGAAAGAATTGTCTCCGTACTGGCAGGAAGCTGGTTACTATACAAAAGTTTAAGAAAAATGGGTAAACATCCCTTCCTTGGTCTCCAAGGCGCTGCAGCAGGCGGACTAATGCTTTACCGCGGAGCTACAGGAGTTTGTCCCCTCTATCAAAAACTCGGAAAAGACACCACAGATCCCCAGGCCATCAACATTACCGAAGACATCACCGTCAATGCCCCAATAGATAAAGTATATGCCTTCTGGCGCGAGCTATCCAACCTCCCAAAATTTATGGAACACCTGAAAAGCGTGGAGGAAATCAGTGAGAAAGTTTCGCTATGGACGGCCAATACCCCGGGCGGGTTAATAGATTTAAACTGGAATGCTGAAATTACCAGAGAAGAAACAGCAACCTATCTTGGCTGGCAATCCCTGGAAGGATCAATGATAGACAATGCAGGCAAAATAGAATTCCGCGAAACCTTAAACGGCACAGGAACTGAACTGCACATAGAAATCGACTACTTTCCACCAGCTGGCAGTGTTGGCAGAGGCATCGCATCTCTATTCAATGGAATATTCGAGCGAATGATCCGGGAAGATATCCAGCGCTTTAAGACCTACGCGGAAGAAACTGATTTTAAACAATACGCAGGCTTATCCGTATAAATTATGAAACCAGTCCTCACTGATTTAGCAGAGCTATACCTTCAGCAACTCAAGGGCTTTCTTACCTCAGAAAAGAAATACGGTAAGGTTATAGAAAAACTAACTGCAGCAGTAGTTACGGATGAACTTAAAAGAGCGCTGGCATTAACCTCGGCTGATCTCCCACAACAAAAGGAACGCATCAAGCAATGCCTGGCTTTATTAAACCGTAAAGCAACTGCTGCTTCTGGTAAAACGGATTTACCTTTTCTGGAGCACATTAAGCTAAACAAAGTAACCGCAAAACCGTCAGTACTCAATGATATTAAAATACTGCACATCAGAATAATTATGGTCATCTCGTGCAAATTTCAGCCAACATTATATATCCTGAGGCCAAAAACAACAAATAAAAAAGAAAAACAAAGGACCTAACAAATTGCAAACAGAAATTTTAAACTAAATACATCAACATCATGGGAAATCTACTTTATACCATCGCCGTCATCCTGGTCATCATATGGGCCATTAGTTTCTTCGGCGGTTTCTACACAGGCGGAATTATTCATATCCTGATTGTTATTGCCATCATTGCCATCGTACTGGGTGTAATCCGAAGGGCAGCCTAAATTAGTTCAGGCCCTTAAATAAAGGGCCTGATTAACTTCAGCTAACCTAGCTGTAGCTAAGGATACAATAGAAAAAGAAAAACATATACCGGAATTGCTTGTTCTTTAAAAGGAACAGTTTTCATTAATCCCTAAGACTATGGAAAATAAACAAGATAACCACGGAAAAGAGCAAACGCCAAAAAAAACAGTTTATAAAGAAACAGAAGAGCGTATCAATGAAAAAAAACCTGATGGCGGAGAAACCTCATCAGTAGCCGATCTGGGAAGAACAGACTTGATCTCCAGACCCGAACGAAAACATAAACCCCTTGGATCAAGTCATGAACCAGGAACTACCCCTGGAAGTGATCTATAACTATGCAACAAAGGCGCTTATTAGAATCAGCGCCTTTGTTATATAACAGGAATTTGTTTCTCAATACCGAATACAAAACATCTAAACAAATCGCTTTACAAAGCTCGGCACTGAAAAGTGAAAAATCTCCCTCCATTACGGTCAGAATTTCTCCACTAAAAAACCACACCAATTACCTCTTGCCACTACTTATTAAAAACAGACTTGATTTTATCAATAAAGCCTGTTCTCTTACTTTTTTGTTTTTCAGTTCCCATCAAAAAACCATAAGGCTGCAGATCCGGAACATGATCACAAACAATTTTGAGCATTCCAAGCAAAGGAATCGCAAGCACCATTCCCGCCACACCCCATATCATCTCCCCCAATACTATCGCAAGAATAGTAAATAAAGGATTGATATTTACCTGCTCTCCAACAATAAGCGGTTCAAGAATATAGGTTTGAATAAACTGAACCAAAGCATAAGTCACCAATACACCGATTACCATCCGGCTGTCCCCTCCCTGAGCAAGTACGGAAAGTAGCGTCACCGCAGTCCCGGTTAGATTTCCAACAAATGGAATAATCTCCAGAATACCACACAATACAGCGAAAAAGATCGCACTTTCTACCCCTACGATGCTAAAACCAATCCCATACATCACCCACAAAACCACAATCATCGTAGCCAGCCCACTCAAATACCGCTGTGCTACTTTTCCTGCCTGGTGCACTACACCATCCGCTTTGTCTTTCTCAGTCCCAGGAACCAGTTTCAAAATAAACTTTTTAATGTGCGAACGGTACAACAAAAACAAAAACATATACACCAATACCAGCACAGTATTAACCAGTATATCCATAATCCCCCCTGCAAAGCTAGCCAGCATATTCCCCGAATCACTACCACCAGCCTGCTCCTTTATCATCTCTTTTTGTTGCTTCACATCTACACCGGCCTTTTCATAAACCCAATGCTGAAAATTAGAAAACAGACTGACTACCCTTTGCTTCATGGCATCTATATTCTCCACAAGACCATTGAGCTGCCAGCCCAGCAAGAAAATAACTAATGCAATAGCCGACACAAAACCAACTATACACAACAGCGAGGCTATGCCCCTACTCATTCCTTTACTTTCCAACCAATTACAGAACCTGATAAAAAGCATAGAAAAAACGGCTGCCAGTGTAACAGGAATAAGAAAGGGCCCCGAAAAATATAAGCCGGCAAAAGACAAAATAAAAAAAAGTAGGATATAGATTGTGCGTTGTAGTTTAGTCATACCTGTTCTAACAAATCCTAAAGCAAACTGTTTTCGTGTTCTATTAGTCCATCGCATTTGCAATCGAAAACAGGAAACTCTCATAAGTTAAATTCCGCGTGACAACGCAATCAAGAAGAAGCGTTCTGCTGCACAGAGGCATTTCCCGTTTCCACCTCAATTTCTTTAGTAGTCACCGCATAATGAGCCGGACGAATCTCCGAACCATAGGCAACTGCATAGGCTTTAGTAAACTCTGCCCCCAAATACAAAATAATGGAAGAATAATATGTCCACAGTAACAAAATAACCAGGGATCCCGCCGCTCCATAAGTACTGCCGACATCACTTTGGCCGATATAAATGGAAATAGCAAATTTACCCAACATGAACAACACTGCAGTTACAACAGCCCCAGACAATACATCTCTCCATTTGATCAGCGCATCTGGCAATACTCTAAATATGACTGCAAAAATAAGCGTAATCACTACCAGTGTGAGCAGTTGATTCAGGATATAAAACAACACTACAGACACATCAGCATACCTGGCCTGAAGACGGGTACTAAAACCATCCAGCACAGTGGTTATACCCAAGGAAACCAATAATATAAAACCCAGACTAACAATCACGGAAAAAGAAAGGAAACGGTTTTGCAACATCTTTAACCAACCCCGTTTCGGTTTAGGCTTAAGTCCCCATATGGTATTGATCGATTCCTGAATATCTGCAAAAACCGTTGTTGCACCAACAAGCAAAGTCACAAGACCGATGATAAAGGCAACCTTATCCTTGTCGCCGATAGCAGCTTTTGCAACAATTTCCTGGAGCTGCAGGGCAGTTTGTTTGCCCATAAAACCAGCCAACTGTTTATAAATCTCACCCTGAGCAGCTTCCTGGCCCAGAAATATGCCACATAAAGAAATGATCACCACTAGCAGCGGCGCCATCGAAAACACAGTATAGTAAGCAAGCGATCCGCTAAGCTTAGTTACCTTATGATCACTAAACCCCGTAAACGTTTCTTTAATGACATTCCAAATTCCCTTTAATGTAATCCGTTTGTTTTCCATAACTTTATGATTTTGCATCCATACCAGGTAGCTTAATACCAGAAGATTTCAGATTCTCCAGCAAATTTTCCTGAAAGATCATCCGGGCATCGTGAAAACCATGAGAATTCAACCAGACATTGATCATCACCTTGTAACCACTCTCCTCCAACAAGGAAATACCGACCCTTTTCTCAGGAGTTTTTAATATTGACTTTGATTCTGCAATAGTCTCATCAATTACCTGTCTGACCTTTGAAAGATCAATACCATAATTAAATTTGAGTTCCAGATCCAGCCTTCTGCTACCAATTGCACTGATGTTAATGATCACCTCATTAGACAGTTTACTATTCGGGATAATCACCGTGCGGTTATCAAAAGTAGTCACCACTGTATAAAATAGCTGTATGGAAGTTACAGTACCTTCCTGCCCCTGAGCAATGATGTTATCTGAAACACGGAAAGGTTTCAACAACAAAATCAACACACCACTGGCAAAATTCTGCATCGTACCGGATAATGCCAAACCTGCAGCCACACCCACTGCACCCACCAAAGCGGCAAATATCGTCAGCTGAATACCCATAATCTGCATCACCAGAAAAACCAGCAATATGCGCAACACCACCACTGTTACACTAAGAAAAAAAGGCTTTAGCGAACTATTGATTTTTTTACGCATCATCCGGTTTTGCATCCAACGCGAAAATAACCTGATCAGCCAAAGTCCAACCAGTAAAACAGCTATACCCAATAAAATCAGTGGTCCCTTTAACAGCAACCAATCATAAAACTTATCGTAAAAGTGCTCAACTTTCTGATTTATCTCCATTTCTTCAACATTAAATTAACTCCTGACATTAACTCCTTTGCTATCCTAAAAGTTTTGAGCCAATAGCTATACTCCTTACAGCCAAGGCTTTTTAAATTCAACCTCATTACCTCCACTTTCTTCCTCATCCAGACAATCGTCCTGATTCCCATTTTCACAATGTTTTTCAAAATATCTTCTGATGGCCACTCCTGCGACTATTTTTTCAAGCGCATCCTTTTTCCAAAGCACAACACAGACCAAAAGCATAAAAAATAAGGCTGCGAAACCGAATCCTTTCACATAGCTGTGCAATAGACTTGACAGATAAAAAGCGAGTGTAACCGCCGAGGCCAGTAAGGCTATAATCAGAAAAAATAATACAATGGCATTGCTTAACAAATCAGCGACAAGCTTAGCTCCTTTTTCAATGGCATTCAACCTGATCAGCTCAACCTTTATCTCCAGATAGTGCTTAAAATCCGACAAAATTGACTTGAATCCTTTGGGTATTTGATTATTCATAGGCTGGTATCTATCTTAAAAAATCTCTTTATAATTCCATTCATTAATCCTGCGATGAATCCATATCAGCCTGCTCCAGATATTTTCGAATCTCAGCTTCAATCTTTCTACAGGAAAGTAACCACGGCTTTTTAGTAATCCTCACCTGTACAAGATCACCAGAGATACTGTAGCCTCCAGCCAATTCAAATCCCCTTGCAGAAAAAGAGAATTCACCTGAAGAAACATCGCCATTAAAAACGCCATCAGCCTGGCCCTCAATAGCAGCCCTTAACTGCCCCACCATATCATCCTTGGACTTGGGGTACTCAATCGAAAAATCACACATCTCAAATGATTATTTATTTTTAAAAAATACACAGACCAAAAGCAGTCTGTGAAGGTTATCATCCATAGGATGACCTATTACCTTAATTAAAACAACAAGCCCCAGCCAAAATTGATTTAAGTTTTAAAAAATGACATTTAGTTCATGTTCATTATAATACAATCAAGCCGAATCCCAAGCCCATTTCAAATCTTAAAATATTTCAGAAAAACAATAATCAAAAATTCCTATCAGGCTCTCCATCACCCTATAAAAATATTTTACCGTCTGCATTTTAATCAAATTCCTAATCCCATTTTAGAAATTATTTCTTTATGAAAGTTGAAATACCTCTTCTGGAATTATTTTATAGATTTGAGTAACCAAATATTTCTCATGGAAAGTTTACCTCCTGAAATAAAAGCTTTGAAGCGCATTAAAGAGCTGTTGGACAAACTCATGTCCGATAGAGCAACACCCGTTGAAATCCGCTCGAATGCCTTATATGAATGCATCACTAAAGACAGCCAGTTAAGAAAGATATTCCCCGTCCAAAGGACATTCAACCAATTTTTGAGGCAACAACATCATAACAGCATTTTAAAGCAGCTGATCCCAAATTATAGAGTTGATACCTCAGATCGCCTGCATTACCAATGGTACTTCTTCCGCGAAACCAACAAAAAGGCTGGCATAGGTAAAGGCATCGAAACATCTGACAGTAAATTGGCTTACAAAGCTAATGAGCTGAAAGTAGTGTCTTCAGATGGGCAAAAATTCAGATCCAGTCAGGAAAAAGATATTTATGAACGATTGTTAACATGCGATTATCTCAGCATTGACTTAGAGTTTCCAATTTCAAAACATGGCGAAAAAAGATATGCTGATTTTAAAATTCTAAACAGAATTACTCAGAACACCTTCTACTGGGAACATTTTGGCATGACCAACTCCAGTAAATATATGGATGAGATGACCAACAAGCTGGAATGGTATAGAAGCAATGGATTTAAAACTGTAGAAAATGGCGGAAATGTAATTTTCACCATATATTCTGAACCAAAAGCATTTCAAAGAGACATAAATAAATATATTACCCTGATCTTATAAATGTAATTTTGATCATCATGGATTTCAACATAAGAAAAATAGATTTCCCTCACTTACTGGAGAAAATTGAAACTATCAGATCAACGAAACCGCTATACACCTATCACAGCTATTTAAAGAATTACACTGGTAAAAAATGTGAACTCTGTCTACTGCCGCTTAATCCTTATGGGGTCTATTTGAACCATGAACAAGCCATTTGTATCACATGTTTTAACAACTACATCAGCTCCAAAGATTACTTAAATAACCTGAAATCATTTGAAGCAAGGGTTTCAAGAATGAATGAGCAAGCAGACCTACTCACCGCTTCGCTAACAAACAACCCTAAAAATATTGATCTGAATCTGGCAAATCAACTCTTTAAGGAGCTCACCTTAACAGAAATTGAGCAAATGATAGGCTTTCCGAAACACTTCGGGAGTTTCGATTATGGCATTGAAGCCGGCACATGGAAATTAAATAATTCCCTGGTCGAAATATGGTTCAAAAATCAGATTTGCACTGAGGTAGCAATGGTCTAAATCACATCGGTTCCACCTTATTCTGCATCAGAATACAGTTGACCAACCTGGATATCACCGTCCGCATCTAACCAGACATCAAAGAAAGTGTCCCTGTCAACATAAACATTCAATGGTTGAAGATAAGTATACTGCCCTGCACTCAAAATAATCTTTAGTTTACGCCCGTTTTCAATTAATTCATCAGCCACCTCATTAGCAGAGCTTTCACTCGGCATGTTTAAACGCAGGCTTAAAAAGTACCAGTCAGCCGCCAGTTCATTAATAAAATCATCAGTCAATATCAAAGGTTCAGGTCTCATAGCTGTAAATTTTAATGATCTCCACCACACTACTCCATAACTCTATGTTTAAATACAAACCGTTGGATAGAGCAAACCAGTTATCGCAGCAGACGCATATGATAAGTCTCGATTTCTTTTAAAGCTTCCAGGATGCCGGTCCGCTGACGCTGCAGCAATACAATATGATCTAAATGTGAACCATAATCTTCCAGCACCTTATCATATTTTTCGATCGCAGCTTTTTCCCCTGTCTCAATAGCACTTAAAATAGCAGCATCTTCCCTACTGCTTAAAGCCTGCTTGATATCTATCCATGTGCGATGTAATGCACCTAAAATCCCACCCTCCTGATTATCCGAATCCCCACCATGCTGAGCAATGTGCTCCTTCAACTCATCTGCATAATCCGCGCGTTGTGCAGCATACTTCAAAAATACAGCCTTCAATTCTCCACTGTCAGTTACCTCACTTGCAGATGCATAACCTTCTTTTCCGTCATTGACAATATTGACCAATCCTTTGAGGTCGCTGATGATCTCTTGATTTGTTTCCATAGTATATTTGCATATGTCCAAGAACAACTCCTGGCTCTTCATATAAACACTGCCCCAATAAAATAGTTTCAAACATTCCAATCTCCAGGTATGTTCCTCAACAAATAGTACATAACATGCCAGAAGGACCATCCATAGTAATTTTAAGAGAACTCGTTGAAGCACTTCACCTGGAAGAAAAGCAAATCATCGCAGTTGAGGGAAATACTAAAATCGATAAAGAAAGAATGTTACATCAGCGGGTAATTGCTTTTAAAAGCTGGGGCAAGCATTTCTTGATCTGCTTCCAGGGATTTAGCCTTCGTATCCATTTCCTGATGTTCGGGAGCTACAGGATCAACGAGCGTAAAGACTCAGCAGCCAGACTAAGTCTGATTTTCAAAAATGCAGCGCTTAATTTCTATACCTGTTCCTTAAAATATGTAGAGGGAGACATCAATGAAAGCTATGATTGGTCCATCGACGTTATGGCTGAACAGTGGGATCCAAAAAAGGCCTTAAAAAGAATCAAGGCAAAGCCACAAACGCAGATCTGCGACATCTTACTGGATCAGGAAATCTTCTCAGGGGTGGGCAATATCATAAAAAACGAAGTCCTGTACCGGGTAGCCATTCATCCTTTAAGTATAGTGGAGGCAATCCCACAACCAAAGCTTAAACTCCTGATCACAGCAGCAAGGCAATACAGCTTCGATTTTCTGAAATGGAAAAAAGCCTATGTACTGAAAAAACACTGGCTGGTCAACACCAGGAAACTTTGTCCTTTAGGCCACCACTTAGAAAAAGCATACCTGGGAAAGACAAACAGGAGAACATTTCTTTGCCCCATTTGTCAAAAACGCTATGCTCCATCTATATCCAAATCCCTACATTAGCCCTGCATCTCCCTTCTTTAGGTTTGGCACTTGTACTGATATCCCTGAATAAATTAGAGCTTTCGATAAAAAGATCTCCCTAAAAACCATTCGAGGCATACGTTTGTTAAAAAATACGCATGCCCGGATCCAAACTACCCATATATACTGCCTTTGCTGCCAACCTGGCTATTGCTGTGATTAAACTAACAGCAGCTGCCATAACAGGCAGTTCAGCAATGGTTTCTGAAGGCATACACTCCCTGGTAGATTCCAGCAACGAAGTTTTACTGCTGATTGGCCTGCACAAAAGCAAAAAAGCACCTGATCAAAAACGTCCCTTCGGCTATGGTAAAGAACTTTATTTCTGGTCCTTCGTTGTAGCCCTGCTATTTTTTGTATTGGGCGGCACGATGTCCGTTTACGAAGGCATCAGACATTTAATTGAACCAGAAAAAATAACAAGTCCGGTATGGAATTACATTGTTTTGTCTCTAGCCCTTGTATTTGACGGATATTCCCTTTACACCGCAGTCCGCATATTTAATCAACAGCGAGGTAGCACTCCTTTCTGGCAAGCCATTAAGGTAAGCAAAGACCCTTCCTCTTTTGTAGTGTTGTTTGAAGACATGGCCGACGTAATTGGTATTTTGATTGCGGCTACCGGGATAATCCTTAGTCATATATTTAATAACCCCTACATTGATGGCATTGCTTCCATACTAATAGGGCTTTTATTAATGCTGGTCACGATATTTCTGGTCAGACAAAGCAGAAACCTGTTAATGGGTGAAAGTATATCAGCCGAAGAATTGAATAAACTAGTTCCCCTGATCGAGCACAACCAAAATGTCTCCAGCGCTGATGCGCGCCTATCTATGTATCTGGGACCAGAAGAAGTTATTCTATTGATAAAAATAAAATTCAAAAATGATTTACCCAGTCAGAAAATTGTTGAGTCCATAGGCTCCATCCGGCAAGCCATCCAGGCAGAGCATCCCGATTATAAGCATATCCATTTTGAACCGGTTTAACAGTCCACATCAGGATAATCATTACCTAAAATATATTTCCTAAGTACAGAATAAATCAGATCCAGATCGAAAGGCTTGCGAATGTAAGCATCAAAACCGCCTGCACCATATAACCTGTCAATATTATATTATTTTTATATTTTCGCCCCTTAGTTTAACTACTGTTGAAACCGATGAAACCTGATTTTACCTGCCTATACTTTCTGGAGAACGAAAAACATGCCGTCATTGAAATCAAACGTTATGACATGGATGAAAAAGCAGATATTGCAGATGTTTATCTCTGGTTGATCCTCGAAAAAACATCAGGAAACATTCAAAAATTAGCCTTCCGCTCCATGGACTCTTCAGGTGAAGTACAGGAACGATACTTTGATCAGGGTTACCTCAAGTTCAATAACCAAAATGGGACTTATATAGAAAAATTCAACTCAGGTCAGCACCAGCTGGAAAACAAAACCGGACATATCCTTTCCACTGAGATAACCAAAGCACTAACCAGTTATCTTAAGACCTGATGCTTGAAGCCATTAACTTTGAAAACGAAGCACTACTAGTCCATTCCTTTCGCGGGGAAGACCTGGTTCGGTTTGAAAAACTCACCCAAGACATTTTCAATATCCTGTCGGATGAACGAACTTTAAAGTACATCCCAGAGAAAAGATTACACAATCTCCAGCAAGCAGAACTTTTCCTTCAAACCGCCATACTCAATTACCATTCCAAACAGAATTACCTCCATTTTATCACAGATAAAGCATCCGATAAAGTGATCGGCATGATTGATGTCATTACTCCTGAACTTGCACGCAAGCACTACCACCTGGATTATTATCCATTTTTTATTGAATTCTATTTAAGTGGCGCGGCTAGTGGATGCTATATCATGACTGAAATTCTTCCCCTACTAATGGAAGAATTGCTCAGGCAAGGAATAAGTAAAATCGGCGCAGTGATCAACCGGGAAAATATTGCAGCACGAAGAGTATTAGAAAAGGCGAACTTTGAATTTAAAGCCCCTTTTGATGTCATCCAGGATTTCTATCAAACCAGTTACCAGTTCGAAAAAACTATGTTGTAGGAAAGAGCACGCAATAGCCCACACAACATGCCCAAAGTAAAACAGTTGGCAAAACTAAATCTCAAACTTTTTTCCAGGCCTGGAAATGGTCTTAGAAGCAATCACCTTAGCCTTACCCCAATCCCAATCTTCCCTGAAATCTTCATCGGAATGAAAATAATACCCCTTATCCTTTTTCACAAAAGCTTTTCCCATATTTGTCCTTTTATTGATTCTTTCTGTAGCTTTCATTTTTATTACATTATAGTACCCAATCATTCTTTATGATATAACGTACTGAATACTAAAAGGTTTGTCATAAATAATATTTGAAGTCATAAAAAACATGGTCGTTCGAGGGACATCAAGCATACACAGGTGAGGTCATCTTTCTCTATCACTTTTGATGCATCCATCTTTTGACACCAACAGGCCTCAATTTATTTTACCGCAACAGCAAAAAAGCTAGCACGACCGTCTAACGCGCTTAGCTAAAACTACCAACCCCGCAGCGATTATAGCAGAAATCATCACATAAGCGATCATACGCTTCTGCTGCCGCCCATATGAATGTCTAAACGCATTGGCTTTTAAAGCCTCAATCTGATCAGTTTGCTGCGCCCCTTTTATCACGTCAATATCTACCTGGCGTAATTTGGTCTGACTAAAATTCTGCTCCTGTTCTAGAGGATCGTTTTGATCATTCTGTGTAGTTTTCATTGAATCTTAGATTATGATAATACTATTTAAACACTAAACATGGAATGATGTTTAACAAAACTTTCAACTTTTTCGATGTCTTCCAGCCCACACACTTCAACAAAAAAATCAATAGCTAAATGATCTGGAATAAGCTTCCCCAGATTTAATAAATCAGCAGAAAACTCTAACACCTGATATAAGAATAGCAGGTACAAGACCTGCTATCAAAATCATTAAAGCATAAGATTCCAGTTAACATACAGAAGACGACTGCTTGGCATACATTTTAAGCTGGAATTTCAGTGATTGTCTGGCAACATGTATTCGGGTTTTAACCGTACCAATTGGAATATTTAATTCTTCAGCAATTTCATGGTATTTATAGCCCTCAAAATACTTTAAAAATGGAACTGAATATTCCGGCTGGAGTTTTCCCATAGCCTTATCAATATCTTCCATAACGAATTTACCCAGCCCTAAATTGCTCGAAGCGCTATTCTTCAATTGTTGCGCACTCAAATCGTCAGTTACCGTTAGAATATTCCTCCTGCGACCATCTTTTCTATAGTCGTTGATAAAAGTATTTCTCATAATAGTATATAACCATCCCCGAAGATTAGATCCTTCCTGATAAAGTTTATGATACCGGATTGCCTTGATGATCGTGTCTTGCACCAGATCATTGGCATCTTCCGGGTCAGCCGTAAACTTCATGGCAAAGTTCTCCAGACAAGATAGTTGATTGCAGATTTCAGTGTTTAAATTGATTGTAGTCATAGGATTTCGCGTAACTGTTTAAGTAAATATCGTTCGGTCATACCAAGACAAAACACATACCAAAACACGGTAAAATCACTACAAATGAACCATTTAACATAAAATAAATTATTCTCAAACAATTCCGATTTGACATGTGTTCTTATTCGGCCCTTAAAGAAAAACAAGCAAAAAAAAGCACTTCCAGTCCGTTTTTAAGTATATATTTAATTGTACCCGAAAAACAGTTCTAAAAATAAAACCACTTTAAAAAAATAGATGTCCGTTAGACAGGGCAGTGCTGATACATTTGCTTAAATCTCAACCCAAGCAACTGTTTCCAAGTAGTTAAAAAACGGCACCCCTGAAAAGAGGTACCGAAGGTAGTCAACCTATTCCAGCCAAGGGTCACTCGGATGGGTTTTCATTTTACTGTGCAAATGAATCCAGCGCACCAAACCTGATGGTAAAAACAGCGGCAGCATCAAAGATTACCGCCGCCACTTTCTAAAAATAAAATTGAAATCAGATTTAAGGTACTGGCAGAACCGACGCCGCTGTATCGGCCATGGTATTACTTCTGACTGCACTATCAACTTGATTCACTGAATCCACATCCAATGTATCCATGAAAGATGTATCTGTAAATAATGAATCAGCAGCGCTTTCCCTTGCTCTATCTGAATTACAGCTGGTCATACTTATAAAAATTAAGAATGCCAGGACAACAATTATCTTTTGCATTTTCATTTATTTAATTGGTAAAACCTTATGAAGATTTTTTCTTCGGGACTTTAGCCCCTTCTTTTCGAGCCTCAGACAGGCCAATTGCAATTGCTTGCTTTTTAGAAGTGACTTTCTTACCTGTTCCGGTTTTTAAGGTCTCCTTTTTCTTCTCGTGCATGGCTTCTTCAACCTTTTCGCCCGCTTGTTCAGAATATTTTGCCATAATTATACGCTATTGATTAATCAGTAAATAAAAGCATATCAATTAAAATACTGGTGGAACCTTTACAGCTGTGTCCATCGTTTTGCGTTTAATGGTGTCCTTCCTAGTACTGTCTTTCCAAGGATTTTTCTTCTTAGACATTTTTGACTTTACCGGATGTTTTTTCGAACTATCCTGACGTTTTTTTGTGGTATCCTGTGGAGGAACTTGCCAACCGAATGCTGACCAGCAAAACATAGCCAGCACTAATGTGATCATCATCTTTTTCATAACATTATGATTTTAAGTTTGTTACCGGTTTATAAACAACCGGTAAACACAATAGTTTATCTTTTGTGAAAAAACATAAAACACCTGATATCAATGAGTTAAAAGACAAATCTCACTATCAGGATTTCCACTTTAGTGGTCTGCCAAAAGCAGTCATGAATTCTTTCTTTGAACGCTCCAACGCCTTTTTTATTCCTCAAACAAATTTTTACCGGCCCGGTTAATATAAAAAGTCAGCATTGACATTGCCGGGCGATATGGATCAGATTTTCTGTACTTACTGCTTTTTGCAGACTTCCTTAGCGATCCTGCAAGAAAAACAAGCAGGCACCTTGTTCCTGAATAGCATTCATGATCAGAAGGTAATCATCAACAAAAAGCAGTTTTTTCGGGTTGTCCTGAAGAAATAATCGCTCAGACGATATCCTAAAAAACAATCTTTTTGAAAGGTTGTTGCAATAAAAGGAATCATCTACATCTAACCTATTTATGCAGCGAGAAAAATACAACCACAGCATTTATCGACTAATCACCTCAGTGGTGCTTTACACATTTGGCCTGGTCATTTTATTGTGGTTTTTATACAAGATAATCAGCATATTGATTCTATCCTTATTTGCCATCGTGCTTGCATTGATCATCAATCAGCCCGTAGGAAAGCTGGAAAGAAAGGGAATGAAACGATGGCAGGCAGCAACTTTAATACTTGGAAGTATATTTATTGTGATCACTTTGCTATTGACCCTTGTTGTCCCTCACATCAGTACACAAATCGATGCCCTTATTGGCAATCTTCCCGGCTATTTGAACAGTGTTTCTTCCTACCTTAATAAAATCTTACAGAAATACCCCGAGCTAGGTAAAGAACTTCAGGCAGAGGGATTTTCACTTTCAACCGTTATGCCTGCGCTGGACAAAACTGTAATCAGTCTGGGAAACTTTTCATTTAGTGTGCTGGGAGGGCTTTTTCTATTTATCGTGTTCATTTCTATGATTGTTTTTTTTGTAGGCAACCCAAAACCAATAATTGAACTCTATTTATCTGTATTCGAACCAAATCAAAGAACTAAAGCAGAGAAGGCCTTGCAAAACACCTCTATCATGCTCGGAGGTTGGATGAAGTCGAATCTAATAGGTGGAATCATCCAGGCCATATTAGTTTTTATATTCCTTTCCATTTTAAAAGTACCTGGAGCACTCGTATGGGCTGCAATGGCCTTTTTCTCAGAACTCATTCCTAAAATCGGCTTTTATATCATGGCCATACCACCAACACTGGTTGCCTTATCAGTAAGCCCGGCAACAGCACTCTGGTGCCTTATTTTCTTCCTGGCGATGAACGAGCTGGTAGCTGATCTGCTCATGCCAAAACTCAGATCTGCAACAATGAATATTCATCCAGTATCCTTATTATTCCTATTGTTAGCCATGGCAGCGGCTTTCGGGTTAATGGGTGCGCTGCTTGCCACTCCAATGGCAGCAATTATAAAGGCTTACTATGAAGAATTTTATCTCAAAAAGTTTGACCACGATCCCCAGATGGATGAGCGCATTGAACGGATTCTAGACGCTTAACACCCTATATTTTCATCACAACAGTTACCTTCTGCTTATCCAAAAACATCCTTGGCTTTCTGGATCGCCCGGCTAAGATCAATGCCCTTACCAAGCACACCTTTAAAAAGATCACCTGTTTCTTTCAGGCGGTCCAAGGCATTAAATATCGTAAAATCCTTCATAGTCATTCCCGGCTTCACTTCATCCCAGTCCAGTGGCATAGATACAGTAGCACCAGGCTTAGGTCTTAAGGAATATGGCCCCGCAATGGTTGCCCCCGGCCTGTTCTGCAAAAAATCCAGGTACATCTTCCCATTACGGTTATCAATCATTCTCTCCAGGCTGGTAAACTCCGGCACCTGCTGATGAACCAGATTTACAATGATCCTGGCAAACATCTGCGACTGATCATAACTATACTTAGCTCCCATGGGAACATATATATGCATCCCGGTTGAGCCCGAAGTCTTCACAAAACAAGGCACCTCCATCTGATCCAATACCTCCTTCACCTTCTGAGCCACCTGAATCACCTGGTCAAAGGTGTTCTTATCTGGATCAAGGTCAATCACACAATAATCCGGGTTATCCGGTGACTGGCTCCTGGAAAACCAGGGGTTCATCTCAATGCAGCCCAATGAGGCCATCCATAACAAAGCCGCTTCATCATTACCCAAAAGGTATTCTTTATGTTCACCTTCACTAGTAGTATAAGGAAAAGTATCGGCCCAGTCCGGAGCCTTTCCCTTGACATCCTTCTGATAAAAACTCTTAGCATGTATTCCCCCAGGGAACCGGTTCAGCGACATCGGCCGGTCTTTCAGGTAAGGCAAAATATAATCTGCCACCTGGTAATAATAATTAAACATATCACGTTTGCTTACCTTATCCTCCGGCCAGTACAGTTTACTCAGATGAGTAAACTTCAACTCATGTCCGTTTACTTTACGTACCTGGGTTTCATCTTTAGGATTAAGTAAAGTCTTACGCGAGGTAGACTTCGGCGGCCGGATTGCTGAAGCATGCTGATCCTTATTTACCGGCTCAGTTTTCTGCTGATCGGGAAGCTCAGCCTCAACAATCGCTTTAGTTTCTACCGCCGCTTCCCTGATCACCTCTTTCGCTTTTTTATCTACCCGCATGCCCTGAAAAGAAGGATGACGGAACACACCATCAGAAGTTACCTCAGTAAACTCCACTTCACAAACCAATTCAGGTTTCAGCCAGGTCGCTTTCGCTTTTGGAGGATTGGGACGAAAGCGCGAAGGCTTGTTCACATCCGGAACCGCTGAAAAAGGACTTTTGCCCACGATCAGCGGTTGAAATTGCGCCATCATTTCTTTCTGATCCTGATCATTAAAACCTGTTCCCACCTTACCTACATACTGCAAACGTCCCTGTTCATAAACGCCCAGAAGCAAGGAACTAAACTGCTTAGAAGTACCTTCATTTTTGGTAAAACCAGCAATGACCACTTCCTGACGCATATGTACCTTTATCTTCAGCCAGTCTGAAGAGCGATTATTTTTTGAATATAAACTATCTGCCTTTTTCGCAATAATGCCTTCCAGCCCCATTTTAGTTGCCGCCTGGAAAAACTCGGTCCCTTTAGCTTTAAAGACTTTACTTAACCTTATCCTGTCATCATCCTGAGGTAAAACCTCAGCCAAAATCGCCTGACGCTCAGAAAGCGGGAGTCCTGTCAGATCCTTACCCTGGTACCAGATTAAATCAAATACATAATAAACCAGCTCCCCGTCCGCTTCACTTCTCCAGTTCTGCAAATCACCAAAATCAGAAATTCCTTTATCATTGATCACCAGGATTTCCCCATCTACCACCATATCCATCTTCCAGCTTTGCATCAGCTCAAATATGGGATAGAATTTCTCATTAAACTGTTTATTATTCCTGGATAACAACTGCACATCACCGTTTTTAAGACTGAAACCCAATGCACGGTAACCATCCCATTTCACCTCGTAAATCCACTCCGGGTCGTCAAAGGGTTCATCAACCAAAGTAGCCAACATGGGCTTCATTCCAATTGGAATCTTTGATTTTGTTCCTTTTTTAAGTATTTTTTTCAGCTCTGGACTCAGCTCCACCCGAGCATGAGGTTTAGCCTCATCATCAGGCTCATCACTATTATCCTGAAAATTAGCTGCCACCACTTTTTCTGCAGTCTTTTTTTTGCCTTTTCCGGTCTTTTCCAGTTTTTGCTCATGGCCATTCTGCCAGACTTTGTCACTGCTTTTTTCCATCTGTTCAATGGTCTTCCGGGAAAGTACAGATTTATCTTTTTTTGTAATATCATCTGCATCAGCATAATCATCCTTATGCTTAATCAGCAGCCAGCCATTCTCTCCCATACCGTGGGTTTTGACCAATGCATACTCACCTTTGAGCTTGCGGCCATGTAACACTATTTTTAATGAACCCGCCTTCAGCTGCGCCAGCAAATGCTTTTCCTGAGCCTTTTTTCCCCTGACTTTCTCAATGGGCTCATAGGTACCTTCATCCCAGACAATTACCGTCCCCCCACCATACTCACCTTTAGGAATGATCCCTTCAAAACTCTTATAATCAAATGGATGATCCTCGACCATCATCGCCAGACGTTTAGTTTTAGGATCGGTCGAAGGACCTTTAGGTACTGCCCAGCTCTTCAACACCCCCTCCATTTCCAGCCGAAAATCATAATGTAACCGCGAAGCATCATGTTTTTGAATCACGAACTGCAATTTACCTTCTGCCTTCGGTTTCCCAGCCTTTGGTTCAGCTGTTTTGCTAAAATCACGCTTTTTATTGTATTCCTTAAGACTCATGAGCAAACAGATAGAATGTTAACCTTATTTATCTTCCACTTTGGCAGGACTAATTCCCAAAACATCATCACCATTATTAGCATTGGTAATGTTGAGTTTTTTTCCAATAGCCATAGCACTTTGGTAATGCCCCCGGATAACCGGAAGCGTTTTGACAGCAAAAGCCCTCAATCCAGCATCCTCAAGACGGCTGCCAGATGTAAATAATTCAACCGTCTTTTGATGATCATTAATCATCATGCGCATATACTGCAAATCAAAAGCCCGCTCATCCAGGCCATTGAGTTTAGCCAGATGAGCAGCCAGTTCATCAGGTAAGGAAGTGCCCAGGCCAAGTCCTTTAGCATCCGCAATCGCTTTCAGTTCCGCATTAGCGGCACTGTGATCTTTCAACATTTGCTCCGCAAAATCCTTCACCAATTTATTCTTAGTTCGTTTAATGGCTATACCTGCAGCCTCAACCTCCATCATACCACCGTTTGCTGCACTTAAGATAAAAACCTTACCATCACCATTCAAATCCACATCAGCAGTCAAAGCCTGCGCCCTGCGCGAAGTATCACTCAAAGAATCAACCATCTCCTTTGCAGTCTCATCCCGGCCACTCCGCTCGGCATTATTGCAAGCCTGCAGCCCGGCAATCAGACAAATAATCAATACACATTTCCAATGATTTTTCATAATTCGATGTTTTTAAATGATTAATATTTAACTGTTTCAATTCCATGCCATCAGGCGGGATGATTAGGTCTTAAACCCAGGATCACAAAACCTATCAGCCGAAAAATGAAGTCAGCCAGAGGCTCGCCTGCAATTGATGAGATCGTCCAAATGACACCAAGAACCAGCGATAAACATACTACCAGAAGGCTAACTGAGCGTAATGATCAATAATTGATAATCTATGAAGTAAGTACGGTTCAATGAAACCCTGGCTGCAACACCTAAACTTTAATTAAAACCTCAACGTTCAGGGTCATCAGGAGTATCATTTACAGGATAGCCCTCTTCATCAAGGTCAGCCCGCTCATCTTCAGGAGTTCGGGCCAATAATTCATCCTCAGGGCTAAGCTCAACACGCTCCCCCTGGTCAATGGGCATCCCGAATTCGTTCAGTCTTTCCTCCAGGGGCTCAGTCTTACCGGAATACTCATCGCCCACAAAAGGATTTGCCTCGTCATAATCTGAATCAGCATCCGAGCCATTATCAGAAGCAGTCTCATAAGGAAGCGGATGGTCATACACCGTATCTTCAGCTTTAACATCTACTTCAAAAGTATTCCGCTCTTCATTAAAGGAAAGATCATCAAAATCTTTAGTTTCCCCTAACTCAGCATCGTGCAGCCTATCTTTTGCGGACTCGCCTGCTGATTTATTTTTTCCACTAGTTTCCATACACACAGATTTTATCCATATAACGCCCTGCACAGCTGAATTGTTTTTTTCTTTTCAGTGGCTATCCCCAGTAAAAGAACACCATAAAATCACTAAAATGCTTTCAAGGAATCTTTATACATCTTTAATTTCACCTGAAAGAATCCGCTGATAAAAAGTACAAAAACAGGCCACCAGCCCCATTTGGCACATAAAAACAAACTGTAATCGAATTTATACTCCGTAGGGTGAAGAAGCAAGCCAGCTGTTATTGGGATTGTCTCAACTTAGCCTGAATGCTTAAGGTTGTGTGCGGTACAGCCATTAAACGTTCTTTAGCAATCAACTGACCAGTCTCCCGGCAAATCCCATAAGTTTTATTGGCGATTCGGATCAGAGCCGCTTCTAACTGCTCAATAAATTTTCTCTGACGTGCTGCTAATTGATGAACAGACTCTTTTTCTAACGTAGCCGATCCATCTTCTAATTGCCTGTAAGCACTTCCTGTATCATCCGTCCCATTAGGGTTGGTAGTCCCCAAAGAGCTGGAAAGAGTTTCCAGTTCACCTCTGGCAATTTCAATTTTCGAAAGGATCAAAGATTTGAATTCTTCCAAATCCTTATCTGAATATCGGGTAAACAATGCATTTGAGCCAGCTTCCATGATTAAAAATAATAAGTTGTCGTCATCAAGGGATCAGACATCCCCCCACTTTTATATTCCCTAAACCAAGTTTAAATACATTTTGTTTGAAATCATATCGCAGGGTTTCATTTTTAAAAACATTTCTCAAGCACAAGTCAAGGAAAACCACTCCCACACCAGTGCTGAGGATGATTTTAATTCTCAACAAAAATCATTCAGCCTCCTTTTCCGGCTAACCAAAAATTCCTGCCTTGAAAACAATTTAAAAACAAGGATGTTAAACTGAAAAACACAAGCTTATGAATTACAGAAAACAATTTAATAAGATTATGTCCGGTAGAAACGACAATTCAGTCATGGTTGGCTTTGCTTTAATTGGTGGAATTGCAATCGGCGCCGCACTTTCCGTACTTTTCGCACCCAAAAAAGGAACCGAACTTCGGGAAGGAATCACCCAGGGAGGACGCCGCCTATGTGGCACAGTCATGGAATTAGCAGAGGAGTTAAAAAGCAAATTCAGCAATGAAAAAAGTCCCTTGCATCAATCCAGTGCAGATGAGGATAACATCAATGATGAAAATACTCCCGCTAAAAAGCCAAAATCCGACATTGGGGAATTTATACAGCAAGCACATCAAAACGCTAATGAATCTCAAAGCTAAAAATAGTCAGCTATGTCCTTATCAGCAAAAAGATAGCTTTACCAACACATATCGATTCACAAATCAGAAGTTATTCTTCCGGCAGTTCTGTATATTGCAGTTGTGTGGGTAACTAACTATAGTTACCCGGAAGAAAACGGTGCATCAAGCATCCCTTGCTGATGCACCCTCATTTTAAAACTTTGACCACCCTGATGCAGGTTCACCCCAATTATGGGATGATTAGCCTGATTGTCTAAACTGTTGCTGACCGGGTAATTTTCAATGATGCAACAATTACAATCCCCAGATCAAATAAGTTTGATAATACCCAGCACACGATGCTGGCAGCCATACTGCAACCGAATTTTTAATTATTTCTCCGGTCTTTAAAAACCAAATTCATCTAAAATGGTTATGGATTTAAAATTAGTATAAAACCCACCTATGATCACAATAAATACACCCGGCCTGGACAGATTTGTTTTAGCCCAGGAAAGAGATTACGAAATTGCCTTAACTGAAATCAGCTATGGCAAAAAACAAACACACTGGATGTGGTACATATTCCCCCAAATCCAGGGACTGGGTTTTTCAGACACGGCCAAATACTACGACATAAAGGACCTGAAAGAAGCAACCCAGTATTACCTTCATCCCCTGCTCGGACCAAGACTGATAAAAGTCACCAAAGAATTACTCAATCACACCGATAAAACCGCCTATGAAATATTTGGTTCTCCAGATGAGCTGAAGTTGCGTTCAAGTATGACCTTGTTTGCTGCAGTACCACACGCAGATCCGGTATTTCAACAAGCTATTGATCAGTTTTTCAATGGCGAGCATGATCAAAAAACCCAGCGGATACTCGGCCTGCAAGCATATGGACAGTAACCATCCAACAGTCTAAATACAAAAAGCCACTTGATAAAAGGCAGCTACTGCTACAATAAAACACCAAATACGCAGATGATCACAGGAATAGAAAAATTAAACACAGTACTTTCAAGCGAACAAATCGACCAGCTCAATAAAGCAGCGGACAGACATACTACACAATCCAACATCAGTTTCACCCTACTGGCCATTGAGGACAATCTGATCGAAATAGAAACTGCCCAGGGCGAAAACAAATCCGGCAAATACGCCACTGAAGCCACCCTGATCAAAAGAACACAAGAGGTATTCAGTAAAATTACTGAGTTTCAAATCAAAGTTCATCCACTCACTTACCTACCCTCACCAACCAGCGTAGTCAACACCGCATGGCTGGAAAGAAAGATGCTGGAAAAAGGAGTACGCATCAAGCAAATCGCCTTTGAAACTGGCATTGACAGGGAAAGTGTATCAGACTGGGTCACAGGCAAACGTTCCATGAGCCAGATTGTAAAAGCCATGTTTTACTTCTATCTTTCGAAATGACATCAAGTATACAGGAATATAAACTGATTACCTAAAAGCTATTCCGCCAAAAATCATCCTCTTTGGCGTACTTAAAGCCTTAATAATTAACATCATTTTCAATAACAGCAAAGGCAAGCACTTTCTCAACCACCTGTCCATGCAAATGATCAGTTACGTTCATATTGTGCGCAAAATCATGCCGTATTATCAAACATGGGTTTTGAAAAAGAAACTATTAAGAGTATCCTGTAATTTTTTGTTCTTCATCTCTTTTGCTCTGGACATTATCTCTTTTTGGCCAAGAAAAATAACTTTGTATTTAGTATAATTCACCTTGATGTCTTCAATCTTAGTAATCGCGTCAGGAGTAAAACCCGAAGATGACCAAAATTCAAATTCAATTTCCTTATTTTTTAGCAATTCTTGTTTTCCGACCCATTTTTTAAATGCTGGGACCTTCTTCGAAAGGAACAAGTTTATTGCATCTATAGACGTTGGTGCAATTCTTCCTTTGCATTCAGCCACCACTACCTTACCACCAAATGTTGCCAGAATATCCATCTCGTGTTTACCTGATTCATCATAAATATCCCAACCCATCTGCAAGGCTGCGTGGTAATGAATGAAATATTGACCAGCAACATATTCAAATAATGCCCCTTTAATATTGTTAAGCAGTCCATTATTGTATTTTCTGAGCTCTGCAATCAGTTCTAAATAATGATTGGGGTTATTAGCCAGACTAGCAGCAGCATTGGTTAATATGGTTATTAGATCATTTAACGTTGCAGCATACTTCTCTCCAAAAATTTCCTTGATAACGCCAATCACAATACCTTTCTCTTTTAGCAAGTTGAAGGCCACTTTATCAATGCTGTCTACCAGCAATACAGGGATTATGCGCGATGCATTCTTAAAGCGCTGAATTGTATCAATTTTCTTTATAAAAAACTCAATATCCCGAGTATAAGTTGGTCTACCCAAAATAATATCCCCCAGTACAAAGCCAAAATCCCCACCATTCATTAAGCCTTTAATAGGTGAAACGCCCTTAAACGCCCATCGGAATTTGCCATATTCAGCAAACAGTTCAGCTGAACCATAAGAAACCATCCCAATATTCTTCATTTGGGAAGAATAATTTTCCAATACGTTTCGTTTTATTACTTCCAAAGTTTGGCTTAAGAATGGATTTGATCCCTTGAACCTGAATTTTGGAGAAAATGAATATCCGTCATTGTTGAACACCAAAATATTTTCTTTAACAAATTTCTGCATTACTTCGTTGAATGGGATATGTGAAACCAATGGCTCAATAGGGTAATTTGAGTAAGTTTCTAGAAAATCACGGCTCATTGTTCCCATATGATACTTTAGAGCATTTATGATATACCAATATTTACGGCCATGTTTTTCCATCTGCAAAGTTAGCAGATCTAGTATTTCTCCTTCCTCTTGTTGCTCTGAAAGATACACTAATGACTGATTGCTCTGAAAAAAGCCAGAAATTTTTTGAAGTTCTGTTTCTCTTTCAATCCTTTTACTGGCGGTATTTTCGGAAATATTTTCCTGTGCTGCAAGTAATTTGACCAAATCACTAGAAATCATCGGGCCGTTGTTAAAAACAATGTTCTGGATCGTTGTCATATGACGCTATATATAAAATACTTTTTTTATAAATTTTAAACAAAACTAAAAAATTAAAAATAGAAAACCTAAATATTAATACAACGAGAGTTATTAAGCCAATGTCATAGCAATAAAAATATTAAATATTTCCATTACAAGTTCCGTTGATTTAGACATCAACTCTTACCATAAGAACATCTCCGTTATTATTATTGAATGATATATTTTAGAAGACAAAAACATACTTTTTTTGATCATGTTATTTTTAGGCAGACTTTACAATACCAAGAATCAAACAATTTTGTTGTTTATTAACCTCTTTTCCAAATTCGATTTGGGAACAGATGATGTTCTACCTATATTTAAGAAAAAACTAAATGTATCTCTCAACAATTAACATTAGAAACTTTAAAGGTGTCGAGTCTTTAACTGTTAACTTCGATTCAAAATTGAATATAATTATTGGTGAAAATGGCTGTGGAAAAACCGCAGTAATAGACGCTATACGTTTGATGTATAACCTCGGTAATCCTAAGAAAGATATTTACATTGGAAGTGAAGATTTTTTTTACAACACAGGGACAAATACTCAAAGTACCCGAATTGAATTGCAATATATTTTCAAGGATCTATCAACTTCCGAAAAGGGAGCACTCTACGAGTATCTAGTACTAGATCCTATGAATCTCATTGAAGACTATGCCCAAATCACCTTGATTTACGAACATAGAGAAAAAACGTATCCTAGATTTTCTTACTTTACAGGAGCAACAGCTGAACAGAGAGCTGATGTGGGAACGTTTGATATTTTTCAGCATTACTACTTAGGTGCATTAAGAGATAGTACCAATGATCTTTTGAATATTAAATCAAATATGCTAGGGTCAGTTATAAAGCGTCTTGTAGAGCGTTCAAAATCTGAAGACGATTTTAGAAAAATAATAAAAACAGCAAATGACGAGTTATTAAAACGAACAGAGGTTCTTGACACCAGAACGAGTGTAAATTCTCACTTAGATGATATTTTTAAAATATCAAAGGATAATCAAATTGGATTAAGGATAGAAGAGTCTTCAAAAATTGAAAGTATTGTAAATGTTATTAGACCATATCTTCCACATGATAAAAAACTATTAGCTAATGAAGGTTTTAATTTATGGCAAAACAGCCTTGGCTTCAATAATCTAATTTATATTGCAATCATTTTAGGTGACATAAAGGAAAGAATCACAGATAATCCCAACCAACATTTTAGTTTGCTGATTGAAGAACCAGAGGCTCATCTACACCCCCAACTACAACTAAACCTATATAATTTTCTTAGGTCAGCGAGCGCCCCAAACAATTGCCAACTTTTTATTACATCACATTCTCCAACGTTAACTTCACAAGCAGACCTTGACAATATTATTTTACTGAGACAAAATGCGGTAAATATTGGTAATTGTTTCATTGACAGGGAGTCAGAAATGATCATTGAGCAGGTTGTCAATAAAAAAGTGTTAACAAATAATGACTTTGCAGTTAGAAAAAATCAGCTTGAAAGATACCTGGATGTCACCAAAAGCCAACTTTTTTTCGCGAAAGGAATTCTATTTGTCGAAGGTATGTCGGAAAAGCTTTTAGTTAAATCTTTTGCAGAATTTATAAAGCTAAATCTGGAAGACAATCGCTGTGAACTAGTCAGTATTGATGGTGTTTCATTTTACTCTTTCATCCATCTATTCAACTCAACAGATGTCAACAAGAGGCTTGGTCATAAGGCCGCTATCATAACAGATGATGACCGCTATGCAAAAGAAAAAAAGTCCTTCAAAAGCCTAACTATAAAAAATTACAAAGCTTTGGACAGCTTTCACACTGGTCTTTACAGTGCTATTATTGACAATAGAGTAGGAAATCTTGCATCGACAATTCGCTCTCGTAAAAGCAACATAAAATTGTTCACGGCATTCAAAACCTTGGAGTACGAAATAGCATACAGCAATATGTCTTCTACTAAGTCTGATTTTCCAAAAAATTTCCTTGTTGAATATTTAGCTAAAAGTGAGCCTAAAAAGTATAAATTGATTGACACGTATTTGAACAGTCTTCCAAATGAAAAGATAACTGATGATGAACGAAAGAAACTGGCAATTCTGATATGGAAGGCACTTCCATCTAAAGCAGCTTTTGCCCAAGATTTTTCCCTTGCTTTGCAAACAGCAATTAGTGCTGGTGAGAAAATTAACTTCCAGGTTCCGAAATATTTATCAAAGGCAATAGCCCATATTGTGTCTAACTAATGAAATTTGAAGTAACATCGGATAACAAAGCATATCTTGAGGCTAGAGGTAAAATTGTACTAAATGCGTGTCCTGGAAGTGGCAAAACGACGGCCGTGTCTTTTAAATTAACGAAACTGACAGAAGAGTGCGAACAAAACTATGGCACCTTTGCAGGTATAGCTTGCCTATCATTTACCAATGTAGCAAAGGAGGAAATTATTAATAAATATGCACTTATTAAAGGTTCAACATTGGGTTTTCCCCATATCGTGTCTACAATTGACAGCTTTGTCAATCACTATGTAACCCTGCCATTCTATTATATGTTAGGAGTTAAATCAAAACGCCCCTCAATATTGAATACCGTTTCATTTATGGACGATATTAATCTAGGCTATTTTAAAACCGTCAGTAACAAACCTCTAAAATTTTCATATAAACCTTCGAAGCTCAAAATTGAAATAGATGGTACATATAGCTGGGACGGTCATAAGCCGAATCCAAAAATTGTTAACAATCAAGAGTTTGAAAAATTTGCATCTAAATACAAAAATTGGCAAATAGATAATGGCTATCTAAATAATGATGACTCAACATACATAGCATGTTTTCTTTTGGAAAATTTTCCTGAGATTGGTAAAAGCCTTGTACAACGTTTCCCATATATCATAATTGACGAGGCACAAGACACATCAGAAATTCAATATAAAATCTTCGATCTTCTGATAGCAGCAGGGCTCTCCAATATAGAGTTTGTAGGTGATCCTTATCAAAGCCTTTATGAGTTTCGAGAAGCACGTCCAGATTTATTTATACAAAGATTTAATGATGTAGCAACTTGGCAACAAGTTAGATTAACCAACTGCAGAAGATCATCTCAGGGAATCATTGATGTGTATAGTATCTTTCGAAATGCAACCGAAGAAGCAATTGTGTCGGCATGTTTGCATACCACAGACCATAAATTAAAGATAATACGTTATGATCCGGGCAACCTTGATGCTCTAATTGAAAAATATAAATCAATAGTCGGAAAGGATTCTGACAACTATATTTTGGTTCGGGGTGGGACACATCTCGAAAAATTTGGCGTAAAGCCATCAGCTGAAGATCCTTGGAAGTCTGGATTAGCTAAAACCTTAATTAATGCACAACGGCAATTCGAACTAGGCAACAGCAAACTCTGTATAGATGCGTTAAGAATGTTCATTGCTGAAATAACAATTCCCAAAGGTGATTATAAAGAGAGGAAAAATGAAGAACAACGGCTAAAAGAGGATATTGATCTGAATATAAAATTATTCCATTTTCTTAACGATATGCCATCAATCGATGATACTTTAGATAATTGGACACAAAAAATGGTTGCCCTTGTTAAGTCTAAGTTAGGTATAGATATCGACCTGGAGCTCAAAAAGAAAGGCGCAGCTTTCTATGCTCAAAATATAAAAGAAATTCTGTTTCCAGAAGTTGTCACTCCATTTCCAGTATCAACCATACACAAAGTAAAAGGCATGACCTTCAAATCGGTTTTGTTAGTACTAAGTGAAAGCAGTTCTGGAGAACAGTTGTCAGTAAGAGATTTCGTGCAACCTAAAGGTCTTCCAACGGAAAAACAAAGAATGTTATATGTAGCACTTTCCAGGCCAGAGAGCATTTGTTGCCTGGCTATTCCAAATACATTTACCGAATTAGAAATAACTGCACAATTAAGAATAGAAATAGACTTTGTTAGATAAACATGAAAGTTTGCTTTTGATGGGCGAAATCATTCGAAAGCATTATGAACACCAAGTTCCAAAAATGGCCCGAAAATTTGCCCCTAGGATTAATCTTTCATTCCGTATTTCTGAATTGTTCAAACCCCTGTATCTAATGGAGACTGGTTAATTTGTAGACGTTTCCTTTAACATGGATTAGGTCACCAAAAATAACCTACCTGAACATAATAACTGTCGGATGATTTCGCAGACCTCTAAAAAAATTATAAATATTTTCTTCAGATACAGCAATCTTGCCAGAATCAAGGTCCTTACAAAATTTAATGGTTTCATCAGCATTAAACCCAGCCTTGTGATATCCTGAGGCTAGAAAAACCCAATGTGATTTATCGTCTCGTGTCCTCGGTTCAACACCGTGTTCATGAGCGTTTAGCGTTTCGCCGCCGATGATCGAATATCCATTCAACCGCTCATTGTCGCTGATAATGGTTCCATCATTAAGCACGCCGACATGATAGCTTTCCCCACCGATATCTGAGCCTATTTGATATGGTTCCTGTTTTTCGGAATGGATCAGAACAAATTCATATTGCAGTTCTGAATCCAGGCAAACCCACATCTCTGAGATTTTCACCTCCCAGTTGAATCCCGAAACCAACCAGTTTCCCGAGGCCAAACGTCTGAGTCTTTCCACATAATAATCGCCCCTAGCGTACCTATACCAAAAGTCTTTTAAAAACTGGGCTTTGCTCAAATCGGTCATGATCTGAGTTTGAACTCTAATGTCAGTTATTTTGTGAATCCCATCGGACTGCGTCGGAATCGCTTTTCGAATGATTTCGTTTAGCGCATAAAGATTGTTGGTAAAACAATCAGCCCATTCGCTAACTTCTTCGGACGCTGCTTCTGCCTGTTCCACAGGATTAAGTTTTTCAATTTCATGCAGATACTCCTCTATTTTATCAGACAGTTTTTCCAGTTTAAAATCTGGATTCAGAAGAGGCTTGCAATCCTGAACAAGCTTTAATATACCCTTGCGGTCATTGAGCTTAAGTCCGAGACGTCCCAAATCTAAAAAACCAACCTCGCTAAAATCTGCATCAGGCATGATTAAGGGGATGACCGTTTCGTTTGTCAATTTAGCCCATGCAGCACCAACTTCATTGAGGCAGACTTCACTGGATTTATAGTTTTTAGAGATAAAAAGCAGCGCCAAACAAGAAAAATTAATTTCATCTCTCAATCGTTCAGGAATATATTGTCCGCTTTTAACGCCCTGACCCTCCATACTGGAACAAAAAATCCTGTCTGCTGGGATATCCAAACCTAAAATCAGCACCTTCTCAACGAAAGGCTTTACAAAATCAATATCCTTAGAAGAATGGCTAATGAAAATCTTATTATTTGGCATGTGAGTAGCAGTAAATTCTAGATTAAATAGCAGAAGGTGCAAATCAAATCTACGAAATGATTTTATAATTGTCTCACCAGCCCTGCAGTAATTCAATTTGCTTACTACGAAACTAGTTCAGCACCCGGCACCATAAAATTTTATAGCGCTTATCGTTGATGGTTAACTTTGCTCAAACCGACTTATTTACCTTAAAACATGATGTTTCAAGATGAACTCGGATATTTCGACATCTTAATGGATTCGATTGCAAGCGACAGTGTATTTAATATAATGGAAGAAAGTAAGCTCATGAGAAAGATACGTGGGCTTATCGGAAACACTATACGCTTAATAGTATTAACTAAAAAGGCCACCGGGAATCAAATCCTGGCAGCCTTTTCCCCAAAACAGTTATACTGTTATTTACTTTCTTTGTTTTTCAGTTCAGTAACTTCGTTACGTCCTTCCTGTGCCAAAACTTTAATATCCTGGAAAGCCTTACGCAAACGAGTTCCCGCTGCTTTATTTCCTTTAGTGTAAAAAGCTGTTGCATCTGCTTCAGTAGCAGCTACCAATTCTTTCAATTTTTCAAATGCTGACATAATAAATAGTTTAAGGGGGTGAATTTATAAATTAATTGATGAAAACGCCAAATGCGCTACATCGACATTTCCTGGCTTTGGGAGGCACCCTTCTCCTTTCCAGCGGAAATATCCTTTCCTTGTTTCACCACTTTCTGAAACTGCTCCCTATTAACAGGCCTGTTGTCCAGGCTAAAAAAGTTCAGGTTACCAAACCGTGGTACGGCCTCCATCTGTAACTTCTTTAGTTCCCCCGCCTCAGTTAATGCAGTAACAACCGGGCGTTCCCCATCTTTCATCGCTGCCACAATAGCATTAAATTTTTCCGGGCTGTCCAGTTCCTTAATCCTGTAATTCGATAATTCCTTCTCCAGGTTAAAAGGATACCCCTCCCCATACTGTTTGATGATAAGATTCCCATACTTATCACGAGGTTCATTAAACTTATAGACATTCCAGGCCTGGTACTGCTCCCCTGCACGGCTGACCAGATCATCCCGATGTGCGGCACCACCCTGCAGCATATTACTGCTCTGAGTCATATTAAATCCCACACCTTTATTCACATACACCGTATTCTTCACCACAGTATTGCGATAAGCCCCCTGAAAATCGCGGGTTACATAATCCACCTTACCATCGTTCATGGTCACGAGCGACTGACCTTCAGTCAGTTTTCCATTTGCAGATACTTTACCAGTAAACAACTCACTATTGCCCTTCTGCTTGTTAAAAAAATCTATAGCAGCGATCGGGCTGTCAAACCTGCGCAGCAATGGTTTTTCCAATACCACGCCATCCTTGACATCCGTTCTCACCGCATACTGATAGTCATTCCCTAATGGCTTTACCTTATTGTTATAAGCCAGATCATACTTATTGAAAAAATAATACTCCGAATCTCCGGCACCTCTTTTCAGATGGGCAGTAACCTCCAAATGCCCCTTATGGGAAGGCAACTGAGCCGTAACTGCAATATTCTCCAGGTTTTTCTCCATTTGTTTTTCAATCTCTTCCTGCATCGCAGCAGGCATTTTCAGGGCAGCCGCCTGCTCCCTGAAATCTTCCGATGAATTTCTGTTCATCTTAAATATTTTTAAATAACTAAATGTGCAGGGATTGATCCTGCTGTTGTTTCTTATTGCGCTGTATTTTCTTTGCGCGGGTTTTTACCTGAGGCTTTGGTTTTAACGCAGCTTCCTTTTGCTTTTTCAACTGTTCCAGCGTAATCGGCTGTTGCTTCTCATTCAGCATCAAAACCTGTTTATTCAAAGGATTGGCCTGCAAAAAAGTCGTCTTACCATTTTCCTGCTTTAAAGCAACCTGGTTACCTTGTTCCATTCCATTCAAGGCTTTCACACTCGCCAGTTCCGGTTTGTTCAGCACCTCAGCAATCCGGCTCACTTCCTGCCTCAGGTTAAAATCATGATCCGCAGGTGTCTCTCTTAAAAGCGGACTCCCATCAGCAGTGAGGTTCTTAAAATCCAGCTGCATCCATTTGGAAGCCATGCGGTCTCCACCAATTGAATAATATTGCAGCACCGCTCTTCCCTGTAAAAGGTTAGCCGCCTCCCTGGCATTGATACCCAAAGCCACATCAAAAGTATAAGACCTGCTCTGCCCAGGATTCATCGGATCTTTCAGCATCCCAGTATAACTGGACATCTCGTACTTACCAGAAAGGTCTTTTTCAAAATTCAGCTTCACCAGGTAATTACTGGTCCCCCATGGAGAAATCATTTCGATCGAGGTCTTTGCCCGCTCAAAATCAAGCTTCCTATCTAATTGAAGCAGATCAGGATTTAAGCCCATACCTCCGAGTGCATCGTTAAGGCTTGCAAGGTTCTCATTTTTCAACTGCTTAAACTTAGCCGCCTGGATAGGCCGGTCATATAACATCGCTTTAAGCCTGCGTAACGCGCGCAGCACCGGGTTTGGATACAGTTGTTTTTCCAGTTTATTCACCGTTTTTTTAACCATATCCAGCACCATCTTTTCATCCGGGCTTGCACCTTTAGTAATCCGATCTACCCCTGACCTCAAAAAATCATACTTCTGCCTGGCAATGTCCTTATCAATGTCCCTTCCAAACACTTCCTCTAACATGATCATTTTATCTTGCCAGTTTTCGCAAAGCACAATAGCCCGGTTCACTTGCCTGCTCATGTCATTTCAGCTTTTTGGTATTGTCCCGAAGCAATAAAGGATATCCCGCTTTCAATTTCTGTTTAACCCTTTTAACTTTTTTATTAAACAAAGATTTCGCGGCATCCAGTCCCGCTCCGGCTAGCTGCGTACTTAAACTCTGGTCAAAACCCATCAGTCCAATACTGCTCACCGCATCTACACTACCCCTGTTTACCGCATCTGTTAACAAGGCTTCCGGCGCATTAATCCCGGGCATAGCATCTCGCTTGTCAAAAACCGTAAGATTGACCGGGATAACAGAAGTACCCAGCCGGATGTTGCGGATCTGCAAATTCAGACGCTGGTTACTGAACTCCGCAAGGCCAAATACCAGGTGTCCCTTGGGGATGAGCTGCCCGTTTAGCCGGACACTATCCAGCAGGCGAAGTTCTACTACCGAACCCTGTACGGCCTTTTGGTTACCCGCTATGACCGCAGGAATAGCTTTAAACAGGCTGTCAACCTCCCCGGCAACAGGTTTAACATTTTTCCTGGCCAGTTCAGGATTCTGCACCGCCATGATCTTATCCATCAGCGAATGCAACTGCAACATTTCCGGATCTTCCTCAGCAGGTGACTGCATGCTTTTCATCAGGCTTTCCAGCCTGGCTACATCTTTGCCCATTGGCGCATCAACTGAAAAAGCCGTTCTTCTGCTCAGTTCATCATAACTTTTAACTGGCTTCACCGGGCTATTAATTTCCCTATTGATGGCAGCCAGTTTCTCATTGATCTGCCTGGTCTGCGGGTCTTCCACAGGTACAAATCCAAACCGCCCGGCAACAGCTTCAATACCATTACTGGTATCAGCACCACTTTCAGTGAGTTTATAAATGCCCATTTTATCTTTAGGCTCCTGGGTTTTAAACTGCGCATCCGGCAGATTGGCATTAATCCCCTTAGGCTGTGCCTCAGCTTCAGACTTTTCAGGATTCCCCCATCCCATGGCATAAAAGGCCAGTGCTGAAAACAGCAGCACCAGCACCGGCAGGATCAACAAAATCCTGCGCTTGTCTACTCTTTGTTTGTTCATATCAAATAATTTTAATGGTGAATGATTAAAGGATTTGCAGCAGTAAGCTCAGGCAGTAAAGACCAAAGCCAGTGCAGAATACCACCAGCAGCATCAACCAGGTTTTACTGGAAATACCAGCGGTTTTCCCGTTGAGGTAATCCGCTACACGTTGCTGGTAGCTCAGTATGGCCAAAGCAATTCTTCCGGCAGTCTGCTCCTGCCCGCTGCTTAAACCCCGATTTTTTCTTTTACTAAATAGCCTCATGACCGGAACGTTTAGCTGCTACATCTGCATTGAATAAAGTTTCCCAGCCTTGTATCAGAAAGCCATGCGGGTTGTTGTCCGTCTGGATTTTCAAGTCCCTTACCGTACCCTGGGTAACCAGCTTACGAAATACCGTACTACTGGAGCGTGATAACTTCTGAGTCGCATAACAGGTAAAAGCATAGGGATAGACATTGATATCCAGCCTGGTGCTGTCCACAGTAATCTCCTGGGAAATATTGGCTGAGATCAGGTTATTGTAATAGCCCTGCTCGCGCAGGTTATCATAAGCTTTCTTAGCGCTTTGATCCGCCAGGTACAGCGCTTTAACCATACTTCCCTGAATGGCTTTGTCATCAGGACTCAGGTTAAAAAAGTACTGGTGAAAAGTCTTGATGTGATCCCGCAGTTCTACTTCCAGGTTACTTTTGCGTTCTGAAGCAAAAGCCTGCAACAGCTTCCCGTTGTACAATACATGAACCGTTTGCCTCTCCGCGCGGATCACCTCGCAGAATTTATAAATCCCGAAACAAAGGGTCACTACATTTGCCAGCAGGAAAAACAAGCTGAACTTTTTAATGTGCTGAAAAGCACTGTCTATATTTTTAAGTTGTTTAAACATAATTGAAAAGCTTACTTGCCAGATACTTTGTCTTTGAAATAGTCACTGCCTTCAGAAGAAGAAATACCGCCGGACATTTTTCTCGCCATATCGCCGAAGGCATCCTGTTGCATGTTGTTCCCCTTGTGCACCTGATCACCCAGGATTTGTCCACCGCTGACTACCAGGCTATTGATTTTGGATAGCATGGCATTGCCCCCACCGGCATTGACAATGTAATTTGCTACACCAGGAACAGTGAAATACCCGAATATGCCAATGATGAGGAACACTAGATATGCGGTATCGGCCGGGCTGAAAAAGGTATCTCCCTCCAAACCAATCTGCGAAATGTCGATTTTTAACATGTTCTGCTGGATCTGTCCAAGGATTGTCCCAAAGATGTTCGCTACCGGGAGCCACATAAAAATGTTAATGTACCGCGCCAGCCAGATCGTGAGCGTATGCTGGAATCCATCAAAGACCGCAAAGCCAAAGACCAGCGGTCCCAGAATCGCCAGCACAATCAAATGAAAAGTCCGGACGGTATTGATACAAAGCGCAGCAGCTGCAAACAAGACCTGTAACACCTCACTCATCCATTGCTTGATGCTGTTGCGGAAATTGTAATAACTCTTGTCCATCCAGAACTTAATGTCATTGCCTACCCCTTCAAAAATCCCCTCTTTTTCTCTGTCCGGATCTTTAGGATGGGTAAACCGATACCACTTTTCACTATCGCCCTGCCCGGATTCCCCCACATACATCTGCCACTGCCTGCTCTTCTTAACCGCGGCTTCCTTTTGTTTGAGCAAAGTAGCAATCGCCTTATCAGATTCCTTGACCATCCCCCCGGTAGCAGAAACCACAGGCTGCAACACCCCGTTCAGCAGCGAAATCACCAAGGGAAAAAGAATAATCGCCATCCCCAGGGCAAAAGGTCGCAGTAAAGGATAAAAATCCACTGCCTCAGCAGCTGCAATCTGCCGCCATACCCGGGAAGCGATATACCATAAGGCGCCAAAACCCGCCACACCTCGTGCCACCCCGGTCAGTTTACTGCAAAGTGGCAGCATATCCCGGTACACATTGTCCAATACCGGCTGCATACCACCGATATAACCCGCCCAGTCCGCACCACTCTGCCCAAAGGACAGTATGGGCAAAAGCGTGGCCAGTACCGCAAAAAATGCGGTGATTAAAAATGTCTTGATCATAAATTATAGAATTAAATTTAGCGCGCGTTGAGCACGTTACAAATCATTATAATACTTCCTCAATCCCTCAACATCTGCCTTCTCCCGTTGCCGCTGCATGTTCAGCGAACTGGTCTGCCGGTTAAAACTCCGCAGAAACATCAGCTTATCCTGGGTATCAGCAAAAATCCTATCAATAGCCTGCAAGCGTTCATCGTCAGTCATCCGCAATTTCCCCGCAGTAATCACCATCGCCAGCTGATCCAGGTTATCCAGACTCTGACTGAACAATTCCCCGTACACTTTCCCCAGGTATTCCAGCTCTGAAACGGTAAAATTACCACCAGCGCTAAACCGTTTAAACGCAGATTTGTATTCTGAAACAATATCCGACTGATCGGAAATGATGTCTGCAATTCTTCTGTATTTCCTCACTTCAGGACTCACCAGCATCATCCCATCCAGGAAAACCTCGTGCAAAGAGAAATTACCCTCTGCAATGTTCTTCACCGATTTATATCCCGTAGACAACACATCGTAACCTTTTTTCATCGAGGTAAGAATACCCTTCAGCTGGCTGAGTTTTTCCACATTCAGCAGCAATTGCTGCGCTTCCTGCGACTGCGCTAAAGTCCCAAAAGAACAACAGCACAACAGCAATAACATTAAAAACAAATTCTTCATCGCTACTCTTTAAAGTGAAACATCCTGTTCATATCCTCCAGTTCCAATACTTCAGACTGCCTATGCCGGATCAGCTGCCTGGCATTGCCAATAAAATCCTGGGTAAAAGCAAATTTCCCCAGCATACTTTCATATACTTTATTCAGCCTGGACAAACGCTCATCGTCCTTCATTTCGAGTCTGCCCGCAGTAATCACCAGCAGCAGTTCCTCCAGGTCATTATAACAGGCCGCAATCAGCTGATCGGCAACCAGCGCGATATAGTCCAGGTTTTCCGCAGATAAAAAGGCATTCCCTTTGATACTGCCGAAGGCCTTCATAATCGAAACCTGTAAAGCAATGATCTCCGCAATCCGCGCATCCTTACGAATGGCCGGACTGACCTGCTTCAATGAACTGATAAAGGCATTGTGCAGGTTAAACTCCCCATGGGTAATGTCCCTGATCGCCGATAGCCCACCATCAACAATCTTGTAGCCCTTTTTCAGATACCCCGCATAGACTTCCAGTGCAGCAATCTGCTGCAGGAGGTATTTTTTCTGCGTTTTCTTTTGCTTAAACCACTCCCCCCAGGTCTGTGCCTGGCTCAGCTGAGCAAAACCGATGCAAAATACCAGCATCAGGCAAGCTATCTTCCTACTCCAGTTCATACATACGCTTTAAGGTTTTGACTTCAAAATCTGATTTCGCCCGCTGGATTGACAAAGTGATGTTCTGGTTATTGAACTGCTTCAAATCGGCATAATTCTGTTCCATCTGCTCAGCGGCAGCACCAATCAGTTCCAGCCTTTTCGCATCAGACATCTGCGTTTTAAAAGAATTCACCAGCACAAATACCTGGTCCAGGTTCTTGATACTCGCATCCAGAATACCCCGGTAGACTTCTTCCATATGCAGCAATTCATCCGCGCTGAAATGTTTATCCTTATTGAACAGACCGATTGCCCATTTGTATTCCCGGACAATAGCTGCCTGCACTTCCGCCAGATCTTTAATCCGTTTATAAGTGGCAATCAAAGCCTTCACTTCCCAGAGCTTCTGGTAATAATCCGCATACAACGCGCGCTGCCTTTCCGTCCAGTCTGAAATCTCCGTCAGTTTCAACTTAGACAACTGATTTTCAATCACCTTCTGCGCATTTTGCAGCCAGATCGTTTCATTCTGCAGCCGCTGCACCTTCAGGTCAACCGCCTTAATGACTTTTTTTACCCCCGCCTTAATCACCTCCACAATCGCCAGCTGCGCATTTGCCCCTGTGGGCAAAGCAACCAGCAAAGTCATGGCACTAAGGGGCAGGACAACCATATAGGTTCTCATATACTGTTTTAATGTCTTCATAAATTTTGTTAATTAACGCGCTGATACCTGCTGTTTTCCAGCATCAGCAACCCTTGTTTAATGTCAAATGAAATGACCCTCCCTTTACGGTTCTCGGTCATGCTTTGTGAGCCCGGGTCGTACACCGCCTTCCATTCTTCCCGCTCTAACTGCAAATCTCCAACCCTGCCCTTTTCATCGATCAGCTGAAAACCCGTTTTGCGGTGGATCAGGTAATTCAGGTCTTTGTCGTGTTCCACTACCAGGGTATCATAAGCAATACTGAATTCAGAGGACCCCTGATTCACATAGGTTCCAGGGATCTGCCCTTCAATACCAGTACTACAACCAACAATGAATAAATACGAAACCACAAAGCCCAGAAATGCATACTTGAAACTTTTCATAATTAAAAATTTTAAAGGTTATAAACTGATTTTACCACTGCGGATATCCGCTGCCAGAGCAATCACTCCCTTGTGGATGTCACCATAGCGCGCGGCATATTCCTCCACTTTCATTTTCTCGGTTTCTTCTGTAGTATATATAAGGTATTCCTCCAGACAAAGCTCGTTCCGGTAAACATTCATCTGCTGTCCCCCCTGATCTACAAAGATCTCCCGGTACTGTTTACCCTGCTCATTTGCCTTGTTCAACGAAAGCAGCATGGTTTTCGCTTTATCTGATAAACCCAGCACCTCTTGCAACTTGTCAAACTTGTTCATGAACTTGCGCATATCCAGGAAAAGCTTGGTATCAGAAAGGTTGATCACCGTTTCTTTAATGATTGGAGACGAAATCAAATCATCCACTTCCTGGGTAATCAAAGCTGCAATCCCATTAAACTTCCGTACGGTTTTATATAAATATTTGATAAATCCCGCCATACCGGTCTTTGCAATGGCGATCCAGGCTTCATCAATCGCCAGGATCTTCCTTTTACCCTTCAGCTTTCTCATTTTAGAAATGAACATTTCCATAATAATGATCGTCACCACGGGAAACAAAATTTCATGCGACTTGATTTTGTCCAGCTCGAAAACAATGAAGCGTTCATTCAGCAGGTCCAGGTTCTCGGTTGCGTTCAGCAAATAATCAAACTCACCGCCCTTGTAATAAGGATTTAAGACATATACAAAATTCGACAAATCAAAATCCTTCTCCTTCACATCCCCGTTTTTCAGCACCACCATATACTCCTGGAGCAGGAACTCATAAAAGGAATTAAAACACGGGAAAACCTCCGGATGAGCTGCCAGATGCGCATAATACAAAGTAATCGCCCCGGAAATCGCCACATATTCCGAGCGGTTATAATCCTCACTGTCTTTCTTCCAGAGCGCAATCAGCAGCGTTTTCAGACTTTCCTTTTTTTCTACATCCAGCACATCGTCTTTGCCAATGTAAAAAGGATTAAAGCGGATTGGATTTTCCTCGGTATAAGTAAAGTAGTACCCTTTTACCGCATCACACAAACCCTTATAACTGCCCCCAATGTCAATCGTTACACAATGCGCTCCTTCATCATACAGCGAGCGCAGCAAATGACACATCGCTAGTGACTTCCCCGCACCTGAAGAACCACAACAAAAAAGATTTCTATTGGTGATCAATCCCGATTTCATCGGCGCATTGAACAAATCCAGGTACACCGGACGGCCGTACAAACGGTCCCCTAAACGAACTCCAGAAGCATCAGACCTGCAAGCCGATTCCAGGTTCAAAAAACAGGCCGCCTGCTCGGCAAAGGTGTCAAAAGTATCGTTCATCGGAAAATCCGCTTCATTGCCCGGCATCCCTGCAAACCAGATCTGCGCGGCACCATCACTTTCCTCTTTCACCACTGCATCCATTACCGCCATCGCAGACCCCACCTTATTTCTCAACTCCGGAAGTTCCGAAACCTGATCTGACCAGCACAGCACATTAAAATGCGCCTTTACCGGCAGCTTCTGGGTCACTACTGCCTCATTTAAAAAATCGTTACAGGCATCCCTGCCCACGGCATTCTCACGGGAATAAGCAGACAAAGACTGCAAGCGCAGTTTTTTCGCCTCCAGCGCTTTAATCGTTTTCTGCGCATCCCCGATAAATATAAACTGGTTGTACACATGGTTACAATCCAGCAGCTGACCCAAAGGCGTCGCAAAACCAATACTAAAGCGCGTCTTATCCGTAGAATACTTATCATAATTGATCCTGGAACCACAAATCGCAGGCAAATCCACCGCATCTGAAAGCGTATACAATTGACAATGCTGATCCCCAATCCGGATTTCATCCCGGATATGAATGTCCCTGATCACCGGCTGCTGACCACGCCTCAACAGAAAACAATACTTTTCAATAACTCCCGGCTGACTCGCTGTCCCGGACAGCTCCGCATCCACAAGCCTGCGCAAACCCAGCACCCCAGTATCCAGCAGAATCCGCTCAAACTGCCCGCAGGCAGATAAAAAGCCAGCAAACATTTTCTCATCCTGCATCCGCACCGGAGCAATAGATTTCCGAAGGATATTGGAGTAACTGGAAGAAGACAACTTACGACCCGCAGGCTTATGCGTTAAAAACACAAAACACTGGTGATCCAGGAAAGTCCTATCCTTAAAAAACTCCACAGCAGCACCAGACAAAACATTATCCGAACTTCCTGATACCCCGACTTTGGCACGCTGAAACCAATCCGCCTTATGCAGTACCGTCCCCGGGTTCAATACCCGGATCGCCTTGACAAAAGCCTGGTGCAATGCCTCAAAATCCGCTACCGACTGGGTACCGATCACCGGCAAAGTCAGCTCATAAGCAATCGTCACATCCCCGAACATCGAAATCATCGCCCCGGATTCCACCTTCCATACCGGCATTATTTTTTCAATCCCGATCATACCCTTTGCCTTTCCGCATTACTTTGCGCCATGCGCAAACCCGTAAACACCCGCCTGGAAGAAAACTTCAGGTAAAGAGGCAATCCACGTTTAGCAAAATATTTACTCAATCCATGTACTCCAAAGCGCTTAGATAACCTGGTCACCACTAAAAACAAAGCAGTGCCCAAAAACACAATCACAGGCACCACCACGACCAGCGGAACACCCAGAATATACATCAGCGTAAAACTGAGCAAAAGCAACACCAGACCGGCCGCCAGATAAGCAATGTACTGCCCATACAAACCCCGAAACTCAATCGGCTTATTAATGCCCTTATTGATTTGATAAATTGAACTCATCATCTTAAAAATTTAATTCTACAGCGGGCAAGGCCATGCGCCATCTTAGACTAGGCTAACCCCGCCCGCTGAGAACCCGTTAACCCTAAACCCCGAAGAAAGACTTCAGTACCGTCGCCACAATCACCAGGAAAATGCAGCTGCCAAACCACGCAGCAGCCACCTTATTGGTATCCGGCTCACCCGCATTCCACTTATTGAAAACTTTCACCGCCCCGATCAAGCCCACTACCGCACCGATCGCATACACCAGATCACATCCCGTATCAAAATAACCCGATACCTGATCCGCCGCAGCCCTGATCCCGGCCTCTCCATCCTGCGCCCGGGCAACGACACTACTCAACACCCCGTAAACCGACAGACACATCGCCAGTAAAACAAACCGGCCAGATAATTTTCTTCGCTTGCCAAAAGCCAAAGCATCACTGTTTTTTTTCTTCATATCTCTTATTTAAAATTCCCTGATCAGCAGTCCAATCACCGCCATTACCTATTTGGCAGGGAATTCAAAAAAGAAGATTCAAAAAGAAAACTCAACAAGAACCTACGAAAAGAACCAACAAAACTCCTAATCCAAAAGACCAGCAAGCTCGTCCTCTGAAATATCAAAAGGCAAATGCTCCACAATAAATTCCGCCAGTTCAACCCTTACTCCACCAGCAAACACCTTTGGATACTTTTCACGGATCATCCCAAACAGCGCAAAGAAATCCGCCCTGGTTCCATTCTCCATCTCCAACACCGAGCAAATGCCCTTAATTTCATCCTGCACATCCGCCAGATCACCCAAAGGATCTAAATCCCTATCCACAGACTCCCTGGGCACAAAACTGAACTCATCCGCTTCCAGCACACTCACCCCAGACTCCCCGGCAACACCACCCATCAGATCCAGCTCCAGCTCATCCACCTGATCCTGCCAGCTATGCGCCAGCGGCTCAGAACTCTTTCCCCTACCCGATAAAAACCCCGCAATCTCCCCCCGGTAAAACAGCAGCCCAACCCCCGCATACCAGAGCACACTCAACACCAGCGCAGCAATCAAAAACTCCTGCCAGGTAAATACTTGTAACATCATATCTTTTATTTTTTATCCGCCACGACATTGCAGCGGATTCACACCACAAAATTTCAAAAGCCCAAAATCACTTGGTCACTAGTAGAGATCAATAAATTAAAAAAAACAACCAAAATCCAAGCAAAACCCATCCAAAACCACCACCAAACCCACCAAAAGGCAAAAAAAACAAACCTAACCCTCCAGGTCATTGTCCATATATTTCAGCAAAGCCTGCTGCAACAAATCCAAAAAATGCGTCCGGCTGATCCGCTTTCTTCGCTTAATCTCCCTAAACCGATTCGCAGGAATCCCCACCTCCAGCCCAAAACTCTCTTCCATCCAGCGGAAAATCTCCGCCAGCGACACCTTACCATCCCCAATCTGCCGGGACACATACAGCGCATAACCCAGCTCCACCAAATTCACCACCTCCCCCGTCCAGTCAAACCACTTCTTATCCACGCCCACAGGCGCAACCACCGCAGCAGCCCTCACCTCCAACACCCGAAGCTCCCCCAGGATAAACTCCCGCAAACTCTCATAAGCAATAAACTTAGAAAACAAATAATCCCCCGGCGTAGAAAACTCCCCATCCAGCTCCCAAAACTCAGGCAACAGCACATCAGGCACCATCCCATCACGCAAAAACAACAACTCATCCATCTGCGTAAAACCAGAGCGGTAATACTCATACAAAAAAGCATACTGCTTAAAAAACCTGGAAATAAAAGCCAGTTCCTCCACGTAATAAGACCTAAGCATCTCATCGGTACCCACAGGACGCTGATTCAAAATCCCAAACAAAGAAACCTGGTAAATCTTCAGCGCATAATACTCCGGCTTTTCAAACTTAAAAAAATAGATTTCCTCCAGCTGGTCCCGAAAAGCCACCGTCGTCACCCGCTCCCTGACCACAGCCAGAAAAGCATTAATCAACGAAATCGACTCATTAAAACGAGACAGCAAAGAATAATCCCCACGAGCCGCAATCCCCTTCAACCTCAACCGGAGATCCCGGAACTCCTGCTTAGCATTATTGTTTTTACGCATAGCATTATAAATTTAGATAAACCCCACCGGCACCCGTTAACTGGCATTAATTCATCACCCCGGCAAGAAAAAATTAAACAAACCTCATCAGCCTAAAAAAGCTTTAAGCCCACAATCTAGCCACACAGAAAAAAGAAAATGTAAGGGAAAAAACGTAAAATAAATAATACGGGATTACCCGTACAAACACCCAAAAAAAAGAAAGAAACTCCTGATCGATTCCCTGAAAAGCGCTATAATTTCAGGTGTATCAATATAAAAATGACGCATTCACTGACAGCGCCAAACCAGAAAAAATGGCAAAGACTTATTTATCAGTGTTTTTTACTACTTTTCTGAAAATTAGAAACTCCAGAACAGTACAAACCAAATAAATTATCGAGAAGCAAAACGGTATTATTAGCGGACCAGCAGGCGCAAGTCTATACTCGTAAAAACCCATCAAAACATTAACACCCAAAGAACCAACCCAAACCAAAGGGACTGCTGAAAACGTCAGAAAAGACAAAAAATAACTCCGCTTAACCTTGTCAATTTGATTTAGAAAAACAAATAAAGAACCCGCAATCATCACAGCAAGATAGATCAATGAATAACCCAGGTTTATCAATACATCCATAAAATTAAAAAACCTTTCTAAAAAACTAGTACCAGCAGGCACTAACCCGTCAATAACAACCCTGTACAGCATAAACAACACCAGACTTAGCACCACATTAACCAGCCAAAACCTAAATACAATTTTCCTCATATCTTAACCTAATACACTGAATACAACACTTAAAAAAAGACTTTCTGCAAATTTCCATTTATTTTCCGGAAGGCCTTCGCAACATTCAATTCAATGTAAACAAGTCCGCAAATTAATACAATTTCTACCAAGAAATAAGCTATTCCAAAAATGCCAAGTATAGGAAAGTATATCATCAAAAGAGCCAGCGTCAAAATAGCATAAAGCAAATTAGCTATACCAATGCCAATTATAAAAGGTGTCCAAAGTTGCTTCAAAAATAAATAGCACGCTATTGAATAAATACAAAAGCAAACCGCTATTAAGGAAAGCGCATTCAATATCCATATTGGCATCCCAACGTACTTATTGAAATTCCCTAATATCACAAATAAGAAAAAAGCAGTCAAAAAAGCGCCCAACCCATCAATTAAGAAAAGCACTCTTGGCTTATCTGCTAATTGACTTATGATCCTTCTTACTATTTTATTCATTTTAAAATATAGAATTGATTCCTCTTTTTGTACTCCATTTTAAATCGAATCAGTGAATTACAAACCTTAGTCTACTTACCATCTGAAAGCAAATCAGTTACAAGAGAAATCAATTCGAAAAATCAACTTACTTAACTGCATTTTTGGCAATCGGTTCGATTTTGATTACCTCAGTAATCTTTTTCTTAGACGGAGTACCGTCCTTTTTAAGATCATTACTTATTTTTAGTGTTAATCTGATCATATCATGAGCAGGAATTTTTGAAGGCAGCAAATCAGTAAAACTTTTCACTTTGAAAATATCAGCAAGTAATTTTAAATGACGGATGCTGTACTTATCTGGCACTGTTAACAACTCAACTTTCCCAATAAATCCAGAAGACAATCCCATTCTATGGCTAAGCTCAATTTGACTAAGACCTCGACTTTCCCTCAACCCTTTTATATGCAAGATTAATCGATAATCTAACTCAGACATTTCAATAGTTTTGATTTCCTCCATAGGTGCATTCTAAGGAGGCAAGTGAATAAAAAAAGCAATTTTTAACACCTCGATATATGGAAGTGTAATATATTATTATTATATTAGTATTATGAAGTAAAACGAATTAGAGAACTAATCAAGCCTTTTATATAGGCATTATTGAAGAGTCTTGCAATCTCCAAATCTCACGCCGTTGACGCAAGACAGCAGATCATGCCCATTTCTTGTTATGGATATGCTATATTCGCATATTCTAAAATAAGAGTGGGTTCTGCTGTAAATCCGTGTCAACATAAGGCGTGAGAACTGAATGGAGATTGCGGTTGGCAGAACCCACTTTTATATTTTGCCTCCTCTTCATATTATAAAACTACTTTTTATTAATATGAAAACTTTCCACCACTTACATCACTCAAACAAGCTTATCATCTGTCCACCTGACTGACAATCACAAAGCAGGCAGTCCATCAGCATTAGGGAGCAGACCGTTCTGCCTCGCTTTACCCCCATTCTTCTCGCAAATACTAACCAATAACCATTCATAAAAACTGTATGAAAAAATCGATACTCATCATCGCAATGGCCACGCTTTGCCTTTTTTTAAAGGTCAATGCGCAGCAACAAAACACAACTATAACCGGAAAAATAACCGACCAAAAAGGCATACCCATTCCGGGCAGTACCATCAAGATCAAAGACGAAAAGGTTACTGCCCAAACGAATACCAAAGGTGAATTCAACATCTTCACCAAAAAACAAACAGGCTTATTACAAGTCAGCTACATGGGCTATCAATCCACAGAAATCCCATTTTACCAGGGAAAAACAGGCCCGTTTAACATCATCCTAACAGAAGATCAAAGCGAACTGAAAGAAGTAGAAATCGTCAGTACAGGTTACCAATCAATTCCAAAAGAAAGGGCAACAGGTAGCTTTGTTCAGATTGATAATAAACTCTTAAACAGATCCGTTTCAACTAATCTATTGGATCGCTTGGATGGCGTTTCCAGTAGTTTAATTTTTAATAAAAATGACAGAAACATCAATGCATCCCCAATAACAATTCGCGGTATAAGCACGATCTATGCTACACGTCAGCCATTAATAATTATAGATAATTTCCCATTTGAGGGAGATTTATCTTCAATTAACCCAAACGATGTAGAATCCATTACTATCTTAAAAGATGCAGCTGCATCTTCAATCTGGGGTGCTTTTTCAGCAAATGGAGTCATCGTTATCACCTCAAAAAGCGGGAAATTTAACAGCACTCCTAAAATTGAAATCGCTGGAAATATAACTTTAGGCGCTAAGCCAAATTTGTATTACTCACCACAACTTAGTTCAGCAAACTATATTGATACCGAAGAATTTTTATTTCATCAGGGGCATTACAATGACATTTTAACAAGCGCTACATTTCCAGTTGTTTCACCCGTTATAGATCTATTAGATAGACGCGAGAAAGACAAAATCTCATCAGCAGAATTGGCTTCACTTTTGGAAAAATATAAATCCCAGGATTTAAGATCAGATGTTGCAAAATACCTCTATCAAAAGCCTTTAATTCAGCAATATAATTTTAATATCTCCGGAGGGGGAAACAATAATAATTACTATTTCAGTGCAGGGTATGATCATAATTTAGAAAATGTAAAACGGAATGAGTTTGACAGAATTACAATCAGCGGCTCAAACACATTTAAATTCGGCAAGCATAACAATCTGGAATTAACAAACATCATTTATTATACAAAAAATGAAAATGAGTTAAATGGCAACAGTTCCACTGTTTCTAACTATCCCTATTTAAAACTAAAAGAAGCTGATGGCACGTTTGCAGCCTTACCTAATCTTTATCGTCAATCTTACATTGATGAGCTGTATCATACCGGTAACTATTTAGATTGGAGCTATCGTCCACTTGAGGAACTGGCACTAAACAATAAAACCAATAGCCTAACTGAATTTAGGATTAACACGATGTTCAAATACAAAGTGACAAATGATTTCCAAGTCTCCCTTCAGCATCAATACCATCAAGGAAACCAAAAACAGTTTAATCTAAATAGTTCAGATAGCTTTTATACCAGAAACTACATCAACCAGTTTACCCAATTTGATCCGTTGAAAAACACTTACACTCGTCCAGTACCATTGGGAGGTATTTTAGATTTAGGTTATTTAAATTCTATCTCACAAAATGCAAGGTTCCAAATGAACTATAATAAGAATTTAAATCCTAATCATAATATTACAGTTTTAGCGGGTGCTGAGATCAGAGAGATTACCACAGACTTCAATTCGCACAGAGTTTATGGATACAATGAAACAGGGTCAATAAATACGATTGACTATTCAAATGTATACATGCTCACGCCGAGCTTCAATACCAGTATGATTAACTCCAACATCTCTCACTTAGGAACTGCCAACCGTTTTCTCTCCTACTTTTCAAACCTTGCCTATAATTTTAAAGACCGCTATACATTTTCTGCCAGCGCCAGAAAAGACGAGTCAAATATTTTCGGTGTTAAGACAAATCAAAAGGGTGTGCCCTTATGGTCTTTAGGAATAAGCTGGGACATCCATAAAGAGCCATTTTATTCACTGAATTGGCTTCCTTACCTTAAACTAAGGCTCACTGATGGCTATCAGGGAAATGTCGATAATTCACTTTCATCACTGGTTACGGCAATTGTAAACCCAGGCGCAGCGAATCCATTTTTACAACCTGTATCTATCTTATCAAACCCACCGAACCCGGAATTGCGATGGGAAAAAGTTAATACCCTTAATATAGGAGTTGATTTTTCGCTTAAATCCTGGTTAAGTGGCAGCTTAGATTACTATATAAAGAAAAGCACAGATTTAATAGGGAGTAGTCCAATTGATCCAACAACCGGAGTTTCAGAATTCAAAGGCAATACAGCATCCATGAAAGGGAGTGGCATAGATGTCACATTAAACGCGAACAACTTCAAAGGGAAGTTCAAATGGAATACCATTGCCTTATTCAGTTTCACAAAAGATATTGTTAAAAAATATCAACTTACACCGCCTACTATAGGTAATACTTTTTATGGGATCAATCCCATCGTTGGAAATCCTCTGTATTCTTTATACAGTTATCAATGGGCGGGTTTAGATCATGAAGGAGATCCTCAGGTTTATTTCAATGGTACTCCCAGTAAAGATTATGCCCTGATCAGTAATTCTTCTGATTTATCAAATCTCAAATACAACGGCACTTTAAATCCAACGATGTTTGGAAGTATAAGAAATGAATTTTCCTGGAACAAGTTATCCTTGTCAGTCAATATCACCTATAAATTAGGCTATTCATTTAGGAGACCTTCCATTAGCTATTTTAATCTATTTGGTGGCGTATTAAGCATGCCAAATGATGATTTCGAAGCCCGCTGGCAAAAGCCAGATGACGAAAACCATACTAATATTCCATCGTTAAAATACCCCGCGAACAATTTAAGAGATCTTGCCTTTCAAAATTCAGACATCTTAGTTCAAAAGGGAGATCATATCCGTATTAAAGATATTGGTATTGGGTATGAACTGAATAAACAACAGCTTAATTTTTTACCATTTAAAAGTATAAAGCTTTATAGTTACCTCAATAACATAGGCATCCTATGGAGGGCAAACAAATATGGAATAGATCCCGACTACGTGCCTTTTGGTTCCCCCATCTTCCCTAGCCCTGTTACTTATTCATTTAGTCTGAAAATCAACCTTTAAAATCTTGTGAAAATGAAAAATAGAAAAATTTTGGCACTAACGACATGCTGCTTTTTACTTTCCCTTTTAGGATGTAAAAAAGAGTTTTTAGATAAAAAGCCATCCACAACGCTAAATGTTCCAACCACTTTAGCGGACATTCAAATGCTTTTGGATAATGTTCAAGAGTTAAACTTTAGTGTCGGCCTGGGTGATTTGTCTTCAGACAATTTATACCTGGAATTTAACACATGGAAAAATCAACCTTCACCCTATAGCTCAAATAGCTATATATGGGCAAAGGATTTATTTGCCGGACAGGGTAATATCCCAGATTGGAATCGCCCCTATAAAACCATATTAACAGCAAATGTTGCGCTGGAACAACTTAGAAAAATTCAAAGAACTGACGCTAATAACAGGAAATATGATGAATTGAAAGCAATGGCACTCTTTATCAGATCTTATATGTTTTTTGACTTAGCACAGGTGTTTGCATTACCATACGACGAGCATACTGCGAGTGTAGATTGGGGAATTCCATTAAGACTTGAGCCTGACATCAATAAAACAACGACCAGAATGACCATCAAGGATACCTATGAGCAAATCTTAACCGATGTATTTTTAGCAAGAGACCTGGTACAGACCGGTTACGATCTAAACTTTTTAAACCGGCCTTCTAAAGCATCAGTATATGGTTTTCTATCTCGTATTTTCTTAACCATGAGAAAGTATGATAAAGCAGGATTATATGCCGATAGTGCCCTTTATTATCATGATAAGTTGATTGATTATAATTCCCTGAGTAAAGTGTCTAAGCTACCGTTTAACCTTGTGAATGATGAAATGTTATACCCCTGCTTTTTGGTTACCAACTATCCGATTTCCAGTCTTTTTAAATCGCAGGGTTATTCAATTGACACCTTATTGTACAATTCATATCATCCAAATGATCTAAGGAAGCAGATCTTTTTTTCGATAAATGGCAAATCAATTAATAGAAAAGGAGGTTATGGTGGAGCGCGTTTAAATGAAAATTCTATAGCCACAGATGAATTGTTTCTCACAAGAGCAGAATGTTTTGCAAGGGCAGGCAACGCTCAACAGGCGCTAAATGATCTAAACAAGCTGTTATCAAAACGTTTTATTACCGGCACCTACAAAGACAAAACTAACCTCAGCGGAAACTCACTTCTTGATACAATTTTACTGGAGCGCAGAAAAGAACTGGTCAACAGAGGAACGCGATGGAATGACATCAGAAGATTAAACAAAGAGGGAGCCAATTTAGAACTGATCAGAAACCTGAACGGGCAAATTTTTAAGCTGGCTCCAAATGACCAAAAATATGCGCTCCCGATTCCTCCAGATGTAATTTCCTATACACTTATGCCTCAAAATAATCGCTAGAAATGAAAGTACTTATAAAATATTATGCAACACTTGTTATGCTTATTGTTGGGACAAGTATTACCTATAGTCAAGAACTTAACCGTATAAAAACAGAAAAATCAACCATTATGACAGATTCCATACCCACTGATTTTGGACAATTTGTATTTAAAGACTCCTTAGATCATACCGTCCAGCTTTCTGAATTCAAGGGTAAATTCTTAATGATAGATTTATGGTACACCGGATGCGGAGCTTGCATCTACGCAAATAATGGCTTAAAAATAGTCCATGATTCCCTAAAAAATGAAAACATTGTCTTCCTTAGTATTTCAATTGATCAGGATAAAACGTTCTGGTTGGAAAGCATCCGAGAAAACCAGCAAAAAACAGCACTGAATTATTGGGCTGGTAAGTATGCACCTGCTAAAGGGACTGTTACGCTATATACCGGAGAAGTAGGAAGGAATCATGAACTCGTTAAAACTCATAACCCAAGAGGAACTTATCCCAAATTATTTTTGGTCGATCCTGAGGGAGAATTAATTTCAGCAAAGCCCCCCAGACCCGATTATGAACCAAATCATTTAATTGAGTTCATTAAAAGATATCTGTAAAAGAAAGTAAGTATGGCCATAGCAGGCCATACTTAACCCTTTTTATTGAAGTGAATTTTCTCCTCTTGAATTTAAGACAAATTTTCCTCCGACAAAATCATAAGTGCAAACTACACTAATTTCTTCAGCACAATCGTAAACAGTGCTAGGCAAAATCTGTGTATAGTTTGTGGCAGTTTGATCTGCTGCAATCGCACCAGGGGAAGTCCAGGCTTCAGGCGATCCGTTGTAATAATAATTGGCCGCTAAAGCTGATGCTTTATCTGAATTTGTAAATGCACTGAATCCTACCGCCAAGCCAACTACCAGAAGGCTCAAAGCGATTTTTTTAATATTTAAACTTAACTTTTTCATGTTCTTTTTTAAAATGTTCGTTTTGCTTTTCCAAGCCAAAATGCAAATACAGCCAATGCCATAAAACCAACATTGAACCATAAATGCTGTCCCCAGCTCAACTTCTCGATGATCAGATTACAATGACAAGGCAGCTTCTCGGCCCAGAACAGCATACTTAAAATGTATCCTGTAAAGACCGTCATTAATCCTAAAAACCCATAGAGTCCCCATTTACTTAATGCTGGTATCAGCAATAAAAAACAAACTATAATTTCTGCTATCGGAACAAACCAGGCAAGGTATACCGCAGCCCCTCCGATCACAGAGACTTTAGACAACCCTTTTACAAAGGTTTCATGATCTGCAATTTTACCATAAGCAGCAGAAGCAAATAAAGCGAGACAAAGCAAACAAATGCCATATACCGTCAACTCTGCGGCTTTACTTGTTAACTGAAGTAGTTTACCTTTAACAGTTGTACTTTCCATTCTGATTTAACTGATTGTCCATTGTAATCATTCCTTATTTTGCCTATTAGGTGCGCACCCCGACATCATTCAACCTGCTTCAGGTCAGATTCGTCAGATCGCGTCCCGGGAATAATGCATCTTTACGGTCATGTACTGCCTGCAAATAGACAGTAGTTCGGTTTCCATTCATATCAGTAATATTTGGTTACCCCTAAATTCTGAAATGAAAAACCGTAAAGCCACGATCCAGATCGCAAAAAAATACGATCCAGATCGTGTCTCAATCCGCAGCTGCCAAAAAATATCAGAAACAGCACCTGCCTTGTCTACTGGATCTGAAAGACTATGATGATATTACTGACTGGATAAAAAATGATGGAATAGTTCATATAACTCCAAAAAAAGCGGAACCAGTCAGTTGGACCAGCACCGAAATTTACAGGTACTTGTAAAAAGAATCAAGATTCAGATGATATCTGTTTTTATATTAGATTTCATCAATCTTATTACCGAAGCCAAGCACCAATCTTAGTTCTTTTTACCTTTTTCTTTAGATGGGGCCGCTACACCTTTCTCATTGATGCTTTTTCCGGGGGCCTGGGGAGTAGTGATCTGTAATTTATATTCACCCACTTCCTGCACAGTAAAGGTAAATTCACCATTTTCATTTGTGATCAGATTTACCTGATTTCCCCCAGGATTTTTTCCGCCCTTTACGATTACACCTTTAATCGGCTGACCAGGAAGGGCCATCCTATTTTCGGCTGAAACTTCATTTTTACGTCCTCCAGAATATGTTCTTACCACTCTTTTATGGTTCTCAGAAGGCGTACTGCTTAAGCCCTTCTCACTGATACTTTTTCCAGAAGCCCCAGGTACGGTTAACTGCAATGTATATTCACCGGTTTCGGTAACCGAAAATACGACTTCACCATTCTCATTTGTAATTGCAAGCATTTCCCTCGGGCCAGGATTTTTACCACCCTTTACGATGATACCACCAATAGGATTACCCGGTTTTGCAAAAGCGGATGTATTTTGCATCGGATTTTCTGAAGCACTACCATCCTGCTGGAACAAAGGATTCACCAGATTGACACCATTATCGCCTGGCTTTGTTACTTTCCCTTTTAAACGTCTGCGGCTGATCGCATTACCCAGCGGGATACTGAGCCCAAAATTTATCCCAAAACTATTGTATCTCCCATTCTGATCTTTTGGCTTGCTGCTCCCCATGCTCATCTGATCCTGGCTATAGAACCCAGCATCGTTAACTTTACCCTGGGGTTTAAATAACTCAGCCTGAGTTTTAACATCCAGACCACTAGTATAACTTCCTTCCAGGTAAAAGCCCAGCTTTCCAGGGAAGAAAGCCAAACGCAGTTTAGGAACAAAGGCAATCCCTGTAGTTCTAGCCGCCTGCTGCGCATAGATCTCTTTACTATAACCAACAACGTTCACCGTACCCTCTTGGACCACACTAATCGCATTTTGCTTTAAACTCATATAAGCCGCGTTTAAAACAGGCGACAAAGTAACCTTCCCAAACGAAAAATTAGCCTGTACACCAGCCTCAGCTTTAAAGCCATTGTGCTTATTCCCATCATTATTTACCCAAATCATAGGTTCTGCAGACTGTCCCGAAATATTGTAAGCGGGAAGCTCAGCCAGGTTATAATCTCCCCTGCCGGCAAAATACTCGCCCCCGGCATTCAAACCAATCGTAAAGAAGTGTCCGGTATGGCCAGCCAAATTTCCATTTCCTTCTTTGGCAAACAAGGGCACATATGCATTTGCACCTAAAGCATAGCCATTAACCAGGTTTGTTTTAGTTTTGATTGAACTGCCCGGGTTATTTATTCCTCCACTTACAGACAATTGTGTATTCCCGCCTGGATTTTTACCGCCTTTTACAACAATACCACCAATCGGAGAACCAGGTATTTGTGCGGTAGCGCAAACACAGATAGTGGAAAAAAGGAGTGTGAATAACGTTTTCATGTTAAAAGTTGTTTAGTTTAATGGTATATCAAGCCCAGCATAAAAATGTTACCCCTAATTTTATCATTCTACCGATACCAACCTTTTTACAGCATGCAAGCGATAATTTTCCGAACCTTAGGCAGAAAACTACACAAGCTACCAATCCATGCTATTTTATCGTATATTTAAGAAATCAGATTTAATGAAAAGCGAATTTCAGAGATTGAGCTATCATGCATTAAAGAATGCCTTGAAGAAAGCTTCTTCAGCATATAAAATTGAAATTCTGGAAGAGGTAATCATACCAGAGGCCAATGTTTTTCTTTGCAGGTATCATGACAAAAGATTTAATGTCTATTTTGATCTGGCTTACGGACCCGAAATAAAAGCAGTTGACGGGATAGATAAAGATGAATTGATAACGATTGAGACGTTGATCCATACATCCATCGGTTAAAAAGAATGAAAAAACACTATAATATCACTTTCGCACACCATACTTCGCCCGCAAACGACCAAGGGTAGCAGGCGCCATCCCCATAAAATCCGCAATATAATTCAGCTGCGTTCTTAAAAACAAATAATCCAGCGTAGCCTCCAAATCCAGATAACGCTCATCCACACTCAGCAGCTTCATGTCCTCCATATGCTCAAAACGCAACTGATTGTAATCCCCCCTGACCCGCTCAGTAATCAGCTCGACTTCCACAAAAGCAGCTTTCAAAACCAGCCAATCTTCATAGCTCATCAAAATCAACTCACAATCAGCCTCCGCCTGGATCGCCCTAAGCGAAGGCTGCTGACCAAAAAAACCCGGATCAGTATACACAAAACTATCCGGCAACCAGTACCAGCTCGTTTTCTCCTTCAGCGTCACCTTGTTGATCCTGATCTCCCGCAGCAAACCCGACAGCATAAACCAAACCATGCGCTGAGTACCCCCAAAATTCAAAATCCGAGCATCCTTCTCATAGCTGGTCTCATACAGCACCTTTTTTAGTTCCAGCTTAAACTGCACACTCAATACCATCACCGTTTCCAGCACTTTCAACAGCCGCTCAAAAGCAATATCAGAAACAGGTTTTATTAAATCACCCATAACAAAAGCATTAATTTGAAAAGCCCAGCACCTGCTGCAGCTCAATTTTATTTCTTACCTCCAACTTATAATAAATCCGATGCGCATGAGTATCCACCGTCCTAGCAGAAATGTGCAGCAAATCCCCAATCACCTTATACTCCAAACCCTGACAAAGCATCAAAGCCACTTCCGCCTCCCTCGCACTCAAACCCATCTCCAGACAAGTCTGATTAAAATCCGCACGCTGCTTCTCCTCCATCGCCTCACGCTCCTCCCTATACCTGCGCTGCTTACGTTCGAACCTCGCAGACTGACATAAAAACAATACCGCAATCACCGAAAACCCCGTATTCGCAAACAAAGCCTCCACGCACTGCTCCACCCCCAGCAAAACCAAAAAGGGCATAAACCCCCAGGGAAAAACCGCCCAATAAACCGCCAGCATCTCCACCCGCGTATAAGCATCAGCCTCACCCTCTCCAGCAAAACGCAAACGAATCGCAGCAAACATCTCATACAACAATACCAGCCCATACAAACCCGGAACAACCAACCCATAACGAATCGCAAATTCCAAATCACCCAATACCGGATACAATACCACAAAAAACACCACATACGGCAACAGCAAAAAAATCACAGTCCCATACAAAGCATGAAAGCGAAGCGAACGCAACTCAAAAGACACATAAAAATACAAGGGAAAATAAGCCCCCATCAAAAACCCCACCCCATAAGCCATTATATTCTGAACCACCACAGAAGGCCAACCCAAATCCGGATCAGGAAAAATCCCCCCAACCACATTATACACAATCAACAGCACCAATAAAATCAAATACATCAAACGCCGCTTATCCGCCGGCCAGATCAAATAAAAATACAATTGCACACTGAGCATCATCAGCTCCAAAATCACAAAAACAAAAGTGACCAGATGCATTTCAGAATTAAAAAGCAACATAGGCAAAACGTCAAATCAGAAAATCAAAAAATCAAAAAATCAAAAAAACAGAACCCCAAAGCCAGCATAAAACCAGCGCAGTCACAAAGGGAACAGCTCCCATAAGAACATAAAAAGAGTACAATAACGAAAATGATCAAAACAATGTCCCAGACACCAGAACAGTCCTCAGACAAAAGCTATCCAGACAACTGATTAAAAAATCAACATCCGCACAGCAATAATAGCGCAAATCATTACCCTAAGCCAAAGCTGGCGGAGATACGCCAGCAAACCATAAATGATACAACTTCCCAGCAGGGCGCAAACACTCCAAAAGATTCTCCTTATGCAAAACCTTAAACAGCTTAAAGACCCCAATCACCCCAATAAGTAACTGAAGCATCCGAAATAAAGGAGAAAAAGAAAAACAAACCCGATCAGGAAACAATACCAAAACAAAAGCACTTTGCCACATAAAAATCCTGACCGCACCAAAATGCCCGTAAAACCTAAACGCATTAGACTTTAACAAAATCCAAAACCGCATAGCCAAAGCACGACGACCAGCAGCAACACCGAAAATACCATTGTTTCCAAAGACGAGCCTTAATACCCGGATTAAACATCGTCTTAGCTGAGAGTTTAAGTTATTCATGATAAGAGGTTAGTTTATACAAAAATAAACCAGTCAGAAATAACCCGTCTTAGTAAAAATTAAGTGAAACCACCAGAACAAAGCGATTCATCAAAAAAATAGAGAAAAAGCAAAAAAAATAAAGCAGAAATCAAAAAACTGAAATCGCAAAAAACAAAAGTAAACCACACTACCTCAAAGGATAAGCAGGAAAAATCTCCCTGCGCAACTTACTAAAAGTGACAGGATTCATATTCAGAAAACGAGCAATATACATATCCCTGAACTGGAAAACAGTGTTCCCATAAAGCTCCCCATACAACTCATAAAACCTGCGAATCGACTCCCTGTTTCCCAAAGCCATCATCCAGGACTTATCCAGATCAGCCCCAAAAGAACCAGCAACCACCCGAAGCACCGCATTCAAAAACCAGGGAAAAGCCAGATAAAGCTCCCGGATCTGCTCAAAACCAACCTCCAGCAAACGCGTATCCGCACAAACCATCAACCCATAACCCGAAGCCACATTCTCCTTAATCCCCTCCGGAATCAAAGCCAGCTCCCCCTCCCTAAAAATCCGAAAAGGTACAACCTCCTGATCCCCGTTATAAAAAAAAGCAAACACAAAACCCCTGGCCACAAAAAAAGCCCGGTCAGCCGCCCTACGTTCATATTGCAAAATCATCGGCTTATGATAAACCAAAGTCTTTAGCATCCCAAAAAACCGCCCCTCAAAACCCATTTCCGGCAACCTCCGATCCGCAAACAAACAGCCCATCAAAGCCTCAAAATCCTCCCGGGACGTAGGTATTCCTTCAAACCAAGCCATAATCAAACCTTAGAGAAAAATTAAAAAAGAGGAACTAATACACCGGATAATTTAAATTGTCAAAATATTAAATAGCACGTCATCCACTGATATTTGTTGAGAAAAAAATGTATATCGTGTCCCAACCAAATCCTTTTATATATATTCGATTTTTAGAATGATCACTATAATATAATGAATAGAGAATATGTAATCACTTAAATTAAAAAAGTATGCCCAAAATAATTTTGAGCATACCATACACTATTTATTTGTCTTTTATAACTAAGACATCAACAGGTTCAATTCGTCGTTCAAATTTGAGATTATACTTTTCTAATTCTTTATTTACTTCTTCCATATTGGTATAGCTTTTTGGATTTATTTCCATATCAATATTGAAATCAATATTGCTTCGATCTGCAAGTAATATAGGAGAATTCACAAAGTATGGATGCCGAAAAGAGACCATTACTCCTCTCATATTAACGTTGGTATATTTTCTTGCATTTCCTGTACTAGTTGTCCAGGGTTTCCCACCCTTACTTCTTAAAACGTCATTGTTACCCGTTGAAATTAACACCCAGCTATCTTTTGGCCGTCTTTCAATCTTAAATTTATATTGAGGAAAATAATTTGCTAAATCAATCTGCATAAGGTTGTCGAGTCGATCTTTATTTCTTTTGTCAGTCTTAATTTCATAACAGTAAGCATTCATTTTTCTCCATTCTTTTAAGGGTGCTCCCGTTGTGTCTGAATGTACTTTCAAAGGCTCTTTGACTTCATTATGGATTGAATTATCTTGGAAAAAGTCATACCCTTCACCAAACGCCCGTGCTGCCATTTGTTGTATAGATACGTTTTTCATAACAAACCTTACAGTCTCAGTTGTATCACCGTTGATATCGGTGGTATACATTCCTCCAGGGAGATTAGGAATATAGTTCGTAAAGATTGAATACTGTTTAAAACTATGCGTACGAATACTATCGTTTTGAGCCAAGTATGGAAAAAGTGGTTGGGAGATCTCATAGTCTGCTACTGTGTCAACTTTACTTCTTAAACTATTAGCGGTACTTCCATCGTTTAACACAGCCTTTATCTTGTCAAGGTTAACCTCACGAAATCCAGTAATAGCAATTACTTTACGTTCAGGAAGTTTGATCCAGACATAATGGGGAATAAAATAATGAGGAAATAACTTCGCTAAAGCAGAATTGGAATAAAGATTAGGCAAAGCTAATTTCCTTCCTAACTCCTGCTCCTTTTTTACTAAAAAAGGATGTACCTTCGATTTCGGTTCGTCCGTAATTGAAAGAAACAACAAATCCTTTGGTAAGCTCTTCATTAAATCATCCATTTTAGGAATCATGGCAACACAGGGTCCACACCAGGTTGCCCAAAAATCGAGAATGAGAAGTTTTTGGTTTAACTCCGATAGTTTTACAGTAGGACGAGGGAAATTGTCAACACCTTCCAGTTTTAAATCAGGAATAGTCTCTCCAACTTTTACGTTTGAGTAAATTTTTACTTCTTGTGCTTTTGTTGTCACATTTTGAATTATAATAGCAATTAATACTAGATATATCAGTTTCATTTTTGTGTTTTTTTTAAGGGTTAATAATTAATAAGTTAATTAGCTATAAAAGAAATACTTCCGGCATTTATAGTGTGCAGTAAGACACTCCTCCGCAAACAGAAAATTATTATGCAGTTTAAATACTTTTGTATAGCCAAATTGCTTCACATATATCTCGCAGCTCAGTCTAGTTTTCTTTCGTTTTGTGTAATGCCTGATTCACTTATTTCTCCTTGTGGAATAGCCAAGACATAACGACTGCTTTTGGGGGGTAAGTTATAGAGCTCTCCCAGATAAGTACGAGTTAATGTTTGTGCAAATCGGCTATCAAGATTAAGACGTCGCAGATCCTCCCACCGTCTTACTGTAACCAATTCTTTTCTTCGTTCCTCCAGAACCCAATGCAAGACCTGTTCTGCATCACTGGATTGGTAGCCAACAAAAGTACCATCATATCGCTTCTGACAGAGTGTATTCAAATAATCTAATGCTTCGTTAGTTTTATTGCTTCTGGCCTCGCATTCAGCCGCAATTAAATAAACCTCGCGTGTAGTTAATCCGCAGAGCGATTGGCTTAATCCAGTATATGTTCCGATAAATCTACGGGCAGCAGTAAAAAATCTAGATTTTCGTAAATCATTTGATGCATAACTATCATACAAGCTTTGTTTAACCAGGAATGTTGAACTATTGTTCACTCCAAAGTTATCACGTGCCCAAAAAAGAATCTCTGGGTTAGGTGTAGTAAAGGGATGAGCAAATGTTCGACTTGTCGATATAACTATTTTATTGTAATCCAACAGTTCATTTCTTAGTTTAAGGGCTTCTTTTGCATTGGATAAAGCATCCTCAAATCTTCCCATATTGAGATTTACACGTGATAATTGCGCATATGCCGCGGCTTTTATTGGTCTAGAGATAACGGGCTGCTCATTGGGTAAGAGATCAATAGCGATATTAAGATCAGCAATTATCTGGTCATATGTTGCTTTTAGCGTAGACCGTTGAACAATTTGTGTAACATCTGCGCTTAGTTTAAGTGGTAAACCGGGCGTGAGCTCTGCAATATTTTCCTGATAGGGAGCGCTAAATAATACCGCTAACTCGTGGAAAGCAAAAGCTCTAAAAAAATAGGCGGAACCTAATAAGGCATTATATTCCATCTGACTAGTGCCGCCTGGCGAAATTTTCTTTAATCCTTCGATAACAATATTGGATGGAAGAATTTGTTTATATGGATATGTCCAGGATGGAGTAGAAAGCAAAGTTTCATAAATATCTACTTTCCACAAATAACTATTTCTTGTTGTCGCGGATTGCCCGACTATCGCAGATTCTAAAAATTCGAAATCCCCGTCCATAACGACCGAAGAATGTCCCTGCACATTCATCACTCCAGTATTGTCCAACAATGCCTGATAATCCTGTAAGGTCTCCGGTACAACTAATGATTTTGAGGATCGTTCATCCAAGAAATCCTTATGGCAGGCACTAAATAAAAAACCTAATACGATGAGATATAGTTTAAAAACTCTTTTCATGATATAAAAATTAAAGGTTTGCAGAAACACCTATAGAATAGATTCGAACCGGAATAAATATGGATTGATAATAATCTGGATCTTCAAAAGAATTACTTGCTTTCCAAAGGATACCAAGATTGCTTGCGATTCCGAAAAATCGAATTTGCTGAAATGGCAAGCTCTTTATTTTGGTTTTAGAAAATGTATATGATAAGGAAACGTCATTTAAACGAATATGATCTCCCTTTTTTATTTGATTTTCAGATAACTGATAAAATCCACTTCTGGAAGTATTTGTGGGCAATTGATCAATAGATGGAATATCGGTTACCAATTCGTCTCCCGGCTTATTCCACGCCAAAGAAAGATCAGCATGTTCCCATCCACCCAAATTTACATTAGAATAATCAATAGCATTTCTTCTAATAAAGTAACCAAGCCTATAGGAGATATTTGCTGAAATTGAAATATTCTTAGTACTGATGGTATTTCGAATTGCACCATAGTACTTAGGCCGTGCGGTTCCAAAATAAATAAGATTTTCAGGATTTCGGCGAATGTCATTGGCAATACCCGCCCAGTCTTTAGAGACTTCTCCATTTAGATAGCCCATGGGATCACCATTAGTTGGATCAAGTCCACCCCACTTATACCCGTAAACAGAATACAGTGGTTTTCCTTCATATGGGTATGTTCCTGTTCCAATCCCATCTGTCAATATGGTGAAGCCATTTGTAGTGGACAAAAATTTTGCTTTTGTGACTTTATCAGTAACAAAGCTCAATTGAAAATCTGTAGTCCATTTTACGGCACCTGTTAAATTATGCGATTGTAAGTTTAAATCTATACCTTTTGCTTCCGTATCTGAATAATTTCCTGTAAACTGATTAATACCAGCCTGCTCCGCATAAGGTATCGTGGAAAAAATATCATAGCCCCATTTTTTATACCAATCCAATGAACCATTGATACGGTTATTCAGCATGCTGAAATCCAATCCAAAGTTGAGATTATTTATCTTTTCCCAACGAAGGTTCGGGTTTGGAGCCTGTCCGACAGATGCATACTGTAAACCTGTCAATGGATCAACAGCACTGCTATAATTTATAGTGGTTAGCGAAGTTAAAGACCTGTTAACGTTGCCTGAGCGGCCCCATGTAGCCCGTAACTTTAACTGCTCTAACCAATCAACCCGATAAAAATCTTCCTCGTTTATCTGCCATCCCGCTCCTATGGAATATAAGGGAACACCACGTTGATTGGTTCTTACACCGAATATATTACTTTGGTCAAAGCGCAATGAGGCATTCAATAAGTATCGTTTGTCATACCAATAGCCTACGTTGCCATACCATGATACAAACCGACTCGTTAGTTCCTGTATCCTGTCCACATTCGGTACGCGGAATTGATAACTAGCGCTCGGATAAATGGATATAGAGTAAAGTGTATTGTAGTTTACAGGTACGCTGGTCGCGTATTGGTCATCGAAACCATACAGCCGGGTAAGTTGTGTATTTGTCTTTTGACTGCTGATCTCATAACCTGCCAGTGCGTTAACCTCATGCAGTTTTCCAAAGACCTTATCATAATTGACTTGCGTCCTGAAATTATGTGAATTGATCGTGCCTCGATCTGTATTCAATATCCCACCAATAGGAATTGTCCTATTAACGCTGTTGTTGGTTGTATTAATGGTTGAATAATAGTTGATCAGATTCCTAGTAAAAAACGTTTCTTCGGAGTAGTGACTTCTATTTAAACCGTTAGAATTTCCATATTGATACCGAATCTCCGCGTTTAACCCAGGAATGATCTTATATCTTAATGCCGTATTGAATCGGTATTCTTTTGTCAGGATAGATTTGTCCGCATTCTTTATCTCGTCCAGCGGCCTGTATTGCCAGTCAAGAAAACCTTTGCTTTCCATATCATCAATAAACCCCTGCCTATATGTTCCAACAGTTGCTGAGGCATTACCCTCATCATCAGCAAACCTGGCATAAGGGTAGAGAAAGTTACCTCGATATCCTTGATGAATCGTGTAGTAGGGAAACTCAAAATTGTTTTCATTTTTAGTATTGGTATAATATAGATTGGTCTGTAGTTCCAGTTTTTCTTTAATAAATGCGTAAGTATTATTCGCATTTACAGTTAACCTATCCAGGCCATTTCCGACTTCACTATTCTTATTTTTGTCATACCCAATAGAAATCAAATATCGGTTTTGGTCGTTGCCCCCTTGCAACTGCAAATTGTATTGCTGCCGGCTTAAAGGCCTATAAAAGTATTTTTCTATATCGTTGCGCACATCATAGTTACGCCAAGAGTCAATTGTTGCATCGATCCCCGAAGCAAGTGCCGGGTTATCTCGCTTTTTAATCAGCAGTTCCACCACTGGAGTTAATGGATACTGAAGAAGCGATTGATTTAGTTCCGCAGGTTTATACACATTCAGATCAAATAAGCGAATCTCGTTGTCGATAAAGTCTGATGTACTTACTTTGGGTTGATAAAACAGATCCGGACGTTCACCCGTTGTAAAGGTTGTATTAAAAGTCAATTGTGGTTTTTGGTTATACTTTCCTTGCTTTGTTGTGATTACAATTACCCCATTACCTGCCCTTGCCCCCCAAATGCTTGCCGCTGCCGCATCCTTCAATATGGTGATGTTCTCCACATCATTTGGATTGATGTTATTGATATCATTTTCATATGGAAAATTGTCAACAATTATCAATGGCCTGCTAGTTTCTGGATTAATGGAAGTCTGCCCACGGATTACTAACCCCTGTGCTCCTCCAACTCCTTTGTTGAAAATCAGCCCCGGTACTACATCAGCAAGTCTATCCATTACGTTAGTACTCACTGTACGGTTTAGCAAGTTATTGTCTACCTGTGAAAACGATCCCGTTGCCCTCTCCTTCGGCAAAGACTGATAACCAGTACTCGCCATCACACTCACCTCATCCAATTTCCCCGAAACCAGCACCATCCCAATATCCCCCATATCCTTCTGCGCCTTCAGCTCCCGGCTCTCAAAACCCAGATAAGAAATCACCAATACCGCATTCTCCTCCACACCCACCAATACAAACTCCCCCTTACTCCCCGTCATCACCACCTTCTCGGTCCCCTTCACCCTCACCGTCGCACCAGCCAAAGCCTCCCCCTTCTCATCCCTCACCACACCTTTGACATCCATCAGCAAAAACCTCCCCATCACCTTATCCAGCAAACTCTTAGGTTTCTGCTTAATCACCACCATCTTCTGTTCAATCTTATAGGTCAGCTCCTGCCCCTCCATACAAGCCTTCAAAGCCTCCTCCAAAGAAACATTCTTCAGACTCACCGTCACCGGTTTAGCCTCCTTCAAATTCTGGTCATTGTAAAAAAAGTGATAACCACTCTGCTTCTTTAAGCTCTTAATCACCGCCAGTAAAGGCGCCTTATGCTCAGTAAGCGTAATCTGCGCCGTACTAATCGCACTCACCTGCATCAACATCGCAGTTAAAAAAAATATGATCAGGTTCAATCTCATAATTACCCCCCTTATCCTGCCAGATCCCCTTCCAGACAAACCCGGAAAACCCTCTCCAGCCACAGGCCAGCCCCTGCCAAACAGCAAAGACACCGACCACTTCAGGTCATTAAAATTCATTACATTTGTTTTAGTTTAGTTCTTGTTCAGTTGATTCTCAAAAATTATTCAGGACAGATCCAAACCTCGCCGGGCGTATCGCAAGTACTCCCGGCTCCTTTTTTTTTAGTGATCCGCCTGATCGCAATAGTAACCTATTTCCTCACGATCACCCTCCTTCCCTCAATTTTGAAATGCACCAGATCCGTCATCTCAATCACGTGCAACACCTGCGAAATCGTCTCATAGCGCCCCATAGAACCACTAAAAGTCTTATCCGCCAAATTATCCTCATATACCACCTCCACATCATACCAGCGCGAAAGCTTACGCATGATACTACCCACGGTCTCCCCCTCAAAAATAAATATCCCGTTCTTCCAGGCCGCAGCCTCCTGCACATCCACCTCGTCCACCAGCAGCTTACCAGCCCTTAAAACAGACTGCTCACCAGGCGACAACACCTTCTCTCCTTTAACACCCACCAAAGCACTCACCCGCACACTACCCTCCAGTAAAGTCGTCTTCACCGCATCCTCATCCCCATAAGCACTGATGTTAAAATGCGTACCCAAAACCTGCACACTTTGATCCCCCGAACGCACCACAAAAGGACGTGATTTATCCCTAGCCACCTCGAAATATCCCTCACCCGATAAAACCACCTCCCTTTTCTTTATATTTTTAAAATTCACCGGATAAACCAGTTTAGAAGCCGCATTCAGCCAAACCCTGGTTCCATCCGGCAACTTCACCTGATACTGACCACCACGAGGCGTCTCCACCGTATTGGTTAACATCACATCCTCCACCAAAGCATTATCATTCCCCTTCACCTCATACACCAGCTCACCATCCGCATTCTTGCTCACTCTAATCCCCCCCTGCATCGCCAGCTCACCACTAGCCGCATCCGTCAAAGCAATCTTCCTTCCATCAGCCAAAGTCAAAAAAGCCCGGTTACCACCCGGAGCAACATCCTGCACCACAGCCATCTCCGAACCGGGCTTCATTCCATCCTTCTTGTTATAATAAAACAAACCAGCACCCAGCACCAACAAAACCGCAGCAGCCGCAGCAATCTTAGGCCAAAGCCTGCGCACCCTAAGCACCTCACGAGGGGTAGCCAGCACCTCCGCATAAATTTCCTCAGAACGGTTCCCCCTGAGCTCCAGATCATCCTCCGCCTTCATCCTAAGCCAGTAACCTTCCATCAGCTCCTTCACAAAATCCCTTTGCTGCTCATCCTCCAGGACGGCCGTCCATTCCAGCTGCTCCGATTGAGTAAACGCATTTTCAATATAGCGTCCGTGTAAGTATATGATCCTGTCTTTATTCATTTTTTTGAGTCCGTTATCCAAAGCGCAAACACGCCCGTTTCTCTATAGACTGACGAAAATCAAAACAGGGGCAATCAGAAATAAAATATTTTTTTTACAGCAATTTAAAGATGACAATCAATGCCGCCACATCCGTATGCTCGCGCAGATAATTACGCAAAAAACGAAGCGCCAGCTTCATGTGACGCTGAACCGTCTGAGGGGAAAGACCCAGTTCATTTGCCACCTGCTCATACTTTAATCCCTGCTGGTGACACAACTGGTAAACCCTTTTCTGCTGAGGAGGCAACAACTCCACCGCATCCAGTAAAACCTTCCGCGTATCATTCAACAGAATCAGCTCTTCGGTATCATTGTGAACCTCTTCCCAGGAATCGCCCATCTGTAAATCCGCCCTGATCTCCAGCTGCCTGCGGTACATCGCATCCATCGCACGGTTACGGGCAATCGTCAACAAATAATTCCCCAGATGATTAATCTCAGTAACCCTAGTACCCATCAGCCAGAAACGCATAAAAACCTCCTGCACAATCTCCTCTGCCTGGGCCTCTGATTTCACATACTTCATTGAAAAGGTATACACCCTCCTGTGGTAATGGTCATACACCGAGCGAAAAGCATACTCGTCCCCTCCAGCAATCTGCTTTAACAGGCGCGGTTCATCAGGCAGTATCTCGGCTAAATTTGCCATCAGGGTTGATTTGGTTGTTAGTTTTTGAATGGAATTTATCCCTTAAAATAATCAAATTCCAAAGCAATAGTAAAGATTTATTTTTAAAACCTTGTAAAACAGCCAGAAATTGCTGTTCCACAAACCACCACCGGAAATGGCTATGAATTAAAAATACAAACACGTCAATCAGCGATTGCCCTGCTACTTCAATCCTATAAGTTTAACAAAGTCCAGGGCATATAAATCTGTAAAAAGGTTATTTACATCTCTAAAACTCACATTCACATCGATTGAATGATTTTTTATTTCCAAAAAGATAGTTTGGAATAAAAAGAAATGAAGCCATACCATAAAATTATCATCCGCATTCCCCAATTTTCATTAACGACCACTTTAAGCGAGGCCTGGAGCCCACTACTGGAATCCATAAAATACTCCTCACCGGCTTTTTACGAACAAGTTAAAGACCTAAAATTTGAAGATTTGGGCAATCAAACTTTACAGCTTCAAAAAACAATTTACAAGTTTTTTAACCGTGCAAAATACCGCTGTCCGCCGTTAGGAACTTATTCATCAATCGGTGTGATTGAAACAAGACCACTTGAAACTTCAGCATTAGTGATCCATGAAGAAAGAAAACTATATGCCTTTGAAGACTGGTCACTAACCACCAATATAAACAGAGCAGTAACCGGCGAGATTGAGCCAAACCTGAAACTGTTTGCCAATAGCACCTATTATCGAGTTGAAGATAGCATAAGGTATGTTAAACGAGCCGGTGAAAAATTTGAATTGTCGGAAATTGCTTACCTGCCAACTGTAATAGAAATCCTGGAACTGCTGCAAGCGCCAATTACTTATGAATCACTTATCTCTAGAAACGAAGACTACGCCAGATATGTTATTCCAATGATTCAAAGCGAGTTGATTCTCACAGAAAAAGAACCCAACTTAATCGGGACAGACTATTTTAAACGAACAGGTATTAAAGGAGAACCAGAATCTAAAAAATACCTGATCAGTGAAGTTTCTATGGAACAACCTTATTTATCAGAGCATACCCTAAGACACATCCCTTCACTCATAAAATTGCTAAAATCAGGCTTTCAAACCAATTCTGTAAATTCAAATATTACCGACTTCATCAGCAATTTCATCAAACGATTCGACCGGCAAGACGTACCATTAATGACAGCACTGGACCCCGAAATAGGTGTTAGGTACGGAGATTTTCACAACCACCACATCAGCTCTATTGTAAGCACCATGCTTATCGATAAACCAGAGGAAGAGAACAAGTTAGCAACATTTCTAAAACATATTTTTGACAAACCTGTATTAAACACGACCATCAGATTAGATGAAATTATAAACGAGCTTCCTCAAACAAGCAATGAGCTGCAATTGTCCAATAGCATATCCATGATCTGTAGGGTTAATGATGGAAATATTTATGTAGAGCGCATTGCAGGGAACTCATTTACCCAATTATCGGGAAGATTTACATTAGCTTCCAATGAAATTTATTCCTTGTGTAAGGAAATTGCCAGCATTGAAGAGAACTCAAATCCGGGTGTATTGTTTTTTGACATCAGCTACAATGCTGAACGAGCGATAGACAATGTTAACCGAAGAAGGGCGATATATCCATACGAATTGAACCTGCTAAACTATCCAGGCAGCCAGGAACCATTATCCTTGCAAGACATCGTTATCTCTGTTTCGGGGAACAGAATTATACTTAGATCCAAAAAACTGGGAAAAAGGCTGATCCCGCGCATGGCCTCCGCCTATAATTACCGGCGGTCAAAATTACCCATTTTTCGTTTTCTATTCGATATCTCATTTTACGGACTCATTCCAGACCTTACATTTGATATCTCAGAAATTATCAAAGGAAAAAAATATTATCCAAAAGTTCAGTTCAGAAACATTGTACTCAGTCTTCCCAAACTAAGGGTTTTAAAATCAGATTTGAAGCCGCAAGCAGGATTATCACCTGAATTGAGATTGCTGCAATACCTGAGTGAGTTCCAGATTGGCTCAGTTGTACGTTTATCAAAAGGTGAAGAAAATGCTGTCTATGATTTAAATTCTAAACAACAGCTTACGCTGCTCGTAGAAGAGATCTTCAAAACAGGCGAGGTTTTTCTGGAGGAGTTTTTATCACCTCAGACTCCACTTGTTGTGAACCATCAAGGGCAGCCCTACAATAATCAGCTGGTCATTCCATTAATTCACCAGAATGAAGTTTATCAGGAAAGCAGTCCAGTTGACCAAGAATATCATCAACAACGTTTCTTCTTACCTTTGGACCAGTGGCTTTATTTTGAGGTATTCAGCTTTTCAACACGTGCTGACGACATATTAATTCAACTCCATCAGCAAACTGCACAATTTGCTGATCATATTACAAAATGGTTTTTCATCCGTTATAATGAGAATGGGGCTCATATACGCTTGAGGGTATTACTGAAAGACAATGTTCATACCCAGTTTATCGAGCAATTGCAGTACAATTTAAAACCCATGGTTTTATCAGGAACCATATCCGATATTGCCATTCGAAGCTACCAGAGAGAAATGGAGAGATATGGTGTAGCAGATATAGAAAAAGTAGAAAGCCATTTCCATCTGGATAGTGAATTTGTGGTACAGCAAATAAAAGAAGGGTTAACTGACCTGGACAAATACAATCATTGTATCAGGTTATTTAACCTTATTAAATCCTATGATATTATCGGAGAACCCCGGTATGAAAAATGGATATTAAACATCAAAGAAATGTTTGAATCAGAACATCACCTGGGTATTACCCAATTCAAAGAAGTAAAAAAGTACTTTCAAAAACATAGAAATGAAATCCTCTTATCTATAGATAATTTTTCAGCAAGTGAAATTCAACTTTCAAAATCCATCTGCAGCATCATTAACGCTTGCCCGGAGAGAAGAAAAGCACCTATGTTTACCGATCTGATGCATATGCACATCAATAGACTATTTAGTGATTTTCAACGGACACATGAACTTATCATCTACAGTATTTTAACAGACGTTCAAAAAATGATGAAGTATAAAGTTAAAACCCAAGACCAGTAGTGCGTATGGAGCTGATAAAGTCACTTTTATATTTTTCTCCAAATGGAATGACCTTATTGCCTTCGAGATACACATCATATGCATCATACTTGATAATTTTGTTCGAGTTTACCAGAATTGACCTGTTTATTCTTACAAAATATGGAGGTTGAAGAACTGTACACATTTGTTTTAAACTCAAAGAGCAGAAAACATTTGAATCGTCCAGAAAAATGGTACAAAAATTAGTGGAAGACTGGATATAGCAGATATCACTTGTAGTAATTCTGACTCTCACCTCTCTTCCATTCCCTGGTACATAAATATGAACTGGATTGGTCATCGTATGTCGCCTTGATTTTGCAATTTCCTTCCCCTTTTCAATCGCAGCTAAAAACCGGTCATATTGAACAGGCTTATACAAATATCCAGAGGCACCTTTAGAAAATGCTTCCTGGGCATACAAATAATGTCCGCTGACCAGTATCACCACATGTGAACTTCCTATCCTTTCCAGAATATCAAGCCCGGAGAGATCAGCTATGTCAATATCCAGAAATACCAGATCGATATTTGAAGCCGGATTCTGGAGTATCTGCAATGCCTGCTGTCCGCTTTGAGAGGAACCAGCATTCTCCAATCCATCACTCTGATCTATATACTGGGTCAAAAGCCGGATAGATGAAGGATTGTCATCGACAATAAAACACTTTAACATAATTTAATGGTTAATGATAATTCAAAAAAATCTTTTCGATCTCCTACTTCCAATACATATTGGCCGGGATAATTCAATTCCAATCTTTGTATTAGGTTTTGAAGCCCTATCTTATGACTGCAAGTTTTATGCGCTGGTCTTTTAGCATTAAATGTCCGTAATAGAAGCACCCCGTCTACGATTTTAAGGTTAACCATTGGAATGTTTTCCAGGCAGTCAAAATCTCCGTATTTCAATACATTGACGACTGGTTCCAGAAGAATTTTTGGTGGGATCTTGAGATTTTCGTAACCGGAAATATCAATATAGAAGTTATTAAAAGCTTCTGTTTCTTTATACAAAGAGTCCAGTTGTATATATTTCTTTATATAATCCACTTCCTCTTCAATAGTAATTTGTCCCATTTGATCTGCTCCCATTAGTGCATTGGAAGATATCTCAGCTAACAATGCTATTGATTGAGCCAGTTCCTTTGAAGCATGCAAACTGCGTTCATAGAGACAGGTGAACACATTACTCATTAAATGGGAATCATTTTGAGAGCGAAGCATGTTATTTTCAAGCCGGCGTAAATGTTCTGTTTGTTCCTTACAGATGCTTTCCAGACTCCTTGCGTAACCAGCATAAGCCAGGGCAAATGCCAACGTACAAAGCAAGATTCCCTTAATAATATTGCTCTGGCTTATAAAATCTGACTGTGGGCTTTTCAGGTCTCCCAGGCAACTATAGAGGACTTCGGAAAAGACCCCGGATAGAATGACATAGAGAATTAATATCCCGATTGCTACAAATTGTAGTTTAAACGTCTTAATTTTCCCACCATTGATCAGTAATGGCAAGCATCTGAACGCTATCCAATAGAAATAAGTTAGATCAAACAAACCATATATTAAGTACCATTTGACATCATCGTAATTGAGACTCCGCGTTCCCGTAGAAATTTCGATAAGAAACAATAGCAAGATAAGGCTCGTAAATACACTAACATTCCCCAGTACAACTTTTTTAAAAGTACTTGATAATCTATTTAAGACGCTAAATTGGTGGTTTACGGGTTTAAATCGGTTATTCGTCCTGTTAAGAAAAGAAGAGTTGAAACTTGTGGTATTTTTAATCATAATTAAAATTAAGTAGCTATGAAAAATTTAACAGAAGAGGTTGTTTTAACAGCAAAGACAGTATTTACATTTGATGGCGTGAAAGCAAACGATGGGGCTCCAAGTACAACGCATCCAACGACATCCGGAACTACAAATAGTACATACATTTTTACCTGTTTAAAGTAAACCGAATTGAAGAAAGGAAGCAGAAAGGTTCGCTGCTTCCTTTTCAAAAACTTTAATTCATTTAAACAGACCACATCCACCCTACATCAGCTTTAGTATTTCTAAGTAACCTTTTCACTTACGTGAATGACCACTTACATCAACATTCTCCTTTTTCTCTATAGACTGCTGAGGATAAAAACAGGGGCAATCGAATTAGAAATTTAATACCGAAATAAATTGGCAGGTACCTATTTAGAAAGATGAGCGATCAAAAAAAAACGGAACCAGTCAGGTGACCAGCTCCGCTTTTTAAATTAACGCTCTCAGTATCTAAGGTAAAAAAAACAAACCAATAACCAAACCATTCCGAATAAAAATCACAAAGACAAACTCTGCTGTTGCCCTTTACTCGTTCTCCCCTTAACACCAGGAACAGACTTCCTGATCGGCCGCTTCCTCGCCCTTGGTTTCTTTTGCTCAACCGGCTGCTCCTTCTCTTCCACCTTCAACTCAGCCCTGACAATCTCCTGAATATCATTCTTGATCCTAATGTAATTCTCCTGCAAATCATCATAACTCACCTTCCTGATCAAAGGAATAGGCACATAAGCCGCCTCTTCCCTGGCAATCCCCTCATGATCATTCTGCAAACCCGCATGAAACATTTTCAGATCGATCTTCACACCAGGACTATCCGCCACAATCCCCACAAATTCACCAGAAGACAAAGTCGCAATTTTAGAAGCCGGTATCGCATAATCCAGCTGCGTAGATTTAGAAACAGAAGTTTCCGAGCTGTTGATACTCACGCTTTCCCTGTCCTGCATGATCTTCCCAAAAGTTTCTGAAAGCTTCTTCGCACTATCACCTGTCACCTGGCCACTGATGATATTACCCGAAATTCCAGCAATAATCTCCGCAAATTCAGCGCCATATTCCTTCTTCATCTGCTCAATGGACTGAATCCCAAGCGTACAACTGATCAGGTTCGATCTGCCCGTACTGATTGTACTCACAATACCTGTGGCAACTAAAGTCGGAAATTCATCAAAGATCAGGCTCGACTTTAACTTCCCTTTTTTATTCACCAGCTTCAATAACCGGCTCACATACAAAGACAATACCGCCCCATAAGTTTCAATCTTCTGCGGGTTATTCCCCATACAAACCACCTTCGGAGCATCAGGATTATTGATGTCCAGCGTAAAATCATTACCCGACAGCACATAATATAGCTGCGGAGAAGACAACCTCGCCAGTCCAATCTTTGCAGAAGCAATCTGCCCCTCCAATTGCGCCATCGCATTGTTCCTGTAAGCCGAAATAAATGGATTGATCAACGCCTTAATTTCCTCCTGCTGCTGCAGTAAAGCAAACAAAGGATCATAATCAATCATCATCAGCTCAATCACATGCGGCAAAGTGCAATACTTCCCATCCTGGTATTTACGCAAATACCAGATGATCGCCGTTAAAAAGTTAATCGGGCTTTCCACGAAGAAATCCCCCGTCTTTTTCAGCCACTCCTTATTTAGTCCCAGCATAATCGTCCGGCTCGATTCCGTAGCATCCGTGATGTCCTCCATACTCTGAGGATCAAGCGGATTACACCTATGCTTGGGATGCTCCAGGTCAATCACAAAAAAACTGGGTTTAACCTTATAATTCTTCGCATACCTCAGCAGTTTATTATAAGCCATCTTACTCAGGTCATCAAACTTGAAATCGTACAAAAACATCGAGAATCCCTTTTTCAAATGCTGGTCAATGATGTGTCTAATGACAAAATAAGTCTTCCCGGCACCCGCAGATCCCGATACTAAAATACTTCTAAAGGGATTCACCACATTGATCCAGCCATCTCGAACTACCCCCTTTAACCGGTACCTGGTCGGCAGGTTCACCGAATACTCATTCTCCAAAAGCCTTTCCTCCTGCGGAAAAGTTTCATTTTCCGAGTTAAACACATCCTTACTCAGATTGAGCTTGATCAACCTGGACAACCAGGCACCTCCAGTTAGTATCAGCAAATACCCAATACCAGTTAATCCCATATACAGGCCAGCAATGAGGGGAATGCTACCGGGCAGGTAAAACATCAGCTGGCTAAGGGAATAAACCAACAGGCCACCAACCAGGTAACAGGTTATGCTATTTTTCCGGATCTTCTCCTCCTTTTTTCCTTTTACCCCCAATAAGGATATGCACAAAAACAATAAAGCAGCCAGCTTGGGCTTGAGTAGCCCAGTAAACAGACCTGTGTTTGCAATATTGCTGGTCATACGGTCTGTAATTTCTGCTGTAAAGCCCCAATACCAGAAAGCCTGGTAACAAATGATATAAAAATGAATGATCAATATGGCGATGCTGATTAACCTGGTCAGGTCAATGATCTTACGCAAGCCCTGCACATCTTCTCCTGTATTCATATAAAAAAGTTATAAAGTCAATTCCTGATTCATTTGTGGGCGACGCTTTTTGCGTTTCTTCCTTCTGCGCGGCATACCTGTACCATATTCAGGCTGGGATTTAGCCAATAACAGTTCTAAGAAATTGGTCTTTCCCCCAGCGCTTAAATAGATTTCCGGTTGTGAAATGGTCTGAGACTCGGGTCTTACCTGCGATTTTAAGAGTGGTTTGTTCTCCTGAATGTTTGCTTTACTCATTGTCCTGAACCGATCGGTAATGGCCTTTGCACCATAACCCTTACCCAGGTCACTCCCTTTAAACACCACCTTACTGCAGTGATCCACAAAAGTGATCCCGAAAACAAGGCCCTGATCATTCTGACGAAAAGCGACCTCAATCCCCTGCTTTTTCAGTTGCAGTGCAAATTCCTCCCTTGAGATTTTAGCCTTCGCATTCAACACCAGGTCAATCCTTTGTTTTAAATCCGCCTTATAAGCTTTCCGTTTATCCAGATTTCTGGCAAACTTTTTCTCCAGGTTTTTCAAGGTAGGTCTGGCATAAAAAGAACTGGCTTTAACCGGCACCCCGACAGGGATTCCTTTTTCATCCAGCATAGAAAACATCAGCCCCTTATTCTTATACATCGGCGTATCTTCCCCACCACGTAAAGCCACTACATTGAAACACTTCAGAATCGCGTTAAATTCAGCCAGAGAAGTAAACTTATAATCCCGGGTTACTGCCGTCAGGATATTGCTGATCGCTCTTTTGGTGGGCAGTTTGCCATAGTTTACCTTTTGTGGTTCCACTCCTTTTAGTTCCGCTTCCTTTTGGAGGTTTTTAGCTTCTGCCTTCACCAGGTTAAATTCCAATTCAATTTCTTTTCTGGCCCCCTCTGATTTAAAGGCATTGTTGTGCAGCTCTATCCGTTTCCCCTGGGCAGTGATATTGGTCGTCACAATATGTACATGCAGGTGTGCAGCATCATCGTGGCGATACACCAGAAAAGGCTGATCCCCATAACCGATCTTTTCCATATAACGGTTTGCAATCTGCTGTAAAGTGAAATTATCCAGCTGCTCACTGGAATGGAAGTTCAGGGAAATGTGCAGCGTATTGGTCCCCACCTCCGGCCTTAGTTCCAACAGGTGTTTAAAACGGTTCAGCTTCTGGTTAAAAGTCATCTGCTCAATATCCCCTGCAAAACCACTGGCTAAAATTAAACTGGCCTCTCCTTGTTCCATCTTATTCTCATTGTAGTGCAATGCACCCCTGATGGTCTTGCCCGGTATTATTCTTGCAACCATTTTCCAGCGAGTTTGGAAATGATGATTAACAATTCGTCTACTTTTGCATCAATCTTTTGATATTGGTCAGCTACCTTTAAAACATAAAATGCCCGCTTGGTATTAGATTTATCCTGGTTGAAACTGCGCGTGATCTGGTTAATGTTAACTCCAATTGCCCTTAATTCTTTGCGGATCAATGCCAACTCTTCCATTGCTGCATTCAAGCTCATGTCCTTATAAAAGAGCGTAATCTTCTCCTGGCTCAGGATCTTTCTGGCCACTCCGCCAACAGAATGACAATCGCTATTCCGGCTGATCTTTTCCAGTCTTACATAGACTTTTTCAGTTACCCTTGTTCTGACAAAGTGGGTCAAAATGGCTTCAGGGTTGGTTGATTTCTTTCTGGGCATAATCGGTTTTTAATGAGATAAAAGAGGCAAGTTCCGCAGCCTGTAAAAAGGTTTTCGTGGACGAAAATATATCTTTGCTTAGACCACGCGGGCTACAATAAGCTCCTTACAGCAGTATCTTTAAACGCTGGTTAGTGATAGAACTAGGATGAATGGATTGGGGAATAATTACTGTATGGACTGTTCAGATTTTCGAGGCGACTTGAACTGTTCCAGGGGGACGAAGCTCCTTAAGAGTTGCCGGATTTTGACACGTGGATCGGCTTTGACTTTCTTTAGTTTCAGGTATGGACTGCCTTTATATTTTCTGCCCTTCAGATTCGGGTCTTTGGTTTTCCTTGAGGACAATCTTGTTTCCTCTAGTTGAGTTTTCAGTATGACTGTTTTGTTCATGGCTATAAAATTTGATAGCCAAAGGTGGAAAGGGAGAAAATGTGTTGGTCTCTAGTGGTGATAAATAATTAAACCGGCGATACGATTTTTAGCAACTATTAAGACTATAACACATCAAAAAGCATCAAAGTAAAATGATTACTTTTTCTTACTCCTTGTTTTTTTCTGATCGGGCTTTGTGACCTCAGCCAACGTGTTAAGAATTTTATCAATGAATTCCGGAAAATGCTTAAAATTGCAAATGAAGTGTTGAGAGTAATACTTCTTCATCGTAAAAAGATAAGATTGTTCTAAGTCATGACAGCATCCTAAAGGTGAATAGTAAATTTGGTGCTTTTTATCCTTTTGAGTTTTCTGAAAAGCCTCAAATATCTTAAGGTTTTCGATATCTTCACAATCCATAGAAAAGCCTTGAAATATTTCTTTGTGATGGTCGGTGAAATCTGGGCCTATTTCACTATGACAAACTAAAAATGGCACATGCTGGGTTAGTTCATTCAAATCTTCACATTCTTTTACCCGTTCTATTGAAAATGCGTCATCAAGGATATAGAGGTCTGCATTGGTTACTAAGACTGATATTATGTATGCTGGTTTAGCATCTGCTAAATGACAATAGGTATTTCCCTCAATTGTACTCTTTATTAAATATGGAAGGGCGAATTTCAATTGAGCTATCCCATGACGTATATCCTTGTCAAAAACCTCACCGGAAGTCAGATTAATTTCCACACCTTTCAATGCAAATTCAAATTCATCTTCAAAGGAGGTGATGAGGTCCCGCTTTGTCTTAGCTTTTGAAAATTCAGCCAAAGATTTGATGGTGTATCCAAGCGTAAAGTCGGAAAATTCTGGCTTGTTTATATCTGGAAGGAATATCCATTTTTTCCCCTCTTCTCTGTATTTACATTCAGCTAAAAGTGTTAGGCTTGCATCAATCCGATCTTCCGTATCTAAAGGAAAGAAATGGAGACCTTTTAAGTCGGTAGAAAACTCCTTTTTCTGATTAGCATCTTTTCGGTAATAACTATAATCGAACGAGACACTGAAATCCCTGTCAGTAAGAATTTTTGCAACCTCATATTCTAATGGTAAGCTGGATGATAAAAGCCTACTCTTCCATTTTTTAGATTCGTTCATATTTGGTAATTGATAAGCGTTTTTTTGTTCAAATATACTTAAAATAGAAAACCCAACCCATCTGGCGACAGTTAGCACTTTCAAAATACAATAGGATTTTAAAAAAGTCTATTCATCTCTAGTAAGGACAAATTATTTTTAGAACAGTCCAGAGGAACATTTATTTATCCATACTAGTGAAGTTTTAATTTTTGAATGCCGGAGTTTCGGTTTTATGAAAATATTTATTCCCACCGGCAGGCGAAGTATAACGGCTATAAACGCTGCCAGATTATTGAAAGAACATGGTACGGAGGTCAGTCTTGAACGTGCAAATCTTATTTTGGAATTCCTTTACAAATTCGCTAAATTATCTGCTGTAGAGGTCATTAACAGGAAATCCTGTAAAAAAACACCGGATAGAATGACACCTCGTAAACTTTTCAATTCACAACAAATTAAAAAATGAGAGGAGAAATTAAATGAAAAAAGCATGTTTATACATCAGGGTAAGCACTGATGAACAGGCCGATAAAGGCTTTTCCCAAAGGGATCAGGCCGAACGTCTACAATCACATTGTTTAAGGAACAACATTCTAGCCACCAGAATCATTTTTGAAGACTATTCTGCCAAGACCTTCAACCGTCCGGAATGGTCAAAATTACTGGCTGAAATGAGAAAATCAAAAGGTAAGGACTTTGACTATATCATGTTTACCAAATGGGACAGGTTTAGCCGGAATACCGCTGATGCTTATCAGATGATTCGTATCCTTACTGTAGACTACCAGATTGAACCCATTGCAATAGAACAGCCCTTAGACCTAACGATACCAGAAAGCAAGACCATTTTGGCTGTATATTTATCTATGCCTGAAGTAGAGAATGACAGAAGGGCATTAAACGTGATATACGGTATGCGACGAGCCAAAAAAGAAGGTCGCTGGATGGCAATGGCGCCCGTTGGCTATAAAAATAAATCCACAGAAAATGGCAGAAAGTATATTGCTATTGAGGAACCTCAGGCCAGTCATATGAGATGGGCATTTGAGCAAATCGCAGAAGGGTCTTTGGCCACAGAGCATGTATGGATGAAAGCTAGGGAAAGGGGATTAAAATGCAGTCGTGCTAATTTCTGGGCCCTCATTACCAACCCGGTTTACATCGGTAAAGTTCCTATTCCAGCATTTAAAGAAGAAGAGGCCTATCTTGCTGACGGGCAACATACCCCATTAATATCCGAAGTTCTCTTTTATAAGGTACAGGACGTACTAGAGATCAGAAAGCGAAAGTTTGAAAAGAAGGGAACTAAAGCAGTCTCACCGCGTTCATTGGCATTACGAGGATTTCTGATTTGCCCTAAGTGTGGTCACATTATGACCGGTAGCGCTTCGAGGGGGAAACAAAGGGTTTATTATCATTATTATCACTGTAAATCCAGTTGTGGAGTGAGATTTCAGGCAGACATGGTGAATACACTTTTTGAACGTAATCTAAAGCAATTTGTTCCGAAACCTGGCATGGCTGAACTCTTCAAGGCCATAATTTGCGACTCCTACATAGAAAATGGCGGAATATCCTTAACAGACCAAAATCGAAAACTAGATCAAATAGCAGATCAGAATAGCAGGAAAGCAAGAGCATTGGAGCTATTGATAAATAAATCCATCTCAGCCGATGAATATCAGCAAATCAAAAAAGAATGCGAAAATGCCATTGTAAGATGTGAAGCAGAGATTAAAGAATTAAGTCAAACAGTTGATGAGGAACTTGACATTGAAGGTTTGGCTGATTTAGCGGTCAATAACCTTAAAAAGCTGCCAGAATTCTACATAGCAGCAGATTCTGACATAAAAAGGGCAATCGTGGGTTCGATTTATAATGAAAAATGGGTTTTTGATGGCGAAACTCATCGAACCCCTGAGATCAATGAAACCGCTAAACTTATCTACCACATTAACAGAAATTTAAGGTATAAAAAAACCGGAGTGAAATCTTTATCAGATTTTCACTCCGGTGAGGTGTCCCCGACGAGATTCGAACTCATATCGTTGGTACCGGAAACCAAAATTCTATCCATTGAACTACGGAGACAGGATCGCAAATATATGGATTCATTTAATTAAAATCTACATCAAATTACTTTACTGTAAAAGGAACCTGAATATCACCCCAAACCAATGCAACTTTACCACTTTTATCAATTGTAAAGGTCATTTTTTCAGTAAAAGCTGCAGATTTAACAGGCTTAACCTTAATACGTAAAGCATCATCGGCTTCAGCATGCTTATCAGCAGATACATTTGATTTTTTACCAAAAATAATTACCCATTCTTTTTCACCTGGAATGGAATACATGCCGTATTTACCAGCGGGTAATGCTTTTCCATCAACTTTAACGGCCTTACTAACTTCAAATGTAGTTGGTTCGTTTGCTCCTGTACGCCATATTTTACCCAATGGTGCAATTTCCTTACCTATTGTTCTACCTTTTACAGATGGCTGACTGTAATCTATAGTTACTGTAGCACCCGAATTCAGTGTCTCTTTTACAACAGCAGGTGGACTTGGCCTTTTGCTTTTATCCTGTTGTGCAGAAAGTGTTAAAGAGCTAAACATTCCTGCAACCATTGCTAGTACAATTATTTTTTTCATAATCTATTTTTTTACTTCTAATATATGGAAAGCATTCTCTTTCGCCAAATCATTGTTCAGCTTAAAAATGTTATCAATGGTAAAATAACGTTCAAATAAATTTGGATTTTAGCGAAAAAAAAAATAAATTCAGTAGTAACGCTTCCACTGGTGTTAATGTAACTATCATGTTCAATCAAAATGTATTAATCGTAAAAGAAAATGAACAGATTGAAGGGGAAGAACTTCTACGTAATCAACTTGTAGATATTGGATGTCCGAAAACTAAAATACTTGCTTACACAGGACTACCCTATCATATTGATCGTACAGAAGCATATAAAGTTATGCTCTTCCTGACAGAGAATATGGACCATAGCTCCATGCTAGTGTTGCAACTTCATAATGATTTTCCACAGATCCCAATAATTATCATAACCAATACAATTCCATCAGCACAGATAATCCCTGATGGAGCAGATGATTGGTTACTTAAATCATGGTTAGAACCATTTTTATTAAAGAAAACTATACAGTTGGCAAGTCACAGAAGAGAAAATATGAATTGCTATATGAATATTTTTAAAGAAAACCCCAGTCCAATGTATATTTATGAAGAGGAGTCTTATCGTTTTCTTGACGTAAATACAACAGCATTAAAACAGTATGGCTATACCAAATCAGAATTTCTCCAACTTACAGCGAAAGATATTAGGCCTAAATCTGAGCTGGAAGCATTTTACAAGGTCAATAACGATCTACCTCCGGATTATTTAAATGCAGGAATCTGGATACACACGAGAAAAAATGGTGAGGTATTTTATGTTAATATCTTTACGCACCAAGTTACGTTTGAAGGTAAATCATGTAAATTAGTAACAGCATTAGACATAGATGAAAACGTTAAAACAGACCTTGCTGTAAAACAAAAAGCTGCTGAAGTAGAAAGTATACTGGAAAGCATTACTGATGCATTTTATACAGTAAATGAAAACTGGGAATTTACCTATATTAATAAATCGTTTGAAAGAATTTTAAAACGTACCAGGGAAGAATTACTGGGAAAAGTTCTGTGGGAAGCATTTCCAGAGGCTGCAGGTCTTGATTATTATTCTCAATATCATAAAGCAGTAAATGAAAAGGTTTCAGTACATTTTGAAGAATTTTATCCTTTCCCTCCTCTTTGGTTAAGTGTAAATGCATATCCTACTCATACTGGCCTGGCGGTATACCTTATGGATATTACAGATCAAAAGAATTACCAGCAAAAAATTGAAAAGCAAAACAGACAGTTTAAAGAAATTGCATGGGTACAGGCACATCAGATTCGAGGTCCGGTATCCAATTTAATGGGACTGGTAGATCTCTTTAATATTGAACAGCATAACGATCCTGAAAACCTGGAACTACTTGCAAGAATTAAACATACAGCTATACAGATGGACGAATCTATTAAGGAAATTGTTTACTTAACTCAAAAGCTTGAATCCTAAACGGAAAACTATCCTAAAAAACCTTACTTTTAAAAAAAATCATTCCATATCTTCTACATGAAACAATTCATTGCCTTATGCTGTATTTTACTGCTGGCCACGAATATTAAAGCACAGAAAAACGTAGACCAAGCTATAGTTTTGGTCATTAAGGAAAAGAATATTTCAATGCCGGGAAAACAAATCGATTTAAATTCAGATGGTCTTCCTGCAATGATCAGTACTTCTTTTAACCTGATTACTGAACCGATACATTTTCATGTGATTAATGCATCCGATCATAAAGACATCAAATGGAATAATGGTGCACTGCATATCAAAAAACAAAGTCCTGGAAAAGTTAGCTGGGTAGTTAAAAATACATCTGATGCTTTAAACATGAAAGTGGAAGGAGCTGTTAACCCAGACGGAGAATTGAACTATACCGTTAAAATAACCGCTCTGAACGATATAGACCTGGAAAATATCCGTTTGCATCTCCCTTTCACCGCTGAAACTGCAAAACTTATTAAAGGTTTAGGAAAAAAAGAAGAAAGCAGACCTGAGGTTATAGATTGGAAATGGAGTAAAGCAATGGAAAAACTTTGGATTGGCAATAGGAATGGAGGTCTGCAATACCTGCTAACAGATAACAAGCACAAAACACTCCCAAAATCCTGGGCTAACAACGGAAATGGCGGCATCCATATCGAACAAAAAGGAAAAGCAATCCTGGCCGATAACTACAGCGATGAACAACATATGAAAAAAGGTGATATTTTGTATTATAATTTTAGCATGCTAATTACTTCTGACGCAATTCCATATTAAGAAACTGTTTATGAGATTTAATCCTATTGCTTTCGTTCTCAATATTTTTATTCCCCTTGCTATTGGAGCATTAGGTGCTTATTTTACGTCTAGTTCGGTAAAAACCTGGTATGTAACTTTAGCAAAACCATCATTTAATCCACCAGATGCAATTTTCGCACCTGTATGGACTTGCCTATATATTCTAATTGGAACTGCAGCTTACCTGGTATGGCAAAAAAGACACACTATTAAACAGCTTCCACGAACTATATCTATCTATTTCGTACAGCTTATATTGAACCTCATGTGGTCCTTTATTTTCTTTTACACGCGTCAAATAAATGTAGCATTATTCGAAATCATTTTTCTGCTTATTGCAATCATAATCAACGCCATTATGTTTTATAAAATCGATAAAACAGCCGGGCTGTTATTTGTACCATATATTTTGTGGGTAAGCTTTGCCACTCTGCTGACATATAATATCTTCATTCTGAACTAATTTCCCTATTTTAGGATGTGGTATTTTTTAAAAAAATATTGTTAATCATCCTGACCTTTTTGACATTCCCACTTTATGCTCAAAAAGTAGGCTTGGTATTGAGTGGTGGTGGCGCGAAAGGCCTGGCTCATATCGGCACATTAAAAGCACTTGAAGAAAACAATATCCCAATTGATTACATCACCGGAACATCAATGGGAGGAATAGTAGGTGCTATGTATGCGGCAGGTTATTCTCCTCTTCAAATAGAAAAAGTTGCGCTTAGTCCTGAGTTTCAAGATTGGGTTAGTGGTAGGTTTAAAAGTGATTTTAGTTACTTCTTTCAGAAACAACCAATAAATCCATCAATTATTACCGCAAAATTATCCCTGGATACGAGCCTGCGCATTAGCCTCAGACCACATTTGGTAAATGATATTCCATTAAACTTCGCATTACTGGAATTGTTCTCTCAAGCATCAGCCATCTCAAAAGATAATTTTGATAATCTTTTCGTACCATACCGTTGTATGGTTTCAGACGTTCTTTCACAAACCAGCATCACCGTCAAAAAAGGAAGTTTAGCTGAAGCTGTTAGGGCAACAATGACTGTCCCATTGATATACAGACCTATAAAACTTGATGGAAAATATGTTTTTGACGGGGGACTATATAACAACTTCCCTGCTGATGTAATGAAGAAAGAGTTTAATCCTGATATGATAATTGGGGCCAATGTATCCTCTAAAACTTACAATGAATATCCCAAAAACCGTGATGAACGACTCATGAATCGCTTAATGCTATTTATGTTTCTGTCAAAATCGGATTCAACACTCATTGGAGACAATGGAATTTACATCCAACCAAACCTTAAAGAGTACAATTCAACGAATTTCAATCCAGTAGAAGCACTGATTAAACAAGGTTATGATGCTACAATGGCTAATATGGATGAAATAAAAAAGAAGACCAACAGAAGGGTCAGCACAAATGAGTTAGCCAAAAGAAGAGATGCTTTTAACCAGAAAAAACCAGATCTGATATTTAGTAATGTAACTGTAATCGGTGTAAATACGGAGCAGAAAAAATACATTGAACGATTATTTAAACGTGATCAGAAGACATTTGATCTTACGGATATTAAAAGAGGCTATTATAAACTGGTAGCCGATGAAACGTTCGAAACTATATACCCGAAAATATCATACAATGCAATTTCAGACAGTTATAACTTCGAAATACTGGCACAACCGACAAAGAGTTTAAAAATTGACTTTGGAGGCAATATATCCACGCGCCCCATCAGCAATGTATTTTTAGGCACCCAATATAATTATCTAAACAGGAGATCATATACCTTTGGTTTAAACCTTTATTCTGGCCGCTTTTATGAGTCTGTACAGATGACTGGCCGTATTGATTTCCCCTCACGCCTACCCTTATTTCTTGCTGCTGATGTAACTTATAATCACTTTAACTATTATAAAACCAGTTCTATATTTATTGAAAATCCTCATCCAACCTATATTGAGCAATCTGATCGAAAAATAAACCTGAATATCGGAATGCCTTTAAACAGAAACACAAGGATAATAGTGGGTACAGCTTTTGTCAATAATAATGATAGATATAGTCCCAACAATACATTTGCTGTTGGTGATGAACTGGAGAAAACGATACTTAATGGTTCAAGATCTACAGTTTCTTTTGAGCAATATACCTTCAACCGTAAACAATATGCAAACAGAGGTCGCCATTTCCTTTTTAGCGCCAACTACTTTACTGGCCGTGAAAGTTATACTCCTGGCAATATTGTAGGAATCAGTGGTTCAACCATCGCTGCTAAAGTTCCGGTTACAAAAAAATTCAGACAATGGGTAAATATAAAATTGAGTGATGAAAATTACTTCTTAAGAATCAACAAATATACACTCGGTTATCAAGCCGAGGCTGTGTTCTCCAATCAACCATTGTTTTCTAATTACTATTCAACATTGTTGGCCGCTCCTGCATTTTATCCACTTCAAGATAGCAAATCAATATTTCTTGAAAACTTCAGAGCAACAACTTACCTGGCCGGGGGGTTAAAAAATGTTTATTCTTTAAAAAGAAATTTAGACTTACGGGTTGAAGGTTATGTATTTATACCTCATCGTGAATTTGAAAAAATAGGTTTCCAGGATGTCAAACATAGGTCCCCTTTTACTAAATGGCACTATGCAGGAACCGCAGGTCTGGTTTACCATACTCCACTTGGGCCAATAAGTTTCAGTTATAATATATACGATAACCCGATAAAAAGAAATGGCGTTTTACTACATTTGGGATATCTTATTTACAACAAACGATCTTTAGAATGAGACAAATATATTTATTGCTCCTGCTTTCAGTTTTCTGTAGTCCGGCATTTGCACAAAAAGCAGACATCAATAATTTTATAGTAAAGGAAAGTTTACTTAAAAACAGCAAGTTAGCTATTATTGCTGCAGACTCTTTAGACAATCCTCTGGAAAAAATCAATGGCAATTATACTTTTACAGTCAGCGGCTTTTCCCAACCCCTACGTTTTAATGATGGTGTCGCTATTCTCCCTTTACAACTCGAACGCTCTACATTTGTCTACATCAAACATCAAAACGAAACTGGCACACACAGTAAATTGCTATATGTTTATAAAAAAGAGGGATCACTAAACCCTTATACAATTAATAGTATGTGGTTGATCCTCTTCCCTGCTATCATTGTATTTTTAGCTTTTGCCTTCAGAAAATTCATCATTGCAGCGGTAATTATTTTAGTCATTTACATTTATTTCAATCACAGTAATGGATTAAACCTATCTACATTTTTCGAAACGATATTTGATGGTTTAAAAGCTATGTTTTAACAATAAATATTAGAAAGGCATTCCAATACCAAAGTTGTATTGCACAAAGCGATACCTATCAGGAGAATTAGCCGCGTCGTATGCTCTTTTGAAAGCCTTACCGCCGCTTAAAAACTTATTGATCACCCATTGGTCAGAACCAGTAAACTGTGGATCCTTGAGCTTTAAACCTATATCAAAACGGAATACGAAATATTGAACATCGTACCTGAATCCTGTTCCTGCTCCCAATGCAATCTGGCTCCCTAAGGATTTGAAATCAAATCTTGTTTTAGATTCACCACTAGATACATTCCATACGTTACCTGCATCTAAAAATATAGCCCCCTTAAGCTTGGCACCAAAAAACTTATTCAATAATTTATACCTGTACTCAAAGTTTGATTCAATATGTAGCTCACCAGTCTGATCAAAACCATAAAGTAATCTCCGTTCCTGTTCAGTTGAAAGTGTTTCTCCCCTGTTGTAATTCCCAGGTCCAAGTGTTCTGGCCTGCCATGCCCTTACACCACTGGAACCACCAGCATAAAACAGTTTTTCAAAAGGAATACCTGTTTCAATTGAATTACCATAAGCATAACCTATCCCAGCATTAAAACGAGCAACAAACTGCTTATCTCCTCCTAAACTCTTATACCAGCGAATATCAATCTCCGGGCGTACATACTGATTAAAGGGCACACCAAAAATCTTTGCAGCACCGGTCGTATCTAGTGGACTGTTCAATAATTTTGAGACCCCCTGCAACATATTACCTGCTAAATCAATATCTCCTTTAAAATAGACAAAGCTTTTATTGGTAGCCAATTTTTCGCTATTCAAAGTATAAGCATATTTAATTCCAAATGTCACATTCTTTCTCTCCAGCAGTAATAGATTTACCAGGTTATTAACAATCAATGGATAATTGATATTAGTAACATCAGTTTTATCAAAAAGCAACCCGCCAAAACGATACTCAAAGTTCAAAGGTGTTACCGTATGAAATTTAGAACTGGTTTCTCTGAATTCATAAGCTACCGAAGCCAGGATAACCTTACGTTGAAAAAAATCCTTCTGCAGGGCATAAACATAGCTGGTTGAGAATATAGTATGTGGCATACCTCCTTTTCCGGGTCTTGACCTCGAAAAAGGGATCATTAGTCTTGGTACTGTTAATGTTGCTCCCACAGAAAAATCACGTTGGTATATTTCATTGATAAAAGACCTTCCTTGCCCAAGTCTGGCCTGCAGCCCTCCTTTAATCTGAAATTCAAACTTTTCTGCTCCTCTGAATAAGTTATTGTTAGTGTAGGTATTACTAAGGGTAAAACCTACAGTACCATTATTAAACGGCACTTCCCCCTCGATTCTGTTGCTCATGATCTTCTGAGGGATCAGCAAAAGGACAGGGTTTACCGTTGAACTATCTTTCGATTTATTGTATTCGATTTTAACATTTTTAAAAACATTAAGTTCATACATACGATCGTATGTCACATTTTCATTCCTGATATCGTACCGATCGCCCGGACGCAGAAAATTATATCTAACAATAGGATTTCTCCTGAATTTACCAGAAAGGTCAGTATATCTTACATTCCTGAATGCACGGCTATTCATTTTTATTGAATCAGGAAAGCCATCTGAATTTGGTGCAATGATAATATTTGTTTCTCCCAATACGTATTGCAAATGCCTTGGTCTATCTACAGGATTATCAATAATTAATGTAACATTCGCTTTATTTGCATTTAAGTTTGAGTCAACCAAGAACTTAATATAAGGGCGGGAAAAATCGAAATATCCCCGTTGTTTCATTATCTGGTAAATCTGGTCACGCTCATAACCTAGTGAGTCGTCGTCATAGCGTTTACCTTCTTTCAAATGGGTAAAAGCAGCACGATCTGACAAATACAATTCCTTAATTTTATCATCAGGAATTTCGTACTTCACCTTGTTTATAGTGAAGACTTTTCCAGTATCTGCTTTAAAAAAAACTTCAGCTCTTTTGTTTTCAACTTTAATTTCAGATTCTACCTTAGCATTAAAATACCCCTTACTGATCAGGTATTTTTCTATCTGATTGCGAGAAATTTCGACCAGCGTACTGTCTAAAATTGGAGGAGGAGTTCCCAGAGGTTTAACATTAGCGGTTTTATACTTCCCGTCTTTGGTATTAAACATATTATAGATCAAAACATTTATTCCAATCTTAGAAGAGGGACGAATATCTTTCTGTATATAATTCAGGGCTTCTTCATGAAAATCTTTTGGGATACTGTCTATTTCTACCTTTTTAACGATAGATTGATAATCCGCTATATATTTTGTTGATGAACATCCTGTGACAAAAACAATAAAAAACAGTAATATTGCACGAAACAGGACATTTTTTTTATAATCGTGGTATGCTTTCAAAATCACAGATAAGTTTTATAAAATCGTTACATCAAAAAAAGTACCGTAAAGAAAACGGGATATTCATTATTGAAGGAATAAAATCTATCGAAGAATTTATCCTGTCCAATTACCAGGTCCACAGTATTTATTATCTGGCTCAATATCAGTCTTCACTAACAGCATTGCCAGCAAATATAAAGTTATTTGAAGTAAACAATGCTGAACTGGATAAGATTAGTACATTACAAACCCCACAGGGAATTCTGGCTCTTGTACATATTCCAAAACCAGAGACGCTGAATGCTAAATCATTAAAAAATGCTTTCACTTTAGTCCTCGATGGTGTTCAGGATCCAGGGAATATGGGAACAATTATCAGAACAGCAGATTGGTTTGGTTTTAAACAAATTATTTGCTCCAATAACTGCGTTGAAGTTTATAATCCTAAAACTGTCCAGGCAACGATGGGCTCTTTATGTAGGGTAAATATTTTTTATGAAGATCTCCCCTCAGTACTAAAAGCAATAGAAATTCCTATTTTTGGTGCTGTTTTGGATGGAAAAAGCATGTATAAAACAGATTGGGGTAAAGAAGGATTGGTCATTTTGGGTAACGAAGGACAAGGAATTACTCCCGAAGTAATCAAATTGATAAATAATCCGGTAACCATTCCACGTACGGGAAGTGCTGAATCATTGAACGTTGCGATATCTGCTGCAATTTTATGTGCAGATATTAGCAGAAACTTTCAAAAATAAATTGGTTCCTAATATTTAATTACTATTTTTGCAACCTGAAATTCAATAGGTCGAGTGGCCGAGTGGCTAGGCAGAGGTCTGCAAAACCTTGTACAGCGGTTCGAATCCGCTCTCGACCTCAAGATTTATTAATAAATAAAAAAGATTAACATGGCAGTTACAAGATTAAAAAGAAAAGACAGAAGAAATAAAACATTTGCAAAACTAGATGTTAAATTCTTAAAATTAGCTACCAACATTGAATTAGGTACAAGATCTAAACAATCTAGCAAAGATCAGTTAGCTAAAAACAACGCTGTTTTAGCTAAACTTACTGCAAGCGCATAAACTTCAAGTTTAAAGCATAAAAAACTCCTTTGTTTATACAGAGGAGTTTTTTTATGCCCTTAGATTTACATTAGTCAAAATATGAAACTTAAAATCCTTTTAGCTATTATCTTCAGCACATCATTTTACTTATCTGGCTCTGCACAAAACAATGGCAAACCAGTTAAATTGGCTATTAAAGATATTCCTGAATCTATTAAATATGATGGAAAGGCTAAAGAGGCAATCAAGTGGACAGATACAGAAGGCATACATATCGTTTTGGCTACCGAAACAGGTATATATATCGATAAAAATGTTGAGCATGAAAGTGATGGTACTGATGCGGCCTTATATGTCTACCATTATATTTTAAACAACAGACAGCCACTATTGGCCTGGAAAATACAAGACTTTATCCAGGACTGTCCTGTAGATATTGAAGTTAGCTTTATTAAAAACACACTACAAACTACCGATTTAAATGCTGATGGTATCCCCGAAATATGGGTAATGTACAAAACTGTTTGTCATGGCGACATCAGCCCTTCCGACATGAAAATTATCATGTATCAGGGCAAGAAAAAATATGCCATGCGTGGAACAACTAAGGTGCAAATCGCAGTCAACAGTTATGAAGGTGGAGAATACAAATTCGACAAGGCCTTTACAGCAGCACCTGAAAAATTCAGACAATTTGCCAAAAGCCTTTGGAATAAAAATATAACTGGAAAATAGATTATTCTTTAACCAACTCCTTACAAATCCTCCTTACAATTGCAGGCCCCTCATAAATAAAACCGGTATACAATTGCACCAATGATGCCCCTGCTTCCAGCTTATCTTTGGCATCCTGCGGAGAATGAATTCCCCCAACTCCTATAATCGGAAATGCTTTATTTGATTTCGTAGATAAATACCGGATCACTTCGGTCGAACGTACAGTTAATGGTTTACCACTTAAACCTCCTGCTTCATTAGCCAACTTCTCAGGTGTATATAAACCATTCCTATCTATTGTTGTATTTGTAGCAATTACTCCAGCTATCCCGGTTTGCAATACAATCTCAACAATATCATCCAATTGCTCGTTAGTCAAATCAGGAGCGATCTTTAATAAAATCGGCCTAGATATATCATTCTTCTTATTACGCTGCTGTAAAGTGTTTAAAAGATTCATTAAGGGCTCTTTTTCCTGCAACTCCCTTAAACCTGGTGTATTCGGAGAACTTACATTTACAACAAAATAATCTACCACATCAAACAGCCTGTCAAAACATTTAATGTAATCACTTACCGCATCTTCATTTGGTGTATTTTTATTTTTACCAATATTACCACCTATTACAATGTCAGTATGCTTATTTCTTAAAAGCCTTAATCTTTCTGCAAGTGTATCAACTCCCTTATTATTAAAACCCATCCGATTGATCAGTGCAGAATCTTCTTCTAAACGGAACATCCTCGGCTTATCATTTCCAGGTTGCGGTAAAGGAGTTACCGTTCCTACTTCTATAAAGCCAAAGCCTAGATTACTCAGCGCTTCTATGTATTCACCATTCTTATCAAAACCAGCAGCTAATCCTACCGGATTTTTAAACTTAATCCCAAAAACCTCACGTTCAAGCCCTTTAATATTTACATCAAAGCTGCTACGCAGAATTGTTTTACCCAATGGGAAGTTATCATGAAACCATTTTAGTCTTTTAACGACAAAATAGTGTACCTTTTCAGGATCAAACTGAAAGAATATAGGTTTAATAAGCTGATACATGCTGCGAAGATAAGGAACGTTTTTATTGTTAAAGAATTTCAGCTGTAAAGTTGTATTTTTGCAGCCAAATGATTTCTATAAACGACTTAACATTCCTGCTGGGCTCTAGAGCCTTATATGACGAAGCAGACTGGCACATAAAACCGGGAGAGAGAATTGGACTGATTGGTGCCAATGGAACGGGAAAATCGACTTTACTAAAAATAATTGTTGGAGAATATGCACCTTCTTCAGGATCGATTTCTATGTCGAAAGATCTGAAAATCGGTTACCTGAACCAGGATTTACTTTCTTACGATTCACATCATAGTATTTTACACGTAGCAATGGAGGCTTTTGAACGCCAAAACCAGCTACATGATGAAATTGAAGAACTCTTAAAAAAGATTGAAACAGATTATTCTGAAGAAGTTTTAAATAAACTGAGCGACAAACAACAAGAGTTTGAAGCTTTGGATGGTTACAGTATCGAATACAGAGCAAACGAAATTCTTGCAGGTCTGGGTTTTAGCACCCAGGATCAACACCGCCCCTTAAATACCTTTTCTGGAGGTTGGCGTATGCGTGTAATGCTTGCCAAAATTCTTTTGCAAACTCCCGATATCCTATTACTGGATGAGCCTACCAACCACATGGATTTACCTTCCATTAAATGGTTAGAAACTTATTTACTTGGATTTGAAGGAGCTATTGTAATCGTTTCTCATGATAGGTACTTCTTAGATAAAGTTGTAAACAAGATTGTAGAATCCCGTAAAGGCAAGCTAACACCATATGCTGGTAATTATACTTTCTATTTAGAGGAAAAAGCTTTAAGAGGTGAAATTCAAAAAGGTGAATTTAAAAACCAACAGGCTAAAATTAAGCAGGAAGAGAAGTTAATTGAGCGATTCAGAGCCAAAGCGTCTAAAGCTAAAATGGCACAATCAAGGATAAAAGCATTGGATAAACTGGAACGTGTAGAAGATGTAGACGATGATAACCCAACGGTTAATTTTCAGTTTAAATTCTCTAAACCTTCCGGACGTCATGTAATACGTGTTGAAGAAGCCTATAAAAGCTATCCCAATGTAGAAATTCTGGAAAACGCAGATGGACTGATTGAAAAAGGAGATAAAATTGCACTGATTGGTGCCAACGGTAAGGGTAAATCTACCTTATTGAGAATCATTGCCGGAGCTGAAGGCTTTAAAGGAAAATGTGAAACAGGTCATAATGTAACTACCACTTTCTTTGCACAACACCAGCTGGAATCTTTACACCTGGACAACACCATTTTAGAGGAACTACAAGCGTTTGCGCCTAAACATACTGATACAGAACTTCGTGGTATCCTGGGATGTTTCCTTTTTACCGGTGATGATGTTTTCAAAAAGATCAAAGTCCTGTCAGGAGGAGAAAAATCAAGAGTAGCCCTTGCAAAATCATTAACTACGGATTCGAACTTCCTGATCCTGGATGAGCCGACCAACCACTTGGACATACAATCTGTAAACATCCTGATTCAGGCATTACAGCAGTATGAAGGCACGTTCATTGCCGTATCTCACGACAGATATTTCCTGGATAATGTAGCCAACAAAATCTGGTTTATTGAAGATAAGGACATTAAAGAATATCCTGGCACCTATGCTGAGTACGAAGAATGGAATGCAAAAAGACCACAACCAGTTGCCACTAGTATCCCGTTAAAACAGGAGAAAGAAGTGAAACCGAAAGTGGAAGAAAAAAAAGCAACTCCAAATACACAGCAACAACTTAAAAAGCTAAACGATCAGTTACAAAAAACAGAACAGGAAATTGCTGCTTTTGAACAAAGTGTAAAAACAATAGAAACAAAGTTGGCTGATGAGGATGTTTATTCTAACTCAAGCAAGCTAGCGGAAGCAAATCAAGAATATACTTCGGCCAAATTCCTGCTAGACACGGCCCAGAAAAACTGGGAGGATCTGGCATCACAAATTATGGAGCTAGAAACAAAATGATAAAACAGATAGGATTGTTCTTTTTGCTTGTAATGAGCATTCAGTTGGCCGGGGCTCAAACCCGACAATTTGTATATGACAATGAAATATATCTGCCCCAGATAAAAACGGTGCAATGTTTCAACAAGAACAAAGAACAATCCATTCCTGTAATCACTTTAAAATCCACTGAACAATTGCACTTCTCATTTGATGATCTAGACGCCGGGAGTAAAATCTATTGGTATACAATAGAACACTGTACGTCTGACTGGAAGTCTTCACGCCTCTCTCCCATTGACTACCTTGAGGGAATTTCCGAAGACCGGATCAATGATTTTAAATACTCATTCAATACGCTGCAAAAATACACGCATTACGAACTAAGCTTACCTAACTATCAGATTAAACCTAAAATTTCAGGTAATTACCTGTTAAAGGTTTATGAGGATGGAAATCAGCAGAAAGCAGTTGTTTCGCAGCGGTTTTATGTAGTAGAGAATCTTGTTGATGTAGGCATAGAAGTGATGCCAAGTACACAAGTCCCTTTACGTTTCAGCAACCAGAAAATCAACTTTACCATTTTCCATAAAATGCCCATTCAGAACCCTTATACCGATCTGAAAGCAATTGTCATGCAAAATGGAATTCCACAAACTGCTATTCTAAACACTAAACCAACTTTTATCAGACCAGGCTCATTGGTATACAATGAACTTACCGCGAATGATTTTGCAGCAGGCCATGAATTTAGAAAGTTTGATATTCGTAGTTTGCGTTTCAAAGCAGAGAATGTACAAGACATCGTCAGAGGGGCTAGTATAGAAGTAATCCTTTTTCAGGATGTGAATGGCAATAAACCGAAATACACAAATCTGGTTGATGAGAACGGCAGCTTTTTCATCCGCAATACTGATGGTCGGGATAACAGCACAGATGCCGATTATGCCAAAGTATATTTCACCTTAAACGCTGTTCCACCAACTGCCAAAGGCGATGCTTACGTGATAGGACGATTCAACAATTATATCATGAATGAAAGTAGTAAAATGACTTTTGAGCCTTCTAAAAAAAGGTTTTATGGTAATATTTCGCTTAAGCAGGGATTATACGACTATAAATATGTTTGGCTAAATACAGAGACAAACAAAACAGATCAAGCTATTTTTGAAGGTTCTTACTTCGAAACTGCAAACACTTATCAGGTATTTGCTTATTACAGAAAGCCAGGATCAAGATGGGAAGAACTGATCGGATATGGAAATGTAAACACTTTAAAAAGGTAATTTTAAGAGCTGAAAACCCACACAGAAACGCTACCGGCGTTACAATAAAACTCCCCGTATCCATTTTCATCGATTAAAACTTCTTCCTTTCTGATACCAAGCGCATCAATCATTACCTTTCCTGTGTGCGTAGTACCAATCTCCATCAACTTCATTCCTGTTTCACCATTACTCATTAGTACAGCAATGCCAGACTGCCTTTTTTCTTGAGTTCCTGCTCTTGTCCAACCGATACAAGTTGGGAAATCAAGGTAATCATGCTGTTCACCAAAAGCCAGATCTCTACGGATCCTCATCATTTCAGGCAAAACAGCTAATGCCACCAGCTCTACACCTGTTTCATATCCTTCATCCGTCTTGTCTATATATTTTGCACCAAACAGGTCGGGATAAAACACACAAGGCATCCCTCCTTCTCTTAATAGAATTAAGGCATAAGCCAGAGGTCTGAACCAGAAATCGACATAAGATTCTAATGCCTGTAAGGGCTGTGAATCATGATTATCTACAAAAGTTACAGCTAATAATGGATGAGATTGAACCAGCGTATCATCAAAAATCTTTGTCAGGTCGTACATCTTTGTTGTAGAAGCCACGAATAGATTGTGATGTAACAAGGAATCAAACAACTGCATTCTTCCTCCGGTAACCTCAATATAGCTTTGTAAAGATCCTACGGATTCAATGTTCCAGTTTTCAGCTACGAAGAAAAAGTCTAATCCACAAGCAGTCTTCATATGATCAATCCAGTCTATCAGAAAGTCGGCAGAGATATGTTTCACTGCATCTAAACGAAATCCTTTCATTCCACAGGTATGATAATACCATTCTCCCCAGCGTTTTACCTCGTCTCTAACTGCAGGATTTCTATATTCAATATCATTAAACATCAGATAATCATAATTCCCCAGTTCAACAGATGGAACTTCCTCCCAACCTTCACCGTACTCATTCTGAATACTATAGATACCCGTTTCCTTTAAGTCTTCAGCCCAATCTACTCCACTAAAACAATTCTTATCCCATACGAAATCAGAATATACTGTGTTTCTCCCTGGAAAAGTAAACTTTGTCCAGGCCTCTATATTAAATACTCCAGAAGTAAATGTCAATCTATTTTCAGGATCAACAGTTCTCACAGGTATCTTTTCCAACTCATCACCTCCTGCCTTGTGGTTTAACACCACATCAGCGATGGCAACTATACCATTGTCTTGAAATGCTTTTATTGCTTCCTGGTAATCTGCTTTATTTCCAAACCTGGTTTCAACGGTGTTTTTCTGATCAAATTCGCCAAGATCGAAAAGATCATACGGATCATAACCAATGGATGTTGCACCAGACTCAGCTTTATAAGCCGGTGGCAACCAAACACCTGTAATTCCTTTTTCAGCTAGAGATTGGGCATCTTTTTTAGCCTTAATCCATAACTTATCTTCCTCATTATAATACCAATGAAAATATTGTAGTAATGTTTGATTATCCATGTATAACAATAATACAAAAAACCGTATTTTGTTTGCCAGTTATACACATCTATTTATGCCCTTGAAAAACAGCTACTCGTGCGCGCTCTTCATCGTATTCTTTATTAATGCAACAACTGTTAAGGCACAATATATTGATAGTGTTTCTACAAATCCTCCGATACACAACAATTCTTTCTGGAAAAGTAAATTTACAGAAAAGGCTGTAGTACCTGTTATCTTGTTTGGTGCAACATCGCTTACATGGTCGCAGAGAGAAGAAATCCGGGAAGTACGCAATCGCTATATTCCAACATTTCGATATCATTTCGACGATTACCTTCAATATGCTCCGGGAGTTGCAGTTCTAGGCCTGAATGCTATGGGTGTTAAGGGGAAAAATTCACCCAAACGAATGATTGCCTCCTATGGTTTTTCAATGGCCATCATGGGTATACTGGTAAATAGCATAAAGCGCACTGCTGGTGTTCAACGTCCTGATGCAAGTTCCAAAAATTCATTTCCCTCAGGCCATACTGCAATGGCTTTTACCAATGCTACAGTGTTACACAAAGAATATGGAACCTATCGGCACCCCTTATATAGTGTTGGCGGATATACAGCTGCAACAGTAACCGCTTTAGGTAGAGGCCTGAATAACCGTCATTGGGTAACAGATGTATTAGCAGGTGCGGGTATAGGGATTGCCTCTACTGAACTCGGTTACTTTTTGGCAGATCAGATTTTTAAAAATAAAGGAATGAACGAGCCTTTAAGAAACAACCCTGTCCCCATTAATAATAAACCCAGCTTTTTAGAATTACATCTTGGATATACTGTAGCGACCAGTGATCATCTTGCTTTGGCCACTTCAGACGAACTTTATGTAAAATCAGGCTTTAACTTTGGTATTGAAGGGGCCTGGTTCCCTTGTAAAAACTTTGGATTAGGAGGCGAATTTGCTTTCAGTAGTTTCCCTGTTGGCTCAGATCGTATTGCTCCAGACCCAGATTATCAGGATATCAGCGATGGCATATATACTCAACCTGTAGGCATCAGATACTTCAACATAGGACCATATTTTAGTTTACCGCTACCATACAACTGGTTCGTTACCGCAAAACTAAATACAGGTATGTCCCTTGGTAGTACCGGGAATATTATTTTGAATCTTAATGATCAAACTGAGAATGAGACAGGTAAAACTGAAATCCCTCTTTTAAAATACAAACCGAAACCTGCTCCAAGTTGGACAGCTGGTATTGGATTACAAAAAAGAATAGGACGTAATATGGCCATCAAATTTTACGGTACTTATTTCAATTCTAAACATAACTTCGAATTGAACGGACTGCAGGATATAGATGATGACGGTAAATTGATATATGAAAAACTTCCAGAAAGCCTTTCCAAACTTAAATTCAACCATTTTACATTTGGAACAGGCCTTACAGCATTTATTTGGTAGATAACCACTAAAATGACCAAAAAACGCCTTTCTAAGGGCTTTTATATGACCTGGAGTCATACAAAGTCATATAAGACTCATAGGAGACTCATACAAGACTCATAGAACCCATAGAGCACACCACAGTGAAACACTAAAAACCAACAAGTTACGATAAAAAAAACATAAAGAAAAGCTGTTTAATTCAGCCTGTGTCAGGTTGCTCAATTTTGATTACTTTTGCAGTTGCTATGAGTACAAAAATTAAAAGCCCGAAAGATTCTTTCACCATTATGAATGAGTTGGTATTGCCTAATGATACCAATACCCTTAACAATTTAATGGGCGGAAGGTTATTACATTGGATGGACATCGCTGCTGCTATTTCTGCGCAGAAGCATTGCAACCGTATTGTAGTTACTGCTTCAGTAGATAATGTTTCTTTTAAGCAACCAATTAAATTGGGAGATGTAATTACTATTGAGGCTAAAGTTACCAGAGCCTTTAATACTTCAGTTGAAGTACGTCTGGATGTATGGGCTGAAAATATTCCATCTGGCGCTAGAGTAAAATCAAATGAGGCCTATTACACTTTTGTAGCAGTAGATCAAAGTGGGAGAACTATTCCGGTTCCTGAGTTAGTTCCTGAAACCGCAGATGAAGAAGAATTATTTGCGGGAGCATTGAGAAGAAGACAGCTTCGCCTGATATTAGGAGGCAAAATGAAACCTGATGATGCGATTGAATTAAAAGCTTTATTTTTTCCGGAGTAAGGGGAAAAACAACCATTCTCTTCTGCGACTGGCCTCTTTTTCTGAAGGGAAAAAGCGCCTGAGGCCGCCTCTGAGAAGGTAATTTTTCTGGTCAAAGCAGGTAAACTTGCTAAAGTGCACAAACTCTATAAAACAAAATATACCTTCTTTTGAAAGGCCTTAGCGCTTCCTGATTTTTCATCAGGAAGATGCAGACTTGAAAAAGAATGGTTTATTTTGACCCCATTTCGAGGATTTTATCAAACTCTACAGCTTTTAAAGGCATTACAGAAAGGCGTCCCTGACGAACTAAAGAGATATCTTTAAGGCTTTCCTCTGCTTTAATTTGTTCCAGACTTACTGGATTTTTCAATGCCTCAACAGGTACAAGATCTACAACAACCCAGTTAGCATTATCAGTAGTAGGGTCCTGATAAAATTCCTTTACCACCTTAGCAATACCAACCACGTTCTTACCCTCATTGCTATGGTAAAACAATACCAGATCGCCGTCTTTCATCTCTTTCAGGTTATTACGTGCCTGATAATTCCGCACTCCGTCCCAAAAGGTACGCTTGTCTTCATTAAATTTATCCCAGCTGTATTTAAAAGGTTCACTTTTTACTAACCAATATTGAGTTTTTTTCATATTTATAACGCTATCAATGGCAAAAGTATAATTTTATCCTTAATTCTATATCAGTCAACTATCAGCTTACGAAAAAGAAGGATCAGAGAATTTCTTTTTAGCAAATTTATAGAAAACTTCTGGCAAGCGGTTGATTACGCCTTGTGGATGAACAAAGAAAAAGTCACGTTTCACTTCAAATCCCTCAATATCCACAACTTTTAACTCCCCACTCTTAAGCTCCTTCATAATAGAATAAACGGATAAGTACGCCACACAATCACTATGCAACAGAAAATTTTTAATACTTTCCGTACTGGCCAGAATTACTTTGATATCGAGGTCATGCCAATTTACCCCGATCTGCAATAATGCCTTTCGTAAAACATCATTGGTTCCTGAGCCTTGCTCTCGGATAACAAACTCCAGGGCAAGAAGTTCTTTAGGTTTTATAGAGTCTCTCCCTCTAATTTTCGAATTAGATTGACGTGCTACAAGCACTAGTTCATCTTTTAGGAAGGCTTCGTATTTCAAACATGAATTATTGGAAAGCCCTTCCAAAATTCCCAGATCTATGGTTTTCTCAGAAAGCCATTGTTCTACCTGTTGAGAGTTTCCATGTAAAACTTTAATCTGAGTAGCAGGATAGGCAGCATGGAAATCTGCAAGTATATTTGGGACAATATAATTGGATAATGTTGTACTCGCCCCCAAACGCAAGTCGCCCGAAATCTTTCCGTCAAGCATGTCAAGACCTTCATTGATCTGTTCATATACCACATTTAGCTCCTGGGCATATTTATAAATTAACTGACCAGCTTCGGTCACCATTAAACGATTCCCATTTCTTTCAAAAAGACTTTTACCTGCCTGGATTTCAAATTCATGTATACTTTTGCTTACCGCGGGTTGTGAGATATTCAGTTCTTGCGCAGACTTAGTGAAGCTTAAATGTTTTACAGCAGCAAAAAAAACTGCCATTTTGAAATCGATATTTATCATAAACCTTATTACTCATTCAAAACTAAAAAATAAAAATGAGCCTTAGATCAATATACCAAATATGTTAAAAACAACGCTGCTTATGTGATAGAAAAAATCTCATCTACCACATAAACAGGGTTTAAAATCTTAGTCTGTTTCAAAACCATACTTCCCATAAATACTTTTAGCTTCCTCAGAGGTTAAAAAATCTACAAAAAGCTTCGCTTCTTTTGGATGAGGCGCATTTTTAAGTTGACCTGCCATATAAGTTGCACGGATATTATCTTCTTTAGGAATCACCACTTCATCTACAGGATGACCAATCATTTTCTGATATACCACTTCTGAAGTCCAAACCGGAGCTACATCACTTTCGCCATAAAGAATGCGCATAGGGCTTTCACGATGATGGATTCGGGTAAGATAGGTACTACCATCTTTAACCTTATCTTTCATTACTGCATTGTACAAAGCCTCACCACCAACACTTCGATAAGCTTTTTCAATTTGCCTTCCTATCCCCTCCCATGCCGGATTAGGCATTGATATCTTAAGTGATGCATTATTAAGATCTTTTAAGCCAGTCATCTTCTTTGGATTCCCCTTCTGCACCATCAAGGTCAGCTTGTTGTACGCATAAACATGTGTGCTACTGAAATGATGTGACATAGATTGGATACGGTCTTTTCCAGCTGTATATACATCAGGCTTGGTGGTAATACGAAGGTTCCCTAAAGTTAATGAACCGCCTTCAATCTGTTTGGCCAAAATCCCCGGAGGAAGGGTTTCCACAAAGATTCTTTGAATTTCAGGATGTTTACGGCGAAAGCCTGCTAAAAGATCGTCCACACACATGAACTGATTTCCTGCAAAGAAAACTACCAATTGTGGATTCTCAATATCTCCATATAAATCAGGGACATTATTAATGCCTGGTACTGTGAATTCTACCGCCGATTTAGGAGGATTGTTCCATGGCGGATCAAACCGATGCTTATCCTGAGCATTAAGCTGAAAGATTGATGCTAAAAACATATTAGCCATGACTATGGTCCTACGTGTAATATTCATTCTTTAAACTATTTAAGGTTTAACAATAATCCATCCATCAGCGGCCCTGATTACTAGTTCTCCGTTTCCGGTAGGCACATAGCCAATAAAATCAAAAAGCTCAGTCTTTTCTATTTTTCGCTCCTTTAGGGTATTTAAACATTGAACTACCAATACACCTTTATCAACAAGTGCCTTCAGTGCAGCCTCATATTCACTGCCTTTTTTGTAGGCTTCTGTACCTCCTGAAAAAGCAACAAGCTCAATTTGTATTTTGCCCTTTAAGCGAGGATCTTCCAATAAATTATTGATGTTTCTAATGGCCTTCTTAATGATATCCGGAGCTCCCTGATCCATCTGGTATATTGCCCGGTACATGGATTTTTTAGCCGGTGCTCCAACGTAATTTTTGTTAGCTTCCAAACGGCTTTGTGCCTGGACACTGGCAGTACATCCGAAGATGATCATTACTGCGAATAGGATTTGTTTCATTTTCATATATTTCATTTTTATGTGGTTCATTTTTAATGATTTTAATCTATTTCTTTGCGAAATTAAAAGGACCGTACTTATGTTGTTGTTGTGAGATATTATCTACATATGGCGGATAAGCACAATCTTTAGGTTTTTTAGCCAAATTGGGGTAATCATTTTCTTTCCCATCTTTTACCGGGCGCGACTGACTATTTATATATGCTGCAACATCATATGCTTCTTCGTCAGAAAGTGTAGGATTATCGTGCGTAACCCCCAGAGGCATATTCCCCTTTATAAATTTAGCTGCTGTGAGTACGCGAGCCATTCCAGCACCGTCATTATAGGAGTCATTGCCCCATAAAGGAGGAAAAACAAATCCTCCTTCACGATTTCCTGCTGCCCCCCTTACACCTTGTCCGTCGACAGCATGACAGGAAACACAATGTTTTTGATATACCAATGCACCCTTCTTAGGATTAGCAGCTCGATCTGGGGCTTTGAAAGCTACAAAGCCCTGCCCTTTTAACCTTGTGCCGACAGCTACATTCTTGCTAAGATGCTTAATGTAAGTAATCATTCCACGCATTTCCTCACTATTTACATCTATCGTGCGACCATTCATACTGCGTTCAAGACAGCCATTTATACGTTCTTCTAAAGATTCTACTTTATTTTCTCTTCCTATATAAATCGGAAATACTGCACTGAGTCCAACATAAGGTGCTGCATAGGCTTTCGTCCCTGCATTAAGGTGGCAACTGCTACAAGCTAGTCGGTTTCCTGAAATTCCTTTCTTGGTATCTGGCCCGATCAGCGCATAAGTTTCAGTGATCAAACGATGTCCATATTCTGCCAACCTCCCTTCATCCGTATCTGCAAATGCTGGAATCTCAAAATTATCGGCAATACCCGGTACTTCAGATTTTACTTTTACTTCAGACTTAGCTTCTTGTCTCTCTTCTGTATTTTTCTCGTGATGCTGCGCTCCACCTTGCTGAATCAATACCAGTAATCCCACAATCAACAAGACCCCAGTCATCGCCAACAATCGGGCATACCTGGAAAGTCGTCTTAATATGCTATTTGTTTCTATTTGGTTCATAAAGCAAACATAACCTTGTTGATCTAAGCATTTAATTGAATATATTTTATGCCCAATCACCACTGGTTATCAATGCAATTCCTATGTATTATATGGATTTTATAACAAAAAACCATATAAAACTTTGGCTGAACTAGTTATACTCGCAATTGCAAAGTGTCTATTTCTTGAACAAGCCTTTCACATATTTCCCTGCCTTACCCAATGCACCAATCTGCTCAGAAATAGTTTCGATTAAATAGCTATCTGTCTGTTCAATATTTCCCATATTGATACCTGACTCCAATTGTTTTGGATACAAAATCAACAAACTTTGCTCAACAAAATAATTAGATAAGTAATATGGAAGTCGACTCATTTGGGGTACATACGAATCGTGGCCTTTACGGGAAGAGACAATAACAAACAGATCGTCAGGTTTTAACTCCCTGCTAAAGATTAAGAAGTCGTCCCAATTCCCAAACTCATTAAAACTAACCTTAATTGCATCAGGGTTTCGTTCAATCACTTTTACAACAGCATCATTGGTTGATGTTGTCCCATAAAATTTCACAGGTATTCCAGCTTCCTTAGCAATCATCATTAGCTTTTTCAACCAGTGTAGAAAGCCGGGTTCTGTTTCTGCTTTAGGAGGCATTGCTATGACAACCCGTTTAAATGTATTCAGAGGTTGGGTTGGCTTATAAATATAGATCGTCTCATGAACCCGTCTGATGATGTTTCCAGCTTTTGCACCTAGAAAAGTATCCTGATCCGCTTGTTTGTGCATACCGATCACGATATCACCAATGCCATGTTCTTTAATGGTGTATACAATTCCATTGCTAATACTCGAATCATATCTTGTTATGGGGATGATGCTGTTTTCTGAAGATACGGCATGAGAAATTGCTTTCTCTATAACCTTTTTTGAATTACTGGTTTGCTGACTAACATCTTTTTCGTCGTCTATAACATTCAGACCATAAATAGAAGTATGGCTTTTTTTAGATTTCAGCATGATTCCAAAATCTACCAAATGCGTAACCATGTTAGGATAAGCTAAAGACACTAATATCTTTTCATTCACCTGATCATCCACGGGATTGCTGTCTTCCTCATCAAGGGCTAATTTCTTAGATGCTCCTTCTACAACAAAAGAACTCACTCCGCAGCTTACCAATATCAGTAAGATTGTACCATTAAGTACATCCTCATTTAATAACCTTATTGGCTCCCCAGAGGCTGTTTCTCCGATGATGATGTTATATCCTACCAATATAATTGCTAAGGTAGCAGCAGCATGAGATGCGCTTAAACCAAAGATCATCGTTCCTTCTGCTTTAGTTAATTTAAAGATTTTCTGCGTTAACCAGGCCGCCAGGTACTTGGTAGACAGGGCAACTATAAGAATAATACCCGCCACTTTCAATGCTCCCCAGCCCTTTACAAGAACTGTAACATCTACCAGCATCCCCACACTGATCAGAAAAAAGGGAATAAATAAGGCGTTACCTACAAAGTCGATCCGGTTCATTAAGGGCGAACTGTGCGGCACAAACTTATTGAGAACGAGACCAGAAAAGAATGCACCAATAATGGCCTCTACTCCGGCTGCTTCTGCCATAAAAGAGGCTAAAAAAACCATTGCCAGCACAAAAATGTATTGAGAGATACTGTCGTCAAAATGCTTAAAAAACCATCTGATTACAATCGGGAAGATTGCAAAAACAACACCGACAAATACCAGCGTAGACATACCTAATTGGATCCAGAAAGCTGATGAAACATCCTGTTTTGTCATACCTGCGATTCCGGCCAGAATAAGTAAGGCCAGGATATCGGTAATCATAGTCCCCCCTACCGTCATGCTCACTGCCTGGTTTCTGATCACACCATATTTACTCGCAATGGGATAAGATACCAGTGTATGTGTTGAGAACATACTAGCCAGTAACAAGGATGACAAAAAGCCATATCCCAATATATAATAACTAGTTAGGGTACCAACCACCAATGGAAATATAAAGGTGAGTAAGCCAAATACCAGAATCCGTTTTTTATTCTTTTTAAACTCGGCCAGATCAATCTCAAGACCAGCAAGAAACATGATATACAATAGGCCAACAGTACCAAATAATACTATACTACTATCTCGTTTAAGCAGATTTAAACCATACGGGCCCACGATCAGTCCTGCTATAATTAGCCCAATAATATGAGGGACCTTTATTTTATTAAAAAGTATTGGGGCAAATAATATGATGAACAAAACCAATGAAAAGATAATCACCGGGTTCTGTAAGGGCAATGTATAATCTAAAGAAGATAATAATATCATAAGCTGATTCTGAATGTTATTTTACCTTCCTGGCATTTAACTCATAAACTATTTTACAGGCAGTCTGCTTAATTTCTCTTACCCCATCCATTCTAGTATCATTAATAAAATTTAGTGTAGCACCAATTAAAGCATCTGGATTTGGTTTTTCGTCTACTATTTTCAGGGCATTGTTTTGATAAGTACCCACATACGTCCTAATGAGTACTGGTCCTGAATAAGCCTTAACCAATATCTTATTATCATTCTCGTCATAACTGATATACCATTGCTCATTTTTAGTATCGCCAATAGCTGATCCATCACAATTGGTTTCAGTACAGCTCATCTTTACATTCCACTTGCCAATAATTGCTGCATTATAAACAGGAACAGAATCTATTTGTTTTTTAGCACTATCAAGAGAATTTTGCTCCATATCCAACTCCAGTTCCTTCGCTTTCAATCGTTGCTCCCAGGCTGCCAACTCTTGTTCCTTCAAAATAGCAGCCTCTTGTTGTTGCTTCAGCTTTTCCCGTTCATTAGGTCCACAGCTTTGCAAAAAAACAATCGTAATAAATAACAGGATCGGAAATCGTTTCATAGGTATACAATTACATAATTCAGTCTGTCCGCAAAATACGAAAAAACTTTATGGTAAAATTTCAACAAATTTTAATATATTGTTACGCGAGAAATTACAGGTAATGGAAATAGTAAAATATAAAGGACTACACCCTGCTCTGAAGGAGTTTGTTGAGTCCATATTTTACATGAACCGTGATGCTAATGAAGATGGTTTTTTCTTTCAGGTAGCTCTACCCAATTACGAATGCTTTTTGAGCTTTGAATGCGATACAGATTTTGTGGTTAGAAAAGGTGGGGATCTGGATTTTTCGCCACTTTATTCCGCTACCATAATCCCTCCTCAATTTGTAAAAACTGAAATCAAAGGTAAAAACATCAAGGCCATCATTGTAAAGTTTAAAGATGGTGGTTTCTACAGATTATTTAAAATTCCAATCCCCCATTTTCAAAATAAATGCTGCAATGCCAGAGATGCTTTCGATTGCGAATTTTCTAAAGTTTACGATCAGATCATGGAGCAACCAGATCTTGAGAAGAAAATTAAAGTCGTAGAAGATTTTTTACTAAAAAAAGTAATTAAATGTAAGCCTTTCACTCCTTTAGATGTGGCAGCTGGAAAAATATTATTAAGTCAAGGGAATACTCCTATATTGGATTTAGCCTCTAATGCCTGTATGAGTGTAAGACAAATGCAACGTAAGTTCATGGAGCAGTTCGGCCTATCCCCAAAACAGTATTCTAAATTTATCAGGTATAGCAATGCCCGCCAAATGAAAACTTTATTCCCCCATTTAACATGGGGAGAAATCTCTTTACGTTGTGGTTATTTTGACCAGATGCACCTGATTCATGATTTTAAATCTATCACAGGATTAACTCCTTTTGAGCTGGTTATCCATCCATCAAATTCCAATGCTTTTGAAGCAATAAAAGAATCCAGATCATAAAGTTTAACCTGGTAATATTGTCGCATTTTTACTATATCCTTAATACTCATCTGTGTATTTTAGTAATGCATTTATCAAATTCTAAAAAAATATTATGAAAAGCTAAATCAATCCCTTAAAACAGAAACTATTTCAAAATTCCTGTAATTACAGACTGATCTCTGCCTTTCATAGATCTGTAACGAAATATTCATTCTATAGAATACTTCGCTGTAGATTTTCGTACCTATAAATTCAAATCTATGGCAGGAGCTGGCACTATTGAAACAATTGCATTAGAACTTGGAAAGGCGCTTAAGCCACTCTCAACTTTACTTACACCAGATATTTTTGAGAAGCTGGGTGTTCCTTTACCCACAAGCATAGCTAATAATGCAGGCATTATCAGTAAGTTAAATGATGCTAAAACGATCATTACCGATTTACCCGGCAAAGTAACAGCACTGGAAGCTGCCATAGCTGGCTCTAATACTGGGGAAATCCTCTCAAAAGGCACGGAATTAATCGCCATCATTAAAAATCTGATCCCTAAATTAAAAGAACTAGGTTCAGCTGTAAATACAGCCGCTGTTTCGTTACCAGCTGATGTACAAAGTGATTTAAAAGCCTTGGCAGATAAATTGCCGATAAGGATATTAGAATATTGCCTGGTTGGCTATTTAGGTGAAAAATTGCCATTGCTTACAAGGGCAATGAATCTGATTGGGGCTATAGATAAAGAAATCACATTGCCCGCGGGTATGCTGCTAACCAATCCTATACCAACAATTGTCCCCAGACGCTTTTATATAGACCGTATCCCCAAGATGCTGTCCGATCCGCCCGGATACCTTCAACAAACTTTCAATTTGGGTTCGTCACTTTTTAGCGGGAAGGAACTTTTAGAGAAAATTCAAGGCTTACTCATAGAACTGGGACATCCGGCAGAACTTACCCAGGTTGGAACCAACCCTTTTGTACTGGACTCTGATTTTTTTAAAGCAGAGTTGGATACTACCACTAATCCCCGCGGACTTAAATTTGAGGCACATGTAAATGGCGATAAAACTTTTGATAAGAATTATGATATTTCAGATATATGGAAAGGAAACATCCATAACTATCGTTCTTTCAATGCTGGTTTAAAAGGTAAACTACAATACCCGTTGCAACTTACATTACAACCAGCAAATGGCTCTGCAACGATGCAAACTTTACTCACGCTTAAAGCCAGTAAAAGTAATAATGACCCCATTTTGTTATTAGGTATAACTGATGGCACAAAGCTACAAGCCAAAAGTATCAGTGCTAGTTTAGTCATCAATTCAGTTTCAGACACAAGTGGAATCGATATGGTTCCTTCCATTCAATTAGACATTGAGGATGGTAAATTGATCATTGATTTCAATCAGGGTGATGGTTTTATCAAATCCTTACTTTCAAATATCAATACAGAAGCTAAATTTGGCTTAACAGCCAACTGGGATCCAATTAAAGGTTTACGATTGCAAGGAAGTGGTGGTCTAGAAGTTATGATACCCCTTCATATAGACCTGTTTGCGGTTACAATAGAAGGAGTTTATTTTAAAATCGGCCTATCTAGCTCTGCTGAACCGACCATTGGATTAAGTACCATTATTAAAACAAATTTAGGACCACTGGTAGCCGTGATAGATGGGATTGGTACAGACTTACCCATTACTTTTCCAAAAAATGCCGACGGAAATCTTGGACTGGCCAATCTTGATTTTAAGTTCTCACCCCCAACCCGCATTGGACTTTCCATAGATACCGGTGTAATTAAAGGAGGTGGTTTTCTGGGTTTTAATGTTGATAAAGGTGAATACATTGGAGGATTAGAACTTTCGTTCCAGGGTTTTATTGACTTAAAGGCAATTGGAATCATTTCAACAAAAATGCCTGATGGTAGTGAAGGTTTCGCCTTACTCATTTTAATTACTGCTGAATTTGTCCCAATACAACTTGGATTCGGATTTACTTTAGTAGGTGTCGGTGGACTACTTGGGGTAAATAGAAAAACAAATGTAACAGCAATACAAGAAGGGGTAAAAACCGGAGCATTAAATAGCATCCTATTTCCTCAGGACATTGTGAACAATATTTCCCGGATCATCAGTGATCTTCAACAGATATTCCCTATTTCAAAAGGTGTTTTTGTTATTGCCCCGATGGCAAAAATAGGCTGGGGTACACCTACTCTTATTTCTCTTGAAATGGGAATCATAATCGATATCCCTACTACTGAGATCGTCATTATTGGGGTATTACGTTGCGTATTACCGACTGAAGATGCAGCCATTTTAAAACTGCAGGTAAACTTTGCCGGGGGAATAAATTTCAGTAAAGGATTATGGTTTAATGCCAGTCTTTTCGACTCTCGCTTATTGATTTATACATTAACGGGGGATATGGCCTTACGAATCGGATGGGGAGACAACCCGATGTTTGTATTGTCTGTCGGAGGATTTCACCCTGCGTTTAGCGAGGTACCTGGTGATTTAAAGGGGATGAAGAGAATAACAATCTCTCTTATTTCCGGTAAAAATCCAAGGATTAGTGTAGCGACCTATTTTGCAGTAACATCAAATACAGTACAATCTGGTGCAAGGGTAGAGCTCTATGCCGCTGCTTGTGGTTTTAATGTTTTCGGATATCTAGGCTACGACCTGCTGGTACAGTTTAATCCCTTCTATTTTATTGCTCAGATTGAAGCTGGCCTGGCCTTACGAAGAGGTAATAGCGAAATTGCAGGCATCCACCTTGCGGGTCAGCTAAGTGGGCCAACACCATGGCATGCACTAGGCAAGGCTAGCTTAAAAGTACTTTTTATAAAAGTAAGTGTAAAATTCGATGTAACCTGGGGAGATAACGCACCGGCACAACCTGAAGAACTGGAAAATGTATTGCTACTGATTGACAAAGCAATAAACGATGATCGCAATTGGATGGCTACTGTTCCTCCAAATACCAATACCAATGTTTCCTTACGAAAACTGGAACTACAGGATGGTAAAATCATTATTCATCCCTTTACCATTTTATCTGTAAGTCAGAAAGTGGTTCCACTAGAAATGGACATAAATAAGTTTGGCAATAAAAAGCCTTCCCCAGATACCCGGTTTACCCTAAAAAATGAAGAGGCTTCATCACCCGAATATGTCAACGAAGAATTTGCTATCGGTAACTTTATCAAACTAAAAGATAACGAAAAACTATCCCGTAAATCATTTGAAAAAATGAAGAGTGGTTTAAAATTCCAGACTACAGATGAAATGATGCATGGAGCCGAGCTGCAAAAAGAAGTGGATTATGAGATGAGCTATGTACATAGAAAGAAAACAGGCATTCGAATCCGTCGTTACAAACTCTGGGACAAGGTATTTAACATCTTTTCGAAGGGTAATGCCATTAGCAAAAATGCTTATTCCATTAGTCATAAACAAGCCGTTAATGCTCCAGCTAAAGTCGTCGTAAGTACAGGAAATTACAATATAGTAAACATCAAAAATCTGGAGCCTTATGCCACAACGATGATCTTAAATTCAGAGGCAGAAGCTTATGCACTACATGATGAGTTACTGAGAAAAAATCCTGGTTTAAAAGATCAGTTACAAGTGGTTTCACAATTTGAATTAAATTGATATGAGTATAACAGTTGCAAAATACACTTTCGGTTCCTGGTTACGTAAAGGGATTGGCGGTCGGATAAATCAACCTGATAACCTTGGTGATGGCTCGGCTACAAACGCTGAACGTGCCACTGTCAATGTGCAGCTTAAAATAAATGAGTTGGGTGTTACCAAAAATTTTGAATTACTAGGTCCCGGAGATATCATCGGAATAAACCCAGCTATGGTGGTACGCACAGAACCCTTAAACTGGATTACCAATTTTGAGCCCAACTACCTTCCTTTTATAGAGTTTTATGATGAAGACTTTTTATGGAGATATACTCCTGCAAAAGCTAATGGTGGTAACCTGAGACCCTGGCTATCACTCATTGTTTTAAAAGAAGGAGATACATCTGCTAATTCTGAATTCACTTTTAATGAACAGCGGTTACCTTTGCCATCAGTTACAGTAGGATCTGCAGATCATTTGCCTCCTCCTAATCAGATCTGGGCATGGAGCCATGTTCATGTTAACGAAGGACATGCATCAACGACTGAGTTTGAAGCCTTTTTAAAAACGTTAAATAATCTGGACAACCCCAATAGTGACAAAATTATTAGCAGACTGATGTGTCCGCGCAAGTTAGAAACCAATACTGCATATCGGGCTTTTGTAATTCCCTCTTTTGAAACTGGAAGATTGGCAGGATTAGGAATGGAGACAGCAGCTGTTGATGCACAGCAATCTTCATGGAGTGTTGGGGCAAAAAACATAGAACTACCGGTTTATTACCATTGGTATTTCCGTACAGGCGATAATCAAGACTTTGAATCACTCGTTAAAATACTGGAGCCCAGAATCATGGACAAACGGCTGGGCATCCGGGATATGAATGGTTCAGTCCCCGGATTTGGTATGACCACAGGTACCGATATTGGTATCACTTTTCCTCCAGAAACCCCGGAAATTATTGGCCTGGAAGGTGCCTTAAAATCACCAAGCACCAAATCAAATCCTGAAACCCTGGATACCAGTAAACCATTTTTCACCCAGTTAAAAGACATTTTAAACTTCCCTGCTGAGCTGCAAAAAGCTGCGAATACAGCTATTGATCCAGTGGTTAGTCCGCCAATTTATGGTCAGAACCATGCCCTGACAAATGAAATCAACATTGCTAATTCTGGTTGGTTACATCAACTCAATAAAGACCCCAGAAATAGAGTTCCAGCTGGCTTTGGCACAAGTGTAGTCCAGAAAAATCAGGAAAGTTATGTTGCACAAGCCTGGAGCCAGGTAGAAAAAATTCTGGAGGCCAATCGCAAAATCCTATTCATTTCTTTCTCCATGAACGTTGTGCAAGGTATTAAAGAGAAGTTTACAGGTAAACTGAACACGGAGAAAACACTTTTATTCTTCTCACCCTTATTCAAAAAAGTAAAGGGCTCACCTACAACTTTACAATACCAACTGGAAGACAGCTTACTACCTCCAGCGGCACTAAGTGCTTCATTAAGGCGTATTCTTAGACCAAGAGGACCATTTTTTAAAAAGATTACAGCAACAGACCCCTCCTTTTCGCATACGGGTATGCTAAATGATATAAATGAGGGTAAAATATCTGCAGCACCACCAAAACTAGTACCAGATGGACTGCCCACTGTAGAGAATACTACCAAAAACCTACCTAAAATAGAACAAAGTCCGCTACTGACCCTGGCATTAAACAATTTATTATTACTGTTAATCCTGATCTTGATTATACTTTTTCTATTTGGTTTATTCAGCGGACAATGGGGATTTTGCTTGATTGCTGCTATACTAGCAGTTGGTGCTTACTTTTATGGTAAAAAACTAAAGAATACACCTACTGAAGCAGAAGCTTTTAATAACCCTGAATCACTTATAGAACTGTTACAAAACACCCCTCCTAAACCGGGCTTTATCTTTACAGAAACCAACCCTGTAGTTAACGAAACCAGCAGCGGAAGCACGACTGTAAACAGTGAAACAAAAGTAAGCAACTCGGCAGATAACCCTCTGTCTTACCAATCCGTAGGGACATTTACACCTGGCGGCAGTGGTAAAGACAGTGTAGAAGCCGCGAATTTCAGAGCAGCAGCACTCGACCTGAATTATAGGCAGGCAGTTGTTGTTCCAGAAAAAAAATATACACGTTTTGATATGGGTAATGCATATCAAAAACTGCAGACTGCCACAGATCCTAGAAATGTATTTCCTAAAATGCTGGCCTCACTGGTCTATTATTCTTTTAACAAAGATTGGTTACTTCACTTTGAAAATCTCGTACCAGCAATGGCTTATCCGGATTTCCCTGACCCCATGTACGAGAAATTACGTGATATATCATCAGAACTGCTCATACCAAATCTGAACCTAATCCCTCCTAATACCATTTCTTTATTGGTTACCAATCCTGAATTTATAGAATCTTATATGGTTGGTTTAAATCACGAATTCGGAAAAGAACTATTATGGCGTGAATACCCAACAGATAAAAGAGGTAGTTACTTCAGACAATTTTGGGATGTAAAAGGTATCATTACGAACGAAACCGGATTGAATGAGGACGAGTTAAAAGAAAAATATAAAGATATCAAGCCTATCGACAAATGGTCGGGATTTTCAGCTCTTGGTGATCACCCCAATAGAAAACTACCTAACGATGATCAGGTTGTTCTGGTAATCCGTGGAGAATTGTTAAAAAAATATCCAAATACCATCATTTATGCACAAAAAGCACATATCTATAAAAATGATCAAGGTATTCCAGATCCTAAGAAAGAACCGATCATTCGACCTGTAGGTACAGCTGCAGAAATGGATGCTGAAATGAAGTTCCCGATGTTTAAAGCAGAGATTAATCCAGATATAAAATTCTTTGGATTCGATCTTACTGTTAGCCAATCTAAAGGTGATCAGGAGCCTAAACTGGAAACTGATGACTGGGGATGGTATTTTGTAATTCAGCAAATACCTGGAGAGCCTAAATTTGGGATGGATATTGCCTACGACCCCGATGATGACAAAAATACGCCAATCACCTGGGATGATTTAAGCTGGGCAAATTATTCGCCCACTAATGGTTTTATCAACACCAACATAAAACCACATAATATTACACTTAATGGTCCAGCCGATAAAATAGAACAATGGGGAGAAAATGCGGCGCGCATGGGCTATATACTATATCAAAAACCAGTAATGATTGCGATACACGCTAAAGAAATGCTGGAAAAAATGAATTGACACAGACGGTTTAGAACACGTTTTATAATTTTTAGTATGGGTTATCTTGAATCATTAAATGAAATAAAAAAGGCCAGGCAACAGAGAGACCAATCTGCGGAGGACCTGTATAAATTGCAAATGAAATATATTGCTTTAGAACGGGAGTATAAAGCCGCATCAGATACTGGTGTGATCAAAAGTACCGGAAATGACCCATTGTCAATTATTGAAGGATTAAAACGCAGTATTGAAAAAGGGAAGGCTTTAAGTAAAGAAAGTATACGATCTGTGAATGGGCTGACAAGCCATTTATATGACCAAATTAAACCCCAGCAGCTGATTGAAGAATGGAAGGACGACATTCCTATAACACTATTGCCGGTACGAATGGAGACAAAATACCGTCAGACTCCGAACGGTATAGAACTGATGGTGAGAGTATATCCCGATGATATTGCAATTGTAACACATGAAAAAACCTTAACAGAAACAGAGCATGAGTTTGGTCGTAAGCACTGGAAATTACTATTTAACAAAGAGGGAAATGCGCAAACAAAACGAGATGCCTGGAAATTACTAACAGATAAGTTTGGTATCAATAGAGCCGTCTGGGTTGCTAAAGCAACTATGCCCACCAATTGGGATGTAAACGAAACATTAGCCACAGCCGATGAATTAATCTTTGATGAAATAAATAATACTAAACCTGATAGTTGGACCGAAGCTGCTCACACCAGAGTTTTACCAGATCGGTTTGTATTAACTGGCTATCGAAATGGTAAAGAAGTTTTTACTCATGTTGGCTTGCAGGTTAAAGATGTAGTGATTGCTGGACCTACGCCAATAGTTGATGAAAATGATCCTTCTTTTACAAGAAATGAAGTAGACAATCGGATACAATATGGTGAAGACTATGCCTGGATAGCCGATTTTAACCTCGCAGTACAGGAAGGTATGGGCTTTGTTATTCCACAATCAAAGGAAGATGCAGCGCAGGGCTATGATCAATTATTGGTATTGGGCCTAAAGTTATCTGCAGATGAGAACGATAGTAAGCAATTGCTGGAAGACTTGATTGACAACCATAAGTACAGTATGGAGGGAATGAGCTTCCTTAAACAAGGCACTCCTACCAATAATACAGAGAGTGAAGACGCTGGTTACCAAAGCCAGCAATCTATAGATGATCTAATGCTTCAGGTTGAGACCGACCAACAATTGTTCAGCCCAACGAACAACCCAAAAGAAGCTAGTGACGGACAACGACTTGCCGAGTATCTTGGTCTTGATTATAGTATTTTTCAGACGGTACAAAATAGTCAGATTTCCGATCACGCAGAGGCCATAGCTATGAATACCGCCCTACATCCTGGAACCTTAGGCTACTTTACCTCTACCATGCTAAATGGTGTTTTCACAGATACAGACAGAGAGTTACTTCGGAACCATTTTATAAATTATGTAAGTGGCCGGGGTCCGCTTCCCGCAATAAGGGTAGGCAATCAACCTTACGGAATTATAGTAACCAGCGATTTTTATAACTGGCAATATCCAAGAAAACGGTATGAATACTTAAATAACATATCAGGTCACAGTACTTTTTATGAAAAAATGTATCAGGTACTTCATTATATGACTGGGAAATGGAAAGAAAAAACTGCAGGATTAGCCCAGATTACTAAAAATGGAAATGCGGGTGAATCCTTGTTAAAAATCCTGGGACTTAATCCAGGTTCTGTTGAATTTTTCCAGCGTACTGGTTACACTTACGACTACCTGAGCGATATGGAGGGCTTCGGTTGGGGTGGTAAATATTTCATGGACAACATGCTGAGATTGATGGAATCATACCAGGTTACACAGCTGTTGACCTCATTGGGTTATAGTACTAAAAATGATGATGGCAGTCTAAAAACTCCACCTATGCTGCTAGAAATTATATTTCAGCATTACCATACCACTCTCGATAAAAAAAATATCATAGATACAGAACCACTTTCTGAGGAAAACAAAATAAAACAGTATGCAACAGACAGTGATCATAATTACATAGATTGGTTGATTGCTAATGCAGAAAATGAAACCTCCCTCGAAAGTCAGGATTTTGGCGATGGAAAAATGCCAAAATCGTTACTGTTTATGATGCTTAAAAATGGGCTATTGCTGGAGACTAACCATAGCATTTTTAAATATCTGGCTACCAAAAACATCCATGCTTCAGAACTGATCAGATCCAGAAAATTCATGAACATGAGCACTTCCCCATCTGTTAGTCCCTGGGAGATCTATAAAGCACCAATAAACCAACTCATAACCTCAGAAATTTCAAACAAAACACTATTCAACCATGTGCATACATCTGTTGTAGATACTCATGTTACCATCAATTTAGAAGAAAACAAACAAGCACTAGGCAAACTTAAAGACTTACCAACTGCACATTTACAACGCGCCTTTACCGAACACCTGGATATTCTTAGCTATCGATTAGATGCATGGCAATCTTCTTTATTTGACCAAAGAATAAATACTCAACGTAATCTATATGCAGGTATTGAGGGTCGTAAAACAGGAATTTACTTAGGTAGTTATGGCTATCTGGAAAATGTTAAAATGCGCAATACCAGAAAAAAAATAGATGAGTCGGTATTACCCGAAAGTTTAAAAGAACAGGAGGATAATTTATTTATAGAAAATGAAAATGGCGGTTTCGTACATGCTCCAAGTTTAAATCATGCCACAGCCGCAGCAATATTGCGTAATGGTTACTTAACCCATGCCAGCAAAGATGATGCTGAGGCTTTATCAGTCAATTTGTCGTCAGAAAGAGTACGCAGAGCAAAGCTAATATTAGATGGCATCAGAAATGGACAAACGCTAGAAGCCTTGTTAGGTTATCAGTTTGAACGTGGATTACACGAATGGAGTACCAGAAAGGTAAACCCTGTGATATTGAATCAACTGAAACCTGAATTTAGAAAAGCTTTCCCCATCAGAAAAACGAAAGTCCCTCAAGAAGGAAAGACGACTGGTCCGGAAGAAATTACTGAAGAATTTACGGTTGTAAATGGACTGGCACTTGCTAATGTCATAACTAATTTTCCTTTTGGAATTCCCAATCTACCTCTTTTAGATGAGTTTCAGATCAAGGCATTAAACCAGGAAAAAAACCAATTAAATAATACATTAGATGCGGTTAAAGACCTATTGACAGCCGAAAGTGCTTATCAAATGGCATCAGGTAATTTTGAACGAGCAGCAGCTGTAATGCAGGCAATATCAAATGGCAACATACCACCGGAAATTGAGGTAATCAACACTGCCAGAAGTACCCAAATGACTTTTACCAACCGTATTGTAATACATTTTGATGCTACAGAGACCAGTAGTCCATGGCCATTAGCCAACCTCTTAAGCTTAAAATCGAATACCGAGCCGGCGCTTAACAACTGGATAGGCAAAATACTTGGCCCTCCTGAAGATATTATATGTTCTGTCACAGCAATAGATGCTGATGGAAATAGTTTAAAAAAACCAGATCTCACGGAGATCAAAGACAAAGTAAGTCTGGGCGACTTAAAACTACAGCCTCTGGACTTTATATTACTGATACGCAATCAACTGGAAACAACAGGAGCATCTGAACTAGAAAGTAGAATCCGTCAATTTTTCTTGCTGCAACAGTCATTAAATGACGATGTACTCATTAAAATAGCCTTTACAGACACATTAACTACAGATTTGTCTAAAAAATCCTTTGCAGAAATACTTCCTTTTGCCAATTACATCCGTCAACTGATCAGCAATGGGAAACCTCTTCAGGCTCGTGATTTTGTATCTACTTCAGAGATAGAAACCATTCCTGACCTCAATCCAGGTAATATAGATTGGCTAGAACTCAAAAGCCGTACTGCAGAAGTTTACAATCAAACTAAAGATCTGGTTAACCATCTAAAGGATGCCATTACTGCTATTGAAATCAACCCAAATAATCTCAACATAAATGCCTTAAGAACAGCGTTAAAAGAACTTGCTGATGCAGGTTTTGTATTTGCCTTCCCTAAATCTGTAACTGATACAAGCATTGATTCTGCGAACCTCTTAATAGAACAAGGAAAGGCTGTACTCTTACGCTTTTCAGATACAGAGAAAATATACACAGCAAAACTGCTAAAAATAGATGCAGTAGACACATCGGTCGATCATAAAGTGAGTCTGTTAACCGAATTGATTAAAGCACTGCTTGGAGAAGATTTTATAGTTCTTCCTAAATATAGCTTCAATAATCCCCTGGAGATTCAAGCCTCTGTCTCTTCTGCCGATCAGCTTTTGGCCTATGCTAAAAAACCTTCCGACCCTGGCATAGGAGAAGATCCCGGACTGAGTATGACATTTCCTGTTGCTGAATTTTTACATAGTGCATCACTGGTAAGACCTAAAATGCACACATTAGAGATGGTCAGGTTACTCCATCAAAACTTTAATGACCTTGAGTTGGAAGCACAGCCAATGCAAATACCTTTTAAAGTAAATGATAGTTGGCTTGCGGTTGAATTTCCTAAGAAAACTGAGATTTTACACGACACCATTGCTTTTGTACAATACACTCCACAAGGATTTGACCCCAATGCTGTACAATGTGGAATATTATTGGATGAATGGACAGAGACTATTCCAAATCCAGAAGAAGTAACTGGTATTACATTTAATTACAACCAACCTAATAGTACACCGCCACAAGCTATACTCTTAGCTGTTACCCCCAATGAAACCGGTAACTGGAACTGGGAGGATTTGACAAATACAATATTAAACACCTTTGAAAGAGCGAAACAACGTGCTGTTGAACCAGATGACATAGATAAAATGACAAGCCTTACAACCCTGTTACCCGCTACAATGGCCGAATTCAGTGCAAACAGATATACGAATGTATCACTGGATTACTCCATGAATATTCTGTTTAAATTCCTGGAGGTACAAACTTTAGAAACAAAACAATAAAAGCCATGATTCAACTCAGCGACCAAATAAAGCAAACACTGCCCAATGCTTTAAGCAAACTATATAGGATCCCTTCCATTACTGCATACAACAGATTGGAGCCACGCCCCCGTACCCAAAATTTTGAACAAAGTCTAAGAGCAGAGGTACACGACGGATTGTGGTTCCTTACGCGGCAATGGCAAATGGGCGAATTGGAAAGTGAAGATGCAGGTTCGGCTATAGATGCAAGGATAATCACCAAACAGATACATATTGACAGGATCGCACTACAACAGCATACAGCAAAATTATACAGTGATGATATACCAATGGAAGCACAGATAGAGCGTGAAAAAGTACCATTTACACTTGCATTAAAAATCCAGATAGCACAATATTTCATACAACTACATTCCCCAGTATTAAAGTTGGCCTATCTTTCGGCCTACAAAAACAATTATCCAATTACCGAAAACACAGCAGATTTCCATAATCAGGACTCTAGTCAGCAATTACTGTACAGTACCATAAAGAGGGCACTTGATGGTGAAAAAATCCTTTCCGATGTCATAGATGGCAGTTTTAAAATCAAAAATGCCATAACAGCTGCAGATGAAACAGTTATGGACACTATATTAAATAATTTTATAGCATGGTACCAACGTATATATACTCAACCACAGGACTCAGCAGAAAATGCCTGGGATGGACAGAACTTAAGCTATGGTTTCAGCACTGCAGCGCCCAAAAAAGATGGTAGTCAGCTCATATTAAACAGTCCGGATTACTATCAGGGCCAACTGGATTGGTATAGTTTTGATGTGGATACCGAACGCAGACTACTAGAGTTAGAAGAATCTGATTATATTCCAGAACTTAGTCCTGAAATTCCAATATCATTTATCCCTACTGCCACCTCATTTAAAGGGATGCCTAACCAGCGATTCTGGGAAATGGAAGAACGACAAATCAATTTTGGAAAGTTAAATGCTAAAACCACAGATCATTTGTTGTTGCTATTTGCAGAATTTGGCTTAGTATATGGAAACGATTGGTTTGTTATTCCTTATAGAGTTCATGTTAATACATTATGTGAAATTAGTGGTTTTGTGGTTAAGGATGTATTTGGCGACCGTACGTTGATACAAGCTGCTGATGCAGGTCTGGATAATGAATGGCAACGCTGGAGCATGTATAATCTGAGCAATAAAGACCATATAGGCAGTTATAATAAACAGTTCTTTTTACCCTCTACACTGGCTAGTTCTTTACAAAGTGAACCGTTAGAAAAAGTAAACTTTATGCGAGATGAAATGGCCAATATGGTATGGGCTATTGAAGATATCATTCCCGGTGCTACAGGAATCGGCATTAATGGGCATGATGCAGCAAACAAAAATGACATACTACCACCCCCCATTTCGCAATCGAACGCTTTGATCAGGTATGTACTAGGGACAACAGTTCCTGAAAATTGGATTCCTTTCCTCCCAATGCAAATACCGGGCAGTCATCAGGATATTCATTTTCAACGAGCAGCTATGCCTAAAATAAGTATGCCACCAACTGAAACCGTTAAACCTAAAGGGGTAATATTGAATGAACAACCTGCACCATATTTCATCAATGAAGAAGAGGTACCTTATTCAGGAACACTAGTTAGTCGTTCATGGCAAAGAACACGCTGGTATAACGGAAAAACATATAACTGGATTGGCAGATACAGGGAAACAGGTCGTGGAGAAGGAAGCAGCAAGTTGTCCTTCGATCAGATATTAGAAGCAAATAAATAGCTTACAATTGTTTTTTAATGAAAAGTTGATGCGAATTCGATAGAATGGCTATTATTGTAAATGAACACGACTGAACTGAACCCTGAAATTTTAAAAACCAAACAGCATTTTGAAATACTTGATGGATTAAGAGGAGTAGCTGCGATAGCAATTGTCGTGTTTCATTTTATGGAAATAGTCTATTTACCAGAAAAGAACTTCATTGCACATGGATTCTTAGCGGTAGATTTCTTTTTCTGTTTATCAGGATTTGTAATTGCTTATGCTTATGATGACAGGATTGGGAAAATGGGGCTTTCAGCATTTTTTAAATCCAGGTTGATCCGTTTACATCCTATGGTCATCGCAGGAACGGTTTTAGGATTGATCGCCTTTCTTTTTAATCCATTTACTGGCATACCGGAAGGATATACCGCAGGAAAAATAGCAATGATCTTTTTTGCTACACTCCTGATGATCCCCAATCCTGTAATGGCTGATCGATATTTTAACATTTTTGGATTAAATGCACCAGCCTGGTCACTGTTTTGGGAATATGTCGCCAACATTATCTACGCTTTGGTACTTTACCGACTAAAACGTAGCGTTTTATTATTTTTAGCAGCAATTGCAGCAATTACACTCTGCTATGTGAGTCATCGTGCTAATGGTAGTTTACTAGGTGGATGGGCTGGTGAAAACTTTTGGGATGGCGGTGCCAGAATAGCTTATTCATTTTTGGCAGGAATGCTCATCTTCCGTTTCAACTGGATCATAAAAAACAAGTTGGGCTTTTTAGGGTTATCGGCCTTATTGTTACTGGCTTTCCTTCTTCCACATAGCGAATTGAACTGGCTAACTCAACTATTGGTAGTTCTGGTTTATTTCCCCTTAATTATGGCGATCGGTGCTGGAGCAAACCTTTCTCAGAGCTTAAAAGCCATTTGTGTATTTTTAGGTAAGCTATCTTATCCACTATATATGACACATTATGCCGCTATGTGGATTTTTGCAAGTTATTATACCAAATATCAACCAGGCCTACCATTATTGGTCAGCATCATCATTGGTGGTACAGCCTTACTAATTGGCTTTGCTTATTTAATTATGAAATTTTATGACACTCCCTTAAGAGCCTATTTGCTCATCAAATATTCAAAATGATATGTTCCGGAACCCAATTCCACACTCTCGTTTTTAGAGTCGCCTTTACGCTTCTTTAAATACTTGAGTCCTTCTATTGCATTATTATTCTCTGTGATTTTAGCTCCTGAAGAGTGTGGAAATACTATAGTAGCCTGCGTATTTACAGGTATAATCACATCAAGTATGAATTTGCCATTCTCTATTTTCCAGCTTGATTGTGCCGTACCATAAGGGGTTTCCAGTTTAGCTGTAGCATTGCTGAATTTACCACCAGGGCTTGGCTCTATCCATATCTTTTTATACCCTGCATCAGCGGCCCTAAGTCCCGCAACCCGCTTATACATCCAATCGCCTATCGCACCATAAGCATAGTGGTTAAAGGAATTCATGGAAGTGTTCTGGAAACTGCCATCAGTCTTAATTCCATCCCACCTTTCCCAGATTGTAGTTGCTCCCATTTTTACCGGATACAACCAGGAAGGATAGGTTTCCTGAAATAACAATGCGTAAGCTACGTCATCATATCCAAAACGACTCAACACATGGCAAATGTAAGGAGTACCAAGAAATCCTGTAGTGATATGATTTTTATACGATTTTATATTTTCTACCAATCTTGCCGCAGCCTGGGCACGAAGGCTTTCAGGCAGCATATCAAAATTCAAAGCCAGTACATAAGCTGTTTGAGAATTAGATACCAGGCGGCCTGAAGGGGTTACATACTCTTTTAAAAATGCTGTTTTTACTTTTTCAAGCAGATCAGTATATTTTGCTACATCATCCTTATTACCGAGTACTTCTGCAGCATTGATCATATTTTGTGTAGAAGCCGCATAAAAAGTTTGCGCAATCAAGTGCTTATCAGTAATAGCAGCCTTTCCATCACGATCGTCAGCCATTGTATAAAAAAGCCAGTCTCCATAATGTGTGCCATTATTCCACAAATTATTGTTAGCCACACTACTCATGTAATCTACCCATTTTTTCATACTTGCGTATTGAGCAGACAGTATGCCTTTATCTCCATAAACCCAGTAAAAATCCCATGGGATGATCGTCGCAGCATCCGCCCATCCTGCAGATCCATCAGTACCGCGCATATGGGTAATAGGTATTACTGCGGGAACCCTACCATTTTCATACTGATCTGCCTTCAAATCGCCCAGCCACTTTTTGAAGAAAGTACTTACATTCATATTATATGCTGCGGTATTAAAAAATACTTGTGCATCACCAGTCCAGCCCAACCTTTCGTCTCGCTGAGGGCAATCAGTTGGTACATCAACAAAATTACCTTTCTGTCCCCATTGTATGTTGTGCTGCAATTGATTAATCTGCTTATCAGATGAGGTGAAAAATCCGGTTGGGGCCATATCAGAATAAATTGCCACTGCAGTTAAATTACTTTCATCTAATTTACCAGGATATGTTATCTTGATATACCTGAACCCCTGAAAAGTAAAACGTGGCTCCAGAAACTGTTCTTTTCCATTCAGGATAAATGTATTCTCCTGAAGCGCTGATCTCAAATTACTTGTATAAAAATTACCTTCTTTATCCAATACTTCAGCATGGTTAATTTTCAAAATCTCACCACTTTTCCCTTTCACTTTGATTTGAACCCAACCCACCAGGTTTTGCCCAAAATCAACGACAGTTTCTCCTTTAGGCGTCTTGATAAATTTTAATGGTTTAAATTGTTCCTTTCTGATTACAGCAGGGGATTCCTGAGGAACGAGGTTATCCAATGATGTCTCCACTACTCTTACACCTTTCCACTTCGCTGTTGTCTTAGCATTAATAGGCAAATCAAGTCTTGAGTCAAATGTTTCTCCATTATATATGTCAGCAGCTTTGATTGGTCCTTCGAACGAGGATTTCCAATTACCATCAGAATTTATCACTTGTTTTTTACCATCTGCAGTGGTGATCTCCAATTGGTACAGGAGTCCCACTTCCTTACCATACCAGTTGCGTTTTTTGTTCCATTGTAAGAACCCTCTATACCAGCCATCTCCAATAGACACTACCGCAGCATTTTCACCAGTAGTCAACATACTGGTTACATCATAAGTTTGATATTGCAATCTCTTTTTATAACTGGTCCAACCTGGTGTAAGCAAGCTTTCACTAATATTTTTACCGTTTAACTTTGCTTCATAAATGCCATGAGCAGTAATATACAATCGGGCATCTTTTATTGGAGCACTGATATTAAATGATTTAAAGAATGTAGGTACTGGTCCTGATGCTCCATCAGTTATTTCTTCGGCTTCTATCCATTTCGCTGTCCATTCTGAACTTCTCCCTACCCCTGTCTCAAAATACTGAACCTCACTCCAGGCTGATGAGTTTTTATGATTATCTGTTATTCTTACCTGCCAGTAATAGCGTTGCTTTGATTTTAGAGGAGAACCCGCATAGGCTATATGCAAAGATTGTTTATTATCTACTTTCCCACTTTCCCAAGTCAGATTTTGATTTTTAGACAATGATTCTTTCTGTGTAGCCAACCTCAACTCATAGCTATTTTGCATAGTTTGTTTCTCCTGACTATTTAGCTTCCAACTGAAATGTAAGTCCTGGGCATCTATCCCTATCGGGTTGGTTTTATAATTTACAGTCAGATCAGAAACGCCAAGCTTTTGTGCAAATGCAACTACAGCAACAAACTGAATTAAAAATAAAGCAATGATTTTCTTAACAAGCATGTTTCAATATTTAGTTTAGAGAACTAAATATACATATAAGCAAACACTAACTATCATGTACTGTCATGCTCCCTTATTAAATGGATCTGTATAAAGATATTTGGGAGGATATAAAAAAGACCGATCATAAATGACCGGTCTCTCGTGTTATATCCGCTAAAAAAGCGTTATTTTTAAATCTTACGCTTCAATATCTGGTTCTGCATGTAAAACATCCTTATGTGCATTCGCATCATAATTCGCTTCCAGCTCCGCTAACTTTTTCTTTCCATAAGCCAGCTTAGTAATTAACACAAACAATACCGGAACAATAAATAAGGCTAAGATAGTTGCCGACAACATACCCCCGATCACTGTCCAACCAATTGTCTGTCTGGAAACAGCACCTGCACCTACCGATAGTGCCAAAGGAACAACTCCTAAAATAAAAGCTAAAGAGGTCATCACGATTGGACGTAACCTTAGCTTCACTGCTTCTATCGTCGACGGGATTACACCCATTCCCCAGTCTACCCTTTCTTTCGCAAACTCAACAATCAAAATCGCATTCTTTGCCGAAAGTCCAATCAAGGTAATCAAACCTACCTGAGCATAAATGTTGTTATCCAGATGCGGTAAGAACATTAGTGCTACGATAGCACCGAATAATCCTAATGGGACACTTAATAAAATTGAGAATGGAACAGACCAGCTCTCATATAATGAGGCTAATAACAAGAACACAAATACAATAATTAAGGCAAAGATCACTGTAGTACTATCCCCAGCTTCCTGCTCCTGCTGACTCATTCCTGAGAAGTTGTAATTATAACCCGGAGGTAATGTCTCAGCTGCAATTTTCTCTAAAGCTGCCAATGCCTCACCACTACTTCTTCCAGGTTTTGCAGCACCACTAATTTCAATAGATCTGAACAAGTTATAGTGATTAAGTACAGATGGGTTCTCTACTTTCTTATAAGAAACCATAGTTCCCAATGGAACAGGAACACCTTTCATGTTTTTCACATAAAGCTGATTTAAATCTTCAATCTTGCTTCTGTAATTGGTATCTGCTTGTGCAACAACCCTAAAACTTCTACCATATTTGGTAAAGTCGTTGATATAAGCACTACCAAAGTAAGATGAAATGGTACTGTAAACAGCCCCGATAGAAACACCCATTTTCTTCACCTGATCACGATCAACATGAAGTTTATAATTCGGCGTATTCGAGCTAAACAAAGTATAAGCCATTCCTATCGCCGGATCTTGATTGGCAGCCATTAAGAATTTACCAATTACTTCCTGGAACTTTTTAATGTCTCCAGTTTGCTGTTCCTGAATCTGCAAAGTAAAACCGCCACTAAAACCTAAACCTGGAATTGGAGGTGGCTGTACTGCGATTACACTGCCCTCTTTATCACCAGCAAAAGTTCCTTGTACCTTAGCCACAACATCTGCTACATTTGTTTTACGGTCGTCCCAATGGTGCAACTGTACAAAGAAAGTTGCCGCGTTTGATTTAAATGAACCGTTTAAGATGTTAATTCCTGAAATAGAAGTTACGTTTTTGATTTCAGGATTATCTTTACTGATCTTTTCAACAATTCTATTTACAAAAGCATCAGTTCTTACTGCAGATGAACCTTCAGGCAAGGTTGCTCCCATAATAAACACACCAGCATCCTCATTTGGAATAAAACCTGATGGTTTAGCACTGAACAGACCAACCGTACCTACATAAATACATACCAGCAATACCATTACCAAAGGTGCTTTTTTCAGACACCATTGTACACCTCTGGAGTATTTACTGGTTACCCTTGCAAACCAGGCGTTAAACTTGTAGAAAAACTTGTTCATGCCTTTTGAATCCTTATCGATATTCATTGGCTTCAACATGATTGAACACAATGCAGGTGTTAATGTTAAGGCTATAAATGCTGAAATCAGTACCGAAATCGCAATAGTAATAGCAAACTGTTGATACAGCTGACCTACCATTCCCGGAATAAATCCTACTGGAACAAATACTGCAGCCAAGATTAATGCAATTGCAATAACCGGCGCTGTAATATCTTTCATCGCCTTCCGAGTTGCTTCTTTAGCAGATAAGCCTTCATTATCTATATAATGCTGCACCGCTTCAACCACAACAATCGCATCATCCACCACAATACCGATGGCAAGCACAAAACCGAACAAGGTTAATACGTTTACCGAAAAGCCCAACAGGTTAAAGAATATGAAGGTACCAATAATGGAAACCGGAATTGCCAATACGGGAATTAACGTTGCTCTCCAGCTTTGAAGGAATAAGAATACTACTACAGTTACCAAAATCAGTGCTTCGATTAATGTTTTAACAACACCATCGATAGATACGTTTACGATAGATACCGTTTCATATCCAATAGTATAATCCAAATCCTCAGGGAAAGATTTTTTTAACTGATCAAGCGTTTTGATAATTCCCTCGTAAGTTTGAACCGCGTTACCACCAGGCGTTTGATAAATACCCATCATAGATGCCGATTTACCATTTATCTGAGAATTAATGCTATAAGTAAACTCTCCCAATTCAATTCTCGCAACATCCTTTAGATATACCGCAGAACCATCTGCTGCTGTTTTAACGATGATATTTCTGAATTCTTCTTCCGTACTTAAGTCGCCATCCATGATTACGGAAAACTCAAAAGTCTGATTTTCCTTTTGTGGCGGTCCACCTACACTACCTCCGGGAATACGTGTGTTCTGCTCCTGAATAGCTGCAGAAACCTCTGTTGGAGTAATACCCAAAGCAGCCATTTTATCGGCATTAAGCCATACACGCATACTAAAGGGTTGACCAAAGGCCATCGCATCTCCTACACCTTTAACCCTTAAAATGGCATCTTTAATGTATAAGTTGACATAGTTGGACAGGAACTTTTGGTCGTACGTACCCTTTGGAGAGTGCAGACCAAGCACCATCAACATATCTGTATTAGCCTTTTTGGTGGTTACCCCTAACCTTCTTACTGCTTCCGGTAATGAAGGTTCTGCAATGCCCACTCTGTTTTGCACGTCCAGGGCTGCAATGTCAATATCCGTTCCTACTTCAAAAGTTACAGTAATAGTTGAACGACCATCCGCGGTACTTGAAGAAGTCAGGTATTTCATACCTGGGGTTCCATTAATCTGACTTTCTATTGGTGTGGTTACCGTTTGTTCAACGGTTTGCGCATCCGCGCCGGTATAAGTAGCACTCACCGTTACTGTTGGTGGTGCAATATTTGGGTACTGGCTCACTGGTAATCCAGTTAGTACAATCGTACCCACCAGGACAATCAGTATGGAGATAACAATCGCTGTTACCGGCCGTTTTATAAATACATCTGAGATCATAATGTCTTAAATATTTTTGAACTTTTATTGTGCTGATTTTGCAACAGCATTTTCTTGAGTGGAAGGTGTTGGCTGTACTACAGCACCTGGTCTTACATTCTGTGCACCTTCAGAGACAATTACTTCTCCTGCACTTAAGCCCTGGGTTACAACAACCTTTTGTCCAGCTTCAGCACCAAGTTTAATCATACGTTGTTGTGCTTTACTGCTATCTCCTACTACGTAAACCATATATTCACCCAATTGCTCAGATACAGATTTATAAGGAATAGTCAATTGCCTAGTTTCAGCTTTGTTTAAAACCTTAACGTTACAAGTCATACCACTTAACAACATTCCAGATGCATTAGGGTAACTGATTCTTACTTTGATGGTACCTGTTCCCGGATCTACTGAACGATCTACAGCAACAATTTTACCTGCCATCTGTAATACACTCTTATCCTGAAGTTCAATACTGAAAACTGAATCTTTAACTGTTGAAGCGTTTTTCTGTAGTTTTAAAAAGCGTGGAATATCCTTTTGATTTACCGCAATATCGACTGCAATCGGATCATTTGTCGACACCGTATTTAACAATGTAGAACCTGGACTAACCAGTGCTCCTGCTTTTACCTGAGAAATACCAATGGTACCTGTTAGTGGAGAAACGATTACAGAACGGTTAAGGTTTGCTTTTGCAGTAGCTAAAGCCGCTTCTGCTACTGCAACTTGCGATGCTGCGTTTACCATATCAGTAATTGCATAATCTACTCTTTGTTTAGCTACAGCTTCCTGCTGTGCTAAATTAGTGTAACGCTCTGCATCTTTTTTTGCTTTAAGGTGATTGGCCTTAGCCACTTGCAAATTAGCATTTGCAGAATTGTATGCAGCAAGATAATTGGTGCGGTCTATTTCATATAGCTTTTGTCCTTTGGTCACTTTCTGACCATCTTGTACAAAGATACCAGTAACATAACCACCAACCTCTGCTCTAAGTTCAACTTCATTTAAAGCCACAACTACACCTGGGTAGGTATCAACTGTTGTAACTTCCTCTTCTGCTACCGTATAAACGCTTACCGGCGTAGCCGCTGGTGGTGCCATCTGAGCAGGTTTGTCTGAACTTCCGCATGATGCTAAGAAAACAGTACCTAATATTAAAATGCCTGGTTTTATCGAATTAAAGTTCATCGCTAATTTTATTGAGTAATGGTTATTGTTCCTAATGCTTGCTGCACATCTAATTTTGCGGAAAGCAAACTATAAAGTGCATTTAGATAATTGAGTTGTGAAGTTCTTAGATCGGTTTCGGCCGTCATCAGATCCAGGTATGTCTTAATACCTTCATCATACTGAAGCTTTATCGTTCCATAAACTTGTTTAGAAATTTCCTGATTTTCATTTGCAGTTTTCCAATCATTTAAGCCTGCTTTGTAAGTTGCCATAGCCTGCTCGTATTGACTATTGATTTGATTTCTGGTATTCTCCAGATCTAAATCAATTCTTTTCTCCAATAATTGAGATTTACGAATTTCCTGGGTACGCTTTGTTCCCTGGAAAATAGGGATACTCAATTTCAATCCTGCCATTGAACCAGGGTACGACTCCTTATACAAGTTTTTAAAATCGTTATTAAGATAATTCCAGCTGTAATTTGCAAAAGCAGAAAGCTTAGGCATGTATGCCAGTTTATTATAAGAAGTATTGATTTGTTGAAGCTGACGCTGTGTTTCTAACTGCTTGTATTCAATCCTATTCTGATAATTAAGCACTTGAGCTGTATCTAACAGCACTTCTTGCTCCATACCCTTTTCATTAAACACCAGACTTAAATCTTTACTTGCATCGTAGCCAATAATAGATTTTAAATAAGCGTATTTGAACTTCAACAGTTCCTGTGTTCTTTTTCTATCTGCTTTAGCATTACTTAAACTAATCTGAGCTCTTTGAAAGTCTGTTTTATCAACTAAACCAGCATCATATTGCGCTTTAGCATCTTTAAATTGTTTTTCTAAACGGGATATATTCTCGTCTATGATTTTAAACTGCTCCTGACTGGTCAAAATGTCATAAAAAGCCTTGCTCACTTCAACTACAGTAGTAATCTTAGTGTTTTCGGTACCTTGTTTATACTGTTGTCTGTAATACTTAGCTGATTTAGAAGCCTGAATTAATCCAGCATTTAAAAGTTGTTGATCAGCTTGCAAAGTAATCCCTGAAGTATTTTTAGTACCAAAGGTCATGTACGAAGTTTGTCCATCAACTGTTAAAGCATTAACTTGCTGTTTCATATTGTGGTTAAAATTCGCGTCTGCATTGATCTGAGGTAGCCAACCAGAAAGTGCCGATTTAATATCGCGCTCACCAATTTCTTCATCTACCAATGTCTGTTTTACGCCGGGCTTATTCTTAAGCGCATAGTTAATCACATCCTGCAACGATGCTTGTTGCAATACTGTCTTTGTGCTGTCGGTCTGTGCAAAAATATGCGTAGGAAAGAAGACCGCTGCCATCACAAAAAACACAAATGATATTTTATTTACATTCATATTATCTTTCGAATTGAGAATTTTGAAGCTGCAAAAGTAATTTTCTATTGAAGCCATGCTGGTAAAAGTTGACCGAACTCTTCAATTTTGAGACTGAACCGACTCATAAGCAAACTCAAATGAATTTGATTTATGTAAATTTATAAGTCATGAAACAGATCGGTTGAGTAGGAGGATTATCCGCTTTAGTTTTAAGATTGAGCTATTCAGTTAACTTTTATCATCAGATTGTCTTTTTTATAGTAACATTGTACAAAAAGCCAATAGAAATTAAATGACGTTAAAGAAAGAATCACAAGACTTTTATAGATATCTCAGGTTTATTACTATTCCTGTGGTGTTTATCGGCTTCTATTTGCTGTCTTATATGATTAATCCATATAGGCCATGGTCTTCATTCTTCCAAAGAGAGACCAGCGCAATTCTTAGCGAATGGGGATTTGTTTTGTTATTCTGTTTTTTAATAACAGAGATCTGTCTGACTATAGCACGGATATTAGATAGAAAAATTCCTTGGGTATCACATCCTTTATCAAGGTTTGTACTTCAATTTAGCATACAGATTATTGTTTCTATCCTGTTTCTTTATTTTTACATGAATGCTTCGCTTACTGTTTTTGGAGGCCAGATGAAGTTCAGTGACCTGAATTCTCTTGCATTGCGACAGTCATTTGTAGTCAGCACATTACTATCTGTACTGATCAGTTTAATTTTTACGGGCAATTTCTTTTTACAACAATGGAAAGCCGCTATGCTAGAAACCTCAAATTTGAATTTAAAGGCTGCTGAGCTAAAGCAAATTGCACTTGAATCGGAGTTACAATCACTCAAAATGCAGCTTGACCCACATTTTATGTTCAACAATTTCAGTACTCTTTCTGCGCTGATTGAAGATGATACTAATGCGGCACAGCACTTTTTAGAAAAACTGTCACGTGTATATAGATACATGATTATTAATGTTCATAAAAATATCATCTCTGTAGAAGAGGAAATGCGTTTTGCTGAAGCTTATTTTTATCTGATCAAAATACGACTCGGCGAAAACATAAAAATGCAGATCACCTTAAGTGATGAGGTTCTTAAAAAGGGAATCCCGCCAATTACATTACAGTTATTAATTGAAAATGCAATTAAACATAATACAGCATCACGCTCAAAGCCACTAACGATAAATATTGAAGAGGACGATCAACAAAATCTGGTCATTACCAATTCACTGCAACGACTGAACTATAATATTCCCTCTACTGGTACAGGCCTAAAAAACATAGAAAGCCGTTATCATTTGCTGTCCGACAAACTTCCTGAAGTTACAGAAACTGAGGATCTGTTTATTGTGAAATTACCTTTAATGAACATTTAACAAAAATGCAATGAAATTACTGATTATTGAAGACGAGAAACACAATGCTAACAGATTGCAGGCAATGATTAAGGAGCTTAATCCTGACATTTCTATTGTAGGCATATTGGAAAGTGTGGCAGATAGCATTGAATGGTTTTCATCAAATCATCAAGCTGATCTTATTTTGATGGATGTACGTTTGGCAGATGGTCTCTGCTTTGAAATTTTCTCAGCTTGTAACATCACAACACCCGTTATTTTTACTACTGCATACGATGAATATGCAATACGAGCATTTAAGGTGAATAGCATTGATTATCTGTTAAAACCAATTCATAAAGAAGAACTGGGTGCTGCATTGGCTAAATATGATCAACTTACGAAACTTATAGGCAAACAGCAGCCTGATCCTATGATTTCTAATCTGATTGATATCATTAAAAAGCAAGATCCGGTTTATCGGTCACGCTTCTTAATTCAAATAAATGATGGCTATAAAACAGTCGTAGTTAATGACATTGATTACATCTATTCTGAATTCAAAATCACAAATCTTGTTCTTGAAAACGGACAGGAACATGCGGTCCCTTATACCATGGATGAAATGGAAGAGCAGTTAGACCCTGCAATTTTTTTTAGAGCGAACAGACAACATATTATCAGCATCAATAGCATAAAAGATATTCATAACTTCTTTAATGGAAAATTGAAAGTTATTCTACACAAATACCCTGATGCAGAAGTCTTTATCAGCCGGGAAAAAGCAACGGCTTTTAAACAATGGTTAGACCATTAATGCAACATTTTAAACAATAGCTCTTTTAGTAACTCGCCGTCGGTCGTATTACCAGTACTATCCACTCCTTTGCTTTTCAAATCATATTCTCTCATCAGACTAATGATGTCGAAAGTTTTAGGCAAACTATAATTACGCGCAGCAGTTTCATAATCTTTGACAAAGTAAGGATTTACCCCAAGCTCTTTTGCAGCATCTCCTTTATTAGGCAAATAGTGATATTTAAGAATTTTCGCAAAATAGGCATTCAGATTGGCCATCACCATTACCATAGGATTTGCCTTAGGATTATCAGCAAAATAATTAATGATCTGGTTGCACTTTAGCACATTTTTAACTGCTAATGCTTTTTGCAATTCAAATACATTGTACTCTTTACTTATTCCTATATTTTTCTGAACAATATCGGTATCGATAGTAGTCTCCTTGCTAATGTTTAAAATCAGTTTTTCTACCTCATTCGCAATTTTAGAAAGATCAGTACCCAGGTATTCCGCCATTAAAGCCGATGCCTGAGGAGCAATTTTATAGCCTTTTTCAGCTACCAATCCATCTATCCATTGGGCCAATTTATAATCGCGTACTAAATCCGACTGGAAAACAACACCGTTCTTATCTATTGCTTTATAGATCTTTTTACGTTTATCGAAGTTGCCGTATTTATAACCTAAAACCAAAATAGTACTCGGCAATGGTTTTTCGAAATAACTCAGTACAAATTCAGCAGTTTTACTACTCCCCTCAGTTTCTTTTGCCCATTTCAAATCCTGCGCCTCTTTTACAACTACAAGTTGATAATCAGACATCATTGGATAACGCTTGGCGGCATTCATAACGGTTGCCATATCGGTATCCTTACCATATAAAACAGTTTGATTAAAACCTTTTTCCATATCATTCAGAATATGCTCTTCCATATAATGGATGATCTGATCTATATAATAAGGTTCTTCCCCATGTAACAGGTAAACAGGTTTAAACTTTCTTGCTTTAATGTCTTTTATTATGTCGGCAGCACTCATATGATGAGCCAAACTTAGATAATTTTTTTGTCTACTTTTGCACAATTATCATTTATATCTAACCTATGAATCATTTATGCCCTCTATGTAAAACAAGCTACCCATCTGACATAAATTTTTGTGTGAAAGATGGTGCCAGGCTTATTGCAGAAAACGCTACTGCTGATTATAATAACCCTGAAATCCACAATCCTTTTGAACGTCAGCCACAAAATGGTTTGCCTTACAACAAAGCCTCTATTGGAAACAGGTTTGCAGCAATACTTATAGATGGCTTAATTTTTATTGGATTGATGATTCCTGCCGCGGCAATTCTGTTTTTCGCTTTTATTTACGCTTATGGAAATAAAGAGGAAATTGCCATAACACTTTGTATTATTGGCGGATTACTAACCTTAATTCCTATTGCTTTTCAACTTTTAAAAGACGGTTTCAAAAATGGACAAAGCCCAGGCAAAAGAACCATGAAGCTGATGGTAATTGATCTGGACACGAATATGCCTTGTACAAGAAAAAAATCGTGCTTAAGAAACGTGATCGTCCTATTACTAGGATTTATTCCATTTGTGGGTAGTTTTATAGAACCAGTTATGGTATTCGCAACTATTGATGGCAGAAGGCTGGGCGACCGTACCGCCAACACTATGGTAATAGATAAAAGTCAATATTTCAATTAAAAGAACTCTTATGAACTGTATAAAATGTAATACTCCCAATGCTGAAGAAGCAAAATTCTGTAAAAATTGCGGAGCAAATATTGCCCCATCTCAGTCGGGCGAAAAAAACAATGAGCAAAGTATAAAAGCCCTATTGATCATTCTTGGAATAGAGTATTTTTTCTCTACAATCATGTTCCTCCTTCAACGGTTTATGTTTTCGTCTGTAATGAGCAATGGTAACGGTGAAAACATTAATTTGATCTATAACATCTATGGATGGACCTCAGATATTGTAACATTAGCGGCAATATTCTATTTCATGGTAACCCTCACGAACAACAAGGTTAAAACAGCCTTGGTTATATTTTTCATCTTAAGACTTACATTTATGATTGGCTATAGGGCGGCTCCTTTCTTCAATCTTTTATAATTTTACCAGCTGATGCCTGAACAAAAAAGCATGTCTTTTACACCAACCCCACTCAACTTACCGGAATATCCTTTTAGAATTACATTAAAGGATGCCCAGCATTTCATATTTGATGAGGTAAGAAAGAAACACCTGGTATTAACACCTGAGGAATGGGTGAGACAACATTTTATACAATACCTGGTTGTTGTAAAGAAGTTTCCCAAATCTTTAATACAGATTGAAGGCGGGCTAAGTCTGAACAAACTTCAGAAAAGAACGGACATTGTAATTTTCAATACCCAGGGAAAAAGAATTATGGTGATTGAATGTAAGGCTCCTTCAGTAAAAATCACACAGTCGGTATTCGATCAGGCAGCAAGGTACAATTCTGTGCATAAAACCAAATGGCTCGTGGTAACAAATGGCTTAAGACATTGTTACGCCGTTATTGACCACCAGGCTGAACAGTTTGCATTTATTGAAGAGTTGCCAGAATATCAGGCGCTCTAATCATCAAAAATAACATCAAAATAACCGTTCGCTTCTGCGTCTGGCATCTTTTGCTGAAGGGAAAAAGCGCCTGAGGCAGCATCAGAGAAAGTAATTTTTGTGTCAGCATGATGCATAAGCAAACATTTTCTTGTTGACCTATGTTTGCTTATAAAACGCCATCATGCTTGAAGAACTCAAAAATAAAGTAAAATCAAGAGCAGGAATCTATAATACCTCTCCGGCCGACTGTAAAAAAATCGTTGATGATATTTTTGAAAATACCCATAAGAAAATTAGCGTAACCACGCTTAAACGCTTCTTCGGATTTGCCTCTATAAAATATAAACTCTCAAAATATACGCTCACTGCATTAACAGAATATATTGAAAGCGACTGTACTGTTATGCTAAATACTAAAATTAATCCAGCTAATGGAAAGATAAAAGACCATAGCCAGATTCAATTTGATCTGCATGATGGAAGCCTTCAATTGGGGAATTGCGTAAACATTTCGGATCTGGACAACATTCAGGAATCAGAAAAAAAGAACGTTCCAATAAAAATAAAGCTCACCAAAAGTCAAGTAAAAGATGTGGTAAAAAGCATAAACAAAAAGGCAAAATAAACCCTTCTACTCTAAGGCTGGCATCTTTTTCTGAAGGGAAAAAGCGCCTCAAGCCTTTTCGTAGAAGGTATATTTTGTGTCAGCATAATGCATAAGCAAAGTTGACTAGCCTTGTTTATTGGTAAAACTTTGTGTTATAAGCATAATGTTTAAGCAAGCTGGCGAATCCTGTTTATTAGCAAAGCTGCATACCAATAGTGTCATTCATGGTGGTATTTTAGTTCGTCGTGTTGTACAACAAGCCGTTCGTAAACCTACAGCTCTGGCCAAATGCTTGAAAAGGAAATTTGGTTTCTCCGAAAAGGCATAGGAACTTTGCCTTCTTCAGGCAAAGATTCCAGCCTTAGAGGAGATGCCTAATTTCCTCCCCCTCCAAGGGAGCGATAAAGCGCTATCACCGCCTGCCATTGTTGCAATTTATCATCTACATCTTCCAATTGTGCAGCCAGCAAATTCTGCTCCGATGTCAATACATCCGTATAATTAGTTGCAGAGCTATAGCGTAAGAGTTTCTTTGTAAAATCAACAGACTTTTGAAGTGCCGTCAATTGTTTCACACGAATACTTTGTTGCTTGATAGCCGTTTCGTAAGCAAAAAGTGCATTAGAAACCTCCTCACCTGCTCCTAACAATGCTTTCTGGAAATTCAATGCAGCTTCCTGCTGTGCAGCTTTAGCTGTTGTTAATCTAGCTTTATTTACACCTTTACTAAATATAGGCTGTGCAATTCCTGCGGCAATATTACCGAACAAGCCATCTGGGGTTAACCAATCTTTTAAACTAAAGCTGGTAAAACCACCAGCAGCGGTTAAGCTGATAGAAGGATAAAATAGTTTTCTTGCTACGTTCGTATTTTCAGAAGCAGCCATAAAAGCATATTCTGCTTGTTTTATATCAGGTCTGTTTTCCAGCAATTGGATTGGAACACCTGTGTTTAGATCAACAACCAGCCGTTGATCCTTTAAAGAAGTCCTGTTCACCGGGCCAGATGGTTTTGCCAGCAAGCCATTCAAATTGTTTTCAACTTCCCTGATCTGTTTCTTCAACTTAGGGATAGCCACTTCTGCAGCATACATACTCGCTTCACTCTGCACTTCCGCAGCACCGGTCACAATGTTCGCAGCTTTCAATGATTTCATAGTATGTACATCAGTTTTCCTATTGCTTACCGTTTGTTCGAGGATACTTAACTGCTGATCCATGGCCAACAATGTAAAATAACGATTAGCAATATCTGCTATCAATTGAGTTTGAATCGCTTTACGTGCTTGTTCAGTTTGTAGCATACTTGCCAGGGCGCCTCTTTTGGCACTTTTCAGTTTACCCCATATATCTGCCTCCCAGCTTGCAGTCAGACCTAAATCGTACTGAGTAGAAGAGTTGATGATACCAAATCCCTGCGGAAAGGCAAGTTTAGACTGCTTAACACTGGCACTGCCATTCAAGTCAGGCAAAAAAGCTGCACGACTTTGTCTAAAATTAGATTCAGCTGCGATAATGCGTTGATATGCAATCTTAAGATCAATATTTTGCGCCAGGCCTTCTTCAATTAATCCAGATAATACGTTATCAGAAAATAACCTCTTAAAAGACAATGAAGCTACATTACTGGTATCTGTACCAGTATAATCCCGGTACAGATCGGCCGTATTTAAGTCTGGCCTTTGGTATGGTTGCGATACCTTACAAGAAGCAAGGATGAGCAACAATAAAATTCCTATGTATGATTTCATTAATGTATATTTTAAATTATTCGTTTTGTTATTCCACCTCCTTAACTTTCGGACCACCGCTAACCTTTTCCTGTAGCGATTGGAAAACCACAAACAGCACTGGAATTACAAACACGCCGAAGACAGTTCCAATCAACATCCCGCCTACAGCTGCAGTCCCTATGGAACGATTACTGATGGCACCAGCACCGGTAGCCAACATCAATGGCAACAAACCGAAAATGAAGGCAAAAGAAGTCATCAGGATAGGTCGTAATCTGGCCGTTGCACCTGCAATGGCCGACTGGATTAAATTCCTTCCGCTCAACCTGTGCATCAGCGCAAACTCAACAATCAGAATTGCATTTTTAGCCAATAAACCAATGAGCATAATCAAACTGATTTGCAGGAATATATTGTTATCCAGGCCGAATAAACGGGCAAACAAGAATGCACCGGCCAAACCAATTGGCAAAGAAAGCAAGACTGAAAACGGTAATATATAACTCTTATATTGCGCACTAAGCAGGAAGTAAATGAACAGTAAACTCAGGATAAAAATCAGTAGCGTTTGGTTTCCACTGGAAAGCTCTTCCAACGTTAAGCCAGAAAACTCAAAGGTATAACCCTGCGGTAAAGTTTGTGCAGCAACTTCCTGTATCGCTTTAATCGCATCTCCTGAACTGTATCCAGGTTTTGGCGCACCATTAACAGCACCTGCGGTAAATAGATTAAAACGATTAATAAACTCAGGTCCATAAGTCTTTTTAAGCGTTACAAATCCTGAAATTGGAGCCATTACACCTTTCTCATTCCTTACAAATATTTTGCTTAATGATTCCTTATTCGTCCTTTGTGAAGCCTCAGCCTGAATCATCACTTTGTATTGCTTACCAAAGCGGTTAAAATCCGATGCATAAATACCACCCAGATAACCTTGCAATGTTTCCAATACGGTATTTACCGCCACACCAGCTTCTTTACACTTCGCTACATTTACACTCACTTCATACTGAGGGAAACTTGTATTATAAGATGTAGCCGCGTACATAATCTCAGGACGCTGATTCAAGGTTCCCATAAACTTGCCGATTACCCCATCAAAAGCTTTATAACTTCCACCTGTTTTATCCTGCAACTGGAATTCAAAACCATCATTATTACCAAAACCTTGTAATGTAGGTGCGGCAAAAAAGATAATATTAGCGCCTTTAATATTTGCTGTTTTAGCAAATAATTGACCCACAACGGATTTAATATTCTGTCCTTTTTTTGTACGTTCTGCCCATGGCTTCAATCGTATAAAAATAGCAGCATATGAACTTCCCGTTCCACTCATCAGATCCATACCTGCAAGTCTCGATGATAGTTCTACTTCAGGAATGGAACGTGCAATACTGTCAATCTGATCCGCAATCTCCTCCGTCCGTTCCAGCGAAGTAGCTGGCGGAAGAATCACGTTTCCATAAATAGAACCACTATCTTCATTCGGTACAAATCCTGTTGGAGTCGTTTTTACCAGGAACCAAAACAATACCGAGAACAATGCAATACCTGCAAATGCTACCCATTTTTTATTGATCAGAAAAACTACAGACTTTTTATAACGGGCAGTCATGGCCGTAAACGAAGCATTAAAACTAGCGTAGAACCTTTGCATGAAACCCTTTTTAGGTTGATCATGTGGCTGATGAGGTTTTAATAATAAAGCACATAAAGCCGGACTCAAAGTCAAGGCATTAACAGCCGATATGATAATTGCCACTGCCAGGGTTAAACCGAACTGTTTGTAAAATACCCCTACCGATCCGGTCACAAATGTTACCGGAACAAATACCGCAGCCATGATCAATGTAATAGAAATAATGGCGCTACTGATCTCGCTCATGGCGTGCATCGTTGCTTTCTTAGCTGATTTAGCCCCCTGATCTAATTTCGCATGTACCGCCTCTACTACTACAATCGCATCATCCACCACAATACCAATGGCCAACACGAGGGCAAATAAGGTCAGCAGGTTAATGGTAAAACCAAATAACTTCAGGAAGAAGAAAGTTCCAATAATCGCTACAGGCACTGCAATAGCAGGAATCAATGTAGAGCGGAAATCCTGTAGGAAAATGAAAACCACAATAAATACCAGGATAAAAGCTTCGATAATGGTAAAGATCAGCTTAGAGATGGAAGCATCCAGGAACTCATTTGCATTGGCAAATACACCGATCTTAATTCCTTTCGGGAAGGTTTTTTCAGCATCCTTCAGGATCTTTTCACACTGTTTAATGATTTCGTGTGCATTGGATCCTGAAGTCTGACTTACCGCTACATACGGCGACTCCTGTCCTTGTGCTGTCAAGGTACTTGAATAAGTAAATGAGCCAAGGTTAATGTCGGCTACATCCTTTAATTTCAGCACTTGCCCACTACCAACAGATTTAAGGATAATGTTCTCAAATTCCACAGCCTTTTCAAACCTACCCGTATATTTTAATGTATACTGGAAGTTCTGATTACTGTTCTCACCAACCTTACCTGGTGCAGCTTCAATATTCTGCTCAGCCAATGCATTCACAATATCACTCGGAATAAGACCATAAGCAGCCATCGCATCTGGCTTTAACCAAATCCGCATGCTGTAATCCTTACCACCGTATACCTGAGCATCTCCAATTCCCTGGATTCTTTTAATCTGAGGAATAATATTGATTTTCAGATAATTATCAAGAAATTTCTGATCATATTTCCCATCTTCACTATACAGCAGAAAACTAAAAACCTCACTATTCAACCTTTTACTGGTCGTAATCCCCATTTTTATCACCTCTGCAGGCAATAAGCTGGTTGCTTTAGTAATCCTGTTCTGCACGTTAATTGCAGCCATATCAGGATCTGTTCCTTGCTTGAAATTAATCGTAATGCTGGCACTTCCATCATTACTTGCTTTGGAAGTCATGTAAGTCATATTCTCGACACCGTTGATCTGTTCTTCCAATGGTGTGATTACACTTTTCATCACTACGTCGGCACTTGCACCCTGGTAAGCCGTACTCACCTCAACTGCGGGCGGCGCAATATCCGGGTACTGAGATATGGGTAGCGAAAACAAACCCAATAAGCCCAGTATGACAATGATTATCGATATTACAGTCGATAATACGGGATTGTCTATAAACTTTTTTAACATAATTGTTTAATATTTGAATCAATTATTCTTTTATTTCTTTTCGGCAACAGGCTTTATTTTGGTGCCTTCCTGCAATGTCCCCATGCCTTCAGTTACTACCTGATCTCCTGCATTCAAACCCTTTTTTACCACATAGAATTCTCCAGAAGGCGCATCCATAATCTCTATTTCGACAGGCTTCACACTCCCGTTTTTAGCTACGACAACCGCCATCATTTTCTCCTGCATTTCATAGGTCGCTTTTGATGGAATCAGTACCGCATCTTTTACAATCACAGGAATACTGATGGTTGCGCTAGCTCCACTTCTGATGATTCCTTCAGCGTTTGGAAAAGCTGCTCTTAGATTTACCGCACCAGTTTCTGTGTTGATCAATCCTCCGATACTTTCCATCTTTCCTTTTTCCTTATAAGTAGTTCCATTGGCTAGTAAAAGTGTAACAGCAGGAAATTGCTTCAACTTATCGTCCATCTTTGTACCTGCAAAGTGTTCCGTGAAATCTAAAAACTGCTTTTCATTGAAGGAGAAATAGGCAAAAATCCTGGAAATGTTTGATACTGTAGTTAAAGGTTGAGGAGATGAACTACTCACCAGGCTACCAGTCTTATAAGGAATACTACCTACAACGCCATCTGCCGGACTATTGATTTGTGTGTACCCAAGATTGGTACGAGCATTTGCAAGGCCAGCACGAGCTTGTGCCAGAGCTGCTTCTTTAGCTTGCAAATTAAAATTAGCGGCTTTCAATTCATAGTCACTCACAATACCTTCTTTAACAAGAGGCATTGCTTTTTCTACCTGCATTTTTGCTGTATTTACTTCTGCTTCTGCATTTTTAATAGCAGCAAAGGCCGTTTTCACTTCCTGTTCGTATTGAGGTGCATTGATGCGAAACAAAGGTTGGCCCTTTTTTACAGAGGCTCCCTCATCCACAAAAATTTGTGCTACGAAACCATCCACTTTCGGACGAATCTCTATATTCTGTTGCCCTTGTATAGTGGCTGGATATTCTGTATTAATCACAGCTTCGCTGCTTTGTATTGTAACCACAGGGTATTCCTGGATGGTTTGCTCCTGGGCCACCTGTTGTTCCGGCCCACAGGCCTGCAATAAAAAAAGCAGGATTATAAATAGTGGTAATTGTACTGATTTCATAATAAATAAGTATTTGTTTTTGTTTAAAAAATTAGCCGACAAAGCTCCAGCACTCCCAAAAACCAAGGTTTCCGGACAGTCGGCAGTCATTAAAATTGTTACTGGATACCCGCTACGGCCAGGATTAAATTAGCGGTGCTCCGGTATGATAAAGGAGTATATTAACTTGCATGGTGAAACTATAAGTCCTTATATTCTTAATTGTACGGCAAAGTTAGTATTTTTGTCAATAAAACAACTAAACACTTGTTTTATTAGATTATGAAGACAAATCGTTTTTTAATGTTGTTGAAGACACGGGGTGCTTTAACGGCGGGAGAGATTGCTAAGGAATTGAAAATCACAACAGAAGGGGCGAGACTACAATTACTAAAGCTAACAGAGGAGGGGTTAATTCAATCCGTACACGAATCAAAAGGTGTCGGCAGGCCCACACAATATTTTAGCTTAAGTGAGCTGGGCAATAAAGGCTTTCCAGATACGCATGCAGAGCTCACAGTTAAACTCATTCAGCAGGTTAAAGAAACGCTGGGAGAAGAAGCACTGGAAATGGTCGTGTTTGCTGGTGAACAAAAAGCGAAACGCCGATACCATCAACAATTAAACCAGGTCAGTACCCTGGAAGATAAAATTCGACTATTAACTGAAATACGTAGCCGGGAAGGATACATGGCAGAATACACTAAAGAGGACAATGGTTATCTTTTTGTAGAAAACCATTGTCCCATTTGTGCTGCTGCACAAATCTGCCAGGGCTTTTGCACCGCCGAGCTCAACACTTTTAAGTTTGTACTCGGCGAAGATGTGAATATCTCGAGGGTCAATCACATCATTGCAGGTGACAGAAGATGTGCTTACCAAATTGTTCCATCAGAACATTAATAACATCTTACAGAAAATAAAGCTGCAGGTGTATTTTCAGAAGGATGTGTTAATTCTATGGTAATGGTACTTGTAAAAATAGCTTGTTCAAACACAATCGTATTTTTGGTTTGATAGTTATTTTCAACAGCATATAGTACATTTCCTTTATCATCTTTCACCTGGTAATTTCTCACGCAAAAAGGCATTGTGTTTTCCGGGTGGCCCATCAAAACCGTTTCCATCGGATGGTCGTAATCCGTATCAAAAAACAACTCTATACTAGATACCTTTTGCTCCTTTTCCCATTTTAAGTTAATTGTTGGCTTTGTATCAGATAATGAAGCAACCCATGCATTTGGTGCTGTTGTAGGTCTGAATACACCAGTCTTTATATTGGCGGGAACAAACTTAGAAAGTCCAGGCTCAATTTGTAGGGCAAGGTTATGTCCTTCAGGTCTACGCTGTGGACACCAGAATTCAAATTCATCAACACCTATATCTTCAGTCGGAGTCTGCTTTCCGTAATTGGACACCGCCTTATTTACCAGATTAAATACTGATAGTACTCCGGTAACACGATGTTCAGAGCAATGAACCTTAACAGATGGATTCTTGTGCAGTACCATGAATACATACGCATCTTCTTCCAGTGTACTACTAAATTCAACCTTTAATTCGTTCTTACCTTTTTTAATCTCCAATACTTTACTTTCCAGTATGACATCTGGCGTGTAATTTCCTGATATACCACTTATGCGGAGTTCAATTTCAAGCCTTGTATCAACATCAGAGTCTGTATAGAAAGCAATCTGCGGCACCTTTCCTTTATCCAATGGAAGCATTTGCCCCATCGATATATCCAGATTTTTTAATAAACCAGCAGGCAATTCATTCAATACATATTCGCTTGAGGCAGAAACCTCAGCAGATTGTACCAGGTCTTCCTCATCTGTTAATTCCAGTCCGGGAATATGCTGACCACTTTTCAGCAGTTCCTTTTGCAACGTCCCCATAAGGTTATCTGCTAATAATTCCGCTGGATTCAATCCATTTTGACCTGCTATAAATGCTGCCATACCTACAGCCTGACCAACATGTGCTGCTGTAGCCATTACCCTGGTCGACGCGAATGCAACGTGGGAAGCACTGATGATCCTGCCCGTTAAAAAGAGGTTTTTGACATTTCTACTGTATAAACAACGATAAGGAATCTGATAAATACCTTTACTATGCCATTGGTTACAACCCGGTTTTTCGCTAAACACACCGTCGGCAGGATGAAGATCTATCGACCAGCCGCCAAAAGCTACTGCATCTTTATGTGTGTGTTGTGATACAACATCCTGCTGACGAAGCATATAATCGCCTTCAAAACGACGGCTCTCTCTTTTTCCTGGGATAGTTCCTACCCATTCTAATGTCATCGTTTCGGCTTCTGGGAATTCACCTGAATTCTTGATGTAATCCCATACACCATACACCACTTTCCAAAGCTCCCATTTAATCTTTTCTGTATCATGTACAGTATCTAATCTTCCGCCATACTCCAGCCACCATAATTTGCAACCATATTCTTTGGCATTGAAGCTCTTAAAACGAGGAATTTCTTTTGTAATATCAGTTAAAGCAAAATCTGGTGCAACAAACTTCACCGGTTTACCAGTGTCTTTACTGTAGAAATACAAGCTATGACCAAGGAGTTCACCATACTCTTTAGTAGGTGCAAACTTCTCCCCAAACTCTTCCTTACTCTCTGCCCCCATTCTAAATGCAGCTCCAGCTAAGAAGCCGACAATTCCATCTCCCGATGCATCACAAAATAGCGGTGCTGAGATGACATACTCCATGGAGTTCTGACTACAAAATGCTTTTACTGATGAAATAGTGTCCTTATCCAATTTATGAACCTCATAAACAACGGTATTTAATAATAATGTGATATTAGGTTCAGCAATTACTTTATCCAATAATATGGTATCAAAAAGCAAGGGGTTTCCTTCTTTATTCCGATAAGTATTTTCTACCAGGATTTCATCAATAACACCTCCCTCTCTACTCCACCTGTTGTTATTACCCATGTGGGATGTAGCACCCAGAATCCATAAACGGACTTCACTTGAGGAGTTTCCACCCAAAACAGGCCTGTCTTGTACAAGAACAACTTTAACACCTTTACGTGCAGCTGTAATTGCCGTACAAACGCCAGACAAACCACCTCCAACAATTACAAACTCTGTACTTAATTTTTCAGACATCAAGCTACGGACATCTGTTCCTTCTGATTTTATCATAGTAAATATTTGGGTTGCCCCTGGGTTATTATATATAAATTAAACTGACTTCTTTCGGGAAGCCCTCAATGGAATAATTGAACTCATTAAAATGACAGTAGCAATAATGGCTACCATGCCTGTCCCTTTGGTTGTAAAAGCACATAGGATATATAGCAGTAGACCTATAAACGCCAATGAAAATGAAATGACTTGCAGACCGAATTTGTTCTGTCTTTTAATCTCTTCTACCTCTGCTTCATCTACTTCATATACAGCTGCCGCACGAACGGCTTTAAGCTCCTGTAATTGTAAATATTCGGCACTTACATTTCCTTTATAAGCAGCATACAATTCATAAATTAATAATAATATAAATGGTAACAGTACACCCAACAACATCTCATTTGCACGGTCAAGTTTATAATCCATTAAATAAGGAAGAGCGATTTTAAAACATAAATTAACCGCCAAACTAATCATGGTAATGAAAACCGTAGCCTTACCAGTGATGCGTTTAGAAAACAAAGCCCATATTGGCGGTGCTAACAATGGCCCACCTGTAATTGCACCAACACTTAATGTAAATTCTACAATGCCACCGATGTAAGGCACAATAAGCGCAATTATAATCATCCCAAAACCAAAGCCCCAGGAAGAGGTACGGGCAATCTTCATTAACTTTTCATCAGAGGCTTTAGGATTAATTGTCCCTTTGTAAATGTCATTGGTAAACACAGCTGACACTACATTTAAAGCTGTATTTGCAGATGCTGAAGTCGAAAAATACATCCCTGTCAGGATCAATCCCATTAAACCTGCCGGTAATACTTTCTGACAAACCATCAGATAAGCATTTTCTGTCTCCAATCCAGTTAATCCAGGATTAATTGTTTGATAGATCATTGGAGGTAACATCCATAAAACCGGACTGATGATATACAATCCAGCAAATAGAAAGGCTACTTTAGAAGCAGATTTTGGCGTATCGACACTGGTATATCTTTGTACAAATGTCCAGTTCCCACCAATATAGAAGATATGATAAACGGCATATGCAAAAATAAAAGCCCAGGTATATTCCCCATTTACCAGATTAAAGAAATCATCAGGAACCTTATTAAGGAATGTATTTACACCTCCGGCTTCTGTAAATGCTAAAGGAATAATCAGAAGAACGGCAGCTGTAAGAATTACAAACTGTAAAATATCAGTCACCATAACAGCCCATAATCCTCCTACGGCAGTATAGGCAATCATCAATATCCCTAAAACAAGAGTAACAGGGATTAGTGGAAATTCTAAAGATGAGCCAACCAGCTTAGACACTGAGTATAAAACCGATCCTTTGATGAACAGTGATACCAGCATGAAAATATAAATAAAACTCTTTTGTACATGTGCCCCCAATCTATCTTTGATGAACTCAGCTGCAGTAAGACTTCCTGTTCCTTTCCATTTCGGGGCGATGTATAAACCTACTATTAAGCCCCCTATACACATGGTCCACTGAATGGTGACAGCTACCCATCCATATTTATAAGCTATTGATCCCCATACGACAAAAGTGCCTGCAGAGAAAAAGCTCATGAAAAGTGATAAGCCGCCAATAAACCATGGTACGGCCTCGCCACCCGCAAAGAATGATTTCAGGTTTCGTCCTGTTCGTGAAAACAGTAAACCGATAACCATAATAAACACTGAGAAAATGACGATAACTGAGGTATCAATTATTGAATTCATGTATTGGTTTATTTATTTGTGTTTAAATTTTTAATTGTTTTATCCGCTACTGTTTTCAAATAAGCAGCAAATTCAGCTGGAACTTTATTTGGTACATACTCTAGTTTTAATGGAGATTCCTTAAACAAAACTGCATACCAGATTAATGAACCAAGATATCTGCCTGCTTCATTGGCATGATTTGCATCAAATGCCATCTTATCATTTTTCCATGAATAGCCCATGTTAAGAGAGTTTGCCTGGTTAGGCAGATTAGGATTCACAGGATTTGTATAGTCAAAATCAGCATCCTTTTTATACCCAAATACTTTGTCCGAAGCCACCGTATTAAAGGCATCACCCACAGGAAGAATACTGATACTCAACTGTTTTGCAATGGTATGATATGCTGCTCTTGACCGCTCCCACATCTCTGTGTGGTTTTTAGCCAGTTGACCCGGTGCTATCCGACCAAATTTCAAAGCATCACTTCTGTAAGCCCATGTCTGGTGGATAAGAATCTCAACATTCGGTTGAAGCTTCTTAATATAGTCGTATAACTTTTTAGCATATGGGCTATAACTTTCCAAATCTGCAGAATAATAAGAAGCCTGCTGAATGGTAACAACATCCCAGGTTCCTTCCGATAAAAGCATACGTAGTGATTTCCCCTTATAAGGTTTCCCTTTAGGGTCTTCAGGATTGGCTTCAGCAGCCTCTACATACCCCCAGTGTTGTGCTAATGTATGTCCACCCAATTCAGCCCTGCCTATTGTTAGCTCTACTCCTTTTTCTTTTGCAAAGTTTGGTAAATACGCCGATGCATTTTGAGAAAAACTGTTACCAATAATAAATAGCCTTAAACTTTTAGGCCCTGCTTGCCCATATGCAAAACCAGTACTGAGGCAGAAAATGAGAAGTAAACTTTTAATGTATTTCATCTTTTATGATTTTTATGTTTTATACTGTTATTATCTGGATTTCATTATTTAATCACTTTCCCTCTTAGTAAGAGCTTACCTATATACACTGTTGTTTTATTATACTTATCAGGATTATTGCCAATGTCCTCCAATTGATTTGGCCCTAGTATAGCTCTCTTATCTGCCAGAACTGGAGAAATGCTAAACTTTACAGTGTGTATTCCCGTTGGCAATTCAATAAACTCTGCCTGTCCTCTATAACGATTATTACAAAAGGAATTAAACCTGTTAACCTGGCCTAAAGAATTGCTTTCCTGACTTGCCTTTAGTGCAAGCGTTCCTTTTTGTTTTTGAAGAGTAACAGGCTTACCATCAATTTCCAAAACCAGCTGTCCAACTTCCGGACCACCGATATCAAAAAAGCCGATCATATTTCCATCAAACTTAAATGTGAAAGAATCGCCGGCCGATTCTGCCTTCATCACATAAGGAAACCAGTCCGAGAATTGTTTGAATGAAGGGAAGCCCATTGGATCAACTTTACTCCATCCTATGCTAAACTTTGCTATATCCAATGGAGCAAACATCTTTGCATCTTCCCAGTTAGTTGCCAATAATGGCTGTGGGAGTTTATGTTTCAGCTCTTTTGCATGAGTTTTCATTTTTAGAAGAGAACGGGCAATAGATTGTGCGTATAGATTACCACCTGCGACTAATGGATGTGTACCATCATTTGAGAAAATGATCTTATCCGTATCAGTGCCATTTGCTGCTTTCCACAATAACTTTTGATCTTGTTCTAAGGCACTTGCCTCAAGTCCCATATGTACTGAGGGAATCTGATAATGATCAGCAATCTTTTCCAAACCCAGAATATTATCTGGAACTTTTCCTGAGGCATAAATTTTAGACTGTCCGTTAAATATGCTGTAAATCATGCAGATATCTGTACTTGGATTCGCTTTCCAGATCTGACGGATCATGCCCTCCATTCCATCTGGAAAAGCATTGTTAACAGCGAATTCGATGAATACCAAATCTGGCTTAAATTGTATAACCTGCTCTTGTATTCTACAAGCACCCAAATCTGTTCCAGTACCAGCAATACCAGCGTTTATAAACTTCAATTGAAGTCCGGGGAACATGTTTTGTATAAATTTTGCAGACTGCATTCTATACAAATTGCTTCCCCTGGTAATACTTCCTCCAATATAAGCTACTACCAATTCTTTTTTCTCTCTTGCTTTATTGAAAAAATTAGGTAGCCCATCTCTTAAATAGCATTCCTGATTACTGTTAAAATCACCAGGAATTATCGTCGGAACATCATTACCACTGGGATCAAAGAATAAAGGCATTGCTCCAGTTTGACTTGCAGCAATGAGCCTTTCTCTTTCCAAAGTTTCCTTATCTGTGCTCTGCGATTTAACTTTAAAACTAAAAAACAAGGTGTTCATCAGCATCACACATCCAAAAGCAATTATAAACTTTGTACTCAATTTCATATCCGATTACTTTACACCCTCAAAATCTATATGTGCCTGTCTCACTTCGCTGCCTTTACCTTTCAATTTCAAATTGATAGAAATAGGCTTTTCTGGATCCAAACGATTAAATGACCATTCAAAAGGATAAGCATTACGTTTTTCCATTGTCGCGCCATCTTCATTCAACTCAAGTTCAGCCTCTACTCCAGGTGCTGGAGGTGTACTTAAATAGGCATAAATAGAATCCCAACCAAATGGAGAGCGGATTCTGAATGCATAAAGCTTGCCCCATGGCGCACCAAGATCAACTTCCTGCAAACCATTTTTAACAGGCTTTAGTTCTTTCGTAACCTTAGGGGAAGCCAATGGAAATGAATAAGCGGTTATGCCTTTACCAGGTATTTTCGCATTCATTTTATTTCCTTGCATAGATAAACTACCTGATTCTGCAGTTGCTCCCTTATACAGTTTAATACCAGCATTTTTTACACCTGTCTGCAGCAAATCTATTCCAAGTTCAATATTTTGTTCCTGAGCAGACTCGTTCAACAATACTACCCAGAAACGATCATCTGATATACCCGTAAGATAATTTACAGATGGGTTATTCAATGTTACCAAACCCTTTTTCAGCCAGATCTTCACATTTTTATCATCAAAAATGGTTCCCTTGCCTCCGCCATAAATACGATTATTGAACCAAACAAAACCCTCTTGTTTTCCCCATGGAAAACTGATTGCAGATTTAGATCTTTGCACAGCCTCGGTAACAAGGAAGTCTAAACTAAATGCAAGATGAGGTGAAATGTGGTGGTAATAAATAGAATTGATGTCCGGTCCTTTATAAGGGTAATTCTCTCTGTAAGTAAGATCAGTATATCCCGTTGCATAATAACCAGGATAATTTGTAAACCTACCTATGATTGAATTTCTTGCATACACTTCAAATATCTTACGCTCGGTATCGGCCGACAAACGCAACAAATGTGGCGCCCATGTTGACATAAAAATATGGCGAACATTCTTTTTGGGAAGGAAGAAGGTAATAGGCTGTTCAAGGCCAAGTCCGACTGGTGACACTAAAGATTCTGGAACCTCCTTGGCTTTCACATCTCCATTTTGTCTGGGGAAACCTAGACGGAATTTTTCGCCGTCTTTCCACCATAAATTGGTATTGCCTTCATACTTATCACCTTCATGAATCAATTGCATTTTATGCTCCACCTGAGGGTAAGAACGTATACCTGCCAAAGTAAAATAAGAGGCATACTCCGCTGCATTCAAAAATGTTTTATCCTTACTTACTTCATAAAGATCTGTTAAGTCCCACCAATACGGGTAAAATGAAGTGTTATAAAATGGCTGAGCTGTTAACAGGTTTGTCTTTTGACCATACACTTCTTTCGCAACAAATTCTTTCGCATTAGAGACTGCAGCTGTTAACCATTTCTTATCTTTTGTTAATCTATAAGCAGCAAGCTCCTGGGTCCATGCCGGAAGATTGACACTATATCCCGAAAGCTTTCTAGGTTGTTTATCTGGCATTGCCACATCCACGATCCAGGGGTTCTTGTACTCCAGTAATTGAGCTAAAGACTCAAAGTATGCAGTATTAAACTGCACGTTTTTATATGGGTTTAATTCAAGAGATGCAGCCGTACGATTGTAGGGTGCCCCCGCAGCTTTTGCCCATCTAAATGCACTGCGCGACAAAGTATATTCTATTGTCGGCAAAGCACGACTAATATAAAGTTCTTCATCTTTACCCATCACTGCGGCAGATATTACTGCCAGTGGAGATGATTGGGCAACAGTTGGTGCAATCTTCGGATCAGCCTCGATATCAAAAAAACCTTTTAAAGGAGCACTCCAGCCCGAAGCATTGTCATTTTTAATGAGATCGATGATATTGAAAACCGCATTTGTTAAAGACGTTGAATCTTGAACCCTATAATCATTAACCTTAAAAATTGAATTGGATGCATATTCCAGGGCTCCGCTCCATTTATCGGCAACTGCACCAATATTAAATGATCTGGTTAATGATTGTCCTACAGAAAGCTTAGAATCTTCCAGTCCTAAAACCGGGGAGAAAGCGATAGGTTGCACCTTATTGAATTCATTTTTTAAAGAAAAACCGATTCTTGAAGTAATATCCTTTACCCAGTCTACCGGAAAATCTGTTAAAGCACCAGTAATAAAATAACTTAATGGCTTTTTATTTTGATTAACCTCCACTATTGCCAATGGCTGTGGTGTCATAGCACCAGGAATTAACATTGGTCCTTCCGGCAAACGTTTATAGTTAAACATTGGTGGAAGCTGTACATTATTCACACTCGCCTCCGGACTATCCTGAAAGGCTGAAACAACGAAACTGTAAAATCCCGGTTCAGTAGCTTTATAAGTTAAACTAAGTTCTGAATGTGACATTCCAGGTTTAAGTGCCCAACGACCGGTTACTTCCGCTCCTGTTCCCGTTACATAAGTAACCAATAACTCATTGGCCGACACCTGTTTTACAGCTTTCGCTTCGCACAACAGTAGTTCTCCGGATAGAAAAGGATTTTTCGCTCCATTCTGATCTATCGTTTGGTAATTCTTTCCATTAACAACGAATTCAGTTAAGCTTTTGGAATTTTTCCAGAAACCGAAATAAGCACCAAATTCGATCTTTGCTTGTTTAGCAGATAACAGAAATATTCTATGTTCTTCCACTTTATCATTTAAGCTGGTCCAAACTTTGTCCTGTAAAATTTGGGTAGTAGATACAATCCTGGTCTTCCCTGTTTTAGCATCTACTGCCTCTTCAAAGCTTATCTTGATATTGTTATTTTGAAGTGATCCTAAAGCTTTTTCCTTTTTTACAAAAGTGAATGGGCTTTCCATTTTTGATGCGGATGCATTCTCCTTTACCTCTACAGGCTTTAAAGAAAAAGTATTTAGAGAAGCATTCATTTTGTTGGGATTAAACGCTTCATCAGTAGTAAGGAAAATAGCATCACATCTGGCGAAGTTTAATTTTGTATTCTTTAATCTCAATACTGTTTGTCCGATCTCAAGATCAGCTACACCTACCTTTTCCCATTCATAACCCTCTTGCAAATGCATACCTGACTCTTTAGCCATAGGCTTTTCATTCACATACAAATGATACCTTCTGGTTCCAGGATTGTTTTGTGCATAATCTCTTGATCTGGTCCAGACAACATAGTTGCCTTTAGTTTTGATATCGATTACAGTAAGTGCATCAGCTGTTACTTCTTTATTGTTAGCACCCAATAAAGCACCTTTTCCAGATACATTTGTACCTGCTTCTTTGGCAATTGTCCAACCTGCAGGGAATTGAAAATCTTCCGCTTCAATCAAATGATGTATTTTCTGCTGGGCCGAAACATCTTTTACACCGAGAATAGTATAAACTAATGCTGAGTACAAGAAAGTCCGACAACTGAATCTATATATTTTATTCATACTCTTTTTAATAAAGTACTTCAATAACTTTTAAACCATTAGGAGCAAAGTCGATATTTAATGATTTGCTAGTATCTACGATAGCTCCTTTTTTACCCTCAGCATCTATAAATGCAGCACTCTTTATTTTAGTGCCTGAGGCTCCCGGAATTTTTTCTATATCAATTTCAACCTTTGTTTTAAGGCTATTTACACTATTGTTCAACAGGATCAGATAACATTTTTTCTCATCACTATTCATGGCGATGACATGATCTATAACTGGATGCTCAGCTTTTAAAAGACCATCAATTAGCTTTAATGAAGCTACGTTACCATATACTTTGCCAGGTGCAAATCCATAACTTTGATGCGGACCAACTTTTGGAGTGATAAAGCCACGAGGAAAGCTAATTTGGTTCTGACTACGAAGTTCTACTTCCGCCATTAAGTAATCCGTTATCCAGCCAATCTGCCACCATGCATGATGAGGGAATGAACCAGGACCGGTATCCATTTTTGTCCAGTAATACGAAGCCACATTTGTACTTTTATCTACAAAAGCATCTCTTCCCCATGCGGCCGCCCTTGCCATATCTAAATAGATCTGATCCTTAGTAAAGTTGTACATACGCACAAACATTCCTGCATGACTCGCTAATAGAATTGGCCCCAATGAATTCGTTGAACCAATATTACCCCCATGTTCAAAGCTTAAACCAACCTGGCTAAGTTCCCAGTCTTCTCTCTTTACTCCTTTAACAGTTTTAACTTCTTTTGTTGGGATGGGATGGGTATAAATAGATGTTGTATAATAACGCGCAGTTTTTATTGCTGCATTTAAATAAGCATCCTTTTTGGTCAGATCGTAAAGGTCTAATAAGGCCTGAACACTTTGTCCTGTCGCAAAATCAGGTACAAATCTGGTATCACCACAAACACCTAAGAAGTGACCCTTTTCAACCGCATTTTTAATGTACCAATCAGCACCTTTAGCTGCCGCATCAAGGTATTTTTTATCTCCCAAAATACGGTATGCGACTACAAGACCATAGAATGTCGGTCTCAAGTCTTCAAGCTCATTAAACAGCTGCTTATGTGTAGCTCTGTCATAAGCTACTACCCATCCTCCAGACGGATTCTGCCATTTCATCAATCGTTCAGCACCTTGTTTTAAACGATTTTTCAATTCTTTATCCTGAGGTTCAAACAGCAATACATTGCCAATATCCATCATGGTATAATAAGTTAAACCAATAGGCTCAACATATGGTCCCCATTCCTCAGTAAACTTCTTACTTTTAGTCAGATAATACTGTCCAATTGCAGCACCCTGCAAAAAACCAGGTTCATCTTCTTGTTGAAGCAATTTGAAATTTCGTGCATATGGTAATCTGTCTGCTTTTAAAGCACTATCATCTGCAATTTTAGCAAGCATCCACATTGCACCATAATCAGAGTTTTTCATGGCATCTTTTTCAGAACCAAGGACACCGCCCAGATAAGCTTGTGCACCAATTGTTAAGCCCTTATATTGCTCAGTCTTCCACATGGATGTTTTCGCATCCATCAGATAGGTATGCATAGCAGATATTCTATCCGTTAATGATTGAGCAGTTTGTTTGAGTGATAAAAAGTCTTTAAAACGATAAACATCATTAACCGCATGTTTAAATACATCATACCAATCAGCCACTTGCAAGGTATACCTGAATGTAAAACTTGTACTCTCACCTTTCTTCAGATAAGAACCTTTTTCTCCCAGTACAGGGTGATATATGGTAGGACTAAGTTGTGCTTTCCTATTCATTAACGACAAGCCTACTTTCCATTCTGTATGAGTACTCTTATCTTTTTCCCAAGGGTTTCTTCCTACAGAAGGATCGGGAATTACAGCCATTGTGATACCATTTTTTAAGCTCATTAATGGTGAAAGTGTACTCGCAGCACGTTCTCTTACAATAACAGGTTTGTCTGGAATCCCTTGGCCATAAGCATAAGCCTTAACAAAATCAGGCTCTACCGTTGCACCTTGAAAATACCCTGGAATTAAACCCCAGCTCAATTGATCTTTTGAAATATTGGCAAGTGTAGGACTGGCTACAGAAAAGTACCCATCCTTATTTGCGATTAAAGTTAATGTCACCAAAACATCAGTAGGATATTTCGGGTCAATTTTCCATTCTGCTTTCGTTTTCGCAAGTCCAGACTCGTCAGAAAACAAAAGCGACTGATCTGCCCCCTTAGTTACATTTTTAGGATAAAAATGATACGCTTCACCAGCAGTATTTAACTGAACAGGACTAATAACACCTTTCCAATGTGAGACTGCATATCTATAAATAGGCTCAGGAAAATCTATTTTCTTACCATTTTTATATAAAGTTGAGTTTGTGTCAGCAGGCTTTGTTGCAGCATAAAGTATAGTATATCCTCCGTCTGGAACAGACATGTCTACCCATCGGTCCTTACTTTTAACCTGAATGGCAGCAAACTTCCATTCTTTGAATTTATTTTCCCAACGTAAATTTAATGATGTTCCCTTTAGTACTATGCTATTGTCAGCTTCCCAACTTATACTAGTGATGGCTATTGATAAACAGCAAAACAAGGAGATATAAAATAGATACTTTCTAACTATCATGGATATTGCGGTATTAGCTTGTCAGATTTTATTGAGTTACTGTTATTGTCAGTTCTTTAACTACTTCTTTTGAGGTTTTTCCTATCATGTTAGATGCTAAGAAAGAAGCTTTATACACACCAGCCTTGTTGTACTTATAGTTAAAATCATTCCTTGGTGCACTTATGTTTTTAAGTACAAAGCCGACATCAGATTTGATAAAGTTCGGATCTAACTGTTTTGATATTACCCAATCTTCATTATCATCAGCTCCAATTGGCCCTCCATACATCAGCAGTTGAGCAGTCGTAATCGTCCAGACATTTGTAGGGTTTTTAACACTTACACTAACCCACCCTGCATCAGCCATCACTGCCAAAGGAGTGACAACATCATTACGTACTGTACCAGCATTAAATGTTCTGATTACCCACCTGTTTTGCTGTGCTGTGGTACTTTTCACATCTGTATATTTGAAAGCAATATTAACCGGTTTCCCCAGGTCAGAGAATTCTGACAGGTCGATAACACCCGATGGCGTATTGTCTAATCCCATCGAAAACACAGCACGATTGGTAATATCTGTCCATTTGGCATTCTCAACTGTACTCGCATCTATTTTCCCAGCTATATCAGTAGTTACAAATAAGGACAAGTTACTGCGCGTTCCCCATTGCACAAGCGATGTAAATTGAATTTGAAGCTTACCTGGTAAATTCGTACGATTACGATATTCATACTTCTTCCCATCTTCACCAGAATAGAAAGTAATATTGTCAGGATTTCCGGAGAATTGAAATGCAATTTCTTCCCCTACCTTTGCAGTTACTGATGATGCAGAGACATTAAATTTTGGTTCTTCTACTTTCTCTTTTGAACATGAAGAAAGTAAGATAAATAGCGTACCGATGACGAAAGTTTGATATTTCATTTTTCTTGTATTTATTTTAAAACAGCCTACCATCCTGGATTTTGATCATGAACACCGATATTCGGGTTAAGTACTATTTCTGAATTGGGAATAGGTAAAAGCAAATTCCTTACGGTTACATTTTTACCTGCAGACCCTGCATATCTCCATTTTGTTGGAGCCGTAGCTGTTTCTGTTACCAATGAGGCCATTTTTGAAACATAGATACCCCAACGTTTCAGATCATGCTGTCTCATTCCTTCAAAAGCAAATTCCCTGGCCCGCTCATCCTGAATTGCTTCAAGAAACTTAATCTTCGACAAGCCTGTAGCAATATCAACTGTAGGTGATGCCTGGTCTACCGGTTTATTATATCCTCTTCTTCTAACCATATTCACATAGGTTTCAGCTTGTAAATTGGGTGCTCCATAAACTTCATTATAAGCTTCAGCATACATCAGTAACACGTCTGAATATCTCAATGCAGGAAAATTAACTGAGTTAAAACTCTTTGTTTTTGGAGCTACAGTTTCATATTGACGACGCCATTTACCTATGTTACGATCATAAATCTCAGCACTTGTCCAATACGTTTCTGTAGTCACATTATCAGTAGTTGTATATTTAAATGGAGCGATAGACCAGTCGCGACGAACATCATTTGCATTATACAAATTGTATAATCTTGCTGTAACGTTGATAGGTCCTGTTGAATATCCCGGGTTAGTCATATCAGTACTGGTAATACCATTGCTAATACCCAATGTACCACCCTGCATAATATTACCCGTATTATTTCCATAAAAACCTATTTCCCAGATGCACTCCTTTGGATCTGTAATGTCTTTAGCTGCATTGATAAATATCTGTTTGAAATCTGGATTCAATGCATGTCTGCCAGAGTTAATCACTATTTCAGACCATTTTAATGCTTCTGCATACTTTGAATTGTCATTCAACTGCTGACCAGCCATGGTTAAACAAACCTTCGCCAATATTCCTGCTACTGCAGATTTTGTAATCCGTTCAGTATACTCAAGACCTCCACTTACTCCATCCTTTTTAATATCCAACACTAGTGGATAGGCTTCGGTCATATCCTTTAGAATCTGATCGTAAACATCTTTTACAGGTGATCTTGGAAGGGCTTTTTCAACAGGGTTTTTGCTGGAAACCAATTTCAATGGAACAGCACCGAAATTATCAGCAAGAAGGAAATAATAATATCCTCTTAAAAACAATGCTTCACCATGAATAGCAGCTCTTTTTTGTTCATCCATCTCAGGCTTGTTAATGTTTTCGAGTAACAAGTTTGCCCGGTCTATCCCTTGGTAACAAGCTTCCCAAAATCTTCCTACATCAACATGAGCAGCATCAAAGTCAAGGACAAAAATGGAACTCGTTGAAACATTTCTATAAAAATACTCGTCGCTTATCGACAAATAGGTGAATAAACCCCTTCTATAAGTTCTTTCATCAGCAAGCTTATTATATACTCCTGCCAGGGCAATATTCATCTCACTTTCAGTATTAAAATAATTTTCAGGTGTTTTAAAATCTGTTGGCTCTAAATCCAGGAACTTTGAACATGATGTAAAGGAGGATATGAGCAATATGCCAAATAAATAAATAAAACTTTTCATATAAAATTGATTAGGATTATAGCGTAAGGTTGATTCCAAAAGTGACAGTTCTAGCCTTTGGATAAGCAGACCAGTCGAACCCAGGTGTAAGTGCTGATGCAAAAGTAGATACCTCTGGATCTAGCCCCGTGTAATTTGTCCAGGTATAAAGGTTTTGCCCAGAAGCATACACCCTTAATGTTTTAACCTTAATGCGTTTAAGCAGTGAATTATTAAAAGTATAGCCTAGTGCAACTGTTTTTAATCTAAGATAGGAACCATCTTCAATTGTTCTTGAAGAATATACTAAAGGCCCCTGTCCATACACTTTATAAAGGTCATTCGTTTGATTTTCAGGTGTCCAACGGTTAGCATAAGAAGCAAACATATTTAAAGAGTTACGATTTTCACCACCTTCAAATACTATTCTATTTGCGTTCAGCAGGTCATTACCGTAAGACCATTGAAAAAACACATTTAAATCAAATCCTTTATAGGTAAAGTTGTTTGAAAATCCACCTGTATGAGTAGGATTTGGATTTCCAATAATTGTCTGATCAAAACCATCAACCACACCATCGCCATTAAGATCTTTGTATTTTATAAATCCAGGTTGAACAGTGGCACGCGACTGGCCATTATTAGGGATATTATCTTTCAATACATATGTACCATTTGAAAGCTGATTGAAATCACTATACTGATACACACCATCCCAAACATATCCATATAACAATGCAATTGGTTTCCCAGGAATTGCAATATACGGATAGGCATTGCTAAAATTACCCCAGTTAATTCTGGATAAAATAGAAGGATCTTCCTCAGTAAGCGCTAACACTTTATTTCTGTTAAATGAAATATTGAAATTTGTATTCCATGAGAAATTCTTGTTTTTTATGTTTACCGTATTTATTGTAAACTCAAAGCCTTTGTTGCCTACTTTACCAACATTTCTCAAACCATTAAGATAACCTTGAGAAGGCGCCAAAGAAGAGTTCAGCAATAAATCATAAGTTTTCTTGCTATAGTAATCTGCAGTAATGGTTACCTTATTTTTAAATAAACCTAAATCAATACCTATATCAGCCTGACTGGTAGTTTCCCATTTCAAATCTTTATTTCCTAAAGTGAATGGAACAATACCATTCATTGCAGAATTATTAAAGTTATAGCCAGAGCCATTGTTAATTTGCATGGCCAGCACATTTGCATAATCTGATACACGATTGTTTCCAGTCAAACCATAACTAGCACGAACTTTAGCACTTGAAACGAATGAAAGATTTTTCATAAAATCTTCCTCGCTAAATAGCCATGCCGCAGATCCGGAAGGAAAGTATGCCCATCTATTTTGAGAAGCAAATTTTGAAGAGCCATCAGCTCTAAAACTTGCTGTTAAAAAATATCTTGATCTATAGTTGTAATTCAGCCTGGTTAGAAATGACATTAGTGCTGATTTTGAACTACCTGATAACAATCTGAAAGGGATTCCCTCTTCTATCCCACTAATACCCAATGACTCATTAGGCAACATACTTGCACCAAATCCTGAATTTGAATTAGATATTTCCTGAAGAGAGAAACCAGCTACCGCATTTACATTATGAACTTTATTAAAGCTCTTTTTGTAAGTCAATGTATTTTCATTCAATAGATTTGTCACGTCGTAATGCAGAATTGAACCATTTACACCATTTACACTAGAGAGTGGATTACCGGCGCGAGTATTTGAATTGTTAAATATTTCTTTTTTAGTACTTCTATTTACAATACTTCCCGTTGTCCTGAAAGTCAGATTATTTCCAAACTTATACTCAGCATAGGTATTAATACTCAAAGCATTTACATAAGAAGGATTGAATTCATTTGTAGTAGATATGAATGGATTAATCCTATACTCTGCAGTAGGATCAATCTCTGGGTCAAATGGTTCTTCTAAAAGCTGCTCGTCCATTAAAGGATCACCAGTAACCGGTCTATAGCCCCAAACACTATACATTAAACTTGCCGTGGCACTTCCATTCTGTTCTGTAGCAATTGTACCATATGTTTTTGTATTTGTATAATTCGCATTTACACCAACTCTCAATTTAGGTGTAACTGTTTGATCCAATACCACTCTACCTTGATAGCGACGGAAACCACTATTGATTATAATTCCTTGCTGATCTAACATAGAGCCGGAAATGGAGTACCTGGTTTTATCCGTTCCACCATTTAACGACAGAAAATGATTCTGTACATGACCAGTTCTATAAATTTTATCTTGCCAATTTATCCCTTCTACACCTTTATAATAGTCGAGGTCCCTCCCATTTTTTAAATAAATAGGTGTGTATACCGATGGATTAAATTCTATCTGGTACTTAACAAAATCATAAGGGCTCATCATTTTCTGTTGTCTGATGTTTTCCTGAACACCGAAGTAGTTCTGATAACTGATGGTAGGAGTCCCAATTTTACCCTTTTTGGTCGTAATGATAAAGACTCCATTTGCACCTCTGGCACCGTAAATAGCAGTAGCAGAAGCATCTTTCAATACTTCCATAGATTCAATTTCTGCCGGGTTAAGGGTGTTATTTTCCGGATCTTCCATTGGAAAACCGTCTATTACATACAAAGGGGAATTACTTTGAGTTACGGAATTATTCCCTCTAATCGTTATCTGTAAAGGCGCACCAGGCTGACCATCTGACGCAGACACATAAACCCCCGCAAGTCTTCCTCCCAATGCTTCTTCAAATGAAGCTACTGGTGCTTTTTGTAAATCTACCACATTAACAGAACCAACGGCTCCGGTTAAATCACGTTTAGTAGTCGTACCATAACCTACCACAATTACGTCGTCCAGCGTACTTGTACTGGATTCAAGTTTTACATTATATACGGTGGCAGTGGTAATCGGTACTTCCTTAGTAACAAATCCAGTATAGGAGAATACTAAAGTACCCTTCAATTCAGGAATTGAAAATTTAAAAGCTCCGTTACCATTTGTTTGAGTAACCGTGTTTGAGCCTTTTAGCCTGATGCTTACACCTGGTAAAACATCACCATTATCATCTCTTACCACTCCAGAAACATAAACAGCAACACTTTTTAGTAGCGCACCTTCATTATGACTTAAATAATTAGCCCTGGAAGACTGCTTACTTAGTGCAAAATTGCGTTCTGAATAATTAGCCGCCTGAACGGATAAAATACTCAAGACTGAACAGATAAATACAAAGTAAAATTTCATTACATACATTGATTAGTTTATAATTTGGCTTATAGAAGAGCGAAAGAGATGTCTAGAATTACATTGATCTTGACTGGTGGAGACGTTGTACAGAAATATGTAACGCTCGTTTTTTTGGTTAAAAATACATTGCTCATACTTGGTTTGGTCTGGTTTGGTTTTAACCGACATAACAAAAGTAGAAATTAATCTTAATTTTCAAACACAATTTGAATTTAATTATCACAACATCACTGTTACGAAGCCAAAATTCATCAACAAAAATCTTAAAATCAATCACTTACAACAAAACAAGAATAAAAAAAAATTTTATTTTGGTTTGGTATGGTATGGGTTGCTTTTTTCAAAAATATGTTTAGTTTTGCAATGGAATAAAAACATATGCCCTCAGATTCAAAACATAAAATTGGAAAGAAAATTGCAGAGGCTGAGTCAGCTCCGGCTTCTGCGCACAGGATGAAGTATCTGCAATTAGCAGAATATATCAACCACCTCATTGAAATTGAAGAACTCAAAATTAATGACAGACTTCCTTCTTTAAATCAATTAATTGAAAAGTTAAAAATCAGTAAAGAGACTGCACTAAAAGGGCTTAATTACTTATCGGAAAAAGGAATTATTGAGTCTGAATACCGAAAAGGCTATTATGTAAAAAAGAAAAAACAATATCAGCCTTATCGTATTTGCATGATTCTGGACAAGATGAATGTTTTAAGAGACCGGGTATATGATTCCTTCCTTAAAACCATCAAAGATAAGGGTGTAGTTGATGTTTACTTCCATCACCATAATTTTAAAGTATTTGAAAAGCTGGTGAATGAGAACTTATCAAACTATACTCATTTTGTGATCACTACTTTTCTGCATGGCAATACCACAGAGGTAATTAATCGCATTCCAGCCCAAAAGAGAATCATATTGGATTATGAGGAAAAAAATCTAAGCGGAGATTATACCTGCATTTACCAGGATTATAAAACAGATATTCAGGAATCACTAACTGAATTGGCTCCACAACTGGAGAAGTATTCCAGACTGGTTTTGATTGCACCACTCGAAGCATTTCATGCCAGGGAAGTAATTAATGGATTCGAGACTTTCTGTAAACTGAATGATAAAAATCATATCATTTACAACACTGTAGATGAATCATGCTGTAAAAAGGGTGATGCTTATATCACATTCAGCAGATATGATCAGGATGATGTATCAATCATTAAATTAGCAAGAAAAAACCAATGGAAACTTGGAAAAGATATCGGCCTGATTTCTTATAATGATACGGCGGTTAAAGAAATACTGGAAAACGGAATCACAGTGATCAGTACTGACTTTAACAAAATGGGTGAAGAAGCGGCTAAGGCAATTCTTACGAAAAAACCGATTATGATGAGGGATCCGGCAAAAGTGATTCTTCGAAACTCCGTATAAAAGTCAAAAATAACCATTCTCTTCTGCGTCTGGCATCTTTTTCTGAAGGGAAAAAGTGCCTCAGGCCGCCTCAGAGAAGGTAATTTTTGTGTCAAGCATGATGCATAGCCGACATGAAAAATAATTAGCATCATGCTTTAGAAAAAATCTACTTCTCTGAAAGCGCATAGGAACTTTTTCCTTCTTCAGGAAAAAGATTCCAGCGATTGAGGAGAACGGTAATTTTTTCCCTTAAGCTAAAGCAGCTAAACTTTCTTCAATTATTTTGATTTTACCTTCGGCATCTGCCTGTTTATTTCTTTCATTCTGGATGATTTCAGGCTTTGCATTTTGCACAAAACGTTCATTGCTAAGCTTGGCATTTACTGACTTTAAAAAGCCTTGTAGGTAAAGCAATTCAGCATTTAAGCGTTCTCTTTCTGCATCAGCATCAATAGCTTCATTTAAGTGAATAAAGAACTCATCATTCCCTACCATGAAACTTACAGCTCCTGGAATTTTGTCATTTACCAATTCAACCTGACTTATGTTAGCTAGTTTGAAAACGATATTTAACCATTTTTCATAATCTAATCCAGAGTTTACTTTAATAGCTAGAGGCAATGCTTCTTTCGGAGAAATCTGTTTTGTATTTCTTACATTCCTTAATTCAGCAACCAATGTTTTAATCACTTCTACTTCCTTAAGCAAAGCAGTGTCAGCAGATCCAACAACAGGATAGCTTGCAACGATACAACAATCCATCTCTCCTTTTTCACCGAACAATTCATCATGCCATAATTCTTCAGTAATGAAAGGCATAAATGGATGTAATAAGGTTAATATTTTCTCGAAGAAACCGGCAGTAGCTTTTAAAGTTTCTGCATCTACAGGTTGTTGATAAGCTGGTTTAACCATTTCCAGGTACCAGGCACAGAAATCATCCCAAACCAATTTGTAGGTCGTCATTAAAGCTTCCGACAAGCGGTATTGTTTAAAGTTATCTTCTATTTCAGCTAAAGCTTCATTAAAACGGTTCTCGAACCATAATATGGCTTGCTGATTTGGATTTTCAAGGTTTTCATCTACTTCCCATCCTTTTACAAGTCGGAATGCATTCCAGATTTTATTGGCAAAATTACGTCCCTGTTCACAGTAACTCTCATCAAACATCAGGTCGTTACCTGCAGGAGAACACAATAGCATCCCTACCCTAACACCGTCGGCACCATATTTTTCAATCAGGCCAATCGGATCAGGAGAATTACCTAAAGATTTAGACATCTTACGTCCTAACTTATCCCTAACAATACCTGTCAGATATACATTAGTAAATGGCTTTTGTCCTCTGAATTCATGACCTGCCATAATCATTCTGGCTACCCAGAAGAAAAGGATTTCAGGGGCAGTAACCAGGTCGTTTGTTGGATAATAATAATTGATATCAGGATTGTCAGGATTTTTAAATCCATCAAATACAGAGATAGGCCATAACCATGAAGAGAACCAGGTATCCATCACATCAGGATCCTGCTTTACAAATGGAGCAAGCTGACTTTTACAACCAGCGGCTTCATCAGCAGTGAAGTTCCCATCAGGATCTTTCAGTTTTAAAAACTCATCCAATGCTTCTTCTTTAGTTTTAGCAACAACCCAATTCCCTTGATTGTCATACCATGCCGGAATCTGTTGTCCCCACCATAATTGGCGACTAATATTCCAGTCACGCACATTCTCCATCCAGTGACGGTATGTGTTTACGAACTTCTCAGGAATCAGCTTTACATCACCGTTCAATACATCTTCCAGTGCCGGCTTTGCCATCTGATCCATTTTACAGAACCACTGTAACGACAATTTAGGCTCAATAGCAGCATCAGTACGTTCAGAGAAACCAACCTGTGATTTATAATCTTCAACCTTCTCTAAATGACCTGCCTCATCTAACAACTTAGCGATTTTCTTTCTGGCGATAAAACGATCTTCACCAATCAGAACTACAGCAAGCTCATTTAGCGTACCATCGTCATTTAAAATATCTATAACAGGCAGTTTGTGTTTAACACCCAATTCATAATCGTTCAAATCATGTGCAGGTGTAACTTTTAAACAACCAGTACCAAAGTCCATCGTTACATATTCATCTTCAATTACCGGGATTTCACGATTAATCAATGGAATAAATACCTTTTTACCTTTTAAGTGTGTATAACGTTCATCATTTGGATTTATACAGATTGCTGCATCAGCCATAATGGTTTCCGGACGTGTGGTAGCAATAGTAATAAAATCATCCGATCCCGAAATCGTATACTTGATGTAATATAACTTCTGATTTACTTCCTTGCGGATTACTTCCTCATCAGAAACAGCAGTTTTACCTGCCGGATCCCAATTTACCATTCGGATACCACGATATATCCAACCTTTTTTATACAAGTGGATAAAGCTATCTATAACAGCGTCAGACAAATCATCTTCCATTGTAAAACGCGTACGATCCCAGTCGCAACTAGCACCTAGCTTTTTCAACTGATCAAGAATGATCCCTCCGTATTTTTCTTTCCATTCCCAGGCATATTTTAAAAACTCTTCCCTGGTAATATCTGCTTTATTGATGCCTCTTTCCTTAAGCATTGCAACCACCTTTGCTTCAGTGGCAATCGAAGCATGGTCAGTTCCAGGTACCCAGCATGCATTTTTACCTTGCATACGAGCCTTACGAATCAATACGTCCTGAATCGTGTTATTCAGCATGTGCCCCATGTGTAGCACACCGGTGACGTTTGGTGGAGGAATTACAATTGTGTAAGGCTCCCGCTCATCTGGTTCAGAGTGAAAAAACTTCTTTGAAAGCCAGTAACTATACCATTTGTCTTCCGTCGCCGCCGGATCGTATTTTGTAGAAATGCTCATTATTTTGAAAGTATCAGATTTATTTTAAAACTATTTAAGACTTTTACCAGATATAGTTACCTGTAATGTCCTTTTAAAGAGTGTATCTTTATTATTGATTGATCTTCTGGCATTTCATAGATCAATCGATGTTCCTCATCAATACGCCTCGACCATTTCCCATTCAATTCATATTTTAAAGCTTCCGGCTTACCAATACCACTGAAGGGGTCTTTTTGTATTGCATTGATTAGTTGTGTAATTTTTGCTTGTATTTTCTTGTTGCCAGATTTTAGCCAGAATTTAATATCAGATTGAGCTTGTTGAGAATAAATTATTTCCACAAATCCTTTGTCTTAATTGCAGTAAATTTCCCACTCTTAAACTCATCTTCACTTTTATTTATTTTATTAAGAAAGTTTTTATTATAAGGTTCCTTAACTTCTTTTACCTGGCTATTTTCACTGACGACTTCAGAACTATAAGTCGGTAGATCACTTTTACTTTCCTCAAACGAGATTTTAAGCGCCTTCATAAATGCTTTCAGCACCGATAACTGCTCTTTATTTTTCGGATGTACAATTAGTGTTCCCATCTTACAAATTTAAAGTTTATTGCCCATAAAAAGAAAAGGAAAAAAATACAGATGCTGTTCGCTTCCTCAAATCTTTTGCGGAAGAGCAAAATCTTTGCATGTCAGCTCACAGCACTGAATTTTTTTTTGAAAAGAGAAAGAAGGACATTCGCTTCCTCAAACCTTTTGCGGAAGCGCAAAATCTTTGCATGTCAGCTCACAGCACTGTTTTTTTTTAAAGAGAAAGAAGGACATTCGCTTCCTCAAACCTTTTGCGGAAGAGCAAAATCTTTGCATGTCAGCTCACAGCACTGAATTTTTTTTGAAAAGAGAAAGAGGGAAGTGCAAGCACTTCCCTCTTTCTCTGCTCCTTGTGAACAAAAAATTACCTTCTCTGAAAGCGCATAGGAAAATTTTTCCTTCTTCAGGAAAAAGATTCCAGCGATTGAAGAGAATGGTTATTTTTTCCCTTTTAAATAGAGGTCAAAATAATCCGTTACTTTCTGATACAAATGTATCCTATCCTTACCCATAACATTGTGCTCATGACCAGGATATATCATATAATCAACCTGTACTCCTTTGTCAACTGCATGTTTCACAAAATCAACTGAATGCTGTTGTACAACAACCGGATCCTGCTGGCCATGAATCAACAACAATTTACCTTTCAGCTGATCAACTCTATTACTCAAATAAGTCGCAGCATATCCTTCAGGGTTTTCCTGAGGGGTATCCATATAACGTTCAGTATACATGATCTCATAAAAAGCCCAGTTAATTACAGGCCCACCCGCTACTGCAGCTTTAAATACTCCGGGATGCGTAAGCATGAAATCCGTAGTCGCAAAACCACCAAAGCTCCATCCAAATAACCCCATATTATCAGCATCAACGTAAGGCTGACTTTTCAGGTAATCTACAGCATTCATCATATCTTCCATTTGTACTTCACCAGCACGACGGAACATAGACTGCTCAAAAGCCTTACCCCTGTTATCGCTACCTCTAACATCAACTGTTAATACAACATACCCGTTTTGTGCCATGTATCTAGACCAGTAATCTCCAGCACCTGCATTCCAACCATTAGTAATCAGTTGCGCATGAGGGCCACCATACCAGTAAACCACTACCGGGTACTTTTTATTTGTATCATAATTTACAGGCTTATACAAGTTCATGTACAAGTCATCACCAGATTTACTCTTGATGGTAAATATTGAAGAATTCTGAGTAGCATAGCTTGCTAAAGGATTTGCAGCCTTTAACAATACCTTTGCTTTAGCATTAGCAGTCTCTACCAATTGGATTACTCTTGGTTCATCAGGTGTACTATAATTATCAATTACTGTATTTCCAGAACTACTTACCTGAGTATTGTGCACTGCAAAACCTTGGGTAATTCTGCGTGACATACCTGACTTCACATTCAACACATATAAATTTCTAGTAATCGGAGATTCGGCTGTCGACACATAAAACAACTGATCACCTTTAGCATCAAAGCCTTTTACTTCCAATACTTCCCAGGGACCTTTTGTCAGCTGCTTCAGCACTTTACCTTTTAAATCATACAAGTACAAGTGGTTCCAGCCATCTCTGCTACTTTGCCAGATAAATTTAGAGGGGTCATTCTTAAGAAACAATACAGGAACCTGAGGTTCCACATATTTTTCATCTTTCTCTTCAAATACTGTCTTTACAAGATTACCAGTTACCGCATCATATTGATTCAGCTTCATGTGGTTTTGTCCACGGTTCAATACCGCTATATAAACATATTTATCATCAGGACTCCAGGCAATATTCGTCAAGAATTGCTCCACAGGCTCACCTGTTTTTAAATAAACAACAGTTTTAGTTTCGGCATTATAAACACCCACTGTTACATGATGACTTTTATCACCAGCCATGGGATATTTAATATTTACATTTTTTGCAGGTCTGCTTGTCCAGTCTATGATAGGATAATCAGTAACCATACTTTGGTCCATTCTGTAAAAAGCAAGCGTCTTACCATTATTACTCCAAAATGTTCCTTTAGTAATACCGAACTCTTCTCTGTGAACAGTAGAAGCGTAAACAATATCTGCTGAACCATCTGTAGTTACTTGTTTCTGATCCCCACCTTTGGCTACAAATAAGTTAAAGTCATCCAGGTAAGCAACATAGCCAGCCTTACTTTCTTCCACGATAGATTTTCCCATCAATGATTTATCCACCAATACAGTTGCTGTGTTTTTAACCGGATCAAGAGCTACCTTGCTACCATTAACATACACAATCCACTCTGGCCCACGATTAAACTGAATCATAGGCATCATTTTTAAAGTATCCTTTTGAGCAGCAGTTAATTTTTGATTGAGTTGTGTTAATGTCAGGAAGGGTTTATCAGCAGCAGATTTCGCGTTACCACTAAACCATACCGGACTATTACCAACACGTTTTGCATAAATATAATCCTCTGTTCCGTAGATAAATTGAATTTGAGATAAGTTCTCTGGTGCAAGTGTTGTACGTGCATTGCTCATCGCATCCTGCATGGTCAATTGTTTATTTTGCGCATAACCACAAAAAGCAATTGCTACCAGGTACGACAGCAGAATCAGTTTCTTCATTCGTATAAAAAATTAGTTTCGACAAACTTATATAAAATGGCGCAAAAAACATTACTTCATACCGTACCTTTGTCGTAATGAAAACGATACTTACCGGACTACTCTTTGCCATGTTATGGGCTTCCGCTTCGGTTGCCACGAAGTTTGGTATATTATCCGCTCCACCATTAGTACTTGGAAATCTCCGTTTCTTTATCGCAGGTTTTGTTTTATTAGGTTTTTGTTACCTCATTAGCAGAGATAAGCAATACAGATTGCCCACTTACTCTGAATGGAAACAACTTTCTATTTTTGGATTCCTTAATACTACGGTATATTTAGGTTTGTATGTATATGCGATGAAATATACCGCAGCAGGAATTGGCAGTCTGGCTACCTCAACCAACCCCTTGATCATTGTTCTACTCTCCTCTTGGTTAATGGGCCGTAAACCCGCAAAGGCAGAGATCTTCAGTATTATCATTGGTATGGCAGGTATAGGTCTGGCTACCTACCCACTACTTAAAAGTAGCAATACCAGCATTTTAGGGGTAACGGTATTAATGATTAGTATGATTGCCGTTTCTTTTGCCAGTGTGTATTATGCAAGAGTAAAATGGACCTTACCCAACCTGCTGATCAATGGCTGGCAGGTAGCACTTGGGGGAATCTTTTTACTACCTTTTACCATTGCAATGAGTGATTTTAGTACTATACAATTTGATAACCGACTAATTTACTCCGTATTATGGCTCAGTCTGGCTGTCTCTGTTGTAGGTTTGATTTGCTGGTTTTATCTATTAAAGATAGATACAGTAAAAGCCTCATTATGGCTATTCCTTTGTCCACTGTTTGGATTTTTTTATGCCTGGTGGCTTTTAGATGAGCCAATAACACTCTATACTATAGCCGGAACACTGTTGGTGGTAACAGGCTTATACATTGGTCAGCGCAAAAAACTAGGTGTTTAAATTCTCTCTCCAAGTACATATCTATAACATAAATTTTAGCTCAAACACAATATTTTGTGTTAAAATATGTTAAATAGATATAAAAAGAGAAGAGATGAAGACAATAAATGTATTTTCCTTTACTGGTACCATCCTCAGAAGACTTGGATTAACCAAAATTTATTACTGGTTCAATAAGTAGTAATACTATTCGTATTTAGCCTGAACTTTTTTAGGCAGCTTACTTAAAACCAGTTTTCTTGATTCAGCAATCCGACTTTGTAGTTCAGCAGAAGATAAGGCATCTAAACCTTCAAGGACTACCCATTGTCGCCTCGCGAAATGAGGCGCCTGCTTAATCCCCGGCTTGGCTGTTAAAGCATCAAAATCTTCCTGGTCACACTTCATGCAAAGATGTCCGTCATCCAGAGATACCAGTACAAAAATCTTCTCTTCAATCATAAAACAGAGATGATCCCATTTCATTCCTTCCGTAGTTCCATTTAAACTCAGGCAGTAGTCTCTTAAAGATTCAATATCCATAACGATCGATTAATAAGGCCTAAAGTTAAAAACTATTTTCTCTAAGTTTGCAGGAATGAATAAGATCACTTTAACTGCAGACGGCTCCAATACTTTATACAATGAAACCATTGGCGAACATTACCATTCCAAACATGGTGCTGTGCAGGAAAGCATCCATGTATTCATAGATGCAGGATTAAAACATGCCATTAACTCCTTCCCTGATCAGCAAATCAACATTCTGGAAGTAGGTTTTGGAACAGGGTTAAACTTTTTACACAGTGCAGCCTACGGACAGGAAAATAAGATTGAGTTAAACTACACCTCATTGGAGGCATTTCCTTTACAGGTTGAAGAATTAGAATCAACAGGATACAACAATTACGTCCCGAAGGACATTTGGGATGGGTTGATTAACAACTATGGAAAAGCACTCCAACAAACTGTGCAAATTATACCGAGGCAACATTTGAGAATTGTACATAGTTATCTACACCGTTACGAAACAAGTCAGCAGTTTGATCTGATTTACTATGATGCTTTTTCAGTTCAACATCAGCCAGAAATGTGGACAGATGAAATCATTGCTCATGTTTGCCGGTTCCTCAAACCAGGTGGTATTTTCGTAACCTATGCCATTACAGGAAAATTAAAACGCGCCCTAAAAAGCATTGGTTTTAGCATAGAAAAATTACCGGGAGCACCAGGAAAAAGAGAAATGTTAAGAGCGACAAAAGGTTAAGGAAATTACAAATCAAGGACTATAAGCAAACTCCATTCAGCTATTTTTGTTAAACATATAGCATACTCCATCTCGCAAGTCGAGAAGATCTCAGCAACAATTGCATCAGGAACATTTGGAGCATGAAAATTATAAAACAGAAAGGAACAATGGAGAAAAGAAAATTAGGTAACTCAGACTTATTCGTTTATCCCATCACTTTTGGCGGAAATGTATTTGGCTGGACAATTGACGAGAAGCAATCATTTGAAATACTAGATGGCTTTACGAATGCAGGGTTCAATTTTATAGACACAGCAGACTCTTACTCACACTGGGCACCTGGAAATAAAGGTGGAGAATCAGAAACCATTATCGGAAACTGGATGGAGCAGCGCAAAAACAGGCAGCAGATTATCATTGCTACCAAAGTTGGCTCTATACCGGGAGCCCCTAAAAAAAGTCTTGCAAAGGACTATATCCTTAAATCTGTAGATGCCTCTTTAAAGCGATTAAAAACTGATTATATAGATCTTTATCAGTCGCACTACGATGATCCTGAAACACCAATTGAAGATACCCTTAAAGTTTACGATCAACTCATAAAGTCTGGAAAAGTACGTTGGATAGGCGCTTCTAATTTCTCTGCTGCACGCTTAACTGAATCCCTGGAAACAGCAAAAAGATTGGGCCTGCCCTTATATCAAACTTTTCAACCAGAATACAACCTATACGAACGTGAAAGATATGAGAAAGAGTTAGAAAAGGTCATCGTTGACAATCAGCTTGGTGTAATTAACTACTATGCCTTAGCCAGTGGATTTTTAAGTGGAAAATATAGGTCAGAGGCTGACCTTAATAAAAGTCAGCGTGGCGAGGGGATTAAAAAGTACCTTAACGATCGCGGCATTAAAATTTTAAATGCACTTGATCAGGTTTCTGAGCAATACAATGCGAATCCCGCGAGCATAGCCCTAGCCTGGCTTATTGCAAGACCATCGGTTACCGCTCCTATTGCCAGTGTAACGACTCTTACACAACTTGAGGATCTGATAAAAGCAGCAAACCTACGCCTAAACACAGAAGACATTGCCATACTTGATGATGCCAGTGCCTGGGAATAAAAATAATTAGGAATTTTTGGATTCTGGAATGCCTTGTCAAATATTTGGCAGGGCATTTGTTTTTTGTTAATTTACATCTTAAAGCCCCTCAACAAATGAAAGACATCTCCTTACCATTTTACACCAAGCTGGCAATGGTTTTATTTTCCATTATCAGTCTTGGTTACCTGGCTATTCAAGGACAAACTATCCTGGCACCATTGCTTACTTCCTTTTTACTTGCCCTTCTTTTGTTACCTATGGCAAATTTCATGGAGAAGAAATGGCGTTTTAAAAGAAGTATAGCCTCTATTATTTCTGTGGTATTGATGATTGTTGTCATATCTTCAATTCTGTTCTTCTTAGCCAATCAGCTTACGGATCTTTGGCAGGACTGGCCATTGTTAAGGCATCAGGCCGAGACTTCCTTTCATGACATTCAGCACTGGGTATCAAGGACCTTTAATGTCAACACACAAAAGCAAATAGACTACCTTAAAGAAAGTGCAAGCAGCGCAATAGCTACAAGTGCAACAGTTCTTGGTGCCACCCTGCTTACATTATCTTCAACCTTGCTGTTCCTATCTTTCTTATTATTATTTACCTTTTTCATTCTCAATTACAGAGGCGTACTTTTCAACTTTCTCACCTCTGTATTCGAAGAGAAACACAAACAAAAAGTAGGTGAGATCGTGCGTCAGGTGCAATACATTATCAAAAAATATATCACCGGGCTATTTTTACAAATGTTTATCGTTACGGTACTGATGATGTTTACATTATGGATATTGAATGTTAAATATGCAGTATTGCTGGGACTGATTTCAGGCATTTTTAATATCGTTCCTTATCTCGGCATTTTTACGGCTTTGCTGATCAGTGTATTGATCACTTTTGCCACAGCTGGTGCAGCAAAGGTCTTATTGGTAGTGATTGCATTTGTAAGTATCCACGCTCTTGATGGTAACGTTTTAATGCCACTAGTGGTAGGTTCAAAAGTTAAAATCAATGCCTTATTTGCCTTTATCGGTATCGTAGTTGGCGAAATGATCTGGGGTATTTCAGGTATGTTCTTGTGCATTCCTTACCTGGCTGTACTTAAGATTATCTTCGACAAGGTTGACCAGTTGAAACCCTGGGGCATATTACTTGGTGGTGAAGTGAAGCCTGCAAAAAAACGAAAGGTATATCGTATCACAAAGAAAATAAAACTCGAAGAGCAGGAATAACTTCAATGATTGTTACCTTTAACGTCATAAAACAAAATACACAATGCCTAATAATATACCTCCTGTTACTGCTTCAGAACCATCTTCTGCTTTTCTTCGTTTGTTAACTGTTTTGGATACCCTACGTACAGAATGTCCATGGGATAAAAAACAGACTATGGAAACTTTAAGACATCTTACCATTGAAGAAACTTACGAACTTTCGGATGCTATTTTAGAAGGGGATCTGGAAGAGGTTAAAAAGGAACTTGGAGATGTTATGATGCACCTGGTATTTTATGCCAGAATCGCCTCAGAAACCAACGATTTTACTATTGTAGATGTGTTAAATAGCGTATGTGATAAACTCATTAGTCGCCACCCACATATTTATGGTGATGTAGAGGTACAAGATGAACATGATGTAAAGCGTAACTGGGAAAAGCTGAAGCTAAAAGAGGGTAATAAATCTGTCTTAGCCGGTGTACCTGCTGGTCTTCCTTCACTAGTTAAAGCTAGTCGTATACAGGAAAAGGCACGTGGTGTTGGCTTTGATTGGGAAGATAAATCGCAGGTTTGGGAGAAAGTGGAAGAGGAAATGCAGGAGTTTAAAGATGAATTTAATGTAGTGGATAATGAAGCGATTGATGTGGAAAAGGCTGAAGCTGAGTTTGGGGACCTGTTGTTTTCACTAATCAATTATGCAAGGTTCATCAATATTAATCCGGAGAATGCACTTGAAAAAACGAATAAAAAATTTATAAAGCGTTTTCAGTATCTGGAAGAAAAAGCTAAAGAGAACGGTAAGGCTTTACAGGATATGACGCTGGCGGAAATGGATGTTTATTGGAATGAAGCAAAGAAAAAATAACCATTCTTTTCGGAGCTGGCACCTTTTGCTGAAAAAGCAAAAGCGCCTTAGGTCTCCTCAAAGAAGGTGATTTTTTTTGTCAAGCATGGTGGATAGGCTGTTAACTATGCTTTTTCTTCATATTCATTTTAGCTTTCTGCCCTATCCCATAATTATGTGTCTTAGCATTGCTTTCTTTTTTATCATGAAAAGCACCACCTCCTTTAGGGTTTTCAACTACTTCTTTTTTAACTTTAACTGAGGCCGTTTTAACACTTTTATCAATGACAAGATCTTCAGGTAAATCCATTACTTCAATCTTTTTACCCATAGATTGTTCAATCTTCCTTACTTCAGCAAGTTCCAGGTCTGTTGCAAAAGTAATAGCAACCACTTCTTCTGAATCATCTTTCACAACCCTGCTCAAGAATGTTTCTTTCTCCTCCGGAACCTCAAAATGGAACATGAAGTTAATCCCGGAAAGATCCAGTCCAGAGAAACCTTCATTTGCTATAATCAGCACGCGAGCTTCAGGTGTATATTTAAAATCATCAATATGATCAAAACCCTCTTCATCAAAAAACAAAGGATTTAATACCGCTATTGCACCTGGTTTCGCAGAATGTAAATTCTTAGATAATTTTTGGGCTGTTAAACGACTATTTACAAATACCACTACCTTATCAAATACTTCATCATCTCTTAACAGATAATTCAGCAGGTTAATCTTTGTTTTAAAATTAGGCACCTGATATAGTAGAAGATCATGCGTTTCAGCTTGTGTTTCACCGAGGTCCTCAACTTCAATAGTAACAGGAAACTCCATAAACTGATCAATTAATAAATTCAGTTTATCGTGCATTACAGTTGTAAAGATTAGATGTTGCACTTTCCCTGCACTCCTGGCCAATTCGGCCACTGGCAGCTGCATACCTTGTTTTACAATCACTTCTGCATCGTCAACAATTAAAGTTTGCAGCTTGTTTAAGTTTAATCCCAGCTTCAGATAAACGGCACGTGCTCTTGTAGGTGTTGCAACCACAATATCAATCCCGTCCAGCAGGTCATTAATATCTTCATCCATACCACCTGTACCATACAAACCTTTAATACGAAGGTTTCTGTTCTTGCTCAACAGCATAAACTCAGCTATTACAGCTTCAACACGTTCACCATCAGGCACCAGAATCAAAACTTTAGGAGCCTCATCTGAGCTGTATTTTAGCTTCATTAAAACCCCTAATACATAAGTAGTAGTCTTACCGCAGCCTTCTGGCCCAATGGCAATGATATCTTGTCCACCTATAATGCGGGACATAGTTCTTGCCTGAATTTCCTTTGCAGAGATGTATCCGGCATCAGTCATTGCCGCTACCAGCGACTTACTTAGTTTTAATTTATCTAACGACACAGTATCTTTTTTATTTATTAATGAAGCTGCAAATTTACTGATTTTACCATGTACTATAGCTTTCTATATGTAAAAGATGGAAATATTGGTAATTGATGAATAATTATGTCGCATGCCACCCCTGATATTGCCGTACTCACACCCCGAGAAACTGAGTTACACCTGTTAAATTTGAATAAACAATTAGTATTAACCTTTTAACAATCAAAACGATGATAAACATTAATCCTTATTTAAACTTTGCAGGAACCAGCGAAGCAGCGTTTAACTTCTATAAAGAAGTATTTGGTGGAGAAATCACCATGATTATGCGTTTCAGAGACATACCGGATGATAAAACTCCGGAAAATGAAAAAGATAAAATTTGTCATATTTCTTTACAGCTTCCGAATGGAACGCTGCTGATGGCTACAGATACGCTAGAATCAATGGGTCAGAAATTAATAGCGGGAAACAACTTTTACTTATCAATAGGCGCAGAAAGCCGGGAAGAGGCCGATCGTATATTCACTAATCTATCTGCAGGAGGTAAAGTAGAAATGCCTATGGCGGATATGTTTTGGGGCGACTATTTTGGTATAACGGCCGACAAATTCGGTACCCAATGGATGATGAGCTTTAACGCAGGTCAGAAATAAAACAGAATGGAGGCTGATATTGTCAGCCTCTTTTCGTTATTAAATATATACCTGGGGTTTTAACTTACTTGAACCTGATCGCTTTTAAAGGACTTATTCTACTCACCAGCATTGATGGGAGAATTAAAACCAATACACAAATAACCATTGTAGCCAGATTCAGAATCAGCACATCTATAAAATGTATTTCTATTGGTACATAAGATAAATAATAAGAAGCCTGGTCTAACTTAAAAACATGAGTATACTGCTGTAAAAAACCCAGTCCGAGGCCCAATATATTGCCTAATAGCAAACCAAATCCTACAAGGTAGGCCGCATTATAGAGGAATATTTTCATGACACTATAATCCGACATTCCAAAAGCTTTCAGTATACCAATCATGTTTGTACGCTCAAGAATCATGATCAGCAATGCAGTAATCATATTAATCACGCCTACAATCATCATCAACACAAGCAATACCTTTGTATTAACATCTAGCAGTGATAGCCAGGTAAAAATAGCAGGGAAATAATCGGCAACTGATTCCGACTTTAAATCCAATCCCAAACTTTCATAAATACCTTCTGATGCTGGTTTTAAATTAGCAAAATCTTTAATCCTAATCTCAATCCCTCCTACCTCATCAGGTTTCCAGTTATTTAATCGTCTGATTATATTCAAATCACCAATAACAAAGCCTTTGTCTATTTCTTCAACACCTATATCATAGATACCGACAATCTTAAAGGGGCGTTTACGCGGGGGATTTTGAACGAAATACATGATAAAATCATCACCTACTTTTAATTTCAACCTGTTCGCTGTGAACTGAGAAATCAGAATTTGACGGGTAGCCTTAGCACTATCTGCAAAGTCCATTACAGTGCCACTGACCAGGTGCTTACGGATATAATCCCAGTTAAAGGTCTTATCAATACCCTTAAAATTAATACCTTCTACCTCATTATTGGCAGAAATGATAGCCGGTTTAGTAGCATAAGGTTGAAAAAACTCGACATCAGGATTATTCTTAAGTTTTTCCAGTGTTTCCTTTCCAGCGACAAAAGGCGTTAGTTCAAAAGAGTTGTTCAGTCCATACTTAAATATCCTTACATCACCAATGTAACCTCTTACCTTTTCCTGTATCTCGGTTTTAAAACCTTTAATAATAGCTACAGAAAGCATCATAACCGAAAGGCTGAGCATCACTCCTGCTATTGCTATTCTAACAATCAGCTTTGAAAAAGTACGTTCGGATTTTATGGCTATACGCCTCGCTATGAAATATTCTGTATTCAACCTTTTTTAGTAAAGTGTATCTCAGCAAAAATGCTCATTTTAAAAAGAGTAAACAAAACTTTTATGTTTTTCCTACCTTTAGCATGAGTATATTTAATATATTAAAGCAAAAAGGTTCTTATGTCACAATCTATAACTAAAATTCTTAATACTGTTGTACTAGCTATCCTGCTTCAGGCTTGTGGCCCGTCGACAACTGTAGCTTTTAATTCGGCTGTACCTAATCCCTATAAAGTTAAGGCAGAAGATTTCGACAAACCTGTTAAAGGTAAACTACTCACTGGAGCAGAACAGGTCGATCTATATGTTCCCTACCTGAAAGGAAAGCGTGTCGGAATGGTAGTGAACCAAACTTCCATTATCGGTAAAGAAACTACGATCGACAGCTTACTAAAATTGGGTGTCAACATTGTTAAAATATTTGGTCCCGAACATGGCTTTAGAGGCAATGCGAGTAATGGGACACATGTTGACGATGAAGTAGATACCAAAACAGGAATCAAAGTAATTTCCCTTTATGGCAAAAACTCTATACCATCCAAAGTGCATTTGGCGGATGTTGATATAATGGTATTTGACATCCAGGATGTTGGTGTTCGTTTCTACACTTATATCAACACCTTACAACATGTAATGGAAGCTTGCGCTGCCAATAAAAAAGAAGTACTGATTCTGGATAGGCCAAATCCTAATGGTTTTTATATTGACGGGCCAGTATTAGATCCCAAATATAAATCGGGCATTGGTTTAAAACCAATACCAGCAGTACATGGCTTAACAGTAGGCGAGTATGCACAAATGTTAAATGGAGAAAACTGGCTTGACAATAAGTTAAAGTGTAAAATCAAGATTATTAAAGTCGCGAACTATACTCATGACACACCTTATGAGTTACCTGTAAACCCATCGCCAAACCTGAATACTCCACAATCGATATTGTTGTATCCTACCACCTGCTTATTTGAAGGAACATATTTAAACTATGGTCGTGGTACTCAATTCCCTTTCACAATTGTAGGTGCACCGGCATTGAAGGGTAAATACAGTTTTTCTTTCACCCCTGTTAGTTTGAAAGGTATGTCGGAGAGTCCTTTATTTATGAACCAGGTTTGTTATGGTATAGACCTTAGAAATTACGACACCAATATCTTCAGGAAAACTAAACAGATTAACCTGGCATGGATCATTGAACTTTATAAAAACTCTCCAAATAAAGCCGATTTCTTTAATTCAAGTCTGAGCAAGCAGATGGGAACAATTGAAAAACTAATTGGTGTTGGAGATTTCAGGAAACAGATCATTGCAGGTGTTTCTGAAAAGGAAATTAGAGCTAGCTGGGAGCCAGGGTTGAGTAAATATAAAACAATGCGCAAAAAATATTTGTTATATCCCTAAGTGTCTATATGCTGATCCGCTATAGGGCATACATTGTAAACTAAGGATAAAGATGATGAACAGTGAACCTAAAAAGAAAAGCGAAAATCCTAGCAGCAATTACAGGGAAGAAATCCCAAAGGATAAAGTTCCTGCCGGAGATAAAGCTGTAAAAAAAACAGAAGACAAGGATTATAACCGCGAAAATGCGAGTTTTAAAAATCCAGCTAAGAAAAGGGAAGAAAGTGAGCAACCTGTTCATCCAATAAAAAAAGCGCCTAAAGAATAAACAAAAAGCCTGAACCATTCCGTTTAGGCTTTTTGCTTATAATTCGAATACTTAATAACCCTACGTGAATTAAATAAACACTAAATTTTTAGTTATTTTGCGATCTAAAATAAAGGATAATGAGATTAGTTTTTATGGGCACCCCCGATTTTGCTGTAGCTTCTTTAAATGCACTTGTAGAAGCTGGATTTGATGTAGTTGGTGTGGTAACTGCTGCTGATAAACCTGCAGGGCGCGGACAAAAACTTCAGGAAAGTGCTGTAAAACAATATGCCATAGCTAAAGGCTTAAAAGTATTACAACCGATAAAACTTAAAGACCCGGAGTTTATTGCAGAATTAAAATCTTTACATGCCGATTTACAAGTAGTTGTAGCTTTTAGGATGCTACCAGAAATCGTTTGGAATATGCCTCCTAAAGGAACAATAAACCTACATGCTTCCTTATTACCACAATATCGTGGAGCTGCTCCAATCAACCATGCAATTATTAACGGTGAAACTGAAAGTGGTGTTACTACCTTCTTTTTAAAACATGAAATAGATACCGGCGATGTTATATTTTCAGAAAAAGTAACCATCACTTCTGAAGATTCTGCTGGCGACCTGCATGATAAGCTAATGAATGTTGGAGCTGGTTTGCTGGTAAATACTGTACAAGCAATTGCTGAGGGTAATTATACTGAACAGCCTCAACCACAAAGTGATGAACTGAAACATGCCCCTAAAATATTCAAGGAGCATTGTTTAATAAATTGGAATCAGCCAGTTCAAACCGTCTACAACCTTATTCGAGGCTTAAGTCCATATCCTACTGCATTTACCAAACTGAATGATAAAACGCTGAAAGTTTTTAAGGCTGAACTGGAAGAAAAAGAAACCGGCCTGGCTCCAGGTACTTTTTTATCAGATGGTAAAACCTATTTAAAATTCGCCGCCAAAGACGGGTTTATTAGGCTTACCGATCTACAATATGAAGGCAAAAAACGTATGCAGATTGATGAATTTCTCAGAGGTATGCGTTTGTAAAATATATCATTTAATAAATAGCCCTGTTGTATCATAAAAACTGATAAAACAGGGCTATTTTAATTTAAAGCGTATTCAGCTTGGCGCTTAACAGTTTGGTGACCTCGTTAAAGTAACGTTTCCTTCCATAGCCCATTACCCACCTGATACCACTGATTGCATTGGTAATAAATACTTCTTCTGCGGCTTTTAATATCTCTGGGTTAATCTGTGCCTCAATAACAGCAATATCATGTGCCCTGGCCATTCCCATTACTACATTTCGCATTACACCGGCAACACATCCTTCGGATAAAGCTGGAGTGTAAATCTGCTTGTCATAAACTACAAAAATGTTTGAGCTGATACTCTCACATAGAAATCCATGCTGGTTTAGAATAAAAGCATCATCAAGGCGATGTTGTTTTTTATATAAACCGGCCATTACATACAATAGCGAGTTACTTGTTTTACAGTTCGACAAGCTGTTTACTGGTTTGGTCAACTCATCGAACACATCGATAATTAAACCCTTTTTATTCAGTTCGTAATTGTCTTCATGAAGGGCCGAGGCTTCCAGGACATATCCAAACTTATTACTATTTGGAGTATATAAGCCATCTCCAGCCCGGTAAACCGAAAGCCTGAAACGGACATTATCTTTTAATTTGTTCTTCTTACAAAGCTCAGCGGTCTTCTGCTTTAAAAAATAATCATCAAGCAATATACTGCCATCTATTTTTAAAGCTTTCATTCCGGCTCTCAACCTATCCGCATGTAGCTCGGCAAATTTTAACTTGCCGTTACACATGCGCATCGTCTCAAAGAGCCCGTCGCCATATCTAAATCCACGGTTAGCTGCCGTAAGAATCGGGTGATTTATAATGACAAATTCATCATTATGTAAAATATATTCGTGCTGCATTTATTTCTTACCAAAACGTTAGGATGATTGGACGATATAGTTTCTCCATTTATTTAAGGCCGAATCGAAATCCTTAGGCAAAGGTGCCTCAAATTCCATATACTCTTTAGTCCTTGGATGAATAAATCCTAAAGTCTGTGCATGCAAGGCCTGGCGAGGCAATAACTCGAAACAATTTTGAACAAATTGCTTGTATTTAGTAAAGGTTGTTCCTTTTAAAATTTTGTCTCCACCATAATTGGCATCATTAAATAACGGGTGTCCTATGTGTTGCATATGCGCTCTGATTTGATGTGTACGGCCAGTTTCAAGCTGGCAAGTAATTAAGGTTACATAACCTAAACGCTCTAACACCTTATAATGTGTTACAGACCACTTACCTTTTTCTTCATCATCATAAACATCCATAACAATACGGTTCTTTGCACTGCGTCCAATGTAGCCGGTTACAGTACCGTCCTGCTCTATATCACCCCATGCAAGTGCAACATATTTCCGTGTAATCGTATGATCAAAAAATTGCTTAGCAAGTTTGGTCATCGTGATTTCATTCTTACTGATCAGTAAAAGACCTGATGTATCTTTATCAATACGATGCACCAATCCCGGACGACCGTCATTACCTGGTAATTGAGGCAATGACTCAAAATGAAAAGCTAATGCATTTACCAATGTTCCGGTATAATTATTAAATCCTGGGTGAACCACCATACCAGCAGCCTTATTCACAACCAGCAAGTCTTCATCTTCATACACAATTTCCAAAGGAATATCTTCCGGATAAACTTCCGTATCTCTTGGAGGGTGTGGAAATACAATTGAGATCTCATCAAGTGGTTTTACTTTGTAGCTCGACTTAATGGTTTTCTGATTCACCAATACATTCCCCGCATCTATCGCATTTTGTATACGGTTGCGTGACGCATTTTCAAGACGGTGCATCAAAAATTTATCTACACGCAGTAAGGACTGTCCCTTATCTACAACAATATTAAAATGCTCATATAAATCCTGATCTTCTAGCTCTACCACCGAATTAATGTTTTCCATACTTTTTGCCACTTCCATATTGCAAAACTAATCTTTAACAATTACATATCTACAAAGAATTGGTCTGCTTTTTGATATGTTTGGCCGCCTACTACTGATTAATCAACCGTGAAATTGTTCCAACTTGATCCGCCTAGGCAGAAAAAGAAAGGCTAATGATTTCATTATTAATGAAAAACAAAAAAAACACACATATGAAAAATTTTACTCAGAATGTTAAAATCATACTTAACTTCTTCCCTTACCTACTAAAAAAGATTTATTTTAAACAATAATTGATAGTTAAAGCCAACTATATTTGTATTAATGTTTACAGATATTGATAGTCCACTACAAAGGTTAAAAAGCTCCCCCTATCATCAAGTCCTGGTAAAAAGAGATGATTTAATTGATCCCTATATATCAGGGAATAAATGGCGTAAGCTAAAATATATTCTAGAGGAAGCTACAATACAACAAAAAACACATTTGGTAACCTTTGGAGGTGCTTACTCTAATCACTTGGTGGCAACCGCAGCGGCTTGCTCCAGAAAAGGTTTAAAGAGTACTGCATTTGTAAGGGGAACTGAGAGCGAATGTGCGAACAATGAAATGCTCATGTTGTGTAGTCTTTTTGGTATGCAGCTTATTTTTACAGATAGATTAAGCTACAAAAATAAAGCTGCTTTATTCGATAATCAATTTGGCAACAATCCATCAGCATTATTTGTCGATGAGGGCGGAGCAGGCCTTGAAGCTATTAAAGGGTGTGCTGAGATTATAGCAGAACTTCCAGGCGACATAGACCATATATTTTGTGCTGCTGGTACTGGTACCACAGCAGCCGGACTACTTATTGGCATACAACAACGAAAGTTAAAAACCCAGCTCCACGTCATCCCTGTTTTAAAAGGTGGTGATTTTATAGCTGACGAAATACACAGATACATTGGTAATACTGATCAGCTTACACTACATACAGGATACCATTTTGGCGGTTATGCCAAAACTACTCCCGGATTAATTTCCTTTATTAAAAAATTTACAGCAACTGAAGGTATACTGATTGACCCGGTTTATACAGGTAAGATGTTTTATGCGCTAGATCATCTGCTTTCAATGAACTATTTTAAACCCGATGATAAAATTGTGGCACTACATACCGGAGGTCTGTTGGGACTAATGGGAATGAAAGATAAATTTCGCTAAGAAATAAAAAATATATCATTTAGTTCTGATTATTCCGTATCTTGAGTATAACTCATTGCTTCCCCTATTAGCAGTGCAAGAGATTGTACAATTTTATGGACTCGCTAAAAAATGATTTTTATCAACTGATAAAAATGAATGAGGATCTTTTTGATTTCATTCTCGAAACATCGCCCAAAGGACTATGTTATTGCCATTTGGGAAATAAGGAAACATGGATTAACCCTGAATGGAGAAAGGCTTTAGGCTATGACTCCAGACAGCAAGTATTAGTCACTGAAGACTTCGTCTTTAAAGACCAGTTAGACTTCATGGTTAACGATTTACAAGAGAAAGATTTTAATTCTTCTTCTCAGTACCAAATTGATTACAAACATCACAATGGATCGATTTTACAAACCATTTGTAATGGGATGCTCCAAAAAGATTCAGAAGGATTACCGTATGCTTTACTCATTGTGATTGAACAGTGTCATCAATCCAGAGAAAGTTTACAACTACTAAATGGGCATTCAAATGGTTTGACCAAAGAGAATTTAAATGAAAAGCTAAAATTAAGTGAAGAAAGATTTAGACTGGCTTTTCAACATGCGGCAATAGGTATGGCCATTGTCAGCTTAGAGGGTAAGTGGTTACGTGTTAATCGTAGCCTCTTCGATATACTTGGTTATCGGCCATCAGAATTATTAAGACTTACTTTTCAAGACATTACACATCCGGAAGACCTGGATAAAGACCTTAATCTTTTAAATGAAATTTTAGAAAGAAAAAGAGACTCTTATCAAATGGAAAAAAGGTACTTCCATAAAGAGGGGCATATTGTTTGGGTTATTCTAACTGTATCAATTGTAAAAAACAGTATTGGCGAACCTTTACATTTTATTTCCCAGCTTACTGACATTAGTAAAGTAAAGGCTACTGAACAGGAAATACAATCTATGATGGAGGTTACCAATGACCAGAACCGGCGTCTACTCAACTTTGCACATATTGTATCACACAATCTCCGTTCACACTCCGGCAATCTTTCTATGCTTTTAAACTTTATTGAAACAGATACTGATGAAGAGTCCAGACAACAACTTTTTAAAATGTTCCGTCATGCAACATCCAATCTTCAGGAAACGGTAGGACATCTAAATGAAGTAGTAGCAGTAAACACAACAATTGAGAACCTGAGTCGTATTAACCTTAAAGGAGCTATCAATTGCGCTATTGGTAATGTTGAGGCTTTATTAAAAGCTGCTGATGGGATCTGTAGAAATGAAGTAAAAGAAGATGTAGTTATTGATGCTGTCCCTGCTTACCTGGATAGTATTCTGCTCAACTTTTTAACCAATGCAATTAAATATAGATCCCCAGACAGAAACCTGATCATAGTCCTCAGAGCCGAAACAGAGGGTAATAAAGTTACCTTAAGTATACAAGACAATGGTATGGGTATTGATCTGGCATTAAATCAGGATAAAATATTTGGCATGTATAAAACCTTTCATGCAAATACTGATGCAAGAGGAATAGGCTTATTTATCACTAAAAACCAAATTGAAGCTATGGGAGGTAAAGTTACCCTTGAAAGTGAGGTGAATGTAGGCACAACATTTACAATTCATTTCAAGATTAGAGAATAAGAATTTCACACTATTTTCAAGTTTTCATTATAAAAATTGTTTTTTATTCATCTATATTTTAAAAAAAAGCTATTTTTAGCGGACAGATAATAAAAAAACCTAAAAACTAAAAAACAATGAATAATTTGATTGATGAGTTCATGAAAAAACTTGAATTCCGTGATGCGCATGAACCAGAATTTTTGCAAGCAGTATTTGAAGTTGCAGAATCAATTATTCCTTTTAGTGAAGAAAATCAGAAATACAAAATCCATAAAATATTAGAGCGTATTGCTGAGCCGGAGCGCGTAATCATATTCAGAGTACCATGGTTAAATGATAAAGGAGAAGTTGAAGTAAACCGTGGATTCAGGGTACAAATGAATAGTGCTATTGGCCCATACAAAGGTGGTTTACGCTTTCACCCTTCTGTAAATCTAAGTGTTTTGAAGTTCCTTGCCTTTGAACAGGTTTTCAAAAATAGTTTGACAGGTTTACCAATGGGTGGTGGAAAAGGTGGCTCCGACTTTGATCCTAAAGGAAAATCAGATGCTGAAGTGATGAAATTTTGCCAAAGTTTCATGACTGAGTTGTACAAATATGTTGGTGCAGACATTGATGTTCCAGCAGGTGATATTGGTGTGGGTGCGCGAGAAATCGGTTACTTGTTTGGCCAATATAAACGCATTAGAGGCGAATTTACCGGTGTGTTAACAGGTAAAGGGCCTGAGTGGGGTGGTAGTTTAATCAGACCTGAAGCTACAGGCTATGGAGTAGTTTATTTTGTAGAAGAAATGCTTAAGCTTCGTGGCGACTCACTGAAAGGTAAAAATGTAATCATTTCTGGATCAGGAAACGTAGCTCAGTATACAGTTGAAAAATGTATATCTGTAGGTGCAAAGGTTTTAACAATATCAGATTCTGAAGGCTACGTATATGACCCGGCAGGAATTGATAAAGCCAAACTGGCCTTTATTATGGATCTTAAAAATAACCGCAGAGGTAGAATAAAAGAATATGCTGATCGCTATAACTGCGAATTCTTCCCAGGACAGAAACCTTGGGGTGTAAAATGCGACATTGCATTTCCTAATGCTACTCAAAATGAGCTTGATGAGGCAGATGCCTTGTTACTAACGCAGAATGGTTGTTTTTGTGTGGCAGAGGGTGCAAATATGCCTTCTACTCCTGCTGCTATACATGTGTTTGAAAAAGCTAAAATATTATATGCTCCAGGTAAAGCTGCTAACGCAGGCGGTGTTGCTGTATCAGGATTGGAAATGTCACAAAATTCACTCCGTTATTCTTGGAAACGTGAGAAAATAGATGACAAGTTAAAACTGATTATAGAACAGATTCACCTTGCTTGTGTAAAATACGGTAAAGAAAAAGATGGTTATATCAATTATGGAAAAGGTGCTAACATTGCAGGCTTCGTGAAAGTTGCTGATGCAATGATTGCCCAAGGTGTAGTTTAGATTAAACACTTTTAATCTTTTCCATTTCAACTGAATATGTTCCATTGCGGGCCGCACTATTGCATTTAGCACGATGATAAAGTTCCATTTGTGCCACTTCTTTATTGCGGTCCTCACCTTTCCACATCTCCAGAGCAGGCTCTTGTATGGCTCTGGAAAATGAAAAAGTCAGGGGCCAGGGCATAATTTGTCCAAATCGAAGTTGCATTACATTTAAGCGTTCGGAAGCCAGCATAAAAGGCTGTCCACCTGAAAGAAATGCCACACCACCTACCGCAGCCGGAACAACTTTTAAAAAGGAGGAGATCGTTTTTTCGGCAATAGCTTCACTATCCTCCTGGTCTGCACAATCTATTCCCGGCAAAACCATATTTGGCTTTAAAATCATACCTCCCAATGATACCTGCTGATCATAAAGTGCATTAAAAACTTCCTTTAAAACATCCTGTGTAACTGCTGCACATTTTTGAAGCGTATGATCGCCATCCATCAATACTTCTGGCTCTACAATAGGAACAATCCCAGCTTCCTGACAAAGCGCAGCATAACGTGCCAGTGTGGATGCATTCGCTTTTATCCCTACTCTCGTTGGACTTTCTGCATCAATATTGATCACCGAACGCCATTTAGCAAACCGTAATCCCATTTCATAATAACTTGCCAGTCGGCCGCGTAAACCATCTAATCCTTCCGTAATTTTTTCATTAGGGAAACCCGCCAGGGGTACTGTTCCCTGGTCTACTTTTATGCCTGGAATGATCCCTTTTTCCTTAAGCACAGTTAAAAATGGAACTCCTGCATCAGTCTTTTGGTAAATTGTTTCCTCAAAAAGAATAGTCCCACTAATAAAATCTTCCAGGTTTGGAGTCGTTACAATCAGTTCTCTATATTTCCTACGATATTCTTCTGTTTGAGGAATACCAAGGGCTTTAAACCTTTTATTACAGGTACCAAGGCTTTCATCCATCGCAAGTAAGCCTTTGCCTTCATCCATTAACCGTTGCGCCGTATTTTTAAGTTCATGTATGCTCATAACCTAGAATTAAGACCTGATTTGTTCCAGTATATTTTTAGTGGGTAAAAAGTCTTGATGATGATAACTACGTATACCTTGCTTCTGTGCTGCTTGTACTAACATTAAACGATCGTCAAAATAGATACACTCATCTGGAGTAACCTGTGCAATCCCCATAGCAAGTGTAAAAATACCGGGATCGGGCTTCCTCATTCCAACTTCACAAGATGATATAAAAGCATCAAAGCAATCGTGTAAACCAAACTTCTTGATACGATGATTATTCAGCTCCCGCCCTTCGTTATTAATAGAGATGACCCTTACTCCACAGTTTTTTTTCCAATCCTTTAACCATTTAAGAAAGCCAGGTAACTCTACTGATTGTTCAAACATGAATGATTTAAAATCTTCTTTTGTAAAATCCCTTGGATGATTAAATACGACAGTATCGAGATACTCGTCTAATGTTATTTTTCCGATTTCATAAACATTAAAGATGAAGCCATGTAAAACCTCCATTTCTTCATGATTGAGTTCAAATTTTCGGGCCGCCGCCTGCCTGGATTCATGTCCCCAGCCATTGTTTAACAATACACCGCCAACGTCCGAAAAAACTACTTTTATTTTCTTATTACTCATATTAATGCTATTGCTCTTTTTACCACATTTTCTACAGAAAAACCGTATTCATTAAATACTTCTTCTCCCGGAGCAGATTCACCAAATTTATTGATGCCAATGATATCGCCTTCATCGGTTACATATTTATGCCAACCCAATGGCGAACCAGCTTCTACAGCCAGGCGTTTTCTTAATCCTTTCGGAAATATCTTTTCTTTATATGCCAGAGTTTGTTGTTCAAACAATTCCCACGAGGGCATACTGACAACGCGCGCGGCTACATTCTTTGTTTTCAATTTCTTCTGTGCTTCCAGTAATAAATGGACTTCGGAACCTGTTCCAATTAATATAACTTGTGGTGTTTCATCTGATTCCGAGAGTATATAAGCACCTTTTTTGAGTTCCTTTGCTTTTGTATATTTTTCTTGATCGATAACAGGCAATTCCTGCCGGGTTAATACCAGCGCCACGGGACCACCAGTATGTTCAAGTGCTGCGCGCCATGCAGCTACTGTCTCATTTGCATCAGCCGGCCGGATCATAACCAAATTGGGAACAGACCTTAAACCCAGCAGCTGTTCTACAGGTTGATGAGTAGTACCATCTTCACCCAATCCAATACTATCATGTGTATAAATAAAAATAGGTTTGATCTTCATGATTGCGGCCAATCTTACCGAAGGCCTCATGTAATCATAAAATATAAGAAAAGTTGCACCAAATGGGATAACACATTTGCTAAGTGCCATACCATTCAATATTGCGCCCATTGCATGTTCACGGATGCCAAAATGAAAAATCCGTCCCTCACGATTCGTGGCAGAAAAGGATTGATAACCTTGAAGATCTGTATCAGTTGATGGAGAAAGATCTGCAGAACCTCCTATTAAATCTGGAAGTTTATCAGCAATCGAATTCAATACTTTACCCGAAGCCTTGCGTGTAGCGATCTTCTCCCCGGCTTGGTAAACAGGCAAATCTTTATCCCAACCATGTGGGAGTTTACCACTACTTGTCGCCTCAAATGCTCTCGCCAAATCCGGATATTTTTTTTTGTATTGTTTGTACAATTCATTCCACTCAGATTCAGTTTGTTCTCCTCTTTTACCAGCCGTTCTATAATATTTAAGAACTTCAGCTGATACCTCGAAACTCTTATCAGGGTCAAGGCCAAAATTTTCTTTTACCAAGCGGATTTCATCCGGACCTAATGGTGAACCATGAGCAGCAGCAGTATCAACTTTATTTGGACTACCATAACCTATATGCGTACGCACTTTAATTAAAGAAGGCCTGCCATTTTCTTTTTGCGCATTTTTTATCGCTATAGATAACGCTTCTATATCGTTTCCATCTCCCACAACCTGTACGTGCCAACCATACGCTTCAAAACGTTGTACCACATCTTCATTAAATGTCAGGTCAGTCCTACCTTCTATAGTGATTTGGTTGTCATCATATAAATAGATCAGATTGCCCAATTGAAGATGTCCAGCAATAGAAGCTGCCTCAGAGGTAATGCCTTCCATTAAATCACCATCACTACAAATCGCATATATTTTATAATTAAAAATATCAAATCCAGGTTTATTAAAACGTGCGGCAAGATGTTGCTCTGCTATAGCGAATCCTACCCCATTCGCAAAACCCTGCCCTAAAGGACCTGTTGTAACTTCAATACCTGGCAACAAACCATATTCTGGATGTCCCGCTGTTTTACTATGTAATTGCCTGAAATGCTTTAAATCATCCAAAGTAACATCATAGCCTGTTAAATATAAAAAGCTATACTGAAGCATACAAGCATGTCCAGCAGATAAGATGAAGCGGTCACGATTTACCCATTCCGGATTCTGAGGATTGTAATTCATACTCTCCGTCCACAAAACATGTCCAATTGGAGCAAGCCCCATAGGTGTACCGGGATGTCCTGAGTTTGCTTTCTGCACTGCATCTATAGATAATGTACGGACAGTATTTATGCCCGCTTGTTGAATAGATTTTATAGTGGTCATATCATATTAACAGCCATTTTTATAAATGGTTTGTAGTAAGGAATGAAAAAGCGAATTCGTGATATAAATGCAAAAAGTTTCAGAAGAATTTTTAGCAGAAAATCGATGAAAAATGAGAAAACAGGTCTGCGCTACGTCACAAGTTTGTATCACATTTGCAAGACCAAAATCCATTTCATTTCAAAAACATACTTTAAACTGTTTAAAGCTATATTTTGCTTAATCATTCAAAAAAGCGCCTGCATTTGTTAATTTGGCGGTTTTTATTACATTTGGAACATACCAAAAACTCAGTCTATGTATGAACTAACAATTACTCCAGAACAGGTAAACGAGACACTTGGCAAACACATCTTAGCAGATGGGTTTGATTTAACTTATGACATGGAGAAAAGTCAGGGCGCTTATATTTATGATTCAAAAAACGATCGGAATCTACTCGATTTCTTCACTTGTTTTGCCTCTGTACCTTTAGGATACAATCATCCAAAGATGATCAATGATGAAGTATTCAAGAAAAACTTATTACAGGCTGCATTGGCGAACCCTTCAAATTCGGATGTTTATACCCAACAATATGCTCAGTTTGTAGATACATTCTCAAAACACGGCATCCCTGATTACCTACCTCATGCTTTCTTTATTGCCGGAGGTGGTTTGGCAGTAGAAAATGCCATTAAAGTAGCAATGGATTGGAAAGTTCAGAAAAACTTTGCCAAAGGATATAAAGAAGAAAGAGGATTTAAAGTACTTCACTTTGAAAAAGCCTTTCATGGTCGTACAGGATACACCTTAAGCCTGACCAATACATTACCAGATAAAACAAAATGGTTTGCAAAATTTGATTGGCCAAGAATACCTGTTCCAGTTGTGAAGTTTCCATTGCAGGGTGAGAATTTAAAAACAGCCATTGAAACTGAAGCTATTTCAATTGCCAAAGTAAAACAGTCATTTGCTGATCATAAAGATGATATTTGCGCAATTATTGTGGAACCTGTACAATCAGAGGGTGGCGACAATCACCTGCGTGAAGAATTCTTAATCGAGCTGAAAGCTATTGCTGATGAGCATGATGCCTTTCTGATTTATGATGAAGTACAGACAGGTGTAGGACTTACCGGAAAATTCTGGTGCCACCAGAATTTTAGCGAAAAAGCCAGACCTGATATCCTTGCTTTTGGCAAGAAAATGCAGGTTTGTGGAATATTAGTAGGCAACAAGGTAGATCAGATACCACAAAACGTGTTTAAGGTTTCGTCAAGAATCAACTCAACCTGGGGAGGTAATCTTGTAGATATGGTCAGGTCTTCACAGATTCTGCAGATTATAGCAGAAGATAACCTTTGTGAAAATGCAGCAGTTGTTGGTCAGTATTTACAAGATGAACTCCATAAACTAGCCAGCAAATATAACATCATAAGTAATGTTCGAGGGAAAGGTTTATTGTGTGCTTTCGACTTTGCGAACAAAGAAATGCGTGATTCATTCATCAAAAAAGGTCTGGAAAACAATGTTATGTTTTTAGGCTGTGGTAGCCAGACCATACGCTTCAGACCGGCATTGTGTATTGAGAAAAAGCATATAGATGAAGGAATGGCGGTGATGGACCGTATATTACCAACATTATAATGGGCAATAAAAAGTTTAATACATTCCTGGCAATACTCATTCTTGTGTTAGTAGTATGGATGGTAAAAGGAACCTTTATGCAGCCCGGAGTAAATGATTTGAAGGGCGGCTTTAAAGAGATTGCGCACTATCGCAATGAAAACAATACCGGACCAATACAGCATATTTTTGCCGTTACCATAAAAGATGCCTCTGCTGCAGAATTGGAGACTTATGGAAATTTTATGCCTCACCATAAAGGAGGCAATACAAAAGTTTATTTCTTTTTAGAAGGTTTTCCGGTACCGGAAAACCTTTATGCCGGCAAGGTTAACTTTGACCCCCGGTTTAATCAGTATTGTATCGCGCTGTATGAAAAAACAGCAATGGGCAATGCAAGTGTTGAGATGTTTAAACAAATGCAGAGAAACCAGTAATAGCTCTCCCTACAATTAACGTATTGATTTCTTTTGTACCTTCATAAGAATAAATTGCTTCCGCATCGGCTACAAAACGGGCTACATCATATTCCAGTAAAATACCATTACCACCCATTACTTCCCTTGCCCGGCTCACGACATCTCTTGTACGCATGGAACAGAATACCTTAGCCAACGAAGCATGCTCATCGGTTAACAAGCCCTGATCCTGTAACTGAGAAAGACGGAAACACATGGTTTGCATGGCTGTAAGATTAGATAACATTTCAACAAGATGGTTCTGTATAAGCTGATAAGAAGCTATAGGCTTACCGAACTGCTTCCTTTTGCGTGTATAATCCAAAGCACTTTCATATGCACCTCTGGCACAACCGACTGCCTGCCAGGCTACTCCTGCCCTTGTCATTTTCAATACCTTCGCAGTATCTTTGAATGAATTTGCATTTTGTAAACGATCTTCTTCATCAACCTCACAATTGGTTAAAGTAATCAAGCCATTCTGAACAATACGCAAGGCCATTTTATCCTGCATCTTTTCGACAGCAAAACCCTTTGTCCCCTTTCTAACCAGAAAACCCTTCACCTGGTTATCATCAAGATCACGGGCCCAGATGATTGTAACGTCTGAAAATGTCGCATTACCAATCCATTTCTTCTGTCCGTTTAACACCCATTTATTACCCTGTCTTTTTGCTGTAGTAGTTAAACCACCGGCAACTCCAGACCCCACTTCCGGCTCCGTTAAACCAAATGCCCCAATAATTTTCATCTGCTGCATATCAGGTAACCATTGTTGCTTCTGAGCCTCTGAACCAAGTAAATAAATGGACCCCATAGCCAGGCCGCTCTGTACACCGAAAAAAGTAGACATAGAAGTATCAACCCTTGCCATTTCCATGGCCAGCATCCCCTCCATCAAATTTGTTTTACCTGGACAACCATAGCCATGATAAGTAAGGCCACAAATATTTAATTCTGCAATTTTTGGAATCAGCTCAAAAGGAAATTCTGCTTTTAACCAATATTTGTTAACAAGTGGTTTCACTTCCTTTTCTAAAAATGATCTTACATAGAGTTGTAACGCACGGTCTTCATCTTTTAAGGCTTCTTCTCCGAGATGATAAAAATCCCCCTCAATAGCAGGTAATTCTTTCTTTTTATGAGGGGTCCCCATCATTTTCATCAGTCCCTGCAACTGGGTTTCATCCAGATTAGAAACCGAATCCATCATCTTGGTAAGGTCTACCTTTTTTGATAATGCTTCCAGCTTTTGAAAGTCTACAGTTTTAAAAAGTGTATATGCGTTTTTTAAAGAAGAAAAGATATTAGCCATAGTATACTGTTTTAATTTAAACAATATACTATGGCTTTTGTTGTAATCAGCTTAATTTTAAAAAATAACTACCTCAGGTTAAACAGGTTGTCGACACCCAAAAGTTTACGTGACGTAAAGCCTTCTCCATATGTCGCACCAACTGATTTACCGAATTCACGGGCACGGCCAATAACGCTTTCAAAAAACTCTGGAGAAGAGATATAAGTATCTGGTTCATCCAGGTCAGGATTAAAGAACTGAGTTTTAAACGCCTTAATTGCGGCTATTTTTGTTTCAAAATAAGGGGTAATATCAATAATGATATCTGGTTCAATATAACGATCCTGAATATATTGTAATATCAGATTTGGTCTCCAGGCCAATTGTTTCTCGCCATCCAATTCTGTCTCAATTTTTGCCAACCCTGCTAAAAAACAGGCATCATTAGCCAAATCCCCTGCACGTCCATGATCAGGATGCCTGTCATGTAAAGCATTAGTCAGCACAATTTCAGGTTGGTATTTACGGATCATTTTGATCACTTCCAGCTGATGAGCTTCATTATTCTCAAAAAAACCATCTCTTAATCCAAGGTTTTCACGTGCATGAAGTCCCATAATTTTTGCTGAATCGGCAGCCTCAACATCTCTGATCTCTGCCGATCCCCTGGTACCAAGCTCTCCTCTTGTAAAATCTATAATTCCAACTTTTTTTCCTAATTCAATATGTTTCAAAATTGTTCCGGAACAACCAAGCTCCGCATCGTCCGGGTGGACGGCAAGTACCAATATATCTAACTTCATAGTATGCTTTTAATAATTAAATCAGACGCTGAATCTTCTTTTTTATTTTTGAAGACAGCGGCTTTGTAAATGGGAAAAAGTAGTCCACTACTTCTCCATTCTTATTGATAAGGTATTTATGAAAATTCCAGCGTGGTGTAGACTTTTGCGTAAGGAATTTAAATAATGGGTGTGCTTGTTCACCTCTAACCATTATTTTTGCAAATACAGGGAACTTCACGCCATGATTTATTTCACAAAACGTTGTAATTGCCTGACCTTCCAATGGCTCCTGCCGGCCAAAATCATTTGATGGAAATCCAAGAATTTCGAAATTATCAGCTCCTATTTCTTCCTGTAACTGTTGTAACTCCTTCAACTGAGGAGCGAAGCCACAACCTGATGCTATATTAACGATAAGTAATACTTTATTTTTATAATCAGAAAGGTTTCTTTCTGTTCCATTGATTAGTTTCACCTTAAACTGGTGTATGCTTTTAGATTCGTCAAACATAGCATTAATGGTAAAATCCTGAGGAAATAATAATAGACTCGATATCTCTGTCTTCTTCTGCACTATAGGTACTTTTCAAATTATGTCCCACTACGCGTGCAACAGATTGATATAAGAAAGCAGTAACACCGCCCTTAGTCTCTTTAATAATATCAAAAGTTGTACGTCCTATTTCCCTGTCTATCAATTTTGTTAAAATTTGTCCCTGGCTAATGGTAAGCTCTTTAATTTCTCTGTTAAACATTTCTTTAATTTCCTTATCACATTGTTTAACCAGCTTTTTCTGCTCCTTTTTATCTGCTGTAACGGCAAGTTCCCTTTCCAGTTGTTCATACCTCCTTTTGGCAAATAAAGCATAAGGCATTACCTTCATCACATTGTAACGCAACCGGTTATATGCAGCTTGGTCTGCTGGTGATTTAAAAATTCTTACACCGTAAATCACTACTTCTTTTAATGAAATCCAGGGAATCATTTCTCCATTATCATTGGTTCCTGCTACTCTGATCGTATCGTTCTTTCCCAATACAGGCATCTTGACAGGCATAGTAGTCTCCTGTGCTTCAGCGGAAGTACTTGTAATAATGACAATTAAAGGAATAAACAACCTGTAAAAATTCATACTTTTATAAGTCCAGCAAAGTTAGGGCTAATTTTATACTTTTGTTCCAATAACAATCTAATATACCTTTTTCGACATAAATAGGTATATTTTTTACGTAAATAATACATCCATTTTACTCATTCAACAAATGCTGATACATGACAAACATTCATTTGGTAGAATTATTGTCCGTAATAGTTCTAATCTTTGTAAAAAGATTTATATTAAGGGAATCACAAAATTGGATAAATCTAACCAGAACAGAATAAAACGAGGATATTAGAATGAAGAACGCATTAGTGATAGATTTAGAAGCGGAAAAACAAGAGATACTGAAAAGATACCGTGCTCTTTTGCGTGCCTGTAAGCCTACTATGCAACGTGGGGATAAAAAGGAGATCAGAAAGGCCTTTGATATGGCATTGGAAAGCCATAAAAATATGCGAAGAAAATCTGGCGAACCTTATATTTATCATCCTATTGCAGTAGCACAGATTGCAGCGGAAGAAATTGGCTTAGGTACAACTTCAATCGTATGCGCTTTGTTACATGATGTAGTAGAAGATACAGACATCACTTTAGAAGATATTGAACGTGAATTTGGTAAAAAATCGGCCAAGATTATCGATGGACTAACCAAAATATCAGGAGTTTTTGATTACAACAGCTCCCTGCAGGCAGAGAATTTCAGAAAAATGCTGCTAACCCTAGCTGATGATGTCAGGGTAATTCTGATCAAACTAGCGGACAGACTGCACAATATGCGGACTATGGACTTTATGCCCAGACAAAAGCAGCTAAAAATCGCTTCTGAGACCATTTACCTATATGCACCGCTTGCACACCGTTTAGGTTTATATGCAATAAAATCTGAGCTGGAGGACCTTTCCATGAAATATCTGGAGCCTGATACCTATAAATATATTGCTACACAGCTCAATGAAAAGAAAGCAGAAAGAACCCTCTTTATCAAAAGATTTGTTGAACCAATAAATGAAATATTGGCGGAACAGGGTTTAACGGCAGATATTTACGGACGGCCAAAGTCTATCCATTCCATATGGAACAAGATGAAAAGCAAAAACATTCCGTTTGACGAAGTATATGACCTGTTTGCGATTAGAATTATACTTGACAGTGCACCTGAAAATGAAAAAGCAGATTGTTGGAAAGCATATTCTATTGTGACAGATTTATACCGTCCTAACCCCGACCGTTTGCGTGATTGGGTTTCTTCACCAAAAGGAAATGGATATGAATCCCTGCATACCACAGTAATGGGACCTAAAGGACAATGGGTGGAAGTACAAATCCGGACACAGCGTATGAATGAGATTGCGGAAAAAGGATTTGCTGCACATTGGAAATACAAAGAGTCCAGCAATGACAATGGCCTTGATCAATGGATCATGAAAGTTCGTGAGATGTTAAATAATCCGGAAGCAAATGCCCTGGATTTCCTTGATGACTTTAAAATGAACCTTTTCTCTGATGAGATCTTTATTTTTACTCCTAAAGGTGCATTATTACAATTACCATTGGGTGCTACTGCACTAGATTTTGCATTTGAGATTCACACAGATGTTGGGGCCAAATGTATTGGGGCTAAAGTAAACCACAAGCTGGTTCCTTTATCGCACAAATTGCAAAATGGTGACCAGGTAGAGATTATCACTTCGAGTAAGCAGTCTCCTAAAGAAGACTGGCTGAATATCGTTGTAACGGCCAAAGCGAAATCAAAGATCAAATCCTCTTTAAAAGAAGAGAAGAGAAAGATTGCGGAGATGGGTAAAGAAACCCTGGAACGCAAAATGAAATCGCTAAAGATCACTTACAATACTGATAACTTAAATAAGATAAGCTACTTCTTTAAACTACAATCAACACAGGACCTCTTCATTGCAGTTGCAAAAGGAAAAATTGAATTAAAAGATTTAAAGGATTATCTGGCGAGTGAAAAAGAGATTGAAAACCGGGGAGCAGATAAAAATGACAATCAGCAGATTGATGCCTTATTACATAAAATTAAAGGCCCTGAATCTGATATTCTTTTAATTGGTGAAGACTTACAAAAGATAGATTATACACTGGCAGCATGCTGTAATCCAATACCTGGAGACGATGTTTTTGGCTTTGTTACTGTTAATGAAGGCATAAAAATACACCGCACCAATTGTCCGAATGCAGCACAATTAATGGCCAATTATGGATATCGTATTGTAAAAGCAAAATGGAACCGTCAAAAAGAACTAACTTTCTTAACCGGGCTTCACATTATTGGTATTGATGATGTTGGATTGATCAATAATATTACAAAGGTTATATCAAACGATTTCAAGGTAAATATGCGTTCATTAACGATAGATACAGATAACGGTATTTTCGATGGATCCATTATGGTGTTTGTAAACGACAAGGAACACCTTGATAACCTGATTAAAAATCTGTTAGAAGTAAAAGGCGTTACAGGAGTTACCCGCTTTGATGCCTAAAAAAAACAATAAATCATACCGTTTATATAAAAAATTGGTACCTTTGAAAGGAGTTTAAAAACTATGTCGACAAACCACAACAGCGAGTTAGTTAGGAAAATATTTGAAGCCTACCTCGAAAATAAAAGTCTGAGAAAAACACCGGAGCGTTTTGCCATCTTAGAAGAAATATACTCACGAGATGACCATTTCGATGTAGAGACGCTCTATATCCACATGAAAAATCAGAAATACCGTGTGAGCAGGGCTACGGTATACAATACTCTAGAGTTATTGGTTTCATGTGACCTGGTTACCAAACACCAGTTTGGTAAAAACATGGCTCAGTTTGAAAAATCTTATGGTTACCACCAACATGACCACATTATCTGTATTGATTGTGGAAAAGTTGTTGAATTCTGTGATCCACGCATTCACCAGATACAAAGTATGGTTGGTGAACTGTTAAAATTTGAAATCAAACACCACTCTTTAAATCTTTATGGCGTTTGTTTCGATTGTTCTGCTAAAACAGCAATGAACAATCAGAACTCTGACATTAAACATGCAAGTTAAACAATTATAATATTTCCATTTTTAAATTAAAATAATGACGCAAGTAGACGTGCTTCTGGGCCTGCAATGGGGCGATGAAGGCAAGGGAAAAATTGTTGACGTACTTAGTCCACAATATGATTTGATAGCTCGTTTTCAAGGCGGTCCGAATGCCGGACATACTTTAGAATTTGATGGCAAAAAGTTTGTTCTAAACACCATTCCATCTGGTATCTTTAATGAAAAAACAATGAACCTTATTGGAAATGGTGTGGTAATCGATCCCATCATTTTGAAAAGGGAACTGGATAACCTGAAAAAAGCAGGTCATGATCCGGTTGCTAAAGGCAAACTGGTAATTGCCCGTAAAGCTCACCTTATTCTACCTACCCACCAATTGCTGGATGCAGCAAATGAACAAAAAATGGGTAATAATAAAATTGGCTCTACCTTAAAAGGAATTGGCCCTACTTATATGGACAAAACCGGACGTAATGGTCTTAGGGTTGGTGATACTACATTACCTGACTTTAAAGAACGTTACAATAAACTGGTAGAAAAACACAAAGAAATACTTTCTCATTATGAGTTTGAATACGATCTGACTGAAAAGGAAGCTGCTTTCTTCGAAGCAATTGAATTCATAAAAAATATACCTCATGTAGATAGCGAGCATTTTGTAAATGGTTATCTAAAAGAAGGTAAAACCGTACTTGCTGAAGGTGCACAAGGTACATTGTTAGATGTAGACTTTGGTTCTTACCCTTTTGTAACTTCATCTAATACCACTACTGCTGGTGCTTGTACCGGATTAGGTATTGCTCCAAATAAAGTGGGCCATGTGTATGGTATCTTTAAAGCTTACTGTACTCGTGTTGGTGGTGGTCCTTTCCCTACTGAATTAAACGATGAGGTTGGTGAAACTTTACGCCAGGTTGGACATGAATTCGGTGCAACTACTGGACGCGCTCGTCGTTGTGGATGGATTGACCTGCCAGCATTGAAATATGCTATCATGTTGAATGGGGTTACTGAGCTGATCATGATGAAAGCTGACGTATTGGATGGTTTTGATACCATTTATGTATGTACACATTATGAGCACAATGGTGAAACAATCGACTATATGCCGTACGACATCATCTCTGTTCAACCAAAGCCTGTATTGAAAGCAATTGAAGGCTGGAAAACTGATGTGACCAAAGTAAACAAGGTTGAAGAAATACCAGCTGCACTCAGCAACTATATTTCCTTCTTAGAGAAAGAGCTTGAAGTACCTGTTAAATACCTTTCTGTAGGTCCAGACAGAGTTCAAACATTAGAATTGATTTAAGATTTAAATATCATACTCCAAAAAGGCTGCATTCTGTTTAGAATGCAGCCTTTTTTTTCTCTCAATTGAAATTTTTATGAGTTGCTGATTGGCCCGAATAGTTTAGTCGTAATAACCTTTAGTATTGTAGCTAATTGCGACCAATATTGATTGATATTTTACCGAACAAACACGAACGAGACACGAAGGAGGTACCTCTTAGATTCGACCTAACCTTTAAGGCCGATCGAGCGTTCTCCTAAGCTCGATAACAGTCTGAAAAATTTGTTTGTATTTTATAATTTAATGGTCTTTTCTATTTCTGTTTTTTTAAGAATAGACTTGCTGGAAAATGACCTATGCCATGGGCAAAAATAACTAATTCTTCCAAATTATAATGTAATATAGATTTAATTTGTAATTAAAACAAGTACCATTTCATTTTGCTCCTACCTTGTATACTATAAATGCGCTACATTTGCGCAGATTAAAATGAAAGTTCAGGACCTACCCTCATTTAAACAAAAAGCGCTGCAATGGGCTGCTACTTTTGAAGTATGTTGCATCCTAGACTCCAATAACTATGCAGATCGTTATGGCAAATATGATTTGCTACTTGCCGTTGGTGCCAGAGCAGAACTCGATGCCAGTTCCGCATGTAAATTTGAAGAACTGAAAGCCTTTTATGAGTTACATAAAACCTGGATGTTTGGTTTACTCAGTTACGATTTAAAAAACGAAATAGAGCAATTAGAATCAAAAAATTCAGATCAACTCAATTTCCCTGAATTATTTTTCTTTGTCCCCCAGCACCTGATTATTGTTAAAGCAGCTGAAGTAGAAGTATTAATAGGTACTCCAGAAGTAATTGATATAATAAATCAACATAGTGGTTCTATTGAGAAAAACCATTCACCTATCAATGTACAAAACAGGATTTCAAAAACGGCCTATATTGAGACAGTCAAGGCCCTACAACAACATATTGCTCGTGGTGATATTTATGAGGTAAACTTTTGCCAGGAATTTTTTGCTGAACACGCTGTTATTAATCCGATCGAGATTTACCAACGATTGTGTCAGATCTCTCCCACTCCATTTGCCGGATTCTTTAAAGTTAGAGATCAGTATATCCTTTCTGCAAGTCCGGAGAGATATTTATGTAAAAGAGAAAACCGTTTAATCTCCCAGCCTATAAAAGGCACTGCAAAACGCAATGCAGACCCTAAAATAGATTTACAAATCAGAACCGCACTAAGGGAGAATACCAAGGAACAGGCTGAAAATGTGATGATAGTTGACCTTGTTAGGAATGACCTGACCAAAGCGGCCTTAAGTGGAAGTGTAAAAGTGGATGAACTTTTTGGAATTTATGGTTTTCCACAAGTCTACCAAATGATTTCAACGATTAGTTGTGAACTAAACCCTGATGTACATTTCATAGATGCCATTAAACATACTTTTCCAATGGGTTCTATGACTGGGGCACCTAAGGTAAAAGCAATGCAACTGATAGAAGAATACGAATCAAGTAAGCGAGGTAGTTATTCTGGTGCATTTGGCTACATAAGTCCTGAATCTGATTTTGATTTTAATGTCATTATCCGCAGCATTATGTACAATGCTGAGAAAGACTATTTATCCTTTCAGGTTGGTGGTGCAATAACTTTTGCCGCAGATGCAAATTCAGAGTATGAGGAATGTATGTTGAAAGCATCGGCCATCATCCAAACTCTTGGCTCTTAAAATCTAAAAAGGCCACCATTTTGCAGTGCCCCCAAAAAGTTAGACACTTTCTGGGGGCATTTTTATGATAAAGAAAAAGAAACACAGTCTTGAATTCAAGTTGCATTGTGTACGACAAATGTTGGAACAATACCGTTCTGCAAAATC